>JGI12316J15310_10000001_pt8:0-1025000 | contig 1052924 bp, 756 predicted proteins | sample MarCyaLeptolynsp_FD_15310 | JGI IMG/M metagenome (IMG submission 15310) | reverse complement strand
CTCACTCGGTTTCGCGTCTACCCCACCTGACTATACGCCCTATTCAGACTTGCTTTCGCTGCGGCTTCAATGCTAAACATTTTAACCTTGCCAGGCAGGAGTAACTCGTAGGTTCATTATGCAAAAGGCACGCCGTCACTCCACGAAGGAGCTCCGACTGGTTGTAAGCGCATGGTTTCAGGTACTTTTGACTCGCCTACTAGGCGTTCTTTTCACCTTTCCCTCACGGTACTAGTTCGCTATCGGTCATGAGAGAGTATTTAGCCTTACCAGATGGTGCTGGTAGATTCCCACAGGATTTCTCCGGTCCCGTGGTACTCAGGGACACCGCTAGGCCAGTTGTCTTACACCTACAGGGCTTTCACCTTCTATGGCTCAGTTTTCCAAACTGATTCGATTTCGACGCGTGGTCCCGTATGCAGGCCCTACGACCCCAATGCTGCCGAAACAACATTGGTTTAGGCTGTTCCCCGTTCGCTCGCCACTACTTAGGGAATCACTGTTGTTTTCTCTTCCTCCGGGTACTTAGATGTTTCAGTTCTCCGGGTTAGCTTCCTTTCGGATGTTAGATCTTCAATCTAACGGGTTGCCCCATTCGGAAATCTGCGGATCAATGCTTACTTGCAGCTTCCCGCAGCTTATCGCAGCTTATCACGTCCTTCATCGCCTTCTCATGCCAAGGCATCCACCATACGCTCTTAATTGCTTAAACCTAATTGTTACAGGTATATTAATTACGCACTCGATGAGCCAAGTAGCTCTCCATCACAAATCCTCAACACGACTACTCAGTTCATGTGATTCAGAACTCTTTCGAGAACGAATCAATGAAATTGTAAAAGTATAATTTCACCTTATACAGAACATATCATACTTGTCAAAGAACAGTGCTTCCATCTAACTACAGGAAGCTTGTGGAGCTAAGGAGATTCGAACTCCTGACCTCTTGAATGCAAATCAAGCGCTCTACCAACTGAGCTATAGCCCCGCCTGATAATCAACATCTCGTGATGTTGACGTGGGGCTGGGAGGAGTTGAACCTCCGACCTCACGCTTATCAGGCGTGCGCTCTAACCACCTGAGCTACAGCCCCTTGTATTGCCTACATAATAGACCAAATACAAAGAACAGACTCTGTTTTGAGAGAGAAGTATAGCGAGTCCTGCCACAGACAAAAGTCGGAGTACAAGGTTACTCTATAGGAGGTGATCCAGCCGCACTTTCCAGTACGGCTACCTTGTTACGACTTAGCCCCAGTTACCGGGCTTACCTTCGGCCGCTCCCTCCTAAAGGTTGGGTCACGGACTTCGGGTACTCCAGGCTTCCATGGCTTGACGGGCGGTGTGTACAAGGCCCGGGAACGTATTCACCGCGTCGTTGCTGATACGCGATTACTAGCGATTCCGGCTTCATGGAGTCGAGTTGCAGACTCCAATCCGAACTGAGAATAACTTTGGGGATTAGCGCCTCCTCGCGGAGTGGCTGCCCATTGTATTATCCATTGTAGCACGTTTGCAGCCCTGGGCGTAAGGGCCATGATGACTTGACGTCATCCCCACCTTCCTCACTGCTTGCGCAGGCAGTCTCACTAGAGTCCCCGGCATTATCCGCTGGTAACTAGCAATAGGGGTTGCGTTCGTTGCGGGACTTAACCCAACATCTCACGACACGAACTGACGACAGCCATGCAGCACCTCACTATCGGTCCGAAGAAAACCTCTTTTCGGAGGCTGTCCGATAGCGTTCGAGCCCAGGTAAGGTTCTTCGCGTTGCATCGAATTAAGCAACATGCTCCACCGCTTGTGCGGGCCCCCGTCAATTCCTTTGAGTTTCACTCTTGCGAGCGTACTCCCCAGGTGGGATGCTTAACGCGTTAGCTTGGACAAAGCGGCTAATGCCGCCTCATCGAGCATCCATCGTTTACGGCGTGGACTACCAGGGTATCTAATCCTGTTTGCTCCCCACGCTTTCGTGCCTCAGCGTCAGTATTTGTCCAGCTACCCGCTTACGCCTCTGGTATTCCTCGTGATATCTACGCATTTCACCGCTACACCACGAATTCTAGTAGCCTCTCCAATACTCAAGAGCAGTAGTATCAATGGCAGTTCCATAGTTAAGCTACGGGATTTCACCATTGACTGTCTGCTCCGCCTGCACACCCTTTACACCCAGTGAATCCGGACAACGCTTGCACCCTCCGTATTACCGCGGCTGCTGGCACGGAGTTAGCCGGTGCTTATTCATATGATACCGTCTCTCCTTGGCGACCAAGGCATTCTTCTCATATAAAAGGAGTTTACGCCCCATAGGGGTGTCTTCCTCCACGCGGCGTGGCTGCGTCAGGCTTTCGCCCATTGCGCAATATTCCTTACTGCTGCCTTCCGTAGAAGTCTGGCCCGTGTCTCAGTGCCAGTGTGGCTGATCATCCTCTCAGACCAGCTACAGATCGTAGCCTTGGTAGGCCATTACCCTACCAACAAGCTAATCTGCCGCAGGCCCATCCCTGAGCGCCTGAACATTTCATCCAAGAGACATGCGTCCTATGGATAATATGCGGTATTAGCCATCGTTTCCAATGGTTATTCCACTCTCAGGGGTAGGTTGCCTACGTGTTACGCACCCGTGCGCCACTTTCCACTCTAGTAAACTAAAGCTTCTCGTTCGACTTGCATGTATTAAGCCCGCCGCCAGCGTTCGTCCTGAGCCAGGATCAAACTCTCCGTGGTATAAATAGAAAGTTAAATCTTTGAGCTCTTTTTGTACTCGCTGTGTTTGTCAATTAAATTGACAGGACTCGCTATACTTCCATTCTCATCAAAGAACATTTCCCGACCGGCTTTCGCGCCGAGCCAAGGACGACTAAGTTAGATGTTTCAAAACTTAGAAGCAAGTAACTCAACCATTTTTTGTTGGTTTTTCTCAAACACCCTCTTAAGGAGGTTGTTCCGAAAAACTTTAGGCAATTTGTGAAGAGAAGACAAATTTAATTTCAGTCATGAAATTTTATTTGCTCTTCCCCCATTTTAGGGAATCACATCCTGCCTCAACAAGTAAAGAACATCGTTGATTTCTCAACGCCCCGTTTCTTGTGGGGGTCGTCTCAAACACGCTTTACCCTGGCAGGTTTCCGGGTTAGGAAATTTTTTCCTGAAGAATATGAATCTTCACTATTTCTACGTAATTACACAATATTAATTCCGCTTTTTGTACACCGCAGCTACCAGAATCTGACTATGTGGCCTTACCTTCGCTCCCTGCTAACCAACAAGTTTCTCGCCCTCGGCCTCGTGCTCCTCATCGTTGTGCTCGCAGGAGGATACCTCATCGTCGACAAAGCACTCATGCCCTCTTATGTTGGGCATGACGATTTTGTGACGGTTCCAGATGTCACCAATTTGGAAGTTGAAGATGCCGAACTTACCCTGGGCCGATTAAATCTGCCTGTCTCTGTTGAATCAGGCCGGTTTAACCCTGAACTTCCACGCAACCTGGTCATCGACCAAAACCCGCAAGCCAATGTTCAGGTCAAACCGGGCAGACGTATATATATAACAATCAATACGGGCGCCACTCCGGAATCAACGGTTCCCTCCCTCTCTGGCGTATCTGTAGATGAGGCAAGAAACAGACTCACAGCTGCTGGCCTCGTTGCCATGGACTCGGATATCCGGCCAGACACAATCCCTTCTCCGCACAAAAATATGGTGACGAAACAATTTCCTGAGCCAGGAAAAATTGTCGAAGAAGGATCCCGCGTCAGATTATGGTATGGAACAGGGCTTGGAAATGAGCTGGTCACTGTCCCTAGCGTAGTCGGCCTATCGGCCCAAGAAGCTCAAAATGTACTCCTTCGCCAAAAGATACGCTCGGTTGTTCTGGGAGGAAGTTCTTCCGGCGATGTCTCCCGTATGGAAATTGTCCGCCAAACCCCATCGGAAGGCACACGGGTTAAGGAAGGCTATGAAATCAGGCTGTTTGTGCCCAAACCAGAGGAAGAGGAGGAGAATTAGTTATTCCTCAACAAAGACCGTAAACCCAGACTCACTGCCCTCGACAACAACGCGTTCCTTGTGCTTGGTTTTGATCGCTTTTCCGACGAACGTTGGCTCGATGGGGAGTTCTCGGTGGCCCCGGTCTATCAATGCTAATAGCTGAATGGTCTTCGGACGTCCCACCCATATGATGGCGTCCATAGCGGCTCGAGCGGTTCTGCCAGTAAAAAGCACATCATCCACGATGACTACGTGCTTGTCAGAAACCTCAAAGCCTTCCGGGATTGCTGTCGTTGCATCTGCACTTCGATCCCGGTCATCCCGGAAGGGCGTAACATCAAGATCGTAAACAGCCACCTGGTTTCCAGATACCTCGTCGCGAATATTCCTGGCCAATGCATGGGCCAATCCGACTCCCCCTTGCTTGATTCCTACCAAAACCAGATTCCCGGCACCACGATTATCTTCAATAATCTCGTACGCAAGCCGCACTATGGTTCTTCGGACCCGCTCGGGGGAAAGCATCTGAAGTTTCGACATCACACTCTGAGGAAGCTATTATTGGAACATAGCTTTTATACTTCCCCAGGTTCTTCGAATTGCAGTTGAAGTGTAATTGACCTGATCCCTGGCAAGTTGCTCCCGGACGCCGTCCAGATACACAACTTCTAATCGATAGTCTACCAATTCACTAGATGACTTAAAGACCTGGTCATCTCTATATATATACGCCTTGTCGATTCCGTGAGGATCTATGCCCTGTATCTTGACAAACTGATTGTTGGTGAGCCGAGTCATTCTATACAACTCATACTCCTTAACATCAGACTCCTCTCTGGCCTGCCAACTGATAATGATATTGTTGCCCTCTTCAGTAATCCTAAAGTAGCTGATCTGCACGGTCCCCATCTGCTCTATCGTAAAAGCAGGTAGCAACAATAACAGTATAATAGGTAAGATGCGCCTCATTATAGAATGGGTGTTCGAAATAACTGTCCGGCTAATTTAATGGATTTACCAGAAAGTAATCATACATAAAAAGCAATAGCAATAAAAATTTAATACAAATTGCGTGCCTAAACAGCCTTATTCGGACAGGCCTCCCGCTGACATTGCCCGTAAAGATTCAAAGAATGGTTTTTTATTTCAAACTGAAATATTTCTGCAACCATTTCCTGGATACTCTGCAGGCGCGGATCGCAAAACTCAAAAAGCTCATTGCAATCCATGCATATCAAGTGGTCATGCTGTCTGTAACTGTATGCGCGTTCGTACTTGGCCTGATTCTTACCAAACTGGTGCCGTATAACGAGATCGCACTCCAAAAGAAGATCCAAAGTGTTGTACACCGTGGCACGGCTCACACGGACATCCTTCTGCCGCAATCGAATATACAATTCATCTGCATCAAAATGATCACCCGTTGCATAAGCTTCTTCCAACACAGAGAAGCGCTCTGGAGTCTGCCGCTGGTTCCTTCTTTTTAGAAAAGAACTAAACGATTCGCGAACTTCTTCCAGTTGATCAGCAGGTAAATTCATCAGCTTGTACGTATATAATACACATGACGAAAAAAAGAACACTAACCAGTGACCCTGGTTCCTACACTTTTTTCTTGTCTAGTTAATAAATCGTCCCATATTTGCTGGTGTAAAGACAATATAGGCTGCGTTCCGTCCAGTTTCAAAAATCGTTCAGGGTACCGGCGCTCCAGTTCTGAATAGGCTTCAACCACCCGGTTAAAAAACGTAGAGCCTGTTTTTTCCATCCTGTCCTGGTTTTCGCCCGACCGCTCACGGCGCCTTTCCAACGCCAACTCAACTGGTATCGACAACCAATACGTACGCTCGGGAATCAAGCCCCCCGTCACTTTATCATGAAACCTCATCATCCAGTCGATACCCCCCAAATTACGCCCGGCCCCCTGATAGGCTGTCGTCGAGTCAAAAAACCGATCACAGATGACAATACGCCCCTTCTCTAAAGCAGGCCTGATTTTCCCGGCTACCAATTGGGAACGGGCTGCAGAAAAAAGCAAGAGCTCAGCAAAGGGTTCTATCTCAACGCCAGGATCCAGTAAAAGCGTTCTAATTCGCTCTGACACATCTGTACCGCCAGGCTCACGATATACGTCAACCTTTTTCCCCGTCTCCTCCAATCTCTCTCTTAAGAGCTTGATTTGAGTGCTTTTCCCACTCCCATCGATGCCTTCAAATGTTATAAACATAGGTCTAATTCTTTCTTAACGAACAGTCAGTTCACCCGGCCTCATTTGATTCATGCACCAAAGAAACCAATAGGTAAACCATTCCGTTCTTAGCTCAACACTCAACGTCGTGAAGCTGCCTTTTGACGTCTCTCTATATACAAAATCAGCGTTTTTTAAACAGCAGGTTTTTCTTTTCCGAAACGGGCTTCTCTAAAAACGACTTTAAAGAAAATCATTCCCCCTATTATCTGTTTAAACATACGTCGACAAGACCGATACACACTACAGGGGAAGTACATATTTCCTGCCCCCAGTTAGTACGATATTCCAGTTCCTGGTGATGCCCTTAGGGTACAATCAGGCCTCAACTAATACTTGTTCGTTCTATTATAAATCTTGTATAACATCCATATTTTGGATATTGGTTCTTTTTTTTGCATTATGACTCATCCTGGGTTATTATTCAGTGAACCAATAGGGATTTATGGCATTCTATGTGTATAGGACTCATGAATCACCTGGATTCCTAGATTTTCCGGGCGAACCTTCAAATAGTGCTAAATGAGCATGTTCGATTTCGGATTTGACGACCTCGAAGATTCTGCCGATCCATCGCGTTTGAGTAACCTCGTTAACTCTTACGAGCGGAATAGGGAAGGTACCTACTTCGACTCTGATGCCCTAGAAGACATCGCCACGTTCTACTTTGAACGGGGCCGCTTCGAGGACGCCCTGGGTGTCATCGATCGTATCCTGGAAAATCAGCCCTACTCTTCAGATAATTGGATGAGAAAAGGCATCTTGCTTAATAATCTCGGCAAGAACAACGAAGCCCTCTCAGCCTATCAAAAAGCCCTTACCCTCAACCCAACCGACCCGGAAACGATGGTCAATCTGGGTATTACTCTGGACGGGCTCGGAAAAAGCGAAGAAGCTCAGTCGTACTTCAGTGGCGCACTGGAAGTAGATCCTCTCAACGAAGATGCCCTGTTTCACAAAGGGGTAACGTTTGAACGCGTTGAAAGACTCTCTGACGCCGTAGAAGCGTTTGAGAAATGTGCGGAGATCAATCCAGAACATCCTGAAGTCTGGTATGAATTAGGGTACTGCTACGACCGCCTTGGAAAAGATGAAAGCAGCCTAAACTGCTACGACCAGCACATCGACAATGACCCCTATTCCTACGATGCCTGGTACAACAGAGGCATTGTTTTAAACCGAATGGGGCGTTTCAAAGACGCAGCCGATTCCTACGACATGGCAATCGCCATCCATGAAGGGTTCGCGTCTGCTCATTACAATCGCGGTAACGCCCTTGCAAACCTGGGCGATCTACACGGCGCAATCGAAAGCTACCTACGGGTTGTTGAATTCGAAAGCGGTGATCCTGCTACCTATTATAACATAGCCCTGGCTTATGAAGAGCTGAAAGACTATGAGAAGGCCATTACGTATTTCCGGCTCGCAATTGAAGAAGAGGAAGGATATACAGAAGCCTGGTACGGATTAGGATGCTGCTACGACGCGTTGGAGCGCTTCATTGAAGCCTTAGAGTATTTCAACACCGCAGTAAAACAATGCCCAAGTTCAGCCGATCTTTGGTATGCAAAGGCGGATTGCGAATACAACGCCGGTATGCTTGAAGAATCCCTTGAGTCCTATCACGCGGTAGTCCTCCTGGACGGCAACAACCGGGAAGCCTGGCTTGACTATGCCGAAACACTGTTTGAAGCGCAACGCATGGAGGAAGCACTGGAAGCCTACGCGAAAGCCCAGGTCCTTGAGCCAGGCCATGCATCCACGTACTTCCAACAAGCAAAAGCACTGATTGCGCTCGGCAGATCCGCAGACAGCATCCGCTCTCTCAAGAAAGCGTTCGATCTGGACCCGGCTAAGAAAGAAGAATTCAGGCATACCTACCCTGAACTCTATCGGGATGCTAAAATCCGCGACGAACTAGGGCTCGACTCTTAGTGCTTTGTAAACAACGCACTTTCGGTTTGGTGTTTTTCCGTTTGGTGTTTGTGGTTAATTTTCTGTCAGAATGTCCGTTAAGTGGGCCTTGTTGAACGATATTAGGGAAGCAAACTGCTTATATTAAGCTTTCTTATTTTTTCAACGTGCATACCTGAATTGTGAAGTCTGACACCAATTCCTCTCCTCTATCCTTGCTCTTCCACGTGGGAAGAGGTTTTTTAATGGGCACTGCCGAGATCATCCCTGGAGTAAGCGGGGGTACCGTTGCCCTGATCGTTGGCATCTACGAACGCCTCATCGACGCTATCACCCAAGCCTTCGTCTTCGCCTTTACGCTGCTGCGTTTCGACAAACAGGCGATTGGTTCTCAGTTCAAAAAGATCGACTGGTCCCTCATTATCCCTCTTCTTATCGGTATGGTGTCGGCAATTGTCATGCTGGCTCAACTCCTGGAATACCTCCTCGAAACCTACCCTGTGGAATGTAGAGGATTGTTTTTTGGTCTCATCACGGCATCTGTAGCCATTCCCTGGCTTCGAATCGAACACAAAAACGCGGGCTCATTTATACTCGTCGTTCTCGCAGCCGGCTTTGCCTTTCTTGCTACGGGGCTCTCCCCGCAAGAAATTGCAGATCCTTCGTACCCCCAAATCTTTGGCGGCGCAATGATTGCTATCTGTGCCATGATCATCCCCGGGGTTAGTGGAGCTTTTTTATTGCTCGTCATGGGTTTATACGCCCCTACCATGTCTGCGCTTAATGCACGGGATCTGCCTTACATTGCCACATTTATGGCAGGAGCTGCAACGGGCATCGGTGCCTTCTCTCGCCTTCTCAAATGGTTACTCGATAAATACCACGATGTGACTATGGCAATCCTCGCCGGCCTTATGATTGGTTCTTTACGTGCCCTTTGGCCCTGGCAACAGTGCGAGGAAATCATGATACCCGGAAAAGACGAGCCCAAAATTGCAAACTGCCAGATGCTTCTGCCCTCCGAATCGGACCCCGTTTCGATGGTGATTCTCCTTGCCGTGGGCGGCTTCCTCCTCGTTGCCTCTGTATTGTGGTGGGAGAAAAGGCAAAATAAGGCTGCCCACAAGTAAGTCGACGGCCACTTCAAAGCTGCTGCGAAGTCCCCCCTTCTGTGAAGTACCGCATTTTCATGTCGTACCCTTCAGTCATGCTTCTGCGGTGCTACATTTTCGTCTCGTACCCCTCGTAGCGCTTGTGCAGTACTGCATTTTCGCTTCGTACCCTTCAGTCGTGCTTGTGCAGTACCGCATTTTTGTCTCGTACCCTTCAGTCATGCTTGTGCAGTACCGCACATTCGTCTCGTACCCTTCAGTCATGCTTGTGCAGTGCTGCATTTTTATTTTGTACCTGAAGCCTATTAAAATCTACCTCCGTTTAAAGGCAATCTCTCTCAGCACCATACCGTCAATATGAATATGGATGATGTAGGCGCCGGCTGCCAGGAGAGACAAATCTACTAGCACCTCCGTATGATCATCATAAACCACACCCCGGTACGCTGCTTTCGCATGCTGGCCTGTGATTGTAAACACATCCACTTCCACATTCTGATTACGGGCTCCCGTTATCTTGAGGAATACGTGTTCACTTGCTGGATTAGGAAAGAGATCTACCTTTTTACGATTTGCCTCCAACCCAGGATTATTTGACAGCGGGAGGCTTCTGTTTTCATAATAGTGAAGTCCTCCATTCAACAATCCCACTAACACTTCCGGCTTTGAGTCTCCGTTTAGGTCCCCCCAGGCCGGCGCCATTCGCCGTTGCACTCCAAGATCAAACCAGGAGACAGGTACAAATTCGGCGGCTTCTGGCGTCCCGATATTTTCGAAAGTAAAGATGCCGTCCTGGTCGGATCCTACGATTAAATCAAGATCTCCGTCTCTATCAACATCCACGGCAAGCGGCACGCTTCTTCTTCCGACATCAATATCGCTATACGATGTGGTTACCAGGTTAAAAACGGGTTCTTCGGGCGTTCCTGTATTCTCGAAATAATTGATCACTCCACTCGATTGACCCACAAGCAGATCCAAATCTTCGTCGGCATCCATGTCGGCCAGGAAAGGGGTGCTGCTCGATCCAGACGCAATGTCGAGATAGTCAGTCGTCGTTTCAGAGAAACTAAAGGTAGTCCCATCATTAGCATTGATATACAAGGTCATCTCGCCAAGAAAACTGCCAGTAATCATATCGACAGCTCCGTCTCCATTCAAATCACCGAGCGCAGGGGTTATGCCGAAGGCAGGTTCGAGAGGCAGTGCTCCCCTATCCCTAAATAGTGGCTGGCTGGCGCTCCCTGTATTTTCAAACAGATGCAGTGATCCTTGATTCGAATCATCGGGATCAATGCTATTCCCGATAAGGAGATCATTGTCTCTATCACCGTCTACATCGAACAAAACAGGGTATCCGTCGCTTCCGACATCTATGTTTGTAAAGAATCGAGCACGTACAAAAGAAAACTGATTACTTGCATCTTGTTGGAAGTACAGCAGGTTGTCTGTCGCAGCGCCAAAAGCGGAGAAAGCGCCGCCGAGCACACCAACAATCAGGTCATCTATCCCATCCCCATCAACATCACCAAAAGTGGGCGCATTATAGCCACTCGTCAAAAGGGGATCCTGTATCGGAAACTGCACAAATTCATTCGAAAAGATGGGAATTTGAGGTGTACCGGCGTTTTCGAAGAAGAGCAACCCTGCTTCAAAAAAGTCCCCCCAAAACAAATCCTGGTCGCCGTCTTGATCTACGTCATGAAACAGCAGGGTACTGGCTCCGTGTTGATCCCCGGATTGTTTGCCTCCTTCACCAACCACACTGATATTTTGGAACCGCTCCGACTGCAAGCTGAAGGCAAGCTCCTGAACGGAAGCACTTCTCACAGTTTGTTCATAGTGAAACACCGTTCCATCCAGCTTGCCAACAAAGAGGTCCAGCAGTCCATCGGCATCTATATCCACAACGTTGAGGATATTCTGCCGATCAGCGAAGAGCGGCTCACCTGCATCGTCTCGAAGAGAGTCCTGGACAAGTGTAAATAGGGGAGATGTGGGTCCGCCGGTGTTTTCATATGCCCGAATCATACTAAATGGCGTTTCAGCGAGTAGGTCCTGATCTCCATCTTGGTCCAGATCAACGAACCTGTACCACTCGCCTACGACTAACTCCTGAAATGCATCGGACTTTTTAACAAATGGAAACCCGGTTGGGTTTGAAACCCGCTCGAAGAAGACCAACTGATTCGTAAGCTCCTGAACGAATAAATCCTGGTCACCATCCCCATCTATATCTACCAGTTGAGGGCGGGGGACATTAAAACCACCTAAAAAGGGGAGCTGCAATAGCTCCCCTTCCTGGTTAAATACTTCAAATGGGGTGTCCAGCTTCTCAAACTGGAGGACCTGGCCTATTCCGAGCCTGGGAACCAGAAGGGTACATACAAGGAACAGGTTACTGAACAACCGTGGAAAGGCCGGCTGGAAATCTGCCCACTTCAATAACTTTTTCAATTTCATTGGTAGCTGTGTTAATCACGACCACCGTACCGGTGTTTTGATTGGTACCAAAATTATAGCGAGGGGTATAGGCACCGTTAGTATTGCGGTTCGAGATAAATACATAGTCTCCTTCAGGAGAGACGGCACTGCCGTGGGGCTGTGCCAGACCGTTACCGGTGATTGTTTGGGACACAATGAAGTTATTTGCGTCGATCACAGACACCGAATTATCTGCAAGGTTACCCACATAAACATAGCTTTGATCGGGCAACCAAACGGGGTGCCAGGGCTGATTCCCTACTTCAATCCCGCCGATCCGTTTTATTCCAGGAGGCGCACTGGTATCTAACAACATTACCTGGTTGGATTCCTGCCCCGATGCAGCAATGCGGTTTCCATCTGGCGAGATGGCAAAATGGATGAACGCATTAAAGGGCGCCTGGAGAAGTGTGAAGGTTATTTCACTGGAATCGGTTGGTACAGAAAAAATTCTATTTTCGTTTAGGCTCGCTGTATAGGTAAAACCGTCCAATGGATCTATTGCAAGCGCGTGAGGCCGCTGAAGAGGAAGCTCAATATCCTTGATTTCCATTGTACTTCGAGTGATCTCTCCAATGCTACGAGGCGGGCTTACGGCTGTCAAGGACCGACCAACAAACAGCTGGTCACTCAGCGAATTAAGAGCAAGCATCCCAGGTGTTTCAAAGAAGGCCTGATCCATATACTGGCCAGTCAACTCCTGATTGTCGATAGAGATTTTTATAACTGCATTTTCACCAATTAGCGAGGTATAAATAGCCGAGAGATCCGGTTCAGCTTCTACATCGTGTGGCTTTGCATTCGGAGAGAAATCGAATCCTGTATCATTCTGAAGATCAATGGTTCGTATTACAAGCTTTGCGTCAATATCTATAACAGAGATCAGCGCATCGTCCTGATTCGCCACAAAGAGAAGCCTCGGGCTAGTACTGAAAGGAATAACGCCCTGGTTAACGGCATCGATGGGGCCATCAAAGCGGGCGCCTGCATTAATCCATCGCTGCAGGAGACGGACCCGTGCTCCATCCAGGGTATCGGCGTCTAACTCAAAGGGATGAGGGCCGCCTTCGAGGATGGTGACCATTTTGGCCATGATGCTATTGTCTGCATCGAAGGGAATTACAGCTTCCCCATGATCAGAGCCAGCAATCAGATTATCCCAGGAGTCTAGCTGAAGCCCGGCAGCGGCATCAGCGCCAGCGTGACATCGTTCACAGTACGGCTGTAAAATGAAAGGCTGAATATGCTCAGTGAATCGGATGTCTTCGATTTCATCAAGAAGTTGTGGAGTAAGAGGCGCGGTCAATTCGCAACTCGTAAGTACGAGCCCAAATAGTATGAGACCAAACCAGGCAAAATTGGCTTTATAATTATTCATTGTTAACGTCTGCAATGCAGATATCTGTCATAGATGTGCATATTAGTATCACATATACACCCCATAATCCCCAAATTTTATCTATTTCGAAGACAAATCAAAGGACCAGATGGGTATTCAGGGTATAAATGTACAGCAAGAAAAGTTAAAGTGCTAGTCTAAGATGCAGGCGTAACCTATTGATAGAACTTATTTTACGATCGTTACGGTGCGAGCAATAGAAATTCCGTCACCCCGAGCGCGAATGATATATTCACCTGTGGGAAGATTTCCACGATCAAAGATGACCTGCTGTGGGCTTCCGCCTTGTACTGTACCAGAGAAAAGAACGTCTACCTTACGGCCCAGCAAATCAAAGACTTCAATCTCAAGATGACCGCTTTCTTCGACTTGAACGGTGAATTGAGTCTGCGACTGGAATGGGTTAGGATAGGGAGCATTCAGGATTGTTCTTACCGGCAATTCTTCTTCTTCAGTGGAAGTCAACAGAGGATTAGCCGGCTGAACGACAAAGAGGCCTTCGTCTATACTTGTAGCGATGATATTCCCGCTCCGGAAGAACGGATAGTTGCTCCAAGAGCCGTTGAAGTTGTAGGATCCGTCAAAAGGAAGTACATCAAAAAGGGCCACTTCTTGCGGATTTACCGGATCGCTTATATCGAGAATGCGCAACCCGCTCGTATAGTTGGACTGAAAAAGATAATCGCCAACTACGTACTGATTATGATCACGCGTTCTTGTCTCGGCGAAGTAGATATTCGCTACAACGGGATCATCCAGGTCTTCCAGGTCAAAGATAATTGTCCGGGTATTCGCAAATGTGCCGGGTTCATCCAGTTCATCATCTAGATAAAAATAACGATGATCTTCGGTCAACCACCCCTGGTGCGCATATGCGACACTCGGATATTCAGCAACAGAAATCCGCTCTGGATTGGACTTGTCGCTTACATCAGCGATGCTTAGCGCCGTCTCGTTTGAACCAAAGCAAATCTCTTTGTTTACGTGCTCTGTATCTGGCCCCTGATAAATAACACACTGGGCGTCATGTGAGTACCCTGTTCCACGCCGGCCTGTTGTAGTATCAGCAAAGCACCCTTCAAAAGCAGGTTGCGTTGGATCCTGAATATTGATCATATGCAAACCGCCCCCACACGTCGTCCCCCCTGAGCCAATGCCAACCACATAGGCAAACCCAGTCTCTTCATTGATAACAATATTGTGCGCGCTGGCAAACTGGTCGTAGTGAGCGGTTTCTTCAAATTCAACAGGTGGATTTTGAACGCTTGCCAATTGCGTCAAGTCAAATACCTGCATCCCGTGATTGCCCGAATTATCAGCTACGATGAATGCATGGTTATTGTATACCTTTACATCCCTCCAAGAAGACGCAAATGCCCCGGCATGTAACGGTAAATGCCCGATAACCTGAGGGTTTGTGGGATCAGATACATCGACGAAGGATGTACCCGAGTTCATGCCTACTAGTGCGTACTCGACACCTGTAACCGGGTCTTCCCATCCCCAAATATCGTTAGTCGATGCCGCTGTCCCAACACCACCGTTCAACGTTTGGACACTTATAAACGACATCAAATCCACTCCCGAGCACGGATAGATATCCGCCGCCCCTTGTTGGCACTCCACTCGGCTTCCAACGATATCGGCAAGGGCTTTATTCGCAGAAACACCTTCAGCCCGGTCTCCTTTATGCGTTTCCTGACCATAGACAAGCGATGAGGATAGAAGGCAAACCAATAAGGCTACAAATAGCGTACGAGCTTTCATATATAAATACTGAGATTAGTGGGGTATAGATGGGGCTACTTTGATAAAGCTATCTTTCAAAAAATAGACCACTTTTTGAACCAAAATCACAACAAACGCTTACATATGTAAAGCAGCGATGCAAAATTGGGCCGGGCGTATGGAAACAGGGGCAAGCTACACCGTGGTTGGGGTAATATGATGTAACAAAGGGATGAAAAGTTGCATTCTGAATCCAAATTACCGACATTTAAGGTATACGTCGCAAAATAAGCATCGGCGTTTAAAAAAGATTTTAAAACTGTAGCTGATTCTCCCTCCCTCAACAGCTACATTTCAAGCCCGATTCAAGGTTCAGGATCGGGCTTTTTTTATATACCCACGAACTCATCTTGATACGCAACCTCTTCTTGACAAATAGGTTGGAGCATTTCACGCAGTAGTAACGTAAGAACGTTCATAAACACAGACATCTCTCTGCCTTTTTAGGCTACACCATAACCCTTTTGATACTAGAAGAAGAATTAAAGACACCCTAGAGTTAACGTATGGAGACAAAAACGGAAACCCCAGTACCTGAAAATATAGCATCTCGTCTTTTTGACTCGCGCACCGTAATTATAAGTGGAGAAATAAATCAAAAGCTGGCTGCTAGCATTGTAGCTCAACTTGTAGGAATGGCCGCTGCTTCAGACGAAGATATTACCCTCTTCATTAACTCTCAGGGAGGGCACGTAGAAGCAGGGGACACGATACACGACATGATTCGCTTCATCCGGCCTCGTGTTCGCATGATCGGAACAGGGTGGGTTGCAAGCGCGGGCGCACTCATTTTTGTAGCTGTTCCTGTTGAAGATCGATACTGTTTGCCAAATACCCGATTCCTGCTTCACCAACCAGCCGGTGGTGCAGGTGGAACGGCGAGCGATATCGAAATTGAAGCGAGCGAGATTTTGAAAATGCGCGAGCGGTTGAACAAGATATTTGCCCGTCAAACCGGACAGGATCTTGAACGAATCGAAAAAGACACCAACAGAAATTTCTGGCTCACCGCCAAAGACGCCCTGGACTACGGCCTGGTAGGGCACATTGTCGAGACCATTGACGAAGTCATGAAAGGCTAGCGCAAGTGCAAAGTGCAAAGTGCAAAGTGCAAAGTGCAAAGTAATTTTACTTTGAACCTTGCACTTTGAACCTTGCACAAAGGAAAAAGCCCGAACTTGTATCAACAAGTTCGGGCTTTTTTATTTCAGCTACTAATTACTAAATCTTAGAATCAATCATTAATTAGTTGATGGATTCGCAGGTAAGCCAGGCTTCCCCCACCCGGAAGCCTGGCATCGCTGCGACGCTATCGCTCTATCACTGTCTGTAGAAGTGCGGAGACAGATTTGCATAGTGTTCAGTTGCAGAGGTCATGCTCGTCATACAAGCCTTGCTTCCCCCACCCGGAAGCAACCTTGCTAAGCGTGAAGCTGTGCAAGTGAACGTTAGATGTGCCTTGAGAAAGAAATGAAACTGGCAACACTCCATCATGTGTACCAGCTTGATGTGACTCTAATATACATCACTGAACAAGGCTTGTATGTAGGTAGGTGATCGGAAAGGAACGCACTCGAAAACCCTTACGGGAATAAGCCATTACCTTACGCTAAAACCTCAGCTTTCTTTCGAAAATGACGGACCGTTTCACCATGGAACGCGGCCTTAAAAAAGAGCTGTAAAATTGGCACGCAAAGGATTAGGAAAAATTTGCCTAAGAGGAAAAAATTGCTGACGAACTAGTGAGCAGTTTTGGAAGAACGGATAAACTCGCAGATAGGCCTGATCTCCCCCACCAGGAAGTTCTGACCTACCTGCGATGCTATCGCTCTGTCACTGTCTTTTAAGATATGCGGAAAAGAAATGTTGGTGTTGCTAGCACCAGTAATTACAATATAGAGTTCAGACCTGATCACAGAATGTAGGTGTCCTCACCGAATCACAAGTAAGTCATTTTACCTACAGGATATTGGCCTTTCATTTAGCGCATTCCTACAAATCCCATCATTCTTCCGGTCTTTCCTTGCTCTGCGCGATAAGAAAAAAAATGATTTTTTTCGCCCACCGTACAAAAAGGTGAGATTTCAACACGATTTGTATTGATACCAGCAGAAATTAACTGGTCTTTTATTGCTGCCTTTAAATCAATATGTGGTTTTTCCTTACCCGATACCCGATACAAGTAGGCTTCATCAAACTGATCAGCCACTTCCCACCCGACTTCAAAATTGGTTTTTGAGATGCAAGGACTCACGTATGCGTACATCTTAGAGGGTTGAGCACCCAGATCAGCCATCATGGATACTGTTTTCCCCGTGATATTGGCCACAGTACCCCTCCAGCCGGAGTGACAGGCTCCAACAATCTTATTTTCTGTATCGGCCAATAATACAGAAGCACAATCGGCTGCACTCAAACATAATAATAGGCCCTTACTACGCGTGATGAGGCCATCATACCCTGGATACGATCCAGGAGCATCCACTTCCAAAACATCATCACCATGCACCTGGCCAGTAATTGCAAGGGAATCCAAAGAAAACCCGATTGATTTAAAGAGCCGTTTTCTGTTTTCAAGGACTTTTTCCTTTTCATCGTTCGTGCTCAACCCCAGGTTTAAGCTTGTGAAGGGCTCCTCACTGACTCCTCCATGCCTTGTACTGAATCCGGCAGCAACGCCTGGAAAAGACTCAAATGAGGCCGGTGCTATATATAATCGATCTTGAATTGAGGTCATTCCTTTTTCGCATTGTTTTGCATCAATCGATTGTACGATTCCTTGAGCAGTTTTTGAAAATGATAGACACCTTGTTCACACTCTACAGAAAATCGCCCTTGATCGTAGGCTCTTGACTGAACGCCTCGCTGAACGTGTTCGCAGATTTCCACATCTTCCCACTGCACTTTATCACTAAAGGCGATGTCTTCTTCAATGTGGCGAATCGCCGCTTCGGAATCGATGGCGTCGTAATAGAAATCAAATATCACACCCGTTTTCCCTTGGTCAAGAGGGAGTATTACATTTGTTTGCAACCTGCCCGGCAAGATGTTGAGCATGAAGTTGGGAAACAGGTGATAGTAGAATGCAGCCCCGCCACTGGACGTGTATACATTTTCTTCTTCCGTTATAGGGCTGTACTGGAGAGAATAATAGGGGCTTGTTTCGGTTGTGTATTCGTTTACTTCCAGAATATTGCACAATTCTGGGTGAACAAAAGGCAAGTGATACCCTTCCAGGTAATTGTCGACATAGATTTTCCAGTTGCACTCTATGTCATACGTGATCCGCTTGTAAAACTGCAGGTTGGATAGATCCATTGGTAAAATGCGTTCCCGGATGCCTTCCAGTTTTTCTTCCAACGATCCTGCGTCCGCATTCAATCGTACAAAAAGAAGCCCCTCCCAAGTGGCAATATCAACAGGAAGGAGGTTGTATTCGTTTTTATCGAAAAGCTCCACCAGGTTAAATCGAGGCACTCCTCTCAGTGTACCATCCAGCCGATACGTCCAGCCATGGTATTTGCACTGAAGCATTCTGGACTCTCCGCAATGTGCCTTTTCAATTGGCCCTCCCCGATGTAAACACACGTTAAAGAAGCCCCGAATTTCACCGTCCTTTCCTTTCACTACCAGGATCGACTCATTCCCAAACGTTGCTGTAATAAAACTGCCAGGGGAAGATAGTTGAGACGTATGCCCTACAAACTGCCAGGACTCTTCGAATAGAATCTTCTGATCCAGATCGTAAAAGAAGGGATCGGTATACCAGGAGGCAGGAATTGTTTTGGCTCTTTCAATCGGTTCGATATCAAGAGCAAAGGGGTTGAGTGATTGAACGTTCATTTGAGATCAGCAATTGGGATGGACAATCCAGAGAACGTACAACAAACCGGCGTGCTAAACAACGGCCTCAACGTATTCTTTAAGCACTGCTTTCAGATTCCAAATTTCGTCAAACAAAGCGGACTTATCGCTCACGTCGAATACTTTTTCCTGTAGCAATAAATCGACTAACGGATCCTCATACAGCGACCCAGATCCAACATCCCGATTGTACTTGTAGCCCAGGTTGCTGGCCAGCCGGTTGGACAATTTTAGAACCCCGTGCATGATCCTCATCGGATGGCTCATCTCTTCAGGAGGCTGAAGAGAATGATGAGACTCTATCAGCTTGCTCAAGCTTTCGGGCATCTTTAGCTGGCGCATCATATAGGCCCCCATCTGAGCGTGATCAAACCCAAATGCTGCTTTTTCCCGCTCGAGGAGTTCTTCGTCTTTAGTGGTGAAGGGCACTATATCATTATAAATAGCAACAGCCTTCTCAGGGAAATTATGAATGAGCACCAGCTTACCAAAATCATGTAACAATCCCAGAGTAAAGGCAGAGTTCATGATGTCTTCCTCCTCCGTTTCCATTTTGGCAAGAACGGATATTGAGCTGATTTGCCTTGCCAGAAACGCTGTTGCAATACTGTGCCTTACCAGATCGATAAACGGGATGGGTAAAGAGGCATCCAAAGCGGTACGCAAATCGATCAAACTCATACTCATCAACACGCTAATCACAGTACCTGGCCCGAGTACGATCACAGCCTTACGAATGGTTGTCACCTCGTATCGCATCGCATAATACGTCGAGTTTACAATACTCAAGATGCGAGTGGTGGCGATTGGATCGTTCTGAATAATATCGACCACCGCATCGATGGTGATCTCATCAGCATTTTTGGACAACTCCATGGCTTGCACAAAGGTATGCGGCAAGCCGGGCAAATCTATAGTGATATCCTCAAGAGAGGCGCTTGAGTCGCTTAGAGTTCCATCCATGGAGTGTGCAGCAATATTGAAGGTGCAAAATTCGCTTGTGAAGTAGTATCGACCTTTTTAAATGAGCGTTAAGCTAATCGGAAGAAGTGTATATTATTATTTGAGGTGCTCTTGGACCACATTTCTCACCGGATCAAGAGGCATCTCCTGTCCTGTCCATTGCACATAAGAAGCAGCCGCTTGCCTGATCAACATTTCCAGGCCCCCAATCACCACAGAACCTCTTTTTTCCGCCTCCGAAAGTAGTTTCGTCTTTTGCGGATTGTAGATTAAATCATAGACGATCTCGACATCGTCCAATAAGGCAACATTTTCTAACGGGGAAACATGTGTATTCGGATGCATGCCTACTGGCGTGGTATTCACCAGTAACGTGCAACCTCGAGTATATTCTTCGCTGTGCTTAATATCAGCTGTGCGGAGCGAACGCTGTGAGTCGTACTGATTCATCGCTAAAGCCAGCAATTCCGCTTTCTTTACAGAACGGGCAGCTATTGTCAGGCGGCGAGGCTGGTAATCAGTGAGCAACGCATACACAATTGCTCTAGCAGACCCTCCAGAACCAAGAACCACCACATCGCTCCCTTGTATCTGCGCATGGTACTCAATGAGTGTATCGGAAAACCCTTTTATATCGGTATTATCGCCAAATAGATGGGGCCTTTCTGCCCCTGCCTCATGAGATAGCACGAGGGTATTAACTGCCCCCACGGCCTTTGCCCGTTCCGATAATTCGTCGGCCAATTCAAAAGCATGTTGTTTGTGAGGAATGGTTACATTTGATCCTACCCACCCAACTCTGCTCAGTCCCTGCACAGCCTGGCTGAAATGCTGGGCAGGTACAGGCATGCACAGATAAACCATATTGATGTGCTGTGCCTCTAATGCCGAATTATGTATAAGAGGAGATAGAGAATGGCCTAACGGATACCCAAGCAGCGTTATCAACCGCGTCTTAGAATCAATAGCCATTATGTACTTCCCGGAAAGGCAACATCTCCTAGAGATAGGACGCCGTCGCTCTCTTCGTTTATTTTATCGGCCCTGTTTATAAGAGCGATCAGAGTTTCACCAGCCTGCGGTACCACTTCGTCATTTACAGTAAAGAAATGCAACTCCCCTCCCGTTCGGACAAGGCACAAAGGTATCGCATTTATCCCGTATCGGCTCTTAAAATCCTCAAAGGTAAAATCTTCAGTCAATTTACCTGTCTTAATCGAGGCACCGCTTATAAACCGGGTATTCAGTGCAGCATAGGTAACCTCTTCACCAAACAAATGGCGCCCATGAATGGGGAGCCCTATTTCGGTCCCGTTCTTGGTTTCCTCTATGCTGTGATTTCGAACAGGCAACTGGAAGATGTCCGTATTGTCGAAATACTCGTGGAAATTAAGGGTTGCGTGGGTATTTATTTCTTCGTTCGGCGTGAGAACGATGATCCGGCCAAACTCACCCAGTTCCAATTCGTCCACCTTGTCCTTTGTCATCACATGCACAAGGCGTGCATCCAGGCCGGCTTGTTCACAATGGGCTATATTTCTAGGATCAGAATCAATGAGCATCACTTTATAGCCTTGCTCCTGAATCACTTTAGCGAGCCGGCGCACCCACGATTGCGCCCCGATAAACAGATTCCCTTGCGGATTACGCTCAGCCAGTTTTAAACTCTGCGCTAACGGACCTGCGATTAGCCCACTCACGGCCACGGTCCCAATGATAACCAAAAACACGATCGGGACCAGTCCACTTGAGTCCTCAGGAAAAATTTCTTCTAATCGAAAACTGAACAGGGCCACCAGGGCTGCAGCTATAATTCCCTTAGGCCCTAACCAGGAAAGAAATACGTATTCCCGCCAGTTGATTTTAGTCCCGATAATCGAGAATAGCACAGCCAGCGGCCGGACAACAAGCATGATGACAATCAGAAAGACGAGAGTCTGGTTGTTGATAAAACTCAACTCCTCTAAATCAAGGCGGGTACTAAACAGAATGAAGGTGACGGCATAAAGAAAGACTCTAAACTCCTCTTTAAACAGAAAGGCTTTTCGAGCCGGTATATAAGGTTGATTGGCAATGATAATTCCCAATAAAAGGGTAGAGAGCAGTCCTGTTGCCAGCAATCCTGACTCAAGCCGCAGCATCTCAGTAATAGCAAAAACGCCCACTACTACCATGATCGATATCGCATTGTTAAGATGATCCGGGATCAATCGTTTCTTGTACAACATGACCATAAGAATGGCACTCAGCACACTTACGCCCAGCCCCACGATAATGACTAAGCATAGTCCCAAGATGGTGTGATAAATGGCCTCACCCATCCCACGTATCTCGAGCCCACCAACGATCGGCTCATTCAGGAAGATGACCGTTTCGAGTACAAGAATGGCCAGAATGGCGCCAATAGGGTCTGCCATGATGCCTTCCCATTTAGAGATACCACTGATCCTTCCCTTGGACCGCACGTGCCTGAGCAGGGGAAGCAAAACAGATGGCCCGGTCACCACAAGCACCGCCCCCATGAGAATGGCCATACCAGGATTCATATCCAACATATAGTAGGCTGCGAAAGAAATCCCCGCCCAGGTAATCGCTGTGCCAATAGAGATGAGATTTCGAACAACGACCCCAGCCTGTTTGAGGTCGGCCATATTAAAGCGCAATCCACTTTCAAAGAGAATCAATCCGACTGAAAGGGAAAGGATAGGATAGAGTTGCTCCCCTAACAAGGCGTCCGGATCCAATAAATTAGCTACAGGCCCGGCGATGAAGCCGAAAATGAGTAGCAATAAGATCGAGGGTATCTTAAACCGCCAGGATATCCACTGGGCCAGTATACCTAGTACAATGATAGCAGCTAATCCTAACAGTACGTACTCGTTCAAAATCAAATAATCGTTTAGTTAAACACGCTTTGATGCACTAACCACATATAGCAATCTCTGTGAGAAGAAGAAGAAATTCAACCAATCCGTTATTTTTTAACACTCTTCAATTCGAATATGGTGCAGAAAGCGTTGTATTTCTATCAAGATGAATGGTTCATCAAAAATCTTACCGCGATAAAGAAAGTGACAGGGAATTCATTTATCTCAAGGTTCAATACCCTATTCGCCACTACTTGCCGAGAGCATACCGGGCCGATCAACAACTTTCCCTCGATAAACCACCATATGGATATCTTGCGTATGACCAATATTTTCTATCGGAGATTGATTCAATACGACAAGATTTGCCACACTTCCTTCACGGACACCCGCCGAAATCCCTAGAAATGCCCCAGCCCTGGTTGTTGCCGATTCAAGCGCATTCCAGGGAGACAACCCGGCATCTACCATCAGTTGCATCTCTCGATGAACAGAATACCCCTGGAAAGTGCCCACATTTCCAGCATCTGTACCTACAAGAATAGGCACATCGGCTTCGCCAAGAGCCCGAATCGTATTTAATATGTCTTCCCGCGAACGTTCTTGCGCTTTAAGCCATCGCTTAAACCCAGGAGCAAACGCACTGGTGTCCTTATAGGACTTGAGTAAGTCCGCCGATGTCATCTCCGTCAGCAACGGTGATTCAAGCAGTGTAGAGTCCTGAGTAAGGTTTAAAAATTCTGTTTGAACACACAACGTCGGAATGATTGCAGCCCCCTTTTCTAACATTAGTGGAATGATGTCATCGGGTAGAGGCTCTTCTGGTGTATGGGTTACGGCGTGTGCCCCAGCCTCTACAACATCGCGAATGTCTTGCCACGTGCCGATATGAACCACTACGGGTATATCATGCTTATTTGATTCATCCACAACAGCCTTCATCGTTTCAAGATCTACGGTTGGCATTCTGCCTGGCACATTATCATAGACCAGCTTAATTACATCCGGCCTTTTTGCAATCAGCTCGCCTATTTCTTTCTCGACTTCTTCCGGATTGTTAACCACTCTAGTAGAAATGCCATACTCGGTACCATGCCCCCCTGTAGCTGTCAAAATGGGGCCAGCAGCATAAATATCTGCGCCTTCCATGCCACTTTTTCGCTGCATATCCCTCAGATTAAAGATAAAGTCCTCTACGGAGAATAGGTCCAAGAATCCTGTTACTCCTGAGTAGAGCATACGACGAGATACCATGGGCGTCATCAAGAATTCGCCAATGGCTCGATTAGGCCCCATATTGCCATAGGAATGGACGTGCATATCGTACAAACCGGGAATAACCCACTTCCCTTCCAGGTCGATTACCTCCCCTTCAAACCCCTCAATCAACTCCTTCTCAACAGACTGAATCGTATTTCCTTCGATAACTATCGACCCCTTCTTTTCAGTCTTATCAGCAGGATCAACAATCATCGCATTGGTCAACAAAAGACGTTGCGCAGAAACTGCATCCAGGGACATAAAAACGAGAACAATCCACAGAACGTGTATGCGAATTAGCTTCATCAGATCTACTCTCTATGATATTTAAACAGTGGGCCACTTTCACAAACTATCGAATGCACATGCGGTACGTACATCTATTTTTTAAGATACGGCCTAATAAATCAGCCATCTACTTTTCATCGGCCAATCACGTCTTGGGTCGATAGATTGCATAATCGGATCCTTAAATCGATATTTATACAATCACTCATCCCACCCCTCCATCGGTTATGACACAATTGAAGCGAGTTTTTCCAATCGCTGTACTGCTCACGGGCATCCTCTTTATACCTGATTTTACAGGTCAACAGGCAAACGCACAATCGGCTTCAAGCGAGCGGCTTCAGGTCCTCTTCCTCGGGGACAATGGCCATCACCAACCAGCCATGCGGGCACTGGACGCACTCCCCCATATGGCCTCTAAAGGCATCCATTTGGTCTACACCGATCACCTCGAAGATCTTAACGATGCAACGTTAAGCCGTTATGACGTACTTCTTCTCTTTGGCAATAACCCTAAAATCACACCAGAGCAAGAACGTGCACTCTTCAACTTCGTCGAGAAAGGAGGAGGGCTTGTACCGGTTCATGCCGGCATAGCGATGTTCAGTAACTCGGATGCCTATTACAGCCTGGTTGGCGCGACGTTCAAAAGCCATGGCGTAGGCACATTCAGTACGCGGGTTGTCCAGCCAGACCACCCGGCCATTCAAGGATTGTCTTCGTTTGAAAGCTGGGATGAAACCTACGTTCATATGCGCCACAATCCGGACAAAACCGTCTTATCAGTACAGGAAGAGAACGGATACGAAGAACCTTGGACGTGGGTACGCACGCATGGAGAAGGCCGTGTTTTTTACACAGCCTGGGGGCACGATGAACGGACGTGGACAAATCCGGGATTTCTGGCCTTATTAGAGCGCGGTATTCGGTGGGCAGCCGGAGATTGGGCCCTATCGGCCGACTGGTCTCCACCAGAACTTGAATACGTTGAGGGTGCAATGCCCAATTATCCAGCCGGAGAAGGCTGGGGCGTCACTGGCGAGCCGATCACTGAGGTTCAAGTCCCCCTACCCCCAGAGGCTTCTCTAGAGCAAACATTCGTTGAGCCTGGTTTTCGCCTGGAGCTTTTTGCTGCAGAACCAGACCTTGTTAATCCTATAGACATGGATTGGGATGAAAAAGGCCGGCTTTGGGTTGTAGAATCCCTGGACTATCCGAACACCTTTTCGGACGACCGGACCGGAAATGACCGCGTAAAGATACTTGAAGATACCGATGGAGATGGACGCGCAGACAAAACCACAATTTTTGCAGACGGACTAAATATTCCGACCAGCCTCGTCCTATCCAATGGCGGAGTGATCGTTGCCCAGGTCCCTGACATGCTTTTTCTCAAAGACGAAGACGAGGATGATGTTGCGGATACCCGAACCGTTCTTTTCACCGGATGGGGCACCTTTGATACCCACGCTGGCCCCAACAATTTGCGTTATGGATTAGACAATCATATATGGGGAGCTGTAGGCTATTCGGCATTTAACGGTGCTGTGGGAGAAGACTCCTTGCGCTTTGGACAGGCCTTGTACCGATTTGCTCCAGATGGATCAACTTTGGAACACATGGCCACCTTTAATAACAATACATGGGGGCTGACCTTTAGCGAAGAGGGCTATGTATTTGGATCGACCGCAAACAAGAACCCCAGTTTACATGCAGCCATCCCGGAACGCTTTTATAACCGACTTCAAGGAGATGGACCTCATGTACTCCGCTCCATTGCTGATGCATCTAATTTTTATCCTGTTACCGATCGTGTTCGCCAGGTAGACCAACACGGTCACTACACCTCCGGGGCCGGTTATGAGTTGTACACTGCTCGGGCCTTTCCCAAGCCGTATTGGAATAGAGTCGCGTTTATTGGAGGTCCAACGGGGCATTTGTTAGGAAAATTTGCCCACGAGCCGGACGGGAGTGGATTTAAAGCCTACAATGAGGGCAGCATGGCCGCCAGCAGGGATGAATGGTTTTCGCCTATCCACGCAAGAGTAGGTCCAGACGGCGCAGTATGGCTGATAGATTGGTACAACCTGATCATCCAACACAATCCAACGCCTCCAGGATTTGAGAACGGGCCGGGCAATGCTTACGAAATTGACCTGCGCGACAGAGCCCATAGCCGTATTTACCGATTGGTGCATGAGGACATGGACTCTGGTCAGACCATGAACCTGTCAGATGCCTCGGACACACAATTGCTGAATGCGCTTCAGTCTGACAACAAGCTCTGGCGCACCATGGCGCAGCGTTTCATTGTCGAAGGTAGAAAAAGACACCTTATCCCAGAACTGCTTGCCATAATAGATGACGAGAGCATGGATGAACTCGGTTTAAACACGGGAGCTATTCATGCTATCTGGACACTGAAAGGACTTGGAGCCATCAAACACGACCAGGCAGAAGTATTTTCCACCCTCCTTGATGCGATCTACCATCCCTCTGCAGGCGTCCGCCGCGCCGCGCTGATGGTACTGCCAAAAGATGAGCTCTTGCTCTCCCATATCCTCAAAGCCGGCTTATTGCCGGATCCCACAGTACCCGAGGACATGAACTACACGGTTGATTACTCGATGATGGACGCCGCCGATGCAAAACTCAGCCTCGAATCTCTTTTGGCTATTGCGGATATGCCGGCATCCGAACTAGCAGGCAAAACAGCGGCCTATGCATTTCAAGTGACCGAAAACATTCAAGATCCCCACCTTCGCACGGCAATAACTGTAGCGGGAATGCAGCACAGTGAAAGCTTCTTACCTGAAGCCCTGCATTTCACGTTCGATGCCGATCAAGATTCCACATTTACAGCAAACGCAAAGCACGTTGTTTCTTCGGCTGCCAGTACTTATGCCTCGAACGGGAATTCGGAGAGCGTATCAGCGATCTTGATGGCGATCAAGGAAGCGGAGGAAGAGCTTGCCCTGGCCGTACTCGAGTCACTAAAAGACAACTGGAACGCAGAGGCGCCTGTGTTTTCAACGGAAAAGCAATCGGAATTGAAGAACCTGGCTGCAGAGCTACCTGATTCTATACAACGTGCATTAGGAGAATTGGCAGAACAGTGGAATGCTGACAGCTTATTTGAATAAGACCGAGAAGGATTAGGCAGCCATTAACTCAGTTGCTTCGTCAAACTTAACACCGACGAGCTTAGAGACGCCTTGCTCCTGCATTGTAATTCCGTATAGGCGGTCAGCCAGTTCCATGGTCCGGCGGTTGTGGGTTACCATGATAAACTGTGTTTCATTCGAAAACTCACGAATGAGCTGCATAAACCGCTCAACGTTTGCTTCGTCAAGGGGAGCGTCGACCTCATCCAGAATACAGAATGGGCTCGGCTTCACAAGATAAATAGCAAAGAGCAGTGCGGTTGCGGTCAATGTTTTTTCACCGCCAGATAGCTGTGTAATCGCGCTTGGCCGTTTCCCTTTTGGTTTAGCTACGATCTCGATGGGAGATTCAAGCGGGTCTTCTGGATTCACCAGGAGCAAATCAGCAGCGTCGTCTTTTCCGAACAAGGTTGCAAATAACCGTGCGAAGTTCGCTCGAACCACCTGGAACGTATCATCAAAGGCCTTTGCAGCCGTGGTGTTGATTTCTGAAATCGTATCCAGCAACGACTGCTCTGCGTTTTCAAGATCTTCCTGCTGGTTCTTCATAAACTCATACCGATCCTTCTCCTCCTCATAACTTTCCAGGGCCAATTCGTTGATCGACCCCATGCCCCTCAAGGACGCCTTTATAGATTTCGACTCCCTTTTGAACGTATCGCGCTCAAAATCTTCGGGCACGTCCGCCGGCTCATCACTCAAAGAACGCTCATAAGACTCTTCAACACTCCTTATTAATTCACTAATCCGGGTTTGAATTTCTGCCAGCTGAACGGCTCTAGAGTTTTCCGCTTTTAGACTTTGCTCTCGCGTTTGGCGGATGGAACGCAGTTTGGTTTCGAGTTCCTGAATCCGAGACAACGCTTCTTGCCTGGCCTGTTCAGCTAGATCAACCGCTTCGTCCAACTCAGTTCGCTGGCCATAGAGTTCATCCAACTTTTGCTCAAAGACGCGATTGTTCTCTTCGTTTTCCTCAATGCTTTGCCTTAAAGAAATAATGTGCTTCTCTCGCGTAGCCTTTTGCGCCTGGAGATTTGACGCATCTTCCTTGTTGCGCTCAACATCGCGCAGCAAGTTCTCGTAGTGATTTCGCGCCTGTACAGCAGTGATACTGGCCTCGTTAAATTTATTAAGCGCCCGATGGTTTTCCGCCTCAGCGGCTCGAAATTGCTCTTCAGCTTGAAGCCGACCCTGGCGCAACTCTTTCAAGTTTTCCTCCGACGACTCAACAGGCTGTTGAATTTGCTTAATCTCCTGGTGGACGGACTGCAGCGTATCCTTCTGCTCTTGAATACGCGTATTTGCCTCTTGGTGACGCTGTTCGAGAGACTCCAATTCCTGAGAGACGCGAATGAAATCCCGCTCGGCCTCTCCAAGTGCCCGCTCTGCTTCTCCCAGGCGCAGCTTATTTTCATCTAGAAGCATAGACTTGAGTACGCCCTGAAACTGACCTACTTCTTGCTGCTTTTGCGTTAGCCCAAATTCAAGTTTTCTGAGGTTTTGAATCGACGCCTCATACTGCTCTCTTCGTTGAAGCCGACCAAGATGAGCCACATCCTCATTACGCTTGCTACCTCCCCGCATGATACCACGTGCATCCATCCATTCTCCGGACTCAGCGATGTAGCGGAAGGGCATCGTGACGCCGTACAGCATATTCGCCAGTTCATCCAGCGTATCCACAAGATCTTGCCCATGCTCAAGAGACTTTACATAAAAACAGTTATGTAACAGCGCCTCGGCTAATTTACTGTACTCCGGGCGACTTACACGAACCACGGAAGAAAGAGGGACAGCACCTCGATCTGCTGCTTCTTCTATAAACTCAGCATAACGAGTCGGCATCCGCAGCCGATCCATAACCAGGATATCCGTCTGCCCTTTATCCTCTTCGCGCAACATCGAAATCGCACGCCGTGCTTCTTGCTCAGACTGGACCACAATACATGTAGCAAAAGGCCCAAGAGCTGCATCTAATGCTGGCTGATCTTTTTCCAGGCAGCCCAGCACGTCAGCTACCGTTTTGAGCGGTTTCTTGCTCCACCCCGTATTTTCAGATAGAAACTGGACCGCTTCTGAGAGGTCTTCATACGACGTGATCAAGCTTTCAAGAAGCGAAACCTCAGCTGCAACTGCGTCATGCTGACGTTCGATCTTTCTAAGCCCTTCATGCGCTTTTTCAAGTTTAGCCTGCACATTGTCCCGCTCCTTTTCGGCATCTTCCAATACAATGCGGGCTCCAGCTACATCATTTCGCGCTGATTCCAGTTGTACTGCAGACTTTTTGGCTCGCGCCTTGGCCTCAGCGATACGAGATTCAAAGCTCGAAATTTGCTGCTGCGCATTACGGGAATCGTTTTGAATCAGTTCCAGCCGATTCGCCAACCGATCTAATTGCCTCCGGCGATCCCGCTGTTCGTTCTCGGCCGCTTCTTCTTCTTGCCTTAAACTTTGAAGTTTCTCCCACGCTGCCTTGGACCGAGCACTGATCTTCTCACTTTGAAGCTTGGCATCATCGGCCACCTTACGTGCTTTATCGAGAAGGGGTTTTGCTTCTTCAAGCTCAGATTCAAGCGCAGCCCTGTGTTGTTTTAACTGCTCTACCCGCACATCCGCATCACGTTGCTCATTCTGCGTCCGCTCTATACTTCGTGTGGCGGATTCCAATCGCTCCAGCGCTAGCCGCTTCTCCGTGTCGATTGTTCGAATTTCTTCGAGGTGATCATTGAGTGTTCTCTGGCGGCTTGCCAACTCCTTCTCATGGCCTACGAGATCTACGCGCAAGCTCTCGACTTCGGCCTCCTCTTGAGACTGCTGCACTGTATGCTGTTCTAGCTGATCTTTCAGAACAGTAGCTTCTTCAGTGATTTTCTGCTCTCTTTTGCGGAGGCGATTTAACTCGGCCTGGGCAAGAGCAAGCTCCAGCATTTCCAGGCGTTCTTGCATTTTCTTCGCCTTGGCTGCTTTTTCAGCTTGCCGCTTCAAAGACTCTACCCGTTTACCGATCTCGTCCGTGAGATCTCGAATACGGGTCAGGTTTGCCTGCGTCCCGTCAAGCTTCTTAAGGGCCTGCGTTCTACGTAATTTGTATTTAGTGATTCCTGCCGCCTCCTCAAACAAGCGCCGGCGATCCTGTGTGTTCTCAGAAAGGATCTCATCAATCATCTTCAGCTCGATCACCGAATAGGCGCCGGGACCCATCCCTGTATCCATAAAGAGGTCCAGGATGTCCTTAAGCCGGCACTGGACGCCATTGAGGAGATACTCAGAATCTCCAGATCGATACAAGCGCCGCCCAATGGTCACTTCAGAATACTCTGTGGGTAAAACGCCGCGTGTGTTTTGGATGGTCAGCATCACTTCTGACATTCCAAGAGGCTTCCGCTTGGAGGTCCCATTAAAAATGACACTGTTCATCTTATCCGACCGGAGAACACGGGCACGTTGCTCACCAGTTACCCATCGGACTGCATCTACAATATTAGATTTGCCACAACCGTTTGGCCCAACCACTGCAGTTACACCGGGATCGAACTTCAGCTCTGTTTGCTGAGCGAAGCTCTTGAAACCATGCATGGAAAGCTTACTGAGATACATATCTACCTGAAATCACCTTCAAAAAAATAGAAAGCATAAAGCTGAGAGAAGAGCGGGAGCTGTTACATCTGCCCTAACTAGCGAGTTGCAGCGTTTAGAGTTGTACATTTCCTAGTGGATTCAATCATTGCTCCTTGGATATATATACAAATAGCGATTTGCCCATATCAATCTTAGCTATACATACACTCTTCCTTAAAATCGCCCCGAAATAAGTACACTCCGGAGTTAAGCATTCTCTGCAATACAAATTGACCGAATGCAGGCACCTCATAGTTTACTCCAAATCACACAGGAGTTCAGCACATTTCATCCACATTTTGAGGCCCAAGTTATCCACATTACCCGTTCGCATTAACGGACATTCACATAATCCCTCAAATCGGGCTGATTTGAGGGATTGTTTCGGGTTTCGAGTTTCGGGTTTCGGGTTGGTTCCTGGTTGTCCAACACGAAACTAACCCGAAACACGCAACCCGCAACCCGAAACCAGCCAAATGATGCCATCATTTGGCTGCTAAGCCTCTATCAACTTGTTGTTTTTAATCTGTTCTAGTGTGACGCCGGATTTGTCCGCGGCCAGGTCGATTTGTACGGTATCGCCGTCTTGAATCCAGCCTGATAAAAGTTCTTCGGCCAGCTTATTTTCGATTTCACGCTGCAATACCCGCTTTAACGGACGCGCCCCAAAGATAGGATCAAACCCTTTGTCTGCCAGCCAATCTTTTGCGTCGTCGGTGAGAGCAAGGGTTACATTGTGGCTCTTTTCAGCGATGACCTGAATACGGGCAAACTGGACGTCAACGATTTTGCGAATTTCGGACCGGCCCAGTGGCTTAAACATGACGATCTCGTCAATGCGATTCAAGAATTCAGGGCGCAGCTTCTTCTTCAGAAGCGCCATTACTTCGTCGCTCAATACACGCTCAGCAGATGTAGACAACTCTCCATCCAATGCATCCATGCGCTCCTGAATCACTTCAGAACCGAGGTTACTGGTCATGATAATGATCGTGTTCTTGAAGTCGGCCGTGCGCCCCTTGTTGTCCGTAAGGCGGCCATCATCCAGCACCTGCAATAGTATGTTAAATACTTCAGGATGGGCCTTCTCAATTTCGTCCAACAGGATTACCGCATACGGACGCCGTCTTACTGCTTCGGTTAACTGACCGCCTTCATCATGCCCCACATATCCAGGAGGCGCTCCAATCAGCCGGCTTACTGTGTGGCGCTCCTGGTACTCACTCATATCAATCCGCACCATCGCCTGGTCGTCATTAAACAAGAAACTGGCAAGTGCTTTGGCCAACTCTGTTTTACCGACCCCTGTACTACCCAGGAAAATGAATGAACCGATTGGGCGGGAGGCTTCTTGCAAGCCGGCGCGTCCTCGGCGGACAGCATTCGAAACAGCTTCAATGGCCTCTAGCTGCCCTATAACTCGTTGTGCGAGCTCATCCTCCATTTTTAACAACTTGGACCGCTCGCTTTCCAGCATACGGGCAACGGGAATCCCCGTCCACCGAGACACAATCGCAGCGACGTCTTCGGCATCGATCTCCTCTTTCAACAACGCGCCGTGCTTTTGAACTGTATCAAGCTCTTTCTTGGCCTCTGCCACTCCTTGCTCCAGCTCGGGAATTCGGCCGTATCGAATCTCGGCCACTTTCTCATAGTTACCCTGCCGCTCCAGATTCTCGGCCTCGATACGAAGCTGCTCTATGCTCTCTTTAGCTTGCTGGATCTTTTGGATCAGTTCCTTTTCGCTTTGCCATCGAGCATGAAGCTCCTTGCGAGACTCCTCTAGATTAGCGCGCTGCTCTGCAATTTGCTGTAGTTTTTCCTGGTCGCCGTCTCTCTTTACAGCCTCTCTTTCAATGTCTAGCTGGCGAATTTGGCGCTCCAATGCATCGAGCTCTTCCGGCATAGAATCGATCTCAATACGCAATCGCGCTGCAGATTCGTCGATCAAGTCTATTGCTTTGTCTGGCAGGAATCGATCGGTAATGTAGCGGCTGCTTAGCTCAGCGGCTGAAACCAGGGCGCCATCCAGAATACGCACCCCGTGGTGGACCTCGTATCGATCTTTAATTCCCCGTAGAATCGAAATCGTGTCTTCTACGCTTGGCTCATCAACAACAACCGTTTGGAATCGACGCTCAAGTGCCTTGTCTTTTTCCAGGTATTTCCGGTACTCATCCAATGTGGTTGCACCAATCGCACGCAGTTCACCTCGTGCAAGTGCAGGCTTTAATATATTTGCAGCGTCCATTGCTCCTTCAGCCGCACCAGCACCCACCAGGGTATGAATCTCGTCAATAAACAAGACCAACTCTCCATCTGAACCTGTCACTTCCTTGACGACTGCTTTCAACCGATCCTCAAACTCCCCTCTGTACTTGGCGCCAGCAATGAGAGACCCAATATCCAGGGCGAGGACTCTTTTTGATTTAAGATTTTCTGGCACATCACCCTGTACAATTCGGATGGCGAGGCCCTCTGCAATAGCGGTTTTACCTACTCCGGGCTCGCCGATAAGAACAGGGTTGTTCTTCGTCCGGCGGGACAAAATCTGCAGCACTCGGCGGATCTCTTCATCTCTCCCAATGACTGGGTCAATTTTCCCTCTCCTCGCCAGTTCGTTCAGATCTCTAGTATATCGCTTCAGCGCGTCATACCGATCCTCCGCATGAGGATCCGAAGCCGTTTGCCCGCCGCGCAGGTCCTTCAATATGCCCATTAACTGATCCTTGGATGCCCCCTGTTCCCGCAGGAAACCACCCAACTCCGTCTTGCTTTCGACCAGGGCGATCAACAAATGCTCACTCGCGATGTACTCGTCTTTTAATACTTCAGACTCTGCAAGTGCACGATCAAAAACTTTTTTTAATTCCTGCCCAATGTATTGCCCAGCCACACTCGCACCCGTTACAACAGGATATTTCTTAAGCTGTTGGTCCAGCTTTGCATCTAGCAACCCTGTATGTATCCCAAGCTTCTGGAGCATGGTCATCACAATCCCATTCGGATCACTAGCAAAGGCCTTCATCACGTGAGGCGGCTCAACCCCCTGGTGATTATTAGAGGCAGCAATTTCAGTGGCTTTCCGAATAGCTTCCTGGGCTTTTACTGTAAACTTCTGAAGATTCATATTTATGGTCGGCAATATTGGCAGATATCAGAGGACTCTTTTGGTCACTTTTTTTAGAACGAAAAATATACCAGACCAGTAGAAGTGACAGGATGGCAGAATAATCCTGCTACGACGTACCTCTTCTAATAGAATATACTAGAATGTACGCCACGTTATTCACGTTCGAGTAGGTATAAAGGGATGGAGTAGTTCTTACTTTTGGATAGAGGCTCCCTGACGAGCAATCTATTTACTTAACCAGTAACACCTGCCTGGATTCGGAAAAATAATCTCCTACTGCTCGAATCACATACATTCCGCCAGGAAGGGTATTCGCTTGAAACTCAAATTGATGCAATGTACCCGACTCAAGGTCTCCATTGTACAGGCTTTTCACCCGTTGTCCTATTGAGTTATATACATCGATGGCTACGTATTGCGTCACAGGGACGTGTAGCGAGAACTGTGTTAGTGGATTAAATGGGTTTGGATAAGGAGAAGTCATATTCAATCCACTTTGAATACCCATGATCACCTGAACCGTGCCGCTATAATCAAAGCCACCATCAAAATCTATTTGCTTTAACCTGAAGAGGTGCCTGCCAAATCCAAATTGACCTGCATCATAGGTATAATTCACTGGATCGAGCGTAGTACCTTGGCCCTCGACAAAATCTAGCGTTGCCCAGGCGTTTTCCAACTCTAAAACCCGTTGATCTGCCGATCTATATTGGACTTCGAAGCCGGCGTTGTTTAGCTCCGTTCGTGTGCTCCAGCTAAGAAGCACTCTCTCCCCATCCACCAAGGCATCAAAAGAGGACAACTCTACCGGTAACATCGAGCTATTTTCCCACCACACCACATCGCCAATAATAAACTCTGTATCCTTCAATGTGCCACCCAGCACATCCACATCCCCGTCGTTGTCGATATCATTTGCGATCACGAAGGATGGAGCGTCAAATTCGTCTTCGATCATATGTTCTTGCCACACGAGTCCATCCCCATTGGCATTCTCCCACCAGGTCACCCGATCATCCAGAGCCGCAGCGCCAAGGATATCCAAATCTTTGTCGCCGTCCATATCAATGGGATACGTAGACACCGCTCCGTCATAGTTGCTTCTAACCGTCTGCCTATCCCATACGATGGAGCCATCAAGCCTATTCTTCCACCATGCTATTTCATCGCCGATATCTGCAACAGCAACAAGATCAGGCCGGCCATCTCCATCGAAGTCTGCCGGGAATACCGAGTTGACGCCTTCAAAAGTAGAATCGACGACATGCTTTACCCAGGTTTGAGGGACCCCTCCTGTATTTTCCCACCAGGCAATTGTGCTTGCGAGATCAGCAGAGCCAACAATGTCTAGATCAGAATCGCCATCGATGTCAATGACACACACGTGCCGTGCCCCATTAAAATTGTCATCAACGTCATGACGCGTCCACGTTTCGCCCACACCATCCGTGTTTTCCCACCAGGTGATGGCGTCGTCCTTTAAGGCTGCTCCAAGGAGGTCCATATCTGAGTCGCCATCTAAATCCTTTGCAAAAACATGAATAGCGAAATCAAAGGTCGTGTCTACCGCATGCTCGATCCACTGGGTGGCTGTACCATCCTCATTCTCCCACCAGGTAATAGCATCTAAGCCTCTGGCAGCACCAAAAAGATCCAGATCATTATCGCCGTCAATATCTGCCACATCTATAAAACGGGCCCCTTCAAAGGTATTGGATACTGTATCTGCTACCCAAGTGCCCTGCGCTGTTTCCGGCTGCCTCCAAATAATAATTGCATCGATAGAGGCCCCTACAATTTCCTTTTTCCCATCCGCATCTAAATCGGCTGCATCCAAGGCATGCACCCCTTCAAATACTTCACTTACTACCCGTTTGGTAAAATCTATCTGTGCATGTGCGATATGCACGTCAATCACTATCAGGCTTAAAACAAAGGTAGATTGCTTCAGAAAAAGCCTTAGGTTCTTAGACATTGCTGAATCAAGGAGCTAGAAAGGCCATGTTAATGCATGTGAGATACCACATGCATCCTTGCGCCAGTGGAAGTAAATTGAGAGAGGGGGCTGGACCAGGGAACGAACTTTCCTGGCTATAGAAATGTCAATAGATACTCCTATAGAATATCTGCTAATTTAACTACAAAAGGCCTTAGTACGCGCTACCTTTTGTAACCAATCATTGACGTATTGTGCGCTTTTGGAGACGCAAATCACGTGCCTTTAACTGAAGGGTGCGTACGCCATTCCACTGGTTCTCAGAAAGGCTAAAGACCATCTCTAGAGGAATCCTTTCCTTCATGCTCTGCTGCAACACCCCAAAATAGTCGTGCATACCGAATCCCACAGCTTCAAACACCTGCCGGCTATTGGTCCTTTGCCGAACCCAAAACTTAATATGCGAACCGTCCCGCCCCATGCGCATCGGAGCACGGGACTGCTCCAGGTTCTCTGCATGAAATACGGGCTCTGTGTTGGAAGGGCCAAATGGAGCAAATTGCTTGAGTACTGCCCAGAACCGTTTGTCGATCTCATTCAGGCTAACGGGCGCATCAATCTCGATTACCGGCACAAGAAGCTCCGGTGTGATTTGTGAACCAACAGCCTCATTCACCTGGTCCCTGAAAAGCGGGACATTGCCGTCTTGCATGGAGAGCCCGGCAGCATAATCATGCCCTCCAAATTGCTTAAGAAGTCCAGAGCACGCCTTTATGGCGTTATAGATATTTACGCCAAGAATAGACCGGGCAGACCCCTTTACCTCACCATTTACTGTCGTCAATACGATTGCCGGCCGGTAAAATCGTTCGACTAACCGGCTCGCAACAATACCCACTATACCAGGATGCCATTCTTCATCGTGAACCACAAGACAATGACACTGTTCATTACCCAGTTGGCGCTCCGCCTTCGCTAAGGCTTCCTTGAGTACGTCCCTGTCCATTTCCCGCCTTCTCGTATTTGACTCGTCCAGTTTCTGAGCCATTTCATAGGCTGAAGCATCAGACTCCGACAATAACAACTCAACGGCAAAGCCGGCATCTTCGAGCCGGCCGGCAGCATTAATTCGCGGCCCCATCCCAAAGAGAATATTTCTCCCAGCAACATGCTCTAAGTCAATTTTCGCAACCCGCGCGAGACCTCTCAGTCCTTTCCTGGAGGTAGTACGGAGTTTCTCTATACCCTCCCGCATTAGAATCCGGTTTTCTCCTTCCAATGGAACGATATCGCTCGCCGTAGAAATGGCAACAAGGTCTAAATACTCGAAGGCCTCTTCAGCAGGCTTACCCAATCGCGATAGCACAGCTTGAATCAACTTAAACCCTACGCCACAGCCAGACAGTTCATCAAATGGATAGGTGCAATCCTTCTGTTTAGGATCAAGAACAGCTGTAGCATCAGGTATAATGTCTCCGGGCTTATGATGATCACAAATAATCAGATCAATGCCTTTCTCTTTCGCATATGCTGCCTCTTCAACAGCTGTGATTCCACAATCCAGGGCTACGATGAGTGAAGCTCCACGTTCTCCGGCAACATCAATACCTGCATTACATAGGCCGTATCCATTCTTGATGCGATGTGGAATCCAAAACGACGCTGTTATTCCGATTGACTTGAGAAAATGGACCATCAAGGCCGTCGAGGTCGTCCCATCTACATCGTAATCTCCGTAGACCATCACCTTCTGGCCCTTCTCTCTCGCTTCCACAATTCGATCAGCCGCCGTATCCATTCCCTTCATTAAAAAAGGATCATGGAGTTGCTCGAGACTAGGGCGGAAAAAAAGCTTAGCTTCCTCATACGTAGATATGCCCCGGATTACCAGCGCCTGCGTCAACGCATCGGGGAGATTATTCAGGGAGCTTGATAACGACTCTACAAGTTCACAATCTGCTGGAGGCTGGAAAACCCAACGATGCTGCATAAATCCTCGTTCTTATACACATGAATGGTGCAATAAGATACAAAGCGATCGATTAAGAACGAAGCCAAAAGCCGGTGAAACTGCTATATACTTTATAGGCTAATCTAGCTGCTGGCTATGCAAGGTGATCATCCAGCAGGCTATCTGCATCCTGAGGTTTTCCAAGGACTAGCTTTACTTCCCCATAGGATGGTTTTTCGCAGGGCCTCAATCGATATGCATGCGTAAGCCTGGCAAACACTTCAGTGGCGGCTGGGGAGAAGTAGAGATAAATTTCTCCACTTGGGAGTAAGGGCGTACTAAAAAGAGCTACCTGAGGCGGGCGGCCCTTTTGATTGTATGTTCGTAGTATGGTGTTCCGCAACTCACGGTGTTTCCCCTTAGATACTTCACCCGGAAAGAAGCGAATGCGCTGCCACATTTTCTATGTATAAAGTTTGATCTGGCGTTCCTCAGTTAAATGTGGTTACTGAATATGCAATTGGTAACCGGCTACAATGTATTGCCTACGCATTACTCTCTTATTAAGAAGGTGTTAGAGGATCATTATAATACTTTAAACTCCGGACCAAGAAAGGCACTGCACCGGGCCGATCCTGCTCTTTATAAAAAGAGCTAACAGTTAATTAACGGTAATGCAACATAGCGATTGCATGTATCGCAGAAGGGGATCGTATCTTTTATTCACAATTCCTCAAGAGCACATCTCTTCCCTAAACTATCATGACTGAAACAGCCCGGTGCCCGACAGACACCGGGCTGTTTGTATATACCCAATTTAGTATCTCAATTAGGCAACAACCTGGGCTCTGCCAACAGACTTGCTTGAAGCTGCTTTTTCTATTTCCTTGATGTACATCTCGGGAGCTTTATCAACCCATTCTTTAAACCGGGTGGTTACTGACGGATCAATAGGGTCGGCATTAAAAAGCCGCTCGATATTAAAATCAGCATCATAGATCCCACCGCCGTACTGCATCAAGTCCAGCGCATTCCAGTATTGCTCGACATGCCCTTTCACAGGTACAGCCAGGATCGATTTGCCTAGATACATGGCTTCACAGATAGACTCAAAGCCGGCAGTACAAATCAGCCCCTTGCAATGCGCCATTTTATCCAGGAATTTCCAATCACTCAACTGATGAAAGGTTAGCGTCTCATCATGGTGATGCTCTTCGTCCACCTCCCGATTGTCCCAAAAACAGTGGAGCCGAACCTCAGGGTGCTTTTCATGCCATTTTATGACATCCTTTGCATATCCCTTGTTCAACAAGTAAATGAGAAAGAAGTCTTCCTCTTTATCCATGGGTTGTTCAAACAGCTCTTTGCGGAGCAACGGAGGCATAACGGAAATGGTCGATTTATCTTTTGCTTCATAAAACGACAACGCCAAACGCCGGATCGCACCAAAGGACGTTAACCTGGTAAAAAATTTGGCTCCCATTTTCTGAGGCCATTTACCAGGTGGAAACGGGTAAACCGGATGATGAAACATGTATTGGTGGCCAATACATACGGTAGGCACCCCGTGCTTGTGTAAGAAATTAAAAACGCCAGTAAGAGGCTCATAAAAGTTAATAACCACATCTGGCTGGGTTTCCTTTATGCCCTCTTTAAGAGTGTTAAGGCTTTTTTTGAAGTCTCGCCTTTTTTTCAGATTCTGAACAATGGTCGGCCAGATTTTTATCCCCTGAACGTTTTGATCTACAGCAAAATTTGGGCTCTCAAAGTACGTGACTGAAGCACCAATCTTCTCTAGAAAAAAACCAGGAACTTGTCTTCGCTCATTCAGGCCTATAAATACCTTCGAAACGGTATGGCCTGCATCAGTAAGCATGGACTTTAGTGCAAGGGCTTGAGTTAGGTGGCCTCTCCCTTCACCTTGAATAATGAAGACACAATTTAGCGGTAGCATATATGATATTGGTCTCTATTCATTAGGAAAACTTCGACATCTATCGAACGCGGTCCCACAAGAAACGTTGCCGGCCATTAATATGCTACACCAGGTGCAGGGGTACGAATCATGCGCGGTGAGAATTCTTGATTTCTCGTTGCTCGTTGCGGATGAACCACATGAAGGCGTTCAGGACGGTTTTCTGGATTTGACCACCTGATCACCTCAAGTGTCCCGTCTACGTGTTCAACTAGAGCGGTACAACTCTCCACCCAATCTCCAGTATTGAGATACAGAACTCCGCTCAATTCCTGGATCTCTGCGTGGTGAATATGACCACACACAATTCCTTCCACCTCATATTTCTCGGCTTCATTCACAACGGCCTTTTCGAAGTTCGCCATATGCTGAACGGCCCTTTTTGCCTTATTTTTCAGATATGCTGAAAGAGACCAATAGGACAGCCCCATCCGTTTTCTAAAGTAATTATACCACCGGTTTATCACGAGCGACACCTCATAGGCAGCTGCCCCCAGAACAGAAATCCATTTGGCGTACTGGATTACTCCGTCAAACTGATCGCCGTGCACTACAAGTAGTTGCCTTCCATCTACGGTGGTATGTATGCACTGCATCTTGGTAACTATCCCACCAAAGTTCATGTCTACAAATCCACGGGCAAACTCATCATGGTTTCCCGGGATATATGTAACCTTGGTGCCTTTTCTCACTTTACGCAGAAGTTTCTGGACAACGTCATTGTGCAATTGGGGCCAATACCAGGATTTACCCAATGCCCAACCATCAAAGATATCGCCCACCAAATACAGGTAGTCGCTATCATTATTCTTCAAGAAATCGAGCAAAAACGCTGCTTTAGTATTACGTGTCCCCAAATGGAAATCAGAGATCCATATGGTTCTATATCGAGCTTCTTGCGTCTCCATGTGCAAAGTATAGAAGGTTTAGAAGTATCTTAAGAATTACCTAAGCATGCAGGCTGTATACGATACTTCTTAATTAAGTTGTGTAGTGAATAGCTGGTCGTAATTTTAGCCACTTATAAAAACGCCGGTATCGTGGTTACACGACACCGGCATTTCATACAATTCTTGTTCAAGCCAGGCTTACTTGAGCAGCAACATCGTTTTAGTTACTGAGATATTCTCGCCTTTCAGCTGATAGAAATACATTCCAGAAGAAAGTCCAGAAGCATCAAATTCTACGCTGTATGTACCAGCAGGCTGTACACCTTCTGTGAGGCGAGCTACTTCTTGGCCCAATACATCATATACTACAAGTTGTACATCCTGAGCTGTATTGAGCTGGAATTCGATTGTAGTTGTTGGGTTGAATGGATTCGGGTAGTTTTGCTCGAGTGCAAAATTGGATGGCACTTCTTCGCTAAGTACCTCGATGTCTGTTCCTGTTAAATCAGGAGCAAGTACATTGTGCTCTTCAAGAGCAGTCCATCCTAGCAACCAGTTATTGCGTCCAAATGCACCAGCATAATCAACCTGAGTAAAAAACTCGTCTTCAATCGTGGCAAGTGCAGTTGTATCCCAAGCGCTACTCATTTCTGCAGGACGAGGGTCCAACCCGTTTGTATCTTCCTCACGGCTGATGCCAAGAAGCATTGGATCTGCAATCCAGTTACCATTGTCAAGCAGGTGAGTCTGTACAAAGTCCTGAGGGGCAATGGCCGCAATTGAATTATCTCCAAAGCCCCACCATAGGTTGTTTGACAGAACAAGGTCTCCTTCTGTGAGACGGTCTTCCGAGTCGGCTGGCTTGTCAGCGTTTCCATCGACTACTTCTACAAGGATACCATTTGCGCCCGACGCCGAGTTATACTCCGTAAAGATCGAGTTGCGGTATATGCCACCGCTGTTGTCGCGGAAGATCAACATCTCCGCGCCGTCACCAGCTGCCGTTCCTGCATTAGGACCAATATAGGTTACGTTAGCCAGGTAAGGGGTTGCAAAGGGTTCAAAGAATTCGTTGCCTGTTGCTCCGTCTTGCTCTGCGGTTCGGCCACCTACGTCATCGGACTGAATAGCAAACCAGAACTGTCCCTTTCCACGAAAACCTTCATCCCAGTCAAAACTATCGTCTTCGTTGAAAGCAGACACGAGGTACTTCGTGTTAACGGTGCCACCGAAAAATTCGAAGCCGTCGTCTGCTGAAGCGTAGGATTCTACGAATTCGATAACCGTTTCTGACCCTACACCGCCAAGTGTAAGACCCTGGATCTCGTTTCCAGCCTGGTCACCTACATTGATGCCTGAGTGACGGATAGAAACGTAGCGGAATACACCTGAGCTGTGCGTGTCGTTATCTCCGCCGTACTGAGCACGATTATCATCTTCTCCAACGATTTCGTTTACGCCTTCAACTTCTTTCAGGCCGTCTTCAGTCTGGTTGTTGGTAGATGCCTGGCCAAGGATGACAACGCCCCCCCAAAGGCCGCGATCCTCGAAAGATACGCTGCCATCGAGTGGGTCAAACTTAGAGGTAAAGATGATTGGATCTTCAGCAGTCCCTTCAGCGAAGATCTGACCATAACGAGTCACAACAAGGCCCGTTGCATCATTGCCCTGCTCACTTTCTGCCTTGATTACAGTACCAGGTTCGATAGTCAACGTTGCGGCTGAATCAACGAATACCATCCCGTCGAGTAGATACTCATTGTCTGCTGTCCAGGTAACAGTTGCTCCTGCTGGAATGTCTGCATCGGTTATCACAGTCTGTGCTGTAACTAACGCAGGGCAAAGCAAAATAAGCGCTAATGCTAGTAGTAGCTTTTGCATTTATGTAATTTCTTAAGGATTAGTTAAAAGGTGTTTTAGATGTATTGGTGAGGATTTAGCAAAAGCTACTAAGAATAGATATCCTTCGAATTAAGCGATCTTAAAGCCCATGTTATCTGTCTGTTAACAGCCTAATCAACTTTGTATGTAAAGCTGAGCGAAAACGTGCGTCCGTTTTCGTATCGCTGGTACAGATACTCGGTGCTCTTGAAATCTTGGCTCCATTTGGTAGCACTATCCGTAAGGTTCTTCGCCGAGAACTTGGCGCTGATACCTCTCCAAATGCGCTGGGAAATGATGAAATCCAGTGTACCTCTTGCGCGCTCAAACACGTCAGGAGCAGCCCCTTCAGAAACGACTTGCAGGCGATCACCAAACACGTTATAGAACAGGCTGGCCGCAGTCCCTTTCTCATAGTTCTCGTAGGATAGGTCTACATTAACCAGGAAGGGTGATTGTCCGGCAAGATTGCGGGTTGTACTTGGATTCGGATCAGCAGCACGAATGATCGCAAGTTCTTCCTCGGGTATGTCTACCTGAGATTCTACGATCGAAAAGTTGGCCCCAACCTGGAAATTATTCAACAGCCGGCTCACCGAATCAAGCCGCTTTCTTGCTTCTACCTCAAGACCCAAAACCCTAGCCTCATCTACATTTTGAATACCCAGAGTATTATTCCCAACGCTAGTTAGAATAACCCGCTCAATAGGGTTCTCAAAGTTCTTGTAGAAACCACTGACTGCGAAAATCTCACCAGGCCGTAAGAACCACTCCCAGCGCAGATCATAGTTTGTTACCAATGTTCTTTTGAGATTAGCATTACCGGAGAACACAAAGTCTCCAACAAAATCGAAGGTCGAATACGGAGCTAACTCACGGAACGTAGGACGTGCAAGTGTTTGTGTATAAGCTGCACGAAGGTTCATGTTATCCTGCAAGGTGTACACGACATTGATAGACGGTAGAATATCATCATTATCTAGCCGGCCAGGTGTCAGTGATTCATCTTCGCTTACGGTATTCATCCTGGTTGCTTCGAATCGCGCTCCACCAATCAGCCGCACTTTTTGGCTCACGAGTAAATCTACCATCGCGTAGGCAGCAGATACTGTTCGATCACCGACATAGTTACTGCGTGGAGAGGAGGCATCAACAATCGTATTTCCAAAACGGAACCGTCCCGTACTGGTGGTATCCACAATTCCTGCCTGCGCAAAAAAGGCATTGTTATCGCCGCCAAAGGATGTATAAGAAAAGCCCGATCCTTCGCGATATTCAAATCGGCGTTCTCTGAAATCACGGTCCACTTTTAACCACGCCCCTCCAAACTTCACCTTGCTGCTTAGTCCTGAAAACTTAAACGGCACCGAGAGATCAAGACTGTAGTTTTGATTATCCTCTTGCAAGAACCGGTAGAAACGAGTTGGAGCAGGGTAGAGCGATGCAGGTTTTTGATAGACTGTATCCTGCGTCACGTTATTGATCGTGAAGTGGTTAGAGAAATAGCGAAGATCAGGCTCATCTTGCTCATTGCGAGCTACAGACGCTTTCCATTCTGCAGTTACTCCACTGATGTAATGTTCGCCCTTGAATTGCAATGAATTCAAACTACGCTCCTGGTAGCTAAGAACACGAGTTTGGAATGTAGAATTACCCGAAAGATCTTCCCAGAATCCATCTAGGAATCGAGATGTAGATTCTCCACTTTGTGTTCTCAAGTAGGTGGCAACCACTTCATGATTCGCATGGAGCTTGTACGCAAGCGTTAATAGCCCGCCCCAATTTCGCTCCTGGCTAGCACGGATATCACCGAGATTCCTAAGAGCGGTCAATGCATTAATCTGCTCTACATTTCCACCAACCAATTCCCAACGGCCTGCGGATCCATCATCGTAGAATCCAGCACTTGTGTTGTAAGTAAAGCTAGCTGTATACCCGAAAGGGCGTTTACCCAATGATATCTGGTTTCCAATAGCAATTGACAAACCAGAGTTAATGGGCGCAGTACCTACTCGAGGTTGCATTTCTGGCCTGAACGAACGCGAGAGCAAATCTAATTGAGCTGCTTTCTCAGCATCAAATCGCGCTTCAATTTCGATCGGGATCTCAACATCGGGATCCGCCAACAAATCGGGGATATCACGATGGCCATCATCAAAGCCCAGCCAGTCACTATCACTTCTAGAATGGGTTAGAAAATTATCAGCAAGACTTGAGCGCGTATTATAGGAAGACGATGTAGTAACCTGAAACGTGAATGACTCAGGAAAATCTTTTGTACCCACGTTTACAAGTCCACCAGCAAAGTTTCCTGGTTTATCCGGAGTAAACGTCTTCGTGGTAACAATATTATCGAGTAGGCTTGAAGGGAAAAGGTCCAGTTGAAAGGACTTTCGGTTAGGGTCGGCACTGGGCAGTTCGGCGCCGTTAAGCTGGGTTGATGAGTAACGATCACCCAACCCTCGAATGAATACGTACTTTCCCCCAACTACAGAAGCACCCGTGACCTTAGTCATGGCGCTTGCAGCGTCTCCACTGCCAGAGCGAGAAATAGCCTCTGCGCTTATAGCATCGCTCACAGAGATAGCTTTTTGCCTATCCCTGAGTAGTGATGCTTCTGTGTTCTGAACAGCCCTTGCTTCAATCACCACTTCATCTAATCCGATCGCTTCGGGAGACATTGTCAGCTCCAGCGAAGTCACCTCATCGTCTGCTACTTCTACATTTTGAACAGTTATCGTGTTATATCCGATATAGGATATAACTAACGTATATGACCCAGGATCAAGCCCAGGGATTTGAAAACGGCCATCAATATCCGTTGTTGAACCGGACATCGTCCCTTCAATAAGGACATTTGCACCAATGAGCGTTTCACCATTTTCTTGGTCGAAAATGACCCCGCTTATAGATCCTGTTTGAGCAAAAGCGGAAGCATGAACACCAAGTACCATGAATGCAACAATCAGCATTCGTGATAACCATGAGAGGTTTGCCATTATATTTTGTTAATTTTGAGGCGGGTCGTTTATATCAGGAGAATAGTTCAATCAAAAACCACCGAATTGTAGAGAGGGCAGATTAATGGCATATTACCCGATTGTTACGCTATTATTAATTAGTGCATCTACGTCCCTCATTTCATAGATCCTTAATCAAGAGGACTTGCTATAGACAACCGCACGAGTCTCAAGCGAGAGTGACTATGTAAAGCAGGAACTTCGACATACCTGACGTGTGCTACGTTGCTTTATTGATAAGGCCAGAAGCAGGGCAGCAAGCTATTGAGACAAGACACATCGAATCCTCACTTAATCATTTTTGCCCTTTGGTTGATGGTGTTTGCAGCTAGCAGCCAGGTTATCATCATCTCTCCCATTCTCCCAAACATCAGCGCTGAAATAAACGTCCCTGAAAGCCGCCTTAGCCTATTGGTGTCGGCCTATGCAATCTTCCTGGGTTTATTTGCTTTGATGACTGGGCCTATTTCAGACAAAATTGGGCGCCGGCGCATCCTCATATTGGGTTGCTCTACCATGTCATTTGCCCTCTTCCTACACGCCATCGCCAATAGCTTCTTCAGCTTACTTGCTGTTCGTATTTTTGCAGGGTCGGCGGGCGGTATGCTTAGCGGAGCCGCTGTTGCATATGTTGGAGATTATTTCCCTTATGATAAAAGAGGGTGGGCCAATGGATGGGTCATGAGTGGCGTCGCTGCAGGCCAAATTGTCGGTATCCCCATAGGGAAGTTCCTTGCCGGTTTATTCAGCTTCAGATGGCCTTTCATTGTTTATGGAATTGCAATGGCCGTAGCGCTTGTATTGGTCATCCAATTTGTCCCTCAACCTAATGTATCACGCAGCAAAGATCCTCTCACGTTCAGGCGGTCTATCAGCAATTATGCAAAGCTGCTCAAGGAAACTAAAATTGTAGCAGCGGCAGCGGCCTACACGCTCATGTTTTCAGGTATTGGGCTCTACCTGGTCATCCTGCCTACATGGCTGGAGACTGACATATTATTGTCTAACAATGATATCGTGTTTCTTTTTCTGGTAGGCGGGGTCATGAATGTTTTGACAGGTCCAATTGCCGGTCGTGTTTCTGACAAAGTTGGCCGAAAGCCACTGATCATCAGTTCTTGTATTGGCCTGGGCATAATCATGATCACCACGACCTTCGTCGTAAACGACAGATGGACTGCCTACGCATTCTTTGGACTTGCAATGGTCATGATTGCCATGAGAATAAGTCCTTTTCAAGCACTGATAACTGCGCTTGTGAGTGCGGACAGAAGAGGTATCCTGATGAGCTTATCTATTGCTATAGGTCAAGTGGGGATGGCACTGGGTAGTGCCCTTGCTGGATTCGCTTATGAGAGATTTGGCGATTATGGTTATTTCAGCAACACCCTATTAGGCGCCGCCTCGATCCTAATAATGGCTTTTGTGGTTTGGCAGTTTATACCAGAACCAGACGGAAGCGAAGAGTAGCCCTACCAAACGCAGGTTTTAAAAGAAGGAGCTGATTACTTATTCAGTTGCCGTAGTCTCATCCTCTTCATCACTCACAGGCTCAGGGACAACCAACTCCACGAAATTGTCCATCACCTCAAGCAACATGTTAGGATCTAGAATGACGTGATGTGCGCCGGCGCCCTCTAACACTTCGGTATGGCTCTCGGCATCCAGGTAAGGAGGCACTACGCCTATCGCCCACATTCCAGCAGCGCGTGCTGCCTTCATATCATCTACTGAATCACCTACATACACAGAGGATTCGGGCTCAATTTTACGACCAGCGGCATCTAGAATAGCCAGTGCCCTGAGTAAGGGATAGGGATCTGGTTTTTCACGGCCTTCTTGCTTTTCCTTGGGAATCACAAGTGGGAAATACTTTTTCCAACCGAATCGATCAATTGTCCAATTTGCTTCAGCGCCCGGCCGGCCGGTCACTACCCCTAACACGCGTTGGCCTGAACCTAGCTCGTCAAGGGTGCGCGTTTTAATCATGGGTTCTTCTTCGGCGATAAAGCCATCCCAGTTTTCGCCACGATAATGTTTCTGAAACTCTTCGATGATTCGCCCAAAGGATACGCTGATACCCGCATCAGAGACAATGGCATGTGTCAGCTTCCAATCATCATTGAAGCCACCGAGATTTTTGTATCTCTGAATCGTTCCAGTTTCTATATCGCGCCCTGTAAAATGCGATACAGTTTGCTCAATAGCACGCCGGTAAGATCGTGAAACATTCACGAGCACACCGTCCATATCAAAGAATAAGGCCTGTATCTCCACGGATATCCAACTTGGGGTTTTGGCAATGTCAGTCTTTTTAACAAGGCCAGTTTGGGGGTAGCCTGTTTACGCAGAGCGAATGCTACGAATTCATGACTACGAGGAATTCGTCGTTATCACGCGTTCCTCGCATTCTATCAAGCAAAAATGTCATCGCTTGAACAGAATCCATATCAGCTAACAGCTTACGTAAGATCCATACACGACTTAAACGCGCATCGGAAAGTAACAATTCTTCACGTCGCGTGCCAGACTTAACGGTATCCATTGCGGGAAAAATTCGCCGGTCCGCCATTTCGCGGGAAAGAACCAGTTCCATATTACCCGTACCTTTGAACTCTTCAAAGATAACTTCATCCATACGGCTGCCTGTATCAATCAAGGCTGTACCGATGATAGTCAGTGAACCACCTTCTTCTACATTACGAGCTGCACCGAAGAACCGCTTGGGCCCTCTAAGTGCACCTGCCTCCATACCACCAGAGAGTGTCTTACCTGTGTTTGGAGTTACAGAGTTATGCGCTCGAGCCAGGCGGGTGATGGAGTCGAGCAGAATAACAACATCCTGCCCTGCTTCAACAAGCCTTTTTGCTTTTTCAAGAACAATGTCGGCCACTTCAACATGGCGCTCAGGCTCTTGATCGAATGTAGAAGAGATTACTTCAGCCTGCACATTTCGCTCAGTATCTGTCACCTCTTCCGGCCGCTCATCGACCAGCAGAATGATCAGGTATACTTCGGGGTGGTTTGCGGTGATTGCATTTGCAATCTTCTGAAGCAATATCGTTTTACCAGTTTTAGGCTGCGCAACGATGAGACCACGCTGCCCTTTCCCGATAGGAGCAAACAGATCCATGATCCGCATGCTGTAATCGGTTGGATGGTATTCCAGGATCAATTGATCTTCTGGATAGAGTGGGGTCAGATAGTCGAAGCTGGAACGCTCTTCAAGCTCGGCAGGTGTCCGGCCATTAATGCTGTTCACCTGGATCAAAGCAAAGAAGCGTTCTCCTTCTTTCGGAGGACGAACCTCACCATCTACTGTGTCACCCAAGCGCAAGCTAAATCGCTTGATCTGAGAGGGAGAGACATAAATGTCGTCAGGGCTGGGAAGATAATTATACTCGCTGGAGCGGAGGAAGCCATACCCATCAGGTAGAACTTCCAGCACACCCACCTTATTGATCATTCCCTCAAGTTCCGTTCGATTCGGGTCGTAAGCCGCCATATACTCTGGACGGCCTTCATACACTCGGCGGCGATGCTCTTCTTTTTGGCCCGGATGCTTACGTTTACGAGAGTGGGAGTTTCCTCCGTCTCTCTTATTATCGCGCCTGTTATCTCGCATGCGAGAATCACTGCGTCTGTTGTCGCGGTCATGGCGGGATGAGCGACTATCTCTGTTGTCTCGGCTATCACGGCTGTCTCGATTATCGCGACTGGAATTTCGGCCGTTGCCTTTACGTTGTTCGTAACGCATTTCGGATTTTTTGGACTGTTTACGATCGCTATTCTTTTTGATCCCCATACGATCATTCGAGTTTCTACCTGAGCGGTCGCCAGGAGATTTGTCTCGAACATCTGTATTACCGCGTGATGTACTTCGTGAACCACGCCGGTTCGGTCTAGATCTTGAAGTTTCCTTTCTGGAAGAAGGCGGCGATTCTGCTCTCGCCCCATCTGAGTGACTATATTCGTTCATTTCTTCACCATTCTCCGGGTGATCATTGTATTCGCGAGTTGCCTTTGAGAATTGCCCTGACGAGGCCCCTCCGTTTTCCTTCGGATTTCCACCTCGTTTCTTTTCTTTTTTAGCAGGCTCGGGTGCAGGCCTTGGGGCCTTTTCTGCCTGCGCGGAAGATGCTGCTGCAGCAACAGGAGCTTCCCTTCGTGTAGATTCCACCTCTGCTTCCGTCTCTAGGATCAAATAGATCAAATCCTGCTTACGCAAACCTGAGTAACCTGTGAGTCCAAGACTTCGAGCGATGTCTCTAAGATCGGCTAATTTTTTACTTTTTAGTTCTGAGATATTCATAACGCGTAACAAGAAGCTATACGCACGCTACTATAGTTGATAACTATTGTGTGGGTAATTTCTAGTCTGTTTGGCTTGATTAAACATTCGTGTGACAGCAAATCCTTTTGTATACACTCTCAACTGCACAATTTGCTCTATGCAATCCAGCTCACAGAATGTTCCATGTACGTGCTGAAAATTAGGCCAAACGGAAATATTCTATAAGGGAGGTAGGCAGGAATTTCGTTGAATGCAAAGCCCTTTGTGTTCTTAGCAAAATTCAGGAGGGAACACATGGCCCTATTAGCTTTCTTTCGAAATGCTGTTCTCCTTAAGATAGGGCTTATTCCTCTAAATTCAACGAATCATGTTCTACTTCTAAGAATTTTTACAGCTCAATACAATTTTTATAAGCAAATTCTCCACATGATGGGCTAAATCCCAGGTCATTTTATGTCGTAGATACTGCCTTAAGAGCAGAAATCCTCACATCCCCTAACAAGAGGCCCACCTGCTTCACCCATAACTACTGAATATATCCAATCGCCTACAATTCTTCGTTCAGTTAATGATACAGCTGTTTTTGAGCGAGTACAATCTGGTACCAAAAGCGCTACTAAACAACCGTACTTATTTTAACAAGTGTTCTGGAAGTTGAGATACTACAAGATGCGAGCCGGTAATCAACAAACCATCCTCTGGACGTGCTAATTCGGAAAAAAGCTGTAGAGCATGTTGTGCGTCAGTCACCGTTTGAGCAGGTACTCCGGCACTCGCCATATATTGTATAGTGTCACCAGGAGGTAACGCTCTATCTGTATAAATCGGCACTACAAATAACTGTGCCTTTTGTTCTGCCAGTAGAGAGGCCATCTGACGAATATCCTTATCACGCATCGTGCCAAACGCCACAAAGAGATGCCCCGATCGGAGTGCTATTGCTTCTTTTACATACTGTAGCGAAACACTCAAACTGTCGTAATTGTGGCTAACGTCCAAGACAATAAGCGGTTCCTTTTGTATTATATCGAGGCGCCCGCGAAGTCCAGCTATCTCACAAACAGAACGAATACCTGTATGTATAGACTTCACGTTCAGCCTCTCCCTCGGAAAAAAAGTCTCAATCACTCTTAAAGCAGAGGCAACATTGACGAATTGATGACGCCCTGGCAAGCCTAACCTCATCGAGCCGTATTCCATTACTGGGGTCCTGAACACACCACTTGTAGTAACCGGATCCTGGGTTTCATCCCGCCATGTCACTTCCTTGTAGACGTCATGAAACGGGGCTTTTTTTTCATGGGCTGTTTGCTGGACCACACGCCGAGCATGCTCGTCAGACACCGCCGAAATAACAGGGACTCCTTCCTTAATAATCCCGCTTTTCTCTCGCGCTATCGCCTCGAGCGTATTCCCTAAAATACCTACGTGATCATACCCAATTGAGGTAATCACAGTAATGGCAGGATCCACAACATTTGTCGCGTCCAGCCGCCCGCCCAGGCCGGTTTCGATTACGCACAGATCCACGTCTTCCTCTGCAAAAAACAAGAAACTTAAAGCGACTGTAGCTTCAAAGAAACTGACTGCATGCGCATCAAAGACAGGTTTACAGTGCGTTATACGGCTAGCCAACCACTCGGACGAAGCCGGCTTCCCATTAACACGCATCCGCTCGGATACATCAAACAAATGAGGAGAAGTATGAAGCCCAACACGCACACCCAGGCAGGCCGCTACCGATGCGATATAAGAAGCTGTAGACCCCTTTCCATTGGTACCGGCTAGATGAATAATGGGCGCCGCATGATGGGGATCGCCCAGCTCTGCAAGAACGGTCCTAAATCGATTCAGGCCATACTTGAGTGCGGCCTCGCCCTTCTCAGAAAAACGGGGCAGGGAAAAGAGATACTGTTCTGCTTCTGTCATTACTCTAACCCCAGGAAGCTACTCATCCATTAATAACAGCTCCCTCTTGTCTTCGCCAAGGTGGGTAAATTGGATCCGCCAAATATCTTCGGGAAGTAATTCCTCAACCCGGTCAGGCCACTCTATCAAACAAACCCCGTCTCCAAAGAAATAATCGTGATACCCCAACTCGTAAAACTCATAAATGGACTTCAAGCGGTAGGCATCGAAATGATAGACGACCTGTCCATCTGAATTGTATTCATTGACAAGCGTGAAGGTAGGGCTATTTACAACCGACTCATCAATTCCCAGGCCTTCACATATGCCCTTAACAAACTGCGTTTTCCCAGCTCCCAATGTCCCATACAACGCGACAATTTTCCTCTCTTTCAACTTCTCTGCAAAGCGTGAGCCTAACTGCCGGGTCTCCTGGGTGGACGAAGAGACATAAGGCTCCTTGGCCATCAAGGTTTCACTCATAATTCCTTACGCATCCCTAGGGACCAACTTAATAATTGGCAAGATCACTTCTTCCATGGTCACACCGCCATGCTGCATCGTGTCCCGGTACATATTTACATAGTGATTGTAATTGGTCGGATAGACAAAATAATAATCTTCCTTTGCAATAATATAATTCGTATTGATTCCTCTACTCGGCAGCCCGTACTCTAGCGGGGACTTTACAAAAATAGCATGCTTATCATCACACCGCAGGTTGCGCCCGTATTTGTATCTGAGTGCTGTAGAGGTCTCACGATCTCCAATGACTTTTGTTGGATGCAAGCTTCTGACTGCTCCGTGATCGCTCGTAATAATGATGGTGCAGTTCTTCTCTGCCAGCGTTTGGAAGGCCTGATACAACCATGAATGTTCAAACCAGGTACGCGTCAGGGCTCTGTAAGCCCGCTCGTCCGGAGCAATTTCTTTTAAGACGGCTGAATCGGATCGGCTATGCGCTAGAATGTCAACAAAGTTCACCACAATAGCATTAAGCTCTGCCTGAGTAAAGTCGCTCACATTCTGAGCGAAGTCCCGCCCTCGCTGAGTGGTCACTATTTTTTCGTAGCGCATGCGCGCATTCACTCTATTACGACTAAGAAGGTCTTTAAGAAAAGCCTCCTCGTTTCTATTCCGGCTATGCTCATCTTCTTCTCCTTCGGACCATAACGTTGGGTACTCTCGCTCAAGATCGCGGGGAAGCAATCCACTAAAAATGGCATTCCGGGAATACGGTGTTGCCGTTGGCAGAATAGAATAGTGATAGTTCTTTTCTATCGAGAAGAGAGGATACATGAGTCTCTCAAACTCGACCCATTGATCATACCGCATGCAATCGATTACGAAGAAAAGCACAGGGGAGTCACCAATCTCAGGAATCACATGAGATGCAATCACTTCATGAGACAACATCGGCCGATCCTCTCCAGGAGGCTCCTGTGTTCTTTCGATCCATCCTTTATAACTATCTTCTATGAATCGCCCAAATTCCCGATTCGCTTCCCGGTATTGATCCTCTAGCACCTGGCGTACCCCCTCATCTCCATCAAGCGATAAGTCGTAATGCACAAGCTTCAAATACAGATCGACCCACTCTTCATGCGAAAGGGGATTCATGAGCGCCATGCTGATCTCACGAAAGGAGTGAAGATAGTTCTGAGACGCTTTTTCGCTTTGCAACCGGTTTCGCTCAAGAATACGCTTGCAAGTCAGCAATATCTGGCTAGGGTTGACAGGTTTTGTGAGATAATCATTTATCTGCCCTCCCAAGGCCTCCTCCATCAAGTTCTCTTCTTCACTCTTGGTAACCAATACAACCGGCAATTCGGGAGAGATGTCTTTGATCTCAGACAATGCTTCTAGCCCTCCCATGCCAGGCATTTGTTCATCCAACAGCACCACATCGTAATTGCCCTCACGCACCTGCTCTACCGCATCTGCACCATTCGTTACACTCGTCACTTCATATCCTTTTGTCTCCAGAAATAATATATGGGGCCTAAGCAGGTCAATTTCGTCGTCCGCCCAAAGTATTTGAGGTAATGCCATGCGTATATATTCTTAAGAATTGTGATTCAATATCCTTCTATTACTGAAGCCTGGTTGTCGATATATAATTGTCCAGACTGTTACTCATATAGAAGACCCATTAAGCCTTTGTTCCTCAGTCAAAATGGAACTTATAAATAATCCAGCACTTTCCTTATTCTGCCATATATAAAAACCATATCTCCCTTGCATAGCCAATTATGGAAATGAAAACAAATACACACCGCCCCATTGATACCGCAGTACAAGATGCTATCAATGATCAGATTCAAGCCGAATTTCAATCTGCGTACATTTATTTGGCGATGTCAGCCAAATTCGAACACATGAGTCTAAATGGATTTGCCCATTGGCTACGCTTGCAATGGCAAGAGGAAACAGCTCATGCAATGAAATTTTACGAGTTTCTCCTTCAAAGGGATGGTGAAGTAGAATTAAAGGAGCTAGAAAGACCCGCCGTGAGTTTCTCGTCTCCTCTTGAAGCCTTCGAGCAGGTATTGGAACACGAACAATACATAACTTCCAGGATCAACAATTTGTATGACCTGGCAACTGAAAAACGAGACTATCCACTGCAGAACCTTTTGCAATGGTTCATTGATGAGCAGGTCGAAGAAGAAGACTCTGCCCGGTCCGTCATAGACAGTTTAAAATTGATTGGTGACGCAGGCCCCAACCTGTTCCTCTTGGACAGAGAGTTGGGAGCCAGGCAACCTGAATAATAAATCACCATCCTGGATTCTAAGAGCGCCATCCCTCTCGGGATGGCGCTTTTTTTGTCTTGCCCCTCCTTCTATTGGCCCTTCACTCCTTTAACAGAATTGTTACATATCTCACCGAGTTTAGTGAAACCTAACCGAAACCGAGTCGTACCGACCATACGATTCAACCATTTGGTTAAACCAAAAAATCAATGCAACCCGAAGAGACTAAAGTAGACACCGAAGAGCGCATCATTATGGCTGCTCTCGTCGTGTTTGCCCGGAAAGGAAAAGATGGAGCAAGGATGCAAGAGATCGCAAATGAAGCCGGCATCAATAAAGCCATGCTTCATTACTATTTCAGGTCAAAGGACAAATTGTACGAGGCGGTCTTCAGGCATGTTTTTACCCGATTTTCAGCCCAACATGCCACCGCTGTCAAGGAAAGCCCCACGTTTGCCAAAACATTGAAGTTGTTTATCAATGGGTTTATTGACTCAATCAAGGAAAAACCTGATATCGTCCGCCTGATGGTCAATGAGAATCTCTCAGGGGGAACAGCATTAGGCAACATGATTGTCGAAAAACAACACGAAAAAGCTCCCCCATCGATTCTAAAAAGAAAGCTCGAACAGGCCATCAAGAACGGAGAAATTAGACCTGTAGACCCAGACCATACCCTTCTAACCATCCTTTCCTGCTGCCTCTTCTTTTTTATTTGGGCACCCACTATCCATATAAAAATACCCAAGAGCAAAGACTGGGATGCATTCATTGAATCTCGAAAGGAGCACATTTTCGACATGGTTTATAACGGCTTACAGCCGCAATAACCCCCTTATAAAAAACGTACCACCCTAAACTGCTTGCATAGAACACACTGATCCCTCACGAACACATGAAGCACCGTTTTATATATAAATCGCGATTTTCCAGTGGCCTCGTAGCTTCTGGGTTGATCTGCCTTCTTTTCATAGGAGGTTGCTCGATGACACCCAAGCTCCAAGAGCCTGATACGGTATCGGAGCTGCCTGACACATACGACGCAGGCACACAGGATACAACCTACTCTCCTATTTCATGGTGGAGCGAATTTAACGACCCGGTCTTGACTGGCCTCGTAGATTCAGCACTCACCAGAAACCTTGACCTTAAAAGTGCCATGGCAAGGGTGAGTGAGATTCAGAACCAATACCGCATCGCACGCTCCCCCCTGTTCCCGGCTGTGCAGGCCACCGCTGATGGAAATCGACAGAACATCCCATCAAATACAGGAGCATTTAGTTCTATCGGTGGAGACGACGACGGGGGTGGAGCCCCTCCCGGAGGCGGATTCCAACTCCCGGATCGGTTTGAAACCGTCACCTACAGCGCTTCCCTCGGCCTGTCATACGAGCTTGACTTCTGGGGCAAGAATCGAAATGCGGCCCAGGCTGCCCTTCGAGAATTCAAAGCAACACGGGCCGACTACCAAACGACGCTTTTGGGTGTCATTTCCGAAACGATTGCCACCTATTTTGAGATCGCTGACCTGGAACAGCAACTGGTGCACTCAGCAGAGATCGTAGATTTGCTGAACGACCGCGTCGAACTCAGTGAAGACAGATATCAAAGAGGTCTCATTACCAGCTTCGAGTTGTACACCATTCGCCAATCGTATGAAACAGAGCAGGCTTCGTTACCCCTCCTCGAGAGTTCGCTCAATGAAGCCAAAGGGCGGCTGGGTATTTTGCTCGGTTATTACCCTGGGGCAATACATACCATTCTGAACCAGGACCAGCTAGCTGAAATTCAACTCTCTCCCATTCCTGTCGGCCTGCCTTCTTCGTTGCTGCAAGAACGCCCAGATGTGTACGCCGCAGAGCAACGATTGCAAGCAGCCCTCCACAGAATTGGTTCCGCCAGAGCTGCCCAGTTCCCGAGCATCTCGCTCACAGGATCAGGAGGAACCCAAAGTGCGGACCTCGCAAACCTACTCGATATAGGCACTCAAGGCTTTTCGAACCTGGCTGGCTCTATCGTGCAGCCTCTTTTTCAAGGCGGCCGATTAAAGGCAGATGTTCAGGTAGCCTGGGCTCAGTATGAGCAAGTGGAAGCTGCATACGAGAAAACAGTTCTCACTGCTTTTAAAGAAGTCAACGCGGCCCTTGTCGGCATTGAAAAAGAAACGGTTCGTTACCGCTTCCTGGAAGAAGCCACACGCAACGCAGAATCATCCTCCCTAACGCAAGAGGATCGATTTGAACGAGGAGTAGGCGATTACCTGGCGTACATCGATGCCCGCATCAATGAACTACGCACCAAAAACGCATTGGAAACAGCCAAGCGCTCTCTTGTAAATGCCCGATTAACCCTGCATCGTTCACTGGGCGGTGGTTGGGTTGACTATGAACTCTAATTCGGACGCCCCAAAGATCATGAATAAAACGATTATATCTATACTCACCATCCTAGGCATACTGGTCATTGGAGTCGCCGGGTTCGGAGCTCTAATCACGCTCAGCCCTGAACCACCCAGAGTTGAACGTCCAAAAGTAGTGCCTCTAGTAAGCACCACCTCTCCGGAAGCACGATCAGGATCCATCTCCATAATGGGTAACGGAACCGTTCGTGCAACGCGGGAGATCAACCTGGTTGCTGAAATTTCTGGCCGTGTTGTTCGAATCTCCCCATCTGCTGTAAGTGGTGGGTTCTTCCAGCAAGGAACGCCATTGTTTACCCTTGATCAATCCGATTACCGCAACGCTGTATCCATCGCTGAAGCGGAAGTGACACAACGCAAGTACGAACTCCTGCTGGCACAAGAGGAAGTCACGGTTGCGCGAGATGAATGGAATCGGCTGCAAGCACGCCGTGGTTCTTCTGACGCACCAGACTCCACCGACCTCGGGGTTCTCGTATTCAAAGAACCTCAATTGCGCCTGGCAGAATCCTTACTCAAGAGTGCCGAGGCCCGCCTGGAGGACGCCCGGACGCGGCTGAATAGAACACAAGTAAGAGCTCCCTTTAGTGGGCGCGTTCGAACCAAGCTGGTCGACATCGGCCAGTATGTTGCTCCTGGACAGGCGGTAGCCAGTGTGTACAATACCGACCAGGTTGAAATCCCTGTACCTCTCCAATCCAGCGAAGCAGCTCTGATCGGCGATTTATGGCAACGAGAGACTAACCGCCAAATCGATATTCCAGCAACGGTCCGTGCTACATTTGGAGACCAGACCTATGAATGGAGTGGTTTTGTTGATCGAACGGAGGGAACGCTTGATGCGAATACCCGCACACTCAATGTAGTTGTAAAGGTAAACCAACCTTATAAGACCTCAGAAAATGGCCGGCCACCCCTTCTCGTAGGCATGTTTTCAGAAATCGAGATTCAAGGAAATTCTTATGAGACCTACTATGTCATACCCAGAGAAGCCCTAAAGGAGAATCAAACGGTCTGGGTTTTTAATGACGGTATTCTCGAAGTACGCAACGTAGACATTATTCAGGAATCTGAAGGCATGGTCTATATCGAGAACGGGATCAACCCTGATGAACGCCTGATCACGAGTACGCTCGATGTATTCACGGATGGCATGGAAGTTCGAATCGTTGAATAACTGACAACAGAATAATAGAACTATGAAAAACGCAATTGACTGGATGGCTCGCAATGGGGTTGCAGCCAATCTACTGATGGTCTTTATTCTCGTTGTTGGATTCATCAGCTATTACACCATCCCACAAGAAGTATTTCCAGAAACCAGCCTGGATACCATTCAGATATCTGTAGAGTACCCGGGCGCGACCCCCGAGGAAGTCGAAGAAGCTATAGTTCGCCGGGTAGAGGAGCAAATCGAAAGTGTTGAGGGAATCCGCCGAATAACATCGGTAGCCAGTGAAAACATCGGTACGATCTCAGCCGAACTTCAACTGGGTGTTGATATACCAGAAACGCTGGACAAGATCAAAGCCGAGGTTGATAGGATTGTTACGTTCCCAGCGGAAGCAGAACAACCCGAGGTCCAAGAACTCACCAGCCGGTCGCAGGTGATCACACTCGCTGTACACGGGGACGTCAACGAGAAAGTCTTGAAGGAACTGGCGAACCGTATTAAAGATGACCTCACGTCCTACTCTGAAATGTCTTTTATTCGGGTATCCGGTGTGCGGGATTACGAGATCTCTATAGAAGTCTCTGAAGAAGCGCTCCGCTCCTATGGGTTGAGCTTACTGGATGTAAGCAATGCAGTACGCCTGGGTAGCCTGGACCTGCCTGGAGGCAGCGTTGAAACCCAAACGGAAGAAATCCTGATTCGCACCAAGGGGCAGAACTACACAGCGAATGACTTTGAAAGCATCATTGTTCTTGGGCAACCGGATGGCACACAGGTCCTTATGGGGGACATCGCAACCGTCGTGGATTCATTCCAGGATGCAGATCTGGTTGCCGAATTCGACGGACAACCGGCTGCCTTCGTAGAGATCTTCCGAACGTCCGATGAGCAGGTTCTGGAGATTGTAGACGTGGTTAAGGGATATGTTGACCGGCTCGAACCCTCCCTTCCTGAAGGCATACAGCTTTCAATCTGGCAGGATAATTCTAAGATTCTGATGAGCCGGCTGAACCTGCTGATCAAGAACGGACTCATTGGGCTAGCGCTTGTGATTCTTGCCCTTGCCCTGTTCCTTGATATCAGGTTGGCATTCTGGGTTTCGATTGGAATTTTTATCTCCTTTATGGGGACGTTCACTGTGATGTCCTACATGGGGATATCAATCAACTTGTTGTCTCTCTTTGCCTTTATCCTGGCACTGGGGATTGTTGTTGATGATGCCATTGTGATCGGGGAAAATATATTCTTCGAACAAGCGAAGGGGGGAGACCCTCTGGAAGCGGCAATAAAAGGCGCAGTCCGGCTGGCACGTCCCGTAATCTTTGCGGTCTTAACAACCGTGGCTGCTTTCTCTCCTCTGTTGTTAGCACCTGGTCAGATTGGAAAAATTATTGGTGACATACCACGCATTGTAATCACGGTGCTTGCGCTCTCATTGATTGAGTCCTTGTTCATCCTACCTATGCACCTTTCTCACAAGAGGAAAAACAAGGAAAAACGAAACTCTATTCTTTCCTCAATAATGACCGGGATTGAACGAGTGCAGGGAGCAGTCAGCCGGCAACTAACCCGGTTCACAAATGGACCGCTACACCATGCAATAAAGTTCAGCATCCGCCGATATGGAGTCGTTATAGCTATTGCTACGTCGATGATCTTTATCTCATTCGGGCTCGTAGCTGGCGGGTATGTCAAGTTCAGTTTCCTACCGGACATTGAAGGAGAAAATGTAATCGCCCGGCTGGAACTGCCCCAGGGCACTTCGGCAGAAGAAACCCTTCGTGTAGCCCGCTTCATTCAGCAGAAGGGCGAGGAAGCTGTTGCAGAGATCCAGGGCACCTTGAATGAAAGCCACCCCCCTGTTGTACAGCATGTGAATGTTAGCATCGGACAACAACCGTCACTGAATCAAGGACCCGGGGCACAGAGCGGGACCGTCTTAATCCAATCTCATATTGCTGAGATCAACTTTGAACTGCTTGATGCAGAGGTCCGGGTACCCTCTGCGGCTTCAATAGAAAATCTGTGGCGAGACAAAGTCGGCTCTATTCCAAATGCCAAGACGCTCTCTTTTTCTTCCGCGTTGATTTCACTGGGGAGCCCGGTCCAACTGGAGCTTGCTTCTCCCAACCCGGAGGTCCTAGAAACAGCTGTTGAGCGTATAAAAGATGAGCTGACTCAATATGAAGGGGTCTTTTCTATTGAAGATGATCAACAGCAAGGCAAAAGAGAAATTCAGCTTGCGTTACGGCCTCAGGCGCAATCCCTAGGGGTGACTGTGGATGGCCTGGCTCGCCAGGTTCGGGCTGCTTTCTACGGAGCAGAAGCGTTGCGTATCCAACGAGGAAGAGACGAGGTCCGAGTGATGGTCCGCCTCCCAAAAGAAGAACGAAATGCCCTGGCTGACCTTGAGGATCTGCGCATTCGAACAGTAACCGGAGCACAAATTCCTTTATCTGTTGTAGCTGAAGCCTCACTAGGATACGGGACCTCGACCATCCAAAGGCGAGACCGCCAGCGAGTGGTTACCATCACGGCAGATGTAGATGCAGAGACAGTTACCGGACAGGAAGTGGTGAGCTCTTTAAACGAAACCATCGTCCCCCAATTGCTAAATGACTATCAGGGACTGAGGATTAGTTTTGAAGGCGAACAACGTGAACAAGCCGATACCCTTGGTGCTCTAGGACGCGGGTTCCTGATAGCAATCTTTGTTATCTATGCCTTGCTGGCAATTCCCTTTAAGTCGTACACGCAACCTTTGGTCATCATGGGCGCCATTCCTTTCGGAATCATTGGAGCCTTACTGGGCCATCTCCTGCTTGGCATCGACCTTGGTATCTTGAGCGTGTTTGGGATTGTAGGGCTCAGCGGCGTAGTAGTTAACGACTCCCTGGTTCTTATTGATTTCGTCAACCAGAAACGCGATGAAGGCCTGCCCATGGCAGAAGCTATACTGGTAGCCGGAAAACAACGGTTCAGGCCTATTTTACTTACGTCCGTAACAACCTTCCTCGGCCTATTTCCACTTATCCTGGAAAAGAGTGTCCAGGCTCAATTCCTGATCCCAATGGGTGTAAGTATCGCCTTTGGGCTCCTCTTCGCTACCTTTATCATCATGCTGGTAGTACCTGCCATGGCCATGCTGGAATACGACATCCGTTCGTTCTTTAGCCGGCTTTTTGGAAGATCCTCCGACCACCTCGCCCACAGCGGCGACGGCTCAGGCCTTGCAACCGGCACCCTTTCAGAAAGGGGGAGCACCGTATAACACCAAAAGGCCCTTTGGGGCCTTTTGGTGTGTTCCGTGTTTCGGGTTTCGCGTTTCGGGTTCGTTTCGTGTTAAACAACTCGTAACCAACCCGAAACCCGGAACGCGAAACCCGAAACCAGTCAAATAAAGCTTTATTTGACTGTCGCTATTCCAACGGCTTAACCATGATATTTTTGTAGAAGATCACGCTCTCTGGGTCGTGGCCCTGGAGGGCGAAGGTGCCTCGGTCAACTCTTCGGCCGGACATGTTGTTTGGCCGATCTGCATCATCGGGCTCGGTGTAGTCAACCTGAACGTTGCCGTTTACCAAAATTACGATGCGTTTGTCGCGCACGATGATTTTCTGGGTAAACCATTCATCGTCCTTAGCTGGAGCTTCTCTCACATCATCAATCGCATATAAACTTGATGTCCTCCGCCAATCTCCAGATGAATTATTTACCTGAACCTCGTACCCCTTACTTGGCCACCCCTCTTCCTGGTATTCGGTATGGAAGTACATACCCGAGTTGGCTCCAGGCTTCGTCATTACGTCTGCCTTGAATTCGAAATTTTTGAAATCGTGGCCTTCCACATCACCCACATAAAACAAATGGGACCGAGGGCCATCTACAACGATCATCCCGTCTCTGACACTGAACGTTTCCTTGTTCTCACTCGCCCTCCAGCCATCTAGTGATTCACCATCAAACAAATTGATCCACTCTCCTTCAGCCTCTACAATAGGCTCGCTTTTTTCAGGTTGAGCATCCGAGGATTGATAGGACCCTTTACACGAGCCAAACAATAGCAGCAAGGAAACAAGCAAAGAAACAGTTTTCATCGAAGCATACAAAAATGAGTTCTGCCCAAGGCCACGCGTTTAAGGTGGGAATTATCTAATCAACCTTGAACATTGAACATTGAACCTTAAACTAAAAAAGAATACCCCATTTTAGTTAATAAGGAAAGTCCTAGCTCAGAAAGACTGTTAATACACGTTAAAAAGGATGCGATTCACCCCAAATAAAATAAAGAGCGCAACTTCTCGAAAAGCGATTCCGTAGTCTCACTCAAGACTGTCATGAACCAACAGTCAGACTGTCCTGAACCAACAGTCGATTCCTTATTTTCAATCATAATAGCTTCCTTGAGGGAGGGTGTAGCTATGAAAAAATCAACCGTAATTGCGGTTGTCATGCTGCTTGCTGTAGGCATGACAAATGTAGAAGCATCTCATTTAGTTAATGACGAGACTGAAGCAATTGAAGCGCTCAACAAGAATGCAATTACCTATGTCGAAGCCGGCAAATGGGAAGCGTTCAGTGAAAACCTCGCATTATCTCTCCAATCTGAATACGATGGCGTTAAATCAGCTGCCTTAGGCATGATTATTCGCTACGGCAACCAGCTTGACATGGAGCAATCTGTATTTGACGTGATGAAAATCTACAGAAATCACGATAACGAGAGTATGCAACGCATGGCTCTGGTTGCACTAGGACAAATGGAAAATGACTGGGCTATCGAGTTTCTAGAGCGAGCTCATCGCTTTGAAGACTCTCCAGTATTACAGCAAACAATCAAAGCTGTAGTAGCAGACTACAAAGAAAAACACAGCTAGTTCTCATTCCCTTACGTGCAATTTATTGCAGGGAATTGAACCTACATTAAGTCCCCCTGTAAGAACCTGAATTCCCAAACCGGGAATTCAGGTTCTTGTTTTATAGAGGTATTAATCGAATCCGGGTACATGTTGCACATCTTGTTTCAGGATGACCACTATGTGGCTATCAACAAACCACCCGGATTGCTCGTACATCGAAGCTCAATAGATACACGCGCGAAGGAGTTTGCTCTGCAAAAGGTACGCGATCACATTGAGCAAAAGGTATTTCCCATACATCGCCTTGACAAGCCCACATCAGGTGTACTCATATTTGGTTTGTCTTCAGAGGCAGCAAAAGCAGCCAGCGCCTTATTTGAACAACAAGCGATACAGAAAACATATCTTGCACTTGTCAGGGGTTACACAGAAGAATCCGGGCAGATAGACCACCCCATTTCATGGATTCCAGAAACGAAGAAGGAAAAGAAGGCCTCCATTCAGAAGGAGCCTCAATCTGCGCTCACTCAGTTCACTTTGCTAAGCAAAACGGAGCTCCCTTTCGCTGTTGGAAGATACAATACCTGCCGCTACTCCCTCGTCAGCCTAAAGCCCAAAACAGGCAGAAAGCACCAACTACGCCGGCACATGAAGCACATCAGCCATCCTATCATCGGAGACACCCGCCACGGCGACTGGAGGCATAACCGCTTCGTCGAATCCCAATTTGGATGTGGTCGCATGCTGCTACATGCCAACGAGTTGCAATTCATACACCCCTTTTCGGATGAACCAGTACACATTCATGCACCGTTGAATGAGGAGTTTTCCAGTACCTTGACCGCGATGCGGCTGACTACCGAGGCTTTATAGGCCTTTAACTTTGCCACTCACTCCCTGTCATCCTGAGCACAGTCGAAGGATGACAAGGTGGAAGCCCTGAGTCAATCATAAAAAGGAGTATCCAAGCTCCCCTAATAAAAAAACGAGCACCTGAAATCAGGTGCTCGCTTTTAATTTCCAGTTTCAGGAGTCTTCAGCACTCCAGGTGATTCAACCCGAAACGCGAAACACGTAACCCGAAACCGATCAAAAGAACTAGATTCTTTTGATCGCTTACTTGAGCAGTGTCATACGGCGAGTCAGCTTAGTATTAGCAGACTCAATCGTGTAGAGGTAGATACCTGCACTGAGGCCAGAAGCATCGAAAGAAACCGTGTAACGGCCTTGTGCTTGATAACCATCAGCAAGAGTAGCTACAACCTGGCCAAGCATGTTGTATACTTTGACACTAACTTCACCCGCTTCAGGCACACCATACGAGATAATCGTAGTTGGGTTGAATGGGTTTGGATAGTTTTGCTCGAGTTCAAACTCTTCAGGTACATCGCTCTGGATCGCGTTGCGATCTGCAATACCGTTTGCAGCAGAAGGTGCAGCAGTAGAGCAATCGAAACCAGGATCAGAGTTCTGAGCCGGATCGTAGGTCAGCGTTGGATGCGTTACGTTATCAGCACAAATACCCAGGTCGAATGGACGAGAGGTAAATGAATCTGAAGTAAGTACCGCTTCCCCGTTAGAGTCGGTAACACCGCTGTCTGTACCTGAAAGGTCGCCAGAGAATGTACCGTCAACAGTAGCGCCGTCTACTGGGCTTCCGCTGTCGTCAACGATCAAGAAGGTCGCGTCTACAGTACCTGATCCACCACCGCGGTTGATAACCGTTGTGATAGACTCGATGTGCATTGTGCCACCACCTGTTCCGTCGTTAACGGTTACAGACTGGCTGGTTGAACCAGTAGCGCCCATGTCGTCAGTAACAGTAAGTTCTACAGTGTAAGTACCGCTAGCCGCGTAAGTGTGGCTTGGGTTCTGGTCTGTAGAAGACGCGCCGTCACCGAAGTCCCAGCTCCAAGAAACAACAGATCCATCGCTGTCTGAACTTGCATCTGTGAATGAAGCATCAAGCAATGTTGTTGATACTGTGAAAGCTGCTGTAGGAGCAATGTTGCCACCACCGCCTTCACAAGCGAAGCCAGCATCTGAGTTGTCAGCAGGGTTGTAGGTCAATGAACCTGTAACGTTGCTCACACAGAACTCAAGGGTAAATGGACGGGAAGAGAAGAAGTCTGATACCAGCACAACTTCACCGTTGGAGTCCGTAGAACCTGAAGGCGTCCCACTTACGTCCCCACTGTATTCACCGAATACAGTAGCACCAGATACAGGTGTTCCATCTTCGTCGTGGATGGTTACAGTTACTTCAGCGGTACCACCACCACCACCGCGAACAGTCGTGATCGCAGAGATCGCTTCGACGTGCATCGTAGCAGGACCTGTTCCGTCATCAACAGTAACAGAAGCACTAGTAGATGCAGTGTTGCCGTCGTTGTCTGTTACTTCTAGAGAAACAGTGTAAGAACCTGCGGCTGCATAGGTATGGCTTGGGTTCTGTGATGTAGAAGTAGCACCGTCACCGAAGTCCCAGCTCCAGCCTGTGATAGAACCATCGCTATCTGTACTGGTGTCTGTGAAGTCACAATCAAGCAGTGTACAAGAAGAAGTAAAGCTTGCAGATGGAGTACCTGGGTTGCTTTCAAGTGTGAAAGAAGCAATACGTGTCTTGAAGTTGAAGCTTGATGTTGTTTCGTAGTACTCCGTTGTATACCAGAAATCAGTGTTGTTCACTGGGTCAACTGACATTCTAGAGTAGTCACCCCAGCGGCTTGCGCCTTCCTGAGCACCGGTACCGGCATGAATCAGCGTTTCAGCAACGTTCATGATGCCCGATCCACTCTGATCAGCAGTCTGACCTGTGAAGTAGATTGAAGGGAACATGGTTGTGCTAGAACGAGAATAGCCTAGCGCAATGTCACCGTTTGCGTTGATTGAGATTGAACCCATCCAACGGTCATCAGAGTCAGGGCTATAGGTACCTTCCTGATGAAGCGTCCAGCCACTGCCAGACTCACGGAATTCGTACCAGCGAATGCCAATGGTTCCGGCCTGTGTTTCCACAGAGTGGTTTGCAACCATTGAACGGTGCGTTCCAAAGTCACGAACGTTCAAACGATGCATGGTGAAGAATGAGAGATCATCCAATACCTGGCCGTTAGGCTGATCAGCTGAGGGAACGACATTGTCGTAGGTGCTGATCGTTACGCCAGGAATAGAAGTGAATGTAGCAGCATTGGGATTTGACCAATCTACATCCAGCTCCCACAATTCGAACTCTGTATCGCCATCATTACCATGAGCACCAAATACTGCAGGTCCAACGGCTCCAGCTCCATCAAAGTCAGCTGGTAGAGGCCCGTCGCCAATAGAAGTAAATGAATTAGCAAATCGTACCATTGTGGTAGGATCACCATTCAACATGGCATCACGATCCATAGCAACAGCACTGATACCAGCAAAGGCTACACCGTTTGCGAAGTCACGTGTTGTCATGGTATATGAGTCGCCCCAGATACCCAACTTAGGGTAGTCAGGGAAGTCTGTACCGAAGTCAAACTCATACTGATGGTATGCGCCTAATGGATCAGAAGTCTCAGAGATAGCAACACACATGAAATAAGGTGATGCCTCTACAGCGAACTGGCTTACTAACCAGCGGTCAGCTTCTTCGTCATACAGCGTAATAGGGTCCCCGTTATTATCAGCTTCACAGTCACCACCCAATCCCTGGAAGTACAAGTTTCCAGCAAAAGGCCCCATGAGGGTGTTACCGTTTCTGTCAAAGATTTCAGAGATGGAGTTGATCCACTGTACGTAGTGATTCGGTCCTACATCACCATCTGTATCAGGAGGAACAACGGCGAAACCAAGAATTGCAGAGTTATCTGCATCCGTAGATCCGTCGAAGTTAACCAGTACTTCAGGAGCAAGAAGCCCATCGAAGTCCTGACGGATGGGATCTACTGACAAATTCACTGCATTCTCAGCCTCAGCGCGGCCTCCAAATTTCATGAACTTGTTAGCAATCGCATACGGTGCTCTGACGTTCGTCGGCGAAGCCGGAGGCGTCATTTCCCGTATTGGAATAGAAGTATTATGCCGCGCGCTCACTACCTGACGCTCTTGCGCAAAAGAGACGTCTGTAGCAAAAAAGCCCACACAAAGCAGTACGGCTAACACTGTAGATAAGTGTTTCATAAGTAGCTTATTAGTTAGTTGATTGGTTGGTGTGGAAAATAGATAGCCACAGTCATGAGGCGGGGAGCACTCATGCCTTAAAGACTAAAAGAACAAAAGGGGGGAGATGAGCAGAATACGTTACACTAATAGAGTATTCCTACAAACACAATCTCAACGCACTGGCGGCCTGGGAAAGCTTTGGGGTAAGACGCCGCCGTCGCCCATAATAGAATAATGCGTGGAAGTATAGACATTCCCCCTGGAAAGATGCAAGGGGGAATGGCTCATATATTATTTTTTTGTGTACAAAAAAGTGAGCGCCTCGTTGAGGCGCTCACTTTTTTAAGTTCAAGGTTCAAAGTTCAAGGTTCAAAGTAAGTTCAAGGTTTGCTCATGCCAACCTTGAACTTTTAACTTTGAACGTTGAACTTAAAACTTATTTAAGCAGCGTCATTCGACGTGTTTCGCTGAAGCTGCCGGATTCCATCACATAGATGTACACACCAGCAGTTAGGCCAGCTGCGTCAAAGGAAACGTTATGATTCCCTGCGTCGCGAACTTCGTTCACGAGCGTAGCCACTTCTTGGCCAAGCATATTGTATACCTTAACAGACACATGAGCGGCTTCAGGTACTGAATACGTGACCATTGTAGTTGGGTTGAACGGGTTTGGATAGTTCTGATCAACTGCAAACTCAGTAGGCACATCAGAAGCAATTTGTTGACTAGCTTCGCTTGTGTTAGCAGCTCCACCGTCAGCAATTGCGCCAGCACCACCAGCTGAATTCAATCGGAAAGCAGCGATTCGAGTTTTGAAGTCGAATCCAGCTGTTTCTTCGTAGTACTCAGTGGTAAACCAGAACGTCTTGTCGTCACGAGGATCTACAGACATCATGCTGTAGTCACCCCAACGGCTAGCGTCAGTTTGAGAACCAGTACCTGCCCAAACGAGCGTCTCTTCTACGTTCATGATGCCTGTTCCGCTGTAATCAGCAGTCTGGCCTGTGATGTAGATAGAAGGATAGTCGTTTTTGCTAGACAGGGAATAACCAAGAGCAATATCGCCATACTTGTTCATTGCGATAGAAGCCATCCAGCGATCTCTGTTGTCAGGGCTGTAGGTACCTGTCTGGTACATGTCCCATCCACTTCCATAGTCTCTGAACTCATACCAGCGAACAGCAGCTGTTGCAGGGTTGAGCTTGATCGTATGGTTAGCAAGTAGAGAGCGGTGTGTGTCGAATTGACGCACATGCGCACGGTGCATTGTGAATGAATCCAGATCATCAAGATCCTGGCCGTTAGGCTGATTCACGTAGCTGCTGCCACCAATGTTGTAAGCAGGAAGAGGAATCTCGGCTACTTTCGAGAAAGAAGCTGTAGAAGTGTCATCCCAATCTACGAAGAACTCAAAGATTTCGAATTCTTTTTTGTCTCGCATGCCTCTTTCAGCACCAAATGCAGTGTGGCCACCAAAGAGAGGTGCACCCGTTACATAAGGATCATCAGAGTCCATCGGGAGATACCCGTCAGCAAAGAAATCTCTTGGAATCGTTGTTGCCAATGCAGTGAACGATTCGCCATTCAACATAGCGTCACGGTCCATAACAACAGCAAACTGGCCAGATGCACCGACAAAATTACGCGTAGTCATGGTGTACGAATCACCCCAGATGCCCAACTTAGGATAGTCAGGGAAGATCGTTCCAAAGTTCAACTCATACTGATGGTAGCTTCCTAGAGGATCGCCAGATGTTGAGATCGCGATACACATAGCGAAGTTTGTGTTATCGAAATCAAGAGCAAACTGGCTCACGTTCCAACGATCAGCACCTTCATCGTACAATACGATGGGGTCACCATTGTTAGTAGCTTCACAGATACCACCAAGACCCTGGAAGAATAAGTTGCCAGGGAAAGGGCCCGTGAGAGAGTTGCCTCTTTTGTCAAAAATTTCAGCAACAGAGTTGATCCATTGTACATAGTGACGAGGACCTACATCCCCTTGCGTATCGGGTGGAACAACGCGGAAACCAAGGACGGCAGCATTGTCGTCGTCACTTGATCCTTCGAAGTTCTTCCGAATACTTGCATAGCCACTTCCCATGATTGTCTGAAGCACTTCGTCTGCAGCAGCGCTCATGATGTCATCACCGGCATTTTTGAGCGAGTTAAACTTCATGAACTTGTTGGGAACAGCATAAGGAGCTACGGGGCCTTGAGGTACATCAGGAGGAGACATTTCACTCAATGGGCCAGACGTGTTGGACCGCGTCATATCCATTTTAAATATCTCCTGAGCAAAAAGACTGCCTGGTACCATCAATGCAGCCAGCAACATACATGCCCACATTGTATACAGTTTTTTCATTTAGTCTACCCAGAATTAAGGGTTACAAAAAACAACATACCGTGGAAGCGCTACCATCTACTAACTGTTTAGATGAGAGTTGAGCACTTCCCGGCTATCGGTAACATGGGGGGTGTAAATAGACACAGAGAATCGATCAAGTCGGTATTGGAGGGATGTGATTCCGGGCTCTCCACAACGAACTGCACACACGGTGTAGACCTAACCTATTTCCATCAATGCCCAATGGTAGTGAAGTGAATTTCAAATGGCAAGCGCTATTATAAGGATGCGCTATTACTTGCCACACAATAAGCAAATCCCACATACCCGGGTAATCCATTTCTACAAAAAAAGCGGGCGCCCATACAGGCGCCCGCTTTTTTTAGTGCAAAGTGCAATGTGCAGGGTGCAAAGTTGGTTCAAGGTTGACTCAGCCAACTTTGAACCTTGAACTTATTTTAGCAACGTCATCTTATTCGTTTGGGTAAACGAACCAGATTGCATAACGTAGAGATACACACCGGCTGGAAGATCGGATGCATCAAATGTTACGGAATGCTGGCCGGCATCTTGGACGCCGTCGATGAGTGTAGCCATTTCTTGACCCAACATGTTGTACACCCGGATCGTTACCTGGCCTGATTCAGGCATGGTATAGGTAATCAGTGTGGTTGGGTTGAATGGGTTCGGATAGTTTTGTCCCAATTCAAAGGACTCTGGTACATCCTGATTGAGCCCGAATGCCGCATCAGGTCCGTTTCCTGCGATATCAGGACCAGCTGTTCCACAATCCCATGAAGGATCGCCATTGCCTGCTGGATCATAGGTATACCCAGCCGCTACGATGTCCTCGACGCAGAATTCAAGCGAAGCGAAATCTCTGTTGTGGAACGTTTCTGTAGAAACGATAATCGCACGTCCACGGCGATCCGTAATTTCAGATCCCGTTTCGCCGATTGGCCCAGAGAAGGTTCCAGTTACGGTTGCTCCTTCGAATCGAGAGCCGTTCTCATCAACGATAGTTACCGTTGCCCTACCCTGGCGCTGACTTCCACCCGCTCGCACTTTGCCCAAACGAATGTCAAAGACGCTCAGTGTTGGCCCCATCGTGCCATCATCAACAGTTACAGCTTGCGTGACAAAGTCGTTGTCGCCATCGTCATCAATAACGATGAGGGTAACATCATAGGTACCTGCCGCAGGGAAGGTATAACTTGGATTTTGAACAAATGCAGAATCTGCACCGAAATTCCAAGTCCAGGAGACAATAGAACCATCACTGTCTGTACTGGTGTCCGTAAAGTCGGCCGTCAATCCAGACGTGGTAAACGTAAAGGATGCGACTGGCGGCATATTTCCACCGTCAGAGACCGTTACATCAGCTGTAGCCGTGTCAGAATCGCCGGCATCATCAGTAACTGTTAGTGAAACAGTATATGTCCCATTAGATGCGTAGGTATTGCTTGGATTCTGATCTGTAGAGGTGTTGCCATCACCAAAGTCCCATGCCCAATCTACGATCGAGCCATCGCTATCAACACTGGTATCGGTGAAGTCAGCAGTCAGGCCTGACGTTGTAGAAGTAAAGGATGCAACAGGTGCGTTATTTCCACCACCGTCTTCACCCAGCGTGAATGAAGCGATACGGGTAGTAAAATCGAAGCTACCTGTATTTGCGTAATACTCTGTGGTGAACCAGAACATGTCATCCACAGGGTCAACAGCCATCATGCTGTAGTCACCCCATCGGCTGGCGCCTTCTTGAGAACCACCACCTGCATGGATCAGCGTTTCTTCTACGTTCATGACGCCTGTGCCGCTCATGTCAGCAGTCTGGCCCGTGAAGTAAATAGAAGGAAACATGCTGCTGCTTGAACGGGAATATCCAAGCGCAATATCGCCATTGGCATTCATGGAAATGGATCCCATCCAGCGATCGTCACTATCTGGGCTGTACGTACCTTCCTGGTACAGCGTCCAGCCACTACCTGTATTCCGGAATTCGTACCAACGGATGCCATGCACGCCTGGGCTTGAAAGCACCGTGTGGTTTGCAAGCATCGAGGTATGCGTACCGAAATCACGAACATTCAAGCGATGCATGGTGAACCCACCAAGCGCATCCAGTAGCTGCCCGTTTGGCTGATCAACTGTTGCAGAGAATGAAGCCTCATCAAAAGGACTGATACCTACACCAGCAATCTGCGTAAAGGTAGCTGCGCCAGGGTTTGCCCAATCGACATCCAACTCGAAGAGTTCGAAGGTGGTATCACCGTTTGAACCATGTCCACCGAAAATAATAGGACCAGAAACGGCGTTATCTGCGTCGGCAGGAAGATAGCCATCTACAGAAAAGTTGTTCGGGAAAGAGAATGAAACGATATCTGCAGGGTTACCGGCCAACATCGCATCGCGATCCATTGCGTGCGCCCACACGCCATTCCATGATGCAGCGTTCAAGAAGTTACGCGTTGTCATGGTGTATGAATCACCCCAAACACCCAACTTTGGGTAATCAGGGAAATCGTTGGCAAAGCTGAACTCGTATCGATGGTAGCTTCCCGTGGGATCTGCAGTAGTGGATACAGCTACACACATGCTAAATGTGTTGTTTGTAAAGTCGAGCGCAAACTGGCTGATGTTCCACCGATCTGCACCTTCATCGTAGATTACGATAGGGTCGCCATTGTTTGTGTCTTCACAAATTCCGCCAAAGCCAGCGAACACGGTGTTACCAGCAATGGGACCAACAAGCGAAGTACCAGATTTGTCGAAGATCTCGATGATTGAGTTGATCCATTGTACGTAGTGATTTGGACCCACATCACCTTCCGTATCAGGAGGTACAACGCGGAATCCAAGTACAGCCGAGTTATCATCATCGGATGCACCTTCAAAGTTTACGCCAATGGTTGGTACCAGAGTACCCTGAATCTTCTGTACAACAGGGTCTGCTCCGTTTGCAAGGATCGTAGGCTCACCCCCTTTAGGCGAACCAAATTTCATGAGTTTGTTAGGCGTAGCAAATGGCGCAATGTTCGTTTTTGCTGCCAGTGGGATGCTCATATCACGAAGAGGCGCGGACGTATCATTTTTAGCACTTTGCGTGGCCTGTGCATCTTGCGCTAGCGATATATTAGGCATCGACAAGGACGTCAATACCAAAAGAAATAGTAGTCTATAAAGGTGTTTCATAGAACGGACGTGTTTGAATAGTAGGACGTATGGAGAATAGCGGGGGGAATTGGATCTGGCAGTAACGCAAATAGCAGGCCAAAGGAAAGTATCACTGCGTGCAAACAGATGAATCCTGTCGGATTCCTCTGTTTAGTTTCGCGTTTCGTGTTTCGGGTTTCGAGTTAGTTTGTGGTCAGAAAATGGTTTAAACGCGAAACCAACCCGGAACGCGAAACACGAAACACGAAACAGCCCAAATAAATCCAACAGATTTATTTGGGCTCAAGATAAAGAGATTCTGATACGCGTCTTACAGTTTTTGATACGCAAATGTGAGACAAAAGACACTTCTTTGTTACTAGCTCAGGATTACATCGCCATAAAATGAAAAGGAGGGTAATTACAACTTCGCCAACAAACCGCCATCCATTACCAAGTCTATCCCAGTAATCCATGAGGCCTGATCTGAGGCAAGGAATAGGACGCCTTGTGCGATATCCTCGGGCTTGCCCAGCCGGCCCAGCGGATAATTTGGAATCCATTCTTTAGCTGCCCGCTTATCCCAATCTTCTCCCGGCTTCAATCGGGTACGAGCCATTTCAGTGTCGACCAGGGCGGGTGATACAGAATTGATACGAATCCCTTTGGGTCCATAATCCACGGCTAGCGAGCGTGTCATATTCATGATTGCTCCTTTGGATGTGCTGTAGGCGGAGTTCGAGGGCTGCCCACGCTGACCAGAAACAGACGCGATGTTTACAATAGATCCGGTGCCCTGATTTTCCATGACGGCCAACGCCTCTTTGCAACACAAAAAGACGCCCCGGACATTCACATCCATCATACGGTCCCAGGCATCAACCGGAGTATCTCCCAGATTGGTACGGCTCACTATAGTAGCAGCATTATTAACAAGCACATCGAGCCGGCCCCACTTCGACACAACTTCGCCGACCATCCTGGATACATCTTCAGGCGAAGACACATCTGCATTTATCATCATCCCCTCCCCATCCATCTTCCCCAACGTTTCCTCAAGTGGCGCTTCTCTTCTACCAGTTACCGCTACCCTTGCGCCTTCCATACTAAATTGCAACGCAATAGCCCGCCCAATACCTGTTCCACCTCCCGTAACCAAAACAACCTTATCTTTAAATCTCATTTTTTTATCTTAGCTTGGATTACATGAAGCCTGACGGCTCAATGTAATCTGTTTCGTGTTTCGCGTTCCGGGTTCATTTCACGTTAATCAACACGTAAACAACCCGAAACGCGAAACACGAAACAATTATTCTTATGCCTGAAACATCAAGTAGACCTCTCATCAATAAACTAGGAATCAAGGCAGGCCACAAAGCTTTTTTCCTTGATATCCCCTCCCACTATTTTGATTTATTAGGACCTCTTCCTGAAGGACTCATCATTGAAGAAGCACTGATCCCTAACCTTGACTTTATCCATTTTTTTGTAAAGGACCAGCAATGGCTGGTGGAATCTTTTCCTGCCTTAAAATATCATCTCGACAAAAAAGGCATGATCTGGATCTCGTGGCCAAAGGGTGCTTCGAAAGTCCCTACTGACCTGAGCAGTAATATCGTGCGGGAAATTGGTCTTAGCAATGGTTTAGTCGATGTAAAAGTGTGTTCAGTAGACGCTGTATGGTCTGCATTGAAGTTCACCTACCGGGTCAAAGATCGTTGATCGCGAGCCAGCGACGGAACACTTCCCGATTTAGCAGGGTCAGTATCAGGCAAGTTAAACTTAACAGTACAGTAAAGCGACATGGCTGGCCACAGTAAATGGTCCAAAATTAAGCGGGCAAAAGCCGCAACGGATGCAAAAAGATCAAAGGTATGGGCCCGAATCACTCGGGAAATTATGATAGCTGCCAGGGAAGGTGGTGGCGACCCAGGTATGAACCCCCGCCTTGCACTTGCCGTAGAGAAAGCCAAGGGCGAAAACATGCCCAAGGACAATATTGAGCGGGCAATTAAGCGCGGTACCGGAGAGATCCAGGGAGCGGATTATGCCGAAGTAAACTATGAAGGCTATGGCCCGAATGGGGTTGCTATCTTTGTAGAAACCCTTACCGACAATATCAATCGAACCGTGGCAGACATCCGGCACATCTTCACGAAACACGGAGGCAGCCTCGGGCAGAGCGGATCCGTTGGGTATTTGTTTGAGCGAAAAGGCAACATAGAGATCCCCGCCGAAGGCCGTGACGAAATGGAATTGTTCGACCTCGTCGCCGAAGCCGGCGCCGAAGACCTCGTTCAAGAAGACTCCACGTTTATAGTCACCACTCCTGTAGAAATGTTTGGGGCCGTGCAAGCCGCATTGCAAGAAGCAGGAATTACTTCAGAAGAGGCCCAACTCATTCGAGTCCCTACAACAACGGTAACACTCGACCCTGACACCATCAAGAAAGTCCTCAAGTTGCTGGATGCCTTCGAAGAAAACCAAGACGTACAAGCCGTATACAGCACCCTAGAAATCGACGACGCCACCTTAGAGGCGATCTCGTAGTCCCCGATGCGCATACTTGGAATTGATCCGGGATCCCGCCTTACAGGGTATGGGATTATTTCATTTGAGAAAGGAAAAGAGAAGCTCGTCGAGTACGGCGTGCTGCGCCTGGATAAGGAAAAGAGCCATGAGTACCGGCTGAAGCAAATCTATGACCGACTAACGGCTGTCATAGATCGCTCTCTTCCTGATTTTAGTGCTATCGAAATGCCCGTCTACGGTAAGAACCCACAATCCATGCTTAAGCTTGGGCGTGCCCAGGCAGCGTGTATGCTGGCTAGCCTAAATCGGGAAATTCCTATCGTTCAATACACACCGAAGGAAATCAAGCGGGCTGTTACCGGAAATGGAAACGCCTCGAAGGAGCAGGTGTGGTTCATGGTGCGCTCCATCCTCGCAATAAAAGATCAGGATGAGAAGTACACACTAGACGCAACAGACGCACTGGCCGTAGCCATCTGCCACGCACACAGGAATGCGAAAAAGGGACCATCCTCACACTCAGGTGATTGGTCTCAGTTTGTCAGGGAAAATCCAGATAGGGTAAAGTAACGAGCGATTCAGGAGTACCCGTATATCATAAGCGTTATCAGTCGTAGAAGAAACCGCGTTCCTCGTCACGAACACGCACCACCTCAGCCAATTCATCCACGTCTAACCGGTCATTGCTCATCTTTGAAATCATCTGAGCCATTTGGCGGTCTTTCTGTGGAGCCTGGTTCCATTCAGGGTGCGCTTGCTCTACAATACTAATCAGGATTCGCAAATAGGGGTAACGCTCTTCGGGAGTTTCTAACTCCGTGATGGCTTTAGCAAAGAGCTCGGCGTTGCGGCCTACCTGACGATCGATAATTTTCTCATGCTTATTCATGAAAGTGTACTGGTAAAGAAGGGGTTTGTTAACGATGCGGAAAAGATTGAAAGTTGGTGGAAAAAGGAGTGGGGTTATTGCTCAATCTTTCCCATGAATATGCCTAAAGAAACCATAAAATAATCATTATTTTAATCTAAAATGGTCTATCATTCTAAATGTTTATGAAGAAAAACCGTTACTGAGCGAATAATATGCCGATTTGGAGGTGTTTTAAACTTGCAAATCTGTAGTTTTGTGTTGTTCTTCCGTTCTCTCAGTAGAATCTTCAGCCCTTAACGAGCGTACTAATTTTTACCAAGTAAAACCTTCAAAGGAAGAGAGATGCCTATCGCTTCCAGTAACAAATACAGTCCGTATCGCCTCGAATTACTTCCGAGTATTCCAGCATTTCACAGGCGCGCCAGGAGAAAAACCTCCCTCAGTAAAGGGGAATTGGTCTATTATGGTCCTATGCCAAGCTATTATGGAATTGGAGAAGTTACCCGAGTTGTAGGCCACTATGTAGCCGTGGACTTCAGAGGTACAGGGCACTTCGGTGTTCATGAAGACGTTTTCGAACAACAGTATCTGATTCCTGTTCCTAAAGCTACGATTCCTTTACTGTGAATTGCATCAATACGGCTCGTTTTAGGGGTACCCTCCAGTCGTCACATCTATAATTAATGCGAAATTCCAATATCCGCGTCACTTCCTGTGCCTTTCTCCGTAGTTTAGGTGTATACTAGTTGATAGAGCGGGCGATAATACCCACCTGGTAACATAATTCCCTACGTTTCCCTCTTCTGCCTGCTTTTTGGTCCACGGCATTTACTCTACACATTGTTGGTTTGTCAATAAAACGTACTCTATGGCAAAGCTAAGCCTCGACGGTGTTACAAAACGCTACGGCAGCAAGGTCGCTGTCGATAATATATCCTTTGAAGCCCAAGCAGGGCGTGTATTGGGCCTTTTAGGCCCTAATGGCGCAGGTAAGACGTCTACCATCCGCATGATAACCTATATCACAACGCCTGACTCAGGGGTTGTGCACTTTAACGGAAAACCGGTAGGCGCCTGGAGCCAGGAACGCATGGGATACCTCCCTGAAGAAAGAGGGCTGTACAAAAAGCTGAAGGTCCAGGAGCAACTCCTCTATTTTGCGGAGCTCAAGGGCCTTTCTCGATCGGATGCGATGCAAAAGATCGATTACTGGCTTGAACGATTCGACGCGCTCGATTGGAAGCAGAAGAAAACACAGGAGCTGTCTAAAGGCATGCAGCAGAAAGTCCAGTTCATCAGTACAATCCTTCACGAACCGGACCTGCTTATCCTCGATGAACCGTTCAGTGGGCTCGACCCTATCAACACTGAGCTCCTCAAAAATGTAATCGATGAGCAAAAGTCCCAAAACAGAGTCATCCTGTTTGCCTCTCACCGGATGGAACAGGTCGAACAACTGTGCGACGATATCTGCCTCATCTCCGACGGCAAAATAATCATCCAGGGCGCGATCCGAGAAGTAAAGCGCAGCTTTGGAAGAAACAGGGTGATCATTGAACACGAAGGAGGCGATGGCCTCCCTGATAAGTTAACGGCTGAAAAAGACGTGAACATCGTGCATCACACCTCGAACAGGACGGAACTCAAACTGCTTAATGGCACACCGCCCAATGAGATTCTCGAGTTCTCAATGGCACATACGGATTCCATCTTTAGGTTCGAATGTGTTGAACCCTCACTGAATGAAATTTTTGTAACCGCGGTTGAAAACGCACAGTCGTAAACCACCTGTTAAACTCCATTGAGGTGTATTGATGAAAAAAATATGGATCGTTCTTAAGAGTGAGTTTCTCAGGCGCGTTCGATCGGTCTGGTTTATTGTAGGCACCCTTCTGGCGCCCATTCTTATCATCGCTCTTTCTACCCTTCCCGCAATCCTCGGTGCAGCGGCTATCGGCTCTGACGAAAAAACGATTGCTGTTATCGACGAAACGGGCGTCTTGTTTGATGAATTCCAGAACAGAGTAGGAGACCAATTTACTACCACTAAAAGCGGCGCCTCGCTCGATGATCTACGAGAGCAAGTGCTTGCAGGATCTCTGGATGCGTACTTGATCATTCCGGAATCTATTCTGGAAGATTCAGGCGAAGCAACCTTCTATTCTGTGGAAGGCGGCGGCCTAACCGGCGCTTCCAGACTGGAAAACAGCTTATCCCGTGCACTCGAAGAGCATCGGCTCGATGCATACGAAGTATCCGATGAAATCAGAGAAATCATCAATACCCGGGTACCTGTGGAGTCCATCAAGCTGACCGAGGAAGGCGAGGAAGCAGACAGCGCGGCCTTCTATTCTATACTAGGCTATATCATGGGCTTCATTATATATATGGCCATGTTCTTATATGGCGCCTATGTGATCCAAGGGGTTCTGGAAGAAAAGACGACCCGTGTGATCGAAGTCATGGTTTCATCGGTGCGGCCCTTTCAGATGCTTATGGGTAAGGTCCTTGGGATTGGCGCCGTGGGCATTACGCAGATGATTGTCTGGAGCGGATTGATGCTCGGCATCACCTTCTTTGCTGGTACCATCATCTCAATGTTTATGAGTCCTGCAGACTTGAACTTGCCGGTTGATGCATCGCAGGAAGAAATCCTCGCAGCGATGGATATCACCATTCCGTCCATCGACCCCAGTGTGTTCATCTGGTTTGTGTTCTTTTTTATCGGCGGCTACCTACTCTATGCGAGCCTGTTTGCAGCCGTCTCGTCTGTTGTTGAGCAACAACAAGATGCACAGGGTCTATTGACCCCCATCTACATGCTCATCATCATTCCAATCATGTTTATCGTTTTCTTTGTAGAAAGCCCCAATAGCCCGCTCGCCATTGGACTTTCGATGGTGCCCTTTTTCTCGCCCATCCTTATGGTGGTGAGGGTCGCCGTTACGGAGGTCCCTATCTGGCAGGTCCTACTTTCCTATACGTTATTAATAGGAACGTTTTTAGGATCAATGTGGGTAAGCAGCCGGATTTACAGGATTGGTATTCTAATGTACGGAAAGAAGCCAAGCGTTCGCGATTTGCTCAAGTGGGTGCGCCAGGCGTAACTTTTTTATCACTTTCCTGGATGATGTATGCGAATCCTTTGTTTCTTATTTCTTGCTTCCGTCACAGTTTTCGGCTGCCAGACGGAGCCAGAACCTGAACCTGCAGATCGCCCAAACGTAGTTTTAATCGTTGGAGATGATTTCGGATTCCCATATCACAGCTTCATGGGAGCGGATTATGTACATGCGCCAACCATGGAGCGCCTGGCTGCTAGCGGCACTGTGTTTACCGATGGATATGTCCCGGCAAATCATTGCAGCCCGTCCCTTCGCTCAATGATCACAGGGCTTCTGCCGATCCAATACGATGCGGTCGAGGCCGCCAACAAAGAAGCTTTTATGGCATCCGATGCCTATCGTTCGATGCCTCCGGACGAACAAGCAACCTGGCAGGATCAATACCGATTCCACTCCATGAAAGATGTACCCACACTGGCACGAGTTCTCTCTGCAAATGGATACCAGACCTGGCAGGGAGGCAAATGGTGGGAATTCAACTACCAAAACGGGGGCTTTGACCATGGAATGACCACGGGATGGACCGAAGAGGACCGGGGCAACAACGATTGGTTTCTTCTATTCATGGGCGGAGCAGGTAGAGATCTCGCAAGAGTCAGCAATCAGGCTGCATATGACTTTGTAGACCTTGCCGGCGATGACCCATTCTTCATGTGGTACGCCCCCGAACTACCGCATTATCCTTTCGATGCACCGCAGAAATACCTGGACATCTACGCGGGTGCTGACATTTCCGAAACAGCCAAACTCTATTACGCCAATGTATCCTGGTTCGACGAGCGGCTCGGCGAATTCCTGGACTACCTGGAGGCCAAAGGCAAACTTGAAAATACCCTGGTCATTTACATCAATGACAACGGTTGGGAGCAGGACCCAGAGCAAGAATTTATGGGGGACCCGCTACGCTTCAACAATGGAGGGGATAGAGGAAAGCTTGGTATGACCGACTTGTCGTTCCGGACTCCTGTTATTTTCTCCTGGCCCGGACGAATCGATTCAGGTTCACGGCTCACTTCCCTGATCCACGCAGCGGACATCCCTCCAACAGTGCTTGATTTTCTAGATATTGAAGGGCTTGATGGCATCTTTGGTACCTCGTACAGAGAGGTCCTGACAAACCAATCGGGAGAACACCGCTCAGAAATTGTCGGCCGAGCCACTCAACTCCGGTCCGAGGATGACATGATGGGGCGGAAAGCCAAAGTGTATTGGATTCGGCAGGACGAATGGTTTTTAAACTGGGACACCGAAACAGGAGAGAAGCAGTTGTTCGACGTTCAGAACGACCCCAGGGAAGATACAAACGTGGCATCCGAGCACCCTGATCTCGTAGACGCACTCTCAGCTCGTATCGAAGCCTGGAGAGCAACATACGACAGCTAACAGGCCCCAACAGATAGTACCGCGCCTGGAACTTGTTGCATGCGCTCGCCTAGAAACATATACATGCAACCTGTTCTGCATGCCTTCCGGCAGTTTATGGCACTATGAACCGTCCCGCCAACCTCTACGCAATTTCTCAACTCAACGCCTATATAAGCCGGCTTCTTCTTTTTGCCTGCCTGGGTTTCCTGTTTAGCCCAACACAAGCCTCTGCCCAGTATTTCCGGTTCGGAAAAAATAAAGTTCAATACCAGACTGAAGAGTGGAATTTTTTACAGTCTGAACACTTCGACATTTATTACTACGAAGGCGGGCAATTCCTTGCAGAGTTCACTGCCCTTGCAGCCGAAGACGCATACACCCAAACACGGCAACTCTTCAAACATGACATCAGCAAACGAATTCCCATTATCGTCTACCAGAGTCATAACGACTTTGCTGTCACGAATGCCGTAGACCTTCCCACTTTCTCCGAGGGGATAGCCGGCGTAACGGAACCGCTCAAGAACAGGATCGCCATGCCGTTTGTTGGTGATTACAGGCAGTACCGCCAGACGCTGCATCACGAGTTGATTCACGCCATCATCAATGACATCTACTACGGTGGCACCCTGCAATCCATCGTTCAAAACAATATCCGGCTGCGTATCCCGCATTGGTTTAATGAAGGCCTCGCTGAATTCGCTTCTGAAGGATGGAGCTCCGATGCTGATGACTGGCTCCGCGATGCAACCATCCATGATGATGTACCCGAGATTGCTATGATAAGCGGCTTCGCATCCTACCAGGCCGGCCAGGGTCTATGGGATTATATCGCCGAACAATATGGACGGGAGAAGATCAGCGAAATTCTGCAGCGCCTCCGCATGACTCATTCTATTGAAGGCAGCTTCCAGGATGCAACCGGCCTCTCGCTTAAGGAGCTATCCGATCGATGGCACAAAGCCCTGAAGCAGATCTATTATGCTGAACTTGTAGCTCGAGAAAACCTCAGCGACTTCGCCATCCCAATCATTACGGAGCAAAACGGAGGCTTTTATAATACCAGCCCGGCACTTTCCCCTCTCGGCGATCGCCTCGCATTCATCACTACACGCAACGGCCTTTTTGATGTATACCTGGCAGACACCAACGACGGAACCATCCTCAAAAAACTGATCGAAGGCCAGACAAACCCAGAGTTCGAAAGCCTACGCATCCTATCACCCGGCATCTCCTGGAGTCCAGACAATGAGCACATAGCCCTTGCCTTAAAGAGCGGCCCTACCGATGCCATTGCCGTGGTGAATGTCGACAACCAGGAAACGATACACTACCGCATCCCAAGCGTTGACCAGATTATTTCCGTTTCGTGGAGCCCGAATGGAGATAAAATAGCTTTCGAAGCATCCGTGGATGCCCAAAGCGACATCTTCGTGTTGGACCTGAATACGCACGACACAATCAACTATACAAATGACGTGTTCAGCGACCATGAACCGGCGTGGAGCCCGGATGGAAAGAAGCTTGCATTCCATAGTGACCGCGGCGCCTACACGGCACTAAACACCTATTTTGCATCCGACTTCGCGATGGTCGAGCATGACTATCGCCAATACGATGTGTATACGCTCGACCTTTCCAAGAGCACTGCTCAACGAATTACGTACAATGCAATTTGGGATGACCAGAGTGCCAAGTTCGGTGAGGACCCCAATAAGCTGCTCTTCATTTCGGATCGCAACGGCATTCATAATCTGTACGAAAAGGACCTGGTTACCGATCAAATTCGCCCGCTAACGGATGCTGTTTCAGGCATCACCCAGGTGGCTCTCTCGGCTAACGGTGAAGTAGCAATGCTGGTCAGCCAACGGGAGGGCCGGCCCATCATTTTTAAAATGAACGATCCGTTCTTACGAGAACTCGAATCGGACAAGCTCAAACCCAGCGTGTGGGCACAGCGGGTATCTCAAGAAACAATCGATCCAGCTCCTGCCATTGCAGTCGCTCCTCCTTCTACCCGGAAATCAAACCCCTTCTTGCGTGACGCAACAGACGGTATTGCTTATGCCAGGCAGCCCAATAGCGGAGGAGCCCTTCTGGCAAACAGGCTCATGTTGTTGGCGAATACTTCAGCCATTGAACCTTCGCTGAGAGATACGGTCTCCTCAACTCAGCCACCCAAAACATACAGGTCCTCCTGGGACAGCACACGGTATGGGAATGTAAGTGTCAATTTTCAGGAGTTGGTCAACGAAGAAAAAAACAGGGATTTGGAGGAAGAGCTTCGCAACATCTTAGATCCTTTCTCTCCGGTGGACAATCTAGATGAAGACGGTAGGCTCAAACCCAAAAAGTATAAGCTTCGATTTTCGCCAGACCTGGTATATGGTACCGCTGGATATGATGCACTCTTTGGCATCCAGGGAATAACCCAGATTACGTTTAGTGATATGCTCGGCGATCACAGGGTGTTTGTTGCGTCGAACTTGCTGATCGATCTGCGCAACTCGGACTACATGATGGCCTATACCTATCTTCCCGAACGGATAGATTGGGGCGGATCGGTGTTTCACGTATCCCGGCTTCTTCCTGACAATAGAAGAACGACAAACAGTAGAACTACCATCTATCGATACAGGCAATATGGCGCCCGCCTGACCATGTCCTACCCTATCGACAAGTTCAGACGAATCGATACGGACCTGGCAGTAGTCGGGGTTAGCCAGGCAGATATCATCGAGCCATCCGACCCTGCTATCACACGGACCTTGTTTTACCCTTCGGTGACCTATACGAACGATGTCACTACTCCAGGATTTATGTATCCGCACAGTGGGAGCCGATTTTCGTTCAGTATAGCGGGTAGTCCGATCGACTTTACCGGACAAGACGTGCGCTTCGTCACGCTTCTAGCAGATGGCCGGTACTATATCCCACTGGGCCGCAGCCGGTACTCGTTTGCGCTCCGTACTTCGGGAGGCACCTCGTTGGGGTCCACCCAGCAGCTTTTTTATACTGCTGGTGTACAGAACTGGGTCAATCGCCAGTTTGATGACATCAACGGATTCCCCATCGATGACATCTCAGACTTCATTCTGGCAACTCCCATTCTCCCTCTACGCGGGTACCACATCAATGCACGTAACGGAACCAACTTCGGGCTAATTAATGCTGAGTTTCGATTCCCCCTGGTAGCCGCTATCCTTCCCGGCCCATTGCCTATTTTTCCATTCTATAATGTCCAAGGAATCGCCTTTACGGATATAGGAGCCGTATGGGGTGGACGCGGACTCGATAATCCGTTCAACTTCTTTACGGATGACGAGATGGGCAATCGTGTGCTAGACGACGTCATTGCCAGTGCGGGATTTGGTGTGCGGGGCATTCTCCTCGGCTACCCGGTACGCGTCGACTTTGCCTGGCCGCATGACGGGCAGTCCTTCGGCAAACAACGAACTTACATTTCTATAGGATTCGACTTTTAGCGTTTAACATCTCCTTTAGCTAGACGATAAGTAAGGTAATCGCTATCCCTTACCTACCTACCCTTACAGGCGATGTCTTCGCTCACGAACGATGCACTGAACGAAGAGAGCTTGCTGTCTAGTCGATTTAGAGATCCAGATAAACGACTCTTTTTCGCGAGAGCCTCTCTTTTCCCGAATAGAATAGAATTCAGCGGATTTGCCTTTTCCGGCATGTACCGCCGCCTATTGTTATTGAAACACATTGAACGGGTTGAATGGAAAGTCGGCCAAAAAAGCGCGCCTAACATCATTCTGTGGCTTAGAGACGGAAAGAAAAAGCACCTCTGGCTTAACGGAGCGGGGCTTTGGAAATACATGATCGAAGCCAACGTCCGCAACCTACCTCGCCAACTCCCTTCTAATTTCGATCACAGCTAGCTGCGATCGGTTCCAGGTTTCGGGTTCCAAGTTTCAGGTTAGATTCGGGTTAGAGAACGCGTAAACCAACCTGGAACTTGTAACCTGGAACTTGAAACCAATAAGCCGGATTGAATGGGTCTTGACTTTAAATTGTTTAAGTACCCCGTTTATCGGGATTCCTATTCTTGGACCCAACGAATATCACTGTGCAGACTTCCATAAAGCAGCTCAACGACGTCGAATACGAATTTGAAATTGATGCCACGGCATCAGAGCTAGCTCCCAAAATCAATAAGCGTATCCGCGAACACCAGGCCACCATTACATTAAAAGGGTTTCGCCCAGGCAAGGTACCAGCCAATATCCTTAAAAAAATGTACGGAGAATCGCTGGTGATCGACGTAATCGAAAAGTCGATCATGGGACTTTTTTCCGACGAAGTGATCGAAGAAGGCGATTATGAAGTCCTGGGTATGCCCGTACTTAGCACCCTCGACTATAAACTTGACGGCGACCTCCATGCAGTCATGAAGTTTGGTGTCAAACCAAGCTTCGAATTATCGGACCTTTCTGATACAACGCTTCTCAAACTGGTCCATACTGTTACGGACGAAGAGATCGATCAAGAAATCGATAACCTGCTTAAAAAAGAAGCGGATCTGCAGACGCGTGAGGAAGGAGGCATAGAGGAAACGGACCATGTTGTTGTAGACATGCAACGCCTCGACCCCAAAACAGCGACTCCTATTGTTGGGGAAAAAGAAGAAGGCGTCGCATTCTATCTTGACGACGAGAAATTAAAAAAGAGCCTCAAAAATGCGCTGCTCGGGAAGGCTGAAGGAGAAACGTTTAAGGTAAGCCTGCCTCTGAACGAAGACGATGAGGAAGAGGATGATGACGCTCCAAAATCAGATCTCCTGGTATTGCCAACAGACAGCCCGGATACAGAAAAAGAATTTGACTCTTACGAAGTCCTCGTAAAAGAAGTTAAACAACGGCACATGCCTGAGTTGGACAGTGACTTTATCAAAGAGATCACAAAAGAAGCAGCAGAAGACGAAGAGGGATTGAGAAATCATATCCAGGAGCAATTGGAGTCTATGTGGGACAACGAGTCACAAAGACTTTTGGAAGGAGAGTTGGTATCCAAGATGATCGAGCTTCATTCCTTCCCAGTTCCAGATTCTGCTCTGGAAGTCTATCTCAATTCGTTTGTGGAAGAGCTCAAACAACAAGCAGGGGGTAATCTCCCAGAAGGGTTTGACACAGAGACGTACAAGACACAACGAAAAGGCGAGGCCGAGAACCTGGCCCGATGGCAACTCATGCGCGAACACATCGTGGATGCGGAGTCTTTGGAAGTGACTGAAGAAGACCGCAATGCGTATTTCGCAAAGATGGGTGGCAATGAGGAGATGGCCGAGATGCTCAAAAACTATTACGCCTCCATGGGCAACAACATGCTGGAGCGCGTCGACCATGAGCTACTCAACAAAAAAGTAATAGAAGTCCTCTCCGAACGCTTCGTTATCGAAGAAAAAAGCAAAGAAGACTTCACCCAAGCATTAAAAGAACGCGCAGAAGCGGCGGAAGCAGTCCAATAGATCAAAGATCTATTGGATTGGTTTCGGGTTTCGCGTTTCGTGTTTCGGGTTCGTTTCGCGTTAAACAACTCGCAACAAACACGAAACCCGGAACACGAAACACACCCAAAAGCCTCTTTTGGGTGTTAATCAGGGAAACGTTCTTTAAGCAATTCAATAAAAGCATATAGCTGTCTATACTATATTTTCCATATCACCTCGACATAGCCCTTAGATATATATGGTTGATGATTTTTTAAAATTCACCAAAGACCTTTCAGTACCTAAAGATATTTATAGCAAACCCTTCCAAGATCAACCTATCAGCGGCGTAGTGCCGATGGTTGTTGAGCAGACGTCTCGTGGAGAACGTGCATATGATATCTTTAGCATGCTGCTAAAGCAACGCATCGTGATTATTGGTACTCCAATCAACGATCACATTGCAAACCTTGCCATTGCGCAGCTTCTTTATCTCGCAAGTGAAGACCCAGAGCGTGACATTAACGTCTACATCAACTCTCCCGGTGGTGTAGTGTATAGTGGGCTGGCTATTTACGATACGATGCAATTTGTGACGTGTCCTGTAGCTACCATTTGCGTTGGTCTTTCCGCTTCCATGGGTTCGGTCCTTCTCGCTGCTGGGACAAAGGGACGTAGAGCATCGCTTCCGAATTCCCGGATCATGCTTCACCAGCCCTCTGGTGGAAGCCGAGGTACAGCCGCGGATATCGAAATCCAGGTTAATGAAATTCTTCGCCTGAAGAAACGCCTCTACGAGATCCTGGCTGATCACACCGGCAAAACAGTCGACCAATTGGAGCAGGATTCAGAGCGTGACTACTGGTTAAGCGCCCAAGAAGCCAAAGACTACGGCATCATCGACACCGTTCTAGAGCCCAAAGACAAAAGCGGAGCTTCTAAGAACGGAAAAGGATAAGTTTAAGGTTCAAAGTTCAAGGTTCAAAGTTCAAGGTTTTTTACTTTGCACTTTGCACCTTGCACTTTGCACTTATCGGTGCCTCTGCTGATCCACAAGTACAGCACCCACGATTATCGCACCGATAATAATCTCCTGAACAAACGTCGGTACTCCGATCATATTGCAGCCGTTTCGGAGTACGGCCATCAGCAAAGCGCCGATCATTGATCCCACAGCACTCCCTTCTCCACCATTCAGTGAACCCCCTCCTATTACAACGGCTGCGATTATATCCAGCTCAAGGCCTATCGCAGAAGTAGGATCGCCTATCGTTAAGGAGCTGAACTGCATCACGGCAGCAATACCCGTCAAGATTCCGCATAGCGTATAAATAATGATCTTGTAGCGGTGCACATTCACCCCACATAGTCTCGCCGTCTCCTCGTTTGAGCCAATCGCAAAAACGTATCTACCAAAGATGGTGCGGCGTAACAGGACACTGGAAATTCCCATCAGAATAAGTGCGATCCAAATACCTGGGGCGAATAAAAGCCAGGACGGATCGGGATCGATGAGCATCAGGTTGTTCAGCCAGTTTTCAGGTGCTGGAACGGTTTGCTCCATCCCAATCCATTTACCTACCCCTCTCGCTATTTGCATCGTACCTAGTGTGACAATAAAAGGAACGATATTAAACCGGGTTATAAATATCGCGCTTATATACCCAACCAGCGCACAAATCAAGACACCAGCCATCCCTCCGGCAACAGGCAACCATAGCCCTGGCTCTCCTTCACTTCTTGCCAGGATCACCGCGACCACAACGGTACCTAAAGCAATTTGAGAGCCCGCACTCAAGTCGATGCCTCTCGATATGATGACAAAGGTCATTCCCAGCGCCGCGATGCCAACGATGACGCTTTGCGTCATAATCGTCTTGATATTGTAAAAAGAGACAAACTCGGCTGGCGCCAATACAGCAAAGAAGACAAATACAAAAACCAACCCGCCAAAGGGGCCGAGGGCCATCAGTGTTTTTCGCAGTCGTTTATCCATCAGGGGGCCAGAAATTAGAGTTGAATCGCCAAAGGTTAATTAAGCCAGGTCTCTAAATCAGGGCTCAGTAGTTCTTGTGATTCTGGTGTGTCAATATTTTCTGGGGTGATAAGTTTTACTCGGGTATTTTGCTGTGCTTCAACGTCCTCGCCATTAATCACTTTCACAGCGGTTTGCACCCCCTGATAGGCCATGAAGAATGGATCTTGAAGTACCAGCCCCTGAATGTGGCCACTCCTCATTCCCTCTATTAACGATTCACTGGCATCGAATCCAACAAGCTGAATTTCTCCGGCCTTACCCGCCGTCTGTAGGGCCCTTAACATCCCCTGTACGGATGATTCATTAGGGCAAAATATCCCGTCCACGTCGCCAAATCGGTTCAAAAGATTTTGCGATACCTGGAATGCTTTTTCAATGGTGGCTCCAGCATACTGGTTATCAACGACAATTTCGATATCAGGAGCAACTTCCCGGATGCGCTCCAGGAATCCTTCTTCCCTATTCGCCGTGCTGGCCGACCCTTCTACATAACGCAGCACAATAATCCTCCCTTCACCTCCCAAGAGTTCAGACAGATGATCGGCAGCCATAGCACCTCCCAATCGGTTATCCGTGGCGACGAAGCTAGAAATTTGGTCCGATTCAAGTCCTGAATCAATAATCACAACAGGAATCCCCCGCCCAATGGCAGATTCCACCGGTTTCACGAGGCTTCTAGCGTCTAGAGGCGCCAAGACAATCGCGTCCACATTTCGGCTGATAAAGTTCTGAACCACCTGAATTTGCATCTGCCGATCATCCTCTTTCTGAGGCCCCTGCCAGATGATTTCAGCCCCTAGCTCTGACCCCGCCTTATTCGCTCCTGCATGGATACTCTTCCAAAATTGATGGCTCGTCCCTTTAGGAATAACAGCAATCTGAAGCGCGTCCGCCTCGCCATCGGGTTGGTCCGTGCACGAGGCAAGGGAAAAAACTAGAAGCAGACAAAGAAATAGAGAGGAACGGAATGCAATCATCGAAGCATCAATGGGCGGGTGAATGGGTAGTTGGCTTTAAACTAGGAAAATTAGTCTAAAAAAGAAGGAGGCCCGGCATGTAAAGATGCCGGGCCTCCTAGAGTCGTTTTCTCAATTCTTATGCCCCTTTGGGGCACCCACCCTCAAAGAAGATAGTGGTAAGGTCTTTTTCACTGTCGCCCCGGCCTCCGAGTCGGGGTCCATTCAACCTTCAATCTTGTTTAAACTTGCATGGATCCCTGATCAAGTCAGGGAAGACACGATAAAGAACCTAACGGACTGCCTTCTAGTCGGGAAGAATAATTGAGGGATGAATGTATGTTACAGTTTAAAGTAATCCGCATACGCTGCTTTGATTACCTTCTGAACGCGTTCTGAAGGCTCATCTCGCAGAAGAGTGCGTAACCCTTTCATGCTGGTATGATCGCCGATTGCGTGGAGAGCAGATACGGCCATGATGCGATATCCTTCTTTTTGATGGCTATCAGCAATCCGAACCAGGTAAGGTACGGCATCATACAGGTTTACTTTCTCTTGATGATGGGTTGCAAAGTAAATGATGTTTTGCAACTCCTGCTCAGAGACATCGCTCACTGGCTTGTCAACCGTACTTGTTAACTGCCGGCCCAGCAAGTTCCACCAGGTAGCGCGGCGGGGACTTTCTCCGTCCGTCAGGTATTCGTTGACAAGTGGCTTTGATTCTGAGAAGGATGGTACCTGCGCCCATGCAGTAGCCGGAGCTAGCAGTACAAGTGCGATTACAGCTATATAATAACGAACATAATTTTTCATAATGTTCTCCTCTTTTTCAGTTTGTAGATTGGATCGCTCCAAGACTGATCAGGCCCTGGATGTAATCCGGGTTTGATAATCGCTTCAGCCGTGTGCCATAGCGAGGATCAGTACTGAGGAGGGTGTTACGCGATTCTGAAAAACAGTTTCACTAAGAAAGGGCTTTCAAAAAATAACTTAATAAAAGAAGGGCTTTCTTTATAATTAGTTAATAAACCGAAAACGCTTTCTGTTCAATATAACCAGATAATCCTCTCGGTTTATCTGGTTTGTTTCGCGTTTATTGCTTCGCAATCAGTTAGATGGGCATACCCATCTGCGTGTCAGGTTTCTTGTTTCTGGTTGGTTTTGCCTGAACTCAGGCATTTTGGGAGTGGGGATAGGGCATGTTTGAAATGCAAATTCTTATTCTGAAACCAGAATGGGACGCGTATTCACTCCCATGTCTTATTCGGAAAACTGAATGGCTAGGTACTTTTGACGACTTGTTTTATTCCCTCCCTGGGAATAGCAAGCGGTTCTTCTACCTCTTCCTATCCCGTACCCCGAATGGGACGCGCACACACTTCAACGCTTTATTCCGAAACCTGAAAGGGAGTTGAATCCTACTTCCTTCTTCCATTCGGGTATAATGAACAGCATGTGCACGCGCTTCGCTCTCTTATTCTCAAACAGGAATGGGGACAGGATCGAGAGTATGGTCTTATTCCAAATTGCGATGGTTTGTCATTCTGAACGAGCGGAGCGAGGAAGAATCTGGGCGAGCACGACTTAAACGAACACTCTATGCTGTCACATAGTGCATCCCCAGATCCTTCCTCACTACGCGTTCGATCAGGATGACAAGGCGATGACTCTACGCCATCTCCTTCTTCTTGCGCTTATGCGGATCCAGCGCACGTTTGCGAAGCCGGAAGCTGGCCGGTGTGACTTCAATCAGTTCATCATCCTTAATGAACTCAATTGATTCTTCCAGAGACATACGGCGGGGTGGATGCAGCTTCTCGAAGGAATCTGCCGAGGCAGCGCGCATGTTGGTTAGCTTTTTCTCCTTCGTGATATTTACGTCCAGGTCGTTCTCGCGGCTGTTCTCACCGACCACCATGCCCAGGTAGACTTTCTCCGTCGGCGCCACAAATAAAGAACCGCGTTCTTGCAGGTTCAGGACGGCATAACCGGTTACTTTTCCATTGCGATCTGCAATGAGTGCACCGGTTGTCCGGTGAACGATATCGCCGGCCCATGGCTTGAACTTATCGAACAAGTGCGTTAGAAGTCCAGTCCCTTTGGTATCCGTTAGGAACTGAGTTCGGTATCCGATTAAGCCCCGGCTGGGTATGTCGAACTCAAGGCGCACTCGTCCCGACCCATGGTTTATCATCTTCGTCATGATCCCCTTACGCTCGCTCAGCTTCTGCATGACGTTGCCCATAAACTCTTCGGGAACGTCGATCATTGTCTTCTCGAAAGGCTCGTGATTCTTGCCATCGATCTTCTTGATGATGACACGAGGCGTACCTACTGAAAACTCATACCCTTCCCGGCGCATTTGCTCGATCAAGATGGCCATCTGTAGCTCTCCTCGTCCGTATACAAGGAAGGAGTCCGCACTATCTGTTGATTCGATCCGGATAGCCAGGTTTGACTCGGCCTCCTCCATCAATCGATCGCGCAAGTGACGCGAAGTCACATATTGCCCTTCAAGGCCGCTAAAGGGGGAATCGTTGATGCGAAACTCCATTGACATGGTCGGCTCATCGACATGAAGTGGGGGTAGCGGTTGCGGTTCCTCGGCATCTGCAATGCTCTCTCCAAGTCCGATACCCGTCATCCCAGCGATAGAAATGATGGATCCTGGTCCGGCTTCCGGTACCTCGGCTCGCCCGAGCCCTTCAGTTACGAACAATGAACTGATTTGGGCCTTCTTTTGGGTATCATCTCGGTGGCACAGCATGACGTGCTGCCGGTTACGAACCGTGCCCTGCATCACCCTGGCAATCGCGAGGGGCCCGAGGTAATTATCCGGCTTCACGTTGGTGACTAGAATCTGCAATGATGCGTCAGGATCACCAGAAGGTGCTGGGATTTCTTTAATAATCGTATCAAAGAGCGGCCGCAGATCCTTCAGCTCATCCTCCATGTCCAGCTTACACTGTCCGTCTTTTGCGACGGCATATAAGACCGGAAACTCGATCTGGCTCTCATTGGCGTCGAGATCTATAAACAGGTCATAGATTTCGTTTAGCACTTCCTCGGGACGAGCGTCTTGCCGATCGATTTTATTGATAACAACAATCACCGGGAGATTTAACTCCAGCGACTTAGAGAGTACAAACCGTGTTTGAGGAAGGGGGCCTTCAGCGGCATCGACCAGCAGCATAATCCCGTCCACCATTCGCAGGGTCCGTTCTACCTCTCCGCCAAAGTCGGCGTGACCGGGAGTATCGACGATGTTGATCTTGATATCCCCATAGTCCACCGCCGTATTCTTGGCCATGATGGTGATCCCTTTCTCCCGCTCCAAGTCCATCGAGTCCATGACCCGTTCCTGGACATCCTGATTCGCCCGGAATGTACCACTCTGCCACAACATTGCATCAACCAACGTCGTTTTCCCATGATCGACGTGAGCGACGATCGCAATATTGCGTAATTTATTTAAAGACATTTAATTTCTTTTTATACAACCAGATGAATCTGGTTGGTTTCGAGTTTCGGGTTTCGGGTTTCGGGTTGGTTTAAGGTTAAGAGTCCTGCTTTTCAACCCGACACATAGATGAGTAATCCCCATCTAACTGATTGCTTAGCAATAAACCAGAAACAGTGGCCATTCTTCCGAAGGCCCAGGGTCTTTCGCGTTGGAAGGGTATTATGTTCCTTCAAAATCTGTTTCTAGTTTCGAGTTCATCAACTCATAACCAACCCGAAACACGAAACACGAAACACGAAACCGTTTTTATTACGGGAACTCCTAAATACCTAACCCTATATTATCATGTCACAACGATTCATCACCTTGTAAGGAGACACATGGGGAGCCCCAAAAAATTAACAGAGGAAGAAATATCCGAAGGCCTCACTGCGCTCGACCAGTGGTCACTGATCGGCGGGAAACTGCATCGGGAGTTTCAATTCAATGATTTTATTGAGGCCATGGGATTCATGACCCGCGTCGCGCTCGTCGCCGAGTCCATGAATCATCACCCAGAATGGTTCAATGTATATAACCGCGTTAAGGTAGACTTAACTACCCACGATGTGGATGGGCTGAGTAACTATGACCTGCAGCTAGCGGCTCGGATGGATCAGTTGGCGGATGGGGTTTGATCACATGATCCTCATGTGATCAAGTGCAGGGTGCAGAGTACAAGGTGCAAGGTTGGTTATTTGACAGCTTCTGCTGTAATTGGTGTGGGTTGCTGGCTACTCACCGTTCTCGTAGGGCCAACCTTATTAACTCTTCAGCTGTCTGTACATCGGGCTGATTTCGCAATACCTTCCTAATGCTTCTCTCGGCGGCGGCACGGCTGATGCCTAGAGCCTCTAATGCGGCGAGGGCGTCTGCTCGGGATTGGCTGCGGGAATCGCTGCTTTCTGTGCTGCCGGCTTTGACGTGGAGGCCTTCGATATTGGCCATGCGGTCGCGCAATTCAACGACCATGCGCTCGGCTACTTTTTTGCCGACTCCTGGGATACGAGTCAGGTACCCTACATCACTCTCTACAACCCGGTTGCACAACTCGGAAGCCGGCATCGTGGATAAGGCGGCGAGGCCTAGCTTGGGGCCGATTCCAGAGACTGTGATCACCGTCTCAAAGACAGAGCGCTCGGATCGGGAGCCAAATCCAAACAATAGAATCGCATCTTCTCGCACATGCTGATACGTAAAGAGCTTCACAGGCTGCCCTTCTGCTGGCAACTTCTCAAAGGTAGACGTCGGAATCTGAAGGGAATACCCCACACCTTGCACATCAATCACCACCTGGGTGGGCTTCTTCTCTGCCAACGTGCCGGAAACGTATGCGATCATCTTTTTCGGTTTCTCGTTGCTTGTTTCTGGTTTCTTGTTGTTTCTCCCAACTTAACTAGAAACCAACCAGAAACTAGGAACCAGAAACCAGAAACGCACTCAGATGATTCATCTGAGTGCTAAATAAGCGAAGCGTAGGCGGAGCGGTTCCAGCGCATTACGATGGGGACGCGACGGCCTACGCCGAAGGCTTTTCGGCTGATTCTCAGTCCGGGAGGTGCCTGGCGGCGTTTGTATTCGTTCCGATCTACTTTGCGCAGGATATCTTCTACCAGTTCACTGTCATATCCCGTGACGGCGATAATCTGATCAAGGTCTTTCTGAGATTCTATATACAAGGACAGAATGTGGTCGAGAACAGGATACGGTGGCAGGGAGTCTTCGTCTTTTTGATCCGGGCGTAGTTCTGCGGATGGTGCTTTCTCTATCGTCGAACGAGGAATCAATTCCCGGCCGGCCGATTCGTTTACATACTCGGCCAGTTCATACACCTGCATCTTGAATACGTCAGACAGTACCGCAAGCCCGCCGTTCATGTCTCCATACAACGTCGCATACCCAACCGACATCTCGCTCTTGTTGCCTGTTGTTAATAGCAGGTAATTAAACTTATTGGACAGCGCCATGAGGAGAAGCCCACGCGTACGCGCCTGGATGTTCTCTTCGGCGATGCCGGGTTGAGTGCCTTCAAATACGTCGGTCAACATGCCTTCAAAGGCAGATACTGCAGGCACAATTGGGATTTTATGTAGCGTCAGACCATAGGCCTCTGCTAGAGCTACAGAGTCATCCACCGACCCGGAGGACGAGTACTTTGATGGCATCGTAACACCGATAACTCGATCTGCCCCAAGGGCCTCAACTGCCAGCGCACACGTTACAGCCGAATCGATTCCCCCAGACAATCCTACCAGAGCTTTTGAAAACGCCCCCGTTTTCTCAAAGTAATCTTTTATTCCACACACCAGTGCATCGTGCACTATGCTTATTTCTGCCTTGGGCGTTTGTACGGTCCCTTCAGTTCCCTCTTCCCAAATGAGCAGGTCCTCTTCAAACGACTTAGCCAGGGCGATCAACTTACCATCCGCACTATGGACCCGGCTATCTCCATCGAACAGTAGTTCGGTATTTGCACCTACCTGGTTGACGTAGACAAACGGAATGCTATGCTCCTGACAACTCTCTTTGATCAACCGGTTGCGGACTTCGTGCTTTCCAGCGTAATACGGAGAGGCGCTTATGTTGATGAAAATCTCAGCACCTTGTGCAGCGAGCACATCAATGGGATTATCTTTGTATAAGTAGTACGGTGCTTGCTCCTCATTATTCCACATATCCTCGCAGATATGGACACCCAACTTTCTTCCTCGCCACTCTACTACCTTACACTCCTGGGCAGATTCAAAGTATCTGTTTTCGTCAAACACATCGAATGTCGGCAGCAATTGCTTCAGGACCACTGCTTTGCGGACGCCTCCCTCAAGAAGGATCGCCGCATTGTACAGCCGTTTTCCAACGGTTTCTTTGTTTTGCAGGGGTGCTCCGAGAAGAATACCGATATCCTGCGGCACGGCCTTTCCTATTTCATCGATCACATGATCAACGGCTTCAAGGAAAAAAGGATTTTCCAGCAGGTCCTGAGGCGGATAACCGGTGACAATTAACTCTGGAAACACGACCAGATCAGCACCGGCTTCTTTAGCTTTTGAGGCACACTGGATGATCTTTTTACTGTTACCCTCAAGATCACCGACGATGGGATTTATTTGTGCCAGACCAATTTTCATCGGGGAATCGAACGTTTATTACACGGTTAGCAACCGTGTCACGAATCAATCAATCAAAACGTTCCTACAGATAATGTATGATACTGCTTCGCAGTATAGGGGCCGAATCGTTGACGGGTGCCATCGGGGGGGAATACGTGTATGGAATCTACTTTTGTTTTTTCTGCGAGTCCGACCTGGATGCGTATGTCGTTGCTGGCCTGGTAACTGCCTCCTGGTTTGACCCAGCGCCAGTATGTGCTTCCTCCGGCGTATACTGCGATTCGTGTTCCTATTATGCTGCGCTCTTCATCATCCTTGATTTCAAAGCCTATCCATTGCCCTCCATCTCCAACCTGATTTTTTAATAGATGAAGCATGCCGCCGTTATTCACTACGGCGATATCTACATCCCCGTCATTATCATAGTCGGCGAATGCAGCGGCGCGGCTTGTGGCTACTAATTCGGGGTTCGTTCCTCCCAAGGGTTGAACCTCCTCAAAACTTCCACCGCTTTGCCCGGCAAAAACGAGATTGGGTTCGGCGAACGGATCTTCATCCAACGTACCAGAGCTACCTACGCGTCCGTTTGCAATGAAAAGGTCGGTATATCCATCGAGATCGAAGTCGTACGCTCCCACACCAAATCCGGTTAGTGATATACTTGCAGATGCCAGTCCTTGAACTGCTGTTACGTCCTGGAATAAGCCATTATTATTTCGGTAGAGCGTGTTGGTCTCCCCACGGAGGTGGGTCATGAACAGATCCAGATCCCCGTCTTGCTCTACGTCAAAAGCAACGACTCCCATCCCGGCTTCAGCAGCGCCTTGCCGGTTTACGGCCGTACCAGATAGGGTAGCATTATCAGTGAACGTGCCGTCCCCATTGTTTATCCATAGCTGGTTGGGGTTACCGTCATTAGCGATGTAGAAGTCAACCAGTCCGTCTGCATTAAAATCGCCATCGACAATACCTAAACCGTTCGCAGCTACCGTATTGATCCCGGCAGAGGCGGTCACCTCTTCAAATTGGCCATTGCCTGTATTTTTGTACAGCACATCGACGGCCGGGGCGTTGTAATTATCCGGATGACAATAATCCCTTCCAGCGCCACCGGTTGTGCATTCCATCTCCCGCTCGGGAGACCAGAGGATATAGTTGACCACGTACAAATCCAGTAACCCATCACCGTCGTAGTCAGCGAACACGCTGCTCGTTCCCCAGCCTTCGTGCCCCACACCAGCCTCCTGAGTTACGTCTGTAAACTGGCCGTTTCCTTCATTCCGATACAGCACGTTGGCCCCGACATTCGTGACGTAGAGGTCAGCATCTCCATCATTGTCATAGTCCCCAACCGATGCGCCCATTCCATACTGCGTATTGCCTACACCTGCTGCCTCAGTGACATCTTCGAATCGGGTGCCACCGTTATTCTTAAAAAGCTTGTTTCCCGGTGTAGTTGAGTTGGTTTCCGTTGTGGATCCCCCCTGCACAAGGTACAGGTCCAAGAAGCCATCACCATCATAATCTATCCAGGCCGCACCGCCAGACATAATTTCGGGGAAATGATACTGTACTTCTTCTGCTCGCACGTGCTGGAAATCGAGGCCAAGCTGTGTGCTACTTCCTGAGAACCACGGTAACGTATTAGGCTCCGTTGGAGCGGGTTTGTCGGGGGAAGTGCAGGAGGTTAGGAGGAGGAGGATGCAGAGGAAAGCGGACCCCTCCGGCCCGTTGGGCCACCTCCCCTTGAATAAGGGGAGGATAGGGTTGAGGAAAGTTTGGAGTATTCCTACACCATTTCTCCCCTTATTCAAGGGGAGAGGTCCCGCAGGGACAGAGGGGTCAAGCCCGTGAACGAATGAGGTATCCCTTCGCGTCACCATCGCCCCCTAAAACTCCCTCAACAACTGCGCAACTGCCGGGTGGTTGGGGGCGGCTTCTCTTGCCTGATTTTGCGTCTGCTTTGCTTTTACCATATCGCCTTGCTCCCTGTACGTTCTGGCGAGGCTCACCCAGGCGAGTGCCAGCCTGGGGTTCATTGAGGTGGCCCTGGTTAAAAAGGACTCTGCTTCTTGATATTGTTTACGGCGAAAAGCGATTTCTCCAGACAGTCCATAATTGGCTGCGTTTTGTGCGCCTCGTTCCACTGCATCTGCAGCACTCTGTGCAGCTTCTTCCAGGCGGTTTAATTCGGTTAAGGCCTGTGCTCTGGCGAGGTGGGTATCATCCCGTTCTGGAGCTCGATGCACAGCGGAGTCGGCATAGGCCAGTGCCTGCTCGTTATTCCCGGCACGAAGCGCCCAGTTGTATAGATTCAGATAGGTATAAAATTGATCGTCATCGAGCGATCGTGCACGCTCCAGCAGCCGTTGCGCCTGGTCGAGCCGTTTGGTCCTCATATAGGACACCGCCAGGGTATTCAACAGCATGATGTTTGACGGATGAAACGTAAACGTTTCTTCGAGCACTGAAGCCGCTTGTTGCGGGTTGCCGCTATCCAAAAAGGACTGCGCAATGCTGATGCGCCCGGTTGCGTTAACGATATATTCAGCTACTTTGCGTGTCAGCGGATCGGGTACGTATTCCACGGCTGCATTAACCCCTATGGCCAACGCTTCTTCTGCTTCTTCTAAGCGCCCTTCTTGTTGATACACTTGCCCTAGAATGTAATACGCCCTTCGATTATTCGACTGCAACCCCAGGGCTTGCTCCGCCATTTGAGCAGCGCCTTCATTGTTTCCCTTTTGAAGCATGATGTCGGCAAGGCCAACGTATCCCTGAGGTAAAGTGGGCGCCAGTTTTATCAGCCTCCGGTAGGCCTGCTCGGCCTCTTCAATCGCTCCCTCTGCCTCCAAAGCCTCAGCCAACCGGTGATACACTGGGGCCGAATTGGGATAGTCCATAGCAATTTGCTCGAGCAAGATGCGAGACTGTTCTACGTCGCCAGCCTCTCTTGTAGCAACTGCATAATGCAGGTTCCAGGCCATGTTGTCGTCATCGAGGGCTAACGCATTTTCATAGCTCTGACGGGCTTCTTTCCATAAGGTATTGGCTTCATAGGCCATCCCCAGCTCTGCCCTGAGTGTAGCATTCCTGGGGTCCGCTTCAATTTCTTCTATCTTCGACTCTATCAACGATGCAACGGCAGGATCCAGAGACTCAGCATCAAAAGGTTGGCTGACTTCAGGTACTGGTTGTAGATACGGCCAGGCAAACCAAGCCCCAGCAACAATCACCGCCACAACTAATATCCACCAGGGAAATGCACGCTTCTGTTTTTGCTGCCGTCTAGCTTTTTTTCGAGATGGGGTAGCTTTCTTTTTCTTAGCCACGCTCTATTTATTGTTTCTGGTTTCTTGTTTCTCGTTTCTTGTTTAGTTCGAGTCCTGGCCCCTGAAAAAACCAGAAACCAGAAACCAGAAACATATATCTTTATTTCACACGCTTTATTTCGTACCGCATGGGAATCTCTTCGAAACCCGAGGTCTAATTCCTATATTAGTCTCTATATCATACTTAAGCAAATGGTATACTACCCCCCATGGAAATAAAGTCCAGACCTGGATCTCTGCAACCACCCACCAGGAGATCGCGAAAGAATGACTGCCCCGTAACCTTTTGCCTTGCCAAGATCGGTGGCAAGTGGAAACCCCTCCTTATTCACCTCATCCGTAACGACGTAAATCGATTCGGAAAGCTCCATCAGACGATCGGTGGAATAAGCAAGCAGATGCTTACAAAGCAATTAAGAGAGCTTGAAGCAGACGGAATACTCTCCCGGAAAGTCTATCCTGAAGTGCCCCCTAGAGTTGAGTATACGGTGACAACCTACGGTGAATCCTTTTTCCCTGTGGTAGACTCCATGCAGAAGTGGGGACAAAAGCAGATGGGTCAATATAAAGTCGTTTAACGCATTCAAAGCGCACAAAAAACCCCGGCAAAGCATTCACTCTGCCGGGGTTGGCTTAATCTATATGTAAACGGACTACTTGATCAAGATCATTCGTCCTGTTGATACAAAGTTTGTAGCCTCTGCTTCTGCTCGTACCTGGTAGATGTACATACCAGAAGAGAGAGTGGTGGCGTCTAGCTGGACGCTTTTCGCTGCACCTGAGGACATAGTTTCGGCTGGCAAGCTCATAACTTTACGTCCGAGCATATCATACACATCGATACTTACCTGAGCTGCAACAGGCAGATCGAAGGTAATGTTGGTCGTTGGGTTGAATGGGTTCGGGTAATTTCCATGTAAAGTGAACTCACCGGGAAGCTCATCGATCAGATCTTCGTTGGATACTCCGCTCACCACGGTTAGTGGTACAAACTCTCCACCTGCGGCGAGGACTGCGAACAGACCAAATTCTGCTGCATCCATTTCAGGAGCAAGGAATCCGGAGGCAACTACCGTTACTGATTCGTCAGCCAATCCAAGAGTTGCAAGCGGTGCTTCATACTGAGCCACGAGTGCAGAAGAGTCGAATACCCAGAGGTTGATCGGGTAATCAGCGAGATCTACAGACAAGAAGCCGGTGAAGTTACCGAATGCGAGATCATCTGCCAGGATAACTTCTGGATCCGCAGGTACACGAGCGTCTACTGCTGGTGCATCTGAAGCGCCATGGAAGATATTAAGATCTACACCACCGGCGATTGCTGACTGCTCGCGTCCGTTGGTTGCGAATAAGTCAAATCCGTTATCGGCGCCTTCTGCCAACGATCCGCTCGCCATGACGAGGTATACTTCGCCTGCATTCAGCATTACCGTCTTGGTAAAGATAGACTCAGACACATCTGCACTCGTAGGAGGCGCGATGTCCAATTTCACTTCACCTGCAGGAATGTCGACGAATGGAGAAGCAGTCTGGAACGCGAAGTCGTCCAGAGTAAGCGCGTCGTTCACATACACATCAACTGAACCTGCGCCTGTGTCGGCTGAGTTATGGATTACTTGAACACGGGCGTTTGTATTCGCTGGAAGCTCCAGTACGGTGTCACCAGCTACGGCGATGAGACCGAATGCAGGATCGTCGTCCGTTGCGGGTGCCAGGAATCCTGAAGCTTGAACAACTACGGCTGCGCCATCCAGCATGAGCTCTGCTAAAGGAGCACCGAAAGAAGCAACAACACCGTCATTATTGTCATCTAGGGTTACATTCAGGATGTAATCAGCTGTTGGTAAAGCAAGGTATCCCTGGTATTCGCCAAACGAAAACCCATCAACCTGTGGTCGTGGAGAACCGCCTACAGTTACGTCGACTGTTGGAGCATCTGGCGCGCCGTGGAATACGAGTACGTCTGTATTCATCATGTCACCTGCTTCTTCCTGGCCCATTGCATTAATGAACAGGTTGAAGGCCGGATCACCACCCAATGGATCGCCAGCAGCAGTTACGATGTAAGTTTCACCAGACAATAAGTTGACCGTTGCAGTGAATACAGGTGACGAGTTGTCTGCTGCGTCTGCACCAGTAATGTCGATCTTCACGTCGGTAGCCGTCATTTCTGTGGTACCAGCTGGCAGATCAATGAACCCTGTTGCACTACGGAACGCAAAGTTGTCTACTGCAAGAGCGTCATTCACATAGACGTCTACTTCAGCAGCTGCAGCGTAAGGCGAGTTGTGCACGATGTTTACGCGTGCATTATTCTGCGCCAGTACCGCTGTGCTACCGTCTGCAAATACAGCAAGTAGTTCGAAGCCAGGATCTTCCATTTCAGCAGGTGCAAGGAAGCCAGAAGCCAATACAACCAATGCGGCATCAGCAGCTTCAGCAAGACCGGCTACAGCCGAGTAGGCGACTGCAGACTGATCGTCTGTTGTAATATCGATGTCGTATGCAGCTGGAGCCACAGAGATGTATCCATCTGAGTACTCGCCATGAGCAAAGCCATCAACGAGGGTCAAACCAGGGCGTGCTACTACATCTACTGCAGGAGCATCCGGAGAACCGTGGAATACGAGGAATTCTACATTTCCTGCTTCTGCAGCCATTTCTTGGCCACCGCCTACGAAGAGGTCAAAGGCAGGCTGTCCGTCGCCACCAAGAGGGTCGCCGGCAGCGGTTACAACGAAGGCATCGCCAAATGTAAGATTCACTGTTTTAGTGAAAACTGGGCTTGAGTTGTCTGCCGCGTCAGGTAGTGTTACATCGATTTTGATGTCAGGCGCAGTCTCAGCTGTTGTGCCAGAAGGCAGGTCGATATACGGAGTCGCTGCCTGGAACGCGAAGTTATCCAGAGTCAGTTCGTCGTTAATGTAGATATCAACTTCTGCGGCGATAGCATATGGAGAGTTATGGATAACCTGTACGCGTGCATTGTTTTCTCCAAGTAGTGCTGTGGTCCCATCAGGGAAAACAGCGAGTAATCCAAAACCAGGATCAGTTTCTTCTGCAGGAGCGAGGAAACCAGAAGCAAGAACAACAAGGGCAGCGTCAGCAGCTCCAGCCAGTCCTGCAACCGCGCTGTATGCAACAGCACTTTGATCCATCGTTGTGATGTCGATGTCATAGTCAGCTGGGCCAACAGACAGGTAATCAGAGAAACCACCAAAAGCAACGTCATCTACCAAAGTCAGATCGGGACGGGCAACTACATCTACTGTAGGTGCGTCTGGCGAACCATGGAAAACCATGAATTCAACGTTTCCAGCAGTAGCAGCAGCTTCTTGCCCCATTGCATTGACAAAAATCTCAAATGCGGGTCCGCCACTATCCGTAGGATCACCAGCAGCAACCAGAACATAGGTAGCGCCATCATCCAGACTAGGAACGGTTAAGTTGTAAAGAGGAGAGCTGTTGTCAGCTGCGTCAGGCCCCGTTACATCGATCGAGATCTCTACACCAGCTGGCAGATCTAAAAACCCAGTAGCTGCTTGAAACGCAAAATCGTCAAGGGTTAGATCGTCATTAATATAGATATCAACGGTGGCAGCAGCTGCGTAAGGTGAGTTGTGAATTACCTGGACGCGAGCGTTCTGCGCTGCCACGGGTGCGGTAACCATGAAGAACATCATGAGTAGAGCACTCATGTTCTTCATGTTAAATCGCGAAAGCACATTCGTATCCTTCCTAAACATGTAAAAATACCATTTAGTTAGTTCGTTAGAATCATTGACCAAATGCCCTGTTTTACTTGTAGGATAACAGGGCATTACTAGGGATAGGCTAGCTACCGATTACAAACGGGAGCCTTTGTATCTAGGGTACTTGAAGAGAAGCGCTTAACTTCGACAGATGAATATTCGTTGTTAGAACACAGAGAAATGAAAGGATGACTACTCAAGTTCGAAAAACGGTTATTGGGTACAAAAAAAGGATGTATTGAGACTGTGCCTCAATACATCCTGGAAAAATCAAAGCCGCAATTAGCACGTCTAGTTTAGTCCCCGCCGCTCTAACAGGGGTTCGATAGATGGCTCCGCTCCGCGGAAGTTTTTAAACAGCTTCATTGCATCGGCGCTGCCCCCACGAGAGAGTAATGTTTCTCGGAAATGATCTCCATTTTCGCGAAGAAGGCCCCCATTCTCTTTGAACCAAAGAACTGATTCCGCATCCAGTACTTCGCTCCATATATATGAATAATAGCCTGCTGAGTATCCTCCCATGATATGGGAGAAATAGGTGCTCCGATATCTAGGCGGAATGGCATCCAGGGCTATTCCGGTGGATTCTAATGCAGTTGCTTCAAATGCCAACAAGTCCTCAGCAACTGGGACATCCTCTGGGGGAATTTGATGCCACGATTGATCTAACAAGGAAGCAGCTAGATATTCAGTAGTAGCATACCCCTGGTTAAACTTCTGAGCAGCGAGGACCTTCTCTAGCAACACTGCCGGCATGGGCTCCCCTGTTTCGTAATGGACCGCATAGTTTTTAAGTATTTCCGGCCAGGAAGCCCACATTTCATTCACCTGCGAGGGATATTCGACAAAGTCACGCGGCACTGAGGTTCCAGAGAATGTAGGGTATGTTACATCCGAGAACATCCCATGCAGAGCATGCCCAAACTCATGAAACATGGTTACTACTTCACTAAACGTCATCAATGTGGGTTCTCCCTCTGGCGGCTTCGTAATATTCTGATGGTTCGCCACAACAGGTTGAGTGCCTAGCAGGCTAGACTGAGGTACATACGCGTTCATCCACGCACCCCCTCTCTTGGATTTCCGCGCATAAAAATCGCCAAGAAAGAGCGTTAATGGAGTTCCATCCGCATCAAACACTTCAAATACTCGAACGTCAGGATGGTAAACCGGTAAGTCCGTACGTTCTTCAAAGCTGAGCCCATATAATTTATTTGCTGCCTCAAAGACTCCTTTCTGCAGCACGTTATCAAGCTCGAGGTAGGGCTTGAGTTCGGATTCATCAAAGTCATATCGTGCCTTTCGAACCTTTTCTGCATAGAAGGCCCAGTCCCACGGTGCGAGGTCAAAATCCCCTCCTTCTGATTCAATCACCTGCTGTAAATCGGCAGCTTCTTTCTGCGCATTTCTTACAGAAGGAGGCACCAACGTTGCAAGGCGTTCATTCACTGCTTCTTGCGTCTTAGCGGTTTGCGCCTCAAGTATAAACGCAGCATGGTTTTCATACCCCAGGAGCTGAGCTCGTTCGGCTCGAAGCCTGGCAACCTCAGTGAGGACGCCCCGATTATCGAATTCACCGCCTCTACTTCCGCGAGATAGCGATGCTTCAAAGATGCGTTTCCTCAGGTCTCTATTTTCCAAAGAGGTTACAACCGGCTGAATACTGGTATTGCGGAGCGTAATCACGTATTTGCCTTCTAGATCCCGGCTGTTTGCTTCCTCAGCGGCTCTCTCAATACTTGCTTCGGACATACCGGCCAGTTCATCTTGTGAGTCAACAACTACGGCGAGGTCGTTGACTTCTTTCAGCACATTCTGCGAAAATTTCGTTTGAAGCTCGGCAACCTCCGCATTGATTTCTTTCAATCGATCCTTATCCGCCCCAGAAAGTTGTGCTCCAGCCCGAATGAAGTCTTTGTAGTATTTCTCAATCAGATAATGGGATTCCTCATCTAAGTTAAGTTCGTCCCGCTCATTATGAAGTTGCTGGACCCGGCGGAATAGCTTCTCGTTGAGATATATATTGTCTCTGTGAGCAGCCAGTTTAGGTGCCATCTCCGTGTTAACTGCATCCAATGCATCGTTTGTATTGGCTGAAGTGAGGGCAAAAAACACTCTTCCTACACGGTCCAGGACCCGTCCGCTTTTTTCCATAGCCACAAGTGTATTCTCGAAGGTAGGATCCTCCGCAGCATTGGCAATGGATTCTATTTCAGCTGCTTGTTGAGCCATTCCAAATTCGAATGCCGGCGCAAAGTGATGCTCCTCGAACGTATCAAAAGCCGGGTAGCCAAACTGTAGCTCACTGGCTTCCACAAACGGATTATCTTCTGGGGGCTCAATCTCACCTACCTGGGAAAGAGACTCGTTTGTTTGATTTGTCCCTGATTGATTGCAGGAAAACGCAAGAAAAAGGACCGAGATTAAAATAATGCTCAACACGCGCATAATGGGTACCCTTATTTGGAGTAGACCGATTTTGTGAACGGAATAGCGGCGAAATGGGAATAATCACCTGACGCCTGATCTTAATTTAGGATGGAAGATACACCACTCGCTCTTTATTCGCATACTACCGCCGACCTGCTTATCTTTTCCCCCTCTAGATTGTAGTACCCACTCCCACCCTGACTAATGACTTCACCGATTCGTGTCACACTGTTCTTTGTCCTCTTTTCTGTTGCAGTATATGGCTTGCTGCCACAAAGTGTAGATGCACAATCCGTTCAATCTCCAGCAGAATTTCTGGGTTATGAGCTTGGTGAACGTTTCACACGGCACCACCAGGTCATTGATTATTTTAATCACGTCGCAGCAAACTCAGCATTGGTTCAACTAGAACCCTATGGGACTACCTATGAAGGACGGCCATTATTAACAGCCTATGTAACGTCTAGAGAAAACATGGACCGCCTTGCTGCAATCAGGCAAGCAAACCTTTCGATTACCGGCCTAGCAGAGGATCAAGACCCGGACAGCTCTCCTCCGGTTATTGTCTGGCTCAGCTACAATGTGCATGGTAATGAATCCGTCAGCACAGAAGCGGCCATGAAAACGATCTACACGCTTATAGACCCTGAAAACAGTCAGGCACAGTCGTGGCTGAGTAATACGGTCATTATCATAGACCCGTGCCTGAATCCAGATGGACGCGACCGCTACGTAAACTGGTATAACCGCACCGTAGGCGCTTTTCCCAATGTACACGGTATAGCCCGCGAGCACAATGAACCCTGGCCCGGTGGACGAACCAACCATTATTACTTTGACTTAAACCGCGATTGGGCCTGGATGACCCAGAAAGAAGTCGACGAACGAGTCGCGCACTACAACACATGGATGCCCCACATTCACGTCGACTTTCACGAGCAAGGAGTTAATAGCCCCTACTTTTTTGCCCCGGCCGCAGAACCGTTCCACGAAGCCATCACACCCTGGCAGCGCCAATTTCAAGAAACCATCGGTAGAAACCATGCGCGTTATTTCGATCAAAATGGGTGGCTATATTTTACTAAACAAGTGTTTGACCTGCTTTATCCAGGATACGGTGATACCTGGCCCACATTTAATGGAGCCATAGGCATGACCTATGAGCAAGCGGGAAGTGGGCGCGCCGGATTGGGTATCATTACGCAAGAAGGAGATACGCTCACCCTAAATGATCGGATTGAGCACCATTACATGAGCGGACTCTCCACGATTGAAGTTTCTTCACAAAACAGGGAAGATGTTGTTAATGAATTCAGTAAATTTTTCGAGCAGTCCCGCACTGAGCCTGAAGGACTTTACAAAGGATACGTAATCAAAGGCTCAACGCATCGGGACAAGCTACAGGCTCTTGCCTCCCACCTCTCTAAACAGGGCATCGCATATGGCTATGCGGAAGAACGACAATCTGCGAATGGGTACAGCTATTCCACAGGGGTATCCTCCAGGTTCTCTATTGAGCCCGGGGACATGCTTATCTCGGCCTACCAACCCAAATCTACCCTCCTTCGCGTCCTGTTCGACCCAAACCCAACCTTATCCGACTCACTCACCTACGACATCACCTCCTGGGCCATGCCCTACATCTACGGAGCAGAAGCCTACGCATCTATATCGGAACTAACCGCATCCACCACCCCGCTTCAGACACCGAACACCGAACGCCAAACACCAAACAGTGAAAAACCTTACGCCTACCTGGCAAGATGGGAAAGCTTTAACGACGCCCGCTTCCTGGCAGATCTGCTCAAACACAATATAAAAGTACGATATGCAGAAAAACCCTTTTCTATTGACGCGCTCTCATACGATCCTGGAACCCTCATCATTACAAGAACAGGCAATGAACGATTGAACGAGCAGTTCGACCAACATGTTGTTGCCCTGGCAGAACAACACGGCCGTCATCTTACCCCAGTTCAAACCGGCTTCATCGACTCTGGCCCTGACTTTGGATCTGGGGACGTTCATTACATCGAACCGACCCGAACAGCTGTGCTCCTGGGTGAACCCGTCTATACATATGCCTCAGGAGAGGTATGGCACTATCTGGATCAACAACTCGAATATCCGTCAACCGTCTTAAATGCGCGCTCTTTTGATGCTGAGGACCTTGATGAAATAGACGTGTTGATTCTACCTTCAGGCAGCTACTCTTCTATTCTCACTGAAAGTACCCTCGGAGAATTGGTTTCGTGGGTACGGCAAGGAGGACGCCTCATTGCATTGGAAAGTGCTGCGAGTTTCCTGGTTGGAAGAGATGGGTTCAGGCTTGAAAGAAAATCAAATGTCGTAAAAACGGACTCTCTGGCTCAAAAGCAGCGCCGATTTGCAGACCGTTCCCGCCTGGGCGCTTCAGACAATGTCACCGGTGCCATCTTTAAGGTCAATCTAGACACCACGCATCCGCTAGCGTTTGGATACACCTCTCCCTACTATACGCTTAAAAGAACATCAACGGTGTTCGATTTATTAGAAAATGACAGCGATTGGAACGTAGGTGTCATTCCGGAAGGGGGCCATTTAAGCGGGTATGTAGGATCGCTTATTGAAGAAGCTATCGATCCAGGTCTCGTCATCGGTATTCAAGCCATGGGAAGGGGGGATGTTGTGTACATTACCGAAAGTCCTTTATTCCGGGCATTTTGGTACAATGGCAGGCTCCTGATCGCTAACGCGATGTTCTTCAGACAATAAAAGCTCAGGTCATGGTTCTAAGCTTCACTGTATCGCCTGATCGATATGCGATCTGCAAATTACCCGCGACGTCTCCTGTCCCAACAGGATTTTTACACAAGCCTTTTTTTGCAGTCACTCGAACGAGCGACGAATTATCCATAGTTCTTTCAGAGAAAGCTGTAAGCACTGAGTGGGAAAGTGAAATGGGATGGCGCATGTTGAAAGTGAACGGTCCTCTCGATTTCAACATTGTGGGCGTGGTTGCATCAATTAGCGCTCCTCTTGCAGAAGCAGGCATTCCCATCTTTGTAATTTCTACATTTGACACCGACTATTTGCTCGTTAAAGACGAAAACCTTACAGCGTCGATGCGATTGCTTGAAGAAAAGGGACATCACGTAGAAAGGACGGAAAAAAGGACTTGACAAAAAGTTCTCTATTTATTAAAAGAACTTTTTGGAATATTTGTTGATCATTATGATGGCAGTGTTATAATTATAGAATAAACCTATATTTTTATTACCCTGCCTTCGGGATGATAAGCATCTTGATACATTAAACGAGATTAGTAGTTCACTTTGTAGTGCTCAGGGAAAGTACATGTTCGTCTAAACGTAATTGAACTCGTTTTCTCTTCTCATACGCTCAATCTCTCAACATAATTACGGTCTCAGTTAGTCAGTAAGATAGCTGTCATTTTCTTTCACCGCATGGATTTATACCCAGTCGCTTAGAACATTCAGATCATGGAAGAACATCCAATCACTTCTGTGCTGAAATTCTTTCTGCTCTCCTTGCTTGCCTTGCTTGTTTTAGTTTCAAGCGGGTTGTTATACAGGCTTTATGAGCAGAAGAGAGTAAAAAATGCCTCACAAATCACAACCGAGGGAGCCATTGACCTGCTCGGCAATGTTATACTTGGGGGTGAAGAACAATGGGTGTTGATTAGAGGGGAAAACCAAACAAACCCCGTTTTATTGTATTTACACGGCGGTCCTGGTTCTTTTATCATTCCACGTGCCAGAGATCTAGGCCAGCACCTAGAGAAAAACTTCGTTGTGGTGTATTGGGACCAAAGAGGGTCTGGTAAGTCGTATCAAACAGGCATGCCAGAGAGTACGATGAACATTGACCAGTTCGTTTCCGACACCTATGAACTGGTAGAAGTGCTGAAGAAGAGGTTTAATGTCCCCAAGATCTATCTCGTAGGCAATTCATGGGGTGCCGCTCTTGGGACCATGGTTGCTGAGAAATACCCTGAACAATTCTATGCCTATGTAGGCACGGGCCAACTTGTAAATACGCGTATGGCCGAGGCCATATCGTATGAATTTACGCTTACAGAAGCTGAGGAGTCTGACAACAGAGAGGCGCTTCGTGAGCTGCGGGAAATGGGCCCACCCCCATGGGACTATCAAACCATGAACAAACAGCGGAAATGGTTACGCCGCTTCGGTGGAACCATCTACGCAGAAAAAGAGACTACAAGTAGTTTCCTGTCCGAGTTTATGGGCAAAATGCTCTTGAGCCCAGAATACAAGCTTATAGAGATCTTCGAAAACACAGCAGATCCTAATTTTGCGATACGCAACTTATGGGAAGACATCGCTGAAATCAACTTGTTTGAGAGCGTACCCAAACTCGACGTCCCCGTCTATTTTATTGCTGGCGAGCACGACTACAATACACCATCAGAGCTTGTTGAGCAGTATTATAATGAACTGGAGGCACCCGAAGGGAAACATTTAATCTGGTTTGACAATGCCGCTCACCTACCTGAGTTTGAAGATCCTAATCTCTTCTACTCGATCATGGTAGACTCTGTACTCGCCCAAACTTTCCCCCCTTCTGACGCAAGGTAAGTCTAGTGCATGGCTCTAGATGAACCGAGCCCGCTCTTTTTACCCTGCAATCTTCTCGGCCTGAAGAAATCCATCCTGCTTTACGATCCGAATAGGTTGTGCGATGCTGTTTACCTGGAGTGCACATTCTACATCTTCAGGATGAAAGTGCGGTTTTGCAGGGTCTAAGAACTTATCCGTTTCCTTTCCAGCTTTTACCAATCCCCGAACATGCTCTGTTTCTGGGCTGCGCCCCAAAAGCAGATTCCTCATATAAAGAGCACATTGTTCATCCTCGTCCGTGCGGGTGGTCCCATTTAATCCCATTGCCACAATCGTGACTACAGAGGGGTTGGAAGCCAGTACATGATTCACCGTTGCCCTGGCATTTACAAGCGCCGCACCATAGATATGCTCTGCCCCAGCCGCCGCTGTCACGCCTACTGTACCGGCGCTTGTTCTGTGTACGATTACTTTCCCGGCAAGATCAGCTTGTGACAATTCATAGGGAGAGTTTCCAAAATCAAATCCCTGAGGCGGAATCCCGTCGACTTCGCCCACGCAATAGTCTGCCAGCCCGCTTTCTTTAGCTTCTAAAGCCTCTTCAATTGTTGCAACAAACAACATCTTTGAAATCCCCCGTTCAAAAGCCACGGACGCCGTGGTGAAGGCGCGATAGACATCTATAATAATCACTGTGCCCCTTGCTCGTTTAGCACCTTCTATCAAACTATCAACTCGAATTTTCATCTACATATGGTCTGTTTGTTGTTCATCGTTGGACTCCCAATATCCGAACCCAACGACAAACAACAAACAAGGAACCATGAAGCTTTTTAAACACCTTCGCACTCGGAATTTTGCAGTTCCGAATCCCAACATGCACGCTCTCCTTCATTGTAATCATCTGCAGTAATTGAACCGGCGTTCGTCTGGTTATTCCACTCGATGAAGTGGTTACCTCCAAGTGGTCCTGTTAAATCTACGCTGTTAATAGTCTCGGCATGGTTGTAAATACCCACGGAGCCTCCAATGTCCTCAACCTGCACTGGAATCGAAAATTCTAGTGTATGGTTGTTCTCATCTTCTACGTCGTATGACCCATCCATCACCTTAAGCGATCCTCCTTCCTTTGGATAGAAAACCTCAAAGGTCCCATTGCTGGAGAAGATGCCCGTTGAGGCCTCATATAGAACGAAGTTCTCCAGGTATTGGCCGTTCTCATCATCCATTCCAGATACTCTCATCGTCCAGTCAATAAACTCTCCATCCAGACGTGCACGTAATTCAACTCCATGATCCCGGCCATTTACTTCGGTTATGGAAGACCAGATGTAGGTGTCTTCATTGACTACAGGCTCAACCTCCTGTATCGCTTCCGTAAGGACCGCGGGATAGTATAAAATGGTACCTGTAATAACAGTAGCTACGCCTACTCGCCAAACAGCTGCAACGTAATGACTATTTTCTTGATTACTTTTACTTGCCTGGGTCCCAAACATATCAAGATCTAAAGCAAATGCCTCTGCAGGAAGAACAGCAGGTGCTGCTTCTTCACTAGAACCCGAATCAACTGTATCGCATCCAACTAAGCCCCATACACAAAGAAAAAGCAAGAGGCTGGTTTTAGTAAGAAAGGTAGTGTTCATTGTATTTTTATGGTTTGTTCGTTTAAATAGATGGGTGGCTGTGTGTTGTCATTGTGTAATGCGAAAAAACCTGAAAGAATTTTCCCTACCTTTATTTTCAAGAGGATACCTTTTCGGAATTTCTCAATCCTATGGATCAACGCTGGACAAAAATAAGAGAGCTATTTAGAGCGGCATTGGATGTAGATGTCAAACAGCGTGCTGCATTTCTGATGGAGCAATGTCCTGACGATGATGATATTCGAGAGCGTGTGGCGTCTATGCTGAAGGCCTACGACAATGACGACACCTTCCTGGAGAGCCCTGTTGCCCACATAGGACAGCGATTTGCGTCAAAAAAAGGCCATGAAGCCCTGGTCGGTACCCGGGTTGGCCCTTACCAGATACGCCGCGTGATTGCTCAAGGAGGTATGGGGGTTGTATTCGAGGCGCTGGACACCAAGCTAGAGAAGATCGTTGCGCTGAAAATGATGAACCCTGCCTTGATGCAGGACATGTCCTTCAAGCTTCGATTTGAACAGGAAGCCAAAACGCTCGCAAAGCTAGAAGATCCCCACTTTGTACGCGTTCATGCCCTCGTCGAAGAAAATCACAATACATTTATTGTGATGGAATACATCCACGGGATCACACTGGCCGAACACATCCGGGCGAAAGGCACACTGTCTCACAGGGAAGTGGCCCGCATTGGATTACAGTTACTGACCGCTTTAAGCAAAGCCCACAAACAAAATATTATTCATCGGGATCTCAAGCCTAGCAATATCATGCTCACGCGCTCCGATGATGGGAAACTACTGGTCAAGGTGCTGGATTTTGGAATCGCAAAAAACATCCAAAGCTCAAACACGGTCACGCGAACCATGGGCACCGTTGGGACGCTCTACTACATGTCCCCAGAGCAAATCCGGGCACTGCCCAATATCGATCACCGTACCGATATTTACTCGACGGGAGTCACCCTGTATGAGGCGTTAAACGGGACTCTTCCTTTTGATATAACACAGGACGAGTTTACAATAAGGAAGCAAATCGTTGAAGGCCGATTGCATTCCGCATCTTCCCCTAAAAGCACCCCTTCTAATGCGGTTGAACAGGTGCTCGCCAAAGCCCTGGAAATTGACCCCATTCAACGTTTCCAATCTGCAGATCATATGCGCACGTTTTTGCTTTCTGCGATCCGGGAATACGTTCCGCAAGAAGAATCGGCCCAGCAACCAGTTACCCCTTCTCAACCCCTTATCAAAAAAAGGAGAGTATCACCGTTTGTGCTTACGTTGGTAGGCCTTTTACTCGTGGTACCCATTGTTCTGTATGCTGTCACAGGCTCCTTGCCTTTCTTGCCCCAAGAACCTGAACGTACTGAACAACCTCTTGTTGATAATCTCACCCCTATCAACCCTGATGAATCCGTTACCCCTGCATTTGCTGCAGACACAAACAGTACCACAACAGCACCTGCCGACTCCCAAATTAATCTACAACCCCTTCCTTCCGAAATAGATACCGCTTCTCAAAACATCGTTGAAGACACAACCACGGAGGAATTCTCTACGTCAGAGGACACTCCAGAAATACCAGAAATCGTCAGTACCCTCCCCTTAGAAGATACCTCAAAAACAGAGGATACCGCTTTTGACCCTCCTGATTCCTCCTTCGATTCACCTGAGATTGAAGTGCCCAGTGCCCCACTACCGATAGGCTCTATCACCCTTAAGACGGCCCCTCCAAGCAATCTGATTGTAGACAATGTTGATTTCGGCCCGATTGTGCTTGAGGACTTAAACCTCACGGCAGAAATGCATCGGTTCGTCATAGAAAACAGGGAATATGGCGCCTGGGAATGTTCAATACGCATTCAAGCCAATCAGTCTATTGAGCGAAATATATTATTCGATCAGACGATCTCTATTCCCGTTGTTGCTATGTCACCTGATTCCGCGCTTATACGGAATGCTTCGATCTCAGTAGATAGGTCTCAAACAGGATTTACGACACCGATGACCATCAAGGTCTCTCCGGGGCTTCGGACAATCGAAGCACAACTAGACGGATATACTCAGGAAGATGTTGGTATTGAAGGGGCTGAAGGTTGTTTTCAGAAAATCAATTCCCGTATTAATTTCGATAATAGTATTAATTACATAGACAAACGAATCATTGTCATTTTGAGTAAGAACGAATAATCCCCAAATAAATTAATCTCCTATTGGGCACTTTGCGTTCGTTCTCTCGCATTGAGGGGTAGTACACCTAATGTGTGTATTTTTATTACTCGCACAAAACCATTCCATTGTTTGATGAAGATTTTTCTCGCCTTTTCCCGCTTTCAAAGCCTCCCTTCTCAATATATATGTGGATTGATCGCCTTTTTACTTTTGCTTGGAGGTGCAACGACCACCGTTCACGCTCAATCACCTTGCGAAGAAGCGCTACGACTTGCTACCGAAGAGTATGATCAAGGCTATTTTGAACGAGCTACGTTTCGCTTAACAACCTGTATTGACAGCCAGGGGCTCAATGAAGCCCAGGAAAAAGAAGCCTACCTCTTGCTTGGAAAAATTTATTATGCCAATCTCCAAATCGAGGATGCAAAGAAGTCGGTCCGCATGTTACTCTCGAAAAACCCGGCCTATGAGTTAAATCCAGAGGAGCACAAGCCTGGTTTTATCGACTTGTATAAGGAAGTGATGTCAGAGATTGTAGACACAAAACAGATTATCACATCACGAAATGGATTTTGGATTGGACTGGGCGTTGGGCCAGCAGAGGGCAATGTCCAATGTGGATGTCCGTTTGGCATCAATCTACCCGACAATGATCCCTGGAACGGAGGGGGCTCCTCAGGGAGCTTCACGTTGGCATTAGGAGGCACCCCAAATCCTAATCTGCAGCTGGGTGCCGAATTGAGCCAATGGCAAAGAAGCGTTGATTTTGACGGAGAAGAAAGCACCTCAACCATTGCAATGCTTTCTTTTATAGCTAAATATTACCCTAATGCTGCAGGGAATTTCTTCTTGAAAGGAGGCGTAGGTGTTGGCACATCAACCCTGGAGCGGGAAGTTGGGGCTCGAGACAACACGTTCAAACTCGAAGGAAGCGGCATGGGGATGCAGTTTGGACTAGGCTTTGACATACTGCTCGGAAAACAACAAAAAACGGCACTCACTCCCTTTATCAATCTGTCTGTAGTGTATGCCGAGGAAGACGTCCAGATTCTCCAGTTTCAAAATGCAGCCGGCCAACTCGACTCTCTCCGATTCTCAGGTCCCGAAAACCCCTCGTTCTTTCAGCTAGGCCTGGCGTTTACGCTTCTATAGAGTGCAAAGTGCAAAGTGCAAAGTGCAAAGTGCAAAGTGCAAAGTGCAAAGTGCAAATTTAACAGCACCCCCGTTTAATCACAAAAAACTTTGAACATTGAACTTTGAACATTGAACTCATTTTTGCTCAAGCGCTTCGCGCAACCACGCTTTCGCCAGGTACCATTCTCGGCGTACTTTTTTGAGTGAGATGTTTAGGAGTTCGGCGATTTCTTGTTGTGTGTACCCGCCAAAATAGCGAAGCTCCACAATTTTACTCTGCAGTTCATCCTCTTTTGCTAGCTGGCCCAATGCCTCATCTAGTGCCAGTATCTCTCCCATCCGATCTTTGGTCAGCATGTACAGTTCGTCCTCAAAGGGCTCGTGTGCTGCACCATAATTACGCTTGGCCGCATTGTGACGGCGAGCATAATCCACTAAAAAATGCCTCATCTTTGTCGCAACGATGGCCAGGAAATGCTTTCTGTTTTTCGCATCAATCTGCTCATCATTCAGCAGCTTGATACAAGCCTGGTTGACTAATCCTGTGGGTGTAATGGTATGATCATCCCGCTCGCGAGCAATATATCCCTGCGCCATTCGCCTCAGTTCGCCATATACCTGCTCAAACAAAGCGTCCGCAGCTCCAGGCTTTCCTGCCTGCCAGTCATTAATGAGTCGAGTCACGTCCCCAGGGGACGATGGCGTTGAGTGCATTGTTCAGAAGGGTCTACTGTGGGGAAAGGAGGTCCATAAATCCGAGATATGCCTGATAGGACATAAACAGGGAAAATAGTAGGGTTATTATACTCATGGTGAAAACAAACCGCGTACTCTTTTGGTCCTGCATGACGTCCTTTTTGCTCGACAGCATAATTAGAAACAGGATAAGCAACGGAAGAAAGATCGCCTGAAGCGCCAGGGACATAATCTGCAAAAACACCGGCTTTCCTCCTATCAAAGGTGCGATGACCCCAGCAGCGCAAAAGGGTATTGCAATCAAACGGACGGGCACTGAACTAAAGTCCCTGGGAATCTTGAAAAAGTCTGTTATGCACCAAATGGATACAAGCGCGTTGGGAAACGCAGAGGATACACCGGCAGCAATGATACCTATCACAAAAAGGGTTGCCGCAAAGTCTCCAAGCAGTGGTACAAGCGTATAGGCCATATCAACAGCCGTTTCGATGTGCATACCGCGCACATGTAACGTTGCTGCTGCGCATGCCATGATAACCGCCGATACGATAAAGATAGCGATACCCGAAACAGCTGCATCCCGTTCAGCATGTTTCAGTTCACTCACCGTCCACCCTTTTTCTTTCACAATATAGGACCGCATTACGATCACACTTCCTGCCAGCGTTGTGCCTACCATGGCACCCGTAATCATCGCGCCGCCCTCCGGCACCCTGGGTATAAAGCCGGAGACAATGCTTGATGCGCTTGGTGCGGCCAAAAACACATTAACAATGAAGCTGAGACCGAGAAGAGTTACAAAAAAAATGATTAGCCGCTCGAAGATGGAATACTTTCCTGCAATAATGAGCACGTAGATTACTATACTCCAGAATATGCTTGCGCCTAAGGGATCCAAATTCAACCAGGAAGAAAAGGCTTCCGATACGATCCCGATGACCCCGATATTCGACGTAAACTGGCTAACAACAACCGCAAATACGATATAAAATGCAGCGATTCTGCCAAACTGTTCCTCAACCAGTTCTACAAAGGTCTGCCCCGTAACAAACGTCACCTTGCTAATCAATGAAATCAGCACCCAGAAAAACACACTGGACAGTAACAGGGCCCACAGCAAACTCATACCGTGCTCGGTGCCGGCCCATACCAATGAGGATACACTACCCGTCCCGATAATAGCTCCGATGACAAATAAAGCCGGCCCATATGAAATGATGAGCGCTCGCAGGCGACTAAAAAATTGAACCATAATGCTCCTTGGGTTGGGTGATCGGCGTTAGTGGTCCGCCCGGAGTCCTACGGTTTTGCGTTCAAGGGGTGGGTTAGGAGTGTATATTCGAACTCTGAAACGAACGCTTCAATATATAACCGAATCCGATTACTATAAACGGGGACATATTTTCTCTTGTGATCAGCCAGCTCCCTTGGGCCTACGTCGAGGGGCTTATTTAGCTCTCCATAGTTCCACACGGTTTTGATATGAACAGTCGCCAGAGGGTTTCCCGGCTGCAGAGAAATAGTATGTTTGACGTTTACCATAAACTCCAAATCATCTGCAACCACAACGCCTCTCGATTGCGTAGAGAACTGTACGTCGTTCATCGAGCCAAAGTCCAAGGCGTATCCCTCCTGCACAAACGAAGACGCCAACTCCGATAGGGCTGACTCAGACGTTAAAGAGGTGACACCCACAACCGTTGGTGCATTAAATGGCAATATCGCCACATTCTGCGCCGATGCTGTAGTCACAAAGGCAAAGACGAATAATATAGTGACAAACCTACCCATCCATTAACGATAAACAACAAACAATGAACAACAAACAGACATTAAAACCCCTCTAACGCCTCTTCCAACTCGGGCCGTATTTTAGCCTTACGCAGTAAATGGGCTATCGTCTCGTCAGGTGAGGGTGCTTCTAAGGCTTCCCCAATCAAGTCACGAGTAACTTGCTTTGGAGAGAATTTGTCACGCGTCCCCTGCTTCAGTATAACGCCTAACGTATAGATCTCAGCGGTGTACTTCCCCTCGGATTCGAATACTTGCTTCCAGCAGTAATACTCTTCATCCCAATAGGCCATGCGGGTATAAATGGTATAGGGCCTGGGAAATTTCAGTATCCGCTTGAACCTCACTTCGCGAGTCACCACTACAGGCAATAACTTATTCGAAGCAAAGTAGCGATACACCCTGCTGCGTAACAGAAATTGAAAGATAGACAAATCAGCCAGGGCTAAAAAACGGGTATTGGTCATGTGGCCCTGGATGTCATAATCCCAGGGCCAGGTTCTCCCTTTAACATGAGCAGTATCTTCAAGGCCCAACTTCGGCTTAAAAAACGAAACGAGCGTAGTAATAAAAAGCCGAATAAGTAGATTCATGGCAACCTTGCCGCCCTGCCCGTGTGCAGTTTATTATAACGAATACCCCGCTCGGTACTCTCTGTGAAGGTACTGGTTCGCTTCCTCGTTATTGGTCACCATTCCTTTTTTTCCATCCCAGTGGATCTTCACCCCTTGCCCAGTTTTCAGCGCAACCAGCCCAAGCAGCATGGTTTCGGTAAGCGGACCGGCGTATTCAAACGGACTCACAGCTTCTCCGATGCCTTTACACGCATTAGCCCAGTTCATCTCGTGAGAGGTTTCCACACGCGTGTAGGTTTCAGGGGTGTCCTTGTACTCTTCCATCAGAGTCTCTGGATACATCTTCGCTTCTCTTCCCCAATCCTGATGAACCATGATGCCTTTTTCGCCAATGTAAATCACGCCGCCGCCTCTTGGAAGGACTACATCATCGGGCAGCACCTCTGGGCGGGCCGGCATGAGTCCTCCCTCGTACCAGTGCATCTTCAATGGAGGCATCACACCTCGTGCAGGAAACTCATAATGCGTCGTCATCGCTGTGGGAAACGAGGCGACGTCGGAGGGAGCATCTCCCCATGGGCTAATTTTCTCTGCCCCCCATGGTGTAGACGTTGATTCAATCGTTGTTGGATAGGTCAACCCGAGGGCCCATTGCGGCTGGTCGATCAGGTGGGCCCCCATGTCTCCGAGTGCTCCTGTTCCATAATCTACCCATCCCCGCCAGGTAAACGGTTGATAGATAGGATGGTAGTCCACTTTCGGAGCCGGCCCCAGGAAGAGATCCCAGTTTAAGCTCTTAGGGATACGAACACGTTTCTTCCGCCCTCTAAGCCCAGTAGCAATGCGTTGCTGGACATTGTCCATCCCCCATCCAAAGTCTTTTCCGATATCCATACGGGTTGGGCGTGGTACTCCTTGTGGCCAAACGGGCCGGTTCGTCCATACATGCACTTCCCTTACATCACCCAAAGCGCCAATTTGTATCCATTCATTCACCCGCCGGGTATCATCTCCAGAGTGCCCCTGGTTACCCATTTGGGTTACAACACCCGTGTCTTTCGCAAGGTCTCGAAGAACTCGCGCTTCATGTACGGACCAGGTGAGAGGTTTTTGAACATAGACGTGCTTGCCTAGCCGCATGGCTGTTGCCGCTATAGTAGCATGCGTATGATCCGGCGTTGCAATCATCACAGCATCAATATCTTTCTGCTGTTCCAGCATCACTCGAAAATCCTCATAGCGCGCTGCTTTCTCATACGCCGCAGCTACTTCGGCACGGCCATTTCTTGGGCTTCCATTATCATATAACCCGTTGTGGACATGATCAAAATCAACATCACAAATAGCTACGATATTTTCACTCGTCAAATTCCTCATATTCTCTGTTCCCATCCCCCCTGCACCTACTGCAGCGATGTTCAAGGTATCACTCGGTGCCTGGAAACCAGGGCCACCTAATACATGCCTGGGAACGATCATAGCTGCAGCACCAGCAAGCCCAGTAGTTTTGACGAAATCACGACGAGATACGGTGTTATCTTTCATTTCTGTGAGAGGTTTGGCGGGTTGAAACAGGGTTGCCCCCTAACGTAGCAAATCGAGGCAAGAGACTCAACCTAACAGGCCGGGGATGACCAAATAAATCCTGGCGGATTATTTGGTTGGTTTCGGGTTTCGGGTTTCGCGTTCCGGGTTAAAAAGTGTCCATTCAGCGTCTAAAAAACCCGAAACACGAAACTTACCCGTTCAATTCGTCAAGAACTCGTATGACTGAATTCGGTCTGTAGTTTTTGATACAAGGACTTAGAGAAAGGAAGGCCTTGTGCATAGATCTCTCGATGGGCTGGATTCGGGGTATATTGAGTGTTGGTGTCAGAAGTAATCGAGATAGAGGGATTCTTCTCAATTCCTGTAGCCCGCATCGCCATGAAGGCAGCGCCTACAGCAGACGCATCACCGACGGTACTGGTCAAAACTGGTTTGTTTAATACGTCCGCGAGGACCTGCACCCAAACAGGAGATTTTAGAAACCCTCCGGTTGCCAAAACAGATTCAATCGGACCAAACAACTCTTCAATGGCTTCCACGATCTGCAGAAAATTGTAAGCGACACCTTCCATCATTGCACGCAAAAAATGCGCTTGCGTATGCTGATAGCTCACTCCAAAAAAGACCCCTTTATCAAAGCTATTCCAATGAGGCGCACGCTCCCCCAACAAATAAGGAAGGCATATCAATCCCTCGCTCCCGGCAGGCACTTTACCCGCTTTTTCCATCAATCGCATGAACGACGCATCCTCTCCATCCAGCATATGATCCCGAAACCATTGCATCAATATGCCTCCACTGTTCATCGAACCACCCGTCACGTAAAGCTGATCGTCTAGAATGTACGTAAATAACCTGGACTCAGGATCTGTAGCAGGTTCAGCACACGTTACCCGTATCGCCCCACTCGTACCAATCGTTAACGCTGCATGAGAGCTATCCATCACTCCCAACCCATAGTTGGCCAGGCATCCATCGCTAGCACCAGCACAGAAAAGGGTCGAAGTATATGCAGCAAGTTCTTTTGCAAACTGTCCTGTAAGCGGGCCCAATTTGTAGAGCGCTGGTACGGGCTGAGATAGTTCTTGGGTGGATACACCGGCATGGCGTACTGCCAGATCATCCCACTTACGTGAGAAGATATCGAACATGCCCGTGGCTGAAGCAATGGAGTGATCGACTACGAATTCACCAAACAGCTTAAAAAAGAGATAGGCCTTAATGGAAACTATGCGTCTTGTTTTCTCCATCAGATCCGGCTCGAATCGATGCAACCATGCCAGCTTACACAATGGAGTCATGGGGTGAATCGGCGTGCCCGTTTTCCGGTAAATAGCATAGCCCTCAGAAGTCTCTTTTAGAGCGTGGGCTACTTCCCGACTGCGTGTGTCTGCCCAGGTGATCACGTCCGACAACGGGACATTGTTTTCATCCAGCAGGAGCACACTGTGCATCGCACTACTAAAGCTTGCAGCCACAAATCGGTCTTGTGGCAGAATCATGGAAGCCAGTTCTTTTAATGCTTCCACAACGGCTTCAACAACTAGCTCAGGGTCCTGCTCTACGTATCCATCTTGTGGGGTATGCAGTGGATATCCACGCGAAGCGGCATATTGAACCTCTCCGTCTGCTTTAACCGCAATGACCTTTGTGTTCGAGGTACCAATATCAATCCCTACATACAACTCCGGCATACGCTGTCCTCTTAGCTATCCGATTTTAGGGCAGGTAAAATTCTATCTCGGAGCGCCAGCCAGGAAGAGAGTTCAGTTCGTTCGTGGATATTCCACCCGTTAAACACAACGATCAGGTCATGCTCAGGGACTACCTGCAGGAACTGGCCGCCGTACCCATTGCCGGCAAAGACATCCGTGCCATGGTTCTCCTTCACAGGTACCCACCACTGATAGCCGTACCCAGTATCTTTGCGATCATTATCCGGGCGAATATCTGTAACTACCGACGAGGTAGAGGCGGTCACCCATTCTTTGGAAATGATTTGTTTGTCTTCCCATCGGCCCTCGTTCATGAATAGATATCCGATCCGGGCAAGATCATAGGCTGATAAGTAAAGCCCGCCCTCAGTGTCTACTTCTCCTTTTGGAGTGATCTTCCAGTAATACTTATCAATCCCGATCGGTTTAAACAACTTTTCTTCGGCCCAGGCATCGGCTCGCTTGCCTGTTTTGAGTTGGATAATTTTCCCAAGCAAAACGCTCACACCACTGTTGTAGTCGAAGAGCGTCCCCGGCTCTTCCCGCATGGGTTGATCCAATACATATTGAATCCAGTTATCACTGGCCTCCATAATAATGCAACTGTTGTCAGCATCATTGTAGGACGTCATTTCATTCCACGTAATCCCACTCCTCATTGTCAACAAATCCTCCAACGTGGCCGATGTGCGGAGTGGATCATCCATATCCTGAGAATACCCATCAAAGATCTCCATCGCCGGAATCGTCACGCCATCGATATACCCTTCATCAACAGCTATTCCTAATGCGGCAGAGGTGATACTCTTTGTCACCGATTGCAGGGTGTGCAGGTCGGTATCCCGGTAATAGGGATGCCAATCCGGGTGGTCGTAATTGTACTGGTGATTCGTGGTGTCGTAATCCTCAGCAATCGACTCATAGTCTTGATCGAGCTGAAAATCCGCGACCACTTTGCCGTTCTTGATGACCAGGAAGTGATCAATGAGTCCGTACCTACCGTGAGCAATATCGCCTGTTATCGCATCAATAACTGACGGATCAATGCCTTCAGCTTCAGGGCTGGATTCTGACCAGGTTTCCCCGGGCCACACCGTCTCCGATTGCCCATTTGCTTCTGATGTGAATACGAAAAGGAGGGCAATGAGTGTAAATATACTGGCGTGTCTTGACATGCTTAATCAATTGATGATGAGAATAGGGCTACATGACCTTAATATAGACCTTGCTAATCAAGAATCAACTCTCCGTTTCTTCAGCAGCTTGATCATCAACGTTTGCCTGCTCTGCAGCCGCCTTTTTAGCTTCCTTCTCCGCTTTATGCGTGGCAAACAAGAACATAAATATGCCGGCCATGATGGACATATCTGCTACATTAAAAATACCCGTACGCAACGAACCGATACCCACGTTCAGGAAGTCGATCACTGCACCATTGTTCACAATCCGGTCGATCAGATTCCCAATGCCGCCAGCTACAATCAGGGACCCTGCTATCATGGCCAGTCGATTTATGGTCTGATTACGCATTAAGTATACAGCAAAAAATACAAGGAACAGCCCTGCAAACCCGGTAAATATCAACGTGCGCACCACGTCTGGAAGGTTTGACCCCAGGCTCAAAAAGGCGCCCGAGTTTTCTGCATATCCTAAACGAAACATATCCCCCAGATAACTCAGGGTACGCTGCCCTTCTAAGAAGTGCTTGGCTGTGTACTTTGTTGCCTGGTCGCATCCGACGCATGTCAACACGATGGTCAACAGTATAGTCCCTTTTCTCATTCTATTTATTTTATTTTCAAAATGATGGTATCATTTTGAACGTTTCGTGTTTCGCGTTTCGTGTTTCGCGTTGTTATTTTAATCGTATTCAAAAATATTGTATACGCCCTTCAAGATTGGCGATTATACCTAACTAAATGGTTCAATGATGCGACAGGTACTCGTTTTTTTTCTGATCCTACTTTTTTTTCCTCTCGAAGTATCTGCTCAGCAAGAAGAATCCTTTGATTACTGGCAGGATAACAAAGAAATGATCTGGCGGGGTGTGCAATCTTTTATGTTATGCAATGGGGTATTTACGTCCAACAGAACCGTTGACCAAGTCACCGAACAAGAGTTGGCGTATGTCCGAGGAAGAGCAGGTACCACACTCGATGTGGCCTATGAAATTGACGAATCAAAAAAAACGACCATAGTAGGTACCGACGACTCCGACACACCACCCATGCGAGCCGTGTATAGAGAGGGACTCGGCTGCATCATAATGGCCCCCGATCAAACATTCGCAGACATTGACTCATACCCCTTACTCGATACACCACCTCTCGAAGGAGACCCTGCTTCGATCCCCTGGCCAGATGGGGACCTGGTGCCTGAGATCACGATTCCAAAGGAGGTAGACAAAGAGGCCCTCAAAGCAGCTTCTGAATGGGCCTTCGACCGAGCTACCCACGGTACAACAGAACAGGTTACACTAAGCCTGATGGTCGTCCACAAAGGCAATATCATCCTGGAGCGATATGCACCGGGGGTCGACGTCACAACCAAAACGCGTACCTGGTCAACTGCGAAAAGCATCGCGGTAACCCTGATTGGCACCCTTGTTGATGAAGGTAAACTGTCCCTGGATGAACCGCTACAAATAGATTGGCTTCCCACCCTACGATCTCCAGACACCGATCCAAGGAACGCGATTACCCTTCGTCATGTGCTTCACATGTCAAGCGGACTTTATCCAGTAGACAATGGGCTGGAATACGCAACGGGGTCCGGACTCTCATATTGGGCGGGGGCGAGTTCGATCAAAGGAGCCAGAAGCCGGGCACTCATCCGCGAACCGGGTACCTATTGGGATTACGAAAATTACGACACCATTCTTGCTGTATATGCAATGAAGAAGGCGCTTGGCAGTGATCAAGCATACCTTGAGTTTCCACGCAAAGCGTTATTTGATAAAATCGGCATGCGGAGCACCATACCGGGTGTTGACCGATTTGGCGATTTTATCATGAGCAGCCAGATTTACACCAATGCAAGGGACCTCGCCCGTTTTGGCTTGCTGTACTTGAACGGGGGTGTTTGGAATGGGGAGCGCATTATTTCTGAGGAATGGATTGACTTTGTGCGAACACCTGCGCCTGCAACTGACGTCCGTGATAATTTTTACGGCGGCCAGTGGTGGCTCGTACCAACGAATCGCAATGACGTCCCAAAAGACGCTTACTCCACCGCTGGCAACCGGGGTCAATACGTCGTAGTTGTACCCTCTCACGACCTCGTGATCGTTCGCCGGGGCCTGGATTTTGGCCGGCAAGGATTCAACCGCTGGGACTTGACCCGCGAAGTATTAAAAGCGTTCGAATAATCAAAGCAAACTGTGAGAATGAATTATAGAGTTCTGGGCAAAACTAACTTTAATGTCTCTGAAGTGTCCCTGGGAACGTGGCAGGTAGGCGGCAAATGGGGTTCAGGATTTAACAACAAACATGCAGAGCACACCCTTCGCACTGCCATCGATAATGGAATTAACTTCTTTGATACGGCGGATGTATATGAGGACGGAGCCAGTGAAAAGGCCATAGGAGCTTTGGCAAACAGTATCAGGGAGAACATATATATAGCTACAAAATGTGGGAGAAAAATTTCTCCTCATTTGAATGCGGGATACACCCCCAAGGTATTGCGCGGCTTCGTTGAGGACTCCCTACGAAGAATGAACCTGGCTCATCTTGATCTTATTCAACTCCATTGCCCTCCTACAGAAGTCTATTACCGCCCTGAACTTTTTGCAGAATTTGACACACTCAAAAAAGAAGGAAAAATCCTTAACCTTGGCGTGAGTGTCGAAAAAGTTGAAGAAGCACTCAAGGCCATTGAGTACGAAAACGTCACATCTGTTCAAATAATTTTTAACGCCTTTCGGCAACGTCCTCAAGACTATTTTTTCCAACGAGCTGCACAAAAAAATGTGGGCATTATAGTGCGGGTCCCCCTGGCGAGCGGCCTGCTCACAGGTACTTATTCATCGGACTCTGTCTTTACATCGGATGATCATCGCCATGGCAACCGTAATGGAGAATGGTTCGACAAGGGTGAGACGTTTTCTGGTGTTCCATTTGACGTAGGCCTTCAGGCAGTACAGAAACTTAAAACACTATTTCCGGGCCAATCAAACCTGGCTCCTCTCGCACTAAAATGGGTTCTTATGCATCCAGAGGTAAGCTGTGTTATACCAGGGGCTTCAAACGCAGAACAAGTAGAATCAAATGTACAAGCCCTGACGATTAAAGATCTATCTCCAGAACAGATGGCAAAAATCGAACAGATTTATAGTATGTATATAAAGGACCTTGTTCACCATTTGTGGTAATAAACCAGCCGAATCTCCATGAAAAAAGGCACCCTCGTCCTCGTATTGGCAGGATTTTTTATTGCTTTCTACCTCTATTCCAACCAATCCGACGAGCCATCAACCACGATACCAGGTGACAGCCAACTCGAAGAGGCGTTTCAGCAGCAACGCAGCGACGTCCAGGTACAGGCTGAAGGTATTGTGACGCGGCGGCTCTCAGATGACAACGAAGGCAGCCGGCATCAGCGGTTCATCGTAGAACTTCGTTCGGGACAGACCATTTTAATCGCACACAATATCGACCTGGCGCCTCGTATCAATGATTTGGAAGAGGGAGACCGCGTTGAGTTTTATGGTGAGTATGAATGGAATCCGCAAGGTGGCGTTGTTCATTGGACCCATCACGATCCAGCCGGCCGGCATCCGGGTGGTTGGATTAAACACAATGGAAGAACTTACCAGTAATCCAACCTGTTTACCCACATATTCCATCAGAGAAAACACCCCACTTTTTACTTATGTATTTCTCCCTAATCAAAAGGCTTTTTGCGTTTCTAATCCTCATAGGACTTACTCCGCTTACGGTTGTAGCACAAAAAGCGCCTACGTTCCAAAATTTCTTTTTAGAAGGAGCACAGCAACACACTGTATATGGAGACCTAGGCCTCACGTTTAGCGACTTTCCTGGCGCCAACCTCCTGCAAATGGGAGGACGAATAGGCTTTCCTCTCGGATACAATTTTGAACTGGGAATCACCATCGACTTTCTCAGTATTGACCCAGAGTTTGGCAATAATATAGACGGCATCACTGACCCTGAGGTAGTTGGCCGGTACCTGATTCAAGAAGGAAATACAGACATCTCTGTAGGTGCTGGCTTCAGCCTTCCTATAGGTGATGAAGATGTAGGCGGGGGAGATGGCGTCGACTTCAACTTATTTGGTGCGCTACGCCATTATGTAAACGATGCGTTAGCAATTGCCGGGGTTCTTGGTATCGATTTCGTCGAGATTGCAGACGATTATGACGCGTCTCTCAGGCTGGGTGGTGCTGCGATCTTCCGAACCAATAATCCAAACCTACAACTCATTGGTGAACTCACCATCTTGTCTGAAGGCGACTTCACCTTGCTCACTTTCGGAGTCGATTACCGCGTCGGCGATTCAGCACGCCTCCGCCCTGCACTTAGCCTGGGCCTGGATGACGGCGCCCCAGACGTCGCCCTCGCTTTAAGGCTGCTGCTTCAATAGCACTCACAAGTGCCTGGTGAGTGTGTTTCTTGTTTCTTGTTTCTCGTTTCTGGTTGGTAAGGGGTAACGTCCCTAAGATTAAACAATAACAAGAAACCAGAAACAAGGAACCAGAAACCAACCAGATGACCTGTCATCTGGTTGTGTAGTCCCTCGGCACCAGGTCTGCAAGACGGCGATCGCCTAACGAACCGGTGGCGGTTAGGGCTTCGGAGGGTGTATAGTAGCCGTCCTTATTGATGGTTACGGCAGGGACATGGAGGTAGAGGAAGGAGATTTCTTCGTGCATTCTCTGGCTTACCAGGCTAAACTTCCTGTCTGCCCTATTGGGGCGGCGCGTGTATATTACCTTGAGCGGGTTTTTAAATGCCATTTTGTACTCACCGCTCTCGGTTTCAACGAGAAGCTCTTTGCTCCCAACAGGCTCTTCTGCGTCCCCTTCATACAACTGGAATTGTTCTTCGAACGTCGTACCAGCAATGATCGAGGAAAACAAATGCCCCATTGACCCTAGATAAGCTTCTTTGCGCCGAGCATCCCACATCCTTGATTCCTCTTCGGAGGCTGGGTCCATTTCTTCAAAGAACGGCTCTCCTTGATACCGCATTATCCTGGCCTGGGGATCCATGATAAAATCTTGCATGGAATACATAATCCTGTATCCGAGAGCTTCATTATGAATCCGAAGAGGCACGTGGGAGTTGGCCGTCATCCGTCCGGCAGCATCGACCTCCAGCTCAACGACCTCGCGATTCAAAAGCCGGGTTCTTTTCCCCCGTTCTGAGCTACCGATGATGAGCTCTTCGAACCGCTTAAAACGGCGAGCCCATTTTCTATCCATCTCTCCGGTTACTTCGACACCCTCTAGCTCGTATGCGGTTAACTGCAAAGCCGCATCCATTCGATCCAGCTGAGCTCCCGGAAACAGGCGGATTTCCTTTCGCTGCACCTCAAATCCAAGCATTGAAAAGACCAATATATAGACCCCTGGCTGAATTCCCACAATGCTAAAATGGCCCGATGAATCTGTTGAGGCTCCAAAAGTAGAGGAGGCCAAAAACACATTTGCCCCTTGAAGCGGCTCTCCCGTTCCTCCATCCAGGACCTGCCCTGTAATACTGACCGGTTGTGCCTGAAGTTCGGGCACAAAACCGGGTAGGCAGCACAGTAGCAGAATCGAAAGCGCAAGGGTTCTCATGCTCAGTGGGGCAGAATAAAGAATAGACCGACAATAATTAGAAGCTTAAGAAACCATCAAGTTCGTTGCAGGGCAATAAAAGGGAATAAATTATTGCTAGCGTTGTCTAAGTCTACAGCAACCAATATATCTGCCACCATGATCAGACTGTGTACTCTTCTTTTAGTCCTTCTATTCACCTCCTCTTGTGACAGCAACAACGTGGAGCCCGGGGATTTCACTGACATTGGAGAGGCTCTGGAGCGTTGGCAAAACCGGGATTTTGAGTCCTACACCATCGAGCAATCCGTTCTATGTTTTTGCCCTCCTCCGCATTCGTTTACGATCGAAGTTGAGGCAGATTCTATCGTAAACATCGATTTTGAGGATGAAGATCTACAGGGGTGGGGGCTCTCAGAAGAAGAGCTTGAAGAACTGGCTATAGAGAAAGCCTTTACGATAAATGAGGTATTTGCCCTCATCACAAAGAACCTGGATAGCGCTCACGAACTAAACGTAACGTATGATCCCAGGTACGGATACCCTTCTGAAGTCTACCTGGATCGAATTAAAAACGCTGTCGACGAAGAACTAACGATCCGGATGTCCAATCTCTCCTTCGATTGATTCACTCTTGATACAAGATATCCAGAATATCTATCGCCTTTCTTTGGGATAACCCATACCCGTCGCTGGGAATAAAATTCGAAAGACAAATGACGGTGAGTTGTTGCTCAGGAAAACGGATCATGTACGTGCTAAACCCGGTGTCCCCGCCTGAATACCATACAATGGGAATCCCGTTGTAGTCGCCCCATACCAACCCAAAGGCATCGTTGGCTTTGTCGTGATCAAACTTCATTGTGCTCAACATCAATTCTGTCCAGGCCTTGCCAGCCAACTCGTGGGTATAGAAATTTTGATCCCACTTGTACAGATCCTCGACCGTTGAATGCACTCCGCTTCCCCCATAATGTGGCGAAAGACGATTAAAATGGTAATAGCCACCCTCTTCTCTAGGATTGTATCCAATCACCCGGTTTTTGATTACACGGTATGTATCATCGTTCACATGTGTATTGTGCATCCCGAGGGGTTCAAACAGGCGTTTCTCAGCAAAGGCTGCAAACGACATCCCACTGACACGTTCCACAATTTCAGCAAGAAGCATGTAGTTCACATTGCTGTATGCCCAGGCGCTTCCGGGTTCAAAATCCAATTCAGGTTGCTCTAACGACAAAGCAATGGCATCGTCAACAGTAAAATAGTCCCGGTACCAATCCTTGCCTCCCGGACGAGTCAATTGATAATACTCTTTGAGTCCACTGGTCATATAAACCAGGTGCTTGACCTTTACCGGTCCAGGATAGTCGGGAAACTCAGAGATGTAGGTTTTAACATCCTCCTCTAAAGATACCTTTCCTTCTTGAATGAGCAAAGCAATGCATGCTGCAGTAAACTGCTTGGAAAGTGACGCCAGGTTAAATACGGATTCAGATGTAATTGGTACACCATAATCCAAATTCGCACTTCCAAACCCCTTCGCATACACCAATTCCCCATCCTGAATCACCCCAGCCACAAACCCAGGCCCATCCAACTGATCATACTCCGCGAATAGTGCATCTATCTCCTTTGAGTTAGATGCATCTACCATGGCAAAATCTTGGGCGTTGACAGTTCCAACGAATATGAGACCGAGAAGGAGGAGCAGAATTATGGGAAGGCGCATAGTGTATAAAGTTCAAGTTTCAAAGTTCAAGGTTCAATGTTTTTAAGGTGCCCAACTTTGAACCTTGAACTTTGAACCTTGAACTTCATCTAGTTAGGTTTTGAACTAATTCATCGGTTGGACGCGACCGCCCTCAGGCATGGCTAGCCGGCTTTCGTCGAAGGACTCGCTGAACGAGATATCTGTTGCCCAGGCGTCATTCTTGGGTGCGATGATTTCGCCGTCTTTGAAATGGTGGCCGTTGAAATAGGTGGCAACGGTCAGGCCGTCTACGGTCACGTAGTCTTTGTAATAGAACAGGGTCTCTCTGGGCGACTCTTGCTGCATAGCTTCAGCTTTTGACTGACCATACGTGACGGTATACCGAATCGCATCTACAAGAGCCGTTTCCTTGTTGACGTAGAGCATGTAGATATCGCCGGGGGAGTCACCTACATCTTCTCCGTAGGAAATATCCACGCGGTCATACATTACCCCATCCAGCTCTTCATCTGGTACGCGCTCGTAGTGCACACCTGGATCCGCGAGAATAAACGGAATGGATTCAAAATAATAGCCGGTGGTAGCCCAGAATCTTGGATTAGGTTGCCTTAGCGTATCAGGACTGATCCAGGCATCGCTGCCATCCCAGGCAAATTGCCCAGAAACAGGTTGCGCTTCGTCATAGGTGCCTAATTCCAGGAGATCATGATAGGCCTGACGGGTGTGATTATCGACAACCATATGTGATTTAAACCGGAAGTCCATATCCACATTGGCATATTCCCAGCTATACGAACTCGTGCGGGCATTGTACCAGGTGTCTAATCCGCCGTGTGCCTCAATAGACTTCAACACCAACTGCCCCCCCTCATTTACCTCAAGCCGTTGCCGAGCCTCTTCAGCCATTACCTCAGCGACGGAAGCCTCAGCCTCTGCAGGCATTTCTTGCTGCTCGCAAGCAAATAATCCCAAAAATACAAAGGCAAATAAAAATACTACGTAAACGTTTTTCATGGATTGCACAACTATATGATAAAAGACGATGGACCGTCAACAAAGAACAACATCCTCCATCATAGATGACGCTATTCCCATTTAAACGCAAAGTACTGCGCCGGCCCTTTTCCTACATTGGTGATGGTATGCGGCACCATCGAATCGAGAAAGATCAAATCGCCTGCTGATGCCCTGTGGTTAGACCCATCGATATGTTCCTCCACTTCACTATGGATAATCAGTAGAAATTCTTCCTCTCGGTGGGTATGTACATCATGGCTCGTTAACCCTTCGTTCAGGGTGGTTACATGCATTTCAAATCGACTCAACAAAGCCGTTGGCCTGTCAAAGTAGTGCCGATGCTCGCCCCGTTGGGTTTCTCGAACCTCCAGTTCGTCCCAATCGACAATGTATCCTCGTTCAGACTCATTGATTCTACTTGCATCTGCGCCTTGCCTGGATGAATACATAAACTGATAATATTCGACTATGTCTGCCGTATGATTCCCTATGTCCATGCTCCCTCCTCCGGGAAAGGACACATAAACACTTCCAGGTCCTAGCTCAACGTATTCCCCCTGGTGCTCAACAGTGAGTACACCACTTTTAACAATCACCATAGTTTCTAGTGTCCCACCGCCCACTAGTGTTACACCATGTTGTAATTGGTAGGCATCAACGTTCAGACTATGCAATGCTGTTGTGCTTCCACTGAGTATCTCCGCTTTGCCAATACCTTCACCCTTCTCTTCAAATTGCTGCGGCCACTTATAAACACGTGATTCTACGGGGTCAGGCTGTTTTACCATAAAAAGGCAGCCGAATAGGAATATGCCAAAGACTGAAAGAAGATAGTTCATGGGGAGCAACCTGGACCGGGGTCCGGGATAAGTGGTGGTATGAGGGCATAGTGTATCTTATTCGCCCACTTCTACTAAAGCACCTTCTCCTTGCAACTGATAGATCACCATCGGACCGGTAACAGAGGTCGAATCAAAGGCTTCACCTTTTTCATCAGCCAGGTGCTTCATATAAGACATGGCTTCGTCTTCTGAGAGCCGAATCTCGTAGATTTCCCCTTCCGCTTTTGCCTTTCTTCCTTTCGATTCCTCATCAAATACAATCACATCATCCTCCACCTTTACCTTCATCATCTTGCCGGAAAGCGGATCCTTCACTTCCATCCAACAGCCTTTCATCGGGCAAATATCAACCACCTCGCCTTCGATAAGCACCTTAGTACCGACATAGTCCGTTGGGCTATCGAGGATTTGAGAAATCGGAGTAACCTCAGAAAGGGTCAGTTCACTTCCGTATTGCTCCATAGCAGGTTCAGAAGTACAACTGGCAATAAGGAGGGCAAAAAATAATAAAGCTGTATATGTTTTCATGATAATAGAACGATCATTTATAAACGAGACCATATTAACATGACCCCGCATTGATTATATCTGCTGTATTCTATGGGTGTCTCGGACAGACCTATATATACTTCAACTCCGGCCACTTCTTCAAGAGGGACTGTATCAAGATCGACTATTGGCCCCAAGTCGCTCTGAAATCCGTACATTTCCATCCCATCTAAATATATCCTAAGCGGGCATGTATTTCCCCTGCGCCGGGAAACAGCAACAGTCGATCCTTCATAAATAATCACACTTACTCCTGGTAAGGTTCTCACAGCCTCTGAAAGCAAAACAGAACCGCGTTCCTCCATCTTTGCTTTGGAAAGGTACCGCCCCATGCCTCGCTCTTCTCGCTCATAAAATCCACGCCGCTCAAGAGCCCCTATTACCCGCTCATCTACTACTTCAATCCCATCTAGCTCAATGGCTGCTTTCAGTAACCTGAGATCCCCTTCTTTAACATCACCAGGCTCAAAGGTCACCACCAACACATCACTCTCATAGTTTTCGCACGAGATTTCAATGACATGCACACCCGCAGGGATTCCGGCGAGTTCTACAACACCGTTATGATCTGTACTACCAGAAATACCGGTATCCCGGATGACAACATCAGCGTACTGCAGCACGATACCTGTATCAAAATCCGTAACATGCAGCTTAAACGTGGCCGTTTGCGATGAGCCTACCTGCTCCTGGGCAAAAACAAGGGTTGGTGCTAAGAGAAAGATGGTTAAGAATGCAAAACGCATGAATGTACCCCTTTCTAAATCGATACTTCTTGGGAGCCGCCTATTCTTTTAACCCGTCAATAACTCAAATTCTCCCAGGGGTTCTATGCGGCCGTTGATAATTATATCCACAGCATGGGTGCCTGGGTAGTGCTTACGGGTTGTCATTTCCTTGAGAGACACCTTTTTCTGAAAGGAACCGACCTCACCACCATCAAGCGTTGTTGCTTTTAATTTAAATACCTTCGGGCTCGTTTTGCCGTTTGCCTTCACGTAGTGAACCCTAAAATCGATCATGTATTTTCGGGCAGCTTCTTCTTCATTCTTAAGATCAAACGCAATTTCTACGGATTCTCCCATCTTTGGACTCTCCGGAGATACCGACCCATTAATCAGAGATACCTTACCAGCATCCCCATATCCCAAAACAAGCAGCGCTTCTTTGTGCCCTTGCTTGATGAGAGTACGCAGTGCGTGACGCACCAACCATTGGCGATCTTCAGAGGCATCTACCATCCACCGTTTGGCGACTTCGACTACCAGGTCCGGATGATCCTTTGCGATATCGTTTAAGTTGTTCGCCACCGAACGCCGCACATAGAGCGAGGAGTCGTCTTTAAGCAGTTCCAATAACTCAATAACGGGCGAAGGGTCCTTTTGAAAGCCTTTTAGACGGGAAGCCCACGGAAGGCGAGTACGGGTTCCTTCGGACACCAGCCGGCGCACGTGTTCGCTTGGATCTTTGGTCCATTCTCTAAGCCTTGCAAGGGTTTTATCGGTATGCGCTTCGAGGTAGGCTCGAATACTAAACTCTGCCGTAAATCGTTGGGTTAACTCATACTGCGCCGCCATCGATTCCTCAAAGTGATCCAGGCCATAGTCGCTCACAAAAATGACATGAGGCAAATACATAAAGGGCCCCATCCCAAACGCTTCGGTGTTATCCAGCTTTTCTCCACAAGAAGCGATTAAAATCCGAATGGCCTCCTTATAGTCCTCCGGCAAGTGTGTTCGAAGCATTTCCGAAATGCGTGCTGCACGAGGCTTAAGTTCGAGGTCCTCATACCCGTCCAGCGTGTCACGTAAAAAAGACGTGCTATCAAACGCCGCATAAACAACTTCAATCTTTCCCGCAATCTTACGGGGTATTTCAGGTCCGTACTGGTTTTTAAGGGGTTCGGCCATTTATTTGAGTTCAAGGTTCAACGCTAAGTACACGACAAAAAACGAACTAGTTGTTTGAACTGTCGATCTGTAGCCGTGTGATTAAGCAAAACGACTTTAAGATGATCAAGGCCATAACGAAACACACTCTGTGCTTTTCGGCCATGACTTTTAATAGCAATCGGTTTGACCTCCTTATGGAGCCAGGCCCCCACACGATAGGCCCAGGTGAAGGCTATCGAGAGCAGTCCAATAAGCTTGGCGACACGCTCTTTATCTTTCAAATGCGTCGCTTCAAGGTCGAATCCGCGGCTTTTGAGGGCGGCAAAGAGGGTTTCGATTTGCCATCTTTTGCCGTAGAAGGCCACAGCTCGATGAGCCAGTTCACTACCGACAAGAATGACCATATCGTCCCCGTTACGTGGCCCAATCGCACAGACATAGAGCCGGTGCCCGCAGACGATGCGTCTCTTTCGAAGGGCGAGTACTTCTCCTGGTCTCAGATGCGAAAAGATATGCTTTCCGCGAATGCGTCGCCCTTTGCGGGTGCTGATATAGAAAAAGCTGCGCACTCGGATAACAAAACCAACGTTTCGTTTTTTGAGATAGGCAAACCATGTCTTGCCTACAAACTCCCGGTCGGCAACCAGGCATCGAACAGAGCTCGGATCGAGAATCTCGAAGAGTTCGTCGAGCAAATCGATCCTTGTCTGCGTATTGGAGCATCCTTCTTTGGGCAGCATGCGCCACAAGAGTGGGATAGCAATACCGTCTGCACAAGCGGCAATCATAAGTACATTATGGTAGCGCCTGCCGAAGCGCCACATCGTGCGATCGAGCGTCAAAACAAGCGATTCTCTCTGGGGCAACAGCGCCAGCACCAGTGTCGTGAAGGCCTCTGTGTCAACAGTAAAACTATTAAAAAAGCGCTGCAAACGACGATAGTTCGATGCCACCCCAACCGATGGATTCAACACAAGAGCCAATTGGGTAAAATTGACGCATCCCATCTTGAAAAGAGCAATCACAAAGCGAGCCGTGAAGTTAACACGGGCCTTATGCCAGGGAAGATGCTGTTGCAGAAGCTCTTGCAAAGTCGTAGAATGATTCATGATCTGATTGATGGGTTGGTTTGGAAGTTTTGTCGCAACCAAAATACAACCTTATTCAATCAGATCTTTTTTTTGTCGTGTACCAAAGGTTCAACGTTCAAGGTTCAAAGTTGGTTGACGCTTTGCCCAACTTTGAACCTTGAACGTTGAACCTTGAACTCCCCAACTTGTCCCCATCTTCCAGGCCTTTTTTACAGAAATATTATAGGCGAATCATTTTGCCTACATCGACTCGATCATTGACTTGCATCCGGTAATAATACACCCCTGGAACGACGTTTTCTGTATCCCACTGAAGCCGGTGCACACCCGAGGACATGGTGCTTTGCACAAGTGTTGTGATACGTTGGCCCTGGACATTAAAGACTTCGAGTTGTGCAAAAGCAGGTTGGTCCAACTCAAACTCGAGCGTAATGGTAGAAGCAGAAGGATTAGGATAACTTGACACCAGCCGGCTTTCATAGGGGACCTGCCCGTCATCATCAACCCCGGTTGCTGTGGCAAGAATAATCATACGTATAGCTTGTGTCTGCCCAAAGGCCTGAGCGACATACAGGGTGTCTCCACTTAATGATGCCGCAATCCCGTTTGGGCTGCTAAAGGTGGCTGTTGAAGCGGGGCCATCTGCCTGCCCCATCTCTCCTGTACCGGCCAGTACGGTGGCATTGCCCTCAGAATCAAACTCGTAAATACGATGCTCCCCGATGTGTGCACCATACAGTCTATCCTTCACCCAAATGAGGTGACCAATCGCAAAAGGAGGTGCTGTGGCTACCTGACTGAATAAGGATTGTTCGCCTTCGGGTGTAATTCGTGTGATGCGGCCATCGATCAAGTTTCCCGTGTAGATCGTTCCTTCATCATCGATAGCTATCGCCACCGGTACACTGATCGTTCCACCGACTGCAAAATCACTTACCATCCCATCCGGTGTTACCTTGGTGATGCTATTTCCGGTGCCGTTTCCAGTACCGTAATGAGAGATATACAGATTGCCGTCCTTGTCAGAAACGATACCGCTTGGTCCAGCCTTTACGGAGGCAAAAGAACTCACTTCACCTGCAGCGGTCACCCTACTAACCGTATTCCCATTAAAATTGGTGACATAATAGTTTCCATCCACCGACTTTGTCATAAGAATTGGGCCGTCAAAACCTGATGCGAATGTACTGACTTCCCCACCAGAGCCTATCTCAAAAACAGCGGAGCCTGAGAATGTACCCGCTCCAAACAGCGTCCCTGTAGAATCAACGAACAACCCGTCTATATTTTGACCGGGTGAAAGAGGGAGAGATTCTACGGTCTGACCAGAAGCGTTAACAGCAACACATTGAATCAAACAATACTGAATTAAGATCATGCAAAAATGCGAAAGACTTCGAATTGACATAGTTGTGGGTTTTTAGGCAAGCATTGAACAAAGGCACGTGCCACGCACGTTCGGAATGCCAAACCTATCACCCCTGAAGGTCTTTCGAAGTGGAAATGGTATTAACTGGATTATACCGGTACAACCTGGAAGGTACCGGTACAAGGGTGGCCTTACGCTGCTCCTCTTACAATCCTACCTGCAATACGTCGCGGACCTGATTCTTGTAGGTCCTGCTCATAAAGAGTTGCGTTCCATCCTTCATCACCACGGTATAATCTCCATGCGAAGCCGGGAAAAAGGCATCGACTTGATCCAGCTGAACAATCGTGGATCGGTGAATACGGGGAAATCGTTTCGGATCCAGGCGCGTTGCAAGCCGGCCAATGTTGTCCCGCACGAGATGTTTTTTGCCACCCATGTGAAGCATCACATAATTGCCTTCTGCGGAGATCCAATGCACAGAGTCAACTTTGACAAGCCGGACAGAGTCAGGCTCCTTTATAGTGAAATGGCTCAGATAGGAGGAGCCGGACCCCATAGACTCCAAAAGATGGGTCAATTGGGATTGAATGGCAGATGAGCTTTTCATCGCCATCCGCTCGCGCACACGATCAAGCGTGTTAATGAAGCGGCTATGATCGTAGGGCTTCAACAGATAGTCGACAGCGTGATAGTTGAATGCGTCTATCGCATACTGGTCAAATGAAGTAACAAACACAACGAGGGGGCGTGCATCTTCGGGGACATGGTGCAACATGTCGAACCCATTCATTTGGGGCATCTGAATATCCAGAAAAAGCACATCAAAAGAGTGTTTCTTTAATTCCTCAATGGCTTCAAACGCATTCTTGCACGATGAAATACTGGCTATGTCATCTTCCTGCTGTAGCCAGTTTTCCAATTTCCGGCGAGCCGGCGGCTCATCATCAACGACCAGTGCGTTTATCTTTTGACCTTCGACCATTAGGACTTTAGATGCGTTTTTTCTCGATTACTTTGAAGGGCAGTTGCACGCGGGCGCGTACTCCTCCATCAGGTACATTCTCAATCTTCAAAATCCCCTTATCACCATACAACTGCTGAAGCCTACCCTGCGTATTGGACATCCCTACACCGTACCTGATTTCGGATTCAGTAACAAGTTGAGAACCGGAGTTGAATAAATCTATGCACAAAGTATCCCCTTGTTTGTATGCAGAGATCAAAAGGTAAGACGTCTCAAGACTCTCTCCCACGCCGTGTTTGATTGCGTTTTCAACAAGAGGTTGGGTAATTAAATAAGGGACTGAAGCACAAAGCAGCTTCGGGTCGATATCGTACTGTATTACCAATCGATCTTCGAAACGATGTTGCTCAATCTGAAGGTATTTTCGGAGGAAATCGATCTCTTCTTCTAACGAAACAAGGCTCCGATCGGCATGGTCTAGGGTCACTCGCAAAAAATCTCCCAGTTGCGCTAACATCTTATCGGCTGCTTGAGCGTCCGTTTGGAGGGTCGAAGATATTGTATTAAGAGAGTTGAACAGAAAGTGCGGATGAAGCTGCATCTTCAACGCTTGCAACTCGGCCTGTGCTAACTGGCCCTGCAGTACGGTTGTCCGATGCTTTTCTTCCCGAAGCCGCTCATAGTAATTCTGTACATGTGAGAGTACAACCAGCAATCCGTAAAACATGGTACCCAACGGAACGCCTATACCCATGAGCCCCTGAATCCTCCACTCGACTTGCCGCATCAAGGTCCCACTCTCTGACAGCCCAACCAGTTCACTCAATTTAAAATGGATACCAATCAGGAGGATGTAGAGCGAAAAAGTCCCTGCGCTAAATAACAGAGCCAGAGGAATATGAACGATCCATTTCCAGGAAAATGGAGAGATGGAAAAGGAACTGCGCCTGGAAACCCAGAAAATAACCGGGGCCATCAGGATCCATACATTCCAAAAAATGACTTCTGGAATAAACGTCTGAATTAGAGATTGCAACCCAAACGACTCCTTCGTAACCAACGCCCACACCGAAGCAGACATCACTGCACAGATGGTAAATCCAACCGACAACCAGAGCCAATGGCGATTTTTAAAGTTCAAGGATTGATGTTTAATGTTTAAAGTTCAACGTTTAATGTTTAATGGATTATGCCAAAGTTACAAAACATTAAACTTTAAACATTGAACCTTGAACTTTGAACTTTACCGCACAACCATCCTTTTCGACGCCACACGTACCCCATCAACATGCAATGCATAGATATACATGCCGCTGGCCAGTTCGCTCGCATCCCAGGTGGTGAGGTGAGTACCAACACTTTGGACTCCTTCTTTTAGCCTCGCGACTTCCTGGCCGAGCAGATTATAAACAGACAATTGCACATACGCTGGCTGCTCAATATTGTACTGTATGGTAGTATTCCTTGAAAATGGATTGGGGTAGTTCTGATGCAAATCAAAAGAAAGGTTAAAAGGATCTTCTGATTCATTGGATGTAGCAATGCGTTCACACAAATTGTCATATAAGAACACACCTCCTCCCCCCATGCCTTCTATAAAGATACCCTGTGTACCAACGATCACGTTCCCATCGGACACGCCGACATCAAACCCAAACCCATTTTCGGATTCACCCATAGAGGGAGTAAGGATGGCTTCTTCCTGCCAGGTTGTCCCATCAAATAAAAAGATGTACGCCTTGTTTGCATTAAACGCCCCTACTACAGCACAATTGCCTTCAAAATCAACATTGCGTCCAAACTGATCGCTCCCCTCGCCATCACTTGATACTATCTTCTGCGTCAATGTCCATACTTCGTCAATGCGATTATAGACATAGACTCCCCCAGCGACTGTCTCTCCATTGTCTGCACCACTGGCTCCTACCATGGCTACATCCCCGTTTATCACGACATCTGAGCCAAAGCTTTCAATGATAGTAGGTTGATCAGGTACGAGGCGCACAGCCTGAACCCAGGCTGTATCTGCATATTCGTAGATGTAAGCACTCCCCACTACACTTGTCCCTTGAAGCTCAAAAGGACCACCAGTTATCGCATAATCCCCAGAAACATCGACCGACCAACCAATGCGCCCGGTTAACACGGTATCCGTTGCTGAAGGCAGAAGGATGTCCTCTTCTATCCAGCTCTCTCCAGACTTTCTAAAGATGTAAGCCGCTCCTGCATTGTCGTTACCAGAGGCATCCGCTTTATGAGACCCGACAATAGCAACATCCCCATCAACCCCTACAGAAATGCCAAACTCATCTTGCCCTTCAACATCGGAGGGTGTTAACGTAGCTGTTCCCACCCATGCGTTATCAACGAGCTCGTACACGTACGCTATTCCACCATTTGTGGCACCATTGTAGCTATAAGACAATCCCCCTACTACAGCGGCTTCACCATCAATGGCAACAGAGGATCCAAATACTTGTGAAGCATCTTCTTGCAATGCTTCTACTTCATCTACTTGCTCCCAGAGTCCAGCTACATTATCCATAAACCAGACCGTATTAAAGTTGGGTATGCTGTACGCTGATACCGCGATATCACCGGACATACCAACGGCACTGCCAAACGACAAAAAGCCTATCGTAACTACAGTGTCTGGGCGGACAAATTGACCTTCTATTTGAGCAGACGCATGCTGATTTCCAATAAGGAGCAGCAATAAAGACAGTAACACGTATCGCATAGTATGAAATGTTGTTGATTAGATATGATTGTACCGAGAGATGTGATTGTACTTTATGAGGTCGTTTCGTTGTTTATGCCCTGCGATCTGTATATTTATACGCGTTTAAATAACCCTATCCTGAAATGAACTTACATACTCCCGCTATTTGGATTATTATTGCCTGTTGTTTAGCTGGATGTGCATCCCCGGAACAGCCCACTGAACCTCCTAATATTGTGTGGTTGATAGCGGAGGACATCAGCCCGGCACTTGGGGCTTATGGGGACCCCCTTGCCATTACGCCCAACCTCGATGCCCTGGCTGAGAAAAGCATTGTTTATGATCGGGCATATGCAACAGCCCCAATTTGTGCACCTGCACGGTCGGCTTTGGTCTCTGGGTTATATGCTACCTCAATGGGCACCATGCACCTGCGCAGCGAGACCCCTTTTTCAGAGAACCTCAAAACCCTCCCTGAATACCTTGCCGAAGCCGGTTATTTTACGTCGAACCAGAATAAAACGGATTACAACTTCGACCCCACAGGGCGATGGGTTGAACACTCTGGATCCATAACTCCGTGGCGCAATCGAGAGGAGAATCAACCTTTTTACAGTGTTTTCAACTTCGGCACCTCACACGAAAGCAGAGCAAACCGTGAGCAGCGGTACCAGGAAGCTGTCGCAAATCTTCCGGAAGATCAGTTTCAGAATCCCGATGATATGGTCCTGCCACCCTACTACCCAGACACACCGCTTTCACGCGAAGTATGGGCCAGGTATTACAACACCATCACGGCGATGGATCACAATGTAGGAACCGTGCTGGATTCACTTGAGGCAGACGGCTTAATGGATGATACCATCATCTTTTTCTTCGGGGACCATGGCCATGGGCTCCCGCGCTATAAGCGATGGTTATACCACACAGGGTTACACGTCCCGTTTTTTGTCTATATCCCGGAGAAGTATGAGCACCTTACCGACAAAGAGCTGAATGAGCGTGTCCAGGACCTCGTCAGCTTTGTCGACTTCCCAGCTACCACCTTGAACCTGGCTGGAGTCGATATTCCGGCTTCGATGGAGGGCCTTCCCTTTCTCGGTCCCGATCCAGCAGAACCCCGATCCGTCGTGTTCGGAGCAAGAGATCGAGCGGATGATATGTTTGAGATGTCCAGAGCTGTCATGAATGAACGATACATTTACGTTCGTCACTATATGCCTCACCTGCCCTACATTCAAACTGGGGTCATCAATTCAAACAATAAACTGGCCTATCGCGCGCTAAGGGAGGCACACGAAAATGGAGATACCGACTCCGAACAGGACAAGCTCTGGAATGCAAAGCCCGCCGAAGAATTGTACGACCTGGTTGCGGACCCTATGGAGCTCAATAACCTGGCAGACAATTCAGAAGTATCCGAAATCAAGGCAGATCTCAGAGCTCAATTGCATGAATGGATCATTGAGACCAGTGACTTAGGCCTCCTGCCAGAAGCCGAGTACATGATTCGTTCAGAAGGAACGTCCCCTTACGATTATGCACGTCACCATCCTGATTTTGATGCCGCAACCCTCCTGAATGCCGCCGAACTCGTAGGCACTGCCTCACAACCTGAGATCATCGAAGCCCTGGGTCATGCCGATAGCGGTGTCCGCTACTGGGCATCCATTGCGATGCAACAGGAAGCTGAGCTCTCAGAGGAAAGCTCAACAGCCCTTGAGAATGTACTCGATGATCCATCTCCCAGTACAGCGATTGCTGCTGCCGAAGCCCTGGCTTACCATGGCACAAACAATCAGGCTATAGAAACCCTGGAGCACTATATCATGGACGACCGTCCATGGGTAGCCCTCCAAGCTGCCCGCAGTGTACAATTGGTTGGCGAAGCGGCCCGCCCCATTATCCCCACGATGTACGAAGTCCTGGAAAAAAACAAAAGCGATGACCCCAATGCGCCTTTTGGCTACAAAGACTTCAACTACGCCGCCTTCACAAGCTGGGCCCTCGAATGGGCCATGGTAGAGCTAGGGGAGGATGTGGAGCTAGGATTCTGAGTCCGGACTCACCGTAGGTGATTCCCAAAATCCCCTTACACCAAAACAGGGCAAAGTACCAAATCAATTTGATCACCAAATTGGTACGTTGGTGCTTTCCGTTTTTAAACAACTCTACCCCGTTTAGCAAACATGTCATTAAAAGTACGCATTCGTCGTATTGGTAATACTATTGGTGTTATCCTCCCCGAATCCATGCTTTCCTCTCTTAACCTCTATGAAGGCGATTTTTTGTTCGTCGAACAACAAGAAGACGGCATCTCGCTCACCCCTAGAGATCCCGAACTAACTACAGTATTCCATGACTCCGAAAAGTTCATGGACCTCCGCAGACGAGCATTACGCCAACTCGCCCATCAAACAGAGATGATCAGATAGAGTTCAAGGTTCAAGGTTCAAATTCGATCTTAAACCTTGAACCTTGAACTTTGAACTTTGAACTCTATCCTGAACCAAGTTGAACAAACTTGAACAGCGTCTGAATTGCGTTGGACATCGATTGATTCATTCCTTGCAAAACACACCCCATCGGGTGTTTATGTGTCTTAATGGGAATCAAATCTTTATCACGATGAAAAAAACTATAGCAGTTGCTGTTTTGGTCTTTCATGCGAGTTTGTTGTTTGCGCAGCAAAACGAACTGCGTGTAGAAATGAATGAATCGCAGTGGGAGTTCGATGGTGAGCAAGCAGAACTAGTCACACACCGTGGCACACCCGCCATCAGAGGCCTGGTTGGTGGGGGCCGTATGCACCTCCAAGACGTCGAATTCTCGAATGGAACGATAGAGTTTGACGTCGAGGCCAACGACCCTTCATTTGTGGGGATCTTTTTCAGGCAGTCCGAGGACCGGCGGGAGAGTGAATACTTCTACCTGCGCACGTTTTGGCCAGTAAGTCCATTGCTGCGTACAGCAACGCAATATTCCACGGTAATAGATGGCGTTACCATGTGGGATATGACGGATGAATACCAGGCACCGGCTCATCTCAAACAAGAAGGCTGGAATCGCGTGAAGCTGGTCGTTTCCGGCCGCCAGATGGTGGTCTACGTAAATGACATGGAAAAGCCAACCATGCACGTACCGATCATGGAAGGATCAACCCGTTCCGGTTCGATTTCCCTGGTCGGCATGGCGACCTTTGCGAACCTCGTAATCAAGCCAGGTGCAACGGAAGGACTCGATCCAACCCCTGGCTACGACTTTACGGCAAATGACTCCCGGTACCTGCGCGATTGGCTGGTCTCTGAACCCATGTCGTTCCCTGTCGAGCAAGCCCTTACAGTAGAGATAATTCCAGATAGTACTACAACCTGGAAGCCCCTCAAGGCAGAGCACCGCGCGCTCGTAAACCTGACTCGTGCATTCGGTCAGACGCCACAGGGAGAGCGCCGGCTCGTATGGCTGAAAACTACCATCACATCAGAAACCGTCCAGCAGCGCCGCATGTCTCTCGGATTTAGCGATGAGGTTTGGATCCTCATCCGGGGCCAGTTCTTGATGATGGATAAAAACTACTACGGCTCCCCAGGAATGAAAGAACCCCGCGGACGGGCTACCATCGAAAACACCTCCGTTATGCTCCCTCTCCAGGAAGGTGAAAACGAAATCATGATCGGGGTAGCAAACAACTTCTTCGGCTGGGGCATCTTCGCCCGCCTCGACGACACGGCAGGCCTCACGGCGCTCACGCCGTGAGGCCTGAGTGCAGAGTGCAGAGTGCAGAGTGCAAGGTGCAAAGTAGATCTTAATTAAACCTCACTTTGCACCTTGCACTTTGCACCTTGCACTTTCACTCGTATCTCATCGAGTCTACGGGATTAGACAACGCTGCTTTGATGGTCTGGTAGCTGACGGTGAGACCGGCTATAGCGAAGGCGATTAATCCGGAAGCAAGGAATATCCAAACGCCTAGCTCGCTTCGATAGGGAAACTCGTTGAGCCACAGGGTAGCTGCATAGTAGGAGATAGGCACTGACACAACGAAAGCGATCACGACTAACCATACGAAGTCCCTTGACAGCAGAAGGAGAATCTGGGAGATGGACGCGCCCAGTACTTTCCGGACCCCAATCTCCTTTGTGCGGCGCTGCACAGTGAAAGCCGTTAACCCGAATAGTCCGAGGCATGCGATAAAGATGGCTATCCCGGCAAAGACTCGAAACAGCATGGCAAATCGCTGTTCTGTGGCGTATTGTTCGTTGAAGACTTCGTCGATAAAAAACGCGTCAAACGGACGGTTGGGTACCAGCTCTTTCCACGTCGCTTCCAGTTCTCCCATAGACGCCATCACTTGATCAGACGTCATTCGCAAAGACATATAACGAGCCGCTCCTGGGACAATAAACATGCCGAGAGGGTCAACCTGCCTGTGGAGAGACCGATAGTTGAAGTCATCCACGACGCCAATCACCTGCATGTCACGGCCCATTGCTGTAAATGTCTTACCTAAAGCCTCCTCAGGAGTAGCCCATCCAAAACGAGCCAGCATTGCCTTATTGATAACCATACTGCTGAGCGTGTCCGAAGGAAAGGCACTAGAGAACCCTCTCCCTGCTATCACATCCAGTTCATAGGTATCCATGAAGTCCATGTCTACCAAGTAATAATTGAGGCTTCCATTTCTTATTTCACCTGGAGACACCTCTACATTAGTATACAAATTCCCGTTACCCGTACCGGGAATGTGCAACGACATCCCCGCCGACGAAACGGCCGAATGACTCAGGAAGGTCTGCTTGATCGTTTCAGCCCGTTCTTTCACCTGGTTATCTCCTCTAAAGTTTAGCACAAGCACCTGCTCTTCTGTGAAGCCCAGGTTCTGCTCTTGCAAGAACCCTAATTGCTTCATTACCACACTCGTACACACAATGAACAGCATTGAGATCGCAAATTGAAAAACGACCAGACCTTTTCTGAACCATCCCCCTTTTGCTCTCTTCATAAAGCCGCCCTTCAAGACACGAACAGGTTTAAATCGGGACAATACGGCTGCTGGATACCCACCGGCAATCAGGCTCACGCCTACAACTAAAAGGACCACAATTACTGCATTCAATCCAGAAAACAGGGATGTCATTTCCATGGATCGATCGATAAACGTATTGATACTGGGAAGTACGATCCATCCAATGCCGATGGCTAGAATCAGCGCCAATACCGTCACGATAAACGACTCGCTCAAGAACTGCGAAGCCAGTTGCATCCGTTTGGCACCTACTACTTTGCGAAGCCCTACCTCTTTTGCCCTCTCCGAGGATCGTGCCGTTGCCAGGTTTATAAAATTGATGCACGCAATGATCAGAATAAAGAGCGCAACAGCACCAAAGACGTACAAATACTCTTTCCTACCTGTAGTCCCATATCCACTTGCACGGTGGTCGCTCATGTGAATATCGGTCAGCGGGATTAGAGGAAGAAGCGTATACCCCGTCCCCAAGCGACGCTGCAAATCCCCGATCCTTCGCTCAATGAATTCGGGTGTTTTTGCTTCCAAAACAGCAGCGTCTGTTCCCTCCTTCAACAGCAGATACGTAAAGTGGCTGTTTGCAAACCACTGCGTCTCCCAATCCCCATCCCAGGCATTTCGGGACACCATAGAAATTAGCCCCTCGAAGTACATGTGGGAGTTATCCGGTACATCCTTGACGACCCCAGTTACCGTATACGCCGTTCCGAATTCATCGGTTAAGATTTGCTCCAGTGCATCTCCATCTCCAAAATACTTCGTGGCCATGGTCTCAGTAAGAACAATAGAAAACGGTTCAGCCAATGCCGTTTGAGGATTTCCACGTACCATCTCGAAGCTAAATATGTCGAACAAGGAAGAGTCTGCATAAGCAAGCCAATCTTCCTGAAACATATTTTCGCCCGATCTGAAGAGCCGTCCTGTAAACCGCAGGCGAACCATATTCTCCACTTCGGCAAAGTCCTCAACAAAGGCCGGCCCCATCGGAGGTGAGGACGTATCCTGGTACAACATCTGTTCGTCGGTCTTCAGGTCCTCAGCAATACGTACAATACGGTCTGCGTTCTCATGAAAGAGATCATAGCTCCGTTCGTATTCGACAAACAAGATGATCAGGCAACAACACAAAATCCCCAATGACAGCCCCGCTACGTTGATAAACGTGTAGGCCTTGTGTTTACTCATCGTGCGCAAGGCCGACTTCACGTAATTCCTCCACATAGCCACTCGCCATTGAAGCTCTTCTACCCATGAGCCTTCAGCGCGGAGTTTCTTCCAGTGCACGTCCTTGTATTCTCGTTTTAGCTGGGTATAACTCCCCATCTGCCGGGTTGCCTGGTAAAAAGCCATCTCGGGTTCAAGACCGTCTTCGATTAACTCATCAATTTGATCTTGGACATGACAAACCAGCTCTTCGATGTCTTCGTCAGAGATCGCCCGTTCGGTGCGGAGGAAATGCTGCCAGGTGGTGATCGCAGCATCCAGGTCGAATGATTTCATGATAGACTCGGTTGTAGACCCCAAAGCTGAACAAAGATACCGTGCACAGAGAGCCAGGCCTTTTTCTCCTCGTCCAGCGCCTTCAGCCCTTTATCTGTGATTTTATAAAACCGGCGGCGGCGCTCCCCCTCTTTCTCAACCCAAAACGACTCCACAAGCCCATCCGCTTTCATCCGATGCATGAGCGTATACAACGACCCCGCCGCCCACTCCACTTCCCCGTTCGACAATTCGTTGACTCGTTTGATGATCTGGTACCCATAACTCTGCTGCCGCTGTAAAATCGACAACACAATCGTCTGCGCTGAAGCGCCGGTCAGTGCTTTTGCAGGCATAAGGCTAATCTATTGATGGACGAAATATATTTATCACCCATATATTGATAATAAATATATTGATTGTCAACCGATGCAGCCAAATAAATCCTTTGGTTTATTTGGCTGGTTCCGCGTTTCGTGTTTCGCGTTCCGGGTTAAAAGCTAGCACCGTACCTTACATTCAAACTGCACTTTGCACCTTGCACTATCCAAACACGCTCTCCAGCATAATATCCCGAATCGCCGTAGGCTTAATCCGCGCATCCGCGGTAAGCGACGTATCTCTTGTCATAAACACAGCGCATTCATCGGGATCAGTAGTTATATGACCGTGGGAGCCTTTGACGAGGGTGGCGTCGAGGGGGATCACGTTCATCAGGTAGCGGAAGCCGAGTTTTTTCTGTATGAGTTTGCGGCCTAGCTTAAGCTTGGGGAGGCGGAGATCGGGGTTGATGAAGAGTTCGACGGGGTCGTATCCCGGCTTGCGGTGAATGTCGACGGTGCGGGCGAAGTCGGGTGCTTTCATGTCGTCCAGCCAGTAATAGTAAGTGAACCACGCGTCGGGATCGGAGACAGCTACGAGTTCGCCAGAGCGGGGATGGTCGAGGCCGTGTTCTTTTTTGCCGGCTTCGTCCAGCACATAGGCTACACCGGGCGTTGATTCCACGAGTTGTTTGACAGCCGCGACTTTGTCTGGGTCATTCACATGAATATGCGCGAGTTGGTGATCCGCCACGGCGAACACCTCACTGGCCCCTGCATCGAGCAACTCCAGGCCGCGCTCTTCTCTCACAGCAATAAATCCTTCTTTTCGGAAGAGGCGGTTTAAGTGCACCGGCTTCGACACCGCGTTGATGCCATACTCAGAAAGCACAATCACCCGCCGGCCGCGGTCTTCGAGGAATGTGATCAGGTCTTTGCACACCGCATCGATCTCCTGCAGGTCCGTTGCTATCGCCGGATGCCCTGGCCCGACGCGCTGCAGATTGTAATCCAGGTGCGGTAAGTAGACCAGCGTTAAGGTAGGATCATATAGTTCAACAACCCGCTTCGATGCCTTTGCAATCCAATCCGAGGACTCGATAGTAGTCGCAGGTCCCCAGAACTTAAACAAGGGAAAAGTACCCAGCTCTTCCTGCAGTTGTGTTCGAAGGTCCGCCGGATGGGAATAGACATCCGGCAGCTTCAGTCCATCAGCCGGGTACATGGGCCGCGGCGTCACCGAATAGTCTGCTGACGAATACATATTATACCACCAAAACATATTCGCCACCGTAAACGACGGATCCCGTTCCCTGGCCGTCTCCCACACCTTAGGCGCCTGAATGAGTTTGTTCGACTGCCGCCAGAACTTCACTTCGCACTCGTCCCGAAAGTACCACCCGTTCGCTACGACTCCATGCTCCGACGGCATCACCCCAGTGAGGTACGTCGCCTGCACCGAACACGTCACCGCCGGCAACACCGGCTCAATCGCCCCAGTATGCCCCGCCCATTGGGCCAAAAAAGGCGTGTTCTCCCCGATAAGCCCTGAAGTAAGTCCGACGACGTTGATGACTGCTGTTTTTTGCATAGGGAAACCGGTTTGGGGTTTGGGGTTTGGGGTTTGGGGTTTGGGGTTTGGGGTTTGGGGTTTGGGGTTTGGGGTTTGGGGTTACACCTCATTAGGAGAATCAGGATCCTTTCAATTTGTCATCCTGAGCAACGCGAAGGATCTGTATGAAACGCAACACCCAAAACCACCACCGCCGATACGAACACCTCAACACAAAAAACCCAGCCACCCCCATCACCCCGCGTTTCACAAAGATTCTTCCTTCGGCAGAATGACAGGCCAAGAAGCTTTGCAAACCCCATAACTAAACACCCTCGCAGACCTCACTAGCATCCTTGCCGACATGAATACCCTCTCCCTCGCCATCCATGAAGAGGAGAACTACAAACGGTTGTTGATGAGGTCAAGAAGTGGTTAGGCCGGTGACCTCTCTAGGGTTGGCCGGCATATCCTGGTAGCCAGCAGACCATTTGCTTTCGGCTACAACCGCAACCTGGTTACCCGCGTGATTACCTGCTCTGGTTAGCAATACGATCAAGGTCGTTCGTCAAGCTCTTGCGTTGCCCGACAACACGATCCGGGATTCCCTTGTAGCGACTCACCCTTATTCGCAACTCATTCGAGGCTTCCTTGAATGCGATTCCGACTACCGAAAAGTACAATCAAGGATACTTGAATACGATTCCGATCACAAAAAAGTACGTCCAAGCTTTCCTTGAATGCATTTCCAACCACCGAAAAGTACGTTCAAGGTTTCCTTGAATGCGTTTCCAACTACCGAAAAGTACGTCCAAGTATTCCTTGAATGTGATTCCGACTACCGAAAAGTACGTCCAAGTATTCCTTGAATGCGATTCTGACTACCAAAAAGTACTTCCAGGGCTTCCCTGAATGCGATTCCGACTACCGAAAAGTACAATCAAGGAGGGTGTAAGAGGCTATTCGGTATCGAATTTGCCCAACCCTAAATCGCACCTTCGCATCGCCTCTCCACAGCCGGAATCGTCTTTTTTTGAGACGCACCGAACCGCATCGCTGACTAACCGCACTCTTTTTCAACCCTACTTCCCGCATGTCCATTTCTCGACTGAGCCCCCTCCGCTTTACTTTTTTGCTAGCTCTTTCTGCGTTGCTCCTTCACCCTGCCTTCGCCCAAGTACAGGTCGATGAAGCCTTTCCACCGCTGAACTTCAGCCGGCCCGTCGACTTGCAAAACGCAGGCGATGGAACCGACCGGCTCTTTGTCGCTGAACAGCATGAAGGCCGGGTCTGGGTATTTAACAACGACTCAGGTGTGGAATCGGCATCGGTGTTTCTCGACCTTTCCGATCGCAATATCAACACTGGAAACGAAGAAGGCCTCCTCGGGCTGGCTTTTCATCCCGACTTTGCTACCAACGGATACTTTTATGTGTACTACTCGGCGTCCTCTCCCCGCAGATCAGTCATAGAGCGCTTTGAGGTATCTTCAGTTGACCCCAATGTAGCTGACATTGAAAGCGGCGTGGTTATCATGGAAATCAGCCAACCCTACGGCAACCACAACGGCGGACAACTCGCCTTCGGACCGGCCGACGGCTACCTGTACATCGCGGTCGGCGATGGCGGTAGCGGTGGCGACCCACAAGGCCACGGACAAAACAGAGAAACGTTGCTTGGCAACATTCTGCGCATCGATGTCGACGGCACCGGGAACGGGTTAAACTATCAGATTCCTTCCGACAATCCGTACGCCGGCAACGGACAAAACTTCAGACAAGAAATTTATGCGTACGGCTTCCGAAACCCCTGGCGGATGAGCTTTGATGCACCCACCGGACAACTCTGGGTTGGAGACGTTGGACAAAGTGCGCGGGAAGAGGTAGGCGTGGTTGCCCTCGGTGAGAATCATGGGTGGAATACAATGGAAGGTTTTCTCTGCTTCCCCAGTTCAGCTAATTGTGACCAAACGGGATTGACTCTCCCTGTATGGGATTACGGAAGAAGCCTCGGGCAATCGGTTACCGGAGGACACGTCTATCGGGGATCCCGAGCACCGGAGTATGACGGCTTTTACTTCTATGCAGACTTTGCAACAGGCCGGCTGTGGGCATTGAAGTATATCGAAGGCCAACCGGTGACCCACTTTGAAATGGTAGACTTACCTTACAATGTCTCTTCATTTGGCGTAGATGAATCCGGAGAGCTATACCTGCTCTCATTTAATGGAAACATCTATCAGTTTACTTCGGCTGGTTTCCCGGTAGTGGCGTTCGAATCAGGACCCCTCGGCGGTAGCACTGTTTCTACCAACTCTGTTTCCTTCTCCTGGACCGGAGCCGACTCGGATGGCTCTGTCTCAGACTATGAAGCCGTACTCACTGGACCTACTTCCTCCACAGAGATAACAACGTCCACCTCTATCACGCTCGAGGGCCTTGCTAATGGCAGTTACACCTTTTGCCTTACGGCGCAAGACAATGCCGGCCTCTCCTCCTTACAAGCCTGCAGTTCTTTCGAGGTAGAAGCAAACTCGGCACCAACAGTACAAATTGATGAAGGGCCGGCTGACGGCAGTACGGTTAACGACGAACAAGTACGATTTGCCTGGTCAGGTTCAGATCCCAACGGATCGATCGCACTCTTTGAATACGATCTCTCAGGACCCCTATCAGAGACAAGCGAAACCATGGATACAGAAGCTACTTTTGGGCCACTAACCAATGGAGCCTACTCGTTCTGCGTCCGAGCGCAAGACAACGAAGGCTTGTGGTCTCCACAGGAGTGCGTCGACTTCTCGGTAGATTTATCAGTTGCGGACCTGACACCACCAATTGAGGCGTTCCTAAACGGAACGCTACCAGCATTAACCCCGGATGACTCGGGAGATCCCGAGCGAACAGCACCTCTGCTTTTGTCTGAGATTGACGCCTTTTCAAACCTAACAACCCTGGAAGTCGTTGACGGACTCCTTCCGTACGACTTGATCCAACCCTTTTGGTCTGACGGCGCTGCTAAGAATCGATGGATGGCTATCCCAACTGACGGTACACCCGACTCACCCGATGAGCGAATCGGGTATTCGGAAGAAGGGAACTGGTCCTTCCCTGTTGGTACCGTCTTTGTCAAGCACTTCGAGATTGCGTTAGACGAAACCCAAGAAGGCAGTGAACGCCGGTTGGAGACTCGGTTTTTTGTCCACGCAGAAGATGAAACATGGTACGGACTCACCTACCAGTGGCGATCAGACCATACCGACGCAGATCTTGTTGGGAGTTCTGGAAACACAGAAACGCTGAACATTACGACAGCCCAAGGTACAAGAGAACAAACATGGTACTACCCGAGCCGCATCGACTGCCAGGGATGCCACTCGACGAATGCCGGCTCCGTGCTCGGTCCTAAATCCAGGCAACTCAACCACGAGATCTATTACCCGGATATCGACGATCAGAACAATCAGCTTGTTGAACTCCAACAGAGAGGTTTCATCAACACAGATCCTATCGACACCAGCACGCTGCTCACTATAACACCCCTTTCGGACATACAAGCAACGGTCGAGGATCGTATTCGATCGTACCTCGATGTCAATTGTGGTTATTGTCACCAGGAAGGAGGCACCGGTAAAGGCTTCTTCGATGCCCGGCTTTCTATTTCTCCAGACAATCAAAACATTGTTGACGGTACCGTCATCGATGAAATGGGGATTACAGGTGCACGGGTTATCTCACCTGGAGACACTACGCGATCTACGGCCTATATTCGTATGACCAGCCTGTTTGAGGAGGTCATGATGCCACCTCTCGCAAAAAACCGCGTGGATACAACGGCCATTTCATTGATGCGGGAATGGATCACTATCCTGGGTGAACTCCCTGTTGAGTTAACTCGATTTGAGGGACAGATTGACGAGAACACGGTGCACCTCTCCTGGACAACGGCTTCGGAGAAAAACAATGCGGGCTTCTCTGTAGAACGTCAGCTCAATCACGGCTCCGTCCATGACCTGACACCTGACCGCTGGGCGGCTATTGGATTTGTAAATGGCAAAGGCACGACCAATACTTCATCCGAATACACCTACCTGGATTCTGACATTCCCAACTCCGGCACCAGCGTATTCTACCGCCTGAAGCAAGTCGATTTCGACGGCACAACCGCCTACAGCGACATCGTCTCCCTCGACCTCCTCGGCCCGACGCAATACGCACTGCACAAAAACTACCCAAACCCTTTCAACCCGTCAACGACTATTGTCTACGATATCCCCGTTGAAAGCCATGTAGAGCTATCCGTTTACGACGCCCAGGGGCGGCTGATTGAAGTACTGGTAGATCAATCCCAAAAAGCAGGGCAGTATACGATTGCGTTTGAGCCAGCAGGTTTAGTGACTGGGATGTATTTCTATCGGATTAAGGCTGGGGAGTTCGAGGAGACTGGGCAGATGCTATTTGTGAAGTAACTCCCCCAACACCCATTCATACTCCCGCCGAATCGAAGTCGTCATATCTTGCTTGAGCCCTTCAGGCAGCACCTCCCAGGTGTAGGTCTCGATCTCTAGATGATCGCAGATGGGGGTTTTTTGCAAGCCGGCAAGGGCGTCGGAGATGTCGGAGCGGGTGGAGTGAATGCCATTGTAGTCGTCGACGAAGATGGGTACGTGGAAGTGGATGCGCCATTCGTGAGCGGTGGGCTCGTGGATGTTGGGTAGGGCATCCGGTAGATCGTCGTAATGGACGAGCGAGCCGTCCGTGCGGCACTCGACTACCTGGTGCAGGTAGGTAGACTCGGCGAAGGCCTCCAGGCGTTTGGCAACCTGGGTGCGTTCATCCGGAGAATCAGGTAAGGCTACTTTGACAGCGGCGCTGATCTGAACTTTGCCGATCTTAATGCCGGCTTCCTTCATCCGATCCAGTACATCCTGGGCAGACTCAAACTCAACAGCGAAGTGGCAGGTGTCGTAGCAGAGGCGAATATGGTTTCTCAGGGCTTCTTCAGCTTCCTCAACGGTCATATCCATCCGCCGGGCCAACCGAGGAGCGCCTTTGGGGATTAGCCATTCTGTAAAAAAGTCGATGGTCTCCTGAATATTTTCGATCAGGCAATCCGGCTCTGGTTCGATGTCGATATGAATCATCTGGCCGCTGCGTCGATGTAGCTCGACCAAGTACTCCGTCACATCGACCAGATTCCACGTGCTCATGCTGAATGCTTCTTCGCGCTCCTTATCCGTCTTAAGCCAGGGCTTGTAGGAAAGTGGCGATGTCGAGATGCCGCCTTCCATCCCTTCGGGAAGCCACCGCGCCAAGATTTTGCACAGCCGCAACGTGTATTCAACCCGCTCTGAAGTCCGCCAATCAGGCTTGTACACATTGTCCTTTACCACGCTTCGATGGAAGCTGCCGTAGGGGAATCCATTCAAGGTGAACACATAGAATCCATGATCCTCCATCCACTCCTTAAATCCGTCGATGTGGGTCCCGGTGAGCAAGGTCTCAGCGGCCTCATTAGATAGTCGCAATCCCAATCCAAAAGGCGCATCGGGGCTCAGTTGCTGCTTGAGTGGAATCGCATGCAGCTTTAAACTTTCAAACACCTCTCTCCAAGATTCCCCAGCATGAATGTTTGAGCAATAGGTGAGGTGGGCTTCGTTAATTTTCATTCTGAAAATTATCGGTTTCGGGTTTCGGGTTGCGCGTTTCGGGTTTGTTTCGTGTTATCAACAACAGAACTCGGAACCAACCCGAAACACGAAACCCGGAACACGAAACAGTACATTTCGGGCCCCGAAATGTACTTTAGCAGCCTTATACTTGCAAGCCTATAATTCCGTTAGACTTAATGGCTTGGGAATTAACGCGTTCTTTAAGATAATGGACAGCTTCCTTGTATAACGCATAATCGACTTCATGCACTTCGATGGCATCGCCGATAGACTCCAAAAGCATAACGGTTAGTTGACCGCCCAGGTGCTCGCGAAATTCCTCCAGGCCCCTGAATAAGGACTTAGGGTGAGTGGGATCGTCGAGATGGCCTTCCATTGCATCGATGTATAAATCGAAGCCGAGGCGCTCGAAGGTTGAGAGGATGCGCTCTAGCGACGGTTGATCCAACCGGCCAGCCAGATAGGCATACACACAATCGAGAGCGATGCCAATCCCAACGGCTTCACCATGACGCAGCTCATAGTTGGTCAACGCTTCCAGTTTGTGCGCTGCCCAATGTCCAAAATCAAGCGGACGAGAACTGCCGGATTCAAAGGGATCACCGTACCGGGATATATGCTCTACGTGCATCTTTGCGCATTCATAGATCACATGCTGCATCGGTTCCTCTGCACGGGTTGGTGGAGCTAGTTCGTCGGCGTACTTTTCGATGTAGTCGAAGAAGGCGGCATCCTTAATCAGGGCTACTTTGATCGCTTCTGAGATTCCACCACGCCAATCGCGGTCGTCCAGAGTAGGAAGAAAGTCTTTGTCGTTGATTACAGCTACGGGCGGAGCAAAGGAGCCGAGGAAGTTTTTGCTGTCGAACGCATTGATCCCATTTTTCACACCGACACCAGAGTCGTTTTGCGACAGTACTGTGGTTGGAATGCGGATATGACGTACGCCCCGGTGCGCAGTAGCAGCTGCGAAGCCGGCCATATCGAGCACGGCCCCTCCCCCAATCGCGATAAGGAACGAATGCCTGTCAATGCCCGCCCGAGCTACCGCTTCTTGCAAGGTGTACACATAAACAGGATCGTTTTTTACCTGCTCACCACCAGGCACTATCAATGGACGTTCTGCCATCTCTAGCACATCATCATAGTGCTGCATATACGCCTGGATCTGCTCAATCAAATCGGGATGATGTGCTACCACCCCTTCGTCAATCACCACCAATAACCGAACCGGCTGCTGGCTGGCATTTGTTTGTAGACACTCGCTAAAAAGACGATTTCCCGCATCAAATAGGCCCTCTGTAAATAAGACCTCATACGAATAAGAAACCGAAAACTGCTGGCGGATAGGGTCCATTGATTATATGTTTCGGGCTTCGGGTTTCGGGTTTCGGGTTGGTTTCGAGTTGTCATTAGCGGACCCGCAACGAACTCGAAACGCGAAACACGAAACACGAAACAACAAAAAAACCCAGTTTTTTTGTTAATAGTCTATGTTAGAGCGAAAATCTTCCCTAATCCTATAGATATCGGAAGAAGTAGGACAATGAATAGTCCGAATTCCCAGCCGGCGAATCCGGAGGCGATTGCAGCGTTTAGGGGGATCAGGCCCAGGATACCGGCTTTTACTGCCTTACGTATGATAGGGGCCTCAGGTTTTCGAGCGGCTCGAATAAATGGAGGGGCAACGAGCCACACAAAAAAGAAGATAAAAATCATCCCATAGAGAAAGATATAGCTGTATCCCGTCGCAGAGATGAAGATGAGTGACAGGATTACAAGTCCCAGGAGCCCGACGGCCTGCCATCCTTTTCTACTCGTTCCACCATGCACCTCTCCCTGGCTTATTAAAGTAATCGCTCCGATATAGACAAGGGGCAGAATACAGACGGCGGCTAGCTCAGCCATCATGGATGGGACGACACTGATTCCCAGCATCAAGTTCATGCCTCTACACAATCCCATATTGATAGGCCCCAAAACGGTATGATGCTTCCCAAATTTATCGTATACCAGCGCAGCAATAGCAATCGCTACGGCTAAAGTGCCGCTTTCCCATGAAGCCTGCCATGCCGCAACAATACCACCAATCAATAAAAGAAGCCCCCAGGCCGTAGCAGCACCTATCGATACAACCCCGCTTGGAATCGGCCGTTCGGGGCGTTCGATGGCATCGAGTTTAGCATCAAACACATCATTAAAAACTACCCCACCACCATATAAACCCGTTGTCGCCAATACCAACCAGATAATGCTTTCCGGCCAGATCCCCCCTGGCTCCGCCCCCAATAAGACCGGAACAGTAACCCCAGCCACCGCCACCCCAGCCAACACATCCGCCCAGGCTGTAACGATATTGGCGGGGCGTGCTAATCGCGCCAACGCGATTAGCGCGGTTCCGGGTTTCGGGTTTCGGGTTTCGGGTTGTTCTTTGGTAAACAGATTGTCATCCGTTAAACCCGAAACTGCCTTATTTTCCTTAGTCTCACTCATACATTAACTCGAAACAAACGCGAAACCCGGAACACGAAACCCGAAATGAAAGAAAGTGATCATTTTATGATCAAACTTTCTTTCTCCTTCGCAAGATCATCAACTGTCGGGACCTGGCCGCCTCGGAGGACGGAGTTGCCGTAGAAGAGTTCGCGTTGGTCGACAGGGTTTGGAGTCAGCCAGTCTGCTTCTTTCATTTGGCCGCTCTGGCTGTAGGCTTCGAGGGCGTTATCGTAACACACCTTTCGAATGGTTTCCTTTGGTATGCCGCGTTCAGCCATAAGCCTGGCTGTTTTAGGGACGGCAAGCGGATCGCTTTTGCCCCAGTCGGCGGCACTGTCTATAATGATGCGTTCGGAGCCATATTCTTTCACCAATTCCACCATCCGCTCGTTGCCCATCTTTGTACCGGGATACAAGGTAAATGCAGCCCAAAAACCTCGATCCAGGACTTCCTTGACGGTTTCTTCGTTGTTGTGGTCAACAATCACACGGCCTGGCTCCAGGCCGTGCTCGATGCAGCGGTCCATGCTCTGGCTCGTACCTTGTTTCTTATTACGATGCGGCGTATGGATCATCACTAGCATGTCCCACTCTCGGGCCATATCCAGTTGTTTCCGGAAATAGCGGTCTTCGAGGTCAGACATATCGTCGTAGCCGATTTCGCCAATCGCTACCACGCCTTCTTTACAGGCATAGAGCGGGATGAGCTCCATCACTTCGTCGGCCAGGCGTTCCTGGTTGGCTTCTTTGGAGTTTAATCCAATGCAGCAGTAGTGACGAATCCCGAACTGGGCCGCTCGAAAGCGTTCCCATCCTACAAGCATGCTAAAATAGTCCTGAAACGAAGACACGTTCGTTCGGGGCTGGCCCAACCAAAATGCGGGTTCAATAATCGCAACCACACCCGCAGCGCGCATGGCCTCATAATCATCCGTTGTTCGAGATACTGCGTGGATATGGGGGTCTATAAAAATGTCCATTTTCTTAGTGCAAGGTGCAGGGTGCAAAGTGCAAAGTGATCTTGGTGCAGAATATACATTGCACCTTGCACTTTGCACTTTGCACTTTACGCCCAGGTTAATTGGTTATTATCAATCTTCTCTTTAAGGTCTTGCCGGGTGTTTAGGAGTTCGACGGCTTTGGTATGCAAGCTCATCGATAGGGCAAGGGCTGCTGCTTCTTGTTGAACGGGGTCCTGATCGTTCAGTACGCGCTCGATGTCATCCAGGTAGTGCTCTCCTAAGAATGGGCCTACGGGACGCCAAAGCTCGGGGACAACAACACGGGATGCTGCCCAGCGCTCGTGGGCGTAGTCGACCAGCATATGAGCCAGGTTGGCATTGGTCCGCTGATCCAACCCCATGATATCATGCAGTGAGCTATTTACAAAGCAGCTCTTGAGTACCATCTGGTTAAACGCATTCTCACCAAAGTACTCCATCGGAAACGGATTCCTTTGAGCTACGGCCTGAAAAACAGACGTCAGGTTGCTTCTTAATCCCTCCTGCGCCCGTTCGATAAAACCTTCCGGATGCGGAAAAAGTGGAAGGCACTGGTAAAGGGCAACCGATTCACCAATATCCGCTGCGTTAAATACTTTTGTCATCGTAGCGAAGTAGGCTGATTCGTTATCAGCAGGAACGGAAAGAGCCATGATCGCACGTGCTGCCTGGTCCACACTCCAGTGGCCAGCTTTCCATCCTGGCCGCAATGCATCTGCTGCCTCTTGGACCCTGGCATCAAGGTTTAATTCCTCTTTGCCTGTATATCTGGGGACGGCGCTAAAAGAAGTAAAAAATACCCACTCTTCACTCCCGTTTTTGATTGCCTGAGCCTTCTCGTCAACCCAAATTCGCGCTTTATCATTCAGAAAAGGGTTAATCCAATCTCTTAGTAGAGCACAGACAGCCTGTTGGTCTACACTCGTGGGTGTTGTCATAAGGTACGCCTCCTGGGTTTGTCAATATTTCGTTTCAAAACCGTGTTTATTTGCTCTGTGTTTCAGACTTCGCCAATTTATGGCATGAACTCATCACGAGTGATGTACATGAACACAGGGGTCGAGTTTCATTCATTGCGTAGGTCAAAAGATAGCCCTTACTGAGCCAAAGAGTCCTTAAATAATCATCCAATAAAGATGCACTTGGCTCTTGAATGGTACTAACTTTGCCCATACGCCGAGCTCATGTATAGATCACACCTACGTAAACTTTTATCGTTCTAAAAATACGGATGCAAACAGCCGATACAAGGCATGCAATACGCTTACTAAGGTATGGTTTTTAGCGATATAAACAGTGCACTTATCTACGCACGATTATATCGCCTAAATACGGCGTCGTTTGCGAGGGTATCCCCTAAATAAAATAAAATCAACTAATACTATGGCAGATGTAAACGGCCTGGATCAGGCTCAAATCTCGGAAATCACAGAACCAGTAAAAGAATTTATCCTTGAGACTTTCCTTCCTGGAGAAGACCCAAGCGCTTTGGAATATGATACGCCGCTGATTTCTGGTGGAATTATCGATTCCATTTCTACTCTTAAGTTGGTGACTTACCTCGAAGAAGAGTTTGATATCAAGGTTCAGGCGAATGAAATGAATGCTGACAACCTGGACACCCTCTCAGAAATCACCACGTTTGTAATTTCAAAACAATAAGCCTGTCCCCAAGGAGGCTACATCCACATTTCTAAATGGCAGATCCTACACCGACCCTACATCAACTTCTTGTAGAGTCCGCTCACAGATTGCCGGATCAGACCGCTGTAGTAGATCCGGAGCGGAATAAACATATATCGTATGCTGACTTTGACGCGCTGACGACGCAGATACAAGAACACCTCCGTGACGCAGGTGTTGTTTCTGGCGATCGTGTGGGTGTCTATGTCCCTAAATCGATTGGCTCCATATCAGCGATCTTTGGTATTCTCAAAGCGGATGCTGCATATATCCCGGTTGATCCAACGGCTCCAGCCAGCCGGAACGCATTTATCTTCCAGGATTGTACAGTTCGATGCTTCATTGTCGATTCCACATTGTTAGATGGCATTAAAGCTGAATTTGACGATACATATACGCTGGAAGCATCCCGGCTTGAATTCGCAGATTCCTATGGCATCGAGCTTTCGATGGTCAAAGTGACACTGAACAATGGGGACGTGCAGAATCCGCCAGTGGAAAACCTGGCTTATATCCTGTATACCTCAGGCTCAACCGGAAAGCCGAAGGGTGTTATGCACACCCATGAGAGCGGGTTGAGCTTCGTAAATTGGTGCGCCGAAACCGTCGGGTTCTCGGAGAAGGACACGTTTTCTTCGCACGCACCGTTCCACTTCGACTTGTCGATTCTGGACATTTACGTGCCCATCAAGCACGGCTCAACGCTTGTGTTGATCGGAGAGAGCCTGGGTAAACAGCCAGCACGCCTGGCGCCCGTCATTGCTGAACAGGAAATCACCGTGTGGTATTCAACACCTTCCATACTTCGGCTTTTGGTTGAGTATGGCGAATTGGATAACCACGATTACTCTCAGGTACGGGTCGTATTCTTTGCCGGCGAGGTGTTCCCAATCAAGCACTTGCGCGCACTCAAAGAAAAATGGCCGCATCCACGGTACTTCAACCTGTACGGGCCAACGGAGACCAATGTATGTACGTACTACGAGTTACCATCGGAAATCCCGGATTCACAGGTTGATCCATTCCCAATTGGTCCTGTTTGTGAAAACGACAAAGCCCTTGTCCTGAACGGCGACTCCACAGCCGTCGAAAAAGGCGAAGAAGGGGAATTGTTGATCACAGGCGGGTCGGTGATGCACGGATACTGGAATCTGCCAGAGCGTTCAGCAGAAGCGTATTTTGTCGACGACGAAGGCGTAAACTGGTACCGCACGGGAGATGTAGTAAAAGAATCTCCAGAAGACGGCTTTATCTTCGTTGGCCGGCGGGACCGCATGGTGAAACGCCGGGGTTACCGCGTTGAATTGGGCGAAATTGAAGCTGCTTTATACCGCCATCCTGATGTCAAAGAGGCCGCCGTTATCGCGATTCCTCACGATGAGAAAGGCATTCTGGTTAAAGCGTTCTTGAGCATTGCAGAAGGAGGATCCAAATCCTTGATTGCTATGAAAAAGTTCTGCTCGGAGAACCTGCCTCTCTATATGGTACCGGATAATTTCTCGTTCCAACCCGCTCTCCCTAAAACATCAACGGACAAGATTAATTACCAGGCACTCAAAACAATCGACTGATGGAATTTAAACTTACCAGAGAGCAAAAACGGTTGCGCAAGGATGTTCTTTGCTTCGCCAAAGAACACCTGTTTGACGCCTCTGAGAATGGAAACGGAAGTGTTGCTTTTTCAAGAGAGGTCTGGAAAAAGTGCGGTGAGTTGAAAATCACAGGCCTTCATGTGCCAGATACACATGGTGGCCTGGGCTATGATTCTACCAACACCGGCCTGGCCCTTGAAGGCCTTGGAGCTGGAGGCGTGGGTGGAGGCATGATCACGAGCCTGTCAGCACATCTGTTCTCCGTAGTTTCTCCTCTTTTACACTTTGGCACTGAAGCTCAGAAGAATGCGTATTTGCCTTCGCTTGCAGATGGTACCCGAATGGGCGCCAGTGCAATGACAGAAGACAAAACAGGCACTTGGTCCGATGACCTCGCTACTGTAGCTGAAAAAGACGGGGACTCTTTCGTTCTAACGGGACAAAAATCCTTTACGATTAACGCTCCGGAAGCAGATTTTTTCCTGATCTACGCCAAAGCAGGTGATGGTATTACCTGCTTTATCGTCCCCAAGGACGCTTCTGGCTTAGAAGTCGTCCCCCTTGAAAAATCAGTGGGCGCTTCAGACACTCCGGTTGGACGGGTGCACCTCAACGAAGTACGTGTACCTGAAAGCGCCGTTCTGGGCAGTGTTGGTGAAGGCAAAAAAGTCTTTGAACTGGCAGCTACATGGGAGCGGGGTATGCTGGGCTCAGTGTATGTAGGCTGGCTCGACAACCTGGTCGAAATGTGTATTAAAGAAGCCAGAACTCGAAAACAAGGCGATCTGCCCATCGGAAAACACCAGTCGGTTTCTCATAAAGTTACCGACATGAAAATTAACCTTGAAGTATCTCGTCTGCTTAGCCGAAAGGCGGCATGGAGCCTCTCACAAGAACAGGCCGACGATGCAAGTGCCCCCATCTCTAAACTTTTTGCAAGCGAATCTGTGCTGCAAAGCGCGCTGGATGCCGTTCACGTTTTCGGCGACTACAGCATTCTAAAAGAATTCCAGCTAAACGCCACACTCCAGGGTGCATTGGAAAGCAATTTCCTGGGCGGTGGTGCGCAAGCGCAGCGGAGAGCTATTGTCAAAGCCCTGGGGCTTTGACAGTGCAGAGTGCAAAGTGCAAGGTGCAAAGTTCTCGGGATAAAGCCATTCAATTTCTCAGAACTTTGCACTTTGCACTCTGCACCTTGCACTAAAAGCATTTCGCAGTAAGCGAAATGCTTAATTGCCTTGCGCCATTTACTGACGCACAACTTGTGCCGATATATACAGTGATTCCCCCCATCCTGTCGCTATAATTCAACCTGTTCGAAAATACAGCCTGTTGTTTAGGGCTAGTACCCCCCTGCGAAATTTTCAAGGTCGATGACTACTATTGACGACTCACTAAATCCGCCTACATTTCTAGATCGCATCAGAGAAGAAGGCTTTCGCTTCCTTGTTGTTGCGGTCCAGCTTGCGTTGGTTATGTACGCCATACGCATCTATGCATTGGAGGACGGGTTTGGTTTTCAGACTATCATACCACTTATTTTCGGAGGCTTCCTCGTCCATTCATGGTTACCCATGAAATGGCGTTTGCCCTTTTTTGTCGGCCTTACTCTGGCCGCGATTTGGATTCTCTTTGGTTGGATCGCAGGAAGCTGGCTGATAGCGATTGGCCTCGCCCTCATAGGCATATGCCACTTACCCATTCCCAAGTGGATACGGGTTTCCATAATCGTAGTGGCATCAGCCATCTTGATTGCGTTCCGGGCAGCCTGGATAGAAACGTCCTGGTCGCCAGCGATCATTGCTATTCTGGGTTCGATGTTCATGTTCAGGCTTGCCCTGTATCTGTACGACATGGACAATGAAAAGAAAAAAGCGTCGCTCTGGGAGCGGCTCGCTTATTTCTTTATGCTGCCAAACACGGTCTTCCCCTTTTACCCGATCGTTGACTACATCATTTTCAGGCGCTCTTATTACAACAAAGACGCCATCACGATCTACCAGAAAGGGGTGTTATGGATGCTGCGCGGCGCCATCCACCTGATTCTGTACCGGGTTGTTTATTACTACTATACGCCCGCTGTTGAAGAGGTCCAGGGCCTTGAAGGCGTGATTCTATTTATCATCTCAGCATACATGTTATACCTGAGAGTGAGCGGTCTCTTCCACCTTATCATCGGTATCATGTGCCTCTTCGGATTCAACCTTCCCGAGACGCACAAGCACTACTTCCTCGCTTCGAGCTTCAACGACTACTGGCGCCGGATCAATATCTACTGGAAGGACTTCATGATGAAGCTCTTCTTCTATCCGGTGTACATGCGTACTCGAAACTGGGGGCCAGTGAACGCACTGGTATTCAGTACGATCATCGTGTTCGCCTTCACGTGGCTGTTGCACTCGTACCAGTGGTTCTGGCTGCAAGGCGATTTCCCGCTAACAACAGTCGACGGCGTCTACTGGGGTGTGCTCGGCATATTTGTAGCGATCAACTCTGTATGGGAAACCAAAGCCGGCAAGAAAAAGCAGCTCACAAAGAAATGGAATTGGGGTGCTTCGCTTGGATTGACCTTCAAAGTTGTTGCGACCTTCGTTTTCCTCAGTATCATGTGGTCATTCTGGTCCAGCGAAAGCGTCAATGAGTGGTGGATCGTGATGAGCGCTGCAGCTGACAGCAGCATTACCTCATGGCTCTGGCTGGGTGCTGGTTTAGGCGCACTCTACATCGTCCTGGTAGCAAAAGAATGGCTAGAGGCACGAGGCATCCACATCTTCTTTGACGAAACCAAGCTGAAATTCCAGGAAGTCGTGAGCCGCACAACGATGATGGCTGTTGTAGTCATCGCTCTTGGGACGCCTCAAGTCCAAAACTTCTTTGGGCCCGAACGAGGAGAGCTTCTCGCTTCCCTTCAAGAAACCAGGCTTAATGCCCGGGACCAGGCGCAGCTTGAACGTGGATACTACGAAAACCTGCTTGCTAACAACAGTGTCACCAGCGGCCTCTTCGGCAAGGATACACAGAAGCCGGCCGGCTGGGTAGGCATCTACGAAACCGATGCGGTAAAACTTCGCGATGATGAACGGTTATGGGAGTTGTTGCCCGACGTAGACATCATGTTCAAAAACGCTCGCCTACGCACTAATCGCTGGGGCATGCGGGATCAGGATTACGCCCTGACTAAACCGGAAGGCACGTACCGCGTCGCTGTGTTAGGAGCATCGTATGTGATGGGCGCCGGCGTCGAGAACAATGAGACCTTTGAGTCCATCATCGAAGAGCGGCTGAATGCGAAGGTCGATACGTCCAATATTAAGCAGTATGAATTACTGAACTTCTCAGTCGGCGGATACGGGCTCATCCAGCAAGTGACGGTATCTCACGAGCAAGTATTTGACTTCGAACCCGACGCGATCCTCTACATTGCTCAACCAGGCGAAGTACGGCGTACCATTGAGCGCTTCCTTCCCGCAATCATGAACAATCATACCATTCGCTCGCCAGAGTTAAAAGCGATTCTTGAGAAGTCAGGGATTACCGATGGCATGAAACGGGCTGAAGCCAGGGACCGGTTGTATCAACTGGATGAAGAGCTCGTTCAGTGGGGTTATCAACAGATTGCAGATCTTGCAACTGAACATAGTGCAGAGACCTTCATCGCCTATCTGCCCAATACAGCGCGTCAGTTCGAAGATGGAGAGATTGCTTATCTGAATGACCTGGTTCATTCCATGGGTTACAAAACAGTCAGTCTTGAAGGGGTCTATGATTCATACAGCCTGGAGTCGCTTCAGATAGCACCGTGGGACCTCCATCCCAATCCAATGGGACACAAGTTAATTGCCGACAAGCTTTTCGAAAAACTGTTCCATACTGGAGCTATTTCGGATAGATCGGCTCCTCATCTATCTCAAACGGCTCTGAAGTAATGTTGAAATTAGCCAAAGCGGTTGTACAGCGCATGGGCGGAGACGTCTCAGCAGCGGATGTAGCGGTGAAGAACTCGGCTAAAGCCGATGCCTCAGGGTTGTCCGTGCCGGCATTTATAGCAGTCACCCTTCAGCTTGGGCTGGTTATGTTGGCGATGTATCTGTTTCAGATCGAAGCCAACAGCGGTTTCCTTCGCCTCTTCCCGCTGATATTTGGAGGGTTTATCATTAATGCCTGGTTACCGATGGCGTACCGCCGGCCCTTCTTTGTGGTGCTCAGCTTCGCCGGTATTTATACTATTTTCGGGCTTATAAATACAGCCTGGTTAGTAGGGATTGGATTTTTCCTGATCGGCCTGTGTCACTTACCCGTCAATAAATGGATACGCATCACCCTGGTAACCATTGCTGGTGCCGGATTAACGGCTATGAGGGCAGATGCGTTTACCACGTCCTGGTCGACAGCCATCCTGCCTGTTCTGGGTTCGATGTTCATGTTCAGGATTGCCCTGTATCTCTATGACATGGACAATGAGAAGAAGAAAGCGACGCTCTGGGAGCGGCTCGCTTATTTCTTTATGTTGCCCAACACCGTCTTCCCCTTTTACCCTATCGTTGACTATATCATTTTCAGGCGCTCGTACTACAACAGGGACGCTATTACGATCTACCAGAAAGGGGTTTTGTGGATGCTCCGCGGGGCCATTCACCTGATTCTTTACCGGCTGGTATACTACTACTATACACCCGTTGTTGAAGAGATTCAGGGATTGGGAGGTGTTGTTCTTTTCATTGTATCGGCGTACATGTTGTACCTCCGGGTGAGTGGACTCTTCCATCTTATCATTGGCCTGATGTGCCTCTTTGGATTTAACCTTCCAGAGACACATAAGCACTACTTCCTGGCATCAAGCTTCAACGACTACTGGCGCCGAATCAATATCTACTGGAAAGACTTCATGATGAAGCTCTTCTTCTATCCGGTATATATGCGGACAAGAAGCTGGGGCCCTGTTAATGCGCTGGTGTTCAGTACGATCATCGTGTTTGCGTTCACATGGCTGTTGCATTCATACCAGTGGTTCTGGCTGCAAGGCGATTTCCCGCTGACGACCGTGGACGGCGTCTACTGGGGTGTGCTAGGGGTGCTCGTTGCCATCAACTCTGTATGGGAGACGAAACGTGGCAAGAAAAAGGTACTCACTAAAAAGTGGCAGTGGATCCCAACACTCAAACACACCTTCATGGTTGTGGTGACGTTTGTATTCCTGAGCGTCATGTGGTCGTTTTGGTCCAGTGAAAATGTCGGGCAGTGGTGGCAGGTGATGTCGGCCTCAACCGAGAGCGGGATTGGAGCATGGGGATGGTTGTTGCTGGGCCTTGGTGCGCTGTTTGTCTTGATTGTGCTGAAAGAATGGTTGGAAGCCAAAGGCGTCCACGTCTTCTTCGATGAAACGAAGATGACCTTCTCTGAAGTAGCAAGCCGAACCAGTGTGATGGCTCTGGGTGTCGTTTTGATCGGACTTCCCCAGGTTCAAAATCAAATGGGAGATGAAACCGGATCGTTTATCGCTTCCCTGCAAGAAACCCGCCTTAATGACCGGGATGCAGCCATCGAAGAACGTGGGTACTACGAAGGGTTGATGGACAATCGCAGTTACACGTCGCAGCTCTCCTGGTCGCAGCAAAACAAATCGCCCAAAGATTGGAAGCCAATTATGGAGACCGATCTCGTCCAAGATGGCGAAGGGGTAATTGTATACGAACTGGTGCCTTCACTGGATCGCGAGTTTAAAGAGGTATCGTTCAAGACCAACAGTTGGGGCATGCGAGACAAAGAGTATGCCCAGGAACGATCTCCCAATACACTGCGCATCGCATTACTGGGTGCCTCTTATGAGCAGGGTGCCGGCGTACGCCGCGACCAAACATTTGAAGCTGTTCTGGAAGACACACTGAATGCGTACCTGGCAGGCAGTCCGTATGATCAGTACGAGATCCTCAACTTCGCTACAGGTGGTTACAGCCCTGTGCAAAACGTAGCTGTAGCCGAAGAGAAAATGAAGGCCTTCCAGCCGGACATCGTGCTCTACGCGATGTACTCCACGGAGGAGCGGCGCATGTTCATGCAATTGGAGAACATCGTCAAACAGGATCGGGATCTGCCCTATCCCTTCCTGACGGAGTTGATTGAGAATGCTGGAGCCTCATCAGAGATGGAGAAGAGTGAAATCCGGTCCTTGCTCAAAAAACACGACCAGGATCTCCTCGGCTGGAGCTTCGAACAGATTGCTGAGACCAGTACGTCCATAGGCGCTACGCCAGTCGCTCTACTGATTCCGACTACGCGGGAGATGAACGGTATCGATAAAGAGTGGGGAGGCATCTTGACGCGCCTCACCGAAGACGCCGGCTTCCACGTGCTCAACCTGGAAGGCGCCTACGATGGCTTTGACGAAGAACGCGTAGCCCTGGCACCCTGGGATCAACACCCCAGCGTTCTGGGACATCAACTCATCGCAAGGAAATTATACCAGCAGATTCTAGAAAACGAGGCGCTGTTCCGACTGGATGATGCTGGCCTATCCGTTCAGCAATTAGAAGAGCCATAAGAAGGCTCTCTGGGGTTTCTTGTTTCTGGTTTCTGGTTTCTTGTTCGTTTCTGGTTTCCAGTTTATTCAGCAGGAAAACAACCAGAAACAAGAAACGAGAAACGAGAAACCAAATCAGAAGACGAAGTCGAAGATTCTTTATGTTAAAATCAAGTAAGACCGCTACAGATCAACTAGGAGGGGCTGCCGCTCAATCTCTTCCTTTATCTGCACAATTCGCGGCACTGATTAAGGAGGCGAGTATACCCAAGTTTATTGCAGTCACCCTGCAATTAGGTCTTCTATTATGGATTCTTGATATGTACGCCATTGAAGAGCGCAGTGGCTTAAGTACAGACTTGATGTACCTGATCTTTGGCGGCTTCGTGATTCACGCATGGCTTCCGATGAAATGGCGGATGCCGTTCTTCTTTGGGCTCACCGTTGTAGCAATGGTCATCGTATTTCAACCATTGTATGCAGCCTGGCTTGTAGCCATCTCATTAGCCCTGATTGGACTGGTCCATTTACCGGTTCCGAAGTGGTTACGGTTGTCCCTTGTTGTAGGAGCAGGTGCTGTATTGACGGCAATGCGGGCTGAGTGGATTACCACATCGTGGTCCAGTGTGATTATTACCGTCCTGGGCTCCATGTTCATGTTCCGCCTCGTGCTCTACATATACGATGTCGGAAATGAGAAGAAGAAAGCGAATATTTGGGAACGGCTTTGTTACTTCTTCATGCTACCCAACGTGATTTTTCCCTTCTACCCGATCGTAGATTATATCACATACAGGCGGACGTATTATAACAAGGACGCATACACGATCTATCAGAAAGGGGTACTCTGGATGCTCCGCGGTGCGATCCATTTGATTTTCTACCGGATCGTGTATTACCACATGAGCCCGGCCATTGAAGACATTCAGAACATTGGCGGCGTGGTTCTCTTTATCACATCCAGCTACCTGTTATATCTGCGCATCTCCGGCCTCTTCCATTTCATTATTGGCCTGATGTGCATGTTCGGATTCAACCTTCCAGAGACGCACAAATTGTATTTCCTTGCGTCCGGGTTTAACGACTACTGGCGGCGTATCAACATCTACTGGAAAGACTTCATGATGAAGATTTTCTTCTATCCGATCTTCATGAAGACTCGTAACTGGGGAGGTACAACCGCTCTTGTATTCAGTACACTCGTTGTATTTTTGTTCACCTGGCTGCTGCATTCCTATCAGTGGTTCTGGCTCCAAAATCATTTCCCCATCACGTTTGTAGATGGCATGTACTGGGGTGTACTTGGTGTACTCGTAGCCATCAATTCCGTGTGGGAGACAAAGAGAGGAAAGAAAAAGAAATTATCTAAAGGCAAAAAAGGATCGTGGGACGCTGGAGGCACCATTCGTCTGGCACTACAAACCACAGCAACCTTTGTGTTCTTAAGCCTCATGTGGTCCTTCTGGAGCAGTAAATCTGCAACAGAGTGGTGGGCCGTTATGTCTCAGGCCGGTAATGGCGTCACCATGGATTTTGTCTGGGTAGGCCTTGGTGTCTTGGGTATCTTTGTGGGCATCTTCCTCTGGTACTTCCTTGAAGATCACGGATACGGACTTACTTTTGAAGAGCAAAAAGCAACCTTTACTCGCACGGCGCTCTTTACCAGCGTAGGTCTGTTAGCCTTGTACGGCATTGGCCAGCCTCAATTCTACAATAACCTTGGAGACCGCCCCGGTGCGTTCATGGCGTCTCTACAGGTGGACCGCATGAGCATCAAGGACGAAAAAGTGCAGGAGCGTGGTTATTACGAACAGCTTCTGGACAACCGTCCGCAGATGTCCGCGTTGTGGCAATCGGGAAATAAACGCCCGACTGACTGGCAGGGCATGGTCCCATCAGGCATTGCAAAAGAAACCGACGACCTGATGTATGAGGAGCTTCGTCCATCTATCAAGAATACTGTCTTTAAGCGCGCACCTCTCTCAACCAACCAGTGGCACATGCGCGATATGGAGTATGCGAAGGAAAAGCCGGAGCAAACCATACGAATGGCCATGCTTGGTAAGTCGTATGAAATGGGATGGGGTGTGCGTAATTCAGAGGTGATGGAACAGGTCACGGAGGACAAGTTGAACGCAGAGTACGCATCCCAATCGGGATACAACTACGAGATTATGAACTTCTCCGTGGGTGGCTATTCGATTGTTCAATACGTAGAACTTTCTGAAAAGTCCTTCCCTGAGTTTGCCCCCGATGCCGTGTTTGTCACGGCTCACGCTGGTGAGGGTAGCCGCGTAGTTGCCAGCATCCTCAAGATCTACAACAAAGGCACAGAACTGCCCGATTACCTTCAAGATTTCGTGGACCGCGCTGGAGTAGTGCGAGATATGGAGTATGCCGAGCAAAAACGCCGGCTCGACGAACTGGAGGAGGATATCGTCCGCTGGGGATACACCCGCATGCTCAATGCCTATGAAGAGCAGGGCGTCTTACCCATCTGGGTTTTCGTTCCCCGAACGATGGGGCATCAATTTGCTACTGACGGCGTGACCGAAAACGTATCTGAATTCAAGCGCTGGTCCACCATCGCAGAAGAAACCGGCTTCGAAAACCTATGGAATCTGTCCGGTACCTTCGATGAGTACGAAGAAGTGCTTCAGATTCAACTCGCTGAGTGGGATACACACCCGAATGCGCTGGGGCATGACTTGCTAGGGCAACGATTCTTTGACGTTGTTGTCGAGAACATTCATGTTCTCGAGTGCAAAGTGCAAAGTGCAACGTGCAAAGTGGGGGGTATGGAGGTAGCGGACGAAGGTCAGGTATCTGGAGAAGAGGGGAATTAGGATGGGGGTTCTGGAATGGGGAGGTCTTCTGCTTTTTTAGGAGGGACGGGGGCTATGTAGCCTATTATGAGGAGGAGGATGCCTACTCCTATGAAGGAGATGATCCGGGGGGCTACGGAGAGAGCGGAAAGATCGACAGTGAATAGTTTTAGGACCACGATAACTAGCAAGGAAGCGGCAACGATCCAGGTTGTTCGAATGCCTCTCCGAGCTACAATGCCCATTGTAACTACTGCCAGGAGCGTCCAGCTAATCGACAGCGCGGATTGGAAGACCGAAGAATTCCACATTGCACTACCAAAGGGTACATCGTTCCAGTGATGAACTGTGCGAGCAATCGTTGCATTCATCCAAATAAACATCAGCCCCACCAGGCTCCATACAAGTACACTGCGGCGAAATAGTTGGCCGAGTTCAATCTCTTCTTCCCTTACGCGTCGATACCAAAACATGGCGATGAACACAAATCCTATCAGTAGTACGTCAAGAGGGTTTAGCACCGGAATATAAGCAGCGTACACACTATCCCCTTTATTCTCTATACTCCCATTCATAGAGATGAACGCAACGACAAAAATCAAAGGTATAAGCCCTAAGTGAAGGTAAACTTCTTTGTGCTGTTTAAAGGGCCATATCTCCAGCCTGCTGGCAAGTGATACCAGTAAAACCAGGCTCGACGGGACGAATATGTTGCCAATAAGAGGCCATACCGAGTTTTGCGGTAAATATTCTTGCATCAGCCAGAAGACCTCTACATTACAAAGAATGGCAATCATCCAGAGATATACCACATGAATCCGGCCCAACCATCGAGGCGAAAGTTGAGATTCCAATAAAAAGAGCGATGCATACGTGGCTATGAATGCAACCAACCACGCCAATCCTCCCCAATACATAAACGGATGGGCATCAAAGTTTCCAGCAATTACCAATAGGCCGAAACAAAACACATTAAACATCGAGGCTTGAGCCAATGCCTTCCAAGAAATTGCCCGTCCAATGAGGGTACACAAAAAGGCCGTTACTCCACTAAACACTGCTAGGGCATGAACCTCTCCCGGGTGAGAAAGCCAATCTGTTAGTACTTCTACGCCTCCTAAAAGCCAAAAAACCAGGCCAGCATATAGAGTCAAAGGTTCAAAAAATGACTCCCATGAAGCCAATTGTTCTCGATAAGCACACACCCGGCATCCAATAAATGCTAACGCCACACTCAAAGGAAAATACCCCCATGCAGATACCTCTGAATACCCATAAACAAAGGCCACCGAAGCCCCTACTGCCAATAGATATCCGCTTACCCGTAACAACATCCGTTGCTGCCGCATCCCCAACCACACTAGAGCAGCTCCCTCAATGGCCCATCCTATACCCGTCCACATCGCATCAAACAGGTAAGGTATAAACAACGACATCAGTGCAATACCTATCCCATCAAACGACTCGATGAGAAGACCCACTCTTTCAGAATTCCGAGAGCGAAGCCAGCGCGCCGTTCCCAGATAACACAGTCCAATGATTGCGCAGCTAATCGAAATACCATATTCAAAGGGCTCAACCAGGGACGCTTGCAAAGCAAACACTATCACAGGAAGCCCAAAAACCAGCGTCCCATCCACGGCGTGCCTGACCGAACCCTTATGACGTAAGGTAAACAGCACACCGATACACAAATAAATGACAAAGAAAAGCGCCAGAAACGGTTGGATGGAGGCGAAAAATTCAGATTTGTAAAACAACCCTCCCCAGGCTGTAGCAACTCCAAAGGTGCAGACAAATCCCGTCAGGTTCAGGTATCGCCAGGGTTTGTACCAGGCCGTAGCCAGGATGCCCATATTTAGGATCGCATAATAAGAGAACAATGCGACATGATTTCCTTGCTCAGTATTGATCAATACAGGCACAAGAAAACCACCAAGCATACTCACCACCGATACCCATTGTGTATTCTGTGCAAGGCCTAACAACACGCCAAACATCGTCACAGCCATTAGCAATCCGGTTGCAGTGGCTTCAGGCAACACACCGTACAATCGGAAGCTGGCAAAAATAGTGAGGTATAAAACCGCAAGCCCTCCCCCTTCCATCACAAAGCCGAATTCAGGCCTTCGATTCACCAGCCTGCTCCCAATTAAAATCAGCATACACCCTATGCTTGCAACCAGAATAAGACTCCACTCGATGGGAATAATTTGATTATCAATAGCCAACCACAGCCCAATAAATAAAACGGCAATACCAGACAGGTAGAGCCAGTTACCTTTTAAAACAAGTGCCCGGATGCTTTCTAATGCACCCATGGGTTCTGGTTCAAAATCCTCGGGCCCTGGCTGGTTAGCTACTGGCTCAAGGATGGTATCCTCGACCACTGTCTCTTGCCCTTTGTTATGGACACCTTCTTCCTGTTTTTCGGTCTCTTCTACGGGTTGTTCATGTTCTTGAGAAAGGGGGATGCTCTCTTCAGGATCCGGGTTTTCTACAACGACAAAGGATTCTGTGATGTTGGCGTGTTCTCGATTGCTTTCTAACGACGCAATTCGGTTGCGCAATGAGTGAACTTGATCTTTCAGCTGGTCCACCGTCTTTTGCCAGGACCGGTCTCTATAAATCAAATATCCCAAGAAGGCACCCGGTACCAACCCCTCTATTTCAAAAAGAGCAACACCTAAAATAGCACCAATCAATAGACACAGATAGAGCATACGGTTACTGGACGGGACGCAGATGGGGATATGAAAGCGCTTTGATTAAAATAAACTTCAAGTACCGACACAAATGTTACGATAAAAACAACGTAAACTATAGGTTATCGATTTTAAAAAACGCAGTTCTCGTTATAACTGCAAAAAGAAGTTCATTTCTTTATACGTTGTATTGCACATGAAAGTCGCAAAATTTGGCGGGAGTTCATTGGCCTCCCCCGAGCAGGTTCAGAAAGTCTGTGATATTATTGTTAGCGATCCTGAAAGACGCCTCATTGTTGTTTCTGCACCGGGCAAACGGACGCCAGACGATACAAAAGTAACCGACCTTCTAATTCAATGTGCCATCAAGCATCTCAAAAACGAATCGACGGAAGGTATTCTAGAGGAAATTGTTAGCCGCTATGCGGCCATCGCTTCAGCCTTTTCTGTGTCTGAATTCTTTGCCGCTTCCATCCGGAAGGATCTTCTTTCCCGCCTGGAATCATCGTATCGGAATGAAGATTTTTTTATGGACGCAATGAAGGCGGCTGGTGAAGATAACAATGCCCGTTTAATTGCAGAAGTCCTTTCGAATCGCGGCGTTCAGTCCCGGTATATCAACCCGCAGGATGGTGGTATGATCTTGTCGGATGAAGCTGGCCAGGCACGCATCTTGGAGTCTTCTTACCAGAAGCTAAGTAACCTGAAGAATTGCCCAGGCATCAGTATATTCCCAGGATTTTTTGGATACACCGAAGCCGGCGAATTGGTCACCTTCCCTCGTGGCGGCTCAGACATCACCGGTGCAATACTGGCAGCAGCTGTTCATGCTGACGAATATGAAAACTTTACAGATGTTGATTCCGTCCTCGCTGCCAACCCTGCGATTGTAGACAACCCGGACCCAATCAATGTACTCACCTATCAAGAGATGCGAGAGCTCTCTTATGCCGGGTTTAGTGTGTTTCACGATGAAGCGCTAGAGCCGGTTGTTCACAGGGGCATACCGGTCCACGTTCGGAATACCAACAACCCCGAAGCCCGCGGTACAACCATCGTCAAAGAACGCTCCCTCGATCCTACCCGCCCTGTAGTTGGAATTGCTGCAAAAGATGGGTTTTGTAGTGTCTTCATCAGCCGTTACCTGATGAACCGTGCAGTCGGCTTTGGCCGGCGCGTGCTACAGGTATTTGAAGACGCCGGCATTCCGTATGAACACACTCCTTCAGGGATTGACAATATGTCCGTTATCATCCGGGAAGCTTACCTGCCTGTCGAGAAAGAACAACTCATTATCGACAACCTCAAGAAAGCCGTCAATGCCGACAATGTAACGATAGAGCGGGACATTGCTCTTGTTATGGTGGTGGGTGAAGGCATGCAGCACGCTATTGGCCTAACAGGCCGTGCGGGTTCTGCCCTTGGGCGAGCAAGAGTAAATATCGAGATGATCAACCAGGGCTCAAGCGAGGTCAGCATGATGTTTGGCGTCAAGGCCGACGAGATGGATGATGCTGTTCAATCGCTGTACGACGAATTCTTCCCTGCTACTTCCTAAGCACTTTTCCAGGCCTTTTCCCGGTTACTTCTCCATCCAGCAGCACCGCTTCACCAGACACAAACACGTGCATCACGCCGGTTGCATATTGATGGGGGTTCTCGAAGGTAGCATTATCCTGCAAGGAATCTGCCTGAATCACAGCCAGGTCTGCAATGGCTCCTTCTTTTAAGACCCCCCGGTTCTCCAATTCCAGGCGCTGGGCAGGTAGCGCTGACATTTTGTGGACCGCCTCTTCCATAGAAAGTGCTTCTAGCTCACGTACATAACGAGCAATGACGCGAGCAAACGTTCCGTAATTTCGCGGGTGAGGGGCTCCCAGACCAAACCTCGGTATTCCACCATCCGAAGCAACCATGGTGGTCGGATGTTTCATGATGCGGATTACATCCTCCTCTCCCATGGAATGAAAAACCCCCATGCATCCCCCATTGATTTCAAGCTCCATCGCAAGATCAGCCGCATTGGTCACAGTAATCTCCCGACCTCGTTCTTCAAGGATATCGGCAAGACTTTTACCATTCAGATTCCTGTTCCATGAACAAGTTGCAACAACGATACTCGAAGGGTCTCCACCCCGTTCTGACTCAATATGTTCGGCGATGTCATTACGAATGAAGATTCTTTTTTCCGGATCTTTTAACCGGGCAACCCGCTGTGCTCGCGTTCCCTCCTTGCTCCAGGGAGGAAACAAGATATTAATGCCCGTACTGGAAGCAGTGTAAGGATATACATCGCTCATGGCATCCACACCCCGCTGCCGAGCTTCTTCCACAAGTCTCAACGACTGCTCACTCATCCCCCATCGCCCATTACCGACTACCTTATGATGGGTAATTTGAGGAGCAATGCCCCCTTCCTCTCCTATTCGAATCGTTTCTTCTACACTTTTCAGAAGATCCGCACCCTCATTTCGAATATGACTGATATAGATGCCGTTATAGGGCGCCACTATTTTCGCAAGCTCGATAAGCTCTTCGGTGTTTGCATACGCACCCGGTGTGTACTCCAGCCCAGAAGACAGACCATAAGCACCCGATTTCATGGACTGCTCTACCATAGTTTTCATCTTGTTCAGCTCACTCCCTGTCGGTTGCCGGTCCCTGTTTCCCATGACAATGGCCCGGACCGTGCCATGCCCAACCATAGTACCCCGATTGATAGCAGCAGGCCGGCCTTCCATTTCTTTCAGGAATTTGTCGATTGGAAAAGCCGAAGAGCCGTCTTGACCAACAATAACCGTTGTTACGCCCTGCCGTAGGTAGTTCTCGGCATCGGGAAACGCATTTAATCCACTCGCTTTGAAATTCCCGCCAGACGCATGACTGTGGATGTCGACAAACCCAGGTGTTACAATCAACCCATTTATATCATAAACCGCTTCAGCAGTAAATTCCGACAAATCTCCTACAGCAATAATCTTGTCACCCACCAGCCCCAGATCTGTCCGCATCGGCCTATCTCCCGTCCCATCATATACAAGCCCCCCCAACAAGATCACCGAATAACTCGTATCCGGCGGACTCTTCATCGCCTCCAACCCCTCCGAATTAGAAGCCCCGCAACCAGCATTAAGGCAGAGAACAGCGATACTGACGATCGTTAGAGATATGAAAAGACGAATGTGCATTGAATTATCTGTTTCGGGTTTCGGGTTTCGAGTTTCGGGTTTGTTTCGAGTTGTCCACGATTAAACACGTAATCAACTCGAAACCCGGAACCCGAAACCCGAAACCACCAAGATGAAAACATCATCTTGGTGTTCTAATATACACCCGTCAATTTTAGTAATTGGCTAATATGAAATGAAGGTCATGGATTCCATATATTTGATGATCGTTGTTTGTTGTTTGTCATTAATGGCTTCTTAATAACGATAAACAACGAACGCCGAACGCTAAACAACTAAATCAGAATGCGGATTGGTATACTGGGCCATAAAGAGTTTGTCGTGTCGCGAAGGGATATGCTTTCAAGTATAGCATCCTCAGGGATTGATATTGCTGCTGATGTTGATGAGATCGATTGGGGTGAACCTGCTATCATAGACGAATGGCTTAATAAAAAGCCGGAAGTCCTGGAGAAGCTGGATGTACTTCTTATCTCTGTGCCGGCTGCTTACATGTATTCGGTAACAGAGCAGGCCCTTCGGAACGGGCTTCATGCTTATCTGCATTGGAATACGTCCATCTCGATATCCGAGTATCAAAAACTTGCAGAATTGGCTGAAGAAGCCGGCTCAGAACTAGGCATTGACTTGCCGTTAAAGTATCACCCTCTTTTCAGCCGGCTCCCTTCCCGTAGATCTACTTCTGTCTTATCCATTCAGAAAGCCCTGGCCTCTCCATCAACGCATGCTTTTCAAAAAGCGATCGAGCAGTCTCTTGAACTTTGTTATCACTATTCAAACAAGAGCGAAGTGCAGCGAATTGATGCTCAAGTTGTTCGAAGCAAGCCGCCTATTCCGGATACCTTGCTGGCCAGTATTAGATTTCAGAACGGGACCTACAGTCATATACACATCTATCAGCCATCCCCTAAACCGGTGCACACAGTTCATGCATCTGGTGTTGGGTTCAGTATTGAAGTTGACCTTGAGCAAGGCACATTGAAGCAAACCCAACAAACAGAAGAAGAACAGGATCAAGAGAACGGATACATTCAAACGGCGTTTGAAGTGTCCTCGTTACCCACCGTTAGCCTGGATGAAGCGGCGTTAAAAGCGTTCATCATCGCCATAGCGGAGGAGCAACCTGCACCAGTTTCTATTTTTGACGGCCTTCAAACCAAGCGTATCATTGAGAAGCTTCGGAAGTGCCTGCGCTAGGGAATGATCGATAACCTAAAGAAACACATACAACAAACCCCATTTGCCAATATCCTTTTGACGATTGGCGAAATAGCAGACAAACATGATATTGAGTCGTATGTAATTGGCGGGTTTGTACGTGACCTGATGCTCGGTCGAGAAACGAAGGACATTGACATCGTTTGTGTTGGCAATGGAAAAGGAATCGAACTTGCCAGGCTCTCTGGTAAGGCTCTAAGGGCCAAGTCTGTCAATTTCTACCCCAATTTTGGAACGGCGGCAATTCGTATCTACAAGAAAGGGACCGGCCGAGTTGACATCGAGTTTGTGGGTGCTCGAAGCGAAAGTTACCGTCATAACTCTCGCAAACCTATTGTAGAATCAGGTACCCTTGAAGAGGATCAATACCGGAGAGATTTTACGGTTAATGCGATGGGGTTTCATATCTCCCCCGCACGATTTGGAGAGGTGCTCGATCCGTTTAACGGACGGCAACATCTCCAAGATAAAATCCTCAAAACCCCTCTGGATTCACAACAGACCTTTGAAGACGATCCACTACGGATGCTTAGAGGGGCTCGATTTTCTGCGCAACTAGGGTTTACTCTCGACGACGAGGCCTACCATGCTATGCGAATCAAGGCCAAACGGGTTAACATACTCAGCCAGGAGCGCATCATAGAGGAGTTTCAGAAGATTATGGCCTCCCCGAAGCCTTCTGTTGGGTTTCGCCCCCTTTTTACAACAGGTATCCTGGACATTCTTTTCCCTGAGCTAGCCGCTCTCAAAGGAATTGAAGAAATCAAAGGACATCGGCACAAAGACAACTTCTACCATACACTTCAGGTGGTGGACAACCTGGTGGAGTTGGTCAAAGACCGGGACCCCGAAGAAACGCTTTGGTTACGATGGGCAGCGCTGCTGCATGACATCGCCAAACCGCGAACAAAACGCTTCTCCTCCTCGCATGGTTGGACCTTTCATGGGCATGAAGACAAAGGAGGCCGTATGGTGCCTAAAATATTCAAGCGCCTGAAGCTGCCCATGGATGATCGCATGAAGTATGTCCAAAAGCTCGTCCGATTACACCACCGCCCTGTCGCTCTTGTCAACGAGGAGGTAACAGATTCTGCAGTACGCCGCCTACTGTTTGATGCAGGGGACGCCATTGATGATTTAATGACATTGGTCCGTGCAGATATCACGTCAAAAAACCCGAAGCGAGTTGAGCGGTACCTGAGAGCGTTCGATCGGGTAGACGATAAGTTGGTTGAAGTTGAGGAAAAGGACAAGCTGCGAAATTTTCAACCGCCTGTTGATGGAAATGAAATCATGGAGGTGCTTGAACTTAAACCTGGCAAGGTGATTGGCATCCTAAAGGAAACGATTCGCGAAGCCATCCTGGAAGGCAAGATACCAAATGAGCACGATGCCGCCTACGCATACCTCATGCAGATCAAGGACGATATTTTAGAAAAGCACAACCCTTCTCCAGGTTCGTCTGCTGGTTAATGCAGCTTCATCGATTATTTGTTGGGGAACGTAATCAATTTTATCTAGAATAAGTCTAGATAGTTTTGAAATAGATATTTGAGCTCACTGATGACCCTTGACCAACTAGAACCAGGAAAGTGCGCACGAGTGACGTGCTGGTGTGACGGAATATCCGATCGCTTCATGGAAATGGGTTTATTGCCCGGAACAGAGGTTGAAGTTGTTCGAGTAGCGCCTTTAGGAGATCCTATTGCTGTCAAAATCAAAAACTGCCAGATTGCAATCCGCCGGGCTGATGCAACTCAAATAAATATTGAAGCTAGTTAATCCCTCAACTACCTCCCACCATTTACCTCTCAGCTCCAGAGAGAGCCGAGTCTTAGAGCTATGGCCTCTTCAGACCCCTCTATACCAAACACTACGGTTCAGACTACCAAAGTTAGACGGGTCGCCATTGCGGGAAACCCAAATGCGGGCAAATCAACCGTCTTTAACCTGCTTACTGGCTTAAAGCAGAAAGTTGGCAATTATTCAGGCGTAACTGTTGAACGCAAATCGGGCAAGCTGGCTGGGCACGAAGGCATTGAGATCATTGATCTTCCAGGTACCTACAGCCTCAATCCAAAATCAGAGGATGAACAAATTGCCTATGATGCAATAACCAGCCATCTTCCAGATGAGGATCCGCTCGACCTGATTGTTTGTGTTGTAAATGCAACAAACCTCGAAAGGAATTTATACCTGGCTTCCCAGATTATAGACATGGGACTACCAACCATCGTCGTGCTAAACATGATGGATGAAGTGGTAGCTGGGGGCACCGTCATCGACACTCACCTTCTGTCTGAAATACTTGGGGCTCCGATTGTCCCAATGGTAGCCACTCGAAAAGAAGGCCTGAAGGAACTAACTAACCTGGTCAAGGGCTCTCTCCCTTCTCCTGGCGCAACACGATGGCGGCTTGATGAAGAGGTGGGTGCAGTAATCCAGAACTTGGCTGAGAAGCTCAGGGAGATAGACAGTTCTCTAACTCAAAAACGCAGAGAGGCTGAATGCCTGCGTGTCTTGAACAGCGATCGCCTGCTTGGATATTGGGAAACACGCTCTCCTTCTTTCTTTACATCTGTTAAAGACGCTAGAGAACAGCTTGACAGCAAATCCGTCGCGTATGGACAAGCCGAAGTAAGTGGACGATATAGCTGGCTTGGGCAGGTGGACCGGCGAGTCACAAAAACCAGAGAAGCTGCCAGGGCACGACAACTCACGGATAGGCTGGACAGTATCCTGTTGCATCGCTTTTGGGGTCCGGTCATATTCGTTTCCCTGCTTCTGCTTGTATTCCAGGCTATCTTCTCCTGGGCTACACCTTTCATGGATCTCATTGACGGTGGTATTTCGTTACTGGCCCGCCTGGTTCGTACGGTGTTGCCCGACGGCATGCTTGCTGATCTCCTCGTTGACGGAGTGATTGCCGGTGTTGGGAATGTGGTTATTTTCTTACCCCAGATCCTTTTCCTTTTCTTCTTCCTTTCTCTTATGGAGAGTACAGGCTACATGGCTCGTTCAGCGTTTATCATGGACAGGGTCATGCGCCGGGTAGGCCTTTCAGGAGGCTCGGTTATGCCTATGATGAGTGCGTTCGCCTGTGCGGTACCAGCGATCATGGCTACGAGAACGATGAAAAGCCAACGAGATCGTCTATTGACCGTCCTCGTTATTCCCCTGATGAGTTGCTCGGCGCGGCTACCTGTTTATACTTTGTTCATTGGAGCCTTCATACCAGCAGCTACATTCTTCGGGCCCATTGGGTACCAGGGCTTGACCATGTTTTCGCTTTATATATTTGGAACCGTGGTCGCCTTCATTGCAGCAGCCGTACTAAAGAAGACCATCAGTGGTCCGGACTCCTTCTTTATGTTGGAACTTCCCCCGTATAGAGCACCTCAATGGAAGCTCGTATTCTGGCGGATGGTTGAGCGGGCGAAGATATTTCTCATCCGTGCCGGCCGGATTATCTTTGTGTTTAGCATTCTGCTATGGTTTGGCGCCACATACCCCAAAGCAGAGTTGCCTGCTGAATTACAGAGCCGGTATACAGCCGTCGAGACTGAATTGGCTTCCTTGAACGCTGGAAATAATGCTGCTAGAGTTTCCGTATTGGAAGAAGAACTGCTAGAGCTTGACAACACGGCCTCTGCCTATCAGATGGAGCAGAGTGCTATTGGATACCTTGGTAAAATGATCGAACCCGTCATGAGTCCTCTTGGGTTTGATTGGAAACTCAGCGCCGGCATCATCACGGCGTTTGCTGCTCGTGAAGTCATCGTCGGAGCCCTTGGCACGATCTACAGCATCGCCGACGCCGATGAAGAGAGCCTCGCCTTACGCGAGCATCTTCAAAATGCAAAGGACCCAGAAACAGGCCGCAACCTCTACACTCCGCTCGTGGCAATGAGCCTTCTGGTATTCTTTGTTCTGGCCCTTCAATGCACCAGCACCCTAGCTATCGCTAAACGCGAGCTCAACTCCTGGAAATGGCCCGTCATCATGTGGGTCTACATGACCGGCCTAGCCTACCTTTCCTCACTGATTGTCTACCAGGGCGGGTTGGCTCTAGGATGGGGTTAGTGCTTCAACCTTAACCTTGTCATTCTGAGCGAAGCGAAAGAATCTGTGTAACACGCTTTATTGAATAACTGGCTCAAAGGGTGGATCGAGCTGTGTGCTTAAATAAAATGGGTTGCCAAATCTCTGCATTGCGTTTCAGAAAGATTCTTTCGCTTCGCTCAGAATGACAAGGTTGGAGCTATCAGCTTACCATTAACTAGCTTTCTTCCATTCTAGTTAGCAGCATTACGCATAAAAGTAGTAGATTAGCGTTTAACTAAGTACAGTGTCTTTTACTAATCCAAAGAACTCACTGATGATCTCTGACCTTTCCCGACGAAGTTTCATCCAAAAATCCGTACTGGGCCTTTCTCTCCCATTCCTATATAATCTGCCTTTTTCTTTGGAGTTGTCCAAAGCCGTACAGCAGGGATTTCACCTTACCGCTCGACCCTGGCAGGCAATAAACACAACGCCTGATGAAATCCTGGACATCATTGAAGGCCTGTGTACCTTCTCTATCCAACACCAAAATGAGGCAGGGGCGATCATCGATCCCATTTTAAATCGGGAGCATCAATACGCTACACCCTACTTTGCTCACGCTGTAGGTACACTTGTTCATGCAGGCAGGACGGAATTGCTGGAGCATGGCGTGCGAGCTATGAATCGATCTCTTCTCGTTGTTGAGGAAGGCAACCGCTCTATTCCCGACCAACATGGTGAGTTTTTCATTGCCCCCCTGGCTACTGCCATTTCGCTCTACGCAGAGATGGTTGAGGAAGAGGTCATAGCGCAATGGAGGGAACAGCTGAGCAAACCAGTTACGCATATCATCGAGAGTATCCAGAAAAAGACCAATAATTGGCGTACGTATGCTATGAAGGGAGAGTGGATTAGAGCAAGCCACGGCCTTATATCGAAAGAGGATGCCATACAGTTTGTGGAGGACGCCTGGCTCAACAGAACACAGCGGGAACGGATTGGCCTGGATAAGCTAAATTTGTATCAGGATTGGAACGGGCATCCCCAATCTCACGCGGTGGAGGCAGTAGGGAGGGGCAACTTGTTGGCATTGATTGAGTCCGGCTATGAAGGCCCATCCGCTGGAGAGATCGAGCGTTATGTTGAGAAGGGTACCGCCTACACGCTCTTAATACAGGATCCTACGGGGCAATGCCCGCCAAATGGCCGAACGGATAATCACATATTTAATGATGTCCTGTATCAACTCATCTTCGACGTAATGGCTGAGCGCCATCTGCGTAATGGGGATTCATATAAAGCCGGCATGTACCGCCATGCAGCGAATATGGCTTTTAATAGCATCATGCGTTGGCGCCGATCAGATGATCCCTGGGCGGGGTCCTTCTACATCACCAAGAACTACTTTGACCCAGAAGAACGCATCGGATACCAGCCGGCAAGCCAATACAGCAATTACAGCGGTGCGGTAATGTATCACCTTGCTGAATCGTATCACACCCGGAAAAATCAGATTGAAGAGCATCCCACAGCGGCTGAAGTTGGCGGGTTTGTGCTTGAGATGGATGAACGGTTTGGGAGCGTAGTGGCAAATGCAGGTGGCATGCAAGTCTTTGCAAACCTGCGAGGGGACTCCGTGCCCAAGTATGATACCTACTGGACCCCGCTTGGCGTAATGCGTTTTTCTAGACCGGGCTGGGAGAGCCGGCTTGGTCCGTCTGACGGAGCAAGAGACTATCTGTTTGAGGAAGCCGTCTCATTTGGCCCTACATGGAGCGTAGGCACCCAGTGGGTTCGCCTTGCAATGGCTGGGGAGCATTATCAGGGCACGTTGCGTGTAGACATGGAGCACCCGTTGCTCGTGCGTTTCTCTATTCTGTATGCACCGGTGACTGGGGTGGGTGGGCCCAATTTCTTTCATGAATTTATCGTCACTCCCGATGGAGTCCTCAGTTCCGTACATTCGCCGCACAATTTCCGATTCGGCATCACCCTTCCTTTGTTGGAAGACGATGGTCGTGAACTCGATGTGCAGGTAGTTGACCGCATCGCCTCAACCTCCTATCCTGAGGAAATCAGCAATGGCGATTCACAACACTTTATTGCGGTAAATGAGGAGCCGGTTGTTCTTGAAGAAGAAGAATCTGTACTGAGCACCTATGGATGGCTGCGACCTGTCCGTTTAACCTCGGACGCAAAGCAGGTCAAAGTTTTCACCTATCCTCGATCGGCTGATGACCCTGAAGCTCTAGAAGTGCAAGCAAGTTTTGAGATGAACGATGCTGGATTCTCTTCTGTCCTGGGAAAAGTAGAGGGTTCGCTATACATCGGAAGGTACGCTGCAGGAGGCATCGGAAAAACACTTCATCTAAACGACAGCGATACGCCCGACGTCGAATTTGATGCCCCGTGTGCATTTATCGTTCAGCATGCTGAAGGCAAAATAACGGCTATTGAAACCGACACAGACGTAATGGCACAAGTACAGGGAACGTCACTATCGTTAAGCGCCTTCGTAAAAAAAGAACTGTGAAATCAAACAATATTGATTGAACGGGATAGAAGACACCCATCCTATCTAATTATTTATATCAAACAGACGCTAACAGCACATGCAATGGAATAAGCCTCCAGAGATGGAGATTGATACTACTAAAACGTATAACGTATCTATTGAAACAGAGAGGGGTACCATCGAACTTGAACTGTATCCTCAATATGCTCCGAATACGGTTAATAATTTTGTCTTCCTTGCAAAGCAAGGCTATTACAATGGAGTAACATTTCACCGGGTCATCAACAATTTCATGATCCAAGGTGGCGACCCAACTGGCACAGGAAGAGGCGGCCCTGGGTATGATTTTGGAGACGAGTTCAATAACAATCCACTCGTACACGAGCGCGGCGTTATCTCTATGGCTAATGCCGGCCCGAACACAAACGGAAGTCAATTTTTCATCACTCACGATCCTCAGCCTCACTTGAATGGACGCCACACTGTATTTGGTAAAGTTACCAAAGGCCAGGATGTTGTGGACGCGGTTCGTCAGGGTGACACGATGCAGGTAACTGTAAGCGAATAATACTTTATCGCATCGCATTCTTTAAAGGATTTGTATTGGTCTATGCCAGTGCAAATCCTTTTTTTATTTCTCAAAGCCCTCAACCAACACCAGGTCGCTTTCTGAACGTTCTACCTGGCCAAACAAAATGCGGCTCTTATCGCTAGAGACCGAAAGCGCTGGATCCATTCGAGGAATAGATTTCTGAACGACATACAGCGTGTCTGACTGACCCGTTTCGAAATGTGTGTATGCAATAAAGGTTGGTTGGCCTCTATGAACATGATATACACCTTGTTCATCGACCACCCAGCTGCCCCAATCTCTTGGATCTATGTTATTCAACCTCAAAGAAGGCTCAGATCCATCCAGTGGTAATTCCCATAGTCCTTCAGCATCCTGCAAAGTATAAAAGACCGACTGGCTGTCCATTGACTCTACAGGCCCAAACCCTCCTTCCGTCGTTATTTGCTCCTCCTCTGAGGTCGCTAGATCCTGCTTCCACACCTGCCAGGATCCCGTTCGATTGGAGCTGAAATAGATAGACGAACCATCACGGGACCAGCTTGCTGCCAGGTTATCAGCACCCGCTTTAGTGATTTGTTGCGGGTTTAAATTGTCAAGATCAACGGTAAACACGTGCGCTTCGCCATCGGGCCGGCCCGTAAATAACAGGCTTTTTCCCTCCGGTGACCAACGTGGTGTGCTTGTGAATGGACCATTAAACTGGGTCACCTTCATCGGATTTCTCCCCGAGGAGTCACTCACCCAAATCTCATACGTACCGGATCGATTAGACGTAAATGCGATCTGTGAGCCGTCAGGTGAAAACTGAGGGTGCATATCCCACCTGGACGAACGAATTATGGGACTGGCTGCTTCATCTACTCCAGGAGAGAAAGACCAGATATTGGTTTCGCCAGCCCCTTTCATATAGGCCAAACGATCAACCGATATATTGGGGAAATAAGCATACTCATCAGGGACTCCAATGAGCACAGGTGAACCCCCTAGGGCTCGAATTTTCCACAAACTGGCGCGCCCACTTCTGTTTGACGAGAATAAAAGATGCTTTTCATCAACCCAATCGTGTCCGTTTATATTCCGATGTTCTTTGGTTACCTGGTTCAAATCGGAACCGTCCACCGATATGGTAAACAAGTCTTGCATTCCTTCACTCTCACTCCTGGTAAAACTGATGGTCTGACCATCGGGAGAAAAGGCAGGATCATGGTCTCCCCACATGTGTGAAGGAGGAGCCGTTAGTTTTGTTCGTTCGCTGGTATCCAGAGAAAGTAAATAAATACTGTATGCCGACTCACCCTCGAGGCGGTCATTAAAGGCCAACAGGCTGCCATCGGGAGACCAGGTGAGGTCACCATAGATATTAAAACCACAAGATCCTATCTGCCGGGAATTCCCCCCAAAGGCCGTGACCATCCAGATCGTACACTCGCTGCCATCTTTTTTAATGTAGGCCACCTGCGTCCCGTCGGGCGACCATGCCGGCATGAAATCACGCTCGGGTGATGAAGTCAGCCGAAGCATCGATTCTGTCCCGATGAGCTTCACATAAATGTCTGTATTGTCTCCGTCCGGACCTGCCCAGGAAAAGGCGACGTGTTTACCATCAGGAGAAAGAATTGGCCGGCCTTCAAATCCAGGAAACGAGGTAAGTGGCACGGTAGTGTAGCTCCTGGACGTCAATGTTGGAGCGCGCAGAAAAAACCACAGTCCGCCGGCTATCAGAGCAACCACAAAAAGACCCGCAATGAACCACTTTCCGAAGATTGATAACTGCTTTGAATCATCGGTAACTGGTTCTATACCAGGATTGACATTCAACGAGGGAATAACTCCTGGTATACTATCTCCTCTTCGATCAATCTCAGGGCTCAGTATGAGCCGGTACCCAACTTTCGGAATGGTTTCGATAACCCCTGGCTGGCGAGGATTATCATTGAATATTTTTCTCAGTTCAGAAATCGAACGGGTCAACACATCATCAGTGACGATAGTGCCTTCCCAAACCGTCTCCAGTAGATAATCTCTCGTCACTGTTTCACCGGGAAAATCAACCAGGCACAACAACACATCCATGATCTTTGGTTCTATCCGTACAGCCCCTTCTTCTCCACGTATGCGGTGTTGCTGAGGCTGAATTAGCCAGGGGCCCAGATAAAAATCCAATGTTCGTTTGTTAATCATCGTTCACTATTCTGAATCAGTATAAAATACGGTGTTTAGGCACCATAGTTAGCCCCTCAGAAAACCTTCAGAAAAATTAAAGCCGCTTTTCAGGACTAAAAAGCACGTGTGAGCCTACCATGATTCCTATTGGAGACACACTTCCGTAGGTTTATACATTTTTTTTCTGAGTCATGAAATCGTTTACCCATTTTCTAATTTACTCGATCATTTACTTCTTCGCATTTGCCCCTTTACCGGCATGCGCCCAACAAACGGCTTATCAGTACCCAGAGGCTGAGCGCAGCCTGACTGCTGAAATGCATCACGGTATTAGCGTCAAAGATCCCTATCAATGGATGGAAAATCTTGAGTCTGATACCTTGCATACGTGGATGGGTGCTCAAGACGAACTCACGATGTCGTATCTGAATGACAAAAACATCGTGTCAACGTTAAAAAACCGAATCTCCGCATTAAGAAACTATGCAACGGTTGGAGCTCCTATTTTGAGAGGAGATGTAACTTTCTTAACCCGGCGCAATGCGGGCCAGGTGGTTGGAAGCCTGTATTATCACACTCAAACGGATAAGGAAGAACATTTACTCGTTGATATCGAATCCATCTTAAATGAAGGTAATTCAGCATCTGTCACGTCGATGAGCCCATCAGGATCGTGGATTACATATAATGCTGCGGAGGGTCAATCCAGGTGGCGAACCACCCATGTATTACCTGTAAGGGAGAATGCTCAACCCAAAGAAGCATTAACTGGATTTTATGGTGGACGAAGCAATATTACCTGGAAAAACGACGAATCGGGATTTTTCTATACCCGATACGACATCCCCGAAGATACTCAAGCACCCCTGGGCATTCCCAGCATCTATTTTCATAAGGTAGGTACCGACCAAAATGAAGACCACCTGATATACACGCATTCCGATTCAAATTTGGCCTTTAGCCTGCGTGTTACACATGACGATGACTTCCTGGTTATAAGCGGCTCCCAAAACGGGGGTACCTTTAATGGGTTGGAAGAGCGCATTTTTTATATGCCTCTCGGCAGGAAGAATGCTAAGGTGAAAGAACTATTTGAAGACTACCCCGCACAGTATGCATTCGAAGGAAGCGATGCTTCTCTGTTTAGAATAAGAACCTCCCTGGACGCCCCTAACCTCCGCCTTATCGAAGTGGACCTCAATAAGCCAGAGAAGAACCATTGGCAAGTCATTCTTCCCGAGCAGGAGGAATCCATCCAAGCAGTCAGTGAAGTAGGAAAAAGCCTGGTTGTTCAATACACCAGAGATGCGCGAACCGTTCTACGGGTGTATGACCACAAAGGAGATCTTATCGATGAGATTGACCGTTTGTCTCCTTCCGTCTATAGCCTGGGTGACAACCGAAAACATACGAAGGCTTATTACGGGGTATCAAATCTCACAGATCCGGGAGCTATCTATGAGTTGGATGTCACAACAGGAAAAGATCGGTTGTTCTTCCGTCCCGAACTCCCTTTTAATCCTGATAACTTTACTACCAAACAAGTCTTTTACGAAAGCAAGGATGGGACAAAGGTACCCATGTTTCTCATCTACCAGAAAGGACTCGAACTGAATGGTGAGAACCCTGTCTTTTTATACTCTTATGGGGTTTGGAGTTGGTCCGCTTTTCCCTGGCAGCAGCATATGATACCCTGGATAGAAGCTGGGGGTATTTATGCGGTAGCCAATATCAGGGGAGGCGGGGAGTATGGAGAATCGTGGCACCAGGCGGGAATCAGGCACAACAAACAAAACGGGATTGACGATTATCTCGCTGCTGCTGAGTGGCTGATTGATAATGACTATTCTTCCAGTCAACTCATTGTGGCAAATGGAGGGAGTGCAAGCGGTGTTCTGCCTGGAGCTGCCATTATTCAAAGGCCAGACCTGTTCGGCGCTGCTGTGATCAATTTCCCGAGCCTGGATAAAATCAGGTACCCGCTTTTTGGCTCTGCCAAGTCATGGATGCCTGAATTTGGTGACCCTTCAAACAAGGATGACTTTGAATCCCTTTATGCTTATTCCCCCTATCATAATGTACAGCCAGGCACGTGCTACCCACCTACATGGGTTCATGTCGGTGAAAAAGATGAGACCACAACACCAATGCACGGCTATAAATTTACTGCCCAATTGCAGCACGCCCAGGACTGTGACAACCCTATCCTGCTAAAAATCGCGTGGGGGGCTGGGCACAGTTATGGGCTGACTCCTGAGCAAGGCTTCGAAACGCAAGCACAGGAACTGGCTTTTCTTTTCAAGGCCCTGTCTCTTCGGGAGGATGCTCATTAAAGAAATATCCTCCTTCTTAATAGCGAAGAAAAAAGGTCTGCAATATGCACATATATTGCAGACCTTTTTGTATATAGGTTCTCTCTTAAAAACTATTCTCTTCATTATGAAGCGTTGTGCCTTTCTAACAATGGATAACATGAAATCCTTTGTTAGTGATGATAAACTTGCTGTCGACGTTTTACTAAACATGGACTGGGAGGTGGAAACCATCCCCTGGCGCCAGCCTAACATTGATTGGGATGCATTTGACGTGGTCGTTATCCGGTCTACATGGGATTATCACGATGATCCTGATTTGTTTATTAAGGTGCTTCGCCAGATAGAGGCATCTGATACCCGCCTGGAAAATGCACTAGCCCCGGTTAAATGGAATGTAGACAAACGGTACTTGCATGATTTAGAAAATAAAGGAGTTCGTGTTGTCCAAACGTCTTTTGGCTCAGATTTAAATGAGGAACGTCTAAGTGAACTCACCCGGTCCTATCACAATGAAGACTTCATTATCAAGCCTGTAATCAGCGCGAGTGCAAAGAACACGTTTCGAGTTTCTCCGGGGAACGTCCCTTTTGAGGATCTCGTTGCTGCTTTCAAAAATAAAGACTATATGGTGCAACCGTTTATGCGCCATATAGTGGAAGAGGGTGAGTTTTCGTTGTTCTTCTTTAATGGAAACTACAGTCATTGCATTCGCAAAGTACCCAAACACAATGACTTCAGGGTTCAAGAAGAGCACGGCGGTCTTATCAAGGCATGCCCCCCCACTCTGAAGCAGTTAAACTGTGCCCAACGCGTTCTTGATAACCTGGATTATACCGTCTTATATGCCCGCGTTGATTTAGTGCAAGACGAAAACGGCGATTATGCTCTTATGGAACTAGAGTTGATTGAGCCTTCTCTCTATCTCAGAATGGATCCAGAAGCTCCTACCCGATTTGCTCGCGCTATTGAAGCCATCCCGCTCTAACCTGAAGTAATAGCCCTACCATTTAAACGATTTTTTTGCCCGATCGTGATCATACGCCTCTTACTCGTTGCGTTCAGCATATTTATAGTTTGGCTTATCTATTTGACCAATACGGGTCAATCGAGTGATATCTTGCTTGTTGTTCAGCACGTTCCTTATGGAGACAAGGCTGGCCACGTTATCCTTGCTGGTATCCTCGCTTTACTCGTAAACCTCGTACTAAAATTCCGGATGGTTGGCCCAGGAAAATTCAAATTCCCCCTGGGTACAATAATCACTTCAGTCATTGTCGTCCTTGAAGAATGGTCCCAACGCTATATCCCCTCACGGACTTTTTCTGGGTGGGATCTGTTTAGTGATTTCATCGGCATTACTATTTTCACTATGTTGGCATACGTCATCCATAGGTACTTACAGAAAAAATAAGTATGCCCACCATCAGATTTGCCAACCACACTGTAGAGTGCGAAACAGGAGATAACCTTCGGCGCGTTCTACGTAAAAACAAGCTCCCCCTTTATAATGGGGCTGCCCCTATTATCCACTGCAGAGGATTAGGTACGTGCGGAACCTGCGCAGTACGCATAGAAGGCGAGGTATCTGAAATGACAGGCATTGAACGATGGCGGTTGAGCGTCCCTCCCCACAATAAAGAAAACGGCCTACGGTTGGCCTGTCAGTGCCAGGTCCTTGGAGACCTCACCCTTACCAAGTATGAGGGGTTATGGGGTCATAAGCAGGAGATCAAACACACTCCTTGATCCCACAGTTTAGCCATCACAGTTTGGCCATCACAGTTTAGCCATCTATTTCGCTGAGCTTCACTGGCCGGCCTTCGCGGTAAGATTTCCAGGCAGCCAGGCCAATTACTACAGGCATCCGCCCATCTAACCCGGTTACTTCTGGCTCGCTGTCATCAACCAGCATCTGTATAAATGCTTCGAGTTCTGCCTGGTATGCGTCCATGTAGCGTTCCAGAAAAAAGTACGGTGGTTTAGCCGATGAAATACCATCGTTGTTGCTCAGCACAAGTGTGCTTGTTTTTTCGTTTTCCACCTGGATGGAGCCCTTAGACCCAAACCACTCTACCCGCTGATCATACCCATACTCGGATTGACGGCAATTGTTGATCGTGCCTATTGCGCCGTTTTCAAATTTGAGTGTGATGATGGTTGTATCGATATCGTTTGCGTAGCTTCCTATTTGGGGATCAACCATCACGCCTCCAACAGCATACACTTCTTCTACCTCGCACCCCATTAAATAGCGCACCATATCAAAATCATGAATGGTCATGTCCAGAAAAATGCCGCCTGAGCCTTTCAAATAATCGAGTGATGGAGGTGCAGGATCACGGCTGGTCAGATTCAGAATCCGAGGCTCCCCATAGGCACCGCTTTCGATCAATTGCCGGGCTTCCCGATACCCTTTATCAAATCGCTTATGAAAGCCGATCTGCAGCTTTACTCCGTGTTGCTTCACCACATCCAGAGCTTCGTCGATCAATCCCAGGTTAATCGAAATAGGTTTCTCACAAAATATATGTTTCCCTGCTTCGGCAGACTGAATCATAAAAGGAGCGTGGGTATCTGTTGATGAACAGATGATTACCGCTTCGATGGCAGGATCCTTTAAAATCTTTCGGTGGTCTTCATACACATGCTCGATTCCGAGTTCGGATGCCAGTTTTTTAGCTGCATCGAAGTTGATGTCGGCAATTGCAATGGGGTTTGCAGAAGGAATGAGATGCGCTAATGCTTTAGCATGGATCTGGGCAATTCTGCCAGCACCAATAATACCTACAGGGACGGGTGTAGTCATGGGGGTTAATAACCTAGTTTTTTCAGAAAGTCTCTATTGTTTGCAGCACTTTGCATGGGGGTGCCCATGCCCGGTAAGACGTCTTGCTCGACCACTATCCATCCGCTATAATCCTTGTCTTCAAGAAAGGAAAGCACCCCAGCGAAGTCGACGGTACCCTTACCCAATTCAGGAAAAACGCCCTGCCCAATCATCTGCTGATAGCTCCAGTTATGATGGATAGCCTGCTGCACCACTTCGGGGTTGAAGTCCTTGAAGTGAACGTGCCATACACGATCGTATATGCGGTTTAGATCAGCAACCGGATCTCCACCTCCCAAGGCATAATGGCCCGTATCGAAGCATAACCCCAGCAATCCGGGATCTGTATTGTTCAGAAAGTAATCGATTTCATGGGGCGTTTCGACATACGTGGCGCCATGGTGATGAATGATCGAGCGCAATCCTGTCTCCTGCTTTACAGCCTCAGCCACTTTTGTTGCGCCATCGAGATACACGTTCCACCCCAATTCATTCAGTCGATGCTCTTCCCTGATCCTACCCGAAAAGTTAGATCGCTCTGGTACCGTACTGTGATCATCACCGATTATGACAAAGCAGTCTTCGCCGGCTACCTCCGCCATTAGCTGGGCAGTTCTAACAGCCGCTTCTACGCCCTTTTTGTGATAGTCCGCGTCATAGAGGCGTACAGAAACCCAAGAGCCCAAAAGCGTAAGCTGATGCCTGCCTAATTCAGCTTTTAGCTCTTGAGGGTCCGTTGGCATAAACCCCCAGTCTCCCAGCTCAGTCCCGGCATATCCTGTCTGCTCCATCTCTACCAATACCTTTTTGTATCCCGCCCGATCACCTGCTGTATTTTCAATGACCCCCCAGGAGCAAGGGGCATTTGCTATCCTGATCTTCTGCGTATTCGTCATAATCCTCCTAAAACTTTCGGCTCCAGGTATCTAACCAGCGCTCGACTACCACTTTTGTCTGGGTAAAGAATTCTACAGCGTGCCGGCTTTGTCCATGCAGATCTCCAAAGAAACTGCTCTTCCAACCGGAGAATGGAAACTGTGCCATTGGGGCAGCTACGCCTATGTTGATGCCCACATTACCAGCCTGTACATCATGTCGGAATCGACGAGCATTTGCTCCACTGCTCGTGAAGATACAGGCCATATTCCCATACTCACCACTGTTCACAAACTGGATAGCTTCATCAATCGAATCGAGATGAATCAAGCCCATGACCGGTCCAAATATTTCTGTTCGGACGATCTTACCATCAAGGGGAATATCCTTTAAGATGGTCGGCGTGATAAAATTGCCTTTTGCATCGCCGGCTCCTTGTCTACCATCCAGTACAAGTTTTGCGCCTTCAGAAACGCCTTCCTGAATAATCGACTCGATGCGCTGTTTGCTTTGTGGTGTAATAACGGGGCCCATCTGTACACCCTCATCGAGGCCATTGCCCGTCACCCTGGATCGCGCTGCGTCAACGAGTTGGTCGGTGATCGCTCCGTGATTACCAACCGTCACAACCATTGACGCTGCAAGGCATCGTTGGCCGGCACATCCGTAGACGCTATCCGTAACGATTTTAGTCGTCATTTCCGGATCGGCATCCGGTAAAATGATGATAGGGTTTTTTGCCCCTCCTTGCGCCTGTACCCGCTTTCCAAACTTAGCAGCTCGTTCATACACATACCGGGCTACCGGCGTGGAGCCTACAAAACTGATGGCTTTGATTTCTGGATGTTCTAGCAGCGTATCAACCACATCCCTGCCACCGTGTACCATGTTGAGCACTCCGGCAGGTAAATCCAGTTGCTCTATCAATTCAAACACTTTGGCCATCGTCAGCGGCACCTTTTCAGAGGGCTTGACAATGAACGTATTTCCACACGCTATAGCGTAAGGCAGAAACCAAAAGGGAATCATCCCGGGAAAGTTAAACGGTGCAATACATGCACACACACCTAACGGCTGCCGAATCATGTACTCGTCGATGCCGCGCGCTATATCCTCTGAGTATTCGCTCTGGATCATAACGGGCATCCCACAGGCAACCTCTACATTTTCGATGGCTCTTCGAAGCTCACCTCGGGACTCGGCCAACGTCTTCCCACATTCAATTGTTATGAGTTGAGCGATCTCATCAACGTGATCCTCGAGCAATGCTTTTAGCTTGAACAGATATTGAATACGCGTATTTGTGGGCGTATTCCTCCACTCAGGAAATGCGGCGGCGGCGGCCCTTACGGCTTCATTTACCTCGGCACTGGTACCCAAAGGCACGTTCGCGATTACTTCCAGTGTGGCTGGATTATCGACAGCAAGTGTATCTCCACCACTTTTTTTCCAGGCTCCGTCAATGTAATGGGGTAAAGGATTCATCATGTTTCGGGTTTCACAAATAGTAGCGTTGTGCTTTTTTGCCTTCTTTATAGACTTCGAACGATTTCTGTGTGGTTGATACTTCAGAGACTTCGGCAACGGGTACTTCCCACCAGGCGTACCCTTCCACGTTTTGGTAGATATCCGTCTTCACATAAATGACAGTGGTTGTTGCTATCTTCTTTGCCTCTTCCAATGCGGCCTTGACGGAATCAATCGTATCGCACTCAATGACGTGGGCACCCAGAGACCGTGCATTTGCAGCCAAGTCCACGGGAAGCGGTCCGCCGTTCAAGTGTCCATTTGACCGGTACTTGTACTGTGTCCCAAATCGCTGGCTGCCGACATACTCAGAAAGCCCGCCGATGCTGGCAAATCCGCTATTATCAAGTAGAACCACTGTTAGTTTATAGCCTTCCTGAATCGAAGTGATAAGCTCTTGCGCCATCATGAGGTAACTGCCATCACCGACCATTACGTACACTTCCCGATCTGGATCAGCCATTTTTACACCTAAACCGCCGGCGATTTCGTATCCCATGCAGGAGTACCCGTATTCAAGGTGATACCCTTTAGGGTCTCGTGTCCTCCACAACTTGTGAAGGTCACCCGGCATACTTCCAGCTGCACACAACACAACATCTTTAGGAGCAGAAGCCGAGTTGACTGCCCCGATAACCTCTCCCTGGCTAACAGGCACACCATGGTCCAGGTTGTAAACCTGCTCAACCTTATTGTCCCATTCCTTGTTATAGGTTGCAGTCTGTTCTCTATACGCAGAGTCTACCGAAAAGCCGCTTAGTGCATCGTGCAATGCTTCCAGAGTCACTTTTGCATCGGCGACAAGGGGAAGTGCGCCCTGTTTAAATGCGTCAAACTCTGCAATATTGATATTAATAAAACGCACGGATTCGTCCTGCCAAGCTGACTTGGATTGGCTCGTAAAGTCACTGTATCGCGTACCAATGCCAATCACCAGGTCAGCTTCTTTTGCAACTGCTACAGCACCTGGCGTCCCAGTTACTCCTACTGCGCCTAGGGCACAGGGGTCGTTGTACATCATGCTCCCTTTACCGGCCATGGTTTCAGCAACTGGAATCCCGGTGTCTTTAACGAACGAACGTAAGGCATCGGTCGCTTCACTGTAAATAACCCCTCCCCCTGCAATAATCATGGGCCGTTTACTTTCTTTAATCCATTGAACGGCCTTGTTCAATAAACCAGCATCCGGTCTCGGCCGGCCAATGTACCAGACTTTTTTCTCGAACAAGTGAGCAGGGAAGTCAAAGGCTTCGGCCTGAACATCCTGCGGCATAGCCAGCGTAACGGCCCCCGTCTCACTCTGCGAAGTCAGGACACGCATTGCTTCTGGCAAGGCGGTAATCAATTGCTCAGCCCTATTAATCCTATCCCAATACCGGGACACTGGTTTAAACGCATCGTTAGCACCTATATCCTGGGTAAACGGCATCTCAATCTGCTGCAGCACCGGGGCTACATTCCTGCGGGCAAAGATGTCTCCAGGCAGTAGGAGAACAGGTATACGATTCACCGTCGCGAGTGCGGCGCCAGTGACCATATTGGTAGCACCAGGTCCTATAGACGTTGTACACGCCAGCGCCCCAAGTCGATTTTTCATCTTCGCGTATGCTACAGCGGTGTGCACCATTGCCTGTTCATTGCGGCACTGGTAATACGGAAACGAATCGGCTTCCTGGTGAAGGGCTTGCCCAAGGCCAGCCACATTACCATGTCCAAATATGCCAAAACAGCCTGCAAAAAATGAATGCTGTTTAGAGTCTCTCTCGACGTTCTGGTTTTTCAGGTATTGAATTGTTGCTTGTGCAACGGTGAGCCGTTTTGTTTTCATGGTATCTAGGGGTTAGAATCCTCCATGGTTGTCTACAAACGTGTGGACCTCGTCCAGCGTGGGCATAAAGTTCGCACATCCGTGCCGGGTTACAACGATAGCGCCGCATGCATTTCCCATACGGCATGCCTTATACCAGTCCCATCCCTGCAAAAAGCCATAAGTAAAGCCACCGGCAAAAGCATCGCCAGCACCAAGGACATTGAGCACTTCAACAGGAAATCCAGGTACTCTCACTTCAGATTTTCCTTTCTCAAAAACTGAGCATCCATCCGAACCACGTTTTACAATCAATACTTCTACGCCCCTTTCTAAGATATTCTGAATCGCAGTGTCAATGTTGCCTTTTATTTCTGGCGCGGAGATTTGCTGGTGTTTAATTGTAACCTGGCTGCTGTCTCGAAGGCTTGCAGCAAGCACTTCTTCTTCGGTCCCAATTACCACTTTTACACGAGGCAAAAGAGCCCGGACCATCACGCCATACGCTCTTGGATCAAACCACTGGTCGGCTCGAAAATCCAGGTCCAGGAATAAAGGGACCCCAAGCTGATTGGCATGTTCAGCGGCGAACAACGTAGACGTCTTACTCGGGTCACGGCTCAACGCATTGCCAGATAAGACAATCACCTTAAATTTCTCCAATCCTGTTTCCAGCACATGATCAATAGTGATTTGCAAATCCGCTGCGTTGTTTCTGTAATACACCAGGGGAAATCGATCGGGGGGTTCAATGCCCAAAATCACAGCCGAGGTGCGCCCTTCAACGGTTGGGATATAGGTGGTAACAATCCCTTCATCCTGCAAGAAACGCATGATAAACTTTCCGACCTGATCATCTCCTATAGCCGTGAGCAGTGCGGTATGCAAAGATAATCGGCTGCAACTGACTGCTATGTTGGTCGATGAGCCGCCAACAAAAGCGCCAAACGAAGTAATCTCTTCGAACGGGGCACCGATATCATTTGAGTACAGATCAATGGATGATCGGCCAAAGGTAAGTACATCGTACTTCTTAGAACTATCCATAGGCTTTCTTAAAATGCTCTGCTTGGCCTGTAGCACCTAACAATTCAAATCGCTTCTCCATCAATGCTACAAACTCTCTTATATACGTTTTGCCAGGGACAACTAGATCAATCTGGTCAGGAGAATCTCTAAAATATTCCCTATGAACCCTCGCCCATAGGAGCCTCATATCGGTTGCAATATTCACCTTGCAAATGCCATACTTGATCGACTGCTGCAGCTCTTCCGGTTCTACGCCTTTTGCGTTTACATTCATCTTTCCTCCGGCATCGTTAATGCGATGGACCTCATCAACATTCACCTTGGATCCTCCGTGGAGTACCAAAGGGAATGCTGGCAACCGGCGCTGAATGTCTTCCAAAATATCGAATTGCAATCCCTGTCCGCCTGAAAACTTGTAGGCCCCATGGCTTGTGCCCACTGCAACAGCCAGGGTATTACATCCTGTTTCCCGTACAAAAGCCTCGCATTCGTCAGGATCTGTATATTTCGCCTTCCTTTCGTCTACTGATATATCGTCCTCAACGCCGCTGAGCACACCCAATTCTGCTTCAACAAACACTTCGTACTTCTTCGCCAGGTTCACCACTTTTGCTGTTCGCTCGATATTCTCTTCGAAAGGGCTGTGCGAGGCATCAATCATCACGGAAGAGTACCTGCCCGACCGAATGGCACGTGCGCAATGCTCCTCATTACCATGATCGAGATGGGTTGCAAAAAGCGCTCGGGGAAATTGCCTGTATGCAGCCATGATCATGTTGTCCAACATCTCAGGAGACGCATAATCCCGCGCATAGGGCGTCATCTGCACGATAAACGGGGATTGTGTTCTATCAGCAGCTTCAAATAGAGCAAGTACTTGCTCCATGGAAAACACATTGACTGCGGCCAACGCGTACTTTCCATAACACGCTTTAAATAAACGACTGGCAGGGACCCGGGGCATTACTCAAAAGAGATTTAGTGGTATGTAGGAGTATAGCCCTCATCTTCCAATTTATCTACAGGCAAGAACACCTTTTTCTACCGGGTACAATAGTATACCACCAGATAGTTATACGATGGTGGACGAGATCGAGAGATGAGAAATCAAAAAAATAAAAAGAGGCTTCGGGTATAAAACCCGAAGCCTCTTTTTTTAGCTCCCTCAATGGTCCATCATAAATATCATTTAAGTACTGTCATCCGGCTGGTTTCAATTCGTACTTCCTGATCCATGCGTGCCACTACACGATACAAGTACATTCCCGATGCAAGAAGGCTGGCATCAATTTCAAATGTACGGGACGTTCCAGCAGCAAATGATCGTTCCGGAATAGAGAGAACCTTTCGACCAAGGATATCATAGATTTCTACACTTACCGTAGCAGCAGCCGGCAAGTCGAATTGAACCGTCGTAGTTGGATTAAACGGGTTCGGATAGTTACCCTGCAATGAGAATTGCTGAGGCAACCCATACTCGTCCTCATTACTCGTTATTTCTCCACGTGTCAGAACCACCGACAGCGTATCTCCAGCCGTGATGAAACTGCCATCTGTTGCGGATGCGCTGTGATAAAGGGTGATCGTCCCATTCAAATCAACACCGGCTGAGGTAAGCAGCGTGGCAACATCACCGAAGGTTGATGAAAACATAGGATCGCTAGATACAGATACCAGCACCACGCTCTCAAGGGCTTCATCTAATCCCAACTCCCATGTATAGTAGACGTTGTTAGCGTTTGCATCTCCGCCCGACCAGGTTACCTCAAATGGCGTTGCTGGATCACCAGCTAAAACGATCATTTGTCCTTCGGATGGCGAGTCGATTAGTGGAGCATTCGGAGCCACATTGCCGCTTGCAAGCAGTTGACCGCGCAATTCACCGGAAGGAAAGCCTACAGAATGGATATTCACATAAAGCTGTTCATCAAATAAATAGCTTCGTTGATCCTGCGTTAATGCAAACGTATTTTCAGCAGCGGCGAATTGACCACTCGTGCTATCTTCTCCTATTGTTGTAGTCAAAAATAACTCAACGCCTCCATTCTCAATACTTGACCCCAAATGGATATGGGCACCACCAGCTATATTAGGGTCAAAATTCGACTCAAGACCGCTGAAAGCTCCAGAGACGACCAGTGTGGTATCACTTACAAGAGCAAGAATTCCACCTGACGCAGAAGAAGGCATAGCAATTTCTACACTATCTGCTATCACTTCATTATTAAAGGACAGATAAGCTTCTATAGGACGGTAGGCAAAAGGTGTGATTTGCCCCCTGATTTCTCCTCCATTGTACGCTTCAGTGTGGATATTGAAATAATTACCAGCGCTTAGAAGGGTGCCTTGGAATTCCTCATCAAGCTCGAAGGTATTGTTAGCAGATTCAAAAGTACCACTCAGGTTGTCACCCGCAAGATCAGGTACTAGTGCCACCACAACACCACCATCTATCCCTAGAGATCCGCTATGAATATGAGCACCTATTTCAGAAGCAAAAGGACTATCTACGGTAAAAGCACCGCTCACAACCAGTTGGCCAGCGAGTATCTCAACCATCGCTCCACCAATACCTCCAGAGTTATTAGGTGTTGTTTCGGCTCTTCCCGAGAAAACGGCACGAAGAGGGATTGATGAAACGGGTAATAACTGACCTCGAAGTTCACCCGGTGCATTAAATGCCGTGTGGATATTCACATAGTTACCCCTCTCTTGTAATGCATCAATATTTGCCTCCTCTGCAGTAAACGAGTTATCATTTATACTAAATGTACCGCTCAATCCATCTGCAGCTACTGTTGCAGTTAAAGGAAAAGCAACCCCGCCGTTCTGGCCCGCCAGGCCATCATGAATATGCGAACCACCACCAATATTGGGATCAAATGCATCATTTAATCCGCTAAAGCTTCCACTTGCCCACACATCGCTACCGCTCAATTCTACTAGCACTGAACCTGAACCCAGGCTTGCATTAGCCGGTACTTCGTTGGATCCACTAAGATCGGCAATAAAAGGTGCACTCGATAAGGCCACCATCTGACCGCGTACTTCTCCTGCTGGATAACCGGTAGAATGAACATTGAGGTAGATACTCCGGTTTGCAAATAGCTCTTTTTGCTCTTCAGTAATGGGGAATGTATTGTCAGCAGGCAAAAACGAACCACTTAGATTATCATCAGCTGTTTGAGCAACGAGGAAAAACTCAATGCCTCCATTCTGACCAGCCATACCTGCATGCAAATGAGCACCACCGGCTACATTGACATCAAACTCACTTGTCAAGTTGCTAAACGAACCGGATACAATTAATACCGAATCTTGCACTTCTGCTATGAGATTACCCTGGCCTGTGCTTGTTGTTACGGGGACCTCGGAGCTGCCTGATATGACTGCTTTATACCCCTGACTAACTGCAGGCAGCATTTGTCCACGTAGCTCACCGCCCGGATAGGCTGTTGTATGAATGTTTACATAGAGGTACCGGTTTGCCAGCGAATCAACAAGGCCTTCTGATACTTCAAACTCGTTTTCTGCAGCATCAAAAGCAGCACCACGTAGGTCATTATCAACAGTGGCATTTAAGAACACGGCTATCGGGCCGCCGCTTCCGGCCAATCCTTTATGGAGATGCGCACCGCCAGCAATATCACTGGCATAATCTCCTTCTAGATTTTCTAATGAGCCTGAAACCGTCAATGTAGATCCATCCAGCAAACCTTCCAGCACCCCGGCGCCTCTGCTCACATTCGCAGGAGTCTGGTTTCCCCCTGACAATACAGCGCGATAGAGTGTTGGATTTGCTTCGGCAGGAGATGCATTGGTCAGCTTCCAGCTATCTAAAATCCCGTTAGCTCCTGCTACGCGTGAAAGGCTTTTGCCCGATGCAGGTAGTTCAACAAAGGCATCTGCTTCCCAAAGGCCAGCATCAACAGCTATTCCTGCTCGTTGGTGCCCAGCTGATCCATATTCCATGTAATCAACCAGGCTTGCTGGATCTCCAAAGCTTGTTGTCGTGGGAAGATACAACCCAACTTCCCCATCCATATCACCAAGATCTGGCCATGAAAGGACCAGATATTCACCTGCAGGAATTGTTGTATTACCTGACAATACGGTTAATTCTGAAATCCTTGGGTAGAGAGGAAAATTACAGAGGAAATACTCGGATACATCAATGGCTTCACTCGCCGGATTGTGCAGCTCTACCCATTCTGGGGCACCCTGAAAATCGGTGCCATCCAGACCAATTTCGCTGATGTAGACCTGTGCTTGTCCTGGTACTGAGTACATAAATAGAGCTAAGAGGAGCAGTATAAAATGAGTGGTAGATCTTTTTTTCATGAGTCCTTTTTTTGATTTTGAGGGGTCGAAGCAGGAATCTGAATGCAGTTGCCTTTATAGATAACCTGCTTACGTGCGTGCCAGAGTACTGTACGCGAGATGTGCCGTATGACTAATCAACCTACATATTTTTGTAATTTTGTGGCCGATGGATAGTTACGTAGGAATGATTTTTTCAGTGTATAAGCACTGATGTCGATACATTCATCTAAACCAAACAGGTTTTTCCCACAGATCGAGCGCTCACACTGAATTTGTATGCCCATCATCGACGAAAAAGACATTGCTTTACGCATATCCAGGGGCGATCCAGTTGCTTTCGAAAACCTGTTTAATGAGCACTATGGCCCTCTTATTGGCTTTTTCCGGAGACGCGGATTGACCCTCGATACTTCAGAAGACCTGGCTCAAGACGTGTTTGTTAATGTGTGGAAGAGGAGAGAACATCTCGATAAAAGTAAATCCATAAGAGGGTATTTATACGCTGCCGCATATAATAACTTTAAGATGCATCTGCGCAGCAAGGCCGTCCGCGACGCACATAGAGATGAATTGATGGCTGAAGAGGACAACAATGTGTTTTTTCCAAAGGAAGAATTTGACGTAAATGACCATATAAACCAGGCTATACAAGACCTTCCTGAAGCGCACAGAGCCGTATTTGTTATGCATAGATACGATGGATTGTCCTACAAAGAGATTGCTCACATCCTCGAACTTGCCCCGAAAACCATTGAAGGGCGAATGAGCAAGGCGTTAAAGGCGCTACGCATCGCATTACAGCACCTGCTATTTTGGATTCTGGTAACTTTATCTTGAGAATAAAGGCCTTACATATCGCATTTTCCCTATTTCTGCTACTTCTTGCAGGAAACAGGGCACCTGTATTCGCTCAAACTGAGCCCACATCCTCAAATACGGTCATTGAGGCAACCCCAGATAAAGAGGGCCCTTTCGTTACGCTCGATGTCAAGGATGCATTGTTGGCTTCTGTACTGAAGCAAATCGAGGATCAGGCTAACATCAGCATTGTGTACCGGGATGAGTTGATAGATTCGATCTTTGTTTCTCTATCTATTGAACAGGTGCCTTACATACAGGCGATAGATACCCTCCTTTTGGGCAAAGGAATTCATATGGAACGCCTAAGTGAGCAGCAATTTGTGCTGATTAATTCGGCTCAAGATAAAGCCGGCGCTACACTCCTTCGCTTCCAGGGGATCATACGAGATTCAGAAACCAGTAAACCCCTTCCCGGCGCAAGTATATTCCTGGCTCGATCTCAGCTTGGCCTGGTTGCAAACACAGAAGGCCGTTTTCTAATCCAAAACGTTGTTATTCCTTCTGATACCCTTTTGATCAGGCATTTAGGGTATCGCCCCTATAAACTTCCCGTCCGAGAACTGGAAACGGAGGCGCTGAATGAGGTACACATGAGTATCACTCCCATTCAATTGCCAGACGGCATTGTGAGTGATTCACTTCAACAAGCAATTTCTAGCGGAATATATGCAGGGACGTACACTGTTACCCCCAATGAGCTGTTTGAAGTACCTTCGTCATCTTCAAATTCCCCTCTTAGCATACTCCCCCTTTTACCAGGAATTGCCGAGAACTACTCTGGGACACTGAATATTCGAAATGGGTCATCCTCGCAGCACCTCATGCTCCTGGATGCAATTCCTCTCTATTTCAATACACACACGTTTGGGTTCAGCCCAACCGTCAGTGAGTCTTTACTAGAGAGCATAAGCTTGTTCAAGGGCGGTTTCCCTGTTTCATTTGGCGGTGCAACTACAGGGGTAATTGAGCTCTTAACCAGGCAAGGTAACTATGATCGGTTTCAAGCCTCTCTGGGAGTCGACGCATTAAAAGCGTATAGTTATATAAACATGCCTATCAGTGGTGCGGCCTCAGTTCAGGTTGCCTTTCAACGATCCTATTCCCAACTGCTCGAAAGCTCTCTCTACAGAGGGATTATTGGATCTTCTCATGGTAAAGTGAACGCTGACCAGCAAACGTTGACCGCACAGTTGCTTCCTCAATGGTTCAACTATTCTAATCTCCAGGTTAAGGGTTCATATAATCCTGGTCCAAAGGATGTACTGTCTGTGACATACCATCAAAGCATGGACGACCTCCAGTACGCAGTCGACTCACGAACGGAGCCCAATACCTTTCTTAGTGACGGAGACTACTACACCTTTGAGGACAATAACCTCGTAGAGAACCGGGGCGGAGCAATCCAATGGAATCGGTATTGGTCAGAAACTGCCAGGACAGAAATCGCTGTCTCAGGGTCGGAAATCTATGATACCTACCGATCCATCTACTTTCAGCGAATAGAAACAGATCTGGAAGAATCCAACACGATCCTTAAAAGCTCCCTGATAAATCTCTCGGCACATCTCAAACAGTCCCTACAATTCAACAGCAACCAGACGGTTAATATCGGCCTCTGGTATGATTCTAAGACGGTAGGCTCAGAAGGATTAGATACCTACAGTTCTACCACGGAAAACGGAAATACCCCCCTGGAAGACCTGTATAATTTTGATGTCCGAGGGCCACAAGTAGGCGGTAACGCGGCCTACACGTGGACCTCTTCAACCGGAATAAAAGGCGAGCTTGGCCTCAGGCAAACCTATGACGTATCAACGAAGAAAAACTATCTTGAACCGAGGCTTTTTCTACAATATGCGCTATCAGACCAATTCAGTGTTCAGGGCTCGCTGGGAAATTACCGCCAATTCCTGAGCAAACTACAGTTCTTGAGTTCACTGGATATTGGGATCGGCGCCTGGTATCTGGCAGAAGAATTCGGCGAACCCATACAATCCATTAACCGGACCATTGGGCTGGCGTGGAAAAACGAGCAGTATCAGTTGAATATAGAGGCCTATTCAAATCGGATGTATAACCTTTTTGAATACCATTATGAATCAGGCATTGAGGCAGACAGTGAATCGTATCTCCAGGTACCCTTTTCTGATATCAATGGGTGGTCCAAAGGCATTGAATTCATGGCGCAGAAACAAACGGGACCTCTTAGGGGAAGGTTCGCCTATACCCTATCCCGTACAGAGCGCCAGTTAGATGGAATCAATAATAATCAACGCTTTCTAGCCCACCAGGATCGAACACACCAGGCATCGATCCTTTCACAATACAAGCTTGGATTGTGGCGCCTTGCAATGACATGGCGTTTCAGTTCGGGCAGGCCATTCACCGAAGTGCTGGAAAACCTTGCTGAGGATCCATTGAATAGCACCTACACTGTATCTTCTAACAACGCCTTACGCCTTCCTTCAAACCACCAGATGGATTTTAGTATTCACAGGACGTTTGTACTTCGTACCATGTTGATTGAGGCGGGTGTTACTGTGCTTAATGTTTACAACAGAGAAAACATTGTGAGAAGGCATTACGATGATTTCTCTCTACCGCTTGGAGTTACCAACTATGTATCTCCTGGTTTTACCCCCACTTTTTCAATAAAGATAATCTACCCTTAGTCATGGAAGAACCAATCGATGTTAAAGAAGCGTTGATGCTGAAGCTGATTGAAGGGGAGATTTCGCAGGAAGAAAAAGCATTGCTTGATACGTTGCTCAAAGAATCTGGTGAGGATAGATCTACCTATGAGCAAATTGAAAAATTATGGGCAATGACTTCCCCAAAGGAATACAATGACGAGATAGACTATAGAGCCGGCTGGGCTTCTATCCGGCCAAAAACAATTGGAAACATTGCTGTAGACCGCCCTCCACTGCAACGAGTAAAAACTCGCACAATTCGCAGGCTAACCTGGGCTGCTGCCAGTATCAGCATGATCATGCTGGTATGGTTTCTTAACCCGTTTTCTGAAAGTAATCAACACATCGAAACAGCTTTTGGAGAAACGAGATTGGTTACATTCTCCGATGGCTCTACAGCAACACTAAACGGAGGAACCAACCTTTCATATCCAGCTCAATTCGGAGAGGAGGCACGCATCATAACACTGGACGGTGAGGCATTTTTTGATGTAGAACCAGGAGCACTGCCTTTTATTGTCCGGACTGTTGAAGCTGAAGTTCGTGTATTAGGCACTCAGTTTAACGTAAGAGCCCTGGAAGGAAATGTCCGCGTGGCTGTCCGCGAAGGGCGGGTCCGCCTTCAGCATCAATCAGAACCCGATAATGGGTTAACTCTCGAAGCGAACGAAGCCGGCTCCTTATCAGCCTCGGGTGAATTAATCTTGAACGACTCCACAGCTGTAAATGAAGGACTGGACTGGATTGACGGCAAACTCTTCTTTTCCAAATCCACCCTGGAAGCCGTCATTGAAGAATTCAGCCGCTCCATGGGCGTAGCGATTATTGTTGCCCCAGAGGTAGACAACACCGTCACCATTTCCGGCACCTTCGATTCATCAAATCCCGAAATCGCCATCGAAGCCCTATGCCTGCTAGCCCAATGCGAAAGCACCTACCAAAACGACACCTTCTACCTCACAACCCCTTAAGCAAAAAACAACCCACCCGATTGCAAAGCAGTCAATACGAAACCAGAAACACGAAACCAGAAACCACCCAAAAGAAATATTTTCTTTTGGGTGGTTAAAGGGTCCCCAGCCTCTCAGGCATATGCAACAGAGAAGAAGCTATTGCTTCCTCCAACTACGCAATTGACCTTCACAAAAGAGGCTATGAAAACACACTCAATCCTACTATTCATTCTTTTCGTATCTCTTGGCTCTTTTCACTATTCGTTCGCGCAAGATTCCGCTAAAGCACGAGGGCTAACTGAATCACCTTCAAAAACTTCGGCCTCCATTACAGGGACGGAAGTCGAGTGCCAGGCAAATAGAGCCGGCAATTACCCATGCGAGAGTATCAACCTGATGGCGTTCCTTTCTGTAAGGGATATGTCAGATCCGTTAATCACCCGTTCGACATCAGTCAATGATATCTGGGGATGGACCGATCAAGAAACAGGTGTTGAATACGCTTTAGTAGGTATGAACAATGGTACCATGTTCATCTCTCTTAGCAACCCAGAATCTCCTGAAGTAATTGGTTTTTTAGAAACAAAGACGGTCTCTTCCTCATGGCGGGATATCAAAGTCTATAAAGACCATGCATACATCGTTGCTGACAATGCGGGGAGCCATGGTATTCAAATCTTTGATTTAACCACGCTCAGAAACCTTACCGAACCCACAGACCTGGTAGAAACTGCAAATTACGATGGGATTGGAAGTGCGCATAATATTGTCATAAATGAGGGCAGTGGGTACGCCTATGCTGTTGGGAGTAACTCGGGAGGCAATACCTGTGGAGGTGCCTTGCATATGATCAATATTCAGGATCCAGTGAATCCATCATTCGCTGGATGCTTTGCAGATAGTGCAACTGGCTTTGCCGGCACCGGATACACCCACGATGCACAATGCGTCATCTACTCGGGCCCGGATACCGAGCACCAGGGAAAAGAAATCTGTGTAGGATCCAATGAGACCTATATCAGCGTGGCTGACGTTTCGAATAAAGCAAATCCTGTAGCCCTGTCAAAAGGTACGTACCCAGATGCAGGGTACATTCACCAGGGATGGTTTAGCGAAGATCAACGCTTTTTCTTTCAAGACGATGAACTGGATGAAGGCCCAGGAAGAGAAACAAGAACCCTTGTTTGGGACCTGGAAGACTTAGACGATCCTGTTCTTTTGGGCGATTTCTTCAGTGGCTTGCCGGCCATTGACCATAACATGTATGTTCGGGGAGAATACCTGTACCAGGCAAACTATACCTCGGGACTTCGAGTATGGAATATTTCAAATCCTGCGTCTCCGCAGTTCGCGGCTTTCTTTGATACGTTTCCAAATTCTGATGGCGGTAACTTCGCTGGTGCATGGAGCAATTATCCTTACTTTGATAGCGGCCTGGTGATCGTATCGAGCATTGGCGAAGGTCTCTTCGTATTAAAACCCAACCTGTCAAAAGCAACCTCAATCGAGAACCCGGAAATTGTTGCGTCATTTGAGGTGGCCCCTCCCTATCCAAACCCTTCTCAAGGCACAGCTACCGTTACTATCACGAGTCAACGAGAGGGAACGATCACGGTTGACCTCATCGACGCAACTGGTCGTGTGGTGCGCTCTTTTCCACTACAAGCTGTTGCTCAACAATCCGTAACACGAATAACCGTTGACACACAGGGCCTTTCCAGTGGAAGCTATCTTGTTCGAGTAAGAGATGAACGCTCAATGCAAATCCATCCTTTTACCATTCTTAACTAGAACCTCTTCTTTTCAACTCTCACGAATGGTCATCACAAAATAAGAGTCATCGCAAAGGGTGATTGACGACCAACGCATATGCTAATCGGGTGCGCCTTCCTTCGGTCCGCTCTATCTAACATCACACACTGAATGATTTCCACACGAAGGAAGAGCTATACCCATCTCATAAATCCATCTAAATAGAAAGACGACATGAAACGGTTTTTCTTTGTAACTATTTCTGCCTTATCAATCCTTGTTTTTACATTTTGGCTGATCCTAAGAGTACCTCAGCCCTTCGAAGCCCATAACGGTTCTACGACATCAACGCAGCCTGAAATCAAATCCAAGAAACAGGCTGTCATGTCGGAAAAGAAAAAGCGAGTCAAAGGACATCTTCGCTTTGATGCACCCGACAAATTTGCTGAATACCATAGAGCCATTCGAACACGTGACGGCGAAGATAGCCCTACCTATGGCGTGAACTATCGAGTGCACGAACTGCTTAAGGCTCGACAATTTTCATCAACAACCTCATTGAGCAAACGTGCTGCTCAAGATCCGCTACCCTGGGAAGAACGAGGGCCTGGAAATGTTGCCGGCCGAGCCCGTATCATCCTCGTTGACCCAGATGATACGACAAACAAAACCTGGTTTGTAGGTTCAGCTGGCGGTGGTGTATGGAAAACAACCGATGCCGGACAAACATGGGAAGAGATGACCATCGGCATTCCAAACCTCGCTACAACAACCCTCGCGATGCCTGCATCGAATTCAAACGTGATCTATATGGGGACAGGCGAGGGCTTTGGCACCTTTGCTTTTGTATATGGCCAAGGCATCTGGAAATCGGCCGACAAAGGAGTAACCTGGAATCAGTTAACAAGTACAGCGGGCGATATCCGATTTACCAACACGATGCGCCTCCTCGTCGATCCAAACGATGAAAACATCCTCGTTGCCGCTACTTCTACTGGAGCTAGAAATAACACGGGAGAGACGTCATATATCTTCCGAAGTACAGATGGCGGTGATACATGGGCGCTTACATACACGTCTGAAATAAGTGGAAGCAGTAATGGACGCGTAGAACACGTTATCGCTCATCCAGGCGATTTTAATGTGCAATACGCAGCCGTTAATGGTTCGGGTATACTCAAATCCACTAATGGAGGCCAAACCTGGCAAGAAGTATTCTCCACGGCAAATTCAGGCGTTCAAGTAGGTCGAATGGAGTTGGCAATTGCACCATCTGACCCATCCCGGGTATACGCTGCCGCAGAGGGAGGACGGCAAGGCTCCAGCTTATTTTTCTCACCCGATGCAGGAGACACCTGGCAGAAAACGATTGAGGAATCCGGAAATAACTTAAACTGGTTAGGCGGACAGGGATGGTACGATAATGCTATAGCTGTGCATCCCTATGATCCGAATACAGTTTATGTTGGCGGCATTGATATTATAGAGATCAACCTGGGCTCAGAGTCCATTGCAACAACGATTTCCCGCCTGGACGAAAGCGAAACCAGTGACATTTTTTCAGTAGTTACCTCGGCATCAGGATCCGACTTTTCTTCTCAGACATTCCTGCCAACAGAAATAACAGATGCAGACTTAGTACCTCTCGAAGTCCGATTTGGGCCAGGCAAATCACAAAAAGCGCATCGCTTTATATTCTCTTTCGAGAGCTTCTCCTTCGAATACCAGGACTACATAGATGTCCCCTTCGAGTTGTGGGATACAGAAAACAACCGCCAGTTGATGATTGCATTTGAAGATGCTGATGAAGATGGGAGTTGGAACCCGCAAGACAGTAATTTCCCTACAGAATCTCTCTTCCTGTTGGCTGCAGACTACAATGACACAACGCCACATACACCCACATTAGAAAACATTGCGACCCGCCTCTTCCATGTGGCCGGATTGGCATTGGCGAACAACCAGATGGACAGCAATAATCTTCCAGAGGTTACTCTGCGCCTTGTACTCGAAGACATTAACGTTCAAGGTACAACAATGGGGCCCGTCACCGATGGGTATGGACAATATGGCGGTAGCGAAAAAGGCGTACACGTAGATCATCACTACATATTGCTTCATCCTACTGACACTGCCTCTGAAGACTATTTATTCCTGAATGCGAACGACGGGGGTATCGCCTTCTCGGAAGACAAAGGAGAAACGTTCACACAAAGTGGCGAGACGTTCTCGCAGCTTGATGGCGGAGGAGGTACCACTAATACGCCTTTGCGAGGCCTTAATACAGCCCAGTTTTACGGGGTAGACAAAATGAACGGGGGAGATCGCTACGTGGGAGGTACCCAAGACAATGGAAGTTGGGTTTCTCCGATGGACGCAGATGATATGAGTGCATGGAGCCAGGCACCAAGCGGTGATGGGTTTGAAGCAGCCTGGCACTACTTCGAATCAGATTGGGTCATCGAAACATCACAACAAAACGTATTTTACCGAAGCCTGGATGGCGGTACAACATGGGAGCCTCTATCACCTCCTGGCTTTGGACCGTTTCTTACCCGGATTGGGAAATCAAACCAGGACCCCGATCTCATCTTTGGAGTGAATGAACGCGGTGTCATTCGATCCGAGGATTTTGGGACATCCTGGACCCAGATTGATTTGCCTGGATGGGGCTTTAGCCTTCCCACTGTGCGCATTTCAACGGCTTCAGCAGACGTAGTATGGGCAGCCAACGCTATGTCCAGCAGTGAAACGCCCTATGTATCCGAAGATGGAGGACTCACGTTCAAAGCAACAAACAGCTATACCGATGTATCTCTCGGCCGGCTGACAGATATCGTCACCCATCCTACAGATCCTCGTACGGCCTTTGCCTTGTTCTCGTTTTCAGGGGCTCCGAAAGTACTCAAAACAACCGATCTCGGCGATACCTGGGAAGACCTTTCAGGATTCGGCACCAACTCAACCAGCAACAATGGCTTCCCCGATGTAGCCACGTACAGCCTGGTGGTCATGCCCTATGATACCAACATCATGTGGGTAGGCACAGAAATCGGATTGTTTGCATCAACCGACGGAGGCCAAACCTGGGCTTATGCTGATAATGGGCTTCCCGCTGTTGCAATATATCAAATGAGGATCGTGAATGATGAGGTTGTACTGGCAACACACGGCCGGGGCATATGGAGTGTAAGCCTACCTGAACTTCAAGGCTACGAACCGCCACCCTTTACTTTAAAGCCTTCAATATCAAGCCTTGAGGGCGGTATTGGCGGCAACGTCTCTCTAACCATCAATTTACGCCAGGCCTATGACTCTACATGGGTCATGATTGACGGTGATGTGATCCAAAAATTTGAAGCAAATACAGAGCGACAAGTAAAACAGATTGAACAGATGATTTCAACTTCAGAAGTCCAGACTCTTCAAGTTGATGTCATGTCTTACCTGGATGGACAAGCCCTAATGGCAGCCTCCCGTGATATAACAATTACGCCCATCTTTAGCGCACAGGCTAGTTACTCCACTGATTTCAGTACATCAAACAATGACATGTACCTGAACGGATTTTATCAGGATACCCCCGCAGGATTCTCGAATGGTGCTCTACACTCTGCCCATCCCTACGAGGACAACAAAGAAGTTACCGCCTTACTGTTGATACCTATTATTGTTGATGCAGAAAATGCCGTCCTCAGTTTCGATGATATAGCACTCATTGAACCTGGTGAACAGGGAGCCCCATTTGGCAATCCGTTTTTCTACGATTATGTAGTGGTTGAAGGCTCTTCAGATGGTGGCATCTCATGGACCCCATTAGCCGATGGCTACGATGCAACCTTTGACTCGCAATGGCTAGAAGCATACGAAGCACAAACGCAGGCAGACCCACAGCTCTTTGTATCGCAAAAGCTCGATCTGCTTGATACATTCGCAGCAGGAGATGAAGTCCTTATTCGTTTCCGTCTTTTCGCAGATCAAAACATAGCTGGATGGGGATGGATCATCGACAACCTTCAAATTCAGGAAGCAACATCCACATCGACATCCGATGACCCTGGATTACCATCAGCATTCAGCCTTCACGCAAATTATCCCAACCCCTTTAATCCAACTACAACTATTTCCTACGAACTACCTCAAAACACCGATGTGGAAATGGCTATTTACGATGTATCGGGACGGCTTGTAAGATCTCTACTACCCCGCCAGGAGCAGGCTGCAGGGACATATACAGTTACCTGGGATGGCCGCAACGAGGCTGGCGCTACAGTAGCTAGTGGTATGTATCTTTACAGAATGAGTACAGGTGCAGGATTTAGCGAAACCCGCCGAATGGTTCTGATAAAGTAACACTCAATTTTGACCAGAACGTGGATTCGATGTTATTGATGCATCGAATCCACGCAATCCTCTTGTTATGAATAAATCTGTCATATTCTTACTTAGCATGTTGTTTTTTTCCTGCTCTAACTCGAAGTCCGTACCTGACGAGAATGCATTGTCCTCAGATTCTGAAAACACGCTTAATGCAATTGCCCTCGATAGAATAGGCCCCAACTATATCACTGAGTTCAACTCAGACAGTACATTTGCTCTCGTTAAAAACCCCCAAAAAAACAGACCCTTTGTATCTGGGGTGTTTTTTGTTTTCGACGTTATGGAAAAAGAAGTGATCTTGGAAGACGTTCTCGTACAGGGCCGCATAAACTGGAGAAAGCCCTTTGAGCTTGAAGTCGTTCGAATTCCTGGAGTCATACGTGGAGATGAAGGGGATCAGAAGCCAAAAGGCTATCTGTTCGATGCCAAGAAAAGAAGACGAATCCCCATCGGAAAATGATGCACCTCTTTCCCAATTCGCTTTACAAGGAAGGCTGCATGCGCTCTGTTTTTTTCAACCTGATCAATCATTAATTCAATTGAACAACTCCCAAAAATCACTGGGCGACGCAGCTCTACTCGAACTGTCTCGCGAGGGTGATAACCCGGCGTTCAAGGAGCTTGTCATACGATATGCTCCCCGGATCAATTCAACCATTGTGCATATGCTAGGCACACACATTGATTCAGAAGAGATTAGCCATGCTGTATTCATTCACTTTTATCAAGCTTTAACTAGCCAGGTTGATGAAACGAATCTCCCGCTTTATCTCCATCGAATTGCTGTTAACCTTTCTCTAGATCTGTTAAAATCCAGCCAGGTTTATTACCAGCTACCCTCACAAAATGAATCGGATGAATTTCATACACAGCATGATTGGATCTCTGATTCATATATAGATGAAACCAGTAACTATAATGAAATTATCCAAAACGCTGTTTTTCTCTTGCCCCCTCATTTACGAGTTGTAGCTGTATTACGGCTCGTGCAAGAGTTTTCAATTCAGGAAACTGCTTCCATACTGAATATTCCAATCGGGGTTGTATTGACTCGCCTCTCACAAGCACAAGCCCGTCTACGAACGATACTCGTTCCCTATATCGAGGTTTAAATAATGGACACGCTTAACAAATCAGACCGAGAACTACTCTGGCTATACGCTCTCGGAGAGCCCCTTTCCGAACAAGACTCTCAGCGATTCCTTCATGTAATGACGTACTCTAAACATGCTAGCAACGAGTTACGGCATCATCTAAGATTCAAGGATTTGATGTCTTCTGGAAAAGCATGTGCTCCTGGTACAAGCTTCGCAGATGAAACAATGCGCCGGGTCTCTACCTTAAACACCTCATCTTTGTATACTCCCCGTTCTACTCCCCCTACTCCATCCGCTGTTCATAACCGTGTAGACAGAAATACCAGTTCCCCATCCAAACGTTCGAGGAACGGGTTTTTCGTCTTTGTATTATTGGTGATCATTGGGCATGTCTATTTGATACGCCCTAAAACCTTCCATGCACCTCCAGGACAAGAGCACATTGTAATCCTGAATGGTACATCGGAGGCCAAGATACAAAGCGGCTCCTCTTTGGTGGTTTTTCCGTCCTACTTAAGAGCTAAAAACAAAGTCATTGTAAAGGGTGAGGCTTTTTTCGACATAAAGCCTGACAAAAAACCGTTTGTCATTAAAACACAAAACGCTGTGATTACTGTAAAGGAAACTCAGTTTAACGTGCGTACACACCGGAATCCCTCTACCCCAAAAACCTTGATAGACGTATACGAAGGCCTTGTGAACGTCACAGCCACTGATGTCCCCAACCAGATTGTTCGTCTTAAAGGGGGTGAAAGCACGCAAGTTTTAGGTACAAACTCAGCGCCCGAGGCAAGAAAACCTATCTAATCAGAGATAAGCATCTATTAAGGTATGTTCGCTCTCCGTCGCTCGATGGATAAAACAGAAAAGCCGGGAGACGACGTTTCCCGGCTTTTCTCACTTACCTAAAGGTCCTCTCGGATCCTTGTTATTCTTTTACCAGAGCTGTCAAGATCGTTTGTTCTGCACCTGGTTGCTGCACCTTGATCAGGAACGAATTGCCCTTATCCATTTGCTTCACAATCTTCTCAAAGTCTTCTGCAGTGCGAACGGGCTCACGATCAGCCTCAATGATAATCTGACCTTCACGTAGCCCCGCCTCTCTGAAGGCATCGCTAGACTGATCAACCTGTGTGATTATTACCCCTTTCTCCACCCCTTCGAGGCGGTATTGCCGGATGATGTCAGGTGTCAATGTTTGGAATTTAAATCCAAGCATTTCTGATACCGGCGCTTCAGAGGGATACAATTCTTTGTCTTTCTTCTCCTTACTGTCCTCAGGAACAGATCCCAACCTGACAGTAAATGTTTCCAGGCTACCTTCTCGATTCACCGTGATATCTACTGTATCACCGGGGCGCTTGCTTGCGATGATTGATGACAATGCAAGTGCATTTTTCAGCTTTTGATTGTCAAGTGCTGTAATCACATCACCTTCAAGGATACCTGCTCTCTCTGCAGCACCACCGGGCACAACTTGTGCAACCTGAGCTGCACCGCTCGGCAAATCGAGCGCATCAATCAGTGCTTTTGTAGCACTAATGTATTGGACACCCAATCGAGCTCGCTCTACTTCACCGTTTTCAATCAATTGATCGGCAACATCAAGTACTGTATTTACCGGGACGGCAAAACCAATACCCTGATACCCGCCTGTTCGCGTGAATATGGCGGTATTGATGCCGATCAGGTTTCCTCGAAGGTCAACAAGGGGCCCACCCGAATTACCTGGATTAATCGCTGCATCGGTTTGGATATACGTTTGAACACCATTTGCGCCGTTTGTGTATCTACCAAGCGCGCTGATAATCCCGGATGTCACCGTATTCTGAAGGTCTTCAGAAAGCGGGGACCCAAAAGCCATCGCCCACTGCCCGACGTTAACACTCTCAGATGCTCCAGTTTTAATAGCAGGCAAGTTATTCAAATCCACTTTAATCACTGCTATATCGCTTTGCGCATCACTACCCACAATCTCAGCATCTACCAGGTCTCCATTGAAGAACTTGATCTGGATATTTTCAGCTCCGTCGATTACGTGATGGTTGGTCACAATATAGCCATCACTTTGAATGACTACACCTGAACCCAGCCCTTGCGAACGATACTCTCGCTCCTGGGGTTCTCCATTTCTAGGTGCGAAAAAGTCCCCAAATGGACTGCCTTGAAATGGGTTTAGCGCTTGCTGCCGAACAACCTTTTCAGCCCGAATCTGGACTACAGTGGGATTTACGTGATCGGCTACACTGATAAATACTTGTTCAAAGGCGAGTGGATTGTTTTCCAAATCGTCCAACAAAGCTTCTGTTTCAACTTCGTTGGCCGTACTCGCCTTGCTTTCGGTTCCTACATAATCACCTACCTGGAGAACATTAGCTCCCATAGTGGTGAACATAATTCCTGTGACAAATGCAACAATGGCTACCATTGTTACAAATAATATTCTATTAGACTTCATTTCTATTAAATAACACGTTACAGTTGAACAACATGAAATAGTAGAAAGAGTGTCTGATTGTGCACGTCTGCAAACAGATCTCCCCCGTTAGTGTCTTCCAATTTCACATCATGCACTCACATAACGGATGTACACTCACTTTTAGTATGTTGCTGCAACAATATTCAACAGATATGCCAGTCCAATTAGTTTGTCAAAATGACAAATTCAAGACATGATAACGTTGTAAAAATGTCAGAATTGAAGGGTTTAATGGGGCTTTTTGTCAGACTTATTTGATCAGCAGCATCGGTTCTACCCAAACCTCTTTATCTGCAGTAACCTTGCATATATACAACCCGGACGCCTTCTCTGAACCATCAAAATAAACTTTATAGTTCCCTTCCTCTTGCCATTCGTTCACAAGGGTTTTGGAAAAAGATTTATCCGAATTGTACACAACCACCTTTACCTTTTGCCTCTCAGGAAGATTGTATTCGATGGTTACCTTTGTGCTCTGGGGGCTGGTATAAGTACGCGCAAAGAAATCAGACAACACATGGCTAATCTCCACTATATTCTGTTGTTGCGCGATAGACAATGAAAACGAAGACATTATCAGCAAGACGAAGCCCATGACGCCTGTTGCTAACACAACTTTTATTTTCGAAAACATACTCGTTTACTGCTCACAATAATACAATACCTGCAAGCAGTATCGCCCCAAACCCTGAACCCTAAACCCCCACTCCGGACTCCGGACTCCGCACTCCGGACTCATTAAACTGATGCAACGCCAACTCCCGATAAAGCCCCTCTTGAACAAACAGCTCTTCATGCCGGCCTTCTTGTACAATGCGCCCTTTGTCAATCACAAGGATTCGATCGGCATGTTGTACAGTGGATAACCGGTGTGCAATTACGATAGTCGTTCGCTGATCCATCAATCGATCAAGTGCCTCCTGTACCAACGATTCTGAGGTAGAATCAAGCGATGAGGTGGCTTCATCAAGCAGTAAAATGCGCGCATCTCTTAGAATCGCCCGGGCGATTGCGATGCGTTGTTTTTGTCCACCACTTAACTTTGTCCCCCGTTCTCCCACAACGGAATCGTATCCCTCTAGCAACTCAAGGATAAACTCATGCGCATTGGCCGCTCGTGCAGCATCCTCTACCTCTTCCCGGCTAGCATCCAGACGCCCGTAGGTAATATTCTCCTGAACGGTCATATTAAAGAGTTGTACATCCTGCGAAACTACGGCAATTTGATCCCGCAAGGACTGCATGGTTACCCCAGAAATATCCTGACCATCTATCTTTACAATGCCGCTGTCTGGATCATAAAACCGGGGGATCAGATTGAGCAGTGTTGTTTTCCCTGCCCCACTTGGCCCTACCAGAGCAACAGTCTCACCTGGACGAATGGCCGTGTTGATCTCATACAAAATGGTATTTTCAGCCTCATAGCTGAACGAAACTGTATCAAACTCAATAGCCCCATCAATGCGGGGAATAGGTTGAGCCCCTTCCTTATCACTTGTATCCGACTCTGTATCGAATAATTCGAACAATCGCTCAGACGCCCCTGCTGCACTATTAAATGTAGTGTACAATTGAGACAACCCACCCACATTCCGAGCGATGTTAAACGCATAGAATACAAAAGCAACCAGGTCACCTGACGTCAGCCGGCCATTTAATACAGATACTCCGCCAAACCAGAATAGGCCGATCAAAGCCATCATAAAGAGGGTACCCACTGATGTCCAAAACAGGTTGCTCACCCACAATCGTCTTATGGCCGTCTTGAACAGCTTTTGTACGGCATCATCATACCGCTCCCGTTCGTATTCCTCTCTTGAGAAGGACTTGACCACTCGAATGGATGAGATGGCCTCTTCTGCAATCGCCGTCGTATCAGCCAATCGGTCCTGAACCTCTCTGGCCAATTTTCGGATAATCTGACCAAAATAACGAGCCAATAATGTGACAGGCGGGACTGTCAGCAAAATAATCATGCTCATTTGCCAATCCAGCACGATCATCAATGCCATCGAACCAAGCAGCATCATTACCTGCCGAATGAGCTCTACAAAGGACGTGGTTACAGCTGTCCGAACCGTTCCAACATCATTCGTCAAGCGGGATGTCAAATCACCCGTTCGTTGGCTCGAGAAAAAACGAAGGTCTAATTCGTGGAGATGTGAATAGAGCTTTTTTCTCAGGTCTGTTACCAGCCTCTCACCCGTCCACTCTAATAAATAATAGCCGGCAAATCCGATAGCAGCCTGAACAATGAATAGCCCCAACAACAACAGGGTCAGCTGATCCAACAGGCCCCTGTTTGCCTCTTCGAATACAGCATCCACCATGGTCCGCAAACCCAACGGCAAGACAAGCCATACGGATGCCGTCAAGAGAGACAACACCAACGCGGTGATTAGCCTGCCCCGAAACGGTTTTGTGAATCCAAAGATACGGCGAAGAGCTTCGATTAGCTTAAGCGGTGGCCGCTTCTTCTCTTCTGATTTATTACGATCTTGCATAGGTGCAATACCCCTTCAAATAGCCCGTCGTTCCTTCATTTTTTTCCTGCACCTGCTTTTTTAGGAACCATATTTGATAACTTCCACAAAGATTCTAACACAAAATCGTTACTAACACACTACGTTTAATACCTAAAAATTTACATAAATTATGTAAATTTGATTTTCTAGAACGTTTTATATTCAATCCTTCCTTTTTAAGGCATCATAAAATATCCTGGTCAGCCCTACTACACCACGATGACACAACAACTCATACTTTCGCCCCCTGCGTCAGAAAGTGATAGCGACATGGCTCTTGAAGAACCTGTTTCTAAAGACCTCAAAGAGAGCGCTCATTACGATCACTTGAGAGATCTATGGTTATCACTAGATAATGACTCGGCAGAAGATGAAGACGAAGAGTTTGAATTTGAAGAGGATGATTTTGACGAAGACGATTATGACTTCGAATTTGATGAAGAAGATCTAGAAGAAGAGGACTTCGAAGATGCCGACATCTTTGATGATGAAGACCTCGAAGAAGAGGACTTTGGAGCCGACGATGATGATCTCTTCGATGATGAAGATCTCGAAGAGTACGAGTTTGATGATGACGATGAAGATTTTGATGCCCGCCTCAGCGAAGAAGATCTTGAAGAATACGAGTTTGAAGAGGACGATTTCCTCGAGGACGACGAAGACGACGAGGACGATGAGGACGATGAGTTCTTCGCTGAAGACGATGTAGAAGATTTGTTTACTTCATAATTAGCGACTCTACGTGCTCCATGTGCATGATAAAAACTGGAAACCCCAGGATTTCTTTTGCCTTGGACCATGGAAACCAGCCAGCCTCTTCGATATCCTCCTCTGCCTGAGGATAAAAGGTGGTTTCTGTAGTTTCCATTTGATACCAATAAGTCCGCTTAATACAGAACTTTCCTTTCCTTTCATAGCAGTGCCAGGTGGACCCAAGCGGCTGGACGCATTGAATATGCTTGATCCCTAGTTCCTCTTGTACCTCTCGTACAGCACACTCCTCAAAGGACTCTCCAGGATCTAACTTTCCTTTGGGTATGTCCCATTTTCCACGGCGGTAAATCAAGGCAATTTCTTTCCCAGAGCCATTTTGCCTTATTAAAAATCCACCTCCTGCAATGACCAGGCGAGGTTTTTTGTAGGGAGAGATATTCTTTATCAAGGAAGCCGGAATTGTTGCGGCTTGCAGGCTTTTCTTGCCATACCAATCCTTGTCTTCAAGAGAAAGCTCCAATGGATTAACCACCAACGTTGCATCCTTGCTCTCATAATCTAAACCGGCAACTGAACGTAGCTTTACTTTATCAAGGCGACCTTTTGATTCTATTTTATCGACTGATTTGGGATTGGTACTATAATAAAACAGCATACTTACTCACCAAGTAATCCACTCAATATTTACTTCAGTCCCAGCAGAAGCCTCTTCCCATTCTTCTTCCAGGTGCATTATACAATTCGCTTTTACCATAGATGAATACAAGTTCGACCCCTGAGGGCCAGTATCGTGCACGCACAACCTGTTTGATTCATCGTAGAATCCAATACCCCTTGCAAAAAAATGAAGGCCCTTTACTTTGGGTGTATCCCTGGCAAGATGCGCCTTAACGCGAGGACGCAAAAGATCCTCTTTACCTAGCATAGAATAAATGGCCGGGCGAACGTATTGATCAAAACAGATTGCAGAAGATACCGGATTTCCAGGGAGACCAAACACGGGTTTTCCCTGAAGGATCCCATAAGCAAGTGGTTTCCCCGGTCTCTGACGCACCTTCCAGAAGAGCATCTCCATGCCCATATCATCGAGCACGTTCTTAACAAGATCATAGTCACCCACTGAAACGCCGCCGGCAAATACAAGCACATCAGCAGCAAGGGCTTGCTCCACGGTACGCCTGATACTCTCCTTATTGTCTCGTGCAAGCAGAGGAGGAATCACGCTTCCGCCACACGCTAGAACTTGTGAACTGAGTGCATAGCCACTGGAATTCCGAATCTTCCCAGGGGTTAGGGATTCACCGGGTGCAATGAGTTCATCGCCTGTCGCGATCACAGCTATAGTTGGCGGGGTTACAACATCCACGGTTGCATAACCAAGAGTGGCTAACATCCCAACTACAGGCGGAGTTACAGTTTTTCCCCGTTTTATTACTAATTCCCCGGCTTCCACATCTTGACCTGCTTTTCGCACATTACTACCAAAAACAGGGGCTTTTCCAAACGATACATGGGTCTTATTATCCTCGATAACCCATTCGACAGGCGCCACACTGTCTGCCCCAGCTGGCATCGGTGCTCCTGTCATAATTTTTGAGCACGTTCCAGGCCTTACTACTATCTCCGAAACAGCACCCGCAGGTATCTCATCCAGTACTTCGAGCGTTACGGGTAAAGACTGGAAATCTTCGCTGACAACAGCATATCCATCCATTCCAGAGTTATTAAAAGGAGGAATCGATTCCCTACTTTTTATATCCACCGCAAGCGTCCTACCCATGCTCTCCTCTAAATTGATCTTAACGGTTTCTTGAAAAGAGAGGGTATCTAAAATGAGGTTCCTTGCTTCCTCTACCGGTATAAATACTTGCATAGGTTTAACATGCTTTAGCTAATGACTATTTGTATCTTTAAGTTCGCGCTTTCAAACCAGGCGCTACAACGACCCTTCGCATTTTGGCAGTAATGTTGTTTGACCCTGATTTTTTAGTTTTTCTTTAAACACCCTCTTACACCACACGCTCAACGGACATGATTCATTTTGACCCAGGTTATGCAGATTCTTTTCTGGAAGATAACAAGATAGATGCCCTTCAGCCACGGCTTGAAGCAGCCCATAACACATTACTTAATAAATCTGGAGCCGGAAACGACTACCTGGGATGGCGAGACTTGCTCCTTGCTCCCAATGATGCCCTGCTTGCAGATATATCGACTTTAGCAGAGAAAATCAGATCAAATGCTGATGTCTTTGTTTCGATAGGCATCGGTGGATCGTATCTGGGTGCGACAGCAACCATCCAGGCGCTCACGCCATACTTCAAGCCACGCGCTGCACAAACTGTAGCTGCCGGATCAGACTCCTTTGATGACCCTGATGCCAGCTCGGATCCAGAGATCTTATTCGCTGGCCACCACATGAGCGGTGCTTACTTGAGGGAATTGCTTTCTTACCTCGAAGGCAAATCGGTCTACTTGAATGTGATTTCAAAAAGCGGCACCACACTGGAACCAGCCCTTGCATTCCGCTTCTTACGCGACTGGATGGAGGAACGCTTTGACGATGCTGATGACCGCATCATCGTCACCACAGATCCTGAACGGGGCGCCCTCAACCAACTGCAAAAAGAAAAAGGATATAAGAAATACGTCATCCCTCCAGATGTAGGTGGGCGCTTTTCGGTACTCACTCCGGTTGGACTCCTTCCTATCGCCGTTGCTGGCATAGATATCCAGTCACTCTTTTACGGCGCGGTGGACATGTGCAATAAACTGACGCCCGCATCGGATAACATCGCCCTGACGTACGCAGCGTACCGCAATCTCTTCCTGGAACAGGGCTACAAGACTGAGATTCTTGCTACATTTGAACCTCGTCTTGACGGCATTAGCGGATGGTGGCAGCAATTATATGGTGAAAGCGAAGGCAAGGAACTAAAAGGCCTCTTTCCAGCCGTAGCCCGGTATTCAACAGACCTGCACTCCTTTGGCCAGTACGTCCAGGAAGGCCAGCGTACCCTTATAGAGACGTTCCTAATGCCTAAAGACGATTCAGGAGACCTGGTTGTACCTTCTCAAGCGGCGAATCTCGATGGACTCAACTACCTCGCAGGCAAGCACTATACAGAAATCAACAGAAAAGCCTACGAAGGCACCTCAAAAGCACATGCCGACGGCGGTGTGCCTAACATGACCATTTGGCTCGACAATATCTCACCGAGCAGCATCGGCGCCTGCTATTACTTCTTCGAGCACGCCGTTGCCGTAAGCGGCTACATGCTAGGCATCAATCCCTTCAACCAACCCGGCGTTGAAGCCTACAAAAAGGAGATGTTTACGCTCCTAGGAAAGCCCGGAGTATGACTCTTTTTTTATCCACAAAAGCTGTGTTAACAAGTGTGCATAAGGTGTTACTCTAGCCGGGTAACACCTTTTTCCTTGGTACCCCTGTTGGTAATGGTGAAAAACTCGACACTTGTCAACGAATAGTGAACGCGTTTCCACAACGTTAACAAATGAAATTTAACCACCGAGTTTTTCACACTCAAAATGTGAGTACTGGTGGATAGGTTGATATCTTTTTGACAACCTCTGTTTTAAAACAGGATTATCCCTTTGGGCTTCATCCACACTGTTTATAACTCTGGGGAAAAAGGAAGCGTCATCCACACGGCCTCGGAGATGTTCACAGGTCAACCACATATGCACATATCAACACTCCCTACTACTACAACTACTATTTATTTAATTATATATAATATATAATAGTTTATAAGAGATGTGAGTAAAGGAGATCTTTCTTCCTGTATTCCTCCCCATTACCTTACCCACCCAACTTGTAGCAGATACTTTCAGAGCATGATACGAAACATCTTAGTTGCGCTTGACCCGGACGAGGATACGTTAGTCGCCATTGACTATGCCTGTTCTATAGCCCATAATCACAGTGCCTCTGTGACAGGGATTTCAATAGTTGACACTCGGAGGATCGAGAAGCGTGCAGCCGGAGGCGGTATTGGCTCCATGCATTATGCAGAGAAACTGAAAGAGCAATGGACCCTCAAAACGCGGGAAATGGCTCGTAAGCTGATAGCTGATTTCCAGGATGTGTCCGCCGAAGCGCACATCCCCTCCAATTACCTGGTTAAGGAAGGCGTCCCTGCTGAGAAGATCGTGGACGAAATGAGATTCCATGACATTCTCGTGATTGGCAACGTGCCTCACTTTTTCTATGCACACCCGGATGAACAAACCAACACCCTTAACCAGATTGTAAAAACAGGTGTTGGGCCGGTTATTGTCGTACCCAAAAAAGAAGTGGTCTCGGAAAAAGTGCTCATCGCTTTTGATGGAAGCGCTGCGTCATCTAGATCCATGCAACGTTTCTGCCAGACGAAGCCTTTTGGAGAGCAGCAAGAATTGCATGTGATTCACGTGTTCGCGGATGGAGAGGAAGCACACTCCGAGATGTTACTGGCCAAGGCAACCAATTACATCGAGGATTGGGGCTTTACCGTGTACAGTGCAAGCTTAAGAGGAGATAATCATTACACGCATATCATGCAATATGCAGATTACATCGGTGCTGGAGTAGTTGTGGCAGGTGCTCACTCGGTCTCCAAAATGGCAAAAATGGTGTTTGGCTCGACGACATCTTCGCTTGTAGATAATGGGGAAAAAATCCTCTTCATCGAACGGTAGTCATCACCAGGGCTTCTCCTTCACTGATTTGCCATCAGAGTGAAGCCACAAAGCGCCAGCTATTGACGTGTTGTGCACGAGAGCTCCACTGGCCTCCCAGCGTTTTACGACCTGCTCGTCAGGCAGGCCATACCTGGTTTGTGGCCCTGTGCTGATAATGGCATATTGAGTCCCCTCTCTGGTGGCATGCTCCACAAAGGAGGGCGAACTGCTGGTTTTCGACCCATGATGCCCAACCTTTATCACTTCACTAGAAAGTAACCCTGGATAATGAGTGACCAATTGATGCTCTGCCTCTTGTTCTGCATCTCCCGTAAAGAGAAATTGGATGTCCCCGTGTTCAATGAGCAGGACTAAAGAGCCGTCGTTTCGATTCGGTTGGTTGATCAGGTTGGGAGTGGGGGATAGGACCCAGATAGTGACCGATGCATCCAGTTCAATGCGGGCGCCCGCTGACAAAGCCTGGTGTATGCTCTTCTCGTCAATATCGAATCGGTTATCGCCTGAGGTGTATATGGTTTGGATGCAGTGCTCGTTGAGCAACTGGTGGAGTCCACCAACGTGATCCCGGTCGGGATGGGTAAGAAGAACGGCATCGATACATCCAATCTGATAACGATGTAAATGCGTTGCGATTACATGGGCCTCTGGCTTCCAAGGAACGTCCCCGGTATCTATGAGAAGCCGCCGGCCGTTTGGCATTGTAACCAGTGCGGCGTCTCCGTGACCGACATCAAAAAACAAAACGTCCATTCCGGGATGGTTTGATTGCTTGATCAAAGGCATCCACTGAACAAGCACGACGACAGATAGAAGCAGGCAAAGGAATCGCCACCGGATTGGAATATTAAAACTGGCTACCAGAAAGATCATCAAGCCAACCAGTGAACAGAACAGATTTCTAGTGGTTGATGGGGAGAGTGAGAACGAGGGAAGAGACAGGGCTCCGTATTCAGCCATGAACAGAAGTGCCGAAGAGCAGAATTCTGCAGAGAAACCGAACAAGTAAGCCAGTTCTTGACTGATTGGGGTGCTTACCAGCACAAGTAGGCCGGATAATAAAATGCCTGTGGTTGCCGGTATTGCTGCAAGATTAAGTAACAATCCTCCTGGTGATGCCAGATGAAAATAAAACAGGCTGATTGGCAGGACTCCGATAGTAGCAGCGAGGGATACATTGAAGGAATTAACGGCATAGTGTACCACAGTGTTGACGAATTCTGATCCTTTGTGAACTGAGGGCAGCCGTGGGTAAAAATGAATAATACTGGCTACCGCTGAAAAAGAGAGCTGGAAGCCTGGCTGGAATAGATGAGTGGGATTGATGAGCAAGAGTATAAAAGCGGCTACGAACAAATTATTGATGGACGCCACGGGCCGTTGGAATAAAGGCGCCACTACAAAAATGGCTGTCATCACTGTGGCCCTGAAAACTGCCGGTTTGAAGTTGGTGATACTCACATACAAAGCCAGAAGAAAAAGCGTAGCAACTACCCGGGTGAGCTCCATCGATTTCCAATGCATACCTAATCGCAAGCACAATGGGCCAAGTAGGGTGTAGACGATGAGTCCCACACAGGCGACGTGCAATCCAGACACCGCTAACAGGTGCGACAGGCCGGCTGATCTGAAATACTGCCGTGTGGGGCCTGGTAGGGCATCCTGGTTTCCGATGATGAGGGCTTGTAACAGAGCCCTGGTGGACAACGAAGGTGATGCGTCACTGAGGGATCTGCTTATCGTTTGGCGCAGAGTGTAGATGTTAGTTCTAAGTCTTGATAAGAATGGTTGTGGGTATTCAAGTTCGATCCATTGATCACCATCCAGTCGTGCGTAAATCGTTGAATTGGCCAGATACGATTGGTAATCAAAATCTCCAGGATTTCGAGCTCCTTGAATCGGCTTCATGTGGCCGGCAATTAGAAGGTGTTTACCGGGCGCAAGGAGAGTGTCTACGCGAGACAGATAGACGATGAGTATGCCGTGTGTTGAGGTGAACTGTGTATCGACATAGATTTTTTTCGCTTTTAGGTGTAGTTCTGTTGAGGATGAATTATGGGATAACGCGATAACTTCGCCGCCAATCGTAACAGGGACGTGGTAAGGAGCAACTAAGGAAACATGGGTTTCATTGAGAGCGGTATGCTCCAGGTAGCTATAGCTTCCACAAAGGAATGAAGCGGTATACAGAAGGCAGGATTGCCTCAATGAATGAAGAGAAATGAAGCGAACGGGCTTACATAGAGTGCAAGTAATAAAAATAAAGATGCAAAAAAAGCCCGAAACGCAGATGAATGGAATGACTGAAGGGGAAATCTGAAGGCTATTTGTCAGAACAATACCTGCGGCAAAAAGCAGGGTACAGGTTCGGATAGGGAGCATGGGGTTGAGTTCGGAGACAATAGTCCGGAGTCCGGAGCGCATTGTCGTTTGATTTTAGTGCAACACTCCGGATATCGGACTCCGGACTATTGTCTCTAACTAGACGTTTCACCCGGTGAATTCATAACCTGCTTGATATAACCTGTATGTTTTTTCGAACTAGCAATGAATCCTGCTATTTTGAGAGAACCAAAAGAAACTTGACGAATTGTAAATCTAATTTTACATTGGGGCCTTCTCCTCCCAGCATTTTGTTCGCAATATTAAACGATTTTATTGAATCTTAGATATCGTAAAGCGCTATGAGTAGCCGTCGTATAGTGAGAGAGCGCGTGATGCAAGCGCTGTATGCGTATAAGTTGGCAAGTGGAGATCCTCAGCATTATATATCAACGATCATCAAGCCTGATCTAGCAGAAAACAAAGCCAATCTGGATTTTGCAAAGGATCTGTTCATAAAATCACTTGATTATTTTGAAGTAGCTGACAAGATCATTGAGAATCATGCGCAAAATTGGGAAGTGTCGCGGATTGCATTGATAGATAGATTATTATTGGTAATGGCGATCTGCGAATTTCTATCCTTTGAAGACATACCGCCAAAAGTATCGATAAACGAAGCGATCGAAGTGGCTAAGAAGTACAGCACCTCTCGAAGCGGGAAGTTTATCAACGGAATCCTGGATGCCGTATTGATCGAGTTGCAGAAAGAAGGGAAAATCAAAAAATCTGGGCGAGGGCTTATCGGTATGGACTCTATCGAGAGTCGGATATCTTCTTAATGCAGAAATTCCCACCTTTTCGTTAAACGATACGGAGTAACTCGACTTAATGAGCCTCATCGCAATAGGAGATATACATGGTTGCTTGAAGACACTGGATGTGTTGCTTGAGCGATTGAGCCCTGGTGAAGACGACACGCTGGTCTTTGTTGGGGATTATATCGATCGGGGTCCGGATTCGAAAGGTGTGATCGACCGCATGTTGGAGTTGGACGAAACTCATGAATGTGTCTTCTTGAGGGGAAATCATGAAGTCTTTTTCCTGAATCACCTCAACGGAAATAACCACGACTCCGACGTGTGGCAGTTGAATGGCGGGGTGCAAACGCTCGAGAGTTATACTGAAAGTAGTGGGCAGGTCGTGATCCCGGAAGAGCACATCCATTTTGTGAGAAACACACAGATGTATCACGAGACGCCTGGCTTCTTCTTTGTCCATGCTGGACTGCAACCCGGGTGGACCGTTGCTCAGAACCTGAAACATCCTTCTGAAAAGACCTTTCTTTGGGATCGTAATCACTTTAATGCCCGCTTCCTGGCCTGGGAAAAGCCTGTAATTTGCGGCCATACACCTCATCCTGAACCGATCAACCATCCTCAGCTCATAAGTATAGATACCGGCTGTGTGTACTACATGTATCCTGGCATGGGGCGCTTGTGTGCCGTACGTTTGCCGGAGCGTGAGTTCATAATGGTAAATTATGTCGGATAGTTCTTGCTAAAGGAACATTTCACACCTCCCCCTCGTGGCAGCGGTTGTTTTTTCCATCCTCTAATAACCAGTGATCAATGGCTTTACGCTGTGGTATTGTAGGGCTGCCTAATGTTGGGAAGTCCACCCTATTCAATGCTTTGAGTAATGCGGGTGCTGAGTCCGCGAATTATCCATTCTGCACCATCGAACCCAATGTAGGTATCGTGACCGTGCAGGATCAACGCCTGGATCGGCTGGCACAGATTTCGGATTCGGTCAAAGTCATCCCTACCGCAATAGAGTTCGTGGATATAGCCGGCCTGGTCGCTGGAGCGTCAAAAGGAGAAGGACTCGGGAATCAGTTTTTATCCCATATCCGTGAAGTAGATGCCATTGTGCACGTGATCCGGTGTTTTGATGATGAGAACATCACTCACGTAGCTGGATCTGTTGATCCGCAGCGGGATGTAGGGATTATCGATACAGAGTTGCTACTGAAGGATGTCGATACGATGGAGAAGCGCATTGAAAAGGGACTCAAGGCGGTAAAGACAGGAGACAAAAAAGCGAAGGAAGAACTCGCTTTTTATGAGCGGTTAAACGAGCACCTGAACGAAGGCAAGCCGGCCCGGTCTTTTACGGTCCGGTCCGACGAAGAATCCTGGATGCGATCGCTCTTCTTGCTTACTTCCAAACCCTTGTTGTACGCAGCCAACGTAAGCGAAACAGACCTGGCTGAAGGCAACAGTTACGTAGATTCCCTTCGCGAGTTAGCCGAGAAGGAAAGTACGGAAGTGATTTTGGTATCTGCAGAGATGGAGGCACAACTCATCGAGTTGGATGAAGAAGAGCGCGGAGAGTTTATGGCAGATCTCGGTGTGACAGAGACGGGCCTCTCGCGCCTGGTAAAAGCAGCGTATAAACTATTGGGCTTGATAACCTTCTTCACCACCGGCCCCAAGGAATCCAGGGCCTGGACCATCAAGCGGGGATACAAAGCACCTCAAGCTGCCGGCACCATCCACACTGACTTTGAACGAGGATTTATCCGGGCAGAAACGATCAAGTACAACGATTTCGACCGATTGGGATCGGAGGTTGCGGTGAAGGAAGCGGGCTTGATGCGGTCTGAAGGGAAAGAGTATGTGATGGAGGATGGGGATGTGGTACTTTTTAGGTTCAATGTTTAAAGTTCAATGTTAGAACAGGCGACCGAAAGTAATGCTAATCGATGGGGTGCCAAAGAATTTGGCGGGGTCGACTTGTTCGGAGAGTTCTAGGAGTTGGATGGGGTCGAAGAAGTAGTTGAAGGTGTAGGCAATGCGGACGCCTTGCGTGAGACGTGTATTCTCTCCAAAGTGAGCGCCCAATCCGATGGTACCACCTACTCCGAATTCAAAAGAGCCTTTGAAGAGAGAGCCGAATCCATCGTATCGCCGTTCTTCCCTGTCGTAGGATTCGTTTCCGTTTTCGTCGTCAAAGTACGGATAAACCCATCCTAAAGTGGGGCCGCCACTGAGTTGTACGTAGGGCCTGAAGTTGTCTTCGATATATTCTTCCCAGATGCGCCGTTGTACCCCGATGCGGATCGGCATTCTCAAGAAGTAATTTGCTTTGTCTGGGATGAAGCTTTGCCCGAGACCAAAAAACTTCACCTCCCGATCGCTTTTCTCCGTACCAATCGAAAACTCAGCAATAAACGAAGCATCTCTGGTTACAGCTCGCGCAAAATACCCCCCGAGTCCAAACCCACTGTTGGTAACCACCACCTCAAGCCCCAATCCTGACCCATACGGATTCAAGGTAGAATCAACCGCCGTAGACTGCCCATGCAGGAGTTGAGAACAAAAAAAGGAAAGCGTGACGAAAAGAACTGTTTTCATCCAAAAACAAAAGGATCGTAAAGGTAGTAAGTAGAGCCTCTAAGATTGAGAACTAAATATTGGGTTTCTAGTTTCTCGTTTCTTGTTTCTGGTTGGTTTCTCGCTATACAGCAAAATCAAATAACCCGAAACACGAAACACGAAACCAGAAACAAAAATTGGGTAACACCCAATTTTTATGGACTACCGCTACTACATAGCCCGCCGCTACCTTATCGATTGGAAGAAGATCTCCATGATTTCATTGATCTCTGGGATTTCTTTTATGGGTGTGGTGATTGGTGTCTTTGCGATGATTGTAGTGCTGTCGGTGATGAACGGGTTTGGAGATGTGGTTAGGGGATTGTTGGTGGATTTGGATCCGCATATCCGGATTGTAAGTGCAAATGAACGAGGGTTTCAGAATGCGGACTCCTTGCAGGCGCAGCTTGGGACGTTGGATGGAGTTGTTAGCACGTCAGCCTATCTTGAGGGAAAGGCCTTGTTGGTGCGTGGTGGAAATGTAGATGCAAATCGTGTGGTGTTGGTACGGGGAGTAGACCAGGAGCAACTGGCCGGTGTGAGTTCAGTCGTTGATCAGACGACCATCGGAGAGTTTGATGTGAAACGAAACGAGGGGCGTGCCGGCATTGTGATTGGATCCCGGTTGGGGCAGGAATTGTCCCTCTTTACCGAGTCCGACACAGACTTGCTTTCAGGCACAGAAGACATGGTGGCGAGCCAGGTGCAACTGTTATCAGCCCCGGGAATTGAGCGGATGATGAACAGCATCTTCTCCTCGCCGGCAGCCAATCTGTTTGATGTACGTGGCTGGTACGATATGAACACCGTCCCTGAATACGACGAGACCAACGTGTTTATCGATTTAGCCGAAGCACAGCGTCTGTTCAGAACGCCCGGAGAAGTATCTGGCATTGAGCTTCGGTTGGAAGATTCCAGGTTGGCATCCCGAGTGAAAGGTGATATTCAATCGATGTTGAGTGCGGACGAGTTTGAGGTGTTAACGTGGTACGATATCCGGAAAGAGTTGTACGACGTCATGGAGTTGGAGAAATGGGGAGCATCGTTGATCATTGCTCTGATCATAGTGATTGCTGCGTTTAATATTGTGGGTTCGTTGACAATGGTTGTGATGGAGAAGCGGTATGATATCGGAGTGTTGATGAGTATGGGAGTCTCCCGGGAGGACATTCGGCGAATCTTTCTGCTGCAGGGAGCAATCATAGGTATTGCCGGCACAGGAGTTGGATTGATCACCGGGCTGGGGTTGTGCTTGCTGCAGCAGCAGTTTGGTTTGGTCCCCTTGATTGGGTCCGATTCCTTTATCCTTGATGCCTATCCCGTTTCTATTGAATTTCTGGACGTGAGTATCATCGTAGTGATAACTATAGGATTGTGTTTGCTGGCTGCTATTTATCCAGCGCATAGAGCTTCATTGATCAAGCCGGCTGAAGCAGTTCAGATTATGGATTAATTGTTGATTGTGAGCAGGGGGCAGGAATTCCATTGAGAAAAGGGGCGTCTATACACTAAATTTATAATCAAAGTGGTTTAGACGCGAAACATTTTCAAAAATTGGTACTAAAACACATTCTGTCTAAAAATTCGAACAGAGTGACGTAAATCATGGCACGTAGAGATCAACTTACGGGAAAAGGGCCGATGTCCGGCAACCATGTGTCACACGCGCACAATAAAGTGAAGCGTCGTTTCAACGTGAACTTACAGAAGAAGCGATTCTACATTCCTGAAGAAGATCGTTGGGTAACGCTGCGGGTGACGGCAAATACGATTAAGACTATAAATAAGAAAGGCATCTCCGCTGTATTAAAAGAAGCGAGAGCCCGTGGCGTAAAGGTGTAACTAAAACACCGGTATCGCCGATAAATCATTGAAGCGACTATGGCTAAAAGTAAAGACGTCCGCATCAAGGTTATACTAGAGTGTACGGAGGCACCCGGCACTTCACGGTATTCTACGATCAAGAATCGCAGAAACACACCTGGGCGTATGGAGCTGAAGAAGTACAACCCAGTTTTACGGAAACATACCATTCACAAAGAGATCAAATAGCTGATTTCTCGAAGGCAGCAACCGATCTTCAAAACGAGTTAGGTGACTTATCATGGCAAAAAAAGTAAGTAAGAACCAGCGTACCGACCGTGGTAAAAATACACAGCAAAAGAAAGTTGCGAAGATTGTAGTGGCCGAGAAGAAGGAGAATGGTCAATACCGCTTTGTTCAAAAGATTGTACCTGTAGACCAGGTACAGGAAGAACTAAAGGCATCGAAAGCACTGTTATAAGGGCAATCGATTCTACTCGGGGTATGGCGCAGTCCGGTAGCGCATCTGCTTTGGGAGCAGAGGGTCGTAGGTTCGAATCCTGCTACCCCGACCACTTTAGTTCTTTGACCTGCGCCCGTAGCTCAGCTGGATAGAGCAACGGATTTCTAATCCGTAGGTCGCAGGTTCGAATCCTGCCGGGCGTACTACACCTATTGAAGGGCCTTCTCGCCTTAGCAAGCAAACACACAAGGTGACGTGGCCGAGTGGCTAGGCAGAGGTCTGCAAAACCTCGTACGGCGGTTCGAATCCGCCCGTCACCTCCAGAACTGCAAAAGACCGTTTATGACGGTCTTTTTTTATGGGTTATATTTTTTCTTTCTTTTGGATGTAGTACAGATGCCTACCTTAGCTGCAGTCTCGTGATGGAAATTACTCTCCACAAGCGCTCATTGATCTGAAGTTTGGGCCTGTATTCGAGTAAATCCATGAAAGCTTATAGTTCAATCCTCAATTCTTTGCACAACATCGAGACTTGTGCTGCGTTAACATAGGCACTATCATACATGCATGAACTACGATCACGCAAATATGACGCAGCTACTTAAAAAAGCGATAAAGGCCCTCAATAACCTTGCTGATCTTCCAGAGGATCAGCAGAATGCGATTGCCTCTCAAATCATTAAAGTTCTCGGCCTGGATACAGGTGGCGCTAAGAATGACTACGGGGATACGATCGATAAAAAACCTAAAGGACGTACACCTGGGCTAGGCAAAGGTGACATTGTTATCGCTGATAATTTTGATGCTCCTCTTCCTGAGTAAATTCTCTCCTCCTACCGATTATACCTCCGCATCACCTCAATCAACCGATCATGCGGCAACGCCGGTACCCGTAGATAATCCACCCCAGTCATAGTCTCAGCCGACAGCATGGCATTCACAATAGCCTCCTCCACAGCCCAGATGGTAGACTGAAAGAAGGGATTCAGATATTCATTAGGCAACATAGCAACAGACTGCTCCCCATCATGACTTGCAGCACCCTGATTAGCCGTAGAAAAGGCAATGAAGATATCCCCCGAACTATTCCCTCCAATTCCACCCATTTTGCCGACACCTAGCGAGGCTCGCTTGACGAGGCGTTTTAACTGGTGAGGCAGGAGTGGTGCATCGGTGGCGGCTACGATGATGATGGAGCCTCGGTCTTGATCGGGGCCTGGGGCATCTTCCGAGCAGAGAGGGATTCCCCAGCGGGGTTCGGCGTCGGGGTTGTCCCAGCACATGGCGGGCTCCATCAGTTCTTTTCCAACGGGGACGCCGGCGATGCGGAGTTGGGAGCGGGCGCCGTAATTGCATTGGACGAGGACGCCGATTGTGTACTCGCCCACTTTCTGTGACGCCGTACCGGTGCCGCCTTTGAAGCCATGGCATATCATACCGGTGCCTCCACCCACGTTGCCTTCTTCGACTGCACCCCCTGTTGCTGAATCCATTGCAGCTAACGCATGCGCCTGGGTGACGTGCTGGCCGTTGATGTCATTGAGCGCATCATAGGTCTCTGCTACAACGGGCATCATGAAATCGTAATCAAGTTTGCCTTGCTCGACCATCCAATGAATCACGGCGTCTCGGACCACCCCGACCGAGTGGGTATTGGTGATCATAACAGGGCCTTCTAGAAAGCCTGACTCCTCAACCCACGTCGTGCCGGTCATTTCTCCATTCCCGTTTAGCGTGAACCAGGCACCAAATACCGGATCTAGATTTGCGCGGCCGCGGGGGAAGATGGCGGTGACGCCCGTTCGTATTGGTCCCTCGCCTACAACGAGCGGACCCTCACCCTCGATCAATGTGGTAAACCCAACTTCAATACCCTCCACATCAGTGATGGCATTTAACTCACCGGGGTCGCCCTCCATGGGCAACCCCAGGTCACGTGCGCGATCCTGGGCGTAGAGGGTTGTGGTGAGTAGGAGGAGTGTGCTCAGAAGGGCTGCAGAGAATCTATACATAGTGGGGGTGAGTGTATTCTCCATTGGTGCTGATCTTTATAGGTTATTGTTAATGTCGTCAGGCACTTTGAAATTCAGAAACCTCTAAAAAGAAGCGCTCCTTTGCCTTTCGGGTAGCTCCCAGCCGTTCATAAAAAGGAATGGCTCTGGTATTAAAGGTCGGCGTTTGCCATTGAATAAGAGTACATCCTAAACGATGGGTCTCCTTCACCATCTGTTGGACCAGGGACTTACCTATCCCTTTGCTTCGGTAGGTTTCTTCAAGATAAAGGCAATCCATATACACATACTCTCCTGCATCCCAGGTGGCATACTGTTTCATAAATGAAATAAACCCAACCAACTCTCCGGCATGCTCAGCAACCAGGCAGTAAAGCTTTGGGTGTTCGCTGAATAGCGCCGGATACAACTGGTCGGCTTTTCCCTTTCCGTCGTACTCAGCCCGCTCATACTCGGCATGCGCTGTGCATAACGCGACGAGTTGATCCAAATCGCTGGCCATTACCCAGCGAATGACGATGTCTTCTTTCATGATTCCTCCATTCGGATTGGTTCTATTGCAACGTGGTTTTGCCTGTATCCCTCGAAATCTGGATTATGCGCATTGCAGAGAATATGATCGATCCACGCCTTTCGTTCGTGCAGAACAATCTCTAATTCCCAGACACATACCAGGCGGTCGCTTTCAGGTTGATGCAGCAATCGCACGGGCTCGTTGTAACTAGCAAACCAGGTACTTCGATTAAGCATCTCGCCGCCCGTCCACCAGAACAATAGGATCCAAACACCTTCACGGGCTTCATGGACGATAACAAAGGCATGTTGATAGACCGGCAAAGATGTTCTCTCAGGAATCGTAACCCATTCATCCAGGTGCTTCAATACCTGATCAAACGTTTTTTGAGCACTAAACTGCTCGTTTTTGGTCTGTTGATACACCTTCACATGCCAGTCACCTGCCTGGAAGGTATCCACAAAATAGATTGCTCTCGGTGCGTAGGGTTCAAACATATTCATATGCCGGAGAGAATAGGTTATAGATACCGCTCTTTGATAATCTCCATATGCCAGATGTCATGCCCCGGGATGATGCACGCGGCTGCTCTCGCTGAAAGGGGCCAGCCGCTGGCTGTACCTACCTGACATAGGTCGGTGGATGTAAAACTGCCAAGAAGGTTTAGCGTCGCCTTCCGCCCAACTTCAAATTCTTCAAGCAGTTGATCCAGGGTTTTGCCGTCTGCTCCGGAGGGTTTGATGTAAATGTCTTGGTCAAAACCGGGCAATGGGGTCTTGTCTCCCCGTCCGATGCGGAAAGCACGATACGTGAAAACGCGCTCGCAATCGATCAAGTGCTGCAACACTTCCTTGATACTCCACTTACCCTCATCGTATCGATAAGTGAGCCGGCTGGATGGCACGGACTTAAAGAGGTTGATCACCTCTACTTTCCCTTCTTCTAGGGCCCCGATGATTGTTTTACCAGGGTCCACTTTAGAGATATACCTGCCGTAATACTCATTGTGTTCTTGGGCATCAACGTCGCTTATCTGCATAAATCCTCCATTTAATTTCGCATCAATAATAAAGGAGGATACGAACTAAACTGGAACCCTGCAGCGTCCGGTTTCTATATTGGTGGGTGGTCCGGTTTTTCTGGAGTCAAGCCACGACATATGGTCTGATCATCGACTCGTGAAGCATGCTTCCCTATAAAACTCTTATCCAAATCGACCGATCGGCAAGTACGCCGTTGTATGTGCAAATTACCAGCGAGGTTATCCGCAATATTACTGCTGGCATCATTTCTGGTGGACAAAAACTGCCAGGCACCCGTAAGCTGTCGACCCTTCTGGATGTCCATCGGAAAACGGTCATAACCGCCTATGATGAATTGGAGTCTCGGGGATGGATCGACATTAAGCCCAATCAGGGCTGTTTCGTCAATGATAAATTGCCGATCGTTTCCCCGCAGGCTCCTCTTGCTGAGAATCAGCATAAAGTCGCTCATTTTGAAGTCCCCTTATACAAGGATGTATTGGTGCATCCTCCTCAAACAGCGCGGCCTAGGGCGAGTCTTTCTATCGATGATGGCTCCCCCGATGTCCGCATCGCGCCCCTGCGAACGCTCTCTAAACACTTCAGCTTTGTGCTGAACAATGGCATTGGAACGTCCTTGATGACGTACAATCAGGCGTATCGAGGCGACCTTTTACTAAGGAAAGAAGTGCTTCGGTATCTGAAAGAATCCAGGGGGATGTCACTTTCTCTTGACAATATCCTTATCACTCGGGGAAGCCTGATGGCGTTTTACCTGGTGTTCAAAACGCTTCTTAAGCCTGGGGACTCGGTTGTAGTAGGTTATCCCGGATTTAACGAAGGGCAAAATACGATTCGCATGGCCGGTGGCACATTGATTCGAGTACCAGTGGATCAGGATGGTATGGATGTGGATGCCATAGAGCAGATTTGCAATCGCAAGAAGATTCGGGCGGTCTTTATCATTTCCCATCATCACTATCCTACCACGGTATCATTGAGCGCTTCCCGCCGGATGCACCTGCTTTCCCTGGCAAAGAAGCACCGCTTTGCTATTATTGAAGATGATTACGATTACGATTTCCACTATTCCAGCAGCCCCTTGTTGCCGATGGCCAGTATCGATCATGCCGGGAGTGTAGTCTATGTCGGTTCGTTGAGTAAGATCATAGCCCCGAGTCTGCGGCTTGGCTTTTTGACGGGGCCGGAGAACCTGATCAATGAACTTGCTTTGCTTAGTCAGTATATAGATAGCTTCGGGAATACCGCATTGGAGCGAGCTATCGCTCTATTATTCCAGGAGGGCGACGTAAGCCGGCATATCCGAAAAGCCGTTCGCAGTTACAAGCAACGAAGAGATCTGTTTTGCCAGCTCTTTCACGACAGACTCAGCGAGGCTATGGAGCTAACCCCGCCAGAAGGAGGGATGGCGTTATGGGTCACCTTTAAGGAGAATTACCCTGTCAATGAGATTATCTCACAAGCTCGCAAGAAGGGATTGCACATTCCCCCTCCTTCCTCGTACTGCGATGAGGAATCACCTATGAATGCACTCAGGCTTGGATTTGCTTCGTTGGATACTGGAGAGATTCAGAAAGTGTTTGAGGTATTGGAAGGTAGCGTAAGGGCAAGTAGGAGATGACGGTTGTACTATCGTTATCCGTCCAGAAGCATCATAACGGTATCGACTGTGGCCATCGTTTCTTCTGGATCAGGTCTTGTCTTACCCGTAACTCGAAGCCCGGACATAGTCACGTAGAGGACACGTGATAAGGTTTGTATATCTTTGTCTTTGGAAATCTGCCCTGCCTGTACACCTTTCTGCAGGAAATCATGCATGATCGACTCCATCAATTGTTTATGCTCTGTGATTTCCTTCGTCAGCTTATCATCCAGAGGCAGTAATTCGGTCGATGTGTTGACAATGAAACATCCTTTGCACTCTGGATCCTCGAAGTCATCGGTTACAAGTTGCATAAATACTTTGCGAAGCCCTACTCGAACGTCATTCTGCGTACTCAGGAAATTGATCAGCCCCTCTCGATTGGAGGTGAGGTACAGTTCGAAAGCGCTGTAGAAAAGCTGTTGTTTGCCACCGTACGTATCATAAAGGCTTGAACGACTGATACCAAGGCGATCCACAAGGTCTTGTACCGAGGTGTGATAATACCCTCGCTCCCAAAACAGCATCATAGCCTGCTGTAAGACGTCTTTCTGGTCGAATAACTTTGCTTTAGGCATGGGAACGGCGCCTGTTTATCGATGGCAGTTCTGCATTCTTCCATTCACGGTAGCAACTGCGCCCATCGAGGACTAAATAACATTAACGTAATTTGGTGGGTAGCACACCAAACTTGCAATTCTTTAAAAGGTTCGAAGAACGGAGGGGCGATAGGCAATCAGTCCTTGATGGCAAATTTTAATGGTATGATCTCTCCCTCTTTTTCATAGAGCAAGCTTCCCGCTTTGTGGTCGAATAGGCCATTGAGGTTATTGCCAGCTGGATCCTCGAGCCGTGCATTTATATGTAGCACGTAGTTACCATTCATCCAGGGATTATCTGGAGTGAACATCCAGGCCGTCTCATCTTTATTTACGGTTACCTTGCCATGAACAGTGGTTTTGTTCTCCATGGTTAATTTTAATCTACCTAGCAGAGAAAGGCGGTCGATCATATCTGGAAACCGTACAACGAAGGGAGAACGGCTCCCAGCCTGTGGGATATCCAGCGCCCATCGATCCATTGAAGGGGCCTCCCGGTCCTCCGCTATTACATGGATGGTTTTCCGGAAAGTACCGTTCAGAATTTCACCGTAAACATCTTCTAATCCCTCTATTTCCATCGTATAAGAACGGCCGGCACGGAGCGCTCTCCCGTACTGCTCATGTGCGTCTAGTCCAGTTTTTACTCGTGCTGGGTCGAACAGTAGGGTCAGTTGAGTTTGATCAGTGTTCCATAGTTCATGCACATTGTTGAAGATGGCATTAGAGATTTCTTCGCCTTCGTCGTTGATAAGTCTGATGCGTTCGAGGTTACCGGTTGTTTTCATAGGCTGCGAAAAATGAATATACATCCGTAGCAAGTTTTCAGGCAGCGAGTCACTTGAGGGATAGAAATGCGTAATAACGGGCGGGACTCTTGGCTCATGAATTCTCTCAATGAGGTGTTGAAACGAAGAGGTAGGCTCTTCGATTGTTAACAGGTACGACGTGCGTTTGTCCAGAGGAAAAAGCGGCGTAAATGCGAAGGCTCCGCTTTCGGTTGTAACCAGTTTTCCTGCAACGGCTGGTTCATTGGGTGCTTGCTGTTCTTCATCCCACACATAGAGTTTCACCCTATCATCGTTTGAGATTAAATCGTAGGAAGGCGTCCAGTTATCCAGGTAGATCCTGCCCTCCTGGACGCGGATCAGAACCTCGTTACCATCGGGCATACAGGCCACTAGCCCTATAGAGATCAATACCCAGGCCATGCAAACCCTTGTTTTCATAATGCTTTTCCGTTTGGTCCTGCTAATCAAGGCACTATGGACGGACCGGCTTTACGCTCAGTCCGTCCAGGGCAGTAGTCAATGAATGCTATCTGTTCATCTCGCCTGATGTCAGGTGAGGATATCCCTCCATTGGTTTGACCATATCATGGAATTGTTTGGTTCTCGCCTGCTCTTCCGGATACGTGTAATCTGGAAAATCGTATTCACTGATGAAGTCACTTAATCGGAAATAGGCTCCTTTGAGCTTAGAGATTAGGTCAGCACCACCCGTATCGATATTTCGTCGGAGTACGGTGAGCATCATTTGGTTTTGATTGTCGATGTGCATTACCGCGGAAGTGGGCACTGGGAAAATCTCTACGCCCGCCGGCCCCATTGTCATACCTTGTAAGCCGTCGCCTGCATTGGCCGCAGCAAGGTCTTTCATAGAAATCAAGCTGCCGCTGCGTTGCTTGTGTGTGATCAGAATTTTTTTATCGAAGCTACCATCGGGCTCTTGTGTCATGAACGAGATAATGTCACTGGGTGTATTACCAAATCCCAACTCGGCGATCGTTTTTCCTTTCACATCATTTCCTTCTTCCACTTCTGAAGTTGGTATTGTTACAAGGGGTGTACACGTATAACTTGCGATCAACATGGGCACACCATCTACCTCATCGAATAGCATAGTACGAATGGGCGCTCGCGTTTCGTTCTGTGTGTGAACAGCATGGTAGATCTCAATGCTTCCGACAGCGCTCTGTGAGCCATCAAACGGGTAGGGGATCTTGCGCAAATTAGAAGCAAACTCGCCGTTGGTGAGGCCGGCAACGTAAAGGTGCCCGTCGTGGTAATCAAGGTCTGTGATGTTCAGTGTGCTGGCTGGTTTATCGCCCCAAAACATCACCTCTTCTGAGACCGGATTTGCAAGAGTTACTGTTTGATGATCCGTGTCTGAAAGATCTAATAGGCGGATATCTCCTGACGTTGGGCTCACAATCGCAATCACGGACTCAGCCCCAGGCTCAAGGCCTCGCTGAACGGCTACGTACGCTTCCTGACTCGCAGGGTGGATTTTCATGTCATTGATTATGATATCAGCCGCATTGAGACCGAGCATACTTGCTATCGTTCGATCCAGGTTAGGCATATTAAACGGTACGGGATCTTCTAGTGGGGCGCCTTCCGTAGCTATGGCATGTACCGTAGCGCCCTTGCTGTCACCGACGAACAGGACGTTCTCGGGACCAAACGCCAGAACGGTAGCACCTGGCAGAGAGATATCGCTTAAGTTGACGTCCGCCGAGGCAGCGTGCATAGTAGCTTCTGGTTGATTCAGGGTACACCCTGCGACGAGGACAACCAGTGCCGCAAGAGAGGTAAAGGACAACGTATATTTTTTCATGAGTGTATGTGTCTGTGCTGTGGATAAAACCGATTTAAAATTTAAAATGTAGTGTTGATGAGAGGTAAAAGAGGGATTCTGAATTTCCCGTCTCCGCCAGGAATGATCCAGCAACGAAGTAGGAAGAAATCAGGGTATAAGACAGATTCCGATTAAATGTGTAGTTGAGAAAAAGGCCAATGGTATCGCCTATGTGCTTTTCATCGATGTCTTCGGCAGCCCTCGACTGAAAACGAGGTGGAGAGTATAATCCGTCTTCCTGGGACGTGCGGTAAAAGAAGGCATACTCGATCTTTAGATTCAATGCTACGGTAGGGGAGACCGATAAAGACGGATGAACACTCAACAAATTAGCCGGTGTGTTGACAGCGGCCAGACTGTAGATGCCCGGGTTCACGAACATGGGATTAAACGTCTGTATCTTGCCGTCTCCTGGTTTCTTATCCCCACTGGACCAGTCGAACTTTAATCCGATTGTTGGTGTCCATGTTGTTCGAACCAGTCTGTAATTCCAATCGGTTTCTATGTTAAAAGCGCTGATGCTGTTGTCAGCCAGGTCCCCGAATTGATAGATCAGTTCTGTATTGTATTGCCATCTTCCTTGTAATATGCCAACACGCCTCAGTCCTACTGTATGCCGGGTTTCTGATCCAAGGACATCATTAAAACGAGAAGCATCGGACTGAAAGCCGAGGTAATAAAGTTCGGTAGTGTCTTCCCTTTTAGATGATGAAAACCATGAGTATAGCCCCCATAATTCCACATTTTCGGCGTCCTTATCGAACAAACTAAACGTGTTGTCGAACGCACCGAATTGAAGCTGCACTTCCCTTCCGTAGAATGCCTGTATCGTTGTCTTTGAATGGGAGAACGTGATTTTTCCAAGGTCAAAAGACCTTCTCATATTCGGTCCTTCCCTGATTCCGACCAGCCGGCTCGCCCCTAATCCAACTTCATTTCGACCGAAAACCAGGGTTGTATGTGCTGTCTCACCGATAGGGAGCCTCACTTCAACATACCCCTGGTGGATATCTACTTCATCCGATTGCGGTAGGGCCTCTCCATCAGTCTTGTAGCCGCTATATATTTCTCCGAAGAGCCGGGCATACGATCCAAGATGAATGCTCGTATGCAGACTCAGTCGCTGCGAATAATACGATTCTGTACCCTGTGCCCAGTTTCTGTTCGTGTAATGCTCGAAGCGGGGCCTGAAGCTTCCTCCAAGGGTTAAATAGGAATCCTTGTTCGATGTAATGGAGATGTACTTGATTTCATCGAGAAACCCTTTCTCATAGGGTGATGTGCTTACGTCCTTCAGATAGGTATAACTTTCTGATGCCCGCATCATACCTAACGATGGGGCCGGCTGCTTCTCACCCGTGCTCAATGGCTGTGCGTTAGCTAGAAAGAACGGACAACAGAATAGAACCGCCAATAAACCTCTTCTCAATGACCAATACCTGCCTGGTTAATACTTGTACTCGCTAAATATTTATTCGGAACGATCGTTCCTATGTAATATAAAGAAACTGGAACGATAGTTCCAAACACTAACCGGCGGTTTACTTTTTTATAATGAGGTGCTTGGTAGCATGACCAAATGGTAATGCAAATCTACTCCTTCGCTAACTCCTCAACCCACGCACGAATTCCTTCCTCGTCGTCCATAGCCCCAGGCCAGGCAATATCCGGTGGGAGCCCGCCCAGTGAACTGCGGGGTTGGCGGATGATCGACACAGGGATTCTATAGGTGCCCAGGCCAGACGGTAAGGGAAGCGGTCCGACTACCTCGCCCCACACCTCATTCTGTCCCGAAGGTTCGCCGAGATGGATGGCTCCCATTAACTTCAATGTGTTCATCACCACAACACCCGAACTAAAAGCTGCTGCGTCCGTGATCACAAACACCTTCCCGGTGTATTCTGGGTCTGGAATGATGTCAGGTACAGGAGTAGGTTGGCAGCACTCATCCTCCAACAAGCCACCTTCTTTCTGAGCGCCAAGTTCCTCTCCAATAGCTCTCCAAAAGTCTGCAAATTCCTTCATTTCAGGGCCTTGAGTAGCGTATTCATCGGCCTCGGCAATTACTGCCTCCGAAGCCCATTGGGATGCCCGCCAGTATTTGCCATACTCACCGGGCACTCGGGTTGCACTTGCGAGACGGCGGGACTCTACGGCTTCCTCCCCCCACAAGATGGAGGCAAAGGTGCCGCCCCACATCGAGTTTCCTCCTCCGTTCCCCCTCAGGTCGAAAACGACGTATGGTGCTGAACGTAGCTTGTCTTGATTGGTAAGCAGTTCTTGCTCAAGGGCTTTCAGTGCAAGTACGTTGGACACATTTGCCAGGCGAACCCAGGCATGCCCATCTTCTCCGAACGCGACATCGATATCGCGACGAAGACCCCGGCGTGTGTATGTTGGGACGATAGATACGAGGTCACTGTGGGTAATGGTGCGCCATGTCAACGCGGTTTCTATGACTTGACCGTCGGATTCAAAACGACAGGTCTCTGCAGGAGGGGCTTCGCCGTTCGGAAGCATTACAAAGGCACGGTAAGCGAGTCGGATACGCTCGGGTGCCTTGGTCCAATCGGCTCTTGCAGGATCGAGTTGGTCTTTCAGGAAAGCATCTGCAGATTGGCCATCACAGCCTAGAAACATAGCGCCTTCAGGCGGATCCCCTTCCGGTGCGACTCGTCGGAGATCCGGCCGGCGAACAACCCACCCATCACCTTGTCCATAGATCAGGAATCCTGGCCATTGGTATCTCGTCGGAGTGAGCTGGTACCGAATGGTGGTGTGCCCATCTCGGAATCCACCCACCAGTTCTCCCATCGTATCGCGCCACTCGAAATACGAAGAGGCCTCGCTTGCTGTCTCCAGTGCGGCCTTGCAGGCTTGCTCAACGCGGTCAGCGAACCCAGGAGCATAGGGGTCTACCATGCCTGGGTGGATGCCTCGGATGTCATCGCAATAAGTCTCTACGTCTTGCTGTGTCAGGGCCCCCCAAGGGCTGACTTCTGCCTGCTGGGCTTGTAAAAGGTATGGAATCAACAGTACAAGTACAGATAAAATAGAGAGCGAGAAGAAGCGAATTTTCATGGAGCGAATCAGAAATAAAGCGGTGGTCTTGAGTAACTATTCTTAAATATTAAATAATTAATATTTAGTCAACACCTTTCACCACATCGGGGTTTATCCATCGTTTTTCTACTAGATTGGCGTTGCGAATTCTATTTATTTAACCAATACCACATACCGCGTCTGTGAGTAATCATCAGCCTGGAATCGGTAGAGATAGATACCACTGGGCACTTCCGAAGCATCCCATACTGCCTGGTATTGACCAGTGGGCAAAGTGCCGGACGTTAGTTCGGCTATTTCTCTACCCTGAAGATCATATACTTTGATATTGATGCTGCTCGTTTGGTTGAGTTCATACCCAATGGTTGTGAGCCGATTGAATGGATTGGGATAGGCTTCTTCGAGATGATATCGATCAGGAAAAACGGCCTCTGTCTCGGAATTAACTGGAGTACCCAGTGTCTCATACCAGGCGATTTTGTTGTCGCCTGACGATGCAGACAGAACATCAAGATCCCCATCCCCATCAAGATCTGCGGCATGAATACTTTCGGTTCCTTCTGATTGCATGGTTACGACCTGTTGAGGATTGAAACTACCAGAGCCATCCATATTCTCATGCCAGTATATTGCGTTATCGCCGGCAGAAGCAGAAAGCGCATCCATGTCTCCGTCACTATCCAAGTCTGCTGCATGTACTGGTACATAATTGCTAAACACTGAGCTTCCTATTATTTGCTGTGGTCCGAAACCCTCGTCATTGGTTTGATTTCTATACCATGCGATGTTACCGGCATGTCCATGTGATGCTAACACATCGGTTTGCCCGTCACCATCAAAGTCAGCCGGGAAAGCCCAGGCCGGGAAACCGCTATCGGAAATGGACTGCTCGGAGCCAAACACGCCTTGCCCGTCCGTATTCTCGTACCACACAAGTTTGTTATTATATGCGGCGGCTACAAGCACATCGAGGTCTGTGTCCCCATCCAGATCTACGGAAAATACACTAAAAGGGACATAAGCATCTGTCGAGATGGTATGCAGTGTGCTAAAGGTGCCGTTTCCATCTCCGTTCTCATGCCACGCTACAATGGAGCTTTCGAAGTTGTTTTCAGGACCCGATCCAGAAAGGACATCGAGATCCCCATCGCCATCCATGTCAGCAACGTGAATGGATAGAGGATTCAACATGTTGGTCGAAATGATTTTTTCTGGGCTGAACACCCCGCCATTGTTTTCATACCAGGCGATTTTATTATCTTCAGACAAAGCGGATACAACGTCGAAATCACCATCATCATCGAGATCGCCTGCGTACACGAATTTTGCACCGGCAGCATTGGTAGAGATAATCTTCCCGGAAGAAAAGGTACCCCGCCCGTCCATGTTTTCATACCACGCGATTGTACTATCCATCGCCGAAGCAGATAGTACATCGAGATCCCCATCCCCATCGAGATCGGCTGCATATACCGATTTGGCTTCTATCGCTTCAGAAGAAATGATCTGTTGAGGGCCAAACTGGCCATTCGCATTGGAGGCTGGCAGCACCAGGCAAAGAAAGATAAGAGCTGTTAGTAAACGCCACTTTGGGGACATAATTAGGTTCATATTTGCGTATTGGTAATGTTGGTGAAACACACCACTATTCATAGGCTCTAGAATGTCTTCCCGCACTTGATGTGGGACCCATGCAACCTGAATCATGTTCAACCTTGTATGGATCCCTAATCAAGTTAGGGAAGACCAATTAAATAGATCTACCATTCCTTCACACTTACCTCTCCAGCCTCTTCCGCCACATACCGATTGCCAACCGACAACTCATGGTGAGTATCAACAACACCAGAAGGCCACATGATCTCCAACTCTTGCGCAACCTTATATGCACCTAACCCAAAGTGGATTACAGGCTCATTCATACTACCATAACCGTTGTTGGCAGAAAGCGTCCTGTACTGAATAAGCGTGTCTACTTCCGAGGCAGTAACGAGCCTTAGCCTTGCGCCTATCCCCATTTTGTTGGACTGAGTGCCGGAGAGCTGAATAGTGATCCAATTGCCAGCAGTAGAGACATTCTCGAAGAACTGATTGTTCTGCTTGAGTGTGTCATTTGCACCGACATCGCCCCAATTGGCTATGAACAAATCGAGGTCCCCATCAAGGTCAAAGTCAGCATGGGCAGCTCCAGCGGAGACTAAATTGTAATCAGTTAGCATCGGTACATCAGCCACTTCAAAGCGACCATTTCCTGCATTTTGATATAAGCGATCTGTATTATCAAAGGGAGCATGTTCAGGACGCGCTCCTCCGTGGCCCTCGGCAACAAAGAGATCCACGTCGCTGTCGTTATCGTAGTCTCCCCAGGCATGCCCTTTTACAGGGCCAGATCGATCTCTAATCAGCATCGAGCCTCGTACCGGGTGAAAGAGAGTACCATCCACATTCTCAAATAACATATTGGGATCATAGCGTCCAATGGACGACACATAGAGATCGTCATCCCCATCCTGATCGAAGTCCATAAACGATACGCCGTAGCTGTATGCATAAAAGTTCGTGAACTCGCCTTCTGTTACCCGATCGAAGGTAGAGCCATCCCTGTTCTTAAAAAAGAAATTGGGAGCTGTCCGTGTTTCTTCCCCGACCATCATATACGCATTTGCTACATACAAATCAGGAAATCCATTGTGATCAACATCACTCCATGCACAGGATCTGCCATGATTTCCGAGCGACTGCCAGGATCCGGCGATAGGTACGAAGCGCTTGCCATCTACATTGCGGTATAATACGTCATCCTGGTAGTCTGCTTGAACAACATACACATCCAGGTATCCATCGTTATCGTAATCGGCCCAGCAACCCTGAACGCTTTGGTAAACGTCTTGGGTTAACGCACCGGCTTCCATCCGACTCAACTCGCCGGCTCCATCGTTTATAAAGAGGAGGTTTGCGCCTTCTTCTCGTGCTACAAATAGATCCAGGTGTCCATCGTTGTTTATATCTATCCAGTTGACGCCCTGGGCGTGACCGGCAATTGCTGACACCTCACTTCCTTCTACCGGTTCAAGCCGCTTGCCTTCTACGTTCCTGTAAATAAACAGGGATTCATCATCGGTGTTGCTGACGACAAGATCGGGGTATCCATCTCCGGTAAAATCACCCCATGCAACACCACGCGACGTCCCACCCGTGTCTGCTCCACCCATGTCGGGAAAGGGGCGAAACACAATCGTAGTGGGTTCTGAAGGCATCGTAGGTCTCCAGAATACAATCCCCCCTACTGCAAGTAGTGTGCAGAATAAACGATAGACATTTCTAGACATGATATGCGTGCGTGTTTTCTGAGTTATTCAGTATTCAGAGGATAATTCCGAAGAACAGGAGACCACGCGTCAATCGCTTTAACGGCTTTGTCCTCTGTGTAGGCAGCATGTAACACATTGGAGGGAATAGCTATGACATCTCCTGCTTCAACCTTATAAATGGTCTGCTCGACTTCAAAAAACAGCGCCCCTTCAAGCACCATCGTAATTTGTTCGCTTTCATGACGATGCCATTCAAACCGGCTATTGGGTTCTACTTCGAAAAAAGTGAGCTCGGTTTTCTCAAGAGCGATTCCCCACATTTTTGCACCAGGTGCGTCCTCTTTGAGCTGTAAAGACGATTTAGGATAAAAGTGAACGTTATCCATTACATTTACACTAGCTTATCATGAATTACATGCTGTAGCTATGTAGTCGGAGGATTGTCCAAAAGGACGCAAAAAAATAGGAGGAATCGTTTTTACGAAATGCGTTTCCGATAGGCAATAGCACGTGCATCGAGTCCAAATTCAACATCGCAGCACTCCTTCAACATTTCACCAAGCAGTTTGCGGGCCCGTTGCACACGAGACTTGGCTCCAGAAAGAGAGAGCCCTAATTGAGTAGCCACATCTTGTTGCCGGAGGCGCTCAATATCTGCAAGCTGTAAGGCAATGCGATACTTTTCCGGGAGCCGGTTAATCATCGGGCGCAGCCAGGAAAGGACCTCTTCGTGGACATCATGAGCGCCCTCGTACTTCTCAAGCTTAACGGGTAAAGACTCCTGGACCCAGAATGTGTCGTTGAGGACTTCGCCTGCCTCGTCATGCTTTTTGTTTTGAACTCTATAATAATCAGCAATAGCCCGGCGGGTTATAGTGAATACCCAGGCTTTTTTGTTTTTGACGGATTGAAGATTCGATTCTCCTAGATGAATGCGCAAAAAGATATCCTGGAGAATGTCTTCGGCGTCCGCTTGAGTGGGGACCTGTTTGACTATAAAACCTCGTATCTCCTCATGAAAAGTCTCCCACAACGCTGCTGTTTCCGAGGAGTGCTCTGGTTGGCAGGGAGTGCACATGGCGTTAAGTTTTTGATACCAAGTTACGGATAACCAGAGGCCACTACAATCTCAAATTACCAACTCACGCAGTAACTTAGATCCGGCTCTGCTAGCGATTATTCGTTTCCCTTTTTTCAATTGGATTTGGATTCGACGCTCATCGTAAGCTTCTAGTGAAACGATGTAATCCAGGTTTACGATGTGAGACCGGTGTACGCGGGCAAACCGTTGATCGAGTCGTTTTTCGAACTCTTTCATGCGGACGTTGACGAGATAACGTTCGTTCTCAAGATGGAGCATTACGTAGTCATCATGGGCCTCTAAACGTACAATCTCATCAACTACAATGGGCATGATTCGCCTTTGTGTGCGGACAAAAAGACGCGTTAAGGGGCCAGAGCCGCTAGCATTGAATGCATATCGAGATCGTTCTTTTAAAACCATCGGCGCACTCAAAGCCTCGCGGGCGCGATCAAGGGCCGCGTTAAACCGGAGCTTCCCGAATGGTTTGAGTAGATAATCGAGCGCCTGCAATTCGAAAGCCGTCACTGCATACCTGTCGTACGCTGTGGTAAAAATGAGATACGGCTCATGGTTTATTTGTTCGACCACCTGTAATCCTGAGGCACCAGGCATTCGAATGTCCAGAAAAACGAGATCGGGTTTGAGCGTATCAATCGCTTGAATGGCGTCGGGTCCATTGGTTGCCTCGCCCACAAGGTTTACCCAATCCACAGGATCGAGAAAGGTACGCAGCTGCTGGATGGCCAGCGGCTCGTCATCTGCTATGACTACTCGGCATGTCATCTCAACTGTGGTACGTGTGATCTGAAACGAGCTCGAGGAGTGGCCCCATAGCAGGGAGTTTCAGGGTTATACAAAAGCCTTCTCCTGGAGAGGTTTCTATAACTAATTCCGCACGAGAACCATAAAGCGCTTGTATTCGCTCTTTCAATGTGTTTATACCCAGCCCCTGTGCATTCCACACACTTGAAAGTTCAGCGCCGGGCCCATCATCCTGAACAGTTAGGATCAGGTTGGGTGCCTGATGTTTTGCCCTAATCTTGATCGTAGCTCCTTCTCCAACCTGGGCTACGCAATGCTCTACTGCATTTTCCACAAGGGGCTGAAGTGTAAAGGGCGGTACAAGGCAGGCGAGCGAATCCTCTTCAATGTTCGTTTCGATACGAAGCCGCTTACCATACCGTAGACATTGAAGGGCGAGGTAGTCATGCGTAAATGCCCATTCATCTTGAAGAGGTACCGCTTCGGAATCTTTCTCGTCGAGGGTGTACCGGAGCAGGTCTCCAAGCTGTTCAATTGTGTGTTCTGCCCTGTCCGGATCAGGCCGAATTAACGTAGATAAAGAATGTAAGGCGTTAAAAAGAAAATGAGGATTGAGTTGTGCTCTGAGCGTCTGCAATTTAGCCTGGGCTAGCAATGTCTCAGCACGATTGGCGATTCGCTCTTGCTCACGCATTCGCTTCTGGTTACGAATGGAATAGCATCCACCGGCAATCATCAAATAAAGTAGAAATCCGATAAGTACGTACCATTCCAGGTATTCAACCGCTCGAATGATGTCTACAATAGGGGTACCGTAAAATAAATGTGGCCTGAGGTAGCTCAGGGCTATCCACGTTATTACAAAGAAAAGGGTGATTAAGAAATGGCGGCCTAAAAAAGAAAGCCGAATTCTATCGGGCCAGGGAAGAATCCCAGATATCCACCAAATCACCATGCTTAAGCCGGCAGCTGTTCCAGTAGTCCAGAGACCATCTTGGATTGCGCTGAACGTATTCCCAGCGTAGTGCACAATATGCAAGGTGTATAAAATAAAAAAGAGCGTCCAAATGAAGAAAAGTATCAGGACGGTGCTGCTCCGGGACATCTAAATACGTGTTGTTTGTACAGTGATTGACTCGCAATATACAATTTATCGGCGTTCCCCCTCTGATGCCAAACTGAATGGGCCATTCACCCGGTGCAATCGCCAGCTTACCGAAAAAGCATTGTCTCTGCTACTGCATCGTGGCTAAGCTAGTGCACCCAATATGGCTTTCCCACCCTTCTCTCACCATAGACTAACCTTACCATACCAATATGCGTTTTGCTGGCATCCAACCCACTATTCTTCTCCCCGTGTTGCTTTGTGTAATGCTTCTTTGGGGGGCTCCAATCGATCTCCATGCTCAGGGCTTTACTAGAGTTCAAACAGCCCCTTTTACAACCGACATTCAACAAAGCCTGGGCGTAGCATGGGGCGACTACAACAATGACGGCTTCTTAGACCTATTCATTGCCAACGGCAATACACAGAATAACCTCTACACCAACAATGGAGATGGTACGTTCTCAAAGGTGACCACAGGAGCGATAGCAACAGATCGAGGAGACTCAAGAGGCAGCCTGTGGGCCGATTATGATAATGATGGGGATTTAGACTTATACGTCAGCAACAGAGGCGGCAATGTACCTCCTCCTGTAACTGGGCCCGTGGAAGCTAACTTTCTTTACCAGAATGACGGCCCGCCCAGTTATACGTTTACAAAAATCACAACCGACCCCGTTGTCACAGAAACCAACTTCACATGGAGCAGCAGTTGGGTAGACTATGACAATGACGGAGATCTCGACCTTCATGTGCCTGATAATCTTCATGCAGCCGACGATTTCTTCTTCACGAATGACGGGAACGGCGCGTTTACCTCAGCCACGCCCATATTCGTTGAGCCCGGCAGCGAGCCATCCACAGGCGTAGCCAGTTGGATTGATTTTGATAATGATGGGGATCAAGACGTAGCTCTTTTCAAGAGCGGTCGATTCTTACCTGCTGGTGCTGAGGACAATAGGATGTTTCGCAATTTGTTGTCTGAAACCGGAAGCCTTGATTTCGAGGAAATCACAACAGGAGGTATCGTCTCTCACTTTGATAACGACTTCCAGGCTAGCTGGGCCGATTACGATAACGACGGAGATATGGATGTTTTTCTAGGTCACGCAGGAGGACCTAGAGGGATTGCCAATTACTTATATCGCAATGATGGGCAGGGCACGTTTACTCGAATTACCTCTGGAGCGATTTCAACCGATAGAGACGGTACTCTCGGCAGTGGCTGGGGAGACTATGATAATGACGGCGACATTGATTTATTGGTTGCCAATGGGGGTCCGTTAGACAAGCTATATAGCAACAATGGAGATGGCACGTTTACATCTATGAGCCAGTCGCAAGTCGGCCCTATTGTATCCACACCGGGTAATTCATGGGGTGCTGCCTGGGGGGATTATAATAATGATGGATTTCTGGATGCGATAATTATCAATGCAGGAGCGGCGAATAATTTGTATCGCAACGACGTGGCAAATGGGAATCATTGGATTAATATCGAAGCCAAGGGGACCAGTTCGAACCGATCAGGAATAGGAGCAAAAGTGTATGCAAAGGCAACGGTCTTCGGCGAGTCGTACTGGCAACTGCGTCACATAAGTGGAAGCCCAACCGGAGACCGCAGCCAGAATAGTTTACGTGTGCACTTCGGGCTTGGAGATGCTACGAGTATCGATTCCCTTCGCATCGAGTGGCCCTCAGGTGTTATTGATGAAACTGCCGGTGTGCCTGTAGATCAATTCCTCATTGCTCAAGAGGGCATGGGTTTCTCGGTTTCAACAGTCTCATCCGAAAAAGAGCTCATACGCTCGGGACAGGACGTGGACATCATAAATTTCCCAAATCCATTTAAGGATACTACAACGATCCGGTATACCTTACACAAGACAGGCCATGTACGTATCTCGGTCTTTGACTTGCTTGGCCGCCTTGTAACGACGCTCATTGACTCGCAACAGCTCGCAGGCACACACGAGGTAGACTTTACGGTGCAAGGGCTCCCTAGTGGAAGATATATGTACAGGCTGGAAACAGGTAAGTCTGCACAAACTCGTCTGTTTATGGTCGCTGAATAAAGATCCTACAGTAGATACTCGCCTGGTAATCTACCGAAGGACGGTAAGTTTTCGTGTCGATGTGAAGGACTCTGTTTTAAGCTGGTAAAAATAAATCCCGCTTTCGAGTCCTTCACTCGACCAGGTTGTTGTGTGGCTTCCAGCTTGTTGATAGGTATCTATCAGGGTTTCAGTCTCTTGGCCTAAGAGGTTGAAGACGCGTAGCACTACATGGCTTGGAGTAGCCAGGCTGTACTCAATTGTAGTTGATGAATTAAACGGATTGGGGTAGTTCTGGCTGAGGGAAAAACCGGCCAGCTCTAGAGTCTCCTGGGTTGAAACAGCAGTAGAGATGGTGACCGTCCCATCGATGAATGTAGACTCCAGGGCATCCGCCATGGTGCTCGATGTTTCTCGAATTATTGGATTGTCCGTAAAGGTAATCGTTGTCGAATCTGTAGCATCAACATCTAGAGCAGTAAAGTGAATGTTTAGTACCTGTTGTGTTCCTTGGGCAAAAGTCTCTCCCACTGGTAGAACCATCACAAATCCGATTCGGCCGCTATCAGCCTTGATGTCGTTGATATGATGCAGAGCATCTGTCGTTACTGAGTCGCTTAGTGTAGCCGAATTGTAGGTCAAATAAGCAGGGTCAAAGTCCAGGCTAAACCCTAATGCGTTTTCATCCCCTTGAGCTGTTAATTCTACGACTAAACTGACCTCATCCCCACTCCATGCTAATTCGTCAGGGAGTCGAACGGCTCTTTGTTTGCTCGACGAGGTGTAGGGCTTGTACAGTTCTTCTGTATTGGCTATCAGCAGGTTGGTTGCTTTCATGGACGCCATGAAGGGGCCTCCTGCTAATGTAGGAGGATCGAGTTTGGCAGCGTACATACCACACTGTGTCCAATCTGCAGAGGATAGCTGCCCGTCGCCTAGTAACAAGTTACCCGTGCTATCTGCTCTGGGGGCCGTGTCAGCGCGCTGAAATTCGTTTCCGCCTACCTGTACGGTATCTAAACCAGCAACAAATCGACCGCATTGCACCCAGTCGATAATTGATACTTCTCCGTTTCCTTCAGGTCTGGAGGCAACATCGCCCTCGAGTCCACCGAATAAATAGACTGTTCCAGGGAGCCAGGTGGTGGCAATCTCATTGGCGGTTGCGTCCGATACTTCTCTTCTGATGGGCTGATCAATAAACACGATTATGGTAGAATCAGCATCGGTATCAGACAGCACATCGAACTCAACAACGACTAATTCTTGATCCCCTGGCGGGAACGCCTCTCCAGATGAAAGGGCCAGTGCAATGCCTAGCCGTCCCTCATTCGCTTCTGAATCATTCACGTTCAATAGGGCGCTGCCGGCGTCTTGCCCCAGGCGAACGGAAGGAGAGGTTAAGATAGTCTCATCAAACGAGATGCTAAATCCTATTGCATTTTCGATCTCACGGCCATTAAGAATGATAGGAACTTGAGCTTCACCTCCTTTTGTTGCAAAGGAATCAGCTACTCGAATGGATGACATATCACCACTTCCCATTATAACATTATCGATATCTCCCCGGTCTCTGCTTGAGTTGCTGAATTCTCCCCGTATCCGAAGAGTCGTCAAGGAAGATAAAACGCTTATCATCTCCTCCATTGTTGGTGGATCTCCACTTAATCCATTCTTTGTCCATCCCCCGCTTTCATGTAACGCAACGCTGTATGATGTCCAGTCCGTTCCTGGGTTATTGGGCGTATCGAAATATAAAGTAAGAGAATCACTGATCAGTATGATATCAGCCCCATCTCCTTGCCCAGTGGTTACCGACTGCCGCAAATCAAAACTAAGAGTGTCTCCATAAGCAGCTGATTTATCACCTAGGAATTTTTCTGGTGCCTGGAAAAACCACCATACACCCTGGCCCATATCCAATGCACTTGCATATCCGTCTGGGTTGCCGCCCTCGTCAAACCATTGAATGTCGTTTGCATCGGCAAATACCGTCCACCCATCAGCATCCGTATCAAAGGTGCTGACAACAGGGAGCACTTGAGCATATCCGAAAGAGCAAAAGAATCCTACTACAATAAATAAAACGGCACTGATAGTGAATCGATACATGGTGGGGGCCCATTCTTAGAATGATAGATTATACAAGAGTGGGAACGACATGTATTATCCCGCCTCTGCTCAGCTTCAATGATTAACTTATGAAGGCTTTTGTTATTGTGCAACACTATTCGTTATGGAGTAGAGCTGGCGATAGGCTACCTGAATGATATTAGAGTATCGATGGTCTCATTCGAGGCGTCGAATAGGATTTATCGGCGTCAGAAGATCCCATCCGAGGCGTCAAATGGGATTCTTTGGCGCCAAAAAGTCTCAACCGACGGGTCAAATGGGATTCATCGGCGCCCAAAGGTCTCAATCGACGGGTCAAATGGGATTCATCGGCGCCCAAAGGTCTCAACCGACGGGTCAAATGGGATTCATCGGCGCCCAAAGGTCTCAACCGACGGGTCAAATGGGATTCATCGGCGCCAAAAGTTCGCATTTGAGTGCAGGATTAGTACTCATCGATTATAACTCTTTGATGTGGATATTTCTGAACTCGACGCGGTGGCCGTGGCCGAGAAAGCCAATGTAGCCCGACTCATTAAAAAGACCGGGGTGCTCTTTTTCGTCTACGGTGCCCTGGGCAGCTGCTTCTTGAAGATTGGCATCCACGATCGTGACACCGTTCAGGATCACCTGAATGTCATTTCCATTGGCGATTACTTCTTGTGAGTTCCATTCACCGAGAGGGTTGAGGTGGCCCCGTTCTGCTGCTACTACGCCATAGATTGAGCCATGGTATTGCCAGGGCTGAAGCTCGGCGTACATGGCAGCGGTGTTGTCCAGGATCTGAAGCTCCATTCCATAGTAGGCTGCATCCTTTCCCTGTTCTGCACGGATGCCGAGACCGTTGTTGCCATCCGCTTCGAGCTTGAAATCAAATCGGAGTACAAAGTCGCTGTATTCTTTATCGATATACAGATTCCCCCCTCCCTCTTTTAAGCAAACCAAGTTACCCTCCTCTACACCGTATCCGTTCACATCTCCCGTCCAGCCAGTGAGATCAGTGCCGTTGAATACGGAGATGAACCCATCCTCTGAAGTAGTAGTGGCTTCTGCGGCTTGTGGTGTTTCTGTTTGAGCAGGCTCGCATCCAAGGATGATGAACAGAAGGATAAGGGGTAGAAAAGAAGAGAGGTTTTTCATGGGTTGGAATGTATCAGGTTGGTTGAATGGAAATATACATTCCTGTGGGTAGAAGTGCTGAGGAAAGTTTTGGGATTGCTGGGTAGTATGGTCCTGTCATCCTGGAGCGAAGCGACGAAGGATCTGGGCGTGCACGACTTAGAAGAGACTGTATACTTTCATGGTGTGCTTTCCCAGATCCTTCCTCACTTCGTTCGTTCAGGATGACAAGGGGAAAGGGTATTTCAAAAGCGGTCTTCCCTGACTTGATCAGGGATCCATGTAAGTTGAAGCAGGATTCAGGTTGCATGGACCCCGGCTCGGGGCCGGGGCGACAGTGAAGCACTATGGTGCCGTCGTATCCGCAGTATTCGATCTGATCTGGCTGATCATATTTCGAACGCCGGTTTTAACCCGGTAGGCGAGATCTTCACGGAAGGGTTGGGTGTCGCGTTCAATTTCTCCCAAGATCTTGAGGGCGCGGTCCATGAAATCAAGGTCGTCCGAGTTGCTGTAGATGTACTCGTTTCGTTGAAGCCGGTTAAGCTTGATAACGTCATCATCGGTGATGACCAGCTGCTTTTCTTTTGCTAACAGAGAAACGGGTTCAACATCGAACTTCATTTCCCGATATAGATGCTTGAACTGATCTTGCTTAAAAGTCAGGGTTACAACGAAGAGTGTCTGATCGTCCAGGACTTCCTCAAACAGGTTTACGTCTTGTACCTGGCCCACAGGAATTCCTTTGAAGGAGACCTGGTCTTGTTCTTTGAGTCCATTCAATTCTTCAAGGAGCAGGTAAACGTGAGGCTCTGTGAAAACAAAAGAAGACGCCAGTATAATAACCAACGCCAGGAGGAGTCCTCCCAGGATGGCGTGTAGTGTCCTAATCATGGTTTTGGTCGGGTAAGGCTGCAGGTTGGTAGAGGATAGAGGCATCGTTACGTTTTAAAACGAACGGTATAGGCAGTGGCGGTAGTCGGTGTCATGTAAACAATGTTACAAAAGCCAGTGCGCGCAACTCACGTCGGTTGTAGGGACTCCTTTCGCATGATCTGAAAAACAAGGAGTAACGAACGTAAAACGGTATTTAGGTGTGAAACTGGCACAATGGCCTCAGTTTATTGGGATGCCCGCGTGTTTTATTAAACGGTAATTCGAGAGGAAGGTTACATTTAGGATATAGTAATTTGTTATGAAAGATCCACGCGCACCATATTCTCATTCCTGAAGTTGCGCAGTTTATTGTCGATGATGACGTCTCTTCTTCTGATTTTGCGTAGCAGGGTGATGCCTTCCAGGGTTCGGCATCTGCTCAGGGCGGTGTAGAGTTGGCCGTTGACGAACGCGCCCGAACCAAGGTGAAGCTTGATGCGGTCGAAGGTGAGGCCCTGGCTTTTGTGGATTGTGATGGCCCAGGCGTGGCGGAGCGGAAACTGCTCGAAGGTGCCGGCGACTTCGGAGATGATCTTGCCCTCTTTTTTATCCCACCGGTATTTGCGGTTTTCCCAGGTCTCTCGCTCTACCTCGTGTACCTGTCCATTTTGCAACTTGATGTAGATCGTCTTTTTGGTCAGGTCCTCCACTCTGGCGAGTGTACCGTTAACCCATCGTTTTCCGTTAGCCACAGAGTCATTTCGGATCAACATAACCTGGGCGTTTTTCTTGAGTTCGAGGACGGTATCTGTAGGGTACCGGTCTTTATTGTAATCGTCTTTTACGTTTGCGGTGTAGGTGTAGCTCTTTTCATCCAGACTATTTAGTTGACGCATGTTTTCCTGGTTGGCGATCCTGTTCACCGTGGTAAGCATAATCACGAACTCATCCGGCTGTGTTACCGGGCGTGGATTGTAGCGGGTGTTGAGCCGACGGATGCCTTCATCGCCGATCGAGCAATGGCGAACCTGGTTCAGGAGCTCAATGAACTCGCTGTTATTCTGCCGGTGGATTTTTTGGAAAGCATAGACATGCGTCTTGAGGCTTCGGAAAGAAGGCGAGTCGAAGAAGTAATGGCTCTTATAGATCGACGTGAAGACTTCCCGGTGGATGTCATTCTGTCTATTTGAAATGGGCGGGAGTTGGAAGATATCCCCAACAAAGATCATTTGTTTACCACCAAAGAGCTGATCAGAAAACCCGCCATTACAACGCAGTGAATGATTGATGGCTTCAAGTACGTCTGCACGTAACATCGAGACCTCATCGATGATGATAGTATCTACGTTTTCGAGAATTCGCCGGGTAGGGTATCCGTTTTTAAATACAGGAATTTCCTCATCTTCCGGTAGAAGCGGTTTGAACGGGAATTGAAAGAGCGAATGGATGGTTTGTCCACCAATATTGATTGCAGCAAGCCCGGTGAAGGCCAGGAGCAAGACGTCTTTTTCTGTATGCCGGGTGAAATAGTGGATAAATGTTGATTTGCCTGTGCCTGCTTTGCCCGTGATAAAAAACGAATCGTTGGAATTTTCCACCCGCTCGAAAAGACCCATAGAAATGGGGTCGTCTTCATAGCCTTCCGGAATCTCGATGTTCGCATGGTAGGCCCGAGGGGGTCCGTTTTTTATCATACCCTTTTACTTGCTGGTTTTGTATATATAAGCCACTGCGTTTTTCTTGTTCGTCAACTCCCTCAGATCATCCAATATTCTCATTAAATAGTATCACTCAAGGATATGCATCTATACAAGATTTTGTTGATTTGTGTGTTCATTGTGAGCAGTCCGCTGGCCTCTCTTGCACAGGTTGATGCCTTGTGGTTGGATATCGGGGATCTCCATAATCTGTACGTTCCGGAAGGTGCTGTTGTTGAAGAGGACATGCAAAACCTGGGGATGCAGTGGCCTGCCAATATACGATTCAGCGGACATACCCGATCCGAAGCCTTTTGGATTGGGGTAAAGGATTGGACGGACGAAGAAGGCGTGTTGAATGATTACAGTGTGATTCATCATGGTCCAAGAAATCCTAGCGATGCCTTTATTGCTGTAGAACATCGATTGGTGAGCAAATGGCCGGAAACGATGGTTAGGGTCAATGGTAATTTTGCCGGAAGCAATGAGCAAATTATCGACGATGTAAATCCTGACCTGCCGGCGGATCGGATGATTGTGAGCCGGATGCGCACGGCATTGGGCGTTGAGGTGGAACGCAAAGCATACGCATTTGGCAATGCCTATCACGACGACTACCACATTATAGAGCGCACCTTCACGAACACGGGGAATACCGATACCGATGATGACATAGAGCTTCCTGGCCAGACGGTGACCGATGCCTATTTCTTTAATATCTGGCGATGGACCGGACGGGTTCAGGCAAGTTTTCATGGCTCGATGGCTCAACGCTGGGGTAAGTTCAACATGGTCGACGTCGTTGGAGATGGCCAAGAACAATATCCGGTTGATTTTACAGCCATTTATTCCTGGGCGGGGTATGACCCTTCGTTTTTGGAGTGGAATAATTTAGGGAGCCCGATGATAGAGCCGCAGGAATTGACAGCGCCAACAGATACCATAGGACGAATGGCCGGTATGTCGATGCAAGGGATGACGATTCTACATGCGGACAACTCGGAGTCAGATCAAACCTATGACCAGGCCGTGCAGCCAAGAGCAATGGGTTTTGTGGATATGGATGACATCTTTGCCGGAGATGGATACTCGCCAGCTGATTTTTATGATCTTGTTATACTAGGCAGGGAGAATCCCAAGCACGTGCAAGGGGGGGCCTTGAGGATGTTTCCCCACTATGCTGATCGCATTGAGCCGGACGGCTTGTTCTGGGAGCCTTCATTTGATGCAAGCCTTGGTAAACAGGGGGGGCATGGCTCTACGATTGCTTATGGGCCTTACACACTGGAAATGAATCAACAGGTGCGGGTGGTAGAAGCGCTGGTTGCGGATGGCCTCAGTTATGACGCAGCTACACAAATAGGCCGAGCATTTAAACGAAGTGGTGCAGATGATGAGGCATTGATCGAGTACGACGCAAATGGGGATGGAGTGATTTCCGATACACCGTTCGATTATTCCACATTCGACAATGGGGCTGAACGGATGACCAAAAATCAATGGTTCATGACCACACGGGACTCCATGTTTGCATCTATGCAATTAGCAAGGGAAGTCTGGGATCGAAGCAGTGAATTGGATACGTATCTCTTTGATGCTGTACCTCCTCCTCCTCAATTCTTTGAACTTTCCAGTACAAAAACTGAAATCAGTTTGCGCTGGGAAACGCATATCGGAGTAGAAGATCCTGTATCCTGGGAAATATACAGGACCTCAGAATATCTCGACAATCATCCTTATGAATTGCTGGCGACATTGCCTGGTAGCGCGAGGTCCCTGGATGATTCCGATGTGGTCAAGAACACCAATTACTTTTATTACTTGCAAGCAGTTGGTGAACCCACTGTACCCGATTCGCTCGGGATAACTGGTACGCCCACAGGAGCGCCTTTCAAAAGTGGACAGTATTTTACGCAAACCTTTGTGCCGGCCCGTTTAGCATCAACAGTCGATGTGCCGGCAATTGGTGCGGTAGTCGAACAGAATAGCCCGAATCCTTTCCATGAATCAACGACTATTCCCTTTGCGATAAACGGGCCCGACTTTGTGAAAATTACCGTTGTCGACCTCTTGGGGCGTGAAGTAATCACATTTGTTGATGATTTTTTCGAAGTGGACTTTGCTGATGAGATCGTTTGGGATGGACGGGATAATACGGGCCAGTTGGTGCCAAGTGGAGTGTACTATTGCCAGGTAACGACAACCATCGGGCGTGATGTGATTCCGATGGTGATTGTCAGGTAAACAAAGCCTCTGATGCAGCTCATGTTTAGCCGTTTATGTTTATAAGGGGGGTATGATTCGTTAGGGCAAGGTGTCTTTAATGTATAAAGACACTCCCATGAATGTATATATCCCAGAGATCTGTGATCATGCTTCTGTATTTGCTGTATTAGGGCAGGTGTTTAATGAAGACGGTGAATGCTACAGTGATCGTTACCTGTTTAACGCGGAAGCTACTTCATACATCGACCCGTTTTGCGTGGTTCTACTTAACAATCTATTCGCGTGGCTACAAGAAAGAGGGCATGCGTTGCAGGTAATGGCGCCGCAACATGAATCAGATGCTGCTCGTTCGCTTCTAGATTATATTCATCCCGAAGGCGTCTATCCGTTTAATGATGCCATGAATGTGCACGATGCACTCATTCCTTTGGCGCACATCCCTATGGAAAGGAATCCTTCATGGGTGTTAACCACTTTTTATAGGTGGCTGGCAGAAGTCCTTGGAGTCAGTACGCTGTCGCTGTTTACCCCTATGCAATTCATGCGCTTGCTTTTTCAATATGCAAAGCATCAAGGGCAGTCGAAAGGAGTCTTCCTACGTGCTTCACTGGATAAGGAATCGTACCAGTTGCACATTCTGCTTGCCCACTACGGAGAAGGCATTCCTGATCTGACGCGTAGCTCGTGGTCATCCATTTCAAACCCTGCTGTTGAAATAGCCAGGGCAACCGAGCATAACAACGTACATGACGTCCCTCGGCCTGGAGATGGATCCTCGTTATTATTTTTGGTAGACGATGTTATCATCGAAAACGGCGGGAGTGTGTCTATTCATTCGGGGTTCGGGCATATGCAGGCGGCCAGGAACGAGCTAGGTATCACTCAAAAGTTAGCACTCAGTAATGCATATGTGCCGGGTGCCTTATTCGATATTTCGTTTCGGATGGAGGGTACCGGGTTGATGTCTCGGATTAATGAACCGGTCGATGAAGTGTTCACTGCATAGTTTTCGAGAGTGGATTGTAACAACTTTGCGCTTTGTACATTAAACGTTCAACTTGTACATTGATGTTATGACACAATTCACTTAACTATATCTCATAAACTCGTTATGAATATTTGGGTCTTTATAGGGATAACGGGTGCAACGCTGACGGTATTGGCAATAGCCTATTTTGTGGTCGAGTTAGTGGGGCGTGCTGCTGAGAAACGGTATAAAACCGAAGCAAAAGAGGCGTTGGAGAAGTATTGGCGCCAGAATAAAGAGGATTTACTCAAGGATCTTCCGTGCCCCAGTTGCAGCATTTCATTTGACGCGCCGGACACAACGTATTTTGAATGCCCTAGCTGCGCGTTTCTTATGACACAAGAGTGGGTAAAATCTTATCACCACAGGAAGCTGAAAGATGAGTGGGAGAACAGTTTTTCGGGCCGTTACTACCGGATAGCACCTGAGGTGAGGGAATAAGGCTTTGGCTTAGACAGGAAGGGCTTCAAAAAGAGATGGACACGTCAAAAGAGGGTTGGAAGCCAAGATCGAACACATCCACATCAACAAAATTTAGCCCCAGTGCCAGTCGGTCGGGATTGAACACCTGAATCTTATCTCTGTACCAGGTATTTTCGGCATTAAATACATTGTAGGCAGAGAGTGTGATAGAAAGCAACGATGAGCCTAGAACGTGTTTATACTTTAAACTGGCATCGAATCGCAGATAATCTGGCAGTCGATCGGGAGGTTCTGCCTCCGAATACGTAAAGATATCCGGGTTTCCTGTTGCGAAGAAGCCTGTTATTTGAGTGGATAGCGAGCGGCTGAGGCCTATCTGCAGGGTTGATGTTACTTGATGCCTGCGATCCCATTCAGCAGGGAAGCGCTCCCCATTCAATGTGGCCTCATTTTGTAGTTCAACGCGTGATAGCGTGTAGCCATTCGTCCACATCAGGGTCCCCCATTGCTGCCGAATGAGCAACTCTATGCCGCGAGCGAATGCTTTGTTTTGAGAGAACCAGGGTACAAAAGAGTCGTTGTTGGCTGTGGTAATTTGGGTAGGTGCGTTTATCTCGTGCCTTCGGAGGTTCTCGCTGGCCCGGTAGTACCCCTCGATTTGTAAAAGGGTAGATGCAGCGGCCTTGATATATAATCCTGCTGTAAGATTATCAACTGAACTAGGTTTTGAAGCACCAGTGGTCATAACCCAGATACTTGGGCTATTTGTATTCTCAAGGTATAGCTGATGCAAAAACTGGTAGTTCCGGCTGTAGCCGGCACGAATAGACAGTTTGCCTTTTGGCCAAAGGGTTAACTGGGTGCGTGGAGACATTCTGAGGGTAGCACCCTGTGAGAAATAAACACCCCTTAATCCCAGGCGAATATCCAATAGATTTCCTTTACGTTCAAACTCTCCATATATATCTGATTGTAAAGCAAAGTAATCTTCTCCGAACGAGGGGCGAGAGGCCGATTGCTCATTGTAGGTTAGTGCGTAATAGTTTACCGCTCCCCCTAGTGTCCATAATGTGTTGCCATTCGTTAGAAGGGAGATGTTATTCGTCCAGGTGGCATTGTATAGTTCGTTCTCATGGATGAACGGGAAGACGAAATTTCTAGGGTCGTCGTTTCTATTTAACCGGGTGTAGACAAAGTCGTCTTTTGAAAATCTGCTTAGGTAATGACTGGCGGCCAGTGTGTTTTGCATATAGGACCTGACGCCCAGGCGATGTTGGAGCTGGATGCTTAACGCCTCGTTCCCCCATTCATTTAATGTCCGGGGCTGATCCTCTGCAACAGTCAACCGGTTCGTGTTTTCATTGCGTTCAAGCGTTATTCGGTTTGCCAGGAGTTCGGTGTGGTTACCGCCTGCATAGGCGCTGATAGTGGTGCGTAAGCCTCGCTGGTTTTCTCCAGTAATCTTAGCATGGATATCATAAAACCGTGCCTCGGAGGAAACCGGTTCTATTTGAAACTCCTCCAGCGAAGTCAAAGCAATAGGGATTCCACTTAGTTCGCGTTCTGTAGCCAGGCCCAGGCCTACAAGCTCCTGATTATTAAACCAGTTAACCTGATCCAGATAGGAATGCCGGCCTGAAACGAGCCAGCTCATTTTCCCTTTTACCAACGGGCCTTCAAGGGTGCCGCGAAACGATGTGTTGCTGGCTCCAAGGGAAGCATGAAAATCTGTAAGAGATCCTGCTCGCGTAATGAAGGAGAGCGTCCCTCCGGGTGGAGCAAAATAACTAGCTGGAGCAATGTCGTAATAAAAGCCTACCGTTTGGAGTGCATCGGCATTGAATGCATCAAAGAGACCAAAAAAGTGATTCTGATTATAGATGGGCGCCCCATCTAAAAGCACCTGAAACCCATCTGCTTTACTCCCTCTTACATTCAGCCCGTCAGATAACGCTGTGCTCAACGCAACAGCTGGAAGTGCATTGAGTGATCGTATTACGCTGCTTTCGCCGAATGGTGAAAACAGCGAAGGGTTCAGCAGGTGATGCCAGGTTGTATCCAGGTCTGTATTCAATACACTGCTGCTGATGAGCACCTCATGGCCTTGTATAGTGGCTGGTTCCAGGCGGACTGAAAGTTCAGAAGGGAAATTCGAGAATTCGATTTGAACTTGTTTTGGGTAATAACCCACATAGGAAACAGAGAGGGTCAATGAACCTTCACCGGTTTCCATGTCATTGAATTGAATACTAAAAAAGCCAGACTCGTTCGTGGTTACGCCTTGCAGATAGCCTTCGTCGATCCAGGTGACATTTGCAAACGGAAGCCGGGTACCCGTTTGTTGATCCAGGACGTGACCGGATAGGCTATAAGATCTTCGCTCTTTTATTACCTTGGCTTCTGAGAGGAGGATCTGTTCATATTCCTCATCATAAAGAACCTGGATGCGATGGGTTAGTAGAGCTGCTTCCAGCGTAGATACCAGTTGATTCTCGGATGCATCCAGTGAAATGTTTTTGCCGGTAATAAGAGCATCCCGGTACAAGAATCGAACAGTACTTCGTTCTTCAATGTCCGTGATAATCTCTTTGAGAGGGGTATTGGAATAGACGTAGCGATCTTGGGCTCTAATCTCAGATGGAGAAAAGAGAAGGAATAAAAGACAATATATCAGGAGCCCTTTTGCAAAAAGCAGGCTACTGGTCCGACTCAAATCTATATCTAGTAGGTCCTGTCTGTTCAAAGCGGCCGCCACCCATTATAAAGCTTAATTTTTCTAGTGCAGCATCTACAGAGCTAAGGGGAAGATCACCTGTATATGTTTCTTCTTTTTTGTCCTCAGGAAGTTCAACGCTGATGGCGAAATGAAATTCCAACTCCTGTACAATATTTGTCAGCTTTTTGCCTCTGAATACAATCTGATCGTCTAGCCAATCCAGGTATTCTGAGGGATCAATGGTTTCAGACAAATCGATAGCAGAACGGTTGCTAAGGATACCGACCTGTCCAGGGGATAATATCGTCTGTTCTTGTGTCACCAGGTGAGTGAGTTCGATGCGACCTTCCTGCAAGTACACGGATATGAGAGTATCTCTATGGGTGACATTAAAGGTAGTACCTAGAACAGCAACGTGTGCTGGGCCAGCTTGTACACCAAATGTGCGTTCAGGATTGGACGTAACCTCAAAATAGGCTTCCCCTTGTATGGAAAATTGCACGTCATTTTGTGCTGCTTCGATTTCATAAAGTGAAGAATAAGGGCGCAGCGTAACAGTAGACCCGTCTTCTAATCGGTAGACTAAAGATTCACTTTCTGCCTGAGCAACGAGTGTTGGGCTCGATGGCGTTTGTATAACAAGCCAGCCAATGACAGCACCGAGAAGAATACTGGCAGCAAGTGCTATTCTATAGAGCGCTGGCCGAAGTGTAAAGATTTTTGCGCCAGGTCCGTTTTGTGTGGATGCCTGTGGTTGGGTGGCCGAGGAAATAGCGCTCCACATTTTATTAGAAAGCTCAGGGCTTGGGGACGTCTGTGATGTTGCTGATTCAGCCTGCTTAAATTCTCCCAACACCTGTTCGAACTCACTCTGCGCCAGAGATTCAGCTGAAAGTTGCTTTGCATCCAACAGCTTTCCAATCCGACGAGCCAACTGCAGGTCTTTGTCGTTTTCTGGAAGCATTTCTTCGTTCATCGTACTGTGGGAGTTAGAGTCAGAGGTACTGGGAAGTGTTTGAGTATTCCCAAACACTTCCCAGGTGCAATCATCAATCTAAATTAACCATTTGCATCGGTTACTTCTACATCACCATCTGCTAATCGGATGCGATAAAGTTGACGAAGGCCATTGAAGCGGAGTAGTGCGCGCCCGTTTCCTTCGAGTTCAACAGTTCCTTCGATTGCTTTTTCTTCTGTTTCGCCATTCACTGTACGGCTCATCATGATGGTGTACTGCAGTTGACCTGAAATTTCATTCTCAAGGTCTTCTTCTGTTGCAGATTGTGTGATCGTGACGTCCACGGTGTTGAGTTCCATAGAGTACGTACCTGATCCAGTAACTTCGTTGCCTGACGTGTCAGGACGAACAAATGAGTACTCACCTGTTGAGGACTGGGTACCATCTAGCGTAGCGACGTCGCTTAGGAGGCCAGAAAGATTCCATTCGCCTTTTTGCTCAAAGCTGCGAGAGCGTTCGCTGCCACGAGACGTTGTGTACATGCTGCTGCCAGAACGTGTACCTTCAAAAGCGATTTCTGAAATTGCAGCATCACTGGCAAATGGCCGTGCAATGAAACTACCATCTCCATCAGTAAAGGTGTAGTTGAGAGATACTTCTACCGTTTTTTCGCAGTTCGGCCCTTCGTGGGTTCTAGAATAATCAATGGAATGAACTCCAGTAGAATCATCATATTCTCTCTCGTATTCCCTGTTTACACCGCGGCAAGGACGTAAGTCAGAATTGCGAGAGAATCGTCGTCTATCATAGGAAAGGCTCTGTAGCCCCACGTTCGCTGTCATGTCATTTAAGTTAGCCATCATCCCTTCGTTCTGATCAGAAAGAGACTCTGCCATGATTGAAGAAGCGGCTTCAAGATCGGCTTCCGTGACGGTTGCAACTTCAGGTTCTTCATTATTCAAAGTGTCACATCCAGAAGCGATCACAAAGAGGAGCAGGAAAAATACAGTGGATAAATTCTTTAACGTTTTCATTGGATTAGAATGTAGTGTTTTGTGCAAGATTCTATTACTAATGGAGTGTGTGTTATCGTTTTGCACATCCAATACACTAAGGAGATCAGGGTACCCCTAAGGGGAGATAAAAAAATTATTCTTTTATGATAGCCATGGCTGCTCGTACCGTTTTAAGCGCAAGGGCCATGTGGTTTTCAATGGTTTTAATGCTGACACCGAGCGTCTCAGCGGCTTCTCTATACGTCAGTTCTTGCAGGAAACACAGCTCAAAAACGGCCCTTCTTTTCTCAGGCATTTTGTGAACAACCTTAAGTAGGTAGTCGTGAACCTGGTTGTATGCAGCTTCCTGATGCACATTCGATTCGTTTGCCCGGAGATTTAGATCGGTGCCTTGATCAAATTTTGCGGTGTCTCTAAAGTGATTTAATGTCCGGGTATATCCGATACGGAATAGGAACGATTTCAGCGATTTTGCAGGATCTATCTGATCCCTGCTTTCCCATATCTTGATGAATGCGTTTTGAACGATGTCTTGAGCAGCCTCAGCGTCTAACCCTTTTTTTGTTAGATAGGCTAGCAGAACACCATGGTAACGGTCAAAGAATTGCTTGAATGCAACATGGTCGCCTTCTTTAATTCGCCGTGCGAGGACAGCATCGTCCCGCTGCTGGTCCAAATGCATGGCCAACACGATGAATAGAAAAGGCGTAAATAGAATATCCATGTAGCAAAAAAATGACTATTAGATACGGGTACGAAACAGAATCAATCTAAAATGAACTCAATAGGTAATGCGAAAAAAGAATGTGTTTTTGTGTCCTTCAGATACTAACTATTCTAAGTGCTCCAGCCCATTACTTTGTGTTGATCTTAAGATAGTAAGACGAAAGAATAAGAAAACGAAGATTAAGTACCGGTTTAATCAAATATCGTTGCTAAACTCTTGTTGATTTCGAGCGTTTCCTATCTAGACCAATATCTTTCCCATCCGGGTATTGAAAATTAAACGATCACATAGCGCGCTGTTTCTACTGGTTTGCTTTCTAACAGGAAGCCTTGCCGTTCCTATGGCTCATGAATTGTGCCATCTTTTACATGGGCCGCATACAGAAACACTGCCTGCGTCAAGTGTTTACGATCAGACTGACTATGTAGTCTATGGTGATCAGGATAAACATACCCATGAAGCAGACTTAACGTGTGCGTTATGTACGCTATCTGTAACTGGAGTACACACACTGGACAATCTAATTGTCAATTCAGCTCCTTCAGTTGTAAGTTTTGATGGGTCTGCATTGCATGTAGAACTCTACTATTCCCATTTTTCCATCCGCGGCCCTCCGGTGCACATGACCATTAGTTGAGCGATTTAGTGCTCACACTAGAGTTTATTGGAAATAATTCAGACCTTTCCTTTTATGTGGTCATTTATGTGTGCAAATATATTTTACGGAGGTAAGAGCCGTCTTCTTTTTCGGTTTGTATTTACTCTCCTTCTTTTCGCTTCTCTTCCTTCTGTAGCTTTCTCACAGCTTGTGCGAGGGGTCGTGTATGGTGATGAAGGCCTTCCATTGCCTGGGGTCAATATCACTATCTCCTCTCCTGACGAAGAGGCTGAGTCTAGTCCTATTAAAGGTTCTGCTACAGATGATGAAGGACGATATGAGATAAATGGTATTTCAGAGGGAGTATATACCCTGCGGTTCTCATTTATTGGTTTTAATACCAAAGAAATCGTTGTGGAAGTTGGGGCGAACGGGCTTGAACTCGAGACAAGGTTAGATCCGCTTGTCATTGAAAGTGATGAAATTGTGATCGCGAGAAATAAAGCGACAGATCTTACGGCAGACGCTCATTCTATCGCCATTTTAGAACCGGAAGATCTCGCTAAAGTACGCGGGCAAACGTTGGGAGAGACACTAGAACAGTTGCCTGGTATCACTGCGTTGAAAACAGGGCCTTCTATTGCAAAGCCTGTTGTTCGCGGGTTGCACAGCCAGCGAGTGCTCGTGCTGAACGCAGGCGTTTCGTTAGAAGGTCAGCAATGGGGTGGTGAACATGCCCCCGAGATTGATCCCTTTGCTCCTGTTCGCATTGAGGTTGTTCGAGGAGTTGCTGGTGTGGAGTACGGCATGGGCGCGATTGGAGGTGTGATTCGGTTAGAGCCATTAGACCTTCCCTATTTACCTGATCAAGGAGTGAGTGGCCAGCTTTCCATGAATGGCTTCTCAAATAACCTCCAGGGAGCTGGCGCCCTTTATCTTGAGGGAGCGGCAAAGGGTATCCCTGGTTTTGGTTGGCGTGTGCAAACGAGTGTTCGAAAAGCCGGTGATACGCATGCCCCAGACTATATCGTAGGTAACTCAGCCTTCAAAGAGTTCAATGGATCCGTTTCTCTGGGTATGCGGCGGGAGAACTACAATATTGTGGGTATTTATAGCCGCTTCAGCACAGAGCTAGGGATATTTAACGGAGCTCATATTGGAAACTTGAATGACTTATTGCGGGCGATTGAGCGAGGCGAACCCTCGAATGAAGGTGATTTTGGCTATGATATTGGGCTACCTAAACAAGATATAGCCCATGATCTAATTACGGTCCATGGAGATTTTCATCTAGAATCTGGGCACACCATCGAAGCGCAGTATGGGTTTCAGAATAACCATAGGCAAGAGTTCGACGCTCATGGCCGAGGCGACGCCGACTCCCGTAGCAGCAAGCCTGCTTTTGACTTGTCTCTTCTTTCGCATTCGGTGGAGTTTAAGTTTCAGCACAACCCTACGGATCACTTTGTAGGTGTGGTGGGATTCAATGGGTTGAATCAATTGAATAAGAACGATGCATCGGGATTTCTTATTCCTAACTTTCGGGCATTGTCAGGAGGAATATTCGCCAGAGAAACATGGGTAAAAGACAGGCTCTCTCTTGAGGCAGGTTTGCGATATGATTATCGATGGGTACGTGCATGGCCGCGGGAAAATGGAACCAGTGGACCTTTTGTTAGGCGAATATCGAATTACTCTAGTTTTTCTGGGGTATTTGGCGGTATCTGGCAATTCCAGCCACAATGGTCCATAGGAGCAAATATTGGTACCGGGTGGCGGCCTCCTAGTGTAAATGAACTGTACAATTTTGGGGTACACCATGGAACGGCCCAGTTCGAACAGGGAAACCCCGATCTTGATTCAGAGCGCAGCCTTGGGTTGGATGCTACGCTACGGCATTATAGTCCATCTACCCGGTTAGAATTTAGTATTTACTCCACTTCTTTTGATCAGTTTATTTACCTGTTTCCTGATCCAGAGCCGCGAGTTACAATCCGGGGTACGTTTCCCTCCTTTCAATATGTGCAATCAGATGCTGTACTTAGAGGATTTGATCTTTCCTTTGACCACGATCTGATCCCGCTGCTCACATTCGGTGTTCAGGCGTCCATGGTTCGAGGGGATAATCGGGATACCGATGAGCCTCTGATAAATATGCCGGCTGACCGCTTAATTCCCCGGTTGACCTTCCATTTGCACGAATCCGGTTCTCTGAAGCAAGCTGATTTGCATGTAGAAGGGGTGTTTGTAAATAAACAAACGCGTATCCCGCCAAATGTAGATTACGCAGATCCTCCGGATGGATATGTTCTACTCAACATGGGCATTTCGACTACGTTCTCAATGCGCCAGACCCCTATTGCAGTCAACCTGGAAGTCCAAAATGCACTAAACACGTCCTACAGGGATTACCTAAGCCGCTTCCGCTACTTCATCGATGACCCAGGGCGTAGTGTTGTGCTCAGGCTACAAATACCGATTAATTGAGAGTTCAAAGTTTAAAGTTCAAGGTTCAAAGTTATTTCTCCTTCTTACTCCCAACAACTTTGAACCTTGAACTTTGAACTTTTTAGAAGGGTGCGTCAGGTGGGGGGATTTGATGGGGAGGGGGGGCGTTGTAGTCCATTCCGGGTTCTGGATAGTAGGACGACAGATTCTCAAATCGTGCAAACTGATTTACGAATGCTAATTGTACAGAGCCTATCGGGCCGTTACGTTGCTTCCCGATGATGATTTCTCCCATGCCTTCTGTAGAGTTTCCATTCTCATCTACAGTGATACCGTATCTTTCAGCTCGATAGATAAAGGCGACCACGTCTGCATCTTGTTCAATAGAGCCGGACTCGCGAAGGTCTGATAGTTGAGGTCGTTTATCGCCACCTCTCGATTCAACTGCTCTGCTCAACTGGGACAGGGCGATTACTGGTACATCAATTTCTTTAGCTAATGATTTCAGGGATCGGGATATTTGAGCAATCTCTTGTTCGCGGCTATTGCTTCTTGAGTTTTGAGACCCGTGCATCAATTGAAGATAATCCACAATGACAAGCCCGATATCGTGTTCAGCTTTCAGGCGCCGGCATTTCGCACGAAGTTCAAGGATACTAAGCCCTGGGGTGTCATCGATAAATATGGGAGCATCAGAAAGTTTACCAGCAGCTTTAGCGAGCTTTGGCCAATCGTCATCACTGAGTTTCCCCGTTCTTGCAGCTTGAGCATCCACACGGGCTTCCGAAGTCAGCAAGCGTTGTGCTAGCTGGTGTGATCCCATCTCAAGAGAGAAAATGGCTACGCCGGCACTCAACTGAGGGTGCATAGCCGCATTGCGAGCACAAGCAAGACTAAAAGCAGTTTTACCCATTGAAGGGCGAGCTGCTATAATAATCAAATCTGTTTTTTGCCATCCACCCGTCATATCATCAAGCCGTGTAAAGCCACTCGGAACTCCCGTGATTCCTCCTTCTTGACCGTGGACAGATTCAAGGTTCGCAAGCGTACCTTTCAGAATCTCGTTCATAGATGTTGCTGAACGGCGAAGCTGAGAGTCCGAGATGTTGAAAATTTCTCGTTCCGATTCGTCGAGTAACTCAAAGGCATCACTGCTTGGGTCGTATGCTTGACCGATGAGGCCCGTCATCGTTTCAATCATCTTCCGCAGCAATGATTTCTCAGCGATAATGCGAGAGTGGAATTCGATGTTTGCTGCCGTATCTACACGGGTGGATAACTCCGTGAGATAGTAAGCCCCACCAATATCGTCCAGGGTCCCCTTTCTTTTGAGTTCTTCGGTTAAGGTGATGAGGTCAACAGGGTTTCCTCGTTCAAACAAGCTCAGTATGGAGCGAAAGATGATCTGGTGTTTGGTGAGGTAGAAAGAGTCTATGGGGAGAATCTCTACGGCCCGGGCAATTGCAGATTGTTCAATCAGCATGGCACCGAGAACCGATTGCTCTACTTCTAACGCCTGAGGAGGGACTCGCCCACTAGTCTCCATCATCTTCCGGCCGCTGCTGCGAGGAGAGCGTTCGCGGGACGTCATTTTATCTAGAGGATAAATAGTCCCTTCTTCACTAATATTAATTCGAGTAAATCTCGGGTCTTCTTGATCTGACACTATAGTAGAGCGATTATGTAAGTTCTTCGTATTTTGATCGGAGAAGTTGGACGTCTTCCCAGGTAGGCCGTTTCCAATGAGGGTTTCTCAGCAAGGCGGCAGGATGATAGGTAACCATTACGGGAATGCCATGGAAGTCAATAAACTTGCCTCTCAAAGCGCTGAGGGATGACTTTTTCTCGAGCAGGTTACAGCCGGCTGTTCGACCAACACAGAGTATTATTTTGGGTTGGATGAGCGAAATTTGTTTGTAGAGAATGGGTATATGGCCTTTTATTTCATCGGGCAAAGGCGTCCTGTTATCAGGAGGACGGCTCTTTAGGATGTTAGCTATATATATGTCCTCTCTTTGAAAATTAATGGCTGCCAGGATTTTATTAAGAAGTTGGCCAGCACGTCCTACAAAGGGTTCACCTTGTTTGTCTTCATCAGCACCCGGGGCTTCGCCAATCACCAGCAGGTCGCTATTTGGATTTCCTACACCAAAAACTGGATTTAACCGAGTTTCATCCAGTGGAATAATCACCGTTGTTTTGACATACTCCTCCACTTCTGCCAGAGAGTTCATGTTGTGAAGCGGAGAGGATTCGGGTATTAAAGAAAGAACCCGTTCATAGGGGGTACCTGGACTGGAGTGTTCTGGTTCGACAGTATTACCAAAAAGATCTTGATTGGGCATGGAATGTTCTTCTTCTACTTCATTGGGTGCGGGCAGCTTTTGAGGGGATCCAAGTGGTGCTAGAAAATCTCCTTGAATGGCTATCTGAAAATCTATTGCATTGCGCAAATCCTTTATCAACTGCTCCATAAGACGTACCAGTAGTGTGTCGAAAAGATAAGGTAATAAACAGAGCGGATAGGTAACAGGCTAAGACGTAACAGGCTTGCCAATTTGCTCAAATATTAAGCGAGCTACCTCTTTTTTTGACATCAGAGGTAATGGAATCTGAGAACCCTCCTTGTGGATCATTGTGACTTTATTTGTAGACGTACCGAATCCAGCTCCTTCTTCGTTCGGTGAGTTCAAAATGATCCAATCAGCATTTTTTGCCTTTAGTTTTCTAACTGCATTCTCAACCAGGTTTTCAGTTTCAAGTGCAAATCCTACAAGTAGTTGATTTGCCCTTTTTTCCTTGCCGAGTTGAGCTAGAATGTCAGTCGTTCTTTTAAGTTCGATACTGAGAGGTCCCGCTGTTTTTTTTATTTTCTGCTCAGCTACGTGAGCAGGAGTATAATCTCCTACAGCTGCAGCCATAATGATGATTTCAGCATCCTGAAGCTTAAAAACCTGGTCAGCCATCTCTGCAGCCGTGGTTACAGGGATGCAAGAAACGCCATCCGGTGGAGTCAGGTGCGTGGGGCCGCTGACCAACGTTACTGAGGCACCCAATTCATGAGCCGCAGCCGCGAGTTCATAGCCCATGGTCCCTGTTGAATGATTTGAAATAAAGCGGATCGGATCTAGTGCCTCTCGGGTTGGTCCTGCAGTGATGAGGACTCTTTTTCCACTCAGCGTTGCGTGCTCACTCCCTGTGGATTCATTGGCGAAAAACGTATCGATATACTCAACGATTTGCTCGGGTTCGGGGAGGCGCCCCATTCCAATGAGTCCGCTAGCCAGTTCTCCATGATCGGGAGTGATTACATGGTATCCATAGGTTCGCAGTATATCCAGGTTTGCCTGTGTGGCGGGGTGGACATACATATCATGGTCCATGGCTGGGAAAACCATGATGGGGCATCGTGCTGCAAGTGCTACAGCCGTAAGCATACTGTCACAAAATCCATGGGCCAGTTTGGCAATGGTTTGAGCAGTAGCTGGTGCTATTACGAATACATTTCCCCAAAGGCCGAGACTGATATGTTTTGTCCAGACACCAGAATCTGCTTCTGGGAAAATATCGATGAGTGTTTCTTTCCCTGAGAGGGTACTGAGCGTTAGGGGAGGAATGAAGCGAGCTGCATCTGGGGTCATCAACGTTTGTACGTCCGCATCGGCTTTCTTCAAGAGCCTTAGAAGAGTTGCTGCTTTGTAAGCTGCTATACTGCCCGTTACTCCAAGCAGTATATTTTTGCCTTTGATGTGTACACCCATAGTAAGCCTTGCGAAGCCAAGAGACGCGAGACTTAGAGATTTTCTTCGTTCGGGTTACGGAAGTAAATCTCGTGATTTAGCATTTCATTGATGGATACTTCCGGTGGCTTCGCTTTTTTCTCAAAGTCGACAGAGGTGCGAACTTGCTCATCAGCCATGCGAGAGTCTTCCATTTCAGGGCCAAAGCCTTCAAAATAAGACAGTTTCTCGTCTAGATCAGATTTCTGTTTCGAAGATACCTGGCGAGCTCGTTTTGCAACGATAGCTACTGCTTCATAAATGCCTCCAGCTTCTGCTGCAAGGCGGCTTACATCAATGGTTCTAATCGCCATGATTGTGTAGGTTAACTAGGATTAGCTGCTGTGATAATGTTTAGCCTTTAGAAACTGACTTATAATGCTCAATGTTTCCTCAACGGCATGTTCAAGGTCATCATTTAAAACAACGTAGTCACATTTGTCCCGATAGGTCATCTCTTCCTGTGCACGTTGGAGGCGTGTGGAGAGCCATTCATTAGATTCAGTGCCTCTTTGAACGAGCCGTTGTTTTAACTCTTCGAGCGAGGGAGGGTGGATAAAGATGGTGATAGCAGAGTCCTGCAATAGTTGTTTGACTCTCATTGCCCCTTTCACATCGATATCAAGCAAGATGGGACCTTCTTGATCGATACGAATTAGCTCAGAGATGAGCGTTCCGTAGTAGCATCCTGGGTAGACTTCTTCGTATTCGAGAAACTCGCCGGCTTCGATTTTTTGTTCAAATTCTTCCTTTGATAAGAAGTAGTAGTGCACGCCGTCTTCTTCATAGTCTCGAGGCGAGCGAGTGGTGGCCGATGTAGAAAATTTTAACTCTGGAAAAGCTCCAATGGTATATCGTGCAATGGTGGTTTTACCTGACCCGCTTGGGGCAGTGAGCACGATAGCGCCATGGTTGAGCACAATCTGTGTCATTCAATATTTTGAATTTGCTCGCGTATTTTTTCCAACTCCTCTTTCATGCCTACTACAATATGACCCATACGCGTGTCATTGGCCTTAGAACCAATTGTGTTAATTTCCCTGTTGATCTCCTGGGTAATGAAGTTCAGCTTTCGACCAACGGGTTGATCGTCTATCAGGGCTTCCCTAAATAACTGGAGGTGCGAACGGAGGCGAACGCACTCTTCCGTTACATCTAATCTATCAGCTAACAAGGTAATTTCCAACTCTAGCCGATCACGATCTATTCGATCGTCCTCGATGACCTCTTGGAGACGGTCCTGAAGGCGGGTTCTTGATTCCGTGACTCTCTCTGGAGCGCGTTGTTCAACATCCTCTAATCCTTTTTCTATAGTATCCAGGCGAAGTTCTAAGTCTTTTCGAAGGGCCTCTCCTTCCTGTTGCCTCATACTTTTAAGGCTTGCAATGGCATTGTGCATTGCTGCCTCGATAGCATTCCAGAGGTCTTCGCTTGTTTCGGTGGACTCCTCGATGGAGGACACCACATTGGGGAAGCTCAATAGATGGCTTAACGTAATGGGCTCGTCAATGCCCGAGGTGTCTTTCAGTGTATTCAGCAGCTGGACATACCCTCGAACTGCACTTTGATTGAGGGAAACAGCGAGCCCTTCTTCAATAGAGCTTTCTAGTTGAAGCTGAATATTGATGCGTCCCCTGGTGATAGACTGTTTTACAAGATTTTGAATACGGGTTTCGTACTCAGCCAATTGCCTGGGCAGGCGGGTAGAAACCTCACAATACCGACTGTTTACTGATCTGAGCTCAATGGTGACAGAGGCATTAGCAGATTGTGCCTGTCCTCGTCCAAAACCTGTCATACTTGAAATCATAATCAATCGGTGTATTCTAGTTTACTATGAAGAGGCGTATTAGTGAATTGTATGAAGAAAGCCGGGCTCTAAAGGCAACCCGGCTTATCTAGCAACGGACTAGTGCGGAGAGGGAGGGATTCGAACCCTCGGTACCCGGATAGGGCACACACGCTTTCCAGGCGTGCACCTTCAGCCACTCGGTCACCTCTCCAATATGGAAATAAATCAAACTTCCATAATGTCTTTTTCCTTGTGCTTTAGGATATCTTCAATCTTTTTAATGTATTCATCAGTCAGTTTTTGCAAAAGATCCTCGCCCTCGAAGCGCATGTCTTCGGAGAGGTTTTCTGATTCCTGAACTGATTTAATATCGTCCTTGCTATGTCTTCGGATGTTTCTAACAGAAACGCGTGCATCTTCTCCCTTGGCTTTTGCAGTTTTTGCCAACTGTTTGCGACGCTCTTCCGTTAATTGAGGAATAGGAATGCGGATAATTGAACCATCGTTGGATGGAGTCACTCCCAGATTTGCAGCAATGATTGCTTTTTCGATATCAGCAAGCGCAGTGGCGTCCCAGGGTTGCACAACAAGTAAATCTCCTTGAGGTGCGGAGACACTGGCCATCTGGTTGATGGGTGTTTGGGAGCCGTAATAATCAACTTTTACACCTTCTAGCATTGCAGGTGTAGCTCGGCCTGCCCGGATCGCATTCAATTCGTGGCGAAGGTGGTCCAGGGCTTTTTCCATGCGATCTTTGGCATCTTCAAGAGCCATTTCGATCATTTCATCAACCATCGTCTTACCTCTAGAATCTAGTGTAAAGAAAAGGAATCACAGGTGGGAAATAGTATAAAATTATTTTGTGCCATTCCAGTGAACCAGGGTGCCAATCTCTTCGCCTAGAAGAACACGTATGAGATTACCTGGTTCGTTCATATTAAATACGATTATAGGTTGTTCCGATTCTTTACAAAGGGTAAAGGCAGTCATATCCATTACTTTCAGATTTCTACGGATAACTTCGCTGCCATCTATACGTGTATATCGTTCAGCATTTGGGTCCTTTTCCGGGTCCGCTGAAAAGATTCCGTCTACGCGGGTCCCTTTCATAATTACGTCGGCATCGATTTCTAACGCTCTTAGGGATGCGGCAGTATCAGTCGTAAAATAGGGATTCCCCGTGCCTGCTCCAAAGATGACAACGCGTCCTTTCTCGAGATGGCGTACAGCTCTTCTACGGATGAACGGTTCAGCAATTTCTTGCATGTGAATGCCAGACTGAAGGCGGGTTCTTAATCCTACTTGCTCGAGAGCATCCTGGAGGGCCATTGCATTGATCATCGTTGCGAGCATGCCCATGTAATCTGCATGGGATCGTTTCATGCCGGCAGTGGCGTCTACGCCTCTAAAGATGTTTCCTCCTCCAATAACGATGGCCAGTTCGGCACCCAGTTCGTGAGCCTCTTTGACAGCCAGGGCGTATTCTCTGAGGACGGCGCCATCGATACCAAACTCTTTCTCTCCTTGTAGCGCTTCTCCACTTAATTTTAGAAGAACCCGTTTATATTGAAGTGCTGTAGGGTTGCTTACTGCTTCAGACATGATGTGCACCTGACCGCGTATAGTTTTGCCGCGTATAGTTATTAATAGACAAATAGCTGGAACAGGGGGAAGAGACAAACTCAAGATCCGGGATCAAGTCGTTACGAGAGTGTCTCTTCCCGGCTTTCCAAATTAATCACCGAGTGCAAATCGCAAATACGTTTGCACATCAACATCTGCCTTTTTCAACATCTCTTTAACGGTAAGAGAAGAATCCTTAACAAAAGGCTGCTCGATTAGCACATGGTCTTTGTAGTAGCGCTTGAGCTTGCCTTCGGCAATGCGCTCTACAATATTCTCGGGCTTGCCTTCTTTGACCGCAACTTCGCGGGCGATTTCAAGCTCTTTCTGTTTGACTTCTTCAGGGACTTCTTCTGCTGTAGTTGCAACAGGGTTCAGTGCAGCAACCTGCATGGCCACATCCCGTCCTGCATCCGCTTTAGAACCGTTTCCTGACATTTTCACGAGAACGCCAAGTCTAGCGCCAGGGTGCATATAAGCAACGATTCCATTGGCTTCAGAGCTTTCTAGTTTTTGGTACTTGCGAACTTCAATTTTTTCGCCCACTTTACCCGTTATAGCTACAGAAGCGGACTCGATATTGTCTTGCGCGTCAAAGGGTAAAGACTTGAGCCCTTCGAGGCTGTCTGGAAGCTCAGAAATAGCAATTTCAGCGATGCGGTTTGCAAAGGTTTCAAATACTTCTCCACGAGCAACGAAATCAGTTTCGCAGTTTACTTCCGCGATGATACCTTTTGAATGGTCGTCATTTACAGCTGTAACAATAAGGCCTTCTTTAGCTTCACGATCCGCACGTTTGTCGGCTTTTTTCAGCCCTTGTTTTCTTAAGACGTCGATAGCTGCGTCGAAGTCTCCGTTGGCTTCGATGAGAGCTTTTTTGCAGTCCATCATGCCTGCATCAGTAGCATCTCTGAGTCGCTTTACATCTTTAGCGGTGATTGTCATTGTATGATAAATAAGTTATGTGCTGTTAAAAGAATATTGCTAACAAAATATTCGGACAGTATGCAGGAGTTAGATCAAAAACTCCATGCTATAATTATTCAGAAGCCTGCTCTTCCAACTCAACCGCTGCTTCATCTGCTGCCCGCTTCTCTTTCTCTGCTTTCTTTGTGGATTCGTCCACCTTTTTAGCTTTAGAGCCTTCAAGTGCAGCACTAGCAATGACAGAAGTAATCAGGTCGATTGACTTGAGTGCGTCATCATTAGCTGGAATAGGGAAATCAACAAGATCTGGATCGCAGTTTGTGTCCACGATAGAGATGATTGGGATTCCGAGTTTGCGGGCTTCTTTCACCGCAATGTGTTCCCGGTTGATGTCGACAATGTAGACAGCTCCGGGAAGCTTAGCCATCTTTGATATTCCACCGAGTACTTTTTCCAGCTTCTCTTTCTCCCTCATTTTCATGAGGCGCTCTTTCTTCTTCAGCTGAGCAAGCGTTCCATCCGTTTCCATTTTCTGGATGTCCTCCATACGGCGGATGCTTTTTCGGATGGTTTGAAAGTTGGTTAGTGTACCACCAAGCCAGCGTTCAACTGTGTAAGGAGAACCGCAGGCGTCTGCATGTTGCCTGACAATATCACGTGCTTGTTTCTTCGTGCCAACAAACAGAATTTTGCGGCCCATTTTGCTGAAGCGCATGGCTGCGTCGGCCGCTTTGTCCAGCAGGCCCTGAGTCTGCATCAGGTCGATGATGTGAATCCCATTACGTTCCATGAAGATGAATGGCTTCATCTTGGGATTCCAACGGCGTGTAAGGTGGCCGAAATGTGTACCGGCCTTAAGAAGATCTTCTACTTTGACCCGATGGTCTTTTGATTGTACTTTTTGATCACTCATGATAAAAGGGTTTGGGTTTTACATCTATAGCCGTCGGCTACACAAACAGACCTACATAAAATGGCCACCCGCTTGTGTATCAGGCTATATGCTTTTTTCAGTAATTGTAAACAGCATGTAGAATGCAGAAACGCGGACGAGGTCCGCGTGAGAGCACTAACGTTTAGAGAACTGGAATCTCTTACGTGCTTTCGGCTGACCGTATTTTTTCCGCTCTACCATACGAGGGTCTCTCGTAAGGAGATCAGCTTCACGAAGAGGAGCTTTCAACTCCTCATCAAATTTGACTAATGCACGTGCAATGCCAAGTTTGATTGCTTCAGCCTGTCCAGTAGCACCGCCGCCTCGTGCATTAACGACAATATCAAAGTTGCTTTGATTGTTCGTTACTGCCAGAGGTTGAAGAATTAAGTTGCGGCGAACTGCCAATGGGAAATAAGATTCGAGAGAGCGTTTGTTGACAACGATTTTGCCACTGCCATTACGCAAATAAACGCGTGCAACAGCCGTTTTCCTACGTCCTACTGCAGCATATTGTGTTATTGAAGACATATCTAGAGGTTATCTAATAGAAGTCTAAGTGTCTATATAGGTAAACAAAGCCTCAAGCCAGAGACCATTAGCTACGCTTAAATCTCTATTTTTTCAGGATTTTGGGCTTCATGTGGATGCTCATTTCCAGCATACACTTTGAGCTTTTTGATCATTTGCCTGCCAAGGGGGCCTTTAGGTAGCATCCCTTTCACGGCGTTTTTAACAATAAATGTTGGTTTTTTTTGACGCACTTCTTGAGGAGTGCGAAGCTTAACCCCACCAGGATATCCTGTATGGCGAAAATATTCTTTCTCGGTTTCCTTGTTTCCGCTGAAACGCACTTTGTCAGCATTGATTACTACGACAAAGTCACCCGTATCCATGTGTGGTGTAAAGCCAGGCTTGTGTTTACCTCGAAGGATAGATGCAATATTCGAGGCAAGCCTCCCTACCGTCTGGTTTTCTGCATCAATGAGAAGCCAATCTCTCTGTATGTCAGACGGGGTTGCAGAGTATGTTTTGAAGCTGTTTACATTCATGATTTACTCTATAGCACTCAAAAATATAAAGAGTAATGGACTGCCTGTTCATCCAGGCAAATTTTTAACGAACAGCCTTAAACCATAGAATCGCCATGTAGATCCCTGGTTTATGCCGGACGTATCTCACGGAGATCATTAAGGAAGGTTTTTAGACATTATATTATTCCTCAAATATTTACGGAACGAGTAACAAGGCCCTGTTGAAATGCACGCATGCTAGCATGTGACAGGTACCCGGTCTTGGAGTTTGAGATAAAGAAGTAAGCAAGAGACTATGGCTTCGGCGACAGCGCTAAATAAACTAGAAAAGCTATTAAGCAGGCTGCCTTTTCATTTAGACGATATTAAAGAAGCAAATGCCCGCTATGAGACATGGAAAGAAACGGGGGGAGTTGAGGATAGAAAAATTATTGATTTGTGGACCTATTGCTTCGTATGGAGGGGGTTGCTTGTAAAGTTTGCTTCTCACTCAAAAGCGAATAACTCTGACTTTGATATGGTTGTTGCCGAAGTCTACGAACGTGTTGTGGAGCGCAGGCATACTCTTCGGAAACAAAATAAATACGCAAGCTGGGTGAGTGTCATTTGCCGGAATATATTTATCAACTATATCCGGAAGCAAAAAGTAAGCATTCCTTTTGACGAGTCCATTGCCTCTGGTATAGTTGCTGAGCCAAATGATTCATATTCGGATACCACCGTATTGATACAGGTGTTGGAAGATGCCATCCGCCGTTTACCCACTTACCTTCAGGACATCGCAGTGCTGCGTATCCTTGAGAATCGATCCTACGAAGAAATCAGCCTTCGGACCGGTAAGCGTATTCAAATTGTTCGAACCTACATGAATAAGGCGAAGAGGCGGCTGAGAAATGACGAAGCCCTCTTGCTTTTTATAAATGCAGAGTTTCGTGAAGAAGCAGAGAACTAGGTTGAGTTTGGTACCCCTTAACTGTCTATATGACTCAGAGTGGATAGCAGAGAACAGAATAATAGAAAAAGATTATGGAACACCTTATAGAAAAAATATGGAGCTTCGGGTTGCTGACGGATCAGGAGAAGCGGGAGTTGGAGGCTCAAGTTGCAAACAATGCCGAGTATAGGGCTCTGCTTGAGGATTCCAAGGCAGTACATGTTCTTTTAAATGATGCTGGGGTTTTTGCTAGAGGTTCTGAAGATGAGATTGCGTTGGCCTATTTAGTTGCTCATAACCAGGTGACTTCAGGAAGAGCACCAGACATTCTTGAAAAAGCGTACAAGCAATTACAACATAAAATCGAAGCCATGCCTAAGGCCAAAGAGCGCTACATGCAAGTGCGGGTTCGGATGGAAGAGATTGCTACGACGAGTGACCCAATAGCACAGTTTGAACAACTCACCGGGTACAATACCGAAAAAGATTTTGCTGAGGTAAAGGAGGTGCACGGCTTGAAGGGACGGCAGTATGCCGGGGATCGTTCCAGTATAAAGCGGGAGGGTGAGCGGGTTTTCCGAATAAGAACCTGGTCTCGTCTTGTCCTGGCTTGCTCTGTTGTGCTATTATCCCTGGGGTACTATTTCAATCGCATTGACAGGAATGCATACACCACAGCTGACGTATTGCTTGTTCATGAAATTGTTGAAGAGCGGGGGTTGGACGAATTTCAAAAACCTGTGTCACCTGATGTGGTATTTACTTTTGCGCAGCGAGCCGTTTATGAATCGCAGAACGTATGGTTTGGGGTGTACTATACCTATGACCAGCAACGGCTTGGGAAGGCTCAAGAGCTTTTAGACAGGGTGCGCCAAGATTCACTCTCCTCTCCTTTCTTACTTGAAGAGTCTACCTACTTACTGGCAAAGGTGCATCTTGCTCAGAAAGACTTTAACCAGGCCGCTTTGTTACTCGACGAACTCATTACTCTGAGAGGCCGCCGATTAGAGGAGGCGAAAGAGTTAAAAGCGCTGCTTTAAGGTCAGGCGTAGGAGTTGAGCATAACAGGCATAATCAACATGAGCAGCTCTTCGTCCTCATTTTGTTCGAGTGGAGTTACTATGCCAGCTCTGTTTGGTGAGCTTAACTCGATAACAACTTCATCCGCATCGATATGGCCAAGCACTTCGGTGAGGTAGGCAGCATTAAAGCCAATTACCATGTCATCACTATCGTATTCAGCGTTGATAACTTCATGCGCCTCGCTTGATCGCTCAATATCCTCTGCTGAGATCTCAACTTTATCCTTCGAAATGGAAAGCCTGATCTGATTGGTCATGCTGGATGAGTAAAGGCCTACTCGTTTCACTGCTGCCAGCATAGCTCCACGGTTTACGGTGAGGCGTTTGTCGTTTTCAACGGGAATTACCGCTTCGTAATTCGGATAGGTCTCGTCTATGAGCCGGGCCAATACTTTGCTTCCGTTAAAATCAAAGCTTATGTAGCTTTGGTCGACCGATATGGTGCAATCTGAACTGGAAACTACCTTTGATGCAAGGGCCATGGCTTTCTCCGGCACGATGAAGGAAGTCGCTGTTTCATTGCTGATTGAATGAAGCGAGAGGCGGACCAGCCTGTGGCCATCGGTAGAAACCAGCCGGCTGGAGTCTTGCTGGATCTGAAAGAAGATGCCCATCATAGCTGGGCGAAGAACTTCTCTACTCACAGCAAATCCAGTCTTCTGAATAGCCCGTTTCAAGATGGCTCCATCCATGCGGAGGACGGCGTTGTCTCCGAGTTCTGGCAAGGCTGGATAATCTGCACCGTCATACCCTACCATTTTATACGTGCCATGGTCCGTTTGCAACGTGATCTGAAAGTCTTCATTGGTTACAAACGTAATTGGCAGATCCGGCAGAGCCCTTAGGGTGTCAAGAAGCCGTTTTGCTGGGACGGCAATTCGATTAACACGGGTTGAATAACTAGAGTCAAATTGAACTGGGACCCCCTGGATAATCGATATTTCCAGATCTGTTGCGCTGATCTGCAACATGTCATCGTTCGATTCAAATAGGATACATTCCAGTATGGGAAGTGTGCTTTTTGAAGGAACTGCGCCGCTAACGACAGTTAGTGCTTTGAGTAGTTCAGCGCTAGATGCAGAGAACTTCATTCTTATTGGTGGCTTCAGTTATTGAGATGACGGAAAAGTAATATACAATATATCCATAAACTCTGTATGGACCTTCAAAGTTCGCACTATCTGCTTCTCAATTCAAGCCGCTGCCCAATTTCTTCGATCATGCTTTTGAACTTCGGATCCGTGTCTATTTGGTCTTCTACGCTTTGGTTAGCATGAATGACCGTGGAGTGATCTCGTCCACCAAAATGAAGGCCAATCGTTTTCAGCGAATGCTGTGTAAGTTGCTTGGAAAAATACATCGCGACCTGCCGGGCTTGAACCACCTCACGTTTCCTTGTTTTCCCCCGGATAAGGTCCTCTGAGATATTAAAGTACTCACAGGCAATGCGCTGTATCTCGTCGATCGTCATATTTACGCGCGTGTCTTTAATCAAGTCGCGCAGGACCTCCTTAGCCATTGACAGATCGATCTCTTGCATGCGAAGGGTCGCATGAGCAAGAAGTCTAATTAGAGCACCTTCTAGTTCTCGTATGTTGCTTTTGATGTGATGAGCGATAAACTCAACAACGTCAGCACCAACCTGAATGCCATCATCTTCTGCGCGGCGTTGTAGAATAGCGACGCGAGTTTCGAATTCGGGCGCCTGTACGTCTGCTGATAGCCCCCACTGAAAGCGGGATAGGAGTCGTTCCTCGATACCTTCGATGTCCCTCGGAGGGCGGTCTGACGATAGAATGATTTGCTTGCCAGATTGATGGAGTGTGTTGAAGATGTGGAAGAACTCTTCTTGTGTTTTCTCCTTGCCGCCAAAGAACTGGACGTCGTCTACAATGAGGAGGTCAATTTGTCTGTAGAACAGTGAAAAGTCGCTGACCCGGTTGTTTTGGATTGCCTGAACAAACTCAGTAGTGAAGCGCTCGCTAGATATGTACCGGACGCGTTTTGTGTTGTTGTTGGCAAGAACATAGTTGCCAATTGCCTGGATAAGATGTGTTTTACCCAGGCCTACGCCTCCGTAAATCAAAAACGGGTTGAAGCTGGTTGCGCCGGGTTGTTGAGCAATTGCCATAGATGCACTCCGGGCAAGGCGATTACAATCTCCCTCAATAAATCGCTCAAAAGTGTAGGACTTATTGATGTGGGTTTTGATGTTTGCCGGTTGGAGGCCTGGGACTGCAAAGGGGTTGCTAAAGGGTTGGTGTGGCTGCGTATTAGGTGTAGAGATTGGGTGTCCACCCTGGATCGGGGGATACGCGGCTCTTCGGTGGTCAGGGGGAGGAGTGTTCGAGTATTGTGGTTCCTGGTAGGGCCATCTGCCTCCAGTGTTTTGGGTTGGGGGTTGAGGCGGAGGTGGAGGTGTGTAGGGGGAAGGCGTTTGGGGGCGCTCGTTAGCTGGCTGGCGTGCTGGAAGTTGCATGCTGGTGCCGGCATAGCCAGTCTCTGTATCGTCTTTCTCGATTACAATGTTGTAGAACAGTCTGCCATTTGGCCCTAGAACTTTTGTAATCGTTCTGCGAAGCAACGCAAAATAGTGCTCTTCTAGCCACTCGTAATAAAAACGGCTAGGCAACTGAATAGTAAGCCTGAGATAATCGCTGTCATCTCGCAGCTCTACTGCTTTCAGAGGCTCAAACCAGGTTTTGAAGCTCTGTCTACTAATATTGTCGCGTATAATCTGTAGGCAATCCTGCCAGACTTCTTCAGCCGATAGCTCCATGTGTATTCATTACATCATATGGTCCACACTCATGTCGAGCAGGTAAGTGTGATAATAAAAGAATATTTGAAAAACCGAACAAAACGATTCAGATTGAACCTGTTCAGTCATAAAGTGAAATGCTCGCCCCTGCCTATACTGTCAGCGTGTAGTCCTTTGATTGTACACGCGATATGCACTGTTTATGCACACTGCCCGTGGGGGAGAATACTTATCCACGATGTAGGTGTTTACAAAGCTTGTTTTTTGAACAAGTTGTTAACATGCACGTGGTGGCTAGAAATTGTCTCCAGGGCTGTTTTTGGTGTGTGTTGTCCTTTATGGTAGACAACCCTGTTTTGTCAGGGTGATGCGTAATACTCGTAAGGGTCTAATTTGTACCGCTACTTGTTCAATATGAACAAGTTATTCACAAAATCTAAGACTAACGATGTACGCAAATAAACCTGAGGTAAACCGTTGGTACGTATACCTTCTGCTGAGGCAGAGTTGGCTGGTGTAGTGGTACGCGATAGTAGTGGCTTTCCCGGCGTGACAGAACAGAAAAGTGCGAGCACTTCATCCCTTCCCCTAAAAGGGAGAAGCATGGTACACATTAGAAATAATAACTTCAAGCGGTTGCACTATGATTTTTGCATTTGAACAGTAACGATATTGCAACTACGTCTTTTTGATGATAGAATCGAGTGCAAATTGACTGGTCGGGAACGAAATAAGACTAAACGAGATTCACGAAATAGACTGAGACGTTTTTGCTATTCGATGTTCTTGTTTTGCGAGGTTGTGAATCACCACCGGGATTCCGATCTTTCGCTCTTCCATTTATTAGCCTGCCCTTTCATAGATGGTTAAAATAGATTTAAAAGCATTAAAAGCAGGTATTCATGAGTATGACTGGGTTTTGGCTGCAGATACCCTGGAGGTAGATCCAGATGTATTCGGCGGTGAGATTGAGTTGTATGTGCGATTGGACTACCATCCCTCCCGGGTGCTTGTGAATATTCAGGTCGATACTGTAGCACGTCTTGTTTGCGACCGAACCCTTGCTAATTATGATCAGCCTGTTCAAGGAGAGTATAACCTTTTGTATTCAGGTCCGGAGATGTTTGAAGGAATGGAAGAAGAAGAGGAAGATATTCGCCTGTTGCCTCCTGATGTCGAGGAGCTTGATTTAACGGATTCTATCAGGGATACCCTTTTGTTGTCGCTTCCACAGCGAAGGATTGCTCCTGGCGCTGAGGATGAAGAGATCCCGCTTCAGTTTGGGGGGCCTGATGTCGATGAAGCCCGTGTTGATCCACGTTGGGAGGCTTTAAGGGCATTAAGAGATGAATCCTCCGATGACGCTTAGTACAAAAGGTCCTCAATCCCTTCAAGATTAACGGCTTCTTGATAGTTCTGGTGATTTAGCAGAGAACCACCGTCGTTTAGGTGAGTTTACTACTCCTTCTATAAACTGAAATTGAAGCCGTGGAGCATAGAAATGGCTAATCCAAAGCGAAAACACTCTAAAGCTCGTACGCGTTCGCGCCGGGCAAATTATTACAACAGTCTCAAATCTCCTCAAATGATGGAGTGTGCGAACTGTGGTAATACAAAGCTGCGTCATCGTGCGTGCCCCTATTGTGGTCATTACCGTGGCAGAAAGATTGCCGAAGGAACAGAATACGCATAACGAAATGTGTTGAAGGTTGAATCTATAGTGTTCTTCTTCGTAACCTTCAGCGTTTTTCGAATGATAAACTGATAACTTATGGCTATCCGAGTTGCTGTGGATGCAATGGGGGGAGATAAAGCACCCTCTGTTGTGGTAGATGGGGTTGTTCAAGCATTACAAGAGTCTCAACACCCATTAGAAGTTATTCTTGTAGGTCCCGAAGCTATACTCAACGAAGAGTTATCCCGGCACGGTGGCTTAGAAAGTATTGATTCACTTCGTATTCTACACGCACCTGAAGTCATTGGAATGGCTGAGTCCCCGGCATCTGCTGTAAAGAAAAAACAGCAATCGTCCATTCATGTCGGCTTAGGAGCTCATAAGAAAGGCCTCGCGGATGCATTTATTAGTGCTGGAAATACCGGGGCTGTAATGGCTGCTTCGACCTTTATCCTGGGGCGGCTTCCAAACGTATCCCGCCCAACGCTACTTGGGTTTATTCCTACCACCAAAGGATCTCATAGTATTAGTGCTGACATGGGCAGTAATGTGGATTGCAAGCCAGAACATATGGTGCAATTCGCTCGCATGGCCTCAGTGTTTATAGGTAAGCTTTTGGATAAAGAGAATCCGAAGGTTGCCCTTATGAACATTGGTGAAGAACCCGGAAAAGGAAATGAGCAGGTAAAGGCTGCTTATGAGTTGTTGAAAGCCCGGTCAGATTTGAATTTTATCGGCAACATTGAGGGACGGGATCTTCTTTATGGTATTGCAGACGTAATCGTGTTTGATGGATTTGTAGGAAATATCGTTCTCAAATTTGGCGAGAGCTGTATGACGTCTGTGCTTGGATTGCTTGTTAAAGAGGAAATGGAGCGGCTCCATTTTTCGGATGAGCAAAAGATGATCGTAAAAACTCTCCTGGGTTCTATATCCAAGCGATTTAATTATGAGGAGTATGGCGGTGCCCCCTTGCTTGGGGTTACTGGGAATGTGATGATTGGCCACGGGAGTTCATCGGCAAAAGCTATCAAGCATCTGGTGTATACCGCTGCTCGAGTCGTTGACCTGCAAATGACTAGTGCAATTGAAGAGGCTATGGCCGCGTAGCGCGCTTTTGCCCCCTGATTTTTATTACCCTTTATTCCACTACTTATTTTTGTTATGCGAACTGCAGCTATTACCGCTGTCGGTCATTACTTGCCTGAAGACCGTCTCACCAACGCGGATCTAGAGAAGATGGTTGACACAAGTGATGAATGGATTCGAACTAGGACTGGGATTCGGGAAAGGCGGATTCTCAAGGATCCAGATAAAGCCACCTCCTATATGGCAACCGAGGCATGCAAGGAAATACTTGCTAAACGAGGTATCGGTCCTGAAGAAATTGATCTTATTATAGTGGCCACCATTACCCCGGATATGGTCTTCCCTGCGACAGCATGCCGGGTGCAGGACCAGTTAGGTGCTACAAATGCGTGGGGGTTTGATCTTTCTGCAGCGTGTAGCGGCTTTCTCTTCGGACTCGCCTGCGGCGCCCAGTTTATAGAAACTGGAAAGCATGAAAAGGTATTGGTGATCGGCGCAGATAAGATGTCTTCTATCCTGGATTATACAGACCGAACCACATGTATTTTGTTCGGAGATGGAGCTGGTGCTGTCTTGCTTGAACCCAACACGGAAGGATTTGGTGTACTGGATTCGGTTGAGCATACAGATGGTTCTGGGCATACGGCGCTGTGCATTCCCGGTGGAGGTAGCCTGAAGCCTGCTTCAAAAGAGTCTGTAGATGAACGATTGCACTATGTGTACCAGGATGGAAAAACGGTCTTCAAATACGCAGTAAGAGGGATGGCGGATGTAGCAGCAGAAATCATGGCGCGTAATGATCTCAACGGTGACGAAATCGCTTACCTTGTACCCCATCAGGCAAATTTGCGTATTATCGATGCTACTGCCCGCCGGATGGGCGTTTCATCGGATAAAGTAATGGTCAATATAGATCGTTATGGAAATACGACCGCTGGTACTATTCCGCTTTGTCTATACGATTGGGAAAAGAAACTACGTACAGGTGATAACCTTGTACTGACTGCTTTTGGTGGCGGTTTTACCTGGGGAGCTACGTATTTAAAATGGGCCTATGATGGATCTGCTGTTGCAGCACACGCAGAAAATGCTCTCTCGGCTACAAAATAATTAAACTTTTTTACGCTTACATCTACATCGTATTATGAACCTGGACTTGTCAGACAAAACCGCATTGATTACCGGAGGAACGAGAGGCATTGGAAGGTCAATGGTAGAAACACTAGCTCAAGCAGGGGCTCGTGTTGCTTTTACCTATCGATCTTCAGCTGAAGAAGCGGATTCGTTAAAAGCTGAACTCGAGGGCCAAGGTTACGAATGCCTTTCTTTTCAGAGTGATGTAGCGGATTTCGCTGCTGCTGAGAAAACCGTAAAAGACGTCTTAGATGCCTGGGGGAAGATTGATGTATTGGTAAACAATGCTGGGATTACGAAGGACGGCTTGATGATTCGCATGACAGAGGGTGATTGGGACGCAGTAATTGGGACGAATTTGAAGGGCGTCTTTAATTTCTCAAAGGCAGTATATAGGCCCATGATGAAACAGCGGTCCGGGAAAATCATAAACATATCATCTGTCGTAGGTGTTATGGGAAACCCTGGGCAAGCAAACTATGCTGCTTCTAAGGCTGGGATTATTGGATTTTCTAAAAGCTTAGCTAAAGAATTAGGGAGTAGAGGTGTTACTGTGAATGTAGTCGCTCCTGGCTATGTGGCAACAGATATGACAGCTGCTTTATCGGAGAAAGCGCAGGAGGCTATGTTAGGTGCCGTCCCTCTAGGGCGTCCGGCATCACCTCAGGATGTGGCGAATGCTGTATTGTTCCTCTCTTCATCATACTCCGACTATGTTACCGGGCATGTCCTACATGTCGATGGTGGTTTGGCGATGTAAATGCTGCCACCTCCTCTTTGAAATAAAAAATATATTACATGTCATTTAGTGATTCGGATGGCAACAGGTACACAACCGTCATCGATATGACGGCTAAGGCCCAGCAATCCGCGCGCCAAGAGCGCATCGTGTCTTCCTTTGCAGAACCAGACCCTGCACTTCCAGAAGCTGTACTTTCAGATCTCCCCAATGCCGTTCAAGATGCTGTTGAAACAGCCGGCTGGAATAGCATCATGCCTGTTCAGAAAAAGGCAATTCCCTACATGTTAGACGGAAGGGATATCATTGTTCAATCCCGCACAGGTAGTGGTAAAACAGGCGCTTTTCTATTGCCATTATTCGATCTTATCGATCCTTCCCTTGCACAAACACAAGCATTAATACTTTGCCCAACCAGAGAGCTGGCCCGGCAGATACACGAAGAGTTTACGCGTATGTGCGGAGAGCAAACTGAAATCAGATCGGCTCTTGTATATGGTGGTGTCAAGTTTAAGAAGCAGATCAATGCCCTTGAAAATGGCGCTCATGTTGTTATTGGAACGCCTGGTAGGATACTTGATCACCTCTACAGAAAGAGTTTTTCTCTCCGTTACTTAGAAGTACTGATCTTTGATGAAGCTGATGAAATGCTTTCTATGGGCTTTTTGCCTGCCATGAAAGAGATGCGTCGGTTTCTGCCAGAGGAAAGAAAAACATTTATGTTTAGTGCTACGATGCCGCCCCGAGTTCGGTCTCTAGCTGAAGATTTTTTATACAGGCCAGGCTTTTTGTCCCTCAGTGTTGGGCAGGTCAGCGTCGACGCCATCGAGCACCGGTATTATATCGTAGACCGGATGGAGAAGGACCGGGTGCTTGTTCGGTTGTTTGAGATGGAAAACCCGGATTCGGCAATCGTCTTTGTAAATACCAAAAAAGATGTTGAGTACCTGGTCCAGTTTCTGAAGAACTTTGGATACGATGCCAGTTCAATCACAGGGGATCTGGATCAACGAGAGCGAGAGCGTGTGATGGATCGGATCCGGCAGGGACATTTGCGTTTTCTTATTGCAACGGATGTTGCAGCGCGAGGCATTGATATATCCGACCTGGGTCATGTATTTATGTATGATGTACCCCAGGATCCTGAGTATTTTGTGCATCGAGCGGGACGTACGGCACGAGCTGGTAAGACTGGTGTGAGCATCGTTTTGGTTTCAAATACTGAAAAGACGCAGTTACTCAGGATCACTCGGAAGTTTGGAATTGATATTGACGAGTGGCCATTACCTTCTCAGGAAGAAGTTGAGAGCAGAAGCGCGGAACGCGTTACCGTCCAGCTAGAAGATGCCTATCGAACAAAAACCAACCTGGACAAAGAACGCTTTCAGAAGTTTATTCCCCTGGTAGAGCAACTGGCTTCAGAAGAACCCGAATTGCTCGCTCTCCTTGTGGATGAGATGTATCACAGGCGAAATAAGGTTGTTGTTCAGGAGGCGCCTCAAGATACCAGTAGGGAGCAGCCTAGGAAACCGTCTTCGAGGCCCAAGGGCAAAAAAAGAAAAAAGCCTAACAGAAATCGTTAGTGCTCGTCCAAGGATGATCTGTTAGCTATTGGGTGTCTACTGTGTCTACTGCCGAGGCACCGACGTAGCTAACCCATTTTACTATTTTGTTGCTCTGAAGTAGATCAAAAGCCTCTTCATCTTGATCTCCTACGTCGACAATGATTTCGCTCGGCAGCGATTCTATTCGAATTGATTCAAGTCGCTTCACGTGCTTCCGTAGCCATTTTTTTGCTTGAGCAGGAGAGGTCCCTGCTGGATAGGTTACGAATAACATCAGTTTGGGCGGGCCTGGTTCGACCGAAACGTTTGTATCAAGAATAGGCCCTGGAGTTGTCTGTTGCTCAACGCTGAGAATCCTCTTGTCCTCTCTCATTTTCTGGATGACCTTTTCCTCCAGGGGCTTCCCTAATTCTCCGGTAACCACAACAGGAGAGAAATTGACATCCAAAATGGCATAAGGCAGCTGTTCAAGATATTGCCGGGCTTTCGACTCGGAAACGTCTTCTTTGAATACGATTGAAAGTTGTCCCTGGACGATATCAATTTCGGTTGGAATATTAAACTCTACTTCTTGTGCGTGTGCAGAGAGGCACAAGAAGAAAACTAGTAATAGAGACACAATGGTTTGCATGGTCAACGTATCTTGAAAAGGAGTCTAACAAAGGATGTTAATAACTACTTTTAAGATAATTAAACAACCATGTTCTTGCACGCGTCCAATATCTTTCCGCCCTTCGCTTATTGATGTCCATAATTTCTGCTATTTCAGAAAACTGACAACCACCAAAATATCTGAGCTCGACTACCCTTGCCCATCCGGGATGAATTTTTTCAAGCTCGTTAAGTGCTTTATCGATGTCTAATACATTATCGATATTTTTGCCTGGTGCTGAGGCTCGGTTGTGGATGTTTTCGTCAAGAGCATCAGGTCTTTGGCCGTTATTATTCTTTTGGTTATTCCTTTTTCTTGCATAGTCGATCAAAATAAATCGCATTCTTTTCGAAGCCAATGCAAGGAAGTGGTTGCGGTCGTTAATCGTTACTAAATCACTGCCAAGCAAGCGAATATATAATTCATTGATTAATCCGTTTGTCGTTAAGGTGTGATCTTGACGTTCTTTGTTGAGAAGGATTTGGGCAATACGTTGCAGTTCAGGTGCAATTAGTTTAGAAAGCCGATTTAATGCATCCTGATCGCCATCTCTGGCCATTTGCCAGAGATAGCTAAAATAGGTATCAGAATTAGTATTCCGATATTGATGAATGTGTCCTTCACTAATTGAATGATTTAAGCAGCGTTCCGACAACTCTTTAGAGTTTACCTTGTGGCCCTTTGGGGGCAAGGAGTCCCTGTCTACTCTTGAATCATCCTGATTTTTTTTATCCGAAGAGGTTGTGGATTCTTCTTCGTTGAGGTCCCGATACATAATAGTCTGGAAGTAAACGCAAGCATTGGAAATACAATGAATGAAAAGCCATGCGCTTAATCTATCATGTATTTACTCTATTCTGCGCCTCCCAGAGGGCTCAACCATTTATGGTTCTGGCGTGTAATCGTGCCAATCCGGAGTTCCAAACCAGTCATGCATCTCTTTTTCGAAAGGAGCAACAATTTCCCTGGCTTCCGGGCGAAAGCCCAGGTCACCGGTTTCAGCCTCCCAAATATCCAGGGCCGTTCTTAATTGGAGGAGAGCTTCCTGATGTTCAGGGTTGTTAGACTCAGCGAGATTATTGATTTCATATGGGTCTTCGAGGGTATCATAGAGAAGTTCATAGGGCATGGGTTGCATAAGAGCGTATGCAGGGCCTGTCAGTTCACCTGCTTCAAGCATCTGCCTCATTAAAGGCTTGATGCGGAAGCATTTCTCTTTGTATCTGTTAAGGGTTGCGAAACCCTCTCCTTCGCTATAATTGCGAATATAATGATATCGTTCACCACGGACGGAGCGCATCCTTAGCTCAGTTTCGTCAATTCGATCCCGCGCACTGAACGCATATTTTCTTGCCGGATCGGTGTGTTCACCAAAAAACACTTTGCTTTGCATACTCATAGGTGGTGTGATACCAGCCATTGTAAGCGTGGTGGCAGTAATGTCCAGAAGACTGATGACATCTTCGTTAACTGCTCCTCTCTCAAATTGGGGCGGTGCAGGGAGATTTTCCGGATAGTAAATAATCAGGGGTACATGTAGTCCTGTATCCCAGGGCCAGTGAATCCCGCGTGGTTCCATTCGTCCATTGTCACCAAAGAAAACGATAATGGTATTATCAGCGAGACCATCTTCGCGCAATTGATCGAGAATCCAACCGATGCGAATGTCCATCCCTGAAGTGGAATTCAGGTAGCGGGCCCACTCTTCTCGAACCAGTGGGTGATCGGGGTAATAGGGAGGTGGATTTACGTTTTCTTGTGTTGCAATCTGAGGGTGTTGTTCTTCTCCATACCATGTAACCCTTTCATGCTTATAGGTCTGCCGATCATAAATGTCGTATTCGTTTTCGGGCATATTTATTTGCGCAAAAAAGGGCTGGTTATTCTTCAGCGTTGACCAGTCGTCAGTTTGATAGACTGGGCCTTCATTGACAAAATTCAAATCGAGTTTCGCAGTACCTACTTCTTTTTCTCCTATGTACTTAATGTTTGCTGTGTGGTAACCTACATCCTGCAGCCGATGGGTGATTGGCCGGACGCCTTCTGGAAGCCGGTAGTCATCATCCCGATGTGATCGCATGTGATGAGTATCAGTAGTTGTTTGATACATGCCTGTCATAAATGCGGATCTGCTCGGTGCACACACTGGGGATGTTGCAAATACTTTTGTATATCGAAGGCCTTGCTCGGCTAGAGAGTCCAGGTGTGGGGTGTATACGTTTTCAGCACCATAGACACCGAGGTCTAAATTCATGTTCTCTCCAACGAGCCAGAGTATATTAGGTAAATCGTCAGGCGAAGCGGATGCCGTGGTTGTTGGCGGTGTGGGTGACGTTTCGCAGCTTTGCAGTGAGAATCCAAGAAGAAAAACAAAGCATAAGAGCGATAGAAGGTGTGGGGCACGTTGGTTCATTGACGTATAGTCTTCGTGAGAATAAGAAGGTTCTAGTTTCGTAGAACCATTCGAGTAATGATGTTTTTTTAATACTGCTTATTTTTTTGCGGCCTTGGTCATGGCTTCAATATCCGTGAACTTCACTCGGGGCCTGGCTTGTGAAGCTCCTTTAGCAATTTCAAGCTCATCAAGTTTTTCCCATCTTTGATAGGAAAAGAGATCCGGCTGCTGCGTTATCAGGAATTCTTCCAATTGTGCACGATCGGGATATTCTGGGGTTAGAATATTCCCTGATTTCGCATCTTCCAGCATGCATTCTGCGGTTTCAACAGCATCTGCTTTATTGGTACCTATAACTCCTGAAGGTCCTCTTTTAATCCAGCCGGCTGTGTATTGTCCAACGACTCTGGATTTGGACTCCTCGGATAAAACCCGTCCTTTTTCGTTTAAGATAACACCCCAGTCCGAATTAAAGGGGATTCCTGGTGTAGCAACACCTTTGTAGCCTACAGATCGAAATACCAGGGTGGCATCGAGGATTTCCGTAGTAGCTGTGGCTCGGGGTCTTAGTTTGCCCGTTTCAGTGGCATACAGTTCATTCTTGACAAGTTGAAGCCCGCCTACTCGTCCCTTGCCATCATCGATGAGTTCTGTTGGTGAGACGAGAAAACGAATGACCAGCCTCTTCGATTTTGATTGCGATTCATTGTCAGAAAGTTCTTTAATGATCTCCAGTTTTCGCTGAGTAGTACGATCTGGTTCGGCTTCTAACTGGGCCTTGCTTAATGCGTCTGGGATTGCTTCGTCTTTGGGGATAAAAGCATCTGCATCCTCAAGCTCTCCAAGTTCTTTCACTTCTGGATTTGTGAAGGCGGCTTGAGCTGGTCCACGCCGGCCCAGCATATAGACTTCCTTTACATTGCTGTTTTTAAGTGCTTCGAGGGCGTAATCAGCTATGTCGGTTTTTGAAAGTTCATTGTGTGTTCTGCATAAGATTCGCGCTACATCAACGGCTACATTGCCTACTCCAATGACCGCGACTCTTTCTTGTGATAAATCGAACTCGAGGTGGCGGTAATCAGGATGCCCATTGTACCATGCCACAAACTCAGTTGCAGAATGACTTCTTTCTAAGTCCTCACCAGGAATGCCCAACTTTCTGTCTGCCTGTGTACCTATTGTATAACAGACCTGGTGGTAGTATGAGAGAAAGTCATCGACGTTGAGGTGTTTGCCCAACTCAATGTTACCATAAAAACGAAAGTTTGGATGCTGTGCCGTTTTATGATACGCTTTGGTTACAGATTTTATCTTTTGATGGTCAGGAGCAACGCCACCTCGAACAAGCCCAAAAGGGGTAGGGAGTTTGTCGTATAAGTCTACTTCGATGTTTAACTCTTTTTGCTTGAGTAGATGGGCTGCAGCGTAAAAGCCTGCCGGGCCAGCTCCTATAATGGCTACTCGGAGCGGCAATTCTGAACTACCTGGAGTGGGCATGCTCATAATCCTTTGCTAATGGATAGAATAATATCTAGGTGTTAAGAAAAGCGCTTGCGAATACGTTGTAAAGGAATTCGACGAATTTCAATTAGCCTTCATTGAAAAACGGGCGAATAGCTTGCTGTGGAGGAGGTTGTGTAGACAGGCTGACGAAGATCATCAGGAGAAGTGAGCAAATAAATCCGGGCACAACCGGATCGATGAATGGAAGTCCGAACACTTTCCATAGCATGGTTACTGATACTCCACCGATCATCGATGCTATCGCTCCTTCCTTGGTTGCGCGTTTCCAGAGGACACCGCCTAGAACAGGTATACAAAAACTTGAAGCCATCAGTGCTGCAAAGAGGAGTACAATGAATTGAATAAGAGCACCCTCGCCTATGCCGCACAAAATGAGTATGAGTGGAGCCAGCCCAACGATGAATATGCCAAAGCGTGCAATGAGTAATTTCTTCTCCTTGGTTGCATTTGGATACAGAACGTTATTGTAGATATCCTCCGAAAGTGCTGAGCCAGCTACCAGCAGAAGGGAGTCGACTGTAGACATCATGGCAGCCGTTACCGCGGCTAATAAAATGGCTCCTAAAACAGGTGGTAACAGAGCGTGCGCAATGAGCGGCATGGCTAAATCTCCCGCCGGCAGTGAAGGGAAGACGGCGATTCCTGCCAGGGCCAAAACAAATACCAGGAGATTAATTGTGCACACGGTGACTATGGTCAATAGTATGCCTCGCCGAATGGTGCGCATATCTTTCATTACATAAAGCCTGGTTAGTTTGTCTGGGGTAGAAATCAGGCTTAAAAGAAGGGCGAGGCCCATGGTGAAGAGAAGAGTTAAAGAGATCCCGTTCCAGGCAAAGGTATCAGGTTTAAGGACCTGGGCATAGGCGATGAGTTGGTCAAACGAACCGACTTGCCTTAATGCAAAGGGGACAGCCAGTAAAGAGCCGACAAACATAATGACAAGCTGAAGCAGATCGGTATATACAACAGCAAGCATGCCACCAAACAAGGTATAAAAAATGAGAACTGCAGTAAAGATTAGCATACCCTGAAAGGGCGAAATGCCAAAGACTACGTTCGCAACAAGGCCCCCAGCGATTATTTGTGCCTGTATGTAAACAATAGTGGCAATTAGAATGATTGCAGCTGCAATGGCGCGTGCAGTTTTACTGTAATAGCGTGTTTCAATAAATGCAGGCAAGGTCAATTGTTTGACCTTGGTGAATCGAGGCGCCAGGAAGGCAACCATCAACCAATATCCTAAAGGTATGGTGATAAGAAGCCAGCCAAAAGACCATCCTGCCGTGTAAATAAGCCCGATTGTCCCGATGAATGTCCCAGCACTTGTATGAGTTGCCGCCATTGTCGCGCCACCTAACGGCCACCCCAGGCGGCCTCCAGCAATCCAATAATCAACCTCGTTTTTTGTCCTTTTTAACCCATATAACCCAATCAGGAATATGATTAGGAAATACAGTCCAAAGACTAAAAGCTGCGTGTTCATGTCCGTCAATAAGAGGCGGAAGTAACAACAAAGAAAAAGCGTGCTTGTGTTACTTGGCTTTCAAGAAAGATTCGTGATCTCATCTATTCTTTCTCCTCATCCAGAAGATATAAAAGCAAATAAGTAAGCCAATTACAATATAAAGGCCCCAAAAAACAAAACCAGGTTCAGGCATGATGTGGGCAAATTACACGTTAAACTCAGAGTAACTATGTTTTTCTGTTAGTAGAAATACAATGAAAATACATGCCACGACGAGCAAGCTCAGTATCGAATAATCAAGTACCTTTATTACAGTAAACGTTGGGTTATGTCCGATCAAGCCTCTATATCGCAGGAATGTTGGAAGTACCTGAAGGTGTAAACAATTATGCCTCGGGTCCTTATGCACCGAGCAAGGTCCAGCGTTTACGGGGAATGAATCTTTGACATAATATTTTTCTGGTACAATAAGATGAGCCTCGAAGAACTCTCTGTTTGATTCAAAGCTGCTATTCTCGATCCAGAGCAGTGGGATGTTAATACGGAAATGATCATTTCCTTGCTGGCGTGCATTAATTAGCTTGTAATTCAAAATAAAACTGATAGAGGTGTCCGGCACTACAGAGTCAGGTAGGTCTATCTGGCCTTCAATTCTAAGCTGATTTACCTTAGAGGAAAGGGGCATATTGGTTGAATTGAACGTGGCGCTAATGTCTTTAATCTTTGTGCCAAATGCTTCTAGGCCCGTGTATCTAATCGTTGATGCTCCAGCAGCTTTACTCAATTGGTATTTGATAGACACGTCTATAGTGTCTTGTTGATCAAATACTGTAGCTTTCAGGCGTGCTGCTAAAGTGTGTGTTTTTTCAGCAGGTAAGTCCGTGCCAGGAAAGTAGCCTGCAAGTAGCAAGTTACATATGAAAAACACTGTTGAAAGTAAGCCTGTCAACATTAAAAAAGGTGGTTTCGAGTGTATTGCGTTGTACTCCTAATCGACAGCAATCAGGACAGGAATTGATTGTTGGGGAATTACGCATCTGAGAAGTGCGCAACATAGCTAATGTGATGTCTTGCATAATCGCTTATGAACAAGACATTCGGGAATGTGCTTGCAAAGACTGAATTTAAACTGATTCTTAAGTTTAAAGTCCTTTCATTGAAAAACAGTGACAGAGGGAGTTTAAGAATCCAGGGAAATAAGACAGTGCCGTTTACAATGGAATTGTTATGAATTTTAGGTGCCAGAATAGAAAAACACCTCTCATTTAAGGACTTGCTTAATTAATAGTGGTCCATTATATCCTTTAATGTCCTGCTTTGTAGATATTTAGCGGAAGTGTAATCTCAAAGATTGTCCCGTTTTCAGGTGAAGAAGAGCACACAATTTCTCCTTGATGCTCTTCAACTATCTTTTTAACTATAGCAAGTCCAAGCCCTGTCCCTCCTTTTTTTCCAGCAGTAGTAAAGGGGTCAAACAGGCGGCCTTGAAGCTCGGTGGGGATGCCTGGCCCATCGTCTTTGAATTCAAGCCTCAGCATGTCTTTTTCTTGCGAAGACACAATGGTAAATTTGCCTCCATCATGCATAGCCTGGGCTGCATTACGGGCGAGGTTGTGGATTAAACGCATGATTTTGTTTTCATCGAAGTAAACCACATCAGGCTTGTCGACCTCAAGGTGGATATTGATATTCTGTCCTGCCAGTTCATGCTCTAGTTGCTCCACAATTTCTTTTAAGAATCGAGAGATGTGTACTTTGCGAATAAGCAATCGTGATTCACCTCTAGCGAAAGCAAGAACCTCCCTTGTCATCCCGTCCATCAATTCAAACTGCCTTTTGATCAGCTTGGTGAATTTGTGACGTTCTTGTTCATCCTGGCTTTCAGCCATCATGTCACCATACCATTGTACAATGGTCATGGGTGTTTTGAGGTCGTGAAGTACACCTGCCATCATTTGCCCAATGGTAGCAAGTCTATTTTCATTTTCCCGTTCTATATTTGCTCTTGCCAGTTGAACAGCTCGTGATGTTTGACCTGCGATGAGTTGAAGGAGTTTAAGATCATCTTCATCAAATCCCTTTGTGGTGTCCTTCGTTACAGGATCAATTTTGTCCATCAACTCTATGGCACCCAATACTTCCTGGCCCAGGATCAGGGGGCAACATAGTATGTGCCTTGGCTGAACACCAATCAGATTTGCAAAATCAGTTGCATGTCGATCATCATCTTCTGGCATATTGACTAAGGCTGCTTCTCCTTGCGCTGCTACCCATCCGATTATTCCTTTGCCCAAAGGAATCCGATGCCGGCGAACTTGGTCACCGTGATCACCTGCTGTTGTATGAAAACGCAGGTCTCCCATTCTTCTGGAGCGCAACGCAATCGAACCAGCAGTTGCACCAACTATCTTGATTGCTCTCTTCAAGATGCGCTCAAGAAGTTCATCCAAATCATGCGCCCCATTCATCTCCCGCTCAATGTCATACAACACGTTCAGCTCAAAACCGCGTTGTTTTAGCTCGATCTGTGTAATGTTTAGCGCCGCGTTTTTTGCCACGACGGATTGATAGAGCTTCGTGTTTTCTATAGCAATCGCAGCCTGCCCAGCCAGGGCTTCCAGGAGAGACTCGTCTTCTTTTTCAAAAGGGCCTCCTTTTTTATTCAAAACCTGCACAGCTCCAATAATGTCTCTGCCATGGTTTCGCATGGGTAAGCACAAAATGGAGGTGGTTTTATATCCAGTCTGCTGGTCAATGGCAGGTTGGAATCGGTCATCCGTATAGGCATCAGGGATATTCACCAATTCACCCGATGAAACAACCCAGCCAGCTAACCCTTCACCTACTTTGAGCTCGATTTCGATATGTCCATCTCCCTGTGCCATCCTGGACCACAACGTTTCTCCGTCATCTGTAAGGAGATATAAGGTGGACCTATCTGCTTCCATCAGTAGAGTGATATTCTCCATGATGAGAGTTAGTAGGGAATCCAGGTCCATTGCTGAGGATAGTGCCCGGCCGACTTCCTTTACCAGCGCAAGCTTCTTCTTCTCTGCTGAAAGCTGGGTTATAAGTTCCTGCTTTGAAATATCCTCTGTAAACATTGCGTAGGTTGGTAAATAAGGAGTGATTCTGGACAAAGTTAGAACTATTACACTCGATACTCAAATGAAATGCATGAATCCACGTCTGGCATCTAATTTAAATCCAGACTGTTCTTTTGCATGAAATGGTATACGACTGCTTTTGAATGAGGGGCTACATCAGTTGTTGTGGGACCTGAAGATACAACAAAGATGTCAGACGCAAAAGCAGCAACGTAATAATACTCTACCTGAATACTCCTTACATACTACTCTGGAATAATCGCTGGCTGTGATTCTTTGTTGTATTTATTGAGAACATCCTTCAGCGATTCATACACATGCATATAAGCACGGTACTGACCAAATTGAAATGCAGTAACTTCGATGTCTTTCTCGAAGTCGGAACGATGGGCTGCTTCTTTTGCGTGTTGCTTGAACGTCTCAAGAAGGTGTAGTAATTCTTCAGGAGCAGCGGGTGCGGTTTCTTGTTTCTGTTTGCCGTGATCTGCCGGATAGAGGTGCGAGCTTGCTTTCATTACTTCGATGCCGTGGCCCATTACTTCCCGCCATATCGCCTCAAGGGAGGGGTCAAATTGAGGGTCAGAAGCTTTTACGGCTGTAATCAAGCTTTCAAGCCACAAGTCGTACATATGCAGTGGAATCTTGTGACCGTAGACTCCGTGCTCGGCGCCTAATTCTTGGATATATTTTTTGGATTGAGGCTCATTACTTCCATAGAAGTTCATCAACTGATAAAGAGAGGCGTTGAGCATTGCTTTCTGACGCTCCATATTAGTATGAGCGAAGGCTTGAGCAATTTCAGGAGACGAAGAGATAAATTCATTGTAGAATCGTTCTAAGAAATGCAAATTGCTCAGGCATCTTAGTAAGCTTGATCTGAACGTTTCAAAAGCCTCAGTTTTCATTTGTCCATGTTGAGAAATAATGTGAGAAGGAATGAGTGGGGATGAACAACTCTAAAATAAGAGCCCTATTGTGGAGAACAGGTACAAAAATCCCCTTTGGGTTGTAGGGGTAACCCTGATAAGTGAAAGAAGGTTAGCGTAGCTGATTATGAGCTAGCATCCAGGCCGCAAGAGTCATTCCATCCCATATTTCTCCAGACTTAATTTTTTTATCGACCTCATTAGGACTGAGTACCATTACTTCAAATTCCTCCGTCTCATCCTTTTTTACCAGTCCATTGTGTGGGACAATATCTCTGGCCATATATACGGTGCAAATTTCGCTTGTAACCCCATTGTATGGATTGAATCGCCCTAATTCTTGAAGCGGAGCGCCAGCCTGATACCCTGTTTCCTCTTGAAGTTCGAGTAAAGCCGTTTGCTCATAGGTATGCCCTTCATTAATACTTCCACAGGGAAACTCCAGGCTCTCTCGGTCACAAAGATATCTGTACTGGTTTACCAGTACGACGTGTCCATTTGCTGTCAACGGCACCACCATGCTTGATCCCCTGGTGTATACATAATGGTACTCCCCTGAGACGCCTTCTGGGATTTGGAATGTATCGAGTTTGTAGGTCCACCAGGGATTTTTAAACAATACCTTGGTTGTGAGTTGTTGCCATTTTTTGAGCATACAGCTGTATCAATTAGAATGATAAATCGATGTGAGGCTGATATCTGGATGGGCTTCTAAAGATTCCAGGCTGTGCTCAAAAAATAATTCTCCTTATTTAGAATCTGAAATGAGAACTAGGTACCCAAAACAGACTTTTAGCAAATAATTAAATAATGGATTGATTACTAAAGATTACGGGAATAGATATTCACGGGGATGCCGCATCGAATTGACGTGCTTCCTAATCAATGCATTCGGTATTTGCATTCGTAAGAGCGAAGAGAGTTTTATACTCACTCCGCTCTTACAGCTTTTCAAAGCTACATCCTATTCGTTGATACGAACCCAAACTTCTTCAAGCCGGAAATTTGAAAAATCTCCCTGGTGATACCACATTCCATTCTTGATTTCCCAAGAAAAAGGAATTTCTGTGCCAACCAGTGGTCCTGAAGTATGATACTCGATCATTTCAATGTAGGTATTACCTTCAATTCGATAACGCCCTCCACCAGCAGTTACATTTTCCCCATCATCACTTTGGCGTCCGAACGCAAAGTGTGTCTGAGTGAGTATTTTCGTCTGGTCGCCGCCTGGGAAATGATCCCCTTTAGCAAGTGTAGTGTCAACGTGAGTTTCGAATACAGATCGTTGAAAAACTAACTTCCACTCACCAATCAAAGGATGATCTGCCGGAGGCATATGTTGCGCGGTTGCATTTGAAAACAATAATGCAGAAAAAAGGAGCAATGATAACGTTTTCATGATGTCCTCATGGGTGGTGATGTATACTGCGTATATAATATGGTAGGTGATTTGTTATTTTTTTGCCATAAAAAGCGCTTTTTTATTTAGATGTCTTTGGCAGAACGCATGGTAAGGGAAAACCAAAAGCTGTATTTTGGATTTCCCATTTAACTCTCATTGATCCCCCATGCGTATCTCTCTTGTTGTACTTTTCTTGTGCATTTGTCTACCTGCTCAAGCACAACATGGTATCTCTTCTTCTGATTCAAAGGATAAAGCCGATTCAATCCGGGCTCTTGTTGATGTAACTCTCGCATCCGACCTGGACTTGTCACTATGGGCTTCAGAAGACCTTGTTGCTGACCCTATAGCATTATTCATTGATGATGATGGAAGAGCATTTTATTCGAAAACGAATCGGCAGGACAATTCGGAATTTGATATCCGTGGTCATCAAGATTGGATGATTGAATCCATTTCTTTCAGAACGCCTGAAGATCGCAGGCAATTTCTTCGCAGAGAGCTAGCGCCAGAGCGAAGTGAGCTGAATAAAGGCCGGCTTGACGATTTAAATGGTGACGGGTCACATGATTGGCTAGACTTGACCATTGAGAAGGAGGAGATTTTTCGCATCGAGGATACATCGGGAGACGGAATTGCTGACCGCTCTCTTCGAATCGTAGAAGATTTTAACGAAGAGCATACTGATGTAGCAGGAGCGCTGCTTTATCACGATGGAGACCTCTTTGTTGGTGTAGGCCCAGATATGTGGAGAATGCAGGATACAGATGGTGATGGCCTGATGGATGAGAAGACGTCAATCAGTAATGGCTATGCTATACATATTGGTTTTGGCGCGCACGGGATGTCCGGCCTGACGGTAGGGCCAGATGGCAAGCTCTATTGGGGTATCGGTGACATAGGCTTTCATGGGGTTGATCAAACTGGAAAGCTCTGGGATTATTCAAACCAGGGAGTCATCGTTCGATCGAATCCTGATGGAAGTGATTTTGAAGTGTATGCCGCTGGCCTCAGAAACACACACGAATTTGTGTTTGACGAGTATGGCAACTTAATCAGCGAAGATAACGATGGCGATCATCCTGGTGAAAAGGAACGAATTGTCTATATCACAAATGGCTCGGATAGCGGATGGAGGACGAACTGGCAGTTTGGTAAATACACTGATCCTAAGAATAATCAGTACAAGGTGTGGATGGATGAGGAATATTTCAAGCCTCATTTTACAGGTCAGGCAGCTCATATCACTCCACCTATATCTTTGTACCACAGCGGCCCGGCGGGTATGAAATACAACCCGGGTACTGCTCTGAGTTCACGTTGGAAAAATCATTTCTTTGTAGCTCAATTTGTTGGTAACCCAACGCGCTCTATGGTGCACGCATTTAAATTGAAGCCTAAGGGGGCTTCTTTTGAACTGGATGGAGAAGAAATAGCCATTCAGGGAGTGTTGACTTCCGGTATGGCGTTTGGCCCAGATGGTGCGCTTTACCTTGCGGATTGGATTAATGGGTGGGGCACCAAGGAAGAGGGACGTATTTGGAAATTGGATGCGCCCGATAGCGATTTGGCAGCCATACGTGAACAAGTGAGAAATATTCTCGCTTCTGATCTTGATGAGCTATCAAATAAGCAGCTATCTGCTCTGCTTTTTCATGACGATATGCGTGTCCGGCAAAAAGCACAGTTTGCATTAGCAAAGCGAGGGAAAAAAGGAGCAAGGGTATTTAGGTCCGTAGTTAAGCAACGCAATCATCAACTGGCGCGGATCCACGCTCTCTGGGGGCTGGCCCAATTAACCAGGCAGCAAGACAAATATGGGAAGCAAATTCTCAAGTATGTTGGGGATGCCGATCCTGAAATTCGAGCTCAAGCAGCTAAGATGTTAGGCGATGTGCGCTATGCACCCAGTGGTGAACCCCTCGTTGAGCTTCTCAAAGATTCAGAAGCCAGGCCTCAATTTTTTGCAGCAGAAGCACTTGGGCGGATAGGATATGTCCCAGCGGTATCTCCAATTATTGAATTGTTAGAAGCCAACAACGATGAAGACGTTTACCTGAGGCACGCGGGTGCGTTGGCTTTATCGAGAATCGGTGATGTTGAGGCAATCTTGAAGCTAGAAGAACATCCTTCTACGGCTGTCCGTCTAGCTGCTGTAGTTGCTCTAAAAAGGCTAGGTAATCCAGGTGTTGCTGAGTTCCTTGATGACACTAACGAGCAGATCGTTACCGATGCTGCTCGTGCCATCAATGACGATGCTTCAATTGAAGCTGCATTGCCGGCCCTTGCTGAATTACTAGAATCAACGCCTTTCAACAATGAGCCTCTTCTGCGCAGATCCATTAATGCAAATTCAAGGATTGGAGATGCGGAAAGCGCAGCTCGTTTGGCTGATTTTGCTCGTCGATCTGATATCGGCACGGCCATGAAGGTAGAAGCATTAGACGTACTTTCGGTTTGGGGAGACCCATCAGTAGTAGATCGCGTTGATGGAACGTATCGAGGTCCGGCTTTAAGAAGCCCTGAACCTGCAGTGAACGTACTAACGCCTGTAGCTGATAATCTGTTAGGCGCAGATAAGGCCATCGCTGTAGCTTTCTTGGAAGCGGCGAACAAGCTCAAAATTGCTTCGCTGGAAGATAAAATGACAGAGGTTTTGACCAACCATGGGTCGGAGGAAGTGCGTCTAGCTGCATTAAATGCACTGCATTCAATCAATGAAGGACAAATTCCTGAGGTGTTGGCAGGCGCCCTTAAGGACGACAGTGAACGTGTTCGAATGCAAGCTCTGTCTCTGTTACCTGATCAAGGTGTTTCTGAGGAGCAAAAGGTACAATTACTGGCAGAAGTACTGGAACGGGGCTCGGTTGTAGAACAGCAGGAGGTTTTTCAAGCATTAGGTAAACTTGGTGAAGCCGCTGAGCAGGTCCTGGATGCACAAGTTGATTCATTAGCCAATGGAAGCTTGAACCCAGCTACGTATTTGGAGCTGATAGAATCCATAGAAGAAATCGGTACATCAACCTTGTTGGCAAAGGTAAAAGAGGCAACCTCTGAGATGCCGGCCCACTTTGAGAGTTTGGAAGGAGGAGATCGCCGGGAAGGCGCCAGGGTGTTTTACCAAAATCCTGCCGGCCAGTGCACCCGATGCCATAATGCAGGGCGTGGTGGAGGCGACGTCGGCCCTCACCTGGGCACTATTGCAACACAACTAAACAGGCAGGAATTGTTAGAGTCTTTGGTAGAGCCAAGTAAGCGGATCGCTCCAGGATACGGAGAGAACATTTCAAGTATGCCTCCTATGAGCAATCTGCTTACCGCAAGGGAGCTAAGAGATTTGGTAGCTTTCCTCACAGAACTGAAATAAAAAAACTTTTTTCAGTCCCGGAGCCCTGAGTGTTACAAGAGCTGGTAAGCAACTGTAATACCTATGTTGTTGATATCCACGCTATCCAAAAATACCGGGGCGTATTCAACACCTATGTGGATGTTGTTTCTTTTCTTATTAAAGACAACAAATCCTCCTCCTAAGATTAACCCAAATCCTGTTTCGTCTGCCGTGTCCGATCCTAATCCTGCTATTGAAATTTCGGCTCTAGCAAATCCAAGTCCAGGGCCTGCTTCTAAGAATACTCTATCATTTAACCAATATTGGAGAGTAAGGCCTAACGTGCCGGATATTAAGGACGCTTCAATGCCAGATTGTTCTTCTGAAACTGTAGTGCCAGAAATGCGGCCCAGGACAGCAAGGTTGTCATTAATAAACCCACCAAGACCTAAGTTTAATCCACCCAATCCACTTTCCGATTCTCCTTCAGCGGCTTGAAAGCCAACGCCGATAGACAATAAGAACGTAAACCCTTCTCGATCCGGTCCAACATCGTTCGAGCGAATAACTCTCGGCTCAGAGGTAGTTGCAGGTGAAGGCTGGCCACTGCCTTCCATCTCGGACTTTACTTCATCAACCATTGACACAAAGTCGGGAGGATCGAGTACAGGATCTGGTTGATAATCTGGTACTAGTGCAAGCAGACGGCGAACAGAAGCTTTTGCATCTCCTTCAAGGCCTTTACCAATGTAGCTTAGTCCTTTTAGTCGATAGGCAGCTCTACGTTGCTCGTCTGCAACACCCTGTTTGTCAAGGCATTGATCTATAAGCGTAATAGTTTCATCAAATCGACCCAGCGCATACAGGTCGGTTGCTTCTTTCATCTCCTGGTCACAATTAGAAACCTGGGCTATACTCTGTTGTGGGCTGATAAGAAAACAAGCAGCAAAAAAGCAGAGGGAGAAAATAATTCTATACATGAAGGTTGGCCTTGTAATGGAAGGAGGTGTTAACAGGGGTAAACTATGATTTTGAGTGTAAAGTAGTATTCCAAAAAAATAAAGCACTACCTAAAAAGTTCTATTTCTTTATTAAAATGGTGGCCCGGTGTACCAAATTAATGGGCAATACGCGTAAATCTGATATGAAGAGCTACTCTATAGCAAAAGTTGAAGTAGCGCTTTTCCAGAGGGTGCATGTTCGAGGCTAGCAATAGTTATCGTACCCAATTTTTCTAAACGGATGATCAGTGACCATTCTGCGATAAGCCAGGAAAGTCCCTCACTGTCTTCTTCATCCAGGCTTTGTACGCTCAATAAACCGTAACTATCTCGAACTTCAAGTCCCTCTCCAAGGATATCAATCCTGGCTTGAGACAGTTGGTCCCTCAGTTCCAGAACGCGTAAGTGGTGAATTAATTGGCAATCAAATGCATTATTTCCTATTTGCAAATTCAGGGACACCCTAACTGGTAGTTCCTGAATGTAAGGCCGCACATATGCACTCGATTCAGATGAAAGTACTCCGTGAGATGCTTTGCTTATAATGCTGGTAACAGGAATCCCGATTTCTTCAGGCTTGTTCGGCAGCAAGTCACTGTGTTCTATTGGAGCAATTTCTTCTGAGTTGTCACCAGGTGGATCCTCTGCCTCAATTTGTACAAGTTCCTCTTCAGCTTCATGGACTTCAAGGTCGTTGTCAATGGGATCTATATGCTCTGTTGCTTCCAGGCCATTTGATGTTGGTTCATGGTGCACGGATGCATATTCATCTGACCCATTTGTAACGAGAGGCGCATCGTCAAGGGGATGCTCAGGAGGAGGTGGCTCAGAATGAGTTGAGCCGTTTGTAGTTGCAGCTATAGAAGCTGCATCAGCAACTTCTTCCACGTCTTCTAATTCCACAATCTCTTCATTACTAACAGGTTTTGCATAGTCTGGTATTTCTTTCCACGTTGGCAAGGATATCGTGGATTCTTCAGAATGTGTGTTTATTACTGTGAAGGATTCTTCAGCCTCGGTAGTTTCTGGAACAGGTTGAGCTTGATTGATCTCAGAAGGAACAGCAATCTCAAATTCTTTTTCAAGTGGCACTTCTTCAACTGGAAGAGAGATTTCTCTTAATGGCTCTAACTTTGGAAAACGAGGGGCTGTTTGGATCTTATTTTTTGTAAGTCCCCATCCCTGCAATTCAGCTGTTGCAGCGTTAATGGCTTCGTTTCTACTTGCTTCAGCTTTAATAGAGCTGGCTTCTCTAAATTTGGTTTTGACCCATCTAAGTTTAGCCCAATGAGTTAGGGGAGACTGTTTGTCTGGAGCATGCTTGATGATGGAATCGTAGAAGTTTAGTATATCTTCGAATACTCCTGCTCTTTCAAAAGCTGATCCGGCTTCTTGTAGCCGCAAGTTTGCCTGGAGAGACTGGCTCGGATTGACCAGTTGTAGCTTTAAATAGGTCGATACCGCATGGCGCTGGCTTGGAGAAGATTCTCGTTGCAGTGCCTCGGATCGTGCCAGTTGCTGAATCAGAAAGGCGTGTCCCCGTGCCGGGTCCAATTTTAGTTGTTTATTTTGTGTTGGAATGCTCTCAGGTAATTCAGGCAAGGACATAACAAAGTGTAGAGCGGCGTTCCATTTCGCTGTGAAGACATAGAAATGAATAATCTTGAGTACGACCTGGTTGGCAAGTTCGTATCTCTCTTCTTGAAGGAGCCTGGAAAGCAGCGATTGATACCGTTTTTCATTTGGGTACTGCGCCAGGAAATCTTGGACTTCCTTGTATTTTTTACCATGCATGTAAGCACTAAATACAAGCGTAGAATCACGATTACTGAGTGCTGGAGTTTGGGAATTGTCTGATATAGAGTCTTCATAAGACTCAATAATTCGACTATGAAGATTTAAGCGCGCCAACCAGCGAATTTTTTCTGGGTATTCTGAGGATTCAGCAAATGCTAATGTTGTCCATTCAGTCGTATTGGTTGGGCTGATGTTATTTTTTACAAGCAGCTCTCTGCATTGTGTGTACTCTTCGGCTACACAAGCAACTCTAGCCAGGCTGATCGTGTCAGAAAGTGTTATTCCTGCGTCTAGAATCCCAGTCAGCTGTAACCAGACTTTTTTCCATTCTTTTGCTGTCTTTTCTCCTCCCCCTTTCTCATCTATCTTAAGCGCCAACTGTTGGACGGCCTCTTGAATGATGCTCATCCATTGTGTATCGGTAACAACAGCTCTTTTGATGTCTTGGCTAGAGCCTATTGCATCGTAAATATCCTCGATACATTGAACAGATGCATCCAGTGATCGATCACTTTCCATGTATTCTGCTACATCGAACAAAAGATGATGCTTAGGATTATTCGATTTGAAATCCGATTTTAGGCCTACTATCTCCCCGTAATTTTGTGATCGCCAGAAGCAAGCAATAGCCTCGCCTGGTTGGTTGAGTCTTACATATACGAGGCCGGCTTCTTTAAGCTGATCTTCGTAGAAAAGCTTCAAGGCAAGAGCTTGATCGGCCAGGTGTCGTTCCCCAGCTGCCAGGTAATTCTGACGAGCGCGATCCATAAAATAGGGGTCGCGTAATTCTTTGCCTTTTGCAAAAAAGTCTCTGCCGAGCGTGAGTGCGTCATCCTTGATTTGATACCAGCTTTCTCTTGATCCCTGGATGAGGCGCGTGATATGCTCTCTGTTCCAATCTTGATTAGAATTGTAAGAATAGATCAGAGCTTGTTGATCGCCTTCTATGGCAAAGGCCCAGAAATTATCGAGCGCCTTCTTGGAGTCTACGATAATGAGCTGTTGCCGGGGCCTACTGGCTGCTACATATAAATGGTTAACAAAGTACTCCAGGGGCAATGTGTCCTCTTTGGGCAGGCTTTCCCCATTTCCTGTTCTGTCGATGAATGGGTCAAGCAGAAGATTGACTTGCTCCTGGTATGTATTGATTGCGTGCTCTCCAAACTTATAGAGAACAATGCGCTGGAATTGCAAGCCCTTTGCCCGGATAGGACTGAGCACATCTCTGGTTACTACTTGCTCTTCTTCATCCCAGGCAATTCTTTTTAAGAAGGGATCTTTCTTTACATAGGCTTCCTCTTCTCCTTCCTGGCAGGGTACAATATAAATCAGCGCCTGCTGAGTCTGCATAGCTTGCTGGCATCCCACTTGAGCAATGTCATAGTACACGGGGTCCAGTGCTGGCCGGATCTGCCATGTCTTCTGCGGCTTAATGTCCTTAATGTTAAAGGCTCGCCCACGCATGAGTTGAATGAGGTTGCAAAATTGGACGATAGGTTGCGCAGAGCGATAGTTAAATTCGAGTTCCTTGTAGTTAAACGTAAGGTTTGCCCGGCTCGCAGGGTCCAAAGGGCGGACAATTGAATTATGGAAAAAAGCCTTTGTAGCATCCCAGTCAAAGCCTGTTGGGTTCAATGTTTGAAATGGGTCTCCCGCAAAGGCAAAGGGAATGCGTGGTAATACACTATGAAGTTCGTTAAGCTTGATATTGCGCTTTGCGAAACGCGAGAGTTGAAAAACAACCTCAAGCTCAATCTTCGTAAAGTCTTGAGATTCGTCGCAGAAAACGGCAGGGAATTGAGAGAGTTCTATCCGCCCTTCTTCTGCCAGGTCCAAGAGCTTTCGTGCCAGATCCTGATCATCCCAATGCCCTTCAGATTCACAGTAGGCTTTATAAAATTTCTCCCAGATCTCTGTATAAACCAGCTCAAACGTGGGATTAGTCACTGTTTGCTGCTTGCGGGGTAGCTCATTTTCATACGCATCTATATCAAGATACCCTTGAGCGTGCTGGCGCATCCCTTTGATGTATGTCCTGATAACATGCCAGGCGATCTCTGGACTGAGATCTCTAAGTTTTGGATTGGCGTCTTGGGATGTTTTTTCGAGAAATAACCGCCGGAAGTGGGGGAAGTCCACGAAGGCCTTGGGATCGAAGTGAAGACGATCAGCAATCGGGAGCGCAGATCTCAAAAACTCCCGAAAGTGCCCGAAGCTGCTTTCGATAGTTTGCTTGATCTCAATATCAGTCAACTCATACTGGGATTGAGATTTTTCGCTGTCGCATCTAAGAATGTCAGACACGATTCTTCGTGCGTCATTGAGAAGGCTTTCACTATAAGTTAAGTAGATTGGAGGCCTTTCCAGTATAGCGATCCCGCGCGTCGTTTTGTGCGTCCAGATTTGCTTTAAGTGAAAGTGCAGGTGTTCAGCAAACAGGTATAAAAGAATCGTCGATTTGCCACTACCCGGCCGGCCATTTATAAACAAGGGATACATGGCCTCCTGCTCAGAATCACTCGTCGAACGGATAGATGGATTCAACACAGAGTTTAATACATCCATCTCTTCCGGTGATAAGGAGAGGTTCGCGTCTTTGCTATCTTGAATATCAAGCCAGAGTTCTTTGTCAGCAGTGACAATGCTTGGGTAGGAACGCAAGCCTTCTTCCCGGATTACTTGATCCGCTACATGATCATTTGCCTGAAAAATACGATTGTATCGTTCTCGCAGATCGTTTTCGTCTCTTTCCTTTACTTTTGGCTCTAAAGGCCCAACAATGAATAGCTTTTCTGATTTAGGGAAATAACGATAGAGGATCCAATATTTACCTTTTCCAATTACCGTTTGTGCAGGATCAATCTCGCCTTCCCAGAGCAGCTTTTGTATGAGTTCAAAGTACTCGGTTCGCAAGCCAGGTTTGACATTGTGTGTAATACGTTCGACCCACGTCCGGCTTTCAATTATGGACTGCTCCGTACCTTCTGGTGCATTGGTTAAGCCCATCAAGTAGGTATGCTCTGCAGGAGAAAGACTGGCGAGAGGCTCTACTCTATTTTGCGATTTTCGTTCTGCGAGGTACGAACGTATTTCGTTTGGGCCAGGTGCATACTTCTTTGAAAACAAGTGAAGCTGCCCTTGTTTGTTCATACTCATAAACTGAGCATATTCCGAATCGCTTCGTTGGAATACGCTCAAGAAACAATAGACGATGTCTTCTCCTACCTGCCGCTCTTCAATGATTAATCGATAGTGCCTTCTCACATTCCTTTTGAGGAAAGGATAGGGATAGAGGTCCACTGAACCTACCGATTGATCATACTCAATCTTTGCAGCGTATTTGGTTACAGAATCTACAAGTCCGTGCTTTTGTATATCTGCATTACATTGTTTTGTTATGAACGAGTACAGTGCCATGGTGCGCGCGATTTACAGGTTCAAAAAGAGGAGCATGTGAAGTGCAAGGAGCCGGCGCGATGCTAAGACATTTTCAATTCACATAGTATGCATGTGCGTACGTGCAGGAGGGAGCCATTTAGATGGGTCGTTTTATGTAATAATTAATTCATCGCAATGAGAGGAGGAGTCGGAATCACCTCCAATGGGGTGGGTTTCCAGGGCTAACTATATCTGAAAACCACACCTGACCATTGGAGGTGCAATTAAAAGCGATGAATGTGGAAATGGGAGCTTATTTTAATTGAATACCCAGGCTGAGGCCAACATTGTGCACCCGCCTATTCTCAATGAACGTAACTGTATTCTCAATTCCCAGGTTAATACGCGTATCTCTGTTTTCAAAAAGGGTAACACCTGCACCGAAGAGGGTGCTAAATCCGGTTTGAGCAAATGCAAGATGATCATCTATAAAGCCAGCACCAGCACCTCCTTCGATAAAAAATCGGTCGCTTAACCAGTACTGAACACTTGCGCCTAAGAATGCGGATGTTTGCGTGTATTTCCGATCACTGTCAATTATGGTCCTACTGAGTGTTTCTCGTGCAGCCATAGCTCTTAAATAAAAAGCCAGGTTTGGTTTGACGTATGTCCCGACGCCGAGGCTTATTCGCTGTCCAATCTGGGATGAGGAAGAACCGGAATAGGTGCCAAAATGGTGTCCAGGCCCTACGTTTAATTGAAAAGTGAATCCTTCTGGCTTAGGATGTTTTGAATTTTGTTGCGCTTGGGCCTGTTCATTCACTGCAAGGAATAGAATTGCAGTAAAACCCACAATGAGGAGTTTTTGATACATGGTAGTCTTTGGTTTACTGTTAGAGAGATGTGCACAACCGGGTTGAAATAGTGTGTGGTCCTTCGATGTAGAATGCCCCGGTAATAGTATAACGGGGGATTAAGTAGATTAGTATATTGCTCTACATCCACCTTACACTGCCCTTTAAGCCTCCGAAAAATGTTGATTAACCGAATGATGAGTCTATCGCCTAGATACTGGATAATTATTTTTCTTGTCAGTTTTACGTCCTTCCCCGCCTGGTCGCAATCTGCTGAGGAAGCTACACCATATAGCGAGTTGTTAACCTTCTTCTCTGAATGGCGAGCATTCGAAGAACCTCCCTCCCTAGATGGCGCTCCTGATTATACGGCTGAAACATTTGCTTCTCGTTATGAAGAGTACAAATCACTCCGAAGCCGCCTGGACGGTATGGATACAACGGGCTGGTCCATTCCTCAACAGGTAGATTGGCATGTAGTCCGCGCTGAGATGAATGGCTTTGACTTTAATCACCGGGTACTCAAACCCTGGGTGAGGGACCCTGCGTATTATCAATCCATCTGGATGTATAGAAGTGATGTACCCAATCATGAAGGGCCAACACATCATGCCGTTACTGAATTTTGGACATATGAATTTCCCCTTTCACCGTCTGAAGAACAGCGATTGATAAAAGACCTGAGTATTATTCCGCCCCTGATGCAGCAGGCGCAAAAGAACCTGACCGGGAATGCACGAGAGCTATGGATTACTGGTATCCGAAATATAAAAAGCCAGCGTGCTTACCTGGATTTAATCAGCGGAAGAGTTGGTGATGGAGGGAGTCAAGAATTGTTGGATATCATACAGGAAAGTAAAGGAGCGACAGAGGAACTCATACGATGGCTTGAATCCGAGTCAGAAAACAAAACGGGTCCGTCAGGGATTGGCAAAGAGAACTACACCTGGTATCAGCAAAACGTTCACCTCTTACCAATGACTTGGGAAGACGAAGTGCGCCTGCTTAAACGCGAATTGGACCGGTCCTGGGCCTCTCTCAAATTAGAAGAACATAGAAACCGGCATCTTCCCCCTATGGTAGCTGCCTCTACACCAGAAGAGTACGATGCCATGGCGGATGAAGGAGCAAAACGGTTTATGAGGTTTTTGGAAGACAAGGAGATTCTGACCGTTACGGATTATATGGAGCCAGCACTACGTGAACATTTGGGCACATTTATCCCGGAAGAAGCACGCAATTTCTTTCGTATCGGCCAGCATTATGATCCCGTGCCTCTTTACACACACTTCTATCATTGGTTTGAACTGGCCCGGATGGATCTCGAACCTCATCCCAGTCCGATACGGGGGCCCTCGCTGTACAATATTTTCGATAGCCGCAATGAAGGCACTGCAACGGGAGTTGAAGAAATGTTCATGCATGCCGGCCTGTATGATGACAGTCCCCGTTCTCGTGAGATTGTTTGGATCATGGTTGCCCAGCGCGCAGCGCGCGGTTTGGGATCACTTTATGCCCATGCCAATGAGATGACGATGGAAGAGGCCGGAGGTATCCACGTGGACTGGACGCCCCGCGGGTGGATGAAAACCGAAAAAGAACTTCTGATTTTTGAGCAACATCTCTACCTCCGTCAGCCAGGATATGGAACGAGCTACATCACAGGTAAATACCTCCTCGAACGAACCATGGCGGACTACGCCAAACTCCTCGAAGAACGTGGAGAGGAATTCAAAATGAAGACCTTCTTCGACACCCTAAATAAGATCGACAGCATCCCCATCTCCCTGGTTCGCTGGGAAATGACAGGATTGGATGACGAAGTCCGAAGCTTTGAATAATAGACATAACACTCCAGACTAATATCAATTGTCCTCGGACTCAATCTGGTTGATCTCAAACGCGATCTTATCCGGTACTTCGATAATGATCTTCTGAGTGAGAGGCTCCCATCGAACGGTATTGCCCCACATGTTTTGGTGAAAGCGAATGGTGAGATCTTTGGTCTTGAACAGGTGATACGCAGAAGCACTGATTGAGCTTTTGTGGCCATTGAACGACTGACTTACATCATACCCATCGCTGGTTGCCAGGTCAATAAATGCATCCGGGTTATCTTCATCGATTAATTCAGCCAGGCCTTCCAGTTTGATGGGCTCTTTCTTCTTGGCCTTATCCATCATATGGTTCATGACTTGCTCAAACCGATCGTTGTATTCGGCCGCTGAAAGATTGAGTGAACTCAGGTGGTCCCTGGTTGCATCAATGGCGGCAAGCGTAAGATCTCCGGTCGATATGTTGTCCGTGCACCCAATGAACGACTTGAAATACCGTGAGACATCCCCGGATGTATTGAGGAAGGAGACGTAATGATTTACATAACTGCTCATCTTCCAAACGGTAGCATTGATTCGGCTAGCTACACGAAGCTGGTCGATATCCAGTTGTGGGCTATCCTTTAATAATAAGGTATCCGGATCTATCGTAAATCCATGCTTGTCCTGAAGAATAGCGCAGATCACAAAATCCATCTCATCCTCGATAAAATGGATAAATATGATGTACCCACCTGTTGCAAGGGGCGTATCATCGATTTCCTTCTGGAGGTGCTCCATAGCCCGTTTTGAGAAGGCGACAAATGCTTCAGAGGATAACTCTTGAAGGTAGTCGTCCAGCATCGTTTGGAATGGGTAGCTGTCCGAGTTATCGTCAAAGAATCCCCAGAAAATATTCGACTTTTTGTTATAAGCACTTGTGATCGCTTCGACGAACTGCATACTCTGTGGATTAATCGGGAGTACGTCGTCTCTGTAGGCAACGGTGGATTGTTCGCCTACATATTTTTCAAGTTTGTGGAAGATCAGGTTTTCTATATGCATAAGAGGCAGTCATCTATTGAGGCCTAAATATATTGAGAAGAAAGCGGATGGTTTCGAGTATTTTGTGGCTTTGTATGGATGTGCATGTTTATGCTCGAAGTCATTCAAGTCCGTACTCTCGAAGGGGTAAGTATGTAAGCAAAAAGAGTCTTTATTTTGATATCTTATTAATACAAATGCTTATTTACGGCAAATTTTTATTCTTCATGAGAATATAATGGCTGTAATAACGGCAGATAAATCACTGTTTTTTTGGGTAATATTATGGGTACTGAAAATTTAACATACAGATAGCTCATATTGGTATATATATTGTTTTTGTTTGACAAGAGTGTGCTAAACAATATGTACTTACCTTAAATCGGATTCCCTTCCAACCGATACTCCCTTCCCACTCTGGCTCTCTCTTTTACCTGTACAACCCCCCCGTTCTGTAAAGATCCAGTTGATCTTGCCGCTCCCCACCTATAGACACAAAAACTTGTCGATCATGAATCAAACGACCATGACAGGGATGGGTCTTGAGCCCTATGTGCCTGGCCCAGAAATGCCCTGGAATTATCAACGAGCCGCCCATCTCCTACGCCGCACACAGATGGGAGCACCGCGTCAAAAAGTACTCGAGCTACTATCTCTCACTCCCGTACAAGCTGTAAACCTGTTAATAAGCGAAACGCTTTCGCAACCCGCTTTTGAAATGCCTGAGATGGATCCGGAGGAGAACAATCCAGATTACCGTATCAATGAGCGCTGGATTTCATTCCTTCTGACCGCCGGTATGCGTGACAAGGTGGCCCTTTTCTGGAGCAATCTGCTTATCGCATCGCTGAATGGGTATAACGATGATTATTACTTCGATTACCTTAGCCTGCTTCGCAATCATGCTCTCGGTAATTACAAAACACTCGTCTCTGAGCTTGGCTTGAACACCGCTATGATCGAGTACCTCGATATGGACGGAAGCCACAAAGACGGCCCTAATGAGAATTACGCCCGTGAGTTGTTAGAATTGTTCACGATGAGCCCGCTTAATAAGAGTGGCGAGGCTAACTATACCGAAGGGGACATCCAGGAAATAGCACGTGCTTTTACTGGTTGGCGAAGAATAAATGGTGTTGTTGGATTTTATCCAGGCCGGTTTGACGACGAAGATAAAACGGTTTTTGGCCAGACCGGGAATTGGGGATATACTGAAATCATCGATATCGTCTTCAGTGAGCGCACAGCCGAGATTGCAGATTACATCTGTAGAAAGATGTACGAATTCTTTGTCTATGAGACGGCGGATCAATCTGTAGTAGATGATATGGCGCTGACGTTCATTCAGTCCAACTTCGAAGTGATCCCTGTTTTACAGCAACTCTTTACAAGTAAGCATTTCTTCGAAAGCAATATAATTGGAGCTAAAATAAAGAGCCCCACTGAGTCTGTGCTTGGTCTGATGACTGAGATCGATAGAAGTGTTACTGCTGGCGACGAAGCCGAACAGCTAGATACCACTCGCAACCGCATTCGATACCTGGGGCAACCGCTCGGCATGCCGCCTGATGTATTTGGCTGGCCCGAGAACGATGCCTGGATCTCTGTCCAGTCCCTTCCTTCCCGCTGGGATACCAGTACAGGCATCATTTATTCGAATGAAGGCTTTCCCGATTACGATCCTATTCCGCTTGTTCGGTCCATCGAAAACCATGATGATCCCTACATGCTGGTTGATGAACTGGTGAATACGGTTCTTGCAGTTGCGCCTGGTGAGTATACCAACCTTCAACTCACGGAAATTCTCCTCGATGGCATTCCTGATTACGAATGGAGTATCGAGATAGACGAAGCAGCGACTCGCATTCAGTCCTTTATCGCTTTCCTGACCAGCTTGCCTGAATATCAGCTTATTTAACCCTTCCCTTGAACTTACTGACAGCCAGGAATTCGTAGGAAAATGATCCGTGCAGGGTGCATCTGGCCTGTCGTTCTACTTATGGCATCCTCATTATGAAACGTACATCTACAAAAAATAGAACTGGAACCTCTCTAGCGGAAGGGTCCGCACACCGGGCTGATCATGCAACCTGGTCCCGCCGAAGCTTCTTGCAATTTGCCGGCATGGGAGGGATTGCTTCTACACTTGTAGCCGGTGGTATTCCGATGCAAGTGTTTGGGCAGCATGCCCTTTTTCCGGCATCATCGCTGATGGATAATGATCGCACGGTTGTGATCATTCGGCTGAACGGTGGAAACGATGGGCTTAATACGGTTATTCCATTTAATGACGACCTGTATTATCAAAAACGCCCTAACATTGCTATCGCTAAGGAAGACACCCTGGCAATTAGTAATGATCTAGGTCTTCACCCTTCAATGACAGGGATGAAGGCACTCTGGGATCAAAACCTGATGAGCCTGCTCACCAACGTGGGGTACCCAGATGCAAACAAGTCACACGCTACATCCGGACAAATCTGGGAAAGAGGAGATCGTGAATTAGTCAGTGGTGGCTGGGGGGGGCGGTATATAGAAGCCAGTGTTCCTGATATTTATACCGAAATCCCTGAGCATCCCGTACTTACGCAGGTTGGAAGCTCAAATGCACTCTTTTTTAATGGGAGTTCTGGCCGGCTTGGTTTTGGTATTCCAAACGACCAGGTCCTGGATCGCCTCGCCGAAGGGAGCATTTTGTATGATACCGAAAACGTACCTGATACCTTGTGGGGGGCCAAGCTGTCGACCGTCCGCCGCGTTGCCAACAGCGCAAGCGAATACGGTAAAATAGTGGGTGATATACTCCGTGCCACAGACAATACCGTCGAATATCCCGATACTTCGCTTGGGCGTCATCTTTCAAGTATTGCTAAGATGATTCGAGGCGGTATGCAAACCAAAATGTACCTGGTTCGCGTTGGTGGATACGACACACACGAAAACCAGGCAGCACGGCATATTAATTTGTTGACGGATCTGAGTAATGCGGTCAAGGCTTTCCAAGATGATCTTGATAGTGGAGGGCATAGCGAGCGCGTTCTAACTCTGACTGTTTCAGAGTTTGGCCGTCGTGTTCATGAAAACGGAAGTTTCGGCACGGATCACGGTGAAGCTGCTCCTCTATTTGTATTCGGAAAAAATGTATTACCGGGACTCATTGGTTCGTTGCCCGATCTTTCAGACGACAACCTGCCTTACGGATTGGACTTCCGCTCCGTCTACGCAACCATCATGGAGCATTGGCTTGGATTGGACAACGTGAGCGCACAAAATGTGCTTAACGGAGCCTATGAATACCAGCCTTTCGTGGCCTTTAATCCAGTTGAGCCCGTCGAAACGAGCAACGAACCCGTCGACGTACCTGGATCATTTACCCTTGAGCAAAACTATCCCAATCCTTTCAATCCAACGACGAGTATCGGGTTTGAAGTGGACCAGTCTTCCTACGTAAGCTTACGCGTCTTCGATTTACAGGGCCGGCTCGTCGAAACCCTCGTTAGCAAAACCCTCCCTGCAGGACAGCATACCGTTTCTTTTGATGCTAAGAACCTGGCAAGCGGGATGTACCTTTACCGGCTTGAAACGCCTAAAGGCATGCTTACGAAAAAAATGATGCTCCTCCGATAACTAGAAAACCCGCTTCATCATGAGATTGAGTCGTTTCGCCTGGCTGTTCTTCTTGCTAGGTGTCACTCTGACTTCCTCACTAAGGGCACAGTCTCCAGTTTTGGAGACTGTCGTCCTTGAGGGTGTTTCAGAGTCTTGGACCCCCGTTACCCTTTCTGCCACGTACACCTCACCTGTCATTGTGTGCTCTGTGTATCAGTCAACCACTGATGTACCAAAGGTAGTCCGTTTGAATAATGTGACTGCTTCTGGGTTTGATGTCAGGTTGCAAAACCCATCTGGTGATGCTTTGCTTGCTGAGCGTGTGTATTGTCTCGTCGCTGAGGAAGGTGCATGGACGCTTCCCAATGGCCTTTCCTTCGAGGCATTCACCCATACCAGCACAGAAACAGGAGGCACAGGGCAGTGGGGCGCTGAGGCGATATCCTATGCGCAGTCGTACATCGATCCTATGGTATTTGGGCAAGTAATGAGTTATAACGACGATCGATGGTCGGTTTTCTGGAGTAGAGGCAGCAGTCAGTTTGATCCGCCAAGCCCAGAGGAGATACGTATTGGGAAGCACGTCGGGCAGGATGAGAAGGTTCGAGAAAACGAGACGCTCGGTTATATGGTTTTTGAATCAGGCGGTGGACAGATCCTGGGAAATGAATACCGAATTGGTGTGTCTGCTGATGCGGTCATTGGTTTTAACAACAACCCACATCGGCATGTATATGCAACTCCCTTTAGCTTCGACCCTGCTTTTGCCCTGGTTACTCAGATGGCGATGGACGGTGGTGACGGGAGTTGGGCTTCTGTCTCGCGGGATGAACCCAACGGCGAATCACTACGTCTCAGCGTAGATGAGGACCAGGTAGGTGATCCCGAACGATTCCACACCTCAGAACAGGTGGCATACCTGGTATTTACGTCTGATTGGGTGCTGGTCGATGGTGTAGCAAGCACGGGCGGGCCGGCGCCTCCAGGCATTTCGCCTATCGATGACCTGTTTGCTGAACCGGGTGAAGCGATTGCAATTCAGGTTGATGCTGCTGACTTAAATGGAGACCCACTCACCTATTCAGCAACCGACTTGCCACCCGGTGTAGATATAGATGCGGCCACGGGGTTGATCTCAGGCACTCCGAATAGTAACGGGATTTTTAATTCAGTCGTATCAGTATCAGATGGCGCTCTAACAGCAACCACAGAATTCCGATGGATCGTTCGTCCCGAAGAAGGTTCGGCAGACATACCAGCGTGTCAACCACTCGATTTCAGTGCCCAGTTCGTTCGTAATTATGACCAGGCAGATGAGGATCGAGGCAATTTCCAGATCCTCGATGATGGTGCCACGTTTCTCGTTTCCGATAATGGGTGGAAGGCTATAGAGTTCGACTATACCATTCGTCCAGAGACTATCCTGGAGTTTGATTTCCGAAGCGATGTACAAGGACAGCGGCACGGTATAGGATTTGACTCAGATCTGGATGTAGACCGGGATCAGGCTTTTCAACTCTTTGGAACAGCCGGGCTCAATGGTGCGATTTCTGGATATGATTCGTATCCGGGTGATGGTTCTTATCAACGCGTCATTATTCCTGTAGGTGAGCATCTGGCTGGTCAGAGCTTTAGCTTCATGTTCTTCTATGCAGAGCAAGACGCTGAACCGAATGAAGCGACTTCTTATTTCAGAAATCTCCAAATTTACGACGATCTCAATAGGAACGCAGTCTGTGATAATATCGCCCCAACGCTTGCTGCTCTACCGGATCTAAAAAGTGGGGCCAATAAGCAAGTATCAGTAGAGGTATTGGCAAGTGACCACGAAGATGATCCTCTCTCCTTTAGCGCAACCGGGCTTCCAGGTGGTGTTCAGATCAATGCACAAACAGGGGTTATACAGGGCACGCTAAACCAGATAGGCATTTTTGAGGTTACTGTTACTGCCAATGACGGCATTGATACCTCCGAGATTCAGTTTACATGGGAAGTACTCGATCCTGAGAACTTGCCCGCCCTCTTATCTGGTTTTCGGGTAGATGGTGTATCTAGCGATTGGACAACGGCACCTATGCCTGCTTCTTTTGAGAATCCAGTCGTTGTGTGTAGCGCTCATCAGATCGTGAACACAGAACCGTTTGTGATCAGGATGCAAAACGTGACTTCAGATGGATTTGACGTGCGGTTACAAAATCCATCCGCCGTGCCACTGTTAGGAGAAACCCTTTATTGTCTGGCCGCTGAAGAAGGGGGATGGATTCTGCCGAATGGAGCTCTATTTGAAGCTCAGTTAGTAGAAAGTATTCTTACCGATGACAACGATAGCTGGGTGGGGCAGCCTGTTGACTATCTCCAGCTCTACCGCCAACCGATAGTCCTTGGGCAAGTGATGAGCTACAACGATGAGCGCTGGTCCACGTTTTGGAGCAAAGGAAATGGGCAGGGGGATCTCCCCAACCCAGGCATCCTAAATGTCGGAAAACATGCGGGCCAGGATCCGGATTCGTTGCGCGCGAATGAGACGATCGGTGTGATGGTTTTTGAAGCAAACCAGGGCTCAATGGGCGGAGTGCCTTTTGAAATAGGAATCACGGGCGACAATGTAGTGGGCTACGGGAATCCGTATACGTATTCCTTTGATGAGTCGTTTAACCAGGTCCCTGAAGTAGTGGTTGTTAGTCAGTCTGCCATGGATGGCGGAGACGGTGGCTGGGCAGTGGTAGATGCTGCAGATATCGAGCCCGGATCCATAGAGCTGGTGATCCAAGAGGACCAAGTGTTTGACAGCGAGCGGGGTCATACTACTGAGCAAGTAGCCTATGCGGTTTTTGAAACCGTATTTACACTCGATCAAGGAGAGTTCAACCAGGCGCCTCTTGTTACTCAACTCGTTAGCCGAACGGATAGGCTAAACGACCCCGTATTTGTGCAGATCGATGCCTCGGATCCGGAGGGAGAGGGACTGTTTTTTAGCGCAGAAGGATTGCCTCCAGGAATTACGCTCCATCCTTCAATCGGCTTTCTTTCTGGGACGGTTTCAACCGAAGGACAGTACACCGTTACCGTTACCGTATCAGATGGGCTCTTTGCCAGTCAGATTACCTTTCCTTGGAGTGTCGTTACAGACATACAGTCAAACGTCCTGGAGAGCCATGTCCTTACGGACCTGAGCTCGGATTGGGTGTCGGTCGACTTTACTTCTTTATTTGTAAGTCCAGTGGTTGTTTGTAATGCCTTGTCAACGGCGGATGATTTGCCCAGAGTCGTACGAGTGAATCGATTGACGGGATCTGGGTTTGATATACGATTACAGAATCCATCCGGTGAAATCGGGCAGCCGGCGACGGTCTACTGTCTTGCAGCTGAAGAAGGTCTCTGGAAGTTGCCAAACGGCCAACTCTTTGAAGCAGTTCGCTTGTTAAGCAACAAAACGGATGCAACAGGAAGCTGGGAGGGCGAAGTGCTTTCGCTCGTCCAACCGTTCACTCAACCCGTCTTGCTCGGCCAGGTACTTTCATCGGTTGATGATGGGTGGTCTGTATTCTGGAGCTCGGATGTCAATATCGACACCCATGTGCAAAACACCTCGTTCAGGATTGGAAAGCATGCTGGCGAGGATCCGGATAATATTCGTGCCGACGAACTGTTAGGCTATATGGTCTTTGATGCGCTCTCGGCTTCAATCAATGGCGTGACATACGACTTTGGTGTGGTTCAAGATGTTGCAGCCGGCTATGAAAACCCAATCGACTCTTCTCCCCCATTTAGTGCCTCGTTTACTACTGCTCCAGAGGTGCTCCTCGTTTCACAAAGTGGTCTTAAAGATCAAGATGGGAGTTGGGCAGTAGCTCGAGAAGATTTGACCACAGAGAGTGCATTCTCCGTACAAGTCGACGAAGATCAAGTAGCAGATGCCGAGCGGTCTCACACCAAAGAGACCATATTCTATACGGCATTCTCTTCCTCGTTTGTTTGGCCGCTGGAAGCAGTGGAGCGCCCTCCCGATACAACGGCAACAGGAATCACAGATCCTATCTCTGGCCTGCCCGAACAATTCGAAGTGGGTGCACTCTACCCCAACCCATTTCAGCAGGAAGCAACGATGCAAATCGGATTACCCTCAACCATGGATGTTCAAGCAAACGTCTACGACATCCAGGGTCGCATGGTCGCGTCACTAGTCAAGAAATCTATGGCTCCGGGATACCATCAAATAAACTGGGACGGAAGGACGAATAACGGTTCTCTAGTAGGTTCAGGTGTATATTTTATCCGTGTCTCGGCTGATGGGTTTGTGGAAACGAAGAAGGTGGTTAGGGTGAGGTAGGGGTGGATCTTTGGACCTTGTCCAAAGAGAACCTCTTTAGCCCCTTTGGGGCTGGGGTTATTTTTAGGGATGCTTAAACGTCTATATAAGAGCTCGCCCCGAAGGGGCATCACCCGTTTAACTAAGGACATCGTCCTTAGTAGAGAGCCCACTGGTGACTCAGGTCATTCTGAGAGAGCCCCCCGGTGACTCAGGTCATTCTGAGAGAGCCTCCCGGTGACTCAGGTCATTCTGAGAGAGAGCCCCCCGGTGACTCAGGTCATTCTGAGAGAGAGTCTCTCCGTTAACTCAGAGCACTCTGAGAGAGAAGCCCCCCGGTGACACAGAGCACTCTGAGAAAGAAGCCCTTTACCTAATCCTTCTGCCTAAACTCCCACCCCCCATGCCGCAATCCTTCTCCTGCGTCTTCATCCATCTGGTCTTCAGTACTAAGTACCGTGAGCCGATGCTCCTCGACCTATTCCGAGCTGATTTACACGCATACATGGCTGGAATATTAAAGAAGGTTGATTGCCTGCCTGTAGCCATCAATTCAGTCGAAGATCATATACATATCTTATTTGCGTTATCTAGAAAAGTCACCCTTTCTCACGTAGTTAAGGAAGTGAAAAGATCATCGTCCAGGTGGATCAAGGGGCAGCATCCATCTGTGAAACGGTTTACATGGCAACGTGGCTATGCAACGTTTTCAGTGGATGCAAAAGGCGTCCAAATCGTCAAAAGATATATCGCGAGGCAGCGTGAGCATCATGGGCGGAGGTCTTTCAAACAAGAGTATAGACTTTTTCTGGATACGTATGGAGCAGAGTATGATGAGCAGTATGTTTGGGATTGATCTCTACATGGTGCCTTTTCAGCACTTGCAGTAGTTTAGTGGATTGATTAATCTGAACACCGCTCCTTGAAGGTGCGTAGCTCCATCCACCAATTGTGCCCCATCATGCCTCCTGTTCTTTTTGCTTCCATCATGGCCGCACCGTATTGGCCATTTATTGTTCTGCTTGCCGGAATCGCCGTTGTCGTAGTATTGATTGCTGTGCTACGTGTGCACGCTTTCTTGTCGCTCATGATTGCTGCGATTGTCGTTGGCCTTTTGAGCAACAGCGCGGATGTGTCAAGCTTGGTCCAGGCTGTTGAGATTCCGATGAGGGAATTTGGCGCCCTGGCCGGAGCCATTGGATTTGTAATCGCGTTGGCCGCGATCATTGGAACTGCGATGATGGAAAGTGGGGCGGCTGATAAAATTGTATCTAGCCTGATCAATGTATTCGGTGAGAGCCGGGCCGCTATAGCTCTGATCTTAAGCAGTATCATCCTCGCTATCCCCGTCTTTTTTGACACGGTCTTCTTTCTATTAATTCCTCTTGCCCTGGCCCTCAGGCATCGAACGGGAAACAACTACATTCTTTTTGTGATGGCCATTGCAGGCGGTGCGGCGATTACTCACCACCTGGTCCCTCCAACACCCGGCCCCTTAATCATGGCCGAAAACCTGCAAATTGACCTTGGGATGACAATCATGGCCGGCATCGTAGCTGGCATCCTTCCCGGCATCGCTGTTTACATAGCAGGAAAACAGCTTGACAATCGGCTGTCCTTTCCCTTCCGTCCTCCCGTTGGGCAGAAAGACGAATCATCGGACTCGAATAACCAGGGACCCACCCCAAATTTATTCCTATCCCTCCTCCCTATTGTGCTTCCAGTTGCGCTGATCAGTTTTGCAACCATCGCGGATCTAACAATGGATCCTTCTTCAAGCAGCCTGGAAGTGATCCAGTTCTTTGGCAACAAAAACCTGGCGATGTTTCTCGGTACTGGACTAGCCCTCTGGCTCTGGGCGCGGCGAAAAGGGTGGCGTATTCAAGACCTTGGAGATGCCGTCAGCGAACCGCTGCAAATTGCCGGGGTCATTATCTTGATCACGTGTGCAGGAGGTGCGTTCGGGGCGATGATTAAATTTGCCGGAATTGGAGATGCTGTTGAATGGGCGACTTCAGGATTCAACGTCAACTATATCCTGCTTGCATGGATAATCGCGGCTGTTATGAAAATCGCACAAGGTTCAGGCACCGTATCTATGATAACCACTTCCAGTATCATGATTGCCATTCTGGGTACCGATGCTTCACTCCCTTATCATCCCATCTACATCTTGTTGTCGATCGGTTTCGGGGCGATGTTTATCTCCTGGATGAATGATAGCGGCTTCTGGGTTGTTGCCAAGCTAAGCGGCTTTAGCGAACGAGAAACTCTCCAAAGCTGGACGGTCTTGCTCGGATTACTCGGCGTAGTCGGCCTTGTTCAGCTGCTGATTTTGTCTATGATATTCCCGTTGGTTTAAGGGTAGAACCTAATCCTATCTCACAATCAGCATCTTCATTGTTTGGGTAAAAGATCCTGCCTGGATGCGTACCAGGTAGGCCCCGCTCGTTAGTGCCCCATTCGCAGCATGACTCGCATCCCAGGCAATAGCATGCTGGCCCGCGGGTTTTATTTCCCCACTGACCAGGTTGGCAACCCTCTGCCCAAGGATGTTAAAGACCTCAATCGTTACCGGGGCCTCTTCTGGTAGACTGTATGCAATCGTTGTGCTACCATTAAATGGATTGGGGAAGTTCTGGTGCAAGGCATATTCTGTCGGTAGATCCTGATTGGCTTCGAGCACCCCATGGGCATATTCACTATTGCCAACCACCAATTTTAGGGTGCGCGAATCTCTTAGGCTTAAGGCATAGGAAGCCTGCTCTCTTAGATTGTGGGTAACGTTTAACAACTCATCGACTAACCAAATTTCATACGCTTCCGGTACACGTTCCAGGCCGGCAAACTGGAGATCTACAACATCATTAATATTGGTTGCCACCTCGAATTCCCAAACACCGCCATCCTCAAACTCAGGCCGAATATCAGACTGGAATCTATTTATGGTAGACTCCCACTCCGGACGAGAGAAGTATACAGATACAAATTCCCCAACGCTCGGCGGTTCGGCTCGGTCGAACGAGTCCTTTCCTTCTTGTGCTGTGTTGGATACAGCCACCCAGTTATCAGTGTCCAGCGCTTCCTGGCTGGACGCGAGAATTTGTATGGACCAGAGCAACGAGTCCTGACCCGTTGATGCTTTGCTTGCAGTTGACGTAATCGTCTCCTGGGTGAGGTTGGGTTCGATAATTAGAATATCGTCCTCTGATGCTTCGTTGAAGATCGCATACCCTTCAAACGGGACGATGCTTTCCTGGGCAGAAACGGTTCGCCATCGTGGGGATTGCTCGTTTTCAGCATCACTCTGATAGGTCCTCAAATCTACGACTCGTCCACTTTCCAAACGAAGGTTGTTCATCGGTACGTCGAAGTTGAACGGGTTTCCGATAAGATTCCATCCAGGGTGCAAGGTCATCTGGAAGAGTTGATCCGTTCTAAGCGTTCTTCCTGCCGGCGTAGAAAGAGCAGGACGATTCTCCCGAACGATCATCAGGTAAGCCCTTCCTGGTTCAATTTCCAGATCCCGTGCCTCGTGAAGCTCGATAAATGTTTGCTCATTTGTGAGTGCAAAGAACCGCCACTGTGAAACGTTATAATCTCCCAATACATTTTCCATGGCGCGCAAGGCATTCCTCTTATCCTGGTCCACATCAATAGGGAAAGACACTAGGCGGTAGGCTGTCTGTGAATTGCCGAAGGGTTGTATCGAATTACGTGTAACCCCATTGGGCAGCGATACCGGGATAGAAACGATATTCGATTCAGGATACCTGGACTCAAGTCCAAAAACATCCTGCGCCGTGATAAAATACTCGAGGCCTTGTTTGTTGATCACAGCCTGCGGGAAAGTGTATTCGAAGGTGTTCGGTGCTGATGGTGAACCGGTCATTTCAGCACTGAAGAACTGTTGCTCACCGCCAAGACGAAAATGAATACTGGCAGATTCAACACCACTATTATCATCAATTTCTGCGACCAGTGAAAAAGGTGTCTCCTCTGAAATGCTTCCTTGAGCAGGCAACGAAGGGGTGCTGATGCTCGGCATGGCATCAATGACCAGATCGAAGGAGAGAGAAGCCGCTCCACCCAATGTATTTGTTGCGGTGACGTCAATCGTTGTACTGGCGCCCACTGCTGCGTTTGAAGTTACACTAACCAGTAATAATGAGTCTTGCTGCTGTACCAGATTGGCAATGACCGCGTTCGATGTTGAAAACGAGTACGTTAACGGAGACCCATCTTGACTTTGAAAGAGAGTCGTGAGGTCGATAGTGAAAGGAGCCGCATCAACCGTGACATACTGTGTAGGCAGGGTTTGCGCGATAGATGGCACTGCATTGATAGAGATGTTGAGGCCTGTTGCGGCGCCTTCTCCCTCTTCGTTATGCACCTGAACGAGTACGCGTGCCGTACCAATGTTTTTAGGCACTACGATGAGTGAGTTTTTGCCACCTCGAACGATCCGTGAACTGGCTACTTCGTAGGGGATCGTAAGTGTCGAATAGGTAAGTTCACCATCTGGCAGATCCGTGAAATAGTCATCCAAGTCAAGTTCGAAGAGCGCTGTGCTCTGGAGTGTTGTGTCGAATGGAATAAGCGATTCATCAAACGGGACTTTATATGTAAAGACCTCTTCAGATGTGCTGGTCTTACTTCCGCTTAGATCCTCTGCAATAATCCGGTACGCATAACCAGACCCGAGCTCCACGTCCTCATCAACAAAACCTCGACTACCTGGAGCCGTGGAGGCAGTAGAGTCAAAAGACGTTGAGACAAAGGTTGAGGTTTGTATCCTGCGGAGCAGATTGTAATTAGAGACTTCTGAGATATCTGCAATCTCTTTCCAGGCTATTTGGATTCCGCTTTCGTTTGAGATGGCGGCCAGTTCTACTGGTGGTGCAAGTCCTTCTGGGACGAAAGAAGGTCCTTCAATGAACTCAGATCCTTCGTATGCGGAATCGATGGTTTGTACACCCCAATAATATGTTCTTCCGGGTATCAAGCCGGATATTTCCCAACGTGTGTTTTGTCCTGCATTCCCTGGTGCTTGAACCAAACGAACACCGTTTTCTAATGCCAAGGGAGAAAGGATGTTATGCCCTCCAGGGCGAGTTCCAATATAGATATTGTAAGAGAGCCCCTCGGTTGGTGTGTCCTCGTCTTGACCTGGCTCCCAGGAAAACATCGCGGAAGATTCTCCTTCTTCAACCGACAGGTTAATCGGTGCACCGGGCCGTGCGTTAAAGAGTGATTGAGCAGATGCAAACGTACCGTCGTTACGATGAAGCCGGGCATTTAATCCAGCAGTCAATATGTCGAGATCTCCGTCGTTGTCGTAATCCCCCCAGGTTGCAGCATGGTATAACTCTGATGAAAGCCCTGCATTTATTCCAAGAAAACTGTCGGTATTGTTGCGCTGAATACCTGCGCTAGCCGAATAAAAATCCAGGTCTCCGTCGCCATCATAATCACCAATCACTGGTTTGTTAAACGAACTCGCTTCTGTTGATCCAGGAGAGAAACATTCTGACTCTTCGAGCTCTCCTTCAACGTTTGGAAGTACGCAAAGCCCATTATCATTAACATAGACATCCAGGTCCCCGTCATTATCATAATCCCCCCAGGCGGCTTCGCCACTGAATGGGTTTACGAGGAAGGATTTCATATCAGCAAACGTACCATCTTCATTCACAAGGATACAACTGGACGATTTGTTGAAAGCGTCCTGGATGTCGCAATGAACAAGGAGGATGTCCAGGTCTCCATCTGCATCAAAGTCTCCCCATTCAGCACGGCTTCGGTTTGTGCTTGGGCCGGGCAAGCTAAGCTCTAGATCTGTGAATTGATTCGCCTCATTTTGGTAGACACTGGTTGTGCCAGTTTCTCCAAACTCGGTAAAGAGGATGTCGAGATCTGAGTCGTTGTCGTAATCCCCCCATTGTGCACTCAACCAAAAATTTGAAGGGAAAACGATATCGGTCTCAAAGTACCGGCCAAAATCATTCTGATAGAGTTTGGTGTCAAAACTGCCGATTGCGTTTTCTAAGCCATAGATCAGAACATCCAGATCTCCGTCGTTATCATAGTCCGCCCAGGTTGCTCCAGAACTGGCTCCTAATAGATTCGCATTGATATCTACAAACTCCCCGCTGTCGTTTCTATAGATACTCGTTTTTGTGGATGAGCCGGACTGGTCATTGGTTACCAGAATGTCGAGATCATTGTCATTGTCATAGTCTCCCCACTCGACGCTGCCAAATTGGTCCAGCGTCCCGACGATATGATCGTTTCTTGAAAACAGTGTACTGAACACGCCTTCTTCGGAAAAAGCAGAACTGCCCTGCGTATTGTCGAGCGTCTGTACGCTCCAGTAATATGTCGAAGGCTCCAGGTTTGTAACGGTCCAGTTTCTAGAATGAATGATGGTGTTCGGATCGATGATCGTGCGTTGGCCATTGGCCAGTGCCATTGAAGTGGCGACGTCATTGGACTGGGAAGAGGTACCCACGCGAACATTATAGGCCAGACCAGCCGTAGATGTCTCCTCGTCATTCCCTGGCCCCCAGCTCAGCAACACCTGCTCTCGGTTATTACTCAGCAGTTGACTGGTTTCTGCAGGCGGATTAGGGATATCATTTTTACTCGAGATGTTATTCCGATGCACACACGCCTTTCCATTGCCTGTAACCAGGAAGTCGATGTCGTTGTCATTATCATAGTCAGCCAAGATGATCTCATGACCACTCAACGTGTCCAGGTCGTAACCGGTATCGAATAACTGTCCGCCACCGTAGGTGTACAATCGGTAGCTGTTCGAGCTTGGATTAGGGATTACAGCATCCATGTCGCCGTCGTTATCCAGGTCTCCCCAGATAGCTTCGCTGATTGGGATATTTGCGGCAAAGTAAAGCACCTGCCCGATGCCCGGAGACCCTGGCAGATTAGGGTCCACGATGCTCAGTATATCCGATGAAACAGAGCTACTGTTGGAGCCAGTGTACTGGGCTCTCAGCAAATCCAGGTCCCCATCGTTATCAAAGTCTCCAAATGTGGCGTTGCTGTTGTTGTCATTCAATGAAGCACTGAGCGGCGAGTAGGTAAAGTCTCCATCGTTGTTCAGATACATGGAAAACCTGGGAGAAAAACCTTCGCTTTCCTGCCCGGAGATCAACACGTCGAGATCCCCATCATTATCGATATCTCCCCAGCGGCCCTCGCCACTCAAGATGCCTCGGAGCGGAGCGCCAATGTTTGAGAATTGCCCGTTGTCGTTGCGATAGACTTTAGAAAAGTCACGCAAGCTGTTGGAGCCCACAAGAAGGAGATCCAGGTCCCCGTCATTGTCGTAGTCTCCCCATGCACCATGATGCGCACCGCTCAGGCTAACTCCTGATTCAACAAACCCCTGGCCGGTGTTGGTGTATATCAAAGAGATGTGTTCGGCACTCTCATCTCTTCCTGTTATCAGAAAGTCCAGGTCATTGTCATTGTCGTAGTCTCCCCAAACGACGGATCCATCATAGAGGCCTTTAATTTCGATGTTGGTTTCGACGAAGGTATTGTTGTCGTTTCGAATAATCCTTGATGTCCCTTGGCCACTTGCATTTTCACCTGTGACCAAAATATCAAAATCACCATCATTGTCGTAGTCTCCCCAGGCGGCATGGCTGTTCCATACCTCAAGGAAATTGACTTCTATCTTGGTGAAGGACTGGGCTGAAGTAATAGAGAAGAGAGGCAGTATCAGGAAATAGAGTCCTAAAGTAACTATGAGTTTAAGGCCAGGCATAGTATCGTACATTCTGCAAATCGGGACACTTATTGGGGTAAAGAGATGGGACCGGGCAAGGGGCTATCACTGCCGCCGGATTCTCCTCTGGTAAGGATCAATACCGTTGTAACTGCTGCTGCAGCACCGAGGCCACTTACCAGGAGGGTTCTGTTTCCTGGTCTCATTTCTTCGACTAACTCTCTGAAGCGGAGGAGGTCGTTAGGGTCGGGGATGTATTTCTTGTCCAGGGAGACAATTTTCTTTACCCACTTGTAAGCTTTGTCCTCTTGGTCGAGGGCGATGTGGGACAGAGCGATGAGCCGATAGGCATCTAACTCGGCGTTCTGGTTCTTGAAGGCAGTGCGCCGGCAGGTAGAGAGGAGGTCGATAGTGCGGTTGAAAAAACCACGTTGGTACTGTTTGTTGGCTTCGGAAAGCCGCTGATTACAATCTGCCTGTGCATAGGATTCCGGTGCTGCCAGGCCGAATGCCATGAACAGGACCAGTATCATCCATGCTTTGCTAAGAGTGGCTTGATTAATCATGGTGTGTAACGCTTATGTCTTCTAGTGACGGGGTTATTCTATAAGACCAAGCCGTACGGACGGGCAAGGTTTGTGGTATTGTGCATAGGAGAGATCCTCCCCAACGAACGAATGCCATTCTTTGGGGCTGAGATTTCTGTCGGGTACACTCATGCAAATTCGGTCGGCCAGTACCTGGGGATCCGTGGTCCAGAGGCGTAAGGTTCTGTCTGCCCCGCTCGATACCAGGGTGCCACCGAGTGGATTGGCATCGAGGCTCCATACCCAGGAATCATGTTCTGTCAATACAACCGGGTTCGGATCGATCGCTGCATTTCGGACATCCCACAGTTGAATGCTGCCATCCGAGCTTCCTGAAATAAGCGAATGCCCCGCTGGATCATAGGCAAGGGTATTGATTGGGCCTTCGTGGCCGCGAAGCTGGATATCACTGGTTGGTTGGCCGTTCTCGGGCAACGTCCATAATCGGATGACGGTGTCTCTTCCTCCCGTTGCGATCTTGCGTCCATCTGGACTCAGGGCTACTGCCTGGATAGGTCCTTCGTGAAGCAGCACCGTCTTCTGCCCGCTCTGCTCATAATTCCTGAAAACGTACAGCCCGCCATCACTACCACCTGCGATCAACAAGGCGTCACGCTCATTAATGGCGAGTGCATTCACTTCAACACCTTCCGGGACTTCAAGGTGTGCTACAGATTCTTGACCCTGCTCGTCATACACATTGATGTACCGTCCGCCGGCGTGTATAAGCCGGTTGCCGCCAGGGCTGAATGTGACCACGGTGCTTTTTGCTATGCCACCTTGATCGATGGGGCCAAGCGAAATGTATTCGGATGTTGGTTTTTCTGATGAATAGTCGTGCCAGAACTGGAGGGTGCCATCGTGATACCCCACAGCTAACACATCGTTTGACGGATGAAACGACAATGACCGAATGCTTTTTTTATCCGTGTGCAAGACGGTGGCCGGAGCGTCGATCATAGTTCCTGCCTGGTTTAGAAGGATTCTGCCGTCGTCGCCAGCAGAAGCAATCCATTTTGCATCCGGGCTATAAGCAACAGTACGTACCCATTCATTGTGCATGCCAAGTAAAAAAGGCCCTCCAGGCTGCTGGATGTCTTCGGCATGGGCATTCAACGTTTCGCGTAAGGCCTGGTAGACGGTATTCTGAAAGGGGCTTTCATTCATCCGATTGAACTCAAAAGCCTGCCGGGCCAGCAAGGCCCCCAGCTCTGTATTCCCCATCGAGGCCTGGCTTAGTGCTTTATTGGCGAGTACGAATGTCGCGTTCTCCAGGCGTAGTTCTTTGGCTGCTTGCGACTCTGTTTCTGCTTCGGTTCGGAGAGAATCGGCCATTACGATTTGCTCAGAAAGCTGCTCGCTGAGAACGCTTGTGCTGTCGATGGAAATCTTTAGTTTCTTGCTTAGCGAATCGGTCTCCCGAAAGGCATCGGCAAGCCGCTGATTCGTTCTCCACAGACGGACATTCAAGGACGAAGTACCAAATTCTTTTTCGAACAACAACTGATTTAAGGACTGCGCACTATCCTGTACAAGTTCAAGCTGTTCAGAGAGGAGGTCCGTTGAGTCGTCCTTTTGGGTTAGGACATCGTTCAGTGCTTCGAGTTGGCTACTTAGTTCTTCTGCCTGGTTCTTTCTCTGATTCTGCATCGTGAGCAGCGTCCCTATAAAAGCCATGACTACCGCTGCCGCTACAAACCAGGCTGCTGTTGGGATACGTTGATACCAGCGGATGTGCGTAAGCAAACCGGCCATCTGCTCATCCAACCATTGGTGGTTGAAGATGTGAGCATAGATTCCGTTACTAACTCGAAGCGATCCAAATTGCTGTTTTACAACACCCGATAGTACCAGGTGTGCAGCAGCCGGTGAATGAGTATCGCTCTTTACATGATGCCGATACAGGATTTTTCTGTAGAGCTTCAAGAGCGACATCTTGTCCCTGCTTCGTTCGGTCAGCATGTTTGAAACGAAGCGGAGATTGTCTTCTTCACTTTCCTTTTCAAAGAAGGTGAGTTTTACTTCCCGGGCGACCAATTCAGGGGTCCAGAACTCATGATCCTGCTCCGCGATTCGTTTGCATAGGCGTTGCGTCAGATAGGGGTGCCCACCGGTCCAGTTCATGACCCACAACAAGACCTGTGTTGCCCTGTCTGCCGGCAAGTCAAACCCATCGGAGAGCGGCATCGCCTCCTGGAGTGTGAAATAGTCGAGGTGGACGCGTACCCCGATGTTGAAAGGGGTGCGGCGAGGATCGTTGATGAGGTCGCTTGGTGTGGCAACCCCGATGAGAGAAAACGTGAGGCGTTTTAGGTCCAGACTGTTGGAACGCTCGTTGTGGAGATGGCGAATCGCAGCAAAAAAATCAGCTTTATACGTCAGCCCAAGTGTGGTGTCGACCTCATCGATAAAAATGACGATAGGCTCTTCGACCTCGATCAATACCACATCTTCAAAAAACATGACAAACCGCTGGACGACCCCGAGGTGTTCATGCTTATCCCACCATTCATACAGGTCGGTGTCAAGGAAAAGCTTGTCGGTAATGACGGCCAAAACCCCAAAGAACCATTTATCGATGTCGATAATCGTTCCGATGCTATTGAGGTTTATGATTACGGTGCGTATTCCTTCTGCTTCGAGGCGTTCAGCAGTCCGGATCATCAGGCTCGACTTACCCATCTGCCGAGCCGTGAGTACATACGAAAACTGGCCCTCGCGGCAGAGCGCCATCAATTCTTTATCCGCCTCACGGGGCAGGTAACGTCCGTCGTTTGCCTGGACGGGTCCACCCTCGGTATATATGGTGAGGTTGCTCATTTATGCCATGGTTAGCTCCTTGAGATCTAGCATCTCCTGTTGAGGGGCAAAAGGGGAAGTGCGTACCACGAGCATGATACGATGGCGAACAATGCTTCCTTAGAAGCAAGGATGGGTCGATTGCAGCCAGAATCGTCTCTTAATTAAAGAAGCCTGCTAGGAGGAGGATAGAGGCTCTTTTATACTTGGGCACCTAAACTGATTATGTGAGGGGTATAATCAGTTTTTACACTTTATTAATCTGTGTTCGTAACGAAACCAGACCTCTTCCCGAAAGATGGGTGGATTCTAGAGGGGAAATTGTATGGAAAGAGTGTGTGCAAAGTGAGGAGAATTGTGGCGGAATGAGGACGGCATTGTTACTTCTGCATTGAGCCACTCGATGCGGTAATTCTTAATTCTCACTCAGTGATCTTCTCATTCGATCGTATCGGCGTTTCTGCCTGGCATCGAGCGTTGAGTAATCGATGGCACGGAGAATCTGAGTGGAATTAAATCGATCTTCGGATTTTACAGCTTCTGTAAGATAGGTGAACTGCAGTTCAGCAGCTTCTTCGCTTTTCCCCGTTGCAGTGTATGCAGTGGCTAACAAATTAACGAGGCGAGAATCAATAGGTAGGCGTTCGACTCGTTGTCGTCGCGCAATCCGGCTGTTGTAAATGTTGCGAGTCTCCAATGCATTTTCTAATTGGAAAATGGCAGATGTAACGGTATACGAATCACCCCACTGTTCAGTAAGTGCATACATAATGCCCAGGGTGCGGTGGAAAGTAAAGATCTTCTTGAAGTTGGACTTTTTGTACGCTTCGCCCTTTCCAAAAAAGAGTTCGGTCGACGTATTGTTAAGCAGAGCTTCGATTTCATTCATCTGGTTCGAAGCAAGGTATAAGTCGGCGAGTTGCACGATAGCTTGAAGGTCCGGCTCGTTGTCTGTGTTGTCAGTAAGATGAATGGACTGCAGGTAATAGGCCTCGGCCCTTGAGTTGTCCTTTCGGCGCTCGTGCCATGTACCAACCGAGCGAATCAGCATGCGATAGGCATCTCGAGGCCACCATCCTTCGGCAGGGTCTTGAAACCGATCTCCTTTGTCCGCCCACCAGGATTTGGCGGAAAGCTCCGGGGAGGACGGTGCGTCGAATACAGATAAAATCTCTTTTACTCCAGGGCCTATGTCTTCATCGCTGGCAAGCTTTTCCAACATCTGAAACACCTCGGCTTGCGTGCCTCCAGATTTAGACTTACTGGCAGGGCCATAACGAGCCCGGCTCATGCCAACGGTTACGCAGGCCAACAACTCTTCTTTCTGATGGCGGATCTGAGGACGTACATCTTCAGAGGGAAGATTCGAAAGGGCCTGAAGAGAAGCAGTGGTCGCCCAAACATCACGGCCCTCGTCTATCTGGTCCCATATAAAAGCAATGAGCCGCCCCTGATCGATGCGTTGGTATGCTTCCAGAAGGCCTTCTCTGGCTTCAGGATGATCAGGGTTCTCTTCAAGTGCTTTCTTATAATAGTTTGCAGATTCACCCCACGCTTTTCGCTCTTTTAAAAACTCAGCATAATTAAACGCATAAAATCCCACCATCTCATCTTCGAGTGCTACAGCACGTGCGAAGAGCGAACTGGCTTCTCCTTCACGGTCGAGTTGTGTGTAGATCTGGGCCAGGTTATTGAGTGCACTCCCTGTTTTAGGTTTCAGCTTGAGGTAGGACTCATAATGCCCTGCTGCCTCGTTTAAGTCTTGCGCAACCCTTCCATCTAAAGACCGCTGCTGCAAGGCCACTCCCAACTGGAAGTGATAACGTGCTTGAAATTCTTTGTCGTTCTCTTCTTGGGCAAGAGAAAGGCCTTCTCTCAAAGCAGGTATAGCGACCTGGAAATTCCGACTTCGCAATGAGACGCGCGCCTCGTCCAACTGGACACTCAATTGATCCTGCAACGTCCCCGTATTCACCTGCCCCTGCGCGTCCTCAACTCCAGCAAACATGCAAATGACTACAATAGCCAACACACTATAACGAAGTCTTTTTAGTACAGGGTACGTTGAGGTTCTTGTGGTTCGGCTAGATCTCACATACTTGTCATTCTGAGAGAGCAAAGCGACGAAGAATCTCTTTGAAACGCAGCCCAACAGGCGTGATGCCACAGATAAATATTTGGATAGTGTAGTCATGTGGATCTTCACGGCAGCGGTTCATCGAGGACCAATCCATTCGAGGTATTGGCGAAGAAGGCGGGAATGTAGTTTTCCATGAACAAGGACGCCTGGGTCAGATTTTCTTCAGCCAGGACGTCAAGGATCCGGTTCCATTCATCCAGTACAGCTTGGGCGGACGAAAACGTGATTGCTGGATATTTAAACGAGGCAATCTCGCAATCCAATCCATCTTCTTCAAAATGAGGCAGTCGTCCTTTGCCGGCGAGATTCAGGCTCATGGAGCCATCGCGTGGATCTCCAATTTGTGTAGACGTAAACTCGACGCGTAGCGTTGATTCTTTCTCAGGATTGATGGCTGCAAATCGAAGAGGAATAATGAGCCGGCGTCCGTTTTCATCTACTTCGATCATAGACGTGAGGGGCACCCTGCTTAAAAAGGCTTCATTGAGCACACCAATAAAACTATCATTCATCAAGCCGTCTAGAGCGCGTTGCAATTCAGTAGTTAACCGCTCTGGATCTTGTGCAAACTTCTGAGCGAAGACGTCGAACACCATCGGATTAAAGTGTTCGAGATCAGCGTTGGAGAGATCGGTTTCAACACCGTCCACCGTTCCAAAGAACCGCGCTCGAATTTCGGGACCCAGGCCGCTCGGTTCCTCCTCAATCGCGATGCGCAGGAGATTCGATTCGCCACCCTCACTCGCCGTCCAGCGGAGAAATCGTACCGCCGTTTTTTCAGTAAATGAGTCACGAATAAAAGCACCCAATTGCTCCTCCACCCCATTCAGCGCATCCCCCAGTTCGTTTGTATACAACGGCGCCTCAATGCTCACCGAAACCCCCACATTAGGCGGGTCACTCTGCGCAAACGCAGAGACCGTGAACAACAATGTTGCAATGATGAAAAGTGCTCTCATGGGTTACAATTGTTGTAGGGCGTTTTGGTTATAGTCGATGAACTAAGTGTAGCTACCAGAACTGGCAGATCGTATCACCTTGTCATCCTGAGCGCAGTCGAAGGATCTGTGTAAGCACGACTTTAAAAATAGCGATACACATTCATCTTGTGCTCGCCCAGATCCTTCCTCGCTCCGCTCGTTCAGGATGACAAGACGGAGAACCTATATAAATACTATCCCTCAAGGGTCAAACACAAGTATCTGCGTAGTCACCGGGCTCTCTTGTATTGTAAGCGGCTGGCTAATTTGGGTTCTCGTTTCATTAGCATCTTCCTCCAAAAGCGAGATCGTAACCTGGTCTCCGGTACTTAGCTTTGGAGACTCAATAAAAGCCAACTCTAAACTCATGACCTGGTCCACAGCGGCATCCAGTTGCTCGGGTGGAATGGAGACGCCTGAGTTATTCAGGTAGGTCCGAACAGCACCCCGCCACACGTCTTCGTTTTTTCTATAGACGCGTTCGAGCACGCCGGCCTTTCCGCCTACCACATAGATGCGTCGAAACATCGTGTCAACCGTCACGTCCGGCCCCGGTATTTCAATATCCAAGATTCTCGGCCTAGAGACCGTCCCATCCACTTCCGGAAGCACATTGCGCACATCAAGCCCAGGAATGATCACAACGGCCCGCGTTGATCGATCCTGGATGACGGGCGTGAGGAAATACACCCCAGCGATTGCAAACACTATAAACAGAGCAATCATCGGGAGCACGCGTTGTAGTAAAAAGGTTTTCTGCTTCCACGGTGCTTTATCGAGTGCATTTCTGATCGCCGTGGAGGCCTCGACCATTGCTCTGTCCTGATCCGCTTCGCTCAGACTTGCCAGCGGTTGCGCCGGATCATTGATCCCCTGGAAGGGGGACAGGTCCTGCATCGCATTGACATTGCTGGACGTCAAATAGAGAGGAAGTATTCGGACCTTGCCCTGTCTGGCCGCTTTCAGGAGAGGGGGCAGCTCATGTTCAGCAATAAACTCAGAGGCGAGAAAATTCGGACTGATCAGCAGCACCGCCACCTTCGTTTCAGCGATAGCCTCCGCAATCTCCTCAAACCATTGATCCCCCGGATCAATGTGTTCATCCACCCAAAAGTCGAGCAGTCCCTCCCGTTCCAACGGCTCAAGGTGCACCCGAAACCGCTCCATCCACGCAGTATCCTTGTGGCTATAACTAATAAAAACCTTCTCACGTCTAGTGCGGGCCATCGGTGGCTATATAATAGGTGGGTTCAGGAGAGATGAGTAATATACAAAAGGGATTGGTTAAGGGCGCTGGTAACTAAATGAGTAGATAACCAAATAATTAGGCTGGAATGGATCTACTTCCCCGTTGTCCCTGCGAAGAAGGGATCCATAGAAGGTTCAGAATGAACTAGCCGATTCAAGCCGCTTTATATTCCTTAATCGAAGAGAGTATTTCAGCTTCGCTTTTCTGCGCATGATAAAGGTCCCAGCGCATCTGCAACTTCATCCAGAAGTCAGACGAGTTGCCAAAGAACTGAGCGAGTCGAAGAGCAGTGGCCGCAGAAATCCCCCGCCGCTCATTCACAAGCTCATTAACCCGTTGATAGGGCACATAAATCGCAGTCGCCAACTGCCGCTGCGTAATCTGCATCGGCTTCAAAAATTCCTCCAGCAAGATTTCTCCCGGATGGATGGGGGATCGGTGAGTTGGGATTGTGACCATGTCATTAAGAAGGTTAGTGATAATCTACTATTTCAACGCTGTGGGGTCCGAGCTCAGTCCAGTAAAAGCAGATTCGATATTGATTATTGATTCGAATACTGTACTGTCCATCTCGGTTGCCGGAGAGTGATTCTAGTCTATTACCGGGAGGAGATTGTAGGTCCTTCAGGACTTTCGCTGAATCTAATTGGTCCAGTTTCCGGAACGCACGTCGCCATAATAATATGGGCAATGTACGCCTTGCTTCTTTGGTGTCCCTGCCATTGTAGATTTCTTCCGTTCCTCTGTTAGAGAATGATAGAATCATGCGCTACGAATAGCATGGACAGCATGCTATTTACGATATGGATGAAAAGGTGGTTTCCTTAATAGACGGGTGAGTGTTGCAGAAATAACCTTCCCTTTTGAAGGTCCATTAAGTTTTCGATGAGACGTACTGTTTGTTCGGAAAAGATTTCATGAGGTGATTCTGCAATTCGTTTTGGGGATTAGCATCCAATGCAAGCATTGGAAAATGGCACCGGCTATGTATTCAAATTTTGTAGACAGTTGAATGAGTAACAGCAGCTTGATTTTTCGGGTAAACAATAAAAGAGGCTATTTTGTAGAGAAAAGAACACTTATTAATTACCTTTGAAGTTGGTTGAAAATACAGACATGTTTTAAATATGAAAGAACCTAGGAAGGGTCTCTCTACACTCTCTTTAAGTCAGATACTTGCTCTCTCAATAATAAGTTTTATCCTAATTGGCCTTACAGCTGTAAGCTGGATAGTTGACTGGCTTTTTTCCTGGAAGGTGTTCTTTTCTGCCGGTACCCTGGGATATTTCATCAGCTTTGTTTGGCTATATAAGAACAGAAATCCTGAGATAGCTTCAAGGACAACTAATGGGGCATTCTTAATAACTGCCGGATTTGTTCTTTTGTTAAGTCTTGTAAGAGGATTTGAGTTTACGCTGCATCGCAGTGGGGAAGAGCTTTACTCCATATGTGTCTTTTGTGAGAAAACGAATGTTGGCTTAAGTATAACTCTGTCACTTGTAGGTCTTGCTCTCTGTGTACTGGGAACTATTCTTTTGTGGAATCCTCAGCCTCCTTGGTCAAAAGGTTCACTTATAGACCGAAGAGAGTTGGATATGATAAAAAACAGTGAACTGCAACAAGTCAATTACGGGCCGCTGGAGTTAGATAGAGATTTGAGTTTACCGGATGTGTTTTGGAAGCGTGTTCAGAGATTGATGAGCCTACGCCACCATACTCCTTTTACCCTGGAAAATCAGGATATGAAAGGCTTTTGTATCGGCACGTTTAAAGATGAATACCTAGCGGAGCAAAGAGTATTAGTGCTGTGTCATGATGCTGAGGACAAGATATCTAAAAAGGCGATAGAACGTTTAATTGAAAAAGGGAAAGAGATTGAAACAGTTTATGAATGTAAGGAATGTCGACTCTTTTGTATTGTGAGGAATGATAGCTTTTTGTCAGTCGAGGTAAAAGATGAATATGCCAGGAAAATCAACTTTCGCTCTGAGGAGGATCTAATTAGCGAGTTAGTACATTTTCCTCCCTATCTAGAATCATTGATATATGATTTTAATCAGAAAAAGCTTCCCTATTCAGAACGTGATAGGGATGATCAAAGGACACTGTCTGACACCTTTATAGAACCTCATTTTACCATTGATAATGCTGATATTAAAGGTGATCTTGCTGGTTATTTAGATGAGTGGTTAATCAAGTCTGATAGAAAGCATATTGCACTTCTTTCTGATTACGGGATGGGGAAAAGCTCTTACATTACTTTCTTTGCAGCAAAGCTAGCGAAGCAATTTTTGGATGCTGAAGGAATAACTCCATCAATTAGAATTCCTATTAAGATTTCTTTGGCCGGTAGAGACCCTGCCACTGATTTTAATTGCTCAGATCTACTGGATAAGATTGCTCAGAACCTAGGATGCCAGACCGATGCTCTTCGTGTACTAAGGGATGAAGGTAGGCTAGTATTTCTACTTGACGCATTTGACGAAATGCATCTTGTTGGAGAGAGTTCTATTAGGCAAGATCATTTCAAGCAGCTATGGTCATTAGCAACCCCGAACAATAAGATTCTCTTTACCGGAAGGCCAAGCTATTTTTTGACTCGCGAGGAAGAAAGGAGAATACTTCGTTTAGAAGAAGGTAATCTTGCTTTTCCGACTTGCATCAGGGTATCTCTTCAGGAGCTGACGGATGAACAGATCAGAACATCCTTCAGCAATTATTATAATGAAGAGACTGCTGAGCGGCTTGTCACCAAATATAAGAAGAATGAGAATCTATGGGATTTAGCTCGTAGACCTGTCTTAATGCATCTTATCCTTGATAGTTTAGAACATATCGGTCTTTTTGAGGAAGATTCTCAAGTAATTAATCCATCTCAGTTGCTTAGAAGATTTACTAATTTCTGGGTTGATAGAGATCACGACATAGAATTAAAAAGAAGGCAATTACTCGTTGACAGAAACTCGCGCATTCAATTATTTCGGCAGCTTTCGGCAGATATGTACTTTGGTCAATTATCACATATCTCCTCATCGAATCTGATAGAATTGTATAGAAACCTATATCCCGAAGATGATCGTCCCAGCAGGTCTCAAACACGTGAGAATATGGAAGCGGATTTGCGCACATGTTCTTTTCTAATCCCAGATGATTCAATCGATGGATTTAGGTTTGCGCACAAGCCATTCTTTGAGTTTTTCGTGGCGGATTGGTTTTTAAACGTCTTGACGAAGAAAAATCTCATGGATCAGGCTAGGAATGCCCTAAGTGTAAAATGGACTCCCGAGATATGCCAGCATATTGCTGATTTGTATAAAGGTGAATACTGTCCAGAGCTTAATTCTGAAGAAGTGGCTATTTCCTTCCGCCATAATATTAGCCATTTACTCTCGTCCAAGGTTAACTTAGTGAAGAGTATGACCTTAATTCCAGACTATAATCTCCTTGCTAATATTACTCAAGTATTACTTTATTTTGGGGAAAACTTTTCAATAACTCCTGTAGGACGAGTATTGGTGAACCGGGATATCCTTTCAGATAAGGTATATACTTTTATTAATTCAAAAATCTTCGGCCGCCTACCTTATTCCTATTATTTCAGTAAGATAGACTTTTCAGGGGCCAATCTAAGAGGTTGCGACTTAAGCTATCGAGATTTAAGCTTTGTGGATTTCACAGGGGCAGATTTCACAGGGGGGAAGTTACGTAAATCTAAACTAAATGGAGCTAACTTTACTGGTGCAATTCTGACGGGGACTGATCTTTCGGGATGCCTACTTCTTTCAACGTCATTATCTGGGGCTAATCTCTCTAATGCTAATCTGTCTGATGCAGAGCTATTTGGAACGAATCTGTTTGATACAAAACTAGATGATGTTAATTTCGCCAGAGCGATATTATGTAACAACAAACTGGATGGGAGCGCTCAGTACAAATTCGTACTTAATAACTTACAGCATCTTAAGGGAGCGAATTTATATAAATACAGTTTTATCGGTGCAGATTTCTCTAAAGTCGATTTATCACGAATCAGTTTCTGGGAATCAGATTTTACACGAGCCAATCTTTCTGGTACTAACTTAAGCGGCGCAGATCTTTACAAAGCCATCCTTTATAAAGCGAATCTTGAAGGCTCTAATCTCTCTGAGGCAAAACTTCAAGGGGCAAATCTATCAGAAGCTAATCTTCAAGGAGCTACTCTTCTCAAGGCTAATATCAATGGAGCTATGCTTGAAAAAGCAGATCTTCAAGAGGCTGATCTGAGAAGAACATATTTACAGGGAGCTAATCTCGTTAATGCACGTCTAGGGAAGGCAGATTTGTCAGGGGCCGAGCTTCTGGGGGCAAAATTAAATAGAAGTGACTTTACAGACGCAATCCTACATAAGGCAGGGCTAAATATGTGTGATTGTACAGAAGCAGATTTCTCGGGAGCTATTTTTACTAGAGCTTCATTACTGAATGCGAATTTTTATCGAGCTAAGCTTGTAGGTGCAGTGATCGAAAATCATCAGCTGGTTTTAGCTAAGACAGATGAAGCTGATGTCTCTGAGCTTGAGTCCGAACTTCGAAAATGATCTCGTCTATTTTGAGCAGCTGTCTTTCGTAGATAGACCTGTTTGACTTCTGGTGTTTTGAAATAAGCCTGTGATCCTCCACTCTTCGTTCTACTTCTACTTGATTTGGGTATTACAAAGTAATAGGGGGTATCACAAATAGAGAAAACGTCGTTAGTAACACACTTACCATAGAAGCTCCTAAAGATCGAACGCTACTCGATATACTGGTAAAAACGAATACAGATAACCCTTCTCCAGAAGATAAGAAAGCACTTCAGTAAGCACTTCAAGACAGTCCAACACTATGGCTCAAAGTTGGAGATCTTGCGCGCACGACACAAAAGCAACTCTTGGATAGCGTAAGGGGTGTTTATTTACAGAAAGCGTCTATTCGTCATGGTCTGGATGAGATGCGCAAAGAATACGGCTATGAAGATGCAAACCCATTGGAGCGCCTACTCATTGAGCAAGTGATACTGACCTGGCTTCATTTCCATATGACGCAGCGGGGGTATGAGTGTACGCTCAAAGAAGGAACGACTATCAGAAATGCAGATTGTTGGTAACGGCGCCTGAATGGTTCGCAAAGGCGCTACATGCGTTCGATAGAGACACTAACACGCGTTCGTAAGATGGGTCCTGCTGTGCAAATCAATATTGCGGAAAAGCAAATAAATTGCTGATGCGGAAAAATTCACGACTCGAAGTAGGTTTAGGGAGAGATATGAATAGCTGGATTTGAGTCAACAATAAATTCTATTAATCTATCTATTTGGGATCCAAGCTGTAAGACTTCCCAATCGGGTTCAAAATTATTAGCAATATACCTGGAAATACGAACTTTTGACGCATCTCTTTCCTCACCTGCCTCGTTTTCAATCTTCATCGTTTTACCAAATTGAGCATCTTTGCATTTGAACTTAAATGATCTATGTATGCTCTCTATTGCTTTCTGTAGCTGGTCTAACGGAATATAGTTCTCTATTTCTCTACCCGAAGTAATCCATGCAAATCCTTGATCATCATTGAATTCATTCTCAAGTCTTATTTTTGTATCTCTTATCTCATCATCTTTTTTACTTTTATCGCTATCAATAATTATTGCACCTCTTCTATTTAATCTTCGGAGCGAAATAAGATCTTCTGCTAAATTTTCCCATTCATCAATATCTGCCCCGGAAAGATGAGATAGGAGCTTTCCTCCGTAAAACATTATCGAGTAGTGTATTCCTTCCTTCAAATCAGCATTTTTGGAACTTAGCCAGTGATTTAGATAAACTCGATCAGAAGGCCCTTCGACCCATATAATACAATTTGCCTGGAGCAGGTCTGACGGGTGATAACCTAGATCTTTACAAATTGTTGATTTTGAGCGATCAGATGAGACTCTCTCTACAATAGATTGCCCATCATCTATTCTGATGTGATAAATCTCTGCATCCTCAGTATCCATTAGTGAAGGTGAATGTGTAGTTATAAAATATTGATTAGATGTATGATCAATTAAGTATCTAATGAGTTTCTTTTGGAGAATCGGATTTAAATGTAATTCAGGTTCTTCAATGCATACAATCTTGTTTTCATTTAAGGTGCAGTAAACGGCTAAAATTATCACTTCGTGGATACCCGTTCCGAGGTTCTCAAGCGGTAGCCTTAAGTTGTCAATATGAACTGCAATGTGTTTTTTGTGATCAGGTATCCTGATCATTGCTCTATCAATATCTGTTACGTCTTGCAGGAACTTGTTAATATTTTCGAACTTCTGATATTCTGATTCAAATTCACTTGTATCGGGACTTTGTAGGTATGCAAGCTGTTCTATGATGCCAGATCCGCTTAGATTATGTTCACCGAAGTCACCTTTTTCAATTTTCCGTATAGCAGGAATAATCTTTACCTCTGCCTTATTGGGTTTAGGAACAATTTTGCCTAGTATTTCACGGATTTTCTTTGGCTCACGTGCACCGCCTCCGGTAGCATTGTTAAGCTGTGACCATATAAAGTTGAGGTCACCATCATGTTTAATAGTATCAAAAGATTTTGTCCAGTTTTCTTCAATTTCAAGGACTAGTTTATCCTGGTTACATACATGGTAAAACCATGCTCTATCTGTCCCATCTAGAGAAGCTTTTTCTTTCAGAACATTAAGTAACATCTCAGCAAACTTGCCTGTTGAATCATTATGTCCGAATAACCCCCGAAAAGGATTCGAATCGTATAGCACTTCAGTTGGTATTGGCCTGGAAAAACCAATTCTTGTAGGAATCTCTACATCTTCGTTTGAGTGTGAATCATATTCCCCCCATTTAAACCGATATTGTAGTTCTTCAGTGCGGGTGTCATAAAATGGTCCTTGGATTGGCTGGAACACATTTTCAATGAAATGCAGAACATTTGATTTGCCACAATTATTCCGGCCAATGAACAAATTGATTATATCAAACTGCTCAAATCTTTGTACAGAATTACCATAGCTTCTATAACCTCCAATTGCTAAAGAATCGATAAGTATCCTGTTTGTGTTACTCATCTTGATGAAGAGATTTGATTTTGGTTTTGAGGAAGCGCGTGAAATGCGGATTTGTTGTACCTATGTTGTACCCATAAACAACAAACTCCTTGCAGCACAACGACTTACAAGGAGCTATGGTGGGCGATACTAGATTCGAACTAGTGACCTCCTGCTTGTAAGGCAGGCGCTCTAACCAGCTGAGCTAATCGCCCGTATTTTTGATCTGGGCACCTTGAGACGGATATCCGGGCGCTTGGTTCCGGGTTGTAGGGGGGAGTTTGGTTATTTTGTTTACCGGATGGTTATGAAAGGACTGGGTGAGACGGATGGCTGCTTTTCGCAGTGTGGGAATGTCTCAAGTCGGACAAACAGGTCCTGCATCCGAGGCGTTTCATCTCATTGTTAGATTGGCACCTGGCATTCCCACTCTATTATAACGTCTACCTGGTGCAACATGCCCTTCCCCCAAAGTGAGTTTAAGTCAACGCGCGGAATTCTGAGGCATTCCCCAAACCCATTTGTCTCAAACCCACCGAACTGCACGCTATCCTGAGACCCGAATGCCACGTTGCAGCCACGACAACTCCTGTTCGAGTCTCAGAATACCACAAGTCACCCAAGCTTTGCCTTATTCTGATACCCGAACAACACGAGTGACTACCAACCTGTATCATTTCCACCCCATTCCGTCTCACAATGGTACGATACTCCTCGTTTGCCCATTTTTAACCTCGTTTTCCACCCGATCCAACCAGAAACCAGAAACGAGAAACCAGAAACCGAAACCAACCTGAAACACAGATGAGATGCCTATCTAGCGGATAACCTGTATGGACCCCGGATCGAAGGCCGGGGAGACCGTTTTTTTATGCCCCAATTGACTTCGCCAACAGCATCATCTACCAGATTGCGAAACAACGAACAACAAACAATGAACAACAAACCCAAATACCCGGAACGCCTTCCGGGTATTGGCGTTTGAATCTGCTCTGTAAAAACGACAACCTTCTAAAGTATAATGAAACGTACGTATCAACCAAGCCGGCGGAAGCGCGCTAACAAGCATGGATTTCGTGCTCGCATGGCAACGAAGAATGGACGCAAGCTACTGGCTCGCCGCCGCGCGAAAGGACGCAAGAACCTGACGGTAAGTGACACCCGCAGTACGAAGTAATGCGCTGCCGGCTTCTGCACGTCTCTTCTCTTCCTCGTGGAACCTGCTTCCTCCCATCAACCGTCCTATCGGTTTCCGTCTGCATTTCGGCTCAAGCTCAAGCGGCTGATTCGCCCTCTGTTTGATCGGTCCCGGTCGGATGTAAGAACGGTCACTGCCGGATCGATCCGCATTGTCTACCGGATCATCCCCCAAGAGGAAGCCCCCCTGAACGTTCCCCTTCAAATTGGATTTGCTACCGGAAGAAACGTAAAACGTGCCGTCGACCGCAACCGCGCCAAACGGCTCATGCGGGAGGCCTTCCGGTATAATCAGCACCCCGTCCTCGACGCCCTCACTGCACTCGACGGATCCCTGCTGACGATGATGGTCATCTTTCGAGGCTCTATATATAAGGCCAAATACCAGATTCCGCTTCATCTACCCACCGCCCTGAAGCTGTTGACGGACAAAATTCAAGAAGCCTCCACGCCCCTTTGAACCTTTCTGCGTACACTAAACGTTAACAAGGACTGCCACTAATACGTTCGGCGTTCATCGTTTGGGGTTTGTTTCGCGTTAATCAACTCGTAACCAACCCGAAACGCGAAACCAGAAACGAGAAACAAACCAAAAACAGCATGTTTTTTGGTTCTATAATCCGGATAGAGAATTGGATCGTAATGTAATAACCGCTACGCTACTCATCACGGGCATCATGCTCGCATGGTTCTATCTGACCATGCCTGAGCCGGTCCCTCCTAGTGAGCGTGTTGCTCAGGATAGCACAGCAGCTATAACGAACGAGGTGCAGGAATTTACTCCTGCAGATGATACAAACGAGCAGACGATAGCCGCTGCCACCCCGAGCCCTGAACCGCTGGAGGTTGTCGTAGACTCCACGATAGCGGGCGTTCAAGAAGGGCAAGAGCGGCTGATCACGGTCGAAAGCGATCTGTACGAAGCCATCTTCTCTACCAAAGGCGCTACACTGGTATCCTTCAAGCTCAAGAACTTCAACAAATTCGACCAAACCACGCCTGTCCAACTGGTCGATACGACACTACAAGGGGCCCTTTCATTTGAATTCACGACGCCCTCTAACCACAACGCGGATACCCGGACCTTCTACTTCGATGCTGATCAGCAAGGAGATCTCATCCGGGTGGATCAAGAAGGCGACGAAGCAACTCTGCGATTCTCAACACCCGTAGGACAGGGCCGGATTGTTCAGACCTATACGTTTGCACAAGGGACGTATGAGATCGGGATGAGTATCGAGCAGGAAAACGTGCTTTCGTTCTCAACGCGTGAAGGATACGATCTGCTTTGGGATGGTGCAGTGCCCTACAGCGAGCGCGATCCGACCCAAGAATTGATGAAGTCGGGGGCTTACTTCAGAACCGTCGGCGGTGATGTGGAAGGCCTGACTATGATGAAAGACGAATACGAGGAAGAAGGCGTAGATGGTGGCGTGTCATGGATCGGGGTGAAAAATCAATATTTCGCTGCAATTGTAATGCCTCAGGGCGATACGCGTGGGGCAGATCTGATCGGGGAACGATTCGGAGAAACGGACGACCCTAACGTGCGTGAGCTTTACCATGCACGCCTACTGATGCCAGTACCTCTTGAAGGGTCCATTGACGAGTATAAACTTTACCTCGGGCCGATGGAGTATAGCCGCATCAACAGCTATGATCTCGACCTCTACGATATGGTAGACTACGGGTGGGATTTCTTCGAATGGATGACGCGCCCCATCGCCAAGTTTGTTTTCATCCCGCTCTTCAGCCTGATGTCTGGCTTTATTCCTAGCTATGGGGTCATCATCATTATCCTGGCCTTTTTGATTAAGCTGGTTGTGTATCCGCTGACGAAGTCGTCGTACCGAAGTATGGCACAGATGCGTGAGTTGCAGCCGAAGCTGGAGGCGATCAAGGAGAAGCATGGCGAGGACATGCAGAAGCAGCAAGAGGCGACGATGAAGCTCTACAAGGAATCCGGAGTAAATCCGATCGGAGGCTGTTTGCCGATGTTGCTCCAGTATCCTGTTATTATCGCGCTATGGCAGTTCTTGCCGCAATCGATCGAAATCCGCCAACAAGGATTCCTTTGGGCGAACGACCTTTCTTCTCCAGACATCATTTTTAATCTACCATTCACAATTCCGTTTTATGGTGATTTTGTAGCCGGCTTCTGTATGTTGATGGGGATTTCGATGGTCATCCAGATGCGCATCCAGTCGACGCCTTCTGCGAATGCCCAGACGAAAATGATCATGTACTTCATGCCGATCATGATCTTCGTCATCTTTAACCGTTGGGCTTCTGGACTTAACCTCTACTATCTCTGCTATAATATATTGACAGCCTTCCAGCAGCGAGTGATCAATAAGAACATCAAGAAGGAAGCAGAGGAGGAAGAGCAGGCTGGTGGTGTTGCTAAAAACAAAGCAGCCAAAGTGAAGTCGGGTATTAAGTCGAAAAAAGCCGGAGGGTCGAACGGGCGAAGCCGTAATGGAAAGAGCAAGGCGAAAAGACGCCCTTCTCCCCGCGTAAAACGATAATATGTCGGATGTCATCGCTGCCATCGCAACGGCTCGCGGTGTAGCTGCACTGGCGATCATCCGGGTATCTGGCCCGGGCTCCGTAGCCCTCGTGAATACCGGGTTCAAAGGCAAAGACCTTGAAGCTGCCGATTCCCACACGGCGCATGTTGGGTATATCCTCGATACAACGGGCACTGAAATCGACCAGGTGGTGGTGACCCTTTTTAAATCACCCCGCTCGGTAACCGGGGAAGACGTGGTCGAGATCTCATCGCATGGTGGAGACTTCGCGTCTCAATTCATTCTCAAAAGTTTACTGGATCGCGGCGCCCGCCTTGCTGCTCCCGGCGAATTCACACAGCGCGCTTTTCTAAATGGCAAAATGGACCTCGCTCAAGCCGAGGCCGTTGCTGACCTTATTCACGCTTCCTCTTCGATGGCCCACCGGGTGTCTCTCCAGCACATACAGGGGCGGTACTCGGATCAGCTCGACCGGTTGCGGGACGAATTGATCGAACTCTGCGCATACATCGAGCTTGAGATGGATTTTGTGGAAGAGGACGTGGAGTTTGCGGATAAGGGCCGGCTCGTCGAATTGCTCGACGAAAGTATCCGCTTGCTTGTTGAACTGCAGGACTCGTATCAGATCGGATCGATGATTCGCGATGGAGTCCGGGTGGTAATTGCCGGCCGGCCCAATGCCGGTAAGTCAACCCTGCTGAATGCACTTGTTGGAAGAGATCGCGCCATCGTAAGCGACATCCCCGGTACCACGCGGGATGAAATCGAGGCAGAAGCAGAGATTGATGGCGTCCGTTTTCGGTTCATCGATACCGCCGGCCTTCGCGAAGCCTCCGACGTGATCGAAGCTGAGGGTGTCCGCCGTGCCCAGCAGTCTGCCGAAGCGGCGGACTTGTTGATTTACGTCGTCGACGCCTCCCTTGGATTGGACGACGGTGAACGGTCCTGGCTAACTTCCTTGCAGGCGGACCACCCCACTCTCCCGCTTGTTCTGGTGGCAAACAAAAGCGATCAGGTTGATGGTCCGGCAAAGATAGCGTCTGAGACTCTCCAGGCTCTTCCTCTTTCTGCACAGCATGCGATCAAGGAAATTGATGCACTTAAGCCCCTCACCGATCAACTCAAACACCTGGTTACCACTCACCTGCACCGAGCCGAAGCCTCTCCAGTAGTCATGAACCAGCGGCACCAGCATCATCTTCGAAATGCACTCACCGCTGTTCGGAATGCCCGTGCTGCCATCGATTACGAAGTCTCTATGGATGCGCTTGTCGTCGATCTGCGTATTGCCCTTCATGAACTCGGCCAGATCACCGGGAAAATCACCAACGAAGACGTATTGGACCAGATCTTCTCCCGATTCTGTATTGGGAAGTAACAGGCTCTTCAGATCAAACCTAACCCGCCGATACTTATCACATCAATTCTGGCGATTGATTGTGATTGGTTTCTTGTTTCTTGTTTCTCGTTTCTTGTTGTTTCTGCAGTAAAAACCTGCTTTTCAACCAGAAACCAGAAACCAGAAACAAGAAACCCACCAAGTAAACCGTCAGATTTATTTGGTTGTAAACATGTCCATCTAAGGCGCGGGAGTACGTGCTTGATGAACCCAATCTCTGGAGAATGAATACCTCTTCGTCGCCAAAAATAGATCATGAAAACGAATTTTCCGTTCTCAATCTCCGAGATCGGGTCGTGATCATGATGAGCTTTAAGCAACTGGTTACAGCGGAAAAGATCGAAACAGTATGGAGGCGGTGGAAAGAAGGGGGAGAGATTGATGCACCTGATACCCTATGGCGTGTTCTTGCGAAGGATCCAGAGATTGATCATGACGAAGTGTATGCCTGCGCAGCCGAAGTGTATTCTTTTTCTGAGGCTGAGGTTGGGCAGCAAACGATCGATTTTATAAAGAGCCACGAGAAGTCGTTCTCCGAGAGTGTCTGGAAGATCTTTAGTGACCACGGAATCGTGCCTATCAATAGAAAGGGCGAGACGTGGATCATGGGTGCCTTTGATCCTTCTCACAAAAAAATTCCCAGACTCTTACGCGGAAGCGGGTTAAAGCAATTCGAGTTGTTCTTTGTCCGGGAATCGAGCATCCAGCTACTTATCAGTGATGCGTTTCCCCAATACAGCACCAATGAATACCTGGAGCGTGCAGAGGAAGGGCTTGATGCGTTTGATCTAGGAACGACCTACGAGCAACAGACGAGCGGTGGGCTCATTGATGAGGAAGCACTGGAAGCAGAGATTGGCCGATCAACGCTGATCAATCTGTTTGAAGCCACCCTCCTCGAAGCGGTTCGCCGGGGCATTTCTGACGTGCACATCTTCCCCAATAAAAACCGGCAGATTGAAATACACTTCCGCATAGACGGGCAGCTTGAATTGTGGCATACCGAAAAGCGGGTTCTTGCGGAATCCTTCCTTGCTGTTGTGAAAGATAACTCAGTAAATGTGGATCGCTTTGAGCGGGAATCGGCACAGGATGGATTCATTCAGCGGCATATCGACGATACATTGATTCGTTTTCGTGTGTCGGTATTGCCGATTGCCAACGCAAACCAGGATGTTCGTTCAGAGAGCATTGTTATTCGTGTACTCGATGACCGAAATGTGATCACCGATTTGAAAAAGCTGGGATTGCATCCGTTGGCGATGGAACGATTTAACTGGGCGATCACACAACCAAACGGGATGGTGATCCTGACTGGGCCTACTGGTTCGGGTAAAACAACAACCTTGTTTGCGTGTCTTCACCAGGTTGTAACCCCGAAGATAAATGTATTGACCGTTGAGGATCCGGTTGAATATATCATTCCTGGTGTACGCCAGATTAAACTAGGAGCCAAACTGGATCTCGGGCACGCCATCCGGGCAATTCTCCGGCACGATCCGGACGTAGTAATGGTTGGGGAGATGCGTGATAAGGCTACGGCGGACCTGGCGATCAAGCTAGCGAACACGGGTCACTTAACGTTTTCAACTCTGCATACCAACGATGCGCCCAGCGCGGTCAGCCGTTTGTATAAAATGGGGGTTGAGCCCTTCTTGATTGGGTACGCGATCAACTTGATCGTAGCGCAGCGGCTTATCCGAAGGCTGTGTCCTAATTGCAAGGTGAGGGACACCACAACCTCAGAAAAAGTGTTGAAGCGGGTCGGCTTTAAGGACGAGCAAATTTCAGGCGCCGTTATTTATAAGCCAGGAAACGATCCGAACTGCAAAAAGTGCAAAGGAGTCGGATACAAGGGCCGGCGGGCCATCACAGAAGCATTACCTTTCTCTCCTGAGATTCGAGGCATCATTGTAGAATCGAAGGATAACATCGACGAAGGAGCCATTCTTGACCAGGCCCTATCTGAAGGGATGATGACGCTGGTCGATTCCGCAAGGGAGCTCGTTTTGGACGGGGATAGCTCTATTGACGAGTTGGTGCGCGTAGTAGCTACCGGAATGTAGTAGGGAATAAATGCGTGCCTCCGGAACTCGGAGATAGGTTTTTGATAACATTTTGGAAGGATTTACAAATCTTTTACACCTTTGCCGCTGGCAATAATCAAAATCCACCCTGAAATATGATGTCATCCCGAGTGAATTGTGCGATCCTCATGCTCCTGATTGCAGGAACTACCCTTCTGCCAGGCTGTGCTTCGAAAAAAGCGGCCAACGCAAATGTCAAGAATGCGACTATTGTTGTTGAAGGGAGGCATCGCGGGGTCACTCCAGCAACCATCAATATATTCCGGAACCGAGGCGAATATAATGTGATGCTTATGCAGGGAAATAAAGTGGTCCGTCATTTTGAGATTGGAATAGGTGGTGAGCAGCGTGGACCCGAGCGGCATCTTCTCGATATGGATCTTGCTCGCGATCTGAGTAGCCTCGGGCTCCGTACATTTGGTCTCGATGATTTTGACACGCCAAATGACACATTGTATATCATTCCTTATATCGCGGACCCCATCGCGATAGACGATGAAGAGTACGGGTTTACACTCGTCGTGACGGACTGATATAGGAACCCATCGAGTGCGTAGGTTTTAGACTGAACTCCACACTACTGTTTGGTCTGAATCATGTCTTCTTACTTTGAATACGATGTCATCGTGGTAGGTGGCGGCCATGCCGGCGCCGAAGCAGCTGCAGCAACAGCCCGCATGGGTGCGCGCACGCTTCTTATTACCATGAACTTGCAGGCTATCGGCCAGATGTCCTGTAATCCTGCCATTGGAGGAATTGGAAAAGGTCAACTGGTTCGCGAGATCGATGCGTTGGGTGGTTTGATGGGCCGGGTGACTGATGCTACAGGTATTCAGTTTCGAATGCTCAACCAGCGCAAAGGGCCAGCCGTGTGGAGTCCTCGAGCCCAGAATGACCGCATGATGTATGCTGAGGCCGTTCGCAGAGACCTGGAGTCCATCCCCAACTTATACATGCGTATGGACATGGGCACGGCCGTAGAAGTTGAAGATGGTCATGTCACCGGTGTGTACACGCAGTCCGATCAATTCTTTAAAGCCCGGTGCGTCATTCTTACCAGCGGGACCTTCATGAACGGCGTCATCCATATTGGGAAACGCCAGTACGGGGGTGGCCGAGCAGGAGAACGGGCATCCGTTGGGATGACCGGTTGCCTGCATAACCTGGGCTTTGAAAGCGGGCGGCTTAAGACGGGTACTCCGCCTCGAATCGATGGGCGCTCTTTAGACTTTGCTCAGTTAGAAGAACAACCGGGTGATCCTCAGGCAAGCCCCTTCTCTTTTATGACGGATGCGCTGCCGGCGGATCAAATGAGTTGCTGGCTGACGAAGACTACATCGGTAGTACATGATATCCTTCGTGAAGGGTTTGAAGACAGCCCCATGTTTCAGGGGCGTATCCAGGGAGTCGGGCCTCGCTACTGCCCATCTATCGAGGACAAGATTGATCGCTTTGCCGATAAGCAGAGCCATCAAGTATTTCTTGAGCCGGAAGGTTGGGACACCTACGAATGGTACGTGAACGGATTTTCGACGAGCTTACCCGAGGACGTTCAGTTTAGGGCCTTGCGAGAAATTCCTGGAATGGAGGACGTTCATATGCTGAGGCCGGGTTACGCGATTGAGTACGATTACTTTCCACCGTATCAGTTGAGATACAGTCTGGAGACAAAGTTGGTAAGCGGGTTATTCTTTGCCGGCCAGATCAACGGGACTACCGGCTATGAAGAAGCTGCAGTTCAAGGATTGGTTGCTGGTATCAATGCCGTACAGCATCTAAGAGAAAAGGACCCTGTTATTTTCAAACGGTCCGAGGCGTATATCGGTGTCCTCATCGATGACCTGGTTGCCAAGGGCACAGACGAGCCGTATCGCATGTTTACTTCGCGGGCTGAGCATCGCATTCTGCTCAGGCAGGATAATGCCGATTTCCGGTTAACCCAGTTGGGATACGACCTGGGGCTGGCAACAAAAGAACGGCTCGATCGCATGTTGACAAAAAAGAGGGCCGTCGAGGATACGTTAAAAGCAGTACGCAAAAACAATACGCGCCCCGAACAGGTGAACGATTACCTCGATACATTAGGTACATCTCGTATAGAGCGGCCCGAACGTATTGCTCGGATTGTGCTCCGTCCAGAAGTAACGCTTTCTGATTTGCTGGAGCATACGGGACAGGAAGAACTGGTGTCCACTGAGTTTGTGGGCCTGGAGGATGTTTCCAAGCTGGTCGAGATTGAGTTGAAATACGAAGGGTATGTCGAGCGGGAGCACGAGATGGTGAACAAGATGGTGGAATTGGAGCGCTGGTTGATTCCGGCTGACTTTGATTACCATGGGGTTGCAAATATCTCGATCGAGGCCCGGCAGAAATTGAGTAAAATCCGGCCTGACAACCTGGGACAGGCTTCGCGAATTAGTGGAGTCAGCCCGGCAGACATTTCCGTGTTGATGATTCTTCTCAAGAAACATCGAAGTTCTCCCACCACATCCCCAGCGGCCTAGTTACCTTGAGCACGCCTCTCTCCCTAAGTACCGAACAGCGGGACAAATTGTCCGAATACGCTGATCAGTTGGCGTATTTCAATAAACGCATCAACTTGATCTCTCCGAATACCGTAGGCGAGATCTGGAGCCGGCACATCGAGCATTCTCTCGTCCTAACGAGTCGCAATTTTCCAGATGGAGCGAAAGTCGTCGATTGGGGAACGGGTGGTGGATTGCCGGTTGTGCCGATGGCTATTTGTTTTCCGAACGTATCGTTTACCGGGGTCGATGCGGTTAGCAAGAAAATACAGGCGGTGCGCGCTATGGCCAGGCGCCTTGGCCTGGATAACCTCGACCTATGGCACGGACGGGCGGAAGCCTGGGATGGTACTGCTCATTATTCGATAAGCAGGGCGACTGCCCCTCTTCTTGCACTTTGGCAGTGGCACCTTCGTATCTGTGAACCTCTGCCGGCATCTAACGAAGAGTGGACCCCTGGTCTCATTTGCCTGAAAGGCGGCGACTTGCAGTCTGGCGATTTGCGTAGTGAATGCGATCAATTGGTTGAATCTTACCCTGATGTGAAAATATTTGACCAGCCTGTTGATACAATCACCCCTTCACCTCTATTTTCTAGCAAATATATTTTGCACATACATTAGGCAGGCAGAAAGCATGTCAAAAAATGATCGGGTACTGAATCGAACGGAGCGGTTGTTTGCGTTGGTGTTGTTGTTGCAAACGCGTCCGAATATGACGTCGCGTGATCTGGCTGAGCATTTTAAGGTAAGCCGGCGGACTATTTTTCGGGACCTCCGTGCCTTGGGGGAGTCCGGGGTGCCGCTGACGTATGCGGATGGGGGTGGGTATGAAATTCTGGAAGGGTATCAGTTGCCTCCCTTGATGCTGACAGCCCGCGAGGCAGCGACGTTACTTCTGGGTACCGAATTTATGAAGATGCAATCCGATGCTTCGTTGGCAAAGGACGCAGATTTAGTCGGGATGAAAATCCATCACGTTTTGCCGAGGGAGATTCGGGAGTACATCGAAGGTATGCAGGTTAACACGGTAATGGATCCCTACTGGCTAAATCGCCATTCCTCCAACTCCGCAAAAGACAGCGAGGAAGGCCGGTGGTATGAATTGAGCCAGGCCGTTGCGCGTCAGTCCCGAGTGCTGATGAAGTACCTTGTTGCCAGCCGGGATGAATTGACCCGGCGTACCGTGGATCCGCTGGGCCTCGTCTATTATAGCGATCACTGGAACTTGATTGCCTATGACCATCTACGCGAAGACATTCGGAATTTCAGGCTCGATCGGATCGAGACCATGCACGTCTTGATGGAAAAGTTCGAGCGGCCAGCAGATTTTGATCTCGAAAAACATCTAGACGAACGGGGTGCAAGTCCGCAGAATATTGATATCACCGTTCGATTTGATAAACGCATCTACCATTGGGCCCGAACGAGTATCCCGGCAAAAATTGATCACGAGGAAGAAAACGACGTGCACGTGACGGTCACATTCGCCTTCGAGAATATAGAGTACGTGACAAACTGGCTACTGCGCTACGGCAAACAAGCAGAAGTCCTATCGCCCCAATCCCTGAGAGATGCGATGAAAGAGAAGGTGATGTCTATTGGGGGGATGTATTAGATCAGAAGATTTTGAATCTTCTGATCGTTTCTGGTTTCTGGTTTCTGGTTTATTTGATTCCCCGCTCCCGTATCCGATACAGATAAGGCTGTATGTTGTCATTTCATTAAGGTCTTATTCTGTGTGGTTATGGTCTTTGTTTATACAACCTTGCATATGTTTGGGCGCGTGGCGCAAGATGTGAGACCTTATGCGGATTCAGTTCCTGAGTGGGCGCAATCTCATTGGTTCTACCTGTTATTTTCTCTGGTTGTTACCAGCATAATTCTATTGAGTGCCTATGGCTTTTACCTGTATAACAGGTCGTTCACCAGGGAGCGTTTAAACAATCAGGAAAAAGTGATCGATAAGCGGATGGCCCACGCCAATGAAACCACTGAGTTGGTGCGGGAGGCGAACGAGGAGTTGGCGTGGACCAACGAGACGCTGCAGAGCACGAATGAATCGCTCAATGTGGCAAACGAAACGCTGAGTTGGACAAACAACCAATTGTCTGATGCGAATATCGCTTTAGAAAGAAGAACGGCTGAGTTGCGAAGGGCGCTGGAGAATAACAAAGAGATATTGGGAGTGACCGCTCACGATTTGAAAAACCCTCTCGGGGGGATCATCGGGCTTTCTGATATGCTTATCGAAGACCTGGCAAGTCTGAAGAGTGATGAAAATAAAAAAGAGGCGCTTGAGAATCTGAGGATGATCAGAGACTCAGCTGAAGGGATGCTTGCAGCAGTCACCAGTTTACTGGACAGGCACCGTGAAGGGTTGCCCATAAAACTGAATAGGGAAGAGGCCGACTTGAATGTCATTGTCCGCATCGTGATGAATTGGAATTCGCGCCAGGCTTCGAACAAAGGAATCGAAATGCACTTCAAGCCAGCTTCCCGTCCAGCAAAAGTTTTGGTTGACGTGTCGGCGATGCAGCGGATTCTGGACAATCTGATTTCGAATGCAGTTAAGTACAGTCCTTTGGGGAAGCAGGTCTGGGTGGAAGTGGTAGCGATGAAACAGGAAGTTGTGGTTTCAGTGCGTGACGAAGGGCCTGGACTAACTGACGAAGACAAACAGAAGGTATTTGGAAAGATGAGCCGATTGAGTGCCAGGCCAACGGGAGGAGAGCATTCTACAGGGCTTGGGTTATATATAGTCAAAAAACTGACTGAAGAGCACGGTGGTGCTGTTGGCGTGGAAAGCGTTTATGGAAAGGGGGCTACCTTCTGGGTGAAGGTTCCTCTGGTTGTAGAACGGGTGGAGTACTTACAAGGATCAGGAAGTGCGTGATTGCGGCTTAAGTGGCGGTGCAAAATAGCCGATGACATGATGGAGTAAAGTACTCAAACACTAAGCGAACGGCATTTACTCATTCCCGCCTGGATATAAATGAGGCTTTGGTTTTACCATTTAATTGCACTTGCCCTGTTGGTTGGCTCTATACACGTTCCGCGTGCATACGGTCAGTCACATGCAGAGGTATACCTCGATGACAACAGGTCTCTTACGCAATTTTCGCACCGGTACTGGGATACGGATGATGGCTTGCCTCAAAACTCGATCAACGCCATCGCCAATACCCACGAAGAGTTCTTGTGGCTAGGGACTCAGGAGGGGCTCGTGCGTTTTGATGGGCTGGAGTTTAAGGTCTTTAACCGGTCCAATGAAGATGCTTTCCGGAGTGATGATATTCGAGTACTTACCCTGGATTCTAGAGGGGTATTGTGGATTGGGACCAGAGATGCCGGCCTCATTCGGTATAGAGATGGCGTCTTTACGGAAGGCGTGATTGATTCAACGCTGGACAAAGCACGTATCACGACCATCCTCCCTGCTCAAGAAGGTACTTATACATGGGTAGGCACATCTAGCGATGGGGTATGGAAGGTTCGAAATGGTGAAGCAGAGAAGTTAGAAAACCTGCCGAGTGATGCAATTACCTCTCTTATGGAAAGCAGGCATGGAGTCCTTTGGATTGGAACAAGAGATGCCGGTTTGTTGCAAGTGTTTATGGGAGAGGTTACCCAATACTCCACCTCCACCGGGTTTACTTTTGAAGATATTACAGCACTGGCCCTTGATCATCGCACGGGAATCCTGTGGGTGGGCACGAGAGAGAAGGGCATCTATTCTATAGATGGCGAGGACATTCAACACTACTCTCAGGCAACGGGCCTACCCAGTAATAACATTTTGTCGTTGTTTGTAGATGCCGCCGGCTCTGTTTGGGTTGGCACGGATCAGTCTGGCCTGGCACGGATTACGTTCCAGTCTAAGGCGTCTCTATTAACAGGTGATTCCGAGAAAGCATTTAAGATCAGCTTCATGGATACGGAGCGCGGATTCTCGGGAGATGTAGTTAAAGCCATTTATTCGGACCACACAGGGAATATGTGGATTGGGACGGATGGCGGCGGGCTGAACATGCTGCAAGAAGGGAAGTTTTTGACCTACACATCTTATGAGGGATTGGTCGACGATTTCGTTTTCTCCATCCACGAAGATGCGTCCAAGGCAGTTTGGTTCAGTACCCAGAAAGGCGTCAGCCGTCTTAAAGATGGAGAGATCAATACCTTTACTGCCGAGCAAGGCCTGGCAATGGACTTTGTGACATCCGTTGATAGTTGGCCAGACAGTACCGTTTGGCTCGGTACCTACGGCGGCGGACTCAATCGGTACAAAGATGGGAAATTTTCTGTTCTTACCGACAAAGACGGCTTGCCAGACAATGGTATTTTTGCGTTGTATACGGATTCGAAAGGCGTGTTATGGATTGGGACCGGAGGGGGCGTTGCAACCTATCAAAATGGCATAACTCGAACGATCACCGAGGAAGACGGATTATCGAGCGATCTTGTGACTGTCATCATGGAGTCTAGAGACGGCTCGATGTGGGTGGGTACGTATAATGCCGGGTTGAATCGAGTACTGAACGATGAGATTATCCCCTTTACAGTAAAAGACGGACTCTCGAGTGATGCCGTTTTAGCCCTGTACATGGACGATGAGGACGTTATCTGGGTTGGTACCTATGGTGGGGGCCTCAATAGAATCGAGGATGGTGTTGTAACAACGTATTCAACCAAAGAAGGCCTTTACAATGACAACGTTGTTCAGATCCTTGAAGATCGGCAAGGTAATCTGTGGATGAGTTGTAACAAAGGGTTGTTCAAAGTTAAAAAAGATGAGTTGAACGCCTTCGCAAAAGGGGAAATATCTCGAATTAGTTCTGTTACCTTTGACAAATCCGATGGCCTGAAGAGTCCAGAGTTCAACGGAGGCATCCAGCCAGCGGGATGGGTAGGCCACGATGGCACATTCTGGTTTCCCTCTAGCAAAGGGGTCGCTGTTTTAAATCCAGAGGACATTCCATCAGACAAAAAACCACCTTCGGTAAGGATTGACAACCTAGTACTTGATCGTGACATGGTTGAGATTGAAGGCGAGTTGACGTTGGATCCAGGAGCCCATGATATCGAGTTTCATTATTTCGCTCTCAGCTTTGTTGCTCCTGAGAAAACAACCTATCGATACAAACTAGAAGGAGCTGACGAAGAATGGGTTGAAGCGGGACAGAGGAGAACGGCCTACTACACGAATCTTGATCCAGGCTGGTATACCTTCAATGTTGTAGCTGTAAACGGGGACGGAGTAGAAAGTGCCGAGCCCGCACAAATCTCGTTCTACTTAAAGCCTTATTTCTATCAGACAATCTGGTTTTACCTGGTCACTTTTTCTGCACTCGTCTTTTTCGGATACTTCATTTACAAAAGGCGAATGGCTCAAATGAGAGAGAAGGAAAAAGAGCTAGAACGCCTTGTTGAGGATCGAACGCGTGTCCTGGAAAAACGTACCGTAGATCTTCTTGAAACCTTGGAGCAAAACAAGGAGATCATGGGCATTACGTCGCATGATCTCAAGAATCCGCTGGGTGGTATTATTGGCCTTGCCGACATGTTGCTGGAGGATTTGCAAGATGCAAAATCTCTAACCGAACTGGATGAGAGTATAGAGAATGTGGAGTTGGTTAAGAATGAAGCAGAGCGCATGCTTCGAATCATCAAGGACCTACTTGATAAGCACAGAGAAGGCGGAGATACTATACTTAAGAAAGAGTTCGTAGATCTATTGACGCTGACCAACGATGTGCTTCGTTGGAACACCCAAAAGGCCGCTCAGAAGAACATAAACATTACCCTCTCAGAAGCGGGCGAGCAGATCGTGTTTGCAGATCCAGATGCCCTTCTAAGAGTGATCGACAACCTGGTATCCAACGCCGTCAAATACAGCCTACCTGGGCGCAGGGTATGGGTGACAATTTCTGAAGTTTATGGCGAAGTGCTGTTGCAGGTCTTGGACGAAGGCCCTGGGTTAACGAAAGAAGATCTCGGAAGGGTCTTTGGTAAAATGCAGCGCCTTAGTGCCAAGCCGACGGCTGGAGAGCATTCCACTGGGCTCGGTCTATATATTGTGAAGCAACTCGTTGAGGAGCATGGAGGTGAGGTTGGTGTAGATAGTGTATATGGTCAGGGCGCCACCTTCTGGTTTAAACTTCCTCTCTATGACGGACCTAATGGTGTGTTGAAAAAGAAAGCGTCGTCGTCAACCAAGTTGATTGAAGTTAGCTAGTAGACTGTTATCAGAAGGCGGCTTCTGATTGTGTTTGTTGTTCGGTGTTTGTTGTTTGGGGTTGGATCTTTTTCATGATTTCGATGCAGGCTTCCAGGCTTTCTACATCTTGTACGATGGCTCGGAGTCTGCCTTTTTTGTTTTCCTTTAGTACATAGCGGCGGGTCAGGCCGTTTAGGTCTTTGATCATCGGTTGGAAAAGGACTTCATAGAAATAGGGGTCTGCGTTCGTGAGGGGTAATTCCAGGAAGAGGCGTTTGTTTTTGAAAACGATCTTATGCAGGCGAAGGGTAAGAGCCAGGTTACGCAGTGAGGTAGCCATCAATACATTGCGTACTTCACGAGGGAGTGGTCCAAAACGATCTTCAATTTCTTTTTTCATCTCATCGATCGCTTGTTGTTCATTTGCCTCGCTAAGGCGCCGGTACACATTGAGGCGTTCGACATTGTTTGATAGATAAGAGTCTGGGATATAGGCATCTTCTTCGACATCAATGACGGTGTCGCTCGGAGGGGGAGGAGTAACATCGGAGAACAACTCACTGAATTCTTCGGAGCGTAACTCCTGCACGGCTTCATCGAGGATCTTGTGATACGTCTCGTACCCTACGTCCACAATGAATCCGCTCTGCTCGGCTCCGAGCAAGTTACCTGCTCCGCGGATGTCCATGTCTCTCATGGCAATGTGAAAGCCGCTTCCCAGGTCACTGAATTCCTCGACGGCCTGGAGGCGTTGTTTTGCTTCCGCGGTTACGCTGTGTATTGAAGGGACCAAAAGGTAGCAAAAGGCTTTCTGGTTCGATCGCCCTACGCGGCCCCTGAGTTGATGAAGGTCAGAGAGTCCAAAGTGGCCGGCCTGGTTGATGATTATCGTATTTGCGTTGGCTACGTCCACACCATTCTCGACAATATTGGTACTGACGAGGACGTCAAACTCATGTTTGATGAAGCCCGACATGACCCGTTCGAGTTCAGCCGGCTTCATCTGTCCGTGACCAATGAGCACACGCAGGTTTGGAATGAGCATCCGAATAGTGTCTGCGATTTCTTCAATGTTATGGACTCGATTATGGACGAAGAACACCTGGCCCCCCCGGTTGATCTCATGTAAAATGGCATCCCGAATCAGGTCCTTGTCGAACGTGTGAATCTCCGTTTGAATCGGTTGCCGGTTGGGGGGCGGTGTCGAAATGATGGATAGATCGCGTGCTCCCATCAAAGAAAACTGCAGGGTTCTCGGGATAGGGGTAGCTGTTAGTGATAGGGTATCAACCTCTGCACGGAGGGAACGAAGCTTCTCTTTTGCGGCAACACCGAACCGTTGCTCTTCATCAATAATGAGTAGTCCTAAGTCTTTAAAAGCTATGTCTTTAGATAAAAGGCGATGAGTACCTACTACAATATCAACATCTCCCTTCTCAAGAGCCTTTAGCGTTACTTTTTGTTCTTTGGTAGAACGGAATCTAGACAGTTCATCAACCCGGATCGGGTACTGACCCAGGCGCTTGGTAAATGTCTTTTGATGTTGGGACGCGAGTATCGTTGTGGGGACAAGCACCGCCACCTGTTTGCCTTCTTGCGCAGCCTTAAATGCGGCTCGAACAGCGATCTCCGTCTTGCCAAATCCAACATCTCCACAGACAAGGCGATCCATCGGGACGGCTTGCTCCATGTCTCTTTTAACTGCCTCTGCTGCCGACCGTTGATCCGGGGTGTCCTCGTATTGGAACGAGGCTTCCAGCTCTCTTTGCCACAGGGTGTCCTCTGGGTAAGAATGTCCCTTGGAGGCTTTCCTTTTTGCATAGAGTTTAATGAGGTCCCGGGCGATATCCTTGACGCGCCGTTTTGTCTTGGACTTTGTTCGTTCCCATTGCCCGGACCCGAGTTTGGTTAGCCGGGGTTGGTGTCCTTCCTTGCCGGTGTATTTGTGGAGCTTGTAGAGTGCGTTAACGTTGACGTACAGAACGTCATTGTCTCTGAAGAGCAACCGGACGGCTTCTTGTTGTTTTTCTCGTACAACGATTTGCTCCAAGCCTGCAAACTTGCCGACCCCGTAGTCGATGTGCACGATATAGTCGCCAGGGGATAGGCTGCGCAATTCGCGAAGGCTAATGCCGCCATACTTTTTCTTTTGCTTGCGTGCGGTAGGGCGGTGGAAGCGATTGAATATCTGGTGATCCGTAAACAGGGCAAGGCCCAACTCTGGAAGGATAAATCCCTGGTGAATACTCTCAACCTTGAGCGTCAGCATGCGTTGTTCGATTTCCTCTTCCAGGAGCTCATGCAGCCGCGCTTCCTGGCCTCTGCTGTCGCACAATATGGTGGTTTCTATCTGCCTGCTATGGTACTCACTAAGGGTGTCTTTTAGCAGTGCTATGCTGCTGTTGAAAGAGGGCTGAGGTTTGGCATCGATGTGAATAAATTTGTCCGCCTGGCTGGAGGACAGGGAGCCGAAGTCAATCAGGTTAAAAGAGAGGAAGATGGATTCGAAAGTGGCCGCATCGAGGTATTGTTTGTTGGGTGCGAGGATCGTGGCGGCATCGACAATATCCTGCTCCAGAAGGTGTTTATGATTCTCTTCAGACGCCGCAAAAAGGAGCTGGGCTTTTTCGAGGAGCCGGCCCCTGTCGAAGGTGACGAGGGTTGTTTGTGAGGAGAAATAGGAGAATACTGTATCGAGTTGGTCTGCCTGAGCGGTGCGGCCATCGTCTTCCTTTAGCTTGTTTATGTTGATGGCTGCCGTATCGAGGTTCGGGACCAATCGGGCCGTTGTAAGGCGGCTAACAGACCGTTGGGAATGCCTGTCGAATTCTCTGATGGAGTCGATTTCATCACCGAAAAACTCGATCCGTATCGGGTAGGAGCCGGCATAAGGGAAGACGTCGAGGATCCCCCCGCGCAGGGCCATTTCTCCAGGCTGGCTGACGAACTCCACGTGTTTAAAGGATTGCTCTGCAAGGCGACCCATGAGATCCTGTAGAGAGATCGCTTGTCCGGTGGAGATGAGTTGTGTTTCCTGTTGAATGTTCGATTGGTCGAATACGTACTCATAAGCCGCTTCGAGGCTCATGACCAGAATGCCACTGAAGTTTTCTGTGAGTTGCTGGAGCACGTCTGTACGAGCGATAACAGCAGTGGGGTCCACAAGTTGTTCGGGGTCATACGGTTTGTGCCCAGAAGGAGGGAGGAGCACAGGGTTGCTTCCAAGCTGCTCAAGATCACTCGCCAGATAAGCTGCTTCTTCTGTCGTAGACGTGATGCATACGAGTGAATGCGCTGGACTGGAAGCTTCCATTGCCTCCTGAAGTCCACTCAAAACAAACGCAGGCAGAGAGCCTGTTGCACCTCGTACATACATGGACTCGGCACCCCTTACGGCGTGTTCTTGCCCATGCGCTTCGTTCAGCCATGCAGAAAGTTCTCTGAGTGTAGGGGTCTCAAATATACGTTGTTTGGTCAGGTTTAGGGACACGGCTGGATGTTTCGGGTTTCGAGTTTCGGGTTTCGTGTTGGTTGCGTGTTAAAGGCTGCGAACACGAAACCAACCAAATAAACCATGATGGTTTATAGGGCTGTATAAGCACAGAAGGCCGTAACACTTTTTTTCAGTGTTACGGCATGTCTTTTTAAGTTCAATGAGGGCTATTGGTAAAGGCGTTATTCATTAAAGAATTACGGCAGCAAAAGAGTTATTACAATAAAGATTACCACTGTAAAAGAATTACCAAAAGCTATGGCTTAACGACACTGAAGGGGAATAGGTTCTGGAGTGTTCCACGTGGAACAATGCCACTCGATCTTCTCATCTCCACAAGGCAGTGTTCCACGTGGAACAATTGCTCTTAGATGGGCTTGTGGTCAGTGTTTTTAGATGGTCAGTATCGTTAAGTGGTACCTTGAACCAATGTTGGTTTCTTGTTTCTCGTTGTCTCTGCGCTAAACCAGCTTATCAACAAGAAACAAGAAACGAGATACCAGAAACCGATCAACCAGCAATCGCCTTCCTGACGAATCCGCCTGAGCTCTCCAGGCGCTCCTGAGCTTCTTCTTTGGACATGTTTGCCAGTATCATTACCAGGGCTGTTTTAACGTGCCCTGAGGCCTCCTGGAGCGCGTCTGAGGCTTGTTCGTAGTCGATGCCTGTAATCATCATTACCGTGCGTATAGAGCGCTCTACGAGCTTCTTGTTCGTCATCTGCAGATCTACCATCATGTTCTCGTAGACTTTGCCCATCTGCACCATGGCTGTAGTCGTTATCATGTTGAGGACAAGCTTTTGGGCTGTACCGCTTTTCATGCGCGTCGAGCCCATAATGACTTCAGGGCCTACAACAGGGCACATTGCAACGTCGACGTCAAGCGTGAACGTTGATCTGGGGTTGCAGGTAATGAATAAGGTTTTGCAGCCTATCTTGCGCGCATGTTTTACGGCTCCAACAACATAAGGTGTTCGACGGCTAGCAGCGATTCCGCATACAACATCGGCTGATGTAACGCCTGCTTCCTGTAGAGCAACCACGCCGTTTTCTTCTTTGTCTTCAGCGCCTTCCTTTGATTTGAACATGGCCTGAGGGCCGCCGGCGATCAGGCCTTGCACCATCTCTGGAGGAGTACCGTAGGTAGGAGGGCATTCAGAGGCATCCACAACGCCCAGGCGTCCACTTGTACCGGCGCCTGCATAGAATAGCCTGCCGCCATTCTTAAATGCCTCAACTACGATTTCTACAGCCTGCGTGATATAAGGGATTTCTCGGCGCACGGCTATGGGGACCAGGTGATCCTCAGTATTGATTACCTCTAGGATTTCCCGAATACTCGAATTGTCAAATTGAGCAGATGCCGGGTTTCTCTGTTCGGTTGCAAGGGATTGGATTTCTTTAAATAAGGCAGATTCAGACATGGGTGTAGGGTATCAAGATTCTTTTGATCGCACTAAATGAACGAGGCTGGAACGGTACTTTGGTTGTTCGGATCCGAGGGGTATATTGTGGGTAATCAAATAGCATCCTGTCGGGTGCTATTTGATTGTTTCGCGTTTCGTGTTGGTTTCGAGTTATTGACTTGAAAACACGAAACGAACCCGAAACACGAAACGCGAAACACGAAACCGAATTCCGCCATGTACATCAAGACCGTTCAGTTGTTGTCGTTTCGGGCGCATGCCGATACAACGATTCGCTTTGCTCCTAAGGTGAATCTGATATATGGTGCGAATGGGGCTGGCAAGACGAATGTGTTGGAGGCCATACATTACCTTGCGTTGTCGAAAAGCTTTCTTTCTTCGAAAGATGTGTATGCGCTAAGAAAAGGAGCGCCTTTCTTTGAGGTGAATGGGGAGCTGTCTGGCACCAAGCGGCCGGCGTTTACGGCTCGCATTGCGTACGTTCCTGAGGAAGGGAAACGGATCTTTGTGAATCAAGCGCCCCTTGAAAAACTGTCCCACATTGTCGGTGTCATTCCTGTTGTTGTCTTTGCGCCTTCCGATCATGCGCTCACCTCCGAAGGTCCTGAAGTTCGCCGGCGATTCTTGAACAATATTCTCAGCCAGGCCAAGCCGTCGTATCTCGAAGACATCATGCAGTACAAGCGGATCCTGAGGCAGCGGAATGTGCTATTAACAACGTATCGAAAAACCCGCGTACTGGCACGGGATGTCTTGGCGTCCTGGGACGCCGAGTTGATCTCTGTAGGCAGCCGGGTCATTCTACGGCGGCAGCAGTTTATTGATGTATTCAAGGCCCACATGCTAGAGGCGTATGCGCGCATTGATGCAGCGGGAGAGTCGCCCTCTATTGCTTACCAGACAATCGGTGCTTTTGATGAGGGCGTAAGCATTGAACAGATTCGAGATCGGTTTGCGGCTAAGCTTAAACAGGTGGCGCGGCGAGAGCTTGATTCTGGACGCACCCTGGTTGGGCCTCATCGCGACGAACTGCTCTTTGGTATCAATGGGTTGGATGTCCGCCGGTATGCATCGCAAGGGCAGCATCGGACGTTTGGAATGGCATTGAAACTGGCTCAGTATTTCTACCTTTTGTCTGAGCTTGATGATGTGCCTGTGTTATTGCTCGATGATTTATTTGGCAACCTGGACGCTGATCGTACCCGCGTATTTCTTGAACTCCTCCAGACGGACCTCGTGGGCCAAAGTATTATCACTGCGGCTAATCGATCTGTATTTGACGAGTCTATCGACTTTGGTTCTGCAATGCACCAGGCTATCCAGATTGAATCGGGAAGCGTTGTTGAATCCGATGAGTATTCCTTATTGCAAAAAGGAAATGATTAGAAAAATAGATTATACTTATATTCTCTTAGACTGTACGGTGTGTAACGCTCTCACCGTGTGACCCCATGTTTAGGTTTACATATTTTGCACATGTTTCTTGGTTCAAATAAATCTGACGCTTTATTTGAACTGTTTCGTGTTCCGAGTTTCGAGTTTCGTGTTGGTTTCGAGTTAGTGTACCGAAAGCCAGAAACAAACCCGGAACGCGAAACCCGAAACACGAAACCAACCAGATTCATCTGGTTGTAAAGAAGGATTTATTCCCGGCCCAGTAACCTGTTTAAAATTTAAAACGTTAGATTAATTACCTAACAAAGTATCAGCAATCAATTATGAAGGATAATACGTTTTTATCGAAGTGGAGAACTCGAGTACTGTGGTGCGTAGTCGTTTTGATGAGTGTACCTATGGCTGGGTGTGTGTCCTTTGAGGAGAGCTTGGTTTCGGGCCGGAAGCGAGCCTATGGATACACCTGGCAGCAGGAAGTTCAGATTGGCCAGGAAGCCGATCAGCAGATCGTTGCTCAGTATGGATTATATGATGATCCAGAACTGGCTGCTTACGTAGACCGCCTTGGGCAAGAACTCCTTGCGGTGAGCCATCTCCGGCGTGAAGATACGCCAGCAGAAATGCGAAGTACTCCATTTACATTCAGAGTTCTTGATAGCCCCGTCGTAAATGCCTTTGCTTTGCCCGGAGGCTACATTTATATCACAAGGGGTATCCTGGCTCATCTTGACAACGAAGCGCAGTTAGCGGTCGTTCTAGGGCACGAAATCGGGCACGTTGTTGGGCGGCACGGTTCAACACGGGCTGCCTCTCAGCAATTGGGTCAGGCTGGCGTCGTATTGGGCGCTGTTGTGGCCCAGGGTGTTATGGGTGGTACAGCAGGGCAAGATGTGTTAGAGACTGCAGGTACGGGTGTTGGTTTGCTCTTCCTAAGCTGGGGCCGCGATAACGAACGGGAGTCTGATCGGCTGGGTGTTGAGTACAGTGCGATGAAAGGATACGAAGCCGGCGAAGGTTCTGAATTCTTCCGGTCCTTGAAGCGAATTGGTGAGCAGGCAGGCGCAGGCAGTATTCCCAATTTCATGTCGACCCATCCTGATCCTGGTGAGCGCGAGTTGGAGATTCAGCGTATGGCTTCTGGCTGGAAGCAAGAGCTTACGATGAACAAGATTGCTCGAAATGAATACCTGGCACTGGTCGATGATATTGTAGTCGGTGAAGATCCTCGTCAGGGTTACACCGAAGGCAATACCTTCTACCATCCAACTCTGAAATTCCGATTCCCGGTACCCTCTGGATACCAGGTTGTTAACCAGCCTACTCAGGTGGTTCTTGTTGAGCCGAATCAGAAAGCCATCATCGTGTTCTCCATTGCTTCCGATGCAAGTTCAGCCCAAGACGCCGGGACAAAATTCGCTGCCCAAGAAGGGGTCAGTGTATTACAACAAGGTGGAACTACGGTGAATGCGCTCAAGGCATACGATGTACTGGCTAACGTAACGGATCAGCAGGCCAATGAATTTCAATTGATCTCACGGCACGTAGAATATGGAGGCAACGTATATTCGTTCTTGTCCTATTCAGCCAAAGCCGATTTCGACACGTACCAAACACCGTTTTACTCAACCCTGAACGGCTTTGCAAGGCTAACTGATCAGAGCAAGATCAATGTGTCTCCATACCGCCTGGATGTGACTACCACAAACCGGGCTGGAACGTTTAGTTCGTTCTTGCCGAACCCGCTACCACGTGGATTCACAGCTGAAGATCTTGCGATTATCAACCAGGTAAACCTCAATGATCAAGTTCCTCAAGGAGCAAGATTGAAAATCCCACGTTGATTGGCTATATGCTTAAAAAACATGCACTTATGCAGGTGGATGCATTTACGGATCATCCACTCGGCGGTAACCCTTGTGCAGTAGTGTTTGAATGCGGAGACATGGATGCGGCGTTGATGCAAGCCGTCGCGTTAGAGATGAATCTTTCGGAAACGGCGTTCGTGATGGACTCAGCGAACGCCGATTTTCGTGTACGGTATTTTACGCCTGCCGAAGAAATCCCGCTGGCGGGCCATCCAACAATCGCAACAACCTACGCGCTTGTCCAATCCGGGCGTGTTCGCCTGACTGAAGGCAAGATGTCGATTACGTTGGAGCTGAATGTTGGCCCTATCAATGTCGACATCTTTAGTAAAGAGGGTACGATCAGTCGGATTGTGATGACGCAGAAAAAGCCGCAGTTTTTGATGAAGCACGATCCAGAGTACGTGTTCCCCTTATTTGGCCTTTCATCAGACGATCTTATTCCTGGAGTACCCATCCAAACAGTGAGCACGGGTACCCCTCAACTTATGATTCCAGTAAAGGATCATGAGGCCTTGAGGAAAATTGCTGTGGATACACAAGGGCTTGCATCCTACAGGGACAAGGCCGCCTTTTTTAGTGTGCATTTGTTTGCGATGGCAGGAGTTACAACGGATGGCTCTACGTTTGCCAGGCACTTTGCTTCGCCGCCAGATATTTTCGAGGATCCCTTTACGGGTTCGGCCACCGGTGGGATGTCTGCTTACATTTGGCACTATGGGCTCATTGATACCTCGACGTTTATTGCAGAGCAGGGCCATTGGATGAACCGGCCCGGGCAGGCTTATGTTGAAGTCGTCGGGCCTGCTGAAGACATTGAGAGTGTCCGTGTTGGAGGGAATGCTGCGCTCATCATGACAGGCGAGTTGCTTGTTTGATCTAAACACAAACCAATAAAGGGCTGCTGGAATGCAAACCTATGCGAATGCGCTTCTTGTTGCGATTCCATTTTTCATGGTGTTGATTATCGCTGAAACGCTCTATGGCGTGTTCACCAAGAGGCAGACCTTCAACAACCTGGATACGATCTCTAGTTTGAGCTCAGGAGTCACTAACGTTGTGAAGGACTCATTGGGACTGGCTATCGTAATCATATCTTACCCATTTTTGGTGCAGTACCTGTCCTTGTTTCAAATTGAAACGACCTGGCTCCTGTATCTGGTTGGGTTTATTGCTATCGACTTTGCCGGGTACTGGTCACATCGTTTAAATCACAGCGTAAATCTGTTCTGGAATAATCATGTGATTCATCATAGCAGCGAAGAATTTAATCTTGCCTGTGCCCTTCGTCAGTCCATTTCAAACATCATTGGGATATACTCCCTCTTTTTGATTCCAGCAGCTGTATTGGGTGTGCCTCCTGAAGTCATTAACATCATTGCACCAGCCCATTTATTTCTTCAGTTCTGGTATCACACGCAACACATCCCAAAGATGGGCCTATTGGAATACGTGATCATCACACCATCCCAGCACCGCGTTCATCATGCGATTAATCCGGAATACCTGGACAAAAACCTGGGCCAGATCTTTCCCTGGTGGGACCGGATGTTTGGGACGTTTCAAGAGGAATTGGATGACGTAGAACCCGTCTATGGAATAACACGGCCGGCTCAAACGTGGAATCCGATCCGAATAAATTTTCAACATATCGGCTTATTGATCAAAGACGCATGGCGGGCGCAAAGCCTAAAAGACAAGCTGCGTATCTGGTTTATGCCGACGGGATGGCGGCCGGCAGACGTGGCAGAAAAATACCCCGTACACAAAATTGATGATGTGTACAACTTTAAGAAATACCAGACGCAGGCATCGAGTCTGTTTGTAGCGTGGTCATGGTTTCAGTTTGTGATGATCACCGTCTTGCTGTTGTATATGTTGTATGGACTTACAGACATCGGTTTTCCGGGGCTCTCCTACTACGGAGCACTCATTTTCGCAAGTATCTATGGGTTTACCTCTGTGATGGATAGGCTGCAAAGCGGGGTTTGGATGGAGGTGCTTGTGGGCATCGCAGGCCTTTCAATCATTTTGTATACGGGTGACTGGTTTGGACTGAGTCAATCACTACCCTTCGGTGTATTTATAGTAGGGACCTACTTTGCGCTTACTGCGCTCTCTGCTCCGTTGATTGATAGATATCAACGTACGAGAGATCAAGAGAGCGAGGTTGGTATTCGTGCACAAGGTATCTGATAAACTCGACTAAATTACACTACCCTGCTATGTGGAAGTATACTGGAGTACAAAGGCCTCCTTTTGCGATTGAGCCGCAGGAGGGGCAAGAATCTGTTTGGGATTATCCCCGCCCGCCCGCATTGGTTAAAGATCACCGGCTCGTTGAGGTGAAGCACGAGGATGTCTTGATTGCTAGCACATTGCAAGCCTATCGCGTACTGGAAACAGCCAGCCCTCCAACCATTTACATACCGCCCCAGGATGTGGATATGGATAAACTGGTCGAGATCATGGGACGCTCTTTTTGTGAGTGGAAAGGACAGGCAAGCTACTGGGGAATAAAAGAGCGTCGTAGAAATGGGGCCATAGGGTGGAGTTACAAGAACCCCAATCAAGCCTTTGCTGAGATCAAAGACTACATGTCCTTCTATCCGGGTCGAGTATCCTGTTTCATAGATGAAGAACAAGTACGCCCTCAACCCGGCGGCTTTTACGGCGGATGGGTAACAAACGAGATTGTCGGCCCCTATAAAGGAGAGACTGGACGGGGTGGGTGGTGATTCAATCCAAAATGCTTTTTGGATTGGTTTGGGGTTTGTTGTTTGGCGTTTGTGGTTTCTATGTTTTAACTCGAAACAAACCCCGAACGACAAACCCCGAACCCCAAACCACCCAGCGAATGGAATTCGATGGGTGTTAGATACCAAGCACCCCTTTCGAAATATGCATGGTGACGAGGTAGTGCGGCATGTCTACTACTTCTGCGATTATTAGGTTGGCGGCTAGTGAGGCGAGCATGTAGGCGTCTACTCTTGAGAGGCTGTGGACTTCAACCAGGTAGTCAACCATGTACTCTGTTGCTTTCTTTGCAGCTTCGTCGAGGGATTCTCCGAAACCCGTTACTGCATAGTAGTCATCCGTTTCGTATTGGGGTTCATCGATACTACGTTCGCCCTTGATAAGGTTTAACTCGTACACAAACCGCATAGGCGCTTCGATGGCCGTTCCACATACTTCGCCAAGGCCTTGCACGGCATGCGCATCACCGATTGAGAACAGGGCGCCTTCTACGAATACCGGGAAGTAGACGGTAGTGCCTTTAACCATGTGTGGGTCGTCCATATTGCCTCCGTTTGCTCTTGGAGGGATGGTGTTCAGCATCTCGCTTGTTGCAGGCGCAACACCCATTACACCGGGAAATGGATTGAGGGGGATATTGATTCCCTCAGCGAATTCAATCGACGTCTTGTCTTTTCCGAGTTCAAACGTTTTGAGAGCGGGCTCCGTAAACTGGTCCGCGAGAAAACCAAATCCCGGGACAATAGCCTGCCATCCCCAATCACCCATTTCAATATCATGCAAGGTCACTGCCAGGATGTCTCCCGGTTCAGCTCCTTCTACATACACGGGGCCAGTAAGGGGATGTATCGGTTCAAAGTCCAGGGTTGAAACGTCTTCTACTGTTGAGGCCAATGAAAATTGATTGTCCGAGGCATCTTTCGTACTTGCCTCAATAACGGAACCTGATGGAACCGTAAGAATCGGTGGGATGGCGCTGCTGAACTTGTTGTGGGTTTGATCAGTGGTTATCGTGAAGTCAGGTTCGGGGATTGTTGAAGCCTGTACATCTTCTTGATCTTGGGATTCATTGCCGGTAGTAGCTGTGCACGCAGCAGCAAAAACCAAAATGAACAATAATGTTAGAATGTGCCGCATAAAAAGGCGCTCCAGAATGAGTGGGATAAATAACCCTTTTAAAATACTTTTTGGATGTACTACGTGCAACTAAGAGCGTTACAGGGTACTCAAGTACTCGATCACATCTCTGATTTCATCCGGTTCAAGAACGATTCCCATCGGCGGCATTGAGGACATTTCACCTGGGTAGCCTTCAGCCATCGTTTTGCTTGGTTGGATGAGAGATTCTAGCAAATAGGAGCGGTCTGCTTTAGAGCCAATGCCTTGAAGGTTAGGCCCCACATTGCTGCCTTCTCCCTCATTTATGGCGTGGCAGCGGATGCACTGCGCTGCAGGGTGGTTTTGGAAGATATCGGCTCCACGCTTTGCATTGCCGCCGTATAAGGTGAGCGCCAAAGCGGCATCGGTAGATGTTTCGTAGTCCTCAGGCAACAGATCGTGTTTTACTGCAGCTGAGTACACATCGAGCTGAGTACTGGGATCGAGGGTGTTATCGGTCAATTCGGAAACCCAGGGCTGCAGTAGTTTTTTCGAGTCGTTGGAGTTTTCCTCTGCAAGAAGGGAAAATGCGCGTTGGCGTTCAAGCGTTGAGGTGCTTTGTTCAAGTACAGTACTGATTCTACTTAGTCCCCGCTTTTTGTCCAGCTGCATGGCGAGAGTCATCGCTTCAACACGCAATGAATCGCTGGCACTATCAAAGGCGCGGGCAAATGCTTTTTTCGCCTGCCTTTTTTGAGGGGCAAGTAACTGCAAGGCTTCTATGCGTTCGATGGCAGGCCGCGATTCATCATTGAGGATGTCGCCCAACAATGCCGGGTCCAGGTTAATATCGTAGGCATCGACGATGTCGAAAACCGCGCTGTTCACTTCTGAGGAATTAGATGCCAGCAAGGCAGGTAGATGTGACTCGACTATGGGCGCAAGGGTTTTCCCGTCTCGTTCCGGAATAATTCTATACCTGCGTTCAACGCGATCTAAAACCGGAGGCTTTTTCCATGTGTATACGATGTCGAGCGCTTCTTGCCTGAGGTAGGCTGGGTTTGAGTCGCTGGAGGCGAATTGTAAGACGCGTTCCAACGACTGAGCACCGCCCAACCGTAGGTTGGCGTTTAACGCTCGGCGAAGGAGCCCCTCATTGTCTGTATGTGGCGTCTCGTTTAATAGAGCCGCGAGGAGCGGCATGGCTTCCTGGATCCCATAGTCATCGTGGATAGCCCGTGCTGCTTCCAGGGCAACGAGCCCGTCCGCGTCGTTCAAGAATGTTGACACGGCTGGGTTTTGCAACCGGCGCAAAGCTACAACAGCTGTTCTTCTCACTGCTCGTTCGGGATGCCTGGCCATATTGGTAAGGACATCTACATTCCCTATGCCTGCAAGGGCGGTCGCAGCCGCATGGCGGATGAATGGATCGGTGTTGTTGTTTTCGATGATCAGTTTCGTGATGGCCAGCAAACTAAAATCAGTACCCATTTTAGCGAGTGCCATTAATGCATGGAAGCTGACTTGCGGGTTTTTCCCTTGAATCAAGTACACCAACTGCCGCTCGCGGTCAGTGAACAGGTGCGGCGCCTCAAGGACGAGCCGGCACGCCTGGATTCGGATTTGTGGGTCAATGTCTCCCAGTAGTTCGGCAATCGAAAAAGGAGTCACATCTGTACTGGTCCGGATGATCTGGCCAATGCCCCACATACTATGGACCCTGGCAAGCCTATTGGTAGCGTTTTGAGCGGTAAAAATGAGCCGGCCTAATTCATTCCTCTCTACCAACTCGAACTGTGCGTCAAGACGGACCCGCTGGTCCGGGTAAGAGAGCAATTCAGTCAGTTGGTCGATCGATCGCCCGTTCATTCCCGTTTCGATGAGCTTTTGGGTGCTGTCGCGAAGTGGGTGTCGCTTTGCCTCTTCAACGTCAACACGGACGATGGCTCCTTCCTCGGTAGGCTCCCAGTTGCCGGCCCAGTCTGCAATGAACAGGCTGCCGTCGGGAGCAAAGCTCAGTCCTGTAGCCATGAATCCTTCGTGGAAGGTAGATTCATTGTTCATTTTGAACGAAGCACCCGATGGGACCAATTCAAAAGAGGTTATGAGTTTTCCGGGGAAATGAGTGAGGAAGTAATGGTTCTTGTATTCAGGAGAGAGCGCAGTACCTGGATTACGAGTAAAACCGGCCGGCCCATCGGAGTAATTCTGAAGGGTTGGAGTGATATAAGCAGCCTGCTCGTCAAAATGTGGAATAGACAGGTCCTCATCCATCCAGGGGTTGTAGGCCGGCAGTTTTTGTTCGCTGGCCCATTGGTTGGTGTGATTATATTGCCAGTTGATGCGCCATCCTGTGTCGCTGTGTTGGGTTACATACACAAGACGTTCTCTCTCTCCTTTAAAGTCGCCGTCGTTGTCTACGCAAAAGAGGTTGCCGTAGGTGTCGAAGGAGAGCTCCTGGCAATTTCGTAATCCATGAGCGAAGACTTCGAAGTTAGAGCCATCTGGTTCACTCCGCATGACGACGCCCTGGTTCGGGTAGAAAAAGTGCTTGCCTTCTTTTGAGGTTATATTGATTCCTTTATCTCCAACGGACCAATAGATTCTGCCATCGGGGCCAACGGTAAGGCCGTGAAGGTCGTGGCCGCCCTGTCCGATATGAACACCGTGCCCGGTAATGAGAACCTCCCTCCTCTCGGCAGTCCCATCATTGTCCTCATCACCAAGTAGCCAGAGATCAGGGATCGCTGTAAAGTAAACGTTGTCATTAAACCAAAGGACTCCGCCGGCTGTCCCGGTTACTTCGGTATTAAAGTTTTCAGCGAATACAGAGGCCTTATCTGCCACCCCATCCCCGTCCGTATCTTCTAATAAATTAATGCGCTCCGTTTTGGCTTGAAGGTCTACCCAGTTTTTTATACCATCCCCATTATAGTCTTTCATCCAGGAGTGAACAATGCCGTTCGCAGGGTCCAGGTATTCTTTTAATAGTTCTCTGCGTTGTTCAACTGATTCAAGTGAATAATCCAGCGCAGGCCATGGAATGGGTTCCAGGCCTTTCATATTGCGCACATCGAGATCGGTAGATTTTCGCCGATTCGCTTCACTTACATATAGGCGCCCTTGACGGTCGTGGCTAATCGCTACAGGGTTTTTTAGGAAAGGTTGTTTTGCCCAAACTGTTATCTTTAAGTCTGGAAGTTCAGGATTTCTTTTTTGAAAGCCTGTAAGTAGAATGAGAATAGCCAGGCAGGCAACACTCAGCACGGGGCCGGTGAATGAACGTAGCATGCTTTTTGCAATTAAGCTTTTGAATCGTACATGGTGGATTACAAAGCTTAACAGAAAATAAAATCATGCAGTTCCACCATGTGACCTCATAAATAGTAAAGTTGTCTTCTTTTACAAATATGATCTAATTGCTTCACAGTTTTATGGTGTTACTTCGAACAAGTGTCTTTTTATCGCTGTGGTTGATGCTCCCCCACTTCGTGTTTGCCCAGGGGACTGGGAATAGCATGATATCGGGACGGGTTATCGATGCGCAAAGCGGTGAGCCCTTGGCTGGAGTACACGTTTTTTTGTCCAGCCGCCTCCAGGGAACGACGACCGATGCAGAAGGGAAATACAAAATTGGCGAGTTAACCCCAGGGTCATACAAGGTAGTTGCCTCGATCATCGGTTACATATCTGCATCCCAGGAGGTGCAGGTACGCGAATTTCAAGATGTTCGCATGGAGATACCTCTGGAAGCCGTTGTATATGAGCTCGATGGGGTTGAAGTTACAGATACCCAGCCAAAAGAATGGAAAAAGCAACTTAAGGAATTTACCGAGCGCTTTTTGGGCAGTTCTGGGAATGCGAAAGAGAGCGAGATTTTAAATCCCTATGTATTGAGTTTCAAGGATAACGGGACGCTCTTTGAGGCATTGGCTTCTGAACCGTTAGAAATAGAAAATAGAAGTTTGGGATACCATGTGACGTTTGTTCTCGACTATTTTCTCTATAACGAATCCGAAGACAAAAGCTACACGAATGGTACCTGGTACTTTGAAGAGCTTGAGCCTAAAGATGAAGAAGAGCGGCAGGAATGGGAGGGCCGGCGTGAAGTGTCGTTCAAGGGGTCTTTGCAGCATTTGTTATGGGCCATGGTGAATGGCAAAATCGAAACGGAGGGGTTTTCAATTCTCCGGGATTACAGTGAAGGGCAGGAAGGCCCTGAGATTTTTCTTCACAGGTATCACCCGGTCAATGTGAATGACATCATCAGTGAAACGGAAGTGGCCTATGAGTTCGAAATGACGTTTGATGATTTTATTCGTGTGTACTATTTGAGGGCAGGTGAGAAAGGGAGAATCTTCAAAAAAGTGCTGATCCCATCAGAGCAACTCTCTTATTTAAAGACCACGGGCGAAAAGATTGTCGTCCATGAGTCGGGGTATATGTATGGCTCAAGGGTTGAGTCAGGAAACTTGCTCGTTTATGGTCACTTGGCGAGCCTGGGTGTGGCCGATTTATTACCCCAAGAATATGCGTTGATCAGGTCGAACTGAACCCACTCTATAAATCCGAGGCGTTCGAAGAGCAAAACGACTGTGCAGACAAGAACCTGGGTGTCTGTTTCGTTGTATTGTTCTAATGGGTATGAAGAAAACACATATCGTGCTGATTGGGTTATTCGCAGCGGTTATCCTTGTGATGTTGGGATGTGAGTTTACCCGAATGGCTGGATTCAATGCTAAAGAGGCGCCACCATATCATATCGTGGGGTATGCGAGTGGTTCAGCAGATGTGAAGGTCAATGACGCAGATAGGCTTACCCATATCATTTATGCTTTTGCACGCATTGATGAAAGTGGGGCATTCTATTTTCCGAACCCAGAAGCACCGGCGCATATCAAACGGCTCGTTCAGTTAAAATCTGAGACTCCTTATCTCAATGTATTGGTTTCTATCGGTGGATGGGGAGCGGACTACTTTTCAGATGCTGCATTAACCGAGGATTCCAGAGCGGCATTTGCTGAACAGGTAGAGGAATTAATCACTGCTCACTCCCTTGACGGAGTAGACATTGATTGGGAATATCCAGGCCAACCGGGACCAGGGATTGCGTATCGCGAAGAAGACAAGGCCAATTTCACACTGCTTCTAAAGGCCGTCCGGGATCGCCTGGATAAAATGGGTGATTCAAGAGGGCGCAGGTTTTCCGGGTATATATTAACGATTGCTGCAAGCGATAGTAAAACGTACCTGGAGAAGACCGAAATGGATACCCTTCACCATTTCGTGGATCACATCAATCTGATGTCCTATGATTTTTACACTGATGGTTCAGAGACAACAGGGCATCACACTGGATTGAATAAATCGAGCGCCTCCATAAACGCAGAGCGTACAGCACAGGCTGGTATAGAACGATATTTAGCCGCCGGTGTGCCACCTGAAAAAATTGTAATGGGTGTCGCATTTTATGGGCGGAGTTGGGAAGGAGTTGTAGATGAAAATAATGGATTGTATCAGAAGTACGATTCCTTTCGAGGAGCCTTTGGATACGGCTATATAACGGAGTTGCTTTCAGACGAGTATGGATTTGAGCGTCATTGGGACGAAGAGGCCAAGGCACCCTACTTGTGGCATCCCGATTCTTCGATATTCATCTCTTATGAAGATCCTGAATCGTTAATCTACAAAAGCACCTTTGTGAGAGAGCATGAGTTGGGCGGCATTATGTATTGGGAGCATCGGCATGACCAAGAAGGGGCCCTGTTGGATGTGCTTCATCACATGCTAAAATGAAAAAGGGTTGATTCCTGAGAACCAACCCTTCTTTATACGATTATGGATTTTTACAACTCCCAACCACTGCGGTATTCACGGTGCAGATACTGATTGGCTTCAGGAGCATTAATGAACTCTCCTTTCTTGCCATCCCAGAATAGTTTTTTGCCGTAGCCTGCATACAATGCTGCTACGCCAAGAAGCATGGTTTCTGTTAATGGAGCAGCGTATTCAAAGGGGCATGAGGCTTCTTCCTGTCCCATGCAAGCACGAGCCCAGTTCATTTCATGGTTCTGATCAGGAATACGAGGAAGCATTTGCGGTGTGTCCGCATATTCCTGTTCGAGGTGTTGTGGGTACATCCGAGGGTTGTGCCCATAGGTGTCATAAACCAACACACCTTTCTCGCCTACCATTATGGCGCCGCCTGTAGGATTGACTTCAGCATCAGCCGGCATCATTTCTGGCCGCCTGGGGAGGAGTCCTCCATCGTACCAGGTAACTTTGATAGGCTCTCTTCCTCCTCGAGCAAATTCGTAATGTACTTGAGTGGCGACGGGGAAGGATGCTTTATCATCACCACCAAAGGGAGATCCGGATGCTTCGATAGATGTTGGGTAGTCCAGGTCGAGCGCCCAGTAGGTATGGTCGACGAGGTGTGCACCCATGTCGCCCAGTGCACCTGTCCCGTAGTCCGTCCATCCTCTCCATGCGAATGGGGTGTACGAGGAGTGGTAATCGACTTTAGGAGCAGGCCCCAGGAAGAGGTCCCAGTCCATGGTTCTCGGGACCGATTCTGATGTTGTAGGGCGCTCCATGCCTTGGGGCCAAATGGGGCGATTTGTCCAAATGTGCACTTCCCCAACAGCGCCGATAGCGCCAGCCCAGATCCACTCCAGGAGTTTGCGTCCGTCATCGGACGAATGGCCCTGGTTGCCCATCTGTGTAACTACACCCGTTTCTCTGGCTACTTTATTTAGAACCCGAGCCTCATGGATAGAGTGGGTTAATGGCTTTTGAACATAGACGTGTTTTCCCATACGCATTGCCATTGTCGAGGCAGTCGCATGAATATGATCTGGGGCAGCAATGACGACGGCATCAATATCCTTTTGGCGTTCGAGCATCCTGCGATAGTCTTTGTATTTCTTTGCTTTGTCATACGCCATTTTGAGTTCTTTTCGGTTTTCCCGGGGATTTCCCTGGTTGTCGAAAAAGGCTTGTTCAAGACGTCTGTCGTCCACATCACAAATGGCAACAATATTCTGGCTGGTTAGCTGCGCCATATTGGATGCCCCCATACCGCCCGCTCCGATAGCAGCAACATTAAGGGTATCACTAGGAGCTTTAAAACCAGGTCCACCGAGAATATGACGAGGTAGAACAAGAGCGCCGAATGATGCGGCAGCGGAGGTGCCGACGAAAGAGCGCCGGGACAGGGACTTCTTTTGCATGATAGGATTGGTGAATGTAAGCGTGAACGGTTAAGGCGGGATAGGAAGCCAGTGCTTCCTTAAAATACGTAATCACACAATTAACAAATCAACCAACTGCCAATCAATGGGATTTTGAGGGGCCTGACTAATTATCGTCTAGTCTGTCTAGTATTTCCTTTTTGCGGCGTTCGAAAGAGGAGATGGGTACAGGTAAACCGCCGGGAAGCCTCATGAAGTACTTGTCCTTGGTAGCCGGATCGTATTTGGTGTGATCGTGATACTCCTGGAAGTCTCGAGTCACATGAAGCATGGTGCGAACGATGGAACGGCGGTTATCCATAGTACAAAGAGGCGTTGAAAAGGGATTTAATTCTTACTAATGCTGGCTCGCCATTTAAGTTCTTTGATGACACGAAGAGCAATGTCCAATGAAGCGCCTGTGTCTCGGCGGTATTGGCGAATAGCTTGAAGCTCTCCTACATACGTGTCTTCTTTGGCCCATTCAACGACGGCCGATGAGGCGTCATCCGCAAGGGCTTGAACTTCGTTCTGGGTGATAGGCTTGCGATCCGAATCAGAAGAAAAGAGGTAATCGAATACAGTCATATTCTTGCGCGCAATTACTTCGTGGTACTTATGAACAAGTACGAGCGAGCTTTAGGATAGTTACGGCGAGCATCCTGATACTCTTTTTGAGAAATCTTACTAAAATATAGCTTACAACAATTGGATACCCTGAATGTATCCAATTGGATGCACCCTATATAGCGATAAGGTGCAATTGGTACGCTTATTGATTTGGGCATTTTCGCAATCAATAACTTACTCCATCCCTTGACTAACAAGGAAGCATAGCCCCCCTCCTACTCAATCGCTCTACATCGACTCAAACTTCAACTAGGCTATGCAACTGCAAACACTGCTCGCCATGGGCGCGCTGTTAATATTAGCTACTCTATCGATAAATCAACAACGATCCATCTTCTTGCTACAAAAAGGGGCTTACGTACGCGAATTGGAGTCTGCAGCGGCAGACTGGGCAAAGGTTCGCCTGCATCAAATCGCAGAAAGCGAAGCGTTTGATGAGGCTCGCACTTCAATGACTATACTTGATCCTGGTACTAGTGACCTCACATTGCCAGCAGCACTTGGTGCAGAAGCAGGAGAAGCAGACGTGCTTGACTTCGACGATATCGACGACTATGACGGATACGTTGAAGACTTTACACACACGTTGAGCAATGAGACCTATGGGCTACGGGCAACTTACACAGTACGGTACGTAGATCCGTTGACTGCTGATACCACATCGCTGTCGCGAACGCTTGCCAAGCAAATCATTGCCCATGTGGTGTCGCGGGATAGCATCGGCCATGCAACAGCGCAAGTAACCTTCAAGAAAACAGTTGCCATTTCTGATTACGTCAACTAGTAAGCTCTATAGATTCGGATGCACATTTTTTTAGACCACATCAGCGCTGTTCTGGTGTCTGCAGTGATGGTAACCATCTTTGTGTTGCTGCAAGTGCGAGGCACCCAATCCAATGCGGATGCTACTATAAATCAGATCGTTCGTTCTGAAACCTTAGACATCGCAGACATGCTCGAGCGCGATCTCTTTAATATGCGAACCGCGGCTCAAACCGATGTAGCTGAAACTGGAGGCAAGCTGACCGGCGGGACCGCATTTGCTTGTAGTACATCGGTAAGTAATGCAGTGACAGGGCAGGATACAACAACGGTATTTACGTTTCCTACCCTATCGGATCCTCAAGTAGCGGCAGGGCTTACGGAGCCGGATTCTGCCGAAGTGACCATTGTTTCTTACACCCTGATTCGTGAAACAGGACGAAGTGTGTCACGCGAGATGGGGCCAGATACCCTTACGCACCCGCTGTATCGGTTGGAGCGTCAGGTCGACGGCATTGCGCGGGGATGGAGTCAATCGACCATTACGTTTTTTAATGTCGAGTTTGGCCTCCGGGATGGAAGTTTCGTGACCTCTTCTAATTCGAACTGCCCTATTGCGGACATGACAAAAGTACGCTTCCAAATTCAGATGGCGAGAACGGGGGTTCAGGACATCACTGCAGAACAACGCAATAAAAGTCAGCTCAACTTCAGCCGGTACGGCGGTACGGTTGACTTGATCAATTGGGATCTCTAACACACACATATACAACACAAGGTACTAGCCATGGGTAAAGGTGCACTTGTTGCAGCCGCATTTGTGCTCGCAACGACTATGACCATGCTTTTTAATGCTCAGCTGAAAAGCCAGGAAACCGAGCAAAGGGAATATAAAAGACAGGCCAACTTCATGGCTAGAGAACTGGCTATGGAAGGCCGCAAAGCGGTATTAGCCGAATGGGTTGGGAAAGGAGGTACGCTGGCTTCCTGGTTGGGTGGCCCCGTATTTCGTGATGGGGGCCGGATTCTAGTAAGTGGACTGACTCAAAGCGGTAGTGTTTTGGATTTTACGGTTCAAGCAGACTATGACTCCACTGTTCACCAGGTACGGAGCCGGTATTCATGGCAAAATTTTGCGGTGAATCCCTTTCAGCTAAAAACATGGCGAGTGAATCCTTCCATTTCTAGTTTAGCAACGCTCGATTTTGACAGCCTCGCTCTTGATGATCAGAATATCCAAGATTTGGAAGACATCCTTGTTGATGACCTGGGAATTATCGGTTCTCTTGGTGATGTAAACATTGATTGGGCAGACCTGGTCAATGATGTCACCCTGGCGACGAGTGGACATAGTGTTGGTATAACTGAAATCACTCAAGCAGAGCGTGACTATTATGCTACGCAGGAAGGTATCTTTTTTCCCGATCAGATTAACCAGGTTGTCACTGAGTTTTCATTGGCTAATCCTTCATTGTTACAGACTGTAGATGACTTTTATAGCCTGGGTACTGACTTTGGAATCAATGACGGCTTACAAATGCTGACTGTTGAAGGAGACTTGAACATTACGAGCAATTTTGCCGGCAAAGGCATCTTGGTTGTTGAGGGGGACCTCGTCATCCCGAGTGGGATAGATTTTGAATGGGACGGAATTATCCTGGTTAAGCCTCCATCATCAAACATGAATCCGGTTGTTGATTTTAGCGGCAATGTCAATATTGAAGGGATGTTTGTCACTTTGCAAGAACCGATCAATGCCGGCCACATGGACCTGTCTGTTATGCGGGACATGAGCGGTACCTGGGCACTTCCCAATGGCACCGACATCCAGGATCAGGACGTTCTAAAACATACCCATGATTATACCTCCAAGCAGGGTAATTATGTTGTGTTTCATTCAGACAGAGCCGGCGCCCCCAATCACCAGGGATACAACAAATTTGACGAGACGCTCAGCCAAATCAGTTCATCAGATTCTATATATCTGGAGATCTACAACCATACAAACCATGGCCTGGGATTGATACAGTTTGACCTCATCGGGCAGGATGCCATTTTCCAATCGGTACCTGCAGGGTTTGATACCACACTGGCCGATCCAGGAAATAAATACAGAACGCAAGTCTTTGACCCGGCTGATTTAGAACACTTTGACATCACAATTACCCGGCTGAGTTCGCTTAGAAAACTATGGGATACAGGCAACCCTTATTTACCCGAATGCACGTATGATTCAGGGCCGCATTGTGTATGGCACACCCATAGTAGAATGAATGCGCTGACTATCCGGCTCTTTTCTACAGATGGGGTCACGTCTACCCGGGTTTATGAAGCGAGCCTGTACTGGCACAAACGTACAGATGAAGAAGAGGAGTTCAACGAAGATATGGCTGACCTGGTAAGCGGATTGCAAGATCCAACTAACGGACTCGATCTAACCATTGGCGATAACACATCGATCAGGTCGGATCTGGGAGCGATTTTAAACCTCGGTCCCTTCAGCGGAGTCAGCTTCGGCGCGACACACCTAGGTACGTGGCACAGGCAGTGGGCGCCTGGCGAAACGGGTAATCCGTTGTTGGTGCCGTGAGAATATTTGGTTTCAGGTTCCAGGTTTCAAGTTTCAGGTGGAACGGCAGTTCTCTAGCCCAGAAACCTGGAACCAGAAACCTGGAACCACTCAAATAAAGCATTTCTTTGAGCTCTCAAGGCAGATATTCCTTCGGTACCTCAGGTGCGTTGTTGCGTCCGTCGAACATCCAGGATGTGATCCACCAGCGTTTTCCGTCGTGAACGAGTTGGATGCTATTGATACCTTGTCCACCAACGGGCCCATCTTTGGTTTGGCTCCACTCATAGGTGCTCCAAATATGTGCAATGGCGCCATGCTGCATCGTTTCTCGATGGATTTCGTATTCGAAAAATCCAGCTTCACTGATTCCACCGCTTCTTTGGTGGTACTCAGCTAGGGACATTTTTCTTGGTTCTGCATTTCCGTCAGCATCGTTGTTCATAATCAGAACCTGTGCACCAGGTAAGTGGAGCGTGCTGTCCCGTGCCCAATCTCTGGGTTGTCCTGCTGGACCGGAGACTACTTCGTAGTATGCTTTAATGATTCCATCAAGGGTAGAAACGTCTTCAGCCTTGGGTGTTTGCTGGGCATGTGCGACAGCAGAAGAAAAAAGCAGAAGTACAATGATAAGAGCGTGTTTCATGATCTTATGCAAAACGGAGCCCTATCTGGTTGATCCTGTTTTTCGTTTGCGAGGTGGCGTACGCATCTAGCGCTTTGTCAATCCAAACGGCGAAGGGGAATGCAAGCAAAATCAACTCAAAGAAGGTTTGCCAGAACATAATATTCATGACGAGATAGATGCCCATGTGTAGCCCGAGGACAGCAAGGATAATTATCGTCCTGAATTTTCTCCACCACATGGCCCAGGCAAAAAACTCTGAAAGCAGGCCGATCGTCAAAATAGTAGTGGCAAAAAAGGCACTGCTCAGGGATATCTCTTGGAGGATATTGTAGTCTAGAATCCCCGTGTAGGCAAATGCGTCAATCGCTTTTTCGTGAATCCAGATCCACAAGTGCTTCCCGTTTGACCAGAAAATTCCCGTTCCGATCAGCTTGCATATGGCAGCCATAAAATAACCCAGTCCCACGAAGAAGTAGGTGAAGCCCATTGTGAAACGACGGCGGTATTTTGCATCATTAAACATGAAAACACCGAGTGCAAGCCCCATGAGGGTCATGCCGATCACGTTAGAACTGTGAGGGATTTCGCCTTGCGTGAATCGGATGGCAAACTGCAGGTGCAACAGGAGCATGGCGATCACATAGCCCCACCTGGATATCCTAAAGAAGCCGAGAAGGGTGCAGACGGTTATTAGGCCGGCCACAACCATAGCAAGGCTGTTGCCGAAAAACAAATTGGCGTCTATATATATAGCAACGCCTAATTCGAGAACAACATCGCTGAGACGCAAGATATAAAAACCCCATGCCCACGCGTATTGAATAGTGCAGTAGGCAACAAAAAGCTCAAAAAGCTTGAAGAAAATGATTTCGCCGGTCGTTTCTTCCCGATCGTAGTCAAAGAGTTCGCGGCTGAGGGTCGATATTAAGGACACGATGGATGGTAGGTTTTATCTGGGTAATTCGGGGTTGAGCACCGCGCCCGTATTATTTAGCACGATATAGGGCTCGAAGTAGAGTCGAACAGAGTCTTGGTCATTCATTTCGCCACGAGCTCGCATAACCAGTAAGCTCCGGCCCTCCAGGTCGTCGGCTCTGAACATACTGCGGAGTCCGCTAACGCGATCTTGATCCCATTTCTCTGTTTTAGAGACGAAGTTTGCAAGGTCAATAGGGTCCACACCGTAATCGGGTACCGCTACTGCAGTTCCTGGGAGGTTGGATTCGTCAACGGATTCCCAAGAAAGGTTAGGTGCTGTTTCGGTTACGTCCAACACAATCGCCCGGCTCCAGGGATTGCCCGCTTGAGAGAACATGGGGTATATGCTAAAGGGCCAAAACTCACCAAGGTGAGTGGCAACCAAAAGAGCGTACACGAGGAACGTGATACCTATGGCTCGGATGGATTTTTTATAAGGGTGTTTTCCTTGTTCCATGAATCAGATGATGGCTGTTCATTGGTCGGTTTCTTGCGGCTAGATAGATACGTAAAAAGTATCACATTTACTAGCTTGTCGAGTAAGACATTGATACCAAACATGCTTACAATGGCCGCTTCCGAGACTTGCAATTGTTGGGACAAATCTTTGCTGACCGCGAGCACGAGCACATCTTTGGAGGGTATCAGAGGAATCTGGTTTGCAACAATTTGTAAAGATAGATACACGAACCAGATTTCCAATGCGGTTTCGGGCATACCTACCATCCATTGCAGAATCTGGAGGCCCATAACAATAAGCAGCCGGCTTACATGAATCCCAAAAAGTGCGGCTGCAGTGGGGCCCGAAATGGAAATAACAGATCGTCTAAATCGCAGGGCAAGCAATACCAATAATATGGCGCATAATACCCCGCCTATAATCCAGTTCTGATTAACGCCTTCAAATAAGGCGTCAAATGGCAAAAATCCCGTAAATAAAAATAGGGTGAGTAGTGAGAAGGCTAATGTCATGGAAGTCAACGACGAAATAATCGTGTTGTCTTTCATGTCTAACAGGAGTTGTTTATCGGTGCGGTCGATGTTTTTCCTTGCCCAGGCATATAAATGGGCCTCACCGGAATAATTTAAAACATCCTTGTTGTAAACCCTTTTTTTGAGAAGCTCTGGGAATATTTTTTTAAACGGGGCCTTCCAAAGGATGCGGTAAATCAGGGACTCTGCGACAGGCAAGCCAAAGTAGATCCCTACAAATATGAGATAAAAGAGCGGGTTGGTTGGGATCTCACGGAGTGCTTCGCGCCAATCGAGCGTAGTCAGTTGAAAGATTAAATACGTAAAAACACCCGCCAGTAAGACGCGATTGGTCCACTTTGCAATCGCTTTCCGGCGTTCTTCAGGGATGCTATGTATAAAATTTTTGAACTTCATGTAGCCATGTACGTTCAGCAAGTCCCTTGGGATTAATTCATCAGGTTTATGTTCCTACGGAAGGTTTGTCTTGGACTGGTATTCATGGTGGTTGCTCTATATCCAGGTGCATTGGATGTATACGCACAAAGGCAGCAAGTGAACTACCAGACAGATCTTTTTTTTGCCGGCGCAACAGAAGATACCCTCCCCTTTTGGTCCGCAGCCAATCAATTTGGCATTATTGATTCGGCTTCCCCGAACGGAATTCTGCGATTCAGCACGCTATACCCGGGCATGTTGGGTGATAACGTCTCTTATCAACTCGGTGCAGATTGGGTGGGCCGAACAGGAGAGCAAAGCACCGCTTTCTTCCAGCAATATTACGCACAATTACGCTGGGGGATTTTTGAGTTCCTGGCTGGGAAAAAAGAACGCACAACCGGTGAAGTGCATAAGTCCCTATCGTTAGGATCTATGCTTCTGACGGGGAATGCTGCCCCCATAACTCAGATCAGTATTTCCTGGCCAGACTTTGTGACCATCCCTGGAACAGGTGAATTTCTGGGGGTTCGAGGATACCTTGGTCACGGCTGGATTGAAGGGGATCGTGTGGTCAATGAAGCTTTTTTGCATGAAAAGCATCTGTATTTGCGTCTCGGTAAAACCAAGTGGCCGGTTCATGCACGTGCTGGGATCTTGCATTATACGATGTGGGGAGGCATCCCCGTTAGAGAGAATCGAGGCGAGCGGCTGCCGTCCAGCTTCAGTGATTTCTTGCGTGTATTTTTCATTCAAGGCGCAGCTGATGATGCCGTGATCAATGGGGAAAGAACAAACGTGCTTGGAAATTCGCTAGGGGCTTATGATTTTAGTCTGCGGTTCTCCTTCCCTTCTGTAAATATACAGGCGTATCGGCAATTCTATTTGGAGGACACGGTTTCCCTCGGGCTTAGAAACGGTTGGGATGGACTGTGGGGATTGGGTTTTGATTTTAAAAACGAGGGGTTAATTCATGCTGTTCTATGGGAGCATGTAAACACAAAAAGGCAGAGTTCGAAAAAAGGAATTGGTGAGCCCAGGGGGACTGACAATTATTATAACCATTTTATCTATGAAAGCGGGTGGACGCACAGGGGAAGAACGATCGGGATACCATTGATTTTGACGGCGGATGGCTTTGAGGGGAATATTAATAACATCCTTCTTGCCCACCACCTTGGTATTGAGGGTTCGATCCCTGATGTTGTTGACTTCAAACTGTTTTTGACCTACTCCAGAAATTATGGAGCCCACTCTATACTGGAATCTGACACGTTTTTGCGCGTTGAAAATGCTCGTTTTGATGCCCCTGTTCACAGGTATGCATTCCTTTTTGAAGGATCTTCAACTATATTCCCTCAGGTTCAACTAGATGCTTTCACAAGAATTGGCTATGATTGGGGAGATGCAGAATTGGGGCCAGAAAGCAACCTGGGATTAACCCTGGGAATTCGCAGAGTCGGTGCATTTTAATTATACATCCTACACCTAAGTAATTTCGATATCATGATAAAGTCTGAACACACCTACGAAACGCTTGAAGTCGGTGATTCTTATTCATTCAATCGGTTCTTGTCGCAAGAGGAAGTGCTGACGTTTGCTGAAGTATCTGGTGATGACAATCCCATCCATGTCAACCCGGAATATGTAAGCGAACATACTCAGTTCGATCGCCCTATCGTCCACGGCGTCTTTTTGTTGGCAGTCGTTTCAAAGGTTTTAGGTAAAGACTTTCCTGGATATGGCAGTGTTGCGGTTTCTATTTCATCAAAGTTTGTGCGTCCGGTACCTGTCGATAGTGAGATTACAGTCGAAGTGAAAGTGGTCGAGAAGATCGAAAAACGCAAGCATATCAAGGTACGCACCTATGTATATTGCGCAGGAAAAATGGCCATGGGCGGCGAAGCCATCATAGTCCCGCCTGAGTCTTAATCGTCCTCCCTCGGCACAAAGTATTCAAAGATCAAGTCTGAGTAGGTCGCGTTTGGGTGTGCGATCATTGATTCCATGTATTGCAGCAACTGGGTGCTGGCGTATCCGGGTACGGTGAGTGGGTGTGTGGATCGAAAACGATTGAAATAACTTCGGATAATTACGCTGTTCTCAGCAAGAGGCAGTTGCTTTAAATTTTCAAGATAGGCCGGATAAAGGCCCTGGTACATGAGATAATATTCTACATTCGACGTGTAGAAACTAGTGACCCTCTCCCCTCTTTCTTTTAGATACGCTCCGATTGCCGGTATAGCTTCTGGTGCCGCAAAGTTACCCATCACCGGAATTATTTTATCCGACTCATGAAGCTGTTTGAGAAACTGAAAGAGATTTTCGTTACTCAAGTAACTGGCTGATTCTCCGTTGATGTCTTCTTCACTCATGAGCTGTTCGTAGGTAGGATAATAGGCTCGTGGGCTTCTATTATGGCTTGTGAATCGTAAAGCCGGTCCCTGGGTAATGAACTCATTGTGGAATCGATGAATAGTAGCCAGGTCCTTTTCTGACAAATCGATACCGAAAGAAATAACTCTTTCTTTGATTTTCTTGTTGAGTGCGGTTTGTTGCTTTTCAAGTAAAGGGGCTTTTTCGATCGCGCTCATTAACTGCTCAACATCCCATTTTGTCGTTTTTGAAGACAGGGATTCATCTATTTCTCTGGCAAAGAGATGCCCGAGAAAATCAAGGCGGTCATCCGAAAGCTCGAAGAGTGCTTTATATAACAGGTGGGTAAGCATGTTGTCTCTTCGTATGTCGACAATAAATGCAATACTTGGTTTGATATGAGCGATGTAGGAAAAATTTTGATCAGGACCTACACCCAGATACGCTCCGCCTCGGATCTCAAGCGATTCCAGTTGGGGAATCACATGGAGATAGGACGATTCGTTTGAGATGAGATTGTCGGTGTCGAAGTAGCCTGGTTTTCCTGAGAGTTCATGAACCAGCCTGCCAAAGGATTCTGCACCTGGTTTGGTCGCCTGTACCTCGGGCACACTTTCTTGTCCCTGGCAGGACCACACCGGAAAGATGACTAGACTTAACAAAAGAAAGCGGAGAAGGGATGTTTTTCTCATTATACCAGTCAGGTAATATTCAATGCTTTAATTTGAATAAATGATTAATAAAAAGATGGTTTCTGAGGGCTCAAATCGGGTACTTATAAGGCCTTTTGTGACGAAGGCCGCGAGAATCGATTGTGTTAGTTGTAAGTGTATGTTTTTTGATGATTTGTGTGCCGTACTTGTATAGGTTTTGTTGTAGGCTCTAAGTAGCTGTTTTTTAGTGTTTTACGAGATTTAGGCTGTCTACACCTGCGATCAGCCTGTCTACTTCATTTTGAGTCGTATAACACGCGCAACCCGCACGAACCAGACCCTCTTCAGTTAACCCTAACTTATGTACAACAGTAGTTGCATAAAAGTCTCCATGCGAAGTAAATATGCCTTCGGTGGATAACCGTCGAGTCACTTCTTCGGATGTGAGTCCATCGACAGTAAAGGAAATAGTTGGTGTTCGTGGCATTTCTGGCGAAGGACCATACACGGTCACGTGATTCATGCTTTTCAAAGAGCCCCACAAATGCGAAATCAGTTCATGGCCTCGTTGATGTAAGGTATCAAAAACTAGTTGGAGGCGAAGACGCCGGTCGAGAGAGGGTTCGGGGTGTAGATCGGCAAGAAAATTAACAGCTGCAGCAGCACCAACGATACCTTCGTGATTTTGTGTACCCGTTTCTAGCCGTTCCCCGTTATGATTGGGAGCTGGAAGTAACTTTGGTACGCTGAGCTGTTCAAGCAGTTCGTGTTTACCGTACAGTACTCCCAAATGAGGGCCATAAAATTTATACGGAGAACACGCGAGGAAATCACAGCCGATGGCCTGAACATCCACCAATTTATGCGGAGCGTAATGAACAGCATCAACAAAAACATAGGCGCCGGCCTGATGGGCAAGAGACGTAGCTTGTTTGAGATCGTTGACTGTGCCGAGTGCATTGGAAGCCCCTCCTATTGCCAGGACTTTTACCTTGTTTGAGAGCAAATCGGTAAGGTGGGACCAATCCAGTTGGCCTGTTTCTGTATCGAATCGCACCGATTTGATTCGAATCCCCTTCTCCACTTCCAGAGCACGCCATGGATCGATATTGGCGTGATGATCAAGGTCTGTGATTACAATTTCATCCCCCGCGTTCAACTTCCGCCCGATCGATCGAGCCAAATGAAACACCAGGGTCGTCATATTGGCGCCAAAAGTTATTTCCTCTGGTTTTGCATGGAGAAAATCTGCAAAGGTTTCGCGGGCAGCAAGCAGTGCCTCGTCTGTTTCTTTACTTGCAGGGTATGCCCAATGGGTATTGGCATTGTGGTGATAAAGATAATCCGTCATAGCTTCTCCAACGCCGCGGGGGACTTGAGTCCCGCCGGGGCCATCGAAATAAGCAACGGACTGGTCATTAATTGTTCGAGAAAGGGCTGGAAAATGTGAACGAATCTCTGCTTCGGAGGCAATGCGATGCATATCAATCTGTGCCGTATCAATCTGTGTAACTAGCGTTTTGGAGAAATCAAGGTACGGCAAGCACTGTGTTATAGTCGAGTGTTTGTTTTCGTTGAGACTAAATTTGTATTCTTTAGCTGAATCGCTGCCGAGAACATCTCCGAAAATCATCGCAAAAACGCCTATGTCTCTTCGAATGGATCGTGTTCAGGATCCTATCATTCCGCAAGTTGCCGGTTGGATCCGGGAAAATCCTGGGACAATTTCTTTGGGCCAAGGGGTAGTGCACTATGCTCCGCCCAACCGATGTAAAGAATTAGTCGATCGGTTGTGGGAGGACACCAAAAATCATTTGTATTCGCCGGTGAGCGGTATCGGGCCGCTCAAAGACGTTATACGTGCTAAGTTGAAGCAAGATAATGGAGTTGATGTATCGGAATTGCAGGATGTTGTTGTTACAGCCGGGGCGAATATGGGATTTTTAAATGCGCTGCTCGCGATAACCGAACCCGGTGATGAGGTTGTGCTGTTCTCCCCATACTATTTTAATCATGAGATGGCAATCACGATGCTGGGATGTACCCCTGTTTGTGTACCACTTGATGATACCTACACTATAAACGTAGAACAACTCACTGCTCATTTGTCGCCCAGGACAAAAGCAATTGTAACGGTTTCTCCCAACAATCCAACTGGGACGGTTTATGCTAAAGAATTGCTTAAGACAATTAACGAACTGTGCGCGCAAAGGGGCTTGTACCATATTAGCGATGAGGCTTACGAGTATTTTGTGTATGATGGCGTGAACCATTTTTCTCCGGCATCAATACCTGGTTCAGAAAAACATACCATCTCTTTGTTTTCTCTGTCCAAGTCGTATGGCTTTGCTGGGTGGCGTATTGGGTACATGTTGATTCCTCGCTCTTTGTCACTTGCCATTGCCAAAGCGCAAGACACCAACCTGATTTGCCCTACTCTTGCAAGTCAGCATGCTGCAATTGGCGCTCTTAAAGCAGGAAGTGCTTACCCCGAAAAATATCTTGCCGGATTACAAGATGTGCGAGACCTGGTGGGTGAACGCCTTGCTGCATTGGGGGCATCATGCTCGTTCTCAATTCCAGCGGGAGCCTTTTATTTCATGATCAAGCTGGATACTGATCGGTCTTCTCTGGATGTTGTCGAATACTTAATACGCAAACACAAAATTGCGCTCATTCCTGGGATTGCATTTGGAATGGAAAACGGCTGTTACCTCCGAATAGCCTTTGGTGCATTGCAAAAAGATTCGGTCTCTGAAGGTATGGATCGCCTGGTTGAAGGCCTCAAGGGAATCTAGCTGGAAGTAAAAGGGTGTGTTCGCAATAAATTGGTTTATGAAATGTAAGAAAAATTACATATCTTAAGAAGAGTTAGAATATTACTGGTTTATAATGATGACTACTCCCTATTTCTCAGAATTAAGCAGACGCGAGCGTCAAATAGTCGATGTGTTATATAAGCTTGGCCAAGCGTCGGTATCAGATGTGCTTCTTCACCTCTCAGATGAACCTTCTTACGATACAATTCGACTTACGCTAGGCGTGCTTGAGAAAAAGGGATATGTACACCATAAAAAAGAGGGGAGCCGATATATTTACATTCCTACTGTTCCTCTTGAGGAAGCCACGGATAGTGCCTTAAAGCACATGGTCAAAACGTTTTTTGGTGGCTCCACGCCTCAAACTGTAATAGCGTTGTTAGGGTCATCTCAATCCCCGATTAGTGATAGTGATCTGGACGAAATGGAAGCCTGGATCGCCTCTGAACGAAAGAAGAAGAAAAATAGTAAATGATCGAGATTGCAGAAGTTTTAGCAGACCATACTGTAGTATCGATTTATTTCTTGCGGGTATCCCTCGTACTGGGTGGGGTGTATCTTCTCGCGAGTTTATGGAAGAATGCTTCTGCTTCATTGAAGTCAGGGATTTTGCGAACAGGATTCTTGGGACTATACGTTCTTCCCTTGCTTTATTTTTACACTCCGAATTGGGATATTGGCTCTCCTATCCCAGCTCCCGAGGCGAATCCTTATGTTGAGCAGGCTACTGATTCCTTTGTGCCACCTCCAAATGCGTTACGGATCAGTCCGGCTTCAAGTGCTACTTCTGATGCAGGCTCTTCCTCGAAGGTGATTCCTCGTCATTGGATTGGAGAAATCAAGCAAATTCCTATTACGAAGATGCTGATGTTTATCTGGGGACTGGGAATCTGTGTGCTTGTGGCCAGGTGGGTTAACGATGAAAGGCTGGTCAGAAAGATTCTGAAAGAAGGGGTGCAGAATCATTCTTCTAAGGCGCATCATGTTCTGGATGAAATCATCACTACGCTAAAACTCAAGCGGAATATTGTTTTGCTGGAAAGCACAGCAATTGGGAGTCCTATTACGGTTGGTGTTTTTCGCCCGGTTATTTTGTTACCCGTATCAGCCAGGCACTGGTCCGTTGAGCAACTCAGGGCGGTTTTTCTCCATGAGGTTGCACATATAAAGCGTCATGATTACCTGGTATACGCATGTGTACAATTTATGTGTGTCGCCTATTGGATGAATCCATTTGTTTGGGCGGCAAAAAGGCGGTTGATAGTTGAGCAAGAAAAAGCGTGTGATGATGAGGTTCTTCTAAGTGGGATGGTGCGGTTTGAATATGCAGAACATTTAGTTTCGATTGCCAGATGGGCTAATGTGACGAATAAAGCCGGTATACACAGGGCAAATCATGTGCTTGGGATGGCACAGGAGTCCATGCTGAAGCAACGAATGAGGGCCATACTGGATACCGAAACCCCGCGTTCATCTCTCCGATTTTGGAATAAAGGAGCGATTACATTGGTTGCTCTTTTCATGGTGGTACCTATCTCTGCATTGAAGTTTGACGTGCGGGAGGTAAGTCCGTATACATATATGTGGCATGAGGCCGAGAGCGGAGAGCTATCTGGGAAAATGAATGTCAGATCTCACGAGTCCTCTTCGGGATATAAATATGTAGAAGCGGTTGGAATCGAAGAAATAGACGAAGCCTCTAAGGAAGATGCCCTGACGATTCGATTTCGAATAGCGGAAGCAGGGGAATACCTGATATGGGGAAGAATTCTAGCACCCTCTCGCAATGAGAATTCGTTTTATGTCTCTGTTAATGATGGCGAGAAGGTGCTTTGGGACACGCAGGGGCCGGATAAGGAAATGACCGCGCAGGTTTGGTCCTGGGATCCAGTACGAAGTCGATCAACATCCTCTGAGGAAGGCGGAAACCCAATGGCATTCTATTTTGAACCGGGTTGGCACACGCTTAGAATTTTTGGACGAGAGGAAGGGACCGGGTTGGATCGAATTTTAATTACCAATAACTTGATTTATAGACCTCGTGGAAATGGCGGTTCGGCTGAGGCTTCAGCATTGGACTATGTGTGGATTGAGCCAGAGAATGGATGGCTGAAGGATCCAATGAAAAAAGAACGCGATGCATCTGCTTCGAACAATTCTTTTGTCTGGGCTGGGAATTCCCATTCAGATGGTGAAGGGGAAGCGCATATGCGGTTTCATGTCGAAGAGGCTGGCGACTATGTGATTTGGGGGCGCGTGCTCGCACCATCAACCAGCGATAATTCATTTTACATCCGGTTGGATAATGGAGAGGAGTTGTTATGGGATGTATATGGGCCCGATAAAAACAATACTGCGCAGGCATGGTGGTGGGATCAAGTACGAGATAGGGAGACTCGAAAGAAAGCTGGCCTGGACAGCCTTGTCTTCACATTAAAGGAAGGATGGCACACCCTTGCCCTGCGGAGCCGAGAAGCGGGTACCCGAATAGACAGATTACTGGTAACCAACGATAAATCGTTTATTCCTGAAGGATGGGGGACGTCCCCTAATGAATTGATGCCCGTCAATTTATGGATGGAAGCGGAAGACGCCCAGATTCGGCCGCCATTGAGCATTGGATTAGATCCCAAGGCATCCAATGGCGCTTATATAGAAGTAACTGGCCAACATCAAAGCACTTCTCAGCCGCCGGAGGATGGTCACGCCAGTTTTCATGTTGATGTACCGGTGAGTGGAACGTACCTGCTTTGGGGGCGTGTTGATGCACCAGCTCGTGGAGACTCCTTCTGGCTTCGTATCGATGGGCAGAGGTGGATACGATGGAACGGCATTCAAAATGGCTCCGGCTGGCATTGGGAGGAGGTCCACGACAATGTATACAACAATCGTGTGCTGTCCCTTGAGTTGACCGCTGGCTCTCACCTGATTGAACTGGCTTATCGAGAGAAAAATACCCGGTTGGATGGATTGTTGTTAACCAATGACCTGAACTACGTCCCAGCCTCTACTCTACACGAATCCGTTGTGCAAAAAAGAGAAGTACTGGTTAGTGCTTTCCGAAACTAATTAACCCTACACCACACTACGAATGCGATCACCAAGTATATCTGTTAATGTAGTTTTTTTTACATTTCTATTCTTTTTTACAGTTGGCGGAGTGGCGGCCAATCCTTCGCAATACGCCAATACTGCTCCGCGAACATCTTCTCAAATAGATTCTTTTCGACCAGATCCCGACCAGGCAATTTCAGTCTATCTGGATTGCAGAAGGTGCGATTCTTCGTATATCAGGGAGGAAATTGAGTTTGTGAACTATGTACGTGACCGATTTCAGGCACAGGTACATATATTTGTTACCGATCAAGGTACAGGAAGTGGCGGACGAAAATATACGGTGTCCTTTATTGGACAGGGGAGCCACAGTGAAATAGAACATACCCTGACTTTCACGTCCCTGGATACCGATACCCGGGATGAGGTTCGAAAAGGGCTGGTGGAAGTACTCAAGGTAGGTCTTGTGCCTTTTGTAATAGAGACATCGATAGCAAATCAACTGGTTATTTCCTACGAAAATGAACAGGATCGAACGATTCAAGCACAGGACGATCCCTGGAATAACTGGGTGTTTGAAGTGTACGCTGGCGGGTATGTCGAAAAAGAATCCCAGCAAGAGCGCCTTGATATCCGATATGGGTTTTATGCAACTAGAGTTACTGAGGTGTGGCGGATTCAAGCAAGGCCTTACTTCAATTACAACACCCGGATGTTTGATAGCGGTGATGCACGAATAAAGACAATAATGCATCGAAACGGATTTGATGGATACATCATACGGGGGTTAACAAACCACTGGTCGATAGGGATGTTTGGTAATTTGATCTCAACGACCTTTGATAATCTTGATCTTAGGATTCGGTTTTCCCCGGCTGTTGAGTACAGTCTTTTTCCATATTCGATGGCAACGCGAAAGGAGATTACATTCAAATACCGGTTTAATGTCGGTTATTACAATTATATCGAGGAGACCATATTCGGAAAAGAGAAAGAGAACTTATTAAGGCAATCGATCGAAGGTAACGTACGGATCCAGCAACCCTGGGGATCTATCTTTGCCGGCATCGAAGGATCTCACTATCTCCATGACTTCAGTAAAAACCGGTTAGAGTTTTATAGTAACCTTAGTTTTAGATTGGTAAGAGGGTTGTCATTAAATTTGTCCGGGAATCTCGAAATCATACACGATCAGCTTTCATTGCCAAGAGGAGACGCCTCTCTAGAAGAAGTTCTGCTGAGGCAGCGGCGCCTTTCTACGACTTTTGAAGTCTCCGGACGCGTTGGGTTTTCGTATAAATTTGGTTCGATTTACAACAATGTGGTAAATACACGGCTCTAGCTAGAAATATTTGTTAGAAAGAAATTTGCAGTAAATACATTATATTATTAAAGTTAAACTGAAAATTTATAGCCTGTATTTAGATTACGCTAGTAAACCCACCGGATGAAATCGGATAAACTGCCAGCATGGATCGTGTTGATCTTGGCAGTAATTATAACAACTCAGAGTGCCGCTCAGTCTGGAAACAGAGTGTTGGAGTACAAGCCACCTCTCCAACTGAATGAATGGGAGTATCGATGGGGAGATTCGCCATTCTCAGATTCAGGTACTCCCCTTTGGACTTTATCCTCGGAGTCAAATCAGTGGGCTACTACCGACCGGCTCATGAATCCCGAGGGAGAGGCGCAGGATTATCTGTGGCTAAAAACAACGCTGCCCGATGTGTTGCCCGCCGAGCAAATGGTAGCTATTCGCTTTATCTGGGCGAATGCAGAGTTGTATGTGGATAGTACCCGGTTTTATCAATCGGGCACTATGGAGTATCGATACTCAAACAGGTTTAACAATTATATTTTTCATCTCGTAAAATTACCCGCTGATGCAGCAGGTAAAACGATGTACATTCGGGTGGTTTCAGGGTTCAATGATGTGATCGGGGTCAATCCTGACAGAGTATATCTCGGCGAGGAAAATAGCTTATTGCGTTATGCGTTGAGGCAGAGGGTAATTGCTTTTGTGATCGGGATGGTCCTTGCAAATATTGGGGTTGTTGCGTTTATACTCCTGCTGATAGGTAAACGAGATAGGGAAAGCAGGTGGCTGCTTTTTTATTTCGGACTAAGTGCTTTCTGTTATGGAGTGAACTACGCATGTTCTCATGTGCTTTCCTTTATGCTCACTCAAAATGCAATCCTCCTTTATTTCCTTACAAGCCTCTTCGCCCTTTTCCCTGTCGGTTTGCTGGGTTTATTTGAAAGGATCGTTGGCGTAGGTAAAGGGTCAATTATCAAGTGGCTGCGTTATACACATGTGGCCTTATGGGTAGTTGCCCTGGTGTTAGACATCGTTGGAGTGCTCCCCTACTTCACTTGGACACCGATAATCTTTGGATTACTTGCAGTGAGTATGATTACGATGATCATCACAGTTATTCCTGCAATAAAGAACAAGGATACCGAAGCCAGAATCTTTGGAATAGCCATGATTATAACAGCTGTTCCTGGCATGTTTGATACTGTATTTCAAGGGATCCTGGGACGTTTAGATTTACCAGCATTGTCGCCGCTGGGCATCCTCTTCTTTATCTTCGTTCTCATCTATCTGCTAGACAGAAGATTTTCTCGCAACTCAAATCAACTTCGAGATGCCCACCAACAACTCGAAACGTACAGTCAATCGCTAGAAGAACGAGTTCGGGACCGCACCGGAGAACTCAGTCAAAAAAATAAGAAGCTGCAAGAAACGCTGAACGAATTAAAGGACATGCAGCAGCAACTCGTGCAGTCGGAAAAGATGGCTTCCCTGGGCCAGTTAACAGCAGGGATTGCACATGAGATTAAAAACCCTCTCAACTTCGTTAATAACTTTGCAGTGCTGTCTATAGAGCTGGCTGCTGAATTGAATGAAGCAGTAGAGAAAGGAGAAGATGTTGAGCTTATTCTTGAGGACTTGAAGATGAATGCGGCGAACATTTCCAAGCATGGGCAGCGTGCGGATCGTATAGTGCGAAGCATGATGGAGCATGCGAGAAGCGGAAAGAGAGAGATCCAGACAGTGAAATTAAATGACCTTGTTGAGGAGTATGTAAACCTGGCATTTCACGGCATGCGTGCTCAAAAGGAGGCCATCAACGTGAGCATTGTACGGAACTACGATGACCAGGTTGGAGATGTCATGCTTGTCCCGCAGGAAATAGGACGGGTAATCATCAACTTGTGCAGTAACGCATTCGACGCAATGAGAGAAAAGCAATCAGCAGTTGATGAGCCCTATGTGGCGAAGCTGCAAGTTGTAACACAATGTAACGGTAAGCTTGTCGAAGTGTACGTCAAAGATAACGGCGGTGGGATGCCACAAGCAGAAAAGGAAAAGATATTCGAACCCTTCTTTACGACAAAACCTTCTGGAGCAGGTACAGGCTTGGGCCTGTCCATCTCATACGACATCATCGTTGCCGGGCATAAAGGTGAGTTTGAAGTGGTTAAGACAAGTGAAGAAGGCACTGAGTTTGTCTTCCGGCTGCCGCAGAAAGGGTGAGTGCTTTTTATATTTTGTTCATAGCTGGTTTGTTAATAGAGATACTATAATTTTTTCATCTTGTCATCCTGCGCGAGCGGAGCGAGGAAGGATCTTCGTGAAACTCAAGCTAGGCATAGTTTCATACGTTTAAGTACTGCTCGCCCAGATTCTTCGTCGCTTCGCTCCAGCAGAATGACAAGGTTGAAGGCTTAAGCATCTCAAAGACTAAGCCTTACAAATACCATCATTCCTATGCTTAAATCGTTCACCGTTGCAATCCTGGGCCTGGTAGCTCTGCTCTATTTGTTGAATCCGTCTATGGGCTTTTTTGAGTTGATTCCTGATGTGTTGCCGTTTGTCGGGAATCTGGACGAGGGTGCTGCAATGACGTTGCTTTTGATGAGCCTTAGATACTTCGGGTTGGACATCACGAAGCTGTTTGATAGAAACAAGCCGGCTCCGAAAGAACTCCCCTGAGGTACAGGCGCTCGTGAATCTCTGGTGCATCCACGGAAATCTCCAACTCCCTTCGGTTTGGAATCGGTTTGAAGGAAGGCTGTTCAAGTCCTCCCTTTCAGCGGAAAAAGAACCGTTAATCTTTCAAAAGGAAAGCTTGTGGAATCTAAAAACGTATTCATTTGACAGTTGGACGTCTTCTTTTTTGGATAAGGTGAATCGGGAAGAGGCTACTGGCAAACCGTGGATAATGGGGTATTCGTTGGGTGGACGCCTTGCCTTACATGCCGTATTGGAGCAACCTGATATTTGGGGAGGAGCTATTGTTGTCGCAGCGCATCCAGGCCTGGCAGATCCTAGACAGAGGCAAGCGCAGATCAAGTGGGATGAAGGATGGGCAAAACGATTCACAGAAGAACCCTGGGATGACTTGCTTCGTGAATGGGACCAACTCTCTGTTTTTGGAGGGATTCGCTCCGCGATACAAAGGAATGAAAACGAGTTTTCCAGGAGCACGATTGCTCAGCTATTCACCGGCTTCTCCAAAGCCAACCAGGAAGACTTAACCCCCCAGCTTGCTACCTTGAAAAGCCCTCCGCTGTTGTATGTGTCAGGAGAATCTGACGCAAAGTATACTGAGATCGGATCATCCTTAGCAGCGCAAAACCCGCTCATCAGGCATGTGTCCGTTCCGGGTGCGTGCCATAGAGTGCCCTGGGAAAATACCGCTGAATTTGTGAAATCTATCCAGTATTTTATCGACACAGCACAATCAGAGAACTAATCCTATTACCCTTATGAATCGCCGATCGTTCATGAAAAAATCCGCTTTGGGAGCAGCAGTTGGAGCACATATTCCAGCGTTTGCTCAGGACTCAATCAGTCAGCTAGAATCCCATCTCCCGCTAGAAGGAATGACGGTGGTATTTCAGGGAGATTCTATCACAGATGCAGGTCGTAATAAAGAATCTCAGTCGCCAAATAGTTCATCAGGCCTGGGAAGAGGTTATGCTTATCTCGCTTCTGCTCAATTACTGGCCAGGCAACCGAAGCAAAATTGGACGTGCCATAATAGAGGGATTAGTGGTAATAAAGTGTTTCAATTGGCGGACCGTTGGAAAGAAGACTGCCTGGATTTAAAGCCCGACGTCCTAAGTATCCTAATCGGGGTAAATGACTACTGGCATACCCTGACCCATGATTACAAGGGCACGGTGGACGTTTATGAGGAAGATTATAGAAATCTATTAAAGCTTACAAAGGCCGCGCTTCCCGATGTTCGATTCATTATAGGTGAACCTTTTTCACTCCAGGGTGGGACCGCAATTGAGCCGGCGGATTGGTACCCCATGTTTGACCGCTATCGGAGAGCAGCCAAAAAGATAGCGGATGAGTTTGATGCAGTATGGATTCCCTATCAACAGATCTTTGACGAGGCGCTTGCTGACGCAGACGTCGAATACTGGTGCCCGGACGGTGTTCACCCTTCAGTGGCCGGCAACTACTTGATGGCAGATGCCTGGCTTAAGGCGCTAAAGGAAGCGATGTAGGTTCTGTCTTCCCGCACGTGATGCGGGCAAGTTACAGGTATTTTTGAGGTTCAATGGATCCCTGCTTTCGCAGGGACGACCGGGAAGCGTATCCCTGCCCAATTCATCACTTGACTATTAAGAACGAAAAATCCCAAGCGACCGAGAGTCGGTTAAGTACAAGTCAAAGGCTTGTTGCATCTCCATGGAGAGTTGGAATCGCGGATGAGCTGTTAAATCGCGGCGGATAAACCGGTACCAGAAATACCGAACCGTATCCATTGGGGTATTTCGCATCCGCCGTAGAAAATGATCCACTTCCCAGGTATTTGCTCCATGAAAGGACCGGATGTAAAGATAGGAATAGGATACTGGGAGTAGATGATACGTCTTATCCCGCCATGCATTTACATAGACGGTATCTTCGGTCCTGGGTAGGGATGGGTACTTGATGGAATCGTCTCTTCGATGCATGATTGTTGGCGGGACACCATTGGGAAGCAATCCGATATAGGGGCTGCTAAAGAAGGCTTCGCTATCGACGTGCATCAGCGTTCCATGTAATGCGCAGGCATCATGCCCATCTAAAAGTGCGTCCACTTGAACCTGAATTCTATCAGGGTGATACCAATCGTCATCGTCCCATTGGGGAATGATGAAGTCACCCTGGGCCATGTTGAGCGCCGTGTTGCGAATATCGCCCAGGATCAAGTCTGGCGTGCGTTCGATTTTTTTGTATACGAGTTCTGAAGCAGGGACCTTGCTAAGAAGGGGTTCAATACTCTCCGTTCCGTTATCGAGAACGACCAGTTCTTTGTTCGAATACGTCTGAGTCAAATAACAATGGATGGCGCGTACCACAAGGCTGGGCCGGTCCGCGGTTACCATCACACAACTCACTTTGGGAGATTGCTCAGAACTCATAAGATCAGGGCTTCGATGAATAATATCGATGTAGTGGAAGATAGCCAGTTTTCAGACGGTATGTTCACTATTTTGGTCAATGCAAAAGATTGAAAATATGTGAAGTATCTGCTCACGTTACTTTATCCAGGCTGGCAGCGTGCTATATAAGTAGAAAAGAGCGTTTTATCAATCCTGTCCCTTGCGATCTTTTTTACTTGTTTGTTCGTACACATTCATGGTATTTAAGTTGTAGTACAGGCCCATACTACGTTTAATAAACACGTATTATGATATTTTCCTTTTTGCCAATAGTTGCTTTATTCATGATGGTGTCTATTCCCATTATGGATGCTCCGAGTAATCCCCCACAGGATGTCCTTCTCATTGATGATTTTGAAGAATATAAAGACGGGGAATTACCGCTCCGTTGGAGATATTTGGAAGAACATGGTCTCGTTCAGGTAGAGCCACACCATATGCGGCCGGATGAGGAGTTTTTTGTTGTTCAAGAAGGTGGGAATAAGTTCTTGCGCGCTTTCACAGAAGGTGAAGCTGTGCACTTGAGCATGGCTAATGATGAGGATTTCGATTGGAGCCTGAAATCACACCCTTACCTTTCTTGGGATTGGAGAGCAAAGAAGCTACCTGAGGGGGCAAGCGAGGATAATCCCAGGCGTAACGACGCTGGTCTTGGTTTTTATGTGACGTTCTCTTTTAAAAAAGGATTGTTTAAGAGGCCAATTTCCATTAAATATACGTACAGCAGTTCGCTGGATGTAGGAACTGTTTTGAAGCAAGGGACATTGCGAGTGATTGTCGTTTCTAATGGCAAAGATGGCTATGGAGACTGGGAGCATATTGAACGAAATGTGTGGGAGGACTATCGCAAAGCCTTTGGAAAGAACCCCCCTGAGCGCCCTCTAAGTATTCGACTATGGAGCGATTCCGATGATACGGGTCAGATTGGTGAAGGGGATTTTGATAATATTAAGCTCGCCGAATCGCCTCGGTAGGCCCGTATCGCGTTATTGCTAGGTAGACCAGAATATGGAGCGTATTTTTGAAGCCTTAAGGCCGTTTAGCCGATTTACTGTAAGGCAAGCAGGATGGGTATTGGTAGTTGCATTGGGCCTATCTGTTGTTGGGGTACAATTGCTGAGGAATTTTTCACTGGATATGGATCTTTCCTCGCTCATTCCACCTGAGTACAACAGCGTCCAGGCTTTGGAAAAACTAAGGGCTACCGTAGGGGGTGAAGAGACGGTTGATGTAGCTGTGGTGAGCCCTTCGTTTGATGCGAATAAACGTTTTGTTGAGGCGCTCATCCCGGCGGCGTTGGCGCTAAAAGGGCCTAGCAACGAACCGTATTTCTCTCGTGTTGATTACAGAAGGGATACGGAGTTCATGAAAGACAATGCCCTCTATTTTGCTACATCTGAGGAGTTGGATGAGCTTGAATTGTATCTGGAGGATCAAATTGAAGCAGCACGTCTAGAAGCGAATCCGTTCTTTTTTGATTTAGAAGATGAAGAAGAGGAGCCTGATACCACAGCGGAGTCACTTCAGCAGGTTTACAATGATATTGTCGGAAAGGACTACCCGGTGTCTGAAGATAGCACAGCGATGGTACTTCGTTTGTATCCAACCGGATCACAGTCTGATATAGGCCTGATTGAAACCATCTACGCAGATCTGGACAGTTTGATTATTTCGATGGATCCAGCGTCGTATCAAACTCAAATGGAAGTGGTTACCGCCGGCCGGCCCTTGCGCAGGTTTACTGAGTTTAAGACGATCTCTGACGACGTTCTTGGTTCTTTTCTAGCAGGTGTCTTAACTGTACTGTTTGTGGTCGTTGCTTACTTTATGTACAAAGGCTATCGGGCACGCAGTGGCAATACGTTTTCTATGAAAGTGCTCCTGGGGCAAGTCGTTCGTATTCCGATCCTTGCCTTGTTGATAGGTCTTCCATTGCTGATGAGCTTGTCTTGGACCTTTGGAATTGCATATTTACGCTTCGAGACCTTGAACCTGATGACGTCCACTTTGGGCCTCGTTTTATTTGGGCTTGGTATTGATTTCGGGATACACTTTTTCGCCAGGTACACTGAAGAGCGTGGGTCCGGGAAATCAATCATCGATGCTGTGGAGACTACGTTCACAAGTACAGGTCAAGCTATTGCTATTGGGGCCTTTTCAACGGCTGCTGCCTTATATGTATTGGTAGTTGCTGATTTTAGAGGGTTCAGCGAATTTGGATTTATTGCAGGGACCGGGATTTTGCTGGCTCTCGTAGCTATGCTGGTTGTAATGCCTGCTCTGATTACCGTGTTTGAAAAACTGCGATTGCTCAACCTGAGTGCATCGGCAGACCGTACAGGGGATGAAAAATCATCCAGGCGTTCGTATCCGGCTGCTCGCGGAGTAATAACTGGAAGCCTTATAGCCGTTGTTGCTGCTCTTGTTATGATACCGCGGGTTGAATTTGAGTATGATTTTGGTAGCCTTGAACCGGTGTACGAGGCCTATAATGAACGGCGTGATTATGTTCGGCGCGTATTTGACAATCGTGGCCAGAGGAATCCAGCTTACATTGTCGTCGATCATCCGGATGAGGTTGAGCCTATTCTGGCAGCATTGCGCACACAAGTGGACCAGGATACTCTATCTCCTACCGTTCGCAGCATCGAAAGCATGCAAGACCGATTTCCAACAAAACCAGCTGGTCAGGAAGCAAAGCTTGGTCGCCTTGAGTTGATTAGGGGGTTGTTGGACGATCCTTTCTTGAGCGAGGATGAATCTGAAGATATGAACCGCCTTCGGCGTGCTGCACAGACAAGCGCACCTATTAGTATAGAGCAAGTGCCTGATTATCTTAAGACGCAATTCACTTCGAAGTCAGGTGAGATAGGTAATTTTATAATTATTTATCCGCTGGCCGGCCTTTCAGATGGCCGCAAGTCCATCGCATTTTCAGAAGATATCGGCGAGATTGAGACTGCTGATGGTTCTGTCTATCATGCAGGATCCTCTTCATTGGTTGCAGCGGATATGCTTAAGCTGATGCAGCGCGAGGCTCCATGGATGGTCTTAGCGACATTCATCATCGTCTTTCTGTTGATGTGGCTAAATTTTCAAAGTGTCAAATGGGCGTTGCTAGCCACGGTCCCTCTGGTGGTTGGGATGTTATGGATGATGTTGATTATGGAAGTGTTCTCTATCAAGCTCAATTTCTATAACATGATTGTACTGCCAGCAGTGTTAGGGATTGGCAACGATGCGGGGGTCCACATTGTCCATCGTTTTAGAGAGGAAGGCTTTGGAAGCATCATGTCTGTGTTGAAGTCCACAGGAGAGCACGTCACGATGGGGTCATTAACGACGATGATCGGTTTTGCCGGGTTATTGTTAAGTATTCATCCAGGGCTAAACACGATAGGTCAATTAGCCGTCGCTGGGATTGGCGCTACATTGGTATCTGCCCTGCTCTTCCTGCCTGCTCTTCTTCAGAGTTTACAGTCACGACTTATTGGCGCTGGTGAACAAACGTTCGGTGCACCTAAAGAATAGGTTCTCGTTCCAGTGATTTTTTGAGGCATCTGTCACTCTCGGGAATGACTCGTAGAAATTACGAGCGACATCCGCTGCTGCCGGGAATGACTCGTAGAAATTACGAGCGGCATCCGTCTCGCCGGGAATGACTCGTAGAAATTACGAGCGGCATCCGTCTCGCCGGGAATGACTCGTAGAAATTACGAGCGGCATCCGTTGCTGCCGGGAATGGCTCGTAGAAATTACAAGAGACATCCGTTACCGCCGGGAATGGCTTGTAGAAATTACGGGAGACATCTGTAGCTACCGGAAAGACTATACTTGAACATATTGGATAGCCTATTAAAGGGAGATCTTGTCTCGAACTGACGGTACCTACAACCCCTTCAACACATCCACATACTGACGAGCCACTGCTTCCCAGCTAAACGTATCCCTTGTATAGGTCGTTGCTCTTGCGGATAACTCTTTGAGCGCTGGACGGTCGTTGTAATACTTGAGTACGAACTCCGTGAACCCATCCGTATCTCCGCTTTCTACGAAGTGGCCGTTGTGGCCGTCGTTGATGACATCCTGAATGCCTTCCAGGCGAGCTGCGATGGCTGGCATGCCGTTGATACCGCATTCTAGTAGAACCACACCGAAGCCTTCCATGGTACCTGGGACGGGAATGTTGGGCATCATGAATAAATCTGCACCACGGTATAATAGGGAGAGCTGTTCGTCGGTGACGCGGCCTAAAAGCCGAACCCTGTTGGTCACGCCAGCTTCTTGTGCGATCTGTTTGATGGTTTCTGTCTCAGGGCCATCTCCTGCAAGCCAGTAATGAACGTCCTCGGGGAGCCGGGGCATGACGTTTTTAATGAACCAGTCGAACCCTTTTCGCTTCACTTGCCGGCCAACACTGCAAAGCAACAAGGCATTGTCTGGTAAGGGTGATTCTTGCCGATCCAGAGCCTTGAGCAACTCCTGTTTCATCTGCGCGCGCTCGGTAAGCGGCGCAAAGCGCTCCAGTTTAACGCCGTTTGGAACGACGTGCAACTTCTCGTTGGGAAGCCCACGGTCAAGGCACTGGTCTCCGGTTGCCCGGCTTACAGGGAGGATGGCGTCGATGGAGTTAAAGACGTGGGGTACAAACCGTTGGTACGGGCCAAAAGGTATGGTTACATCTTGTCCATGGACAATAGCAGCAGTTTTGATTCCGGCCTTTTGGAGCCGCTTTTTGCGGACTGTGGTCAGCGAGGCAGTTACCATCGAAGAAAAGAGCACGGCGTCGACTGACTTTTCGCGTGCTACCTTAGTGAGCCTCCGGGCTGTTTGGAAGAGGAAATAAGGCACTCGCTGGTGTACGCGCTCCCAGGACGAATACAGGATCTGGGACTCTAGCTGCACATCAGGCAGTTTGTCGATGGCATGGTGCAACTCGGTGGCTACACGTTGCATACCTCCTACGCTGGCGAGTGGTCGATCAGGTGGAGGGAAAGAATGTGTGACAAAAAGGAGGCGGAACATCAACTACACAGAACCTACTAATTCAGCATCTCTCTCTGGGACCTCAATAAGCTGCTTGTAGCCGAGTAGGGTGTCGTAGTACCCTTCTATTTTTGATAGAATGACAGGCCATGCAAATTCAAGCGCACGTTTTCTTGCCAGCCGGCCCATCGTCTGCCGAAGCGTTGTATCCAGGGCAAGGCGTTCAACATAATGCAAGAAGGACGCGTCGTCCTGCGGTGTAGCCAGGTACCCGGTGATACCGTCCCGGATAAGCGATCGGCTTCCGGTTGCATCCGCGCAAACAGCTGGGATGCCTGAAGCCATTGCTTCAAGGGTTACGTTGCCGAAGGTCTCTGTTTCGCTTGGGAATAGGAAGATGTCTGAGTTGGCGTAGGCCCTTGCAAGGTCTTCGCCACGCTGGTAACCCAGGAATAACGTGTTTTCCAGGCGGGCTTCCAGTTCTTCGCGTGCTGGTCCATCGCCAACGATAACGCTGCGGTGCGGAATGCCTCTCTGTGTAAGCGACTCGATCACTTTCGCATAGATATCGAGGCCTTTCTCCCAGACGAGCCGGCTGATGAATGAGATGACAACTTCCTCGTCACCAATGCCATTTTCACGTCTCCACTCAGGCTTTCTGCGCTCAGGGGTGAAGAGGTCCACATGGACGCCACGCTCCCAGGGTAGCAAATTCTCCGTAATGTTGTAGCTGCGAAGCACGTCAGCCATCGATTCTGACGGGACGTAAATTTGCTCGCACTTAGAATAGAACCATCTGAGATAATTCCACAGCCCGTTCTCAAGCCATTCCATTTTATAATACTTCAGGTACGAAGCAAAATGGGTGTGGTAAGAAGAAACGACGGGTATGTTTAACTTTTTTGCCAGCCTTAGCGCTTTGTATCCAGCAAGATCTGGAGTAGCGATGTGGACAATATCTGGCTTAAATTCTTTTATTTCTTTGCGAATCCGGCGTGAAAGTCCTTTTGAGATTTGATATTCAGGCCGGCCGGGCATCGGAATAGACGGAGTTGGGATCAGCGTTCCAACGTGTGAAATTGCAGGTCTTTCTACGGTAGGTGCAAAGACGCGAACTTCAGATCCGTTGTTCACAAGGTGCTTAACCAATCGATTGAGTGTCAGCGTGACCCCATCAGCAATATGGTTAAACGCACCAGAGAAGAGGGCTATTTTTTTCGGTACCATGTATGGTTTGGTTCCGTGTATGGGTTGCGAGTTTCGAGTTGTTTCGGGTTACATGTTTCTAATTTATTTGCCGCGGTTTCTAATATCAAGGTAACAAGAAACCCAAAACAAGAAACCCGAAACCTATTCCTGGATCCCAGGAATAGCCTTAAGAAATCGACCAGTTACACTCTCAGGGTGGGCTGCAAGATCCTCAGGGGTTCCTTCTGCTACGACGAATCCACCTCGGATACCTCCTTCAGGGCCTAATTCTATGAGCCAGTCGGCACATTTAATCACGTCCAGGTTGTGCTCGATAATGACGACGGAATGCCCATTTTCAACGAGTTCATTAAAAGCACCCATCAGTTTTTGAATGTCGTCAAAATGCAGGCCTGTGGTGGGTTCATCGAACAAATACAGCGTTTTATCCGATGAGGACTTGCTCAGATGAGAGCCCAACTTGATGCGCTGCGCTTCCCCGCCTGAAAGGGTATTTGAAGGTTGACCGAGTGTCAGATACCCCAGGCCGATTTTATTCAGCACTTTGAGTTTCTTAACAATCTTTTTATGTCCATCAAAGAAGTCGACAGCTTCCTGGATGGTCATATTCAGGATGTCGTCCACGTTTTTGCCTTTGAAGCGGACTTCCAGGGTGTCCTGCTTAAATCGTTTTCCTTTGCAGGCCTCGCATTCGAGGTATAAGTCTGCCAGGAACTGCATTTCGATTTTGACAATCCCCTCTCCCTGGCAGGTTTCGCATCGTCCGCCAGGGACGTTGAATGAAAAGTAGCCAGGCCGTAGGCCTCGGATCTTGGCTTGATGGGTAGACGCAAGAAGCTCCCTAATGCCATCGAAGGCTTTTACATACGTGACCGGGTTCGAACGAGGAGATCGTCCGATGGGGCTCTGGTCGATCATTTCAATATGTTGAACCAGCTGATGCCCATCGATCGAATCGTGCTTGCCAATTCCTGATTCTCCGTCGTGCAATCCTTTTAGCCGGCGTAAGCCATTGTATAGTGTATCGTGCACCAGTGTTGATTTACCGGATCCACTAACCCCTGTTACGCAAACAATTACCCCAAGTGGGAAAGATGCATCCAGGCGCTTGAGGTTGTGCTGGCGGGCATTTCGTACAACGAGCATCTGCTCCTCGTCGATTGGCCTACGCACTTCAGGGATGGCAATGTGTTTTTTGCCACTCAAATAGGCGCCGGTGAGCGAGGTGTCGCTTTTGAGAATTTCTTTGTAGGTCCCGTGGAAGATGACCTCGCCGCCATGGATACCTGATCCTGGGCCAAGGTCAACAATCTGATCCGCACGGACCATCATCTCGGATTCGTGTTCAACAACGATGACCGTATTGCCAATATCCCGGAGGTGCTCAAGAATTTTGATCAGCCGATCCGTGTCCCTCGGGTGAAGCCCAATAGACGGTTCATCCAGAACGTACAATGAGCCTACCAGGGACGAACCCAATGAAGTCGCCAGGTTGATACGCTGGCTTTCGCCGCCTGACAATGTATGAGAGAGCCTATCCAGTGAAAGGTAGTCTAATCCAACATCAACAAGGTACTTGAGTCGCTTCTGAATTTCTTCTAATACCCGGCCGGCAATGGCTTCCTCGTGGGGTGTGAGGGAAAGGGTATCAAAGAATTTCTTGGCGTCCAGGATGGTAAGTTCACATAGTTCACCGAGGTGATGCCCATCAACTTTCACGTACATTGCTTCTGGACGGAGGCGGTACCCATTGCAGGTTGGGCAGGTCATGTAGCCTCTGTAGCGGGCAAGGTAAATGCGATAATGCATCTTGTAGGTCCTGCCCTGCATATATTTAAAGAACCCGTTGATTCCCTTGTATTTGCCCTTACCGTTCCAAACGATGTCAAGGTGTTCGTTCGGAAGATCTTTAAAGGGAAGATCGATATCCATTCGTTCTTCCATAGCAACACTTATCAAATCGCTCAAATGGGTAGCCCATTTGGGGGACCTGAAACAGGCGATTGCTCCTTGGCGAATCGAAAGTGCCGGATTAGGAATCACTAGATCCTTATCGATACCCTGAATTCTTCCAAAACCCTGGCACTCTGGGCATGCGCCAACGGGGTTGTTGAACGAGAAGAGATGAGGCGTTGGTTCTTCGAACCGCATTCCATCCCGTTCAAAAAACTCGCTGAATGATAGGGATTCGCCCTTGTGGACATGGACAATGCATCGTCCCTGACTTTCTCTGAACGCTTGTTCTACTGAATCTGCGATACGGGAAAGGTTTGATTCGTCATTTGATTTAATTGCTTGCCGGTCAATGAGGACCAAAAGCCGATTCCGGGCAATGCGTACCTTTTCTGGCGGGGTTTCATTGAGATCGATGATCTCCTCTGCAGCACCTGCCTTAGCCTTCTTAGGTGTTGGAAGTGCAACGAGCCTGAAAAAGCCGCGTTGCTTCAAGATTTCAAGCTCTTTTTTTACCGGTGTTTTTTTGTGCTCAGGAACAGGAAAGCAAATATAAAAACGCGTTTTGTCTTCGAGGGTATTGTGGAGCGTCTGAGCTACTGAACGGGGAGAGTCTTTGGTGACTTCTTCTTCGCTAATAGGGGAAAACGTTTTTCCAATTCGAGCAAAAAGGAGGCGAAGATGGTCATAAATTTCAGTTTGTGTTGCAACCGTAGACCGTGGATTACGGGAGGTTGTTTTTTGCTCAATGGCCATAGCCGGTGCAAGCCCCGTAATCAAGTCGACATCTGGCTTGTCCATTCGCTCCAAAAACTGCCTTGCATAGGCACTCAAGCTCTCAACATAGCGGCGTTGACCTTCTGCATAAATGGTGTCGAAAGCAAGGGACGATTTTCCAGAACCGGACGGGCCGGTAAAAACGATCAACTGTTTTCTGGGCAGTTCCAGGTCAATGTCTTTGAGGTTGTGCTGACGGGCGCCGCGAATAACTATACTGGTTTGGGCACGTTCTCGATCTTCCAGGGAGGCTTGTGAGGCCGAGGGGGCTTCTGGGAAAGGAATCAGGACAGGAGCCTCGGGCATAAATCCGGTAGGTTTGTCAAAGTAAAAAGGGCAAGAACCTTCTTGTATTCTCAGGGCAGAAAGAAGATGCGCTTTAATGAAAAAAATTAATAACTGAATACTCCCTGGGTAGAATTTCTGTGGTTCACTGGGGCATTCTCAATTAAGGCTGAAGTAGAAGCTGTTTTTTGTGATTTTTATTGTACTTTGAGGCCATCCTTTCTTAAGCCCATTTTTACATTAAGCCCATGAAGACCCCTGTCTTGAGCAACCGGATATTTGCCATATCCCTCCTTGTTTTTTGGATTGCAGGAAGCCTGCTTTTGTCCTCTAGCATAGAAAAGACGAAGTATGCCTGGTATGACTATGAGCGTGTCGGATTTCCTGATATGAAGGCCGAATTAGGAGAAGCAAAAGGGGACAATGCAAGAGCGCGCGTAGAATATGAGTTAAAGCGGCTGCAAGATCCGGTAACGGGTATGGTGCCTCATGGTATACGTGCACGTGAACTGTCTAAAGCAAGAACACTTCCTACCAGGGAAGCGATCGCATCTAAAACGGGCGAATCAAATGTAGCCACCTGGACCGGCCGGGGCCCGAACAACGTTGGCGGGCGCACGAGAGCACTAGCGATCGATCTGGATTTTGACGGGGCATCCAATCGAAAAATTCTAGCCGGCGGGGTATCCGGTGGGATGTATCTATCTGAAGATGATGGAGCTACCTGGCGACTAACAACAGGCCTTGAAGACCTGGCGAGCGTGACTGCAGTTGCGCAGGACCCAATCAATCGGAATGTCTGGTATTACGGCACGGGGGAGCTTTTTGGTAACTCCGCAAGCAATGGAGGCGGAGCAACCTTCCTGGGGCAGGGTATCTTTAAATCGACTGACGGTGGAGAAAGTTGGACCCAATTAGCAGCTACAACCACCGGGACGCTCAATACCTTTGACAACATCTTTGACCGTGTGTGGAATGTAGCTGTAGATCCTACGAATGGAAATGTATTCGCAGCTGTATTCGGGTTTATAATGAGGTCTACTGATGGTGGAGATTCCTGGTTTACATCTCTTGGCCCTGAAGAGCAACCTTTTGGAATTGCAACGGATGTGGCGATTGCTTCGAATGGAACGATTTACGCGACCATCAGCCGTAATGGCAACGGCTCATTACAGTTTGGCGTGTTTCAGTCTACAGATGGGGGCGTTAATTGGACGAATATCTCTCCGCCGGAGCTAAGCGCTGATCCCTGGCGGCAGGTTATCGGTGTTTCACCTTCTGATCCGAACACCGTGTATGTATTGGTGCAGGCAAATGGAAGTGGTGAAAATGCCGGCGATCATCAGCTATTCAGATACAACGCGGCTTCGAATACCTGGACAAATCTCAGCGCAAATATTCCGAATGTTACGGCCAACGATCAGTTAGGCAGAGAGCCGCTTGACGGAAATGCGTCCTTTAGTTCGCAGGGGGGATACGACCTGGTTGTGAAGGTTAAGCCTGACGATCCTAACGTAATCTGGATTGGCGGGACCAATTTGTACCGCTCTACAGACGGAGGAAGCAACTTTGAACAAGTTGGTGGCTATGCATCGCCGTATACGTTCGCTGGATTTCCACGGCATCACCCGGACCAACATGCTATTGTGTTTTATCCCAATGATGCCTCGGCCATGATAAGCGGTCATGATGGCGGACTATCTCTTGCTGCCAATGTCCTTCAGAGTCCTCAGTCCTGGACCGAGCTAAACAATGGGTACCTGACTTCTCAGTTTTATGCTTTGGCAATAGATCCTGAGACGGGGAGTGATTTTATCGTAGGAGGCCTGCAAGATAATGGAACGTGGTCTACCACTTCAGCCAACGGGGATGTGGACTGGCAAAGTGAGTTTAGCGGAGATGGTGGCTTTGCTGCGGTTGCTCCGGGCGGGCTCCCATATTATGTGTCTTCACAGCTTGGATTTGTGCTGCGGGCGAGTGAATCAAATGGGCGGATTGTGGGAAGTGTGGTGCAGCCTGCTGGCGGAAATAACTTTTTGTTTATCACGCCGTTTTTGCTCGATCCGAATGATGCCCGCGTTATGTACATCGCGGAGGGGAACAGGGTGTGGCGCAATAGTAACTTGGATGGGATACCTGCAGGAAATGGGAATGCCACACAGGTAAACTGGACAGCTCTTTCAGGTTCAGCTAACCCTAATACATCGACAGTGACCGCCTTGGGTGTTTCGAAATCCCCTGCAGACAGGTTGGTTTTCGGGGCGACGGATTTTCAGTTTTCAACCCGCATTATTCGCGTCGATGACCCAGCAAACAATGGCCCGGGAACGGATATTACGCCCCCAGGCATTACACAAGGTTCTTATCCGTCGAGTATCGCTATTAACTCTGAAAATGGAGATGAGATGGTCGTCACCTTCTCTAATTATAATGTGCCCAGTATCTGGCACACTTCAGATGGTGGGAGTACATGGACCAATATAGAAGGCAACTTGAGTGGTGATGATGGTCCCTCGATAGCCTGGGGACTTGTAATGCCAACGGCGGGAAATACGGCCTATTTTGTAGCAACAAGTACCGGCGTGTATTCTACAGAGTCTCTGAATGGAGAGAATACCGAGTGGGCCCAGGAAGGCGCCGATGTACTGGGCAATGTAGATACTGATATGTTGGTGGGACGGCCCGAGGATGGGCTCATCGTAGCTGCAACGCATGGCCGTGGCGTGTACAGCGCAGCAATAGAGGGAACAGCCGGAAGCGGGTCATTGGCTGCTATCACTGAGCAGGTTAATCTAGAAGCACAGCCTGGCGAAACGGCGACGGGTACCCTGGTCATTCAAAATACGGGTGAAGTACGGCTTCGCTTCGATATCACTTCATCAGAGCCTGGGAAAAGCTCGCCTTCTACAAAAGGAGGCAACGAGATGAAAAGGCCTATAAAAGTGCTCGATCAACCTGCAAAGAAAAGAAGAGCAGTTGCATCGAGTCTATCCGATCTGCCGAGGGCTTCGTCAGCTGGAGAAGCTCCAACTGGGCAGCCTGTGTTTAGTGTGCAGGCTGGTGATGATGTATTGATTTACGATGACGGAGACGACACCTCGGATGACTTCTGGGGGTTTGGAGATGATGGAAGGGCTCTTTTCTGGGGCAATGAATTCGTAGTGCCCGATGTTGATTTTACGCTGGACGGCTTTGACTTTTTCATGAGAACCGAAGGGGCATTTAGCAATGAAGTGGAGTTGGCTGTCTATGATGAGAATGATGAAGTCTTACTATCTGGAACTCTTGAATTTGATACTTCGCCATCCGGCGGTTGGTATTTTGTTACTATAAATGAACCTGTTCTAATACCTGCTGGAGAGCCCTTTTTTATTGAGATTGGTGCCTCATCCGAAATTGGGTTTCCTGCTGGAATCGATTCAGATGCTCAGGTATCAGGAAGTAGCCTATACAGAAGTGAGACCAGTGACTATAGGAATTTAACAGAGGACGTCGGTTCCGGTTTTGAAAATGGAGCCTTCCTTGTGCGAGCAAATGGAACACTGGGAGAGCCTGAAAATGAACCGCCGGTTCTGGATGCGTTCATCAGTACAGGTCAAGCTGAGGTTGGAGAAGTGATCACCTATGATGCAACCGCTTCTTCAGACCCCGATGGGGAAATCGTGAGTTATTTATGGGACTTTGGAGACGGATCCACAAGAACCGATGTGGCAGGTACATATGCATATGCTGCAGCAGGTACGTACACAGTATCCGTAACGATTACGGATGATCGAGGAGCCACAGCCGAAGGGGAAACAACGATTGAGATTGTGGACGTAGCAAATCAGGCTCCTGTGGCTGCCATTGCTGCATCGGCAACAGAAGCTGACGTCAATGAATCGATAACGTTTGACGGGAGCCAGTCTAATGATGCAGACGGAAATATTGTAGCCTATCAGTGGAATTTTGGTGATGGTGTTGAAGGGATAAATGAAGTAGAGACCTACGCTTATTCAGCGCCTGGTATCTATTCGGTTACGCTCAATGTGACAGACAATGACGGTGCTACCGGGCAGACCGCCATTCAGGTTAGCGTGTTTTCTGCTCAACAAAGGCTCACTGTGACGCCGCTAACCGGGAAAGTAGAAGCCGGAGCTACGGTTACACTGGACGTGATGTACGAAACGGCTGGGTTGCCCGAAGATACCTATGAAGGGTCTATCACCGTTTCAAGTGGAGTTGGCACTGTGGTTGTGCCTGTTACTGTATTAGTAAGCCGAAGCGTGGATATCGAGAAGGAGGCTGTTCCTGTTGCTACTGATGTTCGCCTGGCGCCTAATTATCCCAATCCTTTCACAGAGACAACAACCATTCGATATGAGTTGCCGGCTGATGCACACATCTCATTGAATATTTTTGATGTTAGTGGGCGCCGTGTGAGAGCTCTGGAGCAAGGAGTGAAGGCACCAGGTTTTCATGAAGTTTCCTGGGATGCGCTTGATGATGGGGGAAGTTCTGTTGTGAGTGGTTTGTACTTCTATCGGCTTACCGTACTCGAGCACGGCGGTGCTCAGCTTAGCCAGACGGGTACTATGACACTTGTTCGATAAGAAAAGATATGATGGTTAACGGAACGTTATCTACCCTCTTTATGACTACGGGCCTTGTTTTAGGTTTAATGGCCTGTTCGAATAAAAAGCAGGTCACTAAACCTACTGCTATTGTGCAGGAAGTCGATCAATCGGGTCATCTTCCTGCTGACTTTAAACTGCTGATTGGAATGGGAGGTGGTGTTGGAGGGCGCGTTCAGGGATATTCATTGGATGCAGACGGTGCTTCTCAGAAGTGGGAAGGCAAGTATCCTGAAGAAAATGTGCAGCATAGAGGCCAACTCACCAATGAAGATGTGAATTCCCTTTGGGAGCACATAAAAGAGATAGAATACTTCGCAATTAAACAGCAGGACATGACAGGGAGTGGCAATTTCATCATGGTAACAGCCAATGGCGTTTCTCACCGTGTTTCATGGAAGAATGCATTGGGTCGACAGCCTGATGCAACGCCCTGGCAGATGCTGTATGATCGATGTGTGGAATTGGTAACGGCCTCGTTCGCTGATAAGCGGGTACTTAACTGAGCTTTATTTAAGCTTTTATTTAAATAATTAAGAAACAAATTTTTCATTTCTTAATACGTAAAAACCGCTTTCAGGGGCAAAAAAGGTCGTTTTAGGCTTCACTTTTCTTTCATACAGGGTTGTTTGGAGTCTTGGTTTGACCTAACTTTACACCTCAGTGACGAAGACGCTCGTGAGTTAGTGAAACCTTAAATTAGGTTTATTTCAGGCCCGTCTCTGATTAGGAAGAGCCAGCGTACGTAGAGCCTCCTCCTATCTTTTTTCGGTACTCGATCGTTTTGGTGGTAAGTTTTTGACCCTCGGACTTGCACATCAAACAGGCTTGAGCAGTTGTTATGAGAATGAAAACCCACTCCGGCAGAACGACTTCTGTAAATCCCACTACTGGATGTAATCGCCCATTCCGGAACTTCATTTTGTTCTACGCTTGCAACGTGTTTCTTGAAAAATAACCCCCGGTGAGTTCGGAATGCGACGTCGAACAGAGTCAGATAGACTACTGTGTGCAGTATTCACATGGCTAATGGTATTAGCGATGTGCTGGCCGGCTTATGCTCAGAAAAATCTTGTAACGTCTATCGACTACGAGTTTGAACTTGCCCTGTACCGTCCGCAAATCGCATTGGCCAGTGACGGAAGCCACGCTGTTGCGTGGGAATCGTACGCGAAGTTATTGGATACTGAGGAGTGGCAAATCGGAACGATGACCTTTGCAGCCACTGGGGTCCCTTTGGATGAGGCAATTTATCTGAGAGATCCTTCCTCTTGTGTCCCTGAGGATGTAGAGGGGTTCCGGGGCGTTCAAAATGCCGACATTCACTTTGATCGGGAAGGAATGCTATTTATAGCGATGGAGCCTGAGATCGACGTGCATAATGGGCGATTGCATAAAAGGCCAAGAATAATTCTGTCCAAGATAGATCAGACGAGCCATGTCACCTTTCAGGATTCTGCACCTCCTTGTGGAAGGGCGCCTTCTGAATCTGAAGAGGGCTTTGAAAGTGAGCGCCCCCGATTTGGTTTTACACCACAGTCCGGTGAGTTGGTCATTGTGAGCAACTCGTTGGGTGTGTCAGATGCGACACAGCAGGGCCCATTTAAAAAGATCTCTTACAGTGATTCGTACAATGGCTTAGGAGGTGGCGGTTCATCCCTCTCTGGTGCCAGTTATGTTGAGAAGTGGCACGATGTAGCGGTTGGTAATACGTTTGCCGCCTATACCTGGCAACGGTGTTACATTGTAGATCATACAGGTGCGTCGGAAGACTGTGATATCGTTGTGCAATTTGTTCCCCACTCATCAGAGTCAGGGACGGTACACACAACAAAGCCTATTCGGGTGAACGCTGGAGATAAATCAGGTGTGTTGAACCACAAGCCGTCTATCGCGATGAATGACGAGGGAGAAAGTGTGGTTGTGTGGATAGACTACCGCTATAGTGAAAGCGGGGATGTCGTTGCTCAGCGATTTGACTCAACAGGTTGGCCGGTTGGAGACAATACGAGAATCAGTGATGGAACAGCTGTCATCGACGATGCAGAAGGATTAGGACCTGAAGTGGCGATCAAGAATGATGGCAGCTATATGGTGGTCTGGACCCAAGATGATGGTGAAGGACGAAAGGCTGTTGGTCAGGTTATTTCAGGTTCTGATCGCCGGGAGGATGCTCCTTTCCGCCTGGATGCTGACCCGCATCTAGAGTCACTGGGTGCGGATGTGACGAGCAATGGGACCCAGTTCGCCTATACCTGGGTTACCATGGACGGGTTTGGGCCGGCTATTTATTACTGGGTTTCTGATTCAGAGTCGCTAACGACACGTAATTTTGAAAGACCCGGAACGGATTTTTCCTTTACTGGGTATCCAAATCCGTTTTCTGACGAAACAACGTTAGAGTATGTGCTGAACAGAGAAGGACATGTGACGCTGATCATCTATGATCTCTTGGGACGAGAAGTCAAAAAGCTAATTGACAAATGGCAAGCCCCAGGTTCGTATCTGGTGAATGTACCAGCAGGAGAATTGGCGATTGGATACTATGTAACAAAACTTCAACAAGGCGATTCGCAATTCTCGAAAGTGTTAATACGCACTCCATAAAAAACTCCCACGCAATGTGAGATCAAGCACGGGGTACACGCTTGGAATGTGAGGTTCTAGCTCTTCTCCACCAACGCATTACTCCATTTCTCAAACCAACATCCTGATGCTAGTACCTCTTTTCATACAAGTAGTGCTACAATTAGTGCTTCCAGGGATTCTCCTCTTTGATGTATACAAGCGGAAGTATGACTCTCGTCGAGAATGGTTGGTTGATATTATACTCGTTAGTATTGTGCTGCTATTTGTGTTTATGACAGCGCGCTGGGATTGGTCCAGTTATTACTTGCGTTTGCTTTTGATCCTGGGATTAGGCCTTGTTTCTTATGCCTCATTTAGATGCATTGATCGATCGCTACCCGAACAGAGACCGCCGTTGACTCAGAAAAAACGGGTAGAATATGGGGTGAAGAGTTTGATTATCCTGGTATTGCTGGTTCTGAATATCGATGCCATTCGCGGATACTTCTCTCCACAGGGTTCAATAGATCTTGCCTACCCCCTGAAAAATGGGGTGTATTACGTAGGTGGAGGTGGAAATAGCAGATGGATCAATGCACACAATGCTTATCCTCCGCAGGACTACGCGCTAGATATTTTGCGTCTAAATAGTTTTGGTAATAGAGCGCGGGGCATTAATCCAGGCGACCTAACGAAGTACACTATTTTTGGTGATAAAGTGTACAGCCCGTGTAACGGGATTATAAGCCAGCATGTTGATGGGCATGCGGACCAAAACCCTCCAGAAAGGGATGCACAAAACCTGGCCGGCAACTACCTCGTGATATCTTGCAAGGGAGTTGAAGTATTACTGGCTCATCTCAAACAGGGAAGCCTCCTGGTATCCAAGGGCGAAGTTGTAAAGGAAGGGCAGCCCATTGCCCAGGTAGGCAATTCTGGATTCTCCACTCAACCCCACTTACATATCCATGCAGAGCGAGAACCAGAATTCGACGACGAAATCCTCGACGGAGAAGCCGTCCCGATCCGGTTTAAAGGACGATTTCTGGTTCGCAATAGTCTTTTTACGTCGCATTAAGCACTCAGATGAGGGGCTCATTTGTGTGTGTTTCGGGTTTCGGGTTTCGGGTTTCGGGTTAAAAGTGTAACGATGGAGAAGAAATACTCCTAAAACGAAAGTATAAAGTGGTTAGTGGTTTGGAAACGTTAGCTGTTAAAAGTAGGTTAGATCCCCCAAAGTGGAGAACTTAAACTCGAAACCCGAAACCCGAAACCCGAAACACAGATGGGTTCACCCATCTGATCTAGATGACCTTTCTTAATCCACTATTACTGCTTGGACTTGCGGCTGCGGCTATTCCGTTAATTATTCACCTGTTTAATTTCAGGCGGCCTCGGAAAATAGATTTTAGTTCTCTTGAGTTTCTGAAGGAGCTGCAAAAGAGTACCATGCAGCGTGTGCGTATCAAGCAGTTGCTGCTCTTACTCCTCCGGACATTAGCTATTGCGTGCCTCGTCCTCACTTTTGCGAGGCCTACGTTGATGGGTAACCTGGTAGGGAGCCTGGGTAGCCAGGCCAGTTCTTCTATAGTTCTTGTGGTTGATAATTCCCGGTCGATGCAAATGCGGGATGCTCAGGGTGCCTATTACGATCAGGCGAAAGAAGTGGCAGATGCGCTGATAGGCCAGATGAAAGCCGGCGATGAAATTTATCTGTTGCCGGTCTCGGGAGGCACTTCCGCGGCCAATAATGACGTGGCGTACAGTATGCCACATCTAGCGCGCGAAGCTGTTCAAGATTTGTCCATATCCCCTCATCCAGGATCGATAAGTGATGCCTGGGCCAGGTCGGTTCGTTTGCTTGACGAGGCCACAAATCTGAATAAGGAAATCTATGTCATTTCTGATTTTCAAAAAACTGCGCTGGTTGACTCTACCATTGACGGAGCCTCAGAGGCTTACAGGACCTACCTATTGCCAATAGGAACCAGGGATCATGCGAATGTAGCAGTGACAGATGTAGATATTCTGAGCAGAATCATTGAGGTGGGCCAACCGATTCGCATGGAAGCAACATTGGTCAACCATGGAGAAGACGTGATCAGTGGGTACGTCGCCAGTGTTTTTCTTGAGGGTGAACGGGTTGCTCAGGCTACAGTCGATTTGGAGCCTGGTATTCCTTCAAAAGCCTCGTTTGTTGTGACACCTCAACAAAGGGGATGGTTGACAGGAGTCGTTCAGATAGAAGAGGATGCATTTACAAGCGACAATATTCGTCACTTCACATTAAATGTCCCAGAGCAACGCCAGCTTCTGATTGTACGGGGGGAGGGCCAGGAGTCTAGTTTCGTAGAGCTCGCGCTGTCGACTTCTCTGACCAGGGGACGGGTTGGTTTTGATCTTGAAACCATCGACGAAACAGACTTGTCGGTGAAGCGGCTGGGAACGTACAATACCGTTATCTTGATTGGGCCTCGCGATTTGTCGAGTGGTGAGATTGCTTCACTGAGTGAGTATGTAGAGGAAGGTGGAGGTGTTCTGTTTTTTCCTGGAGAAGCAGGGCAGGCCGAGGATTACAATGCGTTTTTTGCAGAGCTGGGCGCTGGTGAATTTACAGGGTATAGTGGGACGTGGTTGGATCGGCAATCGATTGCCTCCTTTGGACGCATTGAGCTTGAGCACCCGTTGTTCGAAGGGGTATTTGAACAGCAATCTGGATTTAGGGAGCAGATACGAGTAGAAAATCCTTCGCTATACTATGTGATGAATTATACACCGGGCAATGGCAATGAGCAAACCCTGATTCAGCTATCTACTCGTTTCCCTTTCTTGCAGGAAATTCGTTATGGGCAGGGGTCTGCGTTTGTGCTGGCGGTAGCACCTGATACTCGATGGAGCGACTTGCCCCAGCGAGGGTTGTTTATCCCCCTGCTTTACAGATGTATGTATTACCTTTCGTCTACGGAAGCGATTGCTGGAGAAGAGCTAATAGTAGGATTGCCTAATGATCTTCGTATAAGCGGTATTGCCGAAGCCGATCGGTTGCAACTGGTTGCTCCAGATGGTGAAGAGATTGTGCCAGAGCAGCGCAGCCTATTCGGCGCATCACTGATTGAGCTGGACGCAAGTTTTGAATTGCCTGGCGTGTATGATGTACAGAATGGGGAATCTTTATTGAGAAAGGTTGCCATGAACCTGGATAATCGGGAGTCAGACTTGAGTGCGTATGAACCGGACGAGGCCAGAGAATTTATGGAAGGATACACGGATGGACCTGTCCGTACACTGGATTTAACCTCTAGCGGAGGAGCAAGCCGGGTGCTCGAAGAGCTACAACAAGAAAAGACAGGCATGGAGTTATGGAACGTCTTTCTGCTGATGGCGTTGATCTTTTTGGTCATAGAAATGTTGGTAGCTAGGCAATGGCGCCCCGAGGCCGTGCCTGCATGATTTGAGCAGTATGAGTTCCAGGCAGTTTCGATTGGCTGTACCCATCATCAATGCGCAATAAGAAAAGTGCTACTCACAATCCACATTGTACTTCTTTCCGTTTTTGTTTCGGTTACCAGTATGCTTATGGTAACTGCAATCATCAATAGAATGCGGATTCGTCCGGTTCGAATGATATGGCACAACTCCAATTTGTATAAAGGAGTCGGCCGTTCCTTTTTGCTTTTGTTGATGATGGTAGCTGTGGTTGTGTATGCTGGGGTTACAAGTAGCAGCATATATTTGTATCTAGGTATCGGGTATGTGACGGGAGGTTTGTGTTGGCTTATTGCTTCACGAATATCAGCGGCAACTCTCGTAACGGATTTTGCAATTATCCGAAACACGAGTAAAAAGGGGAATGTGCTTGGGTGGAATCAAGTGACAGATTTTTTTGTGCATGAGATGGGTACGAAGATGCGTTATGTGTTTTTATACAAGCAAAAAGATGGGCGTCAAGGTCGTTTTGAATTGACGGTCCCGCTTGCATATCAAGGTTTATTTGAAAAGCTTGTTTATCGCTGTGTAGAGAAGAGAACGCTTCCCGAGAGGGAGCGCGCGTATGGATGAACGCAGCGTCTAGAGGTAAACGGTTGGAAAAAGCAGTTCTTGTTGGTGTTATTCATGGGGATGCCACGCGTGCGAGTGTAGATGACTCTTTAAATGAGTTAGAAATGCTTGCGGATACGGCAGGTGCAGAAGTTGTAGATCGCGTAGTTCAATCCCTCGCCAAGATACACGTAGCGACGTATATCGGGAAGGGCAAGGTGCAGGAAATCAAAGAGATTGTTGGGAGCAAAAAAATCGACCTGGTGATTTTTGACGATGACCTGACTACCGTTCAAATCCGTAACCTGGAGCGCTCGCTTAAATGTAAGTTGCTTGACCGATCTGCCCTAATCTTGGATATATTTGCTGGCAATGCCAAAACAGCTACCTCAAAAACCCAGGTTGAGTTAGCGCAGCTGGAATACCTCCGAACCCGGCTTACCCGCCAATGGACTCACCTTTCCAGGCAGAAAGGGGGGATTGGTTTTAAGGGGCCTGGTGAAACACAGATCGAGACGGACCGCCGGCTTATCGGGACGCGGATCGCAACACTCCGTAAACGCCTCGTTAAAATTGACAACCAGCGGACGACCCAGCGCAAAGGGCGAAAGAGTTATAAACGTGTCTCGCTGGTTGGTTATACCAATGCGGGTAAGTCTACGCTAATGAATGCTCTCGCAGAAGCCGACGTATGGGCTGAGAATCGATTGTTTGCGACGCTGGATGCAACAACGCGCCAGGTTAAAGTAGCCTCGAATAAAACAATCTTGTTGTCGGACACGGTTGGATTCATTCGGAAGTTGCCTCATCGGTTGATAGAGAGTTTCAAAAGCACTCTGGATGAGGTACGGGAAAGTGATGTGCTGTTGCATGTTGTCGATATGACGCACCATTGTTTCAGGGATCATATTGTTGTCGTGAAGCGAACGCTTGAAGAGCTGGGTGCTACGGACATCCCCATGCTTTATGTGTTTAATAAAGTAGATGCGCTTCAGGATACTACAATCATAAACGAACTTCGCGTGGATTATGAAGATGCAGCATTTATTTCTGCGCAAAGGGGCATTGGTTTGCAGGAAGTGCGGGATAAAATTGTAGCAACTCTAGAAGCGACCTTCTCCCAGCACGAGGTACTGATTCCCGTTACCGAACCCAAAACCATGAGCCGCATCAGGCAAATGGCAGAGGTCGTTTCCGAAGAGTATGTATATGCGCGAAATGGATCCGAGGAGGTTGAGCCTTTTTTAGCTGCTCATCTTGTGTTTAAGATCGGAGATGAGAATAAAAATGAGATTCTCTCATTAATACGGCCTTTCGAGGGATACACGACTGTCGAATTGGCAGAATAAAGTAGTATTCACAACTCTAAAGGGCTAATAGTCAGTTAGCATGATTCTTATGAATGCCCTAAGTGGGTCGTAGCAGTGAATTCTTTTCTTCTTCGTTGGTGTTGAGTGTATATCTATTAGGTCGATTGTGTAGTAAATACTGACAAGGCAAATAATTTTGATCACAAAAGGGTTGCCTCAGCGAAGAATATTTATTAATCTAATAAAAGTTACTTCGCCTCTCGGATCTTACTGTTCATTACATCCGTAAGCACACTATAGATAGCTCCTGAACACCATTAAAATCACCAGTGACGGGGATTCATTGAAGATGTTCTTCTTCTAAAAGCTAGCAATGTAGTTGCTTGTTTCCATCCATCCCAAGGACGGCTTATTTACAACAGCGAAAGTGGCATAGGGATTGTAGATTGAAGCGAAAAGCACCACTATTTTGTTAAGCTGTTGAACATCATCTCAGGCATTGATAGATAGTTCATAGTCACGTTAACATCGTGTGATGCGAAGCTAAATGTAGCAGTGTGTTACATGAAAAACGAGAAACCATCATGACCATTGAAGCTCTTATCAGTGAGGTAACTCCCCCGCTTCGTGCTAACGACACGGTCGAGCACGCAATCGGTTTGTTACTTGAATTTAGAGTGCTCCATCTTCCAGTAGTGACAGATGATGGGTATCTCGTGGGTGTCATTTCTGAGAACCAATTACTCGATGCAACAGGTCCAGAATCTGTAATTGAAAGTTTGCTAAGCCTCGAACCCGTCAGCGTATTACCCGAAACGCACATATTCGATGCAACGAAGGTTATTGTTGATCATACATTGACTACATTGCCTATTGCGAGTGCTTCGGGAAAATACATGGGGCTGGTAAAGCGTAATCGCATCTTTGAGCAGTTTGCTAAGATGCTTTCAACCCAGGAGCCAGGTGCTATCATCGCTCTAGAAGTTGATCAGCGTGATTATTCTCTCGCGCAACTTGCTTATCACATCGAGCAAAATGACGTTCGTATCTTATCTACCGCTACGGAGCATCCTGCTGTTTCAGGAAACCCCATAGTAGACGGTAAAATAAAGGTTACGTTGAAGCTCAATGTCAGCGATACCGCTCGGGTCCGCCATATCCTTGAGCACTACGGGTATAGAGTCATTGCCTGTTTCAGTGATGATCAGAACGATGACGAATTCCAGGATCGCATCCAGGAGTTCATGCGTTACCTGGAAGTATAACCATTCGGAAAAGGAAGGTCTGGTATAACGCGGTGTTCCATCCCCAGCATATGCACTTTGTACGTGGGTAGTACCCACAGATGCCGCTCCTCGTCCCATCGGCCGCCATGAAGTTGTACGCATTGCTTTACGTCTTCCTCGTCCTCTTCGATGTATAGGCTCAGGAATTCAATCGGGGTGTTTTGTGGAACCCATGGTTTCTCGTCTACGATCAGCTCTACCGTTTTATATCGGGTCTGAATAGCTGTCATATACCGGTAGCGCACGAACATCAATTGGGCTCCATATTTTTGCACAAGCCGTATTGTGCCCCTGGTGCCGGGGCGTAGCGTAACTAGATTGGGCATGTTATCATCTGTTTTTACACTAATAGACGATATTTAAGGGCAAACATAACCTTTGTATTTAGGATGCAGGGCCCGAGGAGCACACTTTCTCATGAAGAAGGTGAAGAGAGAACACTAAAGCATTATATGCGTTGCATTTACGGCAAGTGATGCAGAATCATTTCATGGGTGTATATGAGTACATTAGAAAACCCTTCATCGAACGGTTACGGAGCTTCCAACATACAGGTATTGGAGGGGCTCGAAGCTGTTCGAAAGCGTCCTGCGATGTATATCGGGGATGTGGGCATTCGTGGTTTACATCACCTTGTATACGAGGTGGTGGACAACTCAATCGACGAGGCATTAGCCGGCTATTGTGACCGGATTGATGTATCAATTAATGAAGATGGATCCATAACCGTTAAAGACAACGGCCGGGGTATTCCGGTAGGGCTCCATCCAGTAGAAGGGCGTTCTGCATTAGAGGTTGTAATGACCACGTTGCATGCAGGCGGTAAATTTGACAAAGATACCTACAAGGTGTCTGGTGGGCTTCATGGGGTTGGTGTTTCCTGTGTGAATGCGTTGTCCACAAAACTTGTGGCGACGGTTTGGAGAGACGGGTTCGTGTGGCAGCAGACCTACCAAATTGGGAGCCCGGACGCTGAAGTGAAAAAGATTCGGGAGATGGAGGACGGAGAGTCGACTGGGACCGAGGTTCACTTCTGGCCTGATGATTCTATCTTCACTCACACCGAATACAGGTTTGATACGCTGGCAGAACGGCTCCGCGAACTGGCTTATCTCAACCGGCAGGTGTACATCTCGATTGAGGATAGAAGAGAGGAAGATGAGTCTCTCCGGCGTGAGGATTACCACTTCGAGGGGGGCATCAAGGAATTCGTTGAGTACCTTGATGAGGCGCGTACGCCTATTCTTGAAGAAGTCATTTACATTGGTGCTGAAGACGCTGAGGTACCCGTAGAGTTGGCCATGCGCTACAATACCGGGTACTCGGAGAATGTGCTCTCCTTTGTGAATAACATCAATACCCACGAAGGAGGTACACACGTATCTGGTTTCCGGCGAGCTCTAACACGTACGTTGAAGTCCCATGCTGATAAAAACAATCTGCTTAAGAATGTAAAGGTAGATTTATCGGGGGATGACTTTCGTGAAGGGCTTACCGCTGTATTGTCAGTGAAGGTGGCAGAGCCTCAATTTGAGGGGCAGACAAAAACAAAGCTAGGCAACTCAGAAGTTCAGAGTGCGGTTGAGGTACTCGTGAACGACCGGTTGTCACAATGGCTAGAAGATAACCCGAAATTAACGAAGCGGATCGTTGACAAGGTTGTACTCGCTGCTCAGGCCCGTGCGGCTGCTCGAAGAGCCAGGGAACTGGTGCAGCGCAAGAGTGCTTTTGGTGGAGGGGGATTACCGGGCAAGCTGGCTGATTGTGCGTCTAAAGATCCCAGTGAAAGTGAATTGTACCTGGTGGAAGGGGACTCAGCGGGCGGTTCGGCTAAGCAAGCACGGGATCGGCATTTTCAGGCCATCCTTCCCTTGCGTGGAAAGATCTTAAATGTCGAAAAAGCGCGCCTGGATCGCATCTTGGAAAACGATGAGATCAAAAATATTGTGACCGCTCTTGGTACTGGATTCGCAACGTCTGAAGTCGAGTTCGATCTCGAGAAACTGCGCTATCACAAGATCATCATCATGACGGATGCCGACGTTGACGGTGCTCATATCCGTACCCTTCTTTTGACATTGCTCTACCGCCATATGCGCCCCCTCTTTGAGGCGGGGTACATCTACGTAGCCATGCCACCGCTCTATAAAGCGAAAAGAGGAAAAGAAGAACGATATGCGTGGAACGATGACCAATTGAAAAAAGTCATCGATGAAATCAGTCCTGATGGCAAAGGTAAAGTGACACTGCAACGCTACAAAGGTCTTGGAGAAATGAATCCGGAGCAGTTGTGGGAAACAACCATGAATCCGGAAACGCGTATATTACAGCAGGTAACTATTGAAGATGCAGCAGCTGTAGATCGCATCTTCAGTACCTTGATGGGAGATGCTGTGGAGCCCCGCAGGAAGTTTATTGAACGTAACGCAAAATATGCGACCATCGACGTTTAGGACATTTCCTGAAACGCTGAAGTTCGTATAGTTTCCATTGAAGAGACGTCGTATGCAACCCCACCTTAGCATAGTAGTCCCCATTCTAGATGAAGAAGACTCTTTGCCTGAGTTAGCTGTAAAGCTACGTGACATGTGCGAGGGCGAAGGATACTCCTTTGAAGTATGGTTGATCGATGACGGCTCCACTGATCGGACCTGGCAGGTCATTCAGCAAATCAATGAAGAAGATTCCCGGTTCGCGGGTATTCGGTTTCGCCGAAACTATGGAAAGTCTGCTGCGCTGGCGGTAGGATTTCAGCGAGCTAGAGGCCGGTATGTAGTGACGATCGATGCGGACCTTCAGGATGATCCAGAGGAAATTCCAGCACTGATTAATATCCTCAAGGATGGATACGACCTTGTGAGTGGTTGGAAGAAGCGGCGTGAGGACCCGTTAAACAAGACGATTCCGAGCCGGGTGATAAATTTTGCTACGCGCAAGCTTACCAGGCTTCCCTTGCATGACATCAATTGTGGATTAAAAGCGTATCGCCGGGAAGTAGTAAAAAGCGTGAAAGTGTATGGTGAACTTCATCGCTATATTCCGTTGCTCGCTAAGTGGGAGGGCTTCTCGAGGATTACTGAAAAACCCGTGAAGCACCATGCCCGCAAGTATGGAAAAACGAAATTCGGAATCGAACGCTTTATTCGAGGATTTCTGGATCTGATAACCGTCCTCTTTATGACTCGATTCGCCGTACGCCCTATGCATTTCTTTGGGGCCATTGGATCCTCGGCATTCCTGGGTGGCTTTCTGATTAGTTTATGGATCTCTGTTGATAAGCTGGTATTCGGTAATCCTATCGGGGATCGGCCGTTGCTCCTTCTTGGGGTATTACTCATTATCCTGGGCTTTCAAATGTTTACCACCGGCCTGCTTGGAGAAATGATTATACGCCCCCGAATGGAGGAAACGACATCCTATCATGTAGTAGAGATGATGGAGCCGCGTGTACGCGAAGCGGTGTGATGAAGCATGGAAAAGGGTGATGGCAAGCGGATTGTGCTCATTGGGCCTGCATACCCTTATAGAGGTGGAATAGCACATTTTCTTGAGTCAACTCATCATGCACTAACAAAGCGCGGCCATACAGTTACTGTTGTTACGTTTAGCCGCCAATATCCATCTCTGTTGTTTCCGGGAAAAACGCAGTTCGAAGAGGAGCAACGATCTGTTCAGTGGGCCGACAACCAGTTGATTGACTCGGTCAACCCATTATCCTGGTTCAAAGCAGCCCGGTTCATCATCGATCAGAAACCGGATGCCGTTCTTTTTAATTACTGGCTTCCTTTTTTCGGTCCGTCATACGGAGTGATCGCACGCCAGCTAAAGAAAAAGGGGATTGCCGTGTTGGGGCTGATTCATAATGCTATACCTCATGAGCCTCGACCGGGAGATACAGCGCTCAGCCGCTTTTTCTTGCGGCAGTGCGAGGGCTTTATTCTAATGTCTGAAAGTGTTGAAAGGGATCTTGAGCACCTTGGCATTAAAAGCCCTCAAAAGCGGGTAGGGCATCCTGTGTACTCATTGTTTGGAGAGCCGGTGCCTCGTGCGGAAGCGAGAAAGCATCTTGGTATTCCCCAAGACATCCCCGTTGCGCTATTCTTCGGATTTATAAGGCGATATAAAGGCTTGCACGTGCTTCTCGACAGCCTGCCCGGAGTCATTGGCCGGCTACCTGAGCTTCGGTTGATCGTTGCAGGCGAGAGTTATGAGGATGAGTCGGTTTATATCGATCAGATCAAAGAGAAGCAAATGACTGATCACGTTGATCTTCATATAGACTACATACCTGTTGATAGAGTGAAGCTGTATTTTTCGGCAGCAAATGTAGTCGTCCAACCTTATGTATCTGCTACACAAAGTGGTGTTGCTCAGATAGCCTATCACTTTGATCGGCCCTTAATCGTTACTGATGTAGGCGGCCTTGCCGAGTTCGTGCCTCACGAAGCAGCCGGGCTAGTTGTACCTCCAAACGATACGAAAGCGCTGGCCGATTCAGTATACCGGTTCTTTTCTGATTCATTGGAAAGCAAGCTCATAGAAGGGGTCCGGATAGAAAAGAAAAAATACAGTTGGGACAGACTTTGCGAGGCCGTAGAGCATTTTATTTAACTTCTTAGAAGATTGAACTTTATTAGATAGTGTTGATCAATGGATTACGATCCTATCAAAGATTACCTGGGCCGGTTTTTTAACTCGAGTCCGTTTCTTCAGCGAACATTTTTCAGATTGCTGGATCTGTTTTTTCTGCGTGCGTGGCATGTGAAAAAAGAATTGAAGGCCATCTTTGGACAATTCGATCCAAAGCAAACGGTACGTGTGCTGGATGCTGGGACAGGGTTCGGCCAGTATTCATACTTCATGGCCCGGTCCTTCCCCTCTTCTCAAATCTTAGCCGTTGATATTAAGGAGGACTATCTATCCACGGCCAAGACATTTTTCTCAAAAGAGGGCCTCGATGATAATACGACCTTTGCTTTTGAGGACCTAACCGATCTACAAGCTTCTGGACCTTTTGACGTCATTTTATCGGTTGACGTTATGGAGCACATTGAGGATGACCGGGCCGTTTTTCGAAACTTTGAGAGAGTACTGGAAAAGGGAGGGTACGTGATCATCAATACACCCTCCGACCTTGGAGGGTCGGATGTGCAGGAGGATTCTGATGAAAGCTTTATTGGCGAACACGTGCGGGATGGGTACAATTTAGAGGAGCTTAAAGCAAAGCTCAGTGATGCTGGCCTCCGTACTGTACTCGCAAAATATACCTATGGGCGATATGGATCACTTGCCTGGCGTTTCCTCATCAAGTATCCCATGCAGTTGCTCTCCAGCAGCAAAGCCTTTTTACTGATTTTACCCTTCTATTATATTCCGGTCCTACCTTTTGGGATGGTGTTGAATGCGTTAGATGTCCGTACTGAGAATAAACAGGGTACGGGCGTTCTGGTGATTGCGAGCAAATAATTCGTAGGGAAGGGCTTTCCTTCACAGTTGATTCGCTCGACATTATGCCGGGTATCTTTGTATCTTATGAGGGCATCTCTATATGGTTTGCCAAGCTGGTCTACTATGACGGAAATATCAGACTGGCAAATTAATCCAAATTCTCAATGTACGTGCACACCAAGTATATATTTGTTACGGGTGGGGTTACATCCTCGCTTGGAAAAGGTATTTTTTCTGCTTCGTTGGGCCGCTTATTGGAGGCGCGCGGCCAGCGGGTAACGATTCAAAAGTTTGACCCTTATATAAATGTCGACCCAGGCACCATGAATCCTTATGAGCATGGTGAAGTGTACGTCACAAATGATGGCGCAGAAACAGATCTAGACCTTGGTCATTACGAGCGTTTTCTTGGAGTACCTACGTCCCAGGCGAATAATGTAACTACGGGCCGTGTGTACCTTAATGTGATCACGAAGGAACGAAAAGGAGCTTATTTAGGCAAGACTGTGCAGGTTGTGCCTCATATTATTGATGAGATCAAGAGCTGGATGGTAAATCTTGGCTCAACGGGGCAATACGATGTTGTGATCACTGAGATTGGGGGCACAGTCGGTGACATCGAGAGTCAACCCTATCTTGAAGCGATTCGCCAACTTCGATATGAGTTTGGATCCAAGAATACATTGATCGCTCACCTAACCCTTGTACCGTATTTGCAAGCAGCGGGAGAGTTAAAGACCAAGCCTACCCAGCACTCGGTAAAAACATTGCTGTCCCATGGGTTGCAGGCTGACCTTCTATTATGCAGAGCCGAGCATCAATTGGACCAGGAATTGAGAAGCAAGATTGCACGATTTTGTAATGTAGAGCCTGAAGCTGTTGTTGCTGCTATGGATGCGGAATCTATCTATGAAGTACCCATTCTTCTTAAAGAACAAGAACTAGATACGCTTGTGATGGAGAAGCTCTCCATTGAACCTAAGGATGTAGCCGTAGAACATAATCTTGATAACTGGATCGAGTTTGTAAAGCGGTTAAAAAGCCCCAGGGAAGAAGTCGAAGTGGCATTGGTAGGGAAGTATGTTGAGCACCAGGACGCGTACAAGTCTATTTCTGAAAGTTTTGTGTTGGCCGGGGTTGCGAACAATGTGTCGGTTCGTATCAGGTACATATTGTCTGATGATCTCACCGAAGCGAATGTAGAAACGCACTTAAAAGGAGTAGCTGGCGTTTTGGTTGCTCCTGGATTTGGGGAACGAGGCATTGATGGGAAGCTGGCAGCCGTTCGTTACGCACGCCTCAATGACCTTCCGTTTTTAGGTATCTGCCTGGGGATGCAATGCGCAATCATCGAGTTTGCGCGCAATGTTGTTGGCTGGGATGATGCACACTCCACGGAATTTGAGCCAGACAGTTTACATCCTGTGATAGACATCATGGAAGAGCAGAAAAAGGTAGTTTTAAAGGGAGGAACGATGCGGCTGGGATCATATGACTGCTCCATAGAAAAAGACTCAAAAGCCTATAGCATCTATCAAGCAGAGGAAATCAAAGAGAGGCATCGCCACCGGTATGAGGTCAATAACCAGTATAGAGCTGAATTGGAGAATCATGGATTGAGGCTCGTCGGATTGAATAAGGCAAGTAACCTCGTGGAGATTGTTGAGCTACCCGAAAAACGATGGTTTATAGGTGTTCAGTTTCATCCAGAATACAGATCAGTCGTAGATCGTCCCCATCCTCTTTTTAAGTCGTTTGTAGGGGCTGTGGTAGAATACAAACAGGAGAGAGACGCGAAGGCTCTTGCTAACGGATCAGCAGTTAACTCTAAGACAATCACATCCTCTGGCTTATAGCGTTTCGATTGGGTATACTGTGTGGCGATGCTTATTCTGGCATCATCATGTGTTGTACTGCTCGCTATAAAACCATGTCCGTTCCTCGTACTTTTCCGGTGTTGGATACCAGCCGGCTAACATTACGGCAATTTCAATTGAACGACGCACCTCGTGTCAAAGAATTAGCGGGTGCTCGTGAGTTGGCGGAGACTACATTTATGCCCCATCCTTATAAAGAAGGAGAAGCGGAAATTTGGATCATGAATCAGTACGAAGATTTTAAGCGCCGGCAAATGGTGAATTTTGCTATGGAGCTCAAAGAATCGTGCGAATTGGTTGGTTCAATAGGGCTCGATTTGGAGCTGGCGCACCAAAGAGCTCAAATTGGATTCTGGGTCGGCGTTCCTTATTGGAATAAAGGGTATTGTACCGAAGCAGCAAGTAAGGTCCTCAATTTTGGTTTCAAGAAATTAAAGCTGAATAGAATCTATGCGCAGCACTTCACTAATAACCCTGCTTCTGGGCATGTGCTTAAAAAGATTGGGATGCAACATGAAGGCACCCAAAAGCAACACTATGTGAGATTTGATAGGTTTGTAGGTGCTGAAAACTATGGATTGGTGCGTGCTGATTACGATATCCAGGCAGGCGTATAGCAGTTCTTATCTAAAGGCCAGATCAAAAAATACCCCGAACTATTAATTCCTTAATTGACATTTGAGTGGATGTGTATTACATTACTTCTATTAAGTATTAAATGTTTAATAGTTTAATGGCGAGAAAAGAATCACAAACCCTGACAGACGCAGAACTGCGCTTGATGCAAATAGTCTGGGAACTGGGTCCCTCGACGGTGCAGGCCGTCGTTGATGCGCTTCCTGAAGACACCCCCTTGGCTTATAGTACGGTACTCACCATGCTTCGTATTCTAGAAAAGAAGGGATACCTGGAGCATCACAAAGAAGGACGAGCATTTGTTTATCACCCGGTTGTGGGCCGTGGAGAAGCGAGAAAAGGAGCGTTAAAGCACTTGATGCAGCGATTTTTTGATAACTCGCCGCAGTTACTCTTACTGAACCTGATGGAAGATGAGAGTCTGAATGAGGATGAATTGAAACTGTTGCGTCAGATTATCGAAGACTCTGGTGAAGATCAGTCCGAGGGAGGTAAAGAATAAATGCAACAAGAAACGGTCAATATCATCTCTGAATGGATCGCGGTTACACTTCTCAATGGCGTTTGGGGAGGATTATTGCTTGTGGTTCTTCTTTGGCTGGGGGTAAAGTGTATTTCTCAATTGCGGCCTATTAATGCGTCAACCCGATATGTCATCTGGGTAACGGGCCTGGTTCTATGCATTGCTCTCATTGGGTGGCAGGGTGCGAGAAGCATACCCGAGTCTTTCTTTCAACCCTCGCTAGCTGAAAGTCAGCAAGAAGAGCCTGTTCTGGCTGTGGTAGTTACTTCGCCTTCAGATGAACCTGGTTCAGCAAAAAGTGAAACGGTAATACTAGCTGAACCCGATGGGAATTCGTATAAAGCGGTAGCAGTGGATGCGGATGCAATTGTTGCAGTAGATGTCGATGCAAATGCAGTCGTTGCCGTAGATATTGGTGCGAATGATGTAGTGGCATTGGATGCAAATATGCAGACCGAGCCCGTCATTCTGCAGCAGGAAAAAGCTGCATGGTGGGGCTTAACAGAGCGCCTGCCTGAAGCACTTTATTCGTACTCAATTGGTACGCCTCCTCCTTATATCCTGACATCAATTGCTGTTCTATGGGTGGTAATCGGCGGGGCATTGTTGCTTAGGCTCTTATACAGTGGTGTGCTTGTATTTAGAATCAAACGAAAAGCCGCTTCACCCACCCCTGCGATCAAACAGATTCTTTCGCATTGGCTTGGAGCTCTTAAAGGGTCGAGATCGGTTGAGGCTGGTGTGTCTAACTCGATCAAATCAGCCGTTGCTGTTGGGTACATGCACCCCATGATTCTACTACCCGAACCTATGGTGGCAGCGCTGGACCGCAGCGAGGTTGAGCAAGTGGTTTTGCATGAGCTTGCGCACATTCGCCGCTTAGATGATTGGACCATTCTCCTGCAACAGTTTGCGAGGGCTATGCTCTTTTTCCATCCAGCTATCTGGATGCTGAGCCGGCTTATGAATCAGGACCGAGAGATTGCTTGTGACGACTGGGTCGTTTCCTTATCAAGGCAGCCTAAGAAGTATGCATCGTGCCTCGCCAAAATTGCATCTATACGTATTGCGGGTCACTCACCGATTGCTGTGGCGCCGGCGACATCCAGCAAGAAGCAGTTGTTTGTCCGTGTGAGAAGTATCCTCAATAGGAAGTTATCCGATTCCTATAAGATTTCGGGTAAGGTATATGGGTTCATGGTGCTGTTGGCAATAGGTCTAATTACAAGCATCACCTACATAGTACCAGTTATTGCATTTGCTGAACATAGCGATATAGCCCAGGAATTTATCGAGGACGATTTTCCAATAGAGATTGTCACAGATCCTCAAATTGTGCAAACGGATGAAGCGTCCAATTCACAAGAAGAAGTTGTAATTAGTGATGCAGAAAATGAATTAGAGCCAGTAGAAGGCGTTCTTGCACCAGAAGGCCCTGCCTCTGAATCCGTACTGACCGATGTGCAGGCACTATCGCCTGATGAATTATTACTTGATGCTCCTGTTCAGGCAGAAATTACTCCTGTAAATATAAGAGGCGATGTTCTTGATATTATTGGAGAGTTGCCATTCGGAGCTAAAGAAGCCGAACAGAAAGATAGCGAGCCTACTAACACTGAAGGCGAACTTCTCAGTGAGAAGTCCATGATTCTTTGGCTCAACGCTGTTAGCAGGATTTCTTCCCCTGGAGAAAAGAAAAGCTTGTTGATAAAAGCTTCTCATCAATTACCAGCTTCTGATGAGGTGCACATTGCTTTCATCAATGCGGCAATGACAGTTGCTACGCCTTCAGGTAAGGTAGAATCTCTATTGAATCTACTAATCCGCTCAGATTTGAGCACTGAAGTGGGAATACGGTTTCTAGAAGCCGCTAGATCTTTGCCCATATCGAATGACCGGTACGGGCTCTTGGTGACATTTTTAATAGAAGAAGAGCGGTTTTTAATGAAGGATGAGCGGGTGCGCCAGGCGCTGAAAAGCACGATTCAGTCTATAACGACTAACATGCAATATCAAGCCGCTCTTGAAACATACCTATCCCGAGAAAGAGAAATAAATGAACAACAATAAAATAGTGGCTATTCGATTAATACGAACAGCGTTGATTTTCAGTTTGCTCTTGGTGTTTTGCAGTGAGCATGCCTTTGCTCAAAATAGTAAAAAGCGAAAAACGAGAATAAGCATCAACAACAGTGGCAAAAGTACCTATCACTGGCAGAATGGTAGGCACGTACTAAAGGTGGAGTTTAAAGGAGAGCTAGAGTGGTTGGACGACGATAGTGGGATCAAGTTAATGACCAGGGGTAGTTATTTAGAGATAGAAGAAAAGACCCCTAATGAGCGGCACCGATTACGGGTGGATGCCGAGTCAGGTAATGATTTAGTGTATACGTATCGGCGAAATGGGAAACGGCGGGGGTTCGATGAAGAGGCCCAAGAATGGTTCGCAGAGGTTCTTCCGACCTTTATTAGGGAGTCGGGACTAGGTGCGGAGTCTAGAGCAATGAGGATATTAGAAACAGATGGGGTAGATGGCTTACTGGATGAGGCTGATCTTATCAATAGCCCAGGGGTTAAGTCCCTATACCTGTTGTATCTTTTTGATCTGGCCGAACTTACGGGCCGCCAAACAACCAGGGCGGCACAGGTTGCCTCAGGCATTTCTTCTCCAGGCGACAAATCCAGATTTTTAAGAGCAACTGCAGGAGCATTTTTAAGGCACGAAGAGGCAACGAAGGACTATTTTGATGCTGTCAGGTCAATCAGTTCCCCGGGGGATAAGGCCCGAGTATTGACCCACCTTATTGAAGAAGATCTACTGGATGAAACCGAGCCATACATCTTGGCTGTGGAAACAGCAAGAACCATTAGTTCGCCAGGGGATAAAGCGCGATTCATGAAAGCAGCAGTACCTTTTTTTGTGCCTGATGCCACAGAGGTATACTTTGAAACAGTAAGTACCATATCCACTCCTGGGGATCATGCGCGGGTCCTCCACTCATTGCTTGATCACACTGATCTGGACAATGATTCTATGGAATACCTACTGCGTTCTGCAAGGAAAATATCATCACCAGGAGACAAGGCACGCGTCTTACTGTCTGCAGCTACTCAGATGGAAGACATGGAAGTTAGTGAGGATGTCCTTGACATTTACCTGGATGTTGCGGGATCGGTGTCTACTCCAGGGGATCGAGCCAAAGTATTGGTTCATCTTTACGATTCTGTAGAAATGAGCCCGTCATCTGTGGTTGCTTGGTTAAATAGGGTAAGAGGGGTCAGTACACCCGGAGATAAAGCGCGTGTTTTGATGAGGGCTTCGGATGTGGTTGAAGATGAGGAAGTGGTTGACGCCTATTTGGATGTAGCAAAATCAGTTTCCACTCCTGGAGATCGAGCTAAAGTACTGATGCATCTCTTTGATTCGGTTGAGATGAGTGAGGCAGCTATGCTGGCATGGTTTGATGCCGTAAGAACAATCAGCATGCCTGGTGAAAAGGCTCGCGTTTTAATGAAGGCTTCCGATGTGATTGAAGACAATGATGAGTTAGTAGAAGCATATATCGAGGTCGCAGAGACGGTCTCCACACCGGGAGACCGCCGCCGCGTTCTCGAAGCGCTCCTTGATTAATATTCTTTGACCAGAGTGTGTGTGAACACTCTAGTCGTCTCCGTCCAGGATATCGTCAATCCGGATGACGATATCCTGGAGATGGAGCCTGGTCATATTATCAGGCAGGCCTCTTGAGATGGCTCTGTTTGCATCTCTTTTTACGGTTTCCAGTTCTCCACGTACGTAAGCTCTAATGTCTGATTGGCTTACGTCAACATTCAAAAAGCCATAACTAGCGAAGAAAGAAGGTGTTGGAGGAGCTTCCTCAGTCATAAGCATCTCAAGTCGTTCCAGGTAGCCGCGTTGCAGATTACGGCGGAACGGACCTATCGACGCCCGATTGCTCAGTTCGCTCCATATGCTACTCCGAAGATCACTGAACAACTCACCAGACGTATAGGTGTCGTCCATCATGGCTTCTGCTTCCATCATCCGAGCGAGGCGCTGTGGATCTAATAGCGTGTTGACTGCACCAACCTGGTAGCGTCGTAACCGTTCGACTGCACCAGCCCCTTCGATGCGCCGGAGCACGTCCTGGTTGAGCATCCATTCAGGTGTAGTAAATACGTTTTGGTCAATCCATTCCATCGCTCTTCGTTGATGAGATTCTGGCACCATTTCATAAACGAGACCATCCTGGTCGGATGTTTTGAAGTTCTCGTACCAGCCGCCCACGTTGTTTGCTACATGCCCGATATAGCGATTCCACTGAACGGCGATTTGTCCATAGAGCTCTTCCAGATCGTCGTAGTTTTCTGCATCCTCAGAGGTCCAGTCGACGAGGTTGTCGAGGATTGTCTTCAGGTTATTGGTGCCGTAAGTGCTTGCCATGACGGCATCATCACCAATGTCTTCACGTTGAGAACGAGGGTCAATGCTGGGGCCCTGCCGGCCGTAGAAGTACAACGGATCCCCTGCTCTTTCAGTAACCCATTCATTGAGTATAGCTTTCTCCTCATCCGCAGAGGACGCTTCTGGGATTGGGGTATACCCCCACTTGGTGACCCACTTGTCATAAATGCCAATGTCAGGCATGAAGTTGGTGACTCCATCTCCAGGTTGTGCTACGTAGTTGAAACGTGCATAGTCCATAATAGAAGGAGCTGATCCCATCTCATCTGTAAATGTTTTAGACCGAAGGGAATCTACCGGATAAGCAACACTGGATCCCCAGTTGTGTGGATATCCCAGGGTGTGACCAACTTCGTGGGCAGATACAAATCGAATTAACCGGCCCATGACTTCATCTTTGAACTCAGTGGATTGCGCATCGGGATTTACGGCTGCTGTCTGTATAAAGAACCAGTTACGAAGCAGCTTCATCACGTTGTGATACCAGCCAATGTCGCTTTCAAGGATTTCGCCTGTGCGTGGGTCATGAACGTGTGGGCCGAATGCATTTTGAATGGGCGAGGAGAAGTATCGAATCACCGAGTACCGAATGTCCTCTGGGCTGAATTCAGGATCTTCTTCGGGTGTTGGAGGATCCTTTGCCATAATCGCATTCTTAAAGCCAGCCTCTTCAAAGGCCCTGTTCCAGTCGTCAACGCCTTGTTTCAAATAAGGTCGCCACTTCAAGGGTGTCGCTGGGTCAATGTAATACACGATAGGCTTTACAGGCTCAACCAGCTCACCTCGTGCAAAGGCTTCTGGATCTTTGGGCTCCAATCGCCACCGGGTAATAAAGCAACGTTGTTCTGCTTCTTGTGCATCGCGTCCGTAATCAGTAGTCCGCACACTGAAAAAACCAACCCGTTCGTCACATAGACGAGGCTGCATGGGATCCTCAGGAAGCATAATCATAGACTGATTCATTTCTATTGAAATGGCACCTGTTGAACCATTGGAAGGAGGTTCGGTGGCTTCATAAGTAAGGACGTGCTTCACCTCAATGTTTTGAGGATAACTCTTTGCTGACGAGATGTACGTGCGGGATGCATCCAGCCTTCTCACCTTGTAACTATCTCTTCTAAACTTTTGGAGTCCCAGAGTGGGTATGTCGGTGGTAAACAAAGAAGACACATCGATAACGATTCCCGATGAGTCTGCGTTTAAGGACTCAATGTCAAAGGATTTGATAATAGGCTCAAAGTTGGAGTTCCTGACAGCCAGATAAATGGGCTGATCTTCATCCGCGATATTCTCGTAACTCACACGCCGCAGGAATACTTTGTCATCAATTTTTTGCCAGCGAACAACTTGGGTGTTCGCCTTCATCCCGCCGTAGCCAATATTGTTCGCGGTTCTGGCGATCCTCGATACCAGTAGAAGCTCTTTGCCAAGCATGTCATCTGGGATCTCATAAAGAACCTTCTGGCCTTCCTGGTGAACGGTGAAAAGGCCTTCATCTGATGACATATCATCAGTTACAACCTCACTGAAGGGTTTCATCCCATCTTTGTCATCGCCCCCTTTCTTCGCAGGGGTGTTTTGAGCAGCTGCGCTGGCTGCTGTTTGTTGAGCAGTTTGTGTGGTACTGCAAGCCGTAAGTGTAATGCTGTAGCACAGCAGGGCCACACAAAGCTGAAAGCTAAGTCGCATAGTGTCTTCCGTGTCTGAGTTTTTGTGGGCTATCAATAAATGGAAAAAGGGACTGATTAGAACGGTAAATTGAATGAAGGTACAAATTAAGGGGCTCGACTGGAAATAATGACAGCCAAAACGCCCTATTCTGTCAGAATCTGTTTTGCTGATGATCAAATTCAACCGTATTATACTCTAGTTCAAATACCCACTTTTAGAACACCTGAGTGCGGTGCAAAATACATGACGAAGAAAATAAATATAGGGCTTGGTGTACTGGCTCTTATTTTTGTCGCCATACAATTCGTTCCTGTCGAGAGAACAAACCCTCCAATAACCGGCGAAGTGAACTGGGCCAATGAGGAAACGAGAGAGATCGCGAAAAAGGCGTGTTTTGATTGTCACAGTCACGAAACGATTTGGCCCTGGTATTCTTATGTAGCCCCTTTGTCTTTCAGAATTGTACATCATGTAAATCACGGCCGCGAGTATTTAAATTTTTCAGATTGGAGCCAGCCTAACGAGGATTTTGATGAGATAAAAGAAGTGATAGATGAGGGCGAGATGCCACTCTGGGATTACCTGTTGATGCATTCAGACGCTAAACTAACGCCAGAAGAGACAGAAGCATTATTATCAGGTTTGTATGAAACGTACAAACAAGATCCACCCGTTGAGAGATAACAAGGCGTTTCTCCATCCATAACAACCCCCACACCTATGTCTCGTTTACTACTTGTTTTTTTGCTATTCGTCGGGCTGTCGTGCCAGACAGCCCAAATGACGTCGAATACTACTGAGTATCCCGATGTGGTTCTCCCTCAAGGATTTGAATACGAACATTTGTATTCACCCTCAGTGGCTGATCAAGGCACTTGGGTCGCTCTTGCATTCGATGAATCCGGTCGGTTGTACGCAGCGGATCAACATGGTGATTTATATCGGATGGATATTCCCTTTGGCAAGAGTGCACCGATCGTCCCCAAAAAAGTTGATCTCGAAATTGGAAAAGCAAACGGATTATTGTGGGCGTTCAATTCTCTTTACGTTGTTGTCAACATCGATGAAGATCGATCCATTGGTGGTCACTCCAGCGGGGTTTATCGGCTGAGAGATACAAACAATGACGATGAACTAGACACCATTGAAACTCTACAAACGTTCGAAGGGTGGGGAGAGCATGGTCCCCATTCGATCATTTTTAGTCCGGACCGTACTTCCCTCTACATGATTGCTGGCAATCACACTGATTTACCTGATACCTATACTATGCGGCACGCTGGCATGTGGCAGGAAGATCAGCTAATTCCTAGCATTGTAGATCCTCGTGGGCACGCCAATGATCGTCTTGCACCGGGAGGGTGGATTGCTCATATGCAACCGGATGGCAGTGAGTTTGAAATTGTTGCCAGTGGATTTCGGAACGCTTTTGACATTGCCTTTAATGAAGATGGTGAACTATTCACGTTCGATGCAGATATGGAGTGGGATATGGGTATGCCGTGGTACCGCCCTATTCGTGTGAATCATGCAACGAGTGCCAGTGAGTACGGCTGGCGTACGGGGACCGGAAAATGGCCGGCCTACTATCCTGACAACCTTCCTGCAGTCGTGGATATTGGTCAGGGTTCTCCTACTGGAGTACTTATGGGTGCTGGATCCGCCTTTCCTGAAAAGTACCAGCGCAGCTTCTTTGTGTTCGACTGGAGTTTTGGGACGATTTACCGAGTCGAAATGACTCCTGACGGTAGTTCATATACTGGGACCTTTGATGAGTTCTTGTCTGGTGTACCGCTTCCTGTAACAGACGGTGTATGGGGGCCGGATGGGAATATGTATTTCGCGACAGGAGGCCGTAACCTGGAATCTCACTTGTATAGAGTGACTTATACAGGTCCGGAATCGCGGGCGTCTATTGACGCTATGAATGGAAATGCTAAGCAGCGGAACGAACGCCGGTTCTTGGAAAAATTCCACACGGAGCAAGATCCAATGGCGGTAGATATCGCCTGGCCCTATCTGGATCATGACGATCGTTTCATGCGCTATGCTGCACGCATGGCTATTGAAAACCAGCCCGTGGCATCCTGGTGGAATAAGGTGGTTGAAGATGAAAATGCAGAACGGAAGATTCAAGGTGTTGTTGCACTAGCGCGGCGCGGCCAGCCGGCAAACCAGTATGCAGCCCTGAAAGCATTGACGTCGATTTCGTTTGAAGATTTACCTGAGTCTGAAAAATTGAACATGATTCGGGCTTATGGTTTGGTCTTTATTCGTCTTGGAGAGCCCGCGGATCATTGGCGGATGAAAATCTCAAGCCAGTTGATGGGCTCTTACCCTTCGAGCAGTTTCAATCTGAATAAAGAACTCGCTCAACTTCTCGGCTACCTTGAGGCTCCTGGGTATGTCGACAAAACAGTGGCCTTACTTGAAGCGGCCTCTGAGGAAACGATGGACGTGCCCATTCTGACGGAGGAGTTAACGTCAAGGCATGAGAGATATGGAGGAGACATCGAAAAGATGAAGGCAAATATGCCTTCTGCACCAGAAATTGCCTACGCGTTTGCATTGAGCCATGTGAAAGAGGGTTGGACAATGGATAGCAGAGAACGCTACCTGAAATGGTTCTACGATTCTATGTCTCGAAGTGGGGGACGCAGCTACGTTGGATTTATTGATCACATGAGGCGCAGGGCACTGGACAATATTCCGGCTGAAGAACAAGAAGCATTGGCTGATTTGGTTGTTGAGTTTAATCAGCCGGCGTTAGACATGGCCAGCCTGCCACAGCCAGAGGGACCTGGTGAAAACTGGATGCAGGGGCGCGTACGGCGTATTCTGAATGATCATCTGGAAGAGGAGCCTAGGAATTATGAACGAGGCAAAGAAATGTACGCCGCTGCGTTGTGTGAGGCATGCCATACCATGAATGGAATGGGAGGTAACATCGGGCCAGATCTTTCGCAGATTGGTACTCGGTTCTCTCGCGGGGACATTGTAGAGGCGATTATATCCCCGAGTGATGCAATTTCTGACCAATATGGTGCGACCGTCTTTACTATGAACAATGGTTCTAAAATGATTGGCCGTGTGATCTCCCAGGATGAGAGTTCGGTGACACTGAATCAGAACCCATTTGATATGTCACAGACGACGGAGATCAGTAAATCAGATATCGAGTCCGAGGGGGCATCGCCGGCCTCTATAATGCCTGCAGGGTTGATCAATCGGCTTAACCAGGAAGAAGTGATGGACTTGATCGCATACCTGGTGGCCAACGGTAATCCTGATCATGAATTGTTTACTGGAGTCAGCCAGGAAGCAGAGGAAGAATAAGCTATAGGGCTTCAAGAAGTTGATCGCAAAACAGGAGGGCTCGCTGCACAAACAGGGGCGCTCCTTTTTTGTATTGATCTTCGTCTAGTTCGATGAGTGATTCGCAGGATAGGATGAGTTTGCGTGCTTCTTCTACAAGATTCTCAGAGATGTTCGGGTAAAGGCTGAGCATCCGTTGGTGCATCCGTTGTAGATGTCCGCACATGCTTTGGATCTGGCTTAAATCACTAAATCGGCGAATGCTGGTGGATACAGCATCCTCGGATTCATACTCATACAGGATGAATCCAGCTCTCAGGTTAACCAGAGACGTTCTGAGTTCATCTTCTGCCTCGAGAAGAAACGAAAGGGCAAACTCCTCATCCTCCTGAGAAGATGCGTCCCGTCCAGCTTTCCGTTCTTCAATCCGATACTTGACCTCCGTCGCAGCAGACAAGGTGGCAAGCAGGGTCATAATCCCAAACAGCGCTGATTCTAAAAAACCTTGATCGGAGGGTTTAGACATTGTGGTGGATACTAGTGATTGCTCACATACATGAGCAGGATACCTACCTCTTTAAACACTTTGCTGCTGGATTGTTTTCTTTACAGACGTGTGGCTTCTCAAGAAGGTTATAAATGGTTCAATCTATCGCACTTAAAATCCCTTCAAATATCCTCAATGATCGTCGTTGTCCATAGTTTGTATTGTAGGCTGTGGTCATAGTGACAACGACGAGATCTTTGTCGGGCACCATGTATAATTTTTGCCCTCCATTCCCAGAAGCGAAACGGTAGGAAAAGGGTTTGTCATTTATCGTGAGTGCGTGCGTGTACCATTGGTACCCGTATGTATCATAGTTATCCCAGTACACAGGATATCGATCTTCAAAAGATGCCTCAAGCCACTCTTTTGAAATGAGCTGCTCACCCTTCCAGCAACCCTGATTGAGGATTAACTGCCCGATCTTGGCAAAGTCTCTGCCTGAAATAAAGAAATTCCCTTGGGCGACAACCAATCCTTTTGGCGTGTTGGTCCATCGATATGTTTCTATGCCGAGGGGGGCGAGCAGATACCTGTCGGCAAATTCCTCGAACTCTAGCCCTGTTGCTTTTTCTAGTACAGCACCCAATAGAAAGGAATTTAATGAGGCATATGCCCATCGGGTGCCTGGCTCTGTTGCCATAGGAATGTTTAGACTAAAGTGCAGCCAATCATCAGCCAGCTCTAAGTAATTCTCATTTCCTGGTGAAGTGTTGTCATCTGCATCGGCGTTTAATCCGGAGGCCATTGTCAGTAAATGGTCAATGGTAATTCGCTGCTTTCGTTCGTCATCAGCATCTTCAATGCTATTCTCTTCAAAAAAGGATAGGAGCGCATCGTCCACCCGAACCTTCTCTTGATCTACGGCGATGCCCACAAGAAGTGATGTGATACTTTTTGCGGCTGATCGAATGTCGTTCAATGTACTTGTAGTATATCCATTCGGGTATGCCTCGTATACAAGGTCTCCTTTTTTAATCACAACTACGGACTGAATATCTTTGTTGGGGGCGTTCTCAATGAATGCATCAACTGCTTTAAAGCGGGCTTTATGCGCTTCTTGAGAGTCACTATCTACAGCCCAGTTAATTGGTGAACACTGATTCTTAGTCTTCGAAGATTGGGCAAAACAGATGGTTGGGATCGTACATGCCAGGGCAAGTACGAGGCAAATGCGAACGATCATCCTTCTTCATATTAAGGTGGTGTATAAGAAGCTACGAAAAAAGGCGGTGTGGGTTACTTTGGGGGGAAGTAGGATCAGCCTGGATATTCTGCCTGACAAATCGATCGGAAGCCTGGTGCGAAAAATAATCAAATGACGTACCTTTATGGCAACGAGAATTATCAGTGCTCATGAACATTCAACATACCCTGCTCAGTGTCCTTTTTCTGGTTATCGGTGGCTTCTGGATCATTGGCTGTGGGCCGTCTAAACCGGCCGACATCGTCTCTGCTGAAGCACAGTTGCCTGACGAGATCGATTACAATTATCACGTAAAGCCGATCCTGTCTGACCGATGTTTTGCGTGCCATGGTCCAGATGAAAACACGCAAGAAGCGGGGCTTCGCCTGGATATCAGGGACCATGCGACGGATGAGCTTCCTGAATCAGAAGGATTGTACGCCATTGTACCCGGCAACCTGAGAAAAAGCCAGGTATTCCATCGCATAGTTTCGGAAAATGCTGAAGAAATGATGCCTCCTCCTGAGTCTAATTTGGCACTAACGGCCGAGGAGAAAGCGATCCTGTTGAAGTGGATCGAACAAGGGGCAGAGTACAAACCACACTGGGCATTTATTACGCCCGAGAAGGTTACGGTGAAACCAGACAGGAAAGACGATTGGAGCCTAAATGAGGTGGACCCTTTTATTAGAAAGGAGTTGCTTCAAGCTGGCCTGAACCCTTCTGAAGGAGCGAGCAAAGAGACACTGATCCGGCGGGTCACGTTTGACATCACAGGCTTACCTCCAACGATTGAAGAGATCGATGCTTTTCTGTCGGATGATTCACCTGATGCCTATGAGAAGGTGGTCGACCGCCTGTTAAGCACAGAGGCTTATGGGGAGCGAATGGCAGCTGAATGGATGGATGTGGCTCGATATGCAGACAGCCACGGGTATCAGGATGACGGGATGCGTAACATGTGGCCCTGGCGTGATTGGGTGATCGATTCGTTCAATGACAATCTGCCGTTCGATGAATTTATTACCTGGCAAATTGCTGGGGACATGCTGCCTGAGCCTACACGTGAGCAAATTCTAGCCACGGGCTTCAATCGGAATCATATGCAGAGCCAGGAAGGGGGGATTGTCCCTGAAGAGTATCGGGTGGAGTATGTGGCTGACCGGACGAACACGCTGGGTACGGCTTTTATGGGATTGACTCTTCAGTGTGCTCGCTGCCATGATCACAAATATGACCCCATCTCTCAAAAAGAATACTACCAGCTCTTTGGGTTTTTTAACAACATCAATGAAAGTGGGGTGATTCCCTATGCAGGCGAGGCGAGTCCGACTGTTATCCTGCCATCGGAGGAAGCGGAGCAAAGGTTGGATGAGTTAAGTGCTGAGATAGCACGCTATGAGGCCTCTTTGGATGTGTCAAATACCACGTATGATGATGGATTTAAAGCCTGGCTAGAACAGCAACAGGCCGCACCATCTTCCATCGATGTACCACGTCCGGTTGGGTATTATCCACTCGATGCAATCAATGATTTTAAGCTGGCCGATCGAATTATCAGGAGTAAACCCGCGTTCGTACAAGGAGACAGAGAGTTTCCTCCGGATGTGATCGATGGAAAATTTAGTGGGGCGGTCCTGCTTAATGGAGAAAGTTGGGTGGACATGGAAAAGGACCGCTTCTACTTTGAGCATAATGATCCCTTTACCCTCAGTGTTTGGTTTAATGTCCAGAGTGATAGTACACATGGGCCGCTCATTGGGAAGTCGAGCGGGCTTTTTGACGGCAATCGCGGATACCATACGATGCTTCATGAAGACGGCACAATCTCCGCGAGCCTGAACCACGTAGCGCCAGACCATTCGATTGAGATTCGCTCTCTCAATCCCGTTGAGATTGAGACCTGGAATCACTTGGTCTTTACCTACGACGGTTCGAGCAGCGCAAAAGGGCTTAGCCTCTATATGAATGGGGAGCCATTGGACACTAAGGTAGTGGTGGACAATCTTCATAAGAGCATTTTGCACACGTATAATCTATATAAAGGCGAACAAGTCAACTGGGCCGGTTCTGGCTCGTTACGCATAGGTATGCTCGGACCTAACCAGACGAGAACAGAAGATGTGGCGTTTGATGAGGTCACCGTGTACGATGTGTCATTGACTGAGCTTGAGGTGAGCACACTGCATGGCGTGGACGATGCATTAAGCAAAGCACTGAACGGTAGTGAAAAGAACGTGGAAGCACTCCGCAGCCATTATGTAGAGCGATTTGCATCGGCCTATAAGAAAGCAGCTCAAACTGTGCACGGCTTGCGGGCTGAGGCGATTGAGATACTAACTCCGCAGCAAGAAGTGATGGTTATGCGGGAGCGGATTGATTCGCGGCCCACATTTGTGTTAGCACGTGGGCTTTATGATGCGAGGGAAGAAGAAGTATCTGCTGGTTTTCCCGAAGTTTTACCTGGCCCAGGTGATGATGTAGCAATGAACAGATTGGGGCTGGCAGAGTGGTTGACTGATCCAGCGCATCCATTGACGTCTCGCGTGATTGTGAATCGGTACTGGCAGATGCTCTTTGGCCGAGGGCTTGTTGCGACACCTGAGGACTTTGGAAGCCAGGGGGCTATTCCTTCCCATCCTGAGTTACTGGATTGGTTAGCCGTTCATTTTGTCGAGAGTGGGTGGGATGTAAAAGCGTTTGTGAAAATGCTGGTGATGTCTGCTACTTACCGGCAGTCTTCTGTAGCAACGCCGGAGCTACTTGAGCAAGATCCGGACAATATTTTTCTGGCGCGGGCACCGAGCTATCGAATGACTGCAGAAATGATCCGGGATAATGCGCTTGCAGCGAGTGGGCTGATGGTCCCAACCATAGGTGGACCTAGTGTGCATCCGTACCAGCCGGCTGGATTATGGAAGGAACTGGCAACCAGGAACGAGACCGAGTACAATCAGGGGGAAGGCGATGAACTGTATCGGAGAAGCATGTATACTATCTGGAAGCGAAGTACGCCGCCGCCGTCGATGATCAGCTTTGATGCTTCGGAACGCAACGAATGCGTTGTGCAGCGTCAGAAAACAAGTACTCCTCTCCAGGCACTCGTGCTTTTGAATGATCCCCAGTACGTCGAAGCATCGCGTTCTCTTGCTGAGCGGATGATGAAAGAAGGAGGAGCTTCGCTACGTGACCAGATTACTTATGGATTTCGCCTGTTGACCAGCCGGTATCCATTAGACAGCGAAATTGAGATGTTGATGACGCTGTACGAGGAAGAGCATGCTCATTTTGAAGAACATCCTTCGGATGCAGAAGAACTTCTAGGTGTTGGCGAATACCTCGCTGATGCTTCTTTATCCCAAGACGATCTAGCAGCAGGCACTATTGTGGCGAGTACCATCATGAATTTTGACGAAGCTTATATCAAGCGGTAACGGATATGCATTGCAATCAATACGAAGCACAATATTCTCGAAGAGACTTCCTCTCTAGGACTAGTTTGGGCCTGGGTGCAACGGCTCTGGCTTCCTTGTTAGGTCCGCGATCTGTTTTCGCTGATGATCCGGACAAGAATCAAGGTGTGTTGGGTGGGACCCATTTTCCACCTAAAGTCAAACGGGTCATCTACCTCTTCCAGAGCGGTGGTCCGTCGCAGCTCGATTTATACGATTACAAGCCCGTCCTCAAAGAGCGAAATGGCGAAGAGTTACCTCCTTCTGTACGTGGGGAGCAGCGGCTTACTGGGATGACAGCACATCAGCAGTCGTTTCCTTTGACGGGCTCTCATTTCAATTTTAATCAGCATGGAAAAACGGGTGCCTGGTTTAGTGATCAGGTCCCCCATATCTCCTCTATTGGGGATGACATCTGTATGATTCGTTCGATGTATACCGAGGCCATTAATCACGACCCGGCTATTACCTTTTTTCAGACCGGCTCACAGCTACCGGGGCGGCCCAGTATTGGGTCATGGATCAGCTATGGCTTGGGGTCTGATAACGAAAACTTGCCTTCGTTCAGCGTCTTGTTGTCTCGGAGCCATTGGAATGGTGGCCAGCCTCTGTATTCACGGTTATGGGGAAATGGGTTTTTGCCTTCGTTGCATCAAGGTGTGCAGTTTCGTTCGGGGAAAGATCCTGTTCTTTATTTACAGAATCCACCCGGGATAAAATCGTCCAGCCGCCGTCGCATGCTTGATTATCTGAAGCGGATGCATGAAGAACAGGAATCGCGCGTGATGGACCCCGAGATCAGCTCTCGTGTAGCGCAGTATGAAATGGCCTATCGGTTGCAAACCTCCGTGCCTGAGACCATGAACATCAATGACGAGCCGGACTATATCTTCGACCTGTACGGAGATCAAGCCCGTGTTCCTGGGACGTACGCAGCAAACTGTTTGCTTGCTCGACGGCTTGTAGAGCGCGGTGTCAAGTTTGTGCAACTTTATCACCAGGGATGGGACCATCACGGAGATTTGCCAAATCTGCTTGGTCAGCTTGCAGGGGAAACCGATCAACCTTCTGCTGCGCTCATCACTGACCTTAAACAACGCGGCCTATTAGAGGATACCCTCGTGATTTGGGGTGGTGAATTCGGTCGGACTACCTACTCACAAGGAAAACTTACCGATTCCAACTACGGGCGCGACCATCATCCAAGATGCTTTACCATCTGGATGGCCGGTGCCGGCATAAAGGCTGGTACTGTATACGGGAAGACGGATGACTTCGGCTACAACATCGTCGAGGACCCTGTTCATGTTCACGACTTCCAGGCTACCTTACTGCACTTGTTGGGTGTGGATCACGAACGGCTTACATTTAAGCATCAGGGAAGGAGATATCGGCTCACTGATGTGCATGGGGAGCTGGTGCCAGGTATTATGGCTTGATGCAGCCGAAATAAGCTTACAGAGGAAGTAGGATTTGCATTCCCCAAGGAAAGCTGAATGAATACATGAGAAGCACATCAGTACAGAAGTAGCATAGCTATAAGGTTTTAGCTTACAAAATCTACAGAATAGTACCCACTCTAGATGTAAGGGGGCACTTACATAATTTTCTCTGCTCGGCCCGTAAACTATATCTAACAGCCACAATAAATGCCGTTAGATATAAGGGGGTGTTCGAGATGAAAAAACTCTTGATCATTGGTGCGGGTTCAGCGGGTACAATGATGTTGAACAAATTGCATCGTACACTGCCAGCTAAAGAGTGGGAAATCACTATTGTAGATAAGGATCCTATACACTACTACCAGCCGGGTTTTCTATTTATACCGTTCGGTATTTATAAGCCAGAGCAGGTTGTCAAATCAAAAGAAGAGTTTTTTCCAAAAGAAACGACAGCTATTTGGGATGAAGTAAGCCAGGTAATTCCAGAGAAGAACCAGGTTCGTCTTTCGAGTGGAAAGGTTCTGGAATACGATGTATTGATCATCGCATCGGGGACAACGCCTCGACCTGAAGAAACACCTGGGTTGGAAGGAAATCTGTGGTATAAAGATATTTTCGACTTCTACAGTTACGAAGGGAGTACACTGTTAGCAAAAAAACTAGAAGATTGGCAGGGTGGCCGATTGGTCATCAACCTCGCTGAGACCCTGATAAAGTGCCCTGTTGCACCCTTAGAGTTTGCCTTTCTGGCAGATGCATATTTTACAAATAAAGGGATGCGAGACAAGGTTGAAATAGTTTATGTCACACCGCTTTCTGGGGCTTTTACGAAGCCAGTGGCAACTGAAGTCCTTAGCGGACTACTAGACAAAAAGAGAATTTACGTCATTCCCGATTTCTATTTAGAACGAGTAGATGAAGAGCGCAAAGAAATCGTTTCCTACGACGAACAACGCGTACCCTTTGATTTACTGGTTTCTGTACCGGTTAACATGGGGGCAGATTTTGTTGAGGAGAGCAACATGGGAGATGACGATGATCTCAATTTCATACCTACAAATAAGCATACGTTGCAAGCCAAGGAGTTTGACAACATCTTTGTGATTGGAGATGCAACCAATGTACCCACCTCTAAGGCTGGCTCCGTTGCTCATTTTATGGCTGAAACGCTTCAGGAAAATGTTCTCAACTATATAGAAGGAAAGCCGCTAGAGGCATCGTTTGATGGACATGCCAATTGCTTCATTGAAACGGGTTTTGGCAAAGCGACATTGATCGACTTCAATTACGATACCGAACCACTACCTGGCAAGTATCCTCTGCCTTTGTTGGGTCCCATGAGTCTGTTAAAGGAATCAAGGCTTAATCATGCTGGCAAATTGATGTTTAGATGGATCTACTGGCACATGCTACTCACAGGAAAAGAACTACCTGTTTCGTCCACTATGTCGAATGCAGGAAAGGAGAAACAACAAAGGTCGCTCAATGAACCGGTAGCCGTTTAACACTTAGCACACACTTATCATGGCAGAAACAATGAATACAAATTCAATCATAGAAATGAGCAGTGATGGGTACCTAACAGACCCGATGCTGTGGACTCCGGAAGTAGCTCACACTATAGCTAAAGAAGAAGGCATTGAACTAACGGAATTGCATTTTAAAGTGATTATGTATTTGCGTGAGCAATTCCTGAACGATGTTCGCCTATCGATACGACGGATTGGTAAATCAGGAATTGTGACCATCAAAGAATTCTATAGTCTTTTTCCTGGTGGGCCTCTAAAAAAAGCAAGCCGTATCGCAGGAATACCAAAACCAGCAAGTTGTGTTTGAGCTATCTAAGCTGTTTGAGATAGGATCATCTAATTATTGATGATAGAAAAGTAAAACTGATGGAATTACAAGCATTCAAAAAGGGAGACTGACATGGAAGCTTCAGTAGAAATTAAAGAGTCACTCACAAAAAAATCCTCAGAGAAAAAACCAATCAAAAAATTATTGGTGATTTGCTCAAAAGGAACCCTAGAAGACGTGTACGCTGCCCTTATTATGGCAAATGGGGCCTTGATGGAGGGGATAGAGGCCAGTATGTTCTTCACGTTCTTTGGTTTGGACGCAATCACTAAGAAGAAACAAGATCATCTTCATACAGCCACAGTTGGAAACCCGGCACTTATGCGGCAACTACCAACAGTTATTGGAGGACTGCCAGGTTTTGAGGCGCTTGTTTCCAACATGATGAAAAAGGAAATGGAGAAACTGGACATCCCGCCGGTTTCTGAGTTCTTAGAAATGTTTATGGCCGGTGGTGGAAAACTCTATGGGTGTCAGCTTGCCGTAGAAATGTTCAAACTGAACAAGGAAGACTTCGTTGAGGGTTTAGAGGGAATTATTACCGTAGGCGAAATGTTTGAACTTGCAGAAGGCGATAATACCCAAATAGTTTTTGTGTAGAAAAGTCGTTCACGATGTACCCTGTTTGAAAAATAGCCTGCCTTCGGTTCCTTTTATGCTAATAGTATGGGTGTGCTTTGTATAGATATTGACTTTGTTGTGTAAAGTGCTTTCCTTTCTGGTGTTTGGGTGTCATTCAGACAACCAAGAAACTGGAGAATAGGATGTTTGCTTTCAAGAAACGGCGTCGGTTGGTGCTTCTTGGAGTCGGAGGTACCTTGTTTTTAGCGCTCTTCACTCTTTGGCAATCAACAATCAAAAAAAACAGACAGATACCTGTTGGTCCTTTTCACATTGTTGGCAATCTATACTATGTCGGTACCACTAACGTAACTTCTTTTCTACTTACTGGGCCAGATGGCCATGTCCTCATCGATGGTGCCTATCCTGAAACGGGTCCTATGATTGTTGAGAGTATTGCAAAACTTGGTTACAATATAACGGACGTCGAGGTGTTGCTAAACTCACATGCTCACCCCGATCATGCAGGTGGATTGGCGTTTTTGCAAGAAGCTTCTGGTGCTGAACTATGGATCAGCAAAGGTGATGCTGAATTGATCGAGAGAGGCGGAAGAGGTGACCGTTCTTTTGGGCCGCTACGATATCTCCAATTCTTTGGATTTGGTACTTTTCCGGCCGCACGCGTTGATCATCGTTTTGAAGATGGGGATACAATCCGCGTAGGATCGATCGAACTCACTGCGCATGTTACAGCCGGACATACTCCTGGATGTACTTCGTGGTCTTTTCCTATTCAAGACGTTGATCGTGAGCTGCTCGCTGTCAGCATATGCAGTTTGACATTGTCGCCATTCATGTCCCTGGTTGAACCCGAAACCTATCCTGGTATCAGAACTGACTTCGAGCGTAGTTTTACTACTCTCCGAAGCCTTCCAGTTGATATCTTCCTTGCCTCTCACACAAGCTGGTTTAGCATGCAGCGAAAACTAAATGCGCGTGATAATGCTGAAAACCCTGCTGAACCATTTGTTGACCCAAACGGCTATATCAACTTCATTGACAGAGCCGAAGATCAGTTTATCAAGGAACTTAAGAAACAGCAAGAGGACCGCTAGCAAAGTAGTATACAAGTTAAGAGACTAGGTTTTGCCAAATTGATTTACTTCCTTGATATAAGATGGCATTTGTTTGCGGGATAATGACTGCAATGGAAGTGGTGGACTTCTTTGTAAAGCGAGCCAAGTTCGATATCTTGCTATATGGTCCACTATGAGTCTTTGCGATCACGCAACAGGTCGCTCAGTTTTTAGCGAGTCAGGAGGGAATTTAATTCTATGACGTTGAGTATCTGGGCGATTTTGCTAAGTGTCGGAGTGTTTCAAGGGTGTTTTCTCGCTGGTATCCTATTATTTCAGAAACGAGGGCGGCGGTCTGCAAACCAACTCCTCGCTCTTCTTGTTTTCCTTGTAGCAGTACTCCATAGTGGATATGTCGTCCAGTTAAGCGAGTTGTGGAAATTGATGCCGGCCTTTCCTCGAATGACCGAGCCATTTTGGTTTCTGCTTGGTCCCCTGTTTTACGGGTACGTGCGGCTTCTTACCGGGTATTCGACATCGATCTCTTGGAAGGCGGCTGTGCACCTGTTGCCGTTTTGCATCAAGTGGATTCCTATTTTACATAGCTACATTTCCCCGGATACATTTCGTGAAGCAGCTTATCTACAATATATCTATCAAGCTGGGGATGAGAGTCTAAGGCTGTTGCCGCTCCTTTATTCCTACCTGTTTATGATTCAGGTCTTCATCTATGCTGTTTTGAGCACGCGGCTGCTGATGCGCTATGAAAGAGGGTACAAAGACAATACGTCAAATACCCAGGTGCACTATATCCATTGGCTACGAATTGTATTTGCGGTTTTTGCCGGCTATCTCGTCTACGAAACTATCGCTTCGCTCCTCTTAATAGTGAATCAGTCGCTACAAAGCGAGTTTATCTATTTGTCGGTTTTATTGCTCTCATCGTTTTTGTTCCTGATAGCTTACATGGCTATTGGGCATCCAGATGTACTCTTCCCGGCAATTCTGGAGCGGTCTACGAAATATCAACATTCCTCTTTGGCTACTAATTATGTGGAGCGTCAACTGAATGCCTTACATACATTAATGGAAGAGAAACAACCCTACTTGCGAGGCGACCTGAAGCTAGATGACCTTGCAGGGATGTTGCAAGTGAGTTCGCATCATCTTACTCAGTTGCTCAATCAACATCTTGAGAAGAGTTTCTATGACTTTGTTAATGATTATCGGGTCCAAGAGGCTCAGCGTCGATTGATTGATCCAGCTTATCAGCATTATACGATCTTAGCTGTGGCACTAGATGTGGGATTCAACAGCAAGACGACGTTCAATCGGCTCTTTAAGTCTTATACTCAGATGACACCGTCGCAATTCCAGAAAACGCACCAACTACGTCAAGTTGCCAGCTAAAAGAGGTGCCATCCGGGCGGATGGCCCGATATGCTTCGCGTTTTTCCAAAGGTTGGGTTACCTGCAGATAAAAGTCTGCAGGAGTTAGCTTTAAGAACTCACAGAAAAAACGATGTACAGAAATTTTAAAAGGCACGCACTACTGCTTTTCCTAATACCCTTTTGGTCCATATATCCGGTTCAGGCCCAGTGGAACGTAACGACCCTCGTTCCTGGAGGGAGTGGTATGGAAGATGGTCTGGTACTTGATAAAGAAGGTAATATTTATGTATCCCAGTATGATTCAACGGTAGTACGGAGGGTGACACCTGGTGGTGAAGTGTCCATATATGCGAGTGGTTTTAGCGCTCCGAACGGGTTGGCTATAGATAGCAGCGGGGTGCTCTATGTCACCAATGCACAAGGAGGACGAGTAAGCAAGGTAACACCAGGCGGTACGGTTGTCCAACAATTCATTTCTGGCCTGGCCAACCCTACTGGCGTGGCTGTGAGCCCTGCGCAGGATACCCTTTATATTGCTCATTACCAAAGTTCACGTATTAGTAAAGTTGCTTTGGCCGATAGCAGTAACGTCATAAATTGGATATCGGGCAGTCCATTGAATGGGCCGGTAGGCATGCTATTCGACGAAAATGGAATCCTATATGTAGGTGGGTTTAATGATGGGAGCATTGTCAAAGTTGATCATGATGGTACGATGACAAAGATTGCCACTATTCCTCCATTTATGGGTTTTCTGACATACGCTAAGGGATTCCTTTATGCCACAAGTTTTGGCACAAATCGAATCTACAAGATTTCCCTTGATGGATCATCTGTTGAGCTCTTCGCCGGTACTGGAGCTGCCGGTCAACAAGACGGTCCGATAGAGTCGGCCACATTCAATGGTCCTAATGGGATCGCAGCTTCACCCTCAGGAGATACCCTCTACGTATCTGAATACAACTCCGAAACGCTCCGGCAAATTACGCTTACTACATCTACACGTGAAGAGTACGAAGATGAGGTACCAACTGGAGGGATTCTACTTGATCAAAATTATCCAAATCCTTTCGACCACTCAACAACTTTTAGCTATCGCCAATCCCTTTCGGCCGAAGTGGAGTTGCATATTTACAATACGCTCGGCCAAAAAGTCCGGGTATTTACCAACCTACCGTCCTCAATTGGAGTAATTACAATAGATTGGGATGGGCGCAACGATGCCGGTCAGTTGTTACCCAATGGTGTCTATTTCTATACCCTTTATACTGAAAATCAAGCCATTAGCAGGTCCTTGATGCTATTGCGGTAAAAGACTGTTTCTCCTATTTCTAGCCGGCTCACTCAAAATTGAGGAGCCGGTTTTTTGTTGTCGAAGGAATCGTTAACTTTCACATCTAATCGCTATCCAGCACCACCTATCGAAGACGTACCAGAGATATTTTGCATCTCCTACCCTATGACAAAAACCCTGATTTATATCCCTGCTATTATTCTGGCTTTTGCCCTCCTTGCAGCACCTGCTTCTTTTGCACAGCAAGGGGAGTCTACGCCTATTCAACTCGGCATTAAAACGAGCATCACTTCAGACATCATGGGTGAGGAGCGGCCGGTTCTTGTGTATACGCCCGCTAGTTATGACCAAAGCGCAGCATCGTATCCGGTGATTTATCTATTGGATGGCGATGGGCATTTGCTTCATACAGCCGGCATTACTCAATTTCTGTCTAATAACGGTAAAATGCCAGAAGCAATCATTATTGGCCTTCCAAACACGAACCGCACGCGTGACTTGACACCCCCTTTAAGTGAACCGAGCGATCAATTCCCCACTGCAGGCGGCGCAGATTCCTTCCTCTCCTTCATCTCAGATGAATTGATCCCCTTTGTGGACTCGAACTATCGCACCGTTCCCTATCGCATTCTGATTGGTCACTCATTTGGAGGCTTGTTTTCGGTCAATGCGCTGCTAAAGAAGCCTAAGTTGTTTAATGCACACATTTCAATCAGTCCGAGTATGTGGTGGGATAATAAAGGCTTGGTGAACAAGGTAGGAGCATTCATGAAAGACAACCCTGAGCTCAAAGGATCCTACTATATGACTCTAGGGAATGAAGGGGGGGCGATGCTTGCTGGGACGTGGGAGTTGGCCGGCGTGTTTGAAGAGCACGGGCCTCAGCAATTTAAATGGCACTTCGAACTAATGAAAGAAGAAACCCACGGCTCTATTCCACACCGCTCCACCTACAAGGGACTAGAATGGCTATACGACGGCTGGTCCATCGACAACCTTTTTGGGCGTGTTGCCGAGGGGGGAATGGAAGACGTTGATGCACATTATGAGGCGCTCTCCACACACTTTGGTTATGAGATCAAAACACCCGAGTCCATTGTGAACCAAGTGGGTTATACACTTCTTGGCCAAGAACGGGTCAAAGAGGCTATTGCTGTCATGCAACGCAACGCAAATGACTTTCCCGATTCTCCCAATGTCTATGATAGCCTCGGGGATGCGTATAAAGCCAATGGAGATATGGATAAGGCTTCCGAAAGTTACAAAAAAGCCTGTTCTATGGGGGCAGCAGCGGACCATCCCAATACAGGGGTCTATTGTAAAAATGCCGTGGATGCGGACGAATAGTTTGGTGTTCAATCATCCCGGGGACGTAGCTGGCGTCTTGTCCCACGGTTGCGGCGGCAAGGGGGTGTATCTTGGGGCCGCATCTTTTGGCGGTAATGAATAGATAATGGCCTCCAGTTTTTCTCTGGCGTCCTGATGAAGGGGCTCCTGGGAATTAAAAAGATTCTCAGTTTCTCCTGGATCCATTTCAAGGTCGTAAAGGGCGGATGGCTGCTCGTTCTCTACCCACAATTTAAACCGGTGATCTCTCACAGCCCGGTCCGTGAAAGGGATTACAGGCTTGACGCCCTCTTCAGTCAGGCGGGCGGGTCCAAAACCCATACTAAGAACCCATTCTCTGCTTCCTTCTTTACTGGCATCGTGCAGTGTTGAGGCGAACGAGAATCCGTCGAGAGTGAGGGAGTCTGAAATAGGGATATCGGCAATCTCTAGAAAAGTTGGAAAGAGATCGGAAAAGTCCATTAAGATATCAGTAGTTGAGCCGCTTGGAATACGGCTTGGAGCACTAACTATAAAAGGTGCGCGCATTCCGTTTTCACCTAGAGATCCTTTACCACCTCGGACTGGCCGGCCCTTCATCTGTCCTTCAATACCTCGGGTTGTTCCATTATCTGTAGTGAAGAAGATATACGTCTTTTCTCTCAGGTTTAATTCATCGAGCGTGTTAATCAAACGCCCGACGAGGTGATCCATGTAGCGCGTCATAGCAATATGGCGATCCTGATTGCCTTCCGCATCCGGTTCATGAGGGGTTGGAATGAGGGGGGTGTGCGTCAGGGCCATAGGGAAATACAGGAGCATGGGGTGCTCTTGATTGGACCTTATGAACTCGATGAGGAAGTCTGTATATACATCCGGGCCGAACTCTCCCTCGTAGGTTTTGCTGCCCTCTCTTGTGTGGATATATGCATCCTGGTATCGTTCGGCACTGGGAGGGTTGAGGCTTTCATACCCGGTCCACATCGCGTACTCATCAAACCCGTGTGCAACCATTGCTTCTGGCTGAATGCGAAAATCATTGATTTGCCACTTGCCAGCTGCGGCTGTTTTGTATCCAGCTTCTTTAAATAAGCGAGCAAACGACAGGTTTAAGTCTGGGTCAAAGTGTGCACCAGCACCCCACCTGGGTACATCCCAGTGATTGGTCCACCCGTGCCGATATGGATACTGGCCCGTGAGCAGTGTTACGCGAGTTGGAGTACACTGAGGCATAGAATACGCCTTCTCGAACAACATCCCTTCATTGGCCAACCGGTCGATGTTTGGTGTTTCAATGGATTCACTACCGTACGCACTAATCCATTCCGGCCCAAGGTCGTCCACCATGATGAAGAGGATGTTTGGACGGTCGGCCGGAGTGCTGCAGCTTAGAGCAACTGCTGCTAGCAGCATGAAGGCAATGTTTCTGACAAGTATGTGGAGTGAGGTCATGGTTTGAGGGGCTGTTTGGTAGTTGTTTAAGTATAGGCAATTGCAACCAGGAATGGGAATCACGGCGTTGGGCTGTGAGTTGGATGGGGAGTCCGTATACTAGTAGATCTTAATCGACCAGCCATCTTGATTCATGGGATTCCCTCAATTCACGAATTCAAATCGGAAGAATCCAACGTATCCGCCTCATCCGTTTTGGCAGATGACCTGGTACGTGTGGGTATTGCTAGGGATTATCATTCTGTATGCCATCATCTTCCAACTCTTGATGTTTCATATTGAAGGGGTTAGGCACAGTTGGTTTACCGCCATTTACTGGACGATAACAGTCATGAGCACCCTTGGGTTTGGGGATGTGGTCTTCGAATCGGACATAGGCAAAATGTTTTCGATGATTGTTCTGACGACGGGTATTATTCAGATAATGGTCCTTTTGCCGGTTGTATTCATTCGGTTTGGACCGTGGATCGAACGGATAACCAGGGTACGCGTCCCCACTGCCGTGCCTTCCTCCACAACGAACCATGCCATAATAACGTGTAACAATTCCCAAATCACACTTGGGTTGCTGGCCCATCTACAGAGCGATGGGATACCTACCTATATCATTCAACCAGATAAAGAAGAGGCCGCGCGGCAATATGTAGATGGATTACCGGTCATTGTGGGAGAAGCCGACACGTTGGAGACCTTTAAGGCATTGAAAATCCATGAAGCAAGAATAGTTGTGGTGAATGATCATGATACCATTAATACAAATTCGATCCTTACCATACGCGAGCTGGATGCTGATGTACCGATAGTGACCATTGCCCATCAAGAACAATCCGTTGATGTATTGGAACTCAGTGGTGCCACCCATGTCCTCCCTTTAAAACGCTGGCTCGGCGAACAGCTTGCAGACAGAGTGAACGCTTTCCATTCTAGATTGAGTGATATCGGTGTATTTGGAGAATTAAACATTTCTGAGATGGCGGTCGGTGGATCTATTCTTGAAGGTAAAACGATAGCCGAGACGAAATTAAGAGCGCGTACGGGCGTGAGCATTGCAGGCGTTTGGCAAGGAAGCCAGCTTAAAGCAGCTAGATCAGATTTAAAATTGCAGTCGAACCAGGTGGTTGTTCTCATTGGGACTGCTGACCAGCTAAAACTACTTGGAAGTGAGTCGTCACCGGTGTCCATGGGGCCAGATCCGGTACTCGTAATAGGTGGTGGACGAGTGGGTATTGCTGCTGCAAAGCGACTCACAGAGAAAATGATGCGGGTACATATTGTCGAGAAAAACCCGAATTTAGAAGGGGTATTGTCCGATGCGTGTGATGAGGTTCATATTGGTGATGCTGCTGAGTACCGCGTACTTGAACAAGCCGGCATTTCCAAAGCGTCTGCCGTCGTAGTAACAACAAACGATGACGCAGTCAACATCTACCTAACGTCCTACTGTCGGCACCTGAATAATCGGGTACGTATCGTTAGCCGGATAACGCATGAACGAAATATCGATGCAAGCCACAGAGCAGGGAGCGATCTCGTATTGAGGTATTCTTCTTTGGGAGTCGAAGCGGTATTGGCCGCAATGGAAAATCGCAAAATGATGGTCCTGGGTGAGTACCTGCAGTTTTATCATGTACCAACACCGGAATCCCTCCACGGCAAAACCCTGGCAGAGAGTCACATTGGATCTGAAACTGGCGTTATTGTTCTAGGAGTAGAAAGTGAGAATCAGTTAACCACTAATCCATCGAAGGATTTTACGTTTTCTTTAGGAAGTACCCTTCATGTATTAGGTAGTGCCGACCAATTAGAACGATTCAAAGAGCGATTTCAGGCATGAGATGCTTATAAACCCTGAAGCGCTTCGTTTCTGTCAGTCAGGTCTTCAATAATACGTTGTAGGGATGAGTTGTCTTGTTGTTGGATACGGAAGCTATCTCGTATAATGTTGAGGTGCCCGATAAGCTGGCCGGCTTCGTCTTTGAGCTCTATGATTGTTGTTTGTGCCCGCTTTCGTTTTCCATCAGACGATTGGTAATAAAGTTCACCCGACCAACTGCCTCGATCTTCCAGGATCTCCAGGATTACGTCTGTGTCTTCCTGAATAGTACAAATCGATTGATAGAGTTGCTCGATGGAATAGCCCGTCTTTTTTTTGTGATATAAAGCAAATCGATTGATGGCGGCTTGATTCACATAAGTAACCTGGCCGCTTTTGTTTGTGACAATCACAGCATCCTCAAACTGATTAAGGATACTGGCCCTGAATCGGTCCCATTCATTTTCTCTTTTGCTTTCAGTTACGTCGATAAATGAAAAGAGAATGCCTGTAACTGTATCTTGATTTATCAAGGGGGAGAGTTTAATCCGGTACCACTGGTCCTTCTGGCTAACATATTCGCGCTCGATCGATGTTCGTGTGCGCAGCACGGAGTTAGCCGCTTTGGTGATATTCCATTGGAAAGGAGACTTAAGGTCGGAAAGAGGCCGGCCTATATCCATTTTGTTGATATCAAAGATCTGGGCGATATCCGACGTAAACAACTTTACACACAATTGGGCATTAAGGAGTAAAATCCCTATTCCGCACGAAGAGATGATGTCTCCCCATTCCTGGTTCATTGCTTGAAGCTGTTTGTTCTGGCTTTTCAGATGCTTGTTCGCCTTCATGATGTGGCCCACCATGGTCTGTAGTGAATTGCGTTCAGCATCGATCCTGTCCTTTTCAAAGACTAGTTGATCTACAGATGTTTTTAGTCCATGATTAATGTCGACCAACTCATCGTGTGAGTGTTCATAATCGCTTATGGTTGATGTGAGGCGTTCTTTTGTAGCTTCTAATTCATTTTCGAGATGCTCAATAGTATGGCTGTTCTTTTCCTCTTTTTGTTGAGAAGGCGAGGCAGCTTTCTTATGAGGATCCTTGCGTTCGTAGATACCTAATTCTATGTCTACTTCGTTGAAGAGACTCAGAACATGATCTGAATGAGAAAGGGGGTTTAATACAAGAAATCCTCCGGGTCGAATTCGCTTATGAAATGTTTCGATAAGTTTGTTGCGGACCTCGTCACTCTGGAAGAGCAAATGTTGTGAAGCGATTAGGAGATCAATTTTGGTGTTGATTGAAGGGTGCTCGGTATTTTCGGGCTCAAAATGAACCAGCTTTTGTAGCTCCTGACCTATTTTGTATCCTTCCACGGTCGCGTTAAAAAACATATTCAAGCAGGAAGGCGCCAGGTCTGCAGTAATCAAATGGGGGTAATATCCATCGTCCGCTTTTTTCAGAGCATCTTGGTCTTTGCCGCAGGCGATGATTTTTAACGGTACAGCGATTCGGTGCTCTTTCTTCAAATACTCGAGTAGCATGGCTACGGAATAGGCTTCTTCTCCAGCGCCACAGTTTGTAACTAATGCATGGATTCCTTCTTTTCGCGAATCGTGTGCTAAACGGGGAAAGACTATTTTTTCGAGAGCAACAAAGAACTGAGGGTCTTTGAAAAAATCCGATACCCGCATCGAGATGCTTTTTCTTAATGCGGGCAGTTCAGCCGGGTTGTTTGCTAGGAGTTCTTTGTACGCGTCAAAATTATAGATGCTGTTTACACGCATTCGCCATCCGACACGACGCAGAACCAGGGAGTCACTGGGTTGGAGCGAAGAACTGTCATTGATTACAATCGAATCAAGAACCTCTCGTTCACTTTCGGCCCATTGGATTTGACCACTTTGTTGGGGTGTTTCTATCGGAAGTCCTGGTTGCAAACCAATCAGGTCTGCAACGGCGGATCCATTAGGTGATTGAATGTAAGGACTGTCATGAGAAACAGGGGCGGATACCTTCCAGGACAAGGAGGTGTTCATGAGCATGTACAGCTAAGAGGTGATGCACTATCAAAGAATAGCCTGAGGAAATCGTGTGGCTGGCAGAGTTGCTTGGTGTAGCCGGATATCCATAAGAGAATTGAGCCTAACCTTACCACACCAGTTTCATGCAGGTTCCTTTACAGCAATCAAAAGGAATCTTTTGATTGGTTTCGTGTTTCGTGTTGTAACTATTTAGCCGGCTCAGCCATGAGTCTTTCTATTCCGGGTCCCTTTGGGGAATCAAACGCCTCACGTAATTTTTCCTATTCCCATTGTGCGAATAGGATCGGGCCAAGAAATACTTGTTAGTCCCACAGTTGGAATACGATGGGGCCATGCGAATTGTGGGAAATGGGATATAATGTGTGGGATTAAATGAGTATATTCTTTGAGTTTGTTTGGAATTAGGGGATTATTAATGAAAAGACGTTCCTTCCTTCGGAAATCAGCAATTGCGGCTTCGGCGGGTGGCCTGGTGGCAGGGTGTGCTTCGGAAAGCAATACAGGCGGTGAGGCGGCCGCTGTCATTACCAATCGGCAAATTCGGTGGCGCTTGATTTCAAGTTTTCCGAGGTCCTTGGATACCATATATGGTGCGGCTGAAGTGTTTGCTCAGCGCGTCCATGCCATGACGGATGGAAAGTTTGATATACGTGTGTATCCGGCTGGTGAGATCGTACCCTATGATCAGGTGTTGGAGTCGGTGCAGAAAGGAACGGTTCAGATGGGGCATACGGCCAGTTACTATTTTAAGGGTAAAAACCCTGCACTTCCGTTTGACTGTACTGTGCCTTTCGGATTGACGTCAAGACAGCAGGTTGCCTGGTTAATGCATGCTGGCGGTATGGAGTTGATGCGTGAGTTATTTTCTGACTTTAATATCGTCAATTTCCTAGGGGGAAATACAGGCATCCAGATGGGCGGTTGGTTTCGGAAAGAGATCAATTCTCTCACAGACTTGAGGGGGTTGAAGATGCGAATCCCTGGCCTGGGTGGAGAGGTGATGGATCGAATGGGGGTTGGTGTTGAGCAAATTGCGGGGGGCGAGGTGTACCCTGCTCTTGAGCGTGGAGCCATTGATGCGGCTGAGTGGGTGGGGCCCTATGATGACTTAAAATTGGGTTTCCATCGAGTTGCTCAATTCTATTATTATCCTGGGTGGTGGGAGCCAGGTCCTGGGCTTTCATTCTATGTGAACCAGGATGAGTGGGATAAGCTACCGTTGGTGTATCAGGAAGCCATTTCCACAGCTTCTATAGCAGCCAGTACGTCGATGCAGAGTAGTTATGACGCTAAGAATCCAGGTGCATTTGCCGAGCTATTGGATGAGGGTGTTCAATTACGTCCATTCCCTGATGAACTCATGGCAGAAGCTGAAAAGCACGCATTTGATATCATGGAAGAGGAAGCAGCTGCGGATGCTGGGTACCAGAAAGTGTACAGTTCGTTCAAGAAGTTCAGGGACGAGTCCTACCGGTGGTTTTCAACGGCTGAGAATACGTACGGTGCGTTCGCTTTTAACCAGAATCAAGGTTGATATTCCATCGGAAGCATTTCAGCCACACGTTCGAAAAACCAGTAGCCTAACTTTGTCAGGCCGAATGAGTCGTTGACGCGTCCGTCGGAAGTAATGACGGTTGAACCGTTGGGAAGGGACAGCCATGAGATCTGGTACATGGGGTCGCTGTCTGGGACCTGCACGTCCGAAGCGTATTGCTTAAAGTCCGTAAATCGGTTGTTAGGCGCATCGTTCATATTTACGACTTTGAGATAGCCGTCGAAATCAAGGATGCGTTCTGAAGCAATGTTACCAGGTGCAATGATGTCTGACGGTTTTACTGTGATAACCTGGTCGGATGGTCTGGACCCAGGCGTCCCTGAGTACTCGCGAATTTGTTGTTTACTCTCATCGATTAGCATGTACCCTTCGTCCATCAGGTTGCCTGCAACAAGCGAGGTTAAGAAGTGCCGGACAGAACCGCGGTATGCGTCTCTACGCTCACGCGTCCATCGCCGCCCTTCTCGTTTGGTACGGGGCTCTAATTCTGAGAAGCCTATTGAGCCATTGTATTTAATAGATCGAGCGTTTTTCTTAACGCTTACTTCGAAAGAGCTCAATACAAAATAAATCTTGTAGCCGAGTGCAAAATTATTGATCACGAGCGCATCGTTTGCAACAGCGCGCAGCACTTCGTCTTCATCGTTTATTTCAAACTGGAGAATTTCCGGGTTTGCGATTTCACATTTGTCCGCATTTGGAGAAACGCCGAGGAAAAATTTCTTAAAAGACTCCAGGTTTTCATCGCGCTCTTCCGGGCGTTCACGCCTAAATTTTCTGCTTTCTTCAGTGATGCGGTCTGCTGATACTTCAACGTTACCTTGCTCGTAGATCCTGGGAACAAGAGGGATCGTAAGTGAAATCTCCTCGGTGTTTGTAACCCTGACTTTTTCTGTAAAGGGTTGATACCCAATGACGGAAGCGACAAGAAGGACTGTCCCCAATGGCACATTCTCAATTACAAACTCCCCATTGGCATCGGAAGCGTCGCCCAGAAGAGAATTTGAAATAAAGACGTTCACGCCTTCGATAGGCTGTTGGGTAGCCTGGTCGAGTATCGTGCCTTTGATGGAGGTCTGTTGAGCCAGGGTGCTGTGGGTAAGGCTGAACAACAGAATGATCGTGTATACTAGAATTGGAGCTCGGTTCATGGCTATATAGGCACTAGTAGGATAGAGTTATAATATTATAAGGATTAGCTACCTAATATTGGTAGTGCAGATAAGCTCGGGATGGTGGGGTGAAATAATTAACTTACTCAGCTTTGTTGAGTAGTCAATCAGCCTGAATGGAAAAAGGCACAGACTCTGGATTGGCCTCGGTAAGTTTATTCCATGTTCTGGCTGAAAAGTCGCGGAAGGGTTGTTTGTGATGAAGCCAGCCGAAATGTAAGACAAAAGGCGTGACGTTCATATAGTCTCCTTTGCCCGGTAGTGCAGAGAAAAACCGAATGAGTGATTGCTTCAGGGTGTGGTTAGTGAGCCCCCTAAGCATATACACAAATGAGTTGGAATAGTACTTACACGTTACATTCTCGAAGTCCGTGTCGTAGTCAGTCAGGCCTTCAATAAAGTCGAGCTGGGGGCTGTTGTGGCCTTGAAACCAGGGAAAAACGTGAAGTTTGAGGCTACTCATTGCCATAGCGAGGCTCCATTCACACGTTTCTTCAGAGCGGCCTTCGTTCAATCGGCTGCGGAAGTGCGTATCTGTCCGCCGGCTAAGGAAATAAGAAGCCAGATCGCAGATTTCACGAGACAGATCGGGGTCCTGGCTATAGATCATGCCTGCTTGAATACGAGGCAGATAGCTGAGTCCAAACCGTTTCATGGTGCGCCGCCGCCTATCTAGGAGATAGTCGATCGCTACACCGGCTCCCTTTGGGCCTCCAAAGAAGAAATCCGATCGTTCCAGGCCAGTGGCCGTGAAAGGAAATGCCGACAGCTGAATCCAAAGTGGATCAAGCGGCCGGCACCAAATCATATCTGAATCGACAAATAGGCAGCGATCGAAGGGGGAAAAGTTCTGAAGCTTATGTTTAAAACCAATTATGGATTGGTTTTCTTCAGGCAGGTCATCGATGTATTGAAAGTAGGAATCCAGACCATACTGCTGCAATGTTCTCTGATGAGAGGGAGGACAGTACAGCGCAACAGGCCGCTTCGTATCATGCCGACGAAGCGTCAATACGGATGCAACAGCATCTCGTACATATCTATCGGGACCATATGTATGGTAGACATATCCTTCTACTACGGACATCAGATTCTTCTACTTATGACGAATGAATCTAGGAACCACACGTACGCTATGCAAGTGGTCTGGTTCTCCAGATGAGGATATCAGTTCCTCAAAAACCTATTCAGCGGCATTCATCTTTTCAAGACGCTTATGCAGGTTTTGCATGAGAGCGTCAAACCCACGTTTTCGAATATAGGTTTGAAAAGACCGAGCGTACCCTTCTGTGGTACTTACACCGTCTAGAATAATGTCATCTACTCTCCACTCATCGCTTCGAAAGCCCATGTCGTATTCAACTTTCATGGGTTGTTCTTTGTAAATGGTCTTGGTTTGAACCCGAGCTTCGTCGCCTTCGACAGTAACTTGCTCGTACTCTACTTCTAGACGGTAAATTTCAAGATCCGAGAGAGAGCGTCCTTTAACAATTTCGCTAAAAACTTTGACAAATTCAGCTTGTTGTTCTGGGGTAATAGTATCCCATTCTTTTCCGAGAGCATCTTTCCCCATTTGTTCGAAATCAATCACCCCATTAATAAGGGTTTGGAGTTCTTCTTTTTGACCATCCGTGAATTCGTCTTTGTCTCCAATCAGTGATTTAATTTCTTGATCTCTTTGCTTCAGTAGTTCCACGATGGCAGAATCCTGTGCAAAAACAGTGGATGTGCTGGATGTGCCGATGAAGAGTACAGCAGCGAGTGAAAAAACTAAACAGAATTTGTATACAAAATTAGACATTTGTCTAGAAAGTTTGATTATCAGGCTAAGAAAAACGTGATATAGAAGCGATTTTGCTGTCTTTATCAACGTTATCTATTTTATCATTCAACCAGCGTGCCAGTACGCGAAAGATCCACAAGAACGCCGCAAGCGTCAAATAATTCCAGCAGAGCTACATTATACGCATTTACCGCTTCGTAATAGGTAGCTTCAAGTTGTAAACTGGCCTGGACCGCCCGTACTAAGTTCTCAGTGTCACCCAGGTCAAATTCAAAATTATTCATTTCAGTGAGCAGCCACTCTCTACTTATACGTAGAGACTCGTTCTGGGCTTCCAGCGCGGCTTCTTTAATTATTAATTCTCTGTATGCTTCTTCAACTTCGAAGAGAATAAGCAGAGTAGCTGCTTCTTCTTGATACTTTACCTGGTTGTATTCAGCACGAGCCTGTTCTACACGGGCTTTTGTTTGTAAGAAGTTCAGGTTTTGCCGAAATCCGAGCCCCAGTTGAAGAGATCTGCTTCGGAATGGATCGCCAACGTACGGAGAGGGTTGTCTAAATCGCCCCGCTGCGTATGAAAAGTTGGCGCTGAGTCCAGCAAATAATTTAGGGTAAAAATCCGATCTGGCAACATCAACAAGCGCAGAGCGCGCAGCGAGGCCTGCTTTTGCTTGAGCAAGCTCGGGGCGATGGTCAAACGCCATTGCAAAATAGGTGTCGAGGGAATCGAGGGAATAGGCTAAGGGCTCCAGTGTCACATTGCCGGGGGCGATGACCGTACCGTCGGGCAGATTGAGCTGGCGAGTCAGCGCCATCCTTGCTACCTGGCGTTGCTGCGCTACCTCAACAACACGGCGGTTAAATTCCTGTTCAGAGATTTGGACCTGGAAAAGATCCGCATCATCCACGTCGCTATCGCCATCTTCGAGCAGGCGTTCAATTTCTTCTTTGGCTTGTTCTAGAACGTTTCCAATGCGATCGGTTAATCGGAATAGTTCTTCGGTTAGCAATACGCTCATATAGAGCTGGCCCGTGCGCAGCGCAATTTCCGCCTCTTTGTCAGCTACGTTGGCCTGCTCAAGCCTGTAGCCAAAGTCGGCAGCCTTGATGGAGTTGTTTAACTCGCCCCAGGTATATAAGGGTTGAATGGCTTCGGCTTCGATTCTATTAAACGGATTCAGATTGTCCCAATCGTTGGCTACATCAGGGTTGAGGTATAGTTCGGTAGTAGGTGTATCGCCTTCTCCTTTTAGGGCAGGTGCAAGGGAATGCGCTGTAGTCGCATTAAATTCTGGAAGAAAGCGACTGGATTTTGCTAGATTCAATCGAGCAGCTGCAAAATCCTGGTCAGCGGTAATCACACCAACTTCCGGGCTAGATTCCACGGCTCTCATAATCGCCGAAGTGAGTTCTACATACAACGTTTCTTGAGCAGCGGTATTCTGTGCATAGGCTTGCTTTGTTGCCATACACAGAGAACAGGCAATAAGAAAGAGTAGAAGCCGGTGGAAATCTGAAAGGTTAGTCATGATTAAAAAAGATCAGGGGAGAACAAAAGGAAACAGATCAAATAAATAGTTATTTGATCTTATATACCCTACCCATTCACGAGCACAAACATGCAAGAACCAAAGCGATTGGGGGATGCAATCAGCGAAGCGATCAAGCAGCTTGGTCTCCAGCGGAAGCTAGACGAGGCGCGCGTGATAGAAGCCTGGCATGAAATAGCCGAAGGAGCGCTACATGAAGTAACGGACTCAGTATGGATAGATCGTGAAAAATTGATTGTCAAAGTCAATTCCGCAGTTTGGAGACAGGAATTGCATCTTCAACGTAAGGCTTGGCTTGATAGACTTACGAAAACCGTAGGTAAACCAACCGTAAAGGAGATTCTGTTTAGGTAAAACGAGAAACCGAAGAATAATCTATGACTCTTCGTATTTCTTGAACGCAACCGATGTATTGTGGCCGCCGAATCCGAAGGCGTTGCTGACTGCTATGTTTACAGGCCGTTCTTGGGGCTTATTGAATGTGTAATTCAGGTCGCACTTGGGATCAGGCTCGACAAAGTTGATTGTGGGTGGGACGATGTCGTGCATGGTGGCCTTAATAGCCGCGATGGCTTCGATGGCGCCGGCAGCACCCAGTAAGTGACCTGTCATGCTCTTCGTAGAGGACACGTTCATTTTATACGCATGTTCTCCGAATACCTGTTTTATGGCAGCCGTTTCAGCGACGTCACCTAGGGGCGTCGATGTACCATGCATGTTGAGGTAATCAACACTTTCTTTTTCCAGGTTTGCATCCCGGAGCACAGATTCCATCGCAAGGCGGGCTCCGTTTCCTTCTGGGTCTGGCGCTGTCTGATGATACGCATCAGCGGACATACCAATTCCCAGTAATTCGGCATAGATCCGAGCACCACGAGATTTTGCTGATTCGAGCGTCTCTATGTACAGTGCACCAGCTCCTTCTCCAAGGACGAAGCCATCTCTAGTAGCATCAAAAGGACGGCTGGCCGTTTCAGGTGAATCATTCCTTTTGGAGAGCGCCTTCATACTGCCAAAACCACCAATACCAAGCTGTGTGACAGCTGCTTCGCTTCCTCCGCATATAGCTGCATCAGCAAGGCCTCTCTGAACCAACATGAAGGCATCCCCGATATTGTTATTGCCCGTAGCACAAGCAGATACGATGCAGAAGTTCGGCCCTCTAAAGCCGAATCTAATCGAAATATGTCCACCTGCGATATCAGGAATTAGCATGGGAATGAAGAAGGGGGATATCCTTCTTGGTCCGTGATCGTGGTGATTATCTGATTGCTCTTGGAAGGTCTGTATACCACCAATGCCACTTCCAAAGATGACGGCTGTGCGATCTTTCTGCTCAATGCTGAGCTTTTCTACATCAATTCCAGAATCTTCGACGGCTTGAACAGCGGATGAGATTGCAAGCTGAGTAAAACGATCAACTCTACGGGCTTCTTTCTTTTCAAGGTAATCCAGAGGGTCGTATCCCTTTACTTCACATGCAAACTGCGTTGAGTAAGCTTCCGGGTCGAAATGCGTGATTCTTGCAGCACCGCTTTTTCCTTTCAGTAAACCATCCCAAAAAGTGTCCACAGAGTTACCGATGGGTGTTAGGGCACCCATACCTGTGACAACAACCCGTCGTGATCTGTTTTGCATAGAGACAATGGTTCCAGTATGATACCGTTAGTAATCAATCAGATGGTGGGAAGAGAAATGCTTAAGAAGCTGATGTTTTCTCAGTTAGATAGTTAATCGCATCTCCAACCGTTGCGATTTTCTCTGCATCTTCGTCAGGAATAGTAACGTCGAATTCTTTTTCGAATTCCATGATCAATTCTACGGTATCCAAAGAATCCGCACCGAGATCATTAGTGAAGGACGCATCAGGAGTAATGTCTTCTGCTTCAACGCCAAGTTTCTCTATGATCAGATCAGTTACTTTCTGTCCTAGTTCTGCCATTGTTAAATACCCTATAGTGAGTTTAAAGTGAATCGCCTAAAGTTAATGCAAGGCCTAGCGATAAGCAATAAGCCAAGAAAGGCGAAAAACAGCCGCCTTTAATAGCATTAGTGCTTATAATGTTTCTTTTTTCAAAATCGTTTCCGGGCTAATTTTATGAAATGCGCTTAAGATCTAAGCAGAATCTAGAATTTCTGGAAACTATTCTGGATGGGTGGTCATTTTGATTACGCTATAGATAAGTAATGAGTTATAACAAAATTAGTCAATTCCATGTGGGAGCGAGCGCTTTCGCGGAATCTTTTCGTTCACATTAGACCAGATTGGTTACATGTCGTATTTATTTACCTCTGAGTCAGTTTCTGAAGGCCACCCCGACAAAATTGCCGACCAGATCTCGGATGCAATTTTAGATGCATATCTAGCGGGTGACCCTGAAAGCCGTGTTGCAGTTGAGACGCTTGTTACAACCGGACTTGTTATACTAGCCGGAGAAGTAACGTCGAGAGCGACAATAGATGTTCAAGAAATTGTTCGCGATACAATCAGTAAAATTGGGTATACAGACCCTCGTTTAAGCTTTGATGCGCATTCCTGTGGAGTATTAAACAGTATTCATGGGCAGAGCCCTGATATTAGCCAGGGAGTAAGTGAAGGAGAAGGATTGCATGATGAGCAGGGAGCCGGAGACCAGGGGCTTATGTTTGGCTATGCGTGCCGCGAAACACCTGAGTTGATGCCGATGGCCCTTATGTTTTCGCATCACCTTGTTCGCGAATTGGCTCGGATTCGAAAAGAGACATCCGAGATGCCATACCTTCGCCCTGATTCTAAGAGCCAGGTTACCATCGAGTATGAAGATGATCGGCGGACACCTCGTCGGGTTCATACCATTGTAGTATCTACGCAGCACGATGAAGAAGTATCGCTCCAAAAAATTCGTGATGATGTCCGCAATATCCTCATTCCGCGTGTAATACCTTCAGAGCTCATTGATGATGAATTAATTTTGCACGTGAATCCTACAGGCCGCTTTGTGATTGGTGGTCCTCATGGTGATGCAGGCCTTACAGGTCGCAAAATTATTGTCGATACTTATGGAGGTAAAGGCGGTCATGGTGGTGGCGCATTCAGTGGGAAGGATCCTTCCAAAGTGGATCGTTCTGCTGCGTATGCCGCACGTCATGTTGCTAAAAACTTGATAGCTGCTGAGTTAGCAGAAGAGGTTTTGGTACAAATAGCGTATGCGATTGGAGTTGCTTCGCCTGTTTCAATTGATGTCAATACTTTCGGCACAGGAGTTGTTGCAGATCGCTTGCTTGTCCAGTTGATTCGTGATACGTTCGATTTGAGACCAGCCTCCATCATTAAACGTTTGAACTTATTACGACCTACCTATCAGTCATCTGCAGCCTATGGGCATTTCGGTCGCTCCGAATTTTCCTGGGAGGCCTTAGATCATGTAGATGCGTTGAAAAAAGGTGTTGTCCAGTTCGCTTGATTGCGTTGACTAAACCTGCAAGCGAATTCTATCACTGACCTATGTTTATAAACACGTTGCTCTCTAAAGGTAGAGTATCGCTTGCTTTTGTAGTTGTTTTCCTGTTTCTAATGGGCGTATCCAACGATGCCAGCGCCCAGGAATCCTCAACAGGAAAGGAGACTTCTGATACACAACAAACGCTGGTGGAGTTAATGTCCACCAGCGAGCGTTCAGTGTTTTCTGCGACGCAACAAATCAGCAAAGGCCGGCTGGATGCGAACACAAATATAATGCGTGCCATGTACCGGATAGATGGTGCGCAGTCTGTTTCGCTTTCAGGGTCGCCGGCTCAAATCTCTCGGGCATTTCTGCAAGAAAATGCAGAACCTTTTGGTCTAGATGCATCGCTCCTGGATTTGGAGGTTGTTCGTGAGGTGTCTACCGAGTACACAAACCACACAACGTACCAGCAATTCTATGACGGCATTCCCGTTTATGGCCGGTTTGTGAAAGTGAACATGAATAGGCGTGGTGAAGTCACGATGGTATTGAATGGCTATCACCCCGATCTACGGCTTGCTGGATCCGGCGGAGTATCTCCCGGGATTTCTGATCGAGAGGCGATCAACCGCGCACAGCAATATCTCGACCTTGCCATAGAGCGTGCAGGTGAGGGTGAACTGATGGTCTACCCCTCTGAATCGCCTCGTTTGGTTTGGCGCTTTCTGGCATGGACTACATACCCCTCTCTCGAACTTGAGTTTTTGATCGATGCACGAGACGGTGCCTTTGTGGCTGTTAATCCAACGAACACCCATGTTCATGATTTGGAGATCGGTGACGATGCCGTATATGACCATTCTGAAATAAGCTACACTACCACACCCTCGGCCCAGTCATTCAAAAATCAACGGCGCGCTTCGGGTACGGGCCTCGTATTTGATCCCGATCCGTTGACTACCTCAGGGAATGCCTATGGCGCTCCTTTTGTCGATAGTGATGACACAGATGTTTTTGAAGTCAACCAGGAGCGCAAACTGATTGACTTGCTGGATATTACTCAGGGGGGTGATGGCCTTTATCGCCTAGAGGGGCCTCATGTACAAGTGGTCGGTGAGTCCTCGGGAGGAACCGTTATTTATACGCCTCCAAGTGAGAGTTCTGCTGACGGCTTTAGGTATACGAGGAGCAACCCGTTATTCGAATCGGTGAATGTCTATTATCATATCGACAAAAGCCAGCGATATTTACAGTCTTTGGATGTTGGAAGAGATATTCAAAATGAACCGATCCGCGTGAATCCTCATGGGTTATCCCAACAGGACAATTCAAGTTATTTTTCTGGACAAAATTACATCGCGTTTGGTCTTGGAGGGGTGGACGATGCGGAGGATGCTCTTGTAATCTGGCATGAGTATGGCCATGCACTTCTGCAAAGTAGTGCGCCCGGTTTGCTGTTCGACAAGGAGGGGCAGGCGCTGCATGAGGGGTGGGCAGACTATTGGGCCGGTTCCTATGCACGAAGTCAGGCCGAGGGGAATCAAGTAGCCAGGATAGATTGGCCTGCATTATTTAAATGGGACAGTGGTGACGGAGCCATATGGGCAGGCAGGGAGTTGACCTTTGCGGGGAAGTATCCAGACGATGTTTTTTGTGATGATGGGAGTTTTCTGTGTGATATTTACTCAGATGGCTTGTTTTGGGCGACTACCTTAATGGAGATCTATGATCGATTAGGCCGTACTAAGACAGACCGCCTTGCACTGGCCTCTCATGTTTACTTATCCGTCCCCGTGTCATTTCAGGATGCTGCAGAAGCCGTGATTCAGGCCGATGTTGATCTGTACAATGGTGAGAATGTGGAATTTCTCATTGAGCTGTTTAATGCAAAGGGATTGGTTTCAGCGAGTAACTTCGGTCCCATTGTGGTTCACGAGCCCTTGGTTACAACCGAGCAATTGGGTGGCACCTTGCCCCTCGTTGTTGAGGCGACTGGCATTTCCTCTCCTGTCGATCAAGTATTCGCTGTGTACACCCATCCAGGTGGGACTACGGATACGCTGGTACTTGAGCTTACTGCGGACAATATTTATTCAACACTTCTGCCTTTGCCTGAGGCGCCTGGAGAGGTTACCTATTTCATCGGTGTGTCTGACGAATTGGGTTTATTTGTTCGGAATCCGTCAGGGTTTTCTTCGTCGTTGCACCGGTTTGAAGTGGGCCCAGACCAAGAGCCGCCTGTCATCATCCACAACCAGGTGGAGTCCATCGCTTTGATCGAGTGGCCGGCTCAACTAAGCGCCGACGTAACGGATAATCTGGGCCTCGATAGCATTTATGTCGATTATTATATAGATAACCCTTTTGGAGAGCGGATTTCTGAAGGTATCTTTCAATTAGAAGCGGATGCAGGCACAACCTACACGGGTTCGTTTCCTACATCCATGGAAGCCCTAGTGCCAGGGAGCACTGTTTTTTACCGCATCGTTGCTTCGGATAGCTCGCAGGCAGATAACAGTTCATTCGCACCTGAGACGGGCTATTTGAGTTTCAACATCATTATCGAAAACGGTTTGTTTAGGACGTATGATTTTGAGCGAGAGCTTCCCAACTTTGTTGCCACTGGTTTATGGGAACGGAACAGGCCAGCATATGGGCTTCAAGCTGCCTTATCTGGTACTTTATTGTGGGCAACGGCTGCTTCAGCAGCGTATCCAGATATTGCTCAGGAGTCTGTTCTAGAGTTGCCTGCTATGAACCTAAATGGGGTCGATGAGGCCTTTCTTGTGTTTTGGCATTGGTATGATACAGAACATGATGGAAATGCCGAACCAGGGGGAAGTGCAAATGCAATTTTGTGGGATGGAGGTAATGTTAAATTGTCTTTAGATGATGGATTGACTTGGACTGTGGCAACACCTGAGGGAGGGTACAACGGACAAATCGCGTCGGCACGGGATAACCCTTTGGAGGGCGAACAAGCCTTTGGTGGATTCAGCTTCGGGTGGAGGAAAGAAATAGTACCCATTCCTACAGGTGGAATGGTGAAGGTTCGGTTTGATTTTGGAACAGACTCTGGATCTGGCGGCGAAGCATCTCGTTTTGCGGGTTGGTTTATAGATGACGTCAAAGTATTGACCGAACTACAGGCAGATGAAGTGTCCCCGGCGGTTAGCGGGGAGCGATTGCCGGAAGAGGTTGTATCCAGGATGCCTGGAGAAGTGCTGCCGCGTCCTGTAATTAATGTTGTCGATAATGATGGTGTGGAATCCGTTTTTGTCGAATACACATTAACCAATGGGGGAAATGAAATCGACCAATCGAGGTTCAGGCTAGCCATGGACTCGACGCGTAGGGATCTCTTCGCAGGAGTCTTTCCAATTCCAGAATCGTCAACACAAATTGGCGATGTAATTTCCTATCGGTTTGCGATTCGTGATTTTGAGGGCAATACAACGATATTTCCAGAAGATCCATCCGAATCGTTTATCATTGAATTCAGGCTGATAGGTCAGCAAGACATTCTTCTCAGCGCAGTACCCTCTGGGTTATGGACGGTAGAGTCGGATGTATTGGTTTTGCAGCGCCGTGAAAATCACGATCCATTGTCAAGCATCGTATTTGGTCCCATTGACTTACCATCCAACGTCGACCAAATAGAGTTGTCTCTTCTCTCTACCTATGAGATTATTGGTACACATGGTGGGAATATCAAAATTGCCGTCGGTGAAGCAAATGAATGGCAACTGATTGAGCCTGAACAAGGATACAATGGCTTGTTGAGAGACGATGAAACGGTCCCTGAGTCAATGCGTGGGCAGGCGGTATTTCGAGGGATCAGAAGCAATCCATTGCAGTCCACGTTTAAGCTGGAGCAATTTGCTGGGAGTCAACTTTGGGTTAGGGCAGATTTTGCTGCGCTCAGTGAACTGTCTTCGACAGAAAACTGGCGAATAGAAGAACTACAAGTACGGTATTCTACACTGAGTCCTGAGAACGGAGGCTTTACCGTTCCTAGAGAGTTCACGCTGTATGCCAATTTCCCAGATCCTTTTTCAAGCACCACAGCCGTGAGCTATACGCTTGAAGATGCGACTGCAGTAAAATTAGAAGTGTATGATGTGTTGGGCCGCCGCATAGAGACCTTGGTTCAGCAGGAGCAAGGTGCGGGGACCTACTCGCTAACGTTTGACGCATCGCAGCTCTCTTCGGGTCTCTATTTCCTCCGCCTGGAGACAAATCAAGGCCAGAAAGTGGAGAAGATGGTTGTCTCAAAATAATGCACAGCGGAGCATTTACTGTAAAGCCGGGTATTAGACGCTACGTGATCAACTAGCGAATGCATACCACTTGTGTTGAAGGAGCGGAATAAAACATCGTTTTCACTTATATCCCTTTTTCAAAGAGTCTTTGGTAGATTATCAACTGCCAAAGGAGGAGGTTTTTATAGCCTGTCTAAAACCTCCATCGAACGGCTTGTCGGTTTTAAGATCGGAAATAAAGAGCTGTATGAACGGGCGATGATGCACCGTTCACTGTTGAGAGGAGAAGCCCCACAAGATTTAAAATCCAACGAGCGGCTAGAGTTTTTGGGTGACGCCGTTCTGGGTTTTATTACAGCCGAACATCTATTTGCTCACTTCCCTGAAAAAGATGAAGGATTCTTGACTCGTTTGCGGGCCAAGCTCGTAAATGGCAAGGCACTGGCTGAATGTGCTCAACGCATCAATTTGGGTGAACTGATCTTGATGAGTAAGAATATGGCTCAAGAGCACGGCCGCCGAAACGCGACGATCCTGGCAGATGCTTTTGAGGCGTTGATTGGTGCGATTTACTTAGATCAGGGCCTGGAGAAGGCGAGGTTGTTTATACACACCACAATGCTAGAACAAGTCGATTTAACCAAATTGGCTCATCAGCATGATAATTATAAGAGCCTTTTACTCGAATATGCCCAGGCCCGCGGCTGGTCTCAACCTCAATACAGAGTGGTAACTGAGCAGGGGCCAAGTCATGCAAAGTTGTTTACTGTTGAAGCCATTTTAAAAGGCGAGCCCTATGGAAGCGGTAAAGGGGGCAGCAAAAAGTTAGCAGAGCAACGAGCCGCCAAAGAAGCCCTTCTGCGGTTGAGAGGCAATCAAACTGTAGTTTGATTGATTCTTGGTATTCTGTTTCGGAAACTTACCAGACACTCCGGTCTAAGAGAGGCCATTATTTGTGCTACCCACTTCATCCCAGAAATGGGGCGAGTTCATTTTATAGCTCAACTCATATGTCTATATCGTTATCATACACCGATTCTTTTTCCAATAGGCACAATGGTCCATCCCAAGAGGATGTTGATGAAATGCTTAAGGTTTTAGGGAAAAAATCCCTTGATGAGTTAATCAAGGAAAGCGTGCCTGAATCTATATTGCATCAGAAGCCGCTTGCATTGAACGAACCCCTATCTGAATATGAGTTTTTGCAGCGTGTGAAGGAGATATCTGAGGAGAATATGGTGTACCGCTCGTTTATCGGGATGGGGTATTACGATACAATTACGCCACCTGTTATCCAACGTAATATTCTGGAAAACCCTTCCTGGTATACTCAGTACACGCCTTACCAGGCTGAAATTTCTCAAGGACGCCTAGAAGCGCTTTTGAACTTTCAGACGATGGTGATCGATCTGACAGGGCTTGACATTGCAAACGCCTCTTTGCTTGATGAAGGAACTGCAGCCGCTGAGGCTATGATGATGTTCAGCCGGCTGAGCAAAAAAGCAGATAAGAATCTCTTCTTTATCGACGAACAGTGCCACCCTCAAACAATCGATGTTGTTATCACGAGAGCGGAGCCGCTGGGTATTGAAGTTGTTGTTGGAGATTACAAAACATACAATCCATCTGAAGAGCTCTTTGGCGTATTGCTTCAATATCCTGCAACGGATGGGTGTGTAGAAGATTATTCGGCATTTTGTGAGAAGGTTCATGAACAGAAAGGGTATGTGGCAGTCGCTACCGACTTACTCGCCTTGACATTGTTAACATCTCCTGCAAGTTTCGGTGCGGATGCGGCTGTAGGTAATACGCAGCGGTTCGGAGTTCCTCTCGGATACGGAGGGCCTCATGCTGCATTCTTTGCAACTCGAGAAGCATACAAACGGCATGTGCCCGGGAGATTAATCGGTGTGTCTGTGGATGCAAATGGAAATCAGGCTTTGCGCATGGCGCTGCAAACGCGTGAGCAACACATCCGCCGGGATAAAGCCACTTCAAATATATGCACGGCCCAGGTTCTCCTTGCTGTCATGGCTAGCATGTACGCTGTATACCACGGACCCAAAGGCCTCCGGGCTATCGCAGAACGGGTTCATAATATGACGCGTGTGCTAGCTGCCGGCCTGAAAAGATTGGGTCATACTGTGCGGCACGATGCCTACTTCGATACAGTGAGAGTGGACGTTCGCGATTCGAAGGTGGATGAGATACGTAGCGCTGCAGATCACAATTTGATCAACCTCCGATTCTTCGAGGATGATTCAGTTGGTATTTCTTTAGACCAAACAGTAAGCGTAGAAGATCTTGATACGCTGTTTGCTGTTTTTGATTTAGATGCGGAGTCTGAGTTCTCGGCTGCAGAGCTTGCCGCAGATATCGATGCAAGTACATCGAGCATAATGAATCGTACTGATTCGTATCTAGAGCACCCGGTATTCAACTCCTATCACTCTGAAACAGAGTTGATGAGGTATATCCATCAGCTTTCTCAGAGGGATTTGTCGCTAACAACTAGCATGATTCCCTTGGGGTCTTGTACAATGAAGTTAAATGCTGCAAGCGAATTGATGCCTGTATCCTGGCCGGCGTTTAACAACATTCATCCATTTGCTCCGGACACTCAGGCACAGGGGTATAAGGTGGTCATTGAAGAACTAAAAGAATGGCTGGCCGAGATCACTGGATTTGCGGATGTTTCTCTTCAACCAAATTCTGGTGCTTCAGGTGAATATACAGGACTCCTGACGATTAGAGCCTATCACAAAAGCAAAGGGCAAGAGCATCGAAATATTTGTGTAGTACCTCAGTCAGCACACGGTACAAATCCAGCAAGTGCAGTTATGGCTGGAATGAAGGTCGTTATTGTAGGGAGCGATGATCAAGGTAATATTGACCTGGATGATTTAAAAGCAAAGGTCGAATTGCACCAGTACAATCTGGCTGCATTGATGGTTACCTATCCGTCAACGCATGGTGTATTTGAAGAAGGCATCAGGGAGATTTGTCAGCTGGTGCATGACCATGGCGGCCTGGTTTATTTGGATGGCGCCAACATGAACGCTCAGGTAGGATTGTGCCGGCCTGGTGATTACGGTGCTGATGTGTGTCACCTCAACTTGCACAAGACCTTTAGTATTCCCCATGGCGGCGGTGGACCTGGTGTTGGGCCAATTTGTGTCACAAAAGACCTGGCGCCGTTTTTACCAGGGCACATCATGAGTGAAGAAGTAGGCGGGGACCAAGCCATTGGTGCTGTAGCTGCAGCGCCCTACGGTAGTGCAAGCATCCTGCTGATTTCGTGGGCCTATATTTCTATGATGGGCGCTCAAGGATTGTTGGATGCTTCCAGACTCGCTATACTCAACGCAAATTATGTCGCAAAGCGATTGGAAGGTTATTTTCCCATCCTCTTTAAAGGTAAGAAGGGTATGGTTGCGCATGAGTTCATCATGGATCTCCGTCCATACAAACAAAACGCAGGGATCAATGAACAGGACGTCGCAAAGCGGCTGATGGATTATGGCTATCATGCTCCTACCATGTCCTGGCCGGTAGTGGGAACGATGATGGTTGAGCCTACGGAGAGTGAGTCTAAGGCCGAACTGGATCGTTTTTGTGAAGCCATGATTTCCATTCGGAGTGAGATTGAAGAGATTGAACTGGGTATGGCTGATAAAGAATTGAATGTCCTTAGGCAAGCACCCCATACGGCTAGCATGATCGCATCGGATACCTGGGAGTTTCCTTATTCGAGAGAGAAGGCGGTATTCCCTGCTTCATGGAGCCGAAGTTCAAAGTTTTGGCCTTCTGTGCGTAGGTTGAATGATGCGTATGGCGACAGAAATCTCGTGTGTTCTTGCCCGCCCGTTCACTCGTATGCGGAGATCTAGAATCACATTGTGATTTTATGGTCAAGTTTAGGGTTAGGCTCGTAAAATCGCACAAACGTGACGAATACTCGGGTTACATAGGAAACCTTAACAGGTATTCCGAGTGTGTAGCGATCTTCAGATCAGCGTAGCGTTATTTACACGATAAAGGTATGCACTTCAAGCCTCTTGCTAAGGCTGCTCGTCCCCTTGGTGCACACTAACGCCTCGTTCTTCATAATCCCCTCTAGAGTAGAGTAATCGTTTAGCCGGTTTCTCTGCTTACTTGTCTTTTAAGTTATGCTATATACGCAGCGATTCAATCGCTGTCGCATGGGTTATTGGTGCTGTGGAGCCCGTATTCAATTCTCAATCCGTGTGGCAGCCTTGCTCATATTTTCTTTTACACTGTCCGCATTTCCGAGAGTAGCGGATGGGGGCAATGCATTTTCAAATCATAGTGGTTACAGGCCTTTCCTGGAAGGTGGATACGGAAAGAGCCTCATAGGAATGGATCAGTTGAACACGTTTTATGTGTACGCTCAACCCGGTGAGAACATTCTTCTTGGTTCTAGTGCAATGGGTGTTGCTGAAGGAGACATTCTTTTCAGCAGACCCGATGGGACATCAGGAAGCTGTTTATCAGAATATCAAGGGTTGAAGGGTTTAGGCCGGATTCATTCGTTAGAAGAAGAACAAAAGGGTCCCTCTGTGTCTGGAGGATATACTCCATGTGAACTGGAGGTTGACGCACAAAATAGTGGGTTGTGGGAGATCGTTTTTGTAGGACCGTCCCCAAACTCTTGGAAATCTTCCGCGGCTATTCCTATAACGCAGCCCTGGATTCAGGCAGAAGACGTATTTACTATCGCAGCCTGGGATATTACTGTTCAAGGTCAGGCAGGTACTGAAAAGGAAGGCCGATATTTTGCAGAGCACCTTCCGCTTTCTATGGGAGATGCGCAAGCCCCTCTGTTTCTCGATCTGTATGTGGTAACAGGTGATGGGTATATTTATGAGGTTGGCTATGAGGGTGTTGAGTCACACTCCATTCTGTTGTTTTCGAATCGTGATGGCTTTGTAAGCAGCGAGCAGGATGTGCCTTTATATCGGTCGGTTGAGTTGGACTGGGCAAACGCTGCAAATAAAAGTTTGCCCGGAGGGGTTTCTTTGCCTGTACCACAGGGGGGGCTGGCGGTAGACGGTAAAATAAACAGGCTGTTTTTTAGCCCTCCTGCCAACGATTTGCCTGGCTCAATAATCACTCAAAGCGGAAGCATACCCCTACTGACTGAGCCTCAATTACCAGATGCTCCCCATTCGTTCGAGTTTTCTGGCAGCCCGGGCAACTCAGGCACCTTTTCCTTCCAGGCTGATAAGGAAGGAAGGTACCGGATTGAAGTAGATATCAACGGAAATGGTATTTGGGGAGACGGTTCGGATGTTGTTTTGCATACAGATGCAGATCAGGGGATGAACTTTGTAGTATGGGACGGCTTGGACGGTGAAGGCAACAATGTTCGTCCTGCCGAGGCAGGGTATGAGGCGCGTATCATGCACGTAGTTGGTGAGGCCCATCTACCTTTTATTGATGTTGAGGAAAATCTCTATGGCATTCAGGTAGAACGCCTCAATGGACCAGATGCATCGCGAAGTGCCGTTTATTTTGACGACGGTCTTCTTGTTGAAACTGGAAATACTTCAGATACTCATCGAAGAAGAGAAGGGACGGCTAGTGAGTCTGGGGCGCACCCAATAATGAATAACTTTGGCAATAGCAGAGGTATCGATACATGGACGTATGCTACTTCTGAGCCTGTACTTACGCAAGAACCCTTCTTTGTTCTTCAGACTGATCTCCGTTTGTCACTTTCTGCACCCTTCGTTACTCCAGGCCTGGGTGAAGTGGTAGATTTTGACTTGAATCTACGGAACGATGGGCCGCATGGTACTTCATACATTCGAGTAGAGATTGGAATACCGGCCGGCTTTGGCGTAGATGCTTCTAGTGCAACAGCGGGTACCTTTGATTCAGGTACAAACACGTGGGCCGTTCAATCTCTTTCTGAGTCCAGCGAAGAACACTTAACATTGTCTCTATACTCTAATGAGAGAGGGACATTTGACATCTATGCTGAGGTCGTTGATTTCCAAGGCCGGGATATTGATTCTTCACCAGATAATTGGGATAAGCTGCTATCCAGAGCCCCTAATGAGGATGATGAAGACCTTGTTCAAGTATATGTTGATCCTCAGCCTTCAGTAGGGATTGCAAAGCGTGTTGTTGAAAAAAATGGGGACGCGAGTGGGTTTGAGGCCCAGTTAGAGATTGTAGTAGAAAATCTTGGAAACACACCGTTGGATGATATTCAGATTATTGACTTGATTCCTGATGCGTTTCAAGGTACCGACTACACATTGTCTGATGTAGCGGCCTCTGATCCCCTGGTGGTAAACACGCTTTTTGACGGCAAAACAAACACCAATCTGCTTGCTTCCGCAGGTAACACCCTAGGGGTAGGAGAAAAAGGGACGATCTCCTACAACATCCATGTTATTCCCTTTTCCTCTCTAGGACCTTATTTGAGTTCATCAGAAGTATTTGCTTCAGGTCCTGGTAATACAAGGATCAGTGACCTGAGTATTGAGGGTGATGTAGCCGATCCAAATGGTAATGGGATTTCTAGTGATCCTGGAGAAGATAAACCTACGCAAATCATCATAGACCAGCGTCCGGCGCTTGGTGTAGCCCTTGATGTCATCGAGGTGTCGGGTGGGGCGTCTAGTTTTTCTGCACAGTGTAAGCTGTATGTAGAGAACCTGGGTGATGTATTCCTCCAGGATGTTCAAGTGAACCTGGACCTCGAAAATATATTCGGACAAAACCGGTATGACCTTTCGAATGTCGAGGTCGATGCACATCTTGAAATCAATACAGCTTTTAACGGTAGCGACCAGTCAAGCCTCATTCTTCCGGGAGCGCTTGGAGTACGCGATAAAGCCGTGGTCTCCTTTCAACTGAATGCTTATCCTGTAGTGCCTGAGGACGAGTATGCACTTCAAGTTATTGGCAGGGCTCAGTCAGCTGGAGGAGCGCAATTACTCGACTTTTCTGACAGCGGTTCAAATCCTGACTCCAACAATAATCAAGAGGCAAACGATCTTGGTGAAGGAGATCCAACAGTAATTATATTTGATGGGAATCCTGTTATTGGGGCGTCTTTGGTTGCCGAGCGGGTGACAGGTGATCTAAGTGGCTTCACCGGGTACTACACACTGGTTATCAAGAATTTGGGGGACGTCCCACTATATGATATTCAAGCCTTTAACAAGCTTGAAGATGTTTTCCCAGGGTCTGGGTACAGCGTTCTGGATGTGTCTACCATCTACGGTATTGAGCCAAATACAGAATTCAATGGCAGTGAATTTACCAATTTGATTGGAGGCCAGGACATTCCCTTGTATCCTGGAGAGACATTCCAGTTGGAATATGTCGTTGAAGTTGAACCGTCCTCCTATTTTGGTCCGTTTAATAATGCTATACTGGTAAAGGCACGAACGGCAGAAGGGATGTTCACCTCGGACTTGTCAGACAGCGGCACCCAAATAGACGCTGATAGCGACGGTAATCCAGACGAGGAAGGAGAGAATGATTTTCATGAGCTTCGTTTTGCTCCCAATGCTTCTGTTGGCGCAGCCCTGGCGATGAGCAATGTCTCCGGTGATCTAAAGCAGTTCAATGTATCCTATACCATCTTCATTGAAAACAAGAGTGATGTGCCGCTCCATAATCTATCTGTAGAACATGTTCTGGATTCTACTTTTGCGGATGCACGAGTGGAAATACTGAATATGACAACAGATTCAGATCTCATGCTGAATACGGTGTATGATGGGCACATTCATACCGATTTGCTGAAGGCAAATTCGAATGGCCTTGAAGTGGGCGAAGGTGCTTCCATTTCTATTGAAGCACAAGTCAACCCAAGAGATGATTTAGGGCCTTATTTTGTAGGAGCGACCGTAAAGGGCGAGACACCTTTTGGCACTTTCGTTTCTGATATGTCAAATGAGGGGACGGACACAGATCCTAATGGCAACGGAAATCCTTCGGACCTCGGTGAAAACAAACCGAGCCTTCTCTCTCTTCTGGAAAAGCCAATTATCGGGGCTACGTTTGATGTTTCAGAAATTGAAGGAGACCTTACACGCTTTAGGGCGCGTCACATAATTCGAGTTAAAAACCTGGGCGATGTGTCTCTTGAAAATGTGAACGCTGAATTTGATCTAGAGGCACTGTACCCTGGAGCTGAAGTAGAAGTGATTCGTCATGTTGGCCGGGGCCCCTTGGCAGTAAGCGAATCCTTTGATGGTATTGATCAGGTGCAGCTGTTTGATGGATCAGCGGCCCTGAATGTGACTGATACATCCCGTGTTGAAGTAGATGTTATCGTTCAGCCAAATGGTTACACAGGATTATACTCAGGCAATATCCAAGTTACTGCAAATGGGCCGTCAGGAACGACTACGTTTGATGTATCGGACCGGGGAAATGTTATAGACTTGAATAACAATGGCCTGGCAAATGAAATAGGAGAAAACAGGCCGGCAGAGATTAACCCGGGCAAAAACCCTTCTATTGGAGTTGCCCAATCGGTATCTCGATTGGAAGAGTTGGCTGATGGCACTTTTGAATTACAATACAATTACCTGATTCGCAATTTAGGTGATGTACGCCTTACAGAGTTAAGGCTGATCGAGGACTTGAAAGACGTGTTTGGCGACAACAACGTGTCCGTTGAGTCGATTGCCGTATCCGAAGGAAGTTTGCTTACAGTTAATGAAGGATTTAATGGAATTAACGATGCTGATTTACTAGATCAAAGCAGGTCGTCGTTAAATCCAGGTGATCAAGCTGTTGTGCTTTTAGCGTTAAGAACAACCTCTTCTTTTGGATTGGCCGAGGTAGAAAGCAATTCTGTTGTAAAAGCCACAGCTCCTGATGGAAATGACGTGGAGGATGTGTCTAATAATGGCGTGTATGTTGATCCAAATGGAAATGGGAGAGCAGGAGATCCGAATGAAAATGCGCCTACTCGTGTACTCTTTGAAAGCCAAGATGCATTGGACTTTACGACCGGGCTGGCTGCTGTGTCGGGAGACCCTGCAAATTATTCGGCTACCTTCAAGGCATTCATTTCGAATTTGGGGCAGAGGGAAATCAACAATGTGCAACTCAACCTGGATCTGACCAGTGGTTCTGGGGAGTTGAGCGCGCAAGTGAACAGTGTTTCGCTTTCTGGGGCGGAATCTGTCGTTTTGAATACAGACTATGATGGAAATGCGTCCACCAATTTGTTTGACTCAATAAACAGCTCGCTGTTAAGTGGTACCTCTGTTCATGTCGTAGTAGATGTAGAGTTTTCGAATGGGGCTGGTACCGTATTAGACGGGATTGCGTTTGAGATGGAGGCCGAGAATACCCAAGGTGAACGTGTCTATCGAAAGGGGGCGTTGCTGCCTGTAAATAGTAGCACAAGCACTGGAGAAGATGCTGGGCTCGAGTCCGATGGGGATTTGGCGATGCTGTTGGCTGAGCGCTCCTACCGGCGTAGTCGGGGTTTGGCACCCATAGATCTAGAGGCTCGAAGCAAATCCTTTCCTTTACATATGGCAGGTGTTGACGCGGTACATGGTAAGGGGTCCTTAAACGCAATAGAAAATCTTGAACTTGTGCCATCGATAGGGCCTAATAATTCTGAGGCGATAGTAAAAACTCCAGAGGATCTCTATGGAGTGACAAATGCAACGAGTATACTCGCTATTGATTATATCGCCGAAGATCATCGGGTTGCTGGATTGTTTGCGACAACTACGCCAGCTGGGGAAACCTATGAGCATTCAAAAAACATATGCGACCGGCTCCAAGGAGGCGACCTGAAGCACGTAGAAATCGTGTCTATACAGGGGTATCCGTTTGTAAGATCAACGTTGGTTCAGCCAACAGGGGAGGTAGACTATGCGATTAGTTTCATTAGTTACAGGAATGCCGTCAGCCACTTGATAGACAGCCGGTTTATTCGGGATGAATACATCGTCGATCAAGTACAGTCCGGTGAAATTTTGAATTTTCAGGTCTGGTCCTATAATCCCTCCTTTGCTGAAGACATTGTGGCTGAAATTATAGATGAGATGGAAGCTACAGGGCATGTAGACTTCTATAGCCGTGAAGATGATGTTCCTGAGGTACCCGCTACGTTTGTTACGAGCAGCCGATATGAAAACGGGTCGATGTATATCATGATGAAGAACACGCCCGGAGTAACGCAATACCGTTTTGCCGGGGAATCTTCCCCTGTTGAAAGCGGGGATAAACAGGTCTTCGATGAGGTCGTCACGGTGCCGCTTGAGTATAGAGAGCACGATTATGTGCCCCTTCAAATTAAGTCAGGTTCTCTTTTTGATGCCCTGTTGTATGTAAGCAACGATTACAATGAGGATGTTGATCAGGTCTATATCTCCGATGGTGCCTGGGGGCAAATCATTGAGAGTAGCGACGAAGTCGAAATAGAAATACTCGATATCCTCGATCAAGGTGATTTCGAACGAGTGGAAGATAGCTTCGTTATCGAGCGCGGACTTCACTTCAAAGGGAATATCAAAGATGAGGTCGTCTTTTTCAGGCACTTTAAACCCGGCGGAATGCCAGCAGACCTTAGCGGGTTTGATTATGTGTCTTTTGAGGCGAGTGGGCTGGGTGAGGTAGCTATGCGGTTGGAATCTGTGCAGCAAGATGCACCCGTCGTGGAGAAGAGCATCAGTCTAGGGCCAGTACCTAAACTGTATTCGTTTATGTTGTCTGATTTTGTAGATGCAGCTTCTTCCCAAAATAGCTTCAGAAACGATCTTGCAACGGCGATAAGCTTTATGCTTGACACCCAAATCGAAAATGGGATTGATGTCGAGCTGCTTGTCCAGAATATTTATTTTGGAAAAGGACAGCCTGTTTCAGGAGAGAATGAATCATTGGTTCCAGTTTCGTTCGCCTTGGCTCAGAACTTTCCCAACCCTTTTTCGAACTATACGACACTATCTTTTGATGTACCTGAACCTGCCCATGTGCAGATATCCGTGTATGATTTGTTGGGGCGGAAAGTCTTTGATGTAGTGGATAAGGAATACGGAACAGGTACCCATAAAGTGCAGATTTCTGGCGATGACCTGGCGAGTGGGATGTACTTTTATAAGATGGTGGCAAATGATCAGGTATTTACACAGACAATGCACGTGGTGCGGTAAGTTTGTATAGCTTTCCTGGGAGTTCACGCTGAAGGTGGTCTGCAACTTTATGCGTGACTTCTGAAAGCCGGTTGATATCGATTCCTGTTTTCATGCCCATAGACTCTAGCATGTAGACGGTGTCTTCCGTGGCGATATTTCCAGTAGCTCCAGGAATAAATGGGCATCCGCCAAGGCCGCCTAGTGAAGTGTCGAAATGCCTTACGTCGCATTCTAGTGCTGCGACTACGTTTGCAAGCCCAAGACCTCTGGTGTCATGAAGATGAAGAACAATGGGTGTGTTTCCTGATACTTGCTTAACTTCGGCTATGGTTTCCTTTATGAGTACAGGATTTGCCATGCCTGTAGAGTCGGCGAGAGACAATGATTCCAGGCCTGACGCGGCAAAGGGCTCGATCATAGAGAGTAGGGTCTTAATCGAAGTGTCCCCCGGTTGTTTATATCCAAAGACGCACTGAAACCCCATTTGGATCTGCATGCCATATGACTGGGCCAATTCGACCATTTCGAGGGCTTGGTCCAGTGCATCTGCTCTACTCCTATTTGCATTGTCCCTGCTATGCTGGTCGTTGGTTGAGATCGAGAGGTCTATGTTTTTAATGAGCGCATTGTTTGCTCGTACCACACCCCGAACATTTAGTGCAAGTGCTGTGTAGGTGTTTGCAGGGTTGGATGGCAGAGCATTGCAGACCTCTTCAGCGTCAGCCATCTGTGGGACCCATTTGGGGTGTACGAACGAAGTTACCTGTATTCGGTGGACGCCGGCGTCGATAAGGCCGTTTAGTGTTTCAATCTTAAGAGAAGTTGGTATAGATGTCGCTTCAAATTGGAATCCATCTCTCATTCCAACTTCCGTAATCGTGACCAAATCAGAAATGCTCATCTTTATTTAGCAGCAGGTTTTCTTTCGAGGTACTAAATACTAAATTTGGGTGTTATTAGAATTCAAAGTTTCATACTAGATGAAATTGTCCTATCTCATACACAATCAACGTTATAATGTGCCGTTGATGTACAAGCGAAGTACGGCGGTACTCTTTGTTATAATGGTTCTAGCACAGTTGTCTCTGTGCATGGGGCAAGCAGCTATTATACCGGATTCTGTCCTGAGTGATCGGAGAGTTGCTTATAAGATACAGGCACAGTTAGATCCAGATTTGAAGATGATAACTGGGTCTCAGCGTGTTTCTTGGAAGAATCCAGACAACGTAGCTGTAGACGAATTACAGTTTCATCTTTACCTCAATGCGTTCAAAGATACCTTGAGTACTTTTATGAAAGAAAGTAACGGAGCGCACCGGGGGTTTTCAGCAACTGTGGAAGACCCATGGGGAGGCATCGAGGTTAGCCGGATGAGCATAGTTGGTGAAGGTGAACGAGACTCAACGCCATTGGGAGGAGATGGTGGATCCGATACCGAGATCACTGATCGAATCCGTTTTATCCAACCGGATGATCAAAATCCATCGGATCAAACAGTTATTTCAGTTGCACTCCCTGAAGCTGTTCCTCCTGGAGAAACCATTACCGTGGAGATTGATTTTGAATCCAAATTGCCGGAAGTAATTGCACGTACGGGGTGGAAAAAAAAGGATAACGACAGTCTTTTTGTTTTGGTGGCTCAATGGTTTCCAAAGTTGGGGGTATACGAAGTGCCTGGACAGCGATACGTGCCCGCCTCCGCCTCATCTGGCTCCTGGAGTACACATCAGTTCCACGCGAACAGTGAGTTCTATGCGGACTTCGGAAGTTATGAGGTTGATATCACTGTTCCTGAAAACTATCTGGTAGGCGCCACTGGTGCGATGGTTGGAGAAGATACTGAAAATGGGTATCGTACGGTTCGGTACGAGGCGCATGACGTTCATGATTTTGCCTGGACCGCGAGTGGTGACTTTCTTGAGTTTGAGGATCAGTGGGAGCATGTATCGCTTCGACTGCTTATTCAGCCGGAACATGTTGCCCAGGTGGAGCGGCATTTTGAGGCTGCAAAAGTTGGCCTCTCCTACTTTGCAGATTGGGTAGGTCCTTATCCTTACTCAACGCTTACTCTGGTTGATGGGATTGGTGGGAGTAATGGAATGGAGTACCCAACGTTCATTACTTGTGGTACGGCCTATAAGTTACCCGAATGGGTAAGAGCTCTAGAAGTAGTGACGATCCATGAGTTTGGCCATCAATATTTTTATGGGTTATTGGCCAGTAATGAGGCCGAGGAAGCATGGTTAGATGAAGGCTTCACTTCCTATCTTGAAATGCGGATTATGGATGCTGCATACGGCGACGGGTCTGTCTTTGATTTCCCATGGGTTCGAGTAGCAGATAGTGATGTGCAACGGTTTGGGTATGTCGCAAATAATCCTGGCAGAGGCGCCATTTTTACGAAGTCCTGGGAATACACTCATAACAGTGATTATGGGAAAGCCTCTTATTTTAAACCGGCTACTGTTCTATCGACTTTGGAAGGGTATCTTGGTTGGGAGACGATGAAGGAGATCATAAAAACGTATTACTCCGAATGGCGATTTAAACACCCAACAACTCGGGATTTTATTGACGTGGCAAATCGAGTGTCGGGGGAAGATCTTGATTGGTTTTTTGATCAATTCATCTACGGTACCAACGTCGTAGACTATGCTGTTGGAGAAATTGAGGTAGATGAAACTGGAGATGAGATTATCAGCAATTTTACTGTTTTGAGGGAAAACAATGGTGTAATGCCTGTATCAATAAGGGCTTACTTTGCTGACGGAACACATGAAGATTTAATATGGAATGGAGAAGAGGAGAAAAAAACCTTTTCTTTTGCCAAAGGAATTGCTTTAGAAGAAGTACATATTGATCCGGAGGATAAAGTTTGGCTCGACATAAATAGGCTAAATAATAGAAAAAGAGTTACTCCAGAATCAAAATTCGCAACGCAGTCCCTGGCAAATAGCCTGGTTTGGTTGCAGAAATTCTTTCAATTTACAAGCAGTATATTTTAAAATTAGTTACACGTTTTACTGGTAGAGATGTTAGGACAGAGCATATTAGAAGGGTTCAGGTTGATTCGGAGTCGATTCCGTCTGGTGGTACTTATATATGCTCTGAATTTGTTGCTCGTGTTCGCCGTTGCTTTTCCTGTGTACAGGATAATGATGGAGAGTGTTGGTACAACGGGTTTTGGGAGGGATCTGCTGTTGGAGTTTGATATTCTGTTGTGGCGGGAAATCCTCATCGAAAACAGAGATTCGCTTCGTCAGCTACTGTGGACTGTATTGTTTGCAATTCCGGTTTTCTGGGTTTGGAAGACAGCCGTACAGATGGGTACGATCTACGCGTTGCATCATGGGGCAATGTGGTCGTTCTGGCCAGGGGTCTTTACTCATACGTTGCAAGGATTGATTGTAGGGATATGTTTTCTTCCATTAAAAGCAGCGTGGGTTGTATTAACCATTTTGGGGGCTTCCGTTTTTTTGTCATCTTTATTCTATGGTGAAGTAGCGGCTTTTTGGGTAATGGCGGTTGGGATGCCTATCGTTTTGTTGTCGGGCTTAGCTATTCTTGAGTTGTATCAAAGGTATGCGCGGCTGGCACTCGTAATACGAAATAGCAAGGTGGTGCAGGCATTAAAAGTAGGGTTTGTCTGGCCGGGAAGGCATTCAGTAATAAGCCTGGTCTATATTTGTTGGTATATTATCACTATAGGTGTATTTCTGCTTAGCGTGTCTGTGAACGCAGAACTGCATGTTGGGACCTCCTATGTGATTCTTGCTCTACTTATTCAGCAAGTAATTATGCTGGTGCGAGCGGCCGTGACAGTTGGATGGGTGGGCAGTGACGTGTTCTTGTTTGAAAACACATCGACAAAAAAGGAGGCCCGTCCAGTGAAAAGTGAACAGCGCGCTTGAGAGGTGTATAAAATAAAAAAGCCGGACATTACGGTGTCCAGCTAATTTATGTAAACCCCTTACGGGAGGTAAAACGCAAAAAAGATCAGGCTGAGTGCATCATTGTCAATATTTCTTGGACTTCTTCTTCTCTTGGAATTTTAGTAGACTCAGGACCTAATTCGCGAAAGGCATCCATAAAAAATAGTGCAAGGGCCTCTCTTTCATCAGTATTCGTAGCATGAGTGTCTAAAACATTCATCATTTGACTCCACAGTGCATCCGCAATCTTCCCTGTAAGATATAATGAAAACAAAACGCGAAGTGCTGACGACCGTGCTGCTGATTTGAGACCTTTACTATACATAATTACCTTTTCGATCAATGCATTATTATTTAACTACTGGATAAACAATGACCGTGCCAAAAATCATAGAAAGGAGTGATTGAGAAGAAAAAAAGGATGATTCTAGAGTCAATTCCTGAGTCTCTTTAAGAGATGTATCAAAATGTATACAGCGGTGAGAATTTTGGTCTACAGAATAAATAAGAAACTTCGTGTTCAGCGGTATATTTACAATAAGTAATTTCGAAAATACCGATTTGAGATCAAAAGTTATACGTTTGTATCAGTAGATCCAGCCAGTGAGAACCGGTTAGGGCAAAATTCCTTGTAAGCCTGAGAGAAAAGGAAATGATTAAGAAAGTACGATTTCCTTACGTAATCGAGCAACGGGTATTCCAAGCTGCTCTCTGTACTTAGTAACTGTACGGCGGGCAATTTTAAACCCTTTCTCTTCAAGCATTTTGGCTATTTTCTGATCAGAAAGTGGTTTGCGCTTCTCTTCATTGCCAATAATGCTTTCAATAATGGCTTTGACTTCTTTATTCGATATCTCCTCTCCGCTATCGGTTGTGAGCCCTTCTGAGAAGTAATATTTGAGTTCATAGACTCCAAATTCAGTCTGAACATATTTCCCATTCACAACACGGCTTACCGTAGATATGTCCATTTGAATCTTTTCAGCAACATCCTTGAGGATCATGGGCTTAAGATACCCTTCGCCAAATTTGAAAAACTCCTCTTGAATCTCAACAATAGCCTTCATGACCTTCATCATGGTTTGGCGGCGTTGGTTGATTGAATTGATGAACCAACGAGCTGATTCTAGCTTGCCTCGTAAGAATTGGCGGGTTTCAGTGTCGAAGGATTGATTTTGCCCGCTTCCACTGCGCTTGCGATCGGCAGTAATTTTATGGAGCATTTGCCGGTATTGCCTGGAGATGCGCAATTGTGGAGTATTCCCATTATTGAGGGTAATGTAGAAATCTCCATCGTCATAGATGACTGTAAAGTCTGGAGTAATATAATTTTGAGCAGCGGTAAACTCACCTTCGCCCGGTTTAGGGTTCAATCGCTGGATGAGATCAAAGGCTTGTTTTAATTCTGTACTAGAGGCATCAAGTTTTTTCATGATGGCCTCGAAGTGTTTCATCGTAAAGGCCTTATATGCTTTTTCAAGCATGCTGGTAGCAACCTCAAGGCCTGGGATGTCCTCTGGCATACTGTATAGTTGGACGAGCAAGCACTCTCGTAGGTCTCTGGATGCAATGCCAACAGGGTCAAGCTGTTGAATGCCTTTTAGAACGCGTTCAACGTCGCCATCATCCAGCATGATACCGTGGTTGAACATGATATCATCGATGATAGACTCTAGGGGGCGGCGTAGATATCCGTCTTCATCAATGGAGCCAATTATTTGGTCTGCAATGAGGCGATCAGTTTCGTTAAGAGAGAGGAAGGAAAGCTGGTCTGTTAAGTGTTCGGCCATGGAGACACGGGCCGGCATGGGCAACTCGCGATCGTCTTCATCGTCACTATGGTCGACCCGTGCTTTGTAGCCATATAAGTCGTCCGAAGAGTTAATAAACTCTTCCCAGTCATAGTCATCCTCGCTCTTCGAAGCTTCCTCTTTAGGCACTTCTTCGCTGGTGGCTTCTGATTCGGTTTCAGATTGCTCTGTTTCTTTAATCTCTTCTTCTTCTTCGTTTCCTTCTTCCAGGAGAGGATTCGACTCTAGTTCCGACTTTATACGTTGCTCCAGCGCAAGCGTCGGAAGCTGCAGCAGCTTTATATATTGAATCTGCTGGGGCGAGAGCTTCTGTTGAAGTGATTGCTTTTGGTGCAGATTTAGCATCGTGATCCTGTTTTTTCTTCTATCCCTACGTTCCGATCTGAAACTGATTTCTGACGGTGTTCTTCATAAGCCTGTTTGAACTTTAAATACCAGGCTTTTCCGAATTTCCGTTCAAGCGGTTCGCGGAGGAAATCAATCAATTGAATGTTCTTTTTGCATCCATGGTTAACAGCTGGGATACACAGCGGGATTTGCTCGTAATTTAACGCCTCAACATCTCCGAATTGTTCAACTATAATTGGGAATAGGTGGCATGAAATAGGCTTTCTAAAAGAAATGCGTCCTTCAAAGAACGCTTTCTCTATAGCGCATTTCGCAACTGGGCCTTCATAGGTTACAAATACACATTCGGCATTGTCGACGCAGGTCGTAGCAAATTTATTTTCCTCAACTTCTTCCCAAACACCATATTTCTCTATTACGTCCAGGGCTTCCTGTCGGAGGTAAGGTCGCACGCTGGGGAGAATACTTTCTAATTCTGACCGTTCTTCGGTAGTAATTGGTGCACCGGAATCTCCCTGGACGCAGCACCCACCTAAACAAGCGCCTAATGCGCATGAAAAATGGGCGTCGAGCAACTCATCTGTAACTAATACATCGTCAACAGCAAACATGATGCCTTTATTAGTAAACTTAAATAAAAATTCCTTTTTTGTCTATAACGATCAAGCGAAGGAGTTCCCTTTTCCTTCTTCTTTGTATTGTAATTAGGATGAAAAAATAGATGTACTCTGCTCTGAATGAACGAAAGGTGTTAAGGGGATAATACACAATAGTGTGGTGATTATACACTCATTCTAAGGCATGGTGTATAGTGGATTATTCACTTGTTGTGTAGGTAAAGTCTCTTTTTTCTCTGCTTATGGTAATTCCTTCTTATCCCTTTATTTTAACTGCATAGTGATATGTGTAAAAAATATGTATATTACTGTGGAAGGGAAAAATATTCAGCGTCATGTTAGTATTCCCATCCATTCATTAATAGATACATAGCAGATCATTTGCAGTGAAGGAAGAAGACTTTGAAAAAGCACTAAGGCCATCTCGTTTGGATGACTTTATTGGTCAGGAAAAAATAAAAGACAATCTCAGCATTTTTATGACTGCTGCTTTGCAGCGGAGTGAGGCACTGGATCACGTATTACTATCTGGTCCTCCAGGTTTGGGGAAAACAACTTTAGCATACATCATTGCAGAAGAGATGGGGTGCGGTATTAAAACGACGAGTGGTCCCGTTTTGGACAAGCCGGCCAGTATTGCTGGGATCCTAACTAATCTGAATGAAGGGGATATTCTTTTTATTGATGAGATTCATCGGTTAAGTGCAATCGTCGAGGAGTATTTGTACTCAGCCATGGAGGACTATACAATTGATATCGTTATTGATTCGGGTCCCAATGCTAGAAGTGTTCAGATCTCTCTTCCCTCGTTTACATTGGTTGGCGCAACAACGCGGAAAGGGCTCCTTACGGCACCTATGAGAGCTCGTTTTGGGATTGATTTCCGGTATGACTATTACAGTGCCGCTCTCCTTTCGAAAATAGTTTTTCGATCCGCCGGGATTCTTAATGTAGAGATCGAAGAGGAAGGGGCTTTCGAGATTGCGCGTCGTAGCCGCGGTACACCACGCGTGGCTAACCGATTATTACGGCGAACCCGGGATTTTGCTGAGGTAAAAGGCGACGGCAAAATTACTCGAGAGATTGCCGATATCGCATTAAATGCACAAGATGTAGATGAAGAAGGGCTGGATGAGATGGACAAGCGAATCTTATTGACCATTATTGAAAAATTTGGAGGCGGGCCAACAGGGTTGTCAAACTTGGCGGTCTCTGTTGGTGAGGATACAGGTACTATTGAAGAAGTGTACGAGCCGTATCTCATTCAAGAAGGTTTTTTAGAAAGAACGCCTCGAGGGCGTGTTGTCACGCCCCGTGGTTACGCCCATTTTGGACAAGCATATCCTTTCCGAACCGGCGATTTGTTCAATGAATAGCGCCCAAGTGTAATTAAAAAGAGTATTTTTAAGGAAAAGTAGAGCCTGATCGAGTTGTTCGAACAAAAAAGTTTGATTTGCGTGTATCCGTTGTTTTATTTTCCGATCATCGTTAAGAACGTAATCGTTATCTATAGATTAGAGAGGTAGCTGTCATGCCTTATGTTGTAACCGAGGCTTGCATTAATTGCAAACATACAGACTGTGTCGAAGTCTGCCCTGTGGACTGCTTTTACGAGGGTCCGAACTTCCTGGTTATTCATCCTGATGAATGCATTGACTGCAATGCATGTGTTCCTGTATGTCCGGTAGAAGCTATTTATGCAGATGATGAACTACCTGACGAAATGCAACATTACGCTCAATGGAACGAGCACCTTGCTGAGAAGTGGCAGGGGTTAGACAAGAATATTACCGAGAAGAGCGATCCATTGCCAGATGCAGAGGAATGGGCGAACAAGGAGAAATCTGAAGAGGATATTCTTGATTGGGCGACATAATCCGATTTAAGTGTGATCAAAAATAAAGAAACGCTGCACGGAGCATTCCGTGCAGCGTTTCTTTTTAGGTCTTACTATACTGAGTAGGGCTGATCAAGTACCGGCAGAGTAGTCTGTTGCGTATACAACTTGTTCCTCGGTAAGTGAATCAATAGAGAAGCCCATTGTATCCAGCTTGATCCCAGCAATCTCCTGGTCGAGAGATTCAGGAAGATCAATTACGGTAGGTTCTAGCGTTTCGTTATTTTTATGAGATTCTACGAGGGATAGGTGAGCCATAAACTGGTTGGCAAAACTCATATCCATAACTTCTGAAGGATGCCCTTCAGCTGCAGCAAGGTTTACAAGGCGGCCGTCAGCCAGAACGTAAATTCGTTGCCCTGTTTCTAGAACATACTCGCGATTGTTTGGACGAATCACGCGTGTGTCGTTAGAGAGTTCAGCCAATTCTTGCAGATTAAGCTCAACATCGTAATGGCCCGTGTTGCTCACAATAGCGCCATCCTTCATCTTAGCAAAGTGACGTCCGCGAATCACGTTTTTCATGCCCGTAGCGGTAACAAAAATATCACCCAGTGCTGCAGCTTCGTCCATAGGCATTACTTTGAAGCCTTCTAGAGTAGCTTTAAGAGCAGCGGTAGGTTTGATTTCTGTTACAATAACATTTGCACCGAGGCCTTTAGCTCTCATTGCTACACCGCGGCCGCAATGTCCATAACCAGCAACAACAAAATTCTTTCCGGCGATAAGAACGCTTGATGCTCGAAGAATACCATCGATCGTGCTCTGCCCGGTTCCGTATACGTTATCAAAGTCCCACTTTGTCTCGGCATCATTTACTGCGTAAATCGGATAGAGCAGTTTGCCGTCACTGGCCATTGCGCGAAGTCTGTGGACGCCCGTAGTCGTTTCTTCGCTTCCACCAATGATGGTATTTGCTTTCTCTGGGAAACGATGGTGAACGGTGAAAATCAAGTCGGCTCCATCGTCCAGTGTTAAATGAGGTGTTTTGTCGATGGTGCGGTCAATACACCAGTAGAATTCCTCGGTATTCATGCCGTGCCAGGCATAAATTTCGATACCTGATTTTGCTAGTGCAGCTGCGACTTCATCGTTTGTGCTCAATGGGTTACAGCCACTCCAGGATACTTCAGCTCCACAAGCTGCTAGAGTTTCACAAAGAACTGCGGTCTCTTTAGTTACGTGTAAACAGCCGGCAATTTTGTAGCCGCTGAAAGGCTTTGTTGCCGAGTATTTTTCTTTCAAACTCATCAATACAGGCATTCTGCTTTCGGCCCATTCGATCCGAAGCCGACCTGCATCTGCCAGGCTTAAGTCTTTTACTTTGTAAGCGCCTTCTTTATAGTCCATTGTAAATAGGTAAATTGGGTTGAGTAAACAGGAGACGGCTACCGTGGATTCAAATCCCTAAAACTATTTGAATTTTATCAGGAAGGTAGCTGAAGGAGAGTTGCCAGGAAGTTGGCTACTACTTTATATAGGATAATTCGTTGTTTCCTGGTCAGTCTACGTAATACAATCAGAATAGTCTGTAGTTGCCATTGATTGAAAATTCACTGTTCCTTATGTTAGGCAATTTTTTATTGCTTACAGGCGATGTTTGGATTTAATGAAGTAGTGTAACTGGCGGATAATCTATACGTAATTGAGATTAAGGTAATATCTATCAGAAATGGGGTAGCTCAATGAGTGAATTTTGGCCTTTTGCTTGGATCTTAATCCCTCTAGCAGGGATCATGGCTGGCGCATTTAAGGAGTGGCTTCAGTTCAAGCAAACACAAAATCAACTCGGGACATCAACAGAGAATTTGGAGAGGAAGGTTGATGTATTGGAAAAAGCCCTTAAGGATTCTGAAGCGAATAGCGCTCTCCTTGTTGAACGAATTCAGAATCTTGAGACGATAGTGACAAGCCATGAATGGGACACCTTGGATGACCAACTGTTAAAGAGTGCTTCAGAGGCGTCTAAGGATACTGAAAATAAATCTCCGCTTTTAGCCGATCAGATCCATCCTCCTGAGGATGAAGCGGCTTCTATGAATAAAGCTGCTCGGTTGGCAAGGCGGTTAGGTACATAGATTATGAAAAAAGTTGTAATTGTTGGGGCCGGATTTGGAGGATTAAGCCTTGCAAAAAACCTTGCAAGTGCACCCGTAGAGGTATTACTCATTGACAAACACAACTACCATACATTTCAGCCGCTTTTATATCAGGTAGCAACAGCTGGATTAGAAGCGGAGGAAATCGCTCATGCTACGCGTGGCATTTTCCAACGCCAAAAGAACTTTAGATTTTGCCTGGGCGAGGTCGTGGATGTGAACTGGGCAGAGCGCAAGATTCACTTGAATGACTCAAGCATTATTGATTACGATTACCTGGTTCTCGCTGCTGGTGGGACAACCAACTACTTTGGTGTTGAAGGGGCAGAGGAATATGGATTTGCACTTAAAAGTCTAGAAGAGGCGGTTGATCTACGATCGCATATTATCATGCGTTTTGAGAAAGCCGATCAGCATGGGTATGATTCAGCATCGGGCTTGATGCATATTGTGGTTGTAGGAGGAGGTCCAACGGGTGTTGAGATGGCAGGTGCACTCTGTGAATTGATACAGAAGGTGCTGCAAAAAGATTACCCTGATCTACCTTCTGATCGATACAAGGTTACCCTGGTAGAAGCGTCCCCCGGTTTACTAAACGCGTATAACTCATCTCTTCAGGATTATGCAGTAAAGCAGTTGAAAAAGAGAGGGGTTAACGTGTTGCTAAACACCCAGGTAACTAGAGTAACTCCAGACCAGGTGCATTTGAATAATGGGGACGTTTTGGATGCGCAAACCTTGGTATGGGCCGCTGGGATTCAAGCAAACACGCTGGCGGAAGAACTCGAATTACCAACCACCCGAGGTGGCAGAATTGTGGTTGATCAATGGTTGAGAGTGCCAGGATATGAAAATGTGTTTGCAGTAGGAGATATAGCAGCAAGTAAAGATCAGGAAGGAAAACTGTATCCTCAGTTAGCTCCTGTAGCCATACAAGCAGGTAAACATGTTGCAACGGTGATTAGGCGAGAGCTTAGCGACAAGTCCTCTGACGGCTTTGTGTACAAGGACCGGGGTACTATGGCAACGATTGGACGAAATGCTGCGGTGGCAGAATTGAATTTTGGCTTCCGATCTACGGGATTTATAGCATGGATCATGTGGCTTGTACTTCATCTCATGCAACTGGTTGGATTCCGAAACCGGTTGAATGTATTGATGAACTGGGCCTGGAATTATTTCACGTATGATCGTAGTGCCCGGCTTATCATGCCTGTGAATAAATCTGAGACCCTTCAAGATACTCATTCCATTACTGCAGAAGAAGAGTACTCCGCTATCACAAAGTAAGCGTCTCTCCAAACCGGAATAAACGGTCCATTTCTTTTTAATCCAAAGATCGCAGGGTAATTAAAGCAAAAAGTCCCCCTACTTTGCGTCTTTGGATATAATTTTGCAGGGTGATTTTTATTCACTTCTAGCAAGCTCTTTTTGTAGCTCCTCTAGAGAGTCAAATTCGCTTCAATAAGACCCTACACCTCCCAGGTCTTAGTCATTCTCAACTGCTTTGATGAATCACTTCCAACGGATGAGCGCGTTAACCATTTTTTTTAAATCGGAAAGCATAGGTACTCAATTCAGGCTATGCAGCATATGTAAAGGTACACTAGTGCCTTCATTTGTGATTGTGCTGCTCTGTTTATTGGGTACACAAGAGGCAAGTGCTCAGAAGAACTATATCTTTAGGGTTCAGAGCGACCATGTTCAGGCAGTGACTGATCATGTTGAGCTTTCAGGAGGGATTATTCGAGATGTCATTGACCTGGATACGGAAACTCTGGTAAGTGCGAATGGGCCGTCTCGTGTCAAGTCTCAAATCAGAAGGCTGGATGGAGTACTTGGAGTAGCGGATGATATTGAGTATCAGGGAATCAACCCTGCGCTTCCTACTATTTTGGGTGTTGATGAACAGGCTAAATTTCCTGAGAAGACAAAAGACGACGATTTCTTTCACGAGCTACAATGGGGGCACAGTGCACTCAATGTCAATGGTGCATGGAAGAAAGCAAAGGGAGAAGGAGTCAAGGTAGCTATCCTGGATAATGGTATTGATGGAGATCATAGGGACCTTAAATCTAATTTAAGGGCAGACTTGAGCAAGTCCTTTGTACCAGGTGAGGATTGGGCGGTTGGAGAAGGATTTTACTTCAATCACGGTACACACATAGCCGGAATAATTGGTGCATCAGACAATGGGTATGGGGTAATAGGCGTCGCTCCGGACGTTGAATTGATCGCGCTAAAAGTTCTATCTGAACATACAGATAGCGGGGATTTTTCGTGGCTGATGGCTGCTATCGTATATGCAGCCAATCAAGGAATAGACATCGCAAATATAAGTATCGGAACGATTCTTCCTGAGAATGGAGCGGCAGCGGCAAACACGTCAGAATTGAAAGCAATGTTTGACAGCGTAAGTCGATACGCAACTGAGAAAGGATTATTTATTGTGTCTTCTGCCGGTGAACAACATCAAAACCTCGATAGAGGTCATGTACATTTTCCTTCGGTTACTGAGCATATTGTTTCCGTTGCTTCAACCACGCCTATTGGTTGGTTGGTAGATCCGTACACAAGCTTCTTTAATGGTTCAAGCTATTCAAACTATGGCAGGACCGGAGTAGATTTTGTCGCCCCAGGTGGTGATGCATCGTATCCAGGAGAAGAAAATTGTAACCTGGCCTCTATTGAGCGTCCTTGTTGGGTATTTGATTTTGCGTTCAGCACAATAAGTGACGGATGGGGATGGGTAACGAATACGGGCGCCGCTACAGCCCATGCGTCAGGGGTCGCTGCATTGTATAAGAGCCTCCATCCAGATTCAAGCCCTGAAGACATACGAGCGGCCTTGAAAGGATCTGCCTATAAAATAGGCGCAACTCCAGGCAATGATGAGGTATTTGGCAGTGGGCACCTAAATGCACTGGGTGCTTTATCAATTCACAGCAACAAATCATTTGCTGACCATCAACAGGAAACGGAGTCCTTTACGCTCGTACGTGAAGAAATACCAACCAATTTTGAGTTGACGCAAAACTATCCAAATCCATTTAACCCACTTACAACCATTAATTTTCATTTGCCTGAGCAATCACAAGTATATGTTGGTGTCTATGACGTGCAGGGGCGCCAGGTCGCAACACTGGTGGACAAAGAGTTAAAAGCCGGTTGCTATGACACATACTGGAATGGCCGCGATGAAAACGGAAATACGGTTGAAAGCGGTGTATACATGTACAAAATAATTGCAAATAATTATGTGGACTCGAAGGTGATGACGTTTTCAAATAATTAAAACGGATCCACTATGGGTACATGAATTTTGGCTATAAAAAAAGCCGGCTTTTGAGCCGGCTTTTTTGTTGAGTTGAGCATGAAGAGTGGCCTTTGTCTACCTAAAACTTATGCTTTTTCAAATGTTTGCTGCGGTTTAAAGAACTCCTGTATTTCTTCTTCTGTTCGTAGTTCTTTACCGTCCAAATAGATGGCGCCAGCATTGAGATTTTCACCGTGATGTTCGTCTGCCTCGTCTTCAGCAGGGGCACTTGAGCTTAGCACAAACCATCCACCAACACCTGCAATAAAGGAAGCAACAAAGATACCCAGCTTCGCGAGATTTAATACTTCTCCCTCTCCAAATGCAAGGGAGGCGATAAAGAGAGACATTGTGAATCCAATACCTGCTAACAAAGAGACACCGTAGATCTGTTTCCAGTTTGTACGAGCTGGCATTTCAGCAATGCCTGATTTAATAGCTATCCATGAGAATGCAAAAATACCAATCTGTTTTCCAATGAACAGGCCTAAGATAATTCCAAGTGTTACCTTGCTGCTAAGGCTTGCCATGATGTCTATTCCTGCAAATGATACACCTGCGTTGGCAAAAGCAAAGACGGGCATGATCAGGAAGGCCACCCAGCTGTGCAACGTGTGCTCAAGGCGGAGAGAAGGCGGAGTTACATCTTTGCTAGCATGTTCAATGTCGTGTATAGCATGCTCTTGTTTATGATTCAGATTTTTCTGGCCCGGTTTGGTAGCGCCCATATACTTATACATGGCATTCTTGCCGGCTTCCATGAAATCTTGCGCCGATATTTTCCTTGTGGTTGGAATGGTCATCGCCATCAAAACACCAGCCAGCGTAGCATGAATACCTGACTTCAAGAAGGCAACCCACAATCCTATTCCGAGAATGCCGTACACGGTAAGACGTCGTACTCCGAGCTTGTTGGCAACCATCATTGCTGCCAGAAATAAGCCAGCTGCACCAAGTGCAGTCAAAGAAAGTTTTGACGTGTAGAAAAAGGCAATTACGAGAACTGCACCCAAGTCATCTACGATCGCTAGCGCTACAAGAAATACCTTTAAAGAAGTGGGCACACGTTTGCCTAACAAGATGATAATGCCCAGGGCAAAAGCAATGTCTGTTGCCATTGGAACACCCCAGCCATTCATAGTTGGTGTACCCAGGTTCAATGCGACGTAAATCAAGGCAGGAACAACCATGCCTCCTATAGCGGCAGCGACAGGCAAGGCGGCTTTTTTTCTAGAAGCCAATTCGCCTGACAACACTTCACGCTTTATTTCAAGCCCTACTAAAAGGAAGAAGATGGCCATTAAACCATCGTTTATCCAATGCAGTAAGTGCATGTGAATACCGAGCTTGCCAATATCCAAATCAACATGAGTGTGCCAAAGGTGGAAATAGGCCTCTGCAAAGGGAGAGTTTGCCCACACAATAGCAATGACTGCACTGGCCATTAAAAGAATGCCACCAGCAGCTTCCTGTTGAAAAAAGTTTCGGATGGGGTTTGTGATAAACGATAGAGGATGGTTAGGGCTATCCTGTGTTGAAATTTGTTGCATATTCAGCTTGTTTGTGTCGTGATAGACGAAAACACAACCGGCAGCATAAGTGGAGAACGAACCTGTTTATCTCGGCGGCTGGGACAGACATAGCTATCCCCTGCAGGGGGAGCGCCTTTTGTTGAGATATTTAAAAAACCAGGATTTTCGCGTGGTTCGTAGACTGAATACAGTCTTCCTCTGAACCTTACTCTATTGGCTTGTTATGCTCACTTGCTAACCGAAGGTACATGTAATGAGGGTATGTGCTCTGTGCAGCACTTGGTAGGGACTACATGCACACAAGGTGTATCGGTGCTAACTAAAAAATCTTAAATCAGAGCAATTAGGGTCTGATAAGGTGATTTATTAGCCTGGTGATCTCTTTGCCAAGTTGAGCTGATTTGAATTTTTGGACGATGCCTTCAATTAAGATAACCAGGATAAACGGGGGTCCATGGTGGGGATAAATGATTCCAGCATCATGATGAATCTTGGTGATTTCCCCTGTTTTATGTGCTACTGCTGTTCCTAGAGGAAGGCCGGCTGGAATCATTTCGTTTAGTTTCTGCCTAAGCAGGATGTCTATCATTATATCATCATACATTCGAGAAATAACTTGTCCTTCTAAGAGAGCGTGGAAAATAAGGGCCATGTCGGACGATGTAATCGTATTATTTAACCCTGCATCAAAGGCCTTCAGATCCTCTACCCCTCTGTGAACTGTAGAGTGTTTTACATTTAATGAACGTAGTGTTTGAGATAGAGATGTGATATCAATGAGGTCAATGAGAATGTTCGTAGCGATGTTCGAAGACACCGTGATCATTCTGGTGATAAGTTCTTTGACGCTAAGGGATTTGCCTAGCTTTGTATAGGTAAACTCATCGGTGTCGTCTTCGATACTATAAATAGAATGGTCCACTACTGAATGAAACCGATTGGTAATAGGCACTCTGTCATCAAACGAGAGGGTCTTATTAGAAATGAGCTTGACGACTTCAATCATAACTGGCACTTTCATGAGGCTAGCAGCATGAAAGATTCGATTTTCATTGAGGTCAAAAAAGAAGTTACAAGAAGGGTCTATAAGAGAAATTGCGATGGTAGCCTCTGTATGTCTATCAAGCAATATAGTTATGCCGGTGTTTAAGGTTGTGAGGCGTTCTTGCTTTGCATCGTTATGCATGGGTTGCGTTAGGTATTATTGTGAAGTTACTGAGTCGCTGTTGTAATTCTGAAAAGTGATCTCTAGTTTGTTATCAGTTCTTTCGCATAAACATCTCGGTTCTGGTTCTAAAAAGAATCAGATTAAAAGGGAATCCGGTGCCATTCAGTTTTATGGACCACTAAAAGGAAGTGATCCTACACTGAATCATTCCGGAGCTGTACCCGCAACTGTATGCTACTATTCATACATAAAAAGCGTCGATGCCTTAGTCACTGATCATTTTGATTGGGAAGGCTTAAGGTTGAGTTTTATATGTTTGTAGCGAGCCAGGAGACCTGCCGTTTTGTGATTGCCTAAAGACCTCCGGGATTAGAGGTTTGAGCAAAGCTTGCTGGCGGTGTTCAGTCTCTACCTTTTAGTAATCCCGATCAGTAAGCCTTTTTGTACTGCTCGAACCATCATTTATTTGGGGTTCGGGTTTTTTTATGAGATTTATTTTTCTGCACCTTTATGCCTTCCTTTTTATTATTCCTCCGGCTCTTTGCCAGGAAGGCATTCGTGTAACCCCATCTGATTCTACGTACAACCTACCTGAGATTAGGATCAGTGCTAAGCGATACTCCCCATCATATAAATACGTAGCGGCTCGCATTTCTCGTATTGATCCACAACAAGTTGAATCGACCGGTGGTCAATCATTGGATCAAGTTCTCCAACGAGCGGGAGGCGTCTTTCTCCGGCAATATGGTACCGGGCTTTCCTCTCTCTCAATGCGAGGTGGCAGCAGTTCCCATTCGATTATCGCTATCGATGGAATGCCATTGTATGACCCGCAACTCGGGCAGGTTGATCTCTCACTGGTACCGAGTATGTTGCTCGAATCCATTTCAATCATGCACGGGCAAGCCTCCTCCTTATATGGAGCGAATGGGTTGTCTGGTGTAATCGACATCGAATCTCGTAACTACCAGAGTAGTCCAGCTTACGGTTCCCTAAAGGCGACGATGGGTGCTTATGGGGAACGCCAGATTGATGGAAGTCTTGGGTTCAAAAAAAATAACCTAAGGGGGCTCATTGCTGCGAGGTATGGAGAAGAGGAGGGCGATTTTTCTTATGAAGATCCGTCTCTCTTCCCCGTAGAAACAGTAAAGCGGCAAGGGGCAGATAGAACCTATTCGTCCTTTTTAGGGAAGTTCGACTGGGTGAATCTCCGCTCCCATTCATCTGTCTCGGTATGGACTAACCAGTTTGAAAGAGGAATTCCTGGACCTATAAACCTGACGTTCCGAGATGAAAGGCAGTGGGATCGGTTGATTCGTATAAATCTGCAACACGTTCGTTTAACGCCAAGCGGTTCATTTTCTCTTCGTACGGGCGTTCAAAGAATGTCTCTGCGATATGCAAATCCATTCCTGAATATAGATGATACGGGGAGGACGAATAGCTTCTCTCTGGATACCTATTACAAGCATCAATTATCCTCAGAAAATACCCTGAAGATAGGACTGGATAATGCGATTAGAACAGCAAGCCATCCTAGCCTTGCAGAACAAGCCAGTGAGTTTCAAACGAGCCTTTATGTATTGGGAGAGCAGAAGCTAGGAAATGTTGTGTTGTTGCCGTCCATACGTCTGGATCGATACGAATTGCCACGGAATAAGACGATTACGGCATTTAGTCCCAATATTGGGGTAAACATTAACCCTGCTTTTCTCTCGCAATTATTTGTAAAAGCACAGGCAGGTAAATCATTTAGGCCACCAACGTTCAATGACCGCTTTTGGCAGCCGGGTGGGAATTTAGACTTGAAGCCTGAGATTGGTTGGGGATATGAAGGAGGGTTCTTGTGGAACGGAGAAGTTCAATCCGGATTCCCAGCCTGGTCCTCAGAAGTGACCGTATTTCGCCAGCACGTTACCGATCAGATTACGTGGCTTCCTACAGACAACGGGTACTGGTCTCCGATTAATGTACGTGGTGTTCTCGTGACTGGTTTGGAATCTTCTTTCAGAATAGAGCCAACAATTAGAGGCGATCTGAATACGCGACTTGAGTTGATTTACCACCTCACGGATGCAAGAAATCAATCGGATCCTACCTCGGCCCCTTACAATAAGCCACTGCGTTATTCGCCCGAACATTTGTTCAAAGCTATGCTTGGTGCAAATAAATCATTTCAAAAGTGGGCTTTGGGAATAGATGTGTTCTCGCAATTTACAAGTGAACGGTTTGTAACCGAAGATGGAAGTTCATCTTTGCCATCCTACGTGAACACCGATATGAGAATCCATGCCAGTTTTGCAACTCAAACTGCCCGGCTTTCTCTTCAAATGATTATCGAGAACATGTTTGATCGAGACTATGAGGTCATCAAAGGCTATTTAATGCCGCCACGTGTAGTTCGTGTTGAACTAGGAATACAATGGCCCGGCAGAAGAAAAATTACTCACCAATAATACCACCAACAAGGACCTAATACTATGAATAAAGGATACTTTAGCGTTACACGAATTACCTCCCTCTTGTGCTGCTTGCTCTTGATGCAGTCAATGGTAGTTCGTCAATCTTTCGGGCAAACCAGTTCATTACAGGTTTATGTCGCTAACCAGGGGAATTTTTCTGATGCGAATGGAACGCTCACTCAGTATACACCAGAAGATAATACAGTGAGCCAGGATGTAGTAACAGGTCTCAATACACTTGTTCAAAGTATCACGGTACACAACGGCGCAGGCTATATAATAGCGAACACTTCGGATCGTATTGATGTGATTGATCTAGAAACCAATGAACGAACTGGCCAAATCCGGGATGTGTCCAGCCCGCGTTTTATGGTTGCGGTCACTGATGAAAAAGCGTACGTGTCAAATTTGTTTGCTTCTACGGTGGCCATTATTGACCTGGTAAATAATGAAGCGTTAGGAAGTATAGCCGTTGGAATGAACCCAGAAGATATTGCCGTTTCAAACGGAATAGCATACGTTGCCAACTTTGGATTCGGGACCGCTGATAGTACGGTATCAGTAATAGATGTAGCAACAGATACAGTCATCGAAACGAAGCAAACTGGATGTGATGGTCCTCGTTTTCTCGAGGTAGACCAGGAAAACGAGCTGTGGGTTTTTTGCAATGGTAAAACGGTCTTTAATGATGACTTCTCTGAAATCATTGAGCAGACGAATGGTCAGGCAGTTGTTTTTGATAATACAACTGGAGAGGAAGTTGCGCGAATAGCTTTCGATGCTCAGTCAGGCGCTTCGTCGCTTGGACAGGATGCCTGGTATGATCCCGGCTCAAATCGCATGTTCCTTGTAAAAGGGCTATCCATTCTTGTTTTTGATGCGGCAACAAATGAGTTGGCAGAGACCATTGAGATATCTGGAGAGGAAGAAATTGGAGCGGTAGCCTATGATGCCGGAGAGGATGTGCTTTACTTGGGGCGGATTACTGGATTTACTGAAGCTGGGTTTGTGTCTATTCATGACATGATGGGAGCTGAGCTGGATCGATTTACTGCTGGGGTAGCTCCTGGATTTATAGCGTTTTATGATCCTTCCGCTTCTTCTGTCAGTGTGGAGGATGAACTGCTCGCCCGGCGCTTCGATGTTCAACTTAATGCTGCTTACCCTAATCCGTTTTCAGGAAGAACATCCATACCGATTCAGGTTGAGCAAGCATCTAACCTTGTATTAACTGTATTCAATGCGTTGGGGCAAGAAGTTGATGTGCTTCTGGATGAACACGTGTTACCCGGTCAGTATGTTGTAGAGTGGAATACTGATGCGCCGGCAGGCATCTATTATTACCGCCTATCAACCCCAGATCATGCTGAAATGAAAGCGATCACACTTGTCCGCTAAGATGAGGAATTAATTTCATGAAAATAGATCGATGCTTGTGCTTTCAGAAGCCATTCTCCCAGCTCAAACGCGTCGCAGCTTCTCAAAAATGCGATACCGTAGAGGCTTTGCAGGAGTATGTGGTGTTCGGAAAAAAATGCGCCCTCTGTAAGCCATATGTGCGCCGAATGCTTGAGACGGGAGAGGTGGAATTTTCTGAAATTATTACTGAGGTCGAAGCGTGAGGGTAAGCAGCTAAAAGGCTTCTCCTAGGGTAAAGTATAGCTGATTTCCCGTTCGGCCGCGAGCAAAGTCGAAGCGGAAGTTTAAGCCTTCATCGTTGAGAAGAAACCGGAGTCCAGCACCGCCGGCGACAATCAGTCTATCAGACAATAGGTTGTTATAGCGTTGCTGGACGTCCCCAACACTCGCAAAAACAGCACCGCTGATAGGACCCCAGATGTATGCTCTGAATTCAGCCTGAGCGACAGATAATACGTTGTGTTTGAATCGCCCTTCCTGGTATCCGCGCATGAGGCTTCTTCCTCCAATTTGAGGCAGGAGTTGAAAAGGAGCGTCACCTATAGCTGCTTGATTATAGGCCCTGAGAGCAATAATGTATCTCCAGCTAAGGGGGATAAACTTTCTCATGTCAAGAGTAGCGCGGCTGAATTCGTAATCACTCCCCAGTGCAGAGGGAAACGTCATAAATGAACCGCGGACGTAATGCCCTGTGTAGGTGTAGAAAAAGTTGTCTCGTGTATCCCATCTGAAAAAGACGCCGGTCCCAACAGCGGTACCCCGGTCGCTACCCGTAAGAGTTCTTGTTGCGAGTATGGTGCTGTCCTGTATTTCAGATACGCGCTCGTAGCGGATCCAAGATTGGAGGCCCATGCTTAAGTTGGGCCGAATTTCTTGCTCTCCGCTTACCAGGAAACTGGCTGTGTTGGCTGTATAGCTGGCTGTTTCTTTTAAATCGGTTTCCTCATCGATTCCATTCACCACAGTATCGTTTCCTATTCCAAAGAAAAAGTCCGGGAAATCCAGATAAAGAGCACTTAGGAAGAGTCTTCTTTTTTTCTCTTTGAAAAAGATGTCCGGCACGAGGCTAATCACCATCTGTTTTCGCGCTGTATAAATAATGGAGAATTGAATATTTGTTGGCCTGGTGCCTTGGATTCTTCTTGGGAAGAAACGGACTGATCCTCCTCCACCTATTCGAGTTTTTGGTGAGTAAAAAAGACTGGGCAGGGCGGACCAACTACGTTCAATCCATACCACGCTATCCTGTGCTGCATCGTCTGGAGGTGAGGTATCTGATTGAGCATAAAGCTCTTCTGAAGTGGCTGCCAAAAAGAAGAGAAGAAAGAGGATGCTCAAGAATTGAATATGAGCCTTGGCTTGTGGCAGCATTACATGCATGTAAATAAAATTAGCGATAAGTAAACCATGTTCAATCTACGCAGACTCTACTCGTATAAGTTCCAAGTCGTTTTTAACTATCTGCTTTACGGATTTTAGACTAGTGTGTCTGGACGACATGAAGAGCGAAATTAAGCTGATCAGCGTACTGTATGCAATAATAAGACACAGCAGCAAGAAAGAGCGTGATGGGATTAATGATGAGAGATACAGTAACAATTGCCGGATTTGCTTTGCTGATATACCAGTAATCTCGAAGCGTGAAGAGCATTCCTGCAGCGATCAAAAGGATCAAGGCGGCTACCAAAAGGAGGGCCATTCTGGATAATTGAGGCTGATCCATAGAATGAATAACCCCAGCCCCTATCATGACGAGTAACAGGGGCCACTGCGACCATAATACAAGCATGAAGGACTGGCCAGGCAATAGTGTCCACCTGCTTCTGGTAGATATTACGGACAAAGCCGATGTCCAGAAAGAAAGTAACAAGCCATACGTTCCAGCTAGAGCAATAAATAACAGAAATGGCTGAGAAAGAAGGGCGACAGCGGTAAAACTTATTGATTCAGGAATCCATCGAAGCACCAATGAAAAGGCCTCTGTTTTCCTGAAAGCATCAAGTGCGACAGTAACACACAAACCAAAGGCTGATGTGAGAGCCAGAAAGATAAGTACATTGGGGCCTATAAGCAGTTCGCGTCCTTCACGAATGGCTTCCCTGAAAAAGCCGTGTGCAGTAAAGTAACGGCGGGCCATGAGGCGAAAGCGGGGGAAGTAAGCATATGCAATGCTCAGAATCAATATATTCAACCATACCAGCAAGGTAATCCACTCAGGGCTGGAAGAATTGGCCTGTCCAGCAGGAAAAGCGAACACATACTGATTCCCTAGATAGAATCCTTTGAGGACATCATAAGCAAGACGCGTCTGGTTGCCCGAGGAAATCATTCCATAAGGGTTTCTATAAGGCTGCGATAAATTATGGGCTGATGATGGATAAGGCAGCCGTGTGTCTCTCCAGCGATAGACAAAAATTACGTGTGGATTGGCTCCTGATGGCTCTACCAGTAATTCTTTGAGAGCATTTTCTAGAAAACGAGCCTGATACTCTTCAGAGTGTTCAGATAAATACCCTTTCGTTTTATCCTCATCTGAAGGGGAATTGATAACCCATGTACCAATATTTGCTAAACCCAACGGTGTTTGGGGGTGGCTTTGTGCCCACCTTCGCATTTTTTCAGAGTAATCCTGGTCATTCTGAACGTCGACCAACACCAGGTCAACATCAGCGGCACATAGTTCTTGTTCTATAAAGAAGGTTGAGTAATAAAAACGGTAGTTAACTGAAGAGCGGGACCGGGCAAAATTGACAACCTCTGTTACAAAGCGGCAAGAAGATTCCACGCCTGTATTACTATAGGCAGTAAGGCCGAAGTGACGGGCAGACGGATGATTTGAGGCATTGCGTAAAGCAGATTCAAGTAGCTGCTGTGCCTCATCTACAGACTGGACAAGTTCACTCGAAGATAAATAGCTAAAAGGGAGGTCCTGATACAGCGAAAGTTCAAGCGAGTCAGCTACGGCATAGAGGCGCTCATCCGTGATTAAAGGCGTTTTTATGGCCTCTACACCGATATTCTTCATGTCGATGAGATCTTGCTTAGCCTTTTCGAATCGAGCTGGAGGTTGCCAAACGATACCCTTTACCTCTTCCTGGGCAGACACTGTAGGCACAGTGAGCAAGATACACAGCAATGCTAAAATCGAAAGACGAAGAAAGGTCAACGTTGGAAGAAATCGGTATCGAATGAAATAGAACTAAGACAAATCGTCTAAATATTATACCAAAATAAAGCGAGTCCGATTCTAGATATACCAATCAAATGTTGAAGGTTCTAAAATAAGAGGAACCCCACTCATCTGGTGGGACAAATGAGTGGGGCGTCGGCCTTGCTCAAGGGCCGCAAAAGGACCGGAGGGTCCGCGGATACATTCGATGGAACAGAATAAACCTGGTATCCGGATGGATACGTTTTATTCTATCCTATAAAGATATCCTATAAAAAGAGGGCTTCAAAAATCTGCTTTGTAGCCGTTCTTTATTAATCAATCATCTTTCTGAGGAATGCAGGTACATCTGCATTCTCTTTGCTGATTCGTTCTCTTCGTTCTTTTACTTCATCACTTTGCAGTCGCTTTATTCTAGCAGAATCATCATTCTCCTCATTGTCATCTTCCGTTAAGAAGTGCAAAGGATGTTTTCTTCGTTCGTATGCAGGAGTGTCTAGCTGTCTTAGGCTGTCTTCTCCCTTATATCCTGGGTAGGAGACCGGAATATCTTTCTGTAGGTCGGACTCCCTTGCATTGAAGTTTTGAGAAGGCTGTCTGCTTGGCTTATCAAAACCAGTAGCTATCACCGTAACGCGTAGGCTGTCACCCATTTCTGGGTCGATGACTGTACCGAATATGACTTCGACATCATCCCCGGCTTCACGCTGGATGATACTTGTCGCAGTTGTTGCTTCGTGAATACCAAGGTTTGCACCTGCTGTGATATTTACAAGCGCATTGCGTGCACCAGCGATAGAAACGCCGTCCAATAAAGGGCTGGAGATCGCTTCAATGGCTGCACGTTCAGCACGGTTTTCACCAGAAGCAGTTGCAGCACCCATTAGGGCTGTGCCCCCATTCTTCATTGTGGTCTCAACGTCGGCAAAGTCAAGGTTTATGAGGCCGTGAACAGTAATCAAGTCACTAATGCCGCGTGTGGCATTGTATAGGACTTCATCTGCCTTTCCAAACGCTTCGATCATACTGGTATCGGGTTCAGCAATATCGAGTAGGCGTTCGTTTGGAATAATGATTAGGGTATCAACCTGTTCTTTCAGCAATTCGATACCGCCCATGGCAGAGTCCATGCGTCGTTTTCCTTCGCATTGGAAAGGCTTAGTAACAATTGCGACGGTCAATATTCCTAGTTTTCGAGCAATAGCAGCAACAACGGGTGCCCCACCGGTTCCTGTACCTCCACCCATGCCGGCTGTAATAAAGACCATCTCGTATTCCCGAAGGAATTGTTCAATCTCCTCCCTGCTTTCTTCAAGCGCCTCTGCTCCTTTTACAGGGCGGGCACCGGCTCCGAGGCCTTTGGTGAGGTTTCTACCAGCCTGCAATCTGTGCGCAGCTTTGTTTGCATCTAATGCTTGTTTGTCGGTATTGATGGCAATAAACTCAACTCCATTAATTCCTCTCTCAACCATATTGTTTATTGCGTTGCCACCCCCACCACCAACGCCGATGACAGCGAGATTTGGGCCGTCACCTGAGTCGTCTTCAAAAGTAAATCTTGAGCTAATTAATGATTCCATGGATCCCTCCAGTGATATCGCTTTTGCGAGTTTGTTATTCACCAGGGTTGAGCATTCCTGGTGATTTAGTTATTGATTATGTATTCAATTCTTGGGGTTTAATGCGAAATTATTGAGGTACTAGCAGTAGTCCGATATTATAATTCTTGGAACCAACGTGTCATCCGTTCCACTATACCGCGTGAGCCTGAGTCTTCCAGTTGACCTTGTTGCCCCGTCCATTTCTCGTTTGTAGCCAAAAACTCTCTTCTGATGACTTCAGGATTGAGTCCGTACAATACGAGACCGACGGCTGTTGAGTATTTGGGGTCACTCACTTCTTTGACCATGCCACCGCCGAGGCCAGTTGGCAGGCCAACACGTGCCTCTACGCCCAACACTTCTGCGGCAAGCTGAGCGGTTCCAGGGATCAATGATCCACCACCTGTTAGCACAACACCTGCTCCTAGGTGCCTTGCATAACCACTGCGTTTAATCTCAATGCCAGCGATTTCCAGGATTTCTTCCAATCGTGGCTGTATAATTTGTGATAGTGCGCTTCGGCTAATTGTCTTCTCCTGCCGGCCGCCAATACCAGGAATGCTGATAACTTCATCAGGCTGATTTACATCAACCAGGGCGAGGCCAAACTGACGTTTTAATTGCTCAGCCTGATCGCGCATGAGGCCGAGTCCTTTCCGGATATCGTCAGTTACTTTTGTACCAGCTACTGCAATGACGCCTGTGTGCCGAATCGTATTGTCTTCAAAGACGGCAATATCTGTGGTGCCTCCTCCAATATCGATTAATGCAACACCTACCTCTTTTTCGTCTTGATGAAGGACGGAGTAAGAGGAAGCAAGAGGCTCCAATACAATGTCAGCGACAGAATAGCCGGCCTTTTCCACGCAGCGGTATATATTGCGGGCTGCTGAAACGAGGCCAGTTACTATATGGACATTTGCTTCGAGGCGTACACCGCTCATCCCTACGGGATCAACGACACCATCTTGTCCATCTACAATGTACTCTTGTGGTAATACGTGCAGAATCTTACGATCTGCCGGCATTGCAACATGCGTTGTGTCTTCCAAAAGACGCTGAACGTCGTGTTGTGTAATGACACCATCACGATGGGTAGTAATCACGCCTCGGCTTTGAAAACTTTGTACGTGATCACCCGCAATTCCTACTATGACATTCTCAACCGTTACGCCTGCTGCTCGCTCTGCATTACCAATGGCTTCGCGAATAGCCGAAACGGTTTTGTCAATGTTCACTACTACACCACGATTCAGCCCTTCGGATGAGGCAATGCCTACTCCGAGGATATTAATCCCCTCGAGTTCATCTTCGGCAGCGACAACGGCGCACACTTTCGTTGTGCCGATGTCTAAGCCGACAACGATTTCTCCATCCATAGCTTTCCTGTTTGTTTGTTGTTTATTGGCTTAATCGAACTTCTTGAGTTACTATCTGACTGTCAAAACGGAGGTCGATTGTTTGTATGTTGTGTTCACGTTTGGTCAACACAGTCTGATGCCAAAACGCGTGCAGTTTGGATAATTTCGCAGCAAAATTCTCATGCCCCAGTCGAACGTCAATAGACCCTCTTCCAGGAATTGGATTCGTCTCTAAAGAGAGTTCTCCGTTTGGCTTAATCATGAATGCAGAGATTAATGCATCGACATCATCCGTAATGTGATGTAGATCTTCCAAAAGGCTCAGGACAACAGGTTGTTGAATGAGCTCCGTTGGGTGAAATTCTTCGCTTAGGCCCATTAATAAGGGCACGTCATAGATGGCCTCTTTTACAAAGGGCATCTGGTAACCATACGAGTCAATAAAGCGGTCTGGCTTCCCGTTAGTGTCGAGCACCAGGAGTGCTGGTTTTCGCTCTCGTACTGATATAGAGAGCTCGGCATTTGGTAATCGGCGCACGCTGGCTGATTCAACCCAGGGATTCTGGGATACTTGCTCTGAAATAGCCTGTAAGTTGATGTCAAAAAACAACATCGATGAATCCAGGTTGGCAAGATGGTGAATCGATTCCGGGTCAGAAAAAAGAGTCCCTTCAATGTGGACCTGTTTCAGCAGAACCTGGTTTTTCCACCACAGTCCAAAACCACCCAGAAAGATGAGCGCGATACACAACAATACGAGCCGGCCATACCATGCTTGTTGGTTTGGTTGAGCCTGTTTTTTAGTCCGGCTCTTACCCTTACGTTGAGTGCGTTTTTTCTTTGTCGGCTTCTTCTTCATCAGTTCGCCTGTAAGTGGTCGTAAAGCCGCCGGCCATATCGCCATATGTTGCCGGCGCCCATTGTGATTACTATATCTCCAGGTTGGAGAATGTTTGATAGCAAAGAGGGCAACTCCTCCAGGTCTGGGACATACTGGACATCCCTGTGCCCATATTGAAGCATAAGTTCTGCGACCATGAGTCCATCAACACCTGGGATTGGTTCTTCCCTGGCGCCAAAAATATCTGTGATGTAGACCAGGTCGGCATCAAAAAAAGCTCGGGCAAATTCTTCTTTGCAGTCTCGTGTCCGAGAGTACAAGTGGGGTTGAAATACTGCGATTATTCGCCTATCTGGCCAGCCTTCGCTTGCAGCATCAAGGGTAGCTTTCACTTCGGTAGGGTGGTGTGCGTAATCGTCGATCACCACAATGTCGTTTACTTCGCCGAGCATCTGAAAGCGTCTCTGTACACCAGAGAATCTCCGAAGTCCTGCAGCAATTCGTTCGAACGGCATATCAAGCTCAAGGCCGATTGCTACAGCAGCAAGGGCATTGTAGACGTTATGCATTCCAGGAGTACCTAAGGTCAATGAGCCGAGCTTTTTCCCTTGTTCGAGGACATCAAAGGAGGTTTCTAGTCCATTTCGATTGATGTTGTCTGCTCGAATTTCAGCCTGCCGTGTAGTCCCGTAGGTTCGTACTCTGCGATCAATCCTACCGATGATGGTTTGCACGTTTTCGTCATCGAGGCACACGATAGCAGCGCCAAAGAAAGGGACACTGTTGGCATATTCCACAAAAGCGTCTTTGATGTCGTCCAGGTCTTTGTAGATGTCCAGATGGTCGGCTTCAATATTGGTAATTACTGCCAGGGAAGGAGTGAGCCTCAAAAAAGTGCGATCGTATTCATCGGCTTCAATGAGAATGATGTCTCCTTCGCCAGCTACCGCATTGGATCCGAATGAGGCCACTTTGCCTCCAACAATGATGGTTGGGTCAAATCCTCCCTCTGCCACAACCAGGCCCGCCATGGACGTTGTCGTTGTTTTGCCATGTGTTCCTGCAACACCAATCCCAAACTTCATTCGCATCAACTCGCCAAGCATTACAGCTCGAGAGATCAAGGGGATACGCAATCGTTCTGCTTCCAGGGTTTCCGGATTCTCTCTGATATTAACTGCAGAGGAGTAGACAACCACATCGGCGCCAATAATGTTATCGGCTTCGTGCCCTTCATGAATGGAAGCTCCAAGAGATTCCAACCCTTCTGTGATGTCACTCTTTTTAAGGTCAGATCCAGTGACGTGGTATCCGCGCCTGAGCAATACTTCTGCTATTGAACTCATGCCAATACCACCAATACCCACCATATGAACACGACGAATCCGTCCCATAGAGGGTTGCCTTCGAGTGGATTCTTCTTGTGAGGGTGATCGTTTCAAAACCACGTTACCGTTTGTTTTGCTATGTGTTAATTCTGTGCCCACGTCCAATCTTGTCATGAATTCACGATGCCTAGAATGGAAGCGGCAATATCTCTTGCCGCATTAGGCCGAGCTAGTTTTTTTGCCGCTTCACGCATGGTTTGCAGTCCTTCTGGGTCCTTTAATGCTTTAAGTATGGTGTCCAAGAGGGTGTCGTCCATCGATTTTTCAGGGACCATCAAAGCAGCACCCTCTGATGCGAGGCTCTTTGCATTGTTGGTTTGATGATCCTCCGCTACATTCGGTGAAGGTACCAGGATGGATGGCGTCCCTGTTATGGTCAGTTCACTGCATGTAATGGCGCCAGAGCGAACCACGGCTAGATCCGCGACAGCGTAGGCGTACTCCATATGATCAATGTATTTCAGCAACTTCAATCGTGGATGCGTTGAAATTCGTTTGGCAATGTCGTCGTAATACATAGATCCTGTTTGCCAGATAACATACAGGTTATCTTTTGCAAGCAAGTTGGAGATCATGGTCTCCATAATTCTGTTGATAGCCGCACTGCCTAGAGAGCCTCCGAAAACAAGAAGCACTTGGGCGTCATTGGGTATCTCGAAGAAAGTGAGTGCCCTGTCCCGGACGGGCTCTTGTAAGATGGCTCGTGTCGGGTTTCCCGAAAGAATGCAATTTCTATTTCCCAGGTGTGGCATGGCCTCTTTAAAGGCAATGTGGATGGTGTGAGCATACCGGCTCAATAATTTGTTGGTAATTCCCGGAAATGCGTTTTGCTCTTGGATGACAATCGGCCGCTTGCGTTTGTGAGCAGCATACAGCACAGGACCAGAGACAAATCCACCCGTTCCAACCACAATGTCTGGGTCAAAGTCACCAACCAATCTCCAGCTTTGCGCGAGTCCTGCCATCAATTTGAAAGGAAAGGGGATATTTCGTTTTATCGAACCCCTATGAAAACCTTGCACCGTAATAGGATGAATGGGGTACCCTGCTTTGGGCACGGCAGTCCATTCTAATTTTTCTTGGGTACCTGCAAAAGCTATAGCGCTATCCGGATCTTGGGACCGAATAGCATCTGCGATGGCTATGGCAGGGTAGACGTGTCCGCCTGTTCCGCCTCCAGCGATCAATATGCGAGGTACTCGTGTAGTCATCTTTGTTTTCTGCCTCAGGTTGTCGGAATGTTATCTCGCACAGCGTATCTCGATATGCTCAACAAGATGCCAATCATGATTCCATTGGCGAGCATTGAGGTACCTCCGTATGAGACAAAAGGCATAGGCAGCCCGGTAACAGGTAGTAACCCACATGCGACCGCAGCATGGACAAACCCATAAAGACATATGAGCGTGGTTAACCCTACAGCCAGTATCAGTCCGAGCGGGTCAGCAGCTCGCCGCGCTATACTGAGGTACCCCCGCAAAAATAGGATGCTGAACAAGGCAAGAAGCCCCAGGGCACCGAATAATCCATATTCTTCCGCAATGATTGCGAAGATAAAATCGTTATATGGAGCAGGAAGGAAATCTCTTTGTGTACTTTTTCCCGGTCCTTTTCCCGTCAAGCCTCCCATTGCAAAAGCAATGCGCGCCTGGTGAGATTGATAGGAATCCCCGATGGTATTTTCTTCGGTTTCAACAAGGGTTTTCCCAAAGTACTGCTCCAGGCGGTCCATTCGGCTTGGCGATGTAAGGAGAAACATCGTAGCCAGTAGCACCATCAACACGCCCAACCCGGTCAGTTGCACAATATGCACGCGGCCGACAAAGCACATCACGATGGTTGCTAGAAGTACCAGGCTTGCAGTAGACAAATCCTCGATCCCGATTAGCAACACCGTTAAGAAGATCCAGAAGAAGAGCGGTGTAAACGCTCTGCTGAAGCTTTCGATATACGTTTGTTTTTTTGCTATGAGCAGCGCAACGTATAGAAGGAGAGCCACCTTTGCTATTTCCGACGGTTGAAAGGAAATAATGCCCAGCCGGAATGCTCGTTGAGCACCCCCTGAGGTAACCCCAACAAACTGTACGAGCAAAAGTAATCCCGCTAACGTAATCAGCGCCGGTTTTGCATATCGGACCAGTATCCGGTAATCCAACCTGCTGAAGCCAACCATTGCAGCCAGAGAGACAGCCACATACATCGTATGCCTTAGCAGAAACCGTTCTGTATTGCCTCCTGCCTTTGTTTCGGCCAGAAAAGCAATAGCACTGTAAACCGCTAAGATGCCTACAGCTGCTAGTACCAATACAACCCACACGACGTATTTGTCGGGTGGAGGTAGGCTATCAGATTTAGCTCGTGATGGCCTTTTTGTTTTCATCGTAACTCTTGCCTGGTCGTTAGTAGTAGTGGTTAATGTTCGGGGGTTATAGGTTATGTACTGCCTGCTTGAATGCTTCGCCCCGGGCCTCGTAGTTTTCGAACATGTCGAAAGAGGCGCAGGCCGGACTTAGAAGCACAACCTCTCCGGGTTGTGCAAATAAGTGGGCCGCCTGGACAGCCTGTTCAAGCGAATCAACGAGCATGTGCTGTTCGGCATGTACGCCGAGTTCTTGCTCAACTTTTTCTGCACTTTCACCGAGTCCGATAACTACCCGTACTTTGTCTTGCACAAGCGGTACAAGGCTGGAGTAGTCATTCCCTTTGTCCCGGCCACCTGCAATAAGGACAATCGGTTGTTGAAAACTCTCCAAGGCGTACCAAACTGCATTTACATTGGTCGCTTTTGAGTCGTTTACATATTGCACGTCATCGAGATTTCGAACAAACTCTAGCCGATGGGCAACCCCTTCAAAAGTTGAGAGGCTTTCGCGTACGGCCAGGCTGGGAATCTCCATAACTCGTGCTGCCATTGCTGCCGCCAGGGAGTTAAATACGTTATGTGGCCCTTTTAAGGCCAAATCTTCCTTCCTCATAAGTATCTCTTCTGCTTGGTTTAAACGAACGACGAGAGTGTCCCCTCGTAGAAATGCGCCGTCACGCAACTCCTGTTTTTGGCTTATTCCATAGGTGTGTAACTGGCGAGATGGTGCTAGCCTGGAAACGCGATTCCTAACTAGCTCATCGTCGAAATTGTAAATCAGGGCATCCCCTTTTAACTGGTTACTGAAAATTTTGAATTTGCTCGCAGCGTACTTTTCGAACGTGTTCTCATAGCGATCCAGGTGATCCGGTGTAATGTTGAGCAATATGCTCACAGCCGGCCTAAATCTGTGGATATGATCCAACTGGAAGCTCGATACTTCTAGAACAACTACATCCTGCTCTCGAGTATCTAGTGCAATGTCGGAGAACGCTTTTCCAATGTTTCCTGCAACATGAACCTTCCTGTCACTCTTCGAAAAAACGTGACCGAGTAAACTAGTTGTGGTCGTCTTTCCATTGGATCCTGTAATCGCAACTACTGGTGCCTGGCTATACCAGGAAGCCACCTCAATTTCTGAGTAGATAGGTATCCCTCTCTGTTGTGCTTCCTCGAGCAACGGAATAGTTGACGGAACGCCAGGACTGACGACGATAAAATCTGCGTCAAGGGCTTTTTCTGTATGGCCTCCTAATTCGTAGGGATACGAGCCCGACTCTAAGAATTTGACCAATTCTTCAGATCCACTTGAGTATTCGCTGAGGAATACAAAGGCTTCCTGCGAATGAAGGAGCTTGAGTGCAGCTATCCCACTTCGAGCACCGCCCACAATGGTTACGCGTTTTTTATGTCCCTTAGATTCTGGATGCATCAAGCCGCTGATTAGTGGAGACGCAAGATGAGGAATGTTGCCAGGACTGTAATCGCTGTTACAATCCAAAATCGGACAACAATCTTCGCTTCATGCACACCCTTTGCTTCGTAGTGATGATGCAAGGGGGCCATTTTAAACACTCTTTTCCCTGTGCCTGTTTTTTTCCTGGTGTATTTGAAATAAGAAGTCTGAATGATGACAGACAGTGTTTCCAGGAAGTAGATGGCACATAACAAGGGGAGTAGCAATTCTACTTTAACCATCAGAGCAAGCGCACCTACGGCAGCACCCAGAGCAAGTGATCCTGTGTCTCCCATGAAGACAGCAGCAGGATATCCATTGTGCCATAAGAAACCGAAACATGCTGCGGCCATCGCTATGGCAAAAACAGCTAATTCGCTGGCGCCGCGTTGAAAAATTAGATTTAGGAAGTCGGCAAAGTCAGCACGGCCGGCGCTGTAGCAAATTGCGGCCAGCCCAAGGGCGATGATCGCTGTGACACCTGTTGCCAATCCATCAAGTCCATCTGTCAGGTTTACGGCGTTGGAAACGGCCGTAACAAAAAACACAGAAATTGGAATGTAGATCAACCAGCCAAGATCGGCGCCTCCGAACCACCCGCCCAAAAAATTGTAGTCCAATACGTCTGAGTTGACAAAGGGAATGTAGGGTAGGTAAGTGAGTGTGTTAATGGACTCAAATGCCGGATGGAAGTACAAGACGCTTCCGAGAATAATTCCGATACTCACCTGGCCAATTAACTTGACGCGAGCCGGTAAACCGCTCTTGTCCTTCTTTATAACCTTTATATAGTCGTCTGCAAACCCAAATGCACCCATCCAAAAGGTAACTAACAGGATGAGCCAAACGTGAACTTTCCCAATGGCTCCCCAAAGAAGAGTTGCCCCGATAACGGAGATGAGAATAATGACACCTCCCATTGTTGGCGTTCCGGCTTTGTGCGAATGGTCCACAGCTCCTGCTTTTTCTCCTTCTCGAACCTGTTCGCCAATTTGTTGAGCTCTGAGCCAGTTTATAATTCGCTTACCTGCAAATAAGGAGATAACAAGAGCTGTGATCGCCGCAAGTGCCGCACGGTTGTTTATAAACTGAATGAGCTGGAACCCAGGTGGTTGGTAAACTCTTTCTAGGTATTCAAATAAATAGTATAACATATCAGACGCACTTGAGGTAGTTGAGACCGCAATTAAGAGGTCCTACAAGATTCAAGTATTATTGGGTTGGGTTCAAATCATAAATGTATTGTAGCCTATTTCCCGAAGGCATTTCTAGCTTCTTCTTTATCGTCAAATGGGATAGTCTCTGTGCCGATTACCTGGTAGTTTTCGTGCCCTTTTCCCGCGATCAAAGTGACATCACCATCAGCAGATCGAGACGCTGCTTCCTGTATGGCTTCTCGTCTATTCGTAATCCAAAGGGCCTTTTCAGGTCTTGAAATTCCTTTTTTTATGTCGTCTATTATGCGCTCTGGGTCTTCAGTGCGCGGATTGTCACTAGTTACGATAATGCGGTCCGAATACTGTTCTGCAATCTTGCCCATTAGCGGTCGTTTGCCCGAGTCTCTATCTCCACCGCATCCAAAAATGCACCAAAGTGTGGAATCTGGATTCATCGTGTGGCGAATCGTTCGAAGAACGTTTTCGAGTGCGTCTGGAGTATGCGCATAATCGATCACAACATATCGTCTGCCCGGAGCTCTTATAATTTCGAAGCGTCCGGGTATGGGCGGTGCAGATTCAAGCGCCATCAAAATGTCGTCCCTTTCGTATCCAAGAGCACGCCCTGTTGCGTAAGCCGCTAACAGGTTTAGAGCATTAAATTCTCCGACTAATCGATACCGCCGTGCAGAACCTTCAATTTCTAGTTCTAGTCCACTGAGTCCGTTTCGTATGATAAAACCCCGGATATCGGCCTGTGTAAACATGCCGAATGAGAGGGTTGAAGCAGCCGTATCGGCAACGATGGATTCTCCGTGGGGGTCATCTGCATTGTACACCGCTGTAGCGCCTGGCATTAATCCGTCAAAGAGGATTTTTTTTGCGTCGAGATAGGCATCCATGGTACCGTGGTAATCCAGATGATCTTGTGTCAAATTCGTAAAGATGCCCACTGCGTAGTCTATGGCTCGAACTCGATCTTGATCGAGAGCATGGGAAGAAACTTCCATGGCGCATGCACGGCATGCCTGATCAAGCATCTGTTTGAGCATCCGATTTAATTCCAGGGTGTCTGGTGTTGTATGGGACGCTTTAAGAATTTGTGAGCCAATGCGGTACTCGATCGTGCTGAGTAATCCACAGGGGTGACCCAGTGATTGCAACATGTGATGCACTAGAAAAGCGGTCGTTGTTTTTCCATTGGTTCCAGTGATCCCAATCATATCCACCGATCGAGAGGGGTAGTTGTAATGGAACGCCGCTAGTTCTGCCAAGGCAGCACGTGCATTATGAACCCGGATAAAGGCAACGCCGGGGAAGCGCGTGAGCGCTTCCTCCGGCATCACCTCGCACACGACGGCAATGGCTCCGTTTTTAACAGCCTTTTCAATGAACAAGTGGCCGTCGAAGTGCTCGCCTTTTATGGCGACAAATACATCGTTCGGCCCGACCTTCCGGCTATCGTTCGCCGGTCGTTCGATACTCGTTGTTTTATGTTGGCCTGATAGCTCTATAAGCAGGTTTGAATCCTGCAGCAAGCGGCTCAGGCGCTCTAAGTGTGTCATAATGTGATCTCCTTGGTGCGCCCAAAGGGTTTTGTGTGATCAAGCGCATAAGGAAATCACCGACATCGTAAAACTGTTGTTTGTAATAGGGGCTCGCCAGGTTTGGGACTTTGGCTGACTACCATTCCACTCCCCTGCACCTGAACATCAAGTCCAACTGCGTGAGCCCAGTGTACAGCCTGCCGCATCCCAAGCCCAGTTAAGTCGGGCATTACGGATGAGTTCAGGGTGTCTGTACTGATGCTTAATTCTATATTCTTTGTGCGCTTGTTGCTTTTTTGCGTTTGCTGGACGACCGGGCTAAACGCTTCTACCAGGGTTACTGGGGGCACTTCGATGCCGGCTGCTCTTAATCGTGCTGCAGCAACAGCTGCGGGTTGCCCGACGACGTCGGTAACGAGAATGTCGCGGGCCTCTCTTGCCGATTCCTCTGCAAAAAGAGGAGCCGGAGGATTTGCGCTAAGCCATCTGCTGGCAATCCGCTTAAAAATCGGAGTTGTGATTGCACCACTTGTCCCTTTTACTTTGGGACGAGCCAATAAGAGAAGCAGTGCTATTTCAGGATCTTCGGCTGGGAAAAAGCCAACAAATGAAGCTCGGTGTACATTTGAACTGTATGAGCCGTCAACGATAACCCTTGCAGTACCTGTCTTCCCTGCAATGGAGACCCCATCGATTTTTGTAAGTTTTGCTGTTCCTGTTTCGACTACATCGATAAAGGAAGGCAGAAGTGTTTTGGTCGTTTCTCGCTTGATTGCTCTACGAATGGAATCCCTGGACGCCTTCCATAGGGTGCTTCCTTTAGTATTACGGCGTTCTGCGACTACATAGGGCTTAACAAGGACTCCTCCGTTGGCCAGGGCGCTATAGGCAGTCAACATTTGAAGAGGTGTCACGTCCACTTCATACCCAATGCTCATCGATGCCTGGCTTCTACGACTCCATTCTCTTGGTTTCTTAAGCGTGCCATCCACTTCACCTGGTAAATCGACCCAGGTCTTTTGCCCAAACCCCAGGTTTCTTGCATACTGGTAGAAAATTCCAGGATCTAGTTGTTGTGCCGTTTGGGCAATTGCCAAGTTACTTGATTTCGCAATGGCCTCTGCAAAGGTGATCGTGCCGTATCCGTGCATATCATGCATGCCTCGGCCTCCGATCACCGCATATCCATTTCCTGTTTCAATGGAATCTTGCAGGGAAACCATTCCGGTTTCGACAGCGGCTATCGCAGTTACCAATTTAAACGTAGACCCCGGTTCAATACGGTCGGTAATTGCCCGATTTCGTTTGCTGGCACTGCCGAACTGGTAGAATCGATTGGGATCATACGAAGGCACGTTCGTCATTCCCAGGATTTCTCCCGTTTGCGGGTTCATTGCAATGGCTGTACCCCATTCTGCTTCAGTCGCCCTAATCCCTTCGACCAGTTCGTCCTCCATGATTGTTTGGAGTTCGAGGTCAAGAGTGAGCACCAGGTCTTGTCCGTCAGTGGGTTCTACAGTCCGGCCGGCTACATAGGCTTTAATCTCTCCATGACGGTCACGCTGCACCGCTCGGTGTCCAGGCGTTCCTTTTAGGTAATCCTCGTATTGCAATTCGAGTCCTTCACTGCCGAGGCCGTCTTTGTCGACATATCCAACTACGTGAGAAGCGGTGCGGCCGTAGTTATAACGACGCGTGTATGTTCTCACCAAAATGGCTCCAGGAATATCCCATTCGTTAATGACCTCTTTATCGGTCTCGTCGAGATCTTTGAGTAATGGGACATACTTTGGACTGACCCGATTCGCTACTTTCCTTTCGAAAAACGACGCCGGTTTTCCGGTAAGCAGAGAGAGGTTGGAGAAAAACTGATCGCGTTTCCCTTGAGTAAACCCGTCAACGGTAGGGTCCAGTGCCAATTGATAGCTGGCCGTGTTGATGACCAGTTCGCGCCCTTCCCGGTCATAAATGGATCCTCTAAGCGCGGGAACTGAAACAGTCGTACTTGCCTGTTGAACACCCTCTTGTTGTAGCGTATCACTCTCGCTGACATAGATATAGACCAACTGCCCTGCAATTAAGAAGGGCAGTACCCCGGCTAGAGCCAGAATCACATACAATCGGAGCCTTATGTTGTCAAATGCTACCATGTTGTGCGAGGGTACATAAATCAGTCTGTGTACTCTGGTTTCCAGAGCACGGGTGGGCCAAAGGCAGTGCCTTCGGTGAAACCAAGCTCTTTAGCTCGGCGATACACTTGATCTGGACGAACCAGATTGTCAAAACTTGCCTTTTTCTGATTGTATTCTAAAGACAGTTGTAAATTTTGATGACGAACCTCTTCGAGCCTTGCCAGGGCCTCTTGTGTTGCAAACACATGGCTCACGTACAAGCTCATGAGCAACACCGCCACAAATGTGTACAGAGCAAATTTCTGAGTAGATAGCTGTTCAGCAGAGAGTGTTGCTTTTTTTGTCGAACGAAGGCGGTTCTTTTTCTTCTTTTCTTTGGCATGAACATCTTTCCATCCGGGAAGAGCAGGTTGGTCGCTGCTCAGCCAGTCAGAAAAGCGAGACGGCCTCGTGTCTGTATTGGTCTTGGCAGCCCGTTTTTGGGGCTTCGTGTTCTGCCTTTTGGCAGCACGTTTGGGAGACCGGGAATATGTTGTGGCCGAATTATTCATGATGTGCGCTGCTTATATCAAGCAGCTGTCTGAGAAGTGTTAAGTGTGGTTCGTTCTGCAATTCGTAAACGAGCGCTTCGAGCTCTCGGGTTTTGCGATATTTCTACCTCATCCGGTTGGATGACATGACGATGGATCAACCGCCAGGGCGTTATCAGATTTCCGTATAGATCGCGGACAGGTTTGCCTTCCATATTTCCATACCTCAGAAAACGTTTTACACGTCGATCTTCAAGTGAGTGATAGCTAATCACTGCAATCCGTCCTCCAGGTGCTAAAAGGTCCACGCTTGCATGCAGAGCATGCTCTAGCGCTTGCAACTCCTGGTTGACTTCAATGCGGAGCGCCTGGAAAACACGAGCGAGTGTTTTGTCTGCTTGGCGCGATGGCACTGTGGATCGTACAACATCTGCAAGAGCAGTTGTTGTTTCTAGAGGTCGTTTTTCTGCTATTCGTCGGGCGATCCGAGCGGCGGCTGGCTCTTCACCATATCGTTTGAACAGTCGCTTTAGCTCTTCTTGGGGCCAGTGATTGACTATGTCATAGGCTGATAAATTATTGCGTTGATCCATGCGCATATCAATCATGCCGGTTCCCTGAAAACTAAAGCCACGTTCCTTTTTGTCGAATTGGTGCGAGGACACCCCGAGATCCAACAGAAGACCATTTATCTGATAAATCTCAGAGTTATTCAGCAACTCCTTTATGATAGAAAAACTACCATGGATGGCAGAGAAACGTCCATCGTTCTTGGCTTCGTTCAATCGCTTACTTGCCTCTTCGATGGCATCCATGTCCTGGTCTATACCAATAACACGGCCGCCTGAGTCCAAACGATCTAACAGAGCCGAACTATGTCCGCCACCTCCCAGGGTAGCATCTACATAAACACCGCTACGATCCGTAACGAGCTCTTTAACAACAACATCGCAAAGAACGGGGGCATGATAAGGGGTCGAGTACCGTAGAGTATCCCGGTCCTCATCAGGTTTATTTTCAGGATCATGTGTCATGAGAGGGCGGTCGTTAGCCTTGACCCATTACGCGTTCAGCCAACGAATCGTACTCGTCCACGTGATCCGATACATACTTGTCAAAGGTTTCGGGATCCCAGATTTCTATGTGGTCTAGAGAGCCAATTATTAAGGCGCTCCCACCTGCTGAAATCCCTGCAAATTCCATTAAGGGCTTTGCGATACCGATGCGGCCCTGCGCGTCTAGCGTAACTTCGTCAGCCCACATCAATATGGTTCTTAGAAAATTGCGAGACTCTCGATTGTACATGTTGAGCTCGCGCATTTCAGATTCCATCCTGGCCCAGTGGTCAAGAGGATAGAGGAACACGCATTTTTCGAACCCACGGGTTACGGTAAATGTGTTCTTGGCCTCAGGATTTAAGGCCGTACGCATCTTGGCAGGTATCGCTACGCGACCCTTGGCATCTACCGAATAGGCAGCCTGTCCTTTGAAACCAGCCATGAATACGTACAGTCGTCAATTTTTTAAGAGGCTATCAAGACACCCACGTGTGATGGGCAAGTTCCCCACAATTCCCCACAACTTACAGTATTTCCAAACAATATCAAGTATTTCTTTAGATAAAGATGCTTTTTTGTGAAAAAAATCTCTTTATTAGCCCCGATTAATTGCATTTACACATATTTACATATGTAAATACTCTTTTGGCGCATGCACCTAAAGTACTGGTTGAATTCATCCCGCTTACTCCAAGTGGCAGAATTGATAGTGGCCTAAAATCAAATAAATTCAGGACTTCCTTCTTGATACTAAATCCACCTAATAAAGAACAAGCGACTGAATATAGTGAAACGTGGGGAATTGTGGGTAGCTGTGTTTACCTGAAGTGTTAGTGCAAGTTAGCTACTCGTAAATAAGAGGATCATTGCCAAATAAGCTTAAACGACTTGGAGATGGTTCATTATATTTTGTATATCTATTCAATCTCTGCACTGGAATATAACAGGACCCTTTCATGGAGCTAAACCAGGATTCTGAGCCAACCTCCTATCGCTCGTTTAGCGATAGGAATTGGGATAGCATTAGCTCGTTGTTTGAAAAGGCGAGCAAGTTGGACCCAGCAGAGCGCGAAGCATATCTGGATGAGGCTTGCGCGGGAGCTCCTGCTCTGCGTGCGGAGCTGGAATCTTTGTTGAAGTATAACGATGAGGCGAGCGGTGAAAATTGGCTAAATCATATCTTACCTGTCTCGGCAAAAGAATTTAACGCGCTGGAGCACTACAAATCTGGTGAAATGATCGAGCATTACCAGATCGTGGAAAAAATCGGCCACGGTGGGATGGGGATCGTTTATAAAGCAAAGGACATACGGCTGGAACGTATGGTGGCCCTCAAATTTCTTCCTGCCTATCTCTCTGAAAGTGAGAAGTCGTGGCAACGGTTTATCCAGGAGGCCAGGGTAGCCTCTTCTATAGACCATCCCAATATTTGCACGGTCTATGAGATTCGTGAGCTGTCTGATGGGTCCGGGTTTATTTCAATGGCCTTCTACGAGGGGCAAACGCTACAGAAATTGATCGAAAAGGGGCCGGTGAATATAGACAGGGCGATAGACATCGTTCTGCAGATGTGTGCTGGCCTGGCTCAAGCTCATGCCAGGGGCATCGTTCATCGCGATGTCAAGCCGGCAAACATCATGTTGACCGGAGAGAATGTTGTTAAGATCTTAGACTTTGGCATCGCGAAGAATGTCAATCTAGAGCTCACCAAGACCGGTGATACAATTGGGACGGTGTATTACATGGCGCCCGAGCAAATCCTTGGGGAGAAAATTGATCACCGAGTCGATATCTGGGCGACAGGCATGATCCTCTACGAACTTCTGACGGGGCAACGGCCGTTCGGAACAGGGCATTCGCTGTCTGTTGTGAACAGTATCCTCAATAAGGACCCTCAACCTGTCACCGGATTCCAGACGGGGGTTCCATTACAACTGGCTCATATCGTACAGCGCTTATTGTCTAAGACTCCAGAGGATCGGCATAACAATCTAAAGGAGCTCATGGATGACCTGATCTCTATCAGGGATAGAAATGCAGCGAGAGAATCGGATAAAGAAAGTGTACTCGTTTCGTATCCAACCGACAATACTGGAAATACCGACCCGGCTTTGGATGAGGCTGAGGATCAGGCACTTCGCATTCTTTTCGTGGATGATGAACCTGAGTTTGAATTATTGATCCGAAGCCTGTTCAGGAAAAAGGCTAAGAAAAATAAATGGGTCCTAGATTTTGCTCTCAGTGGTAAAGAAGCTCTTGCTCATCTGAAAGCAAATTCGGATGTAGCCCTGGTATTGACAGATCTCAATATGCCTGAGATGGATGGGCTCACTCTCCTGGATCGGATTCACGAATTGAACAGGCCTTTAAAAACGGTGGTTGTGACGGCTTACAGTGATGTTGGGAATATTCGGGCAGCAATGAATCGAGGGGCCTTCGACTTTGTAGTGAAACCCGTAAATGTAGCAGATTTAGAAGCAACCATTCTAAAATGCGGCCAGGAATGGACAAAAGCCATGAAGGCCTCCAGCTTCGAACGCCAATTAGTCTCTCTTCAAAAGGAGCTTGATGTAGCGCGCCAGATCCAGGAAGCGATTCAACCTGTTGGCTTTGAATCAACCTCTAGTGTCGACCTCTACGCATTTTCGATGGTAGCTCATGAAATCAGTGGCACTTTTTACGATTACTACTGGGTTGATGAGGCGCGCGTTGGATTGCTCTTAGGTGACGTCGGCGGGAAAGGAGTGTCTGCAGCCGTTGTTATGGCGATGGTCCAGACGTACTTTAAGAGCATTGCCGCACAAGGCCATGATCCCGGAACGTGTATGACGATGGTAAATCAACTGGTGGTGCCTGATGGATTTCCTGATTTGTCAGTGCGAGCCTTTTACGGCGTATTCGATACAAAAACAGGGACATTGTCGTATTCTAATGCTGGTCACCAGCGGGCATGCTTGATTAAAGCCGGCCACGCCATCGAACCACGCCTGACTTCTGTTGCACCCCCTTTATGGAGGCAGCAAGACCTGAAATACGAAACCGCTACAAGATCTCTAGATCAAGGAGACACTTTGTTCTTATACACCCGGGGCGTAGAGGATGCTAAAAACCCATCAGGTACATCCTTCTCCTTAGAACGAGTCGCTCAGATTCTCCAGGAATCTCAAACAAAAGTACCCAAGGAGCTCATTCGCAACACCATTCGATCCGTATTGACCTTCACTGAAGATGTACCTCTTAAGGAAGACTTGACGTTGTTGAGTCTAAAGAGAAAAGGATCTATACAAGACTGAGGATGATCCTCGTTATATAGATCCCTTGTGTACAATTTAAACTTTCTGATAAAGCAACTATCCCTCATCTTGTCATCCTGAGCGCAGCGAAGGATCTGGGCGAGCACCACACAAAGATCTGTAAAATACGTTGAAGTCGCGTTTCAGACAGATCCTCCCTCGCTTCGCTCGCTCAGGATGACAAGATTAAAGAACACAGTCAAACATCAAAATTCGAAGTTAAGGAAGTTGCTCTGGTTGTTTCTTGACCAGGAACAAGCCTTCTGTAATACTACTCACGACAATAGTACCACTCTTGAAATAGGGGTAGTTACTCCATGAGCCGGCGAAACCTGGGGCGTTATCTCCCCAGGGGAAGGTATCGAAGTGGGCAACTTGCTTTGGATTGGTTGGGTCGGACACATCAAGTATTTGCAATCCGCTGACGTAATTGGACTGATACATCAAGTTGTCTTTTACGTAGAAGTTGTGGTCGCTTGCCTGGGTGGTACCTAAATGGGCTTTAAGGAAAATTGGGTCGTCCAGGTCTTCGACATCCCAGATCAATGTGCGCGTTGCTTCCGTTAGTCCGCCCACTTCATCTCCTTCATCATTGATGTAAAAGTATTTTTTGTCGTCTGTAAGCCAGCCCTGGTGTACATAGGCAACGTTTGGATAGTCGAGTGCTGAAACGGTAACAGGATTCTCTTTGTCTGAAACGTCAGCAATAGAGAATACAGAGGCATTGGCTCCAAAGCAGATTTCGTTTCCTTGGTAATCCTGGTCGGGGCCATCATACAAGACACACTGTGCATCGTGAATGTGGTTGCCACCTGCTCCGGATGAAGGATCGCTGAAGCAACCAGAGAAGGTAGGATTCATCGGATCGTTGACATCTACCATGTGGTAACCGCCTCCACACGTTTCTCCCCCTCCACTGGCTGCTACAATGTATGCGAAGCCGGTGTCTTCGTTGATGATCACATTGTGAGCGCTGTAAATCTCCTCATAGACTACTGAAGCCTCTACTGTTGCAGGCATGTCCTCAATGTCTCTCAACTGATGCATGTCATAGATCTGCATACCGTGTTTGCCGACGTTATCTGCGACTACAAAAGCATAGTTCTTATAGGTCTTTACATCCCGCCATGCATTGGGGTTGGATCCTTCAGTTGCAGGTAAATCTGCTACGAATACGGGATTCGTTGGGTTGGTGACGTCGATGAAGGACGTGCCGTTGGAACGGCCCACGATGGCGTATTCTTTCTCAGTCTCTGTATCCGTCCAGCCCCAAACATCATTGACGATGATGCCTCGTCCGCCGCCCACTTCATTGATAGGTAAGAAGCTGAGTAGATCCACGTCTCCACAGTCAAATTCGCCGGCCTTTCCTTCAATACATTGTACTTCCTCGTCAACAATCCTCTCTAGTCCTCGGCCGTTGTCAGAAATTGCATTTGACTCTATCCAGGTATCACCCTCCATTTCAAAAACGACACCGCGTCCTTCTCCGAAGTCTGCGCGAGCTATACCTACTACAGCCAGTTGATCACTCACTTCAAATTGAAATCCAAAGCTGGAAAAAGAAGCCAGTGGGCGAGTGCTTAACGACTGTTTGATTGTCCATTCCTCAGCCTCTTGATTCAAGTCGTAGATGTTCACTGCCCCACTTCCATTTCCTCCAAAAGGAACGCTCACCCAGACTTCGCTATCTCTAAACTCCACGTCCATTCCGAATCCAAAGGTTGTGAAAGGAGATTGGCCCTCAGGTTGTTCGGGCTTTAGGGTATGAGCAAGGCTCCATTCACTCTCAGCAGCCTCATAGAGAAAGAGAGAACCCGAGCTGAAAGGGGCATTCATCCCTATAGGGGCAACACCGGGTGCACTAATGGCGAGGGTATTTTGGTGCTTGCTGAGTTTTAATCCAAAAAACTTGGCAGTTGAATCGGGATTGCTTATGGGTTCTAGGGCTTCACCGGAGTTGGTTTGGAAAAGATGTACAAGTCCTGCATTTTCGTCATGCATCGGTGCTCCGATGAGAATCGCTGGGCCATCTACCAATAAACCGATCCCGAATCCATCTCCTGCTTCACCTGCAGAGTAGGTCTGCGTCAGTTGCCAGGAGTTATCTACTTGCTCAAATCGGAATACCTGGCCCTTAATATCACCAGAGCCAGGGGCGCTGACGTAAAGGACCTCGTCATCAAGCACAAGAGATGTACCCATGCCAGTGGTCTGATCACAGTTGTCGGCATCAAGGCGAGCCTGTTGATTCCAGGAGCTTTCCTGGTCGGCTCGTTCAAAAATAAACACACTTCCACAACCCTCCATAGCGCCAGGAGCAGAAACGGCCAATAAATCACCAGAATGGGCCATTGCCTTGCCGAACAGGTCAGTCAGTGTGACATCCTCTGGAATGAGTTCATCAACGAGCGTCCAGCCGGCGTCTGTTTTTGTAAACGTAAAAACACCCCCTTCCTGACTGGGCGGCGTTGGAAACATGTACGATTCCCCGGTACGAGTCGCCAGTATGTGGTCTCCGTCGATTGCCATGGCATAACTGAAGCCAAGCAGTTGTTCACTATTTGTATGTTCGGTGGACCAGGTTTGGCTCCAGGCGAGTGTTGTTGTTGAAGCAAAAAGGAATAAAACGGTAAGCAAATATCGTAAAGACATCATGGTTTGAGTGGGTGAGTTGAGCATACCTCAGCATAGTGCGTAGAGGGAATAACTTTATGGAAAGAATGTACGTAATCTGCACATAAATAGAGTAACGTATAGATTATTACCTCTTTAATTAGGCATCCAGCATCATTGCGCAGAACCAATAGCGAGGTTTAGCTGTTACTCTGGCGATTAAAACGAGGGTACTTTAAAGCCCGTTTGTTGTGCTAACCTTAATCCCACTATGGCACGAATTACCTATTTCTTTGCAGTACTAATTCTTTTGTCCTCTTGCCAGCTACGCGTTCGGCAACCCACTCCAGAAGAACGGGTACAGATCGAATCAGAAATCATGGCCTTGACCAATGAAGTGCTGGCTTCTGCAGAGCAAGCCGATGCACTGGGTCTCTTCAAGTACCACAGTAACGACAGAGAATTCGTCCATATTCATAATGGAGCCCGATTCACGAGAGGTGAACTGGTTAGCAACTATCAGGGAGTGTATAGCGGGGTAGAGAAGCAAGAAATAGATATAGGACAACCTGTTATCAACGTGCTGTCCAAAGATGTCGTCCTGGTTGCCTCACAAGGCACGTTCAAGACGTATCTGAAAAGTGGCGGAACGCTCAGTGGAGATATTGCCTGGACCTATGTTTGGGAGCGGGAACGCACATCAGACGCATGGCGCCTCCTCCACGCTCATCAATCCTTCCCTGGCCCCATTGGGAGTAATTAACAAGAAACACGAAGTACCAGAGGTCGTTAACGCTTTTTTGTCACATACACTTTAAACATAATGACCTCGTCAAAACCAAGTCTATCTCTCTTCGCCCCACTACTCCTTTTATTATTGATTATAAGTGGTTGTAATGCGAACCAGGCGTCCTCACAATCTGAACCTGAAGCACAGTTATTCAGCTCTGACGATTTTGCGGGATCTCATATTCTCGTTGCCTATGCGGGCGCCATGCGGGCAGATTCGGCGGTAACTAGAAGTAAAGAAGAGGCGTTTGCTAAGGCGGAAGACCTTATTGCACAACTTAATGATGCGCCTGAAAAGTTCGAGGAGCTCGCTCAATCGGATTCTGACGGACCAAGTGGTGTTGAGGGTGGAGATCTTGGATCATGGCCTAAAGGACAAATGGTTGCCGAGTTTGACGCTGCTATCGAGACGCTCGAACTAAATGGCATTACCTCTGAGCCTGTTGAGACGGCCTTTGGATATCACGTGATTCGACGTAACGCGGTGGAAAAAATACCTCACTATAACGCAGATCTTTTCATTATCGGATTTGCCGGCCCTAGAACTCCACCTACCGTTACTAGAGATATTGAAGCGGCTCGTGCATTTGCAGATAGTCTTAAAAAAGTCATCAATGCAGATAACTTTGAAGAACTTGCTGCAGAACACAACGATGCTGGAGAAGGTGAAGCTACTCCTGTTGGCGTCTTCCCTGAAACAGCACAGCTTCCTATTCCAGGATTAGCGGATACGCTTAGTGCAGTGGGCTTTGGTGAAGTAGTTGGTCCTCTTGCATTCCAGGGCGGTTTTGCGTTTGTTCGCCGTCTTGAAGTGAGCGACCAACGCGCCGGTGCCCATATTTTGATTTCTTACACAGGAGCAAGAAATGCAGCTGATGACATTACCCGCACGAAGGAGGAAGCGCTCGAAGAAGCCATGCGTATCACTGCATTAGCTAAAGAAGATCCATCTAACTTCGGCGAACTAGCCAAAGAGCATTCTAATGGCCCTTCAGGACCTGGAGGCGGTGACCTTGGAAAATGGTTCAAAGGCCGCATGGTCCCTGCGTTTGATGACGCCCTCGATACCATGAAGCCCGGAGATATCACGGATGAACCCGTCGAAACCGAATTCGGTTACCACATCATCATCCGAAACGAGATTGTAGGATAACGCGAAACCACTTCAAAGAACTCATTCTTTGAAGTGAAGCTTCATCCCCTCGTGGGTAGCGGTAAATCCTAGAGATTCGTAGAAAGAGATAGCCCGGTCGCGTTTTTTGTCAGAGGTTAATTGAACCAGATGGCAATGACGAGATCGGGCTTTTTCTATGGCATAGAGGATCAACTCCCGCCCGATACCTTGTCCTTGATGGGCTTTGTCGATACGAACCCCTTCAATCATGCCACGGGGCCGGCCGGTATACGTCATGTAGGGAATAATCGTCAGTTGAAGAAACCCGGCTCGCTCTCCATTACACTCCGCAATGATGAGTTCATTGTTAGGATCGGTTGAGATGGCTTCAAAGGCCGAGTAATAGGATTCAGGCAGAGGCTCTTCGTCTCGTTCTCTTAAAGCGCCAAGGGGATCGTCTGCCAATACGTGAACCACATATGGGACGTCCTCTTTTCGGGCAGACCTGAAGGTAAGGGTCCGGTCCTTAGGGGTGTTTTTTCCCGACATAATCACCGATGTGCGTCTGATTGCGTCTTCTAGCCAGCAATACCTGGCGCTGCCGTTCCCTGAAACTGGTCCGTTGTTGTTCTGTCAGTTCATCGTAACATTTCGGACAGGACACGCCTAGTTCAAATTTATCGGACTCCAAGTCTTCGTCGTGGATTGGCCGGCCGCATCCGTGGCACATGGAGTACGAACCCGGCTGAAGCGAATGATTTACGGAGACGCGATCGTCAAAGACATAGCACTCTCCTTCCCAGGTCGTTTCCGTGTCGGGCACTTCTTCCAGATACTTCAGGATACCCCCGCGAAGGTGATACACTTCTTCGAATCCCTGCTCCAACATGTATGAACTGGCCTTTTCGCAACGGATACCCCCGGTACAGAACATAGCCACTTTTTTGTGTTTTGTGGGGTCGAGATTTTTCTTTACATACTCTGGGAATTCTGTAAACGACTCCGTATTAGGGTCGATAGCGCCTTGAAAAGTACCAATGGCAATCTCGTAATCGTTTCGGGTGTCGATGAGGGTCACCTCGGGATCGGTGATCAACTCATTCCATTCCTTAGGATCTACATACGTACCTACTAACTTCCTCGGATCAACTGTAGGATCGCCAAGAGTAATCAACTCGGATTTTAATCGCACCTTCAATCGCTTGAAAGGCATTTCTTCACAATAAGATTCCTTATGCTCTAGACTGGTTAGCTGGGGGTAGCTTCTCAGGTGTGCCAGAAGTCCATCAATGCCTTCTCGTGTTCCGGCAACCGTTCCGTTAATTCCTTCTGCTGCAAGCAACAAGGTCCCTAGAATCTTATTGTCTCGGCAAGCAGCACGAATAGGCTGCCGCATCTCCTCAAAATTCGGCAAAGAAGCAAACTTATATAAAGCTGCGACAACGAATTCTTTTTGCTGAGTCTCTTTCACGGTAGATAAATGACAGTGGTTCTTTAAAAAAGGTATTGATGTTAGCAGATTTCTGGCTACTTGTCATCCCGTTGGAGCGTAGCGATCGAGGGATCTGTTTGAAACGCGACTTACCAGAATTCTTAATACATATCAATAAATGCCAGATCCTTTGACTTCGCTCAGGATGACAAGAAAAATGCACTCAATTAATCCTAACAAATCTTTTCTGCGGAAGCAGAAATATTCGTCCAGAGAGTTATATTACACCTCCTAATCAACCCCATCGTTCCAAACTCGAAACACGCAACGCACAGCGACTATGATCTCCCGAGCTCAATCTTACATGCAGGCCAATGCCATTGACGGCTGGCTGCTCTATGACTTCCGAGGAAGCAACCCGGTATTCTGGCGGATGCTTCAAATCCAGCACCCGACGTCCAGGAGAAATTATGTCTGGATTCCTGCAAAAGGAGAGGCCTTTGTGTTTGCTCATACTGTCGATAAGCTCGAGTTCTCGGATGCGGATCTGCCTCTTAAAACATACACGACCTGGCAGGAAATGGGTGTGCGGTTAAGGGACATCATGGAAGGATGCAGCCGGGTAGCTATGGAATATTCACCAGGGGGCGCCATTCCAATGCACTCGTTTGTGGATGCCGGCACCGTCGAGATGGTGCGTGCGTTGGGGTTTGATGTGGTGTCCTCGGCTGCACTGTTCCAATACGCTGCAACATCGTGGTCGGATGAGTCCGTCAAATTGCATGACAAAGCGTGCATTGAGGTCAATGAAACGAAAGATCTGGCCTTTGCGCGTATCGAAGAATTGATTCGATCCGGTGAGCGGGTGACGGAATACGATATTCAACAATTCATCCGATCCCAATTCGATCAGCGAGGCTTAATTACTGACCACGGCCCCATTGTAGCCGTTAATGTGCATAGCGGCGATTGTCACTTTGAACCGTCTGCCGAGAATCACTCTGTGATTAATAAAGGAGACTGGGTCCTGATCGACCTGTGGGCCAAGTATCCGGACGAAGCCGCGGTATATTGCGACATCACATGGACCGGTTTTGTCGGGACCGATGTGCCCGCAAAGCATCAAGAAGTCTTTAACATCGTAACCGGTGCTCGGGACAAGGTGATCGAAAAACTTCAGAAAGGTTGGGCCAACAAAGAATCGCTTCAGGGCTGGCAACTTGATCGGGCTGCTCGAGACTTCATTGAGAGCGCTGGATACGGAGACTATTTTATCCACAGAACGGGCCACAGCATGGGCATCAGCCCTTCTGCGCATGCGTTGGGAATGAACCTTGACGATCTAGAAACCCACGATACCCGTGCCGTTCTTCCCGGAATTGGCTTTTCTGTTGAGCCAGGCATCTACCTTCCTGAGTTTGGCGTCCGTTCCGAAATCGATATGCGTATCGACCCAACCGAGGGCCCCGTTGTGACCACGTCGATTCAAAGAGACGTAATTACCATGGATGTCTAAGGATAAGTGCTATGAAAAATTTGCTCGTGATCGGTTCGATCAATATGGATCTCGTCGTTAAAAGCGATCAACTCCCTAAGCCGGGTGAAACCTTGATGGGTACGTCGATGGAAACCATCCCGGGAGGTAAAGGGGCTAACCAGGCAGTAGCAGCGGCGCGGTTAGGAGCCGGGGTGACGATGATCGGGGCGGTAGGAAATGACGGCTATGGACCTGTTTTGTTGGATGGCTTAAAGAAGGAATCTATCAACGTAGATTATGTAGCCGTTGAGGATAACGTCTCCAGTGGCATAGCCATTATCCACGTTGATAAAGCCGGCGAAAACTCAATCTCTGTAGTGCCTGGGTCGAACGCCTGCCTATCGCGAGACACCGTGAAGTCGCATGCTGAACAGGTTGGCGGGGCAGACATCATGCTGGTGCAACTGGAAGTCCCTTTGGAGACCATCGAGGAGGCGATCTCAGTTGCAAAATCGTCTGATATCCCCGTTGTACTTGATCCTGCCCCCGTACCTACTGGCATATTTCCCGAGTCGCTGTACAACGTAGATGTATTCACACCCAATCAGAGCGAAACGCTGGCATTGACTGGCATTCGGGTCGTTGACAAAGCCTCGGCCACGCTTGCCGGCCTCGTATTGCTAGACCGTGGTGCAAAGTACGTTGTCATCAAGGCCGGTAACCTCGGTGCGTTCATTATTACCTCGGGCTCAGACGCCTTCCACATTCCTGTATTTCCTTCAAGTGTAGTAGACACAACAGCAGCCGGCGATGCCTTTTCGGCGGCTCTTGCTCTTGGTTTGGCCGAGGGTAAGCCCCTGGTCGAAGCCACCCGATGGGCCTGCGCTGCCGGCAGCCTTGCCGTATCTAGGGAAGGTGCGCAACCGGCTATGCCACGGCGGCAAGAGGTGGATGCATTGGTTGATCTGTGATCAACCTACGGTTTCGGGTTTCGGGTTTCGGGTTGTTGGGGTGAAGCTAGCACGGAGGCAAGGTAAGGCTTCCTTGGATGTGTGATTATGTACCTTGAGATACAGTCAAGGCTTCCCTGAATGTGTGTTTAGGTACTCTGAGATACAGTCAAGGCTTCCCTGGATGTGTGATTAGGTACGTTGAGGTACAGTCAAGGCTTCCCTGGATGTGTGATTAGGTACGTTGAGGTACAGTCAAGGCTTCCCTGGAAGTGTGTTTAGGTACGTTGAGGTACAGTCAAGGCTTCCGTGGATGTATGATTGTGTACCTTGAGATACAGTCAGGGCTTCCTTGGGTGTGTAATCAGGTACCGTGAGATACAGTCAAGGCTTCCATGAGTGTGTGATTAGGTACTTCGTGGCACTGAAAAACTGCATTGGAAGGATGCTTCACTACCGTGAAGTATATCTAAAGTAAGCTTGCGTGTCTCACTGATCATCTGGAAATAGAGAGAACACTTCCCCGGATAGATGTTTGACTAACTCAAGGCACAGAATAAGCTTCCTTTGATGGACCATTTATACTCTCAACATGCATTGTGCTTCTAGTCCGCCCGCATAGACCTCGCTGGGTTTGCCAGTGCAGCTCGCACGGATTGGAAACTGATCGTCGCTGTGGTCACAAGAACCAAGCTCAGTGCAGCTGTGATGAAGACACTGGCACCTATGGTTACGCGATATTCAAAGCCGGTTAACCAATCGCTCAGCAAGAAGTAGGCGACAGGCGTACCGATAACAAAGGCAATACCAATCAGAAGCAGGAATTCCCTGGAGAGTAGAACCACTACCTGGCTTACCGTTGCACCCAGTACTTTTCGAATAGCAATCTCTCTGGTGCGGCGTGCTGTTGTAAAAGAAGCAAGACCAAAGAGACCCAGGCAGGCAATGAAGAGAGCCAAAACGGTGAAGTAATTAGTCAGCTTACCAATGACCACTTCGCTGCGGTACATCTGTTCGTAGGAGGTATCCAGGAAATTGTATTCAAAAGGGTACTCGGAATTAAACGTGTTGAATACACTCTCGAAGGCGGCAATGGCCTCTTCTGTTTGCCCTGCCTCTGTTCGTAGAAATAGGATATTCGGTGGTGATTCTTCCAGGCGGAATACGACCGGCTCGATGGCATTGTACATCGAGGTCATGTGGAAATCTTTAACAACACCGACAATCTGACCTTCGCGGCCCCACATGGCGAATCGTTCTCCAACAGGATTATCCATGCCCATGGCGCGAGCTGCCGTCTCGTTGATGATGACATTGGAGGTGTCAGTTCGAAAATCGGGTGAGAAGGTACGCCCTGCAGCCAACTCCATATTCATGGTTTCAACGTACCCATACGTAGTAGATACAATATAGAATAGGGTATTGTCGTCAGGATCCTTGCCGTCCCACTGTGGGGCCGGGGTCGAGTGGCCGATACGTAGCGGGTTTTGCGTTCCTGAGGTGACATTCAAGATGCTAGGCTCCTGCAGCAGTTGCTCGCGCACCACATCATATTGATCCACCATGCCGCCTTCCAACGTGCTGTACAACACATTCTCACGATCCATGCCTAAGTTCTTAGACCGGATGTAATCCATCTGGTTATGAATGGTAAGCGCACCAACAATAAGGATGATCGAAACGGCGAATTGGAAGACAACCAATCCACGCCTCAAGCCCCGCCCTTTATTGGTTTCGGAGATGCCTTTTCTAAGGACATCCATCAATTTAATACTGGACAAATACACTGCTGGATACAAGCCCGATAACAATCCGGTGAGTAATGTGATACCGATAAATTGTCCCCACAAAACAGGGCTGATCTGAGTAAAGGCTAACTCTTTTTGTGTGATGGCGTTAAAGCCCGGTAAAAGAATAAACAGGCCGATAACTGCAACGACCAGGCTAAATAATGCGAGGAGTATGGCTTCCCCCATAAACTGGCTTGTGAGGCTTTTGCGAGAGCTGCCGAAGGTTTTACGAATGCCCACCTCCAGGGAGCGTTGAGCGCTTCGAGCAGTAGCCAGGTTCATGAAGTTGATGCATGCCAGGATCAATACAAACAGGCTGACAAATCCAAAAATGCGTACGTAATCGATGCGCCCTCCTACCAGGACTCCGTTCTCGTATTTCGAACGAAGGTACATGTCGGTATAGGGCTGTAAGAAGAGCTCAGTGATCGTGTCTCCTGCACGTTCTTGAATGAGAAGCTTGATTTTCTCCGATACAACTGCAGCATCTGCGCCTTCTTGAAGCTTCACGAACATCCAGATTCCATTATTTCCCCATTCATCCATCCAGGCATTGCGTTGCAAGAGCTCATCAACGGGAAGCAAGAAATCAAACTGTATCGACGATTGCGCCGGTGGGTCTTCAATGATACCCGTTACTTCTATGTTGAGCCGGTTGTCTAAGAGAAGTGACTCGCCAATGATAGTTTGAGCAGCGGCTTGAGCATTAGTGGTGCTCGCGAAGTGCTCTCCAAAGTATTTGCGTGCCATGGACTCCGTAAGTACAACAGCAGTCGGTGAGACCAGGGCCGTTTCTTGATCTCCAGCGAGGAAGGAGTAGTCGAACATTTTGAAATAATCCACACCTGCATGCCGGCCGGATTCCCGGAACGTAAGATTATTTCGCGTGAACGTAAGTTCTTCCGGCCATCCCTGGAGGGCGCCCATCTCTATCTCAGGGTATTCTTCGTCGAGGACACTGTCCAGCCTGTATGTTATAGCCGGAAACGTGTAGACCTGCCCATCTCCATACCGGGCAGTCCGCATGACGCGATAAAGCTGATCCGAGTCCTCATGAAAACGGTCGTAGCTAAGCTCATCTTGCACCCATAGCAAGATAGTGAAGCTAACCATGAGGCCTACAGAAAGGCCGAGAATGTTAATTAACGTGTATCCTTTGTGCCTGCGCATACTACGCAGCGCCGTCTTGAGATAATTGCGGATCATGGATCTGGAGAGGATGGGGTTTGAGATCTATTGGACTACGGCGAGAAAGGTTTGAAGGTTACGACCTTCCCAGGACATCGTCCTGGGAAGTCCTATTAAACCCCTTTTGGGTTATGTCCGTCTGCCCCAAAGGGGCTTAACAAGTTTCCCTACGACATCGTCGTAGAGGTCCAAAACTCAAAGAGTACTAGTAGAGGTTTAAAACTCAAGTACTAGTAGAAGTCCAAAACTCAAGTACTAGTAGAGGTCTAGCATTTACGTAAGAATATTGGTTACCACCTCTCCAGCCACATCCGTCAATCTGAACGGCCGGCCTTGAAATTCGTAGGTTAACTGCTCGTGGTTCATGCCCATCTGGTGGAGGATGGTGGCTTGCAGGTCGTGGACGTGCATCTTCTCTTTTACGCCGTAGTAGCCGAGTTCGTCGGTTTCTCCGTAGGTGATGCCTGGGCGAGTGCCACCGCCGGCCATCCACATGGTGAAGGCCTCACTATGGTGGTCGCGTCCGTTGAATGGGGCCACTTTGCCGCCGCGGTTCTCCCGCATCGGAGTACGGCCAAACTCGCCGCCCCAAATGACAAGCGTTTCATCCAGGAGGCCTTTATTCTTCAGGTCTTTGATGAGGGCCGTCATCGGTTGGTCGACTTCTTTACAGCGGCGCAAAAAGCCGCCTTCAAGGGCTTCGAATTCATTGCTGCCGTGAGAATCCCATCCACGATGGAAAAGCTGAATAAAGCGGACGCCGCGTTCAACAAGCCTTCGAGCTAACAGGCAATTATTGGCAAAAGACGTCTGTCCAGGCTCTGTGCCATACAGTTCATGGACCCATTCAGGCTCTTGATTGATATCCATCGCCTCTGGGACCGTCATCTGCATGCGGAAGGCCATTTCGTACTGCGAGATGCGGGACAGGATCTCTGGGTCGCCCATCTCGGCATGCTCAAGCTGATTAAGGGCACTCAGTGTGGAAATAGCGTTTTGGCGTACATCTCGGCTAATACCCGGTGGGTCAGAGATGTATAAAACGGGATCGCCCTGGGAGCGCAATTGGACGCCCTGGTACACGGAGGGCAAAAACCCGCTCCCCCATACACTCTTGCCAGCGCTTGGTGCAGACTGGCCCGAAACGAGAACGACGTACCCAGGCAGGTTCTGGTTTTCTGAGCCGAGCCCGTATGTGAGCCATGCGCCCATGCTGGGCCGGCCGTGCCGGGGACCTCCCGTATGTAAGAAGAGCTGGGCTGGTGCGTGGTTAAATTCGTCGGTGTGGATTGCTTTTAAGAAAGCGACGTCATCCACAACTTCCTGGAAGTGGGGAAACAGGTTGGATACCCATGCGCCCGATTCACCATACTGCTTAAAGGGGGTCTGTGGACCCAAGAGCTTGGGAACGCCCTCGATAAAAGCAAAGCGTTTGCCTTCAAGAAACGAGTCTGGACAGTCCTGGCCGTCGTATTTATGAAGCTCTGGTTTATAGTCAAACAACTCCAGTTGCGATGGGGCACCCGCCATGTGCAGGAAGATAACCTGCTTGGCTTTAGGAGCATAATGCGGCGGCCGGACGAGCAAAGGCCGGCTGAGGTCTCGGGCCTGATCGGCAAATGCGCTAGGTGTTGTGGATTCGCAGCCCATCAAGGAGCCAAGAGCCATCGCACCCAGGCCCATGCTGCAGTGTTGCAGAAAGTGCCGGCGGGTCAGGTATTGCCGGTGGCGTTCGTCGAGTTCGGTGAGTGGGTCTTTCACGACTTATTCAGGAAGGCGTCCATGTTCATCAGTACATTCGCGCTGTTAATAAGGGCGGCCATTTCCGGAGTTTGTAAATCCGGGTCGGAAACGAGCTCTTTGACGGCCTCAGGATTCTGATAGTAATGAGAGAGCGTTTCTGTATAAAAGGTAGTCAAATTCTCTAACTGGGCTTTATCTGGTGCATAAGCCATCGCAAGGCGGAATCCATGCGACAGTTGCTCGGACAGGTTGTCTCCTGCCTCTGATTGCATTCGCATCGCTAACCCTTTGGCCGCTTCGAGGTAAACGATATCATTTAATCCGACCAGTGCCTGGAGGGGAGTGTTGGTTCGGATTCTCCTGGATACACAGAATTCACGGCTGGGCGCGTCAAACGTGATCATAGAAGGATAAGGGCTTGAGCGCCGCCAGAAGGTATAGATGGCTCGGCGGTACCGATCTTCGTTTTGGGGTGTCTCCCATTTCAGAACCCCACGGATCACCTGCCAGGTGCCTTCCGGTTGAGGCGGCATGACGCTCGGACCATGCATTTTGGTGCTCAGTAATCCACTGACGGCAAGGGCTTGATCTCGGATTTGCTCCGCAGAAAGTCGATAGCGTGGGCCGCGTGCGAGGAGCCGGTTTGTTGGATCCCGCTCTATCAGTGCGTCCGATACTGCCGATTGCTGCCGGTAGGTGGCTGACATTACTATATGCTTGAGCAGTAATTTAGTGCTCCACTGGAAATCGTGTTGGTATTGATTCGCAAGCCAATCGAGCAGTGCTGGATGGCTCGGCGCTTCGCCTTGGGATCCAAAGTCCTCTAGCGTTTCAACGAGTCCGATACCAAATATTTGCTCCCAAAACCGGTTAACGATCACACGGGCAGTGAGCGGGTTGTCTGTATGGACAAGCCATTGTGCCAGGCCCAGGCGGTTGCGGGGGTAATTCTCTGGCAGTGCAGGTAGTGTGGCGGGTACATCGGCCACCACAGTGTCTCCATGGACGAGCCAGTTGCCTCGTTCAAAAATACGTGTGACTCGGCTGCTATCGGGCGGGAAGTCCTGTAAGATGGGTGTTCTTGGAGGGGCAAGTTTTCTTAAGGCTGTTTTTTGCTCTTTGGCTTCCTCATTATCCAGGTCCCGCACGCAAGGGGAGAGTGGGCGGTCCATCAAATCCCATAAACCATCCCATGCACCCTCCAGCGAGGAAGATGACTCGGTATAATCTGCGCTGCACAACTCATCGAAGGCTTTTAACTGTTCCTCAATTACCGGCTCTTGAACGGCTCTGTAGGCCCTTAATACGGGTTTTTCGTGCCCTTTGTCTTCGTCTTTTGTGTTATTGAAGAAGGCGAAAAGCTCGTAGTATTCTTCGTGCCTGAAGGGGTCGTAAGGATGGGTATGGCACTGAACACAGGCCATTGTTGTACCTTGCCAGATTTCGAACGTGGTGCTTACCCGGTCCATCACAGCAGCGATGCGAAACTCCTCGTCGTCCGTGCCGCCTTCATCGTTGCTCATTGTGTTTCTGTGGAAGGCCGTAGCGAGGAGTTGTTCTTTGGACGGCTCAGGAAGAAGGTCGCCTGCGATTTGCTCGATGGTAAACTGGTCGAAGGGCATGTCTGCATTAAACGCATCGATCACCCAATCTCTGTAGGCCCAGATGTTTCTGTAGGGGTCCTTTTGGTATCCTTGCGAGTTTCCATACCGGGCAAGATCCAACCACATAGCCGTCCAGCGTTCTCCGTAGTGAGGCGAGGCCAAGAGGCGATCGACTAGGCGTTCGTATGCTTCCGGCGAGGTGTCCTCCACAAAATCCTGGACCTCTTCTGGGGTAGGCGGTAGCCCAATCAGGTCGAGGCTAGCTCTGCGAATGAGAATCTCTTTTTGCGCTTCCTCAGAGGGAGAAAGGTCCTCTTTTTTTAGGCGGTCATAGACAAAGGAATCGATGCCATTGCGTACCCAGGAAGACCGAGAAGATGGCGGGCTGAGATCCACATCAGGTTTTATATAGGCCCAGTGGGTTTCCCATTCAGCCCCATCGTTAATCCAACGGCGTAGCTTTTCAATGTCTTTTTTGAAAAGCGGAGGGTGATCAAGAGGCATGCGCTCTTCAGGATCGGTGTGGAGTACGCGTTGAATCAACGGACTCCCTGCAGCATCTCCTGGAATAATTCCCGGCTTGCCCGAATCCAACTCGCTCAGTGCTTCATCCCTATACAAAAGGCTAAAGCCACCCGACTTTTTAACGCCCCCATGACAGGCTATACACTCGTTATTAATTATGGGCCGTATATCTGCATTAAAAGTAACCTCATCCTTTGGCCACAAGAAAAAAGCAGAGGTTAAGGCGGCCAGCACTACTGTTGCTATGGGGAGCTTGAAGTTCAACGTTTAAGGATCATGGTTCAAAGTTGCTTTGCTGAATAACAATTTAGTGAAATGGCTGCAAAACAGAAACGCAGCCTTAAACATAAAAATGTAAATCGTTGAGCGATCAACTTTGAACCTTGAACTTTGAGCCTTCAGCTTTTAGTACCATGCTCCCAGCAGAGAGGGGTGTCAGTCGTTGGAGAATGAGTTTGATTTCTGCCAGGTTGAAGGGCGTACCAATCTTGTCAGTAATGAGCGTGCTAACTTCAATTGAAGGAGCTAATTCTCCTGATGCTATGATAACAGGTACTTTTCGGTTCTCAAATGAGAGGTGCTTGACCACTTGTGGGTCTGAATGCTTGGATTCTAGCAGCGGAAGATCGACGAACATAGCGTCGAAGAAGTGCTCGTTAATCAAGTTGATTCCTTGAGATAGCGTTTGTGCTGTGTGAACCAAATAGCCTGCATTTGACAGCATTCTCTCGGCAATGCGTAAGTTGATCCGATTGTTATCCACTACCAGGATATTGAGGCCCTCCGTAGCGGCTTTGGGGCCTTCTGGCACTTTGCGGGAAGATACGATTAAGGTTGCCATCGTTTTGATGAGCGATTTAGGTTTGATCGGGTGAAACAACGCTCGCACATTATCGGAATTGCTGTAGTCGAGATTAAAATGCCTGTCTGAATAATAGAGAACAGGGACTTCTGGGAAGAGGGTTATGATTTCCTTAAGCAGTGGGACTTCGTCCGGTTCGTGAATGGACAGGACGAGTATGTCTTGATGCATATCAATCGTGTCCTTTATTGAGGCTAACGACTTTGCTGATTGGATGGATACATCGGCATAACTTAGATGATGATCGAGTATTGCTTGCTCAAATTCGGAAAAGCCCGTTGTAAGAATTCGTTTTCTCGGACTGAGCGCATGCGTACTCAGCGAAATCGGAGCTACGTTTATTTGCGCTGTAGGGAGGGTAAAGTAGAAAGTTGATCCAACCCCTTTGGCGCTCTCGACCCACATACTGCCGCCCATGAGTTCTGCGAGTTGTTTACTGATAGCCAACCCGAGTCCCGTTCCACCATACTTTCGTGTGGTGGATTCGTCGATCTGTGAGAAGGACTTAAACAAACGGCTCAATCGATCTTCGGGAATGCCTATGCCGGTGTCTTTAACCGAAAACGTATAATCGTACCTGCTTTCGTTGACTTGTTCTGCTTTAACAGTGAGAGTGACTTCTCCCTTCGATGTGAACTTCAGGGCATTGCTCAGCAGGTTTATGAATATCTGCCGTATCCTGATTTTGTCCTGCACCATGATATCAGGGACAGAATCAGGCATGAAGTAAGCAAGGCTCAATTTTTTTGATTCGGCAATGGGAGTAACGAGGTCCAGCACTTCCTCGATGGATCGCCGCAGGTCAAATTCTATATGCTCGATTTCAAGCTTGCCTGCTTCGATTTTGGAGAAGTCTAGAATGTCATTGATGACAGTAAGAAGAGATTCGCTGCTGTTTCTGATAGTTTCGACAAAATCAGCCTGTTCATGGTCTAAAGACGTACCCATTAACAGGCTGGTCATACCGATCACACCGTTCATTGGGGTACGCAACTCATGGGACATATTGGATAAGAACAGGCTTTTAGCCTCATTTGCTCTTCGTGCTTCTTCGTTTGCTTTTTCTAGTTCTTTGTTTTTTTGCTCCAGTTGCTGCCGTGTCTCTTTCTCTTGCGTAAAGATCTGTATTTCTAACTCTCTTGTTTCGCCTCGATTTTTGCGGTATTGGAAGCTCAAGATCAAGGAAAATCCAATCAAGCCAAACAAACTGAGTATAGCGGGCACCAGTACAAACGGATTTCTGAAAAATGGCCAGTTCAATTTCAACTGTATTGAGGCCGCTTCGGAATAAAACAAATCGCGGTCTATGGCTTGAACAGAGACCATGAAGGAGCCGGGGTTTTCGGGTGTCCAGTCGAAGTAGGAGGATTCGGTGACGAGTTTCTCAACAACCTGTTTGTTCTTGTCGCGAATAGATACGAGGAATTTTTGTTGGTCTGAATTGCTTTTGAGATCTATTTGTTTGAATGCAACGCGAACCTGTTTTCCTGTCGAAAACGTTGGGAGCTGCTGCCCTGACTGATACATTCTTTTTTCCGAATGTATCTCAGTAATTTCAACGCGCTGATTTCCCCTGTGTCTTATATATTTGGTAAGACCGCCATCTTGTGTGCCAAACCAATAGGCACCCTTTGAATCAGAATCGATACTTAATACCTGGTTGCCGTGTAACCCGTGCCGCGCATCGATTGTCGTGAAAGCTGTTCCATCAAATCCTGCAACCCCTTTGCTTTGAGAGCCAAGCCATAGTATGCCATCTGAATCTTTATGAATAGTCCAGATAGTATTAACTGGTAACTTTAGGGAAGAATTGTCCAGTATTCGCTCTGTATTTTCTATGCGAAAAAGGCCCTCATTTGTGAAGTGGTACCACTGATTGTTTTTATGATGCAGCAACCCATAAGAACTGCCTGCCCAAATGGATCCATTCTCTTCGAATAAAAACGAATAGAACTCCATATTGGTTAAGTTAAGTTGCGTCGTAAGATCCTCAATGTCTCCATCAGGTGTCATTCGGGCAATACCCTTATCTGAACCAATCCACAAATTGCCCAAATCATCATAACGTAAGGCCCAGACATTGTTCGAAGGCAAACCGTCTTCAACAGTAATCTGCTGTTCCTGTACACCTGATAAAGAATACCGCTCAATACCACCTCCTGCCCATCCATGCCCAACCCAGATTGTACTATCCTGGTCATGGGCTAACGTTAATACCCACTGTCGTCCGCTTAGAGTGCGAGACGAGTCTCCGTCGATAAGAAGTAGGCCTTCGTTGGTTCCTGCAATAAAACCGGTTGTACTGTTGGTGTGATAAGGAAGAAGCGCTCGAATGTAGATTTCGTTACCCTTATTAAAAACCTGTTGGATCTGATTATCCTGGAACGTTACTAGACCGCCCCACCCTGTGCCCCAATAGAAATTTTCATCCTCATCTTTAGCGCCACTGAGGATTTCTGAACGATCATACCTGTTTTCATCAGGCCTGTTTGAATGCTGTTGGGTTTTTGAAAGGCCATCACCAAGTCCGAATTGAGCGACTGACAGGTCAAGTTTTGAGAGACCATTTTCAGTGCCTACCCATACGATGTGATCCATTGAGCAGTCAATGCTTGTCGCTTGTTCGTTGACCAGTCCGTTTTTGGGTGTATAGTTCGTAAAGGAGGTTCCATCATAAGCAATAAGCCCTTTCTGGGATGCCATCCAGAGGGTACCTTCACTGCTCTGACATACATCGGATATTTCGTTATTTATAAGTCCGTTATCGTGATTGAACCAGATGATTTGGTGGTCATCCCACTTTGCAAGTCCTTTCTGGGTGGCAATCCACAGTGTGCCATCATTGCCTGGAAGCAGATCATTGACATAGATACCCTTTAATGCATCGACATGCGATAATAGAGAGTCCTCAACAAAGGATAACCCCACTTCGGTCCCAATCCATAGCCTCAGGTCCTTGTCTTCTGCCAATGCTAAAATACTGTTAGAAGGGATGAGGGCATTTAATGGGCTATGGGTATACGTAGAATCATTCTGCAGCACTTTGAGTCCATTTTCAGCGCCAATCCACAGCGTACCATTGGCTGCTTCTAATACCGAGTGCACCTGCCTGCTTAAGTGTTGGTCCCCCTCATAAACAGGATGTATAGTGCCACTTACATGACGGGAAAGACCAGAGACGGTCGATATCCAGGTGGTACCGTCCGTAGCAAGCAAAAGCGCATTTATATTATTACTTGAAAGACCCTCTCGAATGGTAAACGCGTTGAAAGAAGTGCCATCATAGGTACAGAATCCCCCTCCGGTGGTCCCGCATAGCAATTCGCCTTCAGGAGAAATAATAACATCTTCTACCCCAAAGTGGGGAAGTCCATCCAGGGTGTGCAATGAAGACCATAAGCCCTTTCGCTCATCGAGCATCATTACATCTACTTCAAACAGGTTTTCATTCCCCTTGATAGAGATAACTTTGTAATCGTCCATCGCATAAGGGAGTGCATCGATGGAGCGGCCAGTATGGCCATTCGCACTCTTTATGTGATAGTTTCCTGGGGGAATCGCCGAGAATTTGAAAAAGCCTAATTCATTGGTGAATGCATTGGCAACAAGCTCGTTCGTTACGATGTCCCTGACTTCTACTGGAGTATTGTGCAGAGGGGTTTGGCGGTCCAGTGTGTATGCATTTCCTGAGATAAAAGATGTTTTTTGGAGCTTAATGCTGCGCTCAATTCCCTTTTCTTCTCTATATGGAAGAGTGTTGATCCAGACTCCCTCGTCACTCGTAAATACCTTGGCTTTACACGATTCTGGGTTTTCAGGCAAGTCAATGACGTACAGGCCCTTGGCATTTGACGTCGTATGGTCTACTACTTTATTGTTGCAATACAAAAAATAACTCGCCCCGGCCTGGGGAAGCCCCTCTGTATTCAAGATGCGCCCGTGCATGTAAGTTCGAGGATGCAATGGGTTTGATAATGAAAAGGCCCATCGTAGCCAGGGAGAGCTCTTGACTAATATTTCGTTGGTCCCCGGCTTTAAATCAACAAAAAAGACCTCGTCATCAAGTTCAAATTCTTGGTGCTCTTTGGCTTCATAGACGAGTTTCTGGTTAATCCAGATTTTAGCAGGCCCTGTAATGCCAATTCTGAAGAGAGCTCGTTGTGCCTCTGGGCTTTCTAAGCGGGTAAAAGCCAGTGCACTTCTAGCCGAAACTGGATACCCTTTACTTAGATTAACAACTCCGATAGGGGAAGTATGCTGTGACCAGTTAAGCGTGTCTCCACTCTGCAAAATGGAGTGGCCTGGGCCTTCTGGGAGATTGTCGAAAAGCTCGTCGAGGTCACTTTCAGTTAAAAAATGATCGGTGGTGAGCCAATCTTGGAGATAGGGAGTCATAGATTGGCTATGAGCCCTTTCAATAAACCCAAAAAACCCCATGCCCCAAAGCATTAAAACATGCAGGGATAAACGTACTCGTTTAGCCAATGTGTTTAAAGGGCAGCAGCGCATTATCAATCGCTTCAGATAAAGAATAGCCCCACGCAGAATAAGCCAGCGTGAATCACTGTTTATTATCGACGGTTGGGATACAACTATAATATTCGTCGTAAGTAGCGCTTCCTTCGGGTAAAGTGTGAAGAAAGAAAGTAGTTTATATAAACCAGGTTAGATTTACGTAGCGATAAGTGTCTATAAAGGTATCCACCATAGCTTACATCGTCGAAATGAAGCTATAGATAGTGTACTCTGTAAATCGTTTGCATGGCAGGCAAACTCCTGACCTCCTAATTTAGGTACCTGCTGTTAACGAATGGGCTCACTTCTGTTTAATCCAGGCCCGTCCTGCCGGGCCTGGTAACAGTATTTGCAATTTAACTTTGTGCCTGAAGTAATGAAAAAAACAGTTTTTCTCATCCTGACTAACGTGCTGACCGTAATCGGGTTATTCGTACTCTTGGAAGTGGGTGTGCGCGTGATTATACCTGAGATAGGTCCGATCGGTACAGAAAAGACGCTGATCAATGATGGTGCGTTTAATGGGAGAGGAGGGCTTGCTAGAAGCGCTAAAGGTACAAGCAACGGGGCCCTGGTGCAGACTGATGAACGGAGAGTGATTGCTTATTCCCGTCCATTTGATTCGTCTTTGAATTCGGTGCTGTTCGTGGGGGATTCAGTGACCATGGGGCTGGGGGTTCAATCGGATTCTACCTTCGCTGGCTTGTTATCAGGTTCTCTTGATTCCTTGAATGTGCTAAACACAGCATTAATCGGTTACAATGGGACGGACTATAAAGCCGTTGTCGACAGCTTCTTGAGTGTTAAAAGTCCCCTCAATTATGACTGGAAAAACGTTGAACAGGTGATTGTCTTTTGGTGCTTGAACGACATCTACAAGGACGTTCCTCCATCCACGATTCCAGGAGGAATGACTCGCAAAGTAGGTGCAGGGATTTTGCCGTTCATTCGAAGGCATTTCCGATTGTACCAGGTTCTGAAAAACGCGTTTTTCGATCGATCACGATCCTACTATGAACACGACGCGTTTTATTATGCCCCTTTTGGCCAGTACTATCAACATGCGATTCTAATGCTGGAAAAAATCCAGGAAATCTGCAATGAAGAGGGGGTAGGCTTGCAGGTTGTTCTCCTTCCTTATGAGTATCAGCTTAGAACGCATCTTCCGGCTGATTCGCTGAACATTCCGCAAGAGTTATTCAAGAAGGACTTGCGAACAATGAATATCCCAGTTACCGATGCGTTTGCATTCATGAGGAGCAAGGGGGATTCGAAAGAGCTCTATCTGTATGGAGATGGCATCCATTTTTCAAATGTTGGGCATCGCGTATTTGCCGATTGGGTGCGTAGAGAGGTATTGTAAGGCCAGATCTCAAGCGCCAAACGTGTACGTGTATTTGAGCAACAGCGTGCGGTTGGCTACTCGAGGGAAAATGGGGTGATTGCGATTGAGGTCAAACTCCCGATTTCTGTCTACGTTGGCTCCGTGGTTGTATACAAACCATAGATCATTTCCTTCGCTGAAGTTGTAGCGAAATCTGAGATTGGTCGTTATAAAGTCCGAGGCTGTACTAAATTGGATGAAAGAAGCCAGGGACACTTTCGTGTTGAGGGCCAACTGGCTGCGGAATCGTACTACATGCGCGTTGAACTCTTGATCACGGTCCGGGAAGCGAACCAGGTTGAGTTCATATTCTGCTTCGAGGAGCACATGTTTGGAAATTGCCCATTCCGGTCCAGCCCCAAAATTCATTCTCCATCCGTCGTAAAAGGAGCCGGCGGAGGCAACGGCATCGAGAGAGAAGAGAGACGAATTAGAGGAGTTTCTAGTTATACTTATGTTGGTAAACCGGTACGTCCCTTCAGGAACTGAGGTGTCTTCCGGAAAGGAGATGGATTCTCTGAGATTCTCATAAAAAGCGGTCAGGGAAATGTCGTACCAGGCACCGCTCTTAAATTCAAGGAAGGTTTCTAAACGGCCAATGGCGGTTTCAGTTGAGCCGTCTTCATTTCGGGAAATAATAGAACCTGAAATTTCGGGTGCAATTCTCCGATACCAATCGCTCTCACTCCCTAGCCAACCGTATCCCACTCCAATTCTATTGGCCCATATGTCTTCGCGAGTGGTAAACCCTAGTTCTGGATTATATGTGGGGCCATATCTTTTAGTAAGGACCCCGTAGGAAAACCCCTGATTGGTACGCCGTTCCCATTGAGCACGAAGAAGGCTGGCTCGTAATAGATTGTTGGATTCAATCACTTCGCTGCCGTCGTCATCTTCAATCACGACTTCATCATCCAGTGTACTTGCCACGCGCAGGGTAATGTATTCATTGCCAAATGGCCGGACGGTAGCATCGAGTCCAAGAGCAAGGTTATAAGCTCCATTCTGACTGAGTCGCGTTGTAATCAGGCCGCCAGCATAGGAAAAGTCATTCAGGAATTTTCTGCGCAATCGCAAGACACCGAAGTTTTCCGAAGGTAGATTTTCGCTATCAGCTGTTTGCATGTCAAGAAAGCCGAGATCCCAGTTACCGATGCGCCCTACTACGCGTGCACCGCCCAGAATTCTGACGGGGTTGCCATCGTCGTCCAGGCCAATTCGCCGGCTGTAAAAGAGCTGGTCTACTCGCCCTGTTGCAAAATCAAAGATGGCTGCACGTTCCTGGAAGAACTGCCTCTTCTCCGGGAAGAATAAAGAGAGCCGAGTAAGGTTTACTTGTTCGTCGTCCGCTTCAACTTGAGCAAAGTCTGTATTTAGGCTCAGGTCCATGGTCAGGTTAGACGAAAGGTTGTACTTAAGGTCGACACCTGCTTCCCGGGTAAAGTCCGTGTCAGACAAAAAAGCAGTCTCGGCGTCATTTAATGTGTTGGTGAAGTTGGATCCCCCGGTAACATAGGGTGTGATGTATACCGGTTTTTTGCTGTACACATTATCGAAGGCGACGTCCTGGGCCATCGAGGCTTTTGCCCAGCCCAGAAACCAGTTTGGGGGGGTGTCCGGATATACATGACGCTCATTGATACGTGATATAAATCGATGGATCGTCAATCCCATTACCACACGGCCTTCTTCATCCTGAAAGCGGAGGCTGGAGAATGGAATTCGCATTTCAGTGAACCATCCTTCGTCCGTTATCTGGGAGGCTGTGTCCCAGAACGTATTCCAACTGCTGTTGATTGTCCCTGAAAACCCGTTGATGAGCTCTCCATCGTTCGCGACTGTTCGATCAAAACGAACACCTGTCGGGGTTGTGGAGAACCAAAGCATATTCTCATTATCGTTGAACGTATCTATGATAAGCGAGAAGGTGTCATCGCCCGCGTATTGATCCCGGTATAGTGAGTTTCCCCTGATATCTTTAGGCGAAGAATCATACATTCGGCCGGACGCATACAGGTATTCATCGTCATAGGCTACACGAATTTCGGTATGCTGAGTGGGTTCGCTTTTGTAGACGGGCTGGTAGACTGTTAGGTCAAGCGGTTCGATCGATTCCCAGGCTTCTTCGTTGCTAAATCCATCCAGTTCTATTGACCCCTCGATGCGTTGAAGCGTGATGGGTTCACCCGATCGTACCTGAGCTAGGGCAGCCACTGGGAAGCAAGATAGGAATATAAAAAGGATGAGGAAGTACCTCATTCGAAAAATGGGCAAATAGCTGCTGCACATAGTTCTGGGTTACTGATGGAGTCATGGGATCGGTGGCAGGCTCTAATATACGCTCTTCAAGTCTGTGATGTATCCATGAGGGCGCAATAGTTTTTTAGGGAATGTAAGCCGCTTTTCCAAAGCAGGCATACGCTTTGAAATAATGGGGGTAAATCCTCCTAAATGCTGTTTTTTAGGCGAATCTGTTCACGGTGTGAACGCTTCCTGTTCAGGGTTTGAACAGGGTGGGTAGGAGGATCTCAAGACAATCTACATCCCTTTGAACCCAATGCTGATTCTCATGAAAAAAGCTTTACTGACCCTCTGCCTCAGCTGCTTCCCCCTTTTGGTCATTGCTCAAGATGCCTTGACCTATTTGAATGTCGCCAACCCTAGGAATCCCGGTCTTATCCGCCAGGGAACGATCGAGGATGCAACCTTCTCTGTCCGCCCCAAAGGAATTTATACAGAGGTGGGGGTGTACCTGACGTTCTCTGCCCGGGAGGCCGGTTTTTTCACGGGCGAGCAATTGGAGGTATTCTTTAATTTTACCCTGCCGGAAGGCGCTTCAATTACAGACTCCTGGCTCTGGGTAGGAGAAGATATTATACAAGCCATTTTGATTAACCGGGAAAAGGCGACTGAAATTTACGAGGGGATCGTAAATGCGCGTAGAGATCCCTCGTTGCTGGTGAAAAACGGCGAAGGGATTTACGAGTTACGCGTGTTTCCCATGTTTGCAGGGGAAAGCCGGCGAGTGAAGATTACCTACCTTGTTCCTACACTATGGCTCTCGGAAGAAACCCTTACCTCGCTTCCTTTCGATTGGCTTGATACGTCCTTAAATCCACTTCAAGAGGCCGACATACTGGCCTGGCCTGGAAATGGTTGGGAAGGTCCTGCGTTCACGGATGCACCCGATGTTGCTTTCACCGAAGGAAACGACGCCGAATTGGGGCGATTTCATCGGACCACGTTGGACCAGGAATTATATCAGTCCTTACAGTCCATCACCTTCGATTCGCCTATGAAGGACGGGGTGTTCATGAGCACGTTCGGCTCAGAAAATGGAGGATGGTATCAACTGGCCTACATGCCTTCGAGTACGCTTGAGCGAAATCAACAGCGAAAGGTGATGATGTTGATTGATCAGGACGCATCTAAAACCTCCTTATCCACTCAGGCTCTCATTCAGCGCGCTCAAGAGGCATTAAAAACGAATCTGGCACCAACCGATTCGTTTAATGTAATTCTGTCCCAACTCGATGTGGATCCTGTAAGCGATGAGTGGCTGCCGGCAGATCCAGAGATCATAGATTCTGTATTTAATGAATTACTGTCGAGTGTTTCTGCTTTATACAGCAATCTACCTGTGCTTCTGGCTAGTGGGCTGTCTTTCATTGCCGATCAGGATGACGATGGGGAAATCCTATTGGTATCAAGTGCTGATGCCCTCAACGACACTGGGGTGGCGGACCAGTTGATTGCTGATTTGCTGACGATTCGGAATCCGTTGCCTCCTATTCATATCGCCGATGTAGCAAACGTCAATGTAACCGTAACGACGAACGGTGTTGGCGCAGGTATAGGAAATAGCTATCTCTATGATCAGTTGTCGCGGATGAGTGGAGGTACATTTATAAATATCCGTTCGGGGCAAGGATATGGTTCGATGCTCGGAGACCTGTTGAACAATCTTGGAGGTGCTATTCAGGATCCTGTACTCTTTACCTCGTCGACGTCAGGATTTACCTTTGGTCGCTTTTCTTCGTTAGACGGTGTAGATGCAGCCGCAGTGAGCAGGGCCTTTGTTGAAGTGGGCAATTTCCTTGGTGATGCTCCATTCACTATCGAAACGTCTGGGATTTATCAAGGGGAGTCCTTTACTAACCAGATAACGCTCGGGGCAGATAAAATCTTTGAAGGAGATGAATCCTTGAAGTCATACTGGACCGGACTGCAGATTCAAAAACTTGAGCGCCTTGTGCCGGATGAAGATCTGATCGAGGAAATACGAGAGTATAGTTATGACGCACGCGTATTGTCCTCCTACACGGCATATCTCGCTCTAGAACCTGGAGTGATGGGCACTGAAATCTGCGATACGTGTCAGGATGAAACACAGGTGTCGACCAGTACAGAAGAGGCGATTCCTTCAGGAGTTGAAGTCCAGGTTGAAGCGTTTCCTAATCCGTTCACTGATCGGGTAGTGATTCGAATCTCGTTCCCTGAACTAACCCCCTTGCACGACCATTCGTTTGCGATCTACAATGTAATGGGACAGCAGGTTAAGCAATTTGAAGTGGGCGATAGAATTGAACAGACCCTGGAGTTGGAATGGGATGGCACAAACGATGCCGGTGAACCCGTTGCAAGCGGGATGTATTTCTTTGTGATGACATCGCCTTCGGGTAGATGGGTCGTGAAGGTCGTGAAAGTGTGATAAAGTCCGAAGTCCGGAGTCCGAAGAGATTTCCTTTTAGTCTCCGGACTCCGGACTATTGTCTCCGGACTCTATTTCGACAACGTAAACTGTCGAACGAGGCTATTGCCAGGTGTCGTCAAGCGGTAGAGGTAGGTCCCGCTAGGGAGGTGGCTGGCTTCAAAGAGGACTTCGTGGCTGCCGGCGTTTTGGATGCCGTCGACCAATGTGTCCACTTGACGGCCAAGCAAATCGTACACGACGAGCCGTGCATGCGTTGATTCGGCCAAGGAATATCGAATCGTGGTTGTGGGATTAAAAGGATTTGGATAGGCAGTATGAAGGCTTACTTCCTTTGGTTGTTCGTATCCCTGTTGTTCGTCTTGTTGCTGGGTGTAAGAAGGTGCTTCATCCTGGCGAAACAGGTTAGAGCGGTTATCCTCTTCCCGGCTGTCAGTCACATTGAACCGTACTGAGTACGGGTTTCCTTTGGTGCCTTTAGCGTGTTGTTGCCTGAAGGCCATTGCAGTAATCCTGTACTCACCAACACCAATGGTGCCGTTGTGATATTCACCGTCAGTGTCCCCAAATAGCGCATAAGGAAGTACGTTTTCGATGTGTGTGTATTCCTGATGACGCTTTCTCTTGGGTGTTAGGGACCATGCAAGGCTGTTCGAAGGGCCGGCGACTTCTGCGCGGACGTTCAGGTTTTCAGGCAAATCGGCAAGGTCCAAACGAGAGCGATCTTCCAGCACCATGATATCTTCGTTTGTATCTGCATTTACCAGCACAAACGAGGTGACGGTCATGCTTTCTCCTTCTCGCACGACGTTGATTGTGATTGAGCTGGAGATCCCAGCTTCGCCGCGGGCCTTGTTTTTGGGATAGGGTGTGGCGGTGACAGTGTGTGTGCCTTCTCTAAGACGTCCATCATTAAAATCACCGTTGACGTCTCCAAATAGAGAGAAAGGTGCCAGGTTTTCAACGTGATATCGATCTCTGTCTATGAAATCGAATTTAACGCTGCCCACATCTCCCATCGTATTTACTCTGATGTTCATATAGAGAGGGAGTTGGTTTAGGTTTATGACCGCATTATCTGGAATGGGGTCATAGCTACGGATGGGTTCATCCGTTCGGGCGTCGATAAGGGTAAAACTGTATACGGTAGGATCGGTTAGTTCTTGTTGTTGGGCAGTGCTTTTAGGGATAAAGAGTCCAAAGAGCAGGCAGGTCAGAACAAAAACTCGCAGTGTGCCTCGGAGAGCATACATGGGGGTTTGCATAGGCTTAGGTAGGTAGGTAAGATGAAGAGAACGAGGTGTGGTGGGTCTCTTCCCGCATTTCTGGTGGGAAATACGTTTAGGAATAATGTACACGCATATGAAGCGGATGATAGGGTAGTTTTGGCGCAAGCACGCACTGCCTTAGCGCCAGGGTGTGCGTTTAGGTTTTGGACTAAGGCGCTTGTGGTTTACGTGCCTTGGGTAACCTGATCTTTGAAAAAAGGGCGTAAAAACGAAGGCCTGAGGTGATTACTGCAGCGATGGCTAATTGGATGATCGGATCAAATTCGAAGAAGGAAGCAATGAGAAACGCAATGCCTCCAGCCAGAGCCGCACTTGCATAAAAGTCTTTCTGAATGACTGCCGGAATCTCGCGCACCAGGATATCTCGTACCACGCCGCCGCCTGTAGCGGTCAGGCCAGCCATCATTATGATACCGATGGGTCCAAGTCCAAAAGAAGAGGCTTTCACAGCACCTACTCCTGCAAATACACCCAGGCCGATAGCATCAGCAATCATCATTTCCCGCCATCGTGGTTCCACATGAGAAGCACCAAGAAAAACAACCAGCCCTCCGAGAATACAAACGACTAAGTATAATTCTTCTTGGAAAACCGCAGGCGGAGTTGAGCCCAGGAGCACATCGCGAATAATACCGCCACCGACACCAGTAAGAATAGCCAGCACCACGATACCCAGCAGGTCCAGTTCGTATTTAACCGCTTTGAGCCCGCCTGATACCGCAAAAACAAACGTACCAGCCAGGTCAAGGGCATAAAGAACGGTTTCAGACATGGAAGGAGTTATTTTCTCCTGATTTTACTACCGTCGAAGAGAAGCCACGTGTTCGGGTCGAATTCGATGTTAGTGACGGCGGATTCAACTTCGAAATTGAATGATTCCTTTTCGCTGTTGATCTCAAGCATCTTTGTGACCGTTTCCCCTGATTCCATTTTTAAGTCAATCTCCATCGGGAAAACAAAGGATGGTCCCGATTGCTCTTGCGAGAGGGTAATGTTCACCGTATTTACCCCAGGGTTGTAGGACCAGGTCCCTTCCAGAACAGGCTGGCCGGCCTGGTAAAGCCATTGTTGAAAAAATACCTCCAGATCTTGCCCGGAAGCTTCTTCCATTTTCTCCTGAAACTGTGCTGAGGAGGCGTTTTGGTCACGATACGTTTCATAATATGCCCGGATGCCATTCCAAAAAGCCTCATCTCCGATCTGATAACGTAGCATATGTAGAATCCAGCCCCCTTTTTGGTAGCTGTTGGCGTTGAGATGTTGATTAGGATCTGAAATCAGAGGATTGACGAGCGGAGCGTCCGGGACACGCTCATAAAACCGGAGGACCGATGAGCGTGCTCGGTTCATGCCGTCTTGCATGCGTTCTCTCCCGTAGGTCGCTTCCATATATAGCTGTGTGAAGTAGGTTGCAAATCCCTCACTTAGCCAGATGTGCTGCCAATCAATTTCACTTACAGAATTGCCGAACCACTGGTGAGCCACTTCGTGAGCAATCAATCCTTCATTTTGACGTGTCCCCGAAATAGAGTTCTCGCTGTAAAAGATATTGCTTGCATTCTCCATGCCTCCGTACCTGGTTTTGGATTGTACGTTGGCGAGTTTTTCGTAGGGGTACGGGCCGATGTTGGTTTCAAAGAATTCCATGACGCGATTGGTGACGCCAAAATCATGAAAGCCAGCGTCCCTGTCTTGCGGGTATACCCAGTTCTGAATCGGTATATCTTTGTATTCTCCGGCATATTCAACTGCAAAACGAGCTGCTCCAATCACAACTACTTTGGTAGGAATTGGGACGTCCGTACGCCAGTGGGTTTTTCGCGTCCCATCCAACATGTCTGTTTCTTCGATGAGCGACCCGCTTGAGACTACCTGGTAGTGAGCAGGAGCCGTAACCATGAATTCTACAGTGGCTTTATCAGAAGGGTGATCGACCGTGGGTAACCAGTTTCGCGCACGATTGGGCCAGTTATCCCCAAAAAAAGTGCGGTCACCGTGTTTGTTGGTGGCGATGATCAGGCCGTCTGCAGGGATGCCTTCATAAGAAATCGTGTAGGTCCTGGTATTGCCTGTGCTGCCTGCTGTAGCAGGGGAAATTTGAATTTTATCGTCGTCGTGGCTGTAATCAGCCGTTTGCCCGTTTTCTTTAACCGAGCGGACAACCATTCCGATCTTTTTCCCGCCTTCCCTGCCGATTAAGTCCAAAGAAAAGGACGTGACATTGGGCTCCGTGAACTTGATTTGTACGTCTGCTGTCCCAGAAATCGTGTTGTCTTGATCCGACAAAGTGAGTTGAAAAGCATAGTGTTGTACGTCGATAGAAGGCTCTTGAGCGAGTCCGTCAAAGGCGAAGAGAAGACAAAAAAGAAAGGGGAGGACGTATTTCATAGTTTAGAAACGGTGGGTGTAATTAACTTTTAGGGATGCGCCTGTTTCAAAGGCTCTAAGCATGAAGCGTTCCGGATCAACACCTGCAAATTGATTTTCCCAGTTTCGGGAGAAGATAAAGAAAATGTCATTGCCGGGTCTCAGCGTCCACCGGAATCGGGAAAACAGAGTGAGGAGCTCAGTAACATCGTCATATTGGATAATGGCGGTCGAAGAGATCCAGGGGCTCAATTGCCATGCACCGGTGAATCGATATAAGTTTGTTGTGAAACTACCTTGATCGAGATCCACCTGATTCTGTTCCCAATTTGAGCTCAAGCTTATTCCTGAAGCCGGTCGAACGGTTAATCCTAAGTCGTATGATGTTCTGGTGCCCGTCCAAAAATCACCGTAACTGACAATTCCAAACACCGATACCTTGCGCCGGCTTGCGGTACTAAAAAAACCAGTCCATTCTGTATATGTGTATTCGTCTGCCTCAATGATTAGGTCTTCATAGATATTGAAGTTTCGCTCCAGGATTTCATTTGCATGCTCGACAGAGAAGAACACATCGTCTCCTGATTCAAACTCAATCCCTAGGAATCTAAAATCGATGCCTTGAGTCAGGACCCGGTTGTTCAGGTCCCAAATGTTCTCGTAAGCCAATTGAAAGTTGAGATCCCGGATTAGTTTGTTTTTGTTTAATCGTGGCACAAAGAGAACCTGGGGCTCGATGCGCTTGAAGGCATTTCTACTGTTAAAGCCCACGGCAGGGTCGTAAAAGGCGCCAAACTCTCTATAGGAAGTTTGAAAAATGATGGGCTCATTGTCGTATCTGAAGCGGATGCCACGGACTGTCCGATCAATGTTGGACGAGACTTCATCGAATGTATTCTCGTTGTGCCAAACCCAGAAGGCCTGGAAGTTAAAATTCCGGTCGCCAAACAATTTGCTGGTCGTGTATTCGAGGTCGCCACCAACAGTGTAGCGGTCTGGCGCGAAGGCTTCACCTTCAAAGTCATTTGATGCTCTACGGGTAAATAGAAAGCCCACAGAAGATTGCTCGCCAAAGTTGCGTTTGACACGACCGACGGTAAAGTGCTCTGATGGCAGGGCATCAGTTTTTGCAGTTCGTACATGAAGGAGTCCGATGTCAAAGGGGCCCTCCTGGCCAGCAAGCCGGGTACCGTACGTGATGGGTATTTGCTGGCCTGATTCCAACCCAATGCGTCTACTGAAGTACGGATTTGCTCCGTTTCGGGGCGCAAAGTTAAATACGCGGGATCCTTCGAGGAAAAAGTCCCTTCTTTCGGGGAAAAATAGCGGGAAGCGTGTAAGGTTCACCCGGCGCTGATCTACCTCGACTTCCGCAAAGTCCGTATTAACAGATACTGCTCCGCGAAGGCTGGGAGTAATACTGTAGGTGACGTCGAAGCCCCCGTCGATATCTTGTGAACGGTCAAATCCACCGCCATCTTGCCGGATGGCCGTGGCTGTGGTGATGCCATAGGGTTTTACTTCGAGGCCAATTCCCTGGGACATATCCCTGAGTCCTGAGACCGTTCCTGCAAAGATGGGCTCAAACAAGGACTGATTGCGCAAATGACCGCTCCACAACGTCTCCTCTTCTTTTCGCCGAACGGTCCGTTGGAAGTTGATGCCCCATGTATCGTTGGAAGGATCGAAGTTTATGGTTCGAAAGGGAATGCGAATTTCGGCGGACCACCCATATGATCCTCTGGATACACGCGCCTCCCAAATGCCGTCCCAGGATTTGTTGACTCCAGATACGGTCCCGAGGAGTCCGTCGCCCATGAGGCCCGCAGGGTTGATTTCAAAGAAATAACCCGTGCGGCCGTCTCTAAAAGTGTCCAGGATCCACATGAATCGGTCATCTGATAACAAAGACGCATCCCGTTGTTTTTGAAAACCAAGAATATTGTCAGGTTGGCTGTCAAAAAGAGTCACCCCCAGGTAAAAAACCTGGCTGTCGTAAGCAACGCGAACTTCTGTTCGTTCTGTGGAAGCAGCTCCTTCAACCGGTTCTTGTTGTAGAAAGCCAGTTGCTGGTTCGATGAGCTGCCAGAACGCTTCGTTTAGTTCACCATCGAGTTCTACGCGTTGGCCTGATTCCAGGCGCAATGCTTGAATGGACCGTTGTTGTGCTTGTAGTGGAAGGCAGAACGCAAATAACAGGGCAAATTGTACAACTAAGAGGCAGGTTTTCATGTACAGAATGGAGGAAAGGGCAAACTTTATGGTGTTTTCTCATTTAGAGAGAAGATAAAGAGTTTGGTGTTTGGTGTTTATAGTTTGTGGTGATTTATTTTTGCGGTTTCAGGCGTAGGATTAAACAGTTGGTTGAAGCATGGCATACAGAGACGAAGTAAGTGTGGTAGGGATTGATGTCGGTGGGACGTTTACTGATTTTGTTTGGCGGATTGGCGATCGCTTGCAGGTTTTAAAGCTTCCGACCACCCCCAAGGATCAGAGTGAGGCAATCGGGAATGGATTGGTGCAGCTGAATGTAGGCACGAAGGCAGAAGTCATGCATGGTACTACCGTTGCGACCAACGCACTGCTGGAGCGGCGAGGTGCCCGGGCGGCTCTTGTAACTACAAAAGGATTCGCAGATGTGCTGGCCATTGGCCGGCAAAACAGACCTTCCTTGTATGTACTGAGTCAACAGCGGAAACCTGAGTTGATACCGGCTTCCTGGCGGTTTGAGCTCGATGAGCGCCTTGATGCAAAAGGAGGAGTAATCAAATCTCTGAACAAGGCGGATATTAATCGTTTAGCAGAAAAACTGGAGGCCGAACAGATTGAGAGCATTGCGGTCGTTTTTCTCTTCTCCTTTCTGAATCCAGAACATGAACGTGAGGTAGCTGATCATTTGGCAACGGTGTTGCCTCATCTCGATGTATCGGTGAGTAGTGAGCTCCTTCCCGAGTATCGCGAATATGAGCGCACAACAACGGTGACTATTAATGCCTACGTTCAACCCCTCGTTGCAGCGTATCTAAACAGGTTGAAGGAGGCTCTTCAAGAGCGAAGCATCTTCGTGATGCAATCCAATGGCGGTGTTTTGTCATTGGAAAGTGCAGCAAGGCAGGCAGGAAGGTTGGTTCTAAGTGGACCGGCAGGAGGGGTTGTTGGTGCGTTTGAGGTAGCTAAAAGGGGGTTGGATACATCGGCGCCTGAGATTATTACATTTGATATGGGGGGGACGAGCACCGATGTGGCGTTGTGCCCCGGTGTGCTGCCCCGAACCTCTGAGGGCTTAATCACGGACCTTCCAATACGCTTCCCTTCAATGGACATACATACTGTTGGCGCTGGAGGAGGCAGCATCGCGCGGGTTGATAGTGGAGGCGTCCTTAGAGTGGGACCTGAAAGTGCAGGTGCGGACCCTGGTCCTATTTGTTACGGCCGGGGAGGTGTTGAGCCTACAGTAACCGATGCCAATCTTGTACTGGGGCGTATCCCGAAAGATGGTTTTCAAGGAGGCGGAATGCCGTTGGATGTAGATGCTGCGATGGACGCACTGGCTTCGTTGGGGCGCTCGTTGGGCCTGAGTCCCTTTGAGGCGGCGTTAGGGGTTATTCGTGTTGCTAATGCGGTTATGGAGAGAGCATTGAGGCGGATCTCTGTTGAGCAAGGGTTTGATCCTCGATCGTATACACTGGTACCCTTTGGAGGCGCCGGTGGATTACATGCCTGTGAGTTAGCCGAAGCACTGGGCATCGAACACATTCTAATACCTCGTTATCCGGGAGTTTTAAGTGCCTGGGGGCTAACAATAGCGGATAGTACATTTGATGCTTCGGCAACCGTATTAATGGACACTCAAAAGGTTTTGGCTCGCCCCGAACTACTGGAGCCTATGTATCTGGACCTCGTGCAGAAAGTGAACCAGGGATTGTTGGATCAGGCAACCAGGCCTTCTTTTCAGGCCTGGTTTGATATCCGCTATAAAGGACAGAGTTATGAACTGGAAATACCTGTTGATCTGCCATTCACAGCTTCTAGCATAAGTCAGTCTCTTGATCGATTTTCGGCCATGCATGAACGTCGATTTGGATATACTCTAACCGGCAGTCTTATTGAAATTGTAGCTATGCGGTTGCAAGGCAAACATACAGGAGTCCCTTTGGGGCATGAGGAGATGCCGAGGGAGGTAAGCAATGCTTCGATGAAGCAGAATGAAAGGCGTCAGGTTTGGGTTGATGCTGCCGGAGCGCAATTGGTTCAGTACTGGAATCGGGCAGACATAGAGCCTGGGCAGGACTTTAAGGGGCCTGCGCTTGTGGGGCAATACGATGCTACCCTATTGGTTTTTCCTTCTTGGCGCGTGTCTTCTGATATACATCGAAATATACTCCTGAGACGCATGTGACATGCTCCTTTGACGCATAGGGACTAAATCCCAGCTATTATCCACAAATTTTGTGGATTCGTACCGAATACATTTTATACATATGTTAACCGTTTTGTAATGGGCTAAAGTATTGTTTTTATGTACCTTGGGAAGAAGCCACCGTTTTAGGTTAAGATTTTGCAAAAACGAATTCCACAAGTTATCCACAATTATTACTACTGCGTGTAGGGGTATTTCCGGGCACCCGAAATGTGTCTCATTTCTTGGAACAAAATGAAAAACATGGATCCTGTTCTATTAGAGGTATATCGACACCGGTTTATAGGGATTTCCGAGGAAATGGGAGTCACCTTACAGCGGACCAGTTTCTCGCCAAACATAAAAGAGCGCCTGGATTTTTCATGTGCCCTGTTTGATGGCGCAGGAAAGTTGATTGCCCAGGCTGCACATATACCGGTGCATTTGGGGGCAATGCCTGCCAGTGTAAAAGCTGCCAGAGACGTCTATGAATCATGGCATCCTGGAGATGTGGTGATCTTAAATGATCCCTATGCAGGTGGGACTCATCTGCCTGACATTACGATGGTAACTCCGGTTTTTGGTTCGGATGAAAATGTACCTTTGTATTTCATCGCCACCCGTGCACACCATGCGGATGTAGGTGGAATGACGCCCGGGTCGCTTCCTTTGTCCACTGAATTGTACCAGGAAGGTATCATTATACCGCCTGTAAAAGTTTATGAAAAAGGAGTCTTGAATGAGGCCGTGCAGTCACTGATTCTTAGGAATGTCCGCACCCCCAGGGAGCGTGAAGGTGACTTCGCCGCTCAACGAGCAGCGCATACAGTTGGGCGAAAGCGGCTTATAGCGCTCATGAGCCAATTTGGAGAGGAAGAGGTGGCACTTTATGCGAATCACCTTCAATCCTATAGTGAGCGGATTGTACGGGCGGCCATTGCCTCTTGGCCTGATGGCGTCTATACCAGTGAGGATGTGCTGGAAGTAGAGGAAAACGTACACATCAAGCTGAAACTCACTATCCAGGGAGATACGATTTCGTTTGATTTCGGTGGTACTTCTGGGGCGATGCAGAATTCCTTGAATGCGGTCTTGAGCATAACGCAATCAGCCTGTTATTATACCGTTTCTTGTCTTGTTGGTGAGGATGTGCCAATGAATGAAGGCTGCTTTTCCCAGGTACACATTGATGCACCTGAGGGGAGTCTGCTAAATGCCCTCCCCCCTAGTGCAGTAGCTGGAGGAAATGTAGAGACCTCCCAGCGCATCGTAGATGTCGCATTCAAGGCGTTTGCTAAGGCACTACCAGAAAGAGTGTTGGCCGATTCACAGGGTACCATGAATAACCTTACTATAGGCGGTGTAAATGCAGAAGGTCGTCCTTATGCCTATTATGAAACGATTGGCGGCGGAATGGGGGCTTCTGGGCATTCAGATGGGTTGAGTGGGGTTCATGTGCACATGTCAAATACGCTAAATACTCCTGTTGAGGCCTTAGAGAGGGTCTACCCGTTTAGAATCAAGGAGTACAGCTTGAGGAAAGGGTCTGGCGGACTGGGAAAACACAATGGTGGTGACGGCTTAATCCGCGAATATGAACTGCTTAGGCCGGCTACGGTGACTATGCTAAGCGAACGAAGAAGCCATGCTCCTGCCGGGCTCTTTGGGGGCAAGGAAGGGGCAAGGGGAAAAAATTTGCTTATCGGGGCCGATGGTGAGGAGACTGAACTACCTTCCAAATTCTCAAGAGTCTTTCAAGCAGGTGAGCGCCTGCGCATCATTACACCGGGCGGCGGAGGGTATGGTTGAGATAAGACCAGGAGTGATCTTTATCTTCTAGGAATATAGGTGCATCCTTCGGGAACGCTCAGATCAAGATTTGTTTTACCATACGATGCAAGGGTTTCTGAAAGCTCATTGGCCAGGCTGCACTCTCTGTAGAGAAACGTGCCTATTATATTTGTCAGGTTTTGGTATCTATCGATAATTGATCTCGGTCCCTCTTGGAGCAACATACCATAAATTGTTTGTGAGATGAGGCGGGCCTGGTATTCGTAACGGTCCTGATGCTCGTAGATTTCGGACAGTTTGAGCACATCGGAATAGGATAGATGCTCAACGATTCCAGTTGTCACTGTGGTTTGCCATGCACTGGATACTGTAGATGCAGGCGCCACATATCCTCTTGAAAAGAGAGCAAATCCAGGTTTTTGGGAAGGGTCCTGGCCGTATTGGCGTATAAATGTATTCAGTGTGTCAAATAAGCCACCGTGGTAAGAAATACTCTCCGAAATCAATCGATGATTGTGAGCGACTTCATCTAGGATACTCGTAAGTGCAGACTCTGCTCTTTTCTCATTTTGCAGGTTCTCACGAAGCGTATTTGCACTAAGAGCTAATACTACGCCCAGCACCAAAAATAATGCTTCTAGTAAAATAGTAGGCCAGTGGATAGATTGTTTGGAAGACATGATAGTACACAAAGGCCGGTGATCACAGCTTAAGGTAACCACCGGCATTCTTATTTAAAACTGTTCTTCCTGAAAACGCGATCAGGCAGAAACCGTAGACTCATTCAAGAAATTACGCAGCACGTAATGGAGGATCCCTCCGTTTCTATAGTAGTCCACTTCAACAGGCGTATCCAATCTACAGACTGTATTGAAGGTGACTGTCGAGCCATCGCTCTTGGTCGCCGTTACTTCAATGGTCTGACGAGGATCCACATTGTCATCCACTGGAATAGAGAAGGTCTCAGAGCCATCCAGGCCAAGAGATAGGTAGGAATCTCCATCAGCGAATTGCAAAGGTAGTACACCCATCCCGATCAGGTTAGATCGGTGAATGCGTTCGAAGCTGACTGCGATGACAGCTTTTACGCCGAGTAGGATCGTGCCTTTAGCTGCCCAGTCGCGGCTAGATCCCATTCCGTAGTCTTTTCCTGCCAATACAACAAGCGGGGTACCTGCTTCCTGGTACTTCATGCACGCATCGTAAATCGGCAGGACTTCATCCGTTGGGAAGTACCGCGTAATGCCTCCTTCCGTACCTGGAACGAGTTTGTTTTTGATTCGGATATTCGCAAACGTACCGCGCATCATGACTTCGTGGTTACCACGGCGGGATCCAAACGAATTGAAGTCGAGGAAGCCAACGCCTTTGTCGATCAAGTATTTTCCTCCAGGCCCATCTGCAGGGATTGCGCCGGCAGGTGAAATATGGTCCGTTGTGGTTGAGTCGCCAAGGATGGCCATAACTCGTGCGCCATTAATAGAACCAATCTGCGGTGTTTCTGGTGTGAGGTCCACGAAAAATGGAGGCTCCTGGATGTACGTTGAAGCCTCGCTCCATGAGTAGATAGATCCCTCAGGAATCTCAATCTTGTTCCATACTTCGTTTGAAGTCTCGATGCCGTCGTATTCTTGCTTGAACATTTCTGGCGTCAAGAACTTACTCACCGATTCCTGGATTTCGGCGCTTGTTGGCCAGATATCTCTCAGGTATACATCGTTTCCGCTTTCGTCTTGGCCCAATGGATCTTTGCTAAGGTCAAGATCAACAGTACCGGCAAGTGCAAAAGCAACAACAAGAGGAGGCGAAGCCAGGAAGTTCGCTTGAACGAGTGCGTGGATACGTCCTTCAAAGTTTCTGTTACCAGAAAGTACACCCGATACAATCAGCTCGCCTTCCTTAATGGCATTTGCTGTTGGTTCAGGAAGTGGTCCTGAGTTACCGATACACGTCGTGCATCCGTATCCAACCAGGTTAAATCCGAGCTGATCGAGATAAGGAAGCAAGCCGGCTGCATGAAGGTATTCGGTTACTACTTTAGATCCTGGGGCGAGGCTGGTTTTAACATAGGGCTTAACTTTCAAGCCTCGTTCAACCGCCTTTTTAGCCACGAGCCCAGCACCGATCATTACAGACGGGTTACTGGTGTTGGTACAACTGGTAATGGCCGCGATGGCGACGTCGCCATGCGTCATGTCTAGCTCATTGCCTTTGTCATCTTTGTAGCTTCCTGAGTTATTCAGGGCATCAGATTTGACACCAAAGCCTTGAGGACCAGGAGGCGTTGTTAATGAGGTAGCAAACGACTCTTTCAGGTCGGGCAATGTGATGCGGTCTTGAGGTCGCTTTGGTCCGGAGAGGCTCGGTACTATGGTGCTCATGTCCAGCTCAAGAACATCAATGTATTCTGGGTCTGGTGTGTCATCCGTTCTGAAGAGGCCCTGTTCTTTCGTATATCGTTCTACCATTTGGACGACTTCATCCGGACGGCCCGTACGGCGCATGAAGTCCAGCGTTTCTGAATCAATAGGGAAGAAGCCCATGGTTGCCCCGTATTCTGGAGCCATGTTCGCAATGGTTGCGCGATCCGGTACAGTGAGTTTGCTGAGGCCCCGGCCGAAGAACTCCACAAACTTCCCAACAACACCATAAGAACGCAGCATTTCGGTAACTGTTAATACAAGGTCCGTGGCTGTGGCTCCTTCTGGCATTTCGCCTGTTAATCTGAAGCCTACCACATCAGGCATCAACATATAAATTGGCTGGCCGAGCATAACAGCTTCTGCCTCAATACCACCAACCCCCCATCCTACAACGCCTAGTCCGTTGATCATTGTGGTATGACTGTCCGTACCAACAAGCGTATCTGGATAAGCAACAACGAGGCCATCATCGGTCGGTTTGGTCCATACGCCTTTTGCTACGTATTCCAGGTTTACCTGGTGACAAATACCGCTTGCAGGAGGTACTACAGAGAAGTTGTCAAACGCTTGTTGCCCCCAGCGCAAAAACTCGTACCGTTCCCTGTTTCTCTTGAATTCTTTTTCAGCATTGATCCGAAGGGCATCCTGCATACCAAAGGCATCAACCTGAACAGAGTGATCGATTATCAGGTGAACAGGAACGCCAGGATTGATCTCATTGGGATCACCACCGAGGCGTGCCATCGCAGAGCGCATAGCAGCGAGGTCCACAACAGCAGGTACACCCGTAAAGTCCTGCAGCAGAACCCGAGCAGGTTTAAACGGGATTTCTTCCTTGGCAGGTGCTTTCGGATTGTAGTTCGCTAGCCGTTCAACATCTTCCTTGGTGACAAGAAAACCATCACACTCACGAAGAACCGATTCGAGCATGACTTTGATGGAGAATGGTAGCTTATTGATGCCTGTGAAGCCGGCTTTCACCAGTTGGTCCAGGCGATATATGTAGGCCGAGCCTGATCCGGTGTCGAAAGTAGCTTTGGCACCGAAATAGTCGCGTTGTTCTGGGCTTGCTGTCATAGAAAAGGGATGATTGTGTTACCTCATATTACGGGCTACTAATACAGGAAAATGCGCTTTTTTGTTCAATGTTAGCGATTAGTTCATAGAGCAGCTGAGAGTGCAATGTGCAAAGTGCAATGTGCAAAGTGCGGGGTTTGCTTGATTGCCTATCGGGGAGGGCTTAAACTTGATGTAGGAATCTACTTGTCCCACTACGAAAAAGCATTGATTCGATGTCAGTTACTCCCTTACCCACCCTGCACCCTGCACTCTGCACCCTGCACAAAAAACTTTGCACATTGCACATTGCACTTTGCACTCAGTGTCTTGTGCTAATGCTTCTGCTTCTTACCGGTTGCAGCCAACCTCAGCCCGAGTCGCCAAACATCGTCCTCATCTACATTGACGATCTTGGGTGGCGGGATATGGGGTTTATGGGGAGTACGTATTATGAGACGCCGCATATTGATGGGTTGGCCGCTTCGGGGATGACGTTTACGGATGCGTATGCCAACGCTCCTAATTGCGCGCCTTCGCGAGCGGCACTGCTATCCGGGCAATATGCTCCGCGGCATGGGGTCTATACAGTGGCCTCTTCTGAACGAGGAGAATCGCGATTCCGTAAACTGATTCCGACCGTCAATACGACTTCGCTCGATACCAGTACGGTCTTGATTTCAGAAGTATTGCAACAGGCAGGATACAATACCGCTCATTTTGGGAAATGGCACCTGGGCAATAATGAACACGCTCCAGAGAACCAGGGATTTAATGTGGCTGATGAAGCGAGCTGGAAAACCAGGCGAAGTCATTTTATGCCAGATACTGGCGAGTATATGGCTGATTATCTGACAGATAGAGCCATTGATTTCCTGGAGGAGCAGGATGAGCAGCCGTTCTTTTTATATCTCTCCCATTACGGAGTACATACACCGATTGAATCGAAGCCCGAAAAAATCGAGAAGTTTAGTCAAAAGGATGGAGATGACTATCATTTTGATCCTACTTACGCGGGCATGATTGAAAGCATCGATGAAAGTGTGGGTCGTGTGTTGGCTGCCCTCGAAGAAGAAGGATTTGCTGAGAACACGATCATTCTCTTTTTTGCTGACAATGGTGGATATGGACCAATTACCAAAATGCATCCATTGCGTGGGGCGAAGGGGATGTTGTACGAAGGCGGGATTCGGGAGCCGCTCGTAGTTCGTTGGCCCGGAAAGGTCCAGGCCGGCAGTAGCTCGGATACGCCTGTAATAGGGGTCGATCTGTATCCGACGTTTCTTGATGTGGCTGGGATTATACCCTCTGCTTCATATACGCTCGACGGACAGAGTTTAAAGCCGATTCTGACCGGCGAAAGTTCTCTTGACCGCGAAGCCATCTACTGGCACTTCCCTGCTTATCTTGAGGCATATCGGGATTCTGAAGTGCCGTGGCGAACGACGCCTGTTGCAGCAATACGATCAGGTGATTATAAACTGATCGAGTTCTTCGGTGAGGACCAACTCGAACTGTATAATCTTAAAGAAGATATTGGAGAGCGTAACAACCTGGCTGAAGACTTGCCTGAGAAAGTGGATGAACTCTACGCGATAATGCAAGCCTGGAGGGAGCAGGTAAGCGCCCCGGTACCAACGGTGCTTAATCCCGAGTTTGATGCGGATGCTTTTGAGGTAGCGAATGCGTTGCACAATCCTTATCGATAGGCCAAGTCTACCTCATAAATAAATAGCCGGCTTCGATTATCCTCGGGCATGGCAAACAGGCGGAGGACCGATCCTTGTAATTCAAGAACAACGGGGTTCTGGGTCATGGGTAGTCCGCTCTCCGTCCAGAATGGAAAGGGCACCTGGTAAATCGGCCGTTGAAGAAAGAGGTCGATCAACTCGATGCCCCCGAGTGCAAAACGGGTTTGTGAAGCAGGTTGATGGTATCCAGTTAAGCCTGTACAGATAGCCGTGTGATTGCCTGTGTATTGGCAATCCTGGTAATCGATATAATGAGAAGGATTTAATGCTCCTACCAGGGGGTGCTCCTGGTTCAGTGGCTGGTAATCTGATGGCCAGGAATAATAACGTCTGGAACCCCAGCTAACAGCATGCAACGTCTGATTGGTTGTATCAGCGATGATGCCGCCTATATGATCTAGGACTTGGAATCGCTCAACAGGATCAAGAGAGTCTGGATGGACGCTGTAAATGATGGACCGCGAATTGGGTCGATACTCGGCTACAGGCACCCATAGATGCGTTCCATCAAAATCGATTCCTCCCGGGTGGTAAATATCACCTTCTCCGATCTCAATCTGCGCAAGTAGATTGCCCTGCCGGTCTGTTTTAAACACATGACCTACCCCTTTGCCGGGTGTTCTATCTAATCCATTTACAGGTTCTTCAAATCGCCTCGTTCGCTCTATGATTTCAACGGATGATATAAATAGGTAGTCGCCAATCAGGGCGAAGCCTTGTGGGTGATGGGTGTCAAAAGCAATATCGATTTCTGATACGAGCTGCCACTTCGTATCACGATCAACAAGTTGTAACGCATCGGCTAATGTTGTAGCTGATTTCTGACCGTATGAAGGCCAGGTGCAAAAGACGAGAAGGATGGGGATGAGTAGTTGGGATTTTTTGATTGGCATGCAATGACAAGTTTAAAGAGTGTTGTGTACAAAAATACTTAAATGAAGTGAGTACAGTATAAACTTGAGTTTCTTTGTTTAGTGAATACCATTAAATCCTGTCATTCCAGACTTGTCGAGGAATCTACCCTCTAGGCCTGTCTTCCCGGGCTCCGATCCGGGATCCATAACAAGGATTGAGTAAAAAAATGGCCGATTAAGCATATCTCTGCGTTGCATGGATCCCGTTTCAAGTACGGGAAGATCGGAAAATAGAGTCGTCAAGGTTCGTGACGATCTTACATCAGAAGTAATAGTGGACCGTCACACGTCCTATTGGTCATACATCAGAAGTGATATAGGACCGTCACACGTCCTATTGGTCATACATCAGAAGTGATATAGGACCGTCACACGTCCTATTGGTCATACATCAGAAGTAATAGTGGACCGTCACACGTCCTATTGGTCATACATCAGAAGTGATACAGGACCGTCACACGTCCTATTGGTCTTATAGCAGAAGTGATAATGGACCGTCACGACGCTAGTTAACCTTTAATAGTTTTTCTGTGCTTATGAAATCCTCTCCTTTGGCCTGGATGAAGTAAAGTCCGCTGGGCAACGAAATCTTATCAAAGAAAATTTCCTGAGAGCTGTTTGAGTAAGCTACTGCATCAAAAAGTGTGTGGATGTGTTGCCCTATCGCGTTGTATAGATCAACTCGGACGTATTGGGTTTTAGGGGCACTGAGGGTGAACGAGGTATGAGTGGAAAAGGGATTGGGATAGGGTGCAGAAAGTATGGGCGATTCTCTAGGTGCGATATCCTCAACAGCAGTATTTATGCTTGGATCAGAAAGATGCATAATGAGCATATCCGCCAGGCCACTTCCTAACCCGGTAGCTGAGATGGGAGCCATTGGGCCTGGTCCATCTGGGTCCGCCGTTCCTTGGAACACAGCAATAGCATACATAGAAGAACCGTCCCGGGTAACGAGCCATTGGCCTTGGGAGGAGGAATTCGTGAAGGGCTCATGGTCAACGATGTGCACCCAATCCAGTCTTCCAGATGGTTTGTATTTTCCAAAAAACGCATGTGTAGAAGCGGGGGCATCAGCAATGTCGACAGTCCCATCCCCGTCCAGATCCCCTGCACCATTCAAGAGTCCGGTAAGATAGACATTGGACTCTACGTCAGTATCTATCTGTAGTGATAAGGAGGTGAAGCTGGTCGAGTCTACGCTGGAGAATAGATGCGCCCACCTTGGAGAGCTGTCTTCATTCAAATGAAGGAGATGCCCTCTCGGTAATGAAGCATCGGCTTGGAAGCCACTTAAGAAGCCCGTGCTAATGTACACAGAGCCCTCAGGGCTAAAGTCGATTCCTGGAAGGAGAATAAGGGGTAACCCGAATAGGTTTTGATCGAGGAGGGAGCCGTCACTAGAAAGGGTGGCCCAATATGCGTTTCCACCTGTTGTGAAAAAGGTACTTCCTGCCAGTTCTGGGAATGCGTCTGTATGATCGATGTCAACGGTTCCTCGGACCAGTCCTCCAATCTGGAGATTTCCTTGCTCAGAAATGGCGAGCCGTTGAATGTCTATATAGCTATAGCTAGTCGAATCAGAGGGTTCGGTATTCCCTTTTCTGGTCCAGTTGATTTGTCCGTCTGGAGAATAGGAAGTCAGGTTAAACTGTGCGTAATACCCATACCAGGAACACTCCCGGGAATCTTGATGCGCTTCGCACAAGGAGTAGTCAGTCCCGCTGGCCAATAATTCATTGGTCCGTTCATTGTAAAGGAGCTCCGACGGATGATTCATATGAGACGTATGCGGCTGCACCCATTGAAGGGCACCGGCTGCATTGTATTTAGCAAGGAATGTCCCTGTATAGTTACTGGGAAAGTCAGCAGAGCCATCCTGGTCAATGTCATTCAGGTTACTGCCCCTTCCATTGAGGTATATGTTGCCGGCATTGTCGCTCGTAATGGCCAGGCCAAAGGCGATGCTGTCCGCCCCAACAGTTCGAACCCAGTTTAATGCGCCGTCCTTTGAATAACTGGCAACAAACAGGTCATATCTCCCTCGGAGTGAAAGGTCTTCGATTCTATCCGAATCCATGTCGACTGCTTCCTGAATGGAGCCGGTAAGAAGAAGATTGCCGTTTACATCAACCTCTGCATCTATAATGCCAAGTGATCCTGCTGATGTGGTGTCCAGGGCCGAGACATGGTGGACCCAGTCTATCTGGGGTTGTGCCTGTGCCTGGGATGAGAAGGCAAGGATGCTTACAGCTAAGAGGAGGAATCGAACCATGTATGTTACTTGATAAATGTAATCGGTTTCGAGGACGTGAAACCATCACCTGTGACGCGGTACAGATAGACGCCACTGGAGAGCTGGGAGCCGTCTATGATAAATGTATGGGAGGTGTTTGCGGGTAGGGAGCCTTCGTGAATCGTTTGAATGAGCCGGCCCGTCAAGTCGTACAATTCAATACGAACATCCTGAGTTTTTGCAATGGATAAGGTGAATGCAGTTTGCGGGTTAAACGGATTCGGGAACGCATTGCTCAAGACATAGCGTTGACTCAACTCAATTTCTACATTGCGTTCCTGGCTGTACTCAAAGGCACCATCGAAGTCAATCTGTTTCAGACGGAAATGGTGCTTGCCTGGGATGAGTTCGTCTACGGAGAAGGAATACGTTTGGATCTCATCTGTTGTACCTGCTCCCGGGACAAAGCCAATCGCTTGCCATAATTCTTCGGCGTATTGGTGTTGAATTTCGAAACCGGCATTGTTTTGCTCTGAGGCAGTTTCCCAGAGAAGAGTCACTGATTCGCCGTCTTGAAGGGTTTGGAAAGAAGTAAGCGTGACAGGAAGTACACCATCGAAGTTTTCAAGCCGCGCCGAGAAGAACCTGAAAGAAGGGGCGTCCACGTTTATCAGGGGAGGTTCATCTTCCAGTCCATCCAGGAATAATTGGTTGGTGTTAGAGAATCCCTGCATCTGGTACTGTTCACTTCCTTCATAAATATCCAAAAGCTCAATCTTAGGACCAGAAGCCCAGGTCCACAGAGGAGAACAGTCGTAATCCAAGCTAGAAAAAACAGTATATGTGCCTTCCTGATTTGGTACTTCAAAAACTCCATCATCGTCAAAGTCCATCACTCCTGTCCATGAACTTGCAGCAATCACTGAACTAGCTGTAGGCTGAATAATTGCGCCGCCAAGATGAGTTTTATAAGGGGATTGAGTAGCTTGATTTGGGACAAATTTAGAGCAGCCTAATTGGCCATCGGGTAGGTAACGTGCAAAAAAGGCATTGTTCCTATCTCGAAAATCCAGGGTTACGCCTGGAGCGACATGGGTAGAATCTGGGGTGATCAAGGCAAATTCACCCGTATATGAGCCCGATATCCAGATGCCTTCATTTTGGTCAAGCAGAATTCCAGTTAAACTATTGACAAATCCTGCACCGTATCGTAACCACTGAAGAGAACCCGATAAAGAGTACTTGCCTAGAAAAGGAGACGTAACAGCGGGGGCAGTAATCGGAGCACTGGGACCATTCCCGTCAAAGTCCACAGTTCCATTGAAATGTCCAACTAAGTATAAATTGTTGCTTGCATCAATGCGAAATTGCCTTGGGACTAAGACTCCAATAGAGTCTTGAATGTAAGGGTCGAATGAGTATTCACGTAAGCGTGTACCACTGACATCATATTCAGTAAAAGATATGTCGCCGTATTGACCGATGGAGGCAAAACCACGCTCGTCGACCTTATAACGGACTTCTTTACTAATAATATAGAGTGTGTTTGTAGAAGGGATATATTGCAAATCCATGATGAATTCGGAATTCTTGCCGAATGATTTAACCCATCCTAATGAGCCATCATGTGTGTACTTTGCGAGAAACAACCCGCTAGTATCTGGAAGCGTAGTGGTGACGTCAAAGATACTATCTTGATCGAAGTCCACTGCATCGTAAAAAACCCCTGCAACGTACAAATTCCCGTCCGGGTCTTGCGTAACATCGCTGGCTACGTCGGTGGGTAGATCAATGCCTAAGGCGGTAGGGAGTCCTGGGACGTTGCTTCCGGCAGTTCTAAACCAATTGAGTATACCTTCCGGAGATCGGCTTGTGATTAATATGTCCGTTCCTCCCTTTGAGAATAGATCCGCTATGCCGTCATGATCTACATCAAGGCTATCAGCAAGGCGGCTTACTCTGATTGTGTTGCCCTCTGCATCAATAAGGCCATCGTGGGGCCAATTAGGAATAAAGTGGCCTTTCTCAAAAACCGGTTGGGCAATTCCAGGCAGGGTGACCAGAAAAAATAGCAGGGTGAGAAATACAGACTTGATGCACACTTGAGGAGACATGGAATATGAAGCCGGGAGCAGCTGGGTTTGCAGGGGGGCTTCTATGTTAATAGTCGTTAAGTAATAATCGTTGGCGGATGTATTTCTCTTTAATTAAGGGATCGTTTTGTGTATATGTTTGTTTTATGTGCAAGGTGCAGGGATTAGTAGGTTATAGGAAGTTAGGAAATGGATATAGAACAACAGGTACCCAGGCGGCGAGGGAGGGGAGCGGCTTCGAATCCGGCGAATCAGTTCGATCGGTTACATTATAAGGAGGATCCGGCGGAGCTGGATGCGGATGAGTTGCGGCAAGTGCAGACGACTTTCATGGAGGATACATCTCGGACTGTGTTGGCCAAAAATAACAGTCCTGACATTCCTTTTACTTTTGGCTTAAACCCATACCGCGGGTGTGAGCATGGGTGCATCTATTGTTATGCCCGTCCTTCTCATGAATTCTTGGGCTTTTCGGCAGGATTGGATTTTGAGACCAAGATTGTCGTAAAGAAGAACATAGCTGCTCTGCTCAAACAAGAACTGCTCAAAAAATCGTGGAAGCCCCAGACCATTGCGCTATCTGGTAATACGGACCCTTATCAGCCGGCTGAAAGGGATTTTAAGCTGACCCGAGCTTGTCTTGAAGTGCTGGCCTGGCATCGTAATCCGGTGGGTATCGTCACTAAGAATTACCTTGTGACGAGGGATCTTGATATCCTGGAGGAGCTAGCGGCGTATAACCTGGTGAATGTGTCGATTTCTATCACGAGTCTAAAACCTGAAATAACCGGAGTGATGGAGCCGAGAACCTCTCGTCCAGAGCGGAGGCTGCAGGCCATCGAGCAATTAGCAAAAAGGGGCATTCCTGTTGGAGTGATGGTTGCTCCCGTTGTGCCTGGGCTTACCGATGAGGAAATGGCCGATATTATAAAAGCCGCTGCAGATCATGGGGCATTGTGGGCACATTACGTGATGCTTCGTCTGCCTGGGGCTGTTAAGGATTTATTTGTAGAGTGGTTGGAAAATGAGTTTCCTGATCGAAAACAACGCGTTATTAATCGATTGACAGATTTACGGGGAGATGCGCTAACAGACAAGCGCTTTGGTGTTCGCATGCGAGGAGAAGGCAAGTGGGCTGATATCGTAAGTCAGCTACATAAAAATACAGTAAAGCGCCTTGGATTAAATCAGCCTCGCCCTCCGCTTGCAACCCATCATTTCCGCAAAAATGGGCAGCAAGATCTGTTTACCGCCCTGTATTAGATAGTGGTAAATTACTGAGTACCTGGAACTACCTTTCGGATGAATGCATACACCCCGATCTTGTGTCCTTTGCCCATATGACGTGTAACACTACTACACCCAAAGCGACATAAGCAGGAATACCTGTGTGATTCATACAACCAATTACCCGCTATGAAGTCTCTCTATTTACTGTTCTCTTTAGTACTTGCCGGTTTGTTTTTAAGTGGATGCGACAGCAATGACGATGGGGACGATTTTGAACTTCCATTGCCGCAGGAATTTAATGAAGCCGATTATACGGTATTGGATTCTGGTCTTAGGTATATCGACTTTGTTGAAGGAGATACTACAATGGCTCCAGCAGAGGCAGGCACATCAATCCTTGTTCATTATAGCGGATGGTTGGAGAATGGATTTATGTTCGACAGCTCTGTCTTCTTTAGAGGAACGCCTTTCAATTTTTTACTGGGTACCGGGCAAGTCATTCAAGGATGGGATGAAGGGATTGTAGGCATGTATCCAGGAGGACAACGGCAACTCGTCATACCTCCTGCGCTCGCTTACGGCCAAATACCCCGGCAAAATATCCCCGCCAACTCTACGCTGATTTTTGAAGTGCAGTACATCGGAGTTAGGACAACCCAGTAATTCCTATCATAAATACCCATTCTTTATTAAGGATTATTCGAGGCAAGTCGATATCTCAGGCATACATCTTTGCCGAATTTACCCACACAATAAGTCAAAGGCTAAATATATAAGAGCCTAACGTAAGGCATTTTGTAATCCAAAACCGAGCAAAGATAGCCTGGCGTAAGGAGTATTTTGTAGCGCTCTATCCAGAAGGATAATCTTTCTTATTTCAGCCTTTGCAGGCCCTTTAGCTGCGAATATAATTACGGATCGGCTGTCAGCACATCTTCTTTTAAGCGCGAACGGACTATTTCAGCTTCTTAGAAGGGCGTTGAGGGCAGATTTTACGATATAAGTATGCCAAAATCGGATAATACGACAATCAGTCATATGGGAGGATCTAACGCGCAATCCCTCTCCCCCCTTGCCCAATTTAGTGCGTTATTTAAAGAGGCGAGCATACCCAAATTTCTGGCAATTACTCTTCAATTGGCTTTGCTCCTATGGATCGTAGATTTATACGGCATAGAGGAGCGCAGTGGATTAGGCAGGGAACTCATTTTCTTGATCTTTGGTGGGTTTGTTGTTCATGCATGGCTGCCTCTGCAATGGCGAATGCCCTTCTTTTTCGGCCTCACGGTAGCCGCCATGGTCATTGTATTCCAGCCCGTTAACGCGGCCTGGTTGGTAGGCATCTCGTTGGCACTTATTGGAATGTGTCATATTCCAATCGCCAAATGGGCCAGGCTAACCCTTATTATTGGTGCCTGTGCGTTGCTTACTGCGTTTAGGGCCGATTGGCTCACTACGTCGTGGTCAGGTGCGATTATTACGGTTCTGGGCTCCATGTTTATGTTCAGACTGGTGCTTTATCTCTATGACATGGGCAATGAGAAGAAAAAAGCGACGCTTTGGGAGAGGATCTGTTACTTTTTTATGCTGCCAAACGTCATTTTCCCTTTCTACCCGATCGTAGATTATATCACCTACCGCCGTACCTACTACAATAAGGACGCGTACAACATCTATCAAAAAGGCGTCTTGTGGATGCTTCGTGGAACCATCCACCTCCTCATATACCGGGTTGTTTACTATTACATGAGCCCTGCGGTAGAGGAAATTCAGGACCTTGGTGGCGTGGTTGTATTTATCGTATCCAGCTACTTGCTCTATATTCGGATTTCGGGTCTATTTCATTTCATCATTGGCCTCATGTGCCTGTTCGGGTTCAACCTTCCCGAGACGCACAGACTCTACTATTTTGCAGACGGGTTCAACGACTACTGGCGGCGGATTAATATCTATTGGAAGGACTTCATGATGAAGATCTTCTTCTATCCTTTGTTTATGAAAACGCGTAGCTGGGGAAGCACGACCGCTCTTGTATTCAGTACCCTGGTTGTTTTCCTCTGTACCTGGTTGCTCCATTCGTATCAATGGTTCTGGTTACAAGGGGATTTCCCGCTTACCGCTGTTGATGGCATCTATTGGATGGTGCTGGGTGTGCTGGTTGCTATCAACTCCGTTTGGGAGACCAAGAGAGGAAAGAAGAAGAAAGCCACCAAGAAGGGATGGGATCTTGGAGCAACGGCTCGTCACTCCCTGCAGATTACTGTTACGCTTCTCTTTTTGAGCTTGATGTGGTCGTTCTGGAGCAGTAAATCCATCGAAGAATGGTGGTACATCATGCAGGTGGCTACTACGGGGACATTGCAAGAGTATGGGCTTGTCCTGCTAGGAATATTCGGCATCTTTACCAGCCTGGTAATCCACTTTTATATGGAGCACAAAGGATGGGGATTAATATGGGACGAAAATAAGCTGCCGTTCTACAATGTAGTCACTCGAACCAGCGTCATGGCAGCATGTGTGTTGTGTATTGGTTTGCCAGGTGTGAATTCAAACTTCGGCTCTCGTCCCTCTGAATTTATTGCTTCCTTGCAAGAGGGCCGGCTGAATGATCGAGATCAGAGCGCTCAAGAGCGTGGATATTACGAGGGGTTGATCGATGGGAATAGCCCTAATCTGACGCAAGTAGGAACGGGTACCCAGAAGATCAATAAGCCGGACAACTGGAAAGCGACGATGAACTCAGATGCGGTTCAGCCTGGTGAAGATGTGTTGGTCTATGTACTGAAGCCCTCCTACGATGGTATCATCAAAGATGCGCCGTTCAAAACCAACCAGTGGGGCATGCGGGATAGGGAATATGCGATGGAAAAAGACTCCAGTACATTCCGGATCGCATTACTTGGCGCCTCTTATGAGCAAGGAGCCGGTGTTGAGGAGCCGAAAATATTCCCTGCACTGGTAGAGGATTATTTGAATGAGAACCATGCGGGTAAGACCTACGAGAAATATGAGGTTCTGAGTTTTGCTGTGGGTGGGTATAGCGCGATTCAAGCCGCTTATCTGACACAAGGCAAGGTCCTTCAATTTGAGCCTGACGCTATCGTTTATGCAATCCACTCAACAGAGGAACGCAGGCTTTTGATGCAACTCCAGAAGCTGTCTCTTGAAAAAAGAGATATTACGTTGGATTATCTGAATGCGCTTTATGAAAAAGCAGAAGTGACTAAAGATATTCCACCTCAAGAAGCGCGACGCCGATTGTCCCCTTACACGAAAGAGATCATCCGCGAAAGTTATCTGCATATGCGAGACGTCAGCGAACGAGAAGGTATCCCAGTAATTGCTGCATTTGTGCCTATTACAGAGGAAATAAAGCAGTACAATAAAGAGTGGCATCCGGTATTGAAGCGATTTGCAAAGGAAGCAAACTTCAAAATCGTGACGATGGCTGGCACCTACGAGGGATATACCGAAGAAGATGTACGGCTTACTTCATGGGATACGCACCTGAATGAAATCGGGCACGAGGTGGTCGCTAAAGGCTTTTACAAAGCACTGGTAGAAAACGACGCAGAGTTAGGCTTTGGGTTGACCGGTGATAACCTGACAGATGCCGCTGACGACTAGAATCCAGTACGCTCCATTTCTAGGAGGCGTTGTATTCGTTCGTCGGCAGGCGGATGGGTAGTAAATAAGCTCTTGAGGCCGCCCAACGATCCTAAGAAAGGACTCATGATAAACATGTGTGCTGTAGCTTCATTTGCACGCATAGGTGTTTGTTTGACTCCTTGTTGAAGCCGGCCCAATGCGTTGGCAAGTGCACGGGGGTTGTCCGCGATGATAGCGCCGTCCCGATCAGCCACATATTCTCTTGACCTTGATATGGCCATTTGAATAAGAAACGCAGCAAGAGGCGCCAGGAAGAGCATCATGAGCGTTGCCATTGGGTTTCGATCTCTGTTTCCTCCACCAAAAAACATCGCAAATCGAGTCAGCAACGTGATCGCTGAAGCCATAGTTGCTGCTACTGAGGACGTCAAGATATCCCTGTTTTTAATATGAGCGAGCTCGTGGCCTATTACGCCTTCTAGTTCTTCCTTACTGAGCAATCGAACAATCCCGTTGGTTACAGCTACTGCTGAATTCGCAGGATTACGGCCCGTAGCGAATGCATTGGGTTGTTCTGAAGGAATGATATATACCTTGGGCATTGGAAGGTCGGCCCGTTGGCGAAGGCGATCTACCATTTCATACAACTCAGGGGATTCCGTGGGCCCTACTTCTGTGGCCTTGTACATGCGTAGGACAATTTTATCGCTAAACCAGTAGCTGCCAAAGTTCATAGCAACTGCAATAACAAAAGCGATAATCAAGCCTTGTGACCCGGCAATTGCCTCTCCTACGAGAGAAAATAACACGATCAATAAAGCCATCAAGGACCCGGTGCGAAGCGTATTCATAAATCTGTTTATACTTTAGCAGAAATTAACCAAAGAAATTAGTGACTACCATTATATCATAAAGGGCGTGGGTCCATGCCGCAATTCCGAAACCCCGCAAAAGAAACAGCACATTTAATGCAAGGCCGAACAAAAATCTAAATGTAAAGGATGTAATAGTAAAGTCGTCTCCCAGTGAGCCCATATAGTGTATTGCGCTAAACAACAAAGCACCTACAACAGCAGCGATCACGTATCCGATCACTTTGGTCCCAAAAAAGAGCCGAAGCACGGCATACAAGCCACCAACCAGGATGACGCGGAAAAGTAACTCCTCATAAATACCAGCGCCAATCGATAATGCAATTTTAGTCATTAGGTCCTGATCTTCAACTTGAAAACCAGGCGCCATCATAGCCATTGCAGGGAAAATGAAGGTGACTACCTGAGAAACGAGAATCGCTATAATCACCGCATAAAAGCTACTTTCTAGGATAATGCCGAAGAAGTAGAGGGGTTTGATCTTAATTTTTTTGTGCCGTTCGAGGAAAACGATGATAATTCCAATTAAAACAAGAACGCCACCTAATATGGGTAGAGTAGGGCCGTCAATGTATTGGGTCCATTGGCGAAGCCAAACCTCAGAACTAATACGGATTTGTCCTGCCCGCCCCTGGTTGGAGAAGATAATCAGGATTTCGTACAGGATTATCAGGGGTAAGGCTGCCAGAAAGCCGTAAGTGGCCGTCTTGGTAAGTCCCAAATAAGTTGGTTTAACGGGGGTAGATATATTAGCGGTATCCGTTTCCATTAATGCATTTTACAGCCCGAAAGGCCTACTCGATAACTCGAACTTGAACAGGCTCATCGAGCCCGGCCGTGAGGCGTAACTCACGTGCGACGATCGCAGATACGTCCATCATGAACTTGGTATCAAGAGGGCCACGATCAGTAACTTCAGCAAATGTTGAATGACCTGTTTGAGGATTGGTCAACAACACAATGGTTTTAAGAGCTAGTTCTGGATGGCTCACGGTGTACCGTTCAGGGTCATAAGGGACGCCACTCGCCGTTATACGGCCGGTGAACGTCTCAGGATACATTATGACGGGTCCCGATTGAAATAAAGGGGGAAGTTGTTGTTTTTGAGGGCGTGGAGTGGGATCAGGGTTAGGTAAAACAATGACTTGATCAACGCTTAACGTATTACCGGCGAGGTCATTCACTTCCTTCAGGCGTTGTACATTGGTGCCTGCTTTTCGTGCGATGCCGTACAGTGTATCGCCTTTTCGAACGGTGTAGGTTCGTGGATTGTCGGATGCATCGAAGGAAGCGATCGGATCAGTATCTGGAATCCAGATCGTTTCGTTTTCAGGAAGGGGGTCCGTATTACCACCATTCATTGCAAAGATGGCGTAAGCAGGTACACCATGTTCGATGGCGATACTGTAATACGTATCTCCAGGCCGAACCCGGTAGCTTCTTTTTGCTCGGGTGATAGGTTTATACCTGTTTTCTTGATCTGTGGTTGGCTCATCAAGAGAGGTCGAGATCGTTGATCCAGACGGCTCTTGGGTTGCTGGTTCAAATACAGGATCGGGCAACGTGTCTTCAACAGGCGTTTGAGGCGGAAGGCCGGATACCACCAACTGTTGCCCTGGTTGTATGTTGTTCGTGTCCAGGCTGTTTATACGCTTCAGATCATCTACCGTCATCCCATGCTGGCGTGCGATGCGGTACAGCGTATCGCCTTTCTTCACTGTATACGTTTGGGTGTCTTGCCCAACAGCAACCTGCAAGCACAAGACTAGCAGTAGGCAGAGAAGAGAGAGAGGTTTAAAAGTCATTGCGTATCTCATTCCGTCAGTGCAGGTGGATCTATTCGTCGTCAAAACCAATGCCTTGCAAGCTTAGCAAAGCATCTTGTAGTTCAGCACGCGCATGGAGGTCACGCGCTTCAGTGGCTATTTTAATTCCTTGCTGGTACGTATGTAACGCATCATCGCTTCGGCCAAGGGATTGGTATAGTTTCCCAAGGTGATAGTACGTTCCAACGTATGTAGGAATGTCTTGCACGAGGTCTTCAAAGAAAGTTAAGGCTTTTTGGGTATTTTGAGCCTTCAGATATTCAGTGGCTAGGGCAAACCGGGTAAAAGCATCTTGCGGATCTTCCGCATAAAAAGCAAGTAGCGCTTCAAGTCTATTCATAAATACTTTCACTGGTTGAGATTACCAGCCTCCTCCTGCACCACCGCCTCCAAAGCTGCCGCCGCCGCCGCTAAATCCGCCAAAACCGCCGCCGCCGAAGCCACCACCACCGAAGCTCCCACTACTGCCTCCTCCTCCAAGTGTTGGTCCCCATACTACGGTTGGGAAGCCACCCCGCCTACGATAACGTTTGCCTCCACTGGAATTATTGCTCCGGCTTGCAATAATGATAATGAAAATAATGATCCAGATAATGAATTTAATCGTTTCAGGATCCAATCCTTCATTGTTAGAACGAGGCGAAGCAGTAAACTCTCCGCGGGCAGCCAGGATTAATGCATCAGCGGCTGAAGAAAACCCGTTGTAAAATCGTCCCTGCCGGAAATTTGGGATTAGAATATCTTCCTTAATCCGGTTTGCGATGAGGTCCGGGATAGCACCTTCAAGGCCATAACCAACGGCTATGAACAGCCGCCTGTCATCTCTTGATGCAAGAAGGACGATTCCATTGTTTTGCCCCTCTTGCCCTACTCCCCACTGCCTGCCTAACTCAATGGCGTAATCGCTTTCGGGGACGCCATTTAAAGAAGGAAGGGTGACAACCACGATTTGGGTAGATGTGGTATCACTGTAAGCGGCCAGCTTCTGGGACAATTGACGTTCCTCGGAAGAAGACATCATATCCCCCAGGTCAGTAACCCATTTGCCCGAAGGGGGGATCACTTCAATGCCCTGGGCCCTCAATAGGGTTGAGGGCCCAAGAAGCAAGAGAAAAAGGAGTGTTAGAATATAATTCCGCAACGTGTTCAGAGATATACGGGTAGATCCAGGAGTATGTATACTTAGAAAGATACTGTAGGTGCACTTTCAGAGCCCGGATCTGCCTCGAAAGCAGCTCTGCGGTCGAATCCAAAAACGCCAGCGAGCATGCTTGCTGGGAAGCGTCGAACTGCGGTGTTGTAGCGTTGCACACTGCCATTAAAGTCACGGCGTGCTACCGTAATTCGATTTTCGGTCCCTTCAAGTTGTGCCTGAAGATCGCGAAATGCTTGTGTAGCTTGTAACTGAGGGTAGTTTTCTGCAACCACTAAAAGGCGTCCCAAAGATCGACCAAGTTCGGACTGGGCTTCCTGGAATTGCTGAAGTTTAGCAGGATCGCTAAGGTCATCCGCATCGATGTTGATGGAAGTAGCTCTAGCGCGAGCGTTGGTTACGGACTCGAGCGTTTCTTGCTCAAAATTGGCAGCTCCTTTTACCGTATTAACGAGGTTGGGAATAAGGTCTGCTCTTCGTTGATATTGGGTTTGCACATCTCCCCAGTATCGCTCAACGTTTTCGTCGAGGCCAACGAGGCTGTTATACGTGCTCACTCCAGCACACCCTCCAAGGCCAAGAATAAGTAAAATTACAATTAGTACAATTGCGCCAGTACTACGCATGTTTTCAAGTGGGTTATGGTGATCGAAATCCAACACACATACGAAATACACATTATGGGAGTTTCGAAGTGGGTCCTCTCCTCTATCTTCTCCTCAAGAGAAATCGTGCAGTTATCGCGCCTCCAAAATCGTTATTAACGGGTTAAGTATAGCCATTTCTGCGTTTATAAGGGGGCATGAATAAAAAATTAATAAGCCGTGTCCTTTTTTTGATCTGTTTTCTTCAAAGGGTATAAAGAAAAATGGATGGTTGATTGATAGAGACTATTGAAAAATCTCTATCAATCCAATCCATCCAATCGCTTTGGGTCAGCTAAAAAAATTGTTGTTGTTTTAGATAGGTACATTCGTGAGAATGTCCACCAGTAATAGATTAGTAATGATCAATATCCGTTGTGGATGCAATCGCGTGATACATCGAACCAAATGATGTCTGAATCCAGGCAAGTGCTGGAAGCATGCCCACTATGAAGCAGAGCATACCACCAATGAAAATAAACATTGAAACGAAGCCTAGAGCAAAAATGGTGAATGCATGTCCGTCAGTCATGCGCCAACTTGTATTTATCGCATCCATCGCTGACATTTTCTTGTCTACAACCAGCAGGGGGACAAAATATAACTTGCACGCAACGATGATTCCTGGGACTATTAAAAAGACAAAACCTACGATAGTTAAGAAGCTTACAATGATGCTACTTAACACCGCGTTGCCATAGTTCTTGAATGCTTCCAGGATGTCTGAAACTTCTACTTGCTCTCCACGGGCTGCTCTCAGTGTAGCATACTGATATCCATACGAAATGGGTTGGATGAGAAGCAGGGAATACAGAGTCCCTCCAAGTAACATGGGCCAAAAGTAGGGGGGGAAGGAAAAGGTCTCAACGTCAAATTCGGCGTTAATACCAGCTGATGGCATGCTAACTACTAAAAAGAGTATAACTATCCCCATCATTGTGCCTATCTGGGCCCACATTTGTTTCCAGCCATTGCTCAAGGACGAACCAACAGTGGGCGTCAAGAAATGATCGTTTGAAGGGCCAAAATTCGGGTTTTCCATAGGTGTCTCGCGCAATCAAGAAAAGATAAAAGTGTATGCTGTATACAGTGTGCTACAGGATTTTGTTACGTTTCTCTTTATTTTCTCCTGAATAGGGCGAATAGCATACACAAGAGAAAAAAGGCGGCAAACGAGGCCGCCGTATAGAAAAAGGGAGGGTCCTGATATAGCCGGCCAAGAAATGCAAGAACGCCGCTTCCCAGGGCAAGGAAACCGAATAAAAATTGTTGCCCGAGTGCATAAAGGGTGGAGGTGCTCTTTTTTAATTCGGGGATCTGTACTTCTAATTCTCCTTGATTAGCGCGAACCAGGAGCCGGCGCATCTCATCCGGTATCGAAATAGCAGAGCGGGCCATGTCCCGGACGGCGTTGCTAAGAAACTGCCTCCAATCCCTGTCCGGTCCCAATACCGTTTCTTCAAGGTAGGGGCGGATGGTTTGCATGGGATTAAGTTGTGGATATAAATGAGTGCATAGTCCCATGAGGAGAAGCACCGTTCGCTCGAGGAGGATCCAATCTTTGGGTACCTGGAACGCACTCATCAAGTCACGCAGGGAAATGTCGAGCTTTTGCAGATCATCCCAGGCTTCAACGTGCATGTCGAAGGCACTCTCTGCATTCAGGTCACCGAGGTTGAGTGAATCGATGGGAAGTTGTTCAAGAAACCGCTCATGAAAGAGGTCTATAAGGTCAATGGCTGTTTGTTCATCTTGGTTATGAGAGATGAATCCCATTTTTTTGATAGCCGTCAGCACCATGTCCGGATCTCTTCGAAGGATGGAAATAAGAAATTGCGGTATCCCTTCCTTCATAGCAGCCGATAGTTGTGCAACGGCCCCGAAGTCGATGAATACGATACTTCCATCCGGACGGATAAACAGGTTTCCTGGGTGGGGATCTGCGTGATAAATCCCATCCTGGAAAATCATCTGGCAATAGGTGTCGACGATCCGAGTCGCGAGCTGTTCTCTGTCAATATTAAGCGCCTTCAGGGCATCGGTGTTTGTTGCTTTGACGCCATCAATGAAGACAGTTGTGAGCACACGCTTTGTCGAAAACTCTTCAACAATTTCTGGAAATCCTATGCCTTCATTGCCCTCGAAATTTGAAGATATACGTTTGATGTAATCTGCTTCCTTGGTGAAATCCAGCTCTTCATGTATCATTGTACTGATCTGTTCGAACTGGCCTTTTAATCCGCGGATTTTGAACAAGGCGCCAACAATAGAGAACACCCTGTATAAGGCGGCTAGGTCAAGTTGTGCAGTCTCTTCGATATCCAGATGCTGAACCTTCACGGCTACAACCCGTCCGTCATGGAGTGTGGCCTGATGAACCTGCGCTAGTGAGGCGCTCGCAACCGGTTCATTGTTGAATTCCTTGAACAAACTGGAAGGCTCTGAGCCAAACTCTTCTCTGACTCTATTGACGATTTGATCGTAGGGCCTGGGGGGAATGCGGTCTTGAAGTTCTTCCAGCTCTGTTCTAAACGACTCGGGTAAGAAGTTTGTCAGAATACTTATCAACTGGCCCAACTTAATGAACAGCCCTTTAAGTTTGAGAATGGTACGCTGGACGCGCCGGGCACTTTTTCGATGGTAGGAAGGGGCAGCATTGTTGCGCCATTTTTTGCCTAATATAAACCCAAGTATGTACAGAGATGCATAGCTCAGCAAAATGCGAGTTAGTGTACTGTATACCAATAACAGGCGAATCCTGCGTACAAATACCACCCTCCCTTTTCCTTGGCGAGCCTTCATACATTGAGTGCATAAAAAAAAGCCTGAGCGATTAGAAAATAGCCCAGGCTTTCGTGAAACGGCGATTTTCTCACAGGGTTTGTAAATATAAATGAATCGCTTGAAGTTCCTCGTCCGTCATATGTTTGAATGCTTCCCATGGCATCATCTCAGAGTTCATTTCGTGATTCGCCGGTGTGACACCTGTCCGCATTGCTTTAGTGAACATCTCTAATGTCCACTCCCCGGCTGGAACCAGGGGCGGTGGCGGTGGCGCATCAGGGCCCAATGGGATTCCTCCTTCCATGTTTTCGCCATGGCAATAGGTACACGTTATCGATGATAAGTATTTTCCGTACTCAGCATTCGCTCCGGCTGGAGGGGCTGGTGCTCTGTTTGCAGCAAGGTGAATTTCGGTTTCAATATCGAATTGACCCGCAGCAGAAAGGATCTTGCCCAGTGTTCGCAATTCCGTTTCAGGAAGCGGATTGTCCACCGGTGGAAGGGCCCGAAGATAGGCGATGAGCGCACCGGTATCGGCATCGCTCAGGTTATGGAGCGTTTTAGATGGCATGATCATGATGGCTCTGCCGTCGGGTTTGATTCCGTATCGTATAGAGCGATCCCAATCTTGAATGGTGTACGACTGCCCAATTCCTCCTTCTCCTGATGTAAGATTGCCTGCAACTGCAAGGAATGGGGGAGCATCTGCAAATACTCTTCCTCCATAAGACTCTGTGTGGCAGGACTGACAACCATGTATTTGAGATAAATGGGCCCCGTAAGCCAGGGATGCAGAATCTTCGGGTACAGCAGAGAGGAGGCTCTCGGTGACCTCATGGGTTTTGTTGGCCTTTGACGATCCAATCGATGAAAGGGCAATTCCCCCAGATACCAGGACAATAACCAGCCCCAAGAGGGTGATTCCTGTCCATTTAAGTACTTTCTTCATGAGTAGTAGTGGCTTTATTATATAGACTCATTTGAGCTAATTATATAAAGACACAGGAAAATACTCAAAATGGGCTCAACGCTTACTCTTTTTAATAGACCAAATTTGTGTGGCCTAAGGATTGTCGAACCAGTACTCAAAATCTAAATCAAAAGCCTGAAAACCCTCTTCTTCGACTTCGGTCAGGGCAATATTCAAGAGTTCATCGAGGTTACCCTGGAGCCGGGCAAGCACTAATTCATCCTCAGTTAGGACGACAACAAAAAGGTCACTAACCCGCCCATGCCGTTCGCGGTAGAGGAGCCAACTGACTTCATTAAAGTCTTCTACCTTTAGGGCCGGCTTCCAGCCTCTTCGTTTAAAACGGTCGAGCTCTGGAATATCGAATTCATCCAGGTCCGGTATAGATTCGACAGGATAGATGCCCGCCTTTACTCGTCGAATACCATAAGCGAGCCGGCTTGCCAACTGTGCATCTTCATCGTCGACATAATTGGCTATCCAGCCAGCCGTATGGAATAAACCCGGACCCATGGAAACGACGACTCCTGTATCAAAGTCGGAGTCTGTTTCTTCTTCTATCACTTTGCGTGTTTTCGAAATCTCGCTGGTGTAAGCACAGCCACTCGAGACGAGGCACACAGATAAGATAAGTATATATCGTAGCACGTTGGGCATCATATGATCGTGTAGTTCTGGTCTAAAGATACAGCTTATTGGTCACCCATGACTTCTTCGAGAGGTGCGATGTTGAATCGGTTGCCGATGCGGCCAAGTTCCTCCGCTTGCATAGATCCTACGATGTTGATTAAAACAGTTTCGCCTAGTTCTGTATCGACAACCATCATCATCAGGCCTTCAATAGCCGATTCGGTTTCTTTTGCATAGACATCGACATATTGGCCATAGTCCCTCAATTTGACGACAGTGTTCCACCCGTCATTCTCTAGCTGGTCGGCCAGGTCCCTGGAGTGGGATTCCATACGGCGGAACTGGGATCGCAGCATGGGGAATCCACGAACCTGGATGGCATCGAGGCGGTCCAGGAGTTCAGCAAGCTCGGGATCTTCCTCTCTTGAGGCTTCTGCTACGAGTTGTAGCATTTGGCCTCGAATGTCAACTTCTAAAGAGGCTTCTGTTCCAAATCGTTCTTCAAACTCACTAAAGTCTACATATCCTGATGGATCTCCCTGTAGGGATTGCGCTCCGAGCCTGATAGGATACAGACTTATCAAGAACAAAATGAAAGCAAGCCGACTTGGTGTTATATAGCGCAGCATTCCTATACTCATTCTTTAGGAAGGTCTTTAAGAAGAGGAGCAAGTGCATCTTCTACACTGGCTCCCGTTAAACGGCCGGTTTTGCTCACGTAACCAAGCGTCCATTTTACTTCATCGAGTGCCTGATCTATTTCAAGCTGAGTGATTTCTTCGGAAGCTTGGGTATCATGATGAAGAGGAACACGGAACAACAGCATGGACGCGATAACCAGTAAGGTCATTGTTGCCAGTATGGGCTTCCAGTAGCTAATCCATCCACCAGAGAAAAACTGATTCAGCCGGTTCGTAAAAGAAAGCCAGGTGTCTCGCCGGGCATTCTTTATAACGGTATGAGCCACATGAGGTGGACACACAGGGGCGCGGAAACTGCGGAGTTCGTCTCTGATGTGCATGGCCAATGTCAATTCTTCATGCCATCGGTTGTCTCCTTCCAGCCACTGTTCTACTTGTTGTGCCTCTTCTGGGGGAAGCTGGTTGTCAAGGTACGCCTCCAGGCGTTCATTGACCCAGGCATCCTTGCCTTCTGAGTCGTGTTCGTATGACTTATTCATGTTCACGATGATAGACCTCTTTTAATTGGTCTCTGAGCATTTTACGTGCTCGGTGTAAATATACTTTTACAGTATTAAGAGGGAGGTCGAGCGTCTCACCTATCTCATTGTATTTCATTTCCTCGATTTCCCTCATAATTACGATACTACGGTACGGTTCAGCGAGTGTGTCCAGTGCTCGTTTCAAATGGCCCCGGAAGTCAGCATATTCAGCGTTTTGCTCTGGAGAAAGTGCAATCTCACTTGCGTGTTCAATCATTTCACTGTCAACAGATACGTTACGCTGGTATGTTTTTCGCTTACGAATCGCATCAATTGCCGCGTTTCTCGTGACCCGTAACAACCAGCCAATAGGTTGCGAATGGTCTACGGACGTGCGATGCTGCCAGAAGCGGATGAAGACCTCTTGGGTAACATCTTCTGCTTCTTCCGAAGAACCCAGGTAATGGAATGCAAATCCATAAACCCGGTCCTTATGCTGCTTTACTTGATGTTCAAATTCAAAAAGCGTCACGCTAAACTCTCAAGGCGCGCAAACAGGATTCGTAGTGTCGTGCGGTTGTTGCATAGAGAAACGGATGTAAAATAAAAAAGGTTACAGGCCAATCAGATGAGTCTGATTGGCCGTGCAAAGTGCAAGGTGCAAAGTGCAAAGTATGTTGTCCTGGTAAACTCAACCAAACCTTGCACTTTGTACCCTGCACTTTGCACCCCCAGGGAAGCTTTAGATTCCCTGGGATTAGCTGATATTAACGATAGCCCCCGGACTCAAAAGATTGATGCGGTTACGAGCTTTGTTCAGTTTTTTTGTATTTTACTAGGGTGTATGTGCAACAAAATTGGAATTCATAGCTAATTAATAGATACGGTAGACACTTTGCTGCAAATCCTTGTATGTAAAGGGTACACTAAATAATTATCTTGCCCCACATTGTTCTTTCACTGTACCCCAACCACTTATCCTCTAATTGCCCGTGTTGCTATTAGAGACAGAACTATCCAAACGGTAAGGAAATGAATCTTATCAAGAAATCACATGTGCTTCTCAGTGTATTTATACTAGGCATCGGCCTTGTTCTAGGTATGAATCTAGAAGCTGCCTTGTCTACGAATAATGATACGTATGAGCAGTTACAGAAGCTTGAGAACGCATTCATCATTATACAGCGTCAATACGTTGATGAAGCAGATCCTAAAAAAGTAGTTGAGCGTGCCGTGAATGGCATGTTGGAAGAGTTGGATCCTCATTCCGTTTATATCAGCCCAGAAGAAATTCAAGAAATTCAAGAGAGCTATAAAGGCTCTTTTGGTGGTATTGGGGTATTGTTTGAAGTGATTGACGACACCATTCGTGTTGTACAAACCATTTCTGAAGGACCAAGCTATGACGTTGGGATCTTAGCAGGTGACCGCATTATCTCTATCAATGATTCAAGCGCGATTGGATTTAATTCTAACCAGGTTCAAGAAAACCTGAAAGGAAAGCCGGGCACGAAGGTTCACGTCAAAGTGAAACGGCCACGAATGCAAGAGCCGCTAGATTTCACCATCGTGCGCGGAAAGATACCACTCTTTACCATCGATGCTTCTTACATGGTTGATGATCAAACCGGATATGTCCGCATCGACCGTTTTGCGATGACCACGTACCGTGAGTTTAAAGAGCATACGGACAATCTGAGAAAGCAGGGCATGGAGAGGCTGATCATTGATCTGCGCTACAACGGCGGTGGAATCATGGAAGCGGCAGAGAAGATTGCAGATGAGTTGATTAAGGGCAACAAAACGCTCGTGTATACCAAAGGAAGAAATCATCAGTTTGACAAGATTGTTCGATCCACTGATGGGGGGACCCTTGAAGAATTCCCGGTGATTGTTTTGGTAAACGAATTTTCTGCTTCTGCGAGTGAGATCGTAGCCGGTGCCTTGCAGGATCATGACCGCGCCTTGATCGCTGGTCGAAGAACCTTCGGCAAAGGATTGGTTCAATCTCAGTTCCAGCTTCCCGATAAGAGTGTCCTGCAAATGACTATCTCCCGATACTATACGCCTTCTGGAAGGCTGATCCAAACGCCTTACGAAGGAGGGGATCTGGAGAAGTACTACGACCACAAGTCCATTAAGGAGACGGTCGACAAGAGAGACTATCTTAAGAATATGCCGGATTCACTCCGCTATTACACGGCGAATAAGCGAGTTGTATATGGGGGCGGGGGCATCATGCCTGACTTCATCATTCCAATCGATACGCTTTCCTCAGATGTAGCGTCTGCAGTTCTGGGTAGCTCTTTGGATCAGCAGTTTGCAAGACAATGGTTCGAAACCAATGAACAGAAGTTCAGAGACGAATGGTCGGATCGAAAAGATGACTTTATTGATTCCTTTGAGGTATCACCTGAAATGTGGGATGCGTTTTGGGCGTTCAACAAAGAGATGGGAATTGAAGTTGCTCAAAATGAAGCAGACGCAAACCCTGAATCTGACGTGTATGGGATGGCAGATGTTGAGTCTCAGCGTGAAACGTTTGAAGTCCGTCTCAAAGCGCTTATCGCCCGTCAACTGTATGGCCGGGGTGTGTGGCAACCGATCGTAAATTCCATCGACCTGGAAATAAACGAAGCCATGAAATTATGGGAGCAGGCCGAAGAGTTGTCTGTGTACAACAAATAAGGCCTGTTTTGATCGATTTGTGATGATATTGTTATAATCTGACTATTGACACTATAAGCACGATTCGATATTCTAAATAGCATCATAGAGATGCCTGGTTCGCTTTCTGTGAATCAGGCATTCTTTTTGTCTGTACCTTTTGTAACACTTTGATAGTGACGAACGCTATTAAAAAAAGCTAATTTTCAAAGCGTTCGGCGATCTCAGGTGTCTGTGCCGATTAATAATTAGTCTGAAAATGAAAATACTGGTGTTTTATAGTGTATTTTCTTTTTTTAGATAATATATCGTGAAAGAGGATCGTTCCATTAAAGGTTTGTAAATCCTCGCCGATAATCTACTCGGTAACTATTACCATTTGTTGGCTAACTTGCGGCCCCACCTCGTGCCAACAGCTAATCGCTCGAAGAGATGTTTTAAAACAGATTTGTTATGAATCGCTGTATTGTCCTACGTATGCTAAGTCGAGTCTGCTGCTTGCTGGTGTGCGCATCTTGTTTCCTGGTTGGGAAGAAAGTCTGCGCTCAGAAAGTAGCTACCTACTTACTAGATACAGCCCCCTCAACGTCCTCGTTTGAATCATATCGAATCAGTTTTAGCACCTCCTCCAAAGCAGTAACCGTCAGTTTTCCTCTAGGTGGGCGTCATGCCTTTAATGTCCGAGCCGAGTATTTCAGGACAGCCTCTATTCCGAAGTTGAACGAAAAAGTTTGGGATGTAAAGGCGGATTGGAAATTCAGATCGGTACCTATCACAGCCAGCTATACGTATGCACTCCCTTCACCCACTTCTCGTCTTGTACCGGTGGTTGGAGCAGGGGTCTCTGCTCATATATTTAAGGAAACACATGCGGCCGGTTTTGGGACTCAACCTTTCATAACTGCACCTATCGTGCCCGTGGATTTGAACCTGCAGGATACGTACGGTGTGAAATATGGTGCGGAGCTATCTTTAGGGCTCAGAACACAAGTAACTCCCCATCTTTTCCTGATGGCCCAAGGGCGTTATCGCTACATCAATTGTTCGGCTCAATCTTCGAGCCTGGGTAACTACGGAAGTGGTGCAGTGAACGTATTTGATTTCAGTGTGGACATTGGATTTGGATTATAGGTCCACATCTCTCTCCGTGACAACTCCTCCTCTTTCAACTTCTTTTCTCTTCTCTACAGCACTACAGGTTCTCCTAGTTCAGGCAAGATAATTTCAGTTCCTGGGTAGAAGTATTTGATGTTATCCGCCATCCAGATACGTGCTTCTTGCTCTCCATGCACGAGGAGAATCGTTTTTGGCTTTAACTGCTCAACAATACGAAGCAGATCGCGCCGATGGCTGTGACCACTGAATCTGAAACGCTCGATATCGCAATTGATGGGTTGCGGTCCGATGAGTTTGTCCAGCGTAACTTCGGTGCCTTTTCCTTCCTTAGCAGCCAGTAACAAGTGGTGAGCAGGAGAATCTTCCTTTGCATATCCAACAAGTAGAATCCCATTCTTTTCGTCTTCCACAAGTTGTTGAGCCAGGCGGTTAGAGATGGTTCGTTCGAACATCATACCACTGCTCATGATATGGATACTTGGCCGGCTCAGCGCTTCCTTTGTCGCTTTATTGCTTCTAGGAAGACGTTTCTGATGAACGCCAAATACCTGAAATTCTGGATCGAGCCGTGGAGTGGAGTAGCGTGTTTTGTCGTATAGATCCGCAAAAGCGCGCATAGAACCGGCCGTATATACAGGGATATCCTCATCGATTTGATTCTTTTGTTTGAAACGATCGATGATTGCCAGAATCTCTTGGGCTCTACCCAGCGCAAAGACCGGAATCAGAACCGTTCCTCCCCGTTCTAAAATACGTTTTAAGCCCGCTAGAAATCGTTCTTCCTCACGTTTTCGAGTCGTCTGTTCAGCTTCTGAATCTGCGCCGAGAGTCGTTTCTAAGAGTAGGACGTCGATGGGTGGTTCTGGATATGAACCACCAGGAATAATGTGCTGTGGCCTAAGATTGGTATCACTGGTATAGAATAGTGTTTTTTGCTCTCCTTTTTCCTCAGTCACTATTTTTATACCTGCAGATCCCAGAACATGGCCGGCGTTAAAAAATTGCCCGGTGAGCACGGCCTCCTCTTTCATGCCCTTGAGCGAAAAGACATCTTCAAGCTCATGAGTCAGGTATAGATAACTGTGCATCTCGAGCTCTTCCTCACTGAACAGGGGTTGGTGAAGTGAAGAGCCTTCTCTAAGTTTTCTGCGCTGAAGCCGGGCCGAAGCTGGGAGTACCACGTCCGCTAATTGACGCGTAGCCGGCGTCATATGCACTGTTACGTGAGGGAATTCCCGAATCAGGATAGGCAAAGAGCCAATGTGATCATGATGCGCATGGGTGATAATGGCATGGTCCACGAATCGGCCAGAGTTGTGTATCAGGTCCAACCTGGGGACGCTTGCGAGTCCTTCTTCTTCTGGATCTGCTCCAGCATCTAAAATAATCCCAGTGTCATTGATTTGAAGAAAGAGACAACTGGCACCAATTGCATCTGTATCCCCCAGCGCTACAAACTCCATGGACATTTCTATTGGCTACATACTGAGCGCTCTAACGATGGAAGAACGCACAATTTCATGGTAAATAACTATTCTATACTTCACGTTGGTACAATAGAGGAGCAGATCGGTTTCGAGATCTTTTTCCTCTGGTTCAAAAAGAACGAACAGTCCTTAACTGGCAGTCTGCCAGAAAAACAAAAGCCGGCAGCGTCCTGTTTTCTGCCGGCTTTGTAATCCAGATCAATCTCTTGTGAGGAGAGATTGAGTATTCTGTTCAATAATGCACAGCGCGTGGCAAGTCTTTAGCCTGTTGGACCCACCCTTCAACTTGGGATTGGGCGGCAACTTGCCTGACAAGCTTTTTCTCTGCATTTACGCTTTTCATTTTCTTGTGCAAATTGACCCCATTTCTGGTAGCAAGCTCAACAACAGTGTCGACACCGGATGCTTCCAATAATTCAGCGTATTCTCCTCCTACCCCTTTGATGCGCATGAGGTCAGCATGGTTGACGAACCGTAAAATCCGTTTGTCGTCCATTCCGCTAGCTTCAACAATTTCTTTTCGTCCTTGCCGAGTTGCTCCTTTCTTAAGTAGTGTTTCTACAGACCCAACACCAATAGCTTTTAATTTTTCTGCGAAAGCATCACCAATGCCTTCAATAGTTGTCAGTTTAGCCATGTCGTTTCCTCCAGGTAACTGGTTTAACTGGTTTGACAATATTAAGCGAAGGTGGGTCTGTTGATAGAAGCGTATGGATTGCACGCATTCTCGGGGAGGAAAATGGTGTTTTCGTTCAAAGAAAGCAACTGTCCCCAAAAAAAAGCTGGGTGAATTGTTGCAAAATTATACAAGATGACGTTACGTTGTCGCGTATTAAGCCATTTTCGCATCAAAAACACCACTAAATACGAATTGGCATTATCTTCTCGTAATAAATTCGATGTTAATGGCGTGAAACGTTGCCTGAGACCGTTAGGCTTTTTACTTTTCACCGATTAATAATGCTCACAACTTAAAAGAGGTAACCTAAATTACTATGGGATTATTTGATTTTCTAAAAAACATTGGAAAAAACGTTGACGACGGAAAAGAAGCTGATCAAATCAAAGAACATTTGGCAATAGGTCTCGGCGACTCCATCAACGGATTGAATGTTGCTTTTGATGATGGTACTGTTACACTTAGCGGCGAAGCTGATTCATTTGCTACGAAGCAGAAAGCTGTACTTATGGCCGGAAACGTGAAGAACGTTGAGAAAGTGAATGACATGATGACTGTTAAAGTAGATGATCCGGAGCCAGAGCCTCGTTTCTACACAGTCGAAAAGGGAGATTCGCTTTCGAAAATTGCAAAAGAGGTTTATGGCGACTACATGAAGTGGGAAGCTCTCTTTGCAGCAAATAAAGAAGTGATTGAAAATCCAGATCTAATCTATCCTGGACAGCAAATTCGCATTCCAGAATTGTAGGTCCCCCTATTTACAAGGTAGATCACAACGGGTATGTAGGTTCGTCTTACATACCCGTTCTTTTTATCTCAGCCTCATGTATCTGAACAGGGATCCTGAGTCATTTAAAATGAGCAAAGATTGCGCAGCTCGTACTCTAACACCTAGAGAAGGATCGTCAAGCAGAGGATAAATAGCTTCAGCATGTTCTACCAGCCAGGACTCAGCAATGGCATAGGATGCCATTGCGCGCATTGAAGGGTCGGGGCTCCTGGTAAGTTGGGGGAGGCTCTCCCTCGAGGAAGCATGATCCAACATGGCAAGCGCCCGAAGCGTACGGAATCGCTCAATCTCTGAAGTGACATTCGATAGGTTTGTGACCAGCTGGGTCGTGTCCTCCTCGCTCGATCCAATAAATGAGATAATGTCGGCTGCTGCTATTCGCGCACGAGGATCGGAATCTTTCAGCGCAGCCCGAATCTCATCAGCATGCTTCTCTTTTTCAGTGACGTGAAGAAGTCCTTGTGCGTAGAGCTTGATGGCATTGTTCTCAGTGGATCGAATCATGTTACCAACAATGGATGTGTCTGCTACAGCTACTTCGTAGAATAGCCCTTTTATAGATTCGGTTTGCGCCTCTTCATCGTTGCCAAGCATGATGTCTTGCAAGAGAATAATCCCATCCTGTTGGCGACCTTTGACCAGGGCTCGTCCGAGACGTGCCCGGTATACATCCACACCTTCTTTTTTAAGCTTTTCCCGTATGACGGGGATGGCTTCAAATCCATATCCAGCATCAATCATGGCCTCAGCGGCATAAACCGATGGCATAAATTCATCGGAGTGGAGGCCCTCTCTCAGAATCTGTAAACTCTTATCAAAATGATTGGCCCTGAGGAGATTTGATGGAGGAAGTACTTTTGGGGTTTTGCATCCAATGATCAACAAGAAAATGCAAAACCAGGCGAATCGGAGTCGATGGGGTACCATGATTTTTGGGTAAGGATAACTAATAAATGAGAGCGGTTAGAGGAGCGTTTCTCGTAAGAAGCGAACCAGGAAACGGTCCGTCCAATGCCAGTTGTGAGAGGCGTCTTCGTCGAAAACGATAGAGTCAAATCCAAGCGGAAGTTTATATCCTTCCAGTAAATGAACAAAGTATGTTGTTCTATCTTTATTCCCGGAAGTTCCGTCACTCGATGCGCTGGAAATCCACCAATGGGTACTGTTTAGTTGTTCGATAAGCGAAGACTCTGCCTTAAACAGGGTGTCTGTTGGATTCCACTTCTTCAAGGCTTTTCGTTTCCTGGGGTTGCCAAATGCGGCATCAAATAAGGGATTCTCTAGCCACACTTTATCGTTGAAGGGTTTGTTAGGCTTGACCCTGGGATCCAATAGCTTGGGCCACATGAAGAGCCCATCATATATGCCAAGGTGATCAAAGTATCCTGGATAATGAATGCCTAACAAGCTTACTGTAAATCCACCTAGTGAGAATCCCACCGCGAGGCGATTGCTATTCTGGGTACCCGGATAGTTTTTTTCAACGAAAGGAAGTAGTTCGCGAGTCAAGTAGGCCCAAAATCGGCCCGTGCCGAGTCCTTTTTGCTTAACTGACCATCGTCCCTTCATGTTGATACCTAGGGAAGGGATATGATTATTCGCACTGTTCAACCCTGGCATAACCAGGATCATGGGGGGAAGAACCCCTTCGTGTATGAGAAAGTCTACGTCCTCGATCGCCGTTGACGATCGCCGGGATGAATCTTCCTCAAAGTGTACCCATTCACGCTCATGCCCACGAAAAAGATAAACAACCGGCACCTCGTTCATGGACTGCACGCCCGCCGGCTCGTAAATATAAAAGTGTTTCATGTGACACAAGTGCTTTGAGAGTATTTTCTGATCTCGCAGCTTCCCTCGTAGGGATTGCTTGTGTCTATCTAGAATAGCACGTCTTACCTGTTTGGACATAGAGACCCAGTATCAACCTGCTCCCCGCAGGGTGTCAATGGCTTGAATGAGAAAATTAGGGATGATCGTGTTGTAGGTGTGGGCCAAGTATTCGGGATTTTGTAACCGGTCGATGATCAGCTGAAAAGAATCCTCGCCATACTTTTTTACAATCGCCATTCTTCGTTCTTCTTCCCCAAAATGAACAAGCATCCCATCGGGGTCTGCTTCAGGATGAAACTGAACGCCAACCATCTCAGGATTCAAGCGGATGCTCATCAGAGCTCGTTCATGAGCAGAGTCTTGCCTGTATCGTTCGATAGCCAATACTTCGGCGCCGACCTTGTCAAGGGCTCCCTGGTCGGGTTGAACCACTTGCCATTTTCTGAAATCAGCGGCGTAGAAGGGGTCAACCAAATCATGGAATAACTGGTCCGTCTTGCCGGCTTCTGTCTGGTAGGTCTTAAAAATTCCAAAGGACTCTGACTGACGCTGTACCACTTCACCGAATTTGTAGTGCCGGCACATCATCTGAAACGAATGGCAAATGAAGAGCGCAAATTTACGATCATGCGTAGAGGATGACCGGTGTTTTTCATTATACTCCCAAATGGCATCAACAAGCTTAAAGTAAGCGGCTTCCCAGGGTTGATCCTCTCCATCATACGGGCTTCCTGGACCTCCTGAAAGCAGATAAATGTCATAATCCAGGCCAGGAACGGTACCGTTTAGCCGGGTTTCAAACCGATCCAATACCAGCGGACCTTGAAGCCCAGGATGTTTAAAGGTAGAGACAATCTCTGTGATTGCCCGAATGCCTTGATTGGGTTCGCCATTGTATAAATCAATGAGCGCTACTTTAATCGGCAGGTTGGTTGTAAGAGGATTCATAAGTGTGACGTAAAATAAACATAGGTAACGAATCACCACCTGCTGTTACATTAGCCAGGTTTGACGTCGATGTTCGTGTCAGGCAACCGCCCATCAATGGGCCATTCAAATACGGGTCCAGGTCAATGATTGTTGGGATTACTTCCCAGGACGAGCCAACCTTCATCATGAACGGTTCTTTATGAATGTCGACCACTTCCTGTACGACGAATTTGCCCGTCATGCTCTGGTTTATGGCTTCGTCCCATTCTTGCTGCGAAGCTGAGAAACCCAATGTTACTCCCTTGCCTCCGTACTCATCGTTTGGCTTGATAACAAAGTATTTCTTGTTATTCCGAACAAAGTCAATCAGATCGATTTGGAGTCCCCTGAACGTTGTTTTCTCATTCCTCATCATACGCGTCCAGGGAATATGTTGATGAATAGCTTCCTGCTGTTCTCTTGTTAAGTAACGGGTGTATCGCTCATCCGTTAAAAAACTGAAGATCGCCTTTTTGTGCACGAGCTTCGTTCGGAACGTGTTAAGGTAGCACGTTTTCTGAGCCAGGTATCCCTGCAGGAACGCACTGCATTCATCCTTCATCTCATAGAACTCATTTAATAATAGCCGGCGATACAGAATATCTATCCGGGTATCCCCTGCGTATATCCAGCCATCGCGGCAAGACAGATCTCTGGGATCAACGATGACGCACGTGTGACCCATGCGCTGAAAGTAGGACTGCAGTAGCCTAAATTCATGAACAGTAGGGACGTCAAGTTTGTCAACGATCGCGATTGAAGGATGCTCGTTTTTTCCATCAAACTGCTCATGGTATATAAACCGGATGGCAGCGTGTGTATGCTCAAGCGGTGAAACGAAACGAACCGGATGCCGAGTTTCAAACTTCTTGAACATCGGGAGTGATCTGTAAATCTTCGCCAGTTCGTGCAAGTAAGCGATACCTGCAGGGTTTTCTCCGTTTAGCTCAACAAACTTGAAGGAATTCTTCGTCAGAAACGAGTCCATTCGAGACAACGCTGAGAGCCGGATGACATTCGTTGGGATCGACGCCAACTCAATTTCCCATTCCTCCATCCCTAAGTCTTCAGTCAGGGTTTTTCTATCATTAAAGCATGAAGCTGCAATTGAAAGGATGGCCTGCCTGATCAAGTAAACAGTGTCCTGTATAGCATTGTAGTTTGCTTCCGTCATGAACGTAGGGCGCAAACTGGTTGCAAGAGGCCGATCACCGAACGTGACCCTGTTGTCAAGTTGTTGGCCGATGAGAAGTTCTAATTGCTGCTCAGCATCTGTCAGGTTATTCTCAATCAACGAATGATAGTTCGCGATTGCCTGCTCCAAGGGGTGGTGCATATGAATGCGTTAGAGGAATAAAAAATGAGAGAGATAAAAGAATGCTATTTGGCAGGTTCTAGAGCACCATTTGCCGAAAACTGCTTGATGGAACGCTTCTCTTTTGCTTTTTTGACAAGAAAAGCGCCTACTGTTTTGATGACCCACTCGTAACTTTCTTGGCCTACCGTATGGTAGTTTGCGTCAGGAGCTGGGTTCATGAAATCTATCGCGTAAGGGACTCCATCGCGCACAGCAAATTCAACAGTATTGAAGTCATACCCAAGGGCTTTGCACAAAGCGAGAACATCTCGCTCAACCTTCTTCAGCATCTTGGGCTCGATAGGAGTAGGGTCTATTTCTGTGTAGCGTGTTTGGGCGTTGTCGGCGCCCGGATTATAACGCATCACACGTACTTCTTCCTGACCAACGCCATAACATCTGAAATAGTCGTCAAACTCGATGCCTTCCTGAAGCATCATGCAATCCATTCCTGAATCGTTATAGGCTTTGAATAGCTCTTCAGGGTTGTTGACTTTGCTTACACCGCGCCAGCCCCCTCCATCATGAGGTTTTAGGAAGGCCGGGAATCCGATATACTCAAACACAGCATCCCAGTCCAAGGGGTATTTGAGGTTTCGGTAAGAGGTGTCGTCGGTGTTTGGGAGCTGTTGCTTGTGGGGCAGGATCACGGTTTTAGGGACAGCAACACCGGCCCCTTCAGCGATTACGTTGTCGATGAACTTATCGTCAGCGCTCCACCAAAAAGGATTGTTTACAACATACGTCCCTCTTAACGCGGCCCATTTCAAGTAGGAGCGATAGAAAGGAATGTCGTGAGAAATACGATCCAGGATGACCGCATATTCGGGGTCGCCATCCATACGAACAGCATCTAGTTGGATAAATTCGGCGAGCATTCCTTTGTCGCCGTAGTTTTCATTAATGTGGTGAATAAGTCCATCGGGGAAGGTGGTCTCCATTCCCCGGAGCACACCAATTTTTTTAACTTTGGAGGTTGCCATGGCAATGTTAGTAAAGGTGGGGTGTTTGTGATGGTGGGGTGGGTATTAGTACAAAACTAGCCGATATGCTTCTTTACTAGCTCAGCCCAGAAAGGCCAATCATGGCCAAAAACTCCGGGTTGCACATCGAGGGTATGGTGGATTCCTTTTTGGTTCAGCAGATAGCTCATGTGGTAGTTTGCATCTTTACACGGATCGTGTTCTGCTGTGCTAAGGATTATGTGATTGTTTCTAATGGCATCCAACGTGCCTGTGTCACTCAGGTTAGGGACATAATCGGTCGGATTGCTGAAATAAATATCATCATTATAGAAGCCATCAAAGCGGGATTTTACATCAAATACGCCACTGAGCGCAATCAATTTTCCGAAATCCCAGGGGCGTTTGAACACCATGTTCAACGCATGGTACGCACCAAAGCTGGCGCCGGCCGCGATGACGAAACGTTGACCACTATTGGTATGAACGAAGGGTAGGGCTTCGTTAAAAATATAGCTCTCGTATTGCTGGTGACGTTTGATGCGAACATAGGGGTCGACGTTGCGATTGTAGAGGCTTTCTGCATCTACGGAGTCGACGCAGTATAGACGATTTTGTCCGCTTTCTAACTGTTGGCTTAGTGCTTCGACCATTCCGAAGTCCTCCCACTCAAAAAATCTACCGAGGCTCGATGGGAAGGCGAGGAGGGGAGTGCCGCTATGTCCAAAAACAAGCATCTCCATGTCCCGATTCAGGCTGGGGCTGAACCATTTTACATAATCTCTGTGCATGTATCTATAACTAAAGGTGGGGCTTACTATTTTTCAAAGCCTCGTTTAACTCCAGGTAGTACCAAAAAGGTACCCGCCCCTTGCTCTTTGTTTGACTGAATTCCTCGTTTATTCTTATAGTAGGAGCTTATTTCCATTTAGTCATTAAGAAATATGCTACTTGAACGCGTTTGGAATATTGCAAAAGAGCAGATTTTTACACACCCAGATCAGGAGGGGCTGTTTAATCCCTATAAAGATAGAACAGACTTATATGATATTCCTGGTGCGGACCGCATTCGGCAAGAAAATTTTAGACAATACCTGGCGTCGTACACAGAACTGCCTCGATTATTTTTGTTGGCGGAGGCTCCGGGTCCCTGGGGATGCCGTTTTTCAGGCGTTCCGTTGGTCAGTGAATCGCAATTGGTAGATCCCGCATTTCCTATCGATGGGTACGCTACAAGTCTTGAAGAGAAACCTCACTCTGAGTATACCGCAAACATTTACTGGCGCGTTCTAGGAGATTGGTTTCCTCAATACTTTACCTGGAATACGGTCCCATTTCATCCCTATAAGCCAGAAAAATTGCTCTCTATTCGGAATCCAAGAAATAGCGAGGTGGTTTCTTTTTTGCCGCTTATTGATGCTGTGTTGGATGCTGTCTCCCCTGAACGAGTATTGGCTATCGGGCGAAAAGCGGAATACGCGCTCCAAAAAATTGGCCGCACGTGTACGTATATTAGGCATCCTTCTCAAGGCGGCGCCAAAAAATTTGAAGAAGGAGTTCTACAGGTTATTAAGGAAATGAATCTAGAGCCTACGAAGTAAAAAGATTTCTAATAGACGCGTATCTTTTTAGCCTCTTTCTTACGAAATTATTAGATACTCCGTTTTGCTCAACTAGAACCCACGCGAGTCATGTCTGACCTTTTCCAGGAGGCGGCTCAACGATACAGAACATCAAATGCGCCCCTTGCAGACCGAATGCGCCCGCGTACCTTGCATACGTTTGTAGGCCAGGAGCATATCTTAGGGGAGGGCAAGTTATTGAGGCGTGCCATTGAAGCAGATCGGATCTCTTCAGTGATTTTCTTCGGCCCGCCAGGTACAGGTAAAACCACGCTGGCACGTATTATTGCGAACACGACGGCGTCTCACTTTTCTGCATTGAATGCTGTTCTAGCCGGAGTCAAGGATATTCGCGAAGCCATTCATCAGGCAAAGGAACGTTTAACGCTGCACCAGCAGAAAACCATCTTATTTGTTGATGAAGTACACCGCTTTAACAAGGCTCAACAAGATGCGTTGTTGCCTCACGTTGAAAATGGAACGGTTGTACTCATCGGGGCAACAACAGAGAATCCCTATTTTGAGGTAATCAAAGCGCTCGTAAGCCGATCTAGAATCTTTGAGTTAAAGACGCTCACTGAGCAGGATTTATACGGCATCGCTGAAATGGCGCTGCGGGACAAGGACAGGGGCTATGGCAATCAGATTGTGGAAATTGATTCGGATGCATTGGACCATATGGTGTCTTCCGCAAATGGGGATGCCCGGTCTCTGCTAAACGCTCTCGAGCTTGCTGTTGAAACAACACCGCCTGATGAACATCGGGTAATACGCGTTACATTGGAGGTTGCCGAAGACAGTATTCAGAAGCGGGCCGTTCTATACGACAAAGAAGGGGACGCTCACTATGATACGATTAGTGCTTTTATTAAAAGCTTGAGAGGTTCTGATCCTGATGCTGCCTTGTACTGGATGGCTCGCATGGTATATGCGGGGGAGGATCCCCGGTTTATCTTGCGGCGGATGTTAATCTTTGCAGCCGAGGATATAGGGCTTGCAGATCCCAGAGCGCTTCAAATTGCCACAGCCTCTGCTCAAGGATTTGAATATGTGGGTATGCCGGAAGGCCGATTTTTACTTGCTGAATGCTGCTTGTACCTTGCAACAGCGCCTAAGAGCAACACAACACTGTCTTTTTTCCAGGCGTTGCATTATGTCGAAAAAGAACAGTCTGGTGAGGTTCCTAATCCACTCAAAGATGCGAATCGTGATAAAGAAGGGCTGGGGCATGGTGACGGGTACAAATATCCACATGCATTCAGGGATCACTATACGCCTCAACAGTACTTACCCGATCAAATGCAGGGAACGTACTTTTATGAACCGGGCCCCTTGGGATATGAAAAAGAAATCACGGATCGATTAAATGTGCAGCGATTGCGTGATGACGAAGAAAACTTCAAAAAACGAGTACACAAGTACACCACTTCTGATAGCGACGAAAAGGACGATACATAAAAAAAGCCAGTCAGTGAAACACTGACTGGCTTTCGATTGCTGCTTGCCCCCCGGTAATTAGCAGCAAACTTGTATATATAATTTCTTTTTTTATCTTCTTTTACTTCCAGTGGGTTGAAGTCCGACCGAGCCAATACTCGGCCGGTCCTCCACCTTGCTGCTTGCCCCCCGATTGAAGCAGCAAACTCTGTAAAAGGCAGGTGGAAATCTTCTGAGTAAGTTCGAAGCCCAGCTGGGACATACGTCCCAGCCGGTCCTCTACCATTGCTGCTTGCCCCCCGATTGAAGCAGCAATTTGTGCGCTGTCTCTGTACGCCTGTCCAACTCGGATCTTGTGGCTGTACGTGAACACCTGAGGACAATGTGATGGATTCGAAGTCCAGCTGGGACATACGTCCCAGCCGGTCCTCTACCATTGCTGCTTGCCCCCCGGTATTAGCAGCAATCTCAGAAAATTTCAATATCTCAAAGAAAGCAAGTTCGGCATCTCTTGGCCCCTCTTGCGAACGTACATAATGTACCGCGGCGCAAGGATTTACAATTGATCTCTTAGGCAGTGTACTGCTGCACCTTTGGAGCATTCATCGACTCGCTATCGGATTACGAATTGAGCCTTTCTATAAGCTGATTATCTGTACCCTAAAGGGCATTATTAACTGCAACGGCTCTGTAAATGGGATGTATTGGAAATATTCTCCCAAATATTGGGATGTATTTTCCTCTTTTTAGCGCTTGGACTTAATATCTCACCTGCTGGGGTCGATATGAGTAGAAACCTATTTCACATTTGCTTCATGCAAGCACCAGGTACAGTGGCCCACACATTTGTAATGGTGTAGTGCGAAAGAAATGTGGATCGATTGAATTTGCTCTATGTCTGTAGAAGTGCGGGATGGTGATGACGCCTACTCAGTTTGTCTCCGTCCTCTGGTAGATGGCCAACAAGCGATCAATCAGAATGATGTTGCCTTAAAAAATTATAAAGCTTGTTGAATTATTGTTCGCTGTCTGAAGAAGTGCAGGGACGGAGGCATACCCCTCCAAAAGAGCCTCCGTCCCGACGAAGATGTGTGTGCCACACCTGAGTTCGGTGTGTGATCATGGTAATAATGTACGTTGCTTCAACGGCTCCGGTTTGGTACCTGCTATGGATTTGTACTACAACTCGAGGGGTAATTTGTAATGGCACGCCAAGCTACTTCCATTCTCTATTTGGTTAAAGGATACCCTCCTATTGTCATCTCGTTGGAGCGAAGCGATCGAGAGATCTAACCTAATAGACTTCCGCCTTCCCTTACGTGTAGCTATTCCCTTACGGCAGATCCCTCCGCAAGGTCGGGGTAACAAGATTAAAGGCACTTACTAAACACAAAAAAACCTGACAGAACAATAAATCTGACAGGCTCAGTATATCTTTTAAGAAGAAATGCAGGGACGGAGACTCTACCCCTCCAGATAACCTCCGTCCCATGTGAAGATGTGCATCACATTAAGTATCTGTGTCCAAATCTCTTATGTATTAGAAACTTAATGTGGTAATATAATACGGTGCCATTTTGCCTTTTCTATGGGTCGTTATATGCAAATCAATGGTACCAGAGTAGTATAAATGGATAAATTCAATCAATTGAATCTTCTCGATTCAATTGATTGCGTTTCGGGTTTCTTGTTTCTAGTTTCGTGTTTGTCCTGGGTTCTGTTCACGCAAACTTGAATAAACCCGAAACAAGAAACCCGAAACGCGAAACCAACCAAATAAACCGTCAGGATTTATTTGGTTGTACTTGATGTGTGTGCCTTATGAGATTCTGGTTGCAAGTATCTGCCTGGATTGACCGGCTGAATGAGCGGCTCGGTATTGGGATTTACTGGCTTTCATTAATCATGGTCTTGATTGGAGCCTACAATGCAATAGCCCGCTATTCCGATCGGTTCACAGGATGGAGTATGAGTTCGAATATGTATATCGAACTCCAGTGGTATCTTTTCAGCCTGCTGTTTCTACTTGGTGCAGCATATACTCTTAAACACAACAGCCATGTTAGGGTCGATGTGTTTTATGGTAAGCTGTCTGCCAGAGGGAAAGCATGGGTGAATGTGCTGGGGACGCTTCTCTTTCTTTTTCCCTTCTGCATTTTGATGCTCATCATGTCCATCCCGTCTGTGATGAATTCATGGGCGGTGTTTGAAATGTCTCCGGATCCTGGAGGGCTGCCGAGGTATCCGATTAAAACAATGATACCCATCGCGTTCATTTTGGTGATTTTGCAAGGGGTCTCGATGCTGATTAAGCAGGTCCATGTACTGAGGGGGGATCATGGGAATGAAGAAGGTGAGCTGAGTAACGTGGGGGATGCAGCATGAATCCGGATATCCTTGCACCCTTGATGTTTTTTGTTGCGCTGGCGCTCATTTTTATTGGCTACCCTGTTGCATTTTCTCTGGGTGGCACGGCACTTATTTTTGCTTTTGTTGGGATCGAGGCCGGTTTGTTTGATTGGAATTTGCTCCAGGCATTACCGGATCGTGTATTCGGTGTGATGTCAAATTATGTACTGCTTGCCATACCGTTCTTCATTTTTATGGGGACCTTGCTCGAAAAGTCAAAGCTGGCTGAAGACTTGCTTCAGACGATCGGTCAGTTGTTTGGAGCTACACGGGGAGGCCTTGCACTGGCTGTTGTTTTTGTGGGTGCGCTCCTGGCGGCAGCTACGGGGGTAGTAGGTGCTTCTGTAGTTGCAATGGGAATGATCTCGCTTCCGATTATGCTTCGGTATGGGTATTCGGGCACACTGGCTTCGGGGGTTATCACAGCATCGGGCACGCTGGGGCAAATCATTCCGCCTAGCGTAGTTCTGGTTGTTCTTGCAGATCAATTGGGCATCTCTGTAGGTGACCTATTCAAAGGTGCGTTGGTGCCTGGGGTGATCCTTGCTCTGTTGTATGGATTGTACACTATCGGGGTCTCGATTGTGCGCCCTGAAGCCGCTCCGGCTTTACCCGAGTCTGAGCGTACCATGGCTGGTGGCCGCCTGGTTAAAAGAGTCCTTTTTGTGATGCTTCCACCCTTACTGCTGATCCTGGTTGTATTGGGTAGCATCTTTGCCGGCATAGCAACTCCTACGGAAGCTGGAGCCCTTGGGGCCGTTGGAGCTCTTATATTAGCAGCTATAAACAGAAGGTTAAACAAGAAAGCCCTGAAAGAAACCATGGACGGCACAACGCGCCTGACATCCATGGTGTTATTTCTGTTGATTGGGTCGACGGCCTTTGCCCTTGTTTTTAGAGGACTCTATGGAGATATCTGGATAGAAGATTTGTTGACGAACTTGCCTGGAGGCGTTGTAGGTCTTCTGATAGTTGCCAATCTGACTATTTTCATCCTGGGATTCTTTATTGATTTCTTTGAGATCGCCTTTATTATTCTGCCGCTCCTCGTACCTGCAGCAACGATTCTCGGCGTCGACCTCGTGTGGTTTGGCGTGATGATCGGTATGAATCTGCAGACCTCATTCCTGACTCCGCCTTTTGGGTTTGCGCTCTTTTATCTCCGGGGTGTTGCACCGCCTGAGCTTACCACTGCCCAGATCTACAAAGGAGCCATTCCATTTATCGGGATTCAATTAATCGGTTTATTACTTATTATTCTTTTCCCCGAACTGGTTCTTTGGGCGACCTCTTAAACCCACTAACACCCAAGAGATATGAAGGTGACTTCCCCCCTGGTCATTGCTTTCCTTCTATTGTGCATTTCTGGCTGCGCAGAATCAGCACCTGAAGCCCCAAAGCCTCCCAATATCCTTTTTGCTATTGCAGATGATGTGTCGTATCCCCACATGGGAGCCTATGGAACAGGTTGGGTTAGCACACCTGCATTTGATCGGGTCGCTGCGGAAGGCCTCCTCTTTGAACGAGCCTATACACCAAATGCAAAATGCGCCCCGTCCCGCTCTATCATATTGACGGGCAGAAATTCCTGGCAACTTGAGGAAGCAGCAAATCACTGGCCCTACTTCCCCCAAAAGTTTAAAACATACGCCGAGGCATTTACCGAAAGCGGATTGCATGTTGGCTATACCGCTAAAGGGTGGGGGCCGGGTGTGCCTCTGGATGCTGCTGGAGATCGCCGTGACCTGGCAGGCAAAGCCTACAATGAACACCAACTCGATCCGCCGGCTGATCATATATCTAGCAACGATTACGCACGAAACTTTGAAGCCTTTTTGGATGCCTGGTCAGGAGATGATCCCTTTGTTTTCTGGTACGGATCGCTCGAACCCCATCGGGCATACGATTTTGGTGCCAGTATCGAGGTTGGAGGGAAATCGCCGGATGAAATCGATCAAGTGCCTGCTTTCTGGCCCGACAATGATTCGACGCGAACGGATATGCTCGACTATGCCTTCGAGATCGAGCACTTCGATTCGCACTTAATGCAGATGCTTAATCTGCTCGAGGAGCGTGGAGAGTTGGAAAACACACTCGTCGTCGTGACGGCGGATAATGGTATGCCTTTTCCACGAGTGAAGGGGCAGAGTTATGAGATGTCCAATCACATGCCCCTTGCCGTCATGTGGCCTTCAGGTGTTCAGAATCCAGGGAGAGTGGTGGAAGATTTTGTGAGCTTTGCTGACTTCGCCCCCACATTTTTTGACGTGTTGAACCTGGATATTGTACAAAGCGGCATGGAGCCAGTGGAAGGTAAAAGCCTGCGTGGGTTGATCGAGAACCAGGTGGATGGAATCCATAGGGATCACGTCCTTATAGGTAAAGAACGTCATGATATCGGGCGGCCCCAAGATGCGGGCTATCCTATTCGAGGAATTGTTAAAGGAGAGTTTCTATATATTCAAAATTTTGAACCGAACCGCTGGCCTTCAGGCAATCCCGAAACGGGCTATTTAAACTGCGACGGCAGCCCAACCAAATCCGTCTGCCTCAATGCCCGAACCACTCCTGGAATGAAACAATACTGGCAACTTTCCTTCGGGAAGCGAGGCCCTGAAGAATTGTACAACATCGTTCAGGACCCTTATTGCGTTGAGAATCTCGTGGACGAGGAGGTGTATGCTCCTATCAAGCAAGAACTCAGTGAGCTGATGGTGCAAGAACTGACCGCTCAAAACGATCCCCGGATCTTGGGACAAGGAGCAATTTTCGATGAGTACAAATACTCTGATGTGAAGAACCAGGGATTCTATGAGCGATACATGGCCGGCGAGTCCTTGCCTACTGGATGGGTAAACGACTCAGACTTCGAAGACGGGGTTTTAGAAGAAGAGGAGTGAGCGCTCAAGCAATCGTGCGAAGCACATGGGGATCCAGAGTATGGCCACCTTTAAAGGTGATCAACTCATAGGAGATCTGATTAGCTTGCAACCGTTCCTCTTCCTTTTGGAGGCGCTCTTTATTGATGTAATGGTCCTTGTCACCCACAACGATAGTCGGGTTCATTTGGCTGATCATAGGGCCGTGCTCTGCCAGGTTGAGGTCTTGAGCGATATCGCCTCCCCATAGGATTAATTTCTTGGCAGGAAATCGTCCCAGTGTAACCCATCTCGATGCCGTTGTTGCCCCCTGAGAAAAACCGAGGACCGTAGCCGGAATTCTCCGGTCCAGCATATCATAAACAAATAGAGCGACCTGGTTGAGATAAGCGAGGTAATCATTAATCTCCTGCTCCCTGCATTCTCTGGTCATCCAACTCGCGCCAACTCGAAGCGGATCTCGCTTGACGTAAAATCGAGAGAGCGCCTCCGGAGCAACAATAAACCGCGCGTCTTCCTGTATCGGCTCAAACTCCTTGATAAACTCCCCCGCAAGCTGCCCATACCCATGCAACACAAACCAAAGCTCCTTAATGTCAGCCCCCCGATTCCCCAACGAGCTAAAGCGAGCAGATTTAGTTATAGGGATGTTGTGGTGTTGAAGCATCTAATGTTTCTCGTTTGTCGTTTCTGGTTTCTCGTTGGTTTCTTGTTGAGGTGGAGCCAACAACAAGAAACCAGAAACAAGAAACAAGAAACCATCCAAAAGGTCGACCTTTTGGATGTATTACATCGCCGGATTCGGTGTTTGTTTTAGGTAAATGGCCGGCAGATCCAGGTCTTTGGCCATTTGGTTTAAGGAGGGAATCTCATTGTCTAGGAGCTCCTGTAGTTTCTCCAACTCGATGTTAATAGAGTCAATGAGTTTGTCCTTTACGGCTATTTGTTGATCCGTAGGTGGATATTCGCCTCTTTGAACGGTGCCTTTTACAGCAGCCAGTTTGTTGTTGAGGCGGATGGGGAAGTTGAGCGGATCTTGCCGGCTTTGATTTTTTGTTTGATACAGGGTCTCCTCGATCGTTTTCATCTTTTCAAGGAGCGACTTGCTGGCTTCCTCTAGCTGATCACTACCTGCCATATCCTTCGTTCGATCAGTAACACCATTCACCTGCTCTCGGACGCTGCGGATGCGTTTTATGGCTCGGTGAGTTTCCGATAGAACGTCATTGGCTTCAACAATGTAGTCGTGCCGTGCTTGCAGATCAGCTACACTCGATGAGATTCGAGGATCTCGTAGAACTTCGAACGATACAGTCATAGAGTCCTCTCCAGCAACCAATCGCGCAGCGTATGGTCCTGGGACAGCAAGCGGGCCGCTTAGGTTGCCGGCCCACATGATCAAGCCGTCGAATCCTTCTGCATCCGGATAGCTGAGGTCCCATGCAAATTGATTCATACCCGCTTCGGTTGATACTTTTGAACCCTTCTCTTTACTAGAGTAGCTTCGGATAATCGTGCCGTCATCTTCTAAAATCCGAATAGTAACATCGACACTGTCCGCCGGTTGTTCAGCGAAGTAGTACCGCAACTGAACCCCATTTGCCAGGTTTTTGCCTGCGTTCTTAGGTTGAGTCGCAGTGGTTCCACCTCGCATGCGGTAGGTTGGACGCGGATTGTACAACCATATGTCGCTGGATGCGACTTCTTCGCTTAACTGATGAAGCGGAGAGAGGTCATCGATGAGCCAGAATGATCGGCCTTGAGTTGCCACAATCAAGTCTTTATTCTTGAGAGTCATGTCCGTGATTGGGACAACCGGCAGGTTTAACTGGAACGAGGTCCAGTTGTCACCATCGTCAAAGGAGACATACATGCCTGACTCCGTACCGGCATACAACAACCCTTCCCGATCAGGGTCAGCGCGGATCGCGCGTGTGAAATGTTCATCGTCGATGCCATTCACGATCTTGGTCCACGTTGCACCATAGTCCTTTGTGCGGTATAGATAGGGAGCAAAATCACCGTGCTTGTACATGGTAGCAGCAACGTAGAGGCCACCGGGATTAAAGGGGTCTACTTCTATGCCGTTGATTAAAATCCATTCTGGCATAATCCGAGAGTCCGGCGTTACGTTTTGCCAGTTCTGTCCGTTGTCTCGGGTGATGTGAAGAAGTCCATCGTCGGACCCTGCCCAGAGAACGCCTTGCTCATGCTGGGATTCTGCAGCAGCAAAAATGGTTGCATAGTATTCGACACCGGTGTTGTCCTTCGTAATCGGTCCACCAGAAGGCCCGAGTGTAGTTGGCTCGGCTCGGGTTAAGTCTGGGCTGATAGGAATCCAGGTCTGCCCTTCGTTGGTCGATTTAAAGAGGATGTGGCCCGCTGTGTACAGCACATTAGTATCGTGGGGCGAGAAGAAGATGGGGAAATTCCACTGGAATCGATATCGCATTCCTTCAGCACCTGACCCCATTGGGTTGTCTGGCCACACATTGATGGTTCGTGATTCATTAGTAGAATGATCAACGCGTTGCAAGAACCCACCATACGATCCGCCATAAACGATGTCTGGATTATCAGGGTGAGGAGCAATGTGTCCACTTTCCCCTCCAGCTGTAGGCTCCCAATGCCGCTCCCCGATCGAGAATCCACTCGTCCGATGAAGGATGCGCACCGTCGAGTTATCCTGCTGTGCACCATAAATACGGTACGGGAAATGATTGTCGGTAGTTATTCTATAGAACTGAGCCGTAGGCTGATTGTGATAGGTGGACCAATCCATGCCACCGCTAAAGGAAACCTGCGCGCCCCCGTCGTCCCCGATCACCATGCGCTGAGGATCTTCAGGTGAGATCCATAAATCGTGATGGTCGCCATGCGGTGTGCTTATGCTCTCATACGTTTTACCGCCGTCTTTCGATTTCCAGAACCGAACGTTTAGTACATAAACTACATCTTCGTCGTGCGTGTCGGCATAGATCCGGGTATAATACCACGCTCGCTGCCGTAAGCTGCGTTCTTGATTGATGCGTGCCCACGTCTCTCCACCATCTTCAGAACGAAATACTCCGCCATCTTCCGACTCAATGATGGCCCAGACACGTTCAGGATTTACAGGAGACACCGTCACACCTATGATTCCTACAATCCCTTGAGGAAGCCCTTCATTTCTGGTGATCTCGACCCACGAATCACCGCCATCAGTCGATTTCCAAAGTGCTGAACCTTCTCCGCCACTCGACAAGTTGGAGGGTGTTCTTCGGATCTTCCAGGTGCTTGCATATAAGATGCGTGGATTGGTTGGATCCATAATCAAGTCTACGGCGCCGGCCCCCGCATTCGAGAATAAGATCTTCTCCCAGTTTTCTCCGCCATCCGTACTCCTATATACACCGCGCTCTTCCGTATCTCTATACAGATTACCCATCACGGCTGCATAAACGACATCAGGGTTTTTTGGATGGATGCGAATGCGGGGGATATGGTACGACGATTCCAGGCCGATCGCTTTCCAGGTCTTTCCAGCATCGGTTGATTTCCACATTCCATACCCGTGCGATACGTTGCCGCGCACTGTTTTCTCTCCGCCACCTACATAAATCACGTTAGGATCCCATTCGCTTACTGCAACGGCACCAATCGATCCGCCAAAATAGCCGTCTGAAATGTTGTGCCAGGATTGACCACCATCCTGCGTTCTCCAAACGCCTCCTCCCGTCGCTCCGAAATAATACAGCAACGGTTTGTCAGGTACACCTGTTACTGCCGCAGAGCGCCCACCACGATAAGGACCAATGCTCCTGTATTCGAGAGCACTATACAGGGCTTCATCATAAGCAGCCCGTTGACCTGTAGCCGTTGTAGGTACAAGGAAGGAAGCTAAGAGTAGGAAAAGGAATGTTCTAATGATATACATGAGTGGGGACCGGATAATGAAAAGGGGAGTCGGCCCCATAAGGGGCCGGAGGGGGTGGGGGTTAATCTAGCTTAAATTGTTCTTTCTTTCCAAATAAGCTTATATCTGCTTCTTCTACTGCTTCTTCAAAAGCTGCCCAATCGGTGGAGAAGAAGGCATTGACTTCTTCAAGCACCTGGTTCAATTGCTCTATGGATTGCTCCATTGCTATGCGTGTACTTTCATCAGGTGCGTTGAAGCCAGAGACAATGTAGCTTCGTGCTGTAAATAGCCTGGACATCACCGAAGCGGGATCTCTCAGGATGCCCTGCACTTGTTTACCAGCAAACTGCTCCCCTAGCTGGGTTAAGTTCTTTTTGACGTCCTTCGTCATCGATCGAAGAGAGTCAACTTGCGCTCCCTCATGGCCCTTCATCCGGCTGCTGACGAGATCCAGTGTTTCGAAAGCATCTTGCATTTGCCGTACTGCCTTGGAGGCAACATTGGAATTTGATTCCCAGCGTTCATACATCGTGTTACGGGCAACCAGATTGCTTTCGTTTACTTCGATACGTGGATCCATGTGAACCCTGATGGCCGTTTCTGCACTGGCATCATTAAAGGTGATGCGAGCAGTATACGTCCCTGGAAGCACCCGCGCACCGGATGGCTCTGCGTCGTTCTGGCTCTCACTTTTTTCAAAAGGGTTGGTAGAGAACTCAATGCCTTTTCGTGTCAACGTCCAATTGGTTCGGTTCAATCCAGCTTTTGCCGATCCTTTTAAGTTTCTGATCACTGTCCCTGCCTCGTCGAGTATTTCGATCGTCACCTCGTCTTTTTTGTTTGACGAGCTGTCTGCTTCCTCACCAGGATTTATCCAATACGAAATCATGGCCCCTCGCGATGTGTTATCACCTGCATACATGCCGTCCGCCATGAAGCGCGTGCCTGTTGCCTGGCGCCAGTTGGAGAGGTATGCATCAGGGGAGTCGAAGGCCGTCAACGGATTGTCCATGACTGCCGCGCTGTTCTGAGCGAGTGCTCGAAGCGGACGAATATCGTCGATGACGTACATCGAGCGCCCGAAGGTACCTACTACGAGGTCATGATCCCTCGGGTGGATCACCATATCCATCATGGAGGTTGTGGGTAATCCGTGTGTAAACGGATTCCAGGATGCACCCCCATCAATACTCACGTAAACGTGAAACTCGGTACCCACAAACAGAAGATTTGGCTCTATGGGGTCTTGTGCAAACGAAAGGGCATAACCCCAGACGTCATCGCTATCAGTGAGGCGTTCCCAATTCCTGCCATAATTTGTTGTCCGGTATACGTAAGGCTCCCAGTTATTGCGTCGATGGTCATCGAAGACCACAACGGCTTCACCAGCATCATACGCTGATGCATGTACCTGGGCTACCCACGATCCTTCTGCTAGATCTGGAAACCGGTCCGCTACATTATCCCACGATTCACCGCCGTCGCGCGTGACGTGCACCTGCCCATCATCTGAGCCAGCCCATAGGACTTCATTGTCAATCGGGCTTGCTGAGATCGCTGTAAGGGTGGTGTAATTTTCGGCTTGGGTAACGTCGTAAGTTAATCCGCCACTCTCTAACTGCCTTTGTTTCTCAGGATCGTTGGTTGTTAGATCGGGGGATATGGTGGTCCAGGTATCTCCGCGATCTGTGCTCTTATGCACAAACTGGCTTCCGTAGTAGATGGTATTTCCATCAAACGGATCTTGGGCCAACGCAGCGTCCCAGTTGAATCGGAGTGTGACTCCATCGGGATGGATGGGTTTGATGTACTTTTGGTATCCCGTTACCAACTCAAACCGTTGCAAGTTGCCTCCTTGCCACATTGCATAGCCTGTATTCAGGTCCTCTGGATGGATCATGACATCGAAACCGTCTCCGAAAGCTACTTCTTCCCAATACGAATTACGGATACCGCCGGCTCTCCATACTTCACTAGGACCACACCACGATCCGTTGTCTTGCATCCCACCACATATACGATAGGGGATGCTGTTGTCAACGCGTACATGATAGAACTGGCCTATTGGCAGGTTTTCTGGGAATCTCCAGGTGGCGCCTCTGTCTCTGGAAATAGCAAGCCCACCATCGTTGCCGCTGTAAATCAAGTGAGGGTTGTTCGGGTCGATCCACCACGCATGATGATCCGGGTGAACGTCGTTCATGATGCGCTTGAAGTTGCGTCCGCCGTCATCGCTGACTTGTACTATAGAGGCCACGTGGTAGACCCTGTTTTCGTTGGCGGGGTCGACAAATACGTCATTGTAATAGAAGGGTCGGTTGCTGACCTGGTCCTTGTTGTTTACCATTGTAAAGGTAAACCCGCCATCTTCGGATCGATAGAGCGCATTTTTTTTGGCTTCTACAAGGGCGTATACAATCTTCGGATTACTGGGTGCGATACCTAAACCCAGGCGCCCGAGGTCTCCGTCAGGAAGTCCATCTTTGCTTGTACGTTCTGTCCAGGTTGCGCCGCCGTCAAAGGTGACATGCAGTCCTGAACTGCTGCCGCCTGACGTAAAGAACCAGGGGAGTCTCCGAAACTCCCACATTGCCGCCATGAGCTTTTCAGGATTTGCCGGATCCATGATAAGGTCTCCAATGCCTGTGTTTTCGTCGATGTACAGGATTTGGGACCACGTTTGTCCGCCATCAGTGGATTTATAAACGCCTCGTGTGGAGCTTTCTGCCCAGGCCGAACCTTGAACCCCGGCATAAACGACATCAGGGTTTTCTGGGTGGACGATGACGCGGTGGATATTGCGGGAGTCTTCAAGACCGATGTGCGTCCAGGTATGACCTCCATCGATCGTCTTGTACATTCCGTTACCGGCATTGTGGCTATTTCTGGGGTTTCCTTCGCCAGTGCCTACATAGATGATGTCCGGATTCTTCTGGTAGATGGAAATGTCACCGATGGAGTGAACCTGTTGGGTATCAAACAGCGGTTCAAAGTTGACGCCTCCATTCTCCGATTTCCAAAGCCCGCCTGAGGCCGTACCGATGTAGAAGAGATCAGGATTATCGACGACCGCGTCGATGGCTGTTACTCTCCCGCTCATGCCTGCCGGCCCGACGCTTCGGGCTTTCATGGCTTCTAAATGAGCCATGTCAATTTGGGCGAACGTGGGAGATGCAAGTCCCGCAAAAAAGAAAAGCAGGACAAATTTAGTGAGGTGTGGGATTTTCATGTCTGATAGTTTCTGGTTTCTGGTTCCTAGTTTCTGGTTTTTTGAAGATGAAGTCAAAAAAATCAACCAGAAACGAGAAACGAGAAACCAGAAACAAATCAGGTCGTCACTATGCAGTCATCTTGACCGGCTTTACCCATTTCGTAATGGTCCGCAGCTTCGTCATTGAACCAGACTTCGTCTGCTGTTCGGTAGCGAAACGCGAAGCGTTGGCCAGCTGGCAATGTGACGGAAGCGCTGTAGGTATTATTGCTGCGCTTCTTTAGAACGAGGGCTGATGGATTCCAATCGTTGAAGTCGCCAACGACGGATACTTTGCCTGCATGTTGGTGGTCACCGGGGATAACAAAAGTGACTTTGGTCTCACCGGTTTTTTTTACTTTTTGTTTGCGAATCATGGGAGTCGTGGTGTGTTTTAATCGTACAGGTAAGGGTCAGACTATGGGTCTTTCGGTACAGGTAAACTGTTAACTTTGATAAGCGTTTCGAAAAGAAACCCTGATAGCGCTTCCTTTGCCTAAACTTAAAACACTACACCTCTCGCCAACCTGGGTTGGTCACATCGCGGGGATCAAAAAAGTTTTCTTGTTCAGTAATTTCGCCTTCATTATTCACCTTGAATCGATCAACGATTCTTAGGGTGCATGAAGGATTAATAATATTGCACAAGAATTCTACGGTAACTGCTGAAAGATCAGAGTTGACAAAAGAGTCGATAACTTCCACCTCTCCAACTAGATCAGGCAAAGGAGCCCACCATTGATCCCGCACATTTTCTCTCCCATTTAGTGGGTTCGACGAACCGCCGGGGGCAATAGGTGCACGGAGTGATACTTCATTTGAGTAGGGGATTGCTTCAAAGTTCTTCTTACCAAGACCTTCGGTTACGTAGCCTCTGGCAATGGAGTGCAATTTTGCTTTACGCATTTCTATTGTGTCTGCAGGTTGCATAGGAGTCTGTTGTTTAGAGCGTTATAAAAGGACAATGGCGATACAATTAAACCATGTAGAATTCCCAGGCTATACGGTCTGGATCTTTGAAGGCTACGTAGTTTTTACCCAGCACCTCGTCTAACTTGACCCCAGTATTGTCTATATTAGCAGCTTCTAAGGCATCAGCAACCCGGCGCAGTTCTGTTTCGTCTGGGCAAGCTATGGAGAGATGGTCAAGGCCAACCCGGAAAGGACTAAATGTGCCGTGTTCTACTGTTCCATTTTCTGGTCCGCGAATGGCTATTCCTGTTGCCCCTGCGAAAAATATGAAGATGTTTGTGTCTTCAAGAACTACATCGAAGCCCAGGGTATCGATATAGAAACGTCGTGCGCGTTCATAGTTAGATACGCGAAGGGCTACGTGGTGAACCCCCGGAGTCTGAATGTTGATGGCTTCCATGGAATCAAGTTGAGTTTGCATGATAAATACGTAATGTGAGCTTTAGGTTAGGGCGCCAATAAACTAGTTATTGACCTGTTTGCCCTACATAGCGCAGAACGTACTCAGATTACATCATGCCCCTTGATAATTTTTTCAACCATGTCCTGGAAGCTATCTTCGTTGTCCACCTTTTGAGATGTGTGTAGCTCTACTTCCGCCACATTCTCTTGCAGCGTGGTTTTGAGTTGCTCGATGTGAGATTGATGCCTCTTTAAAACAGGGATTGTTCTTTTAATTCGCTCCTGTGTAGATACATTCAAAAGGAATTGGCCTTGAAGGTATTCTTCTTGATCGAATAACAAATACGCCAGTTCTTCTATAGAACAGATCTGGCCATTGAGATCACCCATGGTTAGGCTTAAGGAAAGGCTACTGCAAATCCGTTCATGCGCTTGCTCAACGTGACCTTCTTCTCTGTCGAGTCCACCAAGCAACCGTAATGCAGCAGCAGTACCATAAAGATCTTCTATCTCCGTATGAATTGAAAGGCTTTCATGTAGCAATCTCCTCGCTTCGTTGAAATCGTTCGCATCTTTTCTAATCTCACCAAGATAACGGCTTGAAGTAGCAACCCCCCATAGATCTCCAATCTTACTAAAGAGGGGGAGCCCGTCTTTTTCAATTAACGATGTTGCCCGTTCTACCTCTCCTTGATCGTATAAAACGTTACCCAGGCGCATCATCGTAAAGGCCAATAGTTGTTTTTCCGACAGCGATATAAACATAGCCATCGCATCAGTCAACAAGTCTATTGCCGTTTCATGCTCACCCAAGGTGAATAAGGTCCAACCCATACAATTTTTTGCAAAGGCAATACCTCTTTGGTTGTTCGATCGTTGTTGAATTTCAAGGACCTCGGTATAAGCAGTTCGGGCTTTTACATAGTCTCCTTGATATTGAGCAACCCAGCCAATGTTATTGATCGCCGCGGCTGCCCCATACGTATCTCCAATAGCATTATATAAATCCCGGCTTTTCTCTGAATATGAAAGGGATGTGGTGTAGTCACACAAGCGCCAGTTCATCCATCCCATGCTATTCAAGGCCTGCGCCATCCCGCTTTTATCGCCAAGATTTTCATAGACCTCGTAGGCCTTCTCACTGAGTGCGAGTGCTTTTCGGTAAGACCCTCGATTGTGCCCCAGTGTAGCCGCTCCGTTCCATAGTTTAGCACTGAACACGGCATCAATGGGGTTTTTTTCTACAAGTGAAATGATCTGATCCAACAACTCCTCCCCCTCGGACCAATACCCTCGAATGAGCCAAAACCTGTGTAGAGCGATCCCGAATCGAGCGGCTTGTTCTATGTCTACTGCTTGATGTATGGTGTAATTCAAGGCAAGACGGAAATTGGGGTAGGATTGCTCAAGCCGGTCCAGCCAGGCTGCTTGCTCGGATCCCTGTAATAAGGGGGCTATTTCTTCAGACAATTCCAGGTAGTAATCACGATGTGCTTTTTTGACAAAGGCTTCCTCTCCTGATGCGATCAGACATTCGCCACCGAACTCCCGGATGGTTTCTAGCATGAAAAAACAGGATTCTTCATCGACTCCTTCCTCTTGCCGGAGTAAGTTTTTTTCGACCAGAGATACGACACCATCAAGTATGTCATACGAACCATCAGAAACGGCTTCGCAAATATATTCAGCAGCCTCCAGAGTAAATCTCCCCGTGAAAACAGATAGCCATTGGAAAAACTTTTTCTCCTCCCTCGTGAGCAAATCGTAGCTCCAGGCAATGGCTTCTCGAAGGGTACGATGCCTTGCCGGTAGATCTCTCGCTCCTTTCGTTAAGAGGCTCAGCCGCTTTTTAAGCCGGGTCAGTATCGCTTTCGGGGAGAGGACTCGAATACGTGCCGCAGCGAGTTCAATGGCCAGAGGTAACCCATCCAACTCATTGCAAATATATATGACTTCTTGGGCATTCGATGCATTTAATTGAAAAGCCGGTTTTACAGCGCTTGCCCGCTGAACAAAAAGATTGACAGATGGACACTGTAACATCTCTTGTTCGGACAAGGCGGATGAGTACTCTATTAGCTCAAGCGGGGGGATGGGGAACTCATGCTCCCCTTGCACATGAAGTGGGACCCGGCTCGTTACTAAGATTTGGAGCCCTTGTGAAGCCTTTAATAGTGAAGGTACCAGTGGCCCTGCTTCTACAACATGCTCAAAATTGTCCAATACCAACAGGCCTTCTTTGTCACCCAGGAATTCTAAGAGACGATCCTCTAAGGACGTCCCTTCCATCTCACGAACTCCAAGTGTTTTCGCAATAGTTGGGCCTACAAGTTCGGCCTCTGCCAATGGAGCAAGAGGTACAAAACAGATCCCATGCTTGTAGGTGGACTGTAACTGAGAGGCCAACTGAAGGCTAAACCTCGTTTTACCCGTTCCCCCGGTACCCGTAAGTGTTAACAGGCGGGCGTGTTGCAACATCTCTATAGCCTGATCGATTTCCTGCTCCCGTCCGATAAAGCTATTAATCTGCGCAGGCATGTTTGCCGGAAAAGCCTCTAAGTCGTCTTCCTCCAAAATGCGCTCATTTCTTAGCTTGCCTCCTGAACCAAGTAAGTTCAGGTCTTCAACAACAGCTTTTGCACTCTGGTATCTATCATCAGGCGATTTCTCCAATAGGCGATTAACAATCCGCTCTAAATCAAGAGGCACCTGCTCCGGACAAGTGGAAAGAGGGGACGGATCCTCGTGCATAATCGCATAGAGGCTGGCGTGTTGATAGTGTGCTTTAAATGGACGCTGGCCGGCAAGCATTTCATACATCACAACGCCTAGGGCCCATAGATCGACTCTGTGATCCACAGCCTCTCGATTCGCCTGCTCGGGCGACATGTAGGCCACTGTGCCCGCAAAACTCCCTTCTCCAGCAAAATCATTATCCGCAACGGTCGCAATGCCAAAATCTATGATCTTGATTCGCCCCTCCGGCGTCATGATCAGGTTTGCCGGTTTTATATCCCTGTGCACGACCTGCCGGTTATGTGCCGCTTCCAATCCAAGGGCCACTTGCTTTGCAACGTCAATAGCTACATCACAGGGAATGGGGCCTCGTTCAATTATTTCTGCGAGGGTATCCCCTTCGTAATACGACATGGCAATAAATACCTGCCGGTCGTCAACTTCACCTACTTCGAAGATGGTGGCAACATGAGGATGATCCAACGCGGCTGCAGCGCGAGCTTCAAATAAAAACTGCTCCCTTGCGTGCACGTCGCTTGTTAATTGGGGCGATAATAATTTTAGGGCGACCGGTCGATCCAATTGGTGATCATAAGCCAGGTAAACCATGCCCATTCCTCCCTTCCCCAATAGCCTAACCACCTTGTATTTACCTATTGCATGGTCATGAGGCAAATGAGAGAGGGCGTCTGGTTCGGCAAAATCGCTAACGCGTGCTATGGGTGTATCTATGAGGGAGAATCCTTCGGCATCGGCTCCCAGGTATCGTTCCACTGCCTCCTGGAGTTCTGTATCTCCTGAACAGGCTGTAGCCAGGTAGGAATCTCGATTCTCTTCTGGTATTTCCAGAGCTTTGAAGAAGATCTCTTGGATATGCTGTAATCGTTCAGCATTCATTGTACGTAGCCCAAAACATAATGCAACCTGCTTAATTATTTAAAGCGTCTTTTAGCCACGCACGCGCCATCCGCCAATCTCTAGTTACGGTGATTGCTGAAATCCCAAGAGATTCGGCAGTTTCTTCTATTGTCATTCCCCCAAAAAAGCGGCATTCAATAATCCGAACATGCCGTTCGTTGATTTTCTCAAGGTTGGACAGTGCTTCATCGAGGACAATAACTTCTTCTAGCAGTCTCTCCGAGTATTTATCCTCCTCAAAAACAACACTTATAGCTCCGCCGCCTCTTTTCTCAGCATTTCGTTGCCTGGCGTAACTGATCAACACATGACGCATTGCCTGAGCAGCCACTGCATAAAAGTGGGCCCGGTTGTGCCATTCCATTTTTTGGTAGTTGGCTAACTTGAGATATACTTCGTGGATTAGGGCCGTAGTATTTAGCGTATGGCCGTCACGTTCCTTAAGAAGCAAGTATTGCGCTGTCCTTCTCAGTTCATCGTAGACCTGGGGAAACAACTTATCAAATGCTTCTCGCCGACCTCCTCGTAATTCATTTAGGAGTTGCGTTACATCGTGTGAGCCAGAGTGAGCCATAGGATTAAAAGCGACAGAAGTCCTATGTGGGTCTTAAACTCTGAATATAAGGGCTTCGACCCAAAGTGTCGAGGCCGGCCTTAAATGTCCACAAAGCAGGTGATTGTTATGGGAATAGGGTTTATAAAATAAAATAACGACTTGAGACAAGGTGATTTGCCAGGTTGGGTAGTCGTGAAAGCACCCAGCCGTGCGGCGAGGTCATATCCCGGAAGCGGAACAGCGCTCAGCAGTTCAGCATGGTTTTATTCCCGAAATGGGGGAGACTCCCAGCAGTTCAGAATGGTCATATTCTGAAAGCCGAATGGAGTCCAGCCGTTCAGATGTGTCGCTTCCCGGTAGTGTGAAAATGTCCCAGCTGTCCGTCGCAGTTCTATCACGAAAGCCGAATAGTGTCCAGCCGTTCAGACTTGTCGTTTCCCGGTAGTGTGAAAATGTCCCGGCTGTTCATCGCAGTCCTATCACGAAAGCCGAACGGTATCCGGCCGTTTTTCCTTAAAGCATTTCCTTCCCGCCCGACTGCTGTAGCAGCTTGGCTACCAGGGCCGTCCAGCCGGTTTGGTGGCTGGCGCCGATGCCGGCTCCATTGTCGCCGTGGAAGTATTCGTAGAAGAGGATATGGTCTCTGAAGTGTTCGTCTTCCTGGAAGAGGACCGTGTCGCCGTTAAAGGCGCGGCGCTTCGTGTTGGGGTTGCGGAGGAAGATGTGAATCAGGCGTTGTGATAAAGCTGCAGATACTTCGGCCAGGTTCGCTACGCGGCCGGATCCTGTTGGCATCTCAACTTGGAAATCATCTTCAAAGAAGAAGTGGAATTTCTGTAGCGACTCGATCATCAGGTAATTGAGAGGAAACCAGATCGGTCCTCTCCAATTCGAATTGCCGCCGAATAAATGAGTCGTCGACTCTGCCGGCTCGTACTTAACCGTATGCACGTGTCCTTCGATCTGAATAGCAAACGGATTAGCATCGTGCTCTTTGGATAAGGCTCGCAGCCCGTAAGTAGAAAGAAACTGGTTGGCATCGAGCATCCGGCTCAGCATACGCTCTAACTGGCGTTCGTTCACCAGCGAGAGCAACATGCGGTCGTTGTTTTTCTCAGTCTTAGTCAGGGTAAGATGCTCCATCAAATGGGAGCGGTGGTCCAGGAACCATTGCATCCTTCTGCGGAAGCGGGGCAGTTTGGCCAGTGTCTCCGCTTCGATTGTTTCGACGGCGAAGAGGGGAATCAGGCCAACGAAGGATCGAATCTTAAGAGGAATCTTCTGCCCGTGCGGCGTGCAAATTGCATCGTAGAAGAAACCGTCTTCTTCATTCCACAAGCCTCCAGCAGACTGGTCCGTATTGATCGCATTGGCGATGTAGACAAAATGCTCAAAGAACTTGGTGGCTACATCCTCATAGGCTGGCTTTGTCTTGGCCAGTTCAAGAGCAATGGTTAACATGTTCAGGCAGTACATGCCCATCCAGGCCGTACCGTCTGCTTGCTCCAGGTAGCCACCCGTTGGTAAGGGCGCACTGCGGTCAAAGACCCCGATGTTGTCCAGCCCGAGGAAGCCGCCTTCAAATACGTTGCTGCCGTTTTGGTCCTTCCGGTTTACCCACCAGGTAAAGTTCAGCAGCAACTTGTGGAAGATTTTCTCCAGGAAGACGGTGTCTGCTTTTCCGGAGATCCGCTCTGTGATTTTATATACGCGCCAGGAGGCCCAGGCATGAACAGGTGGATTTACGTCACCCAAAGCCCATTCGTATGCCGGTATCTGCCCATTGGGGTGCATATACCACTCTCTGGTCATCAGGATAAGCTGCCGCTTGGCCCATTCGGGGTCAATAAGGGCGACGGGTATCATGTGGAAGGCTAGATCCCATGCGGCGTACCAGGGGTACTCCCATTTGTCGGGCATGGAAATGACATCCAAATTGTATAGATGCTTCCAGGTATGATTCCGTCCGAATATCCTGGATTCGGGGGGCTCAGGGCCCAGTAAATCCCCATGGATCCACTTCTCGACGCTGTAATGATAAAACTGCTTGGACCACATCAAGCCGGCAAAAGCCTGGCGTTGCACCGAGCGCTCATCTTCGTTGCACACGTTCCCTTCGGTTGTCGCATAAAACGCGTCTGCTTCTGCTATTCGTTCTTCAAATAGCTGCTCGATGGACTCAAACGGGTCCAACTGGGCATGCGGGCTATATCGAAAATACACGGTGCGTGACTCTCCCGGGGGAATGTCAAATCGGATATGGCCGGCTGCCTTAGTGCCCTTTTGCTCCGGGTTTGTGAGCGATGTCTGTCCATGAACGACTGCATTGTGAAAGGCATCTTTGACGTAAGGCGCTGGGTTTCCCGTTTTAAAGAGGCGCTCGTAGTTGGTGTCGTTTTCTGTATAAAGAACGTCAAGCGTGTCAGCGCCGGGCGAATATGCATACCACCAGCGCTCGCCAAGATGCTTGTGCATGGTTTTGATGCACGCGTAGTGTTTATGGTCTTCATGGTGTAGACTGGGGCGATCCGAGCTATGCCCCCAGGACCATGTATTTCTGAACCAAATGTGAGGCAGGATATGAAGTGGAGCAGCTACCGAGTTGCGATTGATAGCAGTAATCCGGCAGGCAATGTCCTCTTGATCGATCTTGGCGTATTCAATGTAGATATCGAAATACCTGTTGGAATTGAACGTATCATAGAGCGCGTCAATAAGCTCGTATTCTGTTTGATTCTTATTCCGCTTCTGATTCTGTGCAATCAGTTCACCATAGGGGAAGGCCACTTGTGGATACTTGTACAGCATTTTTGCGTACGAGTGCGTCGGTGTTGAATCCAGGTAGTAATAGTACTCCTTGACGTCTTCTGCGTGGTTTCCTTCGTTACCTGAAAGCCCAAATAAGCGTTCTTTCAGAATCAAATCCTTTTCATTCCAAAAGGCCAGGGCTAAGCAGACATTCTGAAATCTATTGCAAAAGCCAGCAATCCCATCTTCATTCCAACGGTAGGCCCTGCTTCGGGCGTGATCATGGGGCAGGTATTCCCAGGCATTACCATGTGCGCTATAATCCTCTCTAACCGTTCCCCAGGCTCTCTCACTTACATAGGGGCCCCAATTTTTCCAATCCGCTTTTCTGGCTTCAGATTCTTCTAGCCGGGTGTGCTCAACTGTTTTCTTTTTCATTTCCCACCTGCTGCTCTTCTGGTATGGATGTGTCTGATCGATTTATCAGATGTGCAATTCGTTTGGCTTCAATACCGATTTCGCGGATAAACCCATAGGGTGCATTGTGAAATCCGCAAAAGTACAGACCGGGAAGGGCCGTCTTTCGCCCGCTTGATGTGATGTTGCCGGATTCATCAGCTACCAGGTTTACATCGCGAAAGAAAGAACCCACGTTGTGTTTGAAGCCCGTTGCTAGAACAATGGCATCAAAACTTTTTTGGTCTCCACTTTTAAAGAACACATCATTTTCCTTGATACGCTCTATTTCGTTGAACACGGTAATGTGTCCGTCTTTAATTAGTTTCATCGTTCCTATATCCAGGAGAGGAACGCGGTTATCCTCTTTGATCTGGGTCAAGGGACCCTTGGACGCAGATTGAAGCCCGTAATCAGAAGGTTTGCCAACTGACAGATGAACGAGCGGGGCAGATAAAGAATCGGCTACTGTGGTAGGTAATCCCCTCATCATAACCGAAAGCTTGTGAGAAGAAACCCCCAGTACATCTCTTGGAATGACATTAACGGGGCCTCGAATCGACATACTCACATTGGCTCCGTGTTCATGGAGGTCCACGGCAATTTCACCGCCTGAGTTTCCACATCCAACAACAAGGACATTTTGCCCGCTAAACGGTTCACCGTTCATGTAGGCAGAGCTGTGAAGTATTTGTCCTGGGAAGGAGGTTTTGCCTTTCAAGGAAGGTAGCACCGGTTTCTGGCTATAGCCGGTTGCTATAATCAAATTTCGAGATATATAATCACTTCGTTTTGCCCGCGAGGACCATACGCTACCAAGCCGCATGATGGAGCGGACTTTTTCGTCGAAGCGAGGCTCTATCCTGAATTTTTTAGCGTAGATCTCAAGGTAGTCGGCAAATTGAAGCCTTGAGGGGTATGGCGGGTAATGCCTTGGAAAGGAGAGGTAGGGAAGGGCCGAATGATTTTTATGTGTGTGAAGATGCAGGCGTTCATACCGTTTCAACCAGGCGCTTCCGATGTCTCTGTTTTGCTCAAGAACGACCAGTGGCACACGATGACGGCGTAAACACGCAGCGATTGCCAATCCAGCAGCTCCAGCCCCTACAATTACGGTATTGGTTCGAATCGTTGTCCTTGAATAGCGCGCCATTTACATCCCGTATTATTTTATAAACTCAGATTTAAGATCGCTCCACGACGGCTCGTTGCCCACTTCACGATCCGTCCATTCGGTGAGATTCCATAATCCATCCTCACCCTGCGTCATCACCCAGATAAGCCTGCCCTGGACTGTAGTTGGGACGTCAGGCCGGTTATGATTAATCGTCAACAGGTAAGACGCATCAATTTCAAAGCGATCTTCAGTGATGATTGAAATCGTTTGGTTCGTTAATACCAACTCATGGCCGGTGGCAAACTGGGCTGCTGCAGCAATGGTGGTGAAATACTGATTTTCTTCCGTTTGACTCCATGCACCCCAAATGTTTTCATCTCTCGCTCTTGCTTGTTCTGTTGGTAAAAACATAATAGAGGTATTAAGCGAGCGGGTATAGTTTGGGGGATTCAACTCAGCTATGGAGAATTGAATATTTTCGACGACCTGTTCGGGCGTATCCGGCTGCAAAAAAGTGCCGGCTTCGTCGACAGGATCCTCAGGAGTGCGTGGGGAAAAAAGATCGCAACCAGAAGAAACCACTAAAAGCGTGAATGCCAGAATAATATTCCTAAATAAATCAGTGTTCACCGCACAAAGGTATGATCAGCTATCCAATTTCGCAATGAGTTAATTGGTAGATTCTAAGCAACTAATCGTTTCTTGTTCTATTTTAGTCCGGAGTCCGGAGACAATAGTCCGGAGTGGTAAACAATTATTACTCTGGGCTCACTTTGTCAGACTCATTTCTTCGGACTGTTTCATTGATTAATTAGCAAAACTCCGGACTCCGGACTATTGTCTCCGGACTCAAAAAGCATGAAAATAGGAATTATAGGTACAGGTAACGTTGGGATGGTGTTGGGGCTTCGTTGGGCTGATTCAGGGAATGAAGTTGTGTTTGGTTCTCGTAGAGCAGATAGCGATGACTGGCAGGCTATCAAGGAAAGGCACAACATTGAAATCGCTTCACCCGCCGATGCAGCTGCGTTTGGTGAGGTCGTCGTGTTGGCGGTGCCCTGGAGTGTGACGGAGAGGGTGATTGGGGGACTGGGAGACCTTTCTGGTAAGATTGTTTTGGATTGCACCAATCCATTGGGCCCAAATTTTTCCATGGATTTAACCGGCACATCCGGCGGTGAACAAGTCGCTCAGTGGGCTGAGGGTGCAAAGGTGGTGAAGGCGTTAAATACTACAGGGTCCAAGAACATGGGAGATCCTGTGTATGGAGAACAACCGCTGGCAATGCTGGTCTGTGGAGATGATGTAGACGCGAAAGCCAATGTGATGATGCTTACTGCAGAATTAGGCTTCGATCCGGTTGATGCAGGGCCTCTAAGCAAATCAAAATACCTCGAAGCCATGGCCTTCGTCTGGATCGCCCAAGCCTACCAGGAGGACTGGGGAGCGGATTTTGGGTTTGCAGTCTTGAGACGCTAGCTATCAAGCAACAAGAAATAAGAAACAGTGAGTTCACCCGAACTCACTAAGAACCTCGTCTTCACCCCTTGCATCCGGAAACCACGAGAGTAGCTTTCGGGCGACTTCGTCCAGGAGGACGTCGGGGCAGGAGGCGCCAGCGGTGAGGACTATGTCAACACTGTCTTTGTTAACATTGTCTTTCTGTGGCCACCAGTTTTCAGTGGTTCGAACAGATTTGGTGTGCAGGTCGAAGTGTTCGATGTGGGTTAGGCTGTGAATCGAGGATTTGTTGTTGATGAAATACGTTGGCATGTGCTCTTCGCACAACTCAACCAGGTGGCTGGTGTTCGACGAGTTGTATCCACCAATTACCAGAGCCACATCCGCACCTGATTCAACCAGGGCCTTGGCAGACGTCTGGTTTTCATTGGTTGCGTAGCAAAGGGTATCGCTTGTGTTGGCAAAGTGATCGCTCAGGCTTTCGTTCCCATAGCGCGTGATGACTGCCTGGCGGAGATGTTCAGCGATGGCGGCTGTTTCTGAGGCGAGCATGGTCGTTTGATTGACGACGCCGATGCGCTGCAAGTCTCTTTCAGGAGAGAATCCTTCAGAGTAGCGCTCTTTAAATCGCTCATAAAAGAATGCTGTAGACGCTTCTCCACGAATCACTTTGGCAAGGTCTTCCGCCTCCTCCATATCCAGCACTACCACAACTGGGGCATTTTGTTGGGCATGAGAAAACGTAGCTCTTGTTTCCTCGTGATACCGCTTACCATGAACGACGATCGTATAGTCCTTCTTTCCCAATTGGGCGCTACGCTTCCAGACCTTTTCGACGAACGGGCACGTGGTGTCGTAAGAAAGGATATCGATGTTTCGCGCCTTCAAGTCTGTTTCTATCTCTACAGAGGTACCGAAGGCAGGAATGATGACGACGTCCTCTGGCTTTAACTCGTCAAACGAGATGAGTTGTTCGCCTTTTGTGGTGCGCAAGTAGCGGATGCCTCGTTCCTGGAGATCGTTGTTTACATCCGGATTGTGGATCATTTCAGAGAGAAGAAATATCCGCTTGCCTGGGTTTTCATCCAGCGCTTTATACGCAATCTCCACGGCTTGCTCAACGCCATAACAAAACCCAAAATGACGGGCCAGTTTAAATCGGATCGGACCGAAGTCTAATACGGTCGGGGTAAAGTCCTTCTTGCGGGGATCTCGAATTTTCCTCGCTTCCTTGATGGTGGATATCAGGGGACTTTTATAAAAGACAGGTACGTCGAAGCTGCGCATGGTTGAGGGATTAGCTAGGTGGTTTCAACGGGGGATACGCCTGGGTGGGTGCTGAGTTCTGGAATTGGAATCCGTTTTAGGACGTCAATGAGAGCTAATAAGGATTCATTTGCATGAAAAACAAAAAAAATCACAATAATCTTTCCGTATGTAGAAGTGAGCGTCATGAATGTGATTTAGCTTAAATAAGCGTTTACTTCATTGTTGCGGAGTTAGTACTTTTCCCAACATTTCTGAGAACAAAATTAACATCCGCTTTACTGTTCAGTACCCCTTAGTAACAGTGCCACTCACCCTTAGCATCTGTACCCCTTAGCTGGTGTGCCACTCACCTTTAGCAACGGTACCCTCTACCCTTAGCAACAGTGCCACTCACTCTTAGAAACAGTACCCTTTAGCTGGTGTGCCACTCACCTTTAGCAACGGTACCCTTTACCCTTAGCAACAGTGCCACTCACCCTTAGCAATGGTACCCATTGCTCTTAGCAAATCGCATTCTTTTTCCTTCCACAGCTTCTTTATGGAGGGCTTGCTATTGTAATAGCCTTCGAAGAGGAGTCAGGCAGGTAGGTCTGTTTCTTATTTAACGATCCACAGGTAATACACACTACCCAGTATGGTGCTGTACGGCGGCTAGTTTTGTCTTCTCGGCAGTTTCGTTATCCCTTGTGGTCTTGATACAGATATGCCTGTATTAATCTAGAATTAACTTTTCTGGTGTCTACTGTTCACCGGAATGTCTCGTGCAAATGGAGCTTTCGACCCGCATTGTGCTCCGTGAGAAATACTTATTACAGAACATATTAGGAAAACTTGGCCCTTTCGATACCACGTATCTAGCAAAAAAGATAGATGGTGACGATGAAAAGGTCGTTATCCGCGAGTTCTTTCCCACATTTCTTGTGAAAAGGAAAGGAACGGATTTTACTGTTCGGTATCCCTCACCTGGAGATAAGCTTCTTTTCGATTATGGAAAGAGCCTCTACGTTCGTTATCTAAAACAACAAGAAGGATTTCGCCATCCCAATGTTGCGACACAACTGTCTCATTTTTCAGAAAATGGGACAGTGTATGTAGTCCGCCCCTATTTTCGCGGAGTACAGTTGGCAGAATTCCTGGAAGTAGGGAAAAAGGTAGTAGGCACGCAGGCAGCGTTGTCCATTATGAACGCAGTCATGAGGGGGCTACATCAAGCTAATCTGCGTGGTTTGGTTCACAGCTCAATTTCTCCAAGGAGCATTTTCCTGAAAACAAACGGGAAGCCGCTCCTGTTATGGTTTGCGTATCCACGCATTGAATTCGCCCAGGAATGCAACAGGATCAATGACATATACGAGCCGGGATATATAGCTCCAGAAGTCATATTGAAAGGCGATTCGATCGGAGCGTGGACAGATGTTTATGGGTGTGCTGCTACCATTTATACGTTGTTGACAGGTAAACGTATTCAAAGCGCATTCGATCGTGTAATCAGCGATCATGTTGATGCAGATGTTCAAACTGCGAAGCAAATTCCCGGTCCTCTCAAAACTGTACTTATAGAAGGCCTTGCCTTAAAGGCCTCTCTTCGCCCAAAAGCGGTCAGCGTATTCCGTGAAAGATTCGTTGCCGCGATGCAAAATCCATCAGCGTCTTCGATTTCGACACCTTCGCTCTCCTCATCGCATCCAAACCCTGAGGAGTGGTTTGAGGCTCCTGGGAGTAAGCAGAATACATCCTGGAAACGAAATGGTGAGCCCAGGCAGCCACCATCCTCAAAAGACGGTTTAAAAGAGAAACCGCTCAAGCGTGATAAGACGGATTCAACCTCAGAGTCTTTCCCCCAAACATCCCCTTTAGGTTCCAACCGGGCTGCACCCAAAGATTCGAAAGAACCTGTCAGGCCTACGATTCATGCACCCCAGGGACCGTACATATCCCCTGAATATCTCTCGAAGGATGTTAATTCTCAGGAGCCTGTGAAGTACAGAGCAGAATCAGTAAGCAAGGTTCGGGAGCCGCACGACAACACTCAGAAGACAGAATCGCCACGTCCCATGAAACCAGTCCTTTATAAAGCTCTTCCTATCGCTATCCTATCTGCGATTGTATTTGGAGTCCTGTTATTTCGAAATGATATGGATTTTAGCTCCTTAGCCTCATCTCGTGCTGAGCGATCTGAATCAGGCAATGAGGTCAATCAGACCGTATTACGAAAGCGTGAGCTCTTTCTCTCACTAGCGGATTCCCTTGAAGTTGTTGCGCAAGAATATCTAGAGCTTGGAGACACCACTAATGGAATTCGCGTATTGAAACAAGCGCAAATTGCCTATGACGGTGCGATAAGAAATGAGCCGGCTGATTCGGGATTAATCAACAATGCTGCGCGAATGGCTTCCTTCATGGAGGAAATAATCGCGCAGAGAAATCGGGAAGATATTCCGACTAATGAGGATACAGATACGCTCTTCGAAGTTGTTCAATTCCATCTCAATCGAGGTGATTCGCTGTTTGTTTTGGGAGAGTATGAAGCGGCGCGTATAGAATTTGAGCAGGTGATGGAGAATGATCAAGAAAATGCTATAGCCCGCAACTTTCTGGAAGAAATTGAGACGATTATCGCAGAAAATGCAGAGGCTGAACGCTTTGTGTTATTACTCAGGCAAGGAGATGCCCTGTTTGCTGAAGAGCGCCTTGATGATGCCCGTAGTGTATATCAACAGGCGCAGGCTATCAATGACGATCAGAATGTCGCATCGCGGTTGAGAAGGGTTGAGGAAGCGATCAGAGAAGCCGCCCGTGTCGAAGCTAAGTTTCAGGCTCTAATGGAGGCCGCTGATACTCGAATTGCAGCCCTGAATTACTCGGGAGCTCTAGTCAGTTATAGAGCAGCCTTAGAACTACGTCCCAACGATGAGTATCTCAGGAGTCAGATGGCGAAGGTGCAGGACAGCATCGTTGCAATAGCAGCCCGGGAGACCATGGCGATTGAGCTATACCAGGATCACCGAAGGCAAGGGGATAGCCTGTTGGGGGAGGGACTATTGAAAGCGTCGATTGCCCAGTATGAACGTGCACTGGAAGCAAGCCCGGGCGATGTTTATGCCACCGATCAAATCAAGCGGACTAATGAAGCACTGGCCGTCGAGATCAGTAATCGGACGGATCTAGAAGGTGTATTTGTTAACCCAACCACACTTCCTGTATTGCTCGAAGAAGCCGAACTTCTCGGCCAGATTCGGTACCCCCGCATAGCTCGAGAAAAAGGTGTCCAGGGGCGTGTTGTTCTAGCCATGGTAGTAGCGGAGACAGGAAGGGCCACCCAGTTCAGAGTGATTCGTGGGATTGGACATGGATGCGACGCGGAGGCGATTCGGGTCTTCGAAAATGCAGTGTTTGAACCTGCCACTTTCCAACAAGAGCCAGTGAAGGCCTGGTTTAACTTCGCCGTCCAGTTTAGCCTTTCCAACTGAAAGATTTAGATAGTACGCACCCCTCATTACCTGACAAATTGGTTACGCACTTTTAATACACAAAAGAACAGAAAAGAAGAAATGAATAAATGGTACGTTCTCCCCTCGCCGCTGGTTGTTCCGTTACATCAATGCGTGTATTTCTGTATAGCCCTCTTTCTGTTGGTCATGGGTCCACACGATGCCTATGCACAGTTGAGAGGAACGATTGAAGGGAAAGTCATAGATCGAGAAACAGGGCTACCATTACCAGGAACGAATGTCCTGATTGCTGGAACAACGTTTGGTTTGGCGACGGGTTCAGATGGGAGTTACAGATTATTTATTCAAGAAGGCGAGTACACACTCATCTTCTCGTTCATAGGATATGATACGCAAGAGCAATCAGTAACTGTTGAGGCTGGTGAAACGGTTCAGTTGAACGTAGAACTTAATTTTGGAGCCGTAGGAGTAGGTGAGATTACAGTATATGCCCAGGTTGCTGGACAAACAGCAGCTATCAATCAGCAACTGGCATCGAATACTATTGCAAATATCGTGTCCGCAGCACGGATTCAGGAATTGCCTGATCAAAATGCTGCAGAGTCTGTAGGGCGGTTACCCGGTATCTCTGTAGTGCGCGATGCTGGCGAAGGCCAGAAGGTTGTGATTCGCGGATTGGCACCCAAGTACAATTCCATTACTGTAGATGGAGACCGCCTCCCGGCAACCGACTTTGACGATCGATCTGTTGACCTCAATATGATTTCTCCAGATATCCTGGAAGGCATCGAGGTTTACAAGGCACTTACGCCTGACCGGGATGCTGATGCGATTGGTGGTGCTGTGAACTTTACACTCAAAGAAGCACCTGCTGAATTTCAAAGCAGCTTTAAGGTCGAAAATGGATATAACAATCAGCAGGCTTCTCTGGAACAGTACAGGGGAAGTCTCTCTGTAAGTAATCGGTTCCTGGGAGATAAGCTGGGGATGCTGTTTACGGGGAGCGTTCAACGCGTTGATCGGAGCTCAGATGTGTTTAGTGCATCCTATTTTGTAGCTCGCGATGCCAATGAAGGCGAGGCTTTCGCTCCAATCAGCATCGGTCAACTGACGCTGGTGGATCGTCTGGAGACTCGGGAGCGTTTTGGATCGAGTATGATGCTGGACTACCGATTACCAAGAGGATCGATCCGCTCCAGTAATTTCTTTGGCTATCTCTCTCGCGATGAGATTCAGCGCCAGAAGGATTATAGTGTCGGCAACTTTAGGACACGTTATAACCTTCGGGATCGAGACATCAGTGTGAGTATCTTGTCCAATGCACTGGCCGGTTCGCATAATATCTCATTGGTGAATGTTGATTGGCGGCTTTCTCGCTCAATAGCGGTGCGGGAGCACCCCTATGATCATCTTGTGCGGTTTCATGAGTTGGCAGCTTTTGATAGTGACGCCCTGGATGAACAAGCGGGTCCCCTGGCTATTCCACTCGCTGCCAAAGATCAACTTAACGAGACGTTTCTGTATCAGAACGACTTTAATACCTTGCGAGGACGTGAGCGTGATTTGAAGGCTCAGCTTGATCTTTCTCTTCCGTTGTTTAGCGGTGGCATCTCGGATGGAGTACTCAAGCTCGGTGGAAAGTATAGAGGCAAAGAGCGTCTCCAGGACGAATCAACCATGAGTAAACGTTGGGACAATCCAGCTGCGGTTCAACAACTTGCAAATGGAAATGGCTCAACCTTGGGGCAGCTTGATCTGACATCGCAAGGGTACATCGGGATTGAAAATTATGCAGATCCGGATCCAGATGTGGGTACGTTCCTTGACGGCGATTATGTGATCGACGCGGTGTTGAATCGCCGTCTGCTTTCACAGATGTATGAAACGCATCAATCCGACTACGACAGAGTGCCAACCGCAGACCTGGAGGATTTTAAGTCCAATGAGGATATTTATGCCGGGTATGCAATGGCCGAAGTTAACCTGGGTGGAAAGCTTACACTATTACCTGGTGTACGATATGAATTTACAAGTACGGCGTACGATGCCAAGGTCGGTCGGCTTTCGGGGAATCTAAACGAAGGCCAGGTACGGGATACCACTTCACAAGCTGAATACGGATTGTGGTTTCCGATGGTGCAGATCCGATACCGGTTTACAGACTGGTTGGATTTGCGGCTCTCCCGTACAGAGTCTTTGGCTCGCCCAGAGTTTAGCTTTATCTCTCCACGAGAGAGCGTGGATGTCGGAAGCCGCTTTGCAGGCCGGGGTAATCCTGACTTGTTACCAACGAAGTCAACGAACTACGATGCCCATCTTTCTATTTATGAAAGCCGATTCGGGTTATTCACCATAGGAGGCTTTTATAAAGAGCTAGAAGATCTCGTCTATATCCGAGAAAAAATTGTCTTGGAGCCTGAATCGGAAAACCTACCTTCATACACCCTTGGTTATACCCTGTTGGAGCCTATCAATAACGTGTTCGACACGGAGGTAAAAGGGTATGAAATAGAATGGCAAACGAACTTCTCGTTTTTACCTCGTCCCTTCAACGGTATTGTCATAAATGCCAACTACACCCGTATTTTCTCGGATACCCAGTTTCCCAGCTTTGTCGTAGAACGGGAAACAACGCCCCCTTTTGCTTTTGTAGGGGTTGATACGTTCCGAGTGAGTACGATCCCCAATCAGCCTAAGCATATCGCTAACCTATCTATTGGGTACGACCTGGACGGGTTCTCCGGACGAGTCTCTATGCTGTTTCAAGGTAAAAGCCTGAGCAGTATTGGGGCGCGAATCGAAGAAGACGGCTTTACCGAATCATACACTCGATGGGATGTCTCTCTCAAACAGGAGATCACCCGAGGATTCGAACTCTTCCTCAATGTAAATAACTTCACAAATCAGCCCGATAAGTCTTCCATACTAAGAGGTTTCCCCACTTCTCAGGAGTTTTATGGTTGGACGATGAATTGGGGGGTCAGGTATAGATACTAATAGGCTGGCCCCACCCCATCTGGTACACTCATCCCAATAAACACGAGAATATAAAATGACCGCTAATCCAATAATCTATTCACATTCAAACAGGTACAAGTATATTATGACCCCCCGACAAGCTACCTCTCTTCTTTTTGTTCTTTTTCTCGGAATAATTATGACCGGACAGGTGCCGGCATACGGCCAGCGAACAGTCGTTGTTGAGCCAACGGCGTTTGGTATTCTAAACACGGTTATCGCTGGAGACACTACAGCAACAGGCGAACGCACCGATGAAAACACAGTTTATGTATTACGACGTGGAGCTACATACTTACTGAGCGCTTCCATCGAAAATCGAGGGTATCCCTTGACAATTGTTGCTGAAGATGGAGACGGTCCCCGCCCGATTTTGCGTCCTGGTGTCGACCTGACCGGGCAGGCAGCGCGGGCCTTTAGGCTCCGCGACGATTTTACCATACGTGATGTTTATGTGACCCATGTCAATGATGCCGGCGGACTTCAGAGCAACATGTTTCGAATCTCTGCTGACAACGTTCGCATCGTCATCGAAAATTGCTATCTGGATTATGAGCAGCAATCGTTTTTCCGAATCGACAGTGATAGCGTAAAGTTGTACATCAGAGATACCATCGCACGTAACTCCGGCCTGGCAGCCTCTCCGGGTAATGGTCGTATTATTGATACGCGCGGTAATATTGTGGATACGCTGTTTGTAGAGAACAATACGTTTTACAACCTGACCAACCAGGTGCTGCTTACAGGAACTGGTGTAGGTGGTTTGATGAATTATATCCATTTCAATCACAATACCATGTACAACATTGGAAACACGGCGTTGGATATAAATCGTTCGAAGGAAGCGGTAGTAACCAATAACCTGATTCTCAATGCCGGCTTTTTGGGAGACCGTCAGGAAGCCGATGGCGAGGAGCAAGTGCTTGATCCGATTATCAGTATCGACTCGCTAGGTTTACCAGATTTTCCAGAGGAGAACCGGTCGATTCTGATTGCGAATAACAACTTCTTCTTTGACCAGGAATACATTAGTCTGATCGAAGCAACTGATTCTGTAGATGTGTTGCCCTTATTTACTGCCATTGATTCGGTCTTTATCAATGCAGGCATTGCTACCGTTACAGGAAATATCATTGAAGATGTCGATTTCACCGCAGGGCCAGGACTTGTAACGGCCTATCTGACGGATCGTCTTACTAATCCGGCTAATGAAAACCCACCCTCATTTGCCTACGACCCGGACGGAGCCAATGTACCGGGCGAGGGATCTCTTGACTTTACCTATAGCCCGACCTTTACGTCTAACGCCAGTTCTCTTTCTGGTCAGCCATTGGGCGACTTGAACTGGTTTGGTATCGAAATCATCGAGGTGTCAGTAGATGGTCCAGGTATCGTACCTGAGTCCTTTAAACTGCTAGGCAACTATCCAAACCCGTTCAACCCAACGACAAATGTTGTTTTTGAGCTTACGGAGCCTTCCGAAGTGAAAGTAACGGTATATGACTTGCTTGGGCGAGAGGTGCTTTCAACATTCCCGCAGCAGTTTAGTGGAAGCGGCACTCAGCAGATTTATGTCGATGCTTCGTCGCTGAGTTCAGGTATGTATTTGTACCGTGTCACGGCCAGCTCCATAGGTCGTGAACATAGCTTTGTTCATGATGGAAGAATGGTTCTTTTGAAGTGAGGATGGGTTGAGTCCGGAGACAATAGTCCGGAGTCCGGAGAGGCTTGAATGCAAACACTCAGGACTCATGTCTCCGGACTCGGCGTCAACGCATCCCCGCGTTGACGCCTTCCATTGACTCATCCATCGGTGGGATGGCGGTGATTCGTTCTTGGGGCCAGATTTCGTTTAGGGAGTCGCCGTCGTAGAGGCGGCCGTTTTTCATGACGTATCGAATGGTGTTGGTGTTGCGGAGATTTTCGAGGGGGTTACCAGTGAGGATGACCAGGTCGGCCAGTTTACCGGCTTCGACGGATCCGAGCTCTTTCTCCAGCCCGATTGATTCCGCTCCCATGATAGTGGCTGCACGAAGGGCGTCGTGTTCGGACATGCCCCCCGAGGCAACTGCCCACAGCTCCCAGTGGTACCCAAGGCCTTGCAATTGTCCGTGGCTTCCGACGCCTACTCGTCCGCCTGCTTTTAGGATGGCATTGGCGCCCACGGCGTGATCTGCGAATACGTGTTCTTCATCGCGGAACCAGCCAGCAGAGCGGCGGCGGGTCTTGGCGTCGATATCTGAGTGAGGCGTAAACCGGCGAAGCTTGGGGTCATCGTGTGGGTTCTCGCGGGAGTAGAAGTAGTTCTCAGCAAAAGGCCCACCGTAGGAGACTAGCAACGTAGGCGTATACGCCATTTTGGATTGGGCTGTAGTCTCTATGACATCTTTGTAGATCGGGTAGACCGGGAACGAGTGTTCTTGGCCAGGATAGCCATCGATCAACATAGTCAAGTTGTATTTGAACTTTAATCCGCCCTCCGTAGTGGGCATCAGGCCTTGCTCCTTGGCTGCCATGATGAGCCACTGCCGTTGCTGACGGTTGCCCGACATATACATCTTAATCGTCTTGGTGTCATAGTATTCGCTGTAGCGTTTCATGACATCACTTGCGTGCTCGGCGTCTCGTATCGGATCTGTAACGTAGTCGCCGAATATGCCTGGGCCGGTAGAGTAGATCCGGGGGCCAACCATTGCGCCCGTATCTACTAGATCACCATACGTGAGTACATCGGTAGATCCTGTTTGAGGATCCCTGGTTGTAGTCACTCCATATGCCAGGTTAGCCAGGTAGGCCCAACTCTGAGGTTTGTGTACGTTCCATGCTGGGCGGAGATGGGCGTGAGTATCTACAAATCCCGGTACGATGGTCATGCCGGATACGTCGATTGTGCGTGTTCCTCTTGGGACCTCAAGAGATCCTTCTTCGCCAATCGATTCGATACGGTTATTGCGGATCAGTACATCGCCCTCTTCAATAACCTCATCCCCTTTCATTGTAATGATGCGAGCGCCTTGAAGGAGGACGGTGCCTTCAGGGGTGTCACGCGGCACAGCAATTTGAATCCGTAGCTCGTGTGGCTTGTAGGACTCATCTTTCTCTTCTTCGTCTTCCTTTTCATCCTCTTCCTCGTTGGTGTCTCCGCTTTCCTCAGCGTCTTCACCTTCTTCTTCGGGCTCCTCTTCTGCGTCCTCTTCACTGCTTTCTTCCTCTGCTTTTTTTGCAGCAGCGAGGCTATCGGAGACGGCTTTTTCTCGATCTAAGTCGAAGACAACGTGCGCATTCCCGATTGACCAGTGAATCGTTCTGCCATTATGCCCCCAGGTAGGAAACTGCCCGCCGATATCCGTCAGCTTCTTCGCTGGGAACGGAGCACTCAATGGGTTTGCTACAGAGATGGTTGGTGCATCACCGCCGACGTAGGGTACAGTGACTACGTAGATGTCCTGGTTGACTTGTGCGAGTGCCTGGTCGCCTTCTGGAGCCATCATGGTAATGGATGCACTGTTTGGCTGCGAAGCCTGGGGCCGCTTGTTGCCTACGACCTTCACGTGCACTTTTTCATCGGTGCCATCCCAGCGGATGGACAGCAGTCCTTTTTGGGTGTGATGCAGATAGATGCGATCTGAAGAAGAGGTGAAGTGGGGGCGGCTTCGTCCTTCAGTGGGCGCAATCAGTGTATGATCACCCCCATCACTCGGAACCCAGATCAGGTCGGAAGCAGCGCCAAAGGCAAAGGGACCTACTGCGTCCATATATGCCTTGGCCGGACCACGGATCGCTACAATGCGTCCGTTTGCAGCCCAGGCTGGTTGTTGAAAGATGCCATGCTGCGTAGTGAGTTGTGCCGGATTGCCGCGTCCATCGGCACGTACCTTAAATATATGCCCGCCTTCTTCATTCCATGTCACATAGGCAAGCCATTCCCCGTCTGGAGACCATGTTGGTTGTGCTTCGATTACGGGGGACTCCGTCAGTCGCTGGGTTTCGCCGTCCGGGTAGTCCATCACGTACAGATCATTCAGGACAGTAAAGGCGAGCTGGCTGCCGTCTGGAGAAGGGACTGCGTCGCGGATTTGACGGGCAATAAACGTAGGATCATCAGGAATGGCATAGTCAAAGTCCACGAGGGGCCCCATGCCCAACTCTACATTGACTTCAAAGGGTACCGGAATGGCTTCACTGCCATCAACGGGAATGCGCCAGATCTTACCCCCGTAGGAAGCAACGACTTCTTTGGAGTCGGGCGTAAAGGACATGCCTGGAAGGACATCCTGGTCTGCGATGGACTCTTGCTCATCTCGCTGGACCGGGTAAGCCAGCCATTGTTCATCGCCCGTATTCAGATCTCTGATCCGTAAGCCGGTTTCGTCTTCCATGCGGGAGCCATACACGAGCCATTTGCCGTCAGGTGAAAGGGTTGGGCGGAAGGCTGAACCGTAACGTGCCGTTCGTCCGTACGTTTCGCCGTTTTCGCGGTCATACACGGCGATCTGGTATTGAGGTAGCGAGGCGTTATAGTTCCAGCTGTTTTGCCGGCGTGCAAACCAGATATAGCGTCCGTCGGGAGAGACGGCTGCCCCTACTGTTTTTAGGTTGTCCGGCTTAGGAGTCAACGATTTCCCACTGCCACCGTCGATATGGCCCATCCATAACTTAACGACGCCCAGCCGGGATTCGCCCTTGGAGGCAATCACATACTTGCCATCCGGCGTCCAGTCGGGAGACATATACTGCTTCCCTTTGTCTTTCGTAACCTGGGTGGTTTCCTTGGACTCCAGGTCGATGGTCCACAGGTTTTCACTGCCGGTGTAATCCGATACATACAGTACCTTTTTTCCATCCGGACTGAACCGGGGCTGGGCGTCGTAATGCATGCCCTCTGTAAGGCGAGTGGCTGTGCCTCCAGAAAGAGGCAGGGTATACAAATCACCGAGCATGTCAAACACAATGTGTTGTCCATCTGGACTTACATCCAGCGAGATCCACGAGCCTTCGTCTGTAGTGAAGGAGATGGTGCGTTCTGCCTTAAGAGGCAGGTCCTTGTTTTTCGACTTGGTGCTGTCGTCTTCGGTCGTATATGCATGCACGGCTAGTGTGGGTAGAAGGGCCATGCACAATAGAGTTAGAATCCAGGAGCGGGGTGTCATGAGCTGATGGGGTTGGGTGTATGGGGGACCCCATAAGGTAGTTGTTGGGGAGTGAGGGATTCAAGAGGGGGCATGTGTGAACTCTAGATAGGAATAGGTTTCAGCCCTAACATTGTCATGTAGATGTAGTATATTGGGTTGCTTCTCAAAAATAAGCCATTAATCAGCACAACTCTATGGAATCTCAGAGTCTAGACGATTCTCAGCGCGAACCCTATCATGCGCCCACTGTCAGTCAAAGCCTTCGTCATGCCTGGGGGGTGATGTGGAACAACATAGGCACGATATTGGGGCTTTATGTTCTTGTTCTAATTGTTGGATTACCCGCCATGATCGGGTCGTATGGTGGACCAGATATGGGCGACCCATCGGCGTTAGATTCAGTGTGGCCTTCTTTAATCGCATTTTACACCTCTCTGCCCATGTTGGGCTCTATGCTCTATTCGCTACTCATAAGCCAACCGGTAAGCTATGGGTTTATATACAGCTTGATCAAAGGGACTCGGAACGAATCAATGGACGTATCCGATTTGTTTGAGGGATTCAAGGATTATAGCAATCTACTGTTCGGGATCGTACTTACATTTTTGGCGGCGATAGCTATTTTCATACCGATGTTTTCAGCCATGTTCTTTTTGATATTCTATGTAATATCTTCGAATCCCGGAGCAGCTCCTTCCTTCATGGTACAGAGTAGTCTCATAGTAGACAGCATTTCAGTGCCTCTCCTTCTGACGGGTGTTGTCGCTTACGTGGTATTCTTTTTCGTTGGCCTGATACTCATGCTCAGAGTGTTTTATACTCCTTATCTGATTATAGACCAAAAAATGCCTGCTCTGGAAGCATTCAAAACAAGTTGGACGATGACACGCGGCCATACCTTTACGCTCTTTGTCTTTCTTATTGCTTCTGGGTTTATCTTTTTTGGAGGAATGTTATTCTTCATTATCGGGGTTATACCCGCGATGATTTGGGTACAAACGGCCTACGTATCTTTGTACAACGCGATCTTGGAGTCTGCCAGTTAATGGAGTGAACGGTCTCCATAGGACAAACTATTTATCGAGTTTGATAATGCGACTCTACTGGCTCTCCCAGCCTTCATCCCGGTTGGTAACAAGCACAACGGTTTCGCTCCACTGATAAGCATCCCCAGATCCCTGTTCCAGGCGGATTGTAACAGGTTGACCTGGGAGGGCGTTGATTTGAAGCGCATCTGCTACGAGGCCATTCTCGTTAACATTCACGGCTTGATCAATGACCGATCCGTTAAGGGAAAACGACACGGGGCCGGCCTCTTCCTGAGGGCGGACGCCATGTGCGAATACCTGCACGCTTTCCCCTGGGAAAACACTTGCCATACCTCCTGACATACGTGCGGACATGGCGTACACGTAAAGCCCCTCTGGGGCCGGCACGTCTATCGGAAAGTCTGAAGGAGTGAAGGGACTTAGTTCTAACCGCTCGAGTTCTTCTGGATCTACGACGATACGGTTCGACTCATCGTCTCCAAAGACAAGCTTCCACAACCCCCTGCCATAACTGGCAACGATTGCAGTGCCATCGTGATGGAAGTAGATGTCTGAAATGTTTGGGATTTGCTCGCTGTCCTCTACGCGGCTCCATGAATCTCCACCATTCGTAGAGCGAAGTACCCCATTTTGCTCCGTGCCTATCAGAATATGATCTTCTTGAACGGGGTCGAAGCGTATCACGTGTGCTTGTGTAAACGGGATGCCATAGCGAAAACCGGAAAACATTAAGGCTCCACTATTGGTTACTGCATCGGTTGCCACCGGGTCGGGAGACCAGCTGAGTCCACCATTTCGTGATACTTTAATCATTTCATCGCCTGCGTCTGCTGCAATCAAGTGGTTAGGGTCGTGTGGATTGGCGCCGAATACAGCGTACCATGCCCACATGGTTGGAAACCTGGCAATGGAATTTAATCCGCTTCCATCAGCCGCTAATACTTCCTCGGAGACGTCGCCAAAAAGACCTGTAACCCGAAGAAGACCAATTCTTCCCGAACGTCGAACTACAGGCATGTAGATAATAGGCTGATAGGAAGGGCCCACTACCTGTTTGTCATGATTGAAGCTCTCAACTAAGTTAAACACAGCGTCATACGTTTCTCCTTGATCTGCAGTAATCCATGCTGTATTCAGTCCAGAAGCTCCCCTGGTCAGGACCATTCTATAATTGCCCCGGGTTCTCCGGATGTCACCAATAGGCCGTATAAAAAAGGGAGAGGCAAGCGGAGGTAACGTATCTCCGGAAGTTGTGATGGGAAATATCCACTCCGTATCTGTAGGAGTGAATCCTGGCAGTGCGTTAAAATGTTGGCCTGCACAACACCGCCATCCTGTTACATTGGCGCTCGCGCGTTCAACACTCGCAGAACGGACCTCTATGCTGATTCCCTCATGAGTGATGAATCGGGGCCATGATAGGCCATCATCCTGGGAGGCCCAGATACTGTTGTCTTGTGTTGCAAAATACAGATCTGTTGCCGTGTAGGACAGGTCAGAGGATAAGACTTTGCTTCCTGTCACTTCATTAATTTGCAACGCGGCAAAGCCGTCGAGGCCGTTGCCTTCAAGAAACCAGGTAGCGCCCTCATCTGTGGTTTGCAGCACGCCACCGTCGCCAGTCATAATTCTGGGATACCGATTGCCAAAGTCAAAGCCGATATCTGAAATGTCACCGTGTTCGGCCATAAGTTTGGTCCATGTGCCCGTTCCGACTATGGAGTCGGCATCCAGTTTAAATGTGCGTCGATAAACATCCACTCCATTTCCGAAATAGACATCAAAATGGCTTGAATCTTCATTAATTGAATGGGCAACTTTGATAAGAGGCACTCGATTCTGGTCATTCGAACTACAAGACTCACCGGGTGTGCACAAGGGGCGCCATGTTGCTCCATGGTCGAGGGAGAATATGGCTTGCCTTCTAAAGCTATATTCGGGTAGAAGGGTTATATCTGTATTCTGTGCGATAAATACGTGGCCATCATTCAGAGGGGACACAGCTATTCGATGCGCGTCGTTGTCTCCCGGAGTGACGACACTTGCTGTGTTCTCTGATTTAGTCCACTGGCTTTCGGTTGGATTGTAGACCCAGATGCCATCTTTAGCCAGGGCGTAAACATATCCTGATGCCGTTGTTGTGAGTGCCAGTACTTTATCTTGCACTTGGAATCGATCGATAGGAAGTGTGGGATCTAAAACGGTGTGCTCCCAGGTTGCACCCCCATCCGGACTGAACGCCAGCCCACAATCGGTGCCGACGTATACACCACTGCTATCTGGCACAAACGCAATCCCGTAGGCCGATGTAAGCTCCGCACAACGGCTCGAAGATTCCGGTGATGAGCCTGGTGGTCTGGACCAGGTTGCGCCCCGGTTTGTACTCACCCAGATTCCGCCGCTGTTTTCGACCCGTGTGTCGATGGCAGAGGTCGCGATCACGATTTCTGGGTTAGCTGGCGAATAAGCGACATCATGAAACAGAAATGACGGCAGCCCTTCGATGTAATTCCAGACGCGCCCGGCACTGGTCGTCTCAAACAAGCCACCCGTTTCGGACGCTGCAATCATGAGGCTGAAGTCCGTCGGATGCATCGCTACCGCAACAGCTCTGCCTCCCCGGTTTATATCCGGCTGAAACTCTTGAACGGGACTGCTGTCGGCGCAGCCGCTGATCCATAGGAATGAAAGGATGAGCAGGAAGGCCAGTTGAGTCGTGTAGTTTTTGTACATAGCAGTGTCTTTGAGAATAAATAGAAGCGATTCGTGCGGGGCTGTGTTATTGCTGGCCGTTTTCTTCCTCTTCGAAAGGCGGAGATAGAACGAATATCTGGCGCTCATCCCATTGCAGGTCTTCACCATAGCCTTGTTCGATGCGTATTGTTAGCTGTTCACCGGGTAGGCCCGAAGCCTGGAAGGTAACCCTGGCTCTACCTTCTTGATCAAGGGGAAGGTCCTGGTTGAATACATTGCCGTTTACTGAAAAGGACACGGGGCCGAATGTCTGTTTGGGGCGGACTCCTAGAGCAATCAACTCTATTTCTTCACCAGGCAAGGCGCTCAAATTGCCTCCTTGTGCCGTACTCATCACCATGAACAAACCTTCAGGTGGGTCTATTCGAACGGATTCTGGAATCGGGATGTAGGGTGTCTCTTCCAGCATTTCGAGTTCTTCTGGATCTACGTTGATCAATGGGGTTTCGAAGCCAAAGTCCAGTTTCCATAGCCCACGTCCGTCGCTCGAAACGACTACGGTGCCGTCATCAGAGAAGTGGAAGTCCGTGGCGTTGGGTATCCTAGATGACCCTGGGATGCGCTGCCATGAAGCCCCGTTATCTCTGGACCGGATGATACCATTTTGCCGTGTGCCAATCAGAATGTGACCGTTGGTATTCGGGTCAAAACGTATAGAAAGTGCTTGTGACTGTGGAGCAAGGGTGTTGCCGGCAATAAATGGGGGGGATTTAGAAAAAAATCGTCCATCATCTATTACTGCACTGGTAGCCTCTGTATCTACAGTCCAAGAGGAACCGCCATCGGTGGATGTATGAATAAACCCATCTTGTGCACCCACTGCAAATAGATGATCCACGTTATGTGGATTGGCTGCAAATATAGCATAACGGTTCCGTCCTTCAAGAAATGTCTCAATACCACCCACCTCATCAAGTTCTATATTGGTAATGCTACGTGTGGCGCCTCCAAAGAACCCTGTAATTCGCCGCAATCCTATTGTATTCTCAGGCCTACGAATGGGGAGATAAACGACCGGTTGAGCGAGTGGACCAACAACCTGTGCGCCCCCTGTAGTGCTTTCGACCATCTCAAACTCAGCATTTTCTCTATAGGTCATTCCTTCGTCTGCAGTGACAAATGCACGTAGCGTTATGTCATCGCTTTCTATGTTTCCAACAATAACCAGCCTGTAATTTCCTGAAGGTCTTCGGATGTCGCTAACGGGTCTTAAAAAAATAGGTGGAGTATCAAAGAAGTACCTGTCGTCCGGGTCAGGATGTTCTGGCAGAGGAAAAAAACGAGGGGTGATTATTCCAGGTTCTGTGACGATATCATCGTGCCTTACGATCTTAACTCCATCCCCTTGCATTGTCACACCGGCGTCTATTCTTTCTACACTCCTGGGACGAACTTCCAGCCCGTAGCTGGGAAGAATCAAATCTAAATAATGGGGCCAGGTTAAGCCGTCATCCAATGATCGCCACGTGTTGAGATATCGCCGTGCTGAAAAAAAATAATCGGTAGAGCGGTAAGAAAAATCATCAGAAAGCACAGAGGAGCCAGCAAGCTCAAAAATTTGGAGTGCATTGTATCCTGAGGCTCCGTTACTAAATGCCCACTCGCCCCCTGGGCGTCTAGCTACCAGGCCTTTTTGATGAGCGAGAAGGATTGGAAATCTGCCTGCCGAATTGAAGCCTAAATCGGTGTATAGAGTAGACAGGTCGGTATGTAGATTCGCCTCGATTTCTTCAGCCCATCTGTGTTCGTCCCTGCTTGGCTCAAGGCTTGGGGTAGAAGGATCCGCATCCGGATTATATTTAAAGGTAAAGCGTGACTGCCATGTGTAAAGGTCAAAATGATTTTCTATTCCAGATGCAGAGCGCGCCGTGAAGATATTTTTATTCCAGCCTACATGGGAGCAAGGAATACCTCCTGCATCTCGGCGTCCGCAGAGTTGCTGCCAGGTTGCTCCATGATCGAGAGAATATGAAATACCTCCTCCACTTGGATGTGCAAAAAAAACATGCCCATCATGGAGAGGGGAAAGGGCAATGCTGTTGATGCCTACTGTGGCGCGGAAGTGAGCTCGGAATTCCTCTGCGCTTTCACTTAATCTCCAATCATCCATCGCTGGTTCGTAGACCCAGAATCCAGTGGCAGATAATGCATACACAAATCCACTCGCTGTTGCTTTAACAGCAAGTACTCTGTTTTGGGTTTTTGTTGGTATAATCGGTTCGTCGGGATCAAGTACGCTATGCCCCCATGATTCGCCCATTGTGTTGCTAATTGCAAGACCGCAATCAGTGCCTACATAAACCCGTTCGCTATTTGGAGAAAAAGAAATGCCAAATGCGGTAATAAGATCTCCACACCGTTCTGATGCTGGTGGTGTTGCGTTTCTTGGCTTGCTCCATGTGTTGCCGCCATCGGTACTACGCCAGATACCCCCGCTGTTTTCAACACGGGTGTCAATCTCAGAGGTAGCAATGACAATGGATGGATTGACTGGTGAATAGGCTACATCATAGAACTCGAAGGAAGGCAGACCTTCAATAGGAGCCCAAGTGGCTCCTCGATTTGTACTTCTGAATAGCCCCCCTGCACGAGAAGCAACGATAATGCGTTGATCGTCCGTAGGATGTACAGCAATGGCTACGGCATGCCCGCCGAGCAGTGTATTGGGTTGGAATTGCCGTACAGGGCTGGTTGATGTACAGGATGTCAGAATAAATAGAGTTGCGGTAAATAAAATGAACGTAGTTCTTTGCATGGTTTAAGCTGGTCGATACATAAACTGTTTGGATCGTATCGGTAAACGAGAAAAGCGCAGCAAACCGGAAATGACTCATTGATTTTATCTATTTATTGGCTAAGACCTCATCGCATTTCCTTTAGGAATTGATTACTATTATGCACGTTATTATTCATTTTTAGCACCCGTATGGCTGACCTTACGCAGTTACTTCTAGACGCTCAGGCCGGCGACCCACATGCGCGTGAAAAGCTGCTTCCTTTGATCTATGAAGAGCTGCGGAAGATAGCTCATAACGAGCTTAGGAGAAGGCGTCCGGGAGATACTATGCACACCACGGCGCTCGTACATGAGTGCTACTTGAAACTGTTTGATCAGGCCCCGCCCACTATTCAAAGCCGGACCCACTTTCTTGCCCTGGCTGCCCGAGCCATGCGCCACATCCTGGTAGACTACTACCGGATGTTGCAAACGGAAAAAAGAGGGGGAAGCAAGGGAGCGGTACCGTTTGAAGATGGGGCAATCCCTATTGGTGAGCGAGGCGATCTTCTGTTGGCCCTCGATGAGGCTCTTACCCGGTTGAGTGGCTTTAATGAGCGGCTTGGTAAGGTAGTGGAACTCAAGTTTTTTGGCGGACTCAATCAACAGGAAATAGGTACTATGTTAGGATTGAGCGACCGTACGGTGCGAAATGATTGGCAAAAGGCAAAGGCCTGGCTATCCAATGAATTAAGCCCTTAATAAAACGCTCTTATTCAAGTCCATCTCAATATGGCTCATGAATTTGTCGAATGGAGCGAGTTAGAACCGCTCCTGGATCAATTGTTTTCCTTGCCTCCTGATGCGCACGAAGAATTCCTCGCGCCAGTGCGAACGAAGAATGCTGCATTGGCAGCAAAGCTGGAGTCTTTGTATAAAGCAGGGACAACATCTCATCCCGTACTTGACAGCGATGCCTTCTCGTTTTGTGCGCCCGCACTAGATGATCTTTCACTCGGCGCTTCACCTCGTTCAATGAGCCCGGGCAATAGGCTTGGGCCATACCGTATCATCACGGAGATTGGTTATGGCGGGTCTAGCACCGTATATCGTGCAATACGTAGCGATGGACAGTTCGACAAAGAGGTTGCGCTCAAAGTCTTACATCAACGAAGCTCCGATCAGGGGCAGCTAGCGGAGCGATTTCGTATAGAGCGTCATATTCTTGCCGAGCTGAACCATGTAAACATTGCTCATATCTACGATGGAGGCACGACCGAAGATGGCCGGCCTTATTTAGTCATGGAGTACGTCGATGGCGAATCCATCACGGCGTATGCTGCTTCCCGCCAACTCTCTTTTGAACATCGTATTGCTCTTTTTAAGCAGGTCTGTTTAGCTGTTCAGCATGCCCATGCAAGGCATATCGTGCATCGCGACCTGAAGCCCTCGAATGTTTTGGTCACAAAAGACGGCATCGTGAAGTTACTCGATTTTGGTATTGCCAAGATATTGGGAGACTCGGCTTTTGATAGAAAAGACATGGTGGTGCAAACCCACACACACAACCGGTTATTAACGCCGCAATATGCAGCGCCTGAACAAGTACTGGGGCAAGAAATTACGTTTGCTACGGATGTCTACGCTCTGGGCCTGTTGTTATTCGAGTTGGTTGCCGGGGAGAGACCCTATGAAATCGCTCCCCTTTCACCTGCCGACATTCAATCGGTAATCTGTGATCAGCCCCACCACTCTCCATCGGAAAGGGTGTCGGAAAGCGAGGCGCTGCATCCTGGCATCCCCGAACCGTTGGCGCGATGGAGAAAACACCTGGTTGGGGATCTCGACACCATTGTCATGAAGGCGCTACGGAAAGAAGGGCGGGAAAGGTATGGATCTGTTCACGCATTGACGGAAGACCTGCGTCTCTTTCAGGCCCAAAAGCCCATCAAGGCGCGTCGAATATCCCACAGCTATCGCATAGGGAAGTTTGTACAGCGAAATCGCCGGCGTGTGGTGGGATTATCGTTTGTCTCATTGTTGTTTGCATCACTGATTGTTGGGTATTCTTTTTTGCTTCGTTCTGAGCGCTTGGCTGCCGATGTAGAAGCTCAAAAGAATCGTCAGCTAGCATTGTTCATGCAAAGCCTGAATGAATTGAACAACTTGAGCGGGTCTTCTGGGATGCAAGAATTACTGGCCAATATGCGGGAGAGGGCTGAAATGCAGAATGAATATCCGGATGTAAAAGCTGAAATCCTTATTAACATTGGTGAAATGTATCATCGGCAAGGCTTGCAGGAGGAAGCGGCTTCTACATTCAATTCTGCAATTGAGACATTGCGAAGCCATTATGGGGAGCGCCATTCGGAAGTTGGGCATGCGTTAACCCAACTGGCATGGGTTGAGGTGGTGAGACGATCATTTCCCGCTGCTGAGTCTCTTTTTACAGAAGCATTAGGTATTCAGCAAGAAACTATAGGCCGTAATTCCTCCCACTATGCAGAAAATTTGCACGGATTAGCGCAGATTTTTTTGGAGAAGAAGCACCATGAGGAGGCAGAACGATTGGAGCGTGAAGCCCTGGAGATAAATCTTGAAATTCTGGGCCCAGAGCATCTTCATATTGCAAATCAAGTACTCGATTTGTCACTCATTCTCATGGTGAGTAATAAATCGGAAGAGGCTGAAAAATATGCGCAACAAGCGATTGATATTCGCAAAAAACACTATGGCATAAATCATCCACAATATGCCTTTGCCTTAAAAAGGCTGGCTATGATTAAAAATCACAAGGGTGCATTCGAAGAATCTCGAGAGCTCTTTGTGATGGTACTAACTATCTTGTCAGAAACCCTTGGGGATGACCACCCAGAAAGTATAAGTACAGTGGACTGGATTCGACGGGTTGAAGAGCGAGCGAAGGAGCGTGCTGCCGAGATTAATTAATTAACCCAACCCGCGAACAGTTCACTCAATGCGTAGAGACTGAATAGGGTTTGCCAGCGCTACCTTAGATGCATGGTACCCAACCGTTGCAATCGATATCAACAGGGCGATTCCTGAAGCGATGATAAATGCGGCGTACCCGATGTCCACGCTGTACGCGAATCCAGAGAACCACCAGTTCATACCAATCCCTGCAATGGGCCAGGCGATCAGGTTAGCTATCAGCACCCACTTAACGAAGTCTTTCACGAGTAAGACAAGAAGTCCAGGCACGGAGGCGCCGAGGGATTTTCGAATCCCTATTTCTTTCGTTCGTTTTTCGGCTGAAAATGCGGCGAGTCCGATTAAGCCAATGCAGGCAATAAGGATTGCCAGCGTGGAGAAGATCATAAATATGGTCTGCAATTGTTTTTCCGACATGTATCGCGCAGCAAGGCTATCGTCTAAAAAGCTGTATTCAAACGGCTGGTCAGAGGCAAAGGTATCCCATACGTTTCTAATCTCACCTAATGTTTGCTGCACATTGTTTATCTGAACCCGAGCAACGACATAGGCATTCGGAATGGTATAGGATTCGGATTCAAGATGAAACAGGGCGAACGGCAGGATCGATTCATGGAGTGACATGAAATTGAAGTCTTTCACAACACCGATTATCTCGAAGTCTCCTACGCTTGGATAGGTAATCGTTTTTCCAATAGGGTCTTCGAGATCGAATTGTCTTATTGCACTTTCATTTAATACGACACCACTCCGGCTGGAAGGAAATTCTTCAGAAAAACCCTGACCCTGAACCAGGTCGAGATCCATTGTTTCTATAAAGTCATCATCTACCATGTAGGAAACCAGGTCGAATTGCTCATCACCTCGGCCTTCAATCTTGTAGTAGTCTTGGAATAGACTGGAAAACGGTACGCCTGTAGTCTGTGCTGTGCTTGCAATGTTCGCATTGTTTTTTAATACATCAGCAAATGTAGCCGCTTGATCTCCAAGCCGCTTGTTTTCATTCGAAATGATGAGCAAGCCCTCTTTTTCAAAACCGATGTCCCCCTCGGAGAAGAATCGCATTTGTTTGTTAACAAGCAGCGTGCACACGATGAGTGCTATCGAAATACCAAATTGAAAAACAACCAGGCCATTCCGAAATACCTGTCCATCTTTACCCTTTGCTTGATGCTTTTTCATGATTGCTATAGGGGAAAATCGCGACAGGTACAGACTCGGGTAACTTCCGGTAATTAATCCGATCAATACAGTGGCTGGTAGAAGATTGAGCAGCCATGTGCCAGAACTAAGAGCTAACGTTTCCAGGTGGATGCCGGCAAAGCGGCTGAATGGATACAGAAAGGCGGCAGCAAAGCCTATCGCAACAACCATTGCTATACCAGTTAACAATACAGCCTCAGTAATAAATAGCCCGACTAAGCCTCTTCGCTCTGATCCCAGTACTTTTCTGATCCCAACTTCTTTTGCCCGGTTCACCGACCGGGCCGTTGATAGATTCATGAAGTTGATACAAGCAATAATCAGGATGAAAAGAGCGACAATCATCAAGATGTTCAGGTATGTGCTGTTTCCGAGCGGACCGAGCCGATTTCCAATGCCTTGTGATTCGAGATAGATATCCTCCAGAGGTTGGAGTACAAAATCCCACCGGCCGCCATTTTGTATCAGTTCATCGTAGGAAAATCCAATCCGCTGAAAAGATGCGGGTGCATGCTGAGCCACGAGCGCCTTGAGCCGAGTTTCAATCTCTGGAACGGATGCTTGGTTATCAATGACGACATATGTTGTTACTTGCATCCATATCCAGCTCCAGTCGAAATACTCAACGATAGGGAATGATGGCATCGAGGCGAGTATGTCGAAGTCAAAGTGCGAGTTGGGTGGTAGGTTCTCGAGCACACCAACCACTCTGAAGTTGTTGCTGTAATACCCTCCAAATGCATCCTGGCTCTTTCCAATTTCAATGGTCTGGCCAAGGGCCGATGCTGTTCCAAAATACTTTGACGCCGTTTCTCTTGTAAGAATTACGCTACCCGGTTCGGCCAGGGCTGTGGCGGGATTGCCTTCTAACAGTTCAAAACTGAAGACTTCGAAGAAATTGGGGTCGGCGGCAATGATGCTGGATTCGCTTAAGAAAGTGTCTCCAGAACGAGCGACCATTTCTGAGGCACGATAAATTCGAGTAGCTACATCTACTTGAGGGATTTCATCGATGATGGTTTTGGCAAGAGGAGGAGGTGTTCCGGGGCCTATTCCTTCTGTATCATTCCAATTGTAATCCCAGTTCAGGCGGTAAATGTTGTCGGCTAGTTCATGGTGCTGGTCGAAACTCTTTTCATAGGCAACATACAAGAGAATGAGCAGGCAACTGGCTAGCCCAACTGCTAGTCCAAGAATATTTAGACCTGAAAAAAAGGGCTGTCGGTACAGATTTCTCAGAGCAATTGTGATATAGTTTTTTAACATAGCAAATTGCCAGATCGATGCTTTAGCTATGTTTCGATTTCTCTTTGATCGTCCAAAGCGTACTTTCTTGTATTCTGAAGCCAGTTCAGCGTGACTACCCAGACGATTGACTGCTTTTTCAAAGGCTTCTTGTGAACTCACATTCTGGCTGATGAGCGCATCGATGTGATCGCGAAGATGGTTTTCTAATTCGTCCAGATCTTCACTCAAGAACGACCGGTTATGTTTTAAGCTATGGCGCCAGGTGGCAATGGCCTTTTCAAGATTAAAAGGATTCATATGGGTTCTCTTGATGGGCTAGGTGGCTAATCGGGGTTCTAAATTCCAGAGTTGAGCAAGGATTGAATCGACGCGTAACCACTGATTCTTTTCTGTCTCCAGTGCTTGCTTTCCTTTAGGGGTGATGCTGTAGTATTTGCGCCGCCGGCCCGTCTCGGATTTACGCCATGTGGCAGAGATTAAGGAAGCATCTTCAAGTTTGTGAAGCACCGGATACAAGGTGCCATCTTTCCATTCCAATTCGCCCCTTGAGAGATCGTGAACGCGCTGAATGATTGCGTAACCATAGGACTCTCCTTCGTTCAGGATAGAGAGCAAAATAGGCCGGGCTGAGGCACCGACGAGTTCTTTAGAGATCAAGGTGGGATCAGGTTTGCATTGAACTTCTATGTATCGCGGTATACATAGAAGTTCGAGGTAAAGTTGCGTTAGTACAGGGTGCTGAGTCAGATAGGCGAAGAGGCTTGTTTCTCAACGTAGTTGAAAGGTGGTTAGAACAAACCCGTGATCAGAAGGAAAAAAGGGATAATCTTGTTCTTGAAATTGAAAAGCCGATCCCAGCGGAGCAATAACTGATAGTGAAGAGTCAATGGCCAGTTTATTTCCCATGCTGTAGATATAATCGATTCGATCTTCGCGGGTAAATACCAGATTGTCTTCCTCATCTCTGGCTGCATTCCACGTTACGCCTATGTTCTTAGTAGGCTCAGGGTGAACGCTTCTAAACGTATCGACAAAACCGGCATCTGTCATGGCTTTTGAGATGCCCCACTCAACTACCGCATTTCCGTGATTATAGCGGCCTCTCGTATCTTCCGTCCAATCTAGATGAGAGTGGCTATTGAAGTCGCCTGCCATCACGATGGGTACGTTGTCCGCATTTGTGATATAAGACGCAATGGCCTTCAAGATGGCTTCCATCTCGTCATCTCGCGATCCTTCGTTTTCCCATGCAAGAATTTCTTTCTCGCTTTTCTCAAGCGGGACAAGGCGTGTATCTGGCAAATAGTGTAACCAGGTATCAAAAAGAACGAGAGGTTTGCCCTCCATGGAAATCTCAACACCGCCAAAATTGAACGGGTCGATCTGGTCTTCAAACAGAAGTTTTTTAGTGATAGGGAATCGGCTAAAGATACACAGGTTGCTAGATAGCAATTCGTAGTTATAGCCCAATGCTTCCGCAATGGTAGGAGCCGCCCCATACGTTTCGATCATGAGAATTATGTCGGCTCCAGATTCTTTGATGACGTCTATGACTATTGGCCTTCCGTCTTCAGGTAGTGTTTCATTCTGGCCGCCATGCAAGATATTCCAGGTCATTACTTTGAATTCTTGCGATACAGCTAGATCTATCAGGCCGTTATTTACCAGAATCAAAAGGAGGAGTACCTTTGAGTACTTTGCTATGATGTCAATCAATGAGGTCACCTTGTTCCAAAATGATGGGTGCGCGCCAGCTTGAAATTTTCGGCACACTAAAGCGTGGGTTCCAACCCCAGTACTCGTTCTCATAGTCGGCACCGATCTCTGCTGGGGCTGGCCCAACCCATTCTGTTTCTCTTCCGGAAATCATCAAAACGTCGTTATCGATATCTATGCTAATCGTAGCCCAAATTGGGTCCTTGTACGGACAGGTATACTTGATGGTAGGCGCACCTTCGTGGATTTCGGGGGCATAGCTTAGATGTTCATAGTCTCCTCCTACCCATTGATACGAGGCACTATTGATCAGTATATAATAAATCCCGTTTAACTGCCTCGCATAATCCACGTGAGCATGGCCGGCAAAAACGGCGAACACTTTGTTCCAACCCGCTTGCTCATTGATTCGCTCTAAAATCAGGCGCGCTTCCAGGCGGTTGTCTATTCCGCTCGGGTTGTCCAGAGGCTGATGGATAAAAACCATTGTGGGAAGTTCAGTCCCCGCCAAATCATTCTTCAGCCAGTCAAGCTGATCCTGGGCAATGTATCTGGCATATCCCGTTGAGATGCCTCCTTGATCATTCCCATCAAGTACAACAGTATGGACGCCCTTCTGATCGAAGCTGTAATAGCGTGAAGGCATGTTATAATATTCAACGACTTGATCTCGTTCAAAGCCTCCATCTGTGTCATGGTTACCGATGACATGGTAGCGAGGCCCATCGAAGGAACGCCAGGCGTCCATAAACGCATTGTTTTTAGCCTCCGGCACACAAAAATCACCGAGCTGCATGATAAAGTCTACTTGACTCCTTCTCATTTCAGTGGAAAACGCCAAAATACGTTCAACACCATCATGCATTATGTCTTGATGCACATCTGCGATAACACCAAAAGTAAGAGAGGTTTCTCTATTCGAGTGGGTCTGAAATTTTGTTGCCAGGGGTAATGAAAGCATAGCATACCCAAGGCCTGCTTGCTTTATGAGTTCTCTTCTTGTCATTATTGGGAATCATTTCAATATTACATCAATGTAATGATAACGAAAGCTTCATGTAATGTCTCACCTCTACATTGACTATTCTTCCACGTACTACGTATCTGAAAAAGGGCCTTGATGCGCATTCTCATTGTTGAAGATGACGACCAGATAGCTTCGTTTATTAATAATGGACTATCAGAAGCCGGCTATCTCGTTGACCGTTGTGGCAATGGCGAAAAAGGGGTTGCCAGGGCAATCGAAGAGTCCTATGCAGCCATCATCATGGACATCATGCTTCCTGGTATGGATGGTTTGCGTGCGATTGAGGAAATGCGAAGCCGCGGAGTAGCGGCCCCCGTTCTTATCTTGAGTGCTAAGCGAACCGTAGACGACCGGGTTCGTGGGTTACAGAATGGCGGTGACGATTACCTTGTAAAACCATTCGCTTTTGCTGAATTATTGGCGCGTATCAGGGCTCTCACGCGCCGATCCATCAATGTTACACACGTCAATGAATTACACGTTGGCCCGCTTAAGCTCGATCTATTAAAGAGAACAGCCGTACGTGCCGATCAAACGATTCCTTTAAATGCCAAAGAATTTCGCCTATTGCATTATCTGATGCGCAATAAAGGCTTTGTTGTATCAAAGACCATGATTCTCCAGGAAGTTTGGGAATTTGACTTCGATCCACAAACCAATGTAGTAGACGTTTTGGTACATCGTCTCAGAGCAAAGGTCGACAAAGGGTTTAAGCCCCAACTCATACATACAATTCGTGGATTGGGATACACATTGAAGGAATAAATATGTCGCGCCTATCTTATCCATCAATCACCGGACTAATTCTCAGTCTCACCCTCTGTTCAATCACCTTTTTTGTAGCTCGATATGCAATAATTGAATACGATCACAATCAAGTCATTGATACTGTAGAGCAGATTGGAAATGCCTACAAGACGGGTGGTATCCAAAACGTTGAGGAATACATTACAGAGAATAACGCGGGAGATGTCCAAAAATATCCTGTGATTCTGATCAGTGTTTCAGCCGACGAGGCGCTTTTTTTTCGGAAGCCTGAGCAATGGAGCAGAATGGATTCGGAAAATCTAATGCGTGGCGGAGAGCATCGCGGGCAGATGTTTTTCTTGTTGCTCGAATCGGGTGAAGAAATTGAGGTAATTATCCATGAACTCCCTGAAGAACACACTTTACAGGTTGGTGTTGATAGCTCGATTCTTGAAAGAAGGCTTCAATGGGTAGTATGGGGATGCTTGTTGATGCTGTTGATACTTGGGTTTGTTTTGAGAAAAGCAACACTTCCCTCTAGTATCATAACCCGTTTTGGACATGTGAGCAATACCCTCCTTTTTGGGTTAATGCTTCGGATGGGTGCCATTTTTCTTCTAGCGCTTGTATTGATTGCCACTGCTGTAATGATTGCTGTCCCGCTCATTATCCAAGGGATCGATAGAGACGATATACGTGAATTGGCAATAGATGCGATAAACGTATATGAAGAACAGGGAGAGGAGGCATTCTCGAATTGGATTCGTCAATTTGAGGGCGATGAGTTTTTTATTCGCATGATACGTCCTGACAAGGTGACCCTCTCGCATAACCTGCATCCTGTTTGGAGAGAATTCGACATAGAGGAGATAGTACACTCAGACCTGCCTGATAAGGAATGGATCGTCTTTGAAAATCGTTTTGATCGTGTTGACATCTACGTGAAATCGATGCAAAACGAAGGTGTGCTATATGTAGGTGGGTTTGTAGCCAGTGCGGCGGACATCCGTAGTCCCCTTATCATATCTGTGTTCATCATTTTTATGCCGGCTTTATTGATCGGCTTAATTGGGGGCTTTGTTCTCTCCAAACGCAGCATTAAACCCATTGGAGACATGATAAACACGCTAGAGCACGTTAGGAATACCGGGGATCTAGGGCGCCGAGTTACTTCCAATGGGGGAAGCCATGAGTTGGAACAGATGGTGCATCTTTTTAACAGCATGCAAGATCGGATTCAGTCGCTTATCGCACAGCTCCAACAATCACTTGATCACGTAGCTCATGATCTGCGAACTCCACTTACCCGGCTGCGCAGCAAAGCAGAGCTAGCTCTTCATGGAAAACCGAATCTAGACGCTTATTCCGATGCATTGGCAAGTAACATCGAAGAGACCGAGTATGTCTTGAAAATGCTGAATACAATCATGGATCTAGCAGAGGCTAAGGCAGGGACCTTAAAAATCAGAGCCGTCCCCGTTAACTTGGCTGAGCTTTTAGAAAAAATAGTGGACCTGTATGAGTTTGTGGCTGAAGAGAAAAACATCGTTATAACACTTGAAGCTACCGCATCGTTGTCAGTCCCTGTTGATGAATTGCGAATACAACAAGCTGTGGCAAATCTCATAGATAATGCTATTAAGTATACACCTGCCAGCGGGCGGGTTTGGGTTCGAATGCAAGAGTTTTCTGATAGGGTTCAGGTTAGTGTTTCCGATTCAGGTATAGGTATACCTGAAGAACATAAAAACCGAATCTGGGACAGACTATTCAGGGTAGAGTCTAGCCGTTCGACACCAGGAGTAGGACTCGGCCTAAGCCTGGTAAAAGCCATTGTTGTAGCGCACAAGGGCCATGTTGATGTGCAGACGAATGAGTACGGCGGATCTGACTTTACTATTACACTGCCTCTCTAGACTATGACACCGCTTACTTTTATTACATCCTTGTAATCCATTTGCAAGATTGCAGTAATTCTCGAGCCGTATCGTTTTGTTGTTACTTACATCAATAACTACAACAAATTTATGGCTAGCTTAGCAATCAAAATGATCTCATTTTCAATACTCTCGATCTTACTTTTAACTATGTGGGGATGCGATTCTGGTGGTACAAATGAGTCTCCCCCTTCTGGCTTCTCTAAAAGTGTAAATGTATTTGGAGTAATGATTCGGGCCACTGAAAATGTACCCGACGAGAAAGTGTTGCACGCCGCTCGGATCATGGCTGAGTATTTAGATAATGATGAAGATGGATCGCCGGACAATCAAGAAGTTGTTAATGAAATGGTAAGGCAACGTGCTTCGCTTATCATGGTTCGTGATGAAAACGAACTTGAGTCGTTGGGGGAAGAAGCGTTAGGTGGCATTTCAGTAGATGCAGCACAAGACCTGCATGCCATCGAGACTATACCTGGTGGTGCTCAGCAGAACAGATTTGACGCTTCCCTGGAAGAAGTTTTACACCTGATTACTCATGTTGGATATGCCAATGTTTATCCCGATGTTTTTGGAGAGCGTATAGGCTCAGAAGTCGCTAATGCGATGGATTTAGCAAGAGGTGGTCAGTTTGAGTCCATTCCAACGAGCTATCCAGATGGCGCATGGTATACGTATGATGACCAGACGTGCGACTATAGTTGTATGGTTACCGAGTATACATACTGGGCCCTCACCTCAATACTAGGTGGGCAGGAGTTTCCAGGGCGTCTGGATCAGATAGATAATGAATGGAGATTGAATACGCGAGAGAAAGTAGAATCAGGAGATCCAGCCGTATATACGATAATGACAAATCCACAATATAACCTCCCCTCGATATTACCTGATGGTGTATATACAGGTATTAATCTTGTGCTCGAATAACATATAAGAATCTCAAGTCCTTAGTATTTTAAAAAGTGATCGGTAATGAGAAAATCGAAAGATAAGATCAATAGAAATTACATGGAGCGTCGTCGTTTTTTGAAAATCTTGGCGGCTGGCTCAGCCTTGGCAGTACCGGTTGGTTGGGGGTGTTCTTCAAATTCCGGTATTGTAACACCAGGAAGTATTGCGTTAACACCTTCGCAAACTGAAGGGCCATTCTACCCAACGCCAAGTATTGAGCAGCAAATGTTCAACGATACCGATCTCACACGAAAATTACCCAGCGATGAACTGGCACAAGGGCAGCTTATCGTCTTGGAAGGTGTGGTACAGGATAGGAATGAGCAGCTCTTAGAAAATGCGGTGGTTGAGATTTGGCAGGCTTCTTCGATGGGTCTTTACAATCACCCTAATGACAATGCGGATAACCCGTCATTAGATCAACATTTCCAATTTTGGGGGCGCGCAATTACAGGAGGTGATGGAAAGTACAGTTTCAACACGATTATTCCAGGGGAGTATGATGGAAGAACTGCACGTCATATCCACTTTAGGGTGGATGCTCCTGGGTACCGCCGGCTTACTACTCAATCGTATTTTGCCAATTTTGGATCAAGGAATTCAATGGATGGCATTTACTCGAGTTTGAATTCTGAAGGCCGAAATCTGTTGACAGTGGAGTTTAGTCAACCTGCCAATGAGCCTTGGGCTGGGGTGTTCAACATCGTGCTAGCTGAGGCCTAGCCTTGCTGACACGTATGTTCTCCGATAATCATTGATATATTGCTTCTCTATTCTAGACCGGTTTGCCCCGGGGCACTTGAAAGTAATGGGATTTTTTTGTTAGATATGTTTTGCAAAATGAAACATATCTCCTTGCTAATGAACCCCATCTAGTTTTCTAATGCAGAATCAAGATATAAAACCTCCTCGTTTTGCCGAATTGTTGCTTGGATGGCTGATCAAAGACTCCTGGGGCACGCCATTGGGTGATTTCGAAGAATACCACCGGCACCTGGTGGAAACAGAAGGCCTGATACGCGCCAGGTGGTGGTACAGGGGGCAAGTAATTCGTCTGTTGCCAGACCGACTGTATGAAAAAACATACTGGGCTATTTTTATGCTAAAAAACTACCTCCTGGTGGCATTACGTGTCCTCAGAAGACAACCCGGATATAGCCTGTTGAATCTGTTGGGCCTCTCGATAGGTATCGCCTGCTTCGCTGTGATTATGCTGTTTGTGCAAGATGAGACATCGTATGATCGATTTCATCAGGAGGAAGATCGTATTTATCGGCTGCTTGATTTCCGAAAGGTGGACGGGATTGGGGAAGAATCATCGAGTGCACCGTTTCCTCTGGCAGAGGCGATGCGCGTTGATTATCCAGATCAAATTGACGCAGTCGTTCGGTTCTTTAACTTTCAGGCTCCTTCTCTAACACTGGCTTATCAAGCCCCCCAGGGTGAGGTCCGGCAATTCAATGAGCGGAGGCTGTTTTTTGTTGATCCCGAAATATTCGAGGTTTTTGATTTCCCACTTGTACGTGGAAGTGAAGAACAGGCATTAGCAGGACCCAACTCAATTGTGCTGACTGAGGACATGGCGGAAAAATATTTTGGAAATGAAGATCCGATAGGAAAGGTGGTTCGCTTCGAAGAACAGCATGAATTCCTTGTGACAGGCGTTCTTGCAAACCTGCCTTCCAATACCCATCTCAAACTAGATTTCCTGGTTTCATTTTCTACGTTGAACAATCCTGCAGTTTTAAGAGAGGGCCTGATAAACAGATGGATCTGGAATCCTTGTTGGACCTATATTCTTCTTAATGAGCAAACCGGCCCCGAGGCATTAGAAGCTCAGTTCCCAGCTTTTGTCGCACGTCACTTTCCCGAGTCACGCAGAGATCGCGTTACCCTACATTTACAACCAGTCACTGATATCCATCTCCACTCAAAGCTGGATTACGAAATGGGGCCCAACAGTGACATTATCTACGTGCACATTTTCACAACGATTGCCCTATTTATTCTTGTGATTTCTTGTATCAATTTTGTCAACCTTTCTACGGCTCGTTCGATGAGGCGCGCTCGGGAAGTGGGTGTACGCAAAGTACTGGGCGGGTACAAATGGCAACTTGTTGGGCAATTTTTGAGCGAATCCGTCTTAAAAAGTGTGCTTGGATTACTTCTTGCACTCCCTTTGATTTGGCTGCTCCTTCCTTTATTGAATACGATGTCAGGCAAAGAAATAGGGTTGAACCCTATAGGAAACCTGGATTACCTTTTAGCTCTTGTCATTCTTTCCCTGTTTATAGGGATACTTTCTGGTCTATATCCTGCCCTTGTACTTGCAAATTTTCGTCCTGTAAAGTCTTTAAAAGGCGAACGATATATTTCACGGCTTCCTGGAGCCATATCTAGAAAAGTACTGGTGATTGGTCAGTTTGCATTGTCGGCAGTACTCATTATTGGTATGTTTTTTACCGTAAAGCAGACAGAGTATTTGCAGGAACGCCGCCTCGGTTTCACACCTGAACAGGTGGTGTTATTACCAACCCTGCGTACTCCCTTGTTGAACCAATATGAGAGTTTCAAAAGCGCTCTACTTCAGCACAGGAATGTACATGCTGTCACTACTGTAGAGGATATTCCTGGCATGCGGCACCAGACAGGAGGATATACGCCTGATGAACAAATGGAAGAACAACAATTTCCCAGGCTTATCGTCCATGATGATTTTGCCAGTACGCTGGGTATTGAAATGGCATCCGGTAGGGAATTTACCTCTGAGTTTCCTGGAGATGCCGAAAATTCTATCATCATAAACCAGGCTATGCTTGATGCGCTTGATATGGGTTCATCTCAAGAGGTTATTGGAAGGTCGTTTGATGGAGAAACTATAGTTGGTGTTACTGAGAACTTCCATTTTACTTCGCTCCATCGCCCAATAGGACCTTTCGTACTTCAAAGGGTCTCTGATGACCCTGAAGCACTAGCATTTTCAGGTCGCTACATGGCTGTTCGGATATCTTCTCTAGGGAATATGGAAACCATTAGCTTTATTGAGAACCTATGGATGGACTATGCCCCCGATAAGCCTTTTGAGTACTTCTTCCTTGATGAGTTACTGCGCACGCAATATGATTCTGAGGCAACACTGAGCCGAGTGACTGGTGCGTTCTCATTGTTATCTATGTTTATTGCCTGTCTCGGATTATTTGGTCTGATTTCACACACTGTAGAACAACGCAAAAAAGAAATTGTAATTCGGAAGGTTCTAGGTGCCTCAACGTATTATCTCGCCTTTTTACTCTCGAACGACTTTGTAAAGCTGGTTTGTGTAGCAACCATTTTGTCCTGGCCCCTGGCCTACTTCATGCTTGAGTATTGGTTGCAGGATTTTGCCTACAGAACCTCGTTGACATTTTGGCCCTTTTTTCTGACTTCGATTTTGGTCCTCAGTTTGGCTTACCTTACAATCGGTTATCGGGCATTAAAAACAGCATTCTCTAACCCGATTCATAGCCTGCGCAGTGAGTAGCCGGCCTGAGGCCAGTTAATGTCAAAAAAGTAAATTCTGATTGCGATTTTGTGAGTCTCCTATAAGAGTTAAATAATGAACAATTGGTCAGGTTGAAAAGTGTAGCCTCAGGAGATGGTGTGTGTATTCCATAACAATCGGCTTCATAAAAAGCAGGGTAAAGATGCATCCTCGCTGCCTTTCAAGCGTATTGCCTTTGAACTAAGCAAAAAGGGAACCACTACCCTTTTTGCAGCGATTCTTGGGCAATAAAGGCATTCTCCACACTTGAGAAAACGGTTGACGACACACACGCACGATCCAGAACGAATAACCATTGTTGGTAGCGGGATAACTGCATTAATCACAGCGTACTCTGCTTTACATTCTGGCTTAGGAGTTACCATTATATCAAAAGCTCCCGATCCACGCCACGTTGAGGTGGAGTCTGTCGATCATCAAGGGGCGACCTTTGATGGTATGGATCAACGGTATATTACACTTTTTGAAGGACATCCTTACCTGGATTTTCTTGAGTATGTGCAGAAAACCTATCCGGACATTTCAGGGGATTTTATGAAGACTGTTGAACGAGGAGGAATGCTCGGGAAGGCGTTTACTGAATTTAACCTGAACTCTCAAGAATGGCTTGAAAAGCGATTCAGAGAAAATCAGTTATTATTGGAGGAAGACCCAGAAGCGATCAAAAGAGTGCGGAGATTATTTGAGGCCTATGTAAAGGATAATCGTACTGCGATGTTTATGTGGTATCAACTCTTAGAGGAGATTCTCGAAAAGGTGCCCGGCCTTTTAGAGAGCCTTTCTCTCAGTACGGATGGGGTGCTTCGCATTTATGACAATGTGGAGGTGTTGCATGAGTCTGTGATAACACATCGCAAAGAAGGAGTTCTGAAACGGGTGTTAACTCCCACACAACTTAAGGATGAATATCCGGCCTACAAAACGGGTGTCGATAATGGATTTATCCAGGGAGGCGCCATTGAGGTGTTCGGCCTCACCTTTGGGGTAAAAACACTGGCAATTGCAATCCTGAATGAACTTGCCAGTAGAGGGGCATCCTTTCTATTTAACACCGAGGTATCCGGAGTCCTCCTGGATGAAAATGAAAGAGTAGAAGGCATTATGCTTTCCGATGGATCTACCCATGTAAGCACTCACTACGCCTTCCACACAGGAGCATTCGGTGGTCCTTCGATCTACGCTCAACTCTCTGAGGCGAATCAACAACTTGCTGCCGTTGAAGGATACTGGATCGAATTTGAGAGGGCCGATGTATTGCTAAAGCAAATGGGCCAAAAACCCATGAAAATGCATGGGAAGCAGCCGCTTTCTGCCTTGTTGGATAAGGTGGAGATTAACTCCAGAGAGCGGTATCTCAGAAACCTCACCAGCCTGGGAGTCGATCAGGATGCATTGAGCGAGATCTGCCCAACGATAGATTTTAACAACATGCCCATTCGAAAGAATAGCATGGATATATTGGGGTGCGGAAGTGGGTATACCTTCTTGGGTCTGGCTGAACGAGGTAAAGGAGGACGCTCAATATTTCCAGAAAGCACAAAGGCCCAGGAGTTTACTCAGGTTGTAATGCAATTGGCCCTTGAGGCTCTATATGGAAGAAGTCTTTTAGAGTCGGGAAAGATTAAGATCAGGGAGACGGGATGTAAACGCTCATGGACCCCCTTGGATAAGGAATTGGACGTGAACCGGGTAACGAAGGATGGAGGGCTTCTAATGATTCATGGCGGTGGTAATACGGGAAGTACTACAAAAGCACCTTTCATTTCCCATTATATTCTGAAAAAGCTGGATGAAGTAGCTCTTAATCCCAAAAGAGACCACCAGGAATTACAAGCTGTTTTTAATGGGCTACGAACTCAATTAGCTGACGTCTCTGTTTCACCAGTACAATGGGAGGAGAAAGAGCAGATGTTGCAGCGATCTGTGAACGTGATGCACTGACTTTCTGCCTTCTCATTGCATCGCCGGCATCATGACCGCATTCTTTTCACGGTATTCTTTCATGTCTGTAAGGATATTGTCCAGCAACTGTATGGCGTGGGTGATGTAGGGGCCTTTGTTGAGCATTACGCATTCGGCTCGATGCGCATGGGCTGCGTCTGTGACTTCGGCGCGTGAGGGCAATCCTTTTTTAGCCAGGTTTTCCAGGACTTGTGTGGCCCATATATCGGGCATATGCGCGGCCAGGCACAGAGAGAGGATTTCTTCCTGGATGCGCGGCATGTTCTCCCAACCTACCTCAACCGCCAGGTCACCACGGGCGATCATAATTCCGACAGGGAAGGTCTGCATCGCTGTCAGCATGATTTCAATCAGGTTTTCGAAGCCATGCATGGTTTCGATTTTTAGAATGATACCGACTTTTGTGAGTGCATCTAAGTGGTTAAGTTCATCCAATAGATCCTGAACGTCTTGCCCGGTATTTACAAACGACATGTTTACGACGTCTGCATGGGAAACGACAAACTTAAGATCGTGTTTGTCTTTTTCTGTTAGGCCTGGCAATTCAAGAGCAAGGTCAGGAAAATTTATACCCTTATCGGCGCGGAGCTTCTGACCTCCTTTACGTGCGTGGGAAATCTTGATGCGCAATTCTTCTCCAGGGATCTTGGATTCAACACGGCCTTCGATCTTTCCGTCATCAAACAACACGCGGTCATTCACTTCAACCTGGGTAAAGATCTTGGGGGCGGTGCATGAAATGTGAGCGTCTTGAAGCAGGATTCCATCTTCATCAAAAAAGGCCGGTTCACCATCCTTGGGTTCACGATGTAAAATAAGCGTGTCTCCTACACGCAGCATAAGTTTTTCTTCAACGGGCGGCAGTTCTCCAATGGCAACGGGCTTAGGGTCCTGTGTTCTTTTTACAGGCATCCCTGTTTGTAGATACGCACGGTCATAGCAATGGGCAATCCATCCACCGTCCCTCGATTCAATAATCTTAATGTGCCGTTTCTTCTCCCGCGTATCCTGGAAGAAGAGAATGTCACCAGCAGAAAGAGTACTCAGATAGTCTGCTGGAAGAGGGACCGGGTAGATGTCTTCTGCATCGGGATACCATTCAGGGACGAGGTGGAGCACGGCAGGGCCAATGACCCGGCCAAAAGAATCTCTTTCAGGAGCAAAGGTAACTACTTTGGGCCCTGGGCGCATTGCGCCCGTGCGAACTTTAGGGCCGCCCAGGTCCATACAAATCTTAACGTTGCGCCGGAATCGCCTGCTCTCATTTCTAATGCGGCTGATCATCTCCAACCATACTTCTTGATCATCGTGTGCACAGTTGATTCGGGCACTGTTCATTCCACTTGCAACCAGCTGTGGGATTAATTCTTCGTCGTATGCGGCAGCTGTCGGTTGAGTTACCATAATGCGCGTTCGCCGGCCCTTGGATCGATATCCCAGTAGAGCTTTTGCATGCGTTCGAATCAATTTTTCTCCTTTCTTGATGGATAGAAAGTACCGCTCCGAGGAAGCCGGCGATTCGGCGATCATGCTTTGGAGAATTCGCTTCGTCGATTTCAGGCTGGCCAATACATGGCTTTCTGCTTTAGCCAGGCGGGAAAGTCCCATCGATCCAAGCCGTTTTTGCAATCCCCTAATGTCGACACTGCGTAATGCTCTATAATGGACGAGGTTGCGTGCACTGATTTCATAGTTGGGGTGTACGTTGCTTAAGTAAGAGGCAAATTCTGCTTCTGCTTCCTCACAGCGATTGATAAGATGGTCGATTTCAGTTATCAGTGATTCGAGCTTTGATTTCTTGATTTTCATCGGGGAGGAATAGGAGGTCTCTTCATATGTGACGTACTTATCGAAGTCATATACCATTCTCAGCCCCTGATGTTACATCCAAACGTAGTTCGATAAAAGAGTTCGGGGCATAGGGTGGGAATGAAAAGTGCCCTTGAATACCTAGGGGTGATCCAGTATTTTCACCTAGATTGTCTAGGTAAAATGGTTTATCCCTGTATGTATTTCTCTCGTATTCTTTTTCTGGCCTTCCTCCACACTCTATTTTTTGTACCAACTGCTTTAGGCCAGGCCTTTACTCGCCTGGCAAGCGCCGGTGATCTTGGCGTAGGCCAACCGGGAGGGTGGGGGGCCGCGTGGGGTGACTATAATGTAGACGGATACCCTGATCTCTACATTGCAGCCAGGCCGAGCCAGCTATATCGAAACAACGGAGATGGCACATTTACATCGGTAAATGTGACTCATATGACGACCACAAACCTGGATCAAAACAGTGCCGTCTGGACTGATGTAAACAACGACGGATATCCAGACCTTTTTGTTAGCCATCTAGGGCCAGGTACACCCATTTCCCCCGGCCAACCTCTAAATCCGCGGAGGAATTATCTCTACATAAACGATGGTCCCCCAGGATATACTTTTACCTTTGTAAACAGCGGTGACCTCGTAACATCCCTTAACATGACCTGGACCAGTTCGTTTTCCGACTTCGATAAAGATGGAGATGTAGACTTGTTTGTTTGGGGAGATCAAGGAGACGAAGATCTCTTCTATACAAATGACGGATCCGGAGGCTTTGAACAAGTTACCGATGCCGCTTTTTTGAACCCGGGCGAGTTCAGTGCGGGTGGGCAGGTATTAGATATGGATGGAGATGGCGATGAGGATATCCTGGTGGTCAATTTCATGCAGGTTAGCAATGAGCTTTATCGTAACATGTTGGCCGAAACCGGGACTGCTACCTATGAGCGCATAACGACAGGAGATATTGTAACTGATAGAGAGCAGGATCTTGTGGCCAGTTGGGGAGATACGGACAATGATGGCGATATGGATGTCTTTATGTCCGTTTGGAGTAACCGAAACGATACCTTTTATCGGAATGATGGCGGTCTTACTTTTACTCGGATACGGACCGGGCCGCATGTCACAGATGGTGGTTTGTCTTTGGGTAATGCGATGTTTGATTTTGATAACGATGGGTTCTTGGATATCTATGTGACCGAACAACAATCTTTCGATCGTTTATATCGCAACAATGGAGATGGCACGTTTACTAAAATGACAGGCACGAACGGTGGGGCGCTTGTAAATCAATCTGCTTCTGGATTTGACTCAGGTGGCGCCGTAGCAGATTTTGATAACGATGGGGATATGGACGTCGTCACGCCAAGCAGTGGAGGTACCCACAAAATCTATCGAAACGAAACGGGAAATCTGAATAACTGGTTGCATGTCAATCTTGTAGGTGTGGAATCCAATCGACTTGGCATAGGAGCCATTGTTCGGGCATATGCCAGGTTAGACGGGACCGGAAGCGGGACCTGGATCATGCGTGCTGTTGAGGGAGGGCCCACTGGTGATCGTGGGCAAAGCCACCAACGCCTTCACTTTGGACTTGGGCAGGCAGCAGTTATAGATACGCTACGTGTTGAGTGGCCTTCTGGGGCAATTGATATATTGGCAGATGTAGAGGTCAATCAAATAATGTCCATTGAAGAGGGAGACTTTCCTGTGCCCATCTCAATAGAGTCGGAGGCTTCTGCGTTGTCTGGTGTATATGTTGCTTCACCTTTTCCAAATCCTACTACCAACTCAACAAATCTTAGCTTTTCTCTTGAATCCGCCTCGACAGTTCACATCCGGGTGTTCGATTTACTTGGGCGTCAGCAGTTGGATATTAATTTAGGGATGAAGCAACAAGGAGTACATGCCATTCCAGTTTCCCTAGAGCCATTACATAGTGGCTTGTATTTAGTGAGGCTTGAGATACATTCACAGACAAAAAGCAGTTTACATACAGTACGTGTAGTGAAAACAGACTCAGGAGTGCAGAGATGATCGCTAACAATGCACTCAACTAATTAAGTTACTTTACGTATTCATGGAAATCTGAGCCGTATTACCACAGAACATGAGTAACTTTGTGTTTCTCACAGGTAATAGCTGTCTGCAAGAGTCAAGTCATTGTTCGGATCCCATGCACGTAACATTCCTCCAATCGCTTCATTACATCGTTCTATTTATCCTCGGGTTTATCTCTCTCTTTTTGTTAACAAACCCGAAAGGACAACGCGTCAGTAATATGTTGTTGGCCGGATGCTTCTTGGTCTGGTTGTTTGTATTTGTAGACGCGTGGGCCTTTTCTGCTGGTTTTTATCGGAAACATGTACGATTGGCCTTCTTTGCGAACCAGGCTGTGTGGTTATTTGGCCCTCTGTATTGGCTCTACATCAAATCTCGTGTCTCACCTGGTTTTCGATGGCGAAATCAATTCTTCGTTCATGTTGTCCCTTTTTTAGCCGTCACTGCGGTGTTTCAAGTCGCGTATCAATCGGCTTCTTTTTCAGATCAAAAAGCTTTTATAGAGATTGTTCTCAGGCAAAGAGAGCCTTCGATTGGGGTCGGTTTGGTGCTTATATTGGTGACTGCATTGATCTTCATTCATATGGCCGCCTATCTAATGATGGCCTTTCGAGCTGTTAGAGAGTACCGTTCGAACGCGGGCAAAAAACAGGTTGATTCGCTGAATCTGTCTTGGTTACACGTCACCTTATTGTCATTTAGCTTTCTACTTATAGGTGCATTGATTCACAATGTGATTCGTATCGGAGCGTCGGGTTCTTCCGGTGATTCGCTCTTTATGAGTACATTGCTGATAGGAGTTACATCTACAATATTGTTTGCCTCGTTACGGAATTCGGAAGTCTTTAGCGATCTCTCCATTGTTGCTGTCACCAAGAAGTCTAAGGGAGCTTCCCTGCCTGAAGACACTCTGTTGATGTATTCCAGACAGTTGGAAAGCATTATGGTTAGTGAGAAGCCGTACCTGGATCCTGATCTGAGCATGCAGAGGCTTGCTAAGCAATTATCCTGGCCAGCACGTACTCTTTCGCAGGTTGTAAACCAGGGGTTTGGTCAAAATTACTTCGATTACATCAATAGATACCGCATTGAGGAGGCAGTAAGGCTTTTGAGAAGCCCTGAATATGCGGATGCGACCGTCTTGCACATCATGTATGACGTGGGCTTTAACTCAAAGTCTTCGTTCAATACCGCATTCAAGAAGCATACAGGCATGACGCCAAGCCAGGCAAAGCCTTAGTTTGTTGATCGGGGTAAGAAAACAGGTTCGACTTCGCGTACTCGGTCGAATACATCGAGGCCTATGATCCATTATTAACGTGTTTCTGTATTCGTTATTAATGGATAAGCCATGACCATCAATAAAATCAGTCGTACACCTGGGCAGAAGGTTACCTATGTCCTATTGGGCTTCATTGCTTTTATTTCCTTTGTGTGCCTTTCTCCAAAATGGACAATGCCTGTTTTTGCCTGGATAGGCCCGGTGTGCCTGTTAGGTTTGTTTAGAGGCGTCGGGGTTAAGTATGGAATCATCTGGGTTTTTTTGATTCAGCTTTCTTCAGGCCTGATAGCTAATTTTGGCAGCGTACCTTTTCCTGTACCGGTATTTGTAATAATAATGATCATGGCCAGCTTCCAGGGTTTGGTGCCTTATCTATTGGATACCTATGGAAAGCGGTATATAAAGGGCTGGGTTTCCACGCTCATCTTTCCATCTGCATGGGTCCTGATTGACTATTTTACTTCCTTTGGTCCATCTGGTGTGTGGGGGCATCTTGCTAATACCCAATACAGCTTCTCCCTTTTTATACAGTGGGCATCTGTTACTGGTGTATGGGGTATTTCCTTTATGTTGTATTGGTTTGCGCCAGTCGTGAACGATGCTGTTGCGAGTTATAGAGCGGGTAATACGCCTGCCCTATCTGCTAAGGTTTATAGTGTAGCAATTAGCTTGATCTTGATTTTCGGTGCTGTCAGGCTCACGAATAGCACTGAAAGCGGGGCGCCTTCTGTGAAAGTTGCTGCAATTACTACCCAATCACTCCACATTCTTGAGACTACGTATGAGGCAGCCTTTGGAAATACAATTCGGCTTTCTACAGAATTGTCTCAGGCATCTCCCGAGTTGGCCGAAGCATCAAAAGCTACTTTGGCGCTGTTAAGTTCACCAGATGAATCCAGGTTTTTGCCGGTATACCAGGCTTTTGATCACCAGTTGGAGATGTATTTCGAACTAAGCGAACATGCGGTTCGTGCTGGAGCCCAGGTAGTTGTGTGGTCAGAAGCGGCTATTATAAATGTGAAAAAAAACGAACCGGCCTACATCGAACAAGCCCAGGCATTTGCAAAAAGACATAGTATCTATCTTTTTTTTCCAATGGCCATCATGCATCCCGAGGCATATGCTAAAGGGCGCCCCTTTATGGAAAATAAGGTGCTGACTATAAATCCAATGGGCGAGGTTGTACATACCTACTTAAAAAATGTACCCGTAAAAGGGATTGAGCCCTCTATTCCAGGTGATGGAGATATTCCGATTATTACGACTCCTTATGGTAAGATATCTCCCGCTATATGTTATGATGCCGATTTCCCTTCTCTGATGAGCCAATTAGGTCAAAAGGATACACAGTTGGTTGTGATACCTTCGGGAGATTGGAAAGCCATTTCACCCTATCATAGCTATATGGCTTCAATTCGTGCCATTGAGAATGGCACTGCAATGGTTCGTCCCACCTCTCATGGTCTTCATTTGATAACGGATGCCTATGGGCGTGTATTAGCTAAAGACGATTTTTTTGAAGATGATCACCATACACTAATTGTGGATGTGCCAATCATCTCTGTGAAGACCTGGTATACCACTTTGGGTGACGTGGTGCCTTTAGTATGTGGCCTTGTGTTAGTGAGCTTATTTGTAAGGGGTGTGTATCTGTTCAGGCGCCGGACTGCTTAACTCTTCCTCGCAATCACGACCGAATGGGCGGGCGAGAGTTTGAATTTACCGTATCCTTTGCGAATACGGACTTTAAATCCGATGTCTCGTAGTATTTGAGCGAGATGTGTTCCAGTGAGGAGTTGGATTCGGTGAACCTCTTCTGTTCGGCGGTAGGAGCCATCTTCGTTCTTTCTAAAGGCGGTGATGTATCTCGTAAGTTTTTGCTCACGTTTATACTCTGACACCTGTACGAGCACGGCCCAGTCTTCGGAGATAAAATGGCGTTTATGCGGACCCGTGGCCTCTGCATATCCAGGGCCGGCGACGTCAAAGATAAATAATCCTCCAGGTTGGAGGGCTTCATGGATTCGGGTAAAGAGGAGGCGGAGCTGCTCGTCTGAATGGTCTTTATCAAACAAATAGTTCATGCATTCGCCCATGCACGTAACGGCAGTACATGAGGGGATCTGGGCCTTGAGGAACGAATTGACTTCAAAAGAGGCTTTGGGAGCTTGCTTCCTGGCAAGCTGAATCATGTTTTCCGAAATATCGATACCATGAGCTGAATACCCATTTTCTGTTGCAATGTGTGCCCATATACCGCTTCCACACCCCAGGTCTACAATAAGCCCATCGTCTAGGCCGGCCTCTTGCAATAAGACGAGGATACCACGAGATGCTTGCCGGGCGAATCCCCCGAACCCATCGTCGTGGATATAAGCCAGGTCATTTCCATACGGATTGTTCATGCTCACCTTTCACTTTTTTCGACGCAGTTCGTGCCTAACATCGGAAAAAAATCAACGACTTTAAATAGGGAGCGCACAAACCGATCCAGGATGAGGGCCCATTCAATTAATTAAAGCCGGCAAACAATGGGATTCTGCTACTGGCATATATCGGTGTTGCTGCCAGAGAGTATAGTGAACAAGAGATGGGAGATCTGTTTAAGAAATGTAGGGAGGACAATAAAAAGTTGGGCGTTTCAGGGATTGAAACAAAACCAGAGGCTGCCTAAGCACCCCCTGGTTTTCGTCCCACCATCAACTAACACTCGTTAATGAAGCAGCGGAGGAAACCGAGGATTTCAGGTCATCCACCACACAATCTGCGGTTGCTTCGGCGGCAAGTAGCACTCCAGGTACACCCGCTCCTGGATGTGTGCCAGCACCTGAGATATACAACCCTTCGATGTCTTCGCTGCGATTATGAGGACGGAAATAAGCGGTTTGCGTCAACTTTGGCTCAATAGCAAAGGCATTTCCCTGGAACGCGTTAAGTTCGGTCTTAAAATCGTTAGGTGTAAAGATTTCTAGGACGTCCAGGTTTTCTTTGAGGCCATCAAGGCCCCATTTTTCGAGGAAAGTAAGCACTTTGTCCGTAAATGCTTCTTTTTCTTTCTCCCAATCAACCCCTCCTTTTAAGTTCGATACGGGGATAAGTACGTAGATACTTTCACACCCTGGAGGCGCCATTCCGGGATCGGTTTTGGTAGGGGCATGCACGTACATGCTGAAGTCGTCAGGGAGCGGTTTGTTGTCAAATATTTCGTCGACCAACTCTTTGTAGCGCTCGCTTAGAATCAGCGTATGGTGAACCAATTGAGGATATTGCTTCTTCACGCCGATGTACAACAGGAAGCAACTCATCGTGTACTTCATGTTGTCAATTTTTTTATCGGTCCACTTCTTACGCCAGGTTGGATTGATAAGATGCTTATACGTGTGGGCGAGGTCGGCATTGCTCACTACGGCATCGGCTGAGAAGGAATGCCCATTGGCAATCACTCCTGTCACCTTCCCTTTCTCAATCGTGATTTCCTGAACTTCACTATCTGTATACAGCGTTCCTCCCTGGCTCAAGAAGAGGTCCTTCATTGCAGTTACGACACTGTACATGCCTCCTTTGGTGAACCAAACCCCATCTTTCTTCTCCAGGTAAGGAATCATCAAGTAAATAGCAGGGACTCTAAACGGATGGCCTCCAATAAAAAGAGGATGGAAGCTGAACATGAAGCGATGTCTGAAATCCTTAAAGAACCGTTTGACATACATGCTTACCGGCATGAACGCGCCAAGCTTGAGGGCGCGTGGCGTAAAGCGAAGCATGGACGAAACCGTATCAAAAGGCTGGGCGCCTAATTTTTTAACGATGACCTCTTCATAGATGGGTTTAATGGCGTCCATGAACTCTTCGTATCGATCCGCATCTGCCGGGTTGAAGGCACGCATTTGTGCTTTCATTTGGTCAGTATCACCGTTGTAGTCGATGTGCGTCCCATCATGAAAGTAGACGCGGTAATACGGGTCCAGGGGAATCAATTTTAGGTATTCATCCATGCTGCGGCCAGCTGCCTTAAATACATCCTCTATCAAATAAGGTGCTGTAATCAGGCTTGGCCCCATATCGAACGTGTACCCTTCCTTGATCATCTGATATGCTCTACCTCCAACCTGAGGTCTTTTTTCAAGCAGCGTGACTTGCATATTGGCAGCCTGAAGTCTGTTGGCCACGGCGAGTCCACCGAAGCCGCTGCCTATAACTATAACTCTGCGAGGGCTTTCCATGTGATCTATCTATAAATGTTGTTTGAGGAAATAGGGGATCCTTGAAGGTTTAGTTGGATATTTTCAACGATATCTCCTCCGGCGTCTCTTACAAACGTGACCATATCGTTGTATAGTTCAGGCGGTAGTGAGCCGGATGCATCAGGTAATAAGCGCGCGAGGGTTTCGATGTCCGTATCTACATTAGAGGAATACCCTAAAAATTTGGGTAGGTAATAACAGCTGAGGAGGCGTAGATATCTGATCTCTACATGATCAGGGTAGTCTAGCACCAATTGGTCTAGTTGGGGTAGGCCTCGCTTCAAGTACCTCATTTTCTTAGCAGGCCAGAAGGCATGCTTGGCTTTGAGTACGGTCAAGGCAGAGGAGTAGGCCTCCAGGAGAGGGCTTTGAACCTGAGATTCATCGATGAGCGCCATCGCTGCTTTGAGAGAATCTTCCTCGTCGACCCCTGCGATATACAGTGCACGTACCTGGCTAACAAAAGGGGAAAGAGAATCCATGGTTTTATCTCCTAAAAATGTGTAGGACGTAGTAACAGGAGGCGATACTTGTGCAAATCCCTCTGATGCCGGGAGCATGAATTGGAAGCTCAGCATGATGGTAATTAGCGAAACGATCAGCGGTTTTTGCCGGTTATGACTGTTTGACAACTGCTGATTGGAGAAGAATACCGGCTTTGCTTTGTGGACAGAAGGCCGATTTTGCATCTGCTTTAGCCTTCGCAGGCTTCGAAACGCAAGGATAATTTTCTGATGCCATTGGGTATAGGCTCTCTTCTTGAAATTATCATAGTTGTTACTACGAAGGGAGTTGTGGATGCCTTTGTACACTTCCGAGGCCACTGCTGCTGCCCGTGCGAAGGAAGTCGGGATCGCTGTTAGGCCTCTGAACGCATACTGGTAATCGGCTTCGGCACGTTCCATCAGGTCTTCAATCAAGGTTCGGTAGCTGTCGCTAATCGGTTGAGTTCCTGATTCCATTGCGATGATGTCATCCTTGGAGATACCGTATTTCTGAATAAACTCTGTCGGTAGATACAGGCGTTCCATTCGGATATCTTCGCCCACATCGCGGAGAATATTTGTTACTTGCATCGCCCGCCCCATAGCAGATGCTCTATCCAGCACTTCTCGGTCTCGAACACCAAACAGGTAGCAAAGCCAAACGCCTACAACCGAAGCGACGCAGTAGCAGTACCGGTCCAATTCGTCCAGCGTTGCGATCTCTACTTCTCTAAGATCGGTTCGCACACCCGTAATGAGGTCTTGAATCAGATCGAATGGAACGCCGGCCTGGTTAGACCGGGCCATCAATTCATCGAGCCAGTCGATGCCAGAAGGAATACCCTGGTAGGATAAATAGACGCGCTGTTCCCAATCGTCGAGGTCGGCTTCCGCCTTTTCACGGCCATCTCTTAAGGCTATGGTGTCAGAGATGTCGTCCGTGGTTCTGCAGAATGCATACAGCCGGGTAACCAACTGATATTGTTCAGGGGAAAAAAATCGAGCTGCGAATGAAAAAGACCGCGAGTGTGAGGTAAAAAAGTCTTTTAAGGATTCGGTTTTTAACTCATCGGGTGCTTCTGTTTCCTGCTCGTTTATTTTTTGCAGGTTTCCAAAAGCTGTAAAGTCATCGTCGTTCGAGTTCTTGGTCCGTTGATCAATCAACCATGCGCATGGAATCACAGCAAGGAGAGTGGCAGCAATGGCTCCCCATAAGCCAGCAGCGAGAGACATAAAAAGAGGTAAGAGAAGAACAAGGCCATAATAACTGCTGATCCATCGGATAGACAGTTTGGTGGTCCATTGATCTGCTTTCAGAAAGTGTAGGGCGACCATCAATACGATGCCTGTTAAGTACCATCCACCAAGGTTGATCCAGGGCATTCCGTAGTAGGGTCCTGTTTCTCCCCACGTCCAGTAGGTTGTGAGATAGCTCATGGCAGGGTCCAGGCTGAGATCCCATAATGCTAAGAGGAATGAGCCGAATAGAATGCGATAGAGCCATTCTCCTTTCTTGGGAAAGGTGTAATGGGCCAATGCAAACGATGGGATAGCCATGGTGAACCAACTCAGAGGAATGAGAATGGGTACCAGGTTAAACCACTTTGTGCCCAGTAGCTCTGTATACGTGTATTCTCCGAATGGAATGCCGAACTGGGTTCCTGAAAGCTCGCTGCTTAGGCTGAGTATATACACAGCCAGGAAGCCAGGAATCCACTTTGATCCGGTACGTTGACTGAGGTAGAGAATGAGAACGCCGCCAGATATCCAAATATGACCTTGCGCGAAAAAAGTGAACGCAATACCGAAGAACTGGGATAATTCGGGAAGAATAGCCGATGGAATATATTGCAACCATTCGGGATGCCGGCCGAATGTGGCATAGCCAATTCCAGAAAGCAGAGTAAAAACAAGGAGTACAAATAGGGACCAACGCGAGGTACGCGTTGAGGGAGCCATCCTCTCCAAGGTTAATGGTTTCATATTCAAAAGTTAAATGGTGTGGAACGGTTTTAATCGTATGACTAACCTAACTCGAAATACACATCAAGGACGCGGAGTGCCCACGACCCAGTGAATGGATTGTTGCAGTATGGCGTGGATACAGACTGGAAAGATTACGGGTACGGTGTATATTCTCCAGTCAATTTCGATAAGAGGAGGTGTGATACGACAGTTGGCGGTTTGGGTCGGTGAAAAGGGAATTAGGGGGGATTAAGGTGTATGCATGTTCTTTTTGGTGTAATAAGGACAACCAAATAAATCCAGTTGGTTTATTTGGTTGGTTTCGCGTTTCGTGTTGAAAAGCGTCCATTTAGCGTCTAATACAACCCGAAACACGAAACGCGAAACACGGAACCGATCAAATGAACCTATCAGAATTCATTTGATCGCACTTAGTGGACAGGAATGCAAGTTTGAAATAAATATTTTCTGTAAATGCATGAAAAACAGCGAGTAATATTCTATGGATTATGACGTAGTGGTTGTAGGTGCAGGGCATAATGCATTGATTTCTAGCGCGTATCTGGCTAAAGCGGGATATAAGGTTGGGGTCTTTGAACGGCGTGATATCGTGGGTGGGGCGGTTTCTACAAAAGAACTTGTGCCGGGCTATCAATTTGACTTAGGAGGAAGCGCGCATATTTTGATCCGCCTAACGCCCATCATTGACGAATTACAACTCTCTGAGTTTGGTCTTGAGTATCTAGAATTAGACCCCCTGTTCTTTGCTCCCTTTCCAGATGGAGACGCTGTGTTTATTCATCGGGATGTAGATAAAACAGCCCATGAGCTAGATCTGAAGTTTCCCGGTGAAGGGGAGGCGTACAAACGATTCATTGATGATTGGCAGCCGTTTGCTGAATCTGTACGGGAGATGTTTTTGATGAGCCCCTCTCCGTTGAAGATTGGCCGGAAGATGATGGGCAATAAAACGAGGCTGCACTGGAAAGAATCGTTAAGGTCGATTTTTAGGCCGTATGGAGACGTGGTTGATGATTATTTCAACGAGGAGAAATTGAAGTCGCTCCTGGTGTGGATGGCTGCGCAGTCAGGGCCTCCTCCTACTGAGCCTATTACTGGGCCTTTTGTATTGTGGCAGGCATTGTATCATGTTGGAGGGATGGCTCGCCCTCGAGGTGGGTCAGGAATCCTCACGCAGGCACTCAAACGATGCATCGAGCACCATGGAGGAGAAGTACACACAAGTGCTCCGGTTGAAGAAATCTTAGTAGAAGGTACCCGGGCAACCGGGGTGCGCGTCAATGGGCAGATTTATTCCGGCAGATCTGTACTCGCAGGAGCTCATATCCTCGAAACCTTTGGACGCCTTATTGGCTCTGAGCATCGCCCGAAGGGGCTAGATAAAGTGCGCGTTGGAAATGGGTTTGGCGCCATCTTACGCCTCGCGCTCGACAAACCAGTGGCTTATACAGCACATCCGGGTAAAGAAGCCCGGGTCGCCCTCCAACTGATTTGCCGGGATCGCTTGCAGCTCAACAAGGCCTACGGGGAATACCTCGCCGGAGAACCCGCTTCGGACCCTCCCATTGTGGCCATGACCTTTAGTGCCGTAGACGACACCCTGGCGCCACCAGGTGGTGAAGTCCTCTGGCTTTGGGGTCAGTATTACCCTTATGAACTGGCAAAGGGTACCTGGAAAGAACGAGAGGAAGCTGTAGCTGAAAGACTGCTCGATACATTTGAACAGTACGCGCCAGGAACCAAGGCCTCTGTTGTTGGCCAGCTATTTCAGCATCCGGAATGGTTGGAACGTGAGCTCGGGCTCTTTCGTGGAAACGTCATGCATCTGGAAATGAGTATTGACCAGATGTTTATGATGAGGCCGATGATGGGCATGGCGGAGTATAAAACCCACCTTAAAGGACTATACATCACTGGAGCGAGCACCCATCCCGGTGGCGGGATTATGGGGGCTTCTGGCCGGAATGCCGCACACGTGTTGTTGAAAGATCTTGACAGAAAACGAGTATGACGTACCTGGAATTTCATTTTGTATTTACTATCCCGGCAATTTCTGCACTGGCCATTCTGTTTATGGCATGGCGATCTCGATGGGAAAGCAAGCGAAGTGTCTTCTTCTTGTGTCTCTTGGCCGTCATTGCATTTGTATATACGACGGCCTGGGACAACTACCTCGTCTATAAGGGGATCTGGTGGTATGGGGAAGATCGAGTAATAGCTACGATTGGGTATGTGCCTATTGAGGAGTACATGTTCTTTATTCTGCAGCCGTTTCTCACTGGTTTTTGGTTTTATGCTGTTTTAGCCATGAACAAAGAACGCCCGGTAGGTACCAATAAAGAACTACATCGCCGGATTGGTGGGCTCCTGTTCCTAGGAACTTTGATTGGAGGGTGGTTGCTCATGCAGTTTGATGCCGGCCTCTACATGGGGCTAATTATCATCTGGGCCGGCCCCGTTATCGGAGGGCAGTGGTGGTATGCTGGCTCCTGGATCTGGGCATCTCGCAAGCACTGGCTTCTGGGGATCGGTATTCCAACGTTGTATTTATGGATCGCAGATCGTGTAGCGATTGGTCTTGAGATCTGGTCTATCTCTGAAGTATACACCCTGGGGCCAAAGCTCTTCGGCTTGCCTCTGGAGGAAGCTACCTTTTTCCTCGTGACCAATGTTCTCGTTGTTCAAGGATTGATCATGTTTTTGCATATTGGTGATCCAGAAAGGGTGAAAGAGGCAGCAGCTTCCTAATATCACAATCGCCGCCACCGGGAGTCGTCACTTTGGGCAGCTGAAAATGGCAATCGCCATCGGCGGTCGTGACTCTGAGCAGCTGAAAATGGCAACCGCCGCTGGCGGTCATGGTTCTGAGCAGCTCAAAATGGCAATCGCCGCCGGCGGTCGTCTCTCTGAGCAGCTGAAAATGGCAATCGCCGCCGGCGGTCGTCTCTCTGAGCAACTAAAAATGGCAATCGCCGTCGGCGGTCGTGACTCTGAGCAGCTCAAAATGGTAATCGCCGCCGGCGGTCGTGACTCTGAGCAGCTCAAAATGGCAACCGCCGCTGGCGGTCGTGACTCCGAGCTGGATGCAATCCAACGGCATACGTATTGACTGGTGTTGGACTTGTTTGAATTGTATATTGCCGAACTCACTACGCTCCAGCATCCCATGATTCAAGATCCCCTCGCCATTGTCGCCGTCCTCTTTGCAGTCATCTGCTTTTCCCTATTCATGGTTAAGCGCTTTAAGTGGGCAGAGCGGCTATCTCCGATTCTTTGGATCTTGTTTGTAGGCGCCCTTTGTTCAAATACAGGATTAATTCCGACGAGTGCACCTATCTATGGCCAGCTGATCGATGTGACGGTTCCTTTCGCCGTCTGTGTAATCCTGCTTTCGGTAAGCTTGAAGGATTTGGGTAAAGCTGGAGCACCGATGCTAGCTGCTTTTGTGCTTGCTGCAATAGGGACGGTGTTGGGGGTTGTAATTGCCAGTTTAACGCTGGATTCTGCCCTGGCAACCATCATGGGAGAGGATACCTGGAAGCTGGCAGGACCGTATACTGGAACCTATATCGGTGGTAGCCTGAACTTCTTTTCTCTTTGGACAGGGTTAGGTATAGACGACCCCGACTTGTTGGCTGCAGCCAATGCCGTGGACAACATCACGATTTTTCCGCTCTACATGTTTTGGATGATTATCCCTGCCGCTCTTGCTGAACGGTACATAGTAGCCAAACGATGGAAATCTTCAGGCGCCGATACGTCTGCTCATGCAGAGAAAGAGGACGCGCCCTTTAAGGTGTTTAATGTAGCCATCCTCATCTTTTTGGGCTTCACTATTATGGCTGTAAGCGGTTGGGTAAAGGAAGTGTTGATCAATCCTATCTTTCCTGAATTACCTTCAATTCTGATTGTGACTACGTTTGCCCTGATTCTTGCGCAAGTGCCTGCCGTTCGGAAGATCAAAGGGGGCTGGGAGTTGGGTGACCTTGTGTTCTATGTGTTTTTTGCAGCGGTAGGCGCGTTGATGGATTTCTATCTCGCCGTGATTCTCTCGCCGATCTTGTTTGCCTACGTCGTCATTGTGATGATTGTGCACCTGGTCTTTGTATATGGTGTTGGTTGGATGGCGAAGATGGACCTGGGGGTGCTTACTATAGCATCAGTAGCAACAAAAGCCGGCCCGGCTATGGTGCCTCCGGTTGCTGAGACGAAGGAATGGCGGCACTTAATACTCCCGGGCATTTTGATCGCTTTATTAGGGTATGCGGCGGGTAATTATATCGGATTTGCTGTGGCAAAAGTGATGGAATTGGTTTTGGGGTAGATTGCTGATTATCCGTACAACTAGTACTTTGTAATTCCACCTTTATCCTCCGATTTTACTTATGGGATACAGATCGCTAATTGTTTGTTGTTTATTGCTTGTTGTTTGGGGTTTGAGTTCAGAAAGAAGCCATTCTCAGATGCTTCAATTGCTGGATGGAGACCGGGTTGTGTTTGTTGGAGATGGATTCGTCGAGAGGGCACAGCGGTTCGGGTATATAGAGGCCTCGTTGTCTACCCGGTGGCCAGATCGTCGGGTTTCTTTTCGCAATGTCGGGTGGACTGGCGATACAGTTAAAGGAGAGGCCCGCGATCACTATACCAATCCACCGACAGCATACGAACATCTGCTGGAGCAAATTGCTGAATCGGATCCAACCGTACTGATTTTTGGGTATGGTAGTAATCTGGCCTATGGGAGTGAAGCTGATCTGGAAGAATTTAGTGAAGACTATCACGCATTGCTCAATGATGTGAGTCTGAATGACAAACGATGCGTGCTTTTGTCACCCATCCCGCATGAACAGGAGTCTTCTCCTCACCCCGATGTATCCATGTTTAATGCGAACTTAGATGAGGTGTCAGCAAAGATATCTGAAATCGCGGACATTCGAGGATGCTTGTTTTTCGATTTATATACCTCATTAGCAAGCTATAACGGGGTGACTAAGGAGCCCTTGGCGACGAATGGAATTCATCTCACAGCATTTGGTTATTCCTTAGTTTCAGAATTATTCGGAAATGCACCCTTTATTGGTCAGTCAAGGCACATTGTAATTGATGTAGAGAAGCAGACAGTGGATGGTGGGGCGTTGGATGATTTTATCAATCAGGGTAGAACAATAACGCTTACATTGACTCCCTCTCAATTGCCGGCTTCAGGTACTCGATGGTTGTCCATTCCCGGATTGCGCAGAGGTAATTATCGCGTATCGACACCCTCTGCAATTATCGGATCCATGAGTAGCAGGGAATGGGAAGAGGGTTCAATAGTTATGATTCCTGAAGAGAAAGAACAAGCAAAGCAGCTTCGTGCAGAGATTGTTGAAAAGAACGCCTTATACTTCCGAAAGTATCGCCCCCAAAACGAGACCTATCTCGTTGGTTTTAGGAAATACGAGCAAGGGCAGAATGCCGTTGAGTTGGACTTGTTGGACCCATTGATCCATGAAAAAGAAAACGAAATCGGCCGGCTCAAAACGCCCAATCCCATCACTCTCACTATAGAACGCTTGTAACCCGATGAAGCGCACCCTTGCACTATTTTGCTGTCTTGCCCTATGTACCGTCGCCTTTGGGCAGGATAATCTGACCAATATTCCGGACCCTGACCCGGCTACTCAGTTAGCGTCTTTTAGAGTGAAAGATGGGTTTGAAGTAAATCTGTATGTATCGGATCCCATGATCGACCCACCCATTCAGATGGCCTGGGATGAACAGGGCCGTATGTGGTTGGCAACCAGTACATCGTATCCTCAGCCCTTACCCGGGCAGGAAATTAACGACAAAGTTTTTGTGCTCGAAGATCTAGACGGAGACGGGGAAGCCGATCAGTCCATCGTATTTGCCGATGGCTTATTAACCCCAACCGGTATTCTTCCGGGGGACGGTGGGGTGTATGTAGTGAACTCTACCGAGTTGCTCCACTTTAAAGATACAGATGGAGACAACCGTGCAGACGAAAAGCGGGTGGTGCTCTCCGGTTTTGGGGCGGATGACACGCATCATCTATTGCACACCCTACGATGGGGGCCCGATGGAAAGCTGTATATGAATCAGTCTGTATATACGTACAGCCACATAGAAACGCCTTGGGGTGTCGAGCGCTTGCGTGGCGGTGGGGTATGGCGATTCGATACAGAAACGTTGGAGTTGGAGGTTTTTTCAAGAGGATTATGGAATCCATGGGGATATGAAATTGCTAAATGGGGGCAGTCTTTTGCAACGGATGGCGCCGGCTTCCAGGGGATTCATTTTATGTTTCCAGATGTAGCGTATAACCCGGCTGTTGGTGTGGATAAAGTGCTAGAGGGGCTAAATATGTTCGACCCCAAGTATTCGGGGTTGGCAATAGTTTCTGGCCGGCACATGCCTGAAGCTATGCAAGGTGATTTGATCACGAACGACTTCAGGGCGAATCGAGTCAAACACTTTGTACTGGCAGAAGATAGTAGTGGGTTTAGTGCGACTCAGTTGGAAGACATGATCTGGAGCGACCATTATGCATTTCGCCCAGTTGATGTAACCGTAGGGCCGGATGGAGCGATCTACCTGGTAGATTGGTACAATCCGATCATACAACATGGTGAGGTAGACTTCCGTGATCCCAGGAGGGATCATCGGCATGGCCGCATTTGGAGGGTTACGGCAAAGGATAGGGCCCTGGTTGATCCTCCTAATCTACTAAATGCTTCTACAGTTGATTTGTTGGAGGCGTTGAAAGAGCCTGAAATGTGGACGCGCCGGATGGCGAATCGATTGCTTCGCGAAAAAGGAGCTGCTGTTGTAAGGCCAGAATTGGACCAGTGGGTGGAATCACTGAATGCGGATGAGACGCATGCAAAACTAGAAGCGCTGTGGGTTTACCAGGCTATTAAATCTCCTCAGCCTGAATTGCTTGCAGATCTCTTAAGTGCTAAAGATCATCGCGCCCGTTCTGCTGCACTGCGGGTGTTGTTTTACTGGATAGAGGATGTCGATGATGTGCCAGGTTACCTCGAAAAAGCTATCGATGATCCACATCCCCAGGTACGCAGGGAGGCGCTGCATGCATTGAGCCGTCTGAATCATGCTGAAGCTGTTCAAACGGCGCTCCGTGCTCTGGATCATCCAATGGACGAATACATTGAGTATGCGCTTTGGAATACGGTTCGTGGATTATCTTCCAGGTGGTTGCCCGTTTATGCGCAGGACCGCGCCTTGCTTGGCACGGATTCTAAGAAAATTACCTATGCCCTTAGGGTGGTTGAGGACCCCTTTGCGATGGAGCAATTAACAGCGCTATACGAAGCGGGACAGGTACCTGACGGCGAAGTGGATGCTGTCTTAAAAGCACTTGGTGATTTTGGTGGAGCAGGAGACATGGATATCATTTTCGAGATGGCTCTTGATGGAGAGCAGCAAGCAAATGCGGGCGCCCTTGAGCACTTGAATGTATTACTTGCTGCCGTTCAGGGGCGGAAAATTGTCCCGAATGAACCGAATCGAATTGAGGCGCTGTTTGATCATGAGTCCACAGATGTGCGCGCGAGTGCATTACGAACAGCAGGCGAGTGGGGCGTGGAAGCCCTCCAAGGCCGGCTGGAAACCATTGCTTCAGATACAGATGAATCGAAGACTATCCGTGAGGCTGCCTTAGAGGCTATTGCGGATCTGGGCTTTGAGGCAGGGAAAACCTTTCTAACTACGTTCATAGAAGATGCGGACTCCTATGAGATGCAGTTTGCTTCAGCTCGTTGGCTGGCTGCTATGGATATGGAAACTGCAGTTACGCCAGCGTTGAAGGTGCTCCAGGATGCTCCCTCAGGATTAGATCCGTTGCCGTTGTTCAGGGCCTTTACCCGCCAAGAGAACGGATACCGGGTTCTAGCTGATGCGATCACTGTCCAGCCAGTGCCGGCTTTTATTGCACAAGCTGGGTTCGATAATTTAGGAGGGAGGAGTGATGATGCAAAGATGCTGAAAGAAGTATTTAAAACTTCTGGAGCCGTTGAATTGGTACCGAAGCTAAATATGAATCCATCCTGGATGCAATTACAGCGATTAGAGCATGATGCGAGGGCCCAAGGAAGTATTGAAAGAGGGAGAGAAATATACAATCGACCTACATTGCAGTGTACAGTGTGCCATGTTATAGATGGCGAAGGCGGCGTTGTTGGGCCAGATTTGAGTAGCATAGGCGTTACGGCGCCTACGGATTACCTCATCGAGTCGCTGCTAAAACCAGAAGAAGCCCTTAAAGACGGCTATGCACTGGTACAGATAACAAAAAAAGACGGCGGCATTATGGTTGGCCTGTTAGCCGGGGAAACCAATTCGGCACTTATGATGAAAGATGCTGCTGGAAATACAAACAGCATCCCCTTAAGCCAGGTTGAATCGAGATCGATTATCCCTGGTTCGTTGATGCCCGCTGGTTTGGTGGCTCAACTGGAGCGGGATGAGTTCTTGGACCTGGTTGCGTTTCTTTCCTCATTAGGGAAGGAGGAAAGTGAGTAATCTTAGGCACCCTCCAGGCTTACCAACTCGGTAGCTTTTGCAGCTCTAGACTGGGAAGTAATGTGCCGCGGGGCTTGGAAAGCTAGAAGTTCACCTGTGTAGTTAGGTAAAACCACCAGGCTGAAGAATCCCCAATGATGTTTTCCATTAACTGATCAGCCATATAGAAAGAGACTCCAGAGCCAATCGAGAAGTTGGAGTTGTATTTTAAGGCGAAGGTAAGATCTACTTCTTTGCCTAGCGTAGAAGCCATGTCATTCCCGAGAGGGGCGGGTTCTACTAATCGGAAATAATGGAAGTCTGCATTTACTTTAAGGCGCTCTCCTGCATTTCCTGAAAGGCGTAAAGCAAAATTCTGAAGCCCATTTGTATTATAGCTCCTGGGGTAATAATCCAGAAATCCATAAAATTTGTGATTGGTTGCAAACAGGGTGTTGAAACTGCGAACGGTATTATCACCAGGTGTGCTGTCTCCCGAGAGGCGTGTATAAATAACACTACTTCGCAAGTTAGCCGGTGCAAACAATTTAAATCCGAGCTCTGAGCTAAATAGATAGCCATTGATGGACGCGCGGGCCGTTGAATCAGTCAAGGCAATGTCTCCACGTTGGTTGGCTAATTCAATTCTGTAATCAGCAGAGCCTTGCTTACCAAAGAGGGTGCCTCCAAACGTATAGCGATTTAACCGGTCATTCCCCGTGTCGGGGCCAGAAGTAAGCTCAAGTCTATTGTTGTCAATCAGTGCAAAGACTTCAATGTTGTGGGTCCAGAGATAGTGAAACGTACTATAGATACCATGCAAATTCTGCGAGGTAGGCAAAGCAGTAGTTCCGACTAGCTGAGACGTGAATACATGAATTGATCGATGCCTGTCTTCATACGTTAGAACAGCGGCGTCAAATGTTCGGCCAACGTTGTGCCATCCTACAGCACCGATCAAACGCTGATTTCCATAGGACAATTCTTGCCTGCCTACTTTTAAAGAAAAGTTTGTGTCAAAGAGATCTGAAACCTTAAAGAACGCCTGGTGAAAATCAAGTGCATCAGCGCTTCCGTCTAGGGTGCCGCGGGCAAGGTTTGGGTCCTGTCCTCCAAACAAACGAGAGTCCTGAATTTGTACAAATGCAACGATATCCTCTACCGGTTGAAAGGATACATTCAATCGAGTACGAAGCAGGTGAAATCGAGGTATGTCAGAAGCTCCGACGTCAAACCGTTCATGCATTTCACTGCGATGGCGGATTTGCCCTGTAATTTTCAGGTTGGCGAGCGGGTTGGGTGTCTCTGTGGTTTCCTCTGAAGCTTCTTCGCTTTCTGAAGAGTCCGTCTGTTGTGTTTTTACAACTACAGTTTCTTGATGTGAGCCTTCAGCGTAATCGAGTTGTTGGGCCACACTTGGAGATGAAATACCAAACACAATAAGAAGAGCTAGACACTTACAGCGAGTGCTGAATAGAGATAGGTCAAACATGGTTTCCGGTACATTGAAATTTACATACATCAATGGTATCGGGAGGAGGGTTCGATACTAAAAACCAGTCACAAATATCGCTTAAAGAAGGGCCTTAAAAACCTGAAGTCCCAGGTCTCATCGGGACTCTGCTTACCTCCTAGCAGAACCTTTTCACACTCCTGGACATCGTTTCGGAGTGCATCCACGCATTTTGATAGACGGTCCCTTTCCTTACCATCTGGGTTCGCATGGGGCTCTCCCCCCGTCAGAATTAGGGTAGGTTGCGCTTCGCCCCGAGTAGTCAGATGAATGCCCACGGGCCACCAATAGGCATCCGGGAGTATCTTTGCAAGGCGCTGCATTGTGTCTTCTGGAAAGGGGAGGATTCCTTTTTCTGGAGGATGGAGTTCACCTTCAGGAAAATAGATCAGTGTGGAATCAGGGGAAGACGCTAAGAATTGAGCTGTGCTTCGCATCGTTCGCATTCTTTGGCGGGCATCGTTTCTTGGAAAGGGGCGGGCACCGACAGCCCCAAAGAGAGGAAACGCGTCCCATTCCTCCATCCATAGATGGACTTCCCTGTTAAAAAGGGTTTTTGATACCAACCACAATACATAGCCGTCATGAAAGGTCGTGTGATTGGCATAGAGTACGATGGGTTGGTTTTCAGCAAAGTTAGGAATCGGCCCTACCCAGCAGATGCGGCGGTACGCTTTGCGCAGGCTGGAAAGCATGATGCGTTCTACCAGGTACTTTATCATAACCGCCGGCTGACCTTAGGTTGTATTTCCTTTCTCCAAGCAGTAAATCGATTCTCGACTATGGCTTGACGTGCTTCTTTCATCAACCACAAATAAAAAGAGAGGTTTTGCATAGAAGCAATCTGTAGGCCGAGCAGTTCATTTGCCACAAACAAATGGCGAAGGTAGGATTTTGTAAATGTCCGGGATGCATATCGGTCAAGTCCTGGATCTACTTCAGAGAAATCGTATTGCCATTTCTTGTTACGAATGTTGATGATGCCTTCTGTCGTGAAGAGCATTCCATTTCGCCCGTTACGTGTAGGCATCACGCAGTCGAACATGTCAATCCCTCGGGCAACGTTTTCGAGCAAGTTCTCCGGAGTACCGACCCCCATCAGGTATCGTGGTTTGTTTGCTGGAAGAATATCGGTGCAGACTTCAACCATGGCATACATATCTTCATGAGATTCGCCAACAGAAAGCCCACCAATTGCATAACCTGGAAAATCCATCTCAACAAGGGCGTTAGCAGACAGCTTCCTAATCTCTGGATAAATGCCTCCCTGGACGATTGCAAAAAGGTATTGTTCATGCCCGTACTTGGGCTGTGTTTTGTCCGCCTGTGCTTTACATCGCGCCGCCCATCGCAATGTGAGCTCATGGGAGTTTTTGATATAAGATAATTCTGCATCAGCAGCAGGACACTCATCCAGTACCATCATGATGTCAGATCCGATTGAGCGTTGAATGTCGACAACATTCTCTGGGGTAAATTGGTGCTTGGATCCATCCAGGTGGCTTTGGAAAAGAGCACCTTCTTCAGTGAGTTTGCGCCGGTCCGCGAGAGAAAAGATCTGGTAGCCTCCCGAATCAGTCAGGATTGGGCCGGGCCATTGCATGAATGTATGCAGGCCGCCAGCTTTCTCCAGTACATCCATCCCGGGCCTGAGATACAAATGATAGGTGTTACCGAGAATGATTTGTGCCTGAATGTCATGGATGAGTTCGCGGGGGTAGATGCCCTTAACGGTACCTACAGTACCAACAGGCATAAAGATAGGGGTCTCGATGGTGCCGTGGCTGGTGGAAAGCGTACAGGCACGGGCCCTCGACTCAGGGTCCGTTTGCTGGATATCAAATTGCATTCAGGGGATTCAGGCTACAAATTCGAAAACGGTATTGGTCTCTGCTGAAGCAGATGAACGTAAAGTTTCTAGAAGAGTTGCCTGATCCTCTTCAGAAACCCCAAGTATTAGAGGGCCATTTTCTGTTTCAAGCAGGAGGAGGTGATCGGAAATCCGATTGTAGAATGCTTTTGTGCGAGAGTATTTCTTGTAGTGTTGATGGTACTGCAAGGCCGAGATAATCTGTGTACTTTGAATTTCACTATTCAATAACAAAAGTCTATGATCGCCTTGCTTGATATGTAGACAATGAGGGTCTATCGTGACTTCTAGCTTCGGTTTGAATCCTAGAAAAGCCGCTGTGAAGAGCAAAATAAACGATCCGACCTGAGCAAGAAAATAGTAGATTGCTGTCTGCCCTGTTGCATCGGCTTCAACAAAAGGTTGAACGAACGCCCATGCTATATAGAACGCTACCACAATGCTTATACACAGGAGGGCAATAGTCAAGATGAGAATGCCCTCAGCGTAGTGGGTGTCCTGAACTGAACGCCGAATAATTCGGCCCAGAATGGAGTAGTTAGCGTTTAATTTTTTAGGTACCGATACGTGGCGTGACACCATCTATGTACTTATGCTTCCGATTCAGTGCGTACGGCCTTGAACGAGGGATTTACTTCCAGGTTTTCCTGGTTAGGTTTAAATACTTCTCGAATTGTTACACCTTGACCTTCAATTAATGGTTCGAAGGTCTCTTTGTGACTCGTTACAGTGGGAGCAGGAGTAAAAAAAGAGGATAAATCAATGCTGTAATATCGTCTCAGTGTGGTGTAAGAGGTCGTGATTAATGCAGTTACCGGTACTGCAATAAAAAGACCAAATATACCAAAAAAGTGACCAAAGACGAATAAAGAAAAGAGAATCAAGATAGGGTGCAATCCAATATGATGACTAAGTATCTTTGGAACCAGCACGGATTGCTCGAGCATTGATTGAAAGAACAAGATTGCGGATACAAGTACCACGTCAACGATACCTCGTTGCCCAAAAATGAGGGCTATCCCGATGCCAAGTACAACTGTAATGATGGCTCCAAGGTTTGGGATCATGTTGAGTAAACCAGCAGCAATTCCTATAAGCAAAGCGAAAGGAATATCCGCGATCAACAAGCCTATTGTGACCACCAATGCATTTATCACACTAATGGTCAGTTGACCTCTTAGGTAGCGTCCTACAATCACACTGATCTGTGAGAGATAAAGCTGTTTCCCTCCGATGGTTGGCATCAGGTGTTTGATGCCTTTTTTGATGAGGGGATAATCCTTTAAGGTGTAGAACAGCAGTGCTGGTGCAATGACAATCCCTGTTATGACTTTAATAACGGAGGTTACTGAAGAAAACACCTTATCAAAGGAATCGGGAATGCTGTTAACCCCTTGTGTCAGGAATGCTTGAATGGACAACGTGATCTCGTCAATCAACTCCTGTTTGTTGATACCAGCAAACTTAAGCTCATCCATAAATGAGGACGTGAGCAACCAGGATTGCAAGCTTTGAATACTGCTCAGCGTTCGCTTGCCGAGGGCGTCGATTTGATCTAATAAATGAGGAGCGAGAAGTAAAATACAAAGGGAAATAATGCTGATAAAAAGCCCCGTAACCATCAGTGACGATATCCATCGGGCTATTTTGAATCTAATTTTCAGGTAGCTAACTACCGGATTAAAAAGATAGGCTAACAAATAGATGGTACCGAAAGCGATCAGGATATTGCCCAGTGTGAAAGAGAACCAAATAATTAATAAAAATCCTCCGGTGAAAAGAATGGCTTGAACAGGGCGATGATGACGAGCCGGCCAGAGTAAAATCATTCCTGCTGCGGCAAGGATGGGCGGGTGCAGCATGTCTCTCATCAGGTACATAAATACCAGCAAGAGCATCGTACCTCCTGCCATCAAAGAGATTTCAAGAGACGATAATCCTAATTTATGCGTATTGTCTGCGCGGCGTGTGCCCTGGGAGGAGGCTGGGGTCATAAATAGACCAGAATGTCGTCATCGTAGAATGCTGTATCATTGAGTATCGTTCGAAAACTATTCCACTAAATTGATTTCTGGTCGCTAGTACGCGTAGTGCCACAAGAAATTGATTTCCAGTAGCGATTCGCCTCCGAGGAGACGAAGGAGAAGGGAGTCTATGAGCTCGAGTTCGATGGTGACAATAGTACCTTCCTCATTGGTGGAGCCGTCTGCATTGGCAGCACCTATAGGTTGGCTCACTGCAGTGAAAATGCGGGGAGTAACGTATTTGCCGGCGGTGATTGTAGCACCGCGGGCGTTGTCTGTGGGTTCGATCTGGATGACATCCAACTCCAAGCCGGATTCTTGCACCAGGCTTTCGATTGCGTTGGATAAAAGTCCAACCCCTGAACTGACGGCGATGCTTTCAGCAGATTGGTTGCCGAGGCCACCGAGCTGTAAGGCTTCGCTGGCTGGTTGACCTGTGACTACGTAGGAGACCATGTCCGTAAGCTCCATGGTCGGATCGGAGCGAAGGGTGAGTTCCAGGGTTTCCAACGTGCCCTCTATATCCATAAACACCGTAACCGCATTTTCTTGGCCACGACGAGAAGGTACTTCGTAGCGGGCTTCAAAGTTTAGGATAGGGTCCGTGGCTGATCCATTGAACGTAATAGTACCCTGGACGATTTCAAACCGTTTGCCGAACTGCGTTATATAACTTCGATCAGGGTTTACTTCAATAGAACCGACAATCTCTTGCTCTCCATAAGGTCTCTTCGTGAGGTCCAATACCCCGTCGAACTGCACATTCATTTCAGGATTGGATCTTGAACGAATCCATGTGTCTCGACCCAGCTCAATCTCGATGTCCATCGTTAACGCTTCATACACATCGGACGTGGCTGTATCTCGCGCTGTTGGACGGACACCAAATTGGTTTTCCAGCATCCGTAGATCTTCGTCAGTAAGCTGTACATTCAGATTTGCAAGTTCTTGACTGGACGCATTTTCAAAGAAGACATCTGTATTTAGAAGCTGGACGTCGCCCGTTAAAACAGGTTCGGTTAGCGTACCTGCGAAGTTTAGGTCTCCCGAGAGCGTAGAGCGATACTCCCGTGTGTTAATGACGTTGAACTCATTTGCCCTCATGTCAATGTCGATCTCTGCATTGGCAAGGTCTTGCAGCCTGAGTTCGCCCTCAACGTCAAACGTACCAGCTCCTGTCCTTGTAGATGTGTTGGTAAAGCTGATTATGTTATCCTGCAAGCTGAGCCGGGAGTTGATATCTCTGAAGGTTACTCCAATCAGAGGCGAATGGATGACTCCATTAATAAACCGGCCCTCTCCAGAAAGTTGAGGGTCTTCACCGGTCCCCCTGATTTTTATATTGGTTGCAAGTGCTCCATCAAGGCGGTTGACAAGATTCTGGTCAATAAAAGGAAGGAGCCAGCCAATGATGAGCGAATCAGATTGAATATCAATGTTCACGTCTCCTCCTCGTTCTAGATTCTGAGAAATCCCGGTGCCTGTTGTTGATTCTTCAGGAGGAGCAAGCCTTAAGTCGACTGGAAGATATCCCTTGATCGTGAGACTATCCCCTTGCCGGTGCTCCATTTTTGCATCCAGATTAAGGCGTAGGCTGTCGTAGTTGACTTTTGCTGAGAGATTGCCAACTCCTCTGTCGAACGAGACCACGCTTAGGTCCATAAGGCCTTCCAACTTGGGAGATAAGGCTTCACCTTGCAAAGAGGCATCAAGATTAAGCGTTCCATCGAGCCCCGGAAATCCGAATAATGATGCCAGGGTACCAATTTGCAGTTCGTTGACTTGCAGTGCGATGTCCTGTGACCCTTCAACGTCTAGAATCCCATTGAATCGAACAAACTGTGTCGACGCCGTTGGGTTTGCTTCTGTTGTTAGATGGAAATCATCTACTATAATCGGAATCCCCAGTGTGATTTGTGTTGGTTGCTGAAGTGTCCACTGATCTTCATCCAATTTGAGGTTTACGGTATTTAGAGCAATAAACTGGCTGTCTGCGGAAAGGGAAAGCAGGCCGTTTATTTGTGCGTTACGATCAGAGTCAATCTGATTGTCGAGGCTGAATCGCACGGTGCTGTCTGCATAGGTAGCAGAGTAGATGACCTCGTCCATAGCAAATCCTGGAATGCTAAATTGGTCTGCGGTGCCACTCAAGGTAACTGAACTGGGGCGGCGTTTTTCATCCAGGTTGCCGGCAACTCGTGCATCGATGACACCCATGCGGTAATCATTGTAAATAAACCCGAGGATTTCTAATTCAGAATCAAACTGAAGAACGCCCGGAGGTCCTGAAAGCCCGAGTTCGAATTCCCCTGAAGAAAGCCCAAGGGCTTCTGCTCCAATCAGGGGTGCAATCATGTCGAGATTTGTGATCGTTCCAGTGGCATTGAAATCAGAAGCGATAGACTCCATGTCATCAAACAAAGCAACGTCCCCGCTTCCCTGAAGGGTGAACACGTTTGATGTCAAGTTGAGCTGATCAATCGTTAGTAAACCCTCTTCGAGAGAGAACATCACATCAGCTTGTTCCAGGTCAGCTTCTCCATAGGATGAGTTGGTGCTTCGAAGGAAGCCTGAAGCAATTATATCCTGTTGATTAGAACCAGACCCTCTCCCTTGAAGAGACATATTTACAAAGGACGTCAAGGAGTCCTGATTGATTAAGTTGGCCACGTTAAGATTGCTAATCTCAGCCTTGATGGCGTACTCAGGGTCATCTCCTAGAACAAGAGTATCTGCTTGTATAATAACGGATCCTTCGTCAACGAAGAAGGCGGCATCCATCTGGCCTCTTCCCCCTCTGAACGTTAGGGAAGCCTGGCTTTCTTTAAAGGTAGCTTTGTTGAGGGTCGATGGAAGAAGGTCGATTTTAGAATTCAGAGTAAGCGTGTTAGGAGAGGTGTCGCTAGCTGATAAAGAGACGTTTCCATTTAGTGAGGAGCTCAGGGTTGTGTCTCCCAGGAAAGCCCCAAGATTTAAGTTGCTGAAGTCGCCTCGCTCTAGCCTGATCAAAGGGTCCGATGCAACGGAGTCTACAGTGGCTTCCAGACGAACCTCACTTGCCGGCATGAGGAGGTCAAGCGAAGAGCGTAGAATATTTCCGGCTAAGGAGAAGGAGAAATCCGCATCTGTGATGGGCTGATTGTTTACCATCGACTCCGAGAGCTTGAGTTCCCCAACTGCTTGCATGGATGCTATGTCCACTCCTTCTCCTTTTAGCGTGAACAAACCATTTAAATCGGTAAGGAGGGAGTCATTTTGAATGATGGGTCCAAGAGAAAGATTGGAAAGTTTTCCTTCAGTGATTTCGTAGGAAATCTGCTCGTCGAATGGGCGCAAAGCGGCATTCAAGGTTACGATGCCCGAATGAATAGCTGTTTCAGTAGCAACCGTGAGAAGCCCCTTGTCTAAGGCGCCTTCTATACTGCTTGATTCAATTTGGTAGTCTCCGTAAGCCGTTTGTCCCAGTTGGACAATCCAATTGGCATCTGGGGGATCTGATAGGCGGGCGTCTGCTGTGATCGTTCCAGTGATAGAACTCGGTACAGGGTTATCAATGAGTGCATTAACATTGAAACCAGAGAGCTCAGCTTGTAGAGTTTCAATCTCAAGAACTTCTTTTAGATTGACGAGCGCTTGAGTAGATAAGTCTCCCTCTGAGGTAGATAATCCTAGATCTGCTTGGACACGGTTGTTTTGTAGTGTTGCTTGGAGTGAGCCTGAAGAAATAGAAATGTCATTGACGCGAGACGGATTAAAGTCTATGGTAGCGTCAATATTTGCAGATTCAGGAGAGAAGTCCTCACCGGCAATGCGTACATCGAGATTTAGGTTAGTTGTATAGCTGCTGTCCGTAAATTGAGCAAGATCAATTTCTTGAATCGAGCCTCTTACGTTGTAGGAGATAGGAGAAGCAAAGGGAAACATAAACCCTGAGAGCGATAGAGCAACATCGTCTATTCCTGAGTCAAACGAAAAGTCAGCAGCCCCGTCCGTCCATTGAACAGTCAATAAGGTTGTATCAACTTCAGTTGCAGCTATACGAGACCCTGTCATGTTGATCTGAGAGAACCCCGATATATTTTCAAGTGCCGACCCAGATAGATTTGTAGTGAGTAACAGGTTGATATTTCCTTCGGGTAGGTTTGGCCCGCCAAAGGTTTGAGGGTTGAGTTCTTTAAACTCACTCTCCAGAGCTAACTCATACTGGTTCTGTTCTCCGAGTTGTGAAATGGTCCCTTCTGTTCGTACTACAGTGCCATCTGACACATCGAGTGCATTAATGAGATTGAGGTTCTGGCCGTCGCCTTCAATCGTTAATATAAAATCAGCAATCTGTCCCGGAGCCAGTCCAGGGGCGAAGATACGTATGTCATCAAAGGCAAGAGGGTTTGCTCGAAGCGCCAGGTTGGTGTCATTCATTAATGAATCCGGCCACTGGAGATTGATTCTTCCAGATCCAAACACATTACTCTCCGCTGAAGCAAGCCGAAGTTCTTTGAGTCCAAGAACATTGTTGGAAAGGGACGCCTGAACATTAACAAAGACAGAGTCCGTCCGATCAGGTAGCCAGATTTCTCCTGTAAAGGTATGGAGGTCCAGTGCGATTGATTCATCAAACACCATATCATCCAATCCAATAGATACGTGCTTGATGTTGTACACAGAATCGCTGTTCGGATTATAGGCAGTAGCTGTTACATCAAGAGTGTTGACTCTAAGTTCGTCTATTTGAATTGAGGTGGAGGATCCACTTTTTTCCTCCTCCTTTTCTTCCTTTGAACCGAGTTTTGTAATGTCCCATGCGCTCTCCTGATCTTGTATGATCTGAAGAGCAATAGAATCTACAATGGCTTGCTTTAGGTGAACAGAACCGCTGAGTAATTTGAATAATGAAAACTCAACGTGGAGCCGTTCAACGGTAAGGAGATCTGGGTTTGACGGATGCGTTAGGGTGATATCCTTTGCTGTGATCGATCTAAAAAGATTCCCTCTTAAAGAGCCGATATGAAGTTCAGTCTCCCCTAGCTGCCCCGTATTGGAAACAATGCGGCTAACGAGTGAAGGGAGGCCGATGCCGGTTTGTACCCATATAAACAAGAACAATATCAATCCGAGGACTGCCATAAGCAGGTACCTTCCGTATTTGATTATTCTTGTTCGCATGTCTTGCTACTTATATAAATGGGCCTAAAAGGCTTGTCCTATACTCAAGTGAAGCCCAAAGCGTCTGAAAAATCGCTTGTTTACATCAGTCGTCAAACCCTGGTCCAACAAGAAGGCATTTTCCGGAGTAATTAGATCGGAATTTGAAGGGTTAAGTTTATAGGCGATGTCAAGGCGAAGAACACCAATAAACGTGTTGTACCTGATCCCTCCGCCTATAGCATAATGAAAGTCTTTGAGACTAATCTTGTCATTCGAGATCTGTCCGAAGTCAAAAAATGCAGCTCCTTCCCATTCCGAGCTGAATCCAGGAAGTTTACGGCGTAATTCGAAATTACCGATTAATTTGGTTGTACCCCCTACACGTTCAAAGACAAAATTGGTAAACTGAGGATTGCCATTCGGATCCAGATCCACCATACCGTTCTCATCGAGCAGCGTGTCTGCTCGGGCAACTTTAGGGCCGAGTAATTGGAAGGTCCATCCGCGGACGTCACTGCCTCCACCTGCATAGAAGAAGACAGGGTCGAATCTGTTTTCATAAATCAGGCATTGTTCAGTGTCCGTGGAGTTTGTAGAAGAGATCACATCAAGGCTGCAGGAACGGCCGGCGAGCGCTTGTTTGCTGTCTCGAGTGGGCCAGAGTTCTCCGTAGAACAGCCGGTTGCTGAAATTCCATTTTGACGAGACGGGCACATACCCGACAAATTCAATCCCAGCTTTTGTGTATTGAAGCCCAGAGGAAAACAGGGTGCCGGCCGATTCAAAGAAGGGCTTAAACAGAAAGCCTTCATTGGGGGATATATAATTGTCCGTTTTTCCAAAGGTCCCACTGATGCGAAACGTACTTTTGTTGTACAAGTCTCGCGACAGAAGGCCCGTGAGTTGGGCCCCAGAAGAACGGCTTAACAAGCGGCTAAATGTATACTGTGCGCTAATGGGGCGGAAGGGATACAACTCATAGATGAGGGTAGTTGTGAATCCAAACTCCCTGCGGTTTATATCTAGAAATCCGTTACTAGCTGCTAATTGGGGGTCATTCTGAAACTCGATGAAAGGCGATATAATGCCTGATAACTTTGTCGAGAATAAATAAGGTTGCTTGATAGACGTAGACATTCTAAAAAGCCTTGCCGGTAGCTTACCGACTACATTTTCTTCGTTGAGCCGTGCGGCTGATCCCAATATTCCTGTATGGGCGACTAAATTAACAGAGAAGTTGCGGGCACTGCCAAAGAAGTTTCTGTTTGTCCATTCCCCTTCGAGGCCAATACCATCCTGAAGGGAGTACCCTGTTTCTGCCGTGATATATCTGGGCCTTGCTTCATTAACCCGGATGCGAACATCAACAGTACTGTCTGCTTCTTGTGGCGGTAAGTCTGCGAGAGCAACTCTGAATAAGTTCAGTCCAAACAGCTCTTGTTGTCCTTCTCTAAGTTTTCTGCTAGAGAACCGATCCCCAACTTCAAAGGGCAGTTCGCGAAGCAAAATATTTTCAGAAACAGATTCATTTCCCTCTACTTCTACACTCGATATATATCCAATCGGTCCGCTTTGTACGTAGAGATTTAGAACAGCTTCTCTTTGTTCATCGTTAATGGTTGGGTCTGCTTCAACTTCAACAAAGGCATAGCCGTGATTCTGAAACCAGGTATACAATTGATCTTGAATACGAAGGCGTTCAACTTCGGTATAGCGGGTGCCAATAACCTGGTCAAATGATTTGATGAACTTGGTCCATTTATCCTGGTCGTCTTCATTTACTTGTAGCCGTTCTCCGTTAGCAGCAAGGAAATTAATTTCAGTGATAAAGAGTGGAGGACCTTCCTGGATAGCAAGGCGGATATGGATTTTGTTTGCTGCTGTGTCTAGCCGTGAAGTCGCATAGCTGATAGTAGGTTGGGGAAAGCCATTTTGATTATAGAACTGCCGAAGCCTTACGACATCTTTTTGAAGTTCAATAGGGTCGAACGGGAACGTGCGAGACTGTCGGAATGGGTTAATTTTATCAAAACGATTCCAGAAGGTAGGAGCCTGGGTAACGATTTGCTCCTTCAGCACATCAGCCTCAAAGGTTTCTTCAACGCCTCTTTCAAACCGGAAGGAAATTTTACTTACCTGGGTGTTTTCGTCGAAATAGCGGAGTAAATTTTGAGCAACAACAGTATTTAGTGTTGCACAGCCGAGAAGGCAGAGGAGAAAAAGAAGTAGGAATTTCTGAGCCTCGGTGTAGAGGCGTTGAAAGGCATCAGGCAGTTGCTTTTCTATGCTCATATATGGGAGCCTTTCCTTTGAGAATGGCATCAGCAGTAATTCGGCAGAGACCTACTTCATTGTGCGTATGCAGCTCGAACATAATATCCAGCATGGTGTCTTCGAGGATCGAACGTAGTCCCCGGGCACCTGTGCCGAGTTTTTTAGCTTTGCCCACAACCGCATCCAGGGCTGCATCTTCAAAGATGAGGTCTACCCCATCCATAGCAAATAGCTTTTGATATTGTTTGAGTAAGGCGTTCTTGGGGTTAACCAGGATGCTTTTCAGCGCATCATCCGAGAGTGCATTAAGAGGAGCTATTACCGGTATCCTACCGACAAGTTCAGGAATTAAGCCAAAACGAAGGAGGTCCTGCGGGATAATGTGCTGGAAAATCTCAGGGTCTTCCTTGTCAATTTTAGTCTGGGAATCGGTCATGAATCCCAGTGTATTTGTTGACAATCTGTGAGCGATAATCTCTGACAACCCATCAAAGGCTCCGCCACATATAAAAAGAATATTCCGTGTGTCAATATTGATGAGACTCTGTTCGGGGTGTTTACGGCCTCCTTTGGGCGGGACGCCGGCAATCGTTCCTTCCAGAATTTTCAATAACGCCTGTTGGACGCCTTCTCCAGATACATCACGGGTGATCGATGCGTTATCGGACTTGCGAGCAATCTTGTCGATTTCGTCGATATAGATGATCCCTCGCTCAGCACGCTCTACATTAAAGTCAGCAGAAAGCAGTAGGTGAGCCAGAATACTTTCTACATCTTCGCCTACATAACCGGCCTCAGTGAGCGCTGTCGCATCTGAGATCGAGAACGGTACATTTAACGTGCGGGCTAAAGTACGAGCTAATAATGTTTTTCCCGTACCTGTTGGCCCAATCAATAAAATGTTAGACTTTTCCAGTTCTACGTCTGAATAGTCCGGCAAGTACTTTTCGCCTTCGATTCTCTTGTAGTGATTATAAACTGCAACAGATAGAGCCTTCTTCGCTCGCTCTTGATCAACGACGTATTCATCGAGTGATGACTTGATTTCGAGTGGAGTACACCGCGCGTGCAGGGGTGCCGACCGGCGGCTTTGTGAAGGAGGTGGGGTGACTGGCTCAGGTTGATAGGGTGTTGTGTCTGTTCGGACAATGCCAGCTGCATCGTTTATACAACGATCACAGATATAGACGTCCGGACCAGCAACCATGGAGGACACCTCATGCGCGGATCTGCCGCAAAACGAACAAGTAATGACGTTATCGCCTCTTCGGTGGCTCATACGTTCAGTTCAAAGGTAAAGACGTGCGGGGATCAAAGAATGTATCTTAGCAGAAAGATAGAGACAATGTCTAGAAAAATCACGTGAATATCTTAGATTTTTCTGAAACACCTTTCGGATATTACATTCATTTAGTTAGACGAACCGTGCAGATGTTTCCTGGAGATTTTCTAGAACGGCTGAAGGATATTGTTCCGGACAAAAAATATGAATCTGTGCTGGCTGCCATGTCCTCTCCAAAGGCAACCAGTTTTAGGGTGAATACGCTTAAAGCTGATCGGGTAGAGGTTATTTCTGGTTTGTTAGAACATAATCTTGAACTCCATGACGTAGAGTGGAATTCAGAGGCGTTTTGGGTTGATTCCGATCAACGAGCGAAATTGCTTGCTTCGGCGCCGTACCTGGACCAAAAGATCTACATACAGAATCTGTCCAGTATGCTGCCTCCTCTTATACTTGAGCCTCAATCTGGAGACAAAATTCTTGATTTGACAGCAGCGCCTGGTAGCAAAACATTGCAGATAGCGTGCATGGTCGAACAAAATGCAGAGATAGCCGCTGTTGAGGTTGTAAAGAGCCGATTTTTTAAGTTACTGGATAACCTTGAATCCCAGGGCGCAAACGAGGTCCGTACCTTTTTAAAGGATGGGCGGTCTGTATGGAAGAACAGGCCAGAATATTTTGATCGTGTCCTCTTGGATGCGCCATGTTCTAGTGAGGGTAGATTTCATCGTTCTAATCCAGAGACGTATGCATACTGGAGCCTGCGCAAGGTGAAAGAAATGGCTCGCAAACAAAAGCGCCTCATCTATTCAGCAGTTCAATGCTTAAAGCCAGGTGGGACGCTGGTGTATTCCACCTGCTCCTTCTCACCGGAGGAGAATGAAGCAATCGTAGCAGGAATATTACGACGATTCCCTGAAGCGTTACGCATTGAACCAATAGTGCTGCAGGTCAATAACTTAGAAGTTGGGCTCGACTCTTGGAAAGGAAAACCATTCAAGCATGACCTTTCCTTGGCTCGGCGTGTCTACCCAAGTTACCAGATGGACGGATTTTTTATTTGCAAGATTAGAAAGACGTCTTCGACGCTGCCAAAATGAAAAACCGCATACTGCAAGGAACAGTATGCGGTTAGAGGAGGCTGTTTGTACTTAATTAGCCCTGGGTCAACAATTCAATTAATTTGTTTTATCTGTAGAGGGTTCGTCCTCAAGAAAATTGCGCAACACCCACGAGTAGGAAGAATAGTCTCGGGCAGGCCGCTCTCTCCGAATATCAATGGTATGAATTTGCGCTTTCTTGGGGAAAGGCCGGGGTTTTAATACGTGAACGGGAACGCTGGGATAAGGAGACGTATGGGATGAAGTTATGATCTTTACCCGAAGGTCTTCGGGTAGGACATGCAGGATGTTTTGCCATATTCCCGTTTTTCTCCACTTATCATAGTAGTAGTACACGGTTTGCCATGGGGCAAAGGACTTGGGAAGCATGCGCCAGTGGATTTCATTGTCGAATACGTACAAAATGGCGTCTATGACTTCACGAATAGAGTGTTTTCTCTTTCGTCTGCAATCAAACATGTCCTTAATGGCGTCCCACTGGTAGTCAGTAAGGCACACATCGGAGCCAAGAGTGAATTGTTTTTCGTTCATTTAGCTATCCGTTAGGGTGAAAGCGAATCGGATTAAGAGCTGCTCAGTGTTTATATGATAATATATGTAAGATATATGTTCAAGTTCCCAGTCATATAAACCTTATGGTATTACGAATTGGTTACAATTGTGGGGATAGCTTTGCTTTTTAAGGGGGATTGGGTACTACACGATCTATAGACCGTATTTCCTTTCCAAGAACCGCTCGCGATAGAGGTGATAGGCAGCATTACATACCGTGTTGGTATAGAGCCCATTAAATCCACCTGCTACAACAGCACCGGCAACAGGAAGGAACTGGGCCATCTTGTCCCGTGTGAGGCGCAGGGCAAGGGATCGGGCGATACGCTTGGCTGTACCGCTTACAGCAAACTGCTCAACGGTATTCAGGGTTTTCTTTCGAGCCAGGATCTTGGATGCATGCGGGAGATGCTTGGGCATGGAATAGGGTACTTGATCCTTCGGCTTGGAGGCTGCATCAAGGATGTGTAGGGCATAGAGCCGCTCGGCAGGATCGGTGATGTCAAATCCACAAAAGGTTGCGTATTCACCAGCAGCACGTAGGTTGATGCCAAGCAAAGCAACGATGTCAGGTAAGATGCCGGCTGCACCGGCAACGCCTGTTGCCGCCCCTTCTACTGCAGCAAGGCTATTGTACTTGAGAGGAAGGTTTTTGCTTACTGTATCTATGGCTTCCAGGTCAAGGTAGGCGATGTCCTCAAGGCTTTGCACATTTTCATACCCTGCTTTCCTAAAGGACTCAAAGATCGATTCACGCCATACGAGGTCATGCGCAATTTCGTTTGTCAGTGTGATAAGCCCTGAAACGATATTCTCGATGGTCCAATCTACACCCGGAATTCTGCGAATTTGATTGGTGATAGAGTTTAGCCCTGCCTGAAACGAGTGTGATGTTCGTGCAAGCCAGCTTTCATCGGGGTACCGCCACTCACGAATAGCATCAAGGGCCTGACTTTCATAGTCAGATAGGGTATGCCGCCGTGGTAAAGAATGCGCTGCCATAAAGTATTAGTTCCAAATTGGCCAGTGCACTCCAAAACGAAATCGTTGTTGAGGCAGAGGGTAATCCGGAACCAGCATATTTCCAATAATCAGTGTGGTGCCGCTCAGGAGATTCTCAAACCCAATAAAGAGTTTTGCAGTTCGTACCTTCGCCTCAAGTACAACGTCGAGAGTAGCTGAACTCTCTACGGGCCGTGCACTTGCATCTCTTAATACGAGAAGACCCGTTTCAGGATGCAGTGTGCGCCCAAGAAATGAAGACCAAAGCCTTCCCTGGGTATATAGGTCAAAGTCAAGATCCCCTTTGAATATGCGGTAGCGCATGCCAAGACGGCCTTTTATAAAGACTTCTGGGAGTTGCTGCGAGATCGATAGGTAATTGGATACCGAAGGCGCAGTAGTGGGGTCAAAAAAGGTCGATGAAGCAGTCAGGTACCAGCCTCGTTGCTTATTACGGCGAAACCCAAAATCGGCAGAAACTCCCTGCCAGGAAATGGCATCCGACGGAGCAAAAACAGTCAGTGTGTCTTGCCCAGTATCAAAGATATAGTCGTAGGGGCTTTGTGTGGTATGCGTAAAGGCGCTCACGGAGGCATCGAGTACGTTCCATGTTATACCCAGCCCAGCTCGAAATAATGTCGTTGTTGAAGAAGGCAGGCTAATGAGAGGATTTACTGTATCTCCCCAGCCGTATTCTGCAATCAATGAAACGGGGGATAAAGTATGCGAAGAGGCTGCAAATAAATGCAGGACCCCTACATCTAGGCGCACATCAAGTTCACCTCCAAGGGTGGATGTAGTACCATTGCTGTGGAAGCCGGGGGTGGCATTAACGTGAAGGTTGCCCAGTTCTAATGCAGTATTGACGGAGAGGTGAAATTCTGAGCGCGAAATACCAATCGAATCAGGCAATGCACTGGCTGAAGATGTGGTATCCCTGCTATCTTTACGAATACGATCGCCCCAGCCTTCAGCACGAAGTGTGATGTGAGAATTAGAAAGGGGAAGTTTTTGTGTTAGGGAGTATCCAAGGGTGCCTGTTCGAGCCTGTAGGGTGTCACTGTTTACATAGCGGAAGGTATTCGCCGTCCAATATCCCGAAGCAGTAAATGGATCCTCGAGGCCAAAAAGTGATCGGCGAAATGTAATACTGAGGTCATTTCTGATTTTCTGCCGTTGTGCACCGGAGTTGATGACTGTAGCTACCAGGCGGTTATATATGTTGATAAAATCAAGACCGGACCCTGGGGTTACGCCGGCATGTGCTCCAAGACGGCGGCGATTGTGCATATTCATAATCTCGAATGAACCGAGATTATTCTGGAATCTTAAGCGAGCTAGAAGTTGGCGGGCTCCCTCGAGTTTACTGCCTGCATATTCACCGTTTGCTCCATGTCCGCCATAGGCCAAAAGAATGCGTAGTAGCGTTGGTCTTTTAAAGAGCGTAATTCTGCGTGCCTGGCTGTGGCTGACAAGTACACTTGATAGACCAATATTCGAAGATCGATATCTGATCTCAGTAAGGGAGCGGGGTTCATCGAATGGCCTCAATCTTGTGTTTACCCCTACCGGAGAGCCAAATTTACCATGTTGTATTTGGAACTGCTGAAGCAGTGTAAACGGAATGAGTTCATAGGCCGGCAGGCCAGAGGCTGGTTCTCGATAGGGTATACCATTAAAGGAAAGACTAACGGTATTGGGACTTAATCCATAAGGGCTCCATCCATCGGGCCATCCAGACGTACCAAAGTCATATACAAATGTACTTCGTACTTCGCCCAGCATTTGTTGAGGATCCAGCGCGACGTGCCTTACAGGCAGGGTATCCCCGATAGCGATACCTTGCAGGTCATCAAAGAAGTCAACGGGAATTAACGAGGCCGGGTCAATTTCTACAGAATCAGATGGTTGGGCAAGACTCAATGAGTCTGCAGCGACGTTAATCGAATCTGGTAAAGAGACTGAATCCGGAGGAGCAACCAACAACGTATCTGTTTCTTGAGCAAAGGCGATGGCATTGCTCAAGAAGCACAAAAGGATAAGAATGCAGGTTCGCTTTGCATCCATAGAGAAATGAATAGGAGCTACTTGGTCAGCATACCAAAAAGCCTGCTCTCGATGTCACTAAGTACTTTCTGGCGATCATTTGGGCTATTCACGTAGTCACAAGTATCTACTTCAATGACCATTGTGGGGCCGAATTTATATCGATCGATCCATTCATCATAAAGTACATTGAGTCGATTAAGATAGTCGGGCCGAATGGTTGTTTCGAAATCCCGTCCTCTAGATTCGATATGCTGTTCAAGTGTAGGGACAGATGCTTTCAAGTAAATTAGAAGGTCCGGCGGACGTAAATATGCGGTCATCACACCGAACAGTTCAGAATAATTCTTATAGTCGCGAGGAGACATAAGGTCCATTTCGAACAAGTTTCTCGCGAAAATTTCTACATCCTCATAGATTGAGCGATCCTGGACAACAGAGTCGGGATTGGCTTCGATATTGAGTTGCTGGTTAAACCGGCTAGAGAGGAAGAATACCTGCAGATTGAAAGACCATCGCCTCATATCCTTATAAAAATCTGCCAGATAAGGATTGTCGTCTACGCGCTCGTAGTAGGCTTTCCAACCGAAATATTCACTGATAAGGTTTGTGAGAGAGCTTTTTCCAGCTCCTATGTTTCCGGCTATGGCTATATGTTTTTTTTCTCTGTACAGCTCTTCGTGATCCTTTTTTACAAACTCCATGGAGGCACTTTATCAACATTGAGATAGGTGAGTAGATAAGGAACGCCAAGTGGGATGGAAATGGCAACCCTTAATCTAGTACAATGAAAACTCCTACGACAATATTTTAGTTCTGTGAAGGTGAATAAATATTGAATTGTAAGCTCATACGTGGGTTAGTAACTACTCAGATAAGAGAGGTTTTCAGGAGCAAACGTGACATTTGGAAGGTCGAAGTGCTCAAAAAAGGAAGATGAGTCACAGATATTTCCTTCAAGCAGCATTTCAAATTGATCAGGTGTAATGGGGAGAGCACCTGTTCTACCAACTGTGTGAATGACAGGGCGCACCATCCATACAGGTTGATTAATCTGCATCTTCGGTTCAATACCTGCTCCTTTTGCAAGGATATTTAGGATCTCGGAGTACGTAAACTTTAACTGGCCGGCAACACAGAAACTGCGCTTCCAAGAAGCTTCTACTGTGAGTGCTTGTACAAAACCTGCAGAAACATCTTGCACAGAGATGGGCTGCATTTCATACAGGCCATCTCCAAAAACAGGTAACACGGGGAATGGGCGAATCAGGGTACTGATCAGCTGGCTGGCAAACTCGGGCTGCCCAGGGGCAGGAGCCCCAAATACAACAGAGGGGCGAAAAATAGTCCAACGGTCGAAATTAGCCTTTTTCACATATTCCTCTGCACGCCATTTGGATGTTTGATAACCCGAGACCCCTTCCGAACGAGCTCCATTGGCGCTCATTTGTATAAATTGAGTTATCCCTGAGTCTACTGCTTCATCGACTACATTTTTGGTTGCATCGAAGTGCAGTGCATCAAACGTTACATTGCGGGAGGGTATCTCTTTAATAATCCCCACGAGATGAATCACAGCGTCACAACCGCGCAGTAATCCCGTCAGCGTCTTTCGCTTTGTCAAATCGCCCTTGACGCGCTCAATAGAATCATCTTCCACCGAAAGAGTACTTTTGGTATCTCGCATCAAGCAGCGAACGGTGTGGCCAGCGGCTACCAGGTCTTTGAGAATGTATGAGCCAATAAATCCAGAAGCACCTGTCAGGAATACATGCATGATATCAAGGGGGGATCAGGTAAGGGGCGTTGAATGCTTTGTGCCTACAAAACGGTTTTTAAAATTAGATACACCAAAAGAGGTCCCAACAGCTAATGCCGTTGAGATCATTGCCGCATCTGCCGGCACTGTTCGCACTTTTTCTGCTACGGACTCAAGGGACACGCTTGTTAGCTTGTTTTCCTTTAGCGCAACCATGGCGCCATACTCACCATCAGCGGCCATGGCTGCTGCATAGGCTCCAAAAGCAGAAGCGATGTTTCGATCGAAAGGAGTAGGAGTGCCTCCTCGTTGAGTGTGCCCTAGTATCGTTGTACGTATCTCGCTGCGAAGGTGCTTTTCTAGTTGGTGTTCAAGCACTTTCCCGATACCACCCAGCCGGATAGGGTCAGGACTGTCAGTAACCATGTCCTGGACAACCATTGTCCCACCCTTGGGTCTACTGCCTTCTGCAACAGCAATAATAGTAAATTTCTGACCGCCACTCTCGCGTTCTTTACACACACGCACAATTTCCTCAATTTCATACTCGAACTCAGGTATCAGAATCACATCGGCTCCGCCTGCAACGCCTGAATACAGAGCAATCCAACCTGCATATCGCCCCATTGTCTCAAGAATCATAACTCTGTTGTGGCTTTGTGCCGTGGTATGTAGCCTGTCTATGGCTTCCGTGGCGATAGCAACAGCAGAGTCGAATCCGAATGTACGGTCCGTTCCCATCAAGTCATTATCAATGGTTTTAGGGACGCCTACAATGTTAACTCCTAGTTTATGCAATTTGCTTGAGATGGACATGGTGCCGTCCCCACCAATAACAACGACAGCATTTAATCCAAGCTTGCGGCAAAACGTGATGACCTGCGCGGATACATCAGCCCCTCCACGTTTAAAATAGTTAAATGGATTGGCTTTATTGCTTGTCCCGAGAATCGTTCCCCCTACGGTTAAGATGCCACTAACATCGCTATATTCCAGCGGCCGCATTTTCTGTTCAACAAGGCCTTCGAATCCATCCTCAAATCCTATAACTTCAGCGTTGTGTTGAAGGATGAGACTTTTTGCTACAGCGCGAATAACAGCGTTCAGACCAGGGCAATCTCCTCCACCTGTGAGAATTCCCACTCTTAATCTTTTTGACATATGTATTGGATGTGATTATACCAGTTTGCTTAAGCGAATGCCTAAAGGTACGCACCGATAGTGTAAAACTTCAGTGCAGAATTTGCCAAGTTCTGGTATAATGGGTAGCTATTTTATCTGCTACTTTTGGCCTATGCCTCTTCGATATCTGCGTATACAGCGGGGCGCCGATTCTTCTTTCTAGAATGCATGGCCTCAAGGCGCTTGATCAGATCTTGGTAGGGTAAGTAAACGCCCTTAGGGATTGTCTGGTTGTTTTTGAGTAAATGAGAGACTTCGTCCCACAAGTCGTCAGGGTTCATTTGGTCAATGATATGATCTCTGAGCTTATTGAGCCTGTTATCGACGTTGTATTGAATCTTCTCGAACACGCGTTGTGCCTGGACGTCACCACCTGACCGGTAGTTTTTGTCAACCATCTTTTTGATATAAACCCCGGTAATTCCCACGTAAGGCAAAGAAAGCAGAATCAGAATCCAGAGGCTAACTGTGCTGGTGCCAAAAAGCATAATCCAGATAAATCCGAATACAAATAACAGCCCCAAGGCTTGCGTAGTTCGCCTGCGAACGGCTTTGCGTAAGGGTTGTCTTATCAGGATGGATTCGTTTTTCCTCCAAATACGTGATGCAGATTGGTATACGCGTTCCTGCAACAAGTCCGCTATAAATTGATCTGGGGTTAACGGACGCTCAATGGCTTTATCCGTTGGCTGGAGAAATTCGTCAGGCTCTTTGTTCAGGAAAAGAGAAACCGGGTAGTCATAGGGTGCCCGGACATTCAGCCTGGTTCGCGCCAAATAGCTAACCGGGTCCATAAGGCGGTCACGCATGAGCGATGAGACCCAGGGAATGGACCATTTAACGGCGCTTTTAAGGGCAAGCCGCCGGCCATAACGTTTCCACACGACATCCACCCGTTTGTGAATGGAGTCTTTAGATCCTTCCCATTGCTCATTGAGTTGCTTGCGTGCTTGCTCAATGTCTTGCAAGAGTTTCTTTCTGAGAAGAGGGACTACATAATCGAAGCATCTACGGATAAGTTGCTTATTCCAGATATGAACGAACTCTGCTTCTTGCATACGGCAGAGGAATAAAACAGGCGATAAGTTTTCACCCGGTAGATGCGGTGTTGGAATCCTGAGCGGTGTTTTGATCAGATGCTCATACGTTTCTTCCAAGGGCATCAGGACAACGGGCGTTTCATTCGGTAAAAAACCATGGATTGCCCTGAATGTATGCTCTGCAGAGCGATTCAGGTTTTGCTGAAGCTTGTTTGTTGCTTCGATAAGCCAATCTTCAAGGTCTTTTTTAGCTTCGTTCGCAATAAGAGGGACCCACTCTGTTGCGGTAATCCATTCATCCGCAGGAAGTGGTGAAGCTTGCTGGAACGAATCATCGCCGTACAATGCAACTTCCTTGTTTTCAGCCAACATTTCCGCCTTATAGGTACCGAAGTCCTTTTCTCCACATAGAAGGGCCACTTTATCCAATGGCACAGAAGGAAGCCTGAATGATATAGGTGAAATTTCAGAACCACCAGGCTGAGTTACAATATGATTGCCTTTGCTGGTATCGAGCTTGATTTTAGTAATTCCCTCGCTGCTAAAGGATAATTGTGCAAACAGCCGCTGCGTGCTTTGAGAGATGTATTGATAAATGTCAGTTCCAAAGGCTGCAGAGGAGCTGGCCGAAGGCGATGCTGGAACGACATTGCTCGAATTGTCAAACCCATCAAGAGCCGCAGCCTTGGCGAGGCTGATGTTTTTTTGGTCTTCGACGAATTGTTGAATTTTCTTTTTTATGTCACCATTGATGGTGGTCAATTCCTCCTTAACCTCTGCACGGAATTGATTGTACGCCCACTTGTTTTTCAAAACGGTGTCGACGTAGTGCTCAAATCGATGAGCGAGTCCTTCTCTCATGGCTTCAACGAACAATGCCCGGTTCTTTTCTCTTAATGAGGTGGCTGAAGCAAAGAATCGATAGCGAATTTCCCGGAGAAACATCGCATTTGAATCTTGTAAGCCGCTTCCAATATCCTCAGGCCGATTACTGCAAGGAACGACGGCATCTAAGTATTTACCGATTCCGTTTCGTGCTTCTTGAAGTACCTGAAGCCACCTTTTCTGAGGGAAAAGGTCCATATGAGTGAGGACACCAAGAGTGGAAATTGGGACTTTGCTGGATGCCTCGCGAAGGAGGTCGAGGGAAGAGGCGAACTCTTCTTCTTCTTCGAGCTGAAGAGAGCTGATGACGAACAAAATGCCATCGCATTCCCAGAAGTAACGCTCTGCTTTAGCTCTTGTAATCTTCGAAGGAAGTTCAGCCAAAGCAACCGTTTCGGGAATGCCTAGTGTGTTAACATGCCAGATGATACGATCAATAGATGCCGTATGAAGTGTCAGCTCAGTACTCGATGGTTGGAGTAAGGCCGATGCTTGCTGAATAGTAGCTTTTAGTATGCTACGTCTTCCTGAATCATCCTGCAGGACTATCTCAGCAAATTCTTCCTTCCCCTCGGGTCTTCTAAAGATATTTATCCACTCTGTTTGGGTAGATCGAGGGATAATATGCCGTTGAAGCAGAAGATTGATTATCGTAGATTTGCCGGATCCTTGCGGACCCATCACGAGGAGAGTAAAAAGCCCTTCAGGGTTGTTACCCTTCTGGTCTATCAATGACACTTCTCTCTGGAAACCGAACCGTTCGGCTGCCTGGCGAAGTTTGTCGTATTCGATGTGTATCGTTTGAGCAGGAATGTTCATGACGGCCCGTTTTCAGCTAACTTGAGCCGTCGTTCCAACAAAAACCTATCCCAAGTAATCGAGACTCCCGGATCGTGTGTTACCCGCTTAATTTCCCCAATACAAAACCTTTTGAAGGTTTGTATTGGGGTATTTGGGGCGAACGTACGGGAAAAAATTTCCAGGGGCCTATCAGGCGTACATATCTAGATTGAGTAGAGAAGGGCTGTATAGCTCAGCTTTACTTGGCGTAGCCATTCGCTCAACGCGATACACCTGGTTGGCACTCATTTCAAGCTGGGATGTCTTGTATTGTGATACCCCTTTCCCTTTAATATTTTCTACTGAGGCCTCTAGGGTTTCGGTTGGCGATTTAACAGATTTTGGCGCAGAGATCTCTCTCGGTTGTTCAATGTTTTGATCAAACGAAGCTTCTTGAACTGCGGGCTCACCATTTACTAAAGACTCCGCTGAGTTCATACGCTGTTCTGTGATCTCTTTTTGGGCCTGAGCTGCCATGCGGTCTGCTTCGCGAGCTACCTTTCTATCCTGGGCTGAAGGTTCTTCTGGAGCTAAAGCCGCCCTTTTGATTACACGCGCCTTGTTCAAGGTCGCCTCAGGGTCATCGGTGACTTCGCTCATATCAATCTCCACACTTCCACCTATAGCGTATCTTTTTCCGTCAGGGCCGGTTTGATACTCGTATTTTGGTGGACTGGCATAATTGCCTGCCGCCTGGAAATGAGCCTGTTCGTGGCGGCGGACTTCCTGATCTCTATCTTTTAGCTTCTCAATTTCCTTCTCTTCATCTGGAGTAAACTCTTTACCATCAGGGCCTACTTCAGAGCTATCAGTACTGGCTTTAGTTTCATTAGATGCATCCAGTTTAGCAAGAGTATTTGGGTCCAAAATCACTGCATCTTCACCATTTTCCTGGGAAGGCAGTGCCTTTTTTACCATCTCCTCTTTTACAGAATCATCTATTTGTGACTGAGATTCGAGCGAATAGGGAGTACGGTACGCCGTACTCGGGTCAAGTGCATTGAGTTGAGATCCTAACATGATGCTACCGGGTCTTAATCTTCTAGGTGTAAGGCATTTACTAAGGCTTGTTAGCTATATTGTGGTTCACAGTTCGTATCGGTCTGGTTTTTGGATTCATTAGCGGTAGCCAAAGCTTAATTAGCTATTTGCCATATTTTAAAAGCTTCCTTGAACAGGTTGACACATTCTTCACCTGAAACCCTGGAAGACCCTTGTAGTTTGTGTAGACTAACTTTTAAGGATTTGATCTCTATGAGCGGACAGGAACAGAACGACGAGCAAGATGGCTCGAAGGACAAGCAGTGGTGGACCAACTTTCAAAAGCTGCTAGATGAGGGGGTTGAGTGGCCTCACGAGTACATATTCAAGTTTATCGTGCCGAGTGGAAGAGTAGATGAAGTTAAACGATTGTTTAATCGTATCCCTGTTGAAGTTAAGGAGTCAAGCAAGGGCACATACGCTAGCGTAACTGCCAGAATGAAAGTGCATTCAAGCGATGAAGTTATTGCGGTGTATACTGCTGCTGCAAAAATAGAAGGCATCATTTTGCTATAGCCTGAATAGGAATTCTAACACCCACCCATCTGTTAGTCATTTACATTTGTCGTTTTCTTCAGGTACTTTACGCACATCTCTGTGCCTGTGTGATTTCCTTTGTTTTTCTAGTACCCACCTTAAAACTAGATGCCTCCCATTATGCATTGTGCTACTTTATTATGTTGTTTTATTCTCTTCCTGGTTCAGAATGCAACGGCTCAGAATACCTATGTTTTACAACCTGACCGTGTTTTTGATGGACATGTCCTTCACGAAGGATGGCATGTTCTCGTCCAGGGGCAATACATCATGGCTGCAGGGCCGGCCGATGAGATTAATTCGTCCTCTTCGGCAATCCCAATCCCTTTACCGGGCAAAACACTTCTTCCTGGGTTAATAGAGGGGCACAGTCACGTGCTGCTATACCCGTATGATCAAAAACCCTGGAACGACCAGGTACTCAAGGAATCTGAGGCGCTTCGCGTAGCTCGGGCAACCACACATCTCGAGGCCACACTATTGGCTGGATTTACAACTATCAGAGATTTAGGAACAGAGGGAGCTGGGTATGCAGATGCTGGATTAAAACAAGCTGTTAACCAGGGCGCGATTAATGGCCCTCGCATGCTGGTTGCTACAAGAGCGATCGTTGCCTCGGGTAGCTATGGGCCCAAAGGGTTTGCTACTGAATTTGATGTGCACCTGGGCGCGGAAGAAGCTGATGGAACAGACGCGCTGATCCGCACTGTGAGGACCCAAATCGGTAAGGGGGCTGATTTTATTAAAGTCTACGCTGATTATCGATGGGGACCTCAAGGAGAGGCGATGCCCACCTTTTCGATAGAAGAACTAAAACTCATTGTTGAGACGGCAGCAAGTAGCGGCCGGCCGACTGTAGCTCATGCAGCAACCGATGAAGGAATGCGTAGAGCCGTTTTGGCTGGAGTAGAGACCATTGAGCATGGAGATGGCGGGTCCGAGGATGTATTTGACTTGATGGCAGCCAATGGAGTGGCACTCTGCCCTACGCTTGGGGCCGTGGAGGCGATTACACGATACCTGGGATGGGATGGAAAACCTCCTTTTCCTGCCCGTTTAAATACCAAGCGTGAGATGTTTCGGCGAGCAATGGATGCGGGGGTCATTATGTGTGCCGGCGGAGATTCTGGCGTTTTTCCTCATGGCGATAATGCCTGGGAATTAGAACTGATGGTTGACTATGGTATGGAACCCCTCGACGTATTGAAGTCAGCAACCAGTATTAATGCCCAATTATTTCATTTACAGGAGAAAGTTGGCTCGATTCGACAAGGCCTCTTCGCAGATCTTGTTGCTGTAGAAGGAGATCCAACAAAAAACATCTCATTGTTGCGTAATGTATCTTTTGTAATGAAGGGTGGTCAGATTTATAAACAGTAATTGCATGTTTTTATTAAGCGGTGCTCGCTGGGGTCAGTGCGAGATGTATGTGAAGGGACTCCTGGTTGTTGTTGGTATTCTACTCTGTAGCTGTAACCAGGAACAACCCCTTGAAATAGACCCGGTAATTGTGTCCCAGATAGCATTGTATCCTGAGTTGAACGAGCAGGATTGGTATAAGCTATTTCACCAGGCTTCAATGGGAAATCGGCATCTTGGAGTGGAGGACAGCCTGATTTACAATTATCTCTTGGCAGAATGGGCACGCATTGATGCTTCCAGTACAGAACCCCTAGTAGAATACATATCTCCAGACAGTTCAGTGGTCCGCCTAAATTTGCGTCCCTATAAGGCTTCTGGGGGGACTCCCGATGCCGTTTTTGACTCGATGAAAAAAACGTGGGAGTCCTTTACACCTTCTGAGGTCCAGTTAGCCAAATATCTCGATGAGCTTCAACGTGCATCACGCCAGCGTCAAGTAGATCTTTCCACTGAGAAATTGGTGCAATTTATCAACGAGAAAAAGGGCGAAGGTTTTCCAGCAGTTCACCATTCTGATGAATATGAATCACTGTATAAGCCAGCCTACCGAGTACTAGAGCGGCGTTTTATCCCTTAATCGACAACAGGCACTCCATTCGCCCTCACCCAGTTCGCGTGTAGCTGTTGGATGCGCTTTGTCATAGGACCAATTTCTCCGGTCCCGATAACGCGCCCATCAATTTCTAAGACGGGAGCCAGTTCGCCCATTGTCCCCGTTGTAAAGGCTTCATGGGCTGTCCAGACCTCAGCCAGAGAGATGTTCTTTTCTGCACAGGGAATCCCTTCTTGTTCGCATATGCGCAAAATCACGCCCCGAGTGATGCCTGGAAGGCATGCATCAGCATGAGGGGTAAGCACGACTCCTTTTTTTACGAAAAACACGTTCGTGGCATTCGTTTCAGCTGCAAATCCGTTGATGTCCAGCATAAGGGCGTCTTCAACGCCGGCTCGGTTTGCTTCAATTTTTGCAAGAATATTGTTGATCAAGTTGTTGTGATGAATCTTGGAATCAACAAATTGAGGGTTGTTGCGGCGTATCGTTGATGTGATCAGACGGATACCTGCCTCATCATAGATAGGCGCTTTATACTCTGCGATGATAATTAACGAAGTGCCATACTGGTTATGAGCGGGAGACATCCCGGAGGTTACTTTTTTACCCCGGGTTAACGTCATGCGAATGTGGACGTCATCCCTCATTGAATTTGCATTCAACGTTTGTTTGATTGCCTCTACAACAAATTCCCTTGTCGGAATGCCGTCAAAGGCCATTGCATGGGCAGAGTCAAAGAGGCGATCAAGATGCTCATTTAATTCAGCTATCTTTCCATTGTAGAGGCGGAGGCCCTCCCAAACAGCATCTCCACCCTGGACGACACTGTCAAAAACTGAAATCTTAGCCTCATCACGAGGAAGCAGTTCACCATCTACATAAATTAAAATATGCTCATTGCGGGAGTCAGGGAGAGTTGGCATAGTATTGATGTTGTAATTTGGCTTGGCGGAATATGTGACAGCCAAAGACTGTTACACGGTATTGAACGCGGAATGTAGGAAACCTTTGGGGAATTGCCAATCATTCTTTTGTGAAATTCGATCTGTTTATTCAGATGCCTTCAAAGCCCGATCATATAACGTTTCATAGTAGGGCGTACACTCTTCAAGAAGAGGGTTTAAGAACGCTGGGAAAGGTGCGTCTTTTGCCTTGTATTCTGCAAATGTCGTCGATTTGTGGACATTGTGATACCAGTGCTTAGCCCAAACACCGTCTTCTGGTTTAGGTCCTTCAGGCCAGGATAACATTTCGCTGGAGAATGAAATTCCTATATCGCTACACAGTTGATTAAGGATGCTCGATGGATTAAGCAGCAACTCTCTGGAATCTAAAACTACAGGCTGTTGGCCGCGGCTCTGTAAGTCTTCAAGAAGATCACATTGCCTTTTAAGTCCAGTATCCCGAAGTGTTGGATTCGGAATCTGGTTAATCAAAGAAGGGAGCATCTGTTTAGGATCTCGAATCAAAAAGATATTTCGGGTACAATCCAGAAAACTCAGGTTCAACTCTACCAGGTGATGAGCCATGTTCTTGACAAAAAGGTTGGGGCAATCGCACGCCCCCATTATGACATCGTGAACGACATCATTTCCGTCATTATTCTGATCCGCAAGCACTTCATCACCACCTGGATGTATAGCACCTGTTACCCGTAAATAATGAGCATACAGGGGTTCGTCTATTACGCGAAATTCGGGATGCTGGCGAAACGCATACATGAGTGCTGTGGACACATTTCTTGGCCCGGACCACAAACAAATAACTTGATCGGGGTATTTCATGTCGCTAAACATAGGCTATGCTCTTTAAACAATAGGTTTAGTTCTTTGATGGGGCAAAATAGGTAGTCTTCACGGATGGTTGGTCCTCTCAAGATCGGACATAAGCAACGGTTGCAGGGCCTTCTGGCATAACACAAATTCTGGTATCGGGCCCATATTTTCCAATCAATTCTTGTACAGTCTTGGATATATCTCTACAAGGCTTAAGGAGTGCTTTTTCTATCTGCGCATCTGTTAATCCATCACTGTACACATACACATCCGCGTCAACTTGTATTTGAGCCTGAATTTGTACCTGCCATTGGTCTTGCTCGCCAAAGCCTGGTTGGGCAATCATATCCAGTACCCCCTGGGGACTGCCCCCTTCGACGAGAAGTTCGGCATATCGTCCATGATCCGGTAAGCCATCCTCGCAAGCGGCGCACATGATGATTGCCCCACCCTTTCGGACGATACGGCTCGCGGCGCTCATACCTTTGACCGTCTGATATAAATTCTGATCGAGAGGGTATCCATTGTTGCTGGTTATAACAATATCGAATGGAGCATCGACACCAACCATGACGTGCTGCTTTACAAAAGTACGCCCGGCCTGATGGGTTTCCAGTAACTCTCCTGCAAATACACCCGTGATGTCATGGATGGGATTGACAGTGACATTAACCAGGAAAGCCGGCATTGTTTTCATCGCCACCTCTCGCATTTCCTCCCAAATCGGATTTCCTGTTACATTCCCCCAAGTAGAATTGGGGTGTGCGATCATCGCTCTGCCGTGATTAGACAACACACTCTCTGCGCCAGAGAGAGCCGGCAATACAGCTTTGGGGCCTCCGCTGTATCCAGCAAAGAAATGAGGCTCAATAAATCCAGTGTACACCCTAAAGTCAGATTCTACCAACAATTTATTCAATCGAACAGGGTTTCCCAGGGTCGTCTCTCCCATCGAGACCAGGTTGCTGTCGTCAAATGCATTGTGTTGAAGGCACCGGTAGTTGGAAACGATGTTTTCCCCAAGCATCATCGAAAGTTCATCTTCGGTTTGCTGCCGATGCGTTCCCAAAGCATTTAGTAATGTAATATCTTCTCGGTGAACACCAGCGGATTCTAACTCTGCCAGTATCACAGGTAAAATCCTGTCATTGGGAACGGGCCGTGTGATGTCGCTATGGGTTACAACAACTTTGTCCCCCGGCGACACGCGATCACGCAAGGCGGGTGAGCCAATCGGTTTTTGCAAAGCGTCACGAATCGCTTCTTGTTCATTTGGTAACCCCGCAAGAGGTTCTGATTGGATAACTTGGGTTTTTTCTGGGAGATCGAGATGTAACCCCGCCTGCCCGTATGCTATCGATACTTGCATCATCTTCTATTAGTTAAGCACCCTTTATTTGAGAATATACAGTTGAAAGACGATCGTTTAAGTTTTTTTCTTGCAGTGCGCCTGAGCATCATGATGTTTCTGCAATTTTTCATCTTTGGTGCATGGTACGTTACCGTTGGAAATTACATGGCTGCTTCTGGAAAGCCAGACATGATCCATTGGGCTTATACAGTGGGGCCAATCGCTGCCCTTATCTCTCCGTTCTTTCTAGGCCGTGTTGCAGATCGTTACTTTCCCATAGAAAAAGTTATGGCTGTGCTCAATCTGCTTGGCGGCGTTGCCATGTTCGGAGCCACCTGGGTAGGTGCCGCTTCAGGCGGGCCTTTCGTTGTGCTTCTGCTCGCTCATACCCTCTGTTTTTTTCCCACAATTGGGCTGACAAGCACACTTACGTTCCACAATATCTCGAGTCCCGAAAAGCAGTTTCCACTTATTCGTGTTTGGGGGTCCATCGGTTGGGTTTTAGCTGGTGTACTGGTGAGCCTGGTTCTTGCCGCTGATGAATCCGTGATGCCATTGCAAATAGCAGCCTATACGAGCATCGCAATGGGCCTGTATTGTTTTACCCTGCCCCATACTCCCCCTCAAGCAACATCCAGTGGTAATACGTTTAGAGATATTCTTGGATTGGACACCCTGAAGCATTTAAAGACCCGCCCCTTTATGATCTTCATCCTGTGTGAGCTGCTCATTTCCATTCCGCTGTCCACGTATTACGCATATGCTCCTGTGTACATCAATGCTGTAGGAATTGGTAACCCTGCCTGGTGGATGTCTTTTGGACAGATCATGGAAGTTCTTTTTATGTTTCTCATGCCTCTTATCCTGCTTCGGTTTGGCGTTAAGCAGATGATCGTCATCGGGTTCTCTGCATGGGTACTCCGCTTTGTTTTGTTTTCAGCTTCTGCTCCCGAAGGCCTATTTTGGATGATACTGGCTGGTATAATGCTTCATGGGATTTGCTTTGATTTTGTATATATCGCCGGCCAGATATTTGTAGATAGGCAGGTAACACCAGCCATGCGAGGTCAGGCTCAGGGTATCCTTGTGATGTTGAGGTCAGGGGTAGGTATGGCAATTGGAGCCCAATTATCAGGGTGGCTCTTTAAAGCACTGATGGATGCAGATCCTTCGCAGTTGGATGCCTGGCAGTATTTCTGGGGAATACCTGCGGTAACAGCCCTGGCTATTCTACTTCTGTTCGCTTTCTTTTTTAGCGAAAAAGAGTCCAGGCCGGTAGAGATTGATGAGGCCTAACGAGTGAGGCGTCTGCGAATTTTAGCCCATCGGAAGGACTCTAGCTTGTCTGGGTCGTAGCTGAGTGCTGTTTCTATGGCTGGTTCCACTTCGTATTGCCAGATCGATTCGATATGTTCACTCAAGTCTTCACGTAAGAAGTAAGTAATGCCGATTTCGTTGTAAGGTGCCTCGATAGATGCATTAAGTTGCATAAGTGTCCGTATCAAACCATCTATTTGAAAGGAGGTATTGGCGTGGAAATTCCTCAATAACTCGTAATTCGGCATAATTGGGATGAAAGCGAATCGCCGCTTCAGTACCAGGTCCCTGTGGAATGCTGATTCTGGTTGTGGGCACATGGTGCCAATGATAAATACGTTGTCAGGGATGGTATTATGCGTGGTCCCATTTGTACTGGTTGCAGAAGAGCCGTATTCAATTTTGAATAACAACTCACCGAAGATCTCGCGTACATTACCCTGATTTATTTCATCTATGATAAAGATACAAGGGCCGCTTCGGTGCTGTGCTTCCTGGCAAAAGGTTTGAAACTGACCAGGGTTAAGGGAATTATGTGGCTCCCAGAAAGAAGCTCGCGTTGTTTGTGGATGGAACTGCATGAGTTGAACAAGGCCATCCGATTGGCCGACTAAAGCATGCGCAAAATGCTGAGCCAGGAAGGTTTTTCCAGTGCCAACGGGGCCCTGGAAAACAATCATTTTCTTCCGTGCAAGAACGCTAAGCCATCGGTTTAAGTCATCTTTAGGGATACCAGTTCTTCTACTGCACACATCAAGGGAATTTGCCATCTCGGAAAGTACTTGGGGAGATGAAGAAGGGGAAGGGGGTGTTGTGTTTCGAACAGGAGGGGGTGGCGTCTGGGGTTGGGGCTTTGGCTGTGCTGGAGCTTCTTCGACAGGAGGTGATGGGACCAATTCCGGCTGGACTTCAACCTCATGAGTCTCAGGTGCATTGTTTTCTACCAGCCAATAGCTGAAAATATCAAACAAATCTGAGTCTTGAACACTTGCTATCCGATTTGTCGATGAATCGCCTCTAATTGCTTGAATAAGCTGGATGCCTGCTGCATTCAATTCAGGCAGATCCCTGAGGCTGGTTCCATAAGAAGTACCCATCAATCGATTTATGGCCTCAATCGAGGTATCATGAAGAAGCAGGTATTGATTTGGTTTAAGCGCGTGAAGAATCGGCGTTATAGAGGACAAATCAATGATAGAAATTGTGTCCAGGCGGGCAAGTGCCTCGGATGATTTCTCCAAGGCATTGGCTTTATACACGCAATGCCGAATGAACTCTAAAAGAACCTCCGCAATTTGCTGGCGGATGGGACTATCTGTTGGGTACTTTCTGTATAGAGAACTGAGTAACTCTTCAGCAGCTCCACCTATAGGGTGAATCCAGGCTCCATTATGCTGATTCTCTGGGATATCACTATGGGGCAATAAGTGAAGAAATACTTGATTGGTTACTTCTTCGCCCAGTTCATGACGGGCAATCAGGTGAGAGAAATTCTGTTCAGCCTGATCCCTTGCTTTAGCGTATTCAACCGCACGGGCAACCCCAACAGGAGAGGACATATACTGATCCATGAAGGATCGATATAGGCTCCGTAGAGAATTCTTTTCTTCGATGCTTTTCAGGAAAGCTTGGGAATCCTCTGCTTCGGAATCAGAATTGGTTGCCTCAGAGCCGGATTCATCACTAATCTCAGAGATGTACAACATGGTTGGATCTGAGTCCTCATAGGAATCGTCCTGCCAGAAGAGTTCTTCTTCTGTTGAGGAGAACATGGAGTAGTCTTGAGGTGGAGGTTCAGCAGTTGTGCCTGGGGAAGTCTCTTCATGTAAATCAACGAGAGAACTTGAAAAGACGGCAGCTGCAGCTTGCTCATTGACACCGAAACAGACTTCCACTACACTCTGTATGTCAATCAAGTCATAGGGGCTGAATTCTCCCAGGGCTCTTTTTAGATCAAAGAATATATCTTTAATCATTTTATAGGCTTCAGCAGACGGCCTTGATAGCCGGGATGAAACACCCAGGAAATTGAGCAGGCGTCCTGTGGACCGAGGCTCTATAAATACTTCAGTTTCAGGAGAGCAAAACTGGAGGAAATAGGTTGGGAATGTCCACGTATTTGGAAGCTCATGGTCCTCAACGTAATGCAGATAGGCATCGAGGCGTTCATAGATAGACTGAGAACCATGAATCAAGTGATATATCTGGGCGCAAAATACTGATTTGTCAAGCGTGCGAATATGGAGAATTTCAAGATCTCCGTGTTCAGGGCCATCCCCTGTATTTTGCAGTAAATTGGTTGCGTTTCCAAGCCGGTGTAATCGATCGAGGAAGGACCCGGTGTCTCTGGTGACAAGCAACTGAGCCAGGTTGCTTTCACTGAGTAAGGACGTTGCTTTTTTAGCCGCAGTACGTTTGTAGTTTGTTTCTTTGCGACGAAAGAGATCATCTCCAAACCCAGTCCAATCTGGGTACTTTTGCCTAAGAAGGTGGAGAATGTCTTTTTTTTGTGCTGCCGTAATACTCATCGAATGTCAGGGCCCAGATCGTGAATTGCTGTAGGTGAAGGCTTATAATACGTGCTACTCCTCTGATTTCATCACATCTATTGTGAGGTTGCGGATTAGACTGGATAAACACGTGGTCTGCGCATTTGCTTATCGCGAGGCTAAATCCGATTTTGAAGGCACTTGTTGGTCCATTTATATAATGTAATATAAATGATAGTATCTCGTAGCACGTGTGTTCCTTTTATTCTAGTCCTGCTCAGTATCTCCTGTGCGCAGGAAGCCCCGCAAACCACCCCTGATCCGCTCCCAAACATAGTTTGGATAACCGTGGAAGATATGAGCCCAAGGCTGGCTGCCTTTGGGGATTCAACGGCGTCGACCCCTAATATTGATCGGCTTGCTGCTGAGGGAGTGCGTTATACAAACGTGTTCTCTATTTCAGGAGTCTGCGCGCCTAGCAGGTCTGCTCTTATAACAGGGATGTACCCTACCACGATCGGGGCGCAGCATATGCGCAATCTGCGTCGGACATCAGCTATTGCTGAGATTACTGACCCTGAACTCTTGGCTATTCCTACGTATGAGGCTGTCCCTACTCCTGAAGTAAAGTGCTTCACCGAGTACCTTAGAGCCGAAGGATATTATTGCACGAATAATCAAAAAACGGATTACCAGTTTACGCCACCGATCACTGCCTGGGATGAGTCAAGCGGTCAAGCCCATTGGCGTAACCGGGCAAATACAGACGCGCCTTTTTTTGCTGTATTTAATACCAATATCACGCATGAATCACAGGTATGGAGTAGAGCAGATGAACCGATGCGAGTGGATCCTTCAACGGTAGAGATTCCACCATATTACCCAGACCATCCTGTTGTGCGCAGGGATATTGGGCGGCATTACAGCAACATCGAGCTAATGGACGAATTTGTTGGCAATATCCTCTCAGAACTGGAAGAAGACGGGTTGCTTGAAAACACGATCGTTTTCTTTTTTAGCGATCACGGTGATGGACTGCCAAGGATGAAACGTTGGGTCTATGATTCCGGCCTCCATGTTCCTTTAATCATACGGTGGCCAGATGGATATGGTGCTGGTACCGTAAACGATGAGTTGATCAGTTTTATCGATTTTGCACCTACCATGTTGTCGCTCACAGGTTTACCTATTCCTGATTATCTACAGGGCCAACCCTTTCTCGGCGATCAAAAGGCTGATGAGAGAACGTATATCTACGCTGCAAAAGATCGCATGGACCCAGCCAGGGATAATGCCCGTGCAGTTCGAGATAAGCGATTCAAGTATATACGGAATTACATGCCTGAGAGACCTTATGTTGACTACCTGCCCTATCGTGATCGAATGGAATTGATGCAGGTATTGCACGCTATGCATAAGGAAGGAACTTTGGAGGGGCCGCAGCAGCTTTGGTTTAGCTCTACAAAGCCTGACGAAGAGTTATACGACACACTTGAAGATCCTCATGAGATCAACAATTTGGCCGGTAATTCTAATTATGAAGACAAGCTTAATGAGTTGCGCGCTGCACACGAGGCATGGAAAAGTGAAACGAAGGATTGGGGCCTGATCCCAGAGACGGAACTGAAAAAGAGACTCTGGCCCCCTGAAGGCATTCAACCTGTTACGGCCGATGTACAGTTCTCGCTTTCTGACTCTCTTTTTCAGAACCGGGTTGAAGTAGCATTGTCATCAGAAACTGAAGGGGCTTCAATTGCTTATGCCCTGGACAGCACAGCGGTGTGGCAGCTTTATTCGAATCCGTTGACAATCACATCGACTTCAACACTCTATGCCCAGGCGATCCGCATTGGATATAAGCATAGTGCTATTTCCTCAATACAATTGGAGAGGGTTGAGTCTGAATAGAACGATTGGGCTCTATCAGGGAAGCCTGCGTAGAGCAAGCAGCGTCATGTCGTCAGATTGTTGAGCTTCCCTTCTGAATTTTTCTACCCCAGCAATGATATGTTCAATCAATTCTTTGGGGGAGCCGTTTGATTTGCTTAATAATTGTATCAGCCTGTACTCTTCAAAAAGACTGTTGTCCGAGCTTTTTGCTTCCGTAATTCCATCCGAGTAGATGAGAAGTAAGTCACCAGGTTGGAATGAGATTGCGTCTTCTCTGAACGAGAACTCAGAGAGAAATCCCATAGGAATATCTCCAAGGCTTAGCGTTTCTATAGTACCATCCGCACGCCGCAGTAAGGGCCTGTTATGACCGGCGTTTGCGAATCTAAGCATGTGTGTTCCGGGTTCTAATACGCCATAAAATAGCGTAACGAATAGTCCCTTGCGTGTTCGTTGAGACAACAAGTGGTTGACTCGCTTGAGGCAAGAGCTCACAGAGGTGTTTCCCAACGATTGTCCATGCAGAGTAGCTTGCACGTTGGAGATAAACAAGGATGCAGGCAGTCCTTTTCCTGATGCATCGCCCACGCACAGTGCAAAATGATCATCACTGGCTGAGAACACATCAAAGAAATCGCCTCCTACTACTTGTGCGGGTTTACTTAAACCAGCAACCTCATATCCCGGAATAAAAGTTTGACGCTGAGGCAGGAGTGATGTTTGGATTTCTTGAGCAAGCCTCAATTCTTCGCGCATGCGCGTCAGGGCCTGTTCTTCTTCATAGAGCCTTGCGTTTTCTATGATTTGTGCAGATTGAGCGGCTATGATGGCAAGGATGCGGAGGTCTTCTTCCGAAAACGCTGAAGGGACTTTTTGATTGTTATACGCTGTTAATACACCAATCAAACGCGATCGAATCATCAGTGGAACGCAGAGCAAATTGTTAATTGCCGGATTCCAGTCTGTGTTATTAAAGCGATCGTCTTTCCATGGCTTGTTTAAAAGAAGGGGCTTTTTGTGGAGCTGCATCCAGCCAAGAAGATTGTCATGAACGGAAAATACGCCCATTTTCCGCTTCGAATCGGCTGTTCTCACAAAGGTAGTTAGGAGATCCTGAGTATTCTCCTTGATAAGCATTAAGTCTCCCTGTTCAGCCTTAACGCTTTTAACTACTCTCTTAATTACAGATTGGATGATTTCCTGAGTGTCGTTGGATGCACCTATTGAAAGGGCCAACTCATTAAGAAGCGACAACTCAGCTACTGATCGCTTTAGCCTTGCGTTTTCTGCTTCTAATTTATGAAGGCGATCCTTAGACTTATTGGAAAACATGAACTACTGCATATCACAACTACGGCTGGGGATATGGTTCTGAACCTCGGTTTCTGAATGCATCTCTAAGTCTGTTGATGCCATCAAAATCGAACGCGAAAGAAACCATAGGAGCCGCTTTAAATTCAGAAGAACTCTGATTAGGCGGAAGCCCAGGCTGCCGGAAAAATACAGCGCCGGCCTGCAGTGTGATATTTTTTGTGATATCAAATCCGCCACCCAAAACAGGGTAGAGACCAGCAGCAACCGTATTTAATTTTTGCCCTTCAAAATCAAGGTTGCGTTTGATCAGCAAACCAGCAACCAGAGACGTTCTCGCGAAGAGTTCTCTACCAAAGTAGGGGCTAGGCAGTTGTTTATCTACTGCAAAAGGATAAAACTTGAGTGCTGCGACGATAAATGATTCAGCTTGATCAATATCAAATGATGAGAACTGCTTGGGTGTCAAATTTAAGGCAGCTACACCAAATCCAAGCGATGTACCGATGCGGACACGGTCAGATGTTGAGTGAGCATCTGTCCATTGCATCGCGTTTATCCTCGTGTTTGCAACCGGAGTGTACAGTTCTGAAAGCAACTCTCCGAGTTCATTCAACATCCGCCGCCGAACAGGTTTATAATCTTCTTCTCCGTTTGAAGCAACGTCCACCTCGCGGATGTATTCATAAGAACGATCTACAATGTTATTCAATAGATCGCATTGCTCTTCGGGGAAGGTATCATCTGTACGGCATGCAAAACCTGTGGCGTACAAACGGGCTACGACTTCTTCTGAAGGGATCGAGTTATCGTTGATCGAATTGCGAAGAAGATCAGCATCTCCGAATTCCAAGAAGCCATAATCACGAAGCTCTTCTTCTTTGAGACGGTTTGTTAATTCGCTGAAGGATTGGCTGCTAACAAGCTGGCGATTTTCGGTCCCAATTTCTTGAAGACGGTTGCTTCGTTTGCTGGTCCGGATTTCTGTGAGTACAACTTCTGAAAGATCTGTTAAGATTTCAGAATCGAAGCTAATAAGTGGTACAGATTGGGTTTGATTTTCAACGATCTCACAGTCTCCGTTTCTCAGGTTTCGAAGTAAAATAACATCCTCATTATCGAAAATGTTAGTCAGCTCCTGCTCAACTTGTTGTGCGAAGATCTCTCTCACCGACTGTTGCTGGATATATGGATAGGTTTCTTGAGCCATATTAACTGTACTTTGATAGGCTCTATCCAGTGCGGGTGTTAGTAGGTTGACATCGAACGCTCCGTAAAAATCCAGGTTAACGTCATATCGCCGGCCTATCTCAAGCGGCTCGAATACCAGTCGAAATACGTCTGTATATACATCTGGAGGACTGGTCCAGCATGCATTCTCTCTTCCCTTTCCTCGTGTATCTATATCCCCTACAACAGCAAGGATTTCGTTTTCCACTTTCATGGTCGTTCCTTGGATTGCCCAACGACGTCCATAAGGAATCCATTGTGCTTTTACGATTCCTGCCTGGTAATTGATGATATGGACCACCCTTGCATCTACAGGCAATGGCTGGCTTTGTGCAGTGTCGACCTTAAGCCCAGTGCTGAGGATAAGGAGGGCACAAATCGTGACTATATATCTAAGAGGGGCGTATGATTTAAACGATCCGATCGTAGTAATCGTTTTTGACGAGTTCATGGCGTTGTTGTTGTACAATATCCTGTATAACTCTATTTAGGATACGTAATTTAAAGTAATACTTTAAGAAAAGCTATAGGAAAGGCATTATTAACAATAGTTTTCGAAAAGAGTTCTAAATCTCTAAAATTGCCAATTTGGCCTGTTCTCAACAGCCTCTAATCTCAAGTCATTTCCTTTAAACGAACGATACCGCCGTTTGTCGTATTGTGTGGGCTGGAAGCGGGTTAGGATCGGTACACTACAGTGAATCAATTTAAAATCACCATTACACTGAGGTACCGTTATGAAAGCACGCTTACACGGATTATTAATAGTTGCCTTGATGATCTTTTCAGCAACTGATCTTACAGCTCAACATAAATCCCAACGCACGAGTGACATTGTCGACACAGCTGTTGCTGCAGGTTCATTTAACACCCTGGCTGCTGCACTCGATGCAGCGGACCTGGTAGACACGATAAAAGGCGCAAAATCACTGACTGTATTTGCACCTACCGACGAAGCCTTTGCCCGGCTGCCAAAGGGGACGGTTGAGTCATTGCTCAAGCCAGAAAATAAAGATCAATTGATTTCGATTTTAACCTACCATGTTGCCAAAGGGCGTGTGCGGGCTGAAGAAGTTGCTGGTTTGCGTACAGTAGAAACCTTAAATGGGCAGCGGGTTGGAATTTCAATTGAAGATGGACGTATCCAACTGAACGAATCGAATGTGGTCTCGGCAGATATTCGAGCCTCAAACGGGATAATCCACGTTATTGATGAAGTTCTCATTCCTGAATCAATGAGGATCCCTGAAATCGCTCAGAAAGCCGGCTCATTCAGAACACTGGTAACCGCATTGCAAGAGGCAGAACTCGTTGAAGCATTGCTCGGGAAAGGACCTTTTACTGTGTTCGCTCCAACGGATGACGCTTTCTCCGCCTTACCTGAGGGCACGGTAGCTTCCCTGTTAAAGCCTGAAAATAGAGACGATCTACAGCGAATCCTGAAATACCACGTTGTTCAAGGACGATTGTACACTGATGACTTTCTCAGAAACAGAACCTTTAAGACATTAGCCGGCGCGAAAGTCAAGCTCTCATTTACCAACGGGACATTCAGCGCAAACGATTCAAAGGTTGTATCCTCTGATATAGATGCTGCGAATGGAGTCATTCATGTGATCGACGCCGTGCTCCTTCCAGAAATTATGTCGACAGCTTCTGCCGGAGCATACGACGTCATGACCCTTGCTATCGAAAAAGGAGTGCCTCTTTACAATCATGGTCAAAAGGCGGCGTGTGCTGCCATCTACGAAGTAGCAGCAAAGTCGGTGCTAGCCATGCAAGGGATCTCTGAAGAGGCAAAGAAACCATTGCGCATGGCACTAAACAAAATCCAGGCAACCCACAGTTCAAGCCAGCAAGCCTGGATGCTGCGAGAAGCCCTGGATAGCAGCCTCGAAGCACTTAGTGACAATACAATGATGGCGAGTAGATAAATTCTAACCCCAGAAATCGACGATTTCTGGGGTTGGTTTCTGGTTTCGGGTTGGTTTCATGTTGAAGTACTGAAAACCCGGAACTCGAAACCCGAAACCCGAAACGCAATCAAAAATACTTTCTAGTATTTTCTGATTGCTAAAGCCTTAACCGAACCAAATACAGAATGGAAACCGCTATCCACGTATCTCCTTTTCCATGGACATGGCCTCGTTGGCGAAAATGGACGTTTTATGCAATCTGCTGGACGATTCCGGCGCTTGTTGCACTGAGCTATTATCATCTCAACCGTATTCTAACGGCCTCTGAGGTGAATTGGCTTTATGCGGTTATGACGTCCGTTCCATGGTGGTACGTGTGGGCCGTCATGACACCTGTTATCCTCTGGGTGGCAAGGAAACATCCTATCAACAGGGAGACGTGGAAACGTACTATACCTTCTGTCTATATCCCGTTGATGCTGTTTTTGTTGGTGATTCATGCCGCTATCAACCTACTCCTTTTTAGGGCAACGGGGCTTCATGATACCATCAATTATGGACTACTGGAAGTGCACTTTACCTCACGAATGCATGTTAATGCGATGGCGTTCTGGACTGTGCTCGGATTTTATAATGCATTCGATTATTATCGTAAGTATCAGGTGCGCGAACAGCAGGCATCAAGGCTTGAACTTCAACTTGCCCAGGCCAATCTGCGCGCACTTAAGATGCAGCTAAATCCGCATTTCTTGTTCAATACATTGCATTCTGTTTCGGCTTTGGTACGCAAAAACGAGAACCCAACCGCCATAAAGATGCTAGGGCGCCTCGGAGAGTTTTTGAGGTTGGCACTTGAAAATCAAGGCACACAACAAGTAAGCCTTGAGGAAGAACTCGATTTCCTTGAACGATATCTGGAAATAGAAAAGATACGATTTCAAGAACGGCTGCAAGTAAGCATGGATATTGATAATTCCCTACTGGAGCACAACGTGCCCAACTTGATCTTGCAACCCATCGTAGAGAATGCAATCCACCATGGTATAGCCCCAAATAGCCAGGCTGGAAAGATTCAAATCATTGCATTCAAAACAGAGGACCGGCTTGTTATGCAAGTCCAGGACGACGGGCGGGGTATGAAGAATATTGAAGAGGCACGCAGGGGAGTCGGACTTTCGAATACCCAGGAGCGCCTGGAACGGCTGTATGGAGATGACCAGAAACTGAGCTTTGAAAATGCAGAAGAAGGCGGTTTACGCGTGCATATTGAAATCCCTTTGCAAGAAAGCTCGAACACGTAATTCGATTTCTTGAAACCACCCAATTAGGATATCCCTAGCGACTACGATTATGGATGTTATCAAAACACTCATTGTGGATGATGAACGACTGGCCAGAGAGACGCTGCGTTTGTTGCTAAAGAACCACAAACAAGTTGAAATAATCGGTGAGTGTGAAAATGGAAGCGAGGCTGTAAAGGTGCTTCAGAAAGAAGCATTGGATCTGGTCTTTCTGGATATACAAATGCCAGAATTGAATGGCTTTGATGTTATTCAGAAGGTCGGTCCTGAAAAAATGCCGGTTGTTATTTTTGTCACCGCATACGACCAATATGCGCTACAGGCTTTCGAGGCCAGGGCCTTGGATTATTTGCTAAAGCCCTTTGATGATGAACGGTTTGATCAGGCTCTTGAGCGAGCCATCGAGCGGATACATCAGCGGCAGGTCGGGGAATTGAGCACAAGGCTGGTAGATCTGATTGGAAGCAAAACCGATTCAGGTACAATGAGAGTAAATAATGAGCCTTCAAAAGGCAGCTTCCTGGAGCGGATCATGATAAAGGAGCGTGGCTCCATGTTCTTCATTAAAGTAGACGAAATTGATTGGGTTGAAGCCGCCGGTGACTATGTGTCCATCCATGTTGGTCCAAAGTCGCATTTGCTTAGAGAAACAATGAGCGGCCTTATGAAAAAGCTGAATCCGAGGCAGTTTGTCCGTGTTCATCGGTCAAGTATTGTGAAGGTAGACAGTATCCGAGAACTAAAACCCTACTTCCACGGCGATTACATCATAATCCTGAAAAACGGAAAAGAACTAAAACTCAGCCGCCGCTACTGGGACCAGGTTGAGAAAGTGTTGGGGAATTAAAAAGGGAGAGCGGATGCTCTCCCTTTTTAGTGCAAAGTGCAAGGTGCAGAGTGCAAGGTTATTTATGGGTAGGAATGATCAACGTTGAACCTTGAACTTAAAACGTTGAACTTGTTTTTTCGCCTCTTATCGCACCCAATCGCCACTTCTCGATAATCGGTGTCTACTTGATTATAAGTCTCGTATTGTGTTCATGTCAGCAAGTCATACAACGCAACGTTTGCATGACTTATAACCCACAGAAAATAGAATAGAACTATGAATACATTATTAACGCGTTTCGGCCTCTTGTTTGCCGCTTTGTTTATCGCCGTAGGCCCTGTATTTGCTAACGACGATGACGATAAAAAGAAGAGTGCCGATAAGGACATCATCGAAGTCGCTGTAGAAGCTGGTATGTTTAACACGTTGGCAGCTGCTCTTGAAGCTGGCGGCCTGATCGAAACTCTAAAAGGTGACGGACCCTTCACTGTATTCGCTCCAACCGATGAAGCGTTTGCAAAACTTCCAGCAGGAACTGTAGAAGACTTGCTAAAGCCTGAGAACAAGGATAAGCTGGTAGCCATTTTGACCTATCACGTAGTTCCAGGTAAAGTAATGGCGGGAGATCTTCTTTCCACTACAGGAGCAAAAACCGTTAACGGGCAAAAAGCGCCTATTGGCCTTACTATCGCTGGAGCAAACATTATCAAAACTGACATCAAAGCTTCAAACGGAGTTATTCATGTTGTCGATACTGTGATGCTTCCCTAGTTGTTGTATCCTAGCATACAACAAAAAAGCCATCAACAAGAATGTTGATGGCTTTTTGTTTACTCAAAAATGTGCAGAATAGATTAGGAGGACATCTCACGCCGGGCTTCATGGATTGGAGGAAGCTGCGGCCGTTGTTCGGTGCGTTTGATGTCTACCCGATCAGATGAAGCGGTGGCCCAGTTTTCTTTTACTTTGCCAATGGATTTCTCAATCTCATCAATAAAGAAAGAGAAATAAGCCTCGTCACGCGGGTGTATTTTTGCGCTGTTAAATCCAGTTTCTTCTAGAGCGAATCGTAACTGTCCAAGCGTCGTGTCTGCTTCTTTGGTAAGATGTACGATGTACTGCATCAACTCCTGATCCGTGAACCGTTGCGGATAGCGTTCGGGTAGCCACATCTGTTCCTGGCGTGCAAATACTACAAAGAATACACTGAGCAAGGAATGGACGAAGAAGAAGCCCTGCGCGATTTGGATATACATTGCGTTGATGTCAACCGCGTTTTCCCGCAGCACAGCCAATGTAAGTGTAATCACGGATGCAATGAGCAAGATGGTAAGGGCCTTGCTGCCTGCAAAAATTTTGGGCGAAAAATTGTTGCTGTATTTGAGCTTCAATTCAATCGTGGTGCTTATAGCGACACCATAAAGTACGATCGCTGCAAAGCTCCATTCGGGCAACAGTAAAACAGTTTCAATCTGGTTCTTGAACGCAATGTCGATGAGCAGTATTACAACGATGGGTAGGATGATGAATACAATCTCATTCATGAACCACAAAGAAAACACTTCAAACCAAAACCGGGCTTTTGGGCTGGCTTCTTTTTTCTTGCTTTTCTTTCTCGACTTAGGTTCAACTATCTTTTTGTTCTTCTCGCTTGCCATGGGTAGTCTCCGGGTACATTAGAATCTTTACTAGGAGTGTGATAGAATGGTCGTTCAATTTTGTGGGACCTGCGAATTAACACCAGGGGTAAGCTTCTTACTTTTATGATCGACTATCCACTGTACACGTGGTATTAATGCCTCCACGTACGTTGTATTGGGTTGATACAATAAGGTAGTGCGGATCTGCGAGATGCTTATGGATGTCTTCGTATATATAAGCAGTAATATCTTCTTGTGTGGCACCAATATTACGCCAAGATAATATATAGTATTTAAGGCTTTTCAACTCTAGAATCCAACTTTTAGGCATATATTCTACATTCAAAACGCCAAAATCGGGCAATCCAGAGAAGGGACAGAGGGCTGAAAATTCCCCCGGTTCAGTCTCATACGTAATAACCTGGCGAGTATCATGCTCATAAGGCAATCGGTGGATCTCTTGCTGACGCGTCGATGGCGGAAGAAACAAATGCACCTGCCCCTCAGGCCGAATCCCGTATTTAGCCATGTATTCGAGGGATAGTTCGGTGTGCTTTAGGGCTTGTTGCTGCATGTCATGCAGCAACGTGTCGGGTTTCGGGTTTATAGCTTCGCTATCAGTTAAATGGGCATACCCATCTGCGTGTCTGGTTTCGGGTTGTTTTTCGTTGGTATTCGGCATGTTTTGTCTGTGATGAATTTCGTAAGACTAACTTCAGCCGCAACACAAGTTCCTATTAATTGTTTATGGAGGCCTAACCCGAAACCCGAAACCCGAAACCCGAAACCGATTTCATGAAGGTTTCTAAACGATTTAGATGGGAAGCGGCCCACCGGCTGCCCTGGCATACAGATGGATGTCAGCATTTGCATGGGCATTCTTATGTCATGTGGATTGAGCTAGATGGTACGCCTGACAAGCGCGGGATGGTGATTGATTTTAAGGATATCAAAGAAGTCATCAAGCCCCTTGTAGATGCATGGGATCATGCTATTCTTGTAGACGAAACGGATCATGACTTGTTAGAAGCCATCGATTTATTGCAGTCTAAGCACTACACCTTTCCCTACGATACGTCGTCAGAAAACGTGTGTCTTTATGTGGCGGATTACCTTAAGCGAAATGCATTGGAATTGCTGAAGTCACATCGTATCACATCGATGGCGATCCGAGTGCAAGAAACGGAAACCTGCTACGCTGAACACGTTGAGGTCGTAGACTGATGGACTCATCGCTTGTTCTTTTTTCGGGTGGGCAAGATTCTACAACGTGCCTCTATTGGGCAAAGAGTACATTTGATCGTGTTGAAGCAATCGGATTTAAATACGGTCAAAAGCATGATGTTGAACTCCAGCAAGCCGCCTACATCGCTGAACTTGCAGAGGTGCCCTTTGAAGTCGTGGATATCTCGGGTGTTCTCCGGGGATCAGCCCTGACGGAGCACGAGAAAGATGTCTCTGCACAGCATGAATTAAATCCTGATCTTCCAGCGTCGTTTGTGCCTGGACGAAATGCATTGTTTCTGACGATTGCCGCCAGCATCGGGATGACGAAAGGTATCAACGACCTGGTTGGCGGCATGTGCCAGACAGACTATTCCGGCTATCCCGATTGCCGCCGCGTGTTTGTAGATAGCATACAAACCTCTCTTTCTCTGGCTCTAGGAGAAGACACGCGAATCCATACCCCCTTGATGTATCTCACAAAAGCAGAAACCTGGAAATTGGCTGCAGACCTGGACGTTGTTGACATCGTGCGCGAACATAGCCACACCGACTATAATGGGGACCGCACTACATGGAACGAATGGGGCTACGGCAAACTAGACAACCCCGCCTCCATTCTAAGAGCTAGAGGTTACGAGGAAGCAAAAGAAAAAGGTTGGGTTTAACTCTATAGTTCAAAGTTCAAAGTTCAAAGTTCAAAGTTCAACAGTCAACCTGGCACCCGGTACTAGTCCAACTCCTCCTCTTCTTCATCCATATACTCCAGGCTCTTCTCCTCTAGATCTTTAATCAGATCTTCGTGCTTTACAGAGGGGTATCCTCGCAATAGCACGGCCATGAATAGGGATAGAAGGATAAATGGGAAGTAATTATTGGCGGCCATTTCTACAATGCGGCCTTGACTTAGGAACGTAACAATGATAAAGGTCAGAACGGCAACACCAATATTTCGTCGTACTTCTTCACGTTTATTTTGGGGAAGCTGGACGGTCAAAAACAGAAGGGCAATCACGAAAAGAGAGCCGAATACACTGATATAGCGTTGCATTCGCCTTGGAATACGCAACGTGTTGTTTATAAAGGCGACGGTTCGTTCGGTGAACGATGGCTGACTGGCCAGGTAGGTTTCATAGGGAGTTCCACTCAACTGCTCAAAACCTTCAGCGAAATTTACAGCTTCTCCCGTGAGCATATCTCTGATAAATACAAGCAGAGCCCGCCGGCCTGCTTTATCTTCCATGTGCTCAAAAGTATGAAGGAAATCAATGTATTCGTCGGACAAGCGAACCTGGGTTCTACGGTGAAATTCAATAATCCTGTTGTCCGATAAATACAGCGCTATACCTTCTACGAATACCTTTGGGTAGGCATGCTTCACCGGGCTTGTTGTCACAAGATTCATGAACGCATGAACGATTTCATGACGAACGGTACTTTCACGCACGCCATCGGGCCATTGCTGGCCATATCCTAGAGAAAACTCAAGTGGCAACCATATAAAGGACCCAATATTCGCACCACCTACGTCCTTTTCCAAGATGCGTCTGTTCGTTATGAAAAAGACCAGGCTTTTATTTCCCGTAGACAGATTGAGTTCGTTCTCAAATACGCCTTCAACAACTTCTATCTGCGTCCGGATTTGCTCTTCTATGTCATCCTGGTAGATCGTTGGGACATCTTCAAAATAAAAAAACAACGATCGGTTGGGATGCTTTATCTCCCTGCTTTTAAGTGCAATATCGAAGAGATTTTGCACCGTAGACAAGGTAGAGGATACTTCAGGAAAGCTATTGCATTGGCTGAGTTGCGTCTCCAAATGGGTTTGTATAACCTGAAGAGAGTCCGCATAATGCCCGGCTTCTTCGAGTGTGACAAAGGAGATCCTGGAGAGCTGATACTGGATTCGCCGGGTATTGATGTCCAGGCTATCGCATTGATTTAGATACGCGCTTTGAAGGTGGCTGAGGTTCGTTGAAGATGGAAGAGGCTGACTTTGAGCACGAGAAACCGAAGCATAGAAGATCCCCTCAGCGATAACAAAAAACAGAATCAGGGCAAAGGAAAAGATGAAATTCCGTATGTCCATGAGTTATTTTGTTATTAGGTCTCACTAGATAGTATATATCGTTAATAATAGAAAAAGACTCCCCTGGGGTAGGTTCCCTGGGATGAAGGTAGAGATCTTGGACGAATCGCTATTTTGCTAGAATGATCAATTCGATGTCGGTGTCATGTTCTGCGTCGAGGCGTACTGAATACACACCACTTGGTAACTCGATTGCATCGAATTGAAACTGATGTCGCCCTCCGGCCGAAAAACCTTCTTGAAGTAGACGCAATTCTCTGCCTTGCATGTCATACACAGCCAGCCGGATGTGCATATCGCGAGGAAGGTCATATTGTATGATGACCTGGGCGTTGAAGGGGTTTGGGTAACCAGGGTGAAGTTCGACGTTGTCTGCGTTTGCCAATCGAAGTTCAACCGGGTCTGAGTACTCAAACGTACCATCAAAGTCAACTTGCTTGAGCCTATACGTCCATTGCTCTCCAACAAAGTTGGACAAGTCATCAGTATACTGATAAATTGTAGGATTTAACGAAGTGCCTGCTCCTGCAACGAATTGGATTTGGTCAAATACGCCCCCTTCTAGAGAGCGTTCGATATAAAAGCCCGCATTGTTTGTTTCACTAGCTGTGGTCCAATTTAAGTGAACAAGAGATCCGTTAACCACGCCAGAGAATGCGGTTAACTCCACGGGGAGAGGAGTTTCTATGACGCCAATGGTAAAATGCCCGCTTGCAATTGGGTTACCGTTTACAAGATTAGATCCGGGAGAAAGGGTGAAAGAGATTGTGCTGTCCTCCAGAACATCAGCTACTAAAGGAGTGCCCAACGAATCTGTAACGATCCCCAGTGTACTCGTCCGTCCACGCCGATGCAAGAGGCGATATATTTCAGCAGAAGTAGGGAAACCTCCAAAGCCACTTAACTCAGGGTCAAAATTAAGCTGGATACTACCTGTGCTTTCAAAGATGGGTTCTGAAAAAGAGAAGCACCATGTTCGATTCCATCGCCCTTCAATGCCTTCAGGGATATCTATCGTGACATAATCCTCGTTGGCAAGGCTGTCCTCGCTCAGAATGATATTGTGATTGGGATCTGTAATCAGGGAATCACCACTAATAGATAGCCCGCGCAGAGTACCATTAACTCGGCCTTCATAAATACCCGTTGCATAGGCAGCAGTGGTGATGCAGCCTTCTGTACTAATAGGGGCAAATGATGTACTCCAAACAGGATCTTCCCCTTCTTCTATATCATCAAAGCCTAAAATGCCGTCAGGCAAAGTTTCAATATTGTTCGATACCAATTGCCCTTCTCCCTCATTAAATGACCAGTATGCAACCAGGCCATCGGTTGAAGGATCGATGGTTCTGTGCATGTCAGATCTGATTTCTTCCTGATTGAGAGCCCGGTTATATATTCTAAACTCGTCCAATTCACCATTGAATGAGTACGTGCCTCTCGGTGACGAGCGGCCGAGGCGGCCAGGCATTGATGACCTGGCCATATCTGCACCACCACCACCTTCGTAAGTCCCTCCAATATCCTCACCATTTACATAAATGGACATATCGTCAGGGCCTTCAACTACGGCTGTTATGTGATACCAGGTGAATCGTAAGTCCGAAGTAAAGGCACGTTTTGACCTGCGATTGCCCTCTCCGTCTCCTGTTCCATCACCAAAGTGGATGCTGATATCATTCGTTCCACTTATGAACAACCAGAACCCGTAATATACGCCGAGGTCCTCGACATCATCTTCAATACGGATTGGATAACTAAATCCTCCACCATCAAGCCTCATCCACGTAGATACTGAAAACGGAATTTGAACGTCATTTAATATATCTCCTAGCTCAACAAAGTCATCGGACCCATCAAAGTCTAGAGAATAACCAGCATCTTGTGCTATTATTGACTGGTGCGGATAAAATAGAGCGAAAGTGACAAGCAGGAAGCAGGCCAGGCGAGTCAAAGAATTTAGGCGGACTTTCATGATCGAAGGTTCGAGGAAATGCTCAAAGAGTTAACTTATACACTCATAGTACGATGCGCTCCACTCTTAGTATGCCCTTTTTGGATAAATGATCTGGTTATATTTGGTGTACATGCAAAGTTAAGACAATTACTATTTACGAGTAGACGGTAATCCCACCAGGATTTTTCGGGGATTACCGTCTACTCATAAATAGTAATTAAATGGCGCGCAGCATTTCGGAGGAAGATCTATTACAGATCAACCTCTTTCTTTTCTTTTCGAGCGTGTTTGTTAAACCAGTAATGGAGATATAACTGGGTGCGCACGTAATTAGATGGCTTGGATCCCGTACCGTGAAACTCCTCGTTGAAACGAATCATCGCAGTCGGGACCTTGAGTACCTTCAAGGCCTGATAATATTCTTCGGTTTGAGAGATTGGAGTTCGAAGGTCGTTTACTCCGGTCATGAGCATGGTTGGTGTTTTAACATTTCCTACGTACATGAGGGGAGAGCGACGGAGGTGCTCAGAAGGATCATCCCAGGGGTAATTCTCAAAGTTACGATACCAGGAAGCTCCATCAGTGGTGCCTACAAAGGAAAGCCAGTTGGTAACAGGACAATTGGCAGAGGCCGCTGCAAACCGATCCGTTTGTCCCACGACCCAGGAAGTCAAAACGCCGCCGCCGCTGCATCCGTACACAAACATATTGTCTTCATCAATATACCCTCGTTCGATCACAAGGTCGACGCCTGCCATCAGGTCGTTATAATCCTTTCCTGGATAGGCGTTTTTGATGGAATTCCCAAAGTCTTTTCCATAACCCGACGATCCGCGGGGGTTGGTGTACAGGACCACATAACCCTTTGCTGCATGAACTTGCCACGCATAGTTGAAGGCGACGTTATACATGCCATGAGGACCTCCATGTATGACAAGGATCAGTGGATATTTTTTAGAAGAATCAAAGTCAGGTGGTTTGATAATCCAGCCCTGGATAGTAAAGTCATCGAGGGACGGGTAATTGATTTCTTCCACCGTACCTAACGTGACGCGGTCCAGAACGTCTTCGTTTACATCAACCAGCAGGTCGAGCTCAGGATTGCGCAGATTGAGCGTGACAAGTTGGGAGGAGTTGTAGGGATCTGAACGCACTCCGGCAGCCAATCCGTCATTGTTAATGTCAGATACAGTCAGCATATGATTACCACTGGTGACCTGCTCTACCTGGCCTTGTACAGAAGCAAAATAGAGGTTTCTTGTACCCCGGTCATTGGCATTAAAATAGATGCCGGAATTATCTGAGGCCCATTGTATTCTGGAGGGTGTCCGGTCAAGTGATGCTGAGATGGCGGTAGAGTTGGAGCCATCAATGTCCATCATGTATAAACGAGAGGTGTTATAGGCATCATCGTTCCAGTCATACCCGGTGTAAGCGACTCGTTTTCCATCAGGAGAAACGATAGGATTGCCGTCAGGTCCCTTTCTGTTTGTCAGTTGGGCTATCTCTCCAGATTCGATATCGACAGCATAAATCTGAGATTCCCGCCAGGCATAATCCGCATCTTCCACCCGGAGACTGCTGAATAGGATCTGTTTTCCATCAGGCGTCCAGGATATACCAGAGCGGCCATGATGCCAGTCGCCAGAAGTTACTTGCCTTGCGGATCCACCATCAGCGGGGACCACATAAATATGGTGAAAGCCTTCCTCATAAAAGCCAACGCGATCCCGGCGATACAAGAGGCTTTCCACGATACGTGGCGACTCGGTCCAGGATGCTCCATCCGGCCTTTTAGGCATATCAATTTTCCAATCGTCCGCTTTTGGGGTAAACATGGTGAATGCGAGCCAAGCTCCATCTGGTGACCATGTTATATTCGATGGACTTTCCTCCAGCCGGGTTACTTGAGTAGCGGCCCCGGCTTCCCTGTGGTACTTAACAAACAGTTGGGTCCCTTCGGGTTCTCCTTTTGCTGTGAATGCGATGCGTCCACCGTCTGGGGACCATTTAGGGTTGCCACCATCTACAAGAAAACGATTCTTTGATCCATCCGTGTTAACGATCCATAGGCTTGATTCCCGCTGATCGTTCATGTTGTCGATCCAGCCTCTTGTATAGACGATCTCTTTGCCGTCGGGGGATATTTGTGGATTGGAGACGGATTCCATATCGAAGTAGGAATCCAGTTCGAGTTTGTACATTTCCTGTGCGTAGAGTATAGCATTGCCAGCAAGGCACAGGACCAGTGCCAGGGTGAGTGTCTTCATAATCGTGTGTTCTCGATGAGTGTGCGCCCTTACAAAGTGGACATTCTATAACAAATAATCAACGACTAACAAAGAACCTTGCACCCTGCACGTTGGGCGATCCAGAAGAATCCGCAGGATTCTCCTGGATCTATAGCCTATACCTGAACTGTCTTTAGGTAATCAATACTTCTTCGAAGGCCTTCAAGCGGTTCATTGGTCTCGATTTCTACGATATAGGCGTGCTCTGCAAGGTCGCTTTTTTGTGCAGCATTGATGCATGCTGCCCAGTCCACAATGCCTTCTCCTAGGGGTACGATTTGACCAATCCGTCCTTCGTGATTTTCCCGCTTCATAGCATGGTTGTAGTCGTGCATGTGGAGGGATATGTATCGGCCAGCGTACTTATTGAGATAAAATTCCAGGTTAAATCCATCTCGTATAGCGGCAAATTGGAACTGCATAACGATTCTTGGATCAAGGACGTCCATAATATGCTCGTACTGAGGCTTTCCATCAGACATTATGGGAGCAATTCGATGGTTATGGTAACCCAGTTTAACACCAGCGGCCTCAACCGTGTCAATTATGTTGTTGCATTTTTCTCCCCATCGTTTAAAATCATCGATGGTACCATCATTACCAAGGCCTGAGCCTGACATCATGAGATACTTTAAACCAAGAGCAGCTGCATATTCTGCTGTTTGTGCAGCATTGCCTTCGAGGACTTCGTTGGCTCCGAAGTGGCATGATTCACAAACAAGACCTGTATCCTCAATCATCTTTTTAAGATCAGCAGGGGGGATGTCTGTTAATCCACCGAATCCTACCTGCTTATAGTGAGGGCCATGTGGGGAGCACATTTCGACGCTGTCATAGCCCAATGCTCTGACTTGTTCTAATGTGCCTGTAAAGTCCTCCCCGATTTCTCTCCGCATGCCATACGATTGAAATCCAATAGGGTAGCTAAAAGGGGTGCCGGCTGAAGCATTCGTTTCAGCGGAAGCCGTTTGAAGGGTTTGATCTTCTGCACATCCAATGCCAGTGCCTGCTATAATTGCACCTGCAACGCCGGTGCCGATGAAGGTTCGTCTGTTGAGCTTGCTCATGGTGGGAACGTATTTGGTTGAATAATCTGAATTCAGTATACGTATTTGTCCACCGTAGTGCGAATTGCACGTCGTCAATTTCTTGTCTTAATGATCTACCCGTCTCAAGTCTCTCTGGAAGAGCACACGGTTTGAAATAGGGTGGGATAGAATAATCGAAGACACAGGCTCTCCGTGCTGCAGCAGTTCATTGAGGAAGTATTCCATGTGGTGCATCGAGGTGAAACCGGCCAATAGGAATAATGAACTGGTTCCAGTTGTTCGATAACAGTCAAAAATCTCAGGCAATGCAGCCAGTTTTTTTAATGTATTGTTGAACACGGACCTGTTCACTTGTAGTTGAATGATTGTCCGTATTGTAATGCCCAACTTCTCTGGATCAATCACGGCCTTGTATCCCGTGATGATTCCCATATCCTCCATCTTTTGAATGCGCTCCGTCACTGCAGGGGCCGTCAACCCAACAACTCGCCCGATCTCCGCATAACTCGCACGGCCTGATTGTTGTAATACTTCCAGTATACGCCAGTTAAGTTCATCCATGATCTGTGTATTCGAAATTAAAAAGCACTTCTGTTTTTCGAATACAAAGTAACCAAGCCCAAAGACTTTAGAAATCCTATTTACTGGACATATTTACTTTTCTTTTATTGAAAAGTAATTGTTTCGTGTTCCGGGTTTCGCGTTCCGGGTTTGTTTCTGGTTCTTCCAGGGCAACTCGAACCAACCCGAAACTCGAAACTCGAAACGCGAAACAGAGAATATCATGCAAACCACCCTAAAAGCACCTACAGGCACTTCGCTTCATTGCCAGGGATGGCATCAGGAAGCGGCGATGCGCATGTTGATGAATAACCTCGATCCGGAGGTAGCCGAACGCCCAGAAGAATTGATTGTCTACGGCGGTGGCGGAAAGGCAGCGCGAAATTGGGAGTGCTTCGATAAAATTGTAAGTACCCTCAAACGACTGCGCAATGATGAAACGCTTCTTGTGCAAAGTGGAAAACCCGTTGGAGTATTTCGTACTCATGATGAGGCGCCACGTGTGTTGATTGCAAATGCGAACCTGGTCCCTAAATGGGGGACATGGGATGAGTTTCGGCGTCTTGATGCCCTGGGCCTTACTATGTATGGTCAAATGACAGCCGGCTCGTGGATTTACATCGGTACGCAAGGCATCCTGCAAGGTACGTATGAGACGTTTGCCGAATGTGCCCGGCAACACTTTGGGGGTACGCTTTCAGGAAAGCTCGTTGTTACAGGTGGGTTAGGAGGTATGGGTGGCGCTCAACCTCTCGCCGCTACCATGAATGGCGCAGCGTTTCTCGGGGTGGATGTAGACGCCTCTCGGATTCAGCGTCGCGTAGAGTCAGGCTATTGTGATGTAAAGTCGGATAATTTGGACGAAGCCCTCGAACGTGTTCTAGCGGCAAAAGCTGCCGGCGAAGCATTATCCGTAGGCCTTGTAGGTAACATTGCACTCGTGCTGCCTGAACTGGTGAAAAGAGGAATCGTGCCCGATGTGCTGACCGATCAAACGTCGGCCCATGACTTGCGGGTAGGTTATATACCAGCTGGAATGGGTTTAGAGTCGGCAGAGATTGCGCGTGTCCAGGATCCCAAGGGCTATCAAAATTCAGTGCTCGACTCCATGGAGGCACATATCGACGCCATGTTGGCATTGCAACGCATGGGAGCCATTACCTTTGATTATGGCAATAATCTACGCGGACAGGTAGCAGATCTTAGAGGTAGAACGGAAGCCTTTGAGATCGCAGGATTTGTACCGGAATACATTCGGCCCCTGTTCTGCCGTGGCTCCGGTCCATTTCGTTGGGCTGCCCTCTCAGGGAATCCGCGGGATATCGCCGTTACTGATGATCTTGTTTTAGAGACCTTCCCTCAAAAAGAAGCACTAGCTCGATGGATTCACAAGGCTCGAGAAAAAGTGCACTTTCAGGGACTACCGGCTCGCATATGCTGGTTAGAGTACGGTGAACGTGCTGAATTGGGGGCGCGGTTCAACTGGTTAGTAGAGAAAGGAAAAGTAGAAGCGCCTATCGTGATTGGCCGCGACCATCTAGATTGTGGTTCGGTCGCTTCGCCAAATAGGGAAACTGAAGCCATGAAGGATGGCTCCGATGCGATTGCGGATTGGCCCCTGCTCAATGCGCTGCTCAACACAGCCTGTGGAGCAAGCTGGGTATCTTTGCATCATGGCGGTGGTGTTGGGATCGGGTACTCGATGCACTCCGGGATGGTTGTTGTTGCCGATGGTACGGAGAAAGGAGGCCGCCGTGTTCAGCGTGTTCTGACCGCTGACCCGGGAACTGGGGTCATGCGCCATGCCGACGCTGGATATGAATCAGCAATACATACCGCCAACGAAAGAGGAGTTGACCTTCCCATGATCAACGGTTGAGAGGTGCAGGGATGTATTTAGAGCAAGAACAACTTTATACTATTGGGATACCTTCAGTATATGAGGATCTTTGCACGCGCATGGATCAGCTTCAATCTGATTACACTGCAGTAGAGCGAAGCCGGCTTCATGTCGAAAACGCGTTGCAAACAGACACCCCTCATTATGGAATCAACACTGGGTTTGGGTACCTGAAGCACGTTAAGATTCCATCCGATCAACTAGCACAACTGCAACACAACCTGTTGCTGTCGCATGCAGTGGGTGTGGGTGAGTGGATACCAAAACCAATCTGCCGGCTCATGCTTCAGCTCAAGGTCCACGCCTTGGGCCAAGGCTACTCAGGAGTTTCTCTGCAGACATTCAAACGCCTGCTTCTTTTAGAACGGCATGACTTAATCCCTGCTATTCCCCGCCAGGGAAGTGTTGGTGCCTCTGGTGATTTAGCTCCGCTGGCCCATATGGCACTGCCTCTGATCGGGCACGGGTTCTTTTGGGACAAAGAAGGGGTAGAAGTTTTGCCGGCAGACGAAGTGCTTGCTCATCAAGGAATTCCACCCATCAGCTTGCAGGCCAAGGATGGGCTGGCTTTGATTAACGGCACACAAATGATGGCGGCTTACGGAGTATTTGTGCTAGAGAAAGCCCTGCGCTATCTAACCATTGCTGATATCCTTGCTGCAATGAGCCTGGAGGCTTTGCAAGGCAGTATCAAGCCGTTTGATGAACGCATACACAGGCTACGGCCTCACGCGGGACAAATAAGGGTTGCTGGGAATATTCGAACCCTTCTTCTTGATAGCGAGATCTTAGAGGCCCATCGAAATTGCGGAAAGGTGCAGGACCCGTACAGCCTCCGCTGTGTACCCCAAGTTCATGGGGCTAGCCGAGATAGCATCAACCATGCTGTTTCAGTTTTACAAACTGAGATCAACTCGGTTACCGACAACCCATTGGTACTTGAAGACGGGGATATTATCAGTGGCGGACATTTTCACGGCCAGCCTCTGGCCCTGGCGTTTGACCTAGCTTCCATTGCTCTTGCTGAGCTAGGCAGCATCTCCGAGCGGCGGACGTATCTGTTGCTTGAAGGGCACGATGGGCTGCCAACATTGCTTATGCACGAAACAGGCATCAACTCTGGGTTCATGATTCCTCAGTATACGGCTGCTGCACTGGTATCCGAGAATAAGGTCCTCTGCCATCCTTCATCAGTCGACTCTATTCCAACTTCATTAGGCCAGGAAGATCACGTAAGTATGGGCAGCATTGGTGCTCAAAAGATGCTTCAGGTCATGCATAATCTTGAGCACATACTGGCAGTTGAGTTATTCACTGCATCGCAAGCACTGGATTTTCGAAAACCTCTCAAACCAGGGAAGGGGGTGGCCATTGCACACGATCATATTCGCTCAGTGGTACCCCACGGCGAGAGCGATTATTATTTTAAGGACGATTTAAATAAGTGCAAGGAGGTCATAACCTCAGGGTCTTTGCTTGATTCCGTTTTGACTGAACTAACCGATTTGCACTAACACATGCCCATACTCAGTAATATTGGATGCCTTGCGGCGTGTGTAGATACAGGCAAGCAAGAAGACATACACACGATACCTGACGCAGCGATGGTGTGGGAGGGAGAACACATCGTATGGGTTGGTGAGAAAGCTGATCTGCCTGAAGAGTTCAAAGAGCATGAGCGAGTCGATGCAGAAAGGCGGCTAGTTATTCCTGGGCTTGTAGATTGCCACACACATCTTGCTTTTGGCGGGTGGCGGGCCGGCGAATTTGCATTACGCGCAATCGGTTCATCTTACTTAGATATTGCAAAGGCCGGCGGTGGTATTGCCAGTTCCGTAAAGCATACCCGGGCCGCCTCGGAAGATGAGCTCTATGAAAAATCTCTCCCAATTCTGGATGAGATGATGCAACTGGGTATCACAACCGTAGAATGCAAGACGGGATACGGACTTACGCTGCATGACGAATTAAAAGTGCTACGCGTATACCGCCGATTAAGTGAAGCCCAACCTGTTCGCATCGTGCCGACATTGCTAGCCGCACACATTGTCCCCCCCGAATACAAATCCAGACGTGAGGACTACATCCAACTGATCATAGAAGAGATCATACCAGCCGTTGCATCAGAAAACCTGGCTCAGTTTTGCGATGTGTTTGTCGAGGAGACAGCCTTTGAAGCGGATGAAGCCGAACGCATTATGGATGTTGCAACGTCCTACGGGTTACGCCCCAAGCTGCATGTAGACCAGCTTGCAGATGGAGGAGGAGCCGCGTTGGCAGCATCGCTCGATGCAGTGTCTGCAGATCACCTGGAATACGCATCCGAGGCCGGTATCCAGGCAATGGCCGGGAAGGGGGTAGTCGCCGTGAGTTTACCGTTTGCAACATTCAACTTGCGGCAGCCGGCCATGCCGGCGCGAGCATTTATGAATGCCGGTGTACCTGTGGCTGTTGCAACAGATTTTAATCCAGGCAGTGCACCCAGTTATCATCTACCTGCAGCCATGTACATGGCCTGTATCATGCAGCGCATGTCCCCAGCCGAAGTCCTTAAAGGTGCTACCTGCTATGGAGCCAAAGCAATCGGCAAGGCAAGCGAAGTAGGACAACTAATCAACGGGCACAAAGCCGACTTTGCCATAATTGATGCCCCAGACGTAAATCATTGGCTAGGCCACTTCCGTCCCAATGCGGCATTGATGACGGTCATTGGAGGGGAAACGGTGTATTCAAGCATATAGGAAAGAATGAGCGTCATTCCCTAGTTCTTGAAACCAGAAATCAGAAACCCAATGCACTTCCTTCCCAGCACCGCCCCTGATGACCCTCGCTGCGGCCACTTCATCGCGAAACCAACAGAAACTCCAGAGCATGTCCTAATAGGCTTCGAGTCCGACGAAGGGGTGCGTCGAAATGGGGGCCGGGCCGGTGCAGCGGAAGCACCTGACCTGATTCGCACTGCCTTGTACAAACTAACCCCTGACCCAACTCACTTCGAGGCACACACCCGTATCCTGAAGAACACCATCGATGCCGGCAATGTCCCCTGTTCGGGGCGATTGGAAGAGGATCAAGAAGCCTTGGGAGAGGAAGTAGGTCGTTGGTTGAAGCAGGGTGTACGGCCTATCATCCTGGGAGGAGGGCACGAAACCGCGTATGGTCATTTCCTTGGATATGTAGAAACGAACCACTCCGTCCATATCCTGAATATCGACGCCCATGCCGACGTGCGTCCGCTCAAGAATGGGCAGGCCCACTCGGGTTCGCCATTCAGGCAGGCCATGGAGCATGACGCCGAATTGTGTAATCACTATAGCGTGTACGGGTTGGCGAGATGGTCAACGGCGAAAGCTCATCTGGAATATCTGGAAAGGAGCAATGCGTCGTATAGTTGGGACCATGAGGTGACGCGTAAGACTTTTGACCAAGTGTTCGGCATACTTCAACAGACAACCATGCTTACCCTTGATATGGATGCTGTTACAGCACATGAAGCACCAGGGGTGAGTGCACCGGCGGTTCATGGGTTGCCTCTCGATACGGTGTCCTATGCGTGCTTTCTTGCTGGGCAATCGGCACTGGTGCGGTCTTTTGATATCGTGGAAGTGAATCCCCATTTCGATTTGGACCAGCGTACAATAAAATCAGCAGCGCTCTGTGTGTGGCATTTTTTATCTGGAGCTTCACAGCGATGATCGGAAATTGTGTTTTTTCTGTGGTATATGGGTGAAACGCACCCCTTGATAAAGCATTGTTGTATATTGCAGCACAATGGGTAACGCAATCGCATCTCGTTGACTACTCTACCGTCCATCTAAACCACATCTGGGGCACTATTTTGAACATTTTCTCCAGGCCTGTTTCTGCAGGTCAACTCATTCATTGGGCTGTTTCGGTATTCATCTTTTGTTTTGTTGTGCAAACGCACGCGTATGGTCAGGTTGGTAATGGTATTGATCTCAGTGTTGAAGCTGAAACGCCGTTGAAAAGGAACTGCCCCATGGGGGTAGAGCCCGTTACTGACTTTGATGCAGACTGTGTCGACGATACACTAGAGCGGGAAGGCTATGATAGAAATCTAGAAGCATGCACACCAGGTCCTGAGGCATCTGGTTGCTTCGTTACCGACCCGACTGCGTGGTCCACCGATGGTGATCCTTACAGCGATTTTCAAGAGGCCACTGGAGTAAACATGGATAACACTATTGTACCGCCCTACAATGGGCCTCTTGTGGCTGCTGCTCCTTTAATCGAGGTGGTTCTCCTTCGTTACCGCTTTACACCCCGCGCGACAATTACCGACTCGCAAGGTCAAGAGATTTCCCAGTCGAGCACGCAGGAGTGGAATGTAGAAGCGACCGTTGGCGTGTCATATACATCAGGTGTTGAAGTAGGGCTCACGAGTGCTTCCGCGAGTGCATCAACGACGGTTTCGGCTTCTGTTACCGCAGGCTATTCGTCGAGCCAGACGATGGGCGAGACACTCAGTTGGGAAAGCGCCACGACCACAGAAACTGACAACGCGGCCACGCTGGCGCTGGATATTGCTGCCCGTAATGTGGGAAGTGCAACCGCACTAAATGTGAGGCCTACCTTTAATTTGTTTGTTGGAGATGACCCTATAGGTACGATTACACCGAGCCAGGAATTCCCGTCTAACCTGAGCCCAGATGGCATGTTGTCTGACTTTATTACTGTAGATACGCGCCAGGTTGGCAATAGCGATGTGGAACTCACGCTTTCTATTGATCAGTTACGCCGTATCCAGAGTGGCGCGCCCATTAAGATTCAGGTGATAGGCCTGGAAGCAGGCATCAGCCGCTGGCGGCCCGAAGACAGCAATTGGTCCTGCCCGGATCCCTGCCAGTGGGAGGAGTTTCAAGATCAGATTGAAGCACGTACCCTGCGCTTGCTCGTTGATTTTGGGTATTCAGGTGAACGCGAAGAAAACATTCCCCGCGAGTTCACCGGCAATCCTTTTGAGTACCGTATTTTCACCGGCTCCCCAAATTCAAGCCCCGGGTATACCCTGGAGGACTTGCTCCGTTTTGCTAATTTTGAATTGGGCGAGAGCAATGGAGAGACGACGATCGAAGGCCGGCCGTATCCGAGTACCTGGTACATTACCTCAGGACCCGAACAAGGAGGGATAACGAGAGACAGTACCTTTTTAGATTATTGGAATGCTGCAGGGGACCCTGATGATGTGCTTAGCATGGTCATGCCTCGTGGAGCATCTGTGCTCATGGCGAGTCCTGATCCCGTTGATCCTGCCCCGTTGATAACCACGGACCTGGTTAGTTCTACGATGCGTAACGTCTTTGTAGGTGCTACGCCCAAAGGGTCCATTCCGATAGCTGGTGGCGAAGCCCGTGTTGTTTACGGTGACGGTAGAGAGGAAACCATTCCGCTCGAACAAATAGGGAATTCTGGGTTTTATCAGTTTGCTCAACTATCGCCTTATCCGATTGGCCTGGCTTCTTCGGAAGTTGTTATTGAGGATGTATTGGGCAATGAACGCGTTATTGAAAGAGGGCTTGTTCCACCAGTGCCTGTAACAGCAGATTGTAATGGGATAGATCCCAGGTCGTACCGTGAACCTCGCTTTGAAGATACGGAGGTAGGGACACGGGACGGAGTATCTACTGTGTTTATCGACCTAGATCTCGATAAGCCAGCTACAGCCTTTTGCGTTAACGACGGAAGTATCATCGATTTCTGGTATCCACAGGTTAATGATATGGGGCTGGCAGATGTCCACGGAGTAGCTATTGTTGATCGGGATCGTCGAGTGGCAGTAGGCGAAAATGCCATCTTGTATTCACCAAACGGCGGTCAGTCTTGGACTCGGGTGACGCTAGCTCAAGAAGATCAAACCATGTTTCGGGCCGTCTCCTTACGGGAAGGAACGGAAACACTGGTAGCTGTTGGTGACGGGGGAATATTCATGCGCTCCGTGGATGGTGGACTGACATGGGAGCGAGCGGTTGTTGAACTTCCTACAGGCCTGTTCCTTGATGTTGATTATGCCGGTGGGGATACCTGGTATGCCGTTGGAACGAGCCGGCTTCGCAAATCTATAGATGACGGAAGAACGTGGTCGCCTGCTGCAGTAATTGCGGTCGATGATGACGGTAACCCAGTTACCCGTCCTGATTTTGCCAATCTTACAGATGTTACATTTATCTCAGAAACAGAAGGCGTGATAGGGGACTTTTTAATGTCTGACGATCGTGGGCGCGTGTATGCGACCCAGGATGGTGGGGAGACGTGGAGGCACACCGATTCATTCTTGCGATTGAATGATGTTGAGTATGCCGGTAACGGAAACTGGTTTATTGTTGGGCGGGACAAAATCGTTATCGCTGAAGACATTTTCTCGAACTCACAACGCCGTATTGTATTCGATGCCCCAGATACTCAGGTATTTCAGGCCGTTTCTTTTGCTACCCCCGAAATCGGATTCGCTGTTACTGAAAGCGGCCCTGTATATCGTACTGCCGATGCAGGCGCAACCTGGGCAGCACCCTTCGGCGGCTATCCTACACCAACCCATCCGGGTGCAAACTTTATGCGAGACATCGACATGCTCGATGCCAATATCGGTGCCGTTGTAGGAACGGACGGTGTGATAGGCGCCTCGGATTCCGGTGGCGGCCAACCCGTACTGATTTCAGATAGCACAAGCACAAGTATTGAAGAAGAGATCTTCCACTTGCCAAGCCACATCGAACTCGGCCAAAACTACCCGAACCCCTTCTCTGGTTCAACAACCATCACGTACCAGCTAGACGAAAGCCAGGAAATCCGATTAGACGTATTCGACCTGCTCGGCCGGCGCCTAAAGACCTTAGAGAACGGCCTCGTTCAAGCCGGCAATCACCAGGTCACCTTCAACGCAGCGGGCCTCCCAAGCGGCGTCTACATGTACCGCCTAACTACCGGAGAGAATTCGTCTATTCGCCAGATGGTCGTGTTGCGATAGTCAAAATACAAGAAAAAACAAGAAACGAAAGACCCAAGAGAGGAATCCAAAAGGATTCCTCTCTTTGCATCTAGAGCCCTATTTCAGTAAGTTCGCAGTAATATACAAGCACATATGTGTAAGCAGCAAACCCACCAAATCATGCAGTTTATAGGCGAAATCTGCATGGGAGACACCCACTCAAATGGCCAATGAAAGATATGTCACGTTCGTTGTACACGGCGTTGGCTCACCGAAATCCGTTGAGGAACAGGTAGACGAAGCGACGAACAATTTTGCAAAAACCTGGGGCCGGCGTAACGAGGCAGAATTAAAGCGCACCTTGTACACGGCTCACCCTGAGCATGGAAAATCGATTGAGTACTCTGTCTACGAAGGCCGTTTGGAGGATGGGAGTACGCAAGAAATAGTAGAGACGCAATGGGCCGATCTTTCCAAGGCGCCTTCCGGGTTTTTCAGTACGGCTGTGTCGTTTATGATTTTGCTCTTTGACCTCCGTAATATCTCTAAAGTATGTAATGTCCTCTTCAAGAAGCGGTATAAAGATGCAGAGCAAGAGAAGAAATCAAAACGAGGTGGTTGGACGCGGTTTTGGGGGCACTATACGATCGGTTTTGTAGAAGGCCCCATCCTGGGATTGAATCTTTTGCTCATCGCGGCCTTTCTCGTCGCGCTTATTCTTAAGACGCCCGAGGTTGAATGGGTTCGAGGGCTATACGTTACATTATTTGGATTCGTGACCATTGCTACCGGGTTAGGGTTCAAGCCGGACTCAGAAAAACTAGCCACTCATGTGGAGAAGAGCCTGCCTCGTAATCGAATGATATGGTCTGTGTTACTGGCTATCCTGGTAGGTTTATACTGGGTCAATGGGCTCCCTCAAAATTCCTGGGCAGCGATAATGACGGGTATGCTTGGCATGGTTCTGAGCTATATGGGGATTAAGATACATCCCTCAAGGGTGTTCTTAATGAATACGTGCTCTCTAGCAGGATTGGTATTGGTAGCTATTTCTGTTGCTGGGGAGCGGGTTTTGAACCCTCTGGTAGATTTCCTAAGAGTGATTCCTTTCATGGTTGATGTGGATATGGGATACTTTGATGGATTCTATGGATACGTGATGATCATTCTGGCAGTGGTTGCACTGGCCTGGCTTGGTGTGAATTTTATCTTCTTTGGCGTTTCTCTCGGTTGGCTCTTTCGCCGGGATCCATCCAAGAAATCGAACGAAGAGAGCGATACCAGCTTCTTACCCCGCACCTTCGACCTCCAGGTTTTCTCTAATATATTTGAATGCCGGCTCTGGTTGATATTTATTCCTGTGATATGGACGCTGCTGCTACGAGCCATGCCCAAAGGCGATGAATCAGGATCCGATAATCTGCTCAATGCTAATCAAATTGAAAGCCTGATAGATGTTGGTGCTGCATTTAATCTCCTCAATCTCATAGTATTTGCTCTAATCATTGTGTTTGGTGCGATAACGTTCTTTCAATTTAACTCAAGAACCAAGAAGGGAGATAAGGAAAACAAGGAGCGGCTCATTGTAGGCAACTCCATTCTGATCATGACTAACCAATCACCCATTCTCTTTGCGCTACCGTTTATCCTCGATTTAACCGTTACAGATGGGGCTATCAGAACCTGGCTAACAGAAAATAACCACATTGGATGGGCTATCCTGATTGGTATCGGTATTGGTGGATTCTGGGCTAGAGAGGGTATAAAAAATACCATCGACTTCGCCCTGGATGTGACCATGTACTTTAACAAGGAAAACGAAGTACGAGAGGAAAAGGACAGAGGCGAGGCAGTCGTTTACGATAACATCATCTCTCGCATGCAAACCATTGTAGATGATGTGATAAACAGGCCGGATGTAAACGGCAAAGAAAATCGCCCGGATAAAGTCCTATTCCTTACACACAGCCAGGGAACGGCGCTAACCAGGCATTTCTTGGCCGAACACTATGATTCTTCTGTGCCGGACTCCTACTTTGTAACGATGGGATCCCCAATCAGCCACATTTATCAGCATTACTTCTTGAAAACACTCTGGCATGGACCGTTGAATCCGAAGTTTGCGGACGATAGGGATGCTGAACCAAAACGCTGGCTCAACATGAACCGAAAGAGCGACTACATTGGCCGGCGGATCGATGACAATTTATTTAATGTGGAAAACGTTGCTAATGATGCGGTTGTTGAGGATGAGAATGAAAACAAAACGCCCTGGTACGGGGGCCATACGGGGTATTTCACCGATGAGGTTGTTCATAAAGAACTTGAAGAAAGGGGGATTATTCTGAAAAATGAGGAAGCAGTTATGATGGCTGCTCCTGAAGCCGCACCGCCACCACCATCGTCCAAAGCTCAAAATTACACACGCGAACTTCCTGAGTCATAAAAATGAGCACCATTTGGTAAACCCGGTCATTCTATCGTCATGGTTAAAAGAGAGCAGCATAGACGCTGCTCTCTTTTTCTTTTAGATCAACCAGATACGACATAGACCAATGACCGTAACCACACTCGATACCGTTGCCCTCGAAAACAAAGTAAAGGAAATGTACAGGCAGGTGGCAGAACAACCGGATGCGACCTTCCATTTTGAAATGGGGCGAGCACTCGCGCTTCGCCTTGGATACTTGGCTAAAGACCTCGACCGCATTCCAGCACCCTCTGTAGATTCCTTTGCCGGTGTAGGACATTATTTTCAATTTGCCGATCTGAAAGAGGGAGAATCTGTCCTCGATCTCGGAAGCGGGTCCGGAATGGATACCTTTGTGGCAAGCCTCTATGTGGGCGAAACGGGAAGAGTCGTGGGTGCGGACATGACCGACGCCCAACTACAGAAAGCAGATCGGCTACGTATTAAGGGAGGCTTCTCAAATGTGTCCTACACACCGGCCAACATCATGCGCCTGCCTTTTGAGGATGCGTCCTTCGATGTCATTATCTCCAACGGAGTCATCAACTTGTGCTCAGACAAACAAGCGGTGTTCAGCGAAGCCTACCGGGTCTTGAAACCAGGAGGCCGTCTCTGCTTGTCAGACATTGTTTCAGAAGTCCAGCTACCTGAAAACATCGTATGCAACGCCTCCTTATGGGCAGCCTGCATTGGAGGAGCCATGCAAGAAGACGCCTACCGGGACGCAGTGCGCAATGCAGGGTTTGAAGTAGAAAATTGGAAAGACAACCCTGAATACGGTTTTATATCCAACAGCGCCAAAGGCGCTACACAAACTTACAGGGTAAAAAGCATGACGCTCAAGGCTCTAAAAGCCTAGGAAAAAACCGACTTAAGCCTTGCTTGCTTTCTTGAGTCAAGGACATATTATCCGAGATGATCACCCTGGCGCGTTTGTAACTATCTATTCGAGTCTGGTCCGTATCGTTACCGATATAGATGCAAAAATGCTCAATATCGTCCCTCGTACAGGAGCGAATGTCGACCTCGTCCATGTAAAAGGGTTGATCGCGCTTTAGGGCGTTGACCCTGAGGACGGTATCGGAAACGGTTATGGTTTCTTCCATCTCCGGGTCTAGAACGGCTATAACATAGGTAATATGAATGCTCTCGACTGTGCTTTTGCATATACTGCAAGCCGAATAGTTGTATGCGCCTTGAATACCTGAAATGGTTTCATCAAATCGCCTGTAGTGCTGAAGGCAATACAATTTTTTTGCATATTTGGCTTGTTTTACGGCTGTTCGTTCGCCGGCTTTTGTATACGTATCTAAATACGTTTCCCAGTGGGCACCGGAGATTTTCTTGCCAGGTAACCATAAGCGGGATCGAGTGGAAAGGTGCCTGTAATAGTCTTTATGTAAGGCGCTTAAGTGCCTCCACTCGTTGCTCCGGGTCAGCTTTAGTAAAAGTGGAATGCTTCTTCTCGGATCCAGGTAAAACACAAGATAAGATGCAGCCTCCTTCGCTGTATCTGGATCAGGATGATCGAGGAAATAAAGCAGGTGCTGTAACCCACGTACATTCAGGCCTGGTGATGGAGCACTTGGATCATCATACAGCAACTCCTTCTTTTCCTGAAAATAACTCAGAGGATTCTTCTTGTCAGTGACGATAATCGTTTCCGTATTAGGATTATAGCCACTTTCTGGAGTAGAGGAAGCGATATATACTTTTCTTGTCCATCGATCATTGTTGTCTAAAAACCAGGTATGATCGGTCGCAGTCACAGGCAGAGTGGGGAGGCTAAGCACTATCTCTATGGTTTTATATAAAAAAATCGACCCAAATCACGGATGCTTTCCTGTGTGAGGACCATGCCACCGCTAACAGAAATTTTTACCCTGTTATTTCTATCCATTCTGAAGAGATCAGTATCATTACCAACAAGAATGCAGAAACGTTCTATATCGTCTTCAGAGCAGGGGCGAATCTCTATCTCATCAAAATCGAACAGCTTTTTGTATGACAAGGCGTTAATTCTCAGTGTGGTATCTGTCCGTTCGTAAAGTACTTTCATTTGGGGATCAAGAACGGCGACTACTTTGGGTACTCGAATGCTATTAACGGAGCTTGAGCAAATCCGGCAGGCAAAGTATCCGTACATTTCATTAAGTCCAGAAAAGGCAAAAAATCGAGTTAGGTGCTCGAGGCAGAGTAATTCTTGATGAAACTCCGCCTGCCGCCTTGATCCTTTTTTCAAAGCTTTCATGTATAGCTCAACATAGGTCTCCCACTCCGGACCAGTAATTTTCCTATCGGGAACCCATAACCGTGCACGACTAGAGAGATGAGCTCTATAGTCCCTATGCAGAGTACTCAGGTGGCGCCACTCATGAGATGATACCAGTTGATCCAGCAGCGGAAGACCTCGTTCAGGGTCCAAATAAAACTTGATATTAAACGCTGCCTGATCCGCTACGTGCTCGCTTGGGTGATTCAGAAAATAAATCAGTTTTTGTAATCCGAGTAGGTTCAGGCTGGGTACATCATGCTCTGGATTGATATACAATCTGGCCCGGTGTTCCTCAAAATAACCAAGCGGATTCTTGGTGTTGACGCGAAGCAAGCTGTGCTCGTTTGGGTCTACCAACGTTCGCCCATTTTCTGACACGAAATGTACATCTCTGGACCAATACGCTTCCCCTGAAGGCGCAGGCTCAGTGAGTGTCCAGGTATAGTTCATCGGCGAGGCGTCGGGCACGGTGTGGGTAATGAGGTATCTCCCCCTAATATACTATAAAGCGTATAACGTGACAGTTTTTGACATTGCCTCGCATTGACGGTCTGTCTTATTTTTTGGAGATTCCTTTAGATAGAGATTCATGGTTATCTGTTAGGAAAGAAATGGACAAGGCAAAGGTAGGTATTATTGGATTAGGCCGATTAGGAAGGCGTTATGCGGAGAACCTGCAATTCAGGGTGCAACACGCGGAATTAGTGGCTGCATGCAGTTTAAATAGCGATGAGTTGGACTACGCAAAGCACAAAATTCAAGTGCCCCATGTCTACAACTCGTATGAAGATATGCTGTCTAGAACGGATTTGGATGCGGTATACATCATTAGCTCCACCGATAAACACGCCGAACATTTCATTGCTGCCCTGGATGCAGGGGTGCATGTCTTTTGCGAAAAACCTCTGGCCCTGAATGTAGAAGCCTGCGAGCGAGTTGAAGCGCATGCGGAGCAGCGGCCCGATCAGTATGCGGTAGTGGGGTTTGTCCGCCGCTTTGATCCCAGTTATGCTCATGCAAAGAAAAAAGTAGATGAAGGGGCTATCGGGACGCCCTTTTTTGTGAAGTCTCAAACGGTGGATATGGATGAGCAAGCCCCCTTTCAGTTAGACTTTGTTAAGAGCAGTGGTGGCATGTTTCACGACTTCAATGTCCATGACATCGACTTGGTGCGTTGGTTTACGGGTTCAAATGTTGAAACCGTGTTTTCGGTTGGTGGGGCCTACAGGCACAAGGCGTTTGCCGAGTTGAACGACGCAGACAATGTGTTGACTACTTGCGTCCTGGAAAATGGAGGGATGGCTAGTATTCATGCTTCACGTACGGCCTTTCATGGGCATGATACCTTTACAGAAGTTATTGGTACCGAAGGCTCTTTACGAATTGGCCGGCCGGCTGCGCTTAACCGGGTAGAGATTAGCGATCAGTATGGGGTTCGTCAGGAATGCGTCCGCACCTTCTATGAGCGCTTTGAAGAGGGCTTCTTACTGCAAACCCAGGACTTTGTGGATTGTATCGTGGAAGGTAGAGAACCTGAACTGACGCTTCGCGACGCAACAGAGGCAACGCGCACGGCAACAGCCATGACCCGGTCGTTTAGGGAGAAAAGTACTGTGCAGTGCAGGTGAAATATCCCCTCGAAGAGGAAGATGTGTGCTTGATCCAGCCTGAAGATCCACTCAAACTCGCAGTTTAGTGCTAAACATCGGGTAAAGATCCAGTAAACGTGTAGGTAAGTGCTTCAACGTTCGTTTGACTGAATACAAACCCTTTGGAAAGTGCTACATTGTTCGTTTGACTCGATGGAAGATCTCAGTTAGGGACTTATCGACGAATTAGATTGAATACTGGTTGGCGAGTACGAGCCTTCAAAAATGTGGCTGAGTAACCCTAGTGCAACAAGCCTCTTCGTCTTGTTTGGTCCCCTCTATTTCTTAGGTTTGTCGTAAATTGAACGAATATAAAAGGATACTCATTACTCAGGTTTTATTTATGCGCTGTGCAATCTGCTGGTTAGTTTTGCTTTATACAGGAGTGGTTTTACCTGTTAAGGGACTCTATGCCCAGCAAATCCATGCGCTTTTTACTGAAACGAGTAGTGTAAATAGTTTACCACCTGAAGAGGCCAGGGGGGGAGCATCGGTTCGTCTAGAAGGCATGATCATGTATTGCTCTGTATATGAGGCAACCTACTGCATGCTTCGAGACGATACAGGAGCGACGCTCATCAAAAACCCGAACAGAGCGCTTGAGGCGGGTATGATTGTGGAGGTGATAGGCAATACAATTTATGAAAACGAGCCTATTGTCGGAGAAGGAGCGCAAATTGTTCTTAAAAGAAGGGATGCAGTGCCTGAACCCTTAAGAACAGTGGAGCAGGTCCGCTCTCTTTCTCTAGAGGAATCTGAAAAAGCCTATCCCATTCAACTGGAAGGTATTATAACGTATTGTGCTCCTCAAGATAGATTAGAAACCTTCTGTTTCCTGCAGGACAGTACCAGTGGCATCTTCTTCTTATTCGATAAGGGTTTGCCACAATATGGTTCGAGTGTTGAAATACAAGGTGTATCAACAAGAGGATGGTTTGCGCCAGACATACGCAGAGGGGCTTCACTGGTCGTTAAAGGGGAGGCACAACTGCCTGCTCCTTCAACGCAGCCGATGATTTATTTGCTTAAAGGAAAAGAAGATTCTAAATGGATAGAAATAGAAGGGTTTGTCGAAGCGGCGTACATGGCTGAATCAGATGAGCACATTGGGCTAGTTTTAGAAGTATCCACCACCGATGATAAGCCCCTCACAATCTATGTAAATCACGATAGGGTTCCTGAAGATATCAAGGCTGCTGTTGTACGAATCCAAGGCGTAGCAGCAGGTTATTTTAATTTGAACCGCCAACTTATCGGTGTTATTGTCTACGTTCCATCCGGTGAGTTTATTGATATAGTGAAACCAGGGATAGAAGACCCATTCAGTGAGATAGAAAAACGTTCTTTGAATAATATCCTGGCTTTTTCGCTTAACCCAGAAGATGGGCATATTATTCATGTTGGCGGGGTAGTTACTTATATCTATCCCGATGGTGGTTTTGTGATACAGGACGATTATGCAGGGATTAAGGTGCACTCGGAAGAGTCAGTGACACTGGGAGATAGTGTTCTGGCAGCAGGGTATCCTAAATTCGGTGAGAGAGCCCCATTTATTGAAAATGCTGATATTCGTGTGTTAGGCACGGCGCGTCGTCCTCCCGTTCCGGATCCAGTACAAATGGACTCAGTGGGTATATCAGAGGTAGACGGCCTATTGGTGGAACTCCAGGCTACCGTAGAGGAATCTATGGAGCTGGGCGGCTCAATATATTATTTGATGCGGTCTGATAGCCTTCGATTTGAGGCGCAGGTGAAAAAGGCAACTTCAACGATGATGTATAGAAAAGGGACAGAGCTCTCCCTTTCTGGAGTAATGGAGTTGATGTTTAATCCTCTCTATGATGACTTGCCTGAGATACGTCCCTTTGTTTTACACTTGCGAGGCGAGGATGATGTACAGGTCATCAAAATGGGACCTTGGTGGACACCGGGACGCACACGCTTGCTTTCAGTCTGGCTCATAGGGATTGTATTACTGGGTTTAGGATGGACATCCTTGCTCAGAAGACGGATTCGCTCTCAAACAAAAACGATTCGAGATCAACTTACGGAGGTTAGAGCGCTTCAAGAAGCGGCAGAAGTAGCAAACAAAGCAAAGAGCGAGTTCCTTGCTTCAATGAGCCATGAGATTCGGACGCCCTTAAATGGGATTATTGGTTTTGCTTCGTTGTTAAAGGAAACATCCCTGGATGATGAACAGCAAGATTTTGTAGAAACAGTGCATACCAGTGGGGATGCTCTGCTAGCCATCATTAATGATATTTTAGACTTCTCAAAGATTGAAGCTGGAAAGCTGGATCTCGAGTCGCATCCATTGCTCGTCCATAAGTGTATTGAAGATGCTCTTGATATAGTTTCTCATAAGGCCTTGGAGAAAGGACTTGAACTCTCTTATTTCATTTCTGACAATGTGCCTAGAGCGATAATCGGAGATATAACCCGCTTGCGTCAAGTCATTATCAACTTGCTCAGTAACGCTATAAAATTTACTGAAAAAGGAGAGGTTTCTGTTCATGTTGACAGTTCATTGAAGGGGGATGCTCATGAAGTTGTTTTCTCGATTAAGGATACTGGGATAGGTATTCCTAAAGCAAAGCTGTCCACGATTTTCGAAAGTTTCTCCCAGGCTGATTCTTCAACAACGCGCCGGTTTGGCGGAACGGGTTTAGGCCTTACAATCAGTAAACGATTGTCTCAATTGATGGGAGGGGCCATCTGGGTTGAGAGTGAGGTAGGAAAGGGATCCGTGTTTTCTTTTTCAATTCGGGGAATAGAAACAAGTGGGGAAGAACTAGAGAGATATAAACCAGACTCTAAAAAGCTGGCCGGACATCACGTCTTAGTGGTTGATGATAACGAAACCAATCGGAAATTCTTAGCGCTGCTGTGCAAGCAGTGGGGCATGGTACCTACTGTAATGGAGTCTGGTAATCTCATGCTTGAAGAGTTTAATGCGATCGGGCCTTTTGATATCATTTTAATGGACTTTATGATGCCGGAGATAGATGGCATTCTTTTATCAGAAGGGGTAAGAGAGCTGGGCTATAAGGGGCCTATATTGATTTTAAGCTCTAGTGGGGAGCGTCCAGAAGAGGACTTCACAGTAAACAGGTGGCTTCACAAGCCGCTAAAGCAACGGACATTATTCGACGCCATTGCTTCTTGTTTGCCCCCCTCTTTTGATGACAAAAAAGGGGCAGATCCAAATTTTGCAGATCTACATCCATTCACTATTGGTTTGACTGAGCAAAATATGCTCAATAGAAAACTAATAGTAAAGTTGCTTCAGGATCTAGGATATACAGTATCTCTTTTTGAAGATAACCAGGCCCTCCTTGATGCTTTTGACGCTAATCACTTCGATTTATTATTAGTTGATTTGCATGAGCCACACATGGATGGGCTTGCTCTGACCACATACATACGTTCCACATTTGATTCATCCCGCCAGCCAGCCATCGTTGCTCTTACATCGCTAGATACCGAGTTGAATCGAGCAAAGTGTCTGGAAGCTGGAATAAACGGAATACTTGCTAAACCTACTATACTGAGTTTTTTGACAGGTATATTAAAAGAAGTACATGAGCTTGAATCCGTCCATTAGCTAAAGTGTAATGCCTGCTTCTCCCATCATTGAACTAGATCGCTCCCTTTGTAGCGATCTCCAAAGCGCCGAACAACGAGAATGGCTGGTTACTAATGGAATAGGAGGCTTTGCTTCAGGGACCGTTGCGAGTGTATTAACTCGAAGATATCACGGGCTTCTCATCGCTGCACTAAATCCTCCTCTTGGTCGCACCTTGTTAGCGGCCAAGTTCGATGAAACAGTCACTTATGAGAGTAGGGAGTACGAGCTATCCATTAATAGATGGGAAGGCGACGTAGCTAACACTTTGCAACCTACTCTGCTGGATCGATTTCATCTCGAAGGGACTACACCCGTTTGGAGCTATACGTGTGCGGATGCTCTGATAGAGAAACGAGTCTGGATGGAGCAAGGGGTTAACACAACCTATGTGAGATATGATCTGAAACGTGCGTCCGGCCCCATGTCAATGGCCTTGAAGGCATTGGTCAATTACCGGGATTACCACAGCCATACAAATACAGGCGATTGGCATATGGGTATTGAACCCGTACCGCATGGCCTGAGAATTAATGCATTTGATGGAGCTGTTCCTTTTTATCTTCTCAGTGATCGGGCACGTGCAACGCCTGTGCATGAATGGTATCGGGGTTATTATTTGAGCGTGGAGGCCTATCGAGGACTCCATGCTGTAGAAAATCATTTACAAGCGGGCCTATTTGAAGCAACGCTGGAAGCCGGCCAAAGTCTAACATTGGTCATAAGTACAGAGGAGTCTCCTGAACATGATGGTGCCGCGGCCTATCTGCGAAAAACAGCTTATGAAGAGGAGCTGTTCTCTAAAGTTGATCTTGTTGATGCACCTCCAAAGCTGCGCCATCTTGTATTGGCTGCTGACCAGTTTATCGTAAAGCGAAGCACACCTGACGTACCCGGTGGGCGATCGGTTCTTGCTGGTTTTCCCTGGTTCAGTGATTGGGGTCGAGATACGATGATTGCTCTGCCTGGCCTTACCCTTTGTACGGGCAAACCTGAAGTAGCTGCAGGTATCCTGCGGGTCTTTGCTCAATATGTAGATCAGGGTATGTTGCCTAACCGGTTCCCGGATGCAGGCGAAGTGCCTGAGTACAATACGATAGACGCTACGCTCTGGTATTTTGAAGCCGTGCGGGCATACCACGAGTCTACAGAAGATGACAATCTGCTAGAAGATCTCTTTCCTGTTCTTGGTTCCATCATTGCCTGGCACCAGAAAGGGACCCGCTATCGGATCCAGGTGGATCCTGAGGACGGCCTCTTGTTCGGCGGCGAAAGAGGGGTTCAGCTAACCTGGATGGATGCCAAGGTAGACGACTGGGTTGTGACGCCACGGATTGGCAAACCGGTTGAAGTGAATGCACTCTGGTACCATGCGTTGCGGGTAATGGAGGCCTTTGCAAAGCGCTTAAAGAAACCGCATACCTCCTATCGGGAAGCTGCTAAACAGGCCCAGAAGGGATTCGCTCGTTTCTGGAATGAAGAGACGGGCTACTGTTACGACGTACTGGATACCCCAAAAGGGGATGACGGCAGCCTGCGACCCAATCAGCTAATAGGCGTCTCACTAAAGTATTCTGCATTGAATAAGAAGCAGCAACAATCTATTGTCGATGTATGTGCCCGTCAACTATATACACCGCATGGGATGCGAAGCCTTGACGAGGCGCATCCCGATTTTGCGCCTGTGTATGGCGGAGGCCCATGGGAAAGGGATGGAGCGTATCATCAAGGTACAGTATGGAGTTGGTTGATGGGGCCGTTTGTTGAGGCGCACTATCGCGTATATGGAGATGCTGAAAAAGCCCGTAGCTTCATAACTCCATTAGTCCGCCACATGGCTGACCATGGAATGGGCAGTATCAGCGAAGTGTTTGATGGTACGGCACCCTTCACCCCGAGGGGATGTTTTGCACAAGCGTGGGGTGTGGCCGAAGTGTTGCGAATCTGGCAGTTAACGAGCGCTTAAATGGACAGCCAGGTGTTCTTGCAAAACAGCTTGCGTTACCTGTGACCCCCACCCATTAAAATTAAAATCGAAGCCGTGTTGTCCATAGGGGATAAAGAGTACCTTGTGCTTTTCATCTCCCTGATGTTGCTCTTGAAGGATGCCGTTTAACGTCACTGTATGATGGGTGCCAACGAGTTGATCTTTTTCTCCGTGGATCAAAAGGGTAGGTGGTGTAGATGGGCTCACAAAAGTGATTGGCGAGGCTTGTTTATACACGTCCGGGACCGTTTCTGGTGTGCCTCCAGTAAACGCCCTTAACTGCGCAGAGCCGTCATTAACCCGTATGAATGCAGGATTTTCGTAGCCCCATTTTAGATCTGCAGGAGCATAAAAAGCGATGACCGCTTGAACCTGTGTATTCTGTGTATTTATTGACGAGGATAAGGTGTCCGCCATAGCTGTGTATGCCGCCTGCAGTGCGAGTTGACCTCCGGCCGAGCGGCCGAGAAGTGCCATTCTTTCAGGATCGATACCAAATTTGTCTGCGTGCGTTTTGACCCAGATAACAGCATCCTTCACATCTTGTGTAGCGGATTGCCAGTTAGGCTGTGGGGCGAGGCGGTAGTCGATATCAAAAACGACATATCCTTGATCAACAAGCCAGTGATTCCATTTGGGGAAGTCACTGCGTGTACCACCATTCCAGGATCCGCCATGAACGACAACTACAGCCGGTTTTACGTCCCCCGATGATGCTCCATACACATCAAGAGAAAGGGGGTTGCCCTCCGCTTCTGAAAAAGCAAAGGTACTTATCGGAGCAATGGGAGACGCTGGTTTAAAGGAAACGTATTTTTCCAATGAGAGGTCAACGCTGTTGGCTGAAGCCACAGGAAGCATCACCAGCAATGGGTAAAGCGATATCAAAAAGGCTAGGGCTCCGCTTCCCACAGCTATATATCCTGAAACAGGTGCAGCGGACTTTATCACGATGATCCCAAACCCTACCCCAATCAGTGCTACTAAGCCAAAAAATAAGCTCCACTCGCCGGTGACAATGGCCGTCAGCCAAAACACTCTATGAGGGGCCCGCGCAATAATCCATATCGTAAAAAGGAGCGACAAGAGACTACACAAAAGCGCTATAAACGGCATAATGCTTTTCATCTAATGGGGGATTTGTTAACACTCCCCTATGATAGGCTATTTTTTAAGTAAGCAAAAGCGCGTTCGATACCCGAAAAGAATGAAAAAGGCTTCTGCTATCAGAAGTGTGTGCAGTTGACTATAACTACTCTTGTACTGAATACCATGTGTTCTACTCGAATTACAGCCCTTCTGGTGGTTTTTCTTTTCTCTACATTCTGCTCAGCTAACGCATTGGCCCAGGCACTTGAAAGCGAGGCTCTGGCTGATGGACGGCGCCAGGCCGTGCTGGGATCTCTGGAAAAGATCATCTATGAACAGTATACCTTACTGCTTTCTGATAAGCCTACTGAGGACATGCGTATGGACATGTTGGTGAAGGATCAGTTGGTACTTTGGGAGCGCATCAAGGATTCCCAAAACAGCTTGATGTTCTACGATGTAGCCGAGCTCATGAGCAGTCTTGCAGACAATTATTATGCGCTTCGAGAACGCATGCATGAAATGGCTTTTCAGCCGGCTGAGTTGACAGAGTCCGCCAATACACTCAAAGAAAAACTGTCGGAGTACGTGGGCATGGAAGAGATGACAATGCCGCGTGTTAGGCCTGAGAGGGAAGCCGTGCAAGATGAAATTCCTGACGTGCCAGAGCCACCCGGCCTGGTTTTGAATGCAGGATATACCATGGATGCGATGTCTATGGTTGAAGGAGGTGCGGAAAGCGGAACTGGCATTGCCCATGTACTTGATGTCGCAGTTGGCCTGGACCTCGAAAGGGCATTAGGTATGAGGGGTTCCTCAATGTTTTTTCAAGGACTATACTATCAGGGAAATGGTATCTCAAAACTGGCTGGGGACTGGCAAGGCATTAGTAATAATGAAGCCCCTGATGCCATAAGGCTCTTCCAGGCATGGTTTGAACAGAAACTGTTTTCAGGGCGCGGCTCCGTTCTAATGGGTTTGTATGACTTGAATACTGAGTTTTATGCGCTGAGCTCAACCGGCCTTTTTGTTAACAATGGGTTCAGTGTTGGGGCAGAATTCGGACGAACTGGAAGGAATGGACCTTCGATTGCTCCTGTTACTTCCCTGGCACTTCGTTTTGCTGTCCAAACGCCCAGCAATAACTACTTAATGCTTGGTGTGCTTGACGGAGTACCCGGTGATCCCCAAGATATTACCCGCACTCACATTAGTTTGAGCCCTGATGATGGCGCACTCGTTAATGCTGAAGGGGGGTATAAAATTGGAGAGTATATGAGTCATGGTGAGCAGTACTTGAAGATCGGAGTGGGATACTGGGCCTATACAGCGGCGCAAGATGAAATTTTGAGTGCCGATGAGATGGGGATTCCTGCTACAAGCAAAGGAAACCATGGATGGTATGTACTCATGGAAGGCACTGTGTTCAACGAGAGCCAAAATACGTCCGATGGACTCACGCTTTATGGACGAATGGGAGTTTCTGATAAAACATACAATGATATAGGTTTTTCCTGGTCAGCCGGCTTCGTATATAATGGATTGATTCCGGGCCGGTCGAACGATGCATTAGGGTTGGCTATCACTTCTATATTTGCTGGAGGCGATTTCCAGGATGCGGTCAGCACCAGTGGACTCCAACTCCAGACGGCTGAAAGCGTGATCGAGTTTACATACATGCTTTCAGTGGCCAAATGGCTCACTATTCAACCGGATCTTCAGTACGTGATCAACCCTGGATTAGGTTTACAAGCTGGCAAAACCCTGGCTGCAGGGGGACGGTTTATGGTGGGGTTTTAGGACTCATTTGAATTTCAAATGAGTCTGTTTCTGGATTATATGCTTCGCAATCAGTTAGATGGGCATACCCATCTGCGTGTCTCGTTTCTGGTTGTGAATAGGGGGTGTGTCTTCCCGGACTCCGATCCGGGATCCATACATCCATTGAGTGAAATTGGGCCTTGAATGGATTTACCTGGTTAAACGATTGGATGGTGCCCTTGAATACAGGTAGGTGCTCGCTTAACTTGCCGTAGTGATGCATCAAACCAATCGTGGACCATGATAAAATCGTTTCTTTTCTTTACGCTAGCGTTATGTATTCATTTCAACGCTGTAGCCCAAAACCCTCCTTTTACCAACATGGATGTGTTTGACCTGGAATGGGTCAGTGATCCTCAGATTTCTCCGGATGGGCAACGGGTTGTTTATGTTCGAGGGGGTATGGATATCATGAAGGATCGCCGGACGGGGCACGTCTGGATGATCAATGCGGATGGTACGGGGCATATGAAACTGACGCAGCATGAGTCGAATGAATCGTCGCCTCGCTGGTCGCCCGATGGCTCCCGGGTTGCGCTTGTCACTTCGGCAGGGGAAGGGGCAGAGATATATGTCTATTGGTTAGACGAGGGTCGGTTCGCCAAGATTACCCAATTAGAACGCTCGCCAAGAGGCATCGCCTGGTCGCCCGATGGGACGCAGTTGGCTTTTTCCATGCACGTTCCAGAAGATGCACCTTCGATAGTTAAGCCTCCGAAAAAACCGAAAGGAGCTGAGTGGGCGCCACATCCTCGAGTGGAGACCCGTGTAAAACACGAAGCAGACGGAAGCGGGTACATGGAGCCAGGATACGCGCATTTGTTCGTGGTGCCAGCGGAGGGTGGCCGAGCCAGGCAAATTACCTCGGGTAATTACCAACACCGAGCAGGCCCCAAGTGGACGCCGGATGGACAGAACCTGGTGTTTGAAAGCAATCGCGCTGACGATTGGGAGTACGACTTTAGGAATTCGGAAATCTATTCGGTAGATGTTGAGTCCGGCGAGACGAAGGCGTTGACTTCCCGTAATGGTCCGGATAGAAGTCCGGCCGTATCTCCTGATGGCCGGTATATCGCCTATGTAGGGTTTGAAGACAAAATGCAAACGTATCAGGTAACGCGCCTGTATGTGATGAACGCGGATGGGAGCGGAAAAAGAGAGATCGAGATAGACCTGGATCGGAGTGTGTCAAACCCTGTATGGTCCAATGATGGGAAAGGGATCTATTTCTTGTATGATGACAAGGGCAACACCAAAATTGGATATTCTACCCTGCAGGGCAATGTGACTACGATTGCTCATAACCTGGGTGGTGCGAGTGTTGGCAGGCCCTATGGAGGCGGGCAGTACAGTGTTTCTGACAATGGCGTTCTGGCGTTTAACCATACAACACCTGCACATCCCGCAGAGCTGGGTGTTTTGAATGCTAGAGGGGGCTCGGTACAGTCGATTACAGCATTAAATGCGGATCTACTGGATTACCGTACCCTCGGTGAAGTGGAAGAAATGTGGTGGACCTCCTCATATGATGATCGGGAGATTCACGGCTGGATTGTAAAGCCACCTGATTTTGATCCAGAAAAGACGTATCCATTGCTCGTCGAAATCCATGGTGGCCCTATCTCAAACTATGGTGACCGATTTTCGCCAGAGATGCAACTATTTGCCACTGCTGGCTTCGTGGTGTTTTATCCCAATCCGAGGGGAAGTACGAGCTACGGGGAAGAGTTTGGCAATTTACTCTATCATAAGTATCCCGGAAATGACTATGACGACATCATGTCTGGCGTGGATGCCTTGTTACAAGAGGGGTATGTTTCAGAAGACAGTCTGTTTGTAACCGGAGGTAGCGCCGGCGGAATCATGGCAGCATGGATGGTAGGGAAAAACAACCGGTTTAGAGCCGCGGCCGTAATCAAGCCCGTCATGAACTGGATGAGTAAAACCCTGGTCGCTGATAACTATTACGGATACGCCTACTCCCGATATCCCGGACAACCCTGGGAGAATCCTGAAGAGTATCTGAAATACTCCCCCGTTTCTCTAGTAGGCAACATTCAGGCCCCCACGCTGGTCATGGTAGGCCTGGAAGATCTTCGCACCCCGCCCTCCGAAGCAAGGCAGCTCTATCATGCCTTAAAACTCCGCAAAATCGATACGGCACTGGTACAAGTTTGGGGCGCCTCACACTTTATCGCGAACCGGCCGAGCCAATTGATTACTAAGATCGACCACATTGTGGCGTGGTTTGAGAGGTATAGATGAGTTGGATGAACTGTAATTTCAAGTCTTAGGTTTTGCAATACACCTAGGCCTTGTCATCCTGATGGAGCGGAGCGAGGAAGGATCTGGGCAAGCACTACATGAATGATTGTCAGTAACTTTCAAGTTGTGCACTCCCAGATCCTTCGTCGCTCCGCTCCATCAGGATGATAAGTTTAAAAGATAAAATCCATCTGGGTACTCAGATTCCAATACTACCTTAACAAATGCGAAACCCACTCTTTTTAACCCTTTTCACAGTTTGCCTGCTGGTGCAAGGCTGCCAAACCGAATCGTCAGCACCATCTGAGGACGTACTTGAATACGTCGACTTGTTCATCGGCACAGGAGGGCATGGGCATACGTTTCCTGGGCCTGTTATGCCGCATGGGATGGTGCAGTTGAGCCCAGACACCCGCCTGCCCGGTTGGGATGCGTCTAGCGGATACCACTATTCGGATTCTACCATCTATGGCTTTTCACATACGCATCTCAGTGGAACCGGTATTGGCGACATGGGGGATATCTTATTTCTACCCTATACCGGTTCTGTAGAAGATACCTTGATCGCTATGTTCAATAAGTCGAACGAGTTTGCAGAAGTAGGGCGCTACCAGGTTCGATTTGACAACTTCGATGTAGAGGCAGAGCTGACAGTGACGCAGCGAACAGGCATTCATCGATACACCTTTGATGACGCGGCGGACAGAAAGCTGCTCATTGATCTTGGGCACATTCTACAGGCGAATTGGGGTCATCGAAGTTTGGAGGGCTGGATCGAGTTTGTCGATGATCAAACGATCCGAGGCTATCGCAAATCGTCTGGATGGGCGTACGATCATCCGGTGTATTTTTATGCCCGGTTTTCAGAGCCTTTTAAGGTTGAAAGAGTGGCCGATGGCTTGAATGACGTTTCGGGGTACCGGGTAGAAGGGGCTCACCTTAAAACATGGCTTTCGTTTGAGGATTCCTCCTCCAATGAAGTCATGTCAAAAGTAGGTATTTCATCTGTAAGTGCAGAAGGCGCCCAGATGAATCTTGAGGCCGAAGCGGAAAGCTGGGATTTTGAGGAGTATGTTGATGAAGCGCAGAATGTATGGCGGAAGGCACTGTCTCAAATCTCGATTGAAGGGCTGGACGAATCCGTGGCGGCGAATTTTTATACGGGGCTCTACCACACACGGATTGCGCCTATGTTGGCTCAGGATTCAGATGGGCATTATGTGGGGATGGATAAAGAAATCCATCGAGCGCCTATTGGTTACGTCAACTACACGGTCTTTTCCCTCTGGGATACGTATCGTGCTCTGCATCCTCTGATGACGATCATCGATGAAGAGAAAACAACGCTTTGGACGCGAGGCCTCATCAAGAAATACGAAGAAGGCGGATTGCTGCCTAAATGGCCGCTGGCTTCAAACTATACCGGGACGATGATCGGATATCCAGCCGTGTCGGTCCTGGCAGATGCAATGGTTAAGGGGCTGGTAGATGTGGATGTGAACACGGTTTTGGAAGCAGCCGTTGCAGGATCTAATTACACTCCAGAAATTGCAGCCCAACATGCTGAGCCAAGGGCGAGTCGGGTTGCTCCTATCCATTCCAAATATGTAGCAGAGTTAGGATTCATTCCTGCAGATTCTGTCAGCGGATCGGTTTCCTATGGATTGGAGAATGCGTATTACGATTGGTGCATTTCCGTCATCGCCCGCCTTGCCGGGAATGATGAGGTGGCCGATGAATACGAACGCCGTGCAGGGTTGTATAAAGAATACTTTGACCAGGAAAGTGGGTTCATGCGGGCCAAAATGGGTGACGGATCCTGGCGGGAGCCTTTTAATCCGTACTACTCAGATCACGAGGACAGCGAATACATCGAAGGGAATGCCTGGCAATGGTCATGGTCCGTACAGCATGATCCCAAAGGGTTGATTGAGCTGTTTGATAGCAAAGAGGCCTTCGCTACCCAACTCGATGCTTTGTTTTCAGCGAAAACGGAGGTCGAAGGCGAAAATGCGTCAAGCGACATCACAGGCTTGATTGGCCAGTATGCCCATGGCAACGAACCCAGCCATCACATTGCTTACCTCTACAATGAGGCTGGCCAACCAGAAAAGATGCAACGTCTCTTGGACCAGATCCTCCAACAATTCTATCTCCCAACACCAGACGGGATCATCGGTAATGAAGATTGCGGACAGATGTCAGCCTGGTATGTCTTGAATGCCCTCGGCTTTTATCAGATTACACCCGGTAACCCTGAATATACCATAGGCCGCCCGATGGTACACAAGGCCGAGATCCGGTTAGAAAACGGGAACGTCTTTCGAGTAGAAGTAGAAAACAACAGCCTGGAGAATAAACATGTGGTTTCTGCATCGATGAATGACGAGCCGCTCGATGGACTTACCTTCTCTCATGAGCATATAGTTGAGGGTGGGACGCTAAGAATTGAGATGGGGGGTAGCAATCAAGAATAGCATTCTTGATTGGTTTCTTGTTCCTGGTTGCCTTATACCAATACCCCCTCTTCCAACTCACACAGCGGTAGGGTAAACCAGAATGTTGAGCCCTCACCGTGCCGACTATCTACACCAACAGTTCCTCCGTGTGCTTCAACCAGTTTTTTGACAATATATAAGCCTAGGCCTGTCGAATGCTCGCCGGCAGTTGGTTTGGCGCTAAGGCGTTGCATTTTACCGAACACTTTTTGTAAATCTTCCTCAGTTAGGCCTGGTCCTTCGTCTGTAACGGAGACCCTGATAAATGCTTCTTTGAAGGTCTCTTGGTTTGCTCTCTTGATATCAATCCATACGTTTGATTGAGAAGAACTATACTTGATGGCATTAGACACATAGTTGTCTAAAACCCTTTGCATAGACATGATGTCGACGTCGACGAGGAGTTCCTCTTCAACAGTACAATGTAATTGAATCTCTTTGTTAGCGGCTTGCTTTTTGTTCCATCGAACCACTGCCGAGACAATGTCGTTGAGAAGGGTTTTTTCTTTTTTTAGCGTGGTTTGCTCTCCTTCGCGGTGTTTGTCCAGGAGATTTTTAATGATAAGCAACATCCGCTCTGCTTCTTCTTTGAGCGATGGGAGGTTCTCAACAGCGCTTGCGTGTGTGGCATGTACTCCCGCTTCAAAGTCTTCAATAACCATCTCGGCAAGGCCGATGATGCCGCCCAAAGGATTCTTGAGATCGTGTGCAGTAATGCCCAAGATTTCCTTATTGGCTTCGAGTGCATCTCGCAACTGGTCCATACTGTTTTCAAGAATGCGGTTGGTCTCAATGAGGTTGTCATTGATTACCTGGGCTTCCTCATAAGCAATGGCCAGTGAATCATTCTTGGCTTTAATTTCCTCCGTCTGTTTCTCAACAAGCCTGCTCAATAACTTGTTGCGTGCTTCCAGGCGCCGAGTCTGATAGTGGTTGACAATTTTGACAGCACCCCAGAAGATCAACCCTCCTAGAGAAACCCATAACCAATAAGCCCACCCCGATCGATACCATGGGGGTAAAATGTTAAAGGTGAGTGGCACAGCTTCGGTGATCTTGCCCGAGGCACTACGTGCTTGAACTCGGAAGGTGTACGACCCTTCGTGAAGGCTCGTATATTCCTTCATGGTTTCATCAGACCATTTAAGCCAATCAGAGTCTGTACCTTCTAGCCGAACTCTGTACTGAACATGCTCTTCCAGACCATACATTTGTCCCGCAAAGTCAAAGCGGATAGCGTTTTCTTTATAGGATATGCTTAATTGCTCTGGATTTTGAGCAATTCCTTTAAAAAGTAAGGAGTCGCTCAAAGACGTTTTCAACGAGATAATGAGAACCGAGGGGTATTCTAATGGCGTGTCATTACTGGGTGAGGTACGTACAAGGCCCCTTTGGTGCCCAATCCAAAGTGTCCCATCTGCTTCTTTATGAAAGGCGGTAGCATGTACAGCATTTAGTCTTGATGGCAGGTTATGTTGATGGATCGCGTATCCGCCTTCTGGAAGCTCCTCCAAAATGCGCAATGTATCATCTAAAGCCACCCAAGATTCCCTTTCAGATTTTTGATCTACAAAAATGAGCTTAGATTCTCCCGCGAGCAGGGTTGGCTTGAAGAAAGGAAGCTCATCTGAATGAGATGCAAGGCTGAATAGGGTGTCCTTCGTTTCAACTCGCAGGGTGTCTGCAAGGAAGTAGATATCTTCAATTTTTTCTGTAAGGTTATGCTCTTCGCCTATGTGTAGCGAAGTCCACGGTGAATTGTCATGTGGAATGTCAATACGACGGAGGACATGTGGATGTACAGCGGCCCACAACCGGGTGAATGAGGAGTCTGGTTGATGGTGATCAACAAGGATTTCGAATACATAATGGTGTATCGGTTCCGTATGAAGGATCTTTGCAATGCCGTTTTGCATGGATACCTTGGAGATGTCGTCCATGCCGCTAAGGTAAAAAATGGAGGGATCGAAGGGGTCTTGCTGGATATTATGATACGCTGTTCCTTCTTCTAGTAAGGGAATTGCTGTAGCGATACCGTCTTCATTGAGGTCGATCTGTGCGAGGCCGCCGGCGCAGGCAACAAGAAGTGTTTGCTGATTAACGACAGCTGTGTCATCACAATACAAGAGCTTCTCGCTATTCAGAACATTTTGGAATCGAGCTGCCGTGTTATTGCCTGGAATCATTTGGTGAATGCCTAACATGGTGGTCACCAGCAACTGATCGTTCCATCGGAGTACCGAGCTTACTTCGCTAGGGATGCCCTCGTCTCGGGAAAATGAGGTCCAGGATAGAGTGGGTTCAACACGAGCCAGGCCATCATATAGGGCAAGCCATAAAGCGCCCTCTCGGTCAACGAACAGGTTCATGACCTCCAGGTTTTCGAGGCCGTCTTTGTCGTCGATAAACCGAAGCAATTGATATGAAGCATCCAGTATAGCGATTCCCTTTCCATCAAAACCAAGGGCTAAATGACCGTTTGGAAGCTTGAGTAGCGCATAAGCCTGTTTCAGCTTTATGGTTTCATCAATGTTAGTTACTAACAGGTTGCAATCAGAGGGGCTTTCTGTATTGATCTTACATCGAACAAGTCCTTCATAAGGAACAAGAAGGAGTAGATGATTTGGTCCATCGGGTGTTGCTTTCCAGGGACGAGAAGGAATGTATCCTTCTAGGGCAAGGTCTTTAAGCGTATCATCCTCAGACAAATAAGACAACTTTTCAGTTTGGACAGCGATGAACTGCTCACCAACATGAGCAATACTGTGAAATTCAGTTTCGGCCTCCCAGACCTTCATGGCGTTGTTTTTCCAACGAAATATCTTGTAATCCGTCATGAAATAAACGCCGCCATCAAATGAAGTAATGCTCCAGATTTCCTGAAACTCTTGGGCAGATTCAGGGAGATGGTGTTTAATCGAAATGAATGCAGGCCTGCCCAGGGAATCTGCACCGACATAGCCAATCTGGTCGTAACTTCCTATAAATACGGTTCCATCTGGGCCGGTACCAACCGAGCGTGCGATAGGCGCTTCCGGTAGAGTCAGTTTTCCCCAGGATACCCCATCGTACATAAGGACGCCCTCGGTATTTCCTGTATATATGATTCCTTTGGCATCTTGAGTAATATCCCAATTTGCGGGTGCATCAAGCAATGCGGATGTGTCAAAATATTTGACAGGGATTGTACCTGATTCATTCCACTGCTCGATTTCCTGAGCTAACGCGCTGTTACCAGCAAGAAAAATCAATACGTATGCGATAACCAGGTGGCTGGTTTGTTTGCAGGCGCTTATGAAGTGCAAGAGAGATCTCGACCACATAGGTAGGGAGAGTATAAGAGTCTTATGCGAAGTCTCTGGGGGTGGGAGAGTGCACTACTTGGATAGCTTATGTGCTGTATCGGATAGGACGGGGAAAGTTTTAGGATAAAGCACAAGAGGGGGAAGTAAACTCATCTCTGTAGATCAAAAGACTTAGCTCACTTATGAAAGTGACGTATTCAATAAGCGATAAGTTTCTTTGGTTTCCTAAAAATCTATTACGAGCCCTAATACAGGTACAAAGGCACCTTCATCGGGCCCAAGTGCTTGAAGCATTCGCGGAGTAATGATGGCTCCATTCATGTCTCTGGCGAGAATATATTCCGTTGGTTGTGGCTGCGATTGCGCCAGTACGTTTTGAATTTCAAGAAAAACATCTAGCGATACGCCGCGAAGATTCCACTTCTTGTCAAACCGTACATCCAGTTGCGCAAATTCGTCGAGTAGCGTTTCGCCAAGCCGGTTGTAGTCAAGCACGATTTCAGGGTAGGTGTCAACTGTGGCTTCGAGGTCGGTTGGTGCGAACGGTGTTTTCCCTGCAAAGCGGAAACGAGCACTGATTTCCCAGTTTCTGGGAAGCTTATATCCTCCGGTGAAGGATGCCAGGTGCCGGCTGTCCCAAGTAGAAGGGATAAAGCGATCAAGATCAAAGCCGGTAAATTCGCTGTAGTAGTAGGTGTAGGAAAAAATGCCGTAAAAGTTGTTGGTCAACTTTTGCTGAAAAAGTAACTCTAATCCATAACTACGGCCCTTGCCGACGGTCTCTACATCTTCGTTGCCCAATACTTCGAAGTCGGCTCCCTGGTTGGCGAGGGAGACGGCTTCACGGACGGACACCGGGTACTTGTTGTATTGCTTGAAAAACCCTTCGAGGCTCAAGCTCGACGCAGGGCCAAAAACGCGTTCGACTCCCAGGACGTAGTGATTGCTCTCCGTGTAATCAACGTCTTCATTAACCAATTCACCGTTTTCCCTGTACCCCAGGATAGTGTAAGGAGGGAGTTTGAAGTACCTGCCTACCGTTGTATTGACTTTCCATTGCTCATTGAATGCATAGGAAAGGGCAATTCGAGGAGAGAAGGTGTTAAACAGGCTGTTTCCTTGAACGAATGTATCATCATCCAGGCGGATACCAATGGAAATATCAAGCGCATTGTTCAGGTAGGAAGTCGTTGCATTGGCATACAGACCGTACTTAAGGAAATCGATCTCTGTACTAAAATTCAGGTTCTGGTTGAGGTCGATGGTTGTATTTTTATAAGCACTGTACTGGAGGTTAAAACCGGTTTGGAGTTTCCAGTCCCCTTCGAATGTTGTGAGGCTGTATCGAAGCTTTGTCTCTGACTCTCTTGCGTCATTGTTCAACAGGAGCCCGGTTTGCGAGGCATTGTCTTCAAAGAGAGAAAAGTCGTTAATCAGGATATTATTGCTGATCGTTGTTTGCATGAATCCTGTGCGCTCTTTGAATCGCTTCTTCCAGGTCATGCCGATAGTGTTGGTTTGTTGTTCAATAAAAGGTGCCTGATCCAACACGGCTATTTGATCGTCGTCAAAGTCATCGCCGGCTTCTAGTGCAAAATCATCGATGGATCCGAGTCCGATCAGGTTGATTGTATTGTATTCGTCGAGGTCGAATGTAAACTTGTATTGATAATCCCAGTAGTCGGGCCGGATCGGAAGCCCGATGAGTTCAAAGAGGAACTGTAAATAACTACGGCGTACAGAGGCAATGAAAGTGGAAGAACTCTGGCTTTTATTGCCCTTAAAAAGAGGTCCGTTGAGAGTCAGGGCAGTTTCGCTGGCGCTGACTCTAAGGTTGGTGTTGAAGGTTGTTGGATCGCCTTCACGTTGGTTGAATTGTAAGACGCCTGATAGCGGATTGTCGTATTGGGCCCCAAATGCAGAGGTGGAGAGTGTCACTTCGTCAATGAATGAGACGTTGATCATCCCAACAGGTCCTCCAGAGCTGCCCTGGGTACTGAAATGGTTGATGTTTGGGATTTCAACCCCATCCAGGTAGTACACCGTTTCGTTGGGGGCGCCTCCACGGATAATCAGGTCGTTTCTAAATCCTCCAGGAGAAGGTGTGATACCCGGTAATGATTGAGCAACTTGAACCACATCGTTGTTTCCTCCAGGATAGGTGGCCAGTTCTACGGATGTGAGGGTTTGAGTCGACAACGGCGTTTCTCTGGGGCGGCTTACTATGTTGCGGTCAGGTGTAACAACGACCCCTTCCAGCAGCTGTGTAGCTTCTATGAGTGTAAAGGAATATAGTTGATTGCCTACCGACTTCACCTGGATATTGAACTTCGTCTGCGATTCAAACCCTACAAAGCTGGCGACCAGGTTATACGTACCCGGCGTAACGCCCGGAATCGTAAAAAACCCCTCCGCGTTTGTCGTGGCTCCCAACGTGGTATTTTGCAGATACACAGTGGCTCCAGGGAGTGGTGCCTCCGTTTCATCTTGCACATATCCAGAAATGCTAGCAGTGACTTGAGCAAACAGGCTTTGGGTAAGGCACAGGTTTACAACAATTAGAAAAAAGAGACCGTCGAGTTTTAGAGTCATGGATTATTAAGAGCAAAGGCTTTGGTTCGATAAGTAGTACCCTCAACGGCAAGGTGGTACATACGATTCATTAGAAATTTAACCTGGTGCTAACATCTAAATCATCTTTTATTCTGCGGGGTTGCGTTTGCCTTTATAGTTAGTGGATATTGGGACGGGAAATGAAGACACTGAATTGAATGGAGACCAGAAAAAAACACGACGTACTCGCTTTTGGACGAGCTTCAATCGACCTTTTTTCAAACGATATTGGAGCGGCGTTTGAGGATATTACGTCGTTTGGAGCCTTTATAGGAGGGTCTTCAACAAATATTGCGGTGAGTTGTAGCCGCCTTTCTTTGGACGCAGCTCTCCTAACCGGCGTAGGTGATGACCAGGTAGGGAAGTTTGTTCTTCGGTTCTTGAAGGACGAAGGGGTAACCACAGAGTATATGCCTGTAGTTGAGGGGCGAACTCCCGCTGTACTCGTCGGCGTCCAACCTCCAGATACCTATCCACTGGTTTTTTATCGTAGTCAAGCCACTGATCTAAATGTCACAATAGATCACGTTTTGGCTGCAAAACTGGACGCGTTCCGGGTCATCATTTTGTCGGGGAATGCATTAAGCAAGGATCCCAGCAGAACAGCAACCCTGTTTGCGGCTGAGCATGCGCAGCATCTTGAAGTCCCCGTTTTTCTCGACCTGGACTTTAGGGTGGATCAATGGTGGGATGTACGGGCCTATGGGGTCATGGTAAGAGCGCTTCTTCCACAGGTTGATGTTGTGATTGGGACTGAGGAGGAAGTTCTGGCAGCCAGCCTGAGTAATCGGCACCAAATCAAAACTTCCCTTCAAGAAATATCGTCTCCCGAAATCAAGGGTGATTTGAATGAGGCGATTCAAAATATCCTAGCTCTAGGTGTGGACGTATTGATCGTAAAGCGCGGTGCCAGGGGATGTTCTATATACACACAGGGCGAAGAAGAAGTTAAGGTGCCCGGTTTTCCCGTTGAAATTCTAAGCGTCCTGGGTGCGGGTGATGCGTTTGCCGGTGGGCTCACCTACGGGTTCCTACAGGGATGGGATTGGTACAAAGCCTGCCGCATGGGAAATGCCTGCGGAGCGCTTGTGGTTACCCGCCACGGCTGCGCTAACTTCATGCCTACGCGTGAAGAAGCCCTTGAATTTATAGAAAGTCAGGGCGGGTTTTGATTTAAAGGTATAGGCACCGCATCAATTAACGAATCTGAATCCTTTCCAACCGCAACGACTTTTACACAAATCCCCTTCATACGTGTGCTGTAAGCACCTTAAGCCTTTCTAAACGACGACAACCGATATACCTGCATCGGTAATTCTATTCTGAGCAAGTCATGAAAACACGAATCCTAATGGGGCTGGTGAGCCTCCTCCTGGTTATTCCGTCAGCACAAGCCCAAACAGTAGCGGACAGTGTGCTGATGGAACGTAAAATCTTTTATGCTCAATGGTTTGATGGGACGTTCCATAATTGTTCTGCAGGCATTTATGCGATCTGGCCAGACTTTGGGAAACAGATTGTTGATAGAGAAACTTCCTACTCTGAATATAGCCTGGTTGCGACAGAGGATCAGTTCGTCCCTCGTGGCTTTGGTGAGACGTTGACGAATGAGCAGCTGAATATTGTGGTTCCTGAAGGATTTTATGGCCATAATCCTCAATTATCCGGTGGCCGGCAAGGGAGTAATTATGAGGGGTGCGGGAAATTCTTAGAAACAGTAGAAACCCTCAATAGCGGAGTTCAATCCGTACTTAATGGAGCGCCTTTTAGAATTACAGATTGGTATGCTGTATTCAGTGTACCTGATGGCACCCCGATAGCAGCTTTTAAATGGGAGCAGACCCAGCAGCTTAATGTTGCTTTTGATGCGAGTTTCGAAAGCGAGCAGTCCAGGGAGGTTGAAGTAACAGGGAATAAGCCTGTGGTAACTTATGAGTGGGACTTTGGCGATCAGGCGACAGGTTCTGGGGCCACACCAAATCATGTCTATTCCGAACCTGGTACGTACCAGGTGACACTCACTGTAACAGATGATGACGGGGAAACCGATACCTTAACTCGGCCTATACAGGTTCGGGGCACCATTCTGCAATACACCATATTTGCAGAGGAAAGCGTTGCTGTAAAAGACACGCTTGGAGTGACGATTACTATTACAAATGTAGGTACAGTAAAAGCCTCTACAGTCTCGTTCCCGCAGTCATTTGTTCGGTTAGCAACATTTCCAGAGAGCGACCCCGCTGTTTCTACAGATGCGCAGCGTGTTGCCCTTCGTCCAGTTACAGATACTACGTTAATTGATCTGGACGTCGGACAGACAAAAACGGTCTCTCAATTTTATCTCATCGATACAGGGGCAACGGCGCGAATCGATAATGAAGTTGTGTCTGTTCCAGTGGATTGGGAGTCGCGCCCTCCGCCCGTCTCTGGTGTGGATGAAAACGGATTTCCTGCTTCAGTGCGTAATTTGTGCGAGGTACAGACCTGCAACAACACAACGCGTATTTTTAATCAACCGCTCAGCGTGAACGTACTAACAACACGCGTTGAAGGGGAGAGCTCAGATGTGCCAGCCGGTTTGCGCCGGTGGACCAGTGACCTCTTTGTAAATGGGCTCTTCTGGCATCTTATCCCTGTAGATTCTGAGTTTGCTTGTAACTCTGGGTGCACTGATCTGGAAATTACGGTGACCGATACTGAAGGTGCACCCATTGAGGGAGCCGATGTTGAACTGAGTCGTGTTCTACTTGATAGCGATGCTGCTAAGGGGTCAATTGTGACACCCGAACAAGGAGGGGGAATATTTTGCGTAGACTCTCAGTGCAGTTCTTCCTTAAAGCTTCCCCCAACGGACAGCGAGGGCAAACAAAAAGCCCGGTTTTGGGTCCCTGGTGTAATTGGGACTGTCAATGCATTTATAACTGCAACCGCCACGAAAGAAGGGTTTAATGTCGCCTCTGTTGAGGTGGAACGTGCTATTCTACCTACTCGTGCTGAAGTTGGGCTTCAGACGGTTACACCTACTGCTACTACCATGACTGGGCTTACGGCAGTGCGTGGGGTGCAAACAGTAGGAGAGTTTACCAATCTGCCTGCGTGGTGCAAGTGGTTCCAAGAAGGATTGGCAAATGCTGCCAGTGACAGAGCACTCGGGGTTCGTATCGAAGGGGCTTACACCGTTATTCTCAAGAAGGTTGTTGACTCTGCTTGCGGAGGGCTTGTTAAGAAGTACCTCGATGAAGAATTTGCTCGGGAGAGTGAGTTGGTCGCAAGCGATAAATTTGCTCTCCTGGATGCTTTTAACAAGCTCATGGAGTTTGTTGGGCTCTACTGGTTCCAAACTGCATTCGACATGTCATTGGCTGGCACTGGTCAAATCGTTCCATCGTTATCTGCTCCGTTTTTTGATATCGAAAGTGACTTTGCAGGAGCTGTAAAAGAATCCGTTCGAGCTATGGCCTGGCAGCACTTTACCACAGGTGCGTTACCTACAATCACGCTAGATCTGTACGAGACTTCACACAAAGACGCGACTACTGATAACATCTCCGCTTTGTATTTCTCGTTCAAAACAGCACCAGATATCGATCCCAAAGTAGGAGTTAAGAAGCTTATTAAAGCGGGGTATGATCCTCGGATATTCTTGACGCAAGAGCCCAGTGAGTCAGCGCTTTCTTCATCGGCAGTTGCCTCGGATCAGGCGATAGTTCTGGACACATCAAGTGGAAAGAGGGCTTTACAAGATTCAACGTTTGATGCAGGGCACATTCTTGTCATAGATCCAGGTCTTCAAAACGAGGAAAGAGTTCAAGTAGTATCTGTTTCGGAATCAACACTTCAGCTTTCTCTCCCATTAGTCAACAATCACGATGCAGGAGCGCGGGTTGTGTACATTGATTCTCTAGGGTTGGGTGTCCCTACCGCTCCTTATTATGCAGATGGGTTTTCTGGGTTACCTGGTACTTCAAGGGCGCCAACCCTGACGTGGAACTCACCTGCTCCAGCCTTATCCTTTGCCGTCGAGGTAGCTACAGATACGCTCTTTACGAATACTGTACAGACATTTACTGATCTGACCAGTAATGCCGTGGTTTTGGATTCTTTGTTGGATCGCACCCGTTATTACTGGCGAGTAGCTGCATCAAACCTTGATGGGCAGGGAGAATGGTCTGAACGCTATTCCTTCTTTACAGGCCGGCCAATTGGTGATGATTTACAGGAAGCGATCGACATGAGGGCTTCGCTGGATGTGAGTCGCATGCGTTGGCACATTGCAACAACTGCAGAGCTAAATGAGCAAATGCCTTCCTGTGGCGGAGACGAGAAGTCGACCTGGTTTAGCTACACGCCCGCTACTTCTGGGCGAGTTGCGCTCGAAACCTTTGATACGGCATTTAACACAGTTGTTAGTGTCTGGACAGGTGCCGCCCATCCACTGGCAGAAGTGGCTTGCAATGATGATTATCTAAACACCGACGGCGCCTTAATTCCTCAGTCGTATGTTGAGTTTGATGCTGAAGCCGGTACCCCGTATTTCATTCGGGTCTCGGGTGCCTCAAACGAGGAGGGGCTTCTTGTATTAACGGTGCGAATGCCAACGCAAGTATCTACAGAAGACGAGATACGTATAGTGCCTGATAAAATCGGAATCGATGTATATCCAAATCCTTTTTCCAATCAGGCAACGCTATCTTTGGATCAACAAGTAGCAGGTCCCTTGCAGATTGAAATCTACGATATACTTGCTCGTCGAATAGCCGTTCTGGCGGAAGGAGACTATCCGGCTGGCGTCCATACCTTTACAATAGATGCTGAGGATTTATCTGATGGGATCTATATGATACGTGTCCATGCAGGGGACCATCAGACTACTCAAATGATTACGGTTGTTCGGTAGTACATCTGCTGATTTACGAAGAAACGCGCAATGCTGCCAATGGATTGGAAGAGGCTACCCGGAAAGCCTGGAAACTTATGGTTAGCCAGGCAAGCAATAAGGCTGTAGATCCGGATAGTACGAATACCAACCAGGGGATTTCGATATGGTAAGCGAATCCAGCCAGCCATCGAGCCGCTGCGAAGTACATGAGCGGAGCAATCAATATGAACGCAATGCCGACCAGCCTGGTGAATTCCCCTGTAAGCAGCCAAATAATAGTAGCCGGAGATGCACCGAGGATTTTGCGAAGGCCAATTTCTCGCGTTCGTTGTTCGGTGCTCAAAGAGGCTAATCCTAATAAACCCATGCAGGCTATGAAAATGGCGAGGAGGGCAAACAATCCGACGGTCTGTCCGAATTGTTCTTCCTCTGCATACAGCCGATCCAGGGAGGCGTTTAGGAAGGTGTATTCAAAGGGGCGGTGTGGAATTAATGCTTGCCACTCTGCCTCCAGTTCTGTGATAGTACGTGTCAGGTCCTCTGTGTTAAGGCGTATCGAGAAGTATCGATACCGGCTGGGTTCAATAAGCATGTAGATGGGTTCAACGGCTTCTTGCAATGACTTGAGATGGAAATCACGAGTTACCCCTACTACTACGCCCTCTCGATCACCGTATTGGAACGTTGCCCCGATTGCGCCTGCAGAGGATTGATATCCAAGATCTGCCGCAGCAGCTTCATTGATGAGTAGGGCCTGGCTTGAGTCAGCTGGGAAGGCTAAGGAGAACGAACGGCCGGCTGCAAGCTCGATGCGATAGGTGTCAATAAAATCATAGTCGAGAGCCATAAAACGCCAGGGGACACTGCGCATCTCGTTGTTGTTTGCCTCTACATTGATTGAGCTGTGAAGATTACCTCGGCCGGGGATATCACCCGAGACTGATACCGAGGTAACATCAGTTCGCTGGAGAAACATTCGTTTAACAATTTCGGCTTCTTGTTGAACGCGAGCGTCTTGATGAAAGGCAATAGTTACCAGTTCGTCCTTTTCATAGCCTAAACGGGCATTTCGCATATAATCGAGTTGTGAAAATACGATCACGGTACCGATCATGAATGCAATGGACAGGCTAAACTGGAACACAACGAGCCCTTTTCTAAGCAACAACCCTTGCTGCGAGGTGCGGAAAGATCCTCGTAAAACGGTGATGGGTAAGAAGCGAGAGAGTACCAATGCCGGGTAGCTTCCAGCAAATAATGCAATGATAATTGCTAGGCCTAGAAAGAACCCTAGGTGTAGTGGATTTAGAAGGAACGCTAGTGTAAATGATTTGCCAGTTAGCAAGGCAAATGGCTTTAGAGAAGCTAAGATCAGCAGAAATGCGATTACACTTGCGAGTCCGATCATCAACAAGGTTTCTCCAAAGAATTGGGTAGCAAGCTGAGATCGCACTGCCCCGATCACTTTTCGGACACCCACCTCTCGGGCTCGTTCGAGTGCGCGGGCTGTGGACAGATTGATGAAGTTGACACAGGCAATAAGCAGGATCATTAAGGCGATGCCAGCAAATATATAGAGCGATGCCATGTTGCCTGTTGTACTCAAACTGCTGTGGTGCGTTGTGTAGAGGTATATATCTTCCAGAGGTTCAAGCCCGAGCCGAAAACTATGCCCTTCAAGTTGCATCGATTCCCCAATCTGGCTTTCGAGATAAGTCGGGAGTTTTGCTTCTAGAGCCGTAGCGTCCTGTTCATCACTGAGAAGGATGTATGTATGTACAACAAGCGCCCAGAACTCTTGAGCAAAATCAGGAGATTGAGCCTCAAGGGTTGAGAAGGAAATCAAAAGATCGAAAGAGAAATGAGAATTCCGGGGTACGTCTTCCATTAGGCCTGTAACTGTGTAGGCCTCCCCATCATGCAGCAATACCTGCCCAATGGGATCTTCGTTTTCAAAATATCTTTGTGCGGTAGATTGAGTGAGTACAATGCTGAAAGGAGCAGCCAGGGCAGTTTGCGGATCGCCTCTGTAGAGCTTGAAGGAGAACACATCAAATGTACTGGCATCGGCATAAAGTGCATTGTCTTCCTGGTATTGAACGCCTGGGCGGGCTTGATTACTTAGCAGCACCGAGCGTGAATAAAAGCGGGCTGCTGCTTCGACTTCGGGAAAAGAAGCCTGTAGGTCTGGACCGACGGGGGGGCCGACCATCGCCAGGGCTCGTTCTATATCTGGTGTTGTGAAATCGTAAGTAACTCGAGCAATGCGTTGTTTATGCTCATGGTATTGATCATAGCTTAACTCATCGTATATGTAGAGGGCGATCAGGAGGCAAGATGCAATACCGACTGCGAGGCCAGTAACATTAATAAACGCATAGCTTTTTTTGCGACGGAGATTGCGTAATGCAATGAGGGCGTAATTTGAAATCATGGCTAGCAACCAATAAATCGTATCGTACAATAGGGCAGGTAAAGACCGCACGACCTGAAACCAAAACCATCGATTCGCTGCTACCGAACCATGTGCAGAAGCAATGTCAGCATACATCTCCTCAATATCACCGAGCAACGCATATCGAACCTCCGAGCTAGTTGCCCAGTGGAGCAGTTTCATACCGAAGGCCGGAGGTGAATGATGTGTATCGGACATGCTCTTCTACTAGATTGTGGGATCAGGAAAGCGCAGGGATACCGTTCCAGGCAGCTTCATGCATTCGTTTGATGTCGATTAATGCCTGTTTTCCGGATGGAGTGAGGGTATAATAGACCTTGCTTCGGCCGCCCCGCTTTGCTTCTGGTTCGCCTTTGTGCGACTGAACAAATCCTTTTTTTTCGAGCCGATGCAAAGGGGCATAGAGGGCTCCAATGGACCAATCTCGCTCTGTTACTTCAGAAACAGCCGTTCGGATAGTGACGCCATATGCTTCTTTTTGCAAACGCCATATGGCCAGTAAAACAATTTCTTCGGTACGTGAGAGCATAGCGTGTCGTGGATCTTTGTGATATGTATTCGGAAATAAAACAAATAAGTTGCATCCACGATAACATTACTGTTTTCCAAGCCATAAAACAGAATTACAGCTCTCCTTTTTCTAATTCATCCGCTGCAAAGTGGGCTGCTCGTGCAGTTAGGGCCATGTAGGTCAGAGAAGGGTTTTGGCAGGCTGATGAGGTCATGCACGAGCCATCTGTGACAAACAGGTTAGGAACGTCATGCGTTTGGTTGTTCGCATTCAGAACAGAGGTCTTGGGATCACGGCCCATGCGAGCCGATCCCATTTCGTGGTTGGCGATGCCTGGTGATTGAATGCTGCGGCGCGTTACTCGGATGTTCTGAGCGCCCGCAGCTTCAAGCATTTCGGATGCTGTTACAACGATGTCGTCTTGCATCGCAAATGCGTTCTCTGTGTACTCTACGTGCATACGCAAAGCGGGGATGCCCCATGCGTCGGTAACGTCAGGATCCAGAGAGCAGTGGTTATCATGCCTCGGGAGCGTCTCTCCAAATCCGCGCAAAAACATGCTCCAGGGGCCTGGGTCACGAAGGGTGCTTTTCAACTCCGAACCAAATCCTCGCATTTGTTGGCCCCGTTGCCAGCTGGGACGGACGGCAGCGCCTTGAAAGCCGTACCCGCGAAGGAATCCATGCTTCGAGCCGCCGTCTAGATTGCGGAACCGGGGTACATAGATTCCGTTCGGGCGGTTTCCATAGTAGTATCGATCTTCGAAGCCGGGCATCATGCCACTGATGATGATGTAGGCGTGATGATCCATCAAGTACCGTCCCAGTGTGCCACTTGAATTGGCGATGCCATTTGGGAATCGAGTGGATTTGGAGTTCAGCATGATCTGAGCGGTGCCCAGTGCAGAGGCGCACATGAAGACCACTTTCGCTTTGTATTCAATATCGTTTCCTGTTTCGCGGTCGATGACCCGAACGCCACTGGCCCGGCCGGTTTCCTCGTCGTAAATGACGCTGTGAACAATGCTGTTCGGCTTTAACGTAAGATTGCCTGAAGCCATCGCCACAGGAAGTGCCACACCCAACGTGCTGTAATATGAAGCAGTCGAGCATCCTCGTTGACAGGGTCCGCAATAGTGGCACGGGGGGCGCCCGTTCAAGACCTCTGTTAAGATCGCTGTCCGCCCTATGATAGAGGTACGATCAGGAAAGGCCTGCTCCATCCGTTCTTTGAAGACCTTCTCCACCGCATTCATCTCCATGGGGCGCTGAAAAATGCTGTCTGGTAACTGGGGCAAATTCTCAGCCGAACCACTGATCCCGATAAACCGCTCTACGTGCTCATACCACGGTTCGATGTCTTCGTATCGAATGGGCCAGTCCACGCCTTCTCCATCTCTAGCATTGGCCTCGAAGTCCATTGGACTCAACCGGTAGGATTGCCGCCCCCATAGAACGGACCTGCCGCCCACGATGTCGGCTCGAATCCAAGAGTACGGCTTTTCTTCTACGTACGGACTTTCGCTGTCCTTGATGAAAAAATGCTGAGTCGTAGCATTAAAGGAGCCATGCCGGCTTTGTACCTCGTAGTCTGCTTCGGCTTCATCTGGAGGGATACTACCTCGAAAGGTAAATTCCCATGGGCGTTTGTGTTCAGTGATGTAGCCTGACCCGTGGGGCAGATGTGGGCCTCGCTCCAAGAGTAGCGTCTTGAGTCCACGTTCCGTCAGTTCCTTGATAGCGATGCCACCGGAAATTCCTGACCCAACAACTATGGCGTCATATAACTCGGGTTGTGATGCAATGTGGATTGATTTATTGGGATGGGGCATGGGTTGGTTTTAAAGAATCGTCTTGAGGTACGTCGCGCTGTCTGGCAGGAGATCGGGACCCATTTCGACGTAAACATTCTTTAACCCGCCAACTTCAGCGGCCTCAAAGAAATCAGGCCAGTCGACATCACCCCCACCGATAGGCGTCTGTCCGTCTTTTTCTTTCGACCAATCGGCCAAGTGTGCTGAGAGGAATCGGCCTGGATGGTTTCTGAAATAATTGGCCGCGTGGTACCCGATATTAACAACGGCTACTTGAAATTGCATCCCAACCGTATCTGGATTGAGCTTGTCTAACAGGACGTCATACACAAGCTCTCCGTCTCTTTCTACGAACTCGAAATGGTGATTGTGGAAGCCGAATATCAGCCCTTCCTTCGTGACTTTATCTCCCCATTTATTCATTGTGTCTGCTGCTCGTTTCCAGTCGTCCAAGGAGCCTTCTTTGTTCACGTTCGTGGCTGAAACGATTAGTTGCTTCAGGCCAAGTTGATGGGCAAACTCTACGCTTGCCATCAAGTCCGACGTCATTTCTTGAAAGGTGACATGGGTACTGATACATTCAATGCCTTCGCCCTCAAGAGTGCGCTTCATTTCCTTGACTGGCATTTCGGCCAATGGACCAAAGCCATACTTTCCATACCCAAGTGGTGAGCACATTTCCATCCCTTGATATCCCAATCCTGCCATCTTTTTAAGAGTGCCGGCAAAGTCTGCATTGAGCGGCTCGCGAACTACCCAGCTTTGAAAGCCAATCTTGAATTTCCCAGCTCGGTGAGCAGCGTGTAACCAGGTAGGAAGTATAGTGGTCGCAGCAGTCGCAGCTGCGCAGTTTTGAAGGAAAGCTCTTCTGTTCATAACAGTTGAATTGTAAGGTGGGATAATTGAGGGGGTACGGGGGAGAATAAATTAATGAACCTACGGCTCACAAGCTAGTGGAGAGGTGGCCTGAAAGGGTATTAACTCCTTCCAAAAAGAACCAGGATAAAGATGATCAGAAAACCAGTCGAAGTAGTATCAACTGGTTTTCTGATCCAATTAAGAGAGGAATAGTAGAGAGCGTGTCAAGAAAGAACGCTTCTGGTTCTACTTGACTAGTAAAAAGGTGTTTGTCAAAACGCGCCCGCCTGATTCTAGTCTATATACATAGGTACCTGATGATAGCTGTGCAGCATCAAACCGGACATCGTATCGGCCCGGAGATTGGGATTCATCAACCAACGTTGCTACCTGCCGCCCTTGAACATCATAAACAACCAGCTTAACATGCCCGGAAGTAGGCAATTCGTATTGGATAGTTGTTGTTGGGTTAAAAGGATTTGGATAAGCAGACAAGGCATAGTCTTCAGGTGCAGGTACCTGTACGGATATTTCATCGCTAAACGCAACGCTGCCGTCGAAGTCAACTTGTTTGAGCCGGTAGGTTATCGTACTACCAGCCACTGATTGAACGTTATCCCCCAAAGCGTACTCAACGTACTGATCCGAATAGCCTTGCCCGTCCACAAATGTGCGTGTTGCCCAGCTCTCATCGCCTTCCTTGCGTTGCACTTCAAAACCGGCATTGTTCACCTCGCTAGCTGTTGCCCAATTAAGGTGCACATGTCCATCGCTATACACGGCATCAAATTGAGCCAACTCGACAGGGAGTAATTTGTCGCCAGGGTTGTCCGTCACCAGCATCACGTAGTCGTTGTTCTCAAGCATGACATTCGTGAAGCTTACAGTATCCTGGGTGATGCTTGTAGCCTGAATCATTTCACGATGGTTAGTAACCGGATCGGTATCCGTATCCAATACCAACCAGAAGTCGGAAGCTTTGGTACCCGTTACGGATACCTGACTCAGGTCAAATTGCAACTCTACGGTGCTGTTTGTGCCGGTTTGTTGAACAAACCAGGTACGCCCAAGCAGTTTAGCGTCTGACGTACCAAACATAACATCGCTTTCCGTTAAGTCTCCATCGTCGTGCCCGAGAAGGAGGAAGGATAGGTCTGAGTCAAAGGTGTTGGCGTTGGACGCATTGTCGTCTGCGAGAGAGCCTAAGGCAACGGTGAGTATGTCTGCCGAGGACTGTTTCTGTTCAAGTTCAGACGCATCGTCACGCCCGATGCCGACAAGGTCATTGTGATAGGTTGTAAGCGCCGTTGCGTCCCAAAGGGTTGAGCCATCAGATGCCAGGTAATCGTTGCTGACTGTGATGCCATATTTGATGCCCAGGTACGTCTGGACCTGTTCTCTATCGGATGTTGTAAGCGCGCTTGTGAATCCTATCACTTCGGCAATGCTTCCGTGCCAGTAGCGGTTGCTCTTTGTATCTCCGAGTTCAATTCCTCCGTCAATAACGCTGGCAGCAGAAGCTTCAACGACCAGGATATTTGGTTCATTGTTGTGAGAGGGATCTGTACCTGATGCACCGTTAAGCCAGCCTTGCCCCGTCGTGTTTGTGAAGTCTTCCTCGGAGCCCGGCACGTTCCAACTCGTCGTTGTGCTTTCGTTCACCCGGATGCCCTCATCATCCACACCGACCTCACTGAAAGGGCTGTCCAGTCCGTCAGGGCTATCGGGGTCAGTCACGATGACGACCGTTTGGAGGGTAATCGCAGAGGTGTTTTCAAGGCGGCGAATGCTGCCGTTGTCGTTGGTAATCTGCGGGTTGAAATTGAGGCCGGCTGCGTCGTAGGTATAGGCTACGTTGCCTCCGTCAGTATAATCGTAACCTTCAATGCTTTGGTCTTCCCATGCACTGACTTCACCACCAGATTCCGTTATGCCTGCATCGGCCTTGAGCCAAAGCGTCAGGTTTTCCAGGACGCCACCGGGCCCTGAGGTAGCAATTGGTCTGTCCAGCATGGATGTATAAAATCCATTACCATGCGTACCAACAGCAATGTATCCATCGGAGTCACGAATGTCGATCATGTCAACCACCACATTTCCGATGGAGGTACTGCCTTCCTGGGTCCATACAGTAGAAGTGCCGTCAAGAGCTGTCGTTGAATACAATCCGGTGCTTGTACCGGCAAAGTACTGGGTTTCATTCGTTGAGAGAGTGCCCATTTTTATCCATCGAACGGATGGACCGCTTCCGCTGCCGTCCACATTTTCTTCCAGTGAGCCGCTGACATCCGTCCAGCTTGCTCCTGCATCATCGGAATAGAAGATGCTTTGCACGGAGTAGTTGGAGAACACGACGGCTACTCGGTCTGCATCGTCTGGGTGGATAGCAATGCCGTTGACGTATCCGCTGGATGGGAAGGAGCCAGAGGTGACGTTTACTGCTGTTGGATCGCCTGTGTGCGCATCGTCGAGGCGGTAAACTTCCCCGGCTGATGTGCCATAATAGACACGATGATCCGGGTTTGACTCTGAAGCCATGACGGCGCTGATCACGCCGCCACCTGTAATCGCAGTATTGGCAAGTTCAGACCAGCCAATAGTATGAGTCGAGTTTTGGAAATCAGGGATGCTGGACAGGCTGGTGTTTCTCAGAATGGTTTGGCTGCCCGGTAGATACATGATTTCGCTATCGTTCGGGTCCAGCACATAGGGATGGATAAAGAGGTAGCTCGACTCCAGGCTGGTAGTGGCCAGCGCCCACGATGTTAACTGGTTCGACCCATTGTATTCCAGCCGGTAAATCTGTCCATTTTGGAATGATGCATACCGGAGAGCGCCATCGTTTAGCAGCGAAACAAATGCCCCATCGCCGCCCCAAATTTCTTCACCGAGGGTCGATGTACCGGGTTCATCCACGTACCAGGTACCGTTATCCTGCGTGCCGCCCATGAGAGCCATGTTGGTTTCCGATGTATGATCGACGCCAACTGAATAAAACTGACCGCTTAGATATCCACGGTTCAACGATGTCCAGGCAACGTCTGCAGCGGTGTTGTCGTCTGTACGGTGCACGCCGCCGTCGCTTCCTGTATACATGACGTCTGGATCCGAAGGCGAAAAGGTGACAATGTGCTGATCTGCATGATGGGTGCCGGACCAGTTGTCGCTGCCGCCAGAGGCATCCGAGTATCCCGCAATCCAATCCGTGTTAGTGGAAGAGAATCCATCGGTTGACCGGTAGAGTGAAGTACCGCCAAGAAAGACCGTGTTTTCGTCGTCTGGCTTCACAGAGATAAGCAGGTCATAGCCCCCCTGCGAAGTAAAGACGCCATTGGCAAAAGATCCGAATCCAGGGATATTGGCTGACCGATCTTCCCATGTTGTTGTTGAATGCGTGTATTTCCACAGTGAATGATCGTGTGTACCCGCTCCCGAGGTCTCTGAGATTGTGTACAATACATCTTCATTCGAAGGAGCAAGCGCCAGTGTGGTGCGATCCGATGCAGTTGACCATCCTCCTGGCGTGATGTTGGTCCAAGAGACCCCGTCCTCCGATCTCCAAATCCCTGCATCTGTTCCAGGGTGGCTAAGTGCGGCGTACAAGACACCGGTTGAGGAGATGACAACATCGGTATACAGAGAGTTGCTGTTGTCCAGAACCTCGGTCCAGGACGTCCCCCCATCTACACTCCGATATATGCCAGAGTAAGCAGCAGCATATACCTCATCTTCTGCCAGGTTAGATGCATCCGTCACGATGCGCCAGATGAAGTCCATATCCTGGTCGAACGATTCGGGCCTGTCGGTAGACGTGCTGGCCAGGAGGGTCCAGGAATCGCCACCATCAGTTGACTTATAGATGCCGTCGCCATGATAAAATGCACCGCTACCCGAGGCGCTGTTACCGGTAGCTTCGCCGGTTCCTGCATACCAGGTGTCGGTATTACCTGTTCGAGTGTCCTGAGCAACCGCAGTGATGCTAAGCAGTTGTGACGGGCTAAGGGTCTGTGCCCAGGTTTGTCCGCCATCGATGGATTTCCAGATACCACCGGATACTGCACCGGCGATCAATGTATTCTCATCCGTTGCATCCACAGCCAATGCTCTAGTTCGGCCGCCCAGCGTATCGGGACCAACTTGCTCCCAGACATTGATAGCCTGTGAGGATAAATGAGCCGATAGGGAGGACGTTCGTTGAGCAAAAGCCAGTTCTTGTTGCCTGATGCCTATCGGAATTTCTCCGGTGGACGGATCCTTTGTTCGCTCAAATTCCCATGCCGCCCGGGCTTCGGGGTTGTTTCTAGGGAAGTCAGGAAGTTCAGGCGTAGACGTATTCGAAGAGAACAGCCACATCGTTATTAAAGCAAACGACACGGCTGCAATAAATGCAGCAGATGGGCGCATAATTGATGGATAGTTGTGGTGATAGCAACGATTAAGGGCAAGCGTAATGTGCCACTTATAGAGCTATCGCCTAAACAAGCAATCAGTTAAGCATCTGCCCAAACCTTCACACCACGGCGTTCGCGCTCCAGGAGATTTGATTCGCGTAGGGCTTCATAAATCTGTGTGATGTCCTTGATGCCTTTGAGCGTGATATCGGGCGTCTCTCTGTCTGACGACCGAATACGTAGCTGGCCGTATCCCATGATGCGCATATTGAACGGAAACTCCACGTCAAAGTCATCTACCCGATACAATTCGACAGTAGACATTTTCTTCGAGAAGATGCCCTTTTCGATCTGAATGCGTTGAGAAGTGAGGGTGTACTTGGTTGCCAGCGCCTGGATTTTATAGACGATCCAGCCGATTCCCACTGTCAGGATTGCGATACAGAGCCTTCCGAACGAAAAGATGGCTGCCGAGCGCCCTTCGAAGATGACATGTTCTTCACGTGCTTTGCGCGCCGCTACAAACGCTTCAATATCTTCATGGCAGTAGCGGCATTTTAATGCTGCTGCTTTAATGGTTTCACCGCAGGCGGGGCAGGCCTTCGTGTCTCGATCCATAGATAGTATGTAGTGGGTTACTTACCTAAAGGTACGAAAAATTAGATCGTAAGATGCGAAGGTTGGAGTCCGGGCTTGAAACCATCAATCACTAGCGACACATAGCAGAAAAAGTGGTCAATGGTATTTTAAACAATCAACAGGATTGACGGACGCTGCTTTTAGTGCTTTGTAACTAACTGCAATCAACGTAATAAGGATGCTTATACCGATAGTAGTCAGAATGAGTGTCCCATCTATGCTGACCCGATAGGCAAAACTCTGTAACCATTGATGCATAACCATTCCACCTACTGGCACGGCAATAATGAGGGCCATGAGAGTCAGCGTCAAGTAGTCTTTAACTAGCAGATTCAACATAGCTAAAACGGAAGCACCGAGCGACTTGCGGATGCCGATTTCTTTTTTTCTCTGCTCGGCCACTATCGAAACCAATCCATACAACCCAAGCGAACCAATGATGATGGCGATGAGAGCAAAGATCTTTAAAACAGCCGAGAGTTGGTTTTCAGCCTCGTACAGCCCTTGTATATAGGTGTCCAGGAAATAATATAAGAAGCCAGAGTCAGGGTAAAGATTTTTAAAGACCTCTTCTACAAATAGCAGGGTTTCTGGGGTGTCAACTGCACTGAATTCGATCGCCGCATAATCCGTCCACCTGGGCCAATACAGCATAAGTGCTGGGGAGATTTGTTGTCTTAGCGACTTCTGGTGGAAGTCTTGCACGACGCCTATGACTTCTACCACAAAGTCGTCACTTGTTAAACGGGCGCCCAGTGCTTCTGACTGATATTGAAAGCCTAGTTTGGTTACCATGGCCTCGTTGATTAACGCAACGCGGCTGGTAGGTAATATCTCGTGGTGATCAGAGAGATTTTCTCCGGCGACTAACGGGATATCAAAAACGTCAAGATAAGCTGCATCGATGGGTATGGTTCGGATTTCTCCTAGATTTGTATCCTCGTGATCTATTTCGCTGTTTAAGGTGCCGTTTTTGGTGGGGCCACCCATGGCATATGCCAGGTTATTGACTCGTGCGTCCTGGGTCAATCTGGCCTTAAATACATCGCGGTTTGTGGCCTCTTCTGGGAGTTGAACGATGACACGGCCCTGGTCTTCAAATCCAAGATCTTTGTCGCCTATGTAGCGCACCTGGTTGAAGACTACGAGTACGCCCAGCAGGATAGCCTGAGTAACAACAAGCTGGCACACAATGAGTGCATTCCGATAGCGCATGCTGCTTCGGGTTGCTGTAGATACGGCTCCCTTGAGCGCTCGAATCGGATGATAGCTTGAGATAAAGAGAGCAGGATATAAGCCGGCAAGGATTCCTGTAATGCCCACCCCTAGAATAAGAAAGACATGGATTTGTGGTGAGAATAGGCTAGATATCGGTATCTGAATGCCAAGGAGATGTTTTAACTCGGGCAATACCAATCCAGCAATGCCAAGCGAGCCAATTGCTGTCAGTGACAATAAGGCTATCGTCTCACCCATAAAACGAGTGACGAGCTGAAGCTTACTGCTTCCAAGGCTTTTTCGAATGCCGACTTCCCGGGCCCGTAAAATCCCTTGCGATGCCGTCATGTTGATGTAATTGATCGACGCCGAAAGAAGAATGAGAAGGCCGATGCAGGCCAGGCTCCACAAATAGATGGGATGAATAGTGAAAGACCCCGGGTACGCACTATAACGAGTGTCTGTATGAATACTGCTGACAGCCTGAAGGTGGAGTGATGTTTTTTGTTGATACTCCAGAGCCTGGTTCTGGTGAAGAAGGTTGGTAAGGTTATTCTCAATTTGCTGTGGACTGATGCCTGGTGCAAGGGCAATGTACGTGACATTTCCGTCCGAGAAATTCCATTCCCCAAAGGATCGCTTGAGGGTACTATGCGAAACCAGAAAAGTAAAAGGCAGGTGTGAATTCGTTGGTGGATCCGAGATGACACCAGAAACGGTAAGGTCAAACCGATCGTTTAGCTTGATAGATGCGCCCAATGCTTCACTGTTGCCGAAATATTTCCGGGCAAGGCTCTCCGTGAGTACAACGGTGTTTGGATGCTGATGCCCTTCTGCACTGCCCTCCACAAAATCATACGAGAAGAGATCAAAGTAGACTGGATCTACAAATATGACCCCAAGTTGCTCGAAGGATTGATCTTCAACCCGGACTGAACTTTGTCCATAGGACAGTTGCAGCTGCGAAACAGCCTCAATTCCAACAACCTGCTCCTTAATGGCTTCTACTAAGGCGTTGGGTGTAACGGTATACTGTTCCTGGCCATCCGGTTCGCTGATGTCATACGTTACCCGAAATAGTTGATCACTGTTTTCATGGTGCCTGTCATAGTTCAATTCGAAGTGAATGAAGACAAAAATGATCAAACAGGACACCATGCCTGCAGTGAGCCCGAATACGTTTATTAAAGCGGCTCCTTTATATCTGAGTAAGCTGCGCAGCGATACCTTAATCAGGTTTTTCAGCATAGGTAATTGAAGGGCTTAGGTGGGCATAGAGTGGGTATTTGCAAAGTACGTGCCCTTGCTGTTTTTCGCACGCATTAGGGCCAGTCGTAGACCTTCAGTGTTCGCTGATAATACAAGACTGTTCGATTATGAACGATGCCATAGGAAGCCCCTTTAACGAAGAGAGCAATCGACCTGGGTTTGCATCTTTGCATAAAAACCAGCAATATGAGCCATTTATTAGAAATAGCTTCAGTATTGCTCTTCTTATTTATGTTGGACACACACTACGGTATCACAAGGATCATAATGGTCCTTCTTGTCTCGTTTTCTTCTTTCTTCTTACAAGATACTGTTCAAGCTCAATGGACGTTAACCGATGGCATTAATGGAGGCCTTGTCTTTGACGTAAATAACGGACCTACCGGAAACTTGTATGCCTATCTAGAGGAGCAGGGGGTGCTTAAGTCAGAAGATGGAGGAAGTACCTGGACTCTTCTTGGTACGAATGGGTTGCCTCCAGCAGCTTTTGGAACGGCCATCGAAACCATGGAAGGGGCACTCCTCGTTGGAATCCGAAACGAGGGCATCTTTCGATCAACGGATGGGGGTGAAAGCTGGGCACGCTCAAATACTGGGTTAGAGAGTTTTTCCTTCGCTTCTGTCGAGAAACTTCATCGGCGGCCGGATAGCACCATGTATCTTACTAGTGGCTTCATCGGCATCTTTAAGTCAGACGATGATGGGCTTTCGTGGATAGAACTGACGGATGATTTACCGAATGAAACTGTAGAAGAAGTTGCTTTTGATACACTTGGATTTCCTGTAGTAGCTCATAGAGAAGGTATATTCAGAAATGAAGGAGACGGTTGGAAGAAAATCTCTACGAATGATTTTATCGAACTCAATACAGTTGCTGTAGACCAGCAAGGAACGATCTACGCCGGCCGATTTGGGCTAACAGGAGGGGGTGTGTTTTCTTCAATAGATGGTGGTGCTTCATGGTCCTTTAGCGGTGACAACTCTTCACTAACGGATGCTATTAGAGCGCTTTTTACACATTCAAGTGGAGCCGTGTTTGCTGGAACCGAAAAAAGTGGGATCTATCGCACGTTGGATCAAGGAGCTACCTGGGAAGAGGTAAATAACGGGATGCAATCCCGGTTTATCAGAAGGTTAGAAGAAAACATGGAGGGTGATCTTGTGGTAGCAACTACAGCGGGAATGTATCGCTCCACAGATCTAGGCGATTCATGGAAAAAGGTGAATACGGGCATTCGAGCTACCATTGTGGAGGATATTCTCATTGGTCAAAATGGCTATATGTATGCAGCTACCTGGAATGGCATTTTCAGATCAGAAGATCAAGGAGCCAACTGGGAAGAGATTCAGGAAGGACTGCGTTCAACAATCTTTAGGAAAATTCGACAGTCAGCAGATGGCACGTTAATCACAGGGAGTTCTCGGCATGGTCTATTCATGTCATTCAATAATGGCGATAATTGGGAGGCTCTTGGGGAGTTTGCTGGCCCTCTATTGAGAGGGGTGGAAATCATGCCGGACGGGACCCTATTTGTAGGACTCGATAATGCCCTTTTCCGGTCAACGGATAACGGTGCTAGCTGGCAAGAGGTGAGCAAAGAATTGGATTTTATTCGGTCGTTTGTGATCGATAAGGACGGGGTCATCTTTGCTGGCAACCTTTTTATAAGCCTGGTATATCGATCATTCGACAATGGAGACACCTGGGAGCTTATTCTCAATCTTGAAGAACGAGAGCTATCCAGAGGCATAAGTGATCTGATAATCACCTCAAAAGGTACGCTCATCGCAGGGCTTCATCAAGGAGCTATCTATCGATCAGATGATCAAGGGACAACGTGGGAACGGGCAGAAAAAGAGCCTGATTCTGGCAATATTCAATCCTTGACGGAAAACCCATCCGGAGACCTGTTGGCCGGCTCTTGGGACGCTACGTTTTTTAGTAAAGGTACAGGTGGTGTGTACAGGTCTTCTGATGACGGAAAGACGTGGCTGAACGTAACGGGTAAGATTGTGAACTCCGATTTTCGGGCTTTAGCCGTTGACTCTGCTGGGACGTTATATGGCGGTGTTACCTATGGACCAGGAATTTATATGGCACCTGTGCCTGACACACCAACGCTTATGAATCCAGAGGATAGTGTTGTTGGCAGTGCTGCAAATCCTGTATTTACCTGGTCGGAGACCTCTGCTACCTCCTTGTATCGAATCCAAGTAGCCTCCGATGCTTCATTCGAAACCATCGTCGAAGAAGCAGAGAGATCAGTACCCTCCGCTACTCTTGAACCCTTGATGAGTGGGGAGATGTATTACTGGAGAGTCCAGGCTATAGGGCCAGCAGCGGACAGTCCGTGGTCTGAAGCGAATTCGTTCATGGTAGGGTCGCCCGTTTCCACGGAATCCGAGGAGTTGCTTCCCGATGCCTATCACCTCCTCCCCAATTACCCCAATCCGTTCCAAGATCGAACCACGATTCGATTCAGTCTGCCTGACGATGGGCATGTAAAGCTCGTCGTGTATGATTTGTTGAGCCGGCCTGTGCATGTGGCTGTTGATCAGGTGCTGGGTGCCGGGTGGCATGATGTGGCTGTCGATGCCAGCGAGTTCCCAAGTGGCACTTATTTCTACAGGTTGGAGGCGGGAGCCTTTTCCTCAGTACGCAGCATGGTTGTGGTAAAGTAAGAGGAGATCACTGAGCCCCTGGGAGCTGAATTCCTGTGTGTGTTGGTAGAGGCTTGCAAATGATTGTGTAAGTACGTACTTAAAGGTGTGCCTTTGATTGCTCACACATTCCCACTGGGTTTCACCCGCTTCTACAGACACCGAGTTAGGCTCTTATAGTTATAGATTGTGCCGTCATTTGGTTCTCATAAGCACAGGGGCTAAGATATCCCAATGACGAATGTAATCGTTTTCGATTGTACCACCGTTCTATGTATTCAAATATATCAGAACGAGCTTGTTCACGTGTGCAATACCGTTGGTGGTGCACTCTTTCGGTTTTCAGTGTGGCAAAGAAACTTTCGACGGCGCATTATCCCAGCAATTGCCTTTACGACTCATACTGCATAGGCCGTTCATTTCCATTAACAGGCTTTGATAATCCCCACTTGCGTATTGACTGCCACGGTCGCTGTGATGGATCAACCCTGGGTCGGGTTTGCGGCTGGATATGGCCATTTTAAGTGCCGATATAACCAGGTCTCGCTCCATCGTAGGTTGCATGCTCCAGCCCACTACACGCCTGGAGAACAGATCCAGAACGACCGCAAGATAGAGCCAACCCTGAGAAGTCCACACATACGTCAAATCAGCGGCCCACGTTCGATTCGGGGCCTCAGGTTCAAACTGACGATTCAGGCGGTTCTTGGCTACAGGAAGACTATGGCGTGAGTCCGTAGTCGTCTTAAATCGTCTCTTTCGTCTTGGTCTGAGGCCTCGCTCTCGCATTAAACGAGCGATTCGTTTGCGACCACAGCGAATCCCATTCGTTCGTAGAGCAGCATGGATGCGCGGACTACCATAGGTCTGCTTGCTTTCCCAGTGAATCCGTTCAATCTCTATCGCGAGATCACCATCTTCCAGCCTTCGCTGGCTCGGCTCACGTTTGCGCCAGCCATAGTATCCACTGGCAGACACCCCCAGCACACGACACATCGCTGCAATCGAAAAGTGCTTGTTATGCATTTCTATAAACAGGTATCTCATTTGGGGCGTTTGCTGAAGATACCCACTGCCTTTTTTAAGATCTCATTCTCCTCCTTGAGTCGTCTGTTCTCCCTGAGAATATGAGCCAACTCCTCGTCACGTGGATTGCCTTTTCCTGGAAATGCCTTCTCATTGTGCTCCTCAAGTTGTTTCGTCCACCGTCTGAGCATTGTTGGATGAATGCCCAGTTCACGAGCTACCTGACTTTTATTGTCGCTCGCCTCGGCCAATCGTACGGCCTCCCCTTTAAACTCCTTCGTGTATTCTTTCCGTGTTCTCTTCATAATACCTCATTTCCTCTAAGATAGAGCTTATTGAGGTATCTGTTTTAACGGGGCAATTCCAGTTTGACCTAACGTCAATACCTGTTCATTATAGATGAGGATTTTGCACTGGCGTAATATACCGAGTGAGTAGGCCTGGTAAGCATTTTTGTTATAGAAGATGCGATCTTATCGGCAATATTTTCTTGGATTTTAAACGGATCTTTTGATTTATAATCAAATTGCCGTGACCAGAGATGATAGCCACTCCTGGTATCAACTAACTGGACGGAGACTCGAATTTTATTCTTGAATCTCCGAATGCTACCGTATAGAAGGGTGTTGACTTGTAAAGATTGACCAATCTCTTGAATAGTGAGCCCTTTGTTGTATAATGCAAATGAGGATAACCTGGACGTTACCTGGAGATTCTGGACCTGGATGAGTCGATTAAGAAGTTCTTCTGTGAGCCCTTCGCAAAGAAAGCCATCGTCTGGATCACCGTTAAAATTATTGAATGGGAGCAAGCCGATAGATGCGTGCTTTTGGTTCTCTTTTACTAAGCCAGTAGTAAAATTTTCATATCTCAAGATGTGTTCTATAGATTCTGCGAATTCCCGCGCGCTTTGAAAGCGTTGATCCCGGGATTTATGGATTGCTTTTGAAATCAGAGATTTTATCCTAATAGAGAGATCAGATCGGTAAACTTCTATCGGTGTGGCTTCTCCGTAGATAATCTGGTGAATTAGCTGGTGATCAGAAGTATACTTAAGTGGTTTTTCACCGCAAATCATTTCGTATAACAGAACGCCAAGAGACCAGAGGTCGGTTCTGCAATCAAGGGAATCACCTCTGATTTGCTCTGGCGACATATAAGCTATAGTGCCTCGTTTCGAATGTAAACTGCTAGAGTCATCAGAATCTATTTTCTTGGCTAGACCAAAGTCTGTAATGACGATAGAATTCTCGAGGGTGACAATGAGGTTGGAGGGTTTAATATCCCGGTGAATAATACCGTTCGTGTGAGCTGCGTTTAACCCGTTGCATACTTGTCCTGTGATTTTCAGTGCCTCAAAGATGCTCAATGAAGTTTCCTTCATCATTTCTTTTAAGGATTGACCTGAAAGAAAAGGCATTACTATAAAAGGAAGGTCATGCTGGTCATTGATTTCATAGATTGGGCAAATATTGGGATGGTTAACACCGGCAGCTGCTTGAGCTTCTCTTAGAAATCTAGCATGTTCACTACTGTTCAGGCTGAAACGCTCGCGCAAAAACTTAAGAGCTACGGTGCGTTGTAGCTTATTGTCATAGGCAAGATAAACTACCCCCATACCTCCTTCACCGATGCGTTCTTGTATGAAGTATTGAGCAAAGTGGGAGTTTAACCGTGTGTCCGGTTTTAATGGCCCTAATAATGTAACTTCCTGACCAAAATGCTTGAAAAATGCAGTTTGATTTTCTTCCTGTTGAGAACGAAGGAGTTCCTTTAGTGTGACTTGAAGGTCTGGGTAATCCTTGTGAACCGTAGTTATGAATGCATTTCTGTCAGCTATCGGAAGTGACAGTGCCTCGTTAAACAAAGACATTAATGTATCCCAGCGAACGGTATCCATGGTTTGTTTACATATGGCTTAACGTAGATGACTTTTTCTAATCAGTCTGGCTAACGGAGCTCGTTATATAACCAGGCTTTTGCAAATGACCAGCTTCGTTTTACAGTCGCCGTGGAAATGTCCATTAATTTTCCAGTTTCCTGCACATTGAGGCCAAGGTAAAATCTATATTCAATAACTTGAGTTTCTCTAGGGCTTATAGCTTCAAGTTTTTGCATTGCTCTTTCCATCGCAAGTATATCGAGAAGCCTCCGTTCTGAGAAATCGAAAACTCCATTAAATGCCTCATCTTCTCGGTCAAGCAAAATAATCTGGGTGTCTCTACCTCTTTTTATTGCATTTTTATGCTCTGCATAGGTGAAAAGGATTTGCCGCATAGCTTTTGCAGCCACTCTATAGAAATGCTTTCTGTTAGTCCAGTTTTTTGCGGGGTCCTTTACCAGTTTCTCATACGTTTCATGGACGAGGGCAGTCGTATTTATAGTGAAATCGCCCTCCCAGTTGGCTCGTTGAAACTCTGCAATCTTTTTCATCTCGTCGTAAACAAGCCCATATAATTTTTTGAACGATTCAGCGTCTCCTTCCTTGACTTCGTTGAGTAGCTGCGTGACAGATGAAGCCCTGTGCGTATTCATTTCGGTCTATATATGAGGGGTGGTGGTGGTGGTGTGCCTAAAGAAAGGCATTTCACGTGTGATAGTCCGATGCAGTTATAAACTCTGATCTTCTGCGAATCTACCCATCAATTTCGGAAAATATTTTAAAGATGAAAATCGTGTAATAGCATGAAAATACAACTTTTGATCTAAAAATAGATGTATTTGAAAAGAGTTGAGATTCTTGTGATCCCGTTCTCTCAATTTTCCAGTACTAGATTGAAGAGGGCAAAAATTAATAGCAGCTTTGTCCCGGCTACGTCAAATAAGCAACGCGAACCATCGTATGAAGTCTCATCTCATAATAAAGCTAAAAGAGGGCGCAAGAGAAATTGATGCACCCCATTGGGCTGAGATTATAGCCGATAAATCGCCTGTTGCTGAGCAGATCGATCCGCAGATTGATCAGCTATTGAAATCGAGAAATATACCTGTTTGGGTAACAAGGGAATATAGTCCAAGAATGGAGATCTGGTCCCCTGATGAAATAGAGTCGGGATTAAATAGGGTCTACAGATTGATCTTGCAGCGCAATGATAAAATACCTGCAGGTATAGTTGCGTCTATACGTTTACTTCCTCATGTCGAGTCAGCCAGGGCAAGTGTGATTGGAGTGAGTGGGTTGCCTGCGGTGCAGGCATATCAGTCAAATTCTTTGACGGACATCGAATCGCGCGAGGCCATTTTCTTGCCGGAAGCTCATCGATTTACTCGGGGGCATAACTCAATAAAGATAGCTGTGCTTGATACTGGGGTTAGCCTTGCCCATCCCGAGCTAAAGCACGCACTGCTTCCGGGCTTCGATTTTGTCGATATTATTAATGGAGCTGATAAATTTATAGGTGATCACCTGGGATTCGACCCTGTGCCTAAAGATGAGGTAGGGCATGGGTCGCATGTTACTGGTATCCTTTGTGGAAAGGGGATAGGCATGCCGATGGGGGTAGTACCTGAATGTAAAATTATCCCTGTACGTGTGTTAGGAGCGATGCGACAGGGAAATAAAAAAGTTGGAGCAGGGCTCGTAGATAACATCAATGTGGCTATGAAGTGGGCTGTCGATCAGGGAGCAGATGTTATCAATATGAGCCTGGGTGTTAGGCACATCGATGGCGAAGGGCTGCCTCATGAATCGGTTGTTGATTATGCAAAGCGCAAAGGAGTATCAATAATTGCCGCTTCAGGTAATGATGGTACCCAGCAAGTGTATTACCCAGGGGGCCATCCCTATGTGATTACTGTTGGAGCTGCCGATCACTCCGGAGAGGTCGCGCAGTTTTCTACGTATGGAGCACACGTAGATCTTATTGCACCTGGAGCCGACATATATAGCTCTTACCTGAATCAGCAATATGCCTTCTCTAGTGGGACTTCACATGCTGCTCCCTTTGTTTCTGGAGCAGTTGCAATGCTGTATGCTTACGCAGCTTCGAAGAGGAAGAAAATACTAGACCGCCAGGCCAAGTTCATTCTGCAGCATAGCAGTGATAAAATCGGCACCCGTTTTAAAGATCGGAAGTCTGGTTTCGGGATGCTAAACCTCCAAGATGCATTACAACTTCTTGATCACAAACTAGGTCGTTCAAACAAAAACATAGTCTTAAATGGAAAATCATACGCTTGAATTCACTAGGCCGGAATTTGGAAAGATTATGAGGCTTCCTGCTTCATATCTGAAAATTCGCCCGACACAGATCAAATATGATGCGGTTTTTAACAGGGTGTTAAAGCGTCTGGTTAAGAGCCCGGATTCACCTTTCTTACTCACACAAGAGCAAAAGGATGAGTTGGCTACCCAGGCTAGCCTTATCGATAAAGTAACCCGGAAGCTAAATCGTAGGCAACTTGATGATACGAGCCGAGCACTGCTTTCTCACTCTGATCTCTATCAATATTTACTACATAAATCAATATTTGCGGAGCCTGAAAAGGCAGAAGGAGAAGTATTTCATGAATGTGATCTGCCAGGAGTCGTCAGGGTTGGTGCAGGGATTAATTCTCTTTATGCGTCTTCGGCAACTCTCTATGCATTCATGAAAAGCTTCACCGCTTCGCAACTAAATACGCGCTGGGTAAGGGAAGGCAGCGGGGTCTGGGCAGCTTTCAAAAAGGCTGCAACAAAGCTCAATGCCTTAGATGGTCTCAAAGACATTGGTATTGAACGAAATGGGGAAATAAAAGGCTTCACGCCATCAAAAGTGCTGGAGAGCATGAAAAAAGCTGGGCCCATCCTGATTGTGAGGTCCGCGGATGAAAGTTATTTGATGCACTGTATGTCAGGTGAAAGGAAAGGAAATCGTTTGACAGAGGATAGCACGTATGTTCACTTGATTCGTTCGGATGGCACTTTGTTTAGGAAGAAATTTAGTGATTTCAAGCATAATTGGTCAGACGCTCTGCCATTCAATTATAAAGGATAAATCTTGATATACGTATCTGTATATGCTGAGGACATAACGTTATGGATGTTAAATTAAGTGACCCTATTGGTATATCCGCGGAAGTGCTGCGGTTGTTGGACGTTCCTGATGGTCCGAAACACGTATTTTATGGCGCCCTGGTTGACGAGGTGGTGCAAGAGCTAGGTATCTCATTAGAAGACCATGAACGCCAACGTCTTTTAGCCAGGATTAATAGAGAAGGAATTCCACCCAGGAAAATCAGTAATTTCATATTTAATGCTTTTCAGGTGATCCATGATGAAGGGCGCATTCCTGAATGGATTGATAAATATGAAAGTGCTAGTGAGATTGATCCTAATAAATTTACCCAGGCTGTTAGAGATGGGATGTCCCGCTTTATCCTGGAGCGTGGTATTCAGATTCACAATCTGGATCCTGAAGAAGGAGCAAACTTTCTTGCATTTCAAGAACACCTTGCTGATGCCTATCAGTTTGCCATACAGCGTTCGTCCAATATAGAAGACCCACTCGTTGCAGTTCAGAGTCAAAGCTCTGTGTCAACATGGGATTTTGTCGTTGATACCTTCGATACTGCCGACTCCCAAGAGATTATCCCCGTCAACGTTCGTGCGGCTGGAGCACTCTTCTATATCTATTATCTGGGAGAATATATGGGCATCTTCCGATTAGTGGATGCGCTTACCCTAAACTGGGCATCCGGAGCGATAGATGTTGTCGATGGTGATGGTGCCGATAAACTATATAGCTACTGGAAAAAACGAGAAGATCGACTGACGCAGCAGGAAATGATGATGCAGGTGAAGCGGGTCTTTAATATAGGAGATGCCCGAGTGCTCAACAGAATGGTTGTAAATGAACACTTTGAAGGCCTTTGGCGAAACTTAATGACAGAGGTAACCGACTATATTGACAAGCGAACTGAAGCGAATGGGACTACCGAGGACTTCTCTCCTGTGTCTCCCAAAGGAATCGAGCATGTTTCTTCTTTGCTGGCTTACAACCTTACCGAGCATTGTGTAGGTATGACTCACATGTATATCAGAGAGTTGTATGCGCAGCTTCAAGAAGCCATTGAAATATTAAGGGACGATCAAGTGATGGAGCACTTCGGTGGTCGCCGCCGCAAAACATTGGGTCGTGTTATTGAGGAGTTGTCCAGGCAAGAAGATGGGAGAGGAGTCAACTTTGCTACCATTAATACGCTTGCAGTTGAGGGGTATAACATATTTACATGGCTTGTCGTGAATGATGTCACAGACGAAGGAGCGTTTAATGACTTCTTGGATTCTGCAGAAAAATGGATTATCGCGAAAAGTTCTGAGGACAGTGGCTTTGATCAAGATGAGGACTTTATGGAAGAAGGCGATTTTGATGAGTTTGAGGATGCTGAAGAGTTTGAAGATGAATTCGCAGACTTCTAGTCCGTTGGTTTAGCCTGTTTAATCTGAGAAAAAACGAAATTAAGATGACATCACGCGAGCATAACCTGAAAAATAAGGCTCGCCAGCAAGCACGTGAGATACTTGGTAATAGCCCCGGCTTTCGGAATATGAACCGCTCGGAGCAATTGCAGATGTATAAAGACGTGTATAATTCTGCCTTTGCCCAGTTAGTTAATGGGAACGGAGCAGATCACCTGGCGGCTGGCATGGCAAGACGTAGACGAGAGATAGCAGATGACCTCATCGATCCTGAGTCGCACCGTAACAGGCGCATAGAGCAAGCTGGTGAATTAGCAGGGGAATTTATCCGAGAAGTTGATTTTCCTGGATTCGTAAGTAGTTTGCTTGAAGGCGTATTTGAGGCAAATCTTGATGTTACCCTTCAGCAAATGGAAACCTATCAGGAGTTGCTTAAAGCAGCTTCTACCTCGGTCTCTAAATTTGTGCGGGATATTGACAATACGGCAGCTTTTGGATACCTGGCTGAGAATCAAGGGGATGACTTTAGCTTTGATTTTGATGACGACAACAAGGATGAGAATGGAAATTCGATCAGTGTTCTGAAGGACAAAGATGGAAATATCATAGCAACCTCTGTGGATATCGGGGACAATGAGGTGAAGGCAAAGATCATGGAGGCGAAGATTGCTATGGCTAAAGAACATCGCGCCATGCTGAGGGAGATGATACTCATGGGAGTGACCCGGTTGGTTGTAGAGAAAGGAACGGTCAAAGCGTCAGTTCTCTTCGACATGAAAGCTTCTGAAAAAATCAATCGTGATAGCAGAGCTGGAATTAGAGACCAGGTCACAACCTCAAAACATAGAAGCAGTAACTTTTTTGGTTTCAAAGGTGGAGGCCGCACAAGGACAAGGCAGAGAAATGTACTGACAGTTTCCTCTGTCAAGAGTCAGCAAGATACAAGTCTTGCCGCTCAAATGGCTGGGTCAGTCGAGTTAATTTTTAAGTCTGATTATTTCAAGCTAGATAACTTCGCGGCCATGTATTCACCTGAAGTAACCGAGGAGGATAAACGCCAGGTAGAAGGCCAGAACGGATAACTATGGGGCTGGCTCTTCTAGAATATCACGGTAAAGATGGACGGGTCACGCGTTTCCGGATGAATCTTGGTTCTAACCGCTACTGGACGTATTCCATTGGAGATGATGAGGTTGTGTCGCAGAATGGAATACGCCTGATTCGAAATAGAACATACTCTTCTCCCATCATGGGCCCCTTGCCCGAAAAGTTTAGGGGAAGAGGCATCCTGGAAATACCCAATAAACATTTGAGTAAAGAACATCGATTTATTCAAATGATGAGCTTTCGGGATAAGAGGAAGGTAGGGCCGGCTATTTCTGAAATTTACCAGGTACCTGTTGGCATGGCAGCCTTAGATGATATCCCTGCTATTGCTTTCAATCAACATATGAATAGAATGAATCCACGAGTAGATACAATTCCCTGCAAGATTCGCGAGTCTCGAATGAGCGAAGCCATGTTTCTAGGAGCAATCACCAGCCTGATTCCTAAAGTATTACCTGTGGCTGGAAAACTATTAGGGGGGCTTTTTGGCGGCAAAGGTGGTGGACTGGGAGGAATTCTCGGTAACTTGCTGGGAGGGGGCAACAAAGGAGGAGGAGGAGGTGCTGCAAATATCCTACAGCAGATTGGCAAGCCCGAAACCATGAAATTGATAACAGATCTTGTACAGCAAATTACAAGTGCGAATACCGCAAAAAGTCAGGCTTTGGCTTTGTCCAATGGCGCATACTTCTCCAATAAAAATCAACGGAATGCAGCTGCTTTTGAACCGCCTATGTCTAATGCGATGGTTGCACCGGCGTTGCTTGCAGCGTTACCGGCACTGATGCCTCTATTGCAACAAGTACTCAATCCCGAAACCATGAAAGCTCTAAGAGAGAATCTTGGGCCCGAGAAAACGATCGCAGCAGTAACCGATTCCGTCAAAGAAATTGGTAATCTGGGGTTAAAAGGCCAGCAGCAAATCATGGGGCACCTGGAAAAAGTACACCCTAAAACAGATCCTCTAGATGCCATGGTAGCTAATATGAGTATAGCTATGGACATTGAGGTTGCCTATAGACGTGCAAAGTCGGTGTCACTGGCCTTTCCTGAATTAGCCACTCATACACTGTATGGCAGGTCACGCATCGTCTATCGAAAGGGACAAGATCTTCGTTTTCCAGTCTACGTTGAAACGCCACAGACAATTAACAGAGGTATTGTTCAATTAACGATTAAGCACGCAGAGACACTCGAGATCCTTAGCCAGAAAAAATGGCGAGTAGAGCAAATACACTCTGGACTACTGGATGTAACGCCGGGCTTGCCTTCTTCTAATGTAGAAGGATTAGAGTCAGGAGAAGATTATCTGGTAACCGTCTGCTTGATTTGGAAAAACAAAGCTGGTGAAAACATAGGCACATGCCGTAAGATGTTAATTAGTTTGGTTACGGACTTTGCCTTCAAAGGTGTGGAAGAAGCAGGTGAGCCCATTCCTTTAGATGACCCAACAAACTATCATGCGTTTTGGCACAAAGTCTGGCAAGGGACATTCAGCAGCAGCTTTAAGAGCATCTCGTTCGATTCCAAGTATTATTATTTATTGGATAGTAGCCGCCAGGTAAATGCTCGGATGGAAACGCTCACACGTGTTGAAGAAACCGGGCTCAAAAAAAAGAAAGGATTACTCAAGAGCGGGAAAAGCCTAAGTATCAATGCGCTGAATGATTTAATTCCTCGTATCTCTACCGAATCACCGCTTGGAGGAGAAGAACTCAGCGCACTGCGATCCCCTGATTTCCAGGAGCGAATTCAGCAAGTAGCTCGTACTCAGGTTCGATTTTCTGGAAGAAGCGGAGAAACGGTGTCTATGTGGATTTATCCGGTAGTTAAAATGCAACGGGTCATCCTGCAGCGAATCGTAGACGTCGATGATAATGGACTGGTGACTCAAATGGAAGATCATCCAGTCTTTTTCCCTATCCCAGTACTTGCACAATTTGTTGGACTTAGTTCGGAGGTCGCCTAATGGAAATGAATGGTCATGCTAAAATTTACCTTAATGGACACCATAAAGATAGCAATGGGCGTCATGAAGAAAACGAGACCACCCCTTTTGGTCTAAAGGTTCTGTTTAGTACACCAGTAGGCCTTGTTCCTGTGAAACTAGAGAAGCCTTCTTTGCGAGTTACACCCAATTCTCCCAATAATAATGACCGTTATAGAAAGTAAACTGACTGATATTGCTAGCCTCGTTTTGAGTATGGCAGACTTGACCGAGAATCTGGACATGACTGGTTCAGCGCAGTTGGACGAAGTCTCACTGAGTTTACCCATTGAGTTGGAAGAGATAGTAAATGAAGACGGTTCTGTTGTCCTCAACTCATCTCCACCGACACAGCAGGTTGAAACGAGTTTTATGCCCGTTTTTCACCAGATGAAAATCAAAGTAATCGCGGTTGATGCCAACAGCTAGACAAAACATATCGTCTTGGAATTTAGAGTCCTTTCTTGATTCTTTAGTAGTTGAACTGGATAAGGCGCAAGATACTCTTGCCATTAAAGGGGTAAATCGTCCACTCACATATAGTGTCAAGGAGCTTGCGCTTGATTTAGAAATATTTCCAGAGTTTGATGGTGATCAAGTTCGATTCAAGACTGCGAAGCCAGGAGAAACTGGATCTTCCAAGATGTCCTTCCAACTTGGATCCATAACAAGTGAACAAATTAGACGAACTACACGAGAGCCAGTTGGCGAACATGATATTTCCATTGATGAGATCGAAGAAATAGATGAGGATACGAAAAGCTCGCTACGCAAATATGGCATCAAATCTGGCGAAGATCTGGACAGGTTGCAGGAGAAAAAAGTTGACCTGGATGAAATTGTGAGTTACAAGAAAAAAAGGAAGCAAAAAAACTCTTATGCCGATCTGGCAAATATCATTAACAAAGCAAAACGGCGAAAGAGAGCTCCTTCAGTGTCAGGAGTTAGCCTTACAAAAAATGCTGATGATACAGTGTTAGCGGTACAAGGCATGCATCTATCTGTTGCACTTGATCAAAAGGAATTTCCTGTAGCTATGATTGATGGTGAAAGTTTGCCTGTAGTCAAAGCAAATGACCGGGAGCTTTTAATAAAAGTTGATCCTGGTCGGTTTGCCAAAAGCTCTCAAGAGTTGCAGATAGCTCTGGATCCTTATGCAGTGCTTAGAATGAATTTAAAGCCTCGGGGAGAAGGCTCTAACGAATTACCCGTACCGCCACAATGAGAAATAAATCTAAACTACTCCAGCTAGAAGCGAATCATCACGGCATGAAGACGGGTCAGGGGCGAAAGAAAAAGAGGCATGCATATGATTCTGTTAGAAAACGATCAGGTCGTTCTTACAGCCAGGCTTCAGCACTGAACAGGTTGGAACAACTTGAACGAGGAAAAAAGAAAAAGAAAAAGAAATCTAAAACAACCGGTGTCGTTCGGGCAACAGTCTTTAATCAGGAAGATGAATATATTGATCGAATTGGTAATGCCTTTCAACTAACACATCGCCGGACTAGCCTGGATGAAGATATCGCATCTCCCTTTGAAAGCGAGACTCCCTATCAGTTTGCGTCTTTTGAGTCCCCTTATGATTCGTTCCATGCCAGTACAAAGCAGCCTGTATTCGAAGCGCCCAGGCTCATAAAGCGTAGCGAACCTCATATCATTAATCCACAAGAGCCTGAGCAGAGGGAAATACGAGCAATTCGAAGAGGCCGAACTTCTGAGAATGCTTCATCACTACTAAATGAAGAGTCACCCCCCGGTCATTCGCAAATCAAGCAGGATGCTACTTCTATACTAGATGGAGATATTGAGGAAGAACTTAGTTCTTTGTTATTTGAACAAGGTATGCAAGATTTGGCAAACGGCAAGAATACCTTTTCTCCTGCCCTTAATGTGAATGGTGGAAGTGACTATACAAGCCCTCCAACACGTCCACCTCAGCCGCATGCAATATTTGACAGAATTGGACAGAGTCTACAGCATGCTACCACCTTCGATATAGGAGATATAAATTTGGAATCCTCTTTTGACCTTTTTGACAAGGTCATTGAACATGATGAAGGAGTAGCTCATAGTAAATCCAGCAACAAATCACTCACTCCTGAACTCGATGAGATGGATATTATCGAGGATTTTGCTCTAATGCAGTCTGTCCGGCAAGACGCTGAATCCGATTTGGATGAATATGTGGTTATTGAGCCAGAAAATGCCAACGATCCACCTGGCGAAGAAGAGAAGCAACCCGCAAAACCTGAGAAAAGCTCTGAAGTCATCGTTTCCGATGACGAGTCAACATTGGAGCCTGCAAGGGATACGTCCGAAAACCATACGATATCAGAATACACCCCCCCCGAACACTCCCCCAATTTAGAACAACATAAACCAGCATTTGAAGGAGGCTTGTCATGAATAGTCGAAACAGGCTACTTGAGATAGAAAGCGCGTTTCAGCAAACTCGTTTAAAGAGAACAAGGAAGTTTGAGAGAAAAGAATCGATGCCTCGTGTCAATGCATCAAAGTTGTATCGGCGTCCCTATCATCAGGCCTTGAGCGCTCCTCCTGCGCAGCAGATTAATTACACGGTTCCGGTACCTATCTCTGTAATTCCTCAACCTACTACCAGGAGTTGCTGGGCGGCGGTGACAACCATGCTATTGTCTTGGAGAGACGAGTTAACATATGATATACCGAAGTTGCTCGAAAAGATAGGCAAAAAATGGTTGGATTTATTCAACAAGAACCAGGTACTGCCCTTTAAAGATCATCCTGTTTTTCTTGCTGCTGCCGGTTTGATTGCAGAGACCCCTCAAAGTTTTTCGGTAAAAGGGTGGGAGTCATTGTTACGAACCTACGGTCCTATATGGGTGACAAGCGATGAGCAATTAGGGTATGGTACTCGATTCCATGCGCGGGTCGTAATCGGGATACAGGGTGATGGAACGCCAAAAGGGACCTTTTTGAAAATTATTGACCCTGATCGAGGCCGGCAACGGCAAGAGAGCGTAGCTCATTTTGTGCAGAAGTACGAGGAAGTTGTCAAAGAACTTAACGATACGCCCATTCAGGTCGTGCATCTACCGGTTAATGCTCGAAAAACAACCACTTCTTCTGGTAAAACCAGCCTCAAAGTGAATAATAGTACGTCACAGGCTCTGTTGCCAGACGCCTTTGCAAAGGGGGGAGATGATAGTGACTGGTACTCTGATGACATTCTCGGTACTCAGCAAGCTGTATCTAGCTACTCCATTGAAGACTATAGTGTAGCTTCTGGCATGACTCGGGCTGATGTTCAGTGGGCTACAGATTCAAAGTCGCCAGACTATCGACACCTTGAAGTTTCTGGCATGAGTGGCGCATTCACTTTAACTGGAGATACAATAGCCAAATTAGCAAGAGCGAATGCATTTGATGTCAAAGCAGGGCAGGATGAGGTCTTGTTTGGATTACGAGGTTGCAGGTTAATAGAAAACGAGGCCACCAATTTTGTGTCAAGCATTCAGGTAGAAGAAGACATTCCCGATCATTATGATTTCCATTGTGTGTTGGGAGTCTGGAAACGATCCACTAACCAGATCGCTGTGTTTAAAGGATCCACAGTACCGAACTGGAGACACATGGAAATCCAAAGGAGCCAGGGTGGGCAACGAGCCAATATGCTGGTGTCGGGAAGATACATATATAGAGTAGGACAACATAGAGCCGTGCAAGGAGCGTTTATTCAACAACGCAATGTTGTAGTCATGCGCTCTAATGAAGATCTCTCTTACGAAATAAGCGACGTCTTTGAACGCCATAGTCCTGCTGATAATATTCATCCTGCATTTCGGGATCGAGCGGCGAAGTTTTCTTCGGCGGGATGCTCCACGATTCCAGGTACCTGGAATGCAAGCAATGGACACCAGGGTAATTGGGCTTTATTTCGTCAACGCGCAGGGCTTGATCCAAATAATAATAGGTCTAAATGGGATGCCCGGTATATTTATTTGATTCTTACTGGCCGTGAAGCCCGATTGATTAGCGAAGGAGTTACAACTGATTCGTTGAAGAGATTGCGATTTGGTTCGTCAGGAGCAAATGTTGAAGCACTCCAACTTGGGCTTGAGCAAGAGGGCTTATATAAGGGTAAAACTGATGGGGTGATGGGACAAAATACCGTTTGGGCTTATATTCGTTGGCAGCAAAAGAATCAGAATGGAGATGCCGATGGTATTGTTACACCAGATGCTGGAAAGCTTCTTGGTTTTGATTTGGCCAATAATATATCAATTCAAAGTGCACTGAACGTCTCGTATTCCTATTCAGGGCTTTCAGATCATGCGCGGCCATTTGAAACTCAAAAAGGACAAGTTTTTCAGCCGGCTGACATCGAGAGAATGAAAAAATTCTTGGAGACGAATGCTACCTGTGAACATCCCAAGAGCTGTATTGGGACAATGAATCAGGCGCTTCGGCTCCTGCTTAATAATAGTAGCCAGAAAGTAGGCAGCGAAGTGCATACAACGATGGAAGCACTCCGTAAAGAGGGACATGCCTCTGCACCTCATGTAGTAGAGTTTCTGAATAAAAGCGGCAAGAAAACAACGGGGGTCTCTAGACCAGAATCCTTACATGTCAGCATTCTGAATGCGCTACTACAAATAAATCAAAAAGAGAATGGTTGGAGTGTGTTCGGTATGAGCCTGATGGATGGCTATCATAGCGTTTTGCTAACCTTGGATAATACAGACCCCGCTAATCCAAAAATTTATTGGTCAGACCAATGGCGAAGCAAAGGGGGATGGAAGGCCTATACAAAAGATAGCCTGGATACAGAGGTTACTTCGTTGACACAAGGTTGGTGGGATCAGCAGCCGGCCAATCGTAAACACAAAACGCGGGTTACCTTGTGGCGTGTGTTGCCTTGAGCGGTTCTATTTAGTATGGATCTATATTTTGGAGAATAAACAATGAATGGTTTCAATAGGCTATTAGCTTTAGAGCAAGAGATTCAGGGGACCTCACCTAAAAAACAGAGAAAGAGGCGAAATGGCCAGGCCCGGCAAATGCGAGTTTACCGCAGAAGATATTTTAATGTAAACCCCGCCACAAGTGCGCGATCCTTTGCCCAGATAGGTCAATTTGGCCAGATTCCAGAAGGATATCTGGCTGTTCCTGTTGCAAATATGGTGAGAGGCATTGATGTGTCCCACCATAATGGTACCGTTAATTGGACACAAGTTGCAGGCGCCGGTATTGTCTATGCCTATATGAAAGCTACGGAAGGCCGGACATTCGAGGATCCTCAGTTTGCGACTAACTGGGCAGGTTCAAGAGCTGCAGGGATTGTTAGAGGGGCCTATCACGTTATACGTGAACCAAGTTCCAGTTCAGTCCGGGATCAGGCAGCGAACTTTATGAATACCGTGAATCATCAACGCGGAGACATGCCTCCGGCATTGGATGTAGAGTTCCAGTTTTTAGAACGAATCATAAACGAACAAGGTGTTGCCAATGCATGGCAGTACCTCTGGACATGGTGTCAAGAAGTAGAAAGAGGGACGGGATATCAGCCCATTTTGTATATGAGTGAACGGGGCGCAAGGAGCATGAATTTTAACTTCGGAAGCCTGCCTTCTCTTGAGCTTTGGATGCCCCGATATCGCGACCTGAATAACTTGCCACCACTGCCTCTTGATGCACGTGGGCAACTTGTATGGCCTCATTGGACCTTCTGGCAACACTCAGAAAGAGGGCGCGTTGCCGGAATAGGTAGCGCTCACGTAGACTTGAATGTATATAATGGCGATAGAAATGCCTTTAATACATGGGTACAAACAGTACAGCCATAGATTTTTATTTTGGATGGAGTTACCCCGTTAAAGCGGACAGTTTTAAGCTATTAAGTTTAGTTTAAACTCTGATACATTCTTTCAAAGACTAAAGGAGCTTTATAGTTCAGGGCTGAGTGACGCCTTTGTGTGTTGTACCATCCCTCAATAAATGTAAAGATGGCCATCTTCGCTTCTGCTTTTGTTTCGAATCTTCTCCTTTCTATCAGTTCACATTCCAGTGTTGCAAAGAAGCTCTCACACATTGCATTGTCGAAGCAATCACCAGCCGATCCGGTCGAAGGTCTTACTCCGGTTTCCTTGCATCGTTTGCCAAAGGCTAGTGATGTGTACTGGCTCCCTTGATCCGAATGATGAATTACGCCATCAGGTTTGCGCCAACCTATAGCCATGTCAAGGGCTGATAGCACCAACTCCTTTCTCAGATGCGATGCCATCGACCAGCCAATAATAACTCGACTAAAGGCATCCATCACTACAGCTAAGAATAAGAAACCTGAACCAGTGGGCACATACGTGATGTCGGCCACCCAGAGTTCGTTTGGCCTGTCAACTTTAAAGTTGCGATTGACCAAATCTGGCGGTGATGTATTTATGCTAGAACGAACAGTTGTTCTGGGCCAGCGACGCCTACTTATGCCTCGCAGGCCGGCATAACGCATTAGCCGAGCTACACGCTTTCGACCGACATGAATGCCTGCCTCTCGTAATTCAGCGTGAATCCGTGGCGCTCCATAACTACCGTAAGAGGCTGTATGGATCGCGCGGATTCGCTCAGTGAGCACTACATCCTCTCGTTCCCGATTCGAGGGTGTTCGTTTTAGCCACTGATAGTATCCGCTGGTGGAGACCGCCAACACACGACACATAGTAGCAATGGGATAATATGCCTGATTCGCTTTCACAAACGCGTACGTGCTTTGAGTTACGGTTTTGTCTCCTTGGCAAACCAGGCTGCGGCCTTTGCCAGTATCTCTCGTTCCTGACGAAGTTTATGATTTTCTTTACGTAAGCGTCTTAGCTCCTCCCGTTCAGTTGAAGAGAGAATGTCGGCGCGTTTTCCTTCGCCTCGTTCGGCTTGTTTGATCCAGTGTTTGATCGTCCCTTTGCAGGGCTCGAATTCGCGAGCTAGTTCGGATACACTACGCCCGCTACGAGCAAGTTCTATGATCTGAGCACGAAACTCAGGTGGGTATTCAGGTCTAGTTCTAGGCATGACAATCGTGGGTTAATTCTTAAGTGTACGATTGTCCGATATACCGGGTCATCTCCAGGCAAAGGTTACCCCCGTACTCTGGACACAAAAGAGAAATAAGAAGGGACTTTCACCAATCTATTTGCGGATTGAAGCAAACGACCGCCGGCGGTATGTATCGCTACGTACTTTTATTCGTGATTCTCATTGGAACGACAAAGCACGTCGTGTGCGCAAGAGTCATCCTCAATGTAATGAGATTAACAACTTGATTTCTCAGCGTATTGCAGAAGCGGAATCCGAAATTGTTAAGCTACATACTGAAAGGGAAGCCGTTACAACCGAGGTGCTGAAAGAAGTTCTTACTCCAGAACCACTAAAAGATGACACCGACTTTTTTGTGTTTGCCGATAGTATTGTAGATGATCTGGAACGTAGAGGGAAACTGTATACACACAAACGCTACAAGTCGATCTGTAAGAAGTTCAAAGACTTTTGCGGCCCTACTCTCCCTTTTGAGGAAATCACGCCTAAGCTACTAAGGGATTACGAGACGCATCTGATCAATAAGTTCAATAATAAGCCTTCAACGGTTGCTTCCAATTTCATTGCCATTCGAGCCATTCTTTATAGGGCGATCAAAGAAGGAAAATTTCAGCAAGGTATTAATCCGTTCTTTCAGTTCAAGATAAGTCGTGGTAAGACTAAGCGGGATAAGCTGAATCTATCCGAGTTACAAGCTATAGAGGCGCTCCGACTGGTAGAAGGATCTTTAATCTGGCATGTTAGGAACTACTTCCTGTTTTCGTTTTATTGTGCCGGCATTCGATTTGGGGATGTAGCCAAGCTGAAACATTCTAATATTGTGAGGGATGGAGATATAATGCGTCTTAGCTACGAGATGAGTAAAACCGGAGCAACTAAGACAATTAAGTTACTAGACCAAGCAACAGCTATTCTGGCAGAGTACGTGATTGAAGAGGCCGGCTCTAATGATAGTTATCTGTTTCCCATTCTGCAGCGGTACGATACCTCAACTCCTAAGAAGCTACTGAATGCAATATCTGCTCAAAATACGTTGGTGAATAAGTATCTAAAGAAAATTGCGCAACAAGCCGGCATACCTTGTAAGCTGTCTTTTCATGTTTCTAGACATAGTTTTGCCGACATTGCTCGTCAAAAAGGTTGGGGAGTGTATTTGATCAGTAAGGCATTAGGGCACTCCAGTATAAAGGTTACAGAGAGTTATTTGAAGGGATTTGATACCGGGGCTTTGGATGAACAGATGGATCAGCTTTTTGGGTAATGATGCCGAATGAATAAGCCAGTCAATAACCTACAGCTAAGACAATACGAAATTGCTCAAGAATTTGGTTTTGCTCAGCGTTATGTCGTTCTGGATAATAGTCGGATCAATTATCTTGCTTTAGAAAAGAAATTTGAAGACCCCTCTAGTCCCTTCAATTTATTCCTCAAGCATCCAAGCTTATTTAGAAACAGAATTCTACAACCGGGTCAGTGTGGGATAGAGTTCTCCCCAGGTAGGTTGAATAGCTTCGTGAACAATTCCTCAAAGCAATATCTAGAAGTCGTAAAGAACTATAAATTGATCGATAGAAAGGATGATCCATCAGCTATTACACTGCTTGCATCAAATCTAGCTACTATTGAAAAAGAAATTAATCGTTATCCGGAGTGGCTAAATCAACTGTATGATCGTGCACAATACCTCATTCAGGCTTGTCTGTCTTTGTGTTTAGATGGGATTCCATCGGATGACATTATTGGTAATTGGATTACCAACCAGGCTTCATATCGATCATTGAGAAGTAAGAGAAGTTCAGAATGGCTCGCTCATAATCTGCCTTTAGAAGAATGGAAGATTGCTCATCGATTTACTTACAAAGTGGAACAGTACACTTTCATGATTAATGCACTGAATGAGAATTACGATTCTAAACAGGTTATCTGGTTCGAGTTTGGTGATTTGTTCTTTCGGCTTTTCTACGGAACTGAAGAGAAGTACATCAAAACAGTTGTAAAGGTGCTTAATAAGTTCTTTCCACCTAGAAATGTGGATTTAGCCTCAGAAGAGCTTTCAGATACAGCGGGTATAGCTTTGTCGGTTATCAACGAAAAAATATCAGGATACCTCGATGAGTTGCTGCATCTGGAAATATCCAGATCTGTTCATGATTTACTTCTTCATCAATTACTGTTGAATGAAACCAACTTTAGTGACTTACCCCAAGATTACTTTCAGAAGCAAAATCTACCTTATGATGATGAAGGAATAATTGCTTCTCATGGTAGATTTAGAATTGATGCGAAATGGCTTCGTTATGGTCGGTTCATAGTAAATAAGAATCAGATATTCTCAGTCACGATTCACAACATAGAAAAGCGGGCGGAGGAAATAGCTAAAGAACTGATTGTTCAATTTGGACCTTCAATTTCGGCGAGAGTGTAGCCATCCCCTCAATTAGGACAGTTGAAAGTTATCGATTTTAATTGATTATTACTGGCAATAAAACTGGGATATAGCTCTGGTTCGAAGCGTGCTTCCAAGAACTTTCGAGGCGATTTTCGCTCCAGTGATTCATGAGGCCGCTCATGATTATACATCCATATCCATTCCTGGCTTAGCGCACGAACTTGGCTGAGTGATTCAAATAAATACTGATCCAGCACCTCTTCTCGGTACGTTCGGTTAAGTCTTTCTATGAATGCGTTCTGTGTCGGCTTACCTGGCTGAATAAATTGCAGATGAACCTCGTGTTCTTCGCACCATTTAGCCAAAGGCCAAGCGATAAACTCCGGACCGTTATCTACTCGGATTACTTCAGGCTTGCCACGCCATTCTATTAGTTCGTTCAGAGTGCGAACCACTCGCTCACTCCGGATGGACATATCAATGGTTACTTCCAGAACCTCTCGGTTATAATCATCCATAATATTTAGAATACGGAAGCGGCGACCACTGACTAGGCTATCGGCCATAAAATCCATCGACCAGACTGCGTTCGGGTAAATAGGAAGCGTCAGTGGCTCCTTGATACGTGCGGGTAGTCTTTTCTTATGGCGTCTGCGGTGTTTGAGCTTCATCATCGTATAGATGCGGTGCACACGTTTGTGATTCCATCGATGGCCTTGCTCGCGCAAGTAATCAAACATCTTCTTAAATCCCCACCTATTATGCTTTGTGGCCAGATGCTCTAGCGCTTCAATAACAGGCGAGTCATCACGAGGGCGGGGGCAGTAATAATAGAGTGAACGAGTCAGTCCCAATAAAGCACAGGCTCGGCTTTTACTGAGTCGATGCATGCCGTGGAGAAAGTCTACACCTTCTCGTTTCTGTGCTGGGGCTAAAACTTTTTTTCGATCAGATCTTTGAGAGCATCCCGTTCCAGGGACACATTCGCATACATTTGTTTGAGCTTGCGATTCTCTGCCTCGAGTTCTTTGAGCCGCTTCAGTTCAGAGGCCTCAATGCCTCCATATTTACTCTTCCAATTATAGAAGGTCGCTGTACTGATACCATGCTCTCGGCAAAGATCAGCTGTTTTGGCTCCAGCTTCGTATTGACGGAGAATCTTTAGAATCTGGGATTCGGTATGGCGGGTCTTTTTCATAACACCTCAATATAGGATTTTTCTAACTTTCAACTGCCCTAATTGAGGGGATGGCTACATAGCCATAAGTCGCCGAGACTTAGGTACTTATTGGCTCTTATCCGGCGCGTGACAAAAAAAGCCATGCTTTTGGTTGACCCTTCATGACCTTGTTATGCTGTGAAGGCATTGAAACTGGCCATACTTATACGAAAATGTCCACCAAAAAAATTCTAGGGTCATTGAATTCTGTGATCAAAACCCAATGAGGCCCTTGATAAAGTCGAATCGCGAACCTTTAACGAGTATAGCAAAAGAAATGTAGAGTCCGATGCCCAAGAAATACTCCGCACTAACTAACCAAAGAAAACTGCGACGACCAGTAATCTTTTTGGGAGGGATTTCAGACCATTCCTTTCGAAAGCGAATTCCCATTAGAACAGATGCACTAAATATAAGAACATGCCATATTCTATAAATTAAAGGGGCAATCTTTTCAATTTTTGAGTGGTCTAAGATATGGATATCAAATTGTTTTGGAAATTTCAGCCTCTTTGTTTTGGCCTTGACTATTTTTTCTTTGTTCTCGTCCTCATGAACACTTCTATTGACAATAAGTGCTATTATGCTATAGTATTTAAAATACCAAATGAATCCAAAGAAGAGTATTATTGGAATCACTAGAAAGACCACAAACCGCCATGCTTTATAACCATAACCCAGAAAAAAACCATATAATCCAAGCCAAAACCCACCTCGTAACTTGAATTTTTGCTGACCCAATTCATACAGAACCTCATCAGAGGCAGACTCATTTCCTTGAGCCAAAAAATTATTGCTCAGTTTCTTATACGTAATGTCAAGTTGTCGGATGACCTCATTTTCAGAAAGAGACTCACTAACTAATGGAACAGCAAAGTTTTCTGAAGGATGATTATACGGTTTTAGATTTGTAGAGTGGTATGGCTTAATTCGGAGATTTTTTTGCGCTTTTAATTGATCCCAGTATACAAACAGTCTGCCTTCAGGATAATCCATGCCGGCAAGAATAAATGTTTCAACTGAGTCAAAGTTCGCCTCTCTTAAATCAAGATGATCCTTAAAGGATGCTCCTTGAAATGATACCTCTCCTGAAAATTTAGAATGATGAAAATCAACACCTTTGTCAAATGTCGCTGATCTAAAGTCAGCATTCCCTAAAAATTTACTATTTAAAAACTCGACCTCTCCTTCAAAAGTGCTGTAATCAAAGCTGGCTCCACTCTTGAACTCCGAATCCAAAAAAGAAATTTTCTTTCTGAAATCAACAAACACAAATTTCGGTTCATATTGAAACGTAGCTCGTGCAAAGAGTACTTCTTCTTGAAACTCACTCCATGAGAAATTTGAAGAGCCAAGATAAGAAGTTCCATAAACGTCAACCTTGTTTTTGAACACTGAGCGATGGAAATACACATCAGTTAGACTCTGTTCTGATATGATTAGGTGGTCTGAGGTGGTGGTTTCGTTAAATCTACTTACTTTATCAGATGGCTTTAATTCATCTGTTTCTTGAGCAATAGCGAACGAATGGGATACAAAACAAACCACCCAAAAGGCTAAGAATACCTTTGATACGCTGTAAGTAATTTGCTTGCGAAAACATTCCATATTGGTCGGCATTCATTGTAAGTTCGATACTATCGAATTATCGCAGTTGATGGGTTTCATATATACTCGATCTGTTCCGTTTAAGAGTATAACTACTATTTATACTTAAACAAATCGTTTATTTGAAATTAGGCATTCCCGATCGGATCTGCGATTTTTGACAAAGCCGGCGATGTTTCTACGAACTGTAGAATATTCAACATCATATCCTTCATGTAAATACTGAGCCTCTTCAGAGTCTGCATAACTTACTAAGAATTCTATTCCTTCAGAGGTAAGTCGGTCTAAACAATTCTTTAATCGTTCTATGTCATCCTTTGAAAAAATCGCTTCAGAATACTCATTAAATACTCGTCTTTCTGATATAGAATAAGGGGGGTCCAAGTAAACAAAATCGCCTTCCTCAACTTTTAGTAGAACTTGTTCAAAATCGCAATTGAACAGAAGCGTTTTGCTTAATGCTTTACTTATTCTTTTTAGCTCGGCCAAATTTGGCAGGCGGCCTGTCTTGTGACCTCCATATGGTACATTGAACTTTCCTTTAAGATTGGTTCTATACAAACCATTGAAGCAGTATCGATTGAGGTATATGAATCTTGAAGCGCGTTCCACTTCTGTCAAGGAATTGGGGCAAATGGCTCTAATCCTATAATATTCGGACTTTTCATTTTTCAATGTGGAGAGTTTTTCGAATAAGGCTTTAGGCCTCTTCTTGACACATCTGAACGTGTCTATAAGTTCTTTGTTAATATCTGCTAGAATTGCACTACTAGGTTGAATAGAAAAAAAGAAGCAAGCTGAGCCAGCAAAAGGTTCAACATATCTTTTGTGATGCTCTTTCCAATAAGATTGAAGCACTGGAAGTAATTGCTTCTTGCTTCCTGCCCACCTCAAGAATGGTTTCACTTTAGGTCTTTGTTGATCCATCTATATATCAGCAAAGATTTTTAGGATGGCTGCAGATGGATAACTCGAAAGAGAAGCTACACCATTAGCTAATTCTACTGGGACTAATGCACATTCATGTCTATGGCTAATAAGCTTGGGTAGAGTAGCCAAAATGTGACTAAGACCAATAAAGTCTTCCATAGAACTACTATCTGTATGTTGTCCCGTAGGCACACTAAGAACTAGATGATGATATTTGTCCAATTTTACAAAAACCTTATTTCCATAGTTAGTCCTTTCGCCATAAGGATCTGAACGTTCTGGACGATGCTGAATTTCTTTTCTAATGTACTCATCGTTAGGGTAAAATATTGACTTTGTTGGGGCGTGTCTGGCGATGATTTCTAAATGATCAACAAAAGATCCGCTCTTCTCTTGGCCAATAACATATACTGTTTTGTCTTTCAGTTTAGCATATTCAAAGAAATTACGAATAGAAGGTACTAGCTTGGAGTACTGACTATGCAAAGATAGAGGACCATCTTTTATAAACAATGTCTTAGCCAATACATTGTACTTTTCAGATTGCCAGAAGAAACGTATGCCGGTAAAAAGTAGCAGTGTCTCGTGAAATAACATGTACGCAGTAGAAAGGGAATCTGGTGCTGTATCATCACTCATTTCTAAATGAAAGCCTATCATATCGGTGAGATATAACTGAGCTCGACAGTCAGTGTGAGTGCATCGACCTTCGTCAGCATCATATGGAAGGCCATCTAAGTTTCTTCTACAATTAGGACAGCTAAAACCTGGTGAACTTTTTTTCTCCCCACTCCACTTTTCATAGGCAAGCCATTTAAGTGTTTGATAGGGTTCACCATTTAACGATGAGTCTCTAAGAGAATCATAGATAATTTTTCGAACAGCGTCATAGTTGTTCACTCCTTTTATGGATATTCCCTTTAAAGGCAGAACAGTAGCGTGATACATTGCAGAATCTGCCATTATATCCCTTAATGCCATGGGGTGAGGAGCACGCTGATCAATTTTATCCAAAGCGACCTGATCTAATCTTAGTAATGCAGTTTTGACAAACGACAATTCCTTATAAGGGGGACTTTCAGACCTAATTGTTTGTTTGGATCCATCTACTGCAAATATTAATCGGAGAGGCTTTATGTCTTTAGGAATAGAATGCCAGTTGGCTTCTGAATCAACTTCGACAGGATTGTTGTCCTCAAATTGTGCAATTATTTCGTTTACTAGCTCGCTATTGATCACTTCAAGGTGCCCCAGTTTGCTTGCTGACTCACCACCGAGTCGCTTTCCTCCTTTGTATGGCATAATTTAAATCCTCACTCTCAATAGATAATTGTGTAGATCCTGAAGAATCTTAGCCTGCTTCAGTTAAGTTTGTTACTTCTTCGTTTGAAGGAGTATCATCAACGCCAGTCGATGCTTCGAATCTAAAGACCTGAACTGGAATTACGAAGCGATGAGAAAATGTAATCATTCTCATATAACCAGGAGTCCGCGTATATAATATGTCATGCTCTAATCCTTCAAATTGAACTTGAAGTTTGGCTAAGGTATTTACTTCATTTTTTGAAGATATATGGGCTACAAAGAAATTCTCAGTTTGTGCAAGTAACTCTTGGCTAATGGTGGAAGGTGACTGGGTTGAATAAACCATACCTATATGGAATTTTGCACCTTCTTTGGCAAACCTTGAATAAACTCCGGTAAAGTCTGTGTCGTGTCGGGGAAATAAGTTGTGTGCTTCCTCAAAGTACAATTGGACATAGTGATCCCCTAATCTATTGGAAGTGAATTTATGTTCTTGATGAGAAAAGACTGCTCTTGAGAGAAGGTCAGAGAAATATTTCCGGATTTCATCGGATGCATTCCCAAGATCTAAAATTACAGTCTGCCCTCTATCTAAGAAATCAAGGATTTCTATGACAAAATTTCCTGCTTGAGAATTATGGTAGTCGCGGAAAGGCTGAAGTACCCTCGGTCCGCCACCAGTATTTGGGTCTAAAAACTCCAAGAGCGCCTCGTCATCAGCGTCAAAAATGGGGCCGCTCGTACTTTGATATGCTCGATTATTCTTGTCAGCTTGCCAAGCTTCTTTGACCGTTTCTAAATGCGTCCTAAGTTCAGCAAGAGTTGTTGGTGGTTGATACTCATTCTCATCCTCTGCATTATATACAGCGGCAATCATGTCTGCATTAAAGTGAGGATCAAAGTGTCTGGGCGCATTGCGATTTCCGCCAGTCAGCCCGAGCCTTCGCAAGCGCTGCTCATCTACTTCAAATCCTGCTTTATGTAGTATAGCCCAAAACATTTGAATCTTTCTTACTGCACGGTTTCTGGGGCCTCCAGAAGGCATTTCCAATACATCGTTAATATTTGGAAGTCTTACACTCCCAAATGCTTGTATATATTGAGCAAGTCTGTTGGCTTGTTGTAATAAACCGCTGAGTATTCGAATGCAAGAATCAGGCTGCTCATAAAAGTTTAGCCTTAGTGGACGTGATGGTGTATTAGGGCGTTCTGTTAGAGCGTATACAATGCATCTGTCAGGGAATGCGCTTCGGATTGATAGGTTACCATCCTGCGGGTTATCATTTGCATACTCACCATCGATGTCGAATATGAGCTGCCCTACACTGTTGTCATTTCTAGTGGTCTCAATTATACTCTGGGCGATAATTTTAACCACATTACTTTTTCCTAATCGTGTCTTTCCAAACATTGCAGTTCTAAAGCCACGAAAATCACTCGTTGAAACATTCACTTCCACTTCGGGACGTATTCTGTTAGAAAATGGCAGTGTACATTCAGTCAATCGTAGGTCACCGATCGCAAATCTATTCTCTTCTCTGACTATACCATTTACAATCAATTCCAAAAGGTTTTCAGGAGGAGAATATACTTTGTAGCGGTGTGCGCTTACTATGTTATTAACGTCACCAGAGAATCGAAGTACTGTAGCATCTTCAGGATCAGGGAAAAACATCCCTAATACCCGTGCTGTTAATGCGCCCCATTGTAGTTCCCCTCTTGTCCAGATATCGAGTTCTGGCATTGATTTCTTGTGCAGTTCAAAATATGTCTGCTGAACTTCCTTCGATAGCGGGGTGGGGGTAGTCGCAGTTACTCTTAGTAGTGAGAAATGAGGGGGAACTCCATCCAAGTTATCTGGAGCCATTACTAGGAAAGATCCTCTGGGAACACCACCTACAGCAATTTTGAATGGATCAGATGTTATTATAGTAGCGTCATGAAAACCGAGTTCAAGCACATATCCGACGAAGCGCATTAACTGATAATTTCGAGCGCTTTCATTTCTGTTTTCTTCATTTAAGAAGTCTGTTAACACACGAAGGGGGCTGTCCTGATATTCTGCGTTCTGAAAAAATAAATCCATGATTGGAGGGATGGAATTGTTGAATATGATCAAAGAGAAAAGAGTTTACTGAATTAGCGCAGCGATTGCTGTATGGTCAAGGATAGAGAAGTGTAAGAATTTCCTTAACCCTATCCTTAACCTAGTAGATATAAAAAATCCCTAAGCCATTGCAGTACAATGAGTTAGGGGTAGTATTGTGTACCTGGGGCGGGAGTCGAACCCGCACGTCCTTGCGGACACAAGATTTTGAGTCTAGCGCGTCTACCAATTCCGCCACCCAGGCATGTGTGTCGGTAGGATAGCGCTATACTGGCTTTTGAGTGGGGAGGTTCCGGATTTTTTGGAGGGTTTGGTGTTCGGTGTTTGGGGTTTGGGGCTTTTGATTGGGCAGAACGGTTAGAAGATTGGTGTACATGAGGTTATTTTAAAGAAGGAAAGTTGTCTATCTATGTAAAAACCTGCAGAGTGTGAGCATGATTAGACATTTTGAACAGATTGAGGCTTGGAAGGATGCGAGGGAGCTTATTAAGTCGGTATACGAGATAACGAGGGATGGTACGTTTGCTAAGGATTATGCGCTTAAAGATCAAATTCGAAGAGCAGCTCTATCCATTTCAGCTAATATTGCGGAGGGGTTTGATAGAGGCTCCAATAAGGAGTTTCTATACTTCCTGGCTATTGCCAAAGGATCTGCTGGAGAAGTAAGGGCATTGCTGTATACAGCATTAGATATCGGTTATATAACTGAAGAGGATTTCATAAGCCTTACCGATAAAGCTCAACGCACACAAAATAAAATAGGCGGTTTCATGCACTATCTAAACAGATCCCCTATGAAAGGAATTCGTCACAAAAGAAACTAACACCCACCAACGCCGAACAACAAACCCCGAACCCCAACAAAGAATTTGTTCAAAAAACAAATTCTAAAAGCAACGGCAATAAGAAGAATAAACTCACGAGGTACATAAACGCATACCACCTATTCTTGTACGCAAGCATGCCCATCCAATCAGCCATTTTCAATGGGACTTCCCGGAGAATGGGAATACCGTAAATAAGTACGATGCCGAAGATATTGAACAACAGGTGCGCAAAGGCAATGGTTATGCCGAAGATGCCGGTCTCTGCATTGTCCCCGGCAAGGGCCAGTGCTGCGAGTAAGGCCGTGATCGTTGTGCCGATATTGGCCCCTAAGGTGTAAGGGAAAATTTGCCGTACTGTAAGGATACCGGCTCCTACCATGGGGACAATAATAGACGTTGTCACCGAGGAACTCTGGACAAGGACTGTTAGCACTACACCACAAACCATCGCAGCCAATGGCGCCCCAAAAATGTACTTATGCAAGATCTTCTCCGTCCTACCCATCATCATAGACTTCAATAGCACGACCAGGTACCGCAAGGCCAAAAAGAGCATCAAAAGCCCTACAACGAGCACCAGCCAACCGATCTCTTGGAGTATCATGATCATAAATTCGGTGATTGGCTTGACGACCGCTTTTAAGGGACTCAGAAGCTCGGCTCCACCCACACCTGTAAGGCCCGACGTGAGAAATTCAGCCGATCGAGAGATAACTTTAAAGGCTACCTCAAGAGGGAATAAGATCGCCACAGCAAACAGGTTGAAAAAGTCGTGCACGGTCGCGCCGGCCATTGCGCGCTTAAACTCTTCCTTGCGCGTAATGTGACCCATCGAAACGATGGTGTTGGTTACAGTGGTCCCAACATTCGCACCCATGATTATGGGTACTGCTTGTGCCACCGGTAAGGTGCCGCTGGCTACAAGGGCTACAGTAAGCGAAGTCACTGTAGAGGAGCTTTGAACAAGAGACGTGGCTAAAATACCAGTGAGAAGGGCAACAATCGGACTATCCGTTGCGGATAACAAATTCTCTGCAAACCCTTTCCCCATGAGCTTAAACGCACTGCTCATCATTTCAAGGCTGACAAAGAAGAGCATCAAGACTGCTATCAGTCCGGCTACGCGGAGAAGAACGCTCGTATTTGAGCTGTTATCTGTTTCCAGCGAGGGATTTGGGCTTTCAACACTCACAATATTGGTGGGTAGGTGATACTACATAAATCAGGATACTTAATATCTGATCTTCTACCCCTAAGAATATTGAATGGCCGAGTATTTACTGTTATTAAATTGTTACCCTTATTCCGCCCCGGAGTAAGCATCCATAAACCGAATAATAGACAGAATGCCCTGGCGGAAGCGGTCTAGTTCGAAGCTTTCATTGGGGGAGTGGATAGCGTCTTCGGCGAGGCCGAAGCCCATCAGGATGGTGTCGAGGCCGAGAATCTTCTTGAAGTCAGCTACTACAGGGATTGAGCCGCCGTGTTTGGTGAAGACGGGGTCCTTGCCGTAGGTGTCATTTAGTGCTTTCGCGGCTGATTGCATCGCAGGGTGGGTGTAGTCTACGACCACGCCGTGGCCTCCGTGCAGGTCCTTGAACTCTAGTTTCATGGTGTCTGGCACGTTAGCCTCGAAGTACGCTCGGATCTTGTCCGTGATTTCCTCGGGAGTTTGATTGGGGACCAGCCGCATCGATATCTTTGCGCCGGCCAGTGAGGGCAGTACCGTCTTTGCCCCTTCTCCCTGATACCCGCTCCACATGCCATTTACATCCAATGTTGGTCGAGCCGTGATACCTTCGAGGGTAGTAAAGCCTCCTTCAGATCGAGTGGCTTTTACCCCAACAGCCTCCATCCAGTTATCCCGTTTAAAGGGCAGCGTTTTGAACGTCTCTCGTTCTTCAGCTTTGAGGTCTACGACATTGTCATAAAATCCGGGAATCGTGATCCGGTGGTTTTCGTCGTGCAATCCAGCGATCATGCGCGCCAGAGCATTTGCCGGGTTTTCAATTCCACCTCCGTACATACCCGAATGCAGATCGCGGTTAGGTCCGGTTAGAATCACTTCAGTATATGCGAGGCCACGCAATCCATAGGTGATTGTCGGAACGCCTCTGGCAAACATGGAGGTGTCGGATACCATCACGATGTCTGCCTTCAACAACTCCTTGTGCTTTTCTATAAACGGAGTCAGATGCACCGAGCCACACTCTTCCTCACCTTCGATCAAAAACTTTAAGTTGATCGGTGGATTGTCTTCCGCTTTTAGATACGACTCCAGCGCCTTCACATGCATAAACATCTGCCCTTTATCATCACTGGATCCGCGGGCAAAAAGCTTCCCGTTTTCATCGATCCGTGGTTCGAAAGGTGGTGTATTCCATAGCTCAAGCGGATCGGGAGGCTGAACGTCGTAATGACCATAAACCAAAACGGTTGGTTTGCTGGCATCCACGAGGTGCTCACCATAAATAATGGGATGCCCTCCCGTTTCCATCAACTCAACCTTCTGCACCCCAATCGCTTTCATGTGATCCACCAACCAATTGGCACACCTGCGCACCTCATCCGCATACTCCGAGTCCGTACTAATAGACGGAATCTTCAACAACTCAACGAGCTCTTCGACAAAAGTAGGGAAATGGTGGGAGGCGTGTTGTAGGGCGCTTTGCATAACAATCTTCGGTTTCGTGTTTCGAGTTTCGTGTTTCGGGTTATGAAAAGGTGCTTTGGATTGTCTAATAGTTTTGACGGAATATAATGTTGCACTTAAGAAATAGAAAACAATGGCGTCTATAAAATCATTTGAGGATTTAGAGATTTGGAAAGAAGGGCGGAAGATTAATCGAGAGATCTATAGTCTGACACAGAGGCATTCTTTCTCAAAGGATTTTGCTCTAAAAGATCAAATTCGACGAGCCTCAATCTCAATTATGGCGAACATAGCAGAGGGTTTTGAACGCAATTCAAACAAGGAAATGATCTATTTCCTATCGATATCAAAGGGATCTGCCGGCGAAGTGTTATGCCTCCTCTATCTCGCCCTGGATGAAAAATACATCCCTCAAAATGAATTCGATCACCTCTACGTAAAACTAAGAATCCTTATGCAAAAAACAGGCAGGTTCATCCAATACCTCCAAACATCCAACATAAGAGGTGCCAGGTACAAGAATACAACGCGCCCTTGATCCCCAATCAACCCGAAACGCGAAACCCGAAACCCGAAACAGAAAGCGAATCACAATTCGCTTTCATCGCGCCAGCGAAGAAGCTTCCACGCCTGCCCTTCAGCTACGCGGGAGAGGATAAAGTTTACGTTGCCGTCGCCGCGGAAGACGTCGCCGCCTTCCAGGTTAATGGTGAGGCTGAAGGAGCGGACGATGCGGGCCTGGGTGCTGTCTTCGAAGAGGGTTTGGGAGATGATTTGATTCCACTGGAGCTGAATCAGGCCGGCATTCTGGAATAGGCGGCGGGTCGACTCAATCTCTTGAGAGAATCCCCATTGGCGCTCTACCTGAATATCGAAGTCGAAGTAGGTGAAGGTAAACGATGAGTCCAGGAGTTGTTCATACAATGAGATGTCCCTGAGTTCATAGGCTGCTTCGAAGTTGGCAAAGAATCCGTCAATCGTAGCAGGATCGCCGAGAAGAGTGCCAAAAGGATCACCTTCTTCAAGGGCAGGGGCAAAGGGGTTACACGCAGAAAGGAGAGTGACTATGAGAAGGAGACAGAGACCGCAACTAGCCGGTAAACTTATATCCGATACCGTAGACGGTCTGAATATATTTTGGTGCTGTTGCGTCATTTTCGATTTTCTTGCGTAAGGAAGCAACGTGCCTATCTATGGTGCGTGTTGCTATATCTTCTTTGATATCCCAAACATCCCGTAAAAGTTGGCGCCGGCTCACTGTACGGCCGCGGTGTTGGATGAAATAATACAGGATGCTGAACTCGAGAGCCGTAAACTGCAGTTCTTCGCCGTTCTTTGAGGCAGTATGACTGCTGAAGTTGATGTCCAGGTCGTCGAAGACGTAGTGGTCAATCTCTTCTTTGTGGTTGTTCTGGCCCCGTTTAATAATAACTCTGCAACGGGCTGCCAGTTCATCCTTACTAAAGGGTTTCGTTACGTAGTCATCAGCCCCCAAGTCAAACCCTTTGAGTTTGTCTTTTTCTGAAGATCTGCCGCTGAGGATGATGATCGGGGTCGTTATCCCATGAGTGCGTGCCTCACGAATTACATCGAATCCGTTTTTTTTGGGAAGTCCCAGATTTATAACAGCAACATCGAATCCCGGATTGGCGATCAGGAGTTTGACTGCCTGAACCCCTTCCCTGGTCCAACGTACTTCATAGCCCTGATCCACGAAGAAGTCTTCGAGATCAGTACCGACCTGGGGGTCGTCCTCAACAATCAGCATGCGTGAGGCTGGCATTGCGCATTGAACATTTGATGAGCGGGTCAACAGGGGCCAAAAAGGGCCTGCACACAGAATTCCTGTTGCCTGTAATCCGTAGTAAGTTTAAAGCTTACAACAGGAAGATAGCAACCATCTATGAATAACCGATACTATTTCTATTATATAATATGCCGAATTACAACTATACGCTCATAATTTTGGCTACTATTGTTGGCTTTTTCACGTTAGCGGCTATTCTTCTGGTACCCGTGTACCGGTTTTTGCGGAAAGAAGAGAAGATAAGTGCAGAGTGGACAGAAGATAACTTAGAGATTGAGGTTTTAAAAGAATCTGATAAATCTTAAGGAAAGTTCGTTTACTGGTTTCTGGTTGAAAAGCAGGGTTTTAGGCGTAAATAACCAGAAACAATACGATATTAGTTTGGGGAATTAAGCGTTACTTTGTCTTTGAGGCGTTCCAGGGTTTTAGGGCCGATGCCTTTTATGTTTATCAGGTCTTCTATTTTTTTGAAGGGGCCGTGGGTTTGGCGATAGGTGAGGATGCGTTGGGCCATGGCGGGGCCAATTCTGGGGAGGCGTTCTAATTCTTCTTGGGACGCGGTGTTTATATTTACTTTGCCCGCAAAAAGAATATCCTTTACCGTGACACCGCCGGTTGAAGCCACATTTTCTTCCGCAGCAATTAAACTATCCTGCAGCCGTATTCTTTCTTTCATTTCTATTGTGGCTGCTTCAAATAGGCTATCTGTTTCTGCATAGATATCTGAGTCAAACAGGAAGGTTTTTTTCTGGATGGACTTCAGTAGTGTGCCAAGAAGTAGAAGGCTCAAGAGCGTAGCCAGGGCATACGATTCCTGCCGGGTCATGGCTGCCTTCTGTTGAATTCTGTAAAACGTATAGGTGATTCGTTTTTTCCAGTTCACAACCGTGGGTGTTTAACGTCGGTGATTTGTGTACCTTCATAGACACCTAAACGGACTAAGACATAACCTCATGGGCCAAATATTTCGAACTGAAGCGATTGTTTTGCGCAACATGGATTATCGCGAAACAAGTCAAATTGTAACCCTCTTCACAAAGGAGAAGGGCAAATTGACAGTACTCGCCAAAGGAGCTCGGCAGGCCAAAAGTCAGTTTGGGGCAACCCTCCAACCGATGTCTCACATTCAGGCTGTGGTTTATCATAAACCAACGCGAGATATTCAGACGCTCGGTGAAACGTCCCACCTCTCATTATTTACGGGTCTAGGAGCTGGGCTTGAAAAGCTGACCATCGGGTTACAGGTAGTAGAGATGATTTACGCGGTGGCCCAAGTGGAAGAGGAAAACGAACCCCTTTATCGCCTTGTCCTGGAAACGCTTTATCAATTGGACCAGGTGGAAGAGCACGTCGAAAATATCTGGCCGTTCTTTCAGATTCAATTAGCCAGCACATTAGGGTTTCAGCCCTACATTCAGAAGTCGGATGTAGAGTCCATCACGGAAGAATACGGGTACCTGGCACTTGAAACGGGTGCGGTTCATGCCCACGTGATCACGGGGGTGCAGGCAAGAAAAGCGTCTCGAAGTGCACTGAGAGGGTTTGCCATTTTGGCTAAGACTAACCTGGAAACGGTTATGCGGATGCACATGAGTGAACAGGTACATCATGAGGTATCCGTGTTGGTTGATAGTTATCTCCGTTATCACCTCGAAGAAGCCCTGCCAACCCGCTCAGACAAGGTGATTGCGCAGCTATTTAATAAAAAGGATGGTTAAGGACTGGAACTTAACCTATGAATATTATTATATTTGTGTAACATGTGTGCAAAAGTGGTGCGCGTTGCCTCTAAATAGAACGCAATTGCTCGCCTGTGAGAGGGAAATTCTGTTTCAAAATGCCCTTTTTAGATATTGATGATGTCTTATGAGCCGAAAGCATCTTACCAGTAAGCAGCATGCGTTCTGGACGTACCTGAAAGACTATGTGAAAAACAACGGTGTCTGGCCGACGTACCGGGAATTGGTAGACGAATTTAGCTATCGCTCGCCGAATAGTGTGACGCAAAACCTGCAAGCACTGCATAAGAAAGGGTTTCTTGTCAAGGATGACGATGGTTATCAGATTTCTAGCATGGTCGTTCAAGGCGCCCAAATGGGACCTATTGGTATTCCGATAACAGGTATCATTACGGCGGGCGTGTTGCAGGAAGCTGTTGAGGCAAACCTGGGTACTATTACCCTGGAGACGCTCTTCCCAAGTCTGGATCGTATGTTTGCGATTCGTGTCTCTGGGCAGTCGATGATCGGAGAGGATATTCACGACGGCGACTACGTACTTCTCATCGATGATGACATTCCCAACGGAGGCATTGGTGCGGTTATGTACAATGGAGAGACATCTCTCAAGCGCATCTATAACGAAGCAACGGGATTGCGATTAGAGCCAGCTAACGACGAGTACCCAGATGTATACATCACTCCTGATGTGTTCGAAGAAGTCCGCATTCTGGGCCGCTACGTAGGCCATGTAAATAAAGAAGGCATCTACCGCCGCAGCAGTATCCGAAACCGCGCCGCCTAAATTTCAACCAGCTGAATCAGGATTCCTCTGGTTGGATTCTGGTTTCTGGTTGAAAAGCAGAGTTTTAGGCGCAAATAACCAGAAACGAGAAACACGAAACCAGAAACAGCTCAAATGAATTCTCATTTGAGCTTATAAAATGGATTTCAGCGCCTTCTGATCGTGCTCGTCGAGTCCTTCTAGTATCGTATGTCCCATTCTGTCACGCTTGGTCAAGAGATACTTCTCGTTGACTTCGTTTGGTGGAATTTCGATGGGTACTTGCTCTACGATCTCTAAGCCATATCCTGAAAGACCTACTCGTTTTGTCGGATTGTTGGTCATTAGCCGCAATTTGCGGACGCTCATCTCTCTCAGTATCTGGCAGCCGATTCCATAATCGCGGTGATCCATCTTGAAGCCCAGTGCGAGGTTCGCATCTACGGTGTCCATCCCTTCTTCCTGCAGCTTGTAGGCTTTTAATTTGTTGATCAAGCCGATGCCTCGTCCTTCCTGTTTCATGTACAGGACCATCCCCTGCCCTTCTTTTTCGATCTGAGTCAGTGCACGCGCCAGTTGGTCTCCGCAATCGCAGCGCATTGATCCAAAGATGTCTCCCGTCACGCATTGAGAATGCACACGGACCAGCACAGGTTCATCTTCTTTCCATTCTCCCTTGTGCATAGCGAGATGGACATCCCCAGTGAGCCGTTCCTCAAAAGCAGTCATGGTGAACTTTCCAAAACGCGTAGGCATCTCAACGTCGATTACTCTTCGGATCAACTTCTCATTGAGCATCCGATAAGCGATCAGATCCTTGATCGTTATGATGCGCATGTCGTGCTCTTTCGCGATCGCCATGAGTTGAGGCACCCGTGCCATAGTGCCGTCGTCATTGAGTATTTCTACCAGAACACCCGAAGGCTGGAAGCCGGCCATCCGAGCTAGATCAGTCGTCGCTTCGGTATGCCCAGCACGACGCAATACACCGCCTTCCATGGACCGAAGAGGAAAGATGTGGCCGGGGCGGGCAAAGTCGCTGGGCCTTGCTTTAGGATCAGCAAGGGCCTTTATCGTCTGAGCCCGGTCGCTAGCTGAAATCCCAGTTGTTGTCCCGAGTTTGTAATCAACCGAAACAGTAAAGCCCGTTTCATGCAAAGATGTGTTAGAACTAACCATCATGTCAAGATTCAACTCGACCATGCGTTCACGGGTGATAGGGACGCAGACTAAGCCTCGCCCTATGTTGACCATGAAGTTAACCAGTTTGGGGGTAATGGCTTCTGCAGCGCAAACAAAGTCGCCTTCATTTTCCCGGTCTTCGTCGTCAACGACGATTACCAACTTGCCCTGCCTGACCGCTTCTATCGCATCTTCTATGCGATCAAAAGGATGATCATCCTGGGATTCAAGGACATCCGACATACGCTATTATGATTTATGAAATGGAATGAAGCGAAATACCTGGTTACAAGTATCGCTTAATAGCAGAATGAATAAAAATGTCAGGTGTTTCAAGAAGTTATTCTAAACGATCGATGGCGCTCTTTTCAACGCGCATCCGGGCCGACTTGTCGATTTCCAGGGTAACACTTGTATCGCCCATCTGCACTACCGTACCATGAAGCCCCCCAATCGTGATGACTTTGTCTCCTTTCTTAAGCGCTTCGAGCATGTCTGCCTTATCTTTTTCCTTCTTCTTCTGCGACCGCTGCTGAGGGCGGATGATAAAGAAATAAAAGACAATAAAAATAAGGAAAATCGCTATCGGACTGATAAACGGATTCACCTCTTCTTGTTGTGGGACTGAGAGTAAAGCGAGGAGTAAGGAGGTCATGCTCTTTCTGTTTCGTGTTTCGCGTTTCGAGTTTCGGGTTTGTTGCGGGTTGAAGATACATAAACCCGAAACCAACACGAAACCCGAAACCCGAAACACGAAACCAGTCAAATAAACTTATTTGACTGAGTAAAAATTCGGTGGAAAAAAAGAGGGCAAGCTGACCGTATCGCACCGCTACGACCTCCTACCGCTGCTACCTTCCGGTCCTGACGGGGTTCAGAGGGAGCTGGTCGTACGGGACTTGCCCATGTTTTGCAGAACCAGCGCCTGCAAATGAAGGGTCACAAACAGTATGAACCTAAATTGGTTCCTGAGAGAACCTCAGAAGAGTGAAACAGCATCTATATCAATAGCCATTCTATACCCCTTAGGCAGGCTTTTGGCTCGCTTCGTTGCTTGAGTAATCAATTCTCTAAGGGTATTGTGCGTGATTTTTTTGGATGCCTTTAAAATGACATGAAATCTATACTGCTTTTGGATCTTGCTGATTAATGCAGGTTGGGGACCAAGCACCTGGATGCCAGCAACATGCGGTAAGTGACTGGCCCATTCACCACTCAGCTTCTCTAGCATCCCTTCTTCGGGGCCTTTGAACTCAATTCTGACAAGCCGGCCAAAGGGAGGGTACTGCAACATATTGCGTTGCTCCAGCGCATTTTGAGCAAACAGTTCGTAATTGTGATTGATCGCATATTGCAACACTGGATGCTGAGGGTTTCGTGTCTGCAGCAATACCTCTCCTGGCCTGCTTGCCCGCCCCGCCCGGCCTGCTACCTGTGTGAGCAACTGGAACGTTCGCTCATCGGCCCTGAAGTCAGGTAGCAACATTCCCGCATCGGCATTAATAACACCAACCAGCGTAACACGCCCAAAGTCTAAGCCCTTCGCTACCATCTGTGTACCGATGAGTATATCTGCTTCCCGACGTTCAAACTGACTGAGGATTTTATGATGGGCGTTCTTTGTGGACGTTGTGTCGAGGTCCATTCTCAATAATCTAGCAGTAGGAAAGTGTGCCTCGATTTCTTCTTCTACCCGTTGGGTACCCGCGCCAAGCCTTGATAGATCAGTGCCTCCGCAATTTCCACATTTTCGTATGATCCTCTGGGTCTTACCGCAGTAATGGCACCGCAAATGATGCTGCACTTTGTGGTACGTGAGGGTTACGGCACAGTCATCACACATCGGCGACCATCCACACGTCTGGCACAGCAAAACAGAGGAATAGCCCCGCCGATTTTGCAACAGGATGATCTGCTCTTCTTTTGCAAGCCGCTGGCCTATCGCTTCCTTTAACGGTTTTGATAATATCCCGGTGAGCTGCTTTTTTTTCTTCTCCAGGGTTAAATCGATGGTTCGGACTGCGGGTAGAGGCGCTGCTGTTTTCCCTGGTACAGGCACACGCTCAGGCATAGAAAGATAGGTGTACTTCTTCTGAACCTTTGCATTTGAAAATGACTCAAGGCTTGGTGTTGCTGACCCAAGGATACAAACGGCATTATTCATCGATGCACGCATGACAGCCACATCCCTGGCATGGTATCGAGGGGCTGGATCAAACTGCTTGTACGATCCCTCGTGCTCTTCGTCCACGATAATCAGCCCAATATTGGCTAAAGGCGCCAGGATGGCCGAACGCGGACCAATAACAATAGGGAAACGCCCGCTTTGCAACGCTCGCCACGCATCATACCGTTCACCCGGACTCATCCGTGAATGAAGCACAGCGATCACATCACCAAAATGAGCACGGAATCGGGTTACGGTTTGAGGCGTCAGGGAAATTTCTGGAACGAGAACAATACCCGTTTTGCCTTGCTTCTGCACTTCTTTGAGTGCAGCGATATACACTTCTGTTTTACCGCTTCCGGTAACACCATGTAAGAGAAACGTTTCAAACCGGGAAGCAGCAATGGCTGTATGAATACTCTCTAATGCCTGAACCTGTGCAGCATGTAAGGTGTGCACAGGTGGTTTAGGAGGATTCGCCGGCATGTCTCCCAAAGGGGTACGCAATACCTCCTTCTCTACAATCCTGAGCATGCCCCGCTTTTCCAGGCTTTTCACCGTCGAGCTACTCGCGCCAGATCGAGCCAGAGTTTCTGATACAGAAGGAATCGCACTGCCTTCCTGTTGAAGTTCATACAACGTATGCAGGACCGCATGCTGCTGAGGACCTCTGACTTCAGATTTTAATTGATCCAGGCTATCTTGATTGGGGATCGTTGAAACTAATGAAAGATGGCGCGCTTTTTTGACGCGCACAGCCGGCTTCTTTAACGCCGACTCTATACGCACATAGCCGGCCTGCTCAAGGCGCCTCAAGGAGGTCAGGGAGATGTTTTTGTCCACCTTCTGGAGCGCATCGAGGGTGCTGCCATCATGCATTCTCAGCGTGTGGAGAAGATCCTTCGTTGATTCATTGAGAGCCGCATTCGCGTTTTCAGCGGCACTGAAATGCACAGTGTAGGTATTTCGGAAGTCGATCCCGGAGGGCAACGTTGCACGAACCACTTCTCCCCAGCCACACATGTAATATTCAGCAATCCATCGCGTAAGGGTGAGCATTTCTGCTGTCAAAGAGGGCCGTGTATCCAGGACGTCAGATACAGCCTTAAGCCGGGATACATCACGTTCCTCGTAAGATAGCTCTACGACCAGCCCGGTTAGGATGCGCCTCCCAAAGGGGACCACGACACGGCATCCCACCTGGATGCTTGATTGCATCGCTTCGGGTACGGTATAGTCGAAAGCTTTGTCTAGAGGAATGGGTACAACTATGCGGGCTATCATTGTTTACTGCTATTGAGGAATACCGGTAAGAGTGCAGCTTATATCCCACAATCGCTTTGCCGCGTCCCGGTCATGTGAAATACTAGACGACCCTTTCTCCTTGCTGTCAGCAAAGTATTTTCCTGAAACGCCTGCTACTTCTGGAGATGTCGCTAGATAAATCGATGTGGCTGCTCCTGCCTTTGGATTCTTGAAGAATGGGCTGAAGAGCTTAAAGAAAAACGTAAAAAAACTGAGACCATTATTAGCAATGTTCGTTGCTACAACACCAGGGTGAAGCGCATTTGTTGTAACGCCTGTTCCTTCAAGCTCGCGAGCCAGTTCATACGTAAACAGCACATTTGCCAGTTTTGATTGACCGTAAGCTGCAACGCTATTGTACGACTGCACTGTTTCTAGAGCATCAAAATTGATATTGGCTGATTGATGAGCATTCGACGATACATTGACGATGCGCGAATGTGGAGTCGATTTGAGTACATCAAGCAAGAGATGGGTCAGAAGGAAATACGCAAGGTGATTGATGGCAAACGTTGACTCGTACCCATCTTCTGTAAGTTGATGCTTGGACATAAATACCCCTGCATTATTTACAAGAACGTCAAGGCGGTCAAACATACTGAGGAAAGACGCAGCAAGCTCACGGATTTGCTTTTGGGAGGACAAATCAGCAATGAGCAAGTGGATATTCGTGCTTCCCGTACTTTTCTCGATATCTGCCTTTGCGTTGTTGCCCCGTTCCTGACTTCTACAGACCATCACTACCGTTGCACCTTGTTGTGCTAGCTCGCGCGCAGTTTCGAGTCCTATGCCGGCATTTGCACCTGTTACAATACAAACCTTGTCTTTCATGGGGGAGGAAGCTATATGCGGTTGGCGTTTTTGTTTTTGGGAGCTTGAAGATGGTCAAGCAGAAAATCAGCAAGCGTATCGACAGCAGGGGAGTTCGCTTCAACAGATCGATACATTCCGATAGTTGTGGTCAGTATACTTTGTTGCAGATCCGAAGATTCTAGCAGGCACATGTCCTCAGTTACAGCACTTTCTGCGATAAATCCAATGCCGAGGCCTGCCTGAACGGCTGCCTTTAAAGCCGTCAAGCTATAGCTGCTAAACGCAAAATGCCAGGGCTTACCGAGGGCTTTTAAAAACTCGACACCTTTGTCCCGAATAATACAGGGATACCCGGTAGAGTCAATAATTATGGGTACAGAATCTTCTTTGAGAAAGTCATAGTCTTCATGATGGACCCACACATAGTTCTCTTCCCACAGGGGGGTTGTATAACTATTTGCATACTGGAGGTTTGCTACAGCAAGGCACAGCTCATTCTTCTTGATCATCCCAGATAATTTCCAACTGGTGTCTACAACCAGTTCCAATTCAACTTTGGTACAGAGCCGCCCAAACTTGGTGAGTAGGCCTACCAGGTGGCCAATCGCTACCTCTTCCAATACACCAATCCGTACTTTTCCTTCTGTCTCCGTCAAAGACAGCTTAGCAATCGCTTCTTCATTCAGATTCAGAATGCGACGGGCATAATCGACGAGCACCTGCCCAGCTTCGGTTACCTCAATGGTTCTGCCCTTTCGCTGCAGTAAAGACATGCCCACCTGCTCTTCCAGTCGCTTGATCTGCAAGCTCAATGCAGGTTGGGTTCGAAAGAGTTTTTGAGCTGCCAGGGTGAAGCTGTTAGTCTCTGCGATTGTGACTAAACTACGTAACTGATCAATAGATAGATCGTTTGTCATAACTATAACAAAAACTTATCGATTCGATTAAAAATATAAATGGATCTTATGGAAAAGAGTTTCATAACATCCCTCGAACTAGTTCGTGCGCAGAAATAAGTCACCTTTTAATCGAGAACGCGTATGATCCGTCTCCCTAAGTACACAACACTTATCCTGGCATTCATTGCCATATACTTTGTTTGGGGTTCTACCTATCTGGCGATTCGTATTGCAATCGAAACGATGCCACCCCTTATTATGCTTGGCTTCCGTTTTGGAGTTGCAGGCTTGATTATGCTAGCCTGGCTGGCACTTCGCGGTGTCCAATGGCCTACGTTACCCCAGTGGCGAACTGCCACCATAGCAGGAGGTTTGATGCTGTTTCTTGGGACAGGTACGGTGGCCGTAGCCATGTTATATGTCCCTTCTGGTCTGGCAGCACTCGTCATTACCACTGTTCCGTTATGGATGGTTCTGCTGAACTGGCTTTGGAAAAAAGGACCCCGACCAACGATACTCTTTTTTGTAGGCTTTATTATGGGGTTGATTGGCGTATTCCTTTTGATTGATCCTGCAGCATTTTTAGGTACACAAACGGAAGGTGTCATTGCCATCTTTGCTATAATGGCAGGTTCAGTATGCTGGGCCGTTGGGTCATTGTATGGTCGCGATGCTGATACACCATCTGACCCCTTTATGTCAACGGCTATTCAAATGACGATGGGGGGTGTTCTGTTATGTGTAGGTGGATTGCTTATGGGTGAGCGCATGGCCTTTACAGGTGAGATGTTAACCCTTCGATCCTTGACTGCCTGGTTATATCTTCTTGTATTTGGCTCCTTTGTCGCGTTCAGTGCCTATATCTGGTTGATGAAAAACACCTCGCCAGCGAAGGTATCCACGTACGCATACGTTAATCCTGTTATTGCTGTTTATTTGGGATGGGCCTTTGCTGGAGAGCCGATTACGCCTCAGATTATTCTTGCTTCACTTCTACTGGTTTCGGCGGTAGTTATCGTGCTCAGGTATGGGACGGCAAGGGCGGGGAAGAGAGTCCAGAGTCCAGAGTCCGGGGTCCGGAGTGTTGAGAAGAAGAGGAAGTGGAAGTTTTTGGGAATGGGTGCCCGTCCGAAACGGGCTTGATTTGAGAGAGGCGCTCTTCGGGGCGCCTCTTTTCGTTTATGCGGTTATAGCCAGAGCCTGGCGGAATGCGGCGATGTTTTCAGCGACTGATTTTGGGCCACCAAAGATCGCACTGCCGGCAACGATTGTGTCTGCGCCTGCCTGGACGACCTCTCGCACATTGTCCGCCTTGATACCCCCATCGACTTGCAGGTAGGGAGACAGGCCGCGGTCAGTTAGCATGCTTCTAAGCCGCCGGATTTTATCTGTGCTTGTAGGGATATATTGCTGTCCGCCAAATCCTGGATTCACGGTCATGACCAGTACGAGATCCACGTAGGACAAAATCTCTTCGATTGAATGGAGAGAAGTAGCCGGGTTTAATGTGACCCCAGCCAGTAAACCTGCCTCATTGATTTGTTGAATCGTACGGTGCAAATGGGTGCACGCTTCCACGTGAACCGTTATCCGATGCGCACCTGCTTTTGCAAAGGCATCGATATACAGCTCCGGGTTTTCAATCATCAAATGAACATCCAACAACGCCCCGGTCCGCTCAGACAAGGGCTTGAGCGCACGTACAATCAAAGGACCTATAGTAATATTAGGCACAAAGTGCCCATCCATCACATCAATATGAAGCCAGTCCGCCCCAGCATCAAGCGCTTCAACGCAATGGGCCTCAAGCCTCCCAAAGTCAGCAGAAAGAATAGAAGGGGCTAGGGTGATCATTTTTTTGTTTCGTTAAAAAGTAAACAACGCGCGGACCATAACGATGCGGCCGATTTGGGGAGCGCCAACGAATTCCCGGTGTGTTGAAACTGATTTTCCATTGACAAAGGTCAGCAGGTTCTGAGCAGTCAGGTCAATACGTAAGCCGGTAATTTGCCTTCCAAAATCATAACCGACCCCTGCATCAAAAACAACATAGTCTTCAACCATGCCTTCAAACGGACCAGTGATCACGATGAAGTCGTTCACGGCTCTACCGGATGCTCTTAATGAAAGTCCGAAGGGGAATTGATACTGAGCGCCCATGCCCATTTTAAAGGTCGGCGCATTCAGCGCAACGGCCAACTCGCTGCCTTCTTCTTGCAATTCGGTGTTGTCGAAATAATCATCGCTAATGTATGACATATGCGCAAGCATGCGCAGTTTCTCTGAAGCAATGTACTCCACTGCCAGGTCTGTTCCCCAAAGGGTAACGTTCCCAAAATTTCTGTACGAAAAGAGGCCTCCGGCGATATTCGCTGGCGTTCCGTCCGGCAGAATTTGTTGATCGGGGGAAACTACTCCAACCCGTGTGTTTGAGTAGGCGGGTAACTGTTCTGGGCCGTCGGAAATAAGGGTGGCAAGGAAAGCGGCCGTTTGCTCTGCATTCTGGAGATTCATGCTTTGCAGAAAGGACTCAAGTTCTGGGTCCGCATTGATAAAGTCTCCGAGAATAGGGGACAATAAGTTGGTCAAATCCTCCTCAAGAGCGCTCATGTACACATACGGGGACTCAAGTGCCAGAGGGCCAATAAAGTTCTTCTTTTGGGTGACGTAGGCGTCAGCGGATACAATGAATCGCCGGCCTATCACGCCGTTATAGCCGATCTCAATCGAACTCGTTCTGGTCTGCTCCAGTGGGGCGATATCCATTGGGCCACTTACCGGCCTAAAGGCTGCACCATCGAGCCCGGGTATGCCTAATGTACCTACCGTTTCACCCTGTACGAAGGGGACGAGCTGATTAACAAGGCTTGCAAAGCGTTCGCGTTCAGTCAACGAAAGCGTGTTTAACTGTTCATTAACAGGATCGCCATTCAGCAACAACTGGGTGATCTGGCTTGCGAAAGATTCGTAGACTGGATGAATGGGCAATTGATCAAGGGGCACCATTTGTCCGAAGAACGCCGGCGAATCGGGTTGCTGAAGGTCGCCGAGGTCCGGCAGTAAGTAGCGAATCTGTCCGCTATCTCTGTATTGGTTGAATGAAAATCCGTCGTAAGCGCCGCGTCCCTGTAGTGTGAATCCAAAGGGCCCATTGATGATTTCATTCGCAATAGGGATATCTAGAAAATTCGGATTTAGTACAGGGGCGCCAAAAGCCTGGTTTGCAGCTACCTTGAACGTATGAGAAGGAGTGATTTTGAAAGTGATGCCCGCACGTGGGGAGAGCTGAAATTTCTCATACAAATTGTTGAAGTCCCCGCGAAGCGCCAGCGTGAGCGTTACATCTTCAGTGAGTATCGTAGTTGATTGTGCATAGGCGCCGAATTCCTCAATACGATCCTTCTCTTCATTTCTCCCATGAATCGTTCCCTCTGTTTTCGGGATGGTAAGTTTATAATCTGCGCCCACCAAAAACTCTTCACGGCCATCAAACAAATTGAGATCGTATTGCACCTGCCCATTAACCAGCACGGTTTGATCTACGATATTAAAGCGGGACCCCGAGATGGTTGTTGGATTGTAATAAAACGAACTGCCACCATCGTTTTGATTAACATACACCTGGGAGAAAAAAGGGCCGGACTCAAAGCGCACCTGTCCGTATAGGTAGGAAAAATTATCCGTCTGTGCCGCGCCAATTCCTGTGAGGAGGGCCATTTTTTGAGATAGGTACCCGCCGTTAGCAATGAGTTTAGTTTGTTGGTTGAACCGGTATTCAACCAGGCCGTTCAGGCCATATTTCCAATAACTATTGTCTCGGAGCGTGTCACCGTTTACACGAATGATGTCCAGGTCTTCCTCATTGCTTCGGCTCAGTTCCCAGTCCTCGCCACTGGCATATTCGCCAACGATCTTGTAGCCCCAATTCCGATTGTACGTGCCTGCGTGTCTAAATTCGGTTTCGAAAACTCCGCGCTCCCCTCCTCCCGTAGAGATGCTTGTTCCAGGATAGGAGAATGGATCTTTCGTAATAAAGTGGATGAGCCCCTGGTCTACCCCAGATCCATACAGCGCAGATCCTGGACCTCGTACTACTTCGATTCTGCTTACGTCAAGCGTCGGGATAGGCATCAAGCCGTATGCGTTGACGGCAAGGCCCGGGATGGTAGAAAGGCGATGGTCACTGAGGACGTACGTTTCACCTGTCACGGAGTTGTTAAACCCTCGTAGAGAAATTTCCCGCCGGTCAATCCCCGTCTGGGCGTGGTCTACCCCTGCAATATAGCGGAGTGATGAAGCAGGGGATAAAGACGTTTCACTTTGGACGGCATGATCGCTCAACACCGAGACGGAGCTAATAGCATCCAGTATCTTCTCCTCCTGCCGTGATGCAGAGACGACGACCGTGTTGAGGTGGATGCGGTTTTGCTCAAGAGAGGCATCAATGTTTTTGAGCTCACCGGCATCGACATCGACAAACAACCGCTCCTCATCGAATCCGACATAACGAATGATCAGCTCGTACTGACCGGGTAGGATTTGAGACAACCGGTACTGGCCGGTTCTATTGGTGGAAGAACCATCAATAATGCCAACAACACCCGGCTGTTTGAGTAGAACCGTGGCACCTTCTAGAGGCTGGCCATTTAGAGCGTCCGTAACAAGCCCATTCACTTCAGCATAGCGCTGCTGAGCGAGTACATTCGTCGCTAAAAAAGCGAAGCACCATAAAAAGACAGTTAGGCTTTTGATTGGCAGATTTGCTAAGAGTGTTTCAGCATGTTTCCAGACAATACCAAAGCACATAAAGGGGCTTTGCATCGAATCATGAGATGTTAAATTTTTTATTTGGTTTCGTGTTTCGTGTTTCGCGTTCCGGGTTAAAAAGCACCCATTTGGCATCTAAAACACCCGAAACACGAAACGCGAAAGACGAAACCGATAGCGTCAATTCGTCAGAATTTATGCCTATCGTACTTTAGAGTACCAACGCCACAATTGAATTGCAGAAAAAGAAGCGCAGAAAAGTGCCCTGAAAGGCGGAATTGGTTAAAAATTATTTAATAACAAAAAGTTTCGGGTTTCAAGTTCCAGGTTTCAGGTTTGTTGCGAGGTTATCAATACTAAACTCGCAACAAACCCGGAACGCGAAACGCGAAACCCGAAACGCAATCAAAAGATTTTTTTGATTGCTACTGAATCGTATACGTCAACCGAAGAATACCCATTCGGCCTAGCTCAGGGGCGCCGATGAATTCTCGGTGTTCGTTGTTGAGTAAGTTCTGAACAGAGAAATCAACACGAAGGCCTTCAACCGACTGGTTAAAGTTGTATCCAGCGCCGAGGTCTACAAGGAAGTAGCTGTCAACATCACCTACATAAGGTCCTGAGAGTACAGGGAATCCTTCAACATATCGTGCAGATGCATTTACAGAAAGTCCTGAATCCAACTGGTAGCTGCCGCCAAACTTCGCCTTGAACGTTGGGGCGTTTAGGGCAAGACTGAGGTCTGTATTGGCTTCGTCTAGTTCTTCATTATCGAAGAAGTCATCGCTGACGATCGACAGGTTGCCAAAGATAGAGAGTTCGTCAGAGGCAAGAACCTGTAGCGATGCATCAATACCCCAGTAATTGATGTTACCGAAGTTGCGATATCCAAGGAAAGCGCCCACGGTATTGGCGTCAACAGCAGGAAGTACGGATTGGTCAGGCTGAACGGCGGCTACCTGTGTATCGTCAAGAGATCCACCTACCAGGCCGCCTAGTACAGCAGCAACAGTTGCCGGGTCAAGTCCAGTCAGTCCGAGCCCTTGAAGTAGCTGGCCAATGGCTGGATCTTGAGTAGTCGCAAACATAGTACCCAATGCAAGGCCTACGTCTTGAGAAAGTTGACCTGCCTGCGTGTAAACCAGTGGCGACTCAACAAGAAGAGGACCCGTGAAGTTTTTCTTGTTCGAGTAATAGCCATCGATAGCAATGAGGACGCGGTTGTTGATCAATCCTTTGTACCCAACCTCAACAGTCTGGGTGGTTGTCTGGCTCAAGGGTTCGATGTCAATCGGTCCAGTGACTTCTCTGAATCCGCGATCGCTGGCATCAGGGATACCTAGGACAGTAGCTCCGGCGCTTGTAGTTGCCGCCAATCCAAGGGAGCCATTCAGGGCCGTGTATCCTAACAAGTCGGCCAGTAGATTCCGTTGTTGATCCGTGAGAGCAGGAATAGGTGCAGGGAGAGGAAGCGGAGATCTCAAGAAATCCACAAGTCCAGCACCGGCAGCTGCAGCATAAAGAGGAATCAGAGGCATGGCGTCTATATTCGCACTTGCACCGAAGAAGCCCGGTACAGGCAAGAACAATTGCGCCGTATTCATGCTTCGGAAATTAGCGAACGTAGTTCCGTTTCTAGAACCGCGTCCATAGAACAGTACTTGTTGTGTTTCCGAAACAGGAATGCGTTGGGCTACGATGTCCAGGAAGAGCGAGTTAACACCCGGCGAAGAAAACGACCGGTTGTAGGTTGCTCTGAACGTATTCGAAGGCGTTGCTTTATAAACAAGCGCAGCTCTCGGAGATACCTGGGTATCAAAGATGTTACTGTAGTCACCTCGCAGTGCAAGCGTAAGGTCAAACTGGTTGTTCAACTCGATGGTAGACTGAACGTAAGCACCCGCTTCTGCGATCGTGTCATCTTCTTCATTACGGCCCAGAATCGTACCCTCGGTGTCCGGCTCAGTGAGTTGATAATCTGCACCAAGGATCATTCTCACGCGCTCGTTTGCGAGTTCGAAGTCATACTGTGCCTGCAGGTTGTATTCAGTACCTTTGTCAACTACTGTTTGTCCTGAACCGTAAACGAGTGAATTGCCGGCGTCGTTCGTGCTGAAGTATGCCTGTGCAAAGAAGCGGTTGGCTTGTAAACGAAGCTGTCCATAAGAGTTTTGGAAGTTATCCGCTTGCAGTGTACCGATACCAGAAAGAACAACCGCATCAAGCTGAGAAATACCGCCGTTTGCTGTGAGGGATACTCCGTCGCTTACTCGATACTGTAACATCCCGTTGATGTTAAACTTGTTGAAGTCATAATTCCTTTCTTCAACTTCAGTAGAAAGCGAGGCTAGATCGATTGGATCGTTGGGGTCTAGCTCCCAGTCATCGGCCTGTGAGTAGAAACCTGTTATCTTGTAGCCAAATTGCTCGTTAATGATACCTGCATGGCGGAACTGGGTACCTAACAAGGAGCGCTCTCCACCGCTCAGAGATATCGTGGTGCCAGGATAGCTAAATGGATCTTTGGTTATGAAATGCACTACGCCCTCATCTACACCAGGACCATATAGCGCAGAACCAGGTCCACGAACGACCTCAACACGCTCAACATCGATAGGCATGTTGGGCATGATACTATAGATGTTCGCATTCAAAGAAGGCGTTGCAGATTGCCTGTAATCGGTAAGGATATACGCAGAACCACCGAATGCGTTGTTGAATCCGCGAAGTACCACTTCGTTACGATCGACACCCGTTTGAGCGACATCAACGCCCGTAGTGTTTCGGAGTACAGAAACGGAAGATTGAACAACATCGGTCTCGATCTCTCTTGCATCCAGGACTGAAATAGACGCCGGTGCGTCCAGCGCTTTTTCTGCTTGCCTAGAAGCGGAGATAACGATGGTATTGAGGTCCAGGCCACCTTGAGACAGCACAACGTTCACCGTTGTTGTTTGTCCTGCAGTTGCTGTGACATCCGTTTGGGATTCGTTATACCCTACATACCGCACAGTGAGCGTGTAGGAGCCTGGAGCCACGTTTTGGATGGAATATGAACCGTCAACGTCAGCGGCGTCGCCCCCAACGATACCAGTTTGGCCAGATATGGTTAGGATGACAGTTGCGCCCGCTAAGGCCTCACCGTTCTCGGCATCTGTAACAACGCCCGAGATCGTTGCCGTTTGTTGGGCGAATACCAGGCTGTGGGGGGTGCATAATATCAGTAGAACGATGATCAACATCGTTTTACACGCGTAAAGGAGTCTCATAAGCCCTCTGTTAAATTAAAAGGGAGATTGGTTAAAAGGCTTTGTGGTGGAGCCTATTTTAAATTACTGGAGGTTTTTTAACAATGTTAATGGGGGTCAGATAGAGTATAAAGGGAAGATTATGAAAAAGAAAATAGATTTTTTAAAAATCGCCCGAAATGTTCTATATGAGGGCTTAGTTGTTTTGAGGAATACCAACCCGTTCGAATAGATAATCGACTCTTTTGAGGTGATACGTGGGGTCAAAAGCTTCGTTAATTTCGGATTGAGATAGATGCTTTGTTATGCCTTCGTGTGCCAGTACAATGTCTTTAAATGACCTGCTTTCCTCCCAGGCTCTCATTGCTTGAGGCTGAACCAGGTCATACGCTTCTTCACGGCTCAGCCCTTTGTCGATAAGCTTGATCAGGAGCCGTTGGCTATTGTACAGGCCAAACGTTCTGTCCATATTGCGCTTCATGTTGTCCTTGTATACCACAAGGTTCTCCATGATGTTAGCAAAACGGTTCAGCGCATAATGAGCAATGGTTGTAGCATCAGGGATAACAACACGCTCCACAGAAGAATGGGAAATGTCTCGTTCATGCCAGAGAGCTACGTTCTCAAAGCCTGTCAGCATGTACCCTCTCAGCAGGCGGGCGCAGCCCGTGATATTCTCTGAGCCCACTGGATTTCTCTTGTGAGGCATTGAAGAGGATCCCTTTTGGCCTTTTGCGAAGTTTTCTTCCACCTCACGTACTTCGCTTTTCTGAAGAGCGCGCACTTCTGTGGCCATTTTTTCGAGCGTTGCGCCAATGAGGCCGAGGATACTCAGGTAATGGGCATGGCGGTCCCGCTGAATAATCTGTGTAGAAATGGGCGCCGGTTGAAGCCCGAGGATTTTACACGCGATACGTTCAACCTCAGGAGGGATATGAGCAAACGTACCCACCGCCCCTGAAAACTTGCCAACTCGAATGTCCTCAGCTGCTTCGGTAAAGCGGTCCCTGTTTCTCTGCATCTCGGCATAAAACAACGCCATCTTTAGCCCAAAGGTGGTTGGTTCTGCGTGCACCCCGTGGGTCCGGCCCATCATGAGGGTGTACTTGTGCTCATTCGCTTTTGATGCCAGGACTTCCAGCAACCGATCGATTTGCTGCAGGATAAGCGCGTTTGCTTTCTTCAGACGGAAGCATAAAGCCGTGTCAACGACGTCCGATGAGGTTAGCCCATAATGGATCCATTTTCGTTCTTCACCCAGAGATTCACTGACTGCCCGCGTGAACGCGACCACATCATGACGGGTCGTCTTTTCGATCTCATGAATACGGTCGAGGTCGAACGTGGCTTCGTCGTATAATTTCTCGACATCCTGATGGGGAATCACGCCAATCTCTGACCAGGCTGCACAGGCGGCAAGTTCAACTTCGAGCCAGGCCTGGAACTGTTCGTATTCGCTCCAGAGTTTGGCCATTTCTGGACGGGTGTATCGATCAATCATGATTTTGAGTAAGTCCTCAGCCTAACTAGAAGGAGCCGCGCTTATTTCGCAGGTATTTGTTCAACAATTCGCGTGCACGAAATATATGGGCCTTAACGGTGCCCAATGGCAGGTCCAGCTCAGTTGCGATTTCTTCGTAAGACAGTTCTTGTTGGTGACGCATAACTATCACGCGATGGTATTTAGGTGGTAATGCGTCGATAGCTCTTTGAATAAGTTGTTTTCGTTGATCAGCGAGAATGTGTTTGTCCGGGCGATACGTGGCATCCGGAAGTTCAAATTCTAACTCACCGTCCTTGGTCTCTCGCGGCTTATCGATCGAATAGGTCTGCAGCTTCTTTTTGCGCAGGAAGTCGATCGCGTGATTGGTAGCTATTTTGTAAAGCCAGGTTGAGAAGGCATAATCCACGGAGTAGGAGGGTAGTGCAGAAAATGCCTTAATAAAACTTTCTTGAACAAGGTCATCGATTTCGCCCTGCTTGCGAACCATACGCTGGATGTGCATCGTCAGGGCTTTGCTGTACTTGTCCATCAATTCTTTGTACGCCAACTCATCCCCATCGAGGGCACGACGCACTAGAATGCGGTCTTGTTCACTTGATTCTGACGGTAGAATAGGATCGGAAGGTTTCGACATAATGTATTTTCTAGGAGCGGCCTCACTACCGATCCGCTTTCCCTGACGGACTGACGGGCTTGAATATATTAACTAACCCCTCTTCTGGTCAAAAAAATCTAGTCCCCCTTTACGCTAGATGGTGGATTGCGTTTCATTCGGATTCAGGGAATCGAATTACATGACTCTTTAGAAAGAATTTGCACAAAGCTAATTATAAGCATCAGACAGATTAAGGCAAAATGCAGTACCTTTACACGAAAACCAAGAATTCTTGAGAATTCCTGGTTTGTTTCGCGTTCCGTGTTTCGCGTTCCGTGTTGGTTGCGAGTTTCCTTAACCCAACACGAAACAAACCCGAAACCCGAAACCCGAAACCCGAAACCAAAAAAATTTTAGCCCATGCTTGTCATATTACATCCAAATACAGATGAAGGGTCGGAGGAGTTTATTCAGACCTGGAGTTACTTGAAGAACTTGAAGGATATTGAGGTGCGGCGGCACCTGGTGCAGGGGAGGATGCAGTCTCTCACTGAGTTGTACCTGATCGGGAATACGATTGCGCTGAGAAAAGAGGATATCCTTTCATTGCCTGCCGTGGAGCGAGTTATTCGCATATCGGAAGAGTATCGAATTATCGGCCGGCATAAGGACGATGGGTATCGTGAGATTGGATTCCAGTATAACGGTGTCGACTTTAATCAGGATACGTTGCATGTATTTGCTGGATTGTGTGCTGTAGATACGAGAGAGCACGTGGAGATCATGATGAAGGCGCTTCAAGAGCATGGCCAGGTGTGCACGCGTATGGGAGCTTATAAGCCTCGGACGAGCCCTTATTCCTTTCAAGGGCACGGGAAATTATGCCTTCCTTACGTCTTCGAACTGGCGGGTAAATACGGCATCAAGGTGATCGCTATGGAGGTCACCCACGAGAGCCATATCGAAGAAATTGATTCGGCACTGGAGGAAAGCGGCCGGCCTACGGGGGTTATGTTGCAAATTGGGACAAGAAATACCCAGAATTTCGAACTCCTAAAAGCTGTAGGAAGCCAGCGAGAACATCCTATTCTGTTCAAGCGGGGTTTTGGTATCACGCTATCCGAATCGCTGAACGCTGCAGAGTATCTTGCAACGGCGGGTAATGCAAATATCGTCTTTTGCTTGAGAGGCATGAAAACCTCCTTCGCCAGCCCGCATCGAAATATGGTCGATTTTGCTCACGCTCCTGTGATAAAACGGCAAACCAGGCTTCCCGTCTGTATCGATCCTTCCCATTCGGTAGGATCCAGAGCACGGTCAAACGATGGACTATTGGACGTTTTCCATGTCACTGCCCAAGGGATTATTTCTGGCGCAAATATGGTCCTGGTTGATTTTCATCCGAAACCAGAACTCGCACTGGTAGATGGTCCCCAGGCACTGCGCATGAATGAACTGGCACACTTCCTGGAGGATGTGCAGGTGGTTCATAATGCATACAAAAGCCGGCGCCAATTGACAGAGAAGTATCTAGGCCTGGAAGTCTGATTGCTTAAGCAAGGACGTGGGAATAAGGCGGAGCAGCAGTGAATACTCCCATCCCAGAACAGGAATGCGGCGCAGACGAACAGCTCTGTGCTATTCCGGTTTAGGAGTTCGATGCAGACAAATCACCCTAGACTACTCACAGACTGCGAAAGAGAGATTTCAAAGTGGGCGCTTCTTATCTCCATGGGTGTGTCGTACGGACAAACGGCTCTGTGTTATTTCGGCCTGGGAATAAGGTGTGGACAGACCGCTCTGTTTTATTCCGGAATTGGGAATAACGCGAGGCAGATTTTCTGAACCCTATCCCTGACGGGGAATGGGACAATACGTTGGTGCCTTGTGCTGTTCTGAATCGAGTGAGTCAAGATGCATCTGAAGAAGCCCTCGTCTCTTTCTTCGACTGCATATAGAGGTAGAACGAATACCCTATTGGTACGAATGCGAAGAAAAACACCCCGAACGATAAGAACCAGAAGAAAACGCGCTCGACAAAGAATACAGAGACGATCAAAAGAACCAATCCGCCAATCATCCAGATTCTGCCACCGAGGCGATGCGTTTTTTTCCATATGTCTTCACTCTCCAGCGTCCACGGTGTGCGAATACCGATGAAATAGTTCGGCTTAACAGATTGCATGTAATTGCCAATGGCGATAAAGAAGACAGACAGCACAATGCCGATTCCTTTTCCTAATTCAAAGTCCAACCCCATCCATTGAGCAAAGATGACCAGGAATAGTCCAGTAAGCAGAAACGGGATAATGTGCCTGAATGCTCTGATGCCTTTCTGCTGGCTTTTGGCTTTTCGTTTCGGGTCAATATGCGGCACGGCGAGCATAAGCAGGTAGGCCCCGAGGCTGACGAGCGGGAGGAAAAATACATCGAATCCTTTTTCACCCCACCGGTCCACTTCACCGTTGATATTCCAGTGCATGGGGATTTCGTCAGGAATCTGATTCCAGTAGGCAGCAATCAGCACAAAAGGGGCAAGTAGAATGAGGAGGGCCGGCCAATCTTTAATCAGCGTTTTGAGAAAGGGTGTCATTGCTCGGTGCGGTTTTTTTGTTCAACAAGGTTCATCAGCCACTGGAGTGCGTCTTCCAGCACAGTGGTGTCGAGGGAATAGCGGAGAAACTGGCCCTCGCGTGTGGCCGAGATCAATTCGGCTTGCTTCAGCAGGTCCAAATGGTGGGAGATACTGGGCTTACTTATGTTAAAGGCGTCTGCAATTTCACCTGCAGTCAGATCCTTTTCCTTGAGCATATCCAGGATTCGTCTTCGCGTAGGGTCGTTCAGTGCCTTGAATAACTTATTCATTTCGGCATTTAGTCAAATGTCTAAATAAATACGGAGGTGTAGTGATGAAGTTGCGCTAACTAAGGCAAACTGAAAAATCCTTGGGATTCTCAGTAGTGTTTCTGGTTTCTGGTTTCTTGTTTCTAGTTGTTTTTGCACATAGACCTGTTTTTTAACCAGAAACCAGAAACCAGAAACCGATCAAGTCAGGATTTAATTGCTCGAATACTGTAAGTTTGCTCTAAATGGTTTTTATAAAGGTACGCTAGTGAGTTCAAACAACGTGAGCAAAGGCCAGGGGGCATCATACTCGCCGTATCTCGTCTTTTCCAGAGAAGAGTGGTCGGTGCTGCGCCGGGATACGCCGTTGACATTATCAGAGAAGGATTTGCCAGAACTTCGGGGGATCAATGAGTCACTCACGCTCGACGAAGTGTCCGATATTTACCTTCCGCTTTCCAGGCTCCTGAATCTCTACGTTTCAGCCTCGCAAGGCTTGCATAGAGCCACATCTACCTTTATGGGAGGCCCGGCGTCTAAAGTGCCCTTTATTATCGGAATTGCGGGCAGCGTAGCGGTTGGAAAGAGTACAACAGCAAGGATCCTCCAGGCCCTGCTGGCCCGATGGCCCGATCATGTTCGCGTCGCTTTGATTACTACTGATGGATTCTTGCATCCCAACGCGGTATTGCACGAACAAGGTATCATGAGCCGCAAAGGATTTCCCGAAAGTTATGACATCCGGGCTCTGTTCAAATTCGTTTCAGCACTCAAAGCAGGGGAGCCCGTGGTGTCTGCTCCTGTGTATTCGCACCTTCATTATGATATTCTTGAAGGAGAAGTGCAGTTCGTCAGGCAGCCGGACATTGTAATTATTGAAGGTATTAATGTGTTGCAAACCCCCCGGCTTAATCCTGACACTACAACGGGCGTCTATGTATCAGATTTTTTTGATTTCTCCATTTACGTACATGCTGAGATCGGGTTGATCAAGAACTGGTTTCTTGAGCGGTTTCACACGTTGAGGGATACTGCTTTTCGAAACGAAGAGTCGTATTTTCATCGCTATGCGTCGATGTCGCATGAAGAGGCGGACCGGTTTGCGAGATCTGTGTGGAGCGAGATCAACGAGCGCAACCTGGTCGAGAATATCCTTCCCACCCGCAAGCGGGCTGACTTAATTCTGAGAAAAGGAGATGGCCATGCCGTCGAAGAAGTCAAGCTCCGAAAATTATAACCCTTTACCTATTTACATAACATGGCCATGACTCGCCCCATTATTGATGCGCACCTGGATCTTGCGTGGAATGCATTGTCGTTCGATCGCGACCTGACCCTTGAGTTGGATGCGTTAAATGCCTTAGAAAAAAGTATGAAGGACGAACCCAGCCGGGGGCACTGCACCATCACCTTGCCTGAGTTAAAAAAAGCCGAAGTGCCTGTGTGTGTGGCCACACTCCTCGCGCGCAGCGGTCCGGATGTTCAGCGTCCAACGAATGGCTTTAAGCGGTCCGACCTCGATTACGGGGCACCACACATGGCGTATGCCATGGCGCAGGGTCAACTGGCCTACTACCGAATGCTCGAGCAGGAAGGGCACGTGCGGATCATCAAGACCAAAGAGATGCTCAAGGAGCATTGGGAGAGTTGGAGGGAGTCGGGTGTATTGGGAATCATCATCAGCATGGAGGGAGCAGACCCCATCGTATCGCCCGATCATATTGCCCAGTGGTGGGAGGATGGACTCCGTGCAGTAGGCCCGGTTCATTACGGACACAGTCAGTATGCTTCTGGCACTGGAGTAGACGGCGTGTTCACACCCAAAGGATTTGCGTTGCTAAGGGAGATGGAACGGGTTGGGATTACGCTGGACGTGACTCATTTGTGCGATAGCAGTATGGCGCAGGCCTTCGACTATTTCGAGGGACCAACCCTCGCCAGCCATCACAACTGCCGTTCTCTCGTTCCTGGCGATCGCCAATTGACCGATGAGCAAATCAAAATTCTGATTGAAAAAGGCGGCGTTATCGGGGTGGCTCTTGATGCATGGATGTTGTATCCTGGTTGGATTCATGGAGAGTCTGATCGCTCTGTAGTAGGTCTCGAGGCCGTCGTCGATCAGATCGACCACGTATGCCAGTTTGCCGGAAATACGTCGCACTCTGCAATAGGCAGTGATTTAGACGGCGGCTTCGGCAACGAACAAACCCCCCGGGATCTGGACACGTTTTCAGATCTCCAAAAACTAAACAGCCTACTAGAAAATCGAGGCTACACCCCCGAAGACATCGACGCCATTTTCTTTGGAAACTGGCTCACCTTCTGGGAGAATGCCCTACCAAGCAACCAACCCGAAACCGAATAATGGGAGAACGTGACAAAAAACTAGCAGACCTGGGATATCCCATCGACGACATACCCGGCCCTGGTGCCATATATAAACCCGTCGTGATTCATGGGAAAACCGTGTATGTATCAGGAGCCGTACCTATCGCTGGAGGAAAAGTGACGAGCAGAGGGAAAGTCCCTTCTCAGGTTTCGATGGAAGAAGCGGTGGAGGCAGCCGCCTTATGTGCAGCGAACAACCTGCGGTTTGTCATCAAGGAGATCGGATCTCTGGACAAGATCGATCGCGTGATTCGAGTTACGGGTTATGTAAACAGCGACCCAGACTTTACAGAACAGCATATCGTAATCAATGGCGCCTCGCAATTGTTGATCGACGTATTTGGTGATGATGGTGTTGGCGCTCGTTCAGCGCTAGGTATGGGGCAATTGCCTCTAGGATCCAGCACAGAGGTTGAGATGATTCTTGCGCTAAAGGAATAGCCTTATGTCTTCCACTCCCACTGAAAACGAAGAGTTTGATCCATTGTACGTCAATGCAAAGCGTGAGGCATGGTGGATTCTCGCCGCTTTCCTTGTATGCCTTGTGTGGACCGTTGGGTACAGCGCACTCTTTGGGTACGAGATCGATGCGTCCGAATTAACCCTTGTGATGGGAATGCCGTCATGGGTCTTTTGGGGCATCTTTGTGCCATGGATGAGCGCGACCGTCTTTAGTGTGTGGTTTGGACTGTCATATATGAACGATGACAGCGTTGAGAGCAAGGCAGTGCAGGAAGGGGGTGAATAGTTGTGGCTCTGTTAGTATTCACGATATACACCCTGATCGTCTTCGGCCTCGCTGGAGTGGCCTATTTTGTAGGAAGCAAAAAATCCTTTGCAGCTGAGTACTTTCTGGGGAGCAGAGGATTGGGCATGCTTGCCCTCGCCCTGACGTTTGGAGCGACGAGTGCTTCTGCCGGCTCATTTGCCGGATTTCCAGCCCTGATTTATTCTCATGGATGGATCCTGGCCCTTTGGATCGCCAGCTATATGATCTTCCCCTTGTGTGGACTGGGCCTGCTTGGCAAGCGGCTGAACCAGTTGTCGCGGCAAACGGGTGCGATCACGTTGCCCGAGTTGCTCCGTGCCCGGTTTGACAGCAGGGCAATCGCCATGCTCAGCACAGGCCTGATCGCTGTGCTTCTGACGGTGTACTTGATTCCCCAATTTAAGCTGGCTGCCTTGATCATGGAGGAAATGCTGGCCGATATCCCTGCCTTTCAGCAGGCAGCTTCGGGGTTGTTGCAACAGATGGGAGGTGTGATTCCTGGAAACGAAAGCCCTGAGTACTTTTTATGTTTGATTGTTTTCTCAGTGCTGGTGATCGTCTACACCTCTCTGGGAGGCTTCCGTGCAGTCGTATGGACGGACGTACTTCAGGGTGCTGTTATGGTGGTCGGCGTGATTGTGATGCTCTTTTTAGCCCTGTACCAGGTGGGCGGATTAAGTAAGGCAACGACGCAGTTAGCTGAAATGACGACGCCCAAGCTGGGAGAAGTGATGTTCGAAGCAGGACCCAATCGAGGGCAGGGAGATACGCGCATTCCGGCCGACTCCTGGTTTTCGATTTCCGATACCGATGGGTCACCCCGATTATTTCGAACGAATCAAACAGCAATCATTGGAGCGCAAGAGTCGCGATCGCAGAGCGTCCCGGTAGTAGAAATAACCTCTCAGGGCGAGATTGATGCGATTCAGAACACCGTCGGCGAGATAAGCCTCCCCGCTGGTGTGGTACCTGTATTGGGAGAGATGGAAGCGTATGTATATGGGGCAGATAAACCCGGCGTGTATGTATCGGCTCCAGGGCCGAGTGCAACGGCGGCAGATGGGTTCTTGCCTCTTGGGTTGGCTGTTTCGTTCTTCGTGTTTTGGGCGATGTCCGGTACCGGCCAACCAGGGAATATGGTTCGGTTGATGGCGTTTGATTCCTCTAAAACCCTCAAGCGTGCTATAGCCTCCCTTTCCATCTACTTCAGCCTGATCTACTTTCCGCTCGTCATCATTTTCTGCTGTGCCCGGATTCTAGAACCCGGCATGGACCAAACCCCGGACCGCATCATGCCGGCGATGGCGTTTCTGCTGACCGAAAACGCCGGCATTCCATGGATGGCCGGGTTAATCATCGCCGCTCCTTTTGCCGCAGCGATGTCTACAGTGGATAGTTTTATGTTGATGATTTCGTCCTCGTTTGTGCGAGACATCTACCAGCGTGAGATTAATCCTGAAGCGAAGGAAAAAACGATCAAGATATTGAGCTACTCCTGCACGATAGGCATCGGATTAATAGCTACGATCGGGGCCGCGTATCCTCCTCAATTCTTGCAATACGTGATTGTGTTTAGCGGCGGCGCCCTGGCTTCCGCGTTTCTCGGCGTGGTAGCACTCGGGTTATACTGGCCGCGCTTTACTCGTCAGGGTGCGATTGCGTCGATGATTGGTGGGTTTGGGATGTACCTTGCTTTATATATAGCCGGGATAATCGACAGCGGGTCGGCAAGGCCCTATCTGTTGCTCGGCTTCGATCCGCTTATTTGGGGATTCCTGGTTTCATTGGGTAGTGCGTATGTGGTTTCGTTGATGGGGAATCCGCCGAAAGAGGCGTTGATAAGGCAGTTTTTTCATAACAATTGATGAAGGTATTGTGAATGTGTAACTTGTTTAAGCTCACGATATGATATTACGGGTACAAGTTATGAAACCAATTCTAGCCTTTTTAATCTGTTTGTTGGCTTTACTGGGGTGTGAAGCCGATAATTTAGACCAGCCTTCGGAAGCGCTTGCAGCCACTGACTACCCAGAGGGATTTTGTTATGATCTATCTGGTTCATGGGAGATGATCTCCATGAAAGTGACCACGCCAGATACCTCCTATGCCGTTGATCAACTAGAGCAACCCACGCTCAAGGTACTAAACGAGACGCATTGGATGTTCATTCGGCAGAGCGCAGAAGAGTTTGTGTTCGCCCAAGGCGGCCCTTATAAGATCGAGGATGGAGCATATACCGAGATTGTTGGATACAGTGCAGAGCCAGGTAACATCGATCAGGAATACGTGTTTGAATGCCGCCTCGAAGGAGATTCCCTCTGGCACCATAGAGGCGATCTGGGGAATATGTTTGTCGATGAAGTATGGCGGCGTGTTGAGAGTGAGGAATCCATGTAGAGAATAACAACTGAAGTGAGAAGTCTGAAATGAGAGTAACATCATGCATGACGGTACGGACTTTTCTCTTCATCCCTCTTTTTCTGCCTTTGATTGCACTAGCTCAGACGGATACACTGTACTACGAATACCACCCGGCAATTTCCAAAGAGACTGTTATTCTTGAAGCAGGTGCCCGCTCCGATGCAAGGGTCTGGCGTCATGTCCAAAGAGATCTCCTCGCTGAGGGGTTCGGTGTATTAGCTTACGACCGCCATGGGTTAGGACGAAGTGCCTTCGTTTCAGGGCCTCGTGACGGAAGAGCGATTGCAAGAGATCTGAATGGTCTCATTAAGAAGCTGGGAATTACCAGCAGGCTTGTTCTTGTGGGGCATTCGATGGGAGGGATCTACCATTGGATATATGCGCTGATGTATCCGGAGGATGTGAAGGCGCTTGTACTGGTTGATACGCCTGCTCAGGCATGGGAAAATGAACTCAAGGAGTGCTTGTCGCAAAACCAGGTTCTTGAACGCGAAACGACACTAGATCGTATGCGAGAGGGAATGCCAGAGGCCTCCCGCAAAGAGTATGAATCCAGTCTTGAAAATTATACCTTTATCCTGGGAGATCCAGCTGTTGCTATTCCCGTTGGTATTGTTGTGGGCGGGCGGCAACAATGGCCTGATGGCTATCCAGCTTCATGCCTCACGGACAGCTGGGTTACCATGCAAAGAGAATATAAAAGTATTTTACACGTTGTTGCATTCGAAATCTCTCCTCGAAGTGGTCACCAGGTTCCACTCCAAGACCCGAAATCCATAGTGCAAACCGTTAGAAAGGTAGCCGAGTTTTGAACTCAAAAAACGCTTGGTTTAGAGTGATATGTTCTGTGCGGAAAGGGGGTGACCCGACGTTGTCACCCTGTACTTGATAGCTTTTTAGTTCATTGAAATGTATCCAGAAAAAGCTATTGGAAATGCCCAGATTTAATCCAGCCGATTTTCCCAGGCCCACTCTTATTGCAGTCAACGGTGTGCAGCTTGAAGTCTTTGAAGCAGGTCGAGAAAATGCAGGAAACCCTATTGTACTCTGTCATGGCTGGCCAGAGCATGCCTTTTCTTGGCGTCATCAGATGCCCGCACTTGCTGCAGCTGGCTACCACGTTATCGTTCCAAACCAGCGGGGCTATGGCAATTCAACTCGTCCTGCCGAAGTAACAGGCTATGATATTGAACATTTAGCAGGTGATCTTATTGCCCTTCTCGATCACTATGGATACGAAGAGGCTACCTTTGTCGGTCATGATTGGGGTGCAAATGTCGTTTGGAGCCTCGCGCTACTGCATCCAGATCGGGTAAATAAAGTCATAAACCTGGCTTTGCCTTATCAAGCGCGCACAGAAAAGCCTTGGATCGAGTTCATGGAAGAGTTCCTTGGGGGAGACTACTACTTTGTTCACTTCAATCGACAACCTGGTGTAGCGGACGCCGTCTTGGATGAGAATACTTTCCAGTTCCTTCGCAATATATTCCGAAAAAACGTGCCTCCCGCTCTGCCAGAACCAGGTATGATGATGATCAATCTCGCGAGAGCCGAAACACCACTGGGCGAACCCTTGATGAGTGACAGTGAACTGGCGGTTTTTGTCTCTGCTTTCGAGTCAACTGGGTTCACAGGCAGCATAAATTGGTACAGAAACCTTGACCGAAACTGGCACTTTTTGGCGGACGTGAACCCGATCATCGAACACCCGGCGCTCATGATCTATGGCGATCGTGATGTGATCCCGAAGTCTGCAAATCTCACCCAGTTCGTACCCAATGTAGACGTAGTCAGTCTGGATACAGGGCATTGGATTCAGCAAGAAAGACCGGAAGAAACAAATCAAGCGATTTTGAACTGGTTAGAAAAGCAAGATGCCACTTAATACCAATAGGGTTTCAAAGTGCCTTATATTCATGTAGTACTACTAACACCGACTGACTAAGGAGAATCAACCATGAATACTCTTGCCGAAGTAATGACTGCGTTGAAGAACAAGGGGAACGAGGCGCGAATTAAGTTATTCGTCAAACACGGTGCACCCGCAAACAAGATGTTTGGTGTTAGTGTGGCTGACATGAAAGTGATCGCAAAAAAGATAAAAGGGAAGCAGGAGTTGGCGTATGAACTCTATAAAACGGGGAACAGTGATGCGATGTACCTGGCGGGAATGGTTGCCGACGGATCCTTGATGACCAAAAGACAGCTGGACTCCTGGGCAAATAACTCGGGTTGGGAGATGAATTCAGAGTATACAGTCCCCAGGGTGGCCACTGAAAGCAAACACGCCCGTGATTTAGCGCTGAAATGGATGAAATCCAAAAAGGAGACGGTAGCTGCTTGCGGGTGGAATACCTATTCGGGCTACGTGACGGTTACGCAGGACGAAAAGCTGGACATGACAGAGATCAGATCATTACTCAAAACAATTGAGCAAGAAATCGATGAGGCGGCGAATCGGGTCAGATACACGATGAACGGATTTGTAATTGCTGTTGGTTCCTATGTGATCCCGTTGATGAACGACGCGAAAACGACGGCCCAAAAACTTGGTAAGGTAGAGGTTGATATGCAGGGGACATCGTGTAAAGTTCCTCTGGCGATCGAGTATATAGAAAAGGTTGAGAAGTCAGGCAGAGCCGGAAAAAAGCGTAGAACCATCAAGTGTTAACGCTGTTGTGTAAAAAGCCAATTATATTAAAGACTCAACATTCATTGGTGCCCCATGGAAAACGTACACCCCCTTGTCAAGCAGTGGTTTTCGTGCTGGGAAAACGGAAATATCGAAGCGTTGCCCATTTCGGATGACTTTAGTCATACAAGCCCCTTCGGTACCATCGAGCCCAAAGAGCGGTATCTAGAAATCGTCCTGAAGAACAAGAAAGATTTTCTAGGCAATACATTCACCATCCTCAAACAAATACAAGAAGGTAACAACGTGTGTGTTCAGTTTGAGCAAAAGAATGCCAATACTGGGTTGGAAATGATTGTCTGCGAATGGTATGTGATGGACGGCGATGCTATTAAAGAAATCAGATCGTTTTACAATGTTGGGGATGCTTCCATTCAGGGGTAAGTGCAGCGATTACCTCTGTGAACACTCCGCATCAATTTTGTCCGCAATCGAATTGATCTCTCTGGCGCGGCCTTCGAGGTAGCCGGAAGGGCGGCCGGGTTGAGAACGAAGTGGAGACGGAAGGGCAGCGGCTAGTAGTGCCGCCTCGTTTGCTGTTAGCAGAGCGGCGGGTTTGCCGAAGTGATAGCGGGCTGCGGCTTCCGCTCCGAAGATACCAGGGCCCCACTCGGCTACGCTAAGATACACTTCCAGTATACGTTGCTTGGGCCAGAATCCTTCTATTAGCAGTGTGAAATAGGCTTCGACCCCTTTTCGAACCCAGGAGCGTGATGGCCAGAGGAAGGCGTTTTTCGCGGTTTGCATCGTGATCGTTGAAGCGCCACGTGTGCGAGAACTCTGTTCGTTGTAGTCCCGGGCTTTCGCAATGGCTGCCCAGTCAAAGCCATTGTGCGTGCAGAAGGCCTGGTCCTCTGAGGCGATGACGGCCCGGTAGAGGTGAGGAGAAATATCGGCCAAACGGACAGGTTGGCGCTGTACGTCCTTTCCGTCGAGCCGGTCCCGGAGCGTAAGGAATGTGGCTGGCGGCATTACAAACCGGTAAATCAGCACCCAGATTAGGCTGCTCACTACCATCGCCAGGATAGTATACGCTGCGATGCGGGCGATGCGCTTGTAGATTCGTTGACGGCTGGCCGGTTCGGTTGCCGCTTCAACTGCTACTTCTGGGTCTGGTACATGTACGGGTTCGTTCTCTTCCATGGAATACTTACAGACTCTTTATGGACCTCAGAAAATAAACAAAAATACGCTCTGTACTCAACATACAGGCGGCAACAAAGCCGATTGCTGAGACCGGATTGCCGATCGCATATCCTCCCATTCATGGAATGATTTTCCTTCCTCTAACCCTGCTCATCGGCCTCCAAGGGCCTAATTAGCCAGGGAATAGTCCTTGTAATAAGGTGCGGGACTGCACTTCTCATTTACCTGCGTCTCCGTCATGCAATTCTCTCAATCAAGTCTCAAGCAATGGGCTTTATTCGTTTCTTTGTTGATTGCGGTACTCAGTATTCCTGCCTCTTCTTTTTTGAAAGGGTTATCCAACACACGGTCTCTTGAATACAATGGGGTTGATCGAACGTATCAAATATATCCCGCAAGGGTCACTGATTCGTCCGGTAAAAAGCCGCTGATTATTGCGTTGCATGATAGTGGCAGTTCTCCGCGCAATCTTATCCGTGCAAGCCAGGGAAGGATAAATAAGCTGGCGGATGAAGAGGGGTATGTCATGGTTTACCCGGAAGGCCATAAGAAGAATTGGGACATGAGCGGTTCTGATGCGGCGGCAACCGGAGGTCGGCAAGGGGGAGATGTGGGTTTTATCAAGATGCTCATTGAATCAATAAAGAAAGAAGCCTCGATCGACGAAGAACGCATCTTTCTAACTGGGTTGGGAGCAGGAGGGGTACTTGCGTTACAACTGGCCTGTGAAGTGCCTGACATGTTCCGTGCAGTGGCTGTTGTAAATGGATCTATCCTGGTACAGAACAGCGCGTATTGCGATGGGGCAACAAATACGAGCTTGCTGTTGATGAATGGTACAGAAAATCCAATCATCCCGTATGAAGGAGGTATTGTACAGGTGCCTTACGGTCCGCCGATGAATGTGCTGTCTACTGAGGCGACCATCGGGCACTGGCTTAAAAAAAATGGATGCCTTTATCATTCAGAAGAAACACTGCTTCCCAACGTGGATCCTCGTGATAATACGTCTGTGGCCAAGTACAATTACTCAGGGTGTCATTCAGATGTGAAAGTGATACTCTACAAAGTGAATGGAGGGGGCCACGCGTGGCCGGGCGGACGCCAAAGCAAAAAAGCGGATCATTTTGGAAGAATGTCCCGCGATCTGGATGGAGGAAAAGAAATCTGGAGATTCTTTGAGGCGTTTTAGGGAAGCTCTCGAATAAGCTGGTCGCTGGGGATGCGGTCCTTTTGTGGGATGTCTTCAGGGTATCCACACCAGAATAATCCTATAACTTCATCGCAATCAGGGTCGGCTCCGATGATCTCATGAAAAGCCGGATCTTTAATTACACCCGAGGTGGACCATTTCATCCCGATGCCTTTGCTCCACAAAAACAACATCATGTTTTGAGCAGCACAGCACGTAGCGGCGTAGTCTTCCTTTTCCCTGAAAGCATCGCCACATTTCTTGTAGGAAACAACAATCGCAGCCGGCATACTTAGCCACCGCTCTCGTTTTTTGTCTGCTGCTGACTTGCCCTTCGTTTTGAGCAGCCGGTCTGCATTGAGGTGAGCGATTTTTGAGATGCTCGTTTTGCCCAGGATGTAGAAGGTCCAGGGCTCTGTTAATTTATGGTTGGGTGCCCATCGCGCCAGGTCAATGGCTTCATACAATAATTCCCGAGGAGGAGAATCCGGTTTGAATTTGTGGATCGTCCGCCTGGAAATAATGACTTCCTGAATCTCCTGGATCGTCGAAATAGTACTCAAAATCTATTCAACAGGTTAAAACGTACATTAGGGGCTTAATGATGTAGGGTGAGTAATGTCATTAGCAAGAATAGTTCCGGTGAGGACTCCTTAAATCAGTAACTCACCAATCACTGCATCGCAGACCATAAATCCTTTTTCTGTCAGATGCAGCCGGTTGGAATCGGAGATCGTAATGTGGTTTGTGCTGATCAGCCGATCAATTTGCGCTCTCTTCTGTTCGGCAAAAGTGATCTTAAATTCCCGCTGTATATGATCCAGGTCTAGCCCGTCGAGTGTCCTGAGGCGAAGCATGATGTATTCATCGAGCAATTCGTCTTTTGTGATAGGCTCTTTCTGTGAGTGGGGTAATTCTTCCTGTTCAAGCTGCCGAATATATTTTTTTAGGTTGCTCACGTTTTTCCAGCGGCTTCCTTGTAAGTCGGCCTGGCGCCAAAAAGAGTGTGCTGAGGGACCAAAACCGAGATAGTTTTTGTGGGTCCAATACGCCTGGTTGTGCTGTGAGCGGAAGCCGTCTAGCGCAAAGCTGGATACTTCGTAATGCTCATACCCCATTCTGGTGAGTGCTTGCATTGTGGCCTGATAGAGGGCAGCCTGATTTTCTTCGAGAGGTGCTTCCTCCACGTTATTCTGGATTCGCTTATAGAGCGGCGTACCTGTCTCGACGGTCAGGCTGTATGTTGAGATGTGAGGGGGCTTAATATTCTGAACATGCTTGAGCGTATCGTCCCATTGCGCTAAGGTTTGGGTCGGGAGCCCGAAGATGAGATCTATGGAGAAGTTAGCGAATCCTGCCTGCCTGCTTTGATCGACGATATCCATTGCTTGCCCGGAAGTGTGAGCGCGGTTCATCCATTGGAGATCAGATTCTGAAAACGATTGAATACCAATGGACAACCTGTTAACGCCTGTTTTTCGGAGGTCTTTTAAATAATTGACGTCTACATCATCGGGATTCAGCTCAAACGAAATCTCTTCTACTCCAGAAACATCGAAATGGGATTGGATGGCCTTCAGGATCTGGTGTATTTCTTCTGTTGACAGTTGAGAAGGCGTCCCGCCGCCAAAATAAATGGTTTCTATCACCTCCTTCTGCCCATGGACCTGCCCCTGTAAAGTGATTTCGGTGAGCAGCGCGTCTATAAAAGGCCTGGTAGAACGATGGGTTGTTACAAAATAGAAATCACAATAAATACACCTCTGTTTGCAGAAGGGGATATGTAGATAGAGGCTGGCCATGGGGTTTAAGTTCAAGGTTCAAGGTTCAAAGTTCAAGGATGTTGGAGGTGGAGGTCCCAAATAACAAAAAACTTTGAACCTTGAACCTTAAACTTTGAACTTTTAAATCCTTATATTTAAAGTGTTTAGGGAAGGGCATTATTCGTGCCCTATTTAAAAACGCATCTTTCCCGGGAATTTTCCGTTAAACGCGGGCAATGGGCTTACCCCGCCTGAATGACTTAGGGAAACTTAAGTGCTCCTACGATTCTTGTTGGTAGCGAACCCCATCTATCCGTTCACTGGATGAATTTTCCCACGCAATAATACAACCATTGCAGAGTTATATACGAGGCATACGTTAAACTAATTGGACACCATGAAACAACGAAAAACACTATTTATTTGGACCTTATTACTGGCTGTAATGGCTTTGCCTGCTACAGCGCAGTCTTATCTTCCGAATAATGCTGAGGCCAGCTACATCATGTCTGGCTTTGGTGGATCCGCTGTCGTAGGCGATGGCGAAATTATTGTCGGCTCCACAGGGCAAACATCGAGCGCCGGCGAACTGTACATCTACAAGAAGGATGGAGGAGAATGGAAAGAGGCCGGCCGAATTATGGCCTCCGATGGTGGCGATGACAACCGCTTTGGACGCGCAATGGCGTTACACGGTTCAACTCTTGTAGTTGGTGCTACTCTTCAAGATGCCCCTCAAGGAGCTGCTTATGTTTTCACAAAAGGTGAAGACGGCATGTGGACACAGTCTGCAAAGCTCGTTCCTTCGGAAACTGAAGAAAACTACGGACGAGCAGTTGCTGTCAATGATAAGTTTGCTCTAGTAGCAACCGTTTCTAAGGGCGGTGGCAAAGGTGGTGTTTATGTATTCCATAATGCTGGAGACGGCAACTGGGAAGAGCATAGCCTTCTGATGCCTGAAGAACTCCAACAGGGTGACTTTTTTGGTTTATCTGTAGCACTTTCAGGAAATACTGCAATCATCGGCGCGCCTGCGTACCAGCGTGAAGATCATGCCGGATCTGCATATGTCTTCAATTATGACGAAGCTTCTAATATGTGGAAGCAGGCATCGAAGCTTGAAGTACCTGAAATGGACCATCGTAGTGCTTTCGGGCATTCGGTATTGGTTTTTGAAAACTATGCAGCCGTTGGTGTACCTGGTGACAACCAGGGTACAGGTGCTGTACACCTATACATGCGTGACGGCGAAAGCGGTAACTGGCAGGAAGGTGGAAAAATGGTTCCCTTCGATGGGTCTCCTGGAACGCAGTTCGGTATGATGCTCGGAATGGGTGCCAATGGGTTGTGGGTAGGTGCTCCTCGCGCATCAAATAACCGAGGCGCAGTATACTCCTTCGACTTTGACTTCGGTACAAACATGTGGACTGGCGCAGCAAAAATTCATGCTGATGATCCACAAAGTGGTGGCCAGTTCGGAAGCTTCTTCGCTACGGGTCAAGATCTTGCACTCATCGGCGAAACGAATGCGGATGGTGGCCTTGGTATTGCTCACGTCTTAGAGAAAGGCGACATGGGTAAGTGGGAAACTAGCGCCTCCTTCTTTACAGAAATTCAGGGTATGGACCCTGTGGTAGGTGCAAAAGTAGATTGTGAAGATGGAGAAGCTTCATTGTTCGGATGTGACAATGTTGACTTGTTGTCCTTCGTACCTCTCCATGAATTAGGTGGTGGCCGCGGCGCCCGCCTGAATGATATCTGGGGTTGGGAAGATCCTGAGACTGGCGTTGAGTACACACTCCTCGGCCGTACAGACGGAACGTCGTTTGTAGACATCAGCAATCCTTCAAACCCAGTTGTTGTGGGTACACTCAAGCACACAGAAGGCGCAACACCTGCTTCCTGGCGTGATATCAAAGTGTACGAAGATCATGCATTTATCGTAGCTGATGGCTCCGGACAGCATGGTATGCAGGTATTTGACCTGACACAGCTTCGCGATGTAGATGCGGCTGACATGCCGGTCGAGTTTGAGCAGTCTGCTCTTTATGACGAAGTAGCCAGCGTACACAACATCGTGATTAACGAAGAATCAGGATACGCTTTCGCAGTAGGAAGCAACTCTGGTGGCGAGACATGCGGTGGTGGCCTTCACATCATCGATATCCGTGATCAGCTTCGTCCTACATTTGCAGGATGTTTCTCTGATACAGAGACTGGCCGTTCTGGTACTGGCTATACTCACGATGCACAGTGCGTTATGTACAATGGCCCTGATACTGAGCACCAAGGCAAAGAAATTTGCTTCAGTTCAAATGAAACTGCTCTGAGCATCGGTGACGTATCTAACAAAGAGAACACTATTGCGCTCTCTAATGCTGACTATCCAAATGTTGGCTACTCGCACCAGGGATGGTTAACAGAAGATCAGAAGTTCTTCTACATGAACGACGAGCTTGATGAAGTAAGTGGAAACGTGACCAATACACGTACACTTATCTGGGACGTACAAGACCTGGACGATCCTCAGCTAGTTAAAGAGTTCATGTTGGAAACAACTGCTTCTGACCACAACCTGTATATCAAAGGTAACTTGATGTATCAGTCCAACTACAACTCAGGACTGCGCATCTTTGATATCTCTGATATCGAGAATCCAAAAGCAGTTGGTCACTTTGACACGAATCCGTTTGCCGAAGATGCTGGCTTTGACGGATCATGGAGTAACTACCCATACTTCAACAGCGGTGTAATCGCCGTATCAAGTATTGGTCAAGGACTCTTTATCGTGAAGAAGAGCGATATTGATATATAGGCCTTGCGGCCTGTTTCGGGTTTCGGGTTTCGGGTTTCGGGTTTATCGCTCGAAACCCGAAACCCGAACTCATATAGGAGGTAATGAGAATAGAAACCCAACCTCATTACTTCTACCTTACCACCTAACCCGAAACACGAAACACGAAACCCGAAACATAGAAAAATGAAGCACCTCACCCAAGCCGGGTTATTGTTCGGCCTTCTTTTTATCATCGCATGCGGCCATTCGAACGCGACCGTTGTATCTACAGAATCGCCGGTTGTAGCTATCGATAATGCACCGTATGTCTACGTATGTAACGAGACGAGTGCTACCGTAACCGTTATTAATGCGAATACCCTTGAGGTCGTTGATACTGTCGACTTCAAAGCACTCGGATTCGACAAAAACTCTAAGCCGCATCACGTAGCGGTTGAGCCCGATGGGTCGTTCTGGTACGTGTCATTGATCAGTGCCGGAAAGGTGTTGAAGTTTGATCGGGAAAACAATCTGATTGCTAGTGCAGATTTTGAAACGCCAGGTATGTTGGCGCTTCACCCGAAAGAAGATTTGATTTTTGTGGGCCGTTCTATGAAAGCGGTCAATCCTCCACAGCGTATCGGTATGCTTGAGCGGTCGTCTATGGATATGGACGAAGTTGATGTGTTCTTTCCTCGCCCGCACGGAGTCGTAATCGATCCACGTGGAGACTATGTGTACACTGGCAGCTTGTCCGTCAATCAATTCCTCAGCATGAATATTGAGACTGGAGATGTAAACCTGAACAGAGTAGATGGTGAAACCCATACCTTTGTACAGTTTGCATTATCGCCAGACGGAACGAGGATGGTTGTGAGCGGCCAGCTTACCGGAAAGATTCTTGTATTTGATACAACTGATCCGAGCGACATAAAGCAAATTAAGGCGATTGATGTAAAAGCAGCGCCCTGGCATCCTGCATTTACGCCCGATGGAAAATTTGTGTACTTCGGTAACAAAATGGCCAATACAGTGACTGTGCTGAACATGGAGAAGCTTGAAGTTGAAAAAGTGATTGAAGGCGAAGGGTTGGCTCAGCCACATGGAATCGCGATCTCTCCTAACGGAAAATATGTGTTTATCTCCAACAACAATCAGGAAATGATGATGATGATGGGGAATAAAGAGAAGATGGGCGACGAGCACGCCGGCCATGATATGGATAAGGATGATGATGAACACGCCGGGCATGACATGGACAAAGACGATGATGAGCACGCCGGCCATGACATGGGTATGAAGGACGAGAAGAAAGATCCTGAACATGGCTCAATGGTGGTAATTGATACAGCCACCAACGAAATTGTCAAGGTGATTGAGCTTGGATTTAACCCCACCGGTGTTGGGGGGCAACCCGGGATGTAATCCCTCTCATTGATAGTAAAGAACATGAAAGTTCAAGGGAATTTGTTGGGTGCTACCCTTTATTCTCTTGAACTTTTTTGTTTAACCGTACGTTCTCTGAACCTGATAGATATACCCACTAGTGCAAACTGCTTCTTTTATGAATCCACTGTCTGACGTACACTGGAGCTTCCTACTGGTTGTTTTGGTTTTAGCCGGCTGTTCCGGGGCCAAATCAACGGTTTCTACCTCTTCCGATCCAAATGCTTTTCCTCCAACCTTAGAGCGATATGTGAATCCCTTTACCATCTTAGATGGTGCGGGAGAACCCATGGATCTGTCTCTTTTGGGGGGACTAAATGTGCCCAGGCCTCAGTTTGTGGATATTGACGGAGATGGGGATGATGACCTCTTCCTTCAAGAAAACACCGGTAATTTAATGTTCTTCGAACACATCCGTGAGAATGGAGAGTCGAGGTTTGTATGGCGTACGGACCAGTATGCAGGTATTGATATCGGAGAATGGAGCCGCTTCTATGATATGGATGAAGATGGGGATTTTGATCTCTTAGCTGAAAAACAATTCAGCTACGTAACGTATTATCAAAATGTAGGAGATTCCACGAATGCAGAGTTTGTCGCTCTGACAGATTCTCTCCGGGATTTCCAGGGAGAGCCTCTCTTTGCAGACCGCCAAAACATTCCCAATCTTACAGATATCGATTGCGATGGCCTCATCGATTTATTTGTTGGCCGTGTAGAAGGGACGGTGATGAGATACGAAGCCATTGCTAAAGTCGAAGATGGCCCTCCTGTATTTCGTCTCTTAGATAACCGGTTTGAGGATATTGAGATCATTGGGCAGATTGGAGGCTCCCTTCACGGCGCCAACACGCTTGCCTTTACGGATATAGATGGGGATGGAGACCAGGATCTGTTTTGGGGGGATTTCTTTGAGCCGAGTTTGTTGTTCATAGAAAACACCGGAACGTGCGCCAACCCCAACCTGCGTAACGACCCTATTCCCTTCCCAACCCACTCTCCAGTAAGCACAAGTGGATACAATGCCCCTGCATTTACCGATCTGGATGGTGATGGCGATAAGGACATGTTTATGGGTGTGCTTGGCGGAGCGTTTAATCCGAACCTGACCGCAGCAAACAACTTCTATTATTTCGCCAATATCGACGGCGTCTATGAGCAGCAGACCACCCGGTTTCTGAGAAATGTAGATATTGGAAGAGAAAGTTTACCCGTGTTTGTGGACCTGGATGCAGACGGTGACAAAGACCTTGTCCTGACGAATAAGATCGAGCAGGATGACTTTGATCAGGGCAGGAGCTATTACTTCGAAAATCAAGGGTCTGCCAGTAATCCTTCCTTTAAGTTTATGGATACCTTCGATTTTGAGCCGGCCTATCATTACGATCCGGCATTTGGCGATCTTGATGGCGATGGTGACTACGATGCGATTATAGGGACGTGGAGCCAGGGGATGGGTCTTTACCTGAATCAAGGGTCTAATACGTCTCCTAAACTAGAAGCAGAAAACACGAGTTACCTGAAATTGACAAGAGGAAGTAATTCAACGCCCGATCTTGTAGATATTGATATGGATGGGGACTTAGATCTGTTTGTAGGAGAAGCTTCGGGCACGATCAACTTTTACCGCAACGAAGGCTCGGCTACAGAACCTAATTTTGAGCTGGTGAGCGACAAGTATTTGGATATAGATGTCGGCCGCCGCAGTGTGCCGACCCTGGTCGATATGGATGGTGACGGCGATTACGACATGGTCATAGGACGGGAGTCGCCCGGGCTTGCATACTACCGCAATGATGGAACGCCACAAGAGCCCAATTTTGTCGAGGATACGTCGTTTGAAGTAGTCCTGCCGGCTCTCTCCACCCCAACTTTTATTGACATCGACGGCGATGGAGACCTGGACTTATTCTCTGGTGGTGATGGTGGTGGATTGTTCTTCTATGAGAATGAAAATGTGAAATGAGGGAGTTAAAGGACTACTTCTAAAGTGCATTATTGTCATCCTGTTGGAGCGCAGCGACGAAGGATCTGGGAGAGCATATCCTATACTCTAGTGATTCGTTCAAGTTGTGCTTGCCCAGATTCTTCCTCGCTACGCTCCAACAGGATGACAAAGTTAGGGCCGACTGATCCGCGAAGCCGAATCCTTATCCAGGTACAAATTGCAGTTAGGATGCCTCTGTAGAATAGAGGCAGGTACAGAGGGAGTGACGGGGCCAGTAAGCGCATTGTGAACGGCTTCAGCTTTGCGCATTCCGGGTACTGTGCAGATAATCTGTTTGCTTTTCATGATGTGTTGGATGGACATGGAGATGGCATGAGTGGGCACGGCATCCATAGAATCAAACCAGCCTTCACCCAGTTGCTGTTGCCGGCAGGCAGCATCTAGTTCAACGTGGATATAAGGGGCTGCTGTGTTAAAGTCCGCCGGTGGGTCGTTGAATGCCAGGTGTCCGTTTTCTCCGATTCCGATAAAAGCGACATCGATCTCGTAGTTCGCAATGAGATCATTCATGCGTGTTATTTCGTCTTCTATGCCATCGGTTGTATGGATGAAGTGGAAGGCTTTCATCGGGACTGGCAATTTGCTGACGAATCGATCCCACAAATACTTGCTGAAAGATGCCTGGTGGGTAATGGGCAAGCCTGCGTATTCATCCAGGTGAAAGCCTATGACTCGGTGCCAGTCGATGTCTTGTTCTTGTAAAAGAGCGTTCAGCAAATCAAACTGGGAGGCACCCGTAGCAAGGACAATGCAAGCTTCTTGTTTTGTTGCCAAAGTTTCTCTTAGTAGTTGCGCACCGCGCGCTGCCGCAGCGATGCTCGTCTGGCGTTTATCGGATAAAATGTGTATTGATTCTGGAGGCATCAAGGATGTTTGAAATGCATGAAACAATCATATCTTGTTTAACCGTTAGTTGAGTACCCTGTAACGAACTAATGGCATGTCATAAACAAAATAATTTATAATAAACATTAAATAGTAGTATACAATGACTTGGTGGGAAGCAGCGTTACTAGGACTCATTCAAGGGCTGACGGAATTTCTTCCTGTATCATCTTCAGGGCACCTGGTATTAGGTAAGTATCTTCTTGGGTTGAACGAACCGGGTGCGGATGATGTGGCATTTGAAATATTTGTTCACTTTGGAACTGTACTAAGCATCATTACTGTCTATTACAAGAAAATTTGGGACTTGATAGAGGGTGGCGCCCGCAGTGCCTTAAAGCCACACAGGATTGCAAGGGAATATCAGGAAAATGAATCACTAAGAACGGTCATTTACATCTTAATTACGCTTATTCCTACTGGAATCGTGTACGTTTTATTGAAGGACTTCCTTGAGGCAAAATTTAATGATCCCCGGTTTGTGTGCAGTATGTTGTTCGTGACCGGGATATTGCTTTTGCTGACACTGCTTCGTAAGAATCCGCGAGGTAGAATGACCCCGCTCAAAGCTCTTGTTACTGGAATCGCTCAATCTGCTGCCATGATGCCAGGTATTTCGCGCTCAGGATCCACTATCTGTGCTGCGTTGTATCAAGGAGTATCTCCACAGCGTGCAGCAGATTTTTCTTTCCTGATGTTGCTCCCTGTAGTACTGGGGGCCGTTCTTATTCAAAGTCTTGAGCTGTTGGAGGAGCCAGCGGCTATCGAATGGATGCCTCTGATAGTTGGGACGCTCGTCGCTTATACTTCAGGTATTGCTGCTATAAAGATCGTTTTGGACTTTGTACGAAAGGGCAAACTGCAGTATTTCGCCTATTATTGCTTTGCTGCGGGTACTTTAGGGCTCATTTTGATCAGTAACGCGTAAGTTCGCGACGATTAAGTACCAAAACTACGTATTAATTTTACACAGAAAGCGCTATATTTGGTGTTCGCGTTTCAACGCTCGCACCCTGTCAAAAAATAATAACGGCTCATCTGCAGCCTAGAACTCGACTTTTCCCCTCGCTAAATCGCTACAATGTCTTATGAGTTTTCGCATCTTCGTAGTTGACGACGATCGCCATTATGCTCGAATGATCAGTTATCATCTGGATAAGAATCCGGACTATAATGTTACAGTATTTTCAGATGGACAAGAGGTTCTTGAGAAATTAGATGATAACCCTCATCTGATTGTTATGGATATCATGATGCCGGGTATTGGTGGTATTGAAACGCTTACCCGCGTAAAAGAACGTCACAAAGAGCTACCAGTAATCATGGTTTCGGCACAAGGTGTCGTCGATACCGCCGTAGAGGCCATGAAAGAAGGCGCCTATGATTACATCACTAAAGGGCGTGATGATCTGAACAAGTTGTCCATTGTTGTTAAGAACGCACTGGACAAGGTTTCCCTATCCCAAGAGCTTGAGCAGCTTCGCGAAGAAGTCACTTCAAAACATGGCATTGAAGGCATCATTGGCGATAGCCAGGCGATGCACTCTGTCTACAAGCTGATTCATAAGGCACTCAGAGGTGATTTGACGGTTGCGGTGTTGGGTGAAAGTGGTACGGGTAAAGAGCTTGTTGCCCGAGCAATTCATTTTAATTCATCTCGAAAGAGTGGGCCCTTCGTTGTTGTGAACTGTGCGGCTATTCCTCGTGAATTGATGGAGAGCGAGTTCTTCGGCCATGAGAAAGGTTCATTTACGGGAGCACATGCTCGCAAGATCGGTAAGTTCGAGCAGGCGCATGGAGGGACGATCTTCCTGGATGAGATTGGTGAGCTTGATCTGGACTTACAGGCGAAGCTGTTGCGCGCGCTTCAGAATTACGAAATTCAGCGTGTTGGTGGCAACGAAACCATTCATTTTGATGCAAGGGTAATCTCTGCGACGAACCGGGATGTGCTCCCGATGATTCGGAAGGGTAAGTTTAGAGAAGATCTCTACTACCGTCTTTTCCAATTCCCCATCCAATTACCTCCACTGAGAGAGCGTGGGCAGGATATTCTTCTGATTGCAAGGCACATTTTGAAGGAGTATGTCAAGAAGCATACAGAGTTTAGAGGCAAGTCGTTATCATCTGAAGCACGAAAGGCTGTATTGAATTATCCCTGGCCGGGAAATGTCAGGGAGTTGAAGAGTGCCATTGAACGTGCTATCTTGATTTCTGATCAAGCCGAAATATCAGGGGAAGACTTAATGCTCCATGAGCGAATGATGATCTCTCCATGGGCGGATCGTGCACAGCAAGTGCCTGTTTCATCGACTACTGTTTCCTATGCCTCTGCACCCGTAACGCAACCTCTTAACGGTGATTACGGTATAGAGGAAGATACTGAAGTTGTAGCAGGCGTCGCTTTAGGCCACGATTCTAATTCGATTGTCCCACTTGAAGAGATGAAACAAAAGGCGGTTGAACGGGCCTATCGCATCTGCGATGGAAACGTTGACAAGGCAGCAGTAGAGCTAGGTATTGGACGAGCTACGATGTATCGGCTTCTGAAGAAATACAAGTTAATAGGTTAACCCTGGCTACATAGATGCGCCTAACCCCCTATGAAAAGGAAGTCTACCGTGAGATTGAACGGTGGCAGCATGGAGATGCGAATATTCTGACTCGTGCGTTTAATTGGGCCATGCAGCCCATGGACTGGGTCGTGGAACGCGTGGTACCGGTTGAAATTGTGGATCAGGTTAGCGCCGCGATCGAGCAGTTTCTTGCGATGCTCAATAATGCGTCCGAGTGGACCTACGATGCGGATGATATTCTCAAGATGGCTACTGAGAGAGAATTAGATGTTGAGGCGATTGAAGACCTCAGGGGTGAAAAGCTTGAAGTGTTGGATGAGATATCCAAGAGCATGTTTACCCAGAACGCACTGCTAGCTGCAGTAGAGGGAGGCGGAACGGGTCTTGGAGGTGCTTTTCTGATTGCTGCCGATATCCCACTGCTATTTACCATAAATCTTCGGTTGATCCAGCAAATCGGAGCCTCATACGGATTTCTGCTTAAAGGGCCTGACTTCCAGCCATTGATCTTGTCCATCTTCAATGCTGCAGCGTCTAGTGATCAGCGTGCGAAGAATGAGGCGATGCGTGAGATCAGTGTAGCTGCCGCTGCCTTCGCAAACGAGCTGGCGTACAAAGGGCGTACAACAGGTACGTTCCAGAATCAGAACCGCCATGTGCCTAGAGAGCTGGCTAAGAACATCGTGGGTAGAAAGATCGCCCAGGCTGTTCCTATTGCTGGTGCCGCCGTCGGAGCAGGGATTAACTACTGGTTCACAACAGAGACTGCCGAAACCACCTATATGCTGTTCAGGGCACTCTATCTAGAACGTAAGGAGCGCGTGTAACCTGGTAATCTCCATCGCAAAGGCAACATACCTGTAAGGTTGTCGTTCATTTGAGCCTTGTATTTTGTAAACGTCCCCAAGAAGGATGCCTTTAGTCGCTATTGTTGGTCGCCCCAATGTGGGCAAATCCACACTATTTAATCGCCTGACGGAAGCCAAGCTCGCCATTGTTCATGATGAGCCGGGCGTAACGCGTGATCGCATCTATGATTACGTTGAGTGGAATGGGGTTATTTTTTCTATAACCGATACAGGTGGATATGTCCCTGACTCCGAAGATCGATTCGAAGTAGCGATCAGGGAGCAGGTCGACATTGCAACAGAGGAAGCCGATCTCATCTTGTTTATTGTGGATGTTGAGACCGGTATCACTGACCTGGATCAGGCAGTTGCTCAAATGTTGCGCAAGATCGACAAGCCTGTGATGCTTGTAGCGAACAAGTCTGACAACCAGGAGCGGCGCTGGAATGCCAATGTGTTCTTCCAGCTAGGGATGGAAGATGTGTACCCCATCAGTTCCATCAATGGGTCCGGGACCGGGGAATTGCTGGATGCAGTCGTCGAACGCCTTCCCAGCCCACCGCCAGATGACGAAGAGGATAGCCGTCCACATATTGCTCTGATTGGCCGGCCTAACGTTGGGAAGTCTTCATTGTCGAATGCATTGTTGCAAGAAGACCGGTCGATTGTAACCGAGATCAGTGGCACAACGCGTGATTCGATCAATGCGGTGATGAAGTACCACGGTGAAGAGATTGTGCTCGTCGATACAGCAGGTTTGCGAAAACGGGCGAGGATTACTGAGAATGTTGAGTTCTATGCCAACTTGAGAACAGAGCGGGCCATAAAGAATTGTGACGTGGCCGTGTTGTTGATTGATGCAACGCAGGGGCTTGAGTCGCAGGATATCCGCGTGTTGAAACAGGCTGAGTCGCTAAATAAGGGGCTCGTCCTGGGGATAAATAAATGGGACCTGGTTGAAAAGAATAGCAACTCTGTTAGGGATGAAGAGAAAAAGATCAGGGAGCGGTTGAAAACCCTCGACTATGTGCCCATTGTGACAATCTCTGCACTTAACAAGCAGCGTATCTATAAACTGTTGGATACTGCACTCAGTGTGCACAAGATGCGGTCCATGAGGGTGTCTACCAGCAAGTTGAATGAGGCGATGTTGCAGGCCATTGGTAGAACGCCTCCGCCAATGTATCGGAACCGGCCTGTGAAGATCAACTATGTGACCCAGGTTCGGGAAGAGCCTCCCGTTATTACATTCTTCTGTAATCACCCTCAAGGGGTTAAAGAGAATTACAAGCGGTATCTTGAGAATCAACTCAGAAAAGCATTCTCGTTTGAGGGAGTGCCCTTGACGCTGACGTTTAAGAGTAAGTGAGTCTTTTGAGTCGGAGACAAGAGTCCAGAGTCCGTGGATGGTTTATTGAGGTAATATCAAATGCCAACTAAGACGAAGACATTCTATGAACAAGAAGTAGAGCGCGTTGCCGAGCAGCACTTCTTGAGTGAGTATCTATACATCCAGGTAAGGCAATCCAAGGCCTTCATGGAGAAATACTATGCAGAGAACATCGAATTAGAAAATATCGCCGCTGCTGCATGCATGTCTCGATTTCACTTTATCAGGATTTTTAAACAGGCCTATGGCGTTACGCCCCGGCAGTATCTGAGAGATTTGCGGCTATCTAAAGCAAAGGATCTGTTGAAGAAGGGGTTGTCTGTCACACAGGTTTGTAGTGCAGTGGGGTATGGAAGCCTCTCGACTTTCTCGAATGCATTTAAGCGTGGTATTGGGTACTCGCCGCTGGCTTATCAAAAGTTGAACAATAGCAATCTGGAATAAGAATCAGGGTGAAGACTTTTGCATATTTCCTGCGTCTACGAGAGTAAAATTGAGGGGTATCTCAAATGATTAAAATCTATGTCACTAGTGTTATGGTGTCGGACCAGGAAAAGGCGCTGAAGTTTTATACAGAAGTATTGGGTTTCATTAAAAAAACGGAGATCCCTCTTGGTGAACACAGGTGGCTGACAGTTGTGTCCCCAAAAGAGCAGAATGGAGTAGAGCTATCGCTCGAGCCTGCCGGGTATGAGCCTGCAGTCGTGTTTCAAAAGGCGCTCAAAGACGCGGGTATTCCCTGGACGTCATTCATGGTTGATGACCTTAAAGAAGAATACGAAAGATTGGTAGCCCTTGGCGTTCAATTCAGTATGGAGCCAAAAGAAGTAGGGACAAATATGATTGCGGTTCTGGATGATACGTGCGGCAATAATATTCAGTTGATTCAGATGTTGTAGGGGGCGTCCAAGGTTCGGAGTAAATAGTCTGGAGTCATTTCAAGTGTAATCAGTCAAATCTAATCTTCACCTCTCTGCTGGGTTAAATTATTTCGATGTATCCGGTATTTGTTGTTTATTAAGTTTGATAGTTCATATCTTTTCTTAATAAAATTAAGGGTGCATACTAAAGCTCTTCATGGTACGTTAATATATGAAGTGTTGTAACATCTTGGAGTTTAATCCATCCAATTAATTGTGAGGTACTTGTTGCGTGTAATAAAATAAAGGCACGCAGGAATAGAGAATGGCTGGCAAAGGTCTAACATATGATCAGATAGACACGGCTTTTAAGCATCAAAACTTTAAGCCTTTGTATTTTTTGTATGGTACAGAGCGCTTTTTGATGGATGAATTGCAAAAAAGCCTGATTGCCCATGCCCTCCAGCCACACGAGAAAGATTTTAATCTGGACATCGTGTACGGTGCTGACTTGGATGTTAGCCAGCTATTGAGCCTGTGTGCAAGTTATCCGGTGATGGCGCAACGCAGGGTAGTGATCGTTCGGAATTTTGAGCAGGTGAAGGATAATAAGCGGTTTGCGGCGTATGCAGAGCAACCAAATCCGTCATCTGTTGTCCTCTTAGTATGTTCTCGTAAACCAAATATGTCTTCCCATCCCTATAGGGCGCTGAGAGAGAAGGCTGAATGGGCTGAATTCAAACCCTTGTACCAGAACCAGGTATCTGGCTGGATTTCCAAGAGAATTGGAAAAAGAGAGTTGAAAGCGACCCCAGAAGCTATCGAACGGCTTGGTGACTTTTTAGGGACAGACTTGCAGGCCATCGAAACCGAAATTGACAAATTGGTGGCCTACTGTGGTGACCGTAAGGAAATCACTGGTGATGACGTTGTGTCAGCAAGTGGACAAACACGCGACTTCAATGTCTTCGAATTGCAACGGGCAATAGGGGAAGGACGCTATCCTGACGCAATTTCTATCACGGAACGGTTGTTGCACCAATCAACCAATAAGCGCAGTGAAGCGCTAATGATCGTGTCAATACTGACGTCATACTTCACAAAGCTGTGGAAGCTGACATATTTGCAGTCACGAAAAATGCCTGAGAAATCGTTGGCACAACGAGTTGGAGTTTCACCCTACTTTATTAAGCAATACATACAGAGTTTACAATTATATAATAGAGTAGAAATAGCAAATGCATTTGCATCTTTGCTTTCTGCGGATTATGAATTAAAAGGAGGAGCCACTAGAAACGCACAACTGATACTAACTTTGTTGATCCGGCGTTTAATACCTGACGCTGCCACAAGTGTGAATACGATTACCGCTGTTTCACCATAGTGTAACGATATATTGGTCACATCGTACACACACTTATTCCACAAACCGTGTACGCTCAGTACAGATTCCAGCAGCTGGCTATGTTAAAACAATCGTCAAATAAAAACAGTACGCACATTGAGAGGCCGACAACACCTGACGGTCGATATGCAATGCTTGCGGAAATGAGTGACGAGGACCTTATGTCCTATTTTCAGGCAGGTACCGTAGAGGCATTTGATCTCCTAGTAAATAGATATAAAGATCCTTTAACAAACTATATCTATCGTTTCCTTGGGGATATGAAGGAGTGTGAGGATTTGCTGCAGGAAACGTTCCTCCGTGTTTACCGAAATCGCCATTCCTACCGGCGCATTGCCAAGTTCTCTACCTGGCTTTACACTATTGCTGGTAACCTTGCTCGTTCCGAGTACCGCAAGAGAAAGCGCCGGCGCTTGTACTCTCTTCAATCCATGAATAGGGAAGAAGAGGAGTTCGAATTGGAAATTCCTGATGAAACTTTCTCACCTGATAGGCATACCGAAAGTACAATCCAGGATCGATATATTCAGGAAGCGCTTAAACTCATACCTGAAGAATTTCGGGAAGTTGTTGTACTTAGAGATGTCCAGCAACTTGCATATGAAGAGATTGCTGAAATCACTGGATTGCCTATGGGAACGGTTAAGAGTAGAATCAACCGTGGCCGTACAAAATTACAAGCGCTTCTAAAAGATGTGTACTCACCACATCCTATGCCTTCATAGCTAAATATGGCAGAAGAGAAGGTAACAGTCTTCTCTTCTGCTTCTTATACATCCATTCAGAACGAATCATTGTATCTTAGCCTATGGAAGAGGGATACGAGCATTCTGAAGAGAACGACTTCGCTGACCTGGATGAATGGTTATGTGAATACGTAGATGGTACAATCGACCCGATTGTTCGCGAAGCTCTCGAAGAATACATGCAAGCAAATCCAGCACTGGCTTCGCACGTCGAAAGCCTGATGGAGACGCGGCACCTACTATGTAATTTTGGTTGTAAGCACAAAGCTCCCTCCCGGCTTCAACCGCTTCTCCGTTATCGTCTGGAGAACGAAATTGTCCAGGAAGCAGAACCCTGGCTCTCGCGGTATAACTTTTCTCTTGCTACTGTAGCTGCGATATCTTCCATAGCGGCTCTTCTGCTCATTCTAGCTTCAACAACCTCCACTGATACCACAGATCGCTTAGGTCCAACGCGATTGGGTGTTTCTCAGGCAGCCTCATCACAAAACATACAGATACCTGTATGGAAGGCTACGCCGGCCGAGCAGTTAAATAGTTTCCCCATCTACTCACAATTTGCTCAAGAAGGTTTGTCCATTGTGCCTGCAGAGCTTCGATTTCCTGTTATGGCTGCCGGCACCATCCGGCCTGATTCGATACGTACCTCGTTCCAGCAAAACGATTTTGCTCCCTAGGTTAGGATTAACGTATCCCCATGTGTATCGCTAGACTATGAAGTTTAGTAAGTGGGTGTGATTTTGCTTGACATTCGCATTTGCAAGCCGTAGTATTTTCGCCTTGCTACTACGTTCTATTCCAATCAGAGCAGCCCCTTCCCGTACATACTTCTGTCGAGGTATTTGTATTGCGAAGCCCCATGAATCTTGTATCCCGTTTCTTTCGTCTCATGTAGAAATGTTCAGCGCATATGGCTTCAGGACTCTTTCTTGTAGGTACAGACCGAGATGTCGGTAAAACAATGCTAGGCGTGGGTATTGTAGGGTTGCTTCGTGAGCAAGGCGTTGATGCCACTTTGCTCACACCGATTGCAACAGGAGGGTCCGTGGAAAGTGCTTCAAATCTTCTACGCCAAATTGGAATCGAAGAGCCTAAGAAACGGCTCAGCCCTATCTCTTTTGAAACCCTGGCTTCCCCTTATGTAGCCAGCCAGGTTGAGCGCCAGACCATTCAACTCGATCAGATATGGAGTGCTTATCGGGAGTTACAAAGCGAGGGCAAATTCGTAGTGGTAGAAGGTGGAGGGCTTATGGTGCCCATTACCCGGCATTACACGGTAGTAGACCTGTTAAAGGATTTTAATTTACCGCCGATAATAGTAGGTAAAACTGCTCGCGGAACCTTAAATCATTGCATCCTAACTCTCCGCATGATGCTTGTTATGGGCATTCAGCCACTAGGATTTATTTTGAATGGTTTTGGTCAATTTGGGGAAGGATTTGCAGAATCATTGAACCCAGACGTCCTCGAAGAGTTAGCCCCACCTCTAAAAGTACTTGCTACAATGGAATGGAGGCCCGAATACCCAGAAAATATCCATGCGTTTATTCGAGCCCTCAAACAACAGCCTCTATTAATGTCTTTACTAGATTCAATTACTGAACAGCAGGATTCATTGCTGGAGTAAAAGTATATGGAAATTTTGCACGACCAGGTTTATGCCACACAGCCTAAGCCGCTTCAAAAGCAAATAGAGACCCTCCTCTCTCAATCAACTCAAAACCCCATAGATGAAGATATATTAGCATTAATTGTCCCAGATACCAATCTATTGCGTGTTGGGCCAAGTTCTGCGAATATCTTCAAAACGATTGCAGGACAAGACTACGAAACTGTCATTTTGGTTAGTCCTAGCCATATGGGTAGTTTTGGTAGAATGACGATTTGTGATCTGAAAGCCTATCAGACACCTTTAGGCTCAATCGACATCAACACGTCTGTCTGTCATGAACTGTGTGATGAGGACGATGACATTTTTTTGGAAGACACTGGGCACTTTCATGCACGAGGCATTGAAGTGCAATTGCCTTTCTTGCAGAATATGCTAGATGGGTTTAATATGGTTCCAATTGTAATGGGTGTAGAGTCTCCTGATTTTTGCAGGGAGCTGGGAGCTGCTATCGGCGCCATCATGTTTAATCGAAAGACGTTGCTAGTTGCATCAGCGGATATTTTATCCGCCGATGAGGAAAGTTTACGCCTGTTTCGAGAAGCATTGGAGACGGGAGACGTAAATGCGCTGTTTCCACTGCTCTACAGCAATGATGTGGATATTTTGGGCAAAGGAGCTTTGCTTGTTGCACTGATCGCTTCCATGAGGCGGAGAGCTAAACAGTTCCGCATTCTGTCGATGTCATCCCCTGAAAACGGAACACCTGGTCATGTGGGTGCGGTGATTTCTCGTTAGCCTGCTCCGGAAGCGCTTTTATGACAAACATGCGAGTGGCCATAATTGGCCTGGGTGCTGTAGGCGAAGATCTTGCACGGTCTCTTCATAGAGCGGGATTTCCTATTTACTGCTTGATAAGCAGCCGTATTCAAGCTGCGCGTACACTTGCTATAGATGTGGGCGCGCAGTTTGCCGTTTCATATGGAGATAAACTTCCTGAAGGCATCGACCTTCTGTTTCTGTGTGTACCGGACGACGCGATTGCGCAGGTTTGTCAGGATTTGTCAGATCGATCGTATCCCTGGGATACTGTATATGTAGCGCACACTTCAGGAGCGTTGTTGTCGGCTGAATTAGGACCACTTGCTTCGTTGGGTGCAAAGGTGTTTAGCTTTCATCCTGTTCAGACCTTTGCAAAGGGGCAGGAGAGCGAATGGAAGAACATCTTTATCGGTATAGAGGGCGAAGAAAGCGGGGTGCAGATTGGGCAGCACATTGCGGCATCGCTAGGCGGCGTACCGTTGCTGTTGCGGGAAGAAGACAAGGTTCTTTACCATGCATCGGCCGTGTTCGCCTCAAATTTTTTTGTTACGGTAATTGGAATTGCTACCGATATACTAGGGCAGATAAACGTGAATCGGGCAGATGCGGTTCAATTGCTTACCCCCCTTATTCAGCGTACGTGTCAAAATATAGTGGAATCTGGTCCCGGGCCAGCCCTTACGGGACCCGCCTCTAGGGGTGATGTTCAAACTGTAAAAAGGCATGCAGAAGCACTTGGAAATAGTTTACCCGATAAATATAATATATACCTTGAGCTTACCCGGGCAGCCATTGAGCTAAAGCGCAGGAATAGTCCTGAATTTGAGGAAAAAGCCACTTTAATGGTTCAGGAAATAAAGAAATTGCTGCGCGAATAAATGGTGATTTAAGCTGGAATCGTTCATGAACAGGTCAGAGAAGAAACCAAAACGGTTTGCCTGTTGTTAGTAGGCGCCCTCAAAAAGTTCACACGTAATCGAGACGTAATAACAATGATTGATCTAAATGAGATACAATTGATGCTGCAATCTCCAGGTACAGGAGGTACAGCATTTCAATCGATTGTTATCACCTCTTTGCAAATGCTGGCCACCATTCACGAGAAAGAGGTCCACGCAAATGAGGCAGCGCTTTCTCTTGGGCAGCAGGCAAAAGTCCAGAAAATGATTGCCAATATTGAGGAACTCCAGCGATTATTAAATAGCGTCCTCAATAAACAAGGGAAGCAATTATTGGATTTGCAGACCGCTCTCACCTCTCAAAAACCTGATCTTTCAAGTGGGTCCTGGTGGGATTGTCTGGATGAACTGATCGAAACAATAGGATTAGGAATTGAGTGTATTGGCTCAATAATTAGAAGCCAGCCTAAAGATAGCCTGGCTAGATTACTCGGCGTGGGTGTGATCGATGTGTTGTCTGAACAACACAAAGAGCTCCTCGCTGAGACGGACGAACAACTCATCAGTAAATAAAACGTGTTACCCTATCAAGAGATAGATGACGAAGAACTGGCTAATCGCTGGAAGGAGCTACTTTCTTGGGTAAGAGAACGTTTTGATCGAGACGCAGGCATTGAATCCATCCTATTTCTAGTCGGAATTCAGTCTCGCGGGCAGGGGTATCAACCAAAGTTGTCAAAAAAAGCAAAACAAGACCTTATCATGGAAGGTACTTATTGCGTCTTTGAAACACTCGGTTTATATAAACGTGTTGGAATAGATGAAAAAGGCCATACAATTTGGGCCAATACTAACACGTTAAACCAGGTACTTACTTTACCTGAACAAGAAAAGTTATTACAGGTAGCTATTCTCACCTACTTTGATACATTGAATACCTGACACTTTTCTTACAAAACGCTGCTTCTGATGTCTCGAATTTATTTTATTGTCATTCTATGTATTGCTTGTTGGGGTTGTAAGGTTGAAATACGGGATAGACCCTACGCGAACAACCAGACTCAAAACAACGCCAGAGCACAGTCAAGCCAAACTGAGGCAAATCAAGAATTTACTCAGCAGGTCCAGCCTGAAGTAACTCCCTTACCTCCAGTGACCAATAACCTCACGAGCAGGGTGACTGGGGAGATGTACGATATTGTAACGACGGCGGGTAGTATGCGGATGCGTTTATATAACGAAACCCCTACGCATCGGGATAATTTTAGAAAGCTTGTTGGAGAGCGGTTTTATGATGGCACTACGTTTCATCGGGTTATCAATAATTTTATGATTCAGGGCGGAGATCCCAATTCTCGTGATGGAAATCCGAGAAATGACGGACAAGGTGGTCCTCCTTATACGCTACCTGCCGAGATTAATCCAACGTTATATCATAAAAGAGGAGCTATTGCTGCAGCTCGTCAACCCGATCGGTACAACCCTTCAAGGAGCTCAAACGGAAGTCAATTCTATATTGTAAAAGGACAAGTGTTTGATGAGGCCACGCTTGTTGAAATCGAGGACTATCTGAAACGTCAACTTGGAGACCCTTCATTCATTTTCTCCAATTCTGCGCGGAATATGTACACGAGCCAGGGCGGTTACCCTATGCTTGATAACCAGTATACCATATTCGGTGAACTAGTAGAAGGTTATGACGTTCTGGATGCAATCAGTGCAGTTCAAACAGATGGGTCGGACAGGCCTGTTGAAGACATAACCATAATTTCTATACGGCCTTCCCGGGCACAATAAATTCGATGTACGCAATATGAGGGAATTTACAGAACAAGAACAACAACGACGTGAAGGAAGAGCGTCTATCGAGGCCCAAGATATAAATCCATACCCCTATTCATGGGACGTAACGGATTATGCACAAGATGTTTTAGATCGATTTGACGATGCGATCCATCAGCCGGATGAATCAGGCGTAGCTAAAGAACCCTTTACAGTTTCGATTGCTGGCCGGATCATGAAGAAGCGAGTCATGGGGAAAGCTTCCTTCATTGATATACTCGATAGCTCCGGTACGATTCAAGTGTACGTTGCACGGGATAGTATCCAGGAAGGCTATTACAATGGCGTCTTTAAAAAACTACTGGACATTGGAGACATCGTTGGAATAGAAGGATATGTGTTTCGCACAAAAACAGAACACGTTAGTGTTCACGCAACTCGGCTCGTTCTTCTTGCCAAAGCGCTGCGCCCTATTCCAATTGTGAAGGAGAAAGAAGGTGTTGTTTATAACGAGGTGACGGACAAAGAATTCAGATATCGTCAGCGATATGTAGACTTATTCGTGAATCCTGAAGTGCGCAAAACGTTTGTTTTGCGGGCAAAATTGGTATCCGCATTACGGTCGTTTTTGGATGAAAAAGGGTATTTAGAAGTTGAGACACCAGTGCTGCAACCCATTTATGGCGGGGCGTCTGCGCGTCCATTTACGACCCACCATAATGCGCTTGATATGGAGTTGTACTTGAGGATTGCTGATGAGCTTTATCTCAAGCGGCTTATTGTAGGCGGTTTCGAAGGAGTGTACGAGATTTCCAAAGATTTCAGGAACGAAGGACTCAGCCGTTTTCACAATCCTGAGTTCACTATGATGGAGTTGTACGTTGCATACAAAGACTACGATTGGATGATGGACCTGGTTGAGGAGATGGTCGAATTTGTTGCGATGTCTCTGCATGGGGAAGCGAAGGTGAATGTAGGGGGGAACGAGATTTCCTTCCAAAGGCCTTGGAAAAGAATCCCGCTTCTGGATGCGATCAAGGAAAAAACAGGGTACGATTTGTTTGGCAAATCACGGGACGAACTCGCTGAAATTGGAAAAGCCTTGAAGCTTGAGATCGACTCCACGATGGGAAGCGGGAAAATCATCGATGAGATTTTTGGCGAGTTTGTCGAGCCTAATCTTATTCAGCCTACATTTATTACCGATTACCCCGTCGAATTAAGTCCTCTTGCAAAAAGACATAGGGACAAGGAAGGCCTTGTTGAGCGTTTTGAAGTCATTTGCAATGGAAAAGAAATTTGCAATGCGTTTAGCGAGTTAAATGACCCCGAAGATCAACGCGCTCGATTTGAGGATCAAGTAAGATTGAAAGACAAGGGGGATGATGAGGCCATGGCGATTGATGAGGACTACCTTCGCGCCCTGGAGTATGGTATGCCGCCTACGGCAGGCCTGGGAGTCGGAATTGATCGCTTAACGATGCTGATGACAGGGCAAGACTCCATTCGCGATGTAATCCTGTTTCCGCTTCTGCGTCCTGAAGTTGCAGAGAACAAGGAAGAGTCTGATACCGAACATTCCAACGACGCAGCGCCCGTTACATCCTAGGAAGCCTAAAATTGAGGGAAAGGCTCTTAACGCATGCCCCAAGACGAGCCCCGGGCGGGATACCTCGAATTACTCAAGACGAATAAGAATTTTCGGCGCCTCTGGATAGGAACGCTCATTTCTCAGCTTGGCGATTGGTTCAATACAATCGCGCTGTACCAATTAATAAACACATTAACAGGCTCTCCCCTGGCTATGGGGGGAGTTTTCCTGTTTAAGCTCCTTCCGTGGGCTCTCATTTCTCCGCTTGCAGGTATCCTTGTGGACCGGTTCAACCGCCGGCAAGTCATGATTGTATCGGACATACTGCGAGCGATTGTGGTGCTGGGCTTCTTATGGATTGATTCGGCAGACCAGGTGCCGTTAATCTATTTATTAATCACGCTGCAGGTAGTCATTGGTGCAGTATTTTTACCCGCGAAAAGTGCCTCTATCCCGAATATTACAGCTCCTAAGGACCTACTAACAGCGAATGCAATCTCTTCAGCCACCTGGTCTATCATGCTGGCACTTGGTGCTGGATTGGGTGGAATAGCTACGGAGGTAATCGGTACCGACGGTGTTTTTATCATCGATAGCCTGACCTACATAGTCTCTGCCTTCTTTATCTACGGAACAGTGATTCCACAGAGCACGGATGATAAACCTCGTTCAGGGTTTATGCAGTCTTCCTACAAAAGCATTGTAGAAGGATGGTCCTATTTGAGAAAAAATCCCCCTATTGGCCGAATTGCGCTGGCAAAGGCTTCTTGGGCAGTTGGAGGAGGAGCAACGGTTTATATGCTAACGCTTCTTGGGCCAGAGATTACGCCGGGGGCGGAAGCAACAGGGATTGGGACCCTGTTCTTTGCCCGGGGACTTGGGACGGGTATAGGGCCAATCATAGCCAGAGGCTTGTTTAAGGACCAACGGGTGTGGCCGGCTGTGTTGGGCTTGTCGATTATCATCAGTGGCTTGTTCTATGCAACGATCGGCTTTAATCAATGGCCCCTGTGGGTGATCAGCGCTGTCGTCATTGCACACGCCGCCAGTGGAGCTAACTGGGTTCTTGCTACCGTGTTGTTGCAACAACGATCAGCCGATCGTTTGAGGGGGCGGGTGTTTGCTACAGAGTGGTTGTTTGTATTGTTTATGGAAAGTGTTTCCATTCTTGTGGCTAGTCTCTTGTTAGAGGCTGGTATTTTTGAACTGGCGGACGCCTTTATTGTATTCGCAAGCTTACAAGTACTCTGTGGTGGAGTCTGGATGTTTACGGTGGTCCCTGCCGAAAAACGCGAAAAAGAGGACGATTCGTAGTGCCCTTCATCTTTTTTGGCCTCGTATTTGATCTGTCTTAGAACAGTTATTTATCGCTTATCGAACGTTCAACTCTATCATATCTGTGCTTCCTGAAGTGCAAGTATTTTCGAACCCATATTATTCAGTAGAACCTCTACCAGAGTCCCCTGCAGTGGCATTAGCACGAGTCGGCGGGGGAGGGCAAATCATTTCGCTTAATTCTGCAGGAACTGCACTTTGGGGCTGGAAAAGCGGGGATTCGCTCCGTGGCATGACGTTGACCTCTCTGTTGAAGGCCGAACCGGTCATTTCAACAATGGATCGGCATGGTAGACCTGTTCAGGCTACCTGCGTACCTCAACAGGACGGGTGGTTATTGGTAGGACAGGCCAATAAAGCAACTCCTTCATATCCAGAGAAGTCCAGTATTAAGACTCTTATTGAGAAAACCCCTGTATTTAATCATTCCTTTGGATCACATACGCCCCAGGGAATATTATTTCTAGATAAAGCAGGCCAGGTTCTCTATGCGAATCAGAAGCTACAGGAGCTGATGCTCCAGAAGGATCACATACCTGGGTTAGCTGAGTCGTACTTGCACCTGGGATTTGATGATGGGTTGAATGAAAAAGTGAGAAGCCTCCTGGAGGAGGAAGTCACTTCTTTCCAGCATAATATGGCCCTGTCTGATGATGTTGCTGGGAGTCGGTTAGGCGTTTATGGGACGCCGATCTTTGATACAAGTAATACCATCTTGGGAGCGATTCTAAACTTTGAAGTTCGGCATGCGCCCTACAACGATTTAGAAGAGGCTGACTCTGACGCAGAGCCTACACAGCACATGACGCATCTGAAGAACGTGTTTGTTGCGATGATGAGCCATGAACTGCGTACCCCATTGGGAGTGATGAATGGGTATTCTGAGATCCTCTGCCAGGAACTGGATGAATATCAATCTCTTTCAGGAGAACCTCTGCCTCCACAGATCAAAGAGTTTGTACTCGCCATTCATGAGAATGCACAACGTGTGCTTGGATTGGTGAATGAGCTCTTTGATTTGTCTAATATGCGGCAGTTGACTCTTACTCCGATGAACCTGCACGAAGCTCTGCAGCCAGTGATTGATAATGCGCGGATGGAGTTGGAAGGCAAAGGGGTACAGTTAATTACAGATCTCGCCGAAGAGCCTTTAAAGGTGTTCAGTAATCCAAACCGGCTCTCTCAAACCATACACAACCTGCTCTCTAACGCCGTTAAGTTTACCCATGATGGATCCGTAACCTTAAGCACTAAAAAGGACGGCTCCTCGATAATCATTGAGATTACGGATACAGGTATTGGCATTGCCCAAGATTACCAGGATGAACTCTTTACCCCGTTTTTCCAAGAAGATGGAGGTGTCAATCGTAGTTTTGAAGGTGCAGGCTTAGGCCTGGCCCTGGTGAAGCTCTTGATTGATCTGATGAAGGGGAGGATAGAAGTAGAGAGCGAAAAAGGGATTGGATCTACTTTCCGGATTTTTCTACCCGCTGCCTGATCACGTACTACGAATTGTTGTCAGGGCGAATGCCGTGATTGACAGCAATTGCCACTGCTTCACTTCTCGAATGTACATGGAGCTTTTCGTACAGTTTTTTGATGTGCGAGCGGACGGTATCGATACTAATAAAAAGCTCTTCTGCTAGCATCTTATACGTGAGTCCGTTTACCAGCCCATGAAGGATCTCAGTTTCCCGTTCAGATAGGTTAAACTCTTGTTGAGGATCCTGCTTTTGTTTGCTCTGTATTTGCTGGAGAATACGCAATGCGACGGGCCCGGATAGCGAGCTGCCCCCGTTGTTAACCGTCTTGATAGCCTGGAGGATTTCCTGGGGAGGTGTCGACTTGAGGAGATACCCTACGGCGCCTGCAGTAATCGCTTGCAGGATTATATCGGTTTCTTCCTTCATAGTGAGCATTACGATCTGTACATAGGGGTAGAGGTCTTTTACAACCCGCGCTCCTTCTGTACCTTGCATGCCGGGAAGGCCGATGTCCATTAGGACAATCTGGTTGTCGATTGGAGGTGTGTTTTCTTCCCAGTAGGCAAGCGCATCCTCAATAGATCCATAACTTCCGTTACAGATAAAACCATCTGTGGACTCCAACATCCATCGCATTCCATCTCGAAGCCCTTTGTGGTCTTCAATGATAGAAACAATGATATCCTCTTCAACTGTATGGACAGGGTTAGACATGTGTTTTAATGGGCCATCTTAGTAAAACTACTGTTTCTCTGTTGGGTATAGACGTGATATCTAGCGTTCCTCCTTCTTCGTGCGCTCGCTCCCTCATAGTATTTAAGCCGTATCCAGAGAACATCTGGTCAACATCAAAGCCTTTGCCATAATCTCGAATCTCGACTTGAAGGATACCAAATTCCTTGTCGAATCGGATGTCGATAACTGGTGTGCCGCTATGCTTCACTGCATTATTGATGGCCTCCTTCATGATTAAAAAGAGATTTCGCCTTGACCTCGGCGCCAAAGATAAGTTGCTTACACCGTCCTCAACGTGCCAATTCATGGTAATATCAGCCGCATCACTCATCCGCTGGTAAAAGGCTTGCAAACGCCCGATGACACTGCCAACCGAATCGTGCTTTGGATCAACGGACCAAACAATATCCAGCATGTTGTCGACCAGGTCGCTAGACATGTGGCTGATTTCTTGTAGCAACGGGGCAATTTCTTCCTTTGGTTTTTGCTTATTTGTCTGCTGCCAGGCCAGGTTGGACAAGAAGGACAGGCTTGTAAGAGAGCTGCCAATATCGTCATGGAGGTCCATAGCTATTCGCGTTCTTGTCCGTTCTACTCGTAAAATCGAGCGGAGCCGGTATCTATGCAGCGTATACATAAGGGCCACGGTCATCATGAGGATGATCATCCAGAAGTAGGGGCGTTGATAATAAGGCTCAGGGATTTGGAAGTTGTACAGTGCTGACATCCCATACCTGAGATTTGAAGCAGAGGCCTGTACTTCAAAGGTGTAGTCCCCGGCAGGAAGGTCTGTGAATTGCACGCCAGGCTCTTCTGTGTTCTCCCATTGATCATCTAATCCGCGTAAACGGTATCGGTAATGGACGCGATGAGGTTGGGTGAAAGAAGGTGCTTCGAATGAGAACCCGATGTTACGGTCTACGGCACTTAAGCTAAGTGGACGATTAGGAGGCCGTGCAATCCCATTGTAGTTGATGCCTGTAAGAAGGACCTGAGGTACAGGAGGTTCGCGTTCCAGAAGAGCCCGAGGAATACGCGTAACGCCACCAGGATGGTTGATCCATAGAGAAGAAGTAGAAAAAGTGGCTCCTGCTACTATACTGGATAACAACCCATCGGCCTGAGTAAGATGAAATCGGATACTCGCGTCTTTTTCCAGGTGCACACCATGTTCGGCATTCTCGCTTTTAGGGAAGTTGAAAACGAAAAGCCCCTCGTTAGCACTTGCGATGAGGAGGCTGTCGCCACCAAGAGACAGCTTGTTAATTTGATGCCCCGGTAGCATATGCATCGCCGTGTCAGGTTCGATGCAAAGCATACCATCGTTTAATAAGGCTACCCAGGTTCGTCCAAGTTCGTCGACAACCATGTCGTTGACGGTGTGATCTACAAACTTTGGAGCAGATCGTATAACTCGGATTTCATCTTGAGGTTGAGAAAGGGATGTCTTAGATAACTGCACCAGTTGCCCATTTCTCCAAACGATCAGCTCGCCCTTAGATGAAAGGGCGTGGCGGTAAAACTCTTGATTCTGAGGGTTCCAGGAGAAGAGTCGAAGAGGTTCTTGTTCTGCTTCGTGGCGAAACAGTCCTGTCTGATGTCTGAAAAACCCAATCCCGTCCTTGTCAACGGTGCCGCCAACTCCACCCTTGAACGCTTCAATATTGTGCCACTGCTCTTTCTTGCTGTACGCATACCATCCCTGTTCACCGAGGATGTGGAGCCTGTCGTCTTTTCCTTTGAAGAAATCAGTCGAATGAGACATGTAGGATGATTCCATGACGTTGTCCGGTAACAACTGGAAAATCCCTTCCGTTTGCGAAGCTGCCCATATGGATGAATCTGAATGTTTCAGCACATCGATCATGTTGACCAGCGGCGTATTGCTGATGTTATCCAGGTGCATGACACCAGGGTGGCTCATGTGAATGAGGCCAATTTGAGTGCCTACCCAGACATTCTTTTCCTTATCTCTGAAGATGCAGTTAACCCGGTTGGTAGGGAACCCTGTTTCTTCGTTTAGAGAGGGAGCCTGCATATTGGTGTTATGATTCCAATAAAGCGTTCCATGGTCATACGAAGTGACTGCAATCACCATTGGAGTGATACAGATATGACGGACTCCTGGTGTAGCAATGACCAGGTCTAATACGCCCCTGGCGGGGTCAAATCGGTAGAGCCCTGTTTTTTCGTTAGTGATCCACCCGATCCCCTTATCGTCAAATTCAATACTGTACCATCCATTCTTCTCAACTCCTTGTGGCGTTTTCTGGAATTCAATGGTCCCATCGGCCTTTAATAAGCCCGGCCCTTTTGTGCGATCAAGAAGCCATTTAGTGCCATCGGGAGCGATATCTGCACCGACAACGCCCATGAGCCGTTGTTGAATGGACTGATCCCGGTTGGCAATGTTGTATCTTTCCGGGTAATCATAATCAATCTTTGTAATCGCGTCATTTTCAAGAGAAACGATCCATAACTCTCTCTGGGAAAAGACGAAGAGTGAATCGTTTTTTTCGATAAGCCGGCGTGCATGGACATTTGCAAGCTCCTCATAGGGTCTCTTTGCATGCTCATACCGGGCTTTCCATATTCCCTGGTGATTGGTGGCTACCCAGACTTCGTTATTCGTAGTGGGCTCAATTTCTCGAACGTTTACCGTCCCAATGGCTCCGAGGAAGCGTACACCTTTGAACTGCCTTCCTGTATTAAAAGCGAGGCCGGCAGAGGTGCCTACCCATATTCTCCCATCAGGTGTTTGTTCGATGGTACTGATGTTTTCATGGGGGAGTCCATCTTGAATTGAATAGTGGCGATATGGAATATCATTCGCGTTGGCTTCTAACACGAATGAGAAAAGTACAACAAAAATCCCAATCGATAATAAGCGGGATGTGTACTTCATGGATCTGAGGAAGGACTCCATTGACGGTCGAACGATCTTTTGTTTGCAAACTTACCCATCCCTTGGCTTTGCCAGCATGAGTATCCGCATACACTGCAGCAAGGATAGTGATACAAGTATAAGGTGCAAGAACCGCTGTGAAATCTAGAAGAGGTAAAAATCAAGTATACTTTCGACTCTTTTTGTATGCGTTTTATCTGCCTTTACATATTCATGTGATCACATGCATATGTGACGCACCCCCAAATTGGCCTCTTATATAGGGAATCGAGGTCCCATCCAGGTAATTGTGACAATTCCAGCATATTTCTATGCAACACAAGTTATACATTCTCACATCGTTGTGTGATTGTCTTGGGCGGTAGTACGGCCTTTTCTTGATAGCGTCTGAATGCCCTCCTGCATTTTTGGATTCCCATACCGTTGTGTTGGATCCCCATTTTATTGATGAATGCAAAAAGAGAATTATTACACATTTGGAGGTTTACTACAATGAGAGGTTCTGTTCCTTTCTGGAAAAACGCTAAAAAAGATTTATTAAGAGCAACATCGGCTGCTGCAATGTGCGCCGCTCTATTGGCAGGTTGTGACAGTGTTGATGGTCAGGGAGGGCCTGAAGATCCACCACCGACTGAAGTCGAAGAGTGTGGCGGCTTTGGTGTTGTTTGTCACGTGTCTGGTGTAGCTGGTGAAGCTGGCCTGGCTGGTAATGACGGACCAGCCGCTGATGCAAAGCATTACTGGCCTATGGACGTAACAGTTGGCCCTGGTGGCGAGTTGTTCATCGTGGACTGGAATAACCACATGGTACGCCGTATTGAGGCGAATGGTACCATGCGGAAATTTATTGGTGGAGGTGGATTGGGTGATGACTCCGTTGGACCTGCAGGCGAACTAAGCTTGAATCACCCAACTGAACTCACAATTGGGGATGACGGCCACTTTTATCTTTCGTCCTGGCACAACTGGAAAATTAAGCGCGTCGACAAAGATTCTCACGACACTGTTCCTTTCGTCGGAACCACACAAGGATTTGAAGGCGACGGTGGACCAAAAGAATCTGCTAAAATGGATATCCCAAGCAGCATGGTGTTCGACTTTGATGGCAACATGTACATCTCTGACGAAGGAAACCAACGCATCCGCCTCGTGACTCCTGATGGAACGATCTCGACGTTCGTAGGCAGTGAACGAGGATTTGCAGATGGCATCGGGGAAGAAGCACGATTTGACCTTCCTCAAGGACCTTCCGCAACACCAGGTGGAAAAATTGCAATGAACCAGGATCGTACAGTGTTCTACATGGCCGATACCTTCAATAACCGAATCCGAATGATTAATATCGCTACCAGAGAAGTTACCACAATTGCGGGTACCGGAGAAGCCGGTCATACAGGCGACGGTGGTCCTGCTTTGGCAGCAACGCTTAATGGTCCTTCGGATGTGTATCTAACCCATGACAATGAGTTGTTCATTGCGGACGCAGAAAACCATTCAATCCGCAAAATTGATGCAAATGGCGTTATTACGACCGTTGTTGGTAATGGGCAGCAAGGCATCCCAGAAGACGGAGTAGCAGCGACATCCACATCTTTTAATAAGATCTTTGGGGTTGCGTTCGATGAAGCAGCACATACCCTGTATTTCACAGATACATTTAATCACATGGTCAAGAAGGTATACTTCGGCCATGATAATTAAGGTGAGTGTGCTGCAGTAACATTCTATGTACGATGTATTAGCAAAGTATACTGCAAGCACGTAAGGTCAGGGCTACAAGCGGGTGCTTCGCCTTGTAGTCCTGGCTTCTTACTCTACATCTCTTATCACATCCGATTTTCTATACCTGCTTTTAATTGTGAACCAGCTTAAATGGTGAACCTGTCTAAATATCTGCACATCTCCTCAGTTATTGAGGCAATCGGTTCTGCATGGATTGCAGCAATCGCTTTTGCTTTGATACTACTTGCAGGTTGTGACTTTACACCAACATTCTCTGAGTTGGATGAAACACAGTTTGCTAAAGAAGGCGATGAAAGTGCCTGTGGTGGATTGGGTATTCTGTGCGATGTAGCTGGTGTTGCCGGGCAATCGGGTGATCAAGGCCTTGGCGGGCCAGCGCTTCAGGCCCTTTTGTCGTCTCCTGTTGACATTGCAAAGGCGCCGCTTACCCTTTCTCAAACTGGAGAACTGCTGATCGTTGATCAAGGCAACCATGCCGTTCGCAAGTTGAATCGTGATGGGACATTATTCCCGCTTATTGGCTCCGGTATTCCTGGTGATGAAAACAATGGCGCCGGGCAACAACTTTCCCTAAATAAACCGTCCGATGTGATTATCGGCTATGACGGCCATTATTACCTGACAGACTGGTACAATTCCAAGATCAAGGTGATCAATTCGATTAGCCTGGAGATTATGGATGTATACGGTACTGATATAGGTTTTGGCGGAGATGGAGGTCCGGCCAGCGCAGCGCAATTGAATATGCCCAGTAGCGTGGTGTTTGATCCTGATGGCCTCCTCTATATCACGGACCAAGTTAACCAGCGCATTCGCAGGGTTGATGAAACCCAAACCATAAGTACGTTTGCTGGAGGAGTCGCAGGCCTGGTTGATGGGGATCGTAATGATGCAGCTTTTCAGTTTCCTTCTGGGCAAACACCGCTGTTGGGTGGAAAGGCTTCAATCAATACCCATGATTGGGTAATCTACATTGCCGATACAGAAAATCATTGTATACGGCGCATAAATTTTTTCACCAACAGAGTAACCACCGTTGTTGGTACTGGAGAGCCGGGCTATTCAGGTGACGGAGGTAATGCGAGGCGTGCGCAACTTAATAAACCAACAGATGTCATCTTCCGGGAAGACCATCATATCTATATCGCAGACTCAGGGAATAATGTGATCCGCAAGGTGGATCCATTTGGTAACATATCAACGCTGGTTGGAACAGGTGATCCGGGCTTTTCTCCGGATAGTACTTCTGCTACGGAAGCGATGCTGAATAATCCCCAGGGCATCTATTACGACGAAATAAACCACATACTCTATATCGCGGATACCGATAACCATCAAATAAAACGGGTAGAGGATTTATAGGCTCTACTGCCTTCTCTACTTATAGACTCTACATACAGAATAGCCCCCCAGTAAGAAATCAAATAATATAGATTGACCACTGAAACAATGCTATCATTCTTAAAAGGGCTTATTCCTGTACTTCTGATCACCCTGACATTTTTTGGGTGTGAACACGTAGATGCAAATGATGGAGGCGAACTGGAGTGCAATATTCCATTCGAAGCTTCGGACTACCCAGCTTCAACGGTTTCCTTCTCAGGTGATATCGCTCCCATTTTTGCAAATAACTCGTGTAGTTCTCAGTTCTGCCATGGAGCACCAACTCCTCCTTCTAACTATTCGCTACTTGATGCCGAATCGGCTTTAGGCCCTGGCAATGAAGCGGTCCAGTTAGAAACATGTAACATTACAAGAGGAGATCCAGATAACAGCTATCTCATTGATAAACTTACCGGTGCTGCTGGGATTATCGGAGAGCAAATGCCTTTTGGTGGTACTCCTGTTTCTTCTGCCGAACTAAATACTATTCGTCAGTGGATATTGGAAGGCGCGCCAGATAACTAGACGGTTGGTCCTACCTGAGTAATATACCATGTTATGCGCCAAAAAAGTGTCAAGCCAGTGTGTCTTCATCTGGATTCTGTGGATGACTCCGGTCTCTATTTTTGCCCAGGCCTGGACGATGCCTTCTGGGGAAGCGTATGTAAAGCTTTTCTATGGAGAGGTTACCGCAGGGCATCAATTTACTTTTGATGGGCGATCTGCAGACTTTATAAGTGGACTTCCTGGCGATACATATCGGGATCGCAGCCTGTATGCATATGGAGAGATAGGGGTGTCTGATCGGCTATCCTTGATTCTTTCCTTTCCATATAAGCGCACGTTTGTTCGTGATCACGCGTTTCGGTTCAGGTTGTACAGCCCAGGCACTGCTACGATAGGCGTTCGATACTCGCTCGACAGGCTTCTGGGGATTGATAAAAATAAACACGCCGTTGCTGTGAACTTTCAAGCCCTGGTGCCGACGGGATATGTGAGAAACTACACGCCTAGCTCAGGAGGAGGACAGGTCGATGTACAGGGCATGCTGTTTTACGGCAAAAGCTTCAATCTTTTGCCTGCTTACCTGCAGATAGGTACAGGTTTTCGCTATAGATCCTCGATATACGCCTTTTCTAAGGTTGTTGATTGCACTCCAGGAAGTGATATCCATTGTACTCGTGATACTCAACCCAAGTATAACGATGAATGGCTCTTCCATGTTGAGGCCGGGGTCTCTCCTCTGGGTGATTATTTATTGTTACAGGTGTTGAGCCTGGGTACTGTTTCTATAAAGAAACCTGACGTAGGGTTTTCTCCGCTCAATCCAGTGCCAACAAGCCAGCGCTATCTGAAGATGGGAGCTGGTGTAGCCATCTATCCTTTCTCATTCCTTAACAATGTAGCCCTCTCCTCACTTGGGTTCAATCTCCAGTATTTCGAGACGCCGATCGGTAGAAATACGATTAACTCTCAAGATCTTTTTATGGGCTTTGAATTCCGGGCTTCCCTTTTTGGCAACTAATATACAAGACCTTTTAAATACCATGTATTCAAATATTCAACGTTTCTTACCATGCCTCTTGATGATCCTTCTGGTGTCAGGATGCGATTTGTTTGGAGGAAACGACGACCCTGAAGACGGTGCAGTTGGTGTTGCTTTTGAACATTATGGCAATGATCAAATCGTTACCCTTGACCAGTCTTCACATCAAAGCGAAGCAGGCCATTCATTTACTGTGACTCTTCTGGAGTACATCGTGACAGATATAGCGCTGACTCATGAAGATGGGACCGTTGTATCCCTCAAAGGAAGCCACTATGTCAACAAAGATAACCCGGATACCTGGACAATAGCTTCCACAACACTAGCTCCTGGAACCTATACATCCCTTTCTTTCCGATTCGGTATCGAGGGATCTGATAATGTCTTTGGTACGCTAGAACGGACCTTGGCGGTAGACAATATGATCTGGCCGATGATGATGCCTATGGGAGATGGTACCACGGAGCGTTATCACTATATGCGATTTGAAGGACGTTTTGGTACGGACGGTACGTTTAGAATCCATAATGGCCCGTCCAGTGGTGGTGACTATTCGTTCCCTGTCTCTTTGCCCATCAATCTAGACATTGATGGAAATACAGAGACGATCCAAGTCGATATGCATTTGGATCAGTGGTTGACGGGCCCCAATGTCTGGGACTTTACCGACTATGGTATGATCATGGGCAACCCCAGCGCTCAGGCTCTGTTGCAGGCTAATGGTTCTACTGTCTTTTCAGTCAAAAACTAAGTAGTAGCCAACCATGAATTCGGTGTTCAAAGCCAGCTTGCTATTGTTGTTGTTGATCTGTTCTGGGTGTGATAGTTCACCCGAGGATAGTTCACCTACTCCTGTGGTTCTTGAGATTCCTTCATCCTTTCCGGTGATGGAAATTCCTGAGGACAATCCCTTAACCGAAGAGGGAGTTACACTGGGGCGTAAGCTGTTCTTTGATCCCATTTTGTCTATTGATAGCACGGTTGCCTGTGCATCCTGTCATATACCTGCTTCAGCCTTTTCGGACCCTCTGGCATTTAGCGAGGGGGTAGACGGGGTTACGACGAGGAATTCTATGCCCATTATCAACGTTGGCTGGATGGAGTCATTGTTCTGGGATGGAAGAGCGTTGAGCGTCGAAGAACAGGCGTTGAAGCCTGTCGAAAATGAAGTGGAGATGGGAGAACGCTGGGATCAGATTGTTAATAAAGTTGAACGGCATACGGTTTATCCCGCGATGTTTGACGACGCATTTCCTTCGGAGACGATTACTCCTGAATTGATCGCGAAGGCAATTGCTCAGTACGAGCGAACACTGATCTCAGCGGACTCCAAATACGACCGGTTCAAAGCCGGAGAAGCGACGCTGACAGAGCAAGAAAGGCTGGGTATGAATCTGTTTTTTAATGAACGAGGGGATTGTTTTCACTGTCACGGAACAGCTCTTTTTACAGATAACCGGTACCACAATAATGGTCTGGACGAATATCCAGAGGATCTTGGACTGGCAGCAATTACGAACCATCCAACAGATGCAGGCAAGTTCAAGACTCCCACGCTTCGGAATATAGAATATACAGCACCCTATATGCACGATGGCCGCTTTGAGACGCTTGAGGACGTAGTGGAATTTTATGATTCAGGCACTAAACATTCCGAGACCATTGATCCCTTGTTGGGGCGGCGGCAATTAAATCTCACTGAAGAGGAAAAAGCTGGGCTAGTAGCCTTTATGAAAGCCCTGTCAGATCCTGGCTTTCTTACAAATAATTGAAGCAGGAATTGCGAGATGAGCAAAGAACCACATAGAGCCTACTCAAGACGGACGTTTTTGCGTAATGCAAGCGCTGCAATGTTGAGCGCATCCATCATTCCATTCAGTGGATGCGAGAGCCTGGTTGTGGATCCTGTTATCTCTGGCGAGGAAAACTTTCCTTTTATCACGCCGACAGATTCTTTCTTTGCCCAGTTTGGTGCAGACGGGGCCATAGCAGATTGGCCGGGTGTTCTACAGATTCCTAGGGGCACCTGGCGGCTTGCCATCGATGGTCTTGTTGATAATCCGATATCTTTAAGCCTTTCCGATATCGATAGCCGGCTTGACGATCAAGTAACTATAGCGTCTACGCTGCGCTGCATCCTGGATAACAATGCTGTACCAGGGCTTGTTGGTACTGCGATATGGACCGGTGTGCCTTTGTCTCTCTTCTTAAATGAAGCGGGTATCGATCTTCAGCGTGGAAAACGAGTCAGGGTTTATGCTGCTGACGGGTTCACCAATAACTTGACTCTGGACAAGCTTTACAGCCCCGGCGGTGGTTTGATTGAACCGCTGCTGGTCTATTTAATGAATGGCAGCCCTTTGCGCCCAGAATTTGGTGCGCCGGTAAGGCTGTTAGTGCCGGGGCATTATGGATATAAAAGTGTCAAGTGGATTGAACGCATTGAAGTGACCGATCAGGACGAAGCCTTTGGCACCTATCAAGAAGTGTTGGGATACGAGGATGACGGTGAGATAGATGTGCATTGTAAGTCTACGTCTATTTTGCAAGGTGCACGGTTGCAGCCAGGAAGAACCCGGATAGCAGGCTTTGCCTTAAGCGGCGCGGCCGGTATCGATAAAATCCTCGTCTCGATCAACGATGAACCTGCTCAAGAAGCCCGCATCAAGTCTCTGAATGAACTGGTTGTTGGTGAATCATCCCTACAGCAAACCGTCCAGGTGAACGAACAATTCGCCTACCCTTACCGAGGTGTATGGACGCAGTGGGAATTGTACTGGGATGCGAGCCCTGGGGAGCACACGATTTCAATAACCGCTCTCGATGCAGCGGGGCATCAGCAGCCGCTCGATGATCCTGATCCAACAAACGGTCAAAATCCTGCCCTCTCTTTACCTGTATTTGTCGAACCATAGCCCCCGTCTTTACACGTTTAATTAATGTGAGTAATAACATGACTATTCTTCTACGGCGTGGTCTATGGGCTGCTTGTATACTATTTCTAGCCTGTAGTACAATCCCGCGTGAGTCGCTGGGGCAAACAAGCGCTCCGATAAAAATTAGTGATCTAGAGGCAGAAGTAGCCGCTTTGTTTGAAAGAAGTTGCACTCAGGCCGGCTGCCACGGAGCACCTGTTGCGCAAATGAATATGAATTTGACAGCCGATCAATTCTACAGCAACACGGTCAACCAGCCTAGCATGGAAAAGCCAGATATGAAACGGGTTGAGCCAGGGCATCCTGAGAAAAGCTACCTTGTTGATAAAATAAAGGGAGCAGAAGGGATTATTGGACTTCAAATGCCGATGACTGGCGACAAACTGACCGATGAGGAAATCGCTAAGGTTGAGCAGTGGATCCGAGAGATACCAGAAGATGACGTCAAAGAAAAGAAACAGTCTTCGAATGAAGTCAAGTATCCGTTTTATGGATGGAAAGTATTAAACCTACCCACAACGCGATCGCTCGAGAAGGGAAACATGTTGTTCTTGATTGGGCATCGGTTCAACCCGCTGCTATCTGACGGATATGATGCCTTCTTTGGGCTCGATGGCAGTGGTATTATTTATATCAGCCTGGGGTATGCAATAACCGATAAGTTTATGGCAGCCATTGCACGTAGTAATTCTGCCGATGACATCGAGCTTCAAGGCCGCTATTCAATTGCACACCAGGGAGGCCCCGATGGAGGATGGCCTATTGGTGTGAGTGTGCAGGGGTCCTTTAACTATGTATCGCAGGAGCTGCCTCATAAGGACCGATTTGCACGAGAGCGCTTTAAGACGACCCTTCAATTGAGCATGACCCGTCAGATCGGAGAAAAGCTAGGCGTTGCCCTCGTGCCGGGCATTCTACTGAATCCAGCTGAAGATGTAGACGGAGAACCGCAACTGTTTACTGTTGGGTTTGGAGGACGCTATACCTTAACCCGTTCCCTCGCTTTGATCGGCGAATGGACCCATATTGCCTCTGGTTTTACCCGCACACTTACGTTCGGTAATGATATCCGATTTGATACATGGGGAGGAGGCTTAGAGATTGCAACAGCCGGCCACGTGTTTCAGATTGTGGTAACAAATTCTGTTGGAATCACCTCAGATCAATACCTTCGCGGGGGAGACTTGGATCTTTTTGATGGAGATATGAGGCTTGGATTTAACATATTTCGTGTCTTAAACTGAGATATGTGATGCAAAACCACATGAACATGTGATTGATCTCACATGAGAAAGTGGTGTATCTTTAAACCACGAAAAAGAAGTAACTCCCTATACATAGATTTTTCTGCAAGCATAAAAACGAAGCCTTGACCACCAGGCTTCGTTTTTTATTGTGTCAACTTTTCGAAGCCTGTTCCTGGACCATTCGCACGTTACGCATAAAGCCTTCGTATTTTGTCCGCTTCACTGGATTCTTTCTGAATTGCTTTCTAAACGCTTCGAGATCCAGTTCAATCCATTCTTCAAGGCGCGTATCAACCATCTTATCACGAGGCATATACCTGGACTCACTGGTTGGTTTTTTGAACTTATTCCACGGGCATACGTCCTGGCAGATATCGCATCCAAAGATCCAGTTTTCTAATCGGGCCTGCAGTGCGATAGGGATATCATCCTCCCTGTGTTCAATTGTTAGATAAGAAATGCAGCGATTGGCGTCGACGGCGTAGGGTTGGTAAATCGCATCAGTAGGGCAGGCGTCGATGCATCGGGTACAGGAGCCGCAATGATCAGGGACCGGCCCATCGGGTTCGAGTTCTAGATCGATGATGAGTTCACCGATGAAGAAGAAGGAGCCCATAGACTGGTTGATAAGATTGGTATGTTTTCCAATCCAGCCCAGTCCGCTTCGTTGAGCCCATGCTTTGTCCATTACTGGTGCAGAGTCAACAAATGCGCGCCCGCTAATCTCACCGATGTGCTCTTTGATCCAATCAAAAAGTAAAAATAGCCGTTCTTTTAGGACGTCGTGGTAATCATCGCCCCAGGCATATCTACTGATTTTGCCTTCGTCAGGATCGTTTGAATGAGTGGTTGGGGAGTAGTAGTTGTGCAGGACAGAAATGACGGACTTGGCCCCATCTACCAGTTTCCGGGGGTCGATGCGTTTTTCAAAGTTGCGCTCCATCCATCCCATGGTGCCCTGATTGCCAGCCTTTAGCCAGGACTCTAATCGTACGGCCTCTTGATCCAGTTGCTCTGCTTTTGAGATTCCGCAGGCATCAAATCCGAGCCGCAGTGCTTCCCGTTTTATGGCTTGAGCATGATCCTGTCCTGAATGCATAGAGAAATTGATTGGTCCGGAGTATAGAACGCTGTCAATTTCGGTATCCAGGGAATGTGTTGCAACTGACCATGACGGATTCGACACGCCTGTGAATGGTACAGTCAGGATCTTCTTTTTTAAGGCACGGTAGCGCTGTCCCTTGCTGACGGATTGCAAGGCGATCGCTAGCGATGCCTTTTCCTGTGTAAAAGTCGTAAACGGCCGTAGCGCGTTCCCTGGAGAACTGTAGCGCTTCAGTTTCAGTGTCCGTTCCGTCCGTGTACCCTTCGATGATCGCGCAGCATGCGGGGCTCAGTTCAAGTGCCTCGACGTTTTCATTGAGAAGGGAGGACATAATGGGGCTGAGCTCAAGGGAGTCTTCTGTGAAGAACAACGTGTTCATTTCGAGAAGTACACATTGATTGCTGGGCTCTCTGGTTACAGGAGAAGGCGGTGAATAGGGGGGAATATCTACAGGGTCCGGCAACTCTATGGGAGGCACATCATCGACGGTGCGTCTTACATCCACCAGGTTCATGCGTACGCCGGCCATGAGTAAAGAACTGTTGTGAGGATTGGTGCCGCCCTGGTTGCGCCCTACATAGTTGAAATTAATCCGGAAGCTGGCGTCAACAAAAAAGGAGAACTTGTGATTAAAGGAGTAATCCACGCCAAGCCCCAGTGGCCAGGTGAATACAGATCGGTCTGGCCCTGGCCCGCCAACGCCTGGTTGATCAATGGTTCTCGAAGAGCCTCCAAATGGATCAGCGATCAACGTACCGAACCCGGTATATGCATAGGGTAAGAGTTTCTTTTTGGAGCCGGGGAAAAAGGTGTAAGCAACCTGGGGTTCAAACCAGAAGAGTTCTCGGTTAAGGAATTCGTTGTTAGAAAGCGTGCCGCCGTTGCTGAGGGAGTTGAGGTTTGATAGCCCCAGTAACCCCCGGAAAAATAGCCTGTCCCGAATAATAGGAAACGAGCCAAAGAAGACAAAAGCGGGGTCGCTAGAGCGGGTGAAGTTCGCATCGCTTCGGGCATCTGAAAGATTTATGCGTCCGTGATAGGTGAACAGCCCAATGCCGGTCCCAAAATGTGCTTGCGTTCCTCTGAACTGGCGCTGGCGGTTTTGGCTCGACGCAGTATTGGTTTCAGATACAAGGCATATCAGTAACAGTGTGAGAGCGGCGATGGCATGTAGGCGTATCATAGCGAGAGAAGACAAACTTAAACAGAGACTTCCTAATAGAGGCTTAGGGTAGAGAGGCGCTTCTTTTAATACTACAGATAAAATTAGCAAATGTTTGCACACCCTGTGCCAAAACAAAAGGGCCAAAACAAAAGGGCATGCCTTCGAGGCATGCCCTTAGTCTCAATGTCGACCCGGAAAAGGGCCGAGGCAGAATGTAGATCGATTATCGAATCGGAATAGTGTCCGAACGGCGGAACTGATCAACACCTTCTTTCTTGCTTGTTGTGCCACCTTGACGGCCTTGGCCCATTGCCATGATACGGCTTACAGGTACACCATTGTCTGAGTAGAACTGCTCTACTGCACGGGCGCGATCTTCAGAAAGGCTTTGAGCATTTCTTTCGCCAGGCGCAGAGAATCCTTCAACGCGAACGTTGGTGTTTGGACAATCGCTCAAGATAGACAGGTTTTCTTGAAGAGCAGCACGTGCTTCTTCAGTTAGTACGCTTGAGTTACGTGCGAAGTACGCAGCGTTCATCTCAACAACTTCACTACAGTAGTCTGCTTCGTATTCTTCAACAGTGATTGTCATTGAGCGGGAGTCAGATCCAGCGTTGTTAGAGGCACGAAGAGTAATCGTGTATGTGCCAGCGGTGTCAAACGTATAGGTAGGGTTGGTAGAAGTACTGCTTCCAACGTCACCGAATGACCAGTTATAGCTGATAGGTACATCGCCGCGAACGTTTGATGAGAAGCTCACGGGAGTACGTGTGTCAGGTGTTTGAGGATTGGCGCTAATGGTTACTACCTCGGCAGGGACTGGCGGACGATAAACTACAACGCTAGCTTCGCCAGTGTCTGGGCCTTTTTTGTTTGTTGCAGTTACAGCTACACGGTAGGTACCAGGTTGGCTGAAAGAGTGAGTAACTGTTTTGCCAAGTCCTGTTCTGCTGTCTCCAAAATTCCAGTTGTATTCTACTGGTTCAGAGGCATCTTCGTTTACTACGGCCATGAACGTGCCAGACTGGTTAGTTCTGAGGCTATCAGGTCCGTCAACAGACATTACTGTAACTTCTGTTTTACATCCGATCAAGCTCAGTGTACCTATAAACAAGGCTGCTGTTAACAAGAGCGAGGAGCGTAGATGATTCATCATGTTGTTAGTTTATTGTATTTGCAAAAACCGATATAAGGGTCGCGTACTAATTATGCTTTTCGTTTGAACTAAGAGCGTGTCTTCGCTTGCTCACTCGGAAGTTAATAAATCAGTACCCGAAATTGCTACTGTATTAAGTAAAATCGTTGTCGCCAAACGGGGTATTTCGGGGAAATAATCCGAAAATTCGATGAAGATTTGAAACTAGCAATAAATTTGCTTAGAAACACGTGAAAAATCTTCATTTATGCGAATTGAACAAATAATACTGCTTAAGAAAGTTGATTTACTTTCTTCTCAAGAGTACTCTTGTAGTTGGCTGCTTTATTTTTGTGAATGATGCGCCTGGCTGCTAATTTGTCCAGGCTTGCTTTTACTTCACTAAGCAGGGATAGCGCCTTTTCTTTGTCTTCTTCGACTTCTAGACGTTTGACGAGAGTACGCATTTTGCTAGTATGGTTTCTATTTCTCAGGCGTCTTCTCTCAGTCTGACGAACGCGTTTGGCTGCAGATTTATGTTGTGGCATGTGATTTGGTTATACTCGTATAATGAAGTTACGTGTTTTTTTCAGCCGGGGATAAACAATTGGATAGGCCCTAATGTTTCATTTTTTTGGTTTTCAGTACAATTCTTTCGTTTAGACTTCTTAGATTAGCAGGTGTTTTAACGAAAACTTAATGCGAAAACGCGTATCTCGAAACCAATGACATCAATTCGTAAGAATTTATTTCATTGTCCACAAAGGATGTGATCTATTTGTCTTAACTGTAGTATATTATGAGGCCTTGAGAAAACCCCTCATCTCGAGATCACAACCATTACTATCGTCTATAGCTCTCCGGCGCATATAAAACTTCGCCTTGCCTGCCATGCTTTTTAGTTTCCTGTCAGAGTTTACCAGAGGATTTAGAAATACGTATTCCATAATCGTTATGGATGAGAAGCAACTCCAGGATCCTCGTCAGTATCGAATCAAGTCTTCCCGTGTCATTCAATTCTGGTTCATCTCTTTATTTGTGGCAGGTCTCCTGGGTATTGGAGGGGTTGTGTTGACCCCGATTAGAGATTATATCCCCACTGAAGGTACCGAGGAGATGCGGCATAAGATAAAAGAACACTCTTTGCGCGTTGCTGCCTTTCAAGATTCACTAGAAGCCCAGATTAACTATGCGACCCAGTTGAGAATGTTAATGATGGGGCATATTGATTCTACATTTATTGCTCAGGCAGAAATTGATCTTAACCAGGCAAATGTTGGCCCTGGTACACGTGTAAGAGGGAGCGCACAGCCAAGAACCTCCTTTTCGACGGATCATTTGCAGCCGGCTATGCCTATTCCCCGTTTGGACACAGAATCGAGCATTGTACCAGTACGCACCTTTTCTACTGGGGAACGATATGTTTCTAGTATACAGTTCCCCGCATTGCCTCCGGTTGATGGATATCTTACACGCGGTTTTGATGCCCGTAGCGGGCACTATGCTATTGATATAGCCACTGAGGAAGGCAGTGTAGTACGCTCCATTGGCGACGGATATGTTATTCTAGCAGATTGGACACACGCTGGAGGGTACACGATAGCTATTCAACACTCAGATGGCTACGTTACAGTGTACAAGCATGCCAAGCAATTGTTAAAACGCGTAGGAGATCGCGTTCGTAATCGAGAAGCTATTGCAAGAAGCGGAAATTCTGGCGAGATTACAACTGGTCCCCATCTCCATCTTGAGATATGGCACAACGGGCTGGCTCAAGATCCACGATACTTTTTCGTTGGTTGGTAAACATTCGTCTCTTGCGTTTATCGCACGACTCTTATCACACACTTATCATTTTTCGAAAACATGGCATTCGGTAACAAAAAAGAAAACATGGCAAGGACACAAACAAGCAGTGCGCCTTCACCTCAAATCAATATGATCGGAGAAGGCACTGTATTCGAAGGCACATTACGCTCTGAAAGCAACCTCGTAATAAGCGGCCGCATCGTAGGGAAGTTAGACGTTGGCGGAAAAGCCATCGTAGCTACAGATGGCGTTGTAGAAGGTGAAATGATTGCTACTAACGCTGAAGTAGCAGGTAGCGTACAGGGAGAAATTAGAATTCGCGAATTGCTGGTGCTCAAAGGATCTGCCCGGGTAGACGGCAACATTGAAGCGGCTCGCCTGATCGTTGAAGAAGGTTCAATCTTTAATGGCAAGTGCCAGATGACGAAAGATGCTGGCAAAGCAAAAGTGCATCAGGTCAATAAAGGCGGGCAGAATAATAACAACAATAACAAGAATAATGTGAATGAAGCTAAGCGAATGGCTGCCGGCCGTTAAGTTTTTCTTAGCTGTAGATTCTGTTTCTAGTGAATTCTCTCTCAGGCCGTGGTAAGCCTCCACCTCGCCCTAAAGGAAGTTGGTTCTCAGGTTTAGGGGGAGCTCAACGCTATTTTAGCATTGGGCTCCAGGCTGGTTTTTCCGTTGTGTTCTACTTAATAGTAGGTTTACTGCTTGACAGGTGGTGGGGTACGTTCCCATGGTTGATGCTCGCAGGGATTCTTATTGGAGTTGCCGGGATGTTTGCGCTTTTTTTACGTGTCGCAAAAGAGCTCAACACCACGAGTGAAGGGGAGAAAAGTCAAAAAAAGCAGAGTTGACTCCTCCATAGGTTGCATTTCTTGTAAAAATAGTGGCGCTTTCATTTATAATTCATTGATATGCGGGGCTTTCGAGGGGGCTTAATGGCTCTTCGTGCGTTTTGTATGCAATTCAATCCGTCCGGGATGAGTCACTTACAAAGCCTGGCTAAAACGATACACTGATAGTGAATATTTCACCGGAAACATGGCTAAGCGTATTTCTAGGTTTGAGTGTAGGAGGGTCCTATGGTTTGGCTTTCTTCTTGACCTCGAAGTTCGCGTATCGTTTTAACGATAATCGCTTTTTGCTGATTATATTCGGGGGCATGCTTGCCCGTATGGCTCTACTTCTACTTACCGTGATGGGTCTTGTACTTTATGTAGATGCTGTAAAAGAAAACGTATTTACGTTTGCAACCGCACTGGTGGGGTCGTTATTGCTCTCTCTGTGCATAGAAGTCTGGATCTTGTATCGGCGCATGCAAGCAACTCCAAACAAAGAAAAAAAAACGCACTCTTAATATAGATTCAATGAGACCGTTCAACGTGTCCACATATAGATATGCTAGCCCCGCTCGACTAATTCTCGCTGTTTGCTTACTGGTAGTTGCTTTTCTAAGTCCGCACGTCGTGTTCGCAGCTGCTGATGATGAGGAAACCGGCGATCCCGGGGCCGTTGCTCACTCCGCTGATGGCTATTATATATACATTCCCTGGCCAGATGCTAAGAAAGCGCAAAAATCATTTGAGCTGCCCCGAATTCTACTTGTAAAGTCTGATGACGGCGGAATTCGACTGGATGCGTTTGGCTCAACAAAGGGCGCGCTCAAATCGGAGAAATACAGCCTCATGAATACGGACGGTGAGGCCTTTACAAAAGCCGAATTAGACGTTTTCTTTGCAGATTCCCATAAGCCGCACCTCTACTACCCCATAAAGCCAAAAAATGCGTCCGTATTGGCCGACTTTTCCATCACCCGTCAAATCCTCTTTGTCTTCCTCTCTGGTTTCTTTGTCTGTGTAATGGTCATGCGTCTTGCAGGGCGTTATAATAAGGGCATAGGTAGGGATCAGGCGCCCAAGGGTGTTTGGCAGAATATGTTGGAAGTGCTTATCAAGTTTATCCGTGATGAAGTGGCGATGGCAGCGATCGGGCCGAAATACAAAAAATACGTCCCTTACCTGCTGACGATGTTTTTCTTCATCTTGTTTGGCAATTTGCTTGGTCTTGTTCCATGGGGCGTTACGGCGACGTCAAACATCATGGTGACGGGTGCTCTGGCAATTATAACATTTTTTATTGTTCAGTTCTCTGGAAACAAGAGTTATTGGACGCACATTTTTTGGCCTCCAGGAGTAGCCGTTCCCATTAAGCTTATTTTGATCCCTGTTGAAGTCCTTGGGATATTTACAAAGCCAATTGCGCTGGCTTTCAGGCTCTTTGGAAACATGGTATCAGGGCACCTTGCCATTGTGAGTGTACTGGGGCTTATCTTTGTGACCGCCGCTAAAATTAGCATAGTTGTCGGAATTGTATTCATTCCGTTCAGTATGGCGATCACCATCTTTATTTATCTTTTGAAGCTTCTGGTAAGCTTCATTCAAGCGTATATCTTTGTTATGCTGTCTGCTGTGTTTATCGGCATGGCAGTAGAAGAACATCACCACGACGATCATAGCGATGCCCATCATGGTGCAGACGCTCATGGTGCACATGGTGAGGGCCATATGGAGGCGCTAGGTTCGATGGCGAATGGCTCAGGAAATGGTAGCCTGACCCCAGCCCCTCAACCCCAGTTAGCCCAGACATGATTGCTCTGAGATAATTGAATTTTAACTTTACTTCGTTTAATACCACAGAAAAAAATACAGAAAGAAAATGGGTAACTTAGGCTTAGCTTACTTGGCAGCAGGTTTAGCCATGTTGGGCGCCGTTTTAGGAGCAGGAATCGGTATCGGTCGCATAGGTGGATCTGCCGTAGAAGGAATTGCTCGTCAACCTGAAGCAGCTAACGACATTCGCGGTACCGCTATCCTCCTGAGCGCATTTATTGAAGGTGTTGCAATTATTGCTGAAATCCTCGCCTTCGTATTCTTCTTCGTCGCCCAGGCGTAAGTCGAAATTATTGTTCGTTTCCAGATCCCGGCCGGCCTTTATGCAAGGCCGGGAACGGAAATTCTTATTAATCCCAAACGCAGCGAATGACTATGTTGGCTACATATCTCCTATTGCTGCTCGCTGAGGATACACCTATCCCATCTCTACTAAAAGTAGAGCCAGGATTGGCAATTTGGACGCTCCTGACGTTTAGTGTCGTCTTTGGAATTCTACGCTGGAAAGCATGGCCTGCTATTACTGGGGCCATGGAGAAGCGAGAAACAACCATTACAGAGTCGATCGAGCGAGCTGAAAAAGCGATTGCCGAAGCGAAGCAGATTCAATCGGATAATGAAGTAGCTCGGCGCGAAGCTGAGCAAGAGGCACAACGCATTCTGCGTGAGGCTCGTGAAGGAGCCGAGCGATTGCGCGAAGAAGAGCTACAAAAAACAAAAGCTCAGATTCAGAATGCGCAGGAACTCGCCCAGGCAGAAATCGAACGAGAAAAACAGTCTGCTCTCGAGCAACTGCGCTCTGAAGTTACTACGCTCGCCATTGAGGCAGCAGGTAAAATTCTGCAAGAAAATATGGACGGTGATCGTCAACGTAAGTTGGTCGACAAGTTCATTGATGAGCTTCCGAAAAACTAACGCTCGAAGAGTCCAATGAGCCTTATCGTAGCACGGCGTTATGCACGCGCATTGAACCAAGATGCAGCAGAGAAAAATGCGGTTAAGGAGGTTGATGACGATATCGCAATGATCGAGGAAAGTATAGAGGGGTCGCCTGAACTGCGGCGCTTCTTTACGGATCCGATGATTAGTGCAGATAAAAAAGATGGCGTCATCAATGCTCTCTTCGAAAAGCGTGTGCACTCTATCACACTTTCTTTTTTACGACTCCTCGTCCAGAAAAGAAGAGAAAATATCTTTCCTGAGATCGTAGGGGCCTACAATAAACTCCGCAACGAACAGTTGGGTGTTGTTGAGGCCGTTGTGCGGGTTGCTCTACCAATGAGCGATAAGGAAGAAAAGAAAGTGCAAGAAGGTATCGAGACCCTGACAGGTAAAAAGGTCCAATTAAAAACGGTAATCGACGAGTCCATCATGGGCGGCATTATAATTCGTGTCGGCGATATGGTATATGATGGAAGCGTCCAACACCAACTGGATTCCCTAAAAGACCGTCTGAAGCTCTCTACTTTTTTAGCAAACTAATATTTTTATATACATACTTTCTGGTTTCAGATTCGAAAAACCCGAAACACGAAACCCGAAACGCGAAACCTTAAATTGACATGGCAACGGCAATCCGGCCTGATGAAGTCACCGAAGTGCTCCGTAAAGAGCTAGGCGGCTTTGAGGCAGTCACAGATGTTTATGAAGTAGGTACCGTACTCCAGGTTGGGGACGGTATTGCACGTATTTACGGGCTCACCAATGTACAGGCTGGTGAACTCCTTGACTTCCCAGCCAGTAGCGTAACCGGAATGGTACTTAACCTCGAAGAAGACAACGTAGGGGCCGTACTTTTTGGTGAAGTGAACGAGGTGAAGGAGGGAGATGAAGTTCGCAGAACCAACCGGATTGCTTCCATTCAGGTAACTGAGAGCATGTTGGGCCGTGTTGTGGACGCCCTCGGAAATCCGATTGACGGCCAGGGCCCGCTTTCTGGTGAGAAGTTCGAAATGCCCCTGGAGCGTAAAGCCCCGGGTGTGGTTTTCCGTGAGCCCGTTACCGAACCACTGCAAACAGGTATCAAAGCGATCGACGCAATGATTCCCATTGGCCGTGGGCAACGTGAACTGGTTATTGGTGACCGCCAGACTGGTAAAACGGCGGTCCTTCTGGACACAATCATCAACCAGAAATCAACACACGAGACGGACAAGCCCGTTTTCTGTATCTATGTAGCCATTGGTCAGAAAAACTCAACGGTTGCATCTGTACGCCGAGCGCTTGAAGAAAATGGGGCGATGGAATATACGGTTATCGTAAATGCTCCAGCCTCTTCACCTGCTCCACTTCAGTTTATCGCACCGTTTGCTGGTGCATGTATAGGTGAGTACTTCAGAGACACCGGCCGCCATGCGCTGGTGATCTATGATGATCTTTCCAAGCAGGCTGTTGCGTACCGCCAGGTATCTCTTCTTCTTCGCCGTCCTCCAGGACGTGAGGCGTACCCAGGTGACGTATTCTACTTGCATAGCCGCCTTCTTGAGCGCGCTGCAAAGATTAACTCTACGGACGCCGTTGCTAAAGACATGAACGACGTCCCTAATTCGCTTAAAAACTCGATCAAAGGCGGTGGCTCTCTTACAGCGCTTCCTGTAATTGAAACGCAAGCGGGCGACGTATCCGCTTACATCCCAACCAACGTGATTTCGATCACGGATGGTCAGATTTACCTCGAGGCCGACTTATTCAACGCGGGTGTTCGTCCTGCTATTAACGTGGGTATCTCGGTAAGTCGTGTGGGTGGTAACGCACAGGTGAAGGCGATGAAGAAGGTTGCAGGTACACTGCGCCTTGACCTTGCCCAGTTCCGTGAATTGGAAGCCTTCTCCAAATTCGGCTCCGATCTGGATGCTGCTACTCAGCGCCAGCTTCGTCGTGGTGAGCGCCTTGTCGAAATTCTAAAGCAGGGCCAGTATCAGCCTGTACCGGTTGAGCAGCAGATCGCAATGATCTATATCTCAACAAAAGGTCTGATCGATGATGTACCTGTTGAAAAAATGAAGGACTTCGAGCGCGAATTTGTAGAGCGCCTCAACCTGAATCACGCAGATGTTGTCAAGACCCTTCGCGAAACAGGCAAGCCTTCAGACGAAATCAACGCTACGTTCGAAAAAGTAGCCAAGGACCTCGTTAGTATATACGTAAACCAATAAATTCATGGCCAGCTTACGCGATATACGTAAACGGATTGGATCAGTAAAGAGCACGCAGCAGGTAACGCGTGCGATGAAGATGGTGGCTGCAGCGAAGCTTCGAAAGGCGCAGGAAGGGATCTTTCATACGCGCCCTTATGCGTACAAGATTGGTGAGATCATCAGTCACTTGAAGCGGCATATTGACCCTACAGTGCATCCTCTCTTTAATCTGAGGGATATTGTGGACAATGTGCTACTCGTAGTAGTAACGGCAGACCGTGGATTGGCGGGCGCGTTCAACGCAAACATCATCAAGCGGGCTGAGCAGGTTATCCGGGAGGAGTACGCCGAGATTCATGCAAACGGTCAGCTGTTTCTGATTTGTGTTGGCCGTAAGGCGCACGAGCATTTTTCGAAGCGCGGGTACAATATCGTAGGTGATCATCGTGGTGCGTTCAACGATCTCACCTTTGATACGGCGCAGGAGATCATTGGAGAAGCGATTGATGGGTATATGGAGAACCGATGGGATGTGGTGAAAGTGATCTACAACGAGTTCAAGAACACCATTTCTCAGAACCGGATCGTAGAACCTGTTCTTCCGATTCCACACGATCAATTCCGAACGCCAGTGATGGAGCGAGATGTTGAGCATTTTGCTGAAGCAAAAGAAGGCGTTGCGGTCGATTACATCTTTGAGAGAGATGCAGAGTCTATTCTTGAAGTGTTATTACCCAGATTCCTGAATTACACAATGTGGCGTATGTTGCTTGAATCCAATGCAGCTGAGCAAGGTGCAAGGATGATTGCAATGGACAATGCGACGACCAATGCGGGTGAATTGATCAAAGACCTAAAACTCAAGTACAACCGTGCCCGTCAGGACGCGATTACGAAAGAGTTGATCGAGATCACCAGTGGTGCGGACGCGTTAGCATCGTAGGAGAAATCATTGTGGTAAAATCTTTGTAGTAAAAATCTGGCGCAAATCAGAACGTACTGCGAACCACTTTCATTTTTGTGCGTTGCAAGTCGTCCAATTAAAAAGGTAGCATTCAGCTAAATACCCGGAGAGGTGGGTGAGTGGCTGAAACCACCGGTTTGCTAAACCGGCGTACCTCGCTAGGGGTACCGAGGGTTCGAATCCCTCCCTCTCCGCATTAGCCTCAGGCAGTTTTGCCTGAGGCTTTTTTTGTTGAAACGTCATTTGGATTGTGTTGAGGCCCCTTTTATCCAGGTTGTTATTGACTCCTGATTTTCTCTACCTGCAGCTAGTCCTTCTATCATAGTTACCGTTTCTATTGGATCAGGAGAAAACCGAATTCCATTCATGAATAAGAAGGACCGAATTGCTAAGAGAGCAGCTCGTTTGTTTCCATCAACAAAGGGATGGTTTCGTGCAATACCATAGGCATATTCTGCTGCTAGCTGAAAAATCTCTGGAGACTCGCTATACACTAAGAGGTTTTGAGGTCTAGCGAGGGCACTTTCAAGTCCATTGATATCACGAATCCCTGGCCGGCCACCAAACAGTCGGATTGATTCCGAATGCAGCATCTGAATTTGCGTGACCGTCAACCAAACAGGAGTGGAAGACTGAAGGTTCATTTTGCAAGCTCACGAAATGCGTCGCGATGTGTGCGCATGAATTCGCGGGCATCGTTAAGCGCTTCAGCAAAATTAGGATCATACGGCGTGATCTGAATACCTTCCTCTGTTACAGAAACGAAGAGCTCATCTCCTTCTTCAAGAGCCATTGAGTCTGTAATTGACTTGGGCAACACGATTCCGAGGGATCCGCCGAACTTTCTAACCTTAAGTGATTCAGGCATGGGTGTAAGTGGACTAATAGTATGCATTAGATTGTATTTAACAAAAGTTAAACAAATTGGTTCTTCGGTTTCTATGTTCTAGTAGTTAGTCGACTACTTAGACAACTTACATGGCGAAAACATAACCTCCATGCGCAAAAAAACTGATCTAAGCCAGATGCTGGGAAGGTAATAAACCTGCAAATGCGAAAATTAGCATCTCAGAAAGGCGACTGCTGCCGGCGATCATGGTTTTGAGCATCTCAGAGAGGCAACCGCCGCCGGCGATCATGAGTCTGAGCATCTCAGAAAGGCAACCGCCGCCGGCGCTCATGACTTTGAGCACCTCAGAAAGGCGACCGCCGCCGGCGATCATGAGTTTGAGCATCTCAGAGAGGCAACCGCCGCCGGCGATCATGACGTTTAGCAGTTCAGAATGACGTCCGCCGCCGGCGATCATGAGTTTGAGCATCTCAGAGAGGCAACCGCCGCCGGAAACAAGGTGTCCATGCAGCTTCTATTCGCTGGGAGTAACTGCCTTAGATCATGCAGCTTCCTGCTTCGGGCTTGCCCCAAGCACACCTACGGCATTGAGGATAGCAAGAATCGTATCCAGGCGAGGATTCCCCTCTTCAGACAAAGCAGCATACAAATGCTGCCTCGACTTACCCGTTCGTTTGGCAAGCTCACTCATCCCCATTTGAGCATCAACCACGTGTCGAAGGCATGAAAGGAAGACCGCGTGGTTACCATCTTTAAGATACTCTTCGATAGCCGTTTCGAGATACAACCGGGCCTCTTCGGGGTCAATAAGAAACTCTTTGATTGCCTCGTCCCATAGTCGGTATTGAACTTTTTCACTCATCTTGTTCTCTCAGTTGATACAGTTGCCAATAAGACTTGGCTTTCTCAATGTCTTTACTTTGTCTGCGTTTCGTTCCTCCGCATAATAGCAAAACGATAGTAAGATCTATTTCAGCATAGTACAATCGAAAGCCTGGACCCCAGTGTATACGTAATTCCCAGATTCCACCTTCAACATGTCTACAGTCCCCCAATAACCCTTCTTTTAAATTTGCAATACGTTGATTTATCTTGGCTCTTGTAGTTTTGTCTTTCAGGTTGTGTAGCCAATCCATTAAAGGTTCTTGGCCTTTATCGTCAACGAATATCTTAACCGTTCGTTTGTGCGCAATCCCTGACATTTTGAGTGTCTGTTATATCTGACAGTTGATGGGTATCCTTTGTTTCTGCAGATATAGACGGGACTAGCAGGTAAAACATACCTTTGGTATCTGGCTATTCTGATCCAGTCCTGCTACTTTTGGGGTTAGAATCGATACGAGACTCAATTGTCGCCCTTTCACTGTTCTAACGCTACATGTTTGCTCGAATCTGTATCACCCTTGTTTTTCTCATTCTTCTTCCGGCTTCCAATCAAGCTCAGGATATAGAATTCGTGCCTGTAGGTGAACGGGACGGGCTGAATTTTGGGATCCACGATGTCGTCCAGGATTCGCAGGGTTACTTATGGGTAGCTACCTTCTACAGTCTTTACAGATATGACGGTTATAATTACAAAGTCTATCAGAATGCCCCGGGCGACTCAACCTCACTATCGGCTTCCAGGCCTTCTGCCCTTTTTATAGATCACGAGGGTACTTTATGGGTGGGGACTTACGGAGGATTAAACCGATACGATCCTATCACTGATTCATTTACCCGCTATCTACATCATCCAGAAAACGAAAACAGCCTGATCGACAACAATGTAGAAGTGATCTATGAAGCGCCTTCGGAGCCTGGTATTTTGTGGATTGGGACACAGCGAGGCCTGGATCGGCTGGATGTGAACAAAGGCACCTTTACTCATTTTGTCCACGACCCCGATAACCCGAGCAGTTTAAACAACAATCAGGTGAGTGTTATTCTGGAGGACAGCGAGCAAACGCTGTGGGTGGCCAGTAAGGGTGCACTGTTTCAAACAAATGTGGGCGGACTTCACCGTTTAAATAGAGCCGATTACTCCTTTGATAGGTATCTACATAGTCCAGAAGATACTTCTACTCTAATAAACAACAGTGTGCTTTCTCTCCACGAAGACAGGAATGGTATCTTATGGATTGGGACAAAAGGGGATGGCCTTCATCAATATGACGAAAGAAACGACTCATTTATTCGATTCGATTTTGGCAAAAACCACCCATCTAAACCGTCTAAGCCTCATCTTATTTCGGAAGACAAAAGGCCTCGCAATGCAGAATTGTTTCCAGGTGTATACCAGAAGGGCGTATCCTTTATTCATGAGGATATTAAAGGCCGCCTTTGGATAGGAGGGTTTAGAGAGGGGATTAATGTATATGACCCTGAACACAAGAAGCAAACTCATTTTGAAAGTCAGTCTGATAGTCCCGGTAGCCTTGGGAGCGATAGGGTTTGGGAGATTTTTGAAGACCGTGAGGGTACAATCTGGATTGCTACATGGAATGGCCTTTATAAAGTTATTGAAAAGAGTCTTTCTTTGGATATTAGTGAGCGTTACAGTGGACCCAATAACCCGCAAAACGGATTCGTTGATGATCTTATAGAAGCGCAATCAGGAAGGATATGGATTCCTATGAAGCATGGAGATTCTGGAGTAGCTATCTATGATCCCCAGTCAAGAGAGCTGACATATCTTGCTCATAACCCAGAAAACCTTAACAGCCTCTCCTCCAACATAATATTTGCATTAACGCAAGACAGAGAAGGATATATCTGGTTGGGTACACTAGGAGGAGGTCTTAATCGTTACGACCCTTCCTCTGATCAAATTCATCATTACAGGTACGATCCTGAGGACAATCAAAGTATTATAAGTGATGTAATTTCTGCAGCATATGAAGATAAAAGAGGTCGTTTATGGATAGCTACAACCCGTGGAATTAGTCTATTCAATAGAAAAGAAAATACGTTTATAAATTACAGCCTTGATCCGAGTAAACCAGTAGAAGAGGTCAGCTATTTAATTTTTAGTATTACGGATGATCTCGAAGGGGACGTATACGTCGGCGCTTTAGGAAGTGTATTTCAATTAGATCCTAGTACTGGGGTAGTTACTCCGATGCTCTCAGGTCACACAGGACTATTCAATGTATTCCGAGATCAAAATAATGGTGTATGGGCTCTTCATATGCCTAGTGGAACGAGCGACGTATCTAATTTTACATCTTTGTTTAAGTTAGATTCGTCAAATAATACATTTGAACCCTATTTAAAGGGTGAAACTCCGGCGGTATCGCTGCTGAGTAGAGAGGGTCACCTATGGATTGGTACTACTAATAGCGGCCTAATTAAATTCAATACCGAAACGAGTGTGGTGACCCGTTTCACTACAGCGAACGGACTTGCAGATAATTCTATTTCGAGCCTTATCGAAGATCAGAGGGGAGATCTATGGATTGGAACGGTTGGCGGACTATCCAGACTCTCTAGACAAAACAACTCAATAACCAACTTCTATGAAGAGGATGGACTTCCGATGAACGGGTTTGGTTTAAACCGCGCTTTGCTCGCCTCTGATGGGAGCTTATTTTGGGGTCTAGATGATTATTACCAAAAAGGAGCACTCGTCTCATTTCATCCTGATAATATTCAAGAAAGTGTCCACGTCCCAACTGTTGTCTTCTCAGACCTCAGAATTGATAACGAATCTGTTTCCTTTGGGGAAAATTCTCCGTTACAAATTCCTATTAATGTTTCAAAGAACATTCAACTCAAATCGACTCAAAATAGCTTTGCTATCGATTACGCTGGTATCCATTTTTTGAAACCGGAGAGTAACTCATACAGGTATATCCTTGAGGGGCATGAAGAAAATTGGACAGAAGCCCAAAATGTTAGAACAGCTAGATATACTAAAGTCCCTCCGGGGCACTACATCTTTAAGGTGCTAGCCGCTAGTAGTGAAGGGGTCTGGATGAGTGAGCCGGCATCGATTGACATTCGGGTTCTCCCTCCCTGGTACCGCACCTTTTGGGCGTTCGGTGTTTATGGTTTGTTGTTCGTTGTTGGGGTGGTTGGGGTCGATCGCTTCCAGCGGCGGCGGCTCATCGCCAAAGAACGACTCCGTGCCGAGCGCGAGAAAGCCCAAGCCATCGCGAGCACCAACACCGAACTTGAACGCGCCCTCAAACACCTCACTGAAACCCAGGATCAGCTCATCCACACCGAAAAGATGGCTTCCCTCGGACAACTCACTGCCGGCGTAGCTCACGAAATCAAAAATCCACTCAACTTCATCAACAACTTCGCCCAAATCTGCTCTGGTCAGGCCGAGGAGATTGAAGAGGTTCTGGAAAAGTACCAGGGTAAGCTAGATACCGAGGACGCACACGAACTCAAGTCCATCCTCGACGACCTGAAGGTCAACACCACTAAAATCAACGAGCACGGTCACCGGGCCGATGGCATTATCCGCTCGATGCTAGAGCACTCCCGCGCCAATCCCGGCGAGAAGCGCCCGGTCGACATCAACAAACTACTCGACGAATACGTCAACCTCTCATACCACGCCGTCCGTGCCAGGACGCAAGGAGATGAAGTGACCATAACCCGGGACTATGCAGAAGACCTCCCTAGAGTCGAGGTCGTCCCCCAAGAACTCGGACGAGTATTCATCAACCTCCTCGACAATGCTTTTTACTCCCTCAATCAACAACAAACGACAAACAATAAACAACGAACAAAATTCGACCCCGAGGTCATCGTATCCACCCAAAAGAATGGCAAAGACATAGAAATAAAAATCGAGGATAATGGGATTGGGATTCCTAAGGAGATTCAGAAGAAGATCTTCGAGCCGTTTTTTACTACGAAGCCAACAGGCAGTGGAACGGGGTTAGGGTTGAGTTTGAGTTATGATATTGTGACGCAGGGGCACGGCGGTAGTTTGTCGGTGGAGAGTGAAGAAGGAGAAGGGGCGGTGTTTGTGATTCGACTCCCCGCATAGTAGACATTAGCCAATCAAGCCACAGAAGCCAACGGCTTTACAAAATTAAGCGCAGGATTATCCCGCTCTTTCCATAAATCAAACTGATTCTGCAAGTTAAGCCAGAATTGTGCATCCGTATTTGGAAATGCTTTGGACAATCGCAATGCCATCACTGGGTTTACTCTAGATCTTTGGTTGAGCAAAGCAGATAAACGGGATCTATTTATTCCCAATCCCTTGGCAGTCTGCGCTATCGTGAGGCCAAGTGGCTCAAGGTATAATTTCCTTAATATTTCTCCTGGATGTGCTGGATTATGCATAGAAATCAATGATAGTCTAAATAATCTACATCAAATGCGTCTCCATGTAAGTCTTACGCGATCAATATGGTGCTGGTTCAGTCTATGGCTTTCTCCCTGTTCATGAAATCGCCGAAGCCCTTTGTGTCTGAAGCTTCTGATCATGTAGCTAAACAATAAGGTGGTGAAATTAGTCACTAGCTACATAGACGGAATTGGATGTGAAGGTATAACTTTGAGAAAGCTTATTATCGCTATAGCAGAATTGGAATTTTGACAGCGCATAATCAATTCATACTAAGGTATTATAGAGATAACATTGTCCTAATAAGTTAGTACTTTGTGATCTGTTCATTATCCAGGATCTATCTACCACTTACCCACCTATACCATGCGCTCTCCGCTCATTTTGACGGCTATTGCCGTGAGTACTCTCGTTATTCTGGTAACTTCTGCTGCTTCCCCAGCTACCTCCTTTCGAGTTGAACCCTATCTGCAGTTTGGTACTAAACATTCTATGGTTGTGCTCTGGGAAACCGAGGAGCCGGCAACTACGCGGGTGGAGTATGGAGAGAGCCGAGTGGGGGATGATGCCCCGAACCTGTCTTTGCATAAAGAACTCGATGGTACACGTACCATGCATGAAGTGGTGCTGGAAGGACTAAAACCAGAGACTAAGTATTTCTGGCGCGTGGTGTCAAAGCTTGAATCTGGTGAGGAGATTGTCAGTGAACATTCCTCCTTTCAAACAAACGTCAACGACTCAACGGCCTTCTCCTTTGTATTCTACAGCGACTCTCAAAATAATCCAGAGGTCTGGGGTAAAGTCTCAACATTGGGCTGGCTAGAGCGTCCTAATTTTGCGATTCACGCCGGTGACCTGGTCGATCGCGGTGGCCATATGCCTGACTGGCTAATTGATTTTTTCCCGCCGGCCAACGACCTCATGCGCCGCGTTCCTATGTACACCATTCTAGGTAACCATGAAGATGACGACCCGAACTACTATCGTTATTTCCACAACCCAGAGCCGGAATATTATTACTCCTTTCAATATGGAAATTCAGAGTTCTTTTTTATTGATACAAACCGCTCTGTATCGGAAGGATCTGAGCAGTACACCTGGCTGGAGCAACAACTGGCCAAGTCGACAGCGACCTGGAAATTCGTTATTCATCACCATCCGCCGTATTCTTCAGAGGAGAACGATCATGGGAATAGCTGGGTAAGTACGTCGAGCCTGGGTACACACACACGCAACCTGGTGCCCTTGTATGAGCACTACGGGGTTGATCTATGCCTCTTCGGTCATGTGCATATGTACGAGCGCACCTGGCCATTGCTTGAAGGTGGGGTTAACCAGAAAAATGGTGTCATTTATGTCAATGCGGGAGGCGCCGGCGGGGGACTTGAACAGTTTGCTCCGACCCGTTCCTGGTTTACAGCCAAAGTGAAGAGCGTCCACCATTACGGATACCTGGCGATACATGACAATGTGCTGATCTTTCAGGCCATCGACCAAGAAGGAAATATGTTCGACAGTTTCCAACTCGAAAAATCCGAAGAGCGATTGGCGCAGAGTCATGTAGTAAAGCCACCTCCGCCTCAAATTGAAAATGAATCCGGGTTGTTTCTTGGTTCTACCAATGTAGCGTTTAGTGCTCCGTTTGAAGGCACCGATATTCGGTATACGACGGACGGATCAGCTCCTTCCTCGAACTCTCCACGATATGTAGAACCTTTTATGTTAGATGAATCGGCAACCGTTAAGGTAGCCTCATTCACTAAAGAAGGGATGCGAAGCCGCGTGAGGACGAAGGAATTCGAAAAAGGAGTCTTACAAAAACCCACAAAAATATCCCGCCCTAAAAAAGGGCTGAAGTATACGTATTACGAAGGCCTCTGGGCAAAATTGCCTGATTTCAGTTCCTTAGAACCGGTGAAGGAGGGAGTAACGGAATCGATTGGAATAGAGGGGAATGCTAATAGGGAGGATAGGATCGGGCTTGTATTTGAAGGGTATGTTGAAGTCGAAAAGGATGGCATCTATACCGCATATACAGATAGTGATGATGGATCCCGTCTCTACATCAATGGGGAAATGGTAGTGGATAATGATGGGTTACACGGACGGCAAACCCGGAGTGGACAAGTCGCACTTGCTAAAGGATTTCACGAGGTTCGGATAGAATTCTTCGAGAGTGATGGTGGGGAGTACCTACAGGCCAGCCTTGTTGGTGAGGGATTTCCAAAGGAGTTGCTGAGTGCCGGCTCTGTATTTCATAACTAAGGAAAAACTAAATGACTTAATCCTTCGTACATTAGCCCCTGTCTTCTTTCATTTCTATATATACTGCCATGCATACCCGTCGAGAATTTCTGAAGTCATCATCTGCTTTAGCAGTTGCTGCCCCGTTTACTTCTTTAGAAAGAATCTTTTCACCTGTGCAACGCAAGTTTCGCATGTGCCTCAATCCTGGCGCAATTGGGGTGTCAGCGGATCAGATGGGTACCTTGGATTTGGCGATTAAGTACGGCTATGAGGCTATCATTGCTAAGCCTGATGAGTTGCTCCAGTATTCGGACGAACAAAGAGCGGCATTGTTAGAGAAGATGAAAGCCAATAACATCACGTGGGGCTCATCTGGGCTTCCTGTTGATTTTAGAAAGGACGCGGACACGTATATAAAAGGAGTGGAAGCCCTCAAGGCACAAGCACCGGAGTTAGAAAAGGTAGGGGCCACTCGAATGAATACCTGGATTATGCCGTCGCACAATACGCTGAGGTACAGGGATAATTTTGATCGCCACGCTCGCCGGCTTGGAGAATGTGCTGATATATTAGCTGATCATGGTGTCCGCCTAGGGTTGGAATATGTGGGGCCGAAGACACTCATGAATCGAAGCAGGTACCCGTTTATGCGAACGATGTCTGAAACACGCGATTTGATTGATCACATGGGCCGCTCAAACGTGGGGCTCGTTCTGGATAGCTTTCATTGGTATTGTGCGGAAGATACCTATGATGATATTCTGAGCCTTTCAAACGAAGACATCGTAACCGTTGATCTGAACGATGCTCGATCAGATTTATCCCGCGATGAGCAAATTGATGGTACACGAGAATTGCCTCTTGGCTCTGGGGTTATCGATCTAAAGACTTTTCTTGGTGCGTTGGTAGAAGTTGGATATGACGGCCCCGTTCGTGCTGAGCCGTTTAATAAAAAACTGATCGACATGGATAATGAAGCCGCTACTCAGACTACGTACAAGGCGATGCGTGCTGCCTTCAAACTGGTAGGCTAACGATCTACTCCGGACCCCGAACCTCGGACTCAACCAAATAAGGCTGATACCTATCTGGATCGTATGAGTAATCCGGTGCGTGCGCTTCAAACAGTTGAGTGAACCGGTAAATGGGATCCATGAACTTGGTTTCGAGCCGATACACGCGTCCTTCTTCTAAATAGACAGCGGCCAGATCATTGTCCTTCGGGAGTTTTTTGCGCAAACGGAAAAACTTCCACCGCCTGGTATAACGAGCTGAGTGGTTGATTCTTCGTGCCTGGAAATATCCTTTATGCCATACTTCATCCACGCGAACCACTTCATCCCGGTTCAGCCGGCGCTCTGCCAGGTAGTGCCCGGGAAACCAGCGTTTTGACCGGGCCAAATTACGCACGTGGAAATAGTCGCCCGGGCGAAGATATACCTCTCTGCGCCGCGACCTTTCCTGATGGATCACATCTCCACAATGATGTAGCATGGGGACGAGCACTTGCTCCAGGCTGAGTTCGCGGCGAAGCGAAGACGTATGACCAATGTGGCGCTCAAGGGTATCATTGATGCCCATGAGTTCAGCAAGGATAAGCCGCTCTGAACCATGAGAAAGGTTATCCAGAAACGCTCTAATAAGTTCAGCGATAAGGAAGGTTAAGGTATCGTACTCTTCGTCTGTAATGGGCTCGTAATTGAGAGGCAATTCGAATATCAGTTCCTCGTCTTTAAGACGCAGACGATTTTCCACCTTAATCACGAGCGGCTCAAGCTCTTTCTTTGCCGCCTTTGAAAGCATGTCGGCATCGTCCAAGAGATGGTACAATCCGTAACCACCAATTGGATTCGTTCTCAACTCTTCAACCACTTCCTGATAGGCAGCTTTCTGCTTAAAAAAACGACGTATTGACAATGAATCAGCGTTTAGACTAACAAATACTTCAGTTTAGATAACTCTTCCTTTCAAACATATTAACCAATTAGTGTAGGCGAAAGTTGCCTCGTTGAACGCAGAGCGAGGCATTGACGATATCTACATTGGTTATTGGTACCTATCTGAGGATTCACACTTTTGACTCAGACTTCAGAAAACAAATGAAACCGCATGCCTGCTGAGTGAGTTTTTCCCGCTGATTATCCCTCAACCCTCCATATTATTTCCTTGTTGTAATGAAAAAGCATCCTTTGCGTGTGGTCCAGTTTGGGCTTGGTCCTATCGGTTGTGCAGTAGCCCGCCTGGTAAATGAACGAACTGATTTAGAATTGATCGGAGGCGTTGATATCGATCCTGAAAAGACAGGAAAGGATGTTGGCACTATTATCGGATTGGATAAAGAGCTTGGGTTTCCTGTGGTCTCGTCGTTAAAGGAGGTGCTTGAACGTACATCAGCGGATGTTGTAACGCATACTACGAGCTCGTATTTCGATCTGTTTAAGCTTCAGATTGAAGAGATTCTTCAGTCAGGACTTGATATCGTATCAACGGCTGAAGAGCTTTCTTTTCCCTGGCTAGAAAATTATGTGGTGGCCAATGAATTGGATGAGGTTGCGAAACAGGCCGGGAAAACCGTGTTAGGTACCGGTGTTAATCCAGGGTTTCTCATGGATACGCTCCCTCTGACTATTACGGGAATTTGCCAGAAAGTCGATTACATATCCGTAACCCGTGTGATTAATGCTTCAGAGAGAAGGGGACCCTTCCAAGCAAAAATTGGATCGGGAATGAGCGTAGAAGCCTTTATGGAAAAAATGGAAAGCGGACGGATGGGGCACGTAGGATTGCCGGAGTCAATGGGCATGTTGTTCGATACCCTGGGTGAGCGCATGGAGAGTTATGACGACAGTGTTGAACCGGTTGTGGCTGAAAAACTGACTCAAACGGATGCGTTTACGGTACAACCTGGGGAAGTCAAAGGGTTGAAGCAAGTGGCTAGAGGGTTTGGCGCGAATGGCGAATTCGCAAAGCTAACGTTTATCGCTGCGCTGGATATGGAGGATGACGGCGACACGATTCAAATCAAAGGCCGGCCGGATCTAGAGGTGAAACTCAAAGGAACGAATGGGGATTTATCGACCGTTGCTATGGTTGTGAATGCCGTGCGGCGTGTGCATGAAGCACCAGCCGGACTCGTAACCATGCGCGACATACCCCCAGTTACGGCGTGAGTTATAAGGATATCTAAGAAGACAGTTCTTCCACACGCGTCCTCCAGGCCTGGAGGGCTTCTATGACTTCGCTAATTGTTGAATACCTGTTTTCAGGGTCTTTCGCGATGCATTTGAGGCAAATCTCTTCGAGTTCTTCTGGAATAAGTCGATGAGGGGCCTTTTCGCGAGGAGGGGGCGGCTCATCAAATTTGATGTGTTGCAACATCTCATTTAACGTTTTGCCCCATGCCATTAGCTCGAGAGTCAATACTTCATAAAGGACCGCTCCCACACTGTAAATGTCGGTTCTGTGATCGATGTCCTTGGAAGCGGCAACTTGCTCTGGTGACATATACAGCGCAGTGCCCTGTAAACGCCCCTTGGAGGTAAGTGAAAAATCCGCATCCTCAATTAATTCCAGGTGCGATAAATCAGTCTCTTCGATATTCCAAACTTTCGCTAAACCCCAATCAAGCACCAGGACCTCACCAAACGGCCCAATCAAGATATTGGCCGGCTTGATGTCCCTGTGTACCACACCGTGGTTGTGTGCATAATCAAGCGCGTGGCAGATTTGAACAATGACGTCGATTAACGCAGCAAACCCATATTGCTCAGCAGTCTTGGGGTCTCCCTGTTTGAGTAAGTTGATGATTTCCCGGAGCGTAGCACCTTCTACCAGCTTCATGGTAAAGTAGTAGTGGCCCTTAGTGTCGCGACTCAATTCATAGATAGGAATGGTGTTAGGATGCTGCAACATGGCCGTAACACGCGCTTCCCTCAAAAACCGTTGTTGTTCGATAGGATCGTCAGCAATCTCGCGGCGAAGGCTTTTATAGCATACTGTACGGCTAAGGTGCAGGTCCTTGCACGATTGGATGATACACTTCCCTCCTTGGGCGATCGTTTTGAAAAAAGCATATCGCATCTTGTTATTCACTGCACTTTGAGGCAGGTCATAATCCGTATCCTTCAGGGACACGACGGGGTACCTATCATCGGGTCTTGGAAATTGAGTTGCCATAGAGAGATTTTCGGATGGGAGGGGTGGTAACTATAATGTAAGCGCTTTTTTGGATTGATGTAAGGGGGGTTTTTACTAAATGATTAAAGAGGAGCTTTTGGAGAGAAATACACTTTCGATAGAAAAAGGCCCTCCATGTTGATGAAGGGCCTTTGTTTAGAAGTACTTTTAAGCAAAAGTAGTTCCTGAAAAGTTAGTTGCTACTCTCTTTTGCGGAGAGTCCTTTTGCTGTACGATCTTCAAGAGAAGGAGCGGGCGTCATGGCAGGTGGGTTTTCCTCCAGAAGCTTGAGTACCTCCTCGACTACTTTTTCAATTTGAGGATCTCTACCCTGCACAAGTAAATTGGGGTCGTCCCATACCTCAAAGTCAGGTGATACGCCTTCGCCTTCCCAGAACCAGTGTCCGTCATTATCATACAGACGGGCTCCCGGTACGGTGATGCCGCCACCATCGATGAGTTGATGACCGGTAGCCGGACCAACCAGAATACCCAGTGTGCGTTCACCTACAATAGGGCCTGCTTCCAATTCCTGGAAGGCCCACGGGAGGCCATCCCCTCCGGAGCCGGCCCATCCGTTGATGAGCATACCCATCGGGCCTGTATTCGTCTTTATGGGCCAAGTATGATCTTTTCCATGCCGCCAATGCAGGTTGTAGACTACAGGCCGTTTCATCAATTCGAGGAATCGATCAGCAAGCTGTCCGCCACCGTTGAAGCGTTCGTCGATGATGAAGCCCTGCTTGTCGAGTTGTCCGTAGAACATGCGAACCAGCTCTAGTTGCCCCCGCCCGCCTGTGTTAGACATATAGATGTAACCGAGCTTTCCATCCGAGAGTCGGTCGACCATCTTTCGATTGTCTTCGATCCATTCCAGGTAGCGCAGGTTTACTTCTTCTCCAGGAGTTAGGGCCTTAACAATGTGCTTTTTGCCGTCTTCTTTATTACCGGTTCGGCTGATCTCAAGAGAGACAACTTTCCCATTGAGTCCTTCGAATGCAGCATAGGGATCTTTGCTTGTATCTAGCATTTCTCCATTCACTGCAAGAATATAATCGCCCACTTGCACATCTACGCCTGGTTGATCAAATGGCGATCGCACTTCAGTGTCCCAAGCGGCGGGCTTTACAATCCGAGCAATCTGATACATTCCTTTATCCAGCTTCCAATCGATGCCGAGGAAACCAGTGCTTCTGTTCTCGACTTGCTCGGTGTCTCCGCCAAACGTGTATGTATGGCCAGCACTCAGTTCCGAAGCCAGGTTCGATTGAATAAAGCTGACATCCCATCGGGTGCGTGCATCTTCTATCAGAGCACCATAGCGATCGCGAAGCTCCTCCCAATCGAGTTTGTGCATGTTGGGGTCGTAGAAAAAGTCCCGGTGTCGGCGCCAGGTATCAGCAAACAATTGCCTCCACTCCTCACGGGGTACCAGGTCCATGACGAGGCCATCCGTTGGGATAGGTTTCTCGATCTTTTGACCTGGAGCAGGTTGGATGACCCCATAGTTAGATCCACTTCTCACGAGCAGCGACTTTCCATCCGGTGTAACAACAACACTGTTTACATTGCTCATGATGTCCTTTTCTTCCCGCTCTTCGAGATCATAAAACTTCAGCGTTGCTGGTCCGCCGCCTGATCCCGTATTGGGGAAGCGAAGATAGACGAGTTTACCCTCAAAAGAGGATAGGCTTCCAATATTACCTGCAGCAGGGGGGAGCAAAACGAGTCGGGATTCGATGTTATTGAGGTCGATCTCTATACCTGGATCTTCTTCTGCTTCTTCGTCATCCTTTTCCTTTTCATCTTTGGAATCGTCTTCTTTTTCCTCTTCTTTTACTTCGTAAGCGTCATTTTTTGGATGAAGCAAAGAAGGGGCATCGGCCGTCAGGCTTACTGAAGCAATTTGGGTAGCATTGGGATAGACCCAGGTACCGTCACCCATATCCGAATAGGAAGGAGAGAAACTTCGGTTGGTTAGATAGAACAAATATTTACCATCCGAACTGAAGGTTGGCGAGAAGTCTTGATAAAAACCACTCGTAGCTTGATGCTTCCTCTCAGTCTCCAGGTTGTACAAGAAGATGGCAGTATGTGCATTTTCTAGTCCTTCAGCAAAAGCAAGCCATTTAGAGTCCTTGGACCAGGAGATTGGGAAGCTGAACTTCCCCCCGTGCCCAATATTCCACGAGTAGTGGCCAACGGATTGTGTATCTCCATTTTCGGTATCGACTGTGTAAATCGTATTGGTTTCGTCTATAAATGCGATGTGTTTGCTGTCGGGCGACCAGTAGAGGGTATACCCGAATCCTTTACCGCGATCAGTCAATTGTCTGGCTTCTTCGCTTGCATCTGAAGGTTGAAGATAGACCTCGAATTCTCCTGAACGATCGCTCCAAAAAGCGATATGTTTTCCATCGGGCGACCATGCGGGATTGCGATCAAAAGCGCCGCTCGATTTGGTCAAGTTCATGGTATAGCCTTCTTTGGCCGGCACATTAAACAACTCGCCGCGGGCTTCAAAGATGACACGTTTTGCTTCAGGAGAGGCTGTCATGTTCTGGATGCGACTACTCACATCAACAGCACGTGGCATTTCTGCAGCCAGGTCACTTACAACGTTTATAGATACAGGCGCGTACTGCTGCGTGTTAGTATCCATTAAATAGAGAACACCGCCCGCTTCAAAAACAAGATCCTGAGGTCCGCCCGCCATGTATGAGATGTCGAAGTCGTCGAATCGAGTGATCTGGCTGAGTGATTTATTGCTGGTGTTGTACGCCCAAATATTCAGGCGCATATTTTCTGCTCTGTCTGATAGGAAGTAAACGGTATCGCCTACCCATGCAGGTTGCCCATCATTGGCAGGGTGCGTGGAGATATTCTCAGCTTGATCGTTTTCCAGGTCGTAGATAAGGATGTCTGAAGCCAGGCCTCCCCGGTATCTTTTGAACGGATAGTTTTCTGTGATCTTGGTGATATAAGCAAGATGATCCCCGTCAGGTGAGTAGCTAGCTAATTCCCCGTAGGGGACAGATAATTTAACGGGTAGACCGCCTTCTTTGCTAACCGAGAAAAACTGGCGGGAAGATCGCTGGCCTAATTCTCTTCGTGAGGCAAACAAAATATGATCGCCGTCTGGATGCCAATCGAGAGTTCGATCAGGGAAGGAGGAGTACGTGACTCGGGTAGGTACACCGCCTGAAGCAGGCATTGCGTATACATCCAGGTTACCATTGTACCTGGCCGTATAGGCGATGGAATTCCCATCAGGTGAGAAACGCGGGTAGCTTTCTTCTCCTGGGGATCGAGTAATCTGAATGGCCGTACCACCGGTTTTGGGGGCAACCCAGATGTCACCTCCATATACGAATGTAATTTGTGAATCGGAGACATCCAGAAAGCGCATCAATTTTGCACTAATCTGGCTATATGCGTCCTGCGATAACAACAGGACAGCAAGTACAAAGAGTAGGTTTTTCATATCAATAGATTAGGTGGGTTCCATAAAGGACCCTCTAAAATATTGATAATCCACCTCTTCTGCAGGGCAATTCGCCCCTTCTTTTGCTTAAGTGCTATGGCAATGCGAAAGCAACGTATTCATCGCTCGATTTTGTCCCCATTTTACCTCCTCCTGCTGCGATAACGACATACTGTTTCCCGTCCACTTGGTAGGTTGCCGGAGTAGCGTATCCGCCGGCAGGCAGCTTGGTTTTCCACAGCTCTTCGCCTGTTTCCCGGTCGAAGGCTCTGAAGTATTCGTCTTTTGATGCGCCAATGAATATGAGTCCGCCTTCTGTGACCACAGGGCCGCCGTAGTTTTCAGTTCCTGTTTTGGGAATACCGCGCTCGGTGAGTTCAGAATGCTCGCCAAGCGGAACGCTCCATAGGTATTCACCTGTGTTTAAGTTGATGGCGTTCAGAGTGCCCCAGGGTGGCTTTACGGCTGGATATCCGTCAGGGTCGAAGAATCGGTTATATCCCATATGGGTATATCGGATGGCTGCTGATCTGTCCGTTGCGGTGGCTTCGGGTTGGGGCTCGTCAAACAAGTAGGCGATGATGGCATCAATTTCGGCTTCATCGAGGAAAGAAAAGCCGGGCATTCTGCCGCCGCCGTTTTGGACGATTGCTTTGATTTCTTCTTTTGATTTCCGGTCCTTGATGTCACGTAACCCAGGGAAGCCGGCAGAACCTTCCTGTCCAAATCCATGGCAGCTTGCGCAACTGTAAAAGTAACCTGATTGACCAACAGAGAATGATTTCTCGCTCATGTCAATATCCAACTCCCGCATGTGCTGTACCCAGGCCATTTCGTTGCCATTTACGTACATAATGCCCGTATTGGGGTCATGCGCGGCTCCACCCCACTCACCGCCTCCGTCGAATCCGGGATAGATGATCGTGCCTTCTTCGCTTGGTGGGATATATTGCCCCCCGGTTCGCAGTCCACGAAGGCTGTCTTTAAGCATTTCAGTGTATTGGGGATTGACTGTGCTGACATCCTCAATGTTGAATTCCTGCCGCGAGAAGGGTTCCGGGATGGTAGGTAGAACCTGGGTAGCTGCAGCGACTTCGCCAACGAGGTCAGAAGCGGGATACTCTTTTTCTTCAAGCGGGAAGAGCGACTCACCCGTTTCTCGATCCAGGATAAATATGTGGCCGGACTTTGTGATCTGAGCAATGGCGTCTACTTTGCGCCCATCTATGTTAAGAGAAAGCAGGTTTGGCGCGGCAGGTAGGTCGCGGTCCCAGATATCATGTTTAACCGTTTGGAAGTGCCAGATTCGCTCCCCTGTTTCTGCATTGAGCGCGATGATCGAGTTTGAAAAAAGGTTGTCGCCGAGGCGGTTGCCACCCCAAAAATCAAAAGCTGCCGATCCGGTGGGTACATATACGATACCGCGTTCTTCATCGAGGCTCATGCCGGCCCAGTTGTTTGCACCGCCAATGCGTTCCCACGCATCTTCCGGCCAGGTGTCGTATCCGACTTCTCCTGGGTGGGGGATTGTGTGGAAGATCCATTCCCGTTCACCCGTTCTGATGTTGTAAGCGCGAATATGCCCAGGGGCAGATGGCTGTTCTTCTGCAACGCGTCCGCCGATGATATACAGGTCTTTGTAAACAACACCCGGGGTATTGATAGACCAAAAAAGCCCGGCCCTGTCGTGATCGAGGGATTGCCTGAGATCTATATGGCCGCCGTCACCAAATGAGTTTACAGGTATGCCTGTAGAGGCATCAATGGCATAAAGGAAGGGACCGGCTCCGAAGAGGAGTCGTTTATCGTCACCGTCTTCCCAGTAAGCAAGCCCCCGGCTTACACCAAATACACTCGGCGTCCCTTCCTCTGAGTAGGGGTCAAACACCCATCGCTCTATCCCGGTGGCTGCATCAACTGCAAACAATTTCAGTTTAGGAGAGGCGCCGTATAATACACCGTCAACAATGATTGGATTGCATTGAATCTGTGAGGATCCCGCTTCGCCTGCATCTTCAGTATGATAGGTCCACGCTACCTGAAGCCGGGATACATTTTCAACATTAATTTGGCTCAATGTTGAATATTGGTTTGCCGTCTTGTCGCCCCCATAATGCTCCCAATCATCATATTCTGCAATGCCGTTTGTGCAGGACGAAAGAAGGCAAAGCAGGGATATCAAATAGGCAACGGGTCGGATTCGGGTAGGGGTAGTATACATAGGTAATCCGGTCTGGTGATCGAGAGGAATGCTGATATTGGTTAGGGTTTCAGGTTCCAAGTTTCAGGTTCTAGGTTCTCATAAAGGACCAACCTGAAACAGGAACTTGAAACCTGGAACTCATCGTAAGCATCCCAAAGATGCCTCTATAATACGCAAGCAAGCATATCAAATGAGTCAGTTTATCAAATATTCTCTTATCCTGACGTTGGCCCTGGTTGTTGTTGCTGGGTTTTCATTCTCAGTGACTATCAATGATTTTCCTCGACTGCCACCGGTAGAGACCGGAAATATGTACGTGTCCAATTACGGCAGCGGGACAATCGGCGTCTATGATTCTACTGGAGCTTATTTGAGATCGCTTACTCCTGGAGGCATGACAACAAGCCGGGGCATTGTGTTCGGTCCGGATGATCATTTCTATGTGGCCAGCCAGAATAACGACGAGATTTTTAAGTTTGATTTAAGCGAGCAGTTGGTCACCACATTCTCAGCGCCCGAACTGGATGCGCCAACGGGTATGGCCATTTCTCCGGATAACAAACTGTATGTTGGAAGCTTCAATAATGATAATGTGGCAGTGTTCGACTTGGATGGGACGTATCTGAGGTCCTTTGCAGGTCCTGATCTTAATGGCACCAACTGCGTGGCTTTTGACTCAAAGGGGTACATCTATGTATCGAGCGCCCTGAATGCCCAGATCTTGAAATTCGATGCCTCTGAAAATTACATTACCTCCTTCACGGGAGGCGGGCTTCTTAGTCCGATGAGCATTGCAAGAGATAATGATGACCTGTTGTACACATCTGGAGGCAGTTCAAACAACATTGTTGTTTTCGATACAACCGGGACCGTACAGAAAACAATCACCCACCAAGATCTGGCAGCGCCACAGGGTGTGGCGTTTGATGAACGGGGGCATATGTTTTCTTCGTCGTTTAGCAGCGACTTGATCGTTGAATTTGATACCGATGGGAATTACGTGCAGACGATTACCGCCGGAGATATGGACGTGCCCAGAAGTATCGCCTTCTTACCCATGGAGACTACCTCTACATCTGTTGAAGAGTCGCCTGGAAGGGATCAGGCATTTACGCTCGCTCAAAGCTTCCCAAATCCATTCAGCCGAGATACTGCCATTCGTTTCTCGACTCCGTTGGAAGGCGCCCATGTGCGTTTGTCTATCTATGACCTTCAAGGTCGGCTTATCACAACGCTAGCAAACTCCTGGTATTCAGGTGGCTCGCATGAGTTAACATGGGACGGTACTGATACAGAAAACCACCGCGTTTCAAGGGGTTTGTATCTCTACGAATTGCAAGCAGGTGACGTAAGACTGACGAGAAAAATGGTGCGGTTGTAGGTCTTGAGTCCGGAGACAATGGTCCGGAGTCTGGAGTGGTTTTGACTTTACAATGCTCCGGACTCTGGACTCTTGTCTCCGGACTCACATTAAGCCACTGTAAAGAAAGCACTTCCAGAGGAGGTAGGGGCTTGTAAACCAGAAACAATTATCCACTGTCTGTGCTCATAAATAGCAGACACAGGAATGTTTGAGATGCTTGCCGGCAAAATGCATCTCAGCATCAGAATATGTAGACAAATTCCTTATTGACCCATCCCCCCATCGAGAGAGACCTATGCGAACCAGGACTGGTATTCTTTTCCTGACTATACTTCTAATGGCATGCACTACCATCACCGCGTATGCCGACGATGATGACGACAAGCCTAAAAAAGATTCAATCGTTGTGTCGCCTTGGGCGGCCGATATCACTGCTCGGATTCTTGCCTCCCAGACAGGTGTTCAGAACTGGGTAGAAGATGGGCGGAATACGCTGAATTCAACGTTGCGGTTTGACATAAAGGTCACGCAATCGACAGAAAAATGGGAGCAAGTGCACGAGTCTCGTTTGGCTATGGGCGTCGTAAAGCTTGATACCTTGTCCTTCCGTAAGGCGGATGATGAAATCCGCTTCCGCTCCTCGTTCAGATATCAGGGCGATGGGTTTTTTAAGCACGTCAACCCGACGATAGCCACCGATTTCAGTACGCAGTTTGCCGCAGGGTTTAATTACAGCAAGAACCCGTTGAATGACGGCCGTCCGGCTCCAGTGAAAGTGTCGGGCTTCTTTGCGCCGGCTACCTTTGCCCAGACGATTGGATTGACGTATGCGCCAGCGGAAAGCTTTCGTCATCGGTTTGGTGTAGGTGCGAAGCAGACGATTGTTAGTATAGAACGGGTTCGGCCGTTGTATAATCTGCCGGCTGATAAGTCGACACGATTTGAGATGGGTTTTGAGTCGCGCACGCAGCTGGATAAGAAGGTGTTTGAGAATGTACACGTGAAGTCGTCGTTGGGGTTATTCGCCGCATTCAATAAGCCTGACCTCCCTGATTTGTTGTGGGAGAACCAGGTGAACATGAAGGTCAATAAGTGGCTGGGTGTGAACATGGAATTCAAGGCGCTGTATGACCGGGATATATCCAAGGCCCTTCAGTTGCGAGAGTCCTTTTCACTCGGCATTATCTACGACTTGATCTAGGCCTCTTTGAATTCAAGATAAATTGTACGGGAGAGAGAACCAGAAAAGCAGAAGCGCGTTTATGCGCGCGGAGGAGTGGCAGAGCGGTTGAATGCACTGGTCTTGAAAACCAGCGTACGTGCAAGCGTACCGGGGGTTCGAATCCCTCCTCCTCCGCGAGACTTAGCCTCGAGCAATTGCTCGGGGCTTTTGTTGTTTATGCGGGGGGAGAAAGGTCAGTTTGATCAGACATGTTGAAAGCGGCAGTGTTCATTCACAAACAAGTCTATTACAAAATTATCTTGTTGCGAATTGCCTTAGCCACTGCTTCCGGGGCACAACGTACATGAAGTTTGCTATATATATTCTGAACATGGGTATTGATTGTATTGGGGCTCACGTCTAACCGATCTGCCATTTCTTTTTGAGTATAACCAGAAGCCATCTCTTCAAGAACTTCTTTTTCACGAAGGCTCAATCCGAACTCCTGGGTATTGGGGAGGTCCTGTTTAAAATAGGTCTTCACTTTTGCTGCTACTGGAGCTGGCATAAGCATTCCACCTAGTGATGCTTGCTGAATGGCATTAATTATTTCGTCCATACCAGAACCTTTAATAAGGTAACCGGAAGCTCCTTCCTGAAAAGCTCTATAAATAGAATCTGTGTCATCCCGGATTGTTAACATAACTATTTGAGTTTCAGGAAGCCGTTGCTTTATTAATCCAATTCCTTCCAATCCATTGATTTCCGGCAAGTTGACATCTAAAATGATTACATCTGGCTTCGAGAATGGTGTTGGACGATTTGAATATGCATCTATGAGTTCCAGTGCTTCTACACAGCTTCCAAAATCCAGTGGACATTGCATCGTTGACCAATTATCGAATAATTGCTTTAAGGTACCTCTGAATTTATGGTCATCCTCAATTACCCAAATCACAGTTACTTTCTTGCTTTGACTTGCTAGCATATTCAAAATGGTTGTACTTTCATTGCTTTTAAATCAAAGTAGTATGAGAATCAGAATGAATCCATGGCAAAATTACATGATACCAGGGTTTTTTATCGCTTAGTTCAACGTCTAAAATTAATTGGGTACCCTTACCAGACGAAGTATTGACCGTCAAATGGCCTCCTATTTGATTGACTCTGTTTTGCATTGAACGTAATCCCTGTCCTGGGATTACACTATCTGGATTATAACCAATCCCGTCATCTTCTATAGTAATTGACAATAACTCATCGTCATGCAGAACTCTTACCAAAAAATGATCTGCCTGGCTATGCCGTAGGGCATTATGTATTGCTTCTTTGAAGAATAAGAAAATGTTTTTTCTGATTTCCATGGTTAATATTAAGTCAGGCAGCTCAGAAGGGCTTTCGAAATTATATCGACGTCCTCGTAACATTTGATCAGTTTCGAGTTCCATTCGTTCTACTAATTTGATCAAACTATCAAACCGCACATCAACAAGCCATACGATCATTCTCAGGTCATCAACGAGTTGTCGTTCAGCTTGTGCGAGTTCTGATAGGTGGAGACGAAGCTCTTCTAGTGAGTCTGGAATAAGCCTCGCCATATCAAGTTGAATAGCCAGATTGCTTATTTTGCTGCCCATATCGTCGTGCAAATCATTAGCAATACGCTGCCTGGTACTCTCAATCCGTCGAATCTGATAAATTCGATATTGATATGCGCTGGAAACCAACCCAATAACTACCAGAGAAATCAGGGCCCAAAACCAAGCAGATTGCCAAAAATAGGGCATGATTCTAAAATCAACAGAAGTGCCTTCCTTACTCCAAACTCCATGGGCATTAGCGCCTTTTACTTTGAATGTATAATTTCCAGGAGCCAGATTTGAGTATTCTTTTATAGCATCACTTGTAACAGGCTCCCATTGATCGTCGGCACCTTCAAGAATAAGTTGATATGTATTGCGTGAGGGAACGACATAGTTCATTACAGAATATTCAAAACGTAAATCATTTTCGGTAGGCTTTAATCGGGAAGGGTTTTGCTCGATAAATTCTTCGAGAGAATATCTCTGATCTCCGATATATATACCAGTTATAGTTATGTCTGGCTCAACATCATCTACATGAATACTATCGGGCCAAAACAAAGTAAGCCCCCCCTCACGCCCTCCCATAAATAGCAACCCTTCGGGAGTAACAGCACCAGCTCCGTAATGAACCGTTTCTCCATGAATACCATCCTCGACGCCAAATGAATGTATAGTTTCTAGCTCAGGATTGAGCCTGGCTATTCCATTGCTGGTTCCTAACCAGATTAAACCCTTTTTATCTTTTACCAGTGTACCAACTGTGTAGTGAGGTACGCCGCTTGATTCATTGAATATTTTGATGGAATCGGTCTCTATATCGAATCGAAGCAAGCCTCTATTGCATGTGCCGAGCCAGAAATCTCCGTCATTGTCCTCCTCAATAGCAAGAATGCAATCTTCACCAATAGAAGAGATTTTCTCTCTCATTGTCGAGAAATGGGTAAAAGATCGAGATACTGGATCAAACCGATTTATGCCTCCGCCTTCTGTTGCCACCCACAAATTTTGAGTGTCATCAATAAGAAAATCCCACACTTTGTTGGCACTCAAAGAACTTTCTTCAGAGCGTGAATGACGGAACTGATCGATTACTTTACGTTGTTTCGAATCAAACAGAAAAATTCCATTATCTCTGGTCCCATACCACAATATGTGTGACCCCACTGGGTATTCAATTACAGCTTGTAAAGATCCTGGGATACCATTCATTTTAAGGGATACATGTTCTATCTCATCTTTTTGCCAATCAAATCGAGATAACATATCTCCTTTGTTTCCAAGCCATACATTCCCATCCGAATCTTCAATTGCCAGCTTTAATGAATATAATTGATGATTTTCATTGTTGAAATAAGAGGTAAAAGGAAAAGATGAATCGTCCCATCGAACTAGCCCTCCTTGCTGGAATGAAAGCCATACTCTTTGATTCGAATGGTAAGACGTACGAATATCAAAGATGCTCTCTTGAGGCAGTTTGCTATTAGGAGAAGCATCAGGATGATATGCCTTGAATCCAGTTTGAGGGTGCTGTTTATTCAACCACCCCCATGTGCCCACCCACAGAAGGCCGTGCTTATCTTGTATGATACTGAGCACTGTATTATGCGAAAGGCTGTTTTTCTTCTCAGCATCCACCTGATGGTTTGTCAGGATTCCTCGATCTGGTACGAAATAATCTAGCCCCGAACTGCCATACCCAATCCATAAAGCATTTTTATTCAACTTATCAGGGTAAACAACATTGATGTTTTCGCTGGTCAGGCCATGCGTCTCAGGAAAATAAAATGTAGCCTTCTCAATAATAGGCTGATCGTCTTCTGCTAAGAAACGAATGTCAAGCTTTATCAATCCATTTTCGGCAGTACCTAACCACAAAATGTTCGATCCACCTGGGCCAGAAATTATACTGTTTACCCTCCCGAAGCTATGCCCCCATGCTTCTTTATTTGTAGAAAGTACCTCATGAAACGTTCGGGCTTTGGTATTAAATAGGAATAGCCCATCAGTAGTACCAATCCATAACCAATGAGGAATCCCAGGGTTTTCATGAATACTCAATATCTGACTTCTCTCATCATCATTGTTCACAATTTCTACAGCTCTTTCAATACGGTTGCGATCAAAATCGAATAAGTTTAAACCACCCCCTAGTGTGCCAATCCAAAGGGTACCGGACTTATCCAGGTGTAGAGCCGTTACATCATCGTGACTTAGGGTAAATACATCTGTAGAATCATGGCGATAGTGATCGAATGTTTCTGTAATTGGATCGAACCGATTCACTCCCCCACCCTGTGTACCTACCCAGATGATCCCCGTCCCCTTTGGAGCCTCAGTGATTGCCTGAACAAACTCATTAGACAGAAGGGCTGATTCTCCAGGGCGAGGAGTGTATTTTTGCATAATGGCACTATCATATCGATGTAGCCCACCCTGAGTGCCTATCCAAATAAACCCATTGCTGTCTTCATAAAGAGACTCAATAACATACGTCTCTAGCTGGTCGGTTGCAATCAGATCAAAGGCAATAGAATTAGATTGGGCATAAATCGAGCAATCGTAGAATCGTTGGACAAGTAACAGGAATACTACGAGGTGTAAAATACCCTTCGACATTATCGTGAAATAGGATGGGGGTTCATTTGCGACTCTTCGATAGGAGAGTCTATCCAGTTCAATGAAACAGGGATATCATATAAGCGACCAGGAGCTAATCTTCGCCAATAGGGTCGTAGTCCTGGTACGATTACTTTAACAGCCTTAAGTTGTAAATCAGGGCGAGATTGATCTATATAGTACAAGTCTAACGATTTCTTAGAGAGTAATTCCTTTATGTAGGCAATCGCTTCCTTGATTGTAGAATAAGGCACTTTGGGATAATATGCTTTAGTTTGTGCAGTTTGAGCCGTGTTGAATTCGAGGTACGGATGATCATCAAGCATATACGATGGCCACTGATCCATGCGACCTATTTGGGGTCGATGTGCTTTCTCAACAGGCTTCTCGTTTCTCATTGAAAGGATAGCCGGGATCCCTTGATTCATCTCTGTTATCGCTCTTAACAAAGCTATCCTTGCGTCGAAGTGGGCTCCAGTACCATAAAGTATAAACTCTTTATTTGAAGCCGGCTCCAGACTCGTAGAAATGGCAACGAATACTGGAATATTAAAATCAGTTGTCACATCAATGACCCAATATTGCCGGTTAATAGATTGGTAATATCCATCTAGTTGATTTAGATACATTAAATCAAAACTATTGGTATCTACCCGAGGACGCTGAATCATATTATACCACCATAGTGCAACAGCATCTCGTTCTATTAATTCTAAAAAGCCCTGGAGAATAGCCTCCTCACGAGTGTTACCTGCCGCAAGTCCGTTTGTATCCATTCTGCAATACAAGGAGCTCCGATCAGGAAATCCGAAGTAGCAATAGGCGGCAGGAATATATCGAGTATGGTTACCTCTAAGCGAAGTTAAAGCGGCCCACGGTAATTCCTCAGCTACAGGAATAGGTTCAGGAGCTGCAAAGAACATCTCTAAGTCAGACCTTTGAACACCTTGGCGACTTTGGTATTGTTTCTTGCTATACAACATGCACTGATTGGGATGGATCGCCTCCTCTCCCAGGTCATTCAAACTGCACATCCGAAGTGCCTCTGTCCCACGGTAATATGCACTCAGTCTTTCCACGGCCTCAGAAAGGGCACTCACTTTGGCTTGTGTATGAGTTTGCCCCTTCCCTAAAGCCGTGCGATATCTAGGAACGTCTGAAGCATTTCTGTTCTCGATAGATGAGACAGGGCGGTAAAACGCCTGATAAACCTGGATAGGGCTATCCGCAGGAGGAACACGCTCAACACTGTGAATAACCCCAAGAACAGAGCTACAGAGGGGTTCCAATCGGGCAAGTGTGTTCTCGGGCAACTGGGTACGATGTCCACCATCTAACCCATATCTAATTTCATATGCACCATTGCTAAAAGAGCGGTCCCCTCCCTTTTTTTCCTGACCACAGAATGAGCATCCAGGAATGGGAATAAATGGATGATGATTTACTTGAAACGAGTGGGTATTGAAAGAAATAAGGGTCTGTTCTAAATCTTCATTGGGCCCTAATGTGATATAATGAGCCAGCAGCGCGGCTAAAGCGTTAAAAGCTAACCCACGCGTAGAAGACAAAGAACCTGCCCCCTTTCTGCCCTCCCAATGCCCATCTTCTTCTGATGGGAATGCTTCATGATGAACCCGTATACGGCTCAATAGACAATTGATACAACCCGATCGGTCAGGCCACAAGAAAGGCCCTAGCCAAATTGTAGCCCCAACCGGTTTAGACAATAAAACACGTTTCTTACTGTTCCACCCCTCTAGAGCAAGTTGTTGTACAGATGGCCTATCGTACGAATCTGTTAAAATGATGATCACGTCTCCATCATGCCCTATCTCTATGCTATCCTTCTCTAGCACCTCGATAAAATGGTCGACCTCAACAATTCCAACAGTTTCAATAGTTACCACAGAAGGTGGTAATAAGGTACGTGCACGTGTTATCTCGGTCCAGTATCGTTCGTTATGATCCATCGATGATTTGTTATACCCACTGATTGTATAACTCAAGATGTATTATAAAAAAGGCAAGGTAATACCTTTTACGAAAGGCCAGTCCCTGTTTTCCAAAGTCCCTAAATACGGACATCCGCATTTTGCATAAAACCAGAACAAAAACCTGTACACTCAAATAGACTGCTTTCATGATCATTAAACTTACTATTTGGAGGTTTTTTGTTAGATGTGAGAGGGTTTTTATCAAGGTATTGTCCCGGCAGATCTATATATAATTGTCCTTCTTCTGACCGTATTTCTGCAAAATCAAAGAGGTCCTTTTTGATTGATATTTTTGCCAAGTTAATATACTTTTCCATTTGATCTTTGCTACCAAAGGCCCCTAGCTCAGAATCATATAGGAATTTTTTTATATCATCAGTATTGTAAACCTTTGCCTGTTTAGGAGGAGTTCCATTTTTTCTCTTGTATAAGACTATTGCCCTAATGTGCTCGATAATGCGACCTAACCCATATATATGCCTAAAATGTGGCTCATCAGACAAATCAGGAAGAGGCTCGCTCCATTCTGGGTCATTTAGAAATGGAAAATGTCGGTCTTTTTGTAATTCCATTCTTTGAGTCATCCAACCTAACATTTCTTCTTCATCCCCAATTTGTTCTGTAGATAACTTCACATTCCACGGAAGATAAACTGTAGAACAAGTGATGATTACATCTTTTGTGATTTCATCGTCTTTTGGAAATTGAACGAACTTTATTTTTAGCGATCTCGGCCAATGTTCAGCAATCCCACTTATATCATATTGATCTAAACAGGCATCAATTAATGGCAATACATAGTTGCCGTCTTTTTTAAGTTCTTCCAGGTGCCTACGGCCTTCTGCTGGATTATTTAGTAAATAATCATAAAGTCCCGCCACAACAGAACTATGTGTACATGCGAGCTTTCGAAATGTAAAATGAGCCTTAGTACTCCAATTTAATTCTGACATATAAGAGCCTCTTCAATTATAGTTGGTATATTTTATACTAGTTCGTTTTCTAAAGCATATTATTTGCTTTAATTAGAGTTTTTTCGATATCTATAAGCCCTTTACCATACTCTTTTTTCTCAAAACCTTCTATAGGTTTTGCAGAACTTCTAATAAGTTCTAACACACGCTTGCGAGTCATCGACTTAGACTTCTTCTTTTTTCCAATTCCAATTACCAAAGCAGCAAGACCAGAAACAAAAGCAGTTGCAAATGAATTTCCACTCACTTTAAAATAGGTATGAGTAATATTTTTATAAGTGCAAACTGTATTTGAGGGGCCAGAAACGAAATCTCCATATTCTACACCTTTATTTGAATCATCAGAATAGGCAAGTTCCTCATTGTCTTCACAAGAATTATCGAGGTATGCGCCTCCAACTCCAAGAACCATATCTCTATGGGTTCTGCCATAGAGAGCAGGATACACTTTATTACTAAACTTCTTATAACCCAATGCCACAATCATACATGGAGGCATTCTGTTGGGTATAGTCATCTTCATGGCCTCTAATAAACATCCACTTTCTTTCTTAAACCCAAAACTCATATTTATGACATCTACTCCCATCGCAATTGCTACATTAATAGCCATGCTAGCGAATGCAATTGTACCCGCTCCTTCTCTTTTACCTTTTACCTTGAAAAAACCCCTAAAGGGTATAAAGTTACTCTTGGGAGCCATTCGTTGGTGAATAATCCATGCTATGTGGGTTCCATGACGCAGTTTGCCATGTGGCCAGTTGTCAGGGTATAACCCATCTCCGTCAACTTCATAATCACAGTGGTATTTTTGAATACAATGGATCAAATCAAGATATCCGAACCCTAATGAATCAAACATCTCGTCGATATTTTCGGGTACTCCTTTTCGAAGCTCGGAAGGTTTTATTCTTTCTCTGATTTTACTTGGTTTTGCACCTTTTAATTCTTTCCCTTCTAATTTTATCCCAGAATCAATAATAGCAACAGTTACGTTTTCCCCTTGATCAGGAATCTTGCTAAAATCAATATCATCTAGGCAGTCCTTTTTATTACATTCTGCGCCAGGAAACTTGATTCTCTTTGCCCAACCGTCATTAAATAAAACGCCCAATTGATTAGGCTCAGCATGTGCGACAGCAGTACTACTCACAGCCTTTTGAACGGCTTCTAGGACAGGAATGTGCTCACTAAAACTGACCAGGTACGTTCGAGCTGCACACGTTTTGATTTCTGTTTTATTTTCTTTTATCCTGAACTCATATGGAAATCGAGAATCATATAAATGAACCTGTTCTTCTTTATTGAGCGTTGCCTGCTTCCGAACCCAATCTGGAAAATATTTAATCGAATTAAATGCTGTAGATGTATCGGGTTCACTTACTGGCGAAATTGATATATCATACAAGGGTGGGACAATTCCATATAAATCTGTTAATACTTGCAGAAGCTCTCTGGATAGAATAGAATTTGACTCACCGTCTCCGTAGAGCTTCGGAATCAGTGCTATTGGAGTAAAGATAGGCTTATATATAACATTTACTGAGCTTTGGGGAATAAATGAAGCAGAAATGCTCTCTTCAAAAACACTCGGAAGTATTTCTTTTATAGCTTCTTCAAGTATATGACTTTGTGGAGAAAAAAAAGCTTTTTGAGTTGGGGTTTGACCAGACAACTGCAAGGAAAGTTGCAGGTTTAAATCGAAGAGCTTGACCGGATCTTGTTCTTCAAGAGTTATAATAATTTCATTGTGAACGAAGTCCGTTTCTTTGAATGTATCGTCTAATTTGTAAGGGTGTTCCATTAGTGTTGCAAAATAGGGTAAGTACGTGCTTATCTCTAGTTATTAAGATTCGTCTTGCTGCAGGATGCTTTCGGAGTTTCCTCGATAACAGGGTACCATACTTCTTTGTTAGCAGGGCTAGTAAATAAACTAAACACTTTTTTTTCTTCTGAAGTCAAACTTGACTCGAACATGTGAAGAACCTGTGCATCCTTTATCGCTTTTGTTGAAACGAGGCGCAGACCCTCTTCTGAAGCAGGGATGAGGGAATTATCTGGTTTTCGAAACCTGATCTTCATCCCCGGCCGCAGAGCACCAGACAGTGCAGTGTCAAGTTTAAAAACCCAGTGAGTATTTTGAGCTTCTGAAGTAGAAATAAGATCTGTTATTAAATCGTTTCGCAAGATAATATCACCGGGACAATAGGATTGTAATGTATAAAGGGAGTCAGCTTCATCAATGCGGGTTATTATCTCTCCATTCTTCAGGACATCCTGCGGCAATGCGCTAGAGCCTTGTTGGTTTTCAACCGTTTCAACATGAACTTCACAAAGGCCCACCTCCAAGGATTTTTTGTCTATCTGCGTCCAGGCTGGTATAGACTTTTTTGCTTTTATACACCACATTTTAGTCGTTTCAACTTCATTACTCCAAACCAAATACACAGAGCTTAAGAAAAGTAAGCACATCATCCCCATGTGGATATATTTATTCATAACGCCTCATGATTCAGCTTTATTAAACGTAAGACTTGTCAGCCTATTACCATAAACAATGAGTTCACTGAGCTTTTCCCAGAGAAGACGTTCTTCCTTTAGGGTATTGGGTACCGAAAGGTTCATCTTCTTGAGCAAGTCCCTGCGATGCATATCAAAACCTGTTCGTATAACTTCGCCAAGTTGACGTCCCGCTTCAACAGCAAGGTAATAAAATAGAACTGAACAGGTTAAGCCACCAACAATCCAAAAAAATGAACTCGTTGTAATCGGGCTGAGCCATAAAGGTTGGACAAACAATATACATAGAGCGAATAAAATACCCAGTGAAGCCATAGATAGTGCAAAATCTAAATAGGCCCGAGAAGAGCTAAGCTGTTTTTTTAACTGGTCTGGCAACACAGGCTCCAATCGTGGCCAGATGATCTCCCCCTCGATGGAATATCGAGTAAATGAGTAGGTATTGGACGCTTCAATTATGTTACCCAATTGGGTACCATACAAAGCGTTGTTGGTGTCAAATTGACGATCCAGCTTATATAATGCTAACCGCGACTCTCCTTTTTTATGCGCAGTCCACCTTTTTATCTTTTTTATCAAGCCGGAAAGCATGGAGTCAGCCTTCTGTGTACCTAGATTACTGCCAATCACATGTCTTAATACATCATTACTTCCCTTTTTTAAGATATCCAGATCTGAATTCAATTCTAGTTGTTGGATTATCTTGTCAGGATTCAAATCTACTACTCGTATTTTTGCGCCTGAATTTAAATCTACTCCTTCGTTTTCCTGGTCAGAAGTTGTGTCAGTATCTAGCTTTGTTTGTTCTCTGTTGTTACCTGGCAGGCCCAATTGACTAAGGCTAGTTTTAAGGAAATTCACAGAATCACGAAGCGTATTTTCAATGCCCTCTTTTTGCTTTTCACTAATGGTGTCCATCACTCTCTGGGCGAGAAATATTTTAAGTGCGGAGTCACTATACTTAAAAACAAGCACTTCCTGACCTCGCGCAATAATGGCTTCCCAGGAATCCTTAGCATGGAGTGCCTGGATGTTTTGGTGCAACTCATGGGTCTTCCTGATGCAATCCAATAGATCTTCGCCATCATTGTTGGCGCGCTCTCCAATTTTCAGAAGCTTATCATATCGGTGTTGTTGAAGCCGCACCAGTATATTCACAATGCCCCATACAGGGGACAGCTTGGACTCAATTTGTCCTGACCACCATCGTTGAAAAGATGGGCGCAACGCATTCAAAACATATCCAAATACAATGGTAACCAGAAGGAAAAGGACCAGCATTGTAATATATCCAGCGTCGTGCGTCAAAAAGGTGTTTACCTGAATAAAGGTACTCTGCAACCCCATTAGTGACCCGATATGAAACATGACTGCTGAAATAAACAATAAGGCGGGCAAAAAGGAGGTGAACCAAAATTTAGCTCCCAGTAGACTTTCTATTTTTACTAGATAATCCGCAATGTTTAGAAATCCTGATTTGTTCATTTATTCGGATGTAGCTTTAGTAAACGGGTGTCCCCAATCGCATTCACCGCCTCCATAAGTAAAACTAGTGTGGCCTTCATCGCATTCGTATCTAACCCGTGGGGCACTAATTGACGCTCGTATAGAAGAGTCTACAAGAAGTCCTTCAATACCGTCTGCCCCAACGATCCCAATCACTGAATCCATGGAATCTGAATATCCGTACTTTGCCAGCATCATTTCGTCTGTAATTTCAATGTTCTCTACAGGGAATACCAGATTGCCTTGATGCTTTGACACAAGGTCTTTTATAAATGTATTTGTTAGGTTTTTTTCCTGGGCATGGAGAAAATGCCTTTCATTAATCATCGACTTTGCAAACTCAACACCATCAATCAAATGTGTTGGTATTTGATTATCCAACACTAGGATCTCGTTTCCCGATCGATGATTGAATTCGTCATACACATCGCTAAATGTAGTGTCTCCATCGACAATGTATAGATCTTGAATCCCAAGGAAATTTGGCAGGTTTGATGTTTTCATGATAGATTGATTTTTGCAAGATGCTACTTATCACCAATGCAGATTAGAATTTGAATCCATTAGCCAGACTATACCGCATCGTTGCATTGGAAATAAATCCGCTTTTTCCATCTAACTGGTCTGTCTCAAGCCCCATCGAAAAGTCAAACCAAAGCCCTAAAGCGAGTCTAAATTCACCACCAAGCTGAAATAGTAATTGAGACTGGTCGGTTATTTTTTTATAGGCCCACTGAGCTTCCGTAAAGAATTTTGCATCATTACTACCCAGATACACTCGTGTCGCCAGGCTGGCAGTCAAGCCTCCTTCTGACATATCCTCATTGGCAAAATCTAGATTCTTTTTGTACCCAAATTGCCCACCAATAAGCCATTGCCCTGTACTTGCACCTGCACTTTTGTCCATCGGACGCGCATAAGTAATCCATCCTGTTATAGATTCAAATCTGATATTACCAGCCAGTGTATCAGGAGATGCAAATACAACGGCGGCGGCAATATCAAACATTTCAGCATTCCATAATCGCTTTTCAGTGGAGACTTTAAATTCATCAACCACTTTTAAAAGCTTTTTTATCTCGCCTTTTGAAGCATCCTGAGCATCGTTGTAAATTAGTTCGTCGAATACATCTTCAAATACCTTAAAGGCTGAAGAATCACGAAGTATCTCGCTGACATCCTTGAATGTATACTTCGCATCCTCTGCTCTTAAGCTCTCAACCTTTTGTGTTAGTTCTGGATATTTTCTTTTGATTTTTTTTGCACTTTTCTCTAGAGCCTTCTTCGCGATAACAGGGTCTTCTTGTAGTGCGGCAAGATTATCATTAAGAACTTTGGCCGCTTTTTGAGCAACAGAAGTTTTTAACTTTGTTGACTTCTTGAGGTATCCCATGTTTTTCCTCAAATCCACTTTATCAATGGGTGAGATACGCAAACCAAAAGCCAGACGCGACAATCCCGATGAATCACGTTTAGTACCGATTGAAATCCGTGCACTATTTAGTACCGGGTCCTTATTGAATTCATTTAGAGAAATAGGCTCTTTTTTGAATAGTAATGCCGGAGCAAATTCGAATGCAATGTCTTTGGGAATAATGAATTGATTGCCTTGATAGAATTCAGAAAAAACAGCGGACAATTCATCGGGTTTCGATGGCAACAAAAGATTACTTGGCTCGCTTCCCAATGCCTTAAAGGCTGGCGTATCAGGCAGATTAACAAATGCTTTTGTGTTTTCAGGTTGTTCACTCGTATCTTGCCCCCAAAGTATGTGTGGAGCTATGAAAACCATAAAAAAGAATATCGTTTTAGGCCACATGCTTCACCTCCAACTCAACTGCTTGCAGCTTAGCGAAAAGCATCGATATTTGGGCTTCGCTCTTCAGAGTGCCTTTTTCAGAAACACTGCCAATAATCTGACCTCCCTGGATAACCTGCATGATTATGGTATAATCCTTCGAAGCTGTGTTTTCGAAGCCAGAGAATACACTGGTTAGTCGAAGCCGACGTCTGTGATTTTCTGCTGTAGGAAGGGGAAGATATACGTTATCATCTTCGTCATTCAGATTATCTCCATTCAGTGTAAGTATTATATCATTGCTCCCTGCTTCGGAAAGGTTGAACGTGTAACCAACCTCAAGAAGGCCTTCAAAAATCAAATTTACAAGAAGCGGCTCTCCAGAAGGATTGAATTGTATCTTTTCCATTTGTGTGCTTAATTCGGTTATACTATGAATGCGACTTGAGAGATGTGTCCGTGATGAGGGTACTCTATTCGCGTAGATATATGGTACACTTCATAGTGGTGGTGAGGCATCCTAAAATAGCATGATTTAGAATTGACTTATTAGCAGGCTTCTCATGTAATTTTATGATATCAGAAGGAGAATGTCCGTGCTTTTGATATCAAGCAATCACCCACTATTAAGTTTTTTCTTTCTAAATGATGGAGCTTGAGCATGGGGTAGAGTAAAGAGAGAGCTACTTACAAGGCAACACCAGATTGTTTGGTCTTAATCAACTGGTTAGTCAAAATCAATAAACCCACTCAGATACGGCCTGATCTTCTTCTCCACATTCTTCACTCGGTCGTGCTCCCAACCCAGAACAGTACAACTGGCGACTCCAAGCTTTCGAGCAAACTCAACCTGAGTTAACCCCAGTGACATCCGATATAATCGGATCCTTTCTCCAAGAGTCTTGCAGGTCTCAAAAGGAATATATCCCAAGAATTCAATGACCTTCGGCATATACTTTAAAGCCGGTCCATGAGCGCCTCTCTCCCATAACGAAATGGTGTCTTCAGATACCCCTATAGCGTGCGAACCCCACCTTTGGTCTTTTCGCAGATCGAGCCTTCGCTTTCGGATGTGATCACCGATAGTTTCTAGTTTTCTAGGAAAACGGCTTAATTTCGCCGCTTTAGCCGTTAACCTGACATGGCAACTTGTGCGCGAACCCTTCCTCCTCCGCTGGAATTAGCCTCGAGCAGTAGCTCGGGGCTTTTGTTGTTTATGGGGGGGTATGTTTTCGAGGTTTTGTCGTCTATCGAATGTATAGGACCCCATTTTGTCAGTAATCGTTATATTGAGTGTACAAATAGATGGACTGGAAAGATTATTTTAAAAGCCGAGGAAACGATGTCAGAATTTAATCGCATCACGTTTGATCCCCAGGTGATGGGGGGCAGAGCCTGTTTTCGTGGCATGCGCATCACTGTTTCATTGGTTCTTAATCTCATAGCTAATGGAATGGGTAAGGAGGAAATTTTGGTTGAGTATCCAGATTTAGAAGGTGAGGATATCAGTCAGGCGTTGAGATACGCAGCATGGTTAGCGGATGAGCATGTCCAATTGTTGAATGTGGCTTAATGATGAAATTCCTGGCGGATATGGGGATTTCACAACGAACTGTAGAATATTTGCGCGAAGCAAATTTTGAGGCAATTCACCTCAGAGAGCAAGGGCTACAGAAACTACAAGATCCAATTATTCTTCAGAAAGCGAAGGCAGAGGATAGAATCTTACTGACTCACGATTTGGATTTTAGCGACTTGATGGCTGCAAGTGGTGATAGCATGCCTAGCGTGATTGTCTTTCGCCTGAAAAGTATGAAGGCAGATAATGTAAACCGCCATCTTGCAGCCATTATTGAAACTGTTGGCTCACAACTCACAGAGGGGGTAATTATAAGTGTAAACGAGCAGCGAATTAGAGTGCGCAAATTGCCTATATGAGAGGCGTCATTTTTTATGAAGCCTAAGAACCAAATAACACATAATACTATACTTTCTGATGTGCATGCGTATCGGGAAGGTCACGCAAAAAGATTCAATTTCGATTTACAGAGGGTTTTCGAAGATTTGTTAGAAGCACAGACAACAGGTAAGCGAAACATCGTTTCTTTCCCGCCAAAACGAATCGATCAAAACAAAAGAAACGCAGCATAAAAATTGTAAGAGTTACAGTGCATATTTCCCAAAGTGCTTCTTAAGGTATTGCTCAGCCAATTCAACAGCGTCATCATACATCACTACAGATTTCTGCTTTCTAACTGGATCACTAATCCATCCTTCCTTTTTCGTGTAGCAGACCTGTCAGGTCCCAATCCATTCCTTTCCAGGCTCGAACAGGGCCGTTTCCTTCGGAATAACTTCCCAGGTATAAGATGACAAGAGCAACCTCGGCAAGTTTTTCTTGATCAATGTTTTCTGGAAGCGACATGGTTTTTTAAAAGGGATTGTTGCGGAGCCATTTTGCAACAATTAAAGATTGTTATTCGAATTCTACAAGCCCATCCAAATACGGCCTGATCTTCTTCTCCACATTCTTCCCCCGATCTTTCTCCCAAGACCGAACAGTAGAGTGGGTAATCCCAAGTCTTCGAGCAAAATCTACCTGCGATAAACCAAGCGACATCCAGTACAACCAAATCCTTTCTCCCAGAGTCTTGCATGTCTCAAAAGGTGCATAACCGAGGAACTCAATAACTTTCGGCATATACTCCAGAGCTGGTTCATGAACCCTTCTCTCCCAATATGTAACCGTAATGGGGCGTTGGAAAAAGCAACGCGTGAAACAAAAAGAGCCGGCGTTTCTTGGTGAGGGAAGCCACGATACGTAGAGACTGCAACCCTTCAACAGTCTTTCGATTATCACCCAATCATTCCACTTCCGGGTTCTGAAATTCAGCCGTGCCGTAGGGTACGTACGGGGTTTGCCAGTGCAGCCCTTATCGATTGATAACTAACCGTCGTCAGGACGATAGCAAACGCGAGCAATCCTATCCAGATGAAGAGCAGTCCGCCGATTTCTATTCGGTAAGCAAACTGTTCGAGCCAACGCTGCATCCCGAAAAAAGCAAGCGGACAGGCAACTATAAATGCCAGTGCCACGATTTGTACATATTCTTTCGATAAGAGCATGGCAATCTGTGGAACCGTTGCGCCGAGGACTTTGCGAACGCCGATTTCTTTACGCCGGCTTTCAGCCGTGAATGCTGCGAGGCCGAATAAACCGAGACACGCGATCAATACGGATAACAGTGCTCCATACGTGAATATGCGTCCCAGGCGTACCTCCGCTATGTACTGATCTGCAAAATGCTCATCGAAAAAATAGAAATCGAAGGGGTAGTTGGGCTCAAACTGTTGCCAAGTCTCTTCTAAATAGGCCCTGGTTTCTTCGACTTCGTTGGAGCTCACACGGAGCGTAAGAAAATTAACACCGAATCGCGTGATGTGAAATACAGTAGGCTGAATCGCCTGATGCAATGATTCGAAGTGAAAGTCGCGTACAACACCTATCACGGGACCCTCGAATCCTAAGTTCGGGAAGACCCATTCAAGATGTTGTCCTACAGCGTCCGTGGCAGATGTCCATCCGAGCTCGCGAATGGCCGATTCGTTGAGCACAAAGGCGTTCGAGTCGCTTGAGATCGTTGCGTCAAATCCTCTTCCCGCGAGTAATTCAACCTCATAGAGGTCGAGAAAGTCGTGTGCGACAGACAGGCTTCCCAGGCTAATAGCATCGTCTTGTGTGCTCCCCTCCGGCCGGTACCGGAATCTGTTGAGAAAGTGTCCGGGAATCGAATGAGAACCCGCCCCGGAAACGACGTTGCTATGCCGGGTCATTACATTTAGTACGGTAGCCCATCGGTCAGACACTTGCTCGCTGGCCCCAACCGGAATGATGGCAAGCTGCTCTTGATTGAATCCCAGGTTTTTCGATTGGAAGTACTGTACTTGCTTGTATACGATAGCGGTTCCTGCCAGCAGGGCAATTGAAATGACAAACTGAAAAACAACGAGGCCTTTACGCAAAAATATGCTGCGCCGATTAGAAAGGGTCCCGCCGGATTGAAGCGTGGCGATCGGGCGAAACGCTGAGAGCACGAGTGCCGGATAGCTACCGGCGAGTAATCCAACAACGAGGATTACTGCGATGAAACCGAAGATCACTTTTCCACGCAAGATGCTTTGCAATGTCAGCTCGAATCCAGTTAGATCCGCAAAAGCTGGACGAATAATTACCATGATTCCAAGAGCCAGAAAAAATGCTACCAGGCTGAGTAACATCGATTCTCCTAGAAACTGCTTCGTAACTTGATTGCGCTGAGCTCCCATAACCTTGCGTACGCCTACCTCTAGCGCACGATGTTCCGCACGTGCCGTGGAGAGGTTCATGAAATTGATACACGCGAGTAAAAGGATGAACATCGCCAGAGCGGAAAACAGATACACATACCCAATGTTACCACCTGCATCAAATTCAGCATGAAGATTCGAATACAGGTGTATGTCGGGCAATGCCTGAAGTCGTCCGTTGTTGACGTCATAGCGCTCATCAGAAATATGATTTCTCAAGAAGGATGGTATACGGGATTCCACCCGATCGGGCGTTGAGTTCTTTGCAAGCAGGAGATACGTTTTTGTCATACGATTCGTCCAACTCAGCGGAGTACCCCAAAGCCCGGCGTCGTTTAGCGTTTCGACGGTAGCCATCGATACCAGGTAATCAAATCTTATATGTGAGAGATTGGGATCATCCGCAATTACGCCGGTCACCTGGAAGTCTTGTGGGGCGCTAGCATTAGAAATCCCTGCCAACGTTAACGTTCTACCAATGGGGTCGTCGTCTCCGAAATATTTTTCGGCCAGCTTTTCGGATACCACGATTGTGAAAGGAGCAGCGAGCGCCGTCGACGGTTGGCCTTGAATGAGCGGCCAATAGAATACATCAAATGCAGATGCGTCGGCAAACAACCCGTGTGGTTCGAGTGCTTGGAATTCTTCGTAACGCATCAGCGTTCTGGAGAAGCCTTCCTTGATACGCACAGCCCTCTCAACTTCGGGGAATTCCACTTCTAGTGCCGGCGCCCAGAGTTCGGGGGTGTTTGCGCTGTTGCCTTTCGCTAAACGGAAGATGCGGTCGCCGTTAGCATGATGTTTGTCGTAGCTTGTTTCATGCTCAATAAATATCAGAATAAAAAGGCAGCACGCTAAACCTACCGCCAGGCCGGCTACACTGATAATCGTATAACTTTTGTGACGCCTCAAATTTCGCAGAGCCACGACCAGATAATTTTTTAGCATTGTAACCTCCCATGTGATTTCCTGCCAATAACTGTGACGGTGCAGGTGTTTTGTCCAGCGTACCTTATCGTACTCAGGCTCCAGTTCATGTACAGTGCCAATACGCGCAACGGATCGACTAAAGGCTGATGTTTCGTCAAGCCCTGTAGAGACGAGCTCTTCGATTTGGTCGCGCAAGTGCGCCTCCAACTCGTCGACGTCTTCATCGAGAAAAGCACGCCTATTCTCGAGAAGGGAACGCCACGCCTTAATTGCGACTTCGAGGTCAAATTGCATGATACCTTCTGCAGGTTAAGCGCGAGCAAGCTGCGGAGATGAGTCCCACAGTTTGATCAGCATTGCATGATCGGTAAGCCAGTGTAACTTCTCAGCTTCGAGTGCACCATCGGATAAATCGCGGATGTGTTTGATGATGGCATAGCCACAACTCTCTCCATGGTGGAAGATAGAGAGCATCAGTGGCCGCACAGAAGCCGCCACGAGCACTTTGGGGATCATTTTGATGAGGCGTTAGCTGAAAAAGATAATAATACCTCGGTATACGAGGTATTGGTTGAAAGTTACATAGAGCCACGAGGTATGCTGCGATTGATGTGAAGTGCTCTATATGTTGTTCGAGATAAGAATCCATGTGACCACTGATGGTTTTTGATTTATAGAAAATCGGTTTAATCTGGTCGTTTTTACCTTTAAACGCAGATGGCAAAAAGTGCGTGGACCCCTCCTCCTCCGCGAGAAAGGGTCCATTCCAGTTTTACCGTCCAGAATATCAGTGATGAACTGCAACTCTGGGTCTAAGTAAAGGCCACTTTGTAATGCAAAGGAGGGTAGAAGTGGTTATATTCTATTGTTGTCTTTCTGCAATGCGACGAAAGTAGCAATTGTCAAAAGGGATAACGTTGAGCTTAGCCTTGTACCCTAAATCCTGATCCCCATGAAAACGCCCTCCGTTAACCGAAGAGACTTTATGCGATTAAGTGCCCTTGGCGCTACTGCAACCAGCATGGGCATTAATCCACTTGATGTACACAAAAAACAGATAGCACCAAGCGACAAAATCACCGTAGGCATGATTGCGGTGGGTGCACGTGCGCACCAACTCATTGATTTGATGAATGAACTGCCGGATGTGGAGGTTGTTGCTGTTTGTGATGCTTATGACGGCAGAATTAAACGCGCCATCAGCAGAACAGAGGGACGGGCCAAAGCTTTTGACGATTATCGGCAAATTATAGATCGGGCCGATATTGATGCGGTTGTGATTTCATCCCCTGATCACTGGCACTACCGGCATTCTATAGATTCGCTGAATGCTGGTAAACACGCATACATCGAAAAACCGATGACCTATACGATTGATGAAGGGGTAGAAATCATCAAAGCTCAGAAGAAGAATAACTTGGCGGTTCAGGTAGGAAGTCCGGGCGTCAACCACATCCTGGCTACCAAAGCCAGAGAAATGGTGGCTGCCGGTAAGCTCGGTCAGGTCACTATGGTACGTGCGTTTACCAATCGAAACACGGCGTCTGGCGCCTGGATCTACCCGATTCCGCCTGATGCGTCTCCTCAAACGGTAGACTGGGATCTGTTCCTCGGATCAGCGCCCAAACGAGCATACGATGAAGAGCGGTTTTTCCGCTGGCGATGTTATAAAGATTATTCAGGAGGTATTTCCACGGACCTGTTTGTACATACCTGCACGACCATCAATTACATAATGAGCGCAGAAATGTGCTCCAGCGTAACAGCCATGGGCGGCCTATACAGATGGAAGAACAGCAGGGATGTGCCGGACACCATCAATGCCTCGCTCCGGTATCCCGAAGGCTTTATGGTTGCGCTTAGTGGCACAGCAAACAATCAAGGCGGCGGCGGTTCAGGACTGCAAATTCTAGGAACCGAAGGTACCCTTATTCTGAAAAACGACCTGACCTTCATTCCTGAAAATGTCAACGAAAGTAATGGCTGGATCGTGGAGAGCTGGCCGGAGAAATTGCAAGAAGCCTATTACGAGGATCCAGCCATCATGCACGAAGAACGGCCATCCTCCAGGAACGCGATGGTTATAGACCGTCGTGAGGTCTATGCTGCTGAAGGTACCGGTTCAATAGTGACTCATATGCAGGAATTTTTTGATGCTGTTCGGAATGGCACAGGCACCAAAGAAGATGCAACAGTTGGCCATCATGCAGCAGCATGTGCCCATATGATCAACAAGTCCATTGACACAGAACGGACTGTGCACTGGGACCCCGACAAAGATACGTTGGCTTCGGAATAAGATTAGGGGTCAGTGTTTCGGGTCGGTCAGCGCGGTACATTAATAGGCTCAATTGGCATAGAGAAGCAATCATTGCAAAACAAGCATTCTTTCTTGAGCTCTCGAATTAAAACAAATATATTTATGCAGATTCAGTAGTTTTTGCTTCTCAGGTGCACCGTATACTTTCTAGAGTCGTGGTATGGAACAGCATATTCGTTTTTGCAAGGCCTCTGATGGTACTCGCCTTGCTTATGCTACGACAGGTAATGGGCCGCCCCTGGTAAAAGCTGCTAATTGGCTCAACCACCTGGAATTTGATTGGGATAGTCCAGTTTGGCGGCATTGGTGGACTGAATTGTCCAGGCACCACACATTAGTCCGTTACGATGAACGTGGTTGTGGCCTCTCGGACTGGAAAGTCAAAAATTTCTCTTTTGATGCATGGGTGGAAGATCTTGAAACCGTAGTTGACAAGCTAAATCTTGAACGATTCCCCCTTTTGGGGATCTCTCAGGGAGCATCTGTCGCTATTGCCTATGCAGCACGTCATCCAGAAAGGGTTAGTCATCTAATCCTACACGGTGCCTTTGCCAAAGGCTGGAAAAAGTTCAACTTGCAGCAGAAAGTAAATGAGCAAATGGAGGCTCTACTTATGCTGTTGAAGATTGGTTGGGGTCAAGATAATCCGGCTTTTAGGCAGATTTTCACCAGTTTGTTTATACCTGATGCTTCTACTGAACAGCAGCGTTGGTTTAATGACCTGGAGCGCATTACAACCTCGCCCGAGATTGCAGCACGTTTTTTTGAAGAATTTGGCAACATTGATGTTACTGATTTACTTCCTCAGGTATCTGTTCCAACACTTGTTCTCCACGCGCGCCATGATGCGATAATTGCGTTTGAGGCAGGCCGTACTATTGCAACAAGAATCCCAGATGCTCGCATTGTTTCGCTGGAGAGCAACAATCATATTTTGCTTGAAGACGAACCTGCTTGGCCACGCTTCATTGATGCAGTCAGTACCTTCCTTGGTAATGAATTACAGGAAAAAGTGTCCAATATGGATTCTGGTTCAAAGGCGCAAAGTTTAGACTCTGAGCAGTGGGATCAGCTAAGTGCTTTGTTCAAACATATTGTTTCTCTACCACCAAACAAACGGCAACCCGCTCTTAACGAACTAAGCAACTCGCCATTACGCCGCGAATTGGAATCACTAATTGCTGCAGATGCCGAGGTCAATACAAGCTTTACTGAAGACTTCCTCGGCAGGTTAGACGCTGCCATCGATTCATGGTATGAAACCTCAGAGATACGGGAAGGGCAAATGGTTTCGCATTTTCAAATTCTAAAGAAACTTGGTTCAGGGGGCATGGGGGTTGTTTACCAGGGACATGATACACGGCTCGATCGCTTGGTAGCGTTAAAGTTTTTACCCGCTCCTCTGAGCGCTAACGAAGAGGTCAAGCGCAGATTCATCCAGGAAGCAAAGGCTGTTTCATCATTGGATGACACAAATATCTGCACAGTCTATGACATTGGCGAAACCGATCACGGGCAACTGTTTATTGCAATGGCGTGCTATGAAGGGGAGACGCTCAAAGAAAAAATCGCACGAGGCTCACTCCCGTTTGAAGAGGCTATAGACTATGCCGTTCAAATGGCCATGGGGCTCGCCCGGGCACACGAAGCCGGAATTGTTCATCGAGATGTCAAACCAGCAAACGTGATGGTTACTGAACGCGGCAAGGTAAAGCTGTTGGATTTTGGCATAGCTAAAATTGCTGATATGGACCTAACGCAAACGGGTATGAAACTGGGCACGCCCGCGTACATGAGTCCGGAGCAGGCAAGAGGTTTGGAAATTGATCATCGCTCAGATTTATGGTCTTTAGGGGTTGTCTTATATGAGATGCTTGCCGGAGAAAGGCCGTTCAAAGGAGATTATGAACAGGCAATAATCTACTCACTGCTAAACGAAGAACCTGCACCATTGAACTCGATCCGCAAAGACGTTAACGAAGTGGTTTCCAACCTTGTGCAAAGCGTATTGATTAAAGAGGTAGAAGATCGATTCGAAAATGCAGTGGACTTTGCTCATGCACTTGAGAGGGCTTGCATGTGAAAGGATATAGATCCCTTTAATATAAGAATTCAACATTCTTCGGCATGCGCTCTAGTTAAGGTTCGTGAACACCTGCTCGAGGCTTTTGTGCTTATAGGTTAGATGATTGAGCGCTTTGCTGAAGCACAATAATATATATCCTTGGTGGAAAAAGTTATTGTGTTTCCAGTAAAAATGCATTTATTTCCGACAGACGAATCTTATAAATCTCACCCCAGCCTCTGGAAAATAGAAGCCACTGTCCATCTGGTGAAATTAGGGGGGTGTATTCGAATTCTGATGTGTTGATTTCTGGACCGAGATTTAGAGGCTCCTTCCAACCTCCATTGCCATCAGCATAGGATATATATAGATCCCCGCTTCCCTCGCCTCCTTCCCGTGTAGAACAGAAAATCAGGAATCGTTCCATGGGATCGATATAGGGATCTGCATCAGTAGCGGTAGAATTTATAACAGGGCCGAGGTGCTCGGCCATCAGATAGGATCCGTTGTCATACCTGGACACCCACAAGTCAATGCCTTCACTGCCTTCTCTCCGTGACCCAAAATACAGGTTGCCATTGGCGGCTACAGCAGGGTAGTTGTCGTAGACAGATTCCGTATTTACTTCTGGTCCTAATCGTACAGGTTCGCTCCAGTCGCTTCCCTCTCTTACAGCCATCCAGATATCGAATGCGTCGCTGCCATTGCCAGGTCGTGTAGAAGCAAAGAACATGCGCTGTCCATCCGGTGAAATGAACGGTTCTTTATCATGATACTCCCCAGAAAACGAAACCGTTGTGGGGGTAGTCCATCCTTGGGAGATAGCCTGGGTTTTAACGATGTGTTCATCGCCTCGTCGATTGCGTCGTTTTACAAAATAAAGAGTATTGCCTTCGGGTGAGTAGGTTGGCCCATACTCATCCCTCAACGTATTGGCGACACCTGGTAAAAGTAATTGAGGACCGTTGTTAGTGAGCTCATCAAGTGCAACACGTGTTCCTGAAGTTTCTTCATACATAAAAACAGCTTGATCTGATAAGTCCGGGAGCCTCCTTTCTCCCCTGACAAATTTCATGGCTTCAGATTCACCCTTTAACGTCGCATCAAAAAATAGCTTAGCGAGCTGAATAGTAGACCGGTACATAGCTGCGCCCTCCCGGTGGGGGCGCAGATTTTGAGAACGGGGGTCGGCGATATTCCAACGAGAGACATGAAGAGGCCAGTTTTGGAAGTCAAAATGACCAGCATTTGGATAGGTCAAGAAATACCGATCGGCATACCTGAGCCCTCTCATCAGGCTCAGATCGCGCTCGCCTGAACCAAGTGTATGTAAAGAAAAGACAGGAATCTGCACACCGTCCAACCACCAGTCGATCTGTTTTGAGATTTCTATGCCCCTCGGAATGACATTGGAGCCATCCAGAGTCACAATTGCGTCAATATTGTTATTCTGACTCGCTAACCAGAGTGCAACGAGGCCTCCAAAACTATGGCCCATCGCTGCGATTCGGTTTTCTTGGACAAATGATTTGCTAAGAACGTGATCCAGGGCAACGGAGAGATCTTTTCCTTGGAGGCCCACTCCAAATGCCGTATAGGGCACATTGGGCTGTTCGATACGAGCTCCTACTTGTGGAACGTTCACAACTACATATCCATGGCTTGCCAGATACTCGAAGAGGACCGATCCTTCGGCCTGCCATCCGTTAATCCCTGTTGAATGCAAGATTAAAGGAAACTGCCCAAGTGCAGCGGGGGCGTCCTTGATAGCAAGTGTTTTGCTGTTAAGTAGTTTATCTCTCAACGTATCTGCTCTGGGAGAAAACTGGCCGGCTGTGGCGCTGCGATCATGCCTAACAAGGTACTGGTTATAGGCTTCTAGACCTTCCGGCGATTGAACATCGACATACTCGCTAAAAGGCATCTTGGCAAGCGAGGGAGTGTCCTTGGCTGGATACCAAATGTACACGCGTACAGGCCGAACACCGTAATTTGAGGCCGATCTATCGGTACTAAAAAAAGCTCGTGTGCTGTCAACAATAAATGAGGACTGGAAGCCCACCGCATATTGCCCAACCGAGGGACCGGGCCAGGAAGAACCTGGTGATTGACCGCACGCATGAATTGAAATAAAGGACATACATAAGAGTGGGATTAAAAAACGATGGAAATTCATAGCACAAGTGAGTCAATAGGGAAGAACGTATTATTCCTCCAGGCTAAAATGTAGATCAAATAAATGGCGTTGAACTATCCAGATTTATTCACGAGCAATGCTTTTCACTGGATCTGCAGTGGCCGATTTAAACGACTGGTAACACACAGCAAGAAAAGCGGAGAAAAACGTGATGGCTCCTGCAAGAACAAAAATTCGCGGTTGGATACCTGTGTTATAAGCAAACATTTGTAGCCAGCGATTCATGGCCAGGTAGGCTATGGGGACACCAACAACAAAGCCGAGAAAGACAGGTAGGAAAAAGTCTTTGTTGATCAGATAAACTACACTGCCTACTGATGCACCTAGGACCTTGCGAATGCCTACTTCTTTCTTGCGCTGTTCTACTATAAACGTGGCAAGGCTAATGAGCCCGAGGCAACTCATGAGAATCGCTATCAGAGCCGCGTAGCCCATAATTTTACCCCATTGTGCCTCAGAGCGATATAATCGATCAAAGTCCTCATTCAGGAATGAGTACATGAACGGTTGTGTAGAAGCATATTGATTCCATACAGTTCTGATATTTCCGAGAGCACCGGTGATGTTATTCGCACTGATTTTGACTAGAATCCTTGATGAGCTTCCTGGTTGAAGAAACATAACTAAGGGTTCGATGCGATGGTGTAACGAAGAATAGTGGAAATCCTCGACCACGCCAATAATTTGAGCAGGGCTACGGGAGTCCAGGCTGGTTTCAATGCTTTTACCTAGCGCCTCTTCCGGTGACTGCAAGCCCATTGCTTGTACAGCAGTATGATTCACTAGCACGACGTTTTGGTCAACGTCTCGTGTATTTGAAAAATTCCGTCCAGCCATCACGTTAATTTCAAGTACATCCAGGTAGTCGTCATTTATCCAGGTACCAAACGTTGTTATGAACTCTTCCTCTGGTAACCCTTCCCATCTCAAGTTACCGCTCGGCATGCTCGATCCGGGATATGAGTTTCCTGCGCCAACAGTAATAACTCCGGCCTGTGAGGATAACGTTTGGGAGAGTGTTTCAAAATGCTCTCTTACCTCAGTGTCTTGAATTGGAATAACGACAACCTGCTCTTTGCTGAAACCGATTTTTGTAGATTGTAAATAGCGTAGTTGACCAATGATAACAAGCGCAGCGATCAGGAAGATAGAGGTCGTTGCAAATTGAAAAGATACAGGGAGATGCCTGCTGGTTTTTGATCTGGTCTTTAGAGACTGAGTAGATCGCAAGATATCAGCCGGCCAGTACCTCGAAAGTACCAAAGCCGGATAACTGCCGGTAGCAAGGACAGTCAAGAAGAATATCGCTATGAGTCCTCCAACGACCCATCCATCCAATAGTGACACGGATAATTGCTTTCCGGTAAGCGTTCTCACTAAAGGCAACAACAACCAGGCTGTACAGAGGCCGACGATAAGTGCTGAGGCTGACTGCAACATGGATTCACCAAAGAACTGCTGCATGAGTTGGCTTCGGTGAGCGCCGACAACTTTTCTCAACCCTACTTCCCTTGCACGAGAGGCTGACCGGGCTATGACCAGGTTTGTGTAATTAATACTGGCCATAAGCAGGATCAATATGCCAAGGGCTACTAAGATATAAATGTATCGTATATCTGTCCCTGAAGTGATTTCATTGCTTAGGTCAGAGTGGTTATAGATGTCTAATATGGGTTGTAAATGAAGTTCTGTCTGGTCATTTTCAACGTGTCTGCTACGTAATGCGAGAAGTTTTGCTTTGATTTCCTCTGGAGAACTCCCTTCTTGGAGTCGTATGTAGCTGTAGAAGTTGTTAAAAGTCCACATATCCAACATGGAAGGCCAAAAGATTTCCGGCAAGCTAGACATTGAAATGAGTAATTCAGCCTGTATATGAGAGTTGGCAGGCATGTTTGCCATGATGCCTGTTACTGTCAATGTATTCTGGGTATTAAATTTCAATGTCTGCCCTACTGGGTCACTGTCCCCGAAATATTTTTCGGCCATTGTTTCAGAAATCACAATGGATAAAGGCGCGGTCAATACGGTAGAAGGATTACCACGGACGAGTGGAAAGCTGAAGAGATTAAAAAATGAGCTGTCTGCAAAAAGAACTTCAGTCTCCAGGGATGCGAGTTCATCGTGCGATATCAGTGGGGTATTCCAGTGCCGAAAGAGGCGGGTAAATGCCGAAATCTCAGGAATTTCCGAAACAGCGGTTACTGCCACTGGAGCTGAAGTTAATGCGCTCGGCGATGTATTTTCAAAATGGCTGTAGATCTTATAGACTTGATTCGCATCAGCATGAAATCGATCATAGCTAAGTTCATATCTGACAAAAACAAGGATCAGTAAACAACAAGCTATACCGATGGCAAGTCCGGCTATGTTGATGGCTGCATAACCAGGATGCCGCTGGATATTTCTCCAGGCAATTTTGATATAGTTTCGGAGCATTGCGGTCCTCCATCTCAACTCATTGCCGAGTTGATTGTGAAAGTACACCTTCTCCCAGTACACCTTACTGTATTCTATGTCTACAACGGTGTGTCCACCCAATTCTTCTAATGCTTTTCGAAAGGCAGATTCTTGAGAGTCGCCTTCTAGGATTAAAACATCGATCTGATCCCGTAGATGGCGTTCCAGTTCATCCAGATCCTTAGGCAAGATGTTTCTGTTGTGCTTAAAACTATCTCGCCAGGTAGACAGGGCTTGTTCAAGATCAAACATGGCAGAAATCGTTTAGATGGATGATAACGAAGGAGAGGGGCCCCACAACTTCAAAAACGCCTCATGGATATTTAGCCATTGTTGTTTCTCAATTTCGAGGGCTTTTTGTCCTTTAGGCGTTAGTCTATAATACTTCCGTTTTGGTCCTGGCCCTTCTGTAGAGGCGCCTTCATAAGATGTGATCAACCCCTTGTGCTCTAGGGTATGTAGCAATGGATACAGGGTACCAGCAGCCCATTTAATCTCACCATTTGTCAGGCGATGAACTTTTTGAATGATCTCATAGCCATAACTTTCTTCCTCTGCCAGGATGGAAAGAACAAAAGGTTTGAGAGAAGCCGCGGAAAGGGTTTTGGAAATCATAAAGTGGGTGTTACAGGGTTGATATATAGAATGTCTATATAGATTATATATAGAATGGCTATATAGTCAAGTCCTTTCGCCACATTATTCAAGACTTTCCCAGGTGAATAGAAATACTATGATGAAATACCCTCAAGAAAGTCCGTGGTTGTCACTATCGAAACGATTCGATCTTGCTGACGCTTATATCAAAGTGACTTTGATCCACTCTCGTAACCAGGATAGATGAACCAATTGGGTCTAGAGCAAGGCCCGTTTTATTATAGACAGGATGTGTGTCTAGTTCTAAGTATAATTGGGAGCGCCGGGATGCGAAATCATATCGATGTATATGAGCGGGCCGGCCTTCTGCATGCAGGTAGTATAAACCGTCTTCTTCAAGCCCCCAGTGCCCCCAGTCGGATGCATCCAGCGATTCGATTAGCAAACTCTCGTTCTCCGTATCGAAGGGCAGGGTCCACAAACCTACGGTATCACGCCGTGTATAATACAATACGGATCCATCACGCGATTCTAGAGCCGCATACCCGCCGCTTTGTGTCACTTGCTGAGCAATTCCACCTGATAGAGGTTTTTTCCATATCTGCCACTTCCCACTTCTGTTCGACGTGTAATAAAATGAAGAACCGTCGTTAGATATGCTTGGTAACAATTCATGGGATTCGGAGGTGGTCAGCCGTTCCGGAATACCTCCCCTTGATTCAATACGATAGATGTCAGCGTTTCCATTAATGCGTGTATCGAAAACAATATGCTTCCCGTCAGGAGACCAGCGTGGGTGACCCGTATGAGGGCCTTCAAAAGAGGTTAGCTGTATGGCCTGCTCTCCACTACGATCTGATACCCATATTTCAGGATAACCGGATCGGGAAGAGGCAAATGCAATGCGCTGTCCATCTGGAGAGAATTGCGGGTCACCGTCCCAGCGGGTAGATGCTATCAGTGGTGCACTCAGTGAAGACTCGTTAGGTGAATATTGCCAGATGTTTACATCAGTAAACGATTCAGTGTAGGCGAGTACATCATCACGTAGAGTAGGCTCTCGAATATCACCAATGCCCGATATGGAGACAGGTTGTAGTGACTGGCCGGATCTATCAACACGCCATAAACTGTAAGACCCACCCCGGTTGGAGGAGAACAGGATATGCTTACCATCTGGAGACCAGGTTAGTCCAGAAATATTTACATTATCATTGGTCAATCGTTGAGGCGTACCGCCTTTAGCCGGAATGACGTAAATATCACTAGCATTTTCAGTTACACGAATAAATGCAATGTATCTCTCATCCGGAGAGTAAACAGGTGATCGGTCTCCATAGCTCAGATCCGATGGATGTGTAATAGCTTCAATAGCTCCACTTTCTAGCGTAAGTACCTGTATGCGATGAGGGCTTCCTGTTGTATCACGGTCGGTAAAAGCTATATGGCCTCCTTGTGGAGACCAATCAATTTCTGGCCGGCTATCCCGTTTGATATCGGCTACTTTACGCTCAGTACCCCCTAGAGCAGGTATAATAAAAATACCTTCAAGGGAACGGGCAAACGCGAGTTGGGTGCCATCCGGGGACCAGCTTGGGCTCCATTCATACAATTGGGAATCAGTCAGTTGAAGTGGGTCTCCACCCGAAACCAATTTGACATACACATTTAAGTGCCCACGTTTGGACCCGCCTGTCCATATGAACGCGGCACGCTTTCCATCTGGTGACAGTGCCGGTGCAAACTCGAAATCTTGAAACGTAGTAAAGGGGATCGCACGTGCTATGGAGGATGATTCGAGCGTTGAGCTGCCATTTCCTCTCAACAAGATCATTGCAATGATTCCAGCAATGATAATCATTGCTACAATGACTGTAGTATAGCCGTGATTCCTTGGTGGGGCGGGATCAGGAAGACGTCCATAATCACCAATCGACACGCTAATCTCAGGTAAGCTGTCTCCACCCCTTAGTGCATAGTCAACAGGGGCTATAAGTCGATATCCTCCCTTGGGAATAGTTTCTATAACCTGTGGGGTGCGGGGATTGTCATCAAATGCCTTTCGAAGTGTTGAAATAGATCGCGAAACTACCTCGTCTCCTACAACCACATCGCTCCACACCGTGTCAAGGATAGCCTGCCTGCTAATCACATCGCCAGGATGATCTGCGAGATACACCAATACTTGCATAATCTTGGGTTCGATTTGCGTAGTTCCGTTCAATCCAACAATGCGATTGAGTTGCGGCTGAATGTGCCAGTGTGCGATGCGGAAGTCCTGTTGCAAGATCTAGTGGGCAGCGATTAAGGAGGTTTCAGATTGGTGTACTGACGGAATGTACCAATCCCTGGTTTCAACATAAACCCGCCATTGCAAAACCTAAGAATAACCTAAACCTTTCCTCAGGTCCAAACGCCCACATTTCCTTTCCATCTCCGAAACGAATCCAAAAAACTTAACGAGCGGCCAGAATAATTCCTCGGGTGACTTTCCATGAAAAAATATCTTAATCAATCCCTCCTAATTGTCTTCCTTTTTTGTCTTCCCTTTGTGATAGCCGCAAAGATAACTGAACCAATTGACGATGAAATTCAACTAGTTGGGGCTGAGTTATTTGGGGTTGATCAGTCACACTCTCACCTGGGTTTCTCCGTTGAATTTCTTGGTATGAGTACCGTGAAAGGCCTATTCAACGAGTACTCAGTCAGCATATTGTATAACGAAGAAGATATGACCAAAACATCAGTCACCCTGATTATTGATGTCACCAGTATTGACACAGGGAATAACTGGAGAGACAACGACCTGCAGAGCGAGCGTTTCTTTCACGCCGAAGAGTACCCGAAGATTATATTTCAGAGCAATAAAATCGAAGAATCCGATTATGGATTCAACATGCATGGGGACCTCACCATTCGTGGAGTTACCCAAGAAATTGTGGTGCCTTTTAAGCAGACCTTAAAACGCACTGTTGATATTGGATGGGGCAATGTCCGAATAGGTTTTGCAGGTACCTATACGATTAATCGTACAGATTTTGGTATACACGGAGGAGATTTTTGGGGAGCAAAGGCCTTGTCAGAGGAGATTGAAATCGAGTTTGGATTGCTAGGCACTATAATGAATATGGAGAAAATTTCTTTCCGGTCCAGAGATAAAATGTCAATAGGCGAAAAGCTTCAAGGGGTGATTGAAGAAAAGGGGATTGATGCCGCTGTTTATGAATATCGGGTACTTAAAGAGACAAAATCCGAGGAATACAACTTTGCAGAAAATGAGATGAACAAGCTAGGCTACAAATTGCTCGAACAAGATAAACCCAAAGAGGCCTTGCAAATATTCAGGCTCAACGCAGAAGCCTATCCTGAGTCTGCCAATGTCCATGATAGTATGGGGGAGGCCTATGCTGTTTTGGGAGAGCGGCAGTATTCACTATCAGCCTATAGAAAAGCGTTAGAGATAGAGCCTTTTATGCCATCCGCCATGGAGATGGTGCGCAGGCTCGACAACTAATAAAGGTTTATTCCTCTGAAAAATACAATGACAGTATCTGTCGATATAGCCCTTACTTCTTAATTTGTCATGCAACTTCGAGAACCTCGCCTCCATCAGCGTATACGAAAAGTCTTACTGGTGCTCTTTACGCTGTATTTCACCATCATGTTTGTTAAAAACGGGTATCTCAAATTTGACCCTGAGGGGTTTTGGGGGCCGGCTTTTGAGCGATGGGGATACCCCGTCTGGTTTCTCTTTTTTATCGGTGTACTTGAGTTCGGTGGCGGACTGGCCATTCTTTTACCCCGGATTGCTCCCTATGGTGCTCTAGTCCTGGCTATAGTGATGCTTGGTGCATTGGTGACACGGCTTATTCATGGAGTCAGCTTCGGGGATGCATCATCCATATCGTTCAATATGGTTTCAATGCTCCTGTTAGCGTATGAGCATGAACCCTTCAGGTCAATAAGAGACAAGACGGAATCTAGTGAGAGCAGTATACTTGAGCATAGTCGTGCTGAAAAAGCACCTCTCTGATACTATGAGACTATCGAATGAAAGCGATGAGGGTATTCCCTTTTCAAGAAAACTGAATACCCTCATTGCTTTTGCTATTAACTACAATAATGAAGCGCTACTGAGCAGGATTGCCCGGTGTCTCCGTATTGTTATCCCTCTCAGCATTCGGATACGGATAAAAATTCCGGTTCCTCTCAGCATCCGCTGCACCGGCTCCAGGGCGACCAAATCGACGCGTATCCTCTAAAGAAAGAGCCGTCAGGTATAACTCGATTCTTCTGTTGCGATAGATCTCGTCTAAGATAGCTTCTTGAGTCATAGCACCTCCATAGGCGGGGAGGTTCGCTCCGACACCAAATACATCTCCTGCAGCGGTTTTTGTCAACACAGCATCTAACTCTGCCACGGCTTCGGTCAATTGATTATTCCGTGCATAGGCCTCAGCTTTGATCAAGAGCATTTCACCAGGAAGGTACACGGGTATTGGATCCACATTATCTGTCCAAAAACCTGCCAGCTGAAAATTGCTTAAATCGGCAGGGTCAGGTTGGACCACATAAAAGGGGACGCGCTCATCGTTTGCATCCGGGAGCAGGTTTGCAGGTAGCCCAAAATTAAGATCTCTCGCTTGTGTTACGTTTTGTGAGCCAAACCAGAAAGCCAGTGGATTGGGTACTGCTGCGTCGAATGCCCAGGTAGAGGCAACCGACAAGTCTACGGCATCTGCCGCTGCGATAGCCTCTGCATTATTGCCTAACATCAGGTTGAATCGTGCCAGTAATGCATTTACAGAATTTGATATATCAACTGAAGAAAACAGCAACGAGGTAATCTGCGAAGATAAACCGCTACTGATAAAGCCATTTGCAGCCTGTAAATCTGCGATGGCGTTTTGGAGAACTTCTGTTCTTGAGTTAAAAGCTGCGTTTTCTGTAATCTCCAATGGGACCTGTTCGAAGTATTGGATCAACGTCCCATGCGCCAGTGCTCTATAGAACAAGGCGTACGCTTTTAATGTATTTGCAGCAGACGCGTCGTCTGTTGCACCATCTGCAGCGTCGATCACAGTTGACGCTTCCTTTCTGCAAAGCATGGCATTTTGCCACAGGTTATTGAGAATTCCATTGCCCCCACTAACGTCTGAACCACCCAAGAGTACCTCGTTTTCGTCCAGATTACCGGGGTTGAGAAGCCGAAGTTCTTTTGTGTTCAGTCCTGATAGGTGCGTAATGTTATAGATCCCACCTGCTCGATCAGAGGACCATCTTTGTTGTACGCCATTAATTAAAGCAGCCAGATTCTCTGTGCTGGTTGTTACATCGGGCTCCAGCGTTGAGTTAGGATCTAAATAAACGGTATCACAGGATGGATAAAGGGTCACCATCACTGCTACTAAAACGGCTATATATATCTTCTTCATCGTATTAAAAGTTAGCGCTAAGTGATAGTGAAATGGTGCGGGGAATCGGTACATTGCCAAAGTTTGCGGCCCTCAATAAATTTGACTGACCCCCAGCGTTCGTCTCAGGGTCATAGCTGAAGAAATCATCGATAGAGAATAGATTTCTTCCAATCAGAGAGATCCTAAGGTTTTGAAGTCGGCCATTCATGAACGAAGGAACGTCATAAGCGATCGCCATTTCCCTCAGCTTTACGAACGAACCGTCTTCCATTCGAAACGCTTCTATCGGATAGATGCCGGCTATATATCCCCGGGTAATTTGTCCCGTTAATTCTTGCTCTGCAATGCTGCCTAATCCAACACCCTGCCTGGTTCGTTTATCTGCATCAAAGACGTCAAAGCCTTGCACGGCTTCAACAAGCAAATAGAGAGAAAGCCGTTTGTACGTTAAATCCGTACTCACACCCAAAATATAATCTGGGTTAGGGTCTCCAATTTTTCTTCGCAACAAATCACCCACTGGTTGTCCGTTGGCATCACGCATTGGAGTATTGGTTGCCAGGTCGCCACGTTCCGGCTGCGGTGTTCCTGGTGCAACTCCATTGGTAGATGGGCCGGTCAGGATGAGATTTCCAGCATCGTCCCTGGCGTAATAGGTGCCGTAAAAAATGCCTAGAGGTTCTCCTTCTTGTACAACAGGTGGTGCACCAGCTACATTCGCGATGGTAATATCGCCGCCAATTGTTTTTAGGACTTTGTTTCTGTTTCTGCTGAAGTTTAGGGAGAGGTCCCAGGTCAGGTCTCTGGTTTTAACAGGCGTTAAGCGCGCATAAAACTCTATCCCTTTGTTTTCCATGGTTCCCACATTTTCCGTCCTGGATGATCCACCAATTGAGGGTGCTAATACGCGGCTTACAATCAGGTCCTCGATGTTTTGCTCGTAGTAAGAAAATAGAACGGCAACACGGTTATTCAGTACACTGAAGTCACCTCCAATTTCAAATTCTCTCGTCCGTTCAGGCTTGAGGTTTTCATTACCCAATCGACTGTTTTGCTGGAGGGTAGAATTCCCTAAAAAGTTGAAAGAGCTAAAACTTCCAAATCGTTCAAAAGGAGAGATGGCCGTCAAATTGCCTGCCTCACCATAAGAGGTTCTGATCCTGGCGGAATTGAAGAAGCCACTGTTTGCTGATGATCCATCAACCAGAACATAAGAGCCCGAAACTTTTGGGTAAAAGTTCGATCGCTGGTCAACATCGAAGTTGGTAGCACCATCGATTCTACCGGCCAGTGTGATGAATAGCTTTCTGTCGAAAGAGATCGTTTCTTGCACAAAGGCGCCGAAGATATCCAGCTTTGAATCGACTGGATTCGTCTGCAACTCAATCGTGGGAGACCCTGATGCGTTCAGGCCACGGCCTTGTTCACCACTGAAATTGAGCTCTGTGGATTGGAAGCTGTATCCTACCGTTGTCTGTAAGCCAATTCTAGCGTTGATGTCCGCATTGTAAGTTGCATTGATGTCATAATTCCAACTGAAGATATCTGCTTCTGCGCTTCCCCTGTAGCCATCATTGAAATAGGCCGGATTTACATCGGGGTAGGGGTACACTGGAATGAAGATATCGCCTTCCTGGTTGTAAGTGTCGATACCTATTATCTGGTCTACTGTTAGATTTTTGAAGGGGATAACGCTCAGCCGCAAACTGGGAATAAACCGATTGACCTTCTGGGTTATGTCAAACGTCTCGATAATAGAGAGAGGATTTACCCTGGTCCGTTCTACAGCTAACAAATCGCCGTTGGCATCACGCTGTGTGATATCGAAGTTGTTGTTTGTGATATTTACAGCATTGATGGGGCTCCAAAATACGTTCCCATCAGGTTTCTCATCAGAGTTACTATTTGCGAAGTACAAACCAACGTCGTAAGTCAGCCAGTCGTTGACTATATGATTGATATTGCCACGGATTGACGATCGTTGGTATGTGGTATTCCTGATAATACCCTGGTTGTTCATGAAGCCTCCAGAGACGAAGTAATTGATGTCGCCCGATCGGCCTCTAAAAGAAAGATAGTTGTCCGTGCTTAGTGAGGTTCGGAAGATTTCATCCTGGTAATCAAACCGCGTTGTCGGAAAGGTATCGGAGGACAAAAATCTGAAAGGAGTTAACGAGTTATCTGCAGGATTAAAACCAAATATGGGCCACAGCCTACCCGTTAACGGACTGTTTGGAATGGTTTCGAATTCTTGCCCTACCAAGTTGAGGTCAAGCTTATTGCGTAATTGATTTACGTTAACGGTTGTTTTGAAGAAAATTTCAGGGCTGCCATCACTAGCATTGCCTCCTTTCTTGGTCGTCATAATCACGACCCCATTCGACGCTCGTGACCCGTAGATAGCAGCAGCAGCAGCTCCGTTCAGAATATTTATGCTCTCAATATCATTGGGGTTGATGTCAACCATTCGGTTTTGGCCAATATTTGCATCCCCAGCATTGATGTTGAGATGGGTTACGTTTGTGGTCAGATTGCTAACGACGACCCCATCGATTACATAAAGAGGTTCGGATGAACCTTGAATAGTACTCGGTCCCCGCAATCGAACTGAAAATCCACCTGCAGGGTCACCAGAATTTTGTGTTATTTGAGCTCCCGGTACCTTGGCTTGCAATGCGTTGGTGATATTTCCTGGAGTCACTTTCTGCATGCTTTCTGCCTGAACCGTAGTAACAGCGTTACCCAATGCTCGACGCGATTGAGTAACAGAAGAGCCTAATATGACAACTTCCTCCAGACTCGTTGCATCGACGCGCATTGCTACATTCACAACCTGACTACTTCCGTTGAGGGGTACACGCTCAGAGAGGTATCCAACAAAACTGAATATTAGGGTTTGTCCGCTTGTGTTTTCTGCACTAATTGTGAAGTCACCGTCCAAATTGGTACTACTGCCTATGGTAGTCCCTTCGATGAACACATTCACACCAGGTAATGGTGAGCCACTTTCCTGATCCGTAACGTTGCCGGAGATCGTAACCGATTGAGCCAACCCAATCTGCACAAGGAATAATAGTGGCAAAGAGGTGGTAACTAAAGAAATCAATCTTTTCATGGAGGGGGTCGATTAGTTGAAAAGAATATGTTGGAGATCGTTTTGCATCGTGGTTTTTCTGCATAACGAGTCCTGTGGGTTGCTGGTAAAAATATAATTAATCTTTTAATTAAAAAAGGGCAAACAACCATCCACCGACCTTCAGGCCGCCCCAATCTTGAGAAGTTAGCAGTAGGGCATGAGGCGTCAATAGAGGAGATAAGGTGCCCGTTTTTGTTGAAAAAAAGCGATCTCATCCTGCCAACTGGCGATTATGTCACTTGGAGAAGCGCCGTCGTGTAGTAGGTCTAAAAAGCGTGAAGTACCTGCCAATCGTGTCATCCAGGCTTCGCGATCCACAAAGGGGTGAATGTGTTCGTGTTTACTTTGACGGTAAAAGGCGTGAATCACATGGATGCCTGTGTCGACAGGCAAGAACGTCTGTGCGTCTGTTATGATGTGTTGGATTCCTGAAAGTGTTTGTCCCTCTAATTTAGGATTAGAGTCCATTCCTTTTATCGGCCTTGGGGTGAATGTTGCTGATTCGAATCGAATACCAGGCAGATTTCGTGCATTAAGGGTATCAGCTAATGATTGTCCATTAGCCCATGGTGCCCCAATCAGTTTGAATGGCGTATGCGTGCCCCTCCCTTCGCTGGCTGCTGTAGCTTCGAAAAAGCAGGCTCCGGGGTAGATAAGTGCTATTTCAAATGTAGGAATATTGGAACTGGTCTTGACCCAGTCTAATCCCGTATCTGGCCAAAGGAGATCTCGTTGCCAATGATCCATAGTTATTACTTCAAGCTCCAACTGCTCAAGGCCCCGCAGGAACTTCTCACCCTTAATCATTAGTGCAAGCTCCCCTATAGTGAGGCCATGTTGTATCGGAATTGGGTATTGCCCTTCAAATGACGCGTGTGAAGGTTCAAGAACGTAGCCTGATACCCTCATTCCTCCCAAGGGATTGGGCCGGTCCAGTATGATAAATGGGAGGTTGGCTTTGCTTGCGGCTTGCATCGCCAGTCCCATAGTGGAGATATAGGTATAGAAACGTGCGCCGATGTCCTGAATATCGAAGACGAGAACATCGAGTTTGCTTAGAGTTTCTGGCAGTGGTTTGAGATGCTGACCGTATAGACTATAGATTGGTACGCCGATTTCTTCGTCGAACGAATCTGCAATCGGGACGGCGTCATCCACACTACCATGAATACCGTGTTCAGGCCCGAATAACGTAACCAGTTCTACATTAGGTGCATTCGCGATTAGATTAATCAGATGCGATTTACCTACACGTGCGGTGTGGTTAGTGATTAAACCTACCCGTTGTCCAGTAAGCGGGTAGAATCCGTTTTCTGTGAGCTTTAGAGCGCCTGTCTTTACCAATGGCATTGAGGTAACGTTCTTTTACGGACTTGTACCCTCCTCACCCAAATGCACCAACGGTACATCAGCACCCAGCGTCGATCCTGGCACAGAGTCCAAACCTAACAACAAAAGCGACAGGTTTGCTGCATCTCCATTACGGATAGGCTGGTTATCTGCTCCGTCAGGAATCTGCTCTTCACCGGGATCGGTCCGGTCATGTGCTGCGAGATCGTACAAATCAGCCGAAGGAATGCCAGGGCCCCAGACATAAAACGGGACCGTATAATCGAGTACGTGATCAGGGCCGTGCGCATGCCCGTGACCACCGTGGTCTGCAGTGACAATGACTGCTGTTGTACCTCTTAGCACAGGATCCTCGTCAATTGCTTTGAGGATGCTGCTGATCCGTTGGTCACTTTTTCGGACGGCCCATGCATAAGGATGCCAGGACCAGATGCGCCAACCAAACCGGTGCCCATTAGTGTCTGTGTTGCGAAAGTGTAGGAATGCATAAGAATACGTACCTGTCCGCAGCGAATCGACAAATCGGTCGGTCAGTTTTCGGGTGTTGGACTGGTATACATACGCATCGATTTTGTCCGTATAGCTGTTCTGAAAAACTGCAAATTTAGATTTGCTCGTAAAAAGTAATGATTTGAGGCCCGCGTCATTTACAACGTCGAATACACTTGCCACATACGATCCTTTGTTCGAATGAAGAGTCACAGACTCATCAGGATAGCGATTCGTGTCCCAGGCGTGCCCATTAGGACCGGCTACTACGCGTCCGGTAAGCTGTGAGGTATGGTTAGGTAGCGTATTACCCAGAGTTGGAGTAGTGCGTGCATTGTGTGTGAATGCACCTTGCGCGCGCAGCCGTTTGTAACCAGGGAGGTCGTCAAGCCATTTGACTACAGCATCTTGGCGTAACCCATCAATGCTAATATGAACGACGTGCTTAACGGGGAGGCTGTTATTGCTGTAGGAGGGGGCATCGGCAAATAGATTGCCGTCCGAGTTCGAACCACAACTATAAAGGGTACATAGTGCGATGAGGCTAATGAGATATACAAACCATCGAGGTGAAGATATGCTAGATGCGTGTTGAACAGAGGGCATTGCAGGTTTCATTTAAATAGCTCTTTTCTCGTTGATTCGGTGATGTTAGAATTTCATAATATAGAATTAGTTCAAAACAGTCAGCAATCTATGCGTTCTACCATATTCTGCGGTTACTACAATGATGTAGGTGCCGGCTGCTAGCTTTTGTGTCCCAAGCCTGATCTGAATTTGATCATAGGCTACGGCTTGAGCTTGATGCAAAACGCTTATCTTTCGGCCTCGCATATCATACATTGATATGTCTACGTGTCCAGTCTTTGGGGGAGTATAATTAATTCGTGCAGCAGATTTAGCAGGGTTTGGGAAAATAGATAGAGAACCGCCTTCGAACTTAGGTGATTCTGGCTCCACTATTCCCGGGTAAGGCGAGTCTTTAAAATTAGTTTGAAGAACAAATCCATCAAACCCCAGGCTATACTTTATCAATTCACTCGTTGGCTCAGGGTCAAAATCCATCTCAAAAGTAAAATTCCCTGCAAGCATTACTTGATGTCCTGACAGGCATTGAACAGAGCTAGTGACTAAATCTCCTCCGGCTGACGAATAGCTAAAGCCATCAAGTAAATCCCCCGAATCTTGAAATGCCAGCACATATCCGGCTGGGCGAGTCACGCTCCCAAAATCTATGGAGGTATTTTCAATGACCCAGTCTCCCTGGAAGGTACCTGCAACCACAAACGTACCGTCGTCACACTGACTCAGTGTGGGGACTCCGTACCAAAACCCATTTCTCCATACTGTTGGCAGATGAATGGCCCATTTAAATGTACTCAGAGAAGCATCAAGCTGTGCTAAAAAGGTGTTTGTCTTCCCTCCAATGTCCTGTATAGTAATAGGCGTACTTCCCTCGACGAACAGCGTATTGTCCCTGGCATAACCAGATACTAGGAAGCTACCATCTTTCTGGTAGGCAAGGTCATATATCCTAAGCCAATTCGTCTTGTCTGCAACGGTTCTGATTGGAGCTTTTCGGGTTTCTTGTCCTTCTCGATTTAAGCAGATAATAACCACGCCATTTTCTCCATCTGGTAATGGAGCCGCAAAGCCGGAATCACGGGCAGTTATGCATACCTCACCCTGTTCACTTACAACATTCCATACCCTCGTAGCTTCTGGGGGATCAAAGGTCCATTCAATGGTACCTTCCTTGTTTAATCGGGTCAACAGCGGGGATCCTGTGACATACACTCCTCCATCTGAATCAGCTGCGATGCGTGTAACCCGGCCGAAATTTTGACCGATAGTCGTTTCCAACTCATTTGCCCAAAGTAGATTGTGTTGATTGTCGTACCTGGCTACAAAGGTTGTAGTACCAGAAGTTCTTACTCTATTGCCAGGGACAGACAACACACGTACAATCTCGCCTGAGCCAAATTGCGTGTACAGATTCGAGAAACTGTATGAATTCAATCTTCCAGCGACAATGTAGCTTCCATCTTCGTCAACCCATAGGTCACCGATTTCTATCTCGGTAAATTCAGAGTCCGGCAGGGCGTCGGCAATTACCTCGGAAGATAGCAATTCCCCATTCGGGGAATACTCTGCGATGTACATTGCATGCCCATAGCAGCAACTCGGAGCGGAAGGATGATACACCGTATCCGCATTTAGAAAAAGAGAATCTTGAAAGACACCTGCAACAAGTACATTGCCATCCTTTTTAACCGCAGCTGCGGCGGCAGAAGATAGTCGGTAACCCTGTTGAAAGGTTATCCACTGCCCTTCAGCTTGCTGAGGAATAGAGAAGTAGCACAAGAAAATTACTGCCAGAGAGAACCTCAAGCCAGTAGCTTTAGAACTTCCGAATAGCATAAATGAGAAAGGCATTCGTATAGCATATTAGTCCTTTTCATTCAACGTCATCCTTGCAACTCTGTTCTCGAATAAGAGATGATACGATGGGCCAATCGAGCAATATTTAGGGTGTGCTATGTGAACCTAAATCGCTGACTAAATCGCGTGCCTTACCTTCTGCAACATGCTTCGAATACGTCCAATCTCGCCACCCTTCTATGCCTTGCTCCTTCCTGTAGGTATTTACACTCGTGAAAACGATGTGGCGTTCGTTACCATACAGCAAAGGGAGGGCCTTTATGGCAACTGGTATGGCATCCGCACTCAAGTCTTTTAAGCTGTCTTCATCGTAGGTTTTTCCACTTATCGCTCTATTGAGATTACTGCGTACAATCATACTGTCTGGGTTCATGACATTTAAACCCAGTACCATAATGACGCCAACCATAGCTGATCCCCTTACGAACTCGAGGGCATATCCACGCAGTGACGTCCACCCAAACCAACCAAGTACGAACGCAAGCCAAACCATAAAGACGCTAGAATATAGCCGTAATTCGGTGATGCCATACGCACTGGTATAGATCATCATACGCTGCGCAGCGGAAATTAGCATGACGAGCAGCAATACGATTTGCATCACGGCAAGCATGTTAAAATGCATGACTTGTTCTTTCTTCTCCGGTTTAAAGAAGCGCAGCAAACCCATCAAGAGTGGAAGGGCGATCGCTGCAACAGTCACTAACTCAAAAAAGCCCCGGCGTGTGTACTGCTTTAATGTTATATCAGTGACATTCTCAATATAGTGCGCTCCACCAAAAAGGTAGCCCATTTGCATTATGACAAACGTAGCAAACATAAGATTAATCAAGCCAAGAACAATTCCTGCTTCTAACATGCTTAGGCCGGCTTGACTCCTTCTTTCAGGTTGTTTTCTTGGCTTCAATTTGTGCAAGGAGCCATATAAGAAAACACCAGCAACAATGGTGAAAAAGGCAACGGAAATCAGTTGTCCTGGTAGCTTTTTAAGGTCAATATCGATCATGCTGCCTAGCAACATGCCAAAGTTCTCGTCGGCTGAGGCAAGCAACACGCCAAAGACGAGAAGAAAAGGCATAGCTATAAACACCCCTCTAAAGACTGATCTAGTTGTACTTCTATCCACATAGGAATTCATCGAACTCCAATCGACGTCTGATTTCAAGTATCTCGTAAACCCAAAAAATGAACGAAGGCCTGAAGTAAAGAGACCAGGGACATGCGCCCCCGTAGGCAAATACAGAGATTGAGTGGATTGGATGACCAGTCCCAATGTGGTTACCAACCCGATAACTGTTGCGATCTTCAAAAACAATGCGTCCCGCCATCCCAGGCAAATGGCTAATAAAAAAAGAGGAATAAAAAGGAATTGAGTAAAGGTATTGTGCGTGGCTTTCCAATTTCCTTTAAGCGTCAGCCCTACGGTACTCAATCCAATTACCCAAAGCGAAGCGCCTAATCCCCAGCCCGCATCAACAAACAATATCTCTCCCGTAATACCTGCTGCGATTGCAGCAAACAAAAACTCTAAATTGGTTTCTTTTTTTGTGTTTTCCATGTGATGTGCGATATCTAAAATCAACGAACTGTGTAGAGAGGGGCTGTCAAATGTCTTTGATTAAAGAACTTTACGATATAAAGTAAATTGGGTTGCATAGCCCTGCATTTTTGTCAAACATCACCTTCGCAGAGAGGCCGCTCTTACCAACTCTAGATGTTTCTGCTCACATTATCTATCTTTAGGCGCTGTTGGTGTCCTGCTTTTTAATCCACGTGAAAACATGCTTCGCAACCTAAGCACCCTTCTATTGCTCGTGCTCGTTTGCTCCTGTAGCACAACAAAAAATACTGCACTTGTGGCCTCTGAAGACCCTATGCAACTTCCCGCAGAGTTTTACGAGACGATGCCACTCTACGAGAAAGCCCTTGGTGATTTCTCTCGGGTCTCGTCATCGGTAGACGATCAGGCAAGGCCGTATTTTGATCAAGGCTTTCAGACGATGTATGCGTTTGCAAAGGAAGATGCGAAGCGATCGTTTCGAGAAGCCTGGAAAAAGGATCCTGATTGCGCGATGTGTTATTGGGGGGAAGCCTGGGCCTGGGGGCCTTATTTAAATGGCAAGATGAAAAAAGAGGAGGCGCCTCATGCTTACAACGCGATCCAGAAAGCATTAAGTCTTAAGGAGAAAGCAGATCCTATAGAGCGAGAACTGATTGATGCAATGGCTATGCGGTATGCGAAAGAATTCTTTCCTATTGCACAACCAGTACGGGATACGGCGTTCGCAGATGCCATGGGGAAATTGTACGAAAAATATCCCAACGACCTGGAAATTGGCACCTTGTACGCTGAAGCCCTCTTCCTGCTTGAACCTCGTCTTGGAGAGCGTGACCTGGAGGATCCCGATCTCCAGCGGCTCCACAGTGTCCTTGAAGACGTACTAAAGAAAGATATCAAACATGTTGGTGCGTGTCATCTCTATATACATGCAACGGAGTCAACTTCTGATCCTGGAAGAGCAGAGGGGTGCGCTGAATATATAGGGTCCTCGATTCCTGGAGCAAGCCATATCAATCATATGCCTTCACATACCTGGAATGAGATCGGCCGTTGGGGAGATGCGGTGCGTGCTAATATCCAGGCATGGCACTCGGATCAAAAAGCGGAGATCAACGAGGGTTTTGCAATCTACCCATCGCACAACCTGCATATGCTGTTATTTGCTGCTTCAATGGATGGGCAAGGTGCCATCGCCATGCAAGCCGGCCGCGACTATGCAAAATTGCGGGGCAATACCATGTATGAGGTTCTTACTATGATCCGCTTTGGCCGCTTTGATGAAGTACTGGAAGTGGAAACCCGGCCAGAAGGCGATGTGCCCAGCGGTATGTGGGATTTTGCTCATGGATATGCTCATCTCCGTAAAGGAAATACGGAGGGGGCATCGAAATATCTACGTGGCATCGAGAAAGTAGCGATGACTTCAACAGACCGTTTTCGATTCCATGATGCACGGCATTTGCTTGGGACGGTAGGCGGTATTCTCGAAGGAGAGATATTGCGAACGCAGGGGAAGGAAAGTGAAGCCATTCTTGCATTGGAACGCGCCGTTGTTTTTGAAGATAGCCTGCAGTACGACGAGCCTGAACCCCTGCCTTTCTCAGCGCGTCACTGGCTAGGGGCTATATTACTGGAAACTGAACAATATGACGAAGCAGAACAGGTCTATAGAGATGAGCTAGAAGATCATCCTAATAATGGGTGGTCTTATTTTGGGCTTCTCAAAGCATTAGAGGCACAAGGAAAAACAGATCCTGATCTCGAAGAGGCTTTTCGCAAAAGCTGGGAGCGATCGGATACATGGATACGCGGTTCTCGATTCTGAAAGCGTATTGAAAGCAGGGTGATTTTAAATATCCCTCTGCACGCGTTTGTCGACCCTAATGACGCGATTAAGATCGTTCCAGATCAGGTTTAAATAGTAGATGCCTGTTTGTTCTTGCAACCATTCCCATCGCATGGGGCCGTTCCCAAACGAATGATAGTTGTTGATCAACACGCCCGATTCCTCATATACTTCCAGCATAAACTCGCCACCGTCCGGCGTACTTACTTTTAGGGACTCATGACGTGCCTCACCTTTAAGCGGGCGCGTGTCATAGGATACAGAGAGCTGTTCACGAGGATCATTGTTTGATGGAATGAAGAAAGGATCATTGAGTTTTTGTTCGACCAATCGCACTTCATATTCCACTTCCTTTTCTAAGAGATCCCAATCCAATTTTCCAACACGTGCGAGCATTTGCGGATGGTAATTTTTAGTAGCAACGGCTCTATACGCCTGCCATTGTGTTAACGCCAACTCGATGTTTTTCCGTGCTTGATTTGCATGTTTACTATCTTGCTCGCCTTGTTCAAAAAACTCAAGTGCCACTGCTGAACGTATTTTTGCCGCGTAATACAGCCCCAAATAGGACATGGCCTTGATATCATCGACGGTTAAAGAAAGCTCCTCCGATATTATGTCGATGTGATCCTCGGCGATAGAAAGTGCTGTATTCGCCTTTTGCTCTAAATTATCTGCAACTTCCAGAGGTGTAATCGCTCCTTCCATATCACCCTGACTGAGGCTTCGCCTTACGTATTCCCGAGGGTTGATGATGCCCGATTTAGGCATTGGAGTGGCTACCTGAAAGTCGTTGACATACCGAAACGTCTCTCTGGACGAACTGCTTTCAGGCGAGAACATTCTGTCGCCCGGCCTGAAATGGAATCGATTAATCTGAGGGATAATCTCGGAAGCAGCGGTCCATGCATCGTACAAGGCTGATGCTTGATCCGTGTTGAAACGCTGGGCTAGTTTTTGTTTAAAGAAGGGGCGCGATAGTTCATTGTTATAAGCAAGCCGACCCCACATCATGAACCTGTACCAGTGCTTCTCTAGCTCCAGCTTACCTTGCATCGTAGGTGCTTTATCAGCAAATACGCGCCCCCACACGTACCCATCGGATCCCATGTGGATGCCTTCCGTCAGGCTCAACGGCAGGTTGCCGTAAAAGGTTTTTACATATTCGGGGTTGCCCCATCGAAATACGAAAATATCGTCATTGCGCAGATTCCACCAGGATTTTGTGTTTTCATCTCGAACCAGGTAGGGAATCACGTTTTCTGCGAGGTGCGAGGGCTCTGGGGATGAATATATGCGAGCCATGAGATACTTGAAGCTGTACGAAAAAGGATCGGGATAATCGCTCCAGTATTTTTGAATATCCTCGTACCCCGAGTACCAAAACCGGTGGATGAAATCGACCTGACGAGAAGGGTTAATCGCTTTAGCTTCAGCCAGACCACGCCCATAGGTTTCCCACAACCATTTTTCCCTCGTCCAACCATCCACTGTGCCGTCAACAGGCATGTTTTCACCTGCAGTCACTCCAATACCCTTTAGATCGGGATACGTGAGAATAAGCTCTTTGACAGCTTCTCGGTAAAAGGCCTGTGTTTTCAGGTTGTCGATCTCGCTGGTAATCCCATGGCTGGCGTCGATTCCGTTCGGATAGATCGACCAAGTGAAGATGTACACATCGATACCACGGTTTTTTGCGTAAGCAAAAACACTTCGCCAGAACTCGATCTTCTCATCAATACTAATTTTCTTTACAAGCTCTAGCTTGTCTAGCACATTTTCTGAAACGCCGCCAGGTTCACCCCATGAAGTCCATTTTTCTGATAATGCTTCTTGGGAACGGTACACATCATCCAGGGCGAGTTCTGGAAAAGCCTCTAGTTTGAGCATACTGGTAAACGGTTGAGGGTTCCAGAGTGTGAGTTGATTGTAGCGGTGGAGTGCCATCTGGTCCAGGTACTGCTGCCAGAAGTCGAAATCCCACACGGTTGCAATGTTTTCTTGTGCAGCATCTCCAGTATCGTCATAGGAGGGATTTCTTGCATCCAGTGGGATATTAAATTTGAGTCCCCGTTTTTTTATAAAAGGTGACTGGCTAATCGACAGATTGCTCACATCTTGTTGCAACTGGAGACGTTCTTCTAATTCCAGCATACCATACATGAGCCCGCGTACGTCCCCTCCTGAAATAATTACGGAGTCTTGGGCTGAAGCAATGTTAAATGCCTGCTCTTCTAGCTCTGCCGATCTGAGGTGTAATGAAAGTGGAGGAACGCTTTGATTCGTTACGTGGAGCGTTGACTGTAACCGGGATAAAGAAAAATCCAGTAAGGGACTCTCGATAGAAGTATGTATTTCAACAGAAGCCTCCGATGAAGCTATTGAGTTGCCAGGTATTGGTTCGTCACAGGCCCCGAACAAAGATAGGCTGATGATTAGAAGAAGCTGTCTCATGAATCGGGGGCCATAGATGTGATAGAAATAGCTTATGCATTCCTGAATGTATGGAAAACCCACCGATTAGAACAGAAATATGCCACCCAAACTCACTTGGCCAGTAGCATCTTCATAGTTTGAACCTCATCGTTTACCCGGATACGATAGAAATAGACACCCGAAGCCAGGCCGGCGGCATCAAACGTGATACTGTGTGAACCCGCAAGCATTTCATCATTTATGAGTACTTGAACACGCCTTCCGAGTAAGTCGAAAATCTCCATTGAAGTATGCGCATCCTGAGGAAGGTCAAACCGAAGAGTAGTGGTTGGGTTGAAAGGATTTGGATAATTTTGATAGAGCACGAGTTCTTTTGGAGAAGCTCCATACCCGGTATACGGGGTAGAAGAGGCAAACGTCAGGAATCCACTCTCTTTGATATCTATGTGAGCCACCAATTCTTTAGATTCTTTATTATACCCTAATCGAATAATCGCCGGATTGGAGAACGCCTCTGTAGCATCGAGCAGGAGGTATTCGGCTTTGGTGCCGGCAGGAATACGAACCTGAAGACTATCCACAATCCCTGTTTCTCTCACATACCAGGTACGCCCCATTCTATACGCCGCATTATTGTGATGTGTAGGCTCCTCGATTGAAAGACTGCCATCATTGTGGCCCCATAGTATATACGTCTGGTCGAATTCAAAAGCCTCTTCTGCATTCAACGAGTCAGAGAAAATAACAGGCTTACGTATTGTTAGAATTTGATCTTCACCAGCAGCCTTGGAGATAGGGTGCATCAATCCGAGATCATCAGAGCGCCCTATACCCGCAATGCCTGCACTGTACTTTTCCTGAAGGGTTTGATCCCACAACGTATCTCCTATAGCACTGATATAGTTCTGCTCAAAGGGGAGGCCGTATTTGATAGCGAGGTAAGAAGCAAATATGCGATTTTCGCTATCCGAAGGCGTTTTAAAGGAGGCCATAAATTCTGCGATGGTTCCTGAGGTCAATGCGATGTCTCCAAGAAACAGGTTGGTCGTACTGGAATGAGTGGTTGTCTGTAACTGGGTGTCAACCGTCTTCACTCCAGTGGTACTTCTCGCTGATTGTTTGCTCTGCAGGCTGAGGGTGAAACCAGGTTCTTCGGGGAACGCATTTTCATCCTTGATCACGGCCCACACTGTTGCATTATCCAGGTTTGCTTCACCGAAAAGACCTCCTTCGATGCGCATGCGTGCATTGCCCGAACCAAACTCTATGGCAGGATAGCCATTGATTGCGTTCTCAACAAATACAGGAGGGGAATCGGCAAGAGCTGTAAATTGATGGCGGCTTTGATCGAGCCAAACGTGAACCTCGTCGTCTTGAGCAGCTAACCGGGTCACCTCCTGGTTGGCATAAGCTTGTTTGCCAGCAATAAGCCAAAAGTCCATCATTTCAGCGACTGCCCGGGTAGTTGTTTTGCCCAGTGCCAGGTCGGATCCATCAAAGCGAAGAATACGGTTGTGATTGTTGTCGACGACCCACACATAGTCGTTCGACTCATCGACTAACACATCAGTTACACCGTTAAAGGTCGAGCTATTTACACTGCCATTTCTAGATGTGAATGAACCCTGGCCAATCAACCCATCGGCATCCGCACCGTTGGATTTACTTGCTGCATTGTGGTACCACAGCACGCGGTCTCCCCAACGATCTGCTACCCAGAGCCGTCCGTTTTGGTCAACATCCAGTCCACCCTCTGGCCATTGCAACGTGTTTGCAGCTGGTGAACCTGTTCCTCGGGTAGTCTGCCATGACGTGAAGTCAGGCTGACCAAGAACGCCATCTGCATCGGCTCCATCCGCTTTACTGGGCGCATTGTCAAAACGAAGGATCCGGCTGTTACCGGTATCTGCGACCCATAACACGCCGTCGTCGTCAACACAGACTCCCGAGGGGAAGACAAACGAGTCGGCGTCTGTATTGTCTTTCCACATGCGCAGGCTTGTGGTTAGTGCATCTTGCCCCAGTACACCATCAGCACTGGCTCCGTCAGATTTGGCAGCTACATTGTCGAAGCGAAGCACCCGGTGATTCAGCCAGTCGGCCACCCAGAGGTTGCCGCTTCCATCAACATGGAGATCCATAGGCCAGCGGAGGGTGTTTGCTGCAGCTGTCCCTCCCCGGTTAGGGTCGCTGGAGGTAAAGTCGGCCTGGCCAAGGACTGCATCTGCACTTGCTCCGCTAGTTGCACTCTCTGCATTGTCAAATCGGAGGACGCGGTTGTTGCGGGTGTCGGCGACGTATAAAGCACCAGAGCTTGAGACATACACGCCGTGAGGCTCATACATGGTATTGGCTGCTACAGAACCTCCCCGGTTTGTTGAGCTTGCAGAGAAGCTGGCCTGCCCAAGTACGGCTTCCGCGGATGCGCCATTTGATGCAGCAGCCACAGAGGCCCAACGTAAGACGCGATTATTATCGGTGTCGGAAGCAAAGAGTTTACCCGTTGGGCCAACAGCAACATACGACGGGCCATCAGTACTTGAAGCGGATACCCCGCCATTATCAGCTTGACTAGCGCTAAAACTTGACTGGCCAAGTACGCCGTCTGCCCCTTGCCCGTCTGTGAGAGGAGGGTCTGTTTTGCCTGCTTCAAATGAAGTAAGGATCATCACGTAATCCCCATCCTCAATATCAATGCTGCTAAACGTGGCGATATCTGATGCAAAACTAGAAGCTGCTACCAGTTCACGATATCCATCGGTTGGGTCCGAATTGGTATCGAGAACCAGGTAGAAATCCCGGGCCTCGGTTCCTGTAATGGACAGAGAAGATAAGTCAAATTGTACTTCTAATGTGCCTGCCTCATTGGTTTCTTCAGCAAACCAGGTGCGTCCCAGCAATTGCCCCGTTACTGAGCTGATTGTAACGGAGCTTTCTGTAAGACCTCCATTATCATGTCCGAGGATTAAGAAAGACAAGTCTGTGCTGAAGGTGTTGCTATTGGAGGCGTTATTTGCTGCAAGCGAGCTGAGTGCCACTGTCAGGCGATCTGAATCCGTTTGTTTCTGGTTAAGTGTCGACGCATCGTCTCGGCCTATGCCGGCAACACCGTTGTGGTAGGTCGAATTTGTAGTGGCGTTCCAAAGAGTCGTTCCATCGCTTGCCAGGTAGTCAATGGGAAGAGATAGACCCCATTTTAGACCAAGATAAGATTGTATTTTTTGTTCATCGCTTCCACCTGAAGGATCTGCATCATAAATAATGATTTCAGCAATTTCACCATTAAAATGATGACTGTTTCTTCCATCAGAACTACCATAAGCGCCCAGCTTGTAGGGACTTGAGAGTGTGTTTGACCAGGTCTGAGAGGCGCTTATCGGAGTACCCGCATCCACGCTAAAGTTCATGGTTGTGGTTCCTAAATCGTAGTCGGCTGTTGCCAGGTAAAACCCGGAAGCAGGGGTTGCATTATTTGAGGGGGCAGCACCAAACCCCGCTGTCGTAGATCTCAGGTAAAATCGATTGTTAGTTCCAGCAGTACTGCCAATGATATAATCATCCCCATCCCCATCGTTTTCATCTATCACATAGTACGCGTGTATGTCTGTAGGAGACGAAATGGGGAAGCTGGAAAAGTCCAACAGGTCATCCTCAGACTCATCGAAGGAAAACGTGGGATTGTAATTTTGTCCTGATGTGTTGTGATCTGGACGAGGACCCGCTGAGGATTGAGAGGTAACGGTTGCATTCCCAGACTGATCTTCCCAGCATGCGAGTGCATCTGATGTGTCGCTACTTGTTAATGACGTACTGCATCCGGTATCGCTATAAACCCCTGCATCGGCCTTGTACCAAATCTGGAGGTTGCTTGTAACTCCACCCGGCCCTGCAGTTGCGGTAGGGCGGTTAAGCGTGGATGTGTAAAACCCGTTTCCATGGGTTCCTACAGCCACATATCCATCACTATTTCTAATATCGATCATGTCAATCACCACATTTCCGATCGAGGAAGTGCCTTCCTGGGTCCATGTGGTAGATGTTCCGTTAAGCGTAGTCGTTGAATACAGGCCTGTACTAGTGCCCACAAAATATTGGGCGCTGGAACCAGAAATAACTCCCATCTTCGCCCATCGCACGGAAGGACCGTTGCCGCTACCGTCTGTGTTTTCTTCAAGAGATCCGCTTACATCGGTCCAGCTTGAGCCGCCATCATCGGAATACCAGATGCTTTGGACAAAGTAGTTTGAGAACGTGACCATGACACGATCGGCATCATCTGGATGTATGGTGATGCTGCTGACATTGGCGTTACTGGGAAACGATCCATCCGTTACGTCGCTGGGGGATGGGTTTCCGGTATCCGCATTATCAAGGACATAGACCCGGCCGGTGGACGTCCCGTAATAAACCCGATGATCGGGGTTGGACTCCGAGGCCATTACAGCACTGATCACACCACCGCCTGATATGACGGTATTTGAAAGCTCCTGCCAACCCGTTGTATGCGCTGAGCTTGTATAGTTAGGAATACTGGTCAGGCTCGAATTTCTGTACATCCGGTCTCCCCCCGGCAAGTACATGATGTCGCTGTCGTTCGGATCCAGGGTGTAGGGATGTATGAATGAATAGCTAGATGTAAGGCTGGTGGTAACGAGTGCCCAGGAAGTCAATGAATTCGAGGAATAGGTAAGCCGGTAGATCTGACCATTTTGGAACGAGGCATATCGAAGGTCTCCATCATTGAGATTTGCTACAAAGGCCCCGTCGCCACCCCATATTTCCTCGCCAAGGGTGGATGAACCCGGGTCATCTATGTACCAGGTCCCATTGTCCTGCGTGCCTCCCATGAGGGCCATGTTGGTACTGGATGTATGATCGATACCCACCGAATAAAACTGCCCACTCAGGTATCCCCGGTTCAGGGAAACCCAATGCACTGTTGCTGCGGTTACGTCATCCGTCCGATGCACACCACCGTCACTGCCTGTATACATTACGTCGGGGTCGGAAGTGGAGAAAATGGCAATGTGCTGATCTGCATGATGCGTGCCGGACCAGTTGTCTGTTCCAAAAGAGTAGCCGGCGATCCAGTCGATGTTGGAGGTGGTAGAAAACCCATCTGTAGAGCGATACAAAGACGTACCGCCAATGTAGACTGTGTTTTCGTTGTCAGGTTTTACTGCAACGTGGAGGTCATATCCGCCCTGTGAATCAAAATTTCCATCCTGAAAGCCGCCAAAACTAGGCACATTGGCCGACCGATCTTCCCAGGTCGTTGTAGAGTGCGTGTATTTCCAGATGGACGTGTCGTGCGTTCCATCGCCAGACGTATAGGAGATGGTATACAATACATCTTCATTCGAAGGAGCAAGGGCCAGTGCCGTGCGCGTTGTATTTGACGACCATCCGCCGGGCGTAATATCGGTCCATGTGACACCATCTGCCGATCGCCAGATTCCGGCATTTGTACCAGGCTCACCAAGTGCAGCGTAGACTACTCCAGTAGAGGACACAACAACATCCGTATGGTACGAGTTTGTGCTGGAAAGAACCTGCGTCCAGGAAGTGCCCCCATCTACACTTCGGAAAATACCCCAAATGGCGGCCGCATAAACTTCGGGCTGGGATCCATTGGAAGGATCAGTGGCAACTCTCCACACAAAGTCATACAGGTTATCAAACGACTGAGGAACACCGGTTGATGTGCTTGAAAGCAGCGTCCAGGAATCTCCTCCGTCTGTCGATTTATAGATCCCGTCTCCGAAAAAGGTCGCCCCGGTGGCAGATGCACTGTTGCCCGTATACTCGCCGGTACCCGCATACCACGTATCTTCCTGGCCCGACCGGGTGTCTTGTGCAATGGTCGTGACACTCAGGAGTTGAGTGGGAGTCAGTGTTTGGCTCCAGTTTGCGCCCCCATCGGTAGATTTCCAGATGCCTCCTGACACAGCCCCTGCCAATATCGTATTGCCATCGGTTACATCGATGGCAAGTGCCCGGGTGCGTCCTCCCAACGTGTCTGGACCCATTTGCGTCCAGGTAAGCGTGGATTGTGTTTTTGAGGCGATAGATTGTTTTGCCAACTCTCTTGCAAAGGCAAGCTCACCGCTTTTTATGCCAGGCGGCATCTTTCCCGTTACAGGATCCTTGGTTCTCTCAAATTCCCATCGGGCACGCGCTTCTGGTGTGTTCGTGGGTGCTTCCGGCAGTGGCGGAGGAGCATCTTGATGGAGTACATAAAGGATCCCGAGCAGACCAATAACGAATAGACCTGCAAAAACACGAAGTGCTCGCATGAGTGTGGTAAGGATAAAGCGATGTATAACGATGGAAGGCAGCCTGATAGATGCCGTGTTGGGAAATGTATCGCCGTAAAAAGGGTATTAATAAGGGATGCCGTATAATTGATTTAGGATATACGATTGGGGATATGTGGAAAAAGAGAAGGCATAAAATCACGTTCATAAAGAGGCGTATTCCACTTTATTTGCTACAAGAAGGGACGATTATATCTGCAATCCCGGAACGCCCGATTCAACTGTGCCTTACCCGTAATTCATACACTTTTATTTAGCCATGATAAATGTGGGAGATTATAGCCGAAGCTTGACGATGCTACAGGCTGTATTGAAAGTGAATGATGAGAAAGGGGTACGGCTAAACCGGTTGTCTACGGGAAAAGAAATCAACAGTGCTGAGGATGATTCTGCGAGCTTAAGTATAGCAACAAAGCTGGAATCACGGATTCGCGGGCAGGCTCAGGCGCTTGCTAATATCGAGAGTGCTCAGGGGATGCTGACAATTAAGGAGCAGAACCTTTCAACAGTGCAAGAGCTCCTGATAAAGATGCGGGAGAAAGCGACTCAGGGAGCGAACGATACGCTGGATTCGCAATCACGTGGGCTCATTAACCAGGAATTACAGTCGCTCGCTGGTGAGATTACAACCGTTTTAACAACGGCAACCTATGGTGATGTATCACTGGATACGTCGACAGCCTTCAGCTTTCAAGTTGATGAAGGATCCACCAGTACCTATATCGTCGAAAATAGCGATAGTGGACCTCAAACCTTGCAATTTGGCAATCTTAACGAGGGTGTAGCATCCTGGGACTCGGCGACGGGTACCGGGTATATCATGTATACCGAGGAGGATATCTACTCTCGATTTGGTGCTAATCCGGGCTTTAATACAGCCGACAATCTGGTTGCAGTCGTAAATCAGGGTGGGCAATGGTACTGGAGTGCCTGGGGTGGACTAACCGCTTTTACTCCCACCAGTTCTGATCGGCTGTTGGCAGAGGTGGATTTTGATGCTGATACGGCGCAGAATCTCGAAGGAGTCGATACTGAAATAGAGGGAATCGGAGCCGGATATGAAAGTGGTGATCTGGTTGTTACACCCAATCAGTTCGGTAACCCACCTGCAGCATCCCCCGATGATTTTTATGTGCAGGGCACCAGTGTGGTTGTTCCTCCGGAAACACTAGCCGAAGAACTCGCATTCTCCACCTCTCAACTAGATGTATCTACAGCTTCTCTAGCTAGAGCACTGATAAGTATTGTTGAAACCGCTCTCGATACGGTCAGCTCAGAAATACAAGAGATAGGAGGCTATCAGCAAATTCTTTCGCTCAAGAATGAATTGTTAAACAGACGGATGATCAGTTCTTCCCAATCCAGAAGCAGGATTGAAGACTCTGATTTTGCTCGGGAGCAAGTAGAACTCGCGAAGCTGGACATTCTCCAAAACGCAGGGTTTAGTGCGTTGGCACAATCGGTCACTGACTCAGGCTTAGTCCTTCAACTCCTGGACATTTAGGTTCTTAATGACGTGTATACAACTCAGAAAATTTGCCGTACCGGGTGGTTGACGTTTGTATAGGGCTGGGATGTGGCTGTGGAATTATGAGAAGCGAACATGGAGGCGAGTGGAGTGAGCACTTCATAGAGTGGAATGGTCGCTACTCCTAAGGCTGCTGCATCTTCTGTTACCTTGGAGGTTAATAAGGCGGGAAACGACCCTTTTTCCTGGATGCGCATGGTTGGTAGTTCACGCTCGGATTGTTGTACTAACGCTTGTATGATAGGAGTGGGTAACCGGCCTCCAATTAAGATGGCATCCGGATCAATTAAGTATTCTACAGCCAGGAGAAGGGGCGTTAGGATTTGGGCTCCTTTCTGAATCCATTCAATAAGTTGGGGTTCTTGAGCCTCATACAGATGCGTCAGGTCATTAACGTGCTGCACACGATGGTTTTTTTGTAATCGCTGGACCAGCTTGGGAATATCAAAGTGAATACCGACGTGGTTTGTATTTGCGATTTCTTTGCCGTTTGGATAAAAGCCCTTAGGTAGAAAGCCGATTTCTCCGGCATTACCTGAAAAGCCCCTGTACGGCAGTCTGTTCAGAATTAAACCACCACCCAACCCCAGACCCAGGAACAGATAAAAATAGTTCTCAAAATTGCGCCCGTATCCAAACCAGCGTTCGCCAACTGCAGCAGCTGTTGCGTTGTTCTCAAGATATACAGGGAGCGAAGTCTCTTTATTGATGATGTTTACAATAGGCACCTGGTCCCAGCCTTGAAAAGCAACCGGATGAACAGCATTCGTTGCAATACTGCCTCTTTTCACTTCAAGGGGCCCTGGAACGCCTACCCCGACACCCCATATCCGATTCCTGTCTAACTTCTCCTGTTGACAGAGAGACTCGATAGTGTCCAGCATAAGCTGGATGGTTTCGTCGGGCTTGGGATCAGACAGCGGGTGTGATTTTCGCTGAAGCACATGCCCGGAAAAGTCCATCAGAATTCCCGTGAGTTGGTCCTGGTCAATATCAAGTCCAATTGAGTAGGCCCCCTGTGGATTCACGACGAGACTCATGGAAGGGGCTCCCCGGCCTTCTTGAACTTTTGTGGTCTCCTTGATGAGTTCGTGCTCGAGCAGCCTCTTTGTAATGTTTGAGATGGATTGAGCGGTTAGGTCCGTAATTCGAGCTACTTCTGCGCGGGATATGGGCCCCTGCATCCTGATCGTCTCCAGGACTGTTCGAAAATTGAAGGCCTTGATCGAGAATGGACTGCTGCCGAGCATAAAAAGTCAGGTTCTTGAAGAGTATCCTATAAATGCTGGATCCTTAAGCATATGAATTTCGAAAGACACCTGGAAGGGCTTTTTTGGAGAACTGGCAAATAATTTTGTTTTACTGCTTAAAGGGTGTTTTCGTGTATTTACTTCTGCCCTGGCCCATAATAGATATTTAGAGCGATGTGTTTTATACTAGGTGTATCCCTACTAGCAACACATATACGCTAATGAAATACCACGTAGAGCGAAGCATTCACATCAATGCTCCCAAAGAAACTGTAAAGCCCTTCATTCAAGACTTTAACCACTGGAATAGCTGGTCACCATGGACCATCGCAGAGCCGGATTGCCCCGTAGAAGTCAAAGGAGATCCTGGAGCTACTGGGCATTCTATGAGTTGGGACGGGCAAATTATAGGTTCGGGTACTAACACTCTTGTTGCGAACAGTGGCAACAGCCTGAATTACGATTTAGTTTTCCTAAAGCCTTTTAAATCCCAGGCGAAAACCGCGTTTCATATGAAGGAGCAGGATGGTGGCACCCTGGTCACCTGGACGATGGATTCTAAAATGCCCTTCTTCCTGTTCTTCATGGTGCCAACGATGAAAACCATGATTAGCATGGATTATGATCGCGGCTTACGGATGCTCAAAGAAATTGTCGAAGAAGGGCATATTAATGCCTCTACAACAAATGAGGGGATGGTGAATCTCGAAGGGTTCTCTTATGTCGGTATCGAACGAACGGTATCGATAGACGATATCGGCCCTGCCATGGAGAAGGATTTTAATACCCTGGTGGAGGATCTGGTCCACAAACACGATCTCAAGCCAGATCAATGGGTGTCTGTGTATACCAAGATGGATATGAAGAACCGCAAAATGACATACATCGCTGCGGTTTCAGATGAGGGATTAAAAGATAGTGCGCCCGATTCACAGTTTGTCCGGGGTTCAGTAAAGCCAAGCAAAGCCCTTGAGGTAAAGCATGATGGACCGTATGACTTCATCGGAAACGCCTGGACCATGGGGTCAATGTATTTGCGCGCCAAGAAAATAAAGAACTCAGGTTCACCTTACGAGAAGTATTGGAACAGCCCCAAAGAGGTCTCTCCAGAAGAACTGAAGACGAGTATCTACTTCCCTGTGAAGGGGTAGCAACCTGTCGTTTACTTTTTTGCTATCCTACAATCTTGTCATCCCGTTGAAGCAGAGCGATCGAGGGATCTGGGCGAGCGCAACTTGTCTCTTTGCAGAATACGTTCAAGTCGCGTTTCAGAAAGATCCTTCCTCGCTACGCTCGTGCAGGATGACAGGCCTGGGAGGTTCAAAACGCAAAAATTGTTAGCTAATTGTTAAAAAACTCCTCCTCACAGTAATTGGCTTACATAAAAGCAACAACATGCTCCATAATTACGTGCTATAACATTCTATTGTGAGTCACATTTGTATTTATGTAGCAGTTCATGAGCAAAACGGTCAAACGCATCCTAACGGGAGTATTCATCCTGGTAGTGATCGCTGCCATCGCCTGGCCTAAAATTAAACAATTCAATCAATCAACTGCTGGGCCCCCTCCCGCCGCCGCCCAGCGTGCAGTTTCTGTAGAAGCTACTGTAGTTAATGCCACTACATTACTTGATCGTATCGAGACGACGGGTACGCTTCGAGCGAATGAAGAAGTAGAACTGCGGAGTGAGACAGCCGGCAAAATCACGAGAATCTATTTTCAAGAAGGTCAGCGGGTCAGAAAAGGGGCTATGTTGGTGAAGACGAACGATAGTGAGCTACAAGCTCAATTACGCAAGGCTGAGTATCGACTCACTCTTGCTCAAAACCGAGAGCAACGCGAGAAGCAGATCCTTGATAATGGCGGGATCAGTCTTGAAGACTATGAAGCGACGCAAAATGAAGTAAACGTGTTAAGGGCGGACGTTGAGTTGATTCAGGCCCAGATCGAAAAAACTCAAGTTAAAGCGCCCTTCGATGGGACGATTGGACTCCGGGAGGTAAGTGAAGGGAGTTACATCTCAACCACAACAGTTATCGCCAACATCCAGGATGTGGACCCTGTCAAAATTGATTTTTCTATTCCTGAACGATATGCACAACGCGTAGCTATAGGCGATGAGATTGTGTTTTCGGTTGAAGGGTTAGAAGAAACCCAGAGGGGGATTATTTATGCGATTGAACCCGAGATCGATGCCAATACCCGGACCCTCCTCATTCGCGCCCGATGCCCCAATCCAGATAAAAAACTACTGCCCGGTGCTTTTGCTGACATCGACCTCATCTTTGAGGAAATTGACGACGCCTTGACTGTCCCAGCTATCGCGATTGTACCAGAACTGGGTGGGAAAAAAGTATATGTGCTACAAAACGGAAAAGCAGTGCCCCGCGATGTCGAAACGGGTATACGAACGGACGAGCGTGTACACGTAACAAGCGGCCTATCTCCTCAGGATACTGTGATCGTAACAGGCCTCCAATTAATCAGGCCCATGGCCAGCGTTAATGCGACAATCATTGGCTATACAGAGGATACCGTTAATGCTCTGCCCAGCGCGAGCTCCTAGCCAGCACATACAGGTAATTTCATGAGTTTGTCTTCTATTAGTATCCGCCGGCCTGTATTGGCCATTGTGATGTCTACGGTCATTATTCTGTTTGGGATCATTGGCTTCACTGAACTCGGTGTGAGAGAGTACCCCGCGGTGGACCCACCCATTATTACGGTATCAACGAACTACCGGGGTGCAAACGCGGATGTCATTGAGTCCCAAGTAACGGAGCCCATCGAGGAGTCGGTCAACGGCATTGCGGGTATTCGTACCCTTACATCGGTGAGCCGCGAAGGACGAAGTACGGTAACTGTTGAGTTCGATCTAGATATCGATCTTGAGGATGCAGCAAACGATGTGCGCGACCGAGTATCACGTGCGCAGGGTAACCTGCCTCCTGATGTTGATCCACCCATTGTTGTAAAGGCAGATGCCGATGCATTTCCCATTGCGTTTCTCAACATCAAGAGCGATCAAAGAGATTTGTTGGAACTCACACGGATTGCAGATGACTTGTTTAAAGAGCGGCTGCAAACTATCAGTGGAGTGAGTGAGATTGGCATATGGGGGGCGAAAGAATATTCCATGCGCATATGGATCGATCCTGCGAAACTTGCGGCCTACAGACTTTCCCCGCTGGATGTGCGAGATGCACTAACGAGGGAAAATGTAGAACTTCCATCTGGGCGTATTGAAGGGCAGGATGTCGAATTGACGGTTCGTACCATGAGCCGGCTTGCCGACGTGGAGGAATTCAACAACCTGATCGTCAAAGAGAACCAGGGGCAAGTTGTCCGCTTGCGTGACATCGGATATGCGGAACTGGGGCCTCTTAACCAGCGGACTGTTCTGAAGCGTGATGGCATTCCCATGGTTGGTGTTGTTGTGCGCCCTCTTCCAGGAGCGAATAACATCGCGATCATGGACGAATTCTATAACCGGGTCGATCAGATCGAGCGCGAACTTCCAGCCGACATCGAACTGGCTGTTGGGTTTGATAACACTAGATATATCCGAGAATCCGTTTCTGAAGTACAGCAGACGATTCTCATCGCTTTGCTGTTGGTTGTAGTTGTCATTTTCCTCTTCCTTAGGGATTGGCGCACGACGCTGATTCCGGCATTGGTGATTCCGATATCCCTGATCGGGGCCTTCTTCATCATGTATATCCTGGGTTTCTCGATTAACGTGTTAACCATGCTAGGCATTGTACTGGCCATCGGGATGGTAGTAGACGATGCGATCGTTGTGCTGGAGAACATCTATGCAAAAATAGAAGCCGGCCAACCACCCATTCAGGCAGGGATTGAAGGGACCAAAGAAATTTTCCTCGCGGTGATTGCCACTACCTTAGCCCTGGTTTGTGTGTTCTTACCCATTTTGTTTTTAGGTGGAGTCACAGGTAGGCTGTTCCGGGAATTTGGGATGGTGATTGGAGGCTCAGTAATTATCTCCTCTTTTGTGGCGCTTACACTTACGCCCATGTTAAGCACCCGGCTGTTGAAAAAACGAGAGACGCACAACTGGTTTTACAACAAAACGGAGCCCTTTTTTGTGTGGCTCACTAACAGTTATCGCAACTCGCTGGAAGGGTTCATGAAGCGCCGCTGGATGTCGCTACCCATTCTAGCGGGCAGTGGATTCCTGATCTATTTCATGGGAGTGATTCTGCCTTCCGAGTTGGCGCCATTAGAAGATCGCAATGCGGTTCGGATGTTTGCTACAGCACCTGAAGGAGCAACCTTCGAGTATATGGATGCCTACGTCGACCAGTTAGTGAATCTCGTTCAAGATGAAGTTGCCGGGACGGAGGCCATCATCTCGGTGACGTCACCAGGCTTTGCTGCTTCGTCTTCTGTAAACAGCGGGTTCGTTTTTGCCCTTCTTGTTGAGCCTGAAGAGCGAGACCGTTCACAGCAAGATATTGCACAGGTACTCACTGTACAGGTTCAAGAACTTACAGGAGCCAGGACCTTTGTGGGCCAACCTGAAACGATTGGTCAGCGTAGCCTGGGGCTACCGGTCCAATTTGTAATCCAGGCTCCAAGCTTTGAAAAACTCACCGAAGCACTGCCTCGATTTATGGAAGAAGCGCAGAAGGAGCCGATCTTCCTGTTCACAGATGTCAATCTGAAGTTTAATAAACCAGAGTTGCAAATCTCTATCGATCGCGAGCGCGCCCGCAACCTTGGCGTCTCGGCATTAGATATTGCACAGACACTGCAGTTGGCACTGAGTGAGCAGCGGCTTGGCTATTTCATCATGGATGGCAAACAGTACCAGGTCATCGGACAGGTGGAGCGGCAGAACCGCAACGAGACGCTGGACCTGCAATCCCTCTTTGTTCGAAACGCAGCCGGTGAGCCGATTCAGCTCGATAACCTCGTGCAGATTCAGGAAGAGAGCAGTCCACCCCAACTCTTCCGTTTTAACCGGTTTGTGTCGGCTACTGTATCTGCCGGCTTAGCGCCCGGGTATACGATTGGAGACGGAATCAATGCCATGCGTGGTGTCGCGGACCGGACGCTCGATGAATCGTTTTCAACAGACCTCGCCGGCCCATCTCGCGACTTTGCGGAGAGCTCATCCAGCTTACTTTTTGTCTTCCTGCTCGCGCTTGGACTCATTTACCTCGTATTGGCCGCGCAGTTCGAAAGCTTCCGGGATCCGTTTACGATTATGCTGACCGTACCACTCGCTCTAGCAGGTGCCTTATTCTGGCTATGGTACTTCAATCAGACACTGAACATCTTCAGTCAAATCGGTATGATCATGCTTATCGGCCTGGTGACGAAGAACGGGATTCTCATCGTTGAGTTTGCAAACCAGCGGAAGGAGCAGGGCCTCGACCGATTTGATGCTGCAAAGGACGCAGCGGTATCTCGTTTCAGGCCCGTAATCATGACGAGTATTTCTACGATCCTGGGTATCCTGCCTATTGCTCTCGCCTTGGGAGCAGGCTCTGAAAGCCGTGTGCCTATGGGCATCGCAGTGATCGGAGGCTTGCTGGTAGGTACCATCTTTACGCTTTACGTTATTCCCTCGATGTACTCCTATCTGTCCAGTACAAAAAGTGGCCGTAGAGATGCCATCGATGCTGTGATCGAACAGATCAACGAGCGGGGCTCATCGTCCACAAAGGAAGAACAGCCCACCCTGACTACATGAATCAAATAAACAAATTGCTTTTCAGTTGCTTCTTTCTACTGCTTGTAGGTACATCTGCTGCTTTCGCCCAGGACGTATTTACGCTTGAGGAAGCTTTGCAGCAAGCTGAAGAACGCAACTATGATATTCTCATTGCCCGAAATGATGTAGCTATCGCGCGTGCAGACTATAGCATTGGGAATGCAGGATTTTTGCCTACGGTTAATGCCACGGCTGGATACAATGGAACGATTTCTAACACAGAACAGAGCTTTTTGAGCGGCCAGACCAATGAGGTAGACGGCGCACTTACAACTCGGACAAACGCTGGTGTAAATCTAAACTGGTCCCTTTTTGAAGGCCTTGGCCGAAATGCTACACTGGACCGCTTGAAGCAGGAATTTGAACAGCAAGAACAAACGGAGCAGAGCACGAAAGAGGCAGTCATCGCTGATGTGACTTTGTTGTATTATGATCTCGTAAGGCAACAAGAGCAACGGGCTGTGTTTGAAGAAGCGGTTGCCCTCTCTGAGGAACGGCTTCGAATTGCAGAGTTAAGGCGAGACCTGGGATCAGCTTCCGAGCTGGAAGTGCGGCAGGCCCAACTTGATCTAAATACTGATCGCGTTAATCTGCTTCGTCAGGAAACGACGTTGTCCAATGCCAAAGCAAGTTTTAATCAATTGCTTGTTCGTCCCCTAAACCTGGAGTACGCCGTCGAGGACACGATTCCTGTCGGAGTAATCGAAGATATAGACGTACTGACCAGCCAGGCTCTAGCACAAAACTCATTGCTGCGTATCTCAGAAAAAGACCGGATGATTGCAGGCATACAGATGCGCGAAATCAGGTCAGAGTGGTTACCATCGCTATCGGCATCGACAGGCTATAATTATTCCGATCTCTCAGCGGAGTCGGGCTTTCTTTTGAGTAATACGAGTACAGACTTTACCTATGGCCTTTCGTTAAACCTTGGCCTGTTCGACGGATTTAACCGCCGCCGCCGTCTGAGTAACGCTATGATTCGGCAGAGTAACGCCGAACTCGTAATCGAAAGCATCCGCACCCAGATTGAGTCCAACGTATCCCGCACCTATCTAAACTACTTGAATAGCCAGCAGACCGTTTCGATCGAGCAAGAAAGTGTGGTGTTGGCTCTCCAAAATGTGAATACGGCGCTTGAACGGTTTGAACTAGGCGATATCACCTCGATCGAACTCCGAGAGGTGCAAGAAGCCCTGACCCGCGCAAGAAGTTTACTCCTGTTCGCCCAGTACGAAACCAAGCAAGCAGAAGTAGAACTTCACCGCCTGACGGGAAGGCTGCTTAGGTAAATAGTAATCCATATATCTATTGACGCCCAAGTATTGTCATCCCGTTGGAGCGGAGCGATCGAGGGATCTGTTATTTATTAAACTCCCTTCAGAATGCCTGACAGGGTGCGTTTTAGGAAGATTCCTCGACACGCTCGGAATGACAAGATTGAAAGCTTTAATTAGGCTATCGCACAACTTGAGTTAGATATTACCTCGCCAATACCATCTTCTTAGTCGCCTGAAAACCTCCTGCTTCGAGCACGGACATATAGATCCCTGAAGCAACGTCTGTCCCGGAATCATCTTTCCCATCCCATTCAATAGAGTATTGCCCGGATGTACTGTACAGCTTTGTAATAGTACGCACTGTTCTACCAGTTACATCATAGATGTGCAAGGTAAAGGTACCCGGCTCTGATACGTCAAACAGAAGTTGAGTGGCCCTGCTGAACGGATTGGGGTAATTCTGAATCAATGCAAAAGGCCCTGGTATATCCGGCGGGACTTCAACGGATGTCCTCGAAGGCACCTCAAACCTCCAAATGTCACCCCCGAAATCGACGATATAGAGTTCTCCTGCTTCATCTTCTCCGAATGACGAAATAAATCCCGCATCTGGAATCAGTGTCTCAGTAACAAATGTGCTGTCATCGGCTGTTGAAAGGGCCCATACCGTTCCGAAATCAAAATCGCCAAAGATATACTTTCCTTGAAGCTCAGGGAATGTAGCGCCGCGATAAACATAACCACCGGTTACGCTCTCCCCTACATCACGAAGATACTCAAAGACCGGGTCGGTGAGATCTACCCAGAGTGTGGTGTCGCAAGGGACATCTTCAAAACAATGAGAGGCTTCTTTTAAGCTCCAACCATAATTATCGCCGGAAGTGATGTGGTTGACTTCCTCTGCTTTTTTGTCCCCTACATCAGCCAGCCAGAGCGTCCCTTCCTCGCGATCGAAGCTAAAGCGCCAGGGATTCCGAAAGCCGTAGGCATAGATTTCTTCGAGCCATCCTTCTTGATTACCAACAAAAGGATTGTCGGAGGGAATGCTGTATTCAAGGTCTTCCTGTTGGTTGTTTATATCAATGCGAAGCATGGATGAAAACCAGGTTTCCAGGTTTTGTCCATGGCCTAACGGGTCTCCGCTTTCGATGCCATCCCTTGAGGATTCCGAAAAGCCGTCTCCGAAGGCTATATAGAGATATCCATCAGGGCCAAAGGAAATGTGTCCGCCATTGTGGTTCCGTTGGGGTTGTTGCATGCTCAGCAGGATGCGCTCCGATTCTTTGTCAGCCACATTGGGATCATCTGAAATCTGAAGCTCGGAAACGATAGACACCAGGTTGTCATCTACATAGGAGATATACAAAAGCCCATTCGATGCATAGTCGGGGTGGAAGGCAATCGAAAGCAGGCCGGTCTCGCCGAGGTCTCTATGACCGGGCGGAAGGATTTTGTCTGAGATATCCAGGAAGAGCTGGGTACTGGTTACGTCTTCACTGTTGTCAAAGACGTGCACAAAACCAGGCTTCTCAACAACAAAGACCCGATCGCTACTATCTCCAGCATGAGTTAATAAGAGAGGCTGATTAAAGGAAAGATTTGGAAAGGCATTGACGAGACTAAGATCGCTTCCCGGTGTAGATTGTCCGTACGCTCCAGAATACACTACACAAAGAAGAATCAGGAAGAAGGAAGATCGGCTATTGAGCATGTTGCGGCAGCTTTGTATGATAGTTGTCATGTTTTGGGGGTAGGTGCAAGAGTACATGGGTCTTCCAAAATACGGCTTTTAATCGATCTTTTACTAAATGAAAAAAACTGTACTCATAACAGGAGCTTCCAGCGGAGTTGGGGCTGCAGCGGCTCGTCAATTTGCTGGGAAAGGATACCATGTAATTCTAGTAGCAAGAAATGAAGCCCATCTTTCAGGTATTGCCAAAGAGATCGGACCAACTGCTACGTGGATCGCCTGTGATGCTTCTATAGGCACATCGGTTGAAGCCATGGCTCGGCAAGTACTGAATGAAGCAGGATTGCCTGATGTAATTATTCACTGTGCCGGATTGGGTCAGTGGAAACGCATCGAAGATACACCGCCGGAAGAGGCCCAGCTAATGATTGGTGCACCCTACCTGGCGGCGTATAACGTAACCCAGGTATTCATGAGAGCGATGTTGGAAGCGAACAAGGGAGTGATCATTCACGTGAACTCACCAGCCTGTTTTATGCCCTGGCCTTCCTCGGTAGGGTATACAGCCTCACGATTTGCCTTACGTGGTTTACACGAAGCCTTAAGCCAGGACTTGGCTGGTACAGGGGTTAAGAGCTGTCATGTGGTTTTTGGACGAATCGATTCTGAATACTTTCAGCACAATGAGGGGGTTGTTGATAAGATGCCTGCTATTGCATCTACGATTCGGACTATATCTGTTGAAGAGTGCGGCCGGTTACTGGTTCGAGTGGCAGAGAGGCCGCGAAGGCAAGTCGTTTATCCGTTTGTGCTGAAAGCCTATTACTGGTCGAATGCGGTTGTGCCCTGGCTGACTCGTTGGTTGCTTCGTATTACTAGTCCTGCTAGTACGCCTGTGAAAGAGCCAAGTGAGGCATGACGCAGACAACAGTTACGCGCGGCTGGTGCGAAAAAACTCAATTTTATCAATTTGTGTGATGGGAGAGGGGTATATTAGATGATCTAGCGGTTAGGATAACCTCCCTAGAAAATGCTAGTATGAACGGTTATGAAAAAGTATCTCGGTCTTCTCCTTTTTGCACATCTCTCGACCATCCTATATGCGCAACCGCAGTCCACACAACAAACTGCCGGTGGCATTCTGGTAGAACAAACATCGCCCATACCGACCTCTCCCTTCTACAATGAGGATCATCCTGACGATGTGTTTTGGGACGACAGGTTTACCCGCGGCGGCCCAAATGGACCTATTTTTTCATTGATCGTCAATGAGGAAGGGCGTCTTTACCTAGGTGGTGGGTTCTCAACAGTCGGAAATAAAATTTCCCGACTTGTAGCCCAGTGGGACGGCTCCTCGTGGTCAGGGCTTGGTGAGGGTGTGAGTGGCTCGGTTGCAGCACTGGTTTTGGGAGAAAATGATGATTTATTTGTAGCAGGTAACTTCGATTCAGCCGGGGGCCTAGGGGCCAAAAACATCGCTAAATGGGATGGTGCAGAATGGTCGCCATTGGCGGAGGGCCTGAATGGCCGGACGAGAGCCTTGGCATTCGATGGTAACGGCAGTCTATATGCAGGAGGAGATATCGACTCTGCAGGTGTTCTGGCAGTCAATAACATTGCAAAATGGGATGGTATCGCCTGGTCTTCGCTTGGGGAGGGGATTGAAGGAGATCCGTTTGAAAATGTATACGCGCTCGCAATCGACGCAAATGACAATCTGTTTGTTGGAGGAGAGTTTGAAATGGCTGGGGGCAATCCGGCAAAAAATATTGCCATGTGGGACGGTAGATCTTGGTCTGAGGTAGGAGGGGGATTATATGACGACCACACGGGTGGAATTGTAAGGGCGCTAAGATTTGATGACGATGGAAATCTTTATGCCGGAGGCTTTTTTACAAAATCAGGGAATAAACAGGTTTTCCATATTGCAAAGTGGGATGGATTTCAGTGGGTAGCAGTGGGTAGCGGATTCAATACCGGTGTACTCTCGTTAGAAACTGATGAAAACGGAGACGTGTATGCGGGGGGGCAATTCGATGGGGTTATCAACCCATTTCGGGATAACTTTAACCGCATCGCTCGATGGGACGGAGTCGATTGGTTTCAGCTTGGCTCTGGTTTAAGAGGATACCCCCGCTCCCTGGCACTTGATGGACGCGGAAATCTGTATGCGGGAGGGGCCTTCAGCATTGCAGGGAATAAACCATCGGCTGGTATAGCCCGATGGGACGTCAGAGAAGCGGCGATTGCAACCTCTGTTGATCCACTTCTCGAAAACCAGTTGCCCTACATCTTCACTTCTGCCTATCCCAATCCGTTCAGGGAATATACGACGCTTGAAATAACAGTAAACGAGCCTCAACACCTCGTCATATCCGTCTATGACGCGTCGGGTAGGCAGGTCAGACAGCTCTTTGACGGGCTATCATTACCTCAACAGGTTCATAAGATTCGACTGGATGGGATAGGACTTGCAAGCGGGACATACTTCGTGCACGCACATGGGGAGCGCTTCAGCCAAAGCCAGGCAGTGACGTTCATTAAATAGCCGGTACTGTAACTTTATAGTCGAAGGTAACAGAAATAAGTATAACCCGCTCTGAAACCAGCCTAAGCGTAGAGTCCTGGGGAGAGCGGGATGCGCTTGGCATGATGCGAAACATGGGGGCGGTTCCAGCACCAAAAAAATCGGGTGTAACATTGGCGGAGAAGATGTAGCATATCACGAGCATTGGGCATCTAACCATGTTTCGGCGCAATAGCTATCGAAACCCCAATGTCGGAGGGCCGCATTTTATCTGTTCACTCATTCATCCTGCTTCCCCATCAGCGGCTCCCTCGGGGCTTACCGTGACAGGATCGACCGGCCAAAGCCCCTATCTGTCATGGAACGCAAGTACAGGGGCTGATGGGTATAAGGTATATCGGTGTTCCAATGTAAGTTATTCGTGCTCGTCGTACTCTTATATTGGATCGACAACGAGTACGAACTACACAGACTTCGGAAAGACTGTTGGGAATTCATGTAATGGGATCAGTGGCCCATTTGAAAGCACTAATAGAATCAATGTATATACCTCAAGGAATCTTTATAAGCAGTTGGCGAACTCGCTTAATGATTGGATTATTCTGTGTCCTTATGGTAGAAGTTGGTTGCTCAACGTTTTCTAATTCTCAAGACATTGAGCCTGGAGGTGCCTTTGGAGTCTTTCCAAATCCAGTTGCACGTTGCGACCATCCCGATTATGTACCCAATTGTGTGGTTCTTTATGAAGGTATGCTGAGTGCAGTGGATACGATTGACCTGGGTGTGCCTCCAAATGAAATGGAATTGTTGAGACTTGAGTTTGATAGCTCGGCGCAGCGTATTGATCTAAGCGGATTACAGGATATTGATGTTCCAGTGGCAGTTGGGGTACCGTACAATGTAACGGTTGAACTGGTACCGACAACGACCCTGGGTTATGGCTCCTTGAGTATAATGGATGAAAACGGTCTTGTCTTCTTTGCAACATCCGAGGTCGAGCAGGACTGGGACGTGAATCCGAGGCCTCCTGAGGGGTGGAGCATAGCTACCATCGATGAAGGGGCGACGTATGAGATCGGATGCAACGTTCAGGCTATACATCAACGCCTCATTGCAACCTACCAGGGGCAACGCGCAGAGCTTGTACAGGGTGAATCAGTGCAATTGGGTGATTACTTGATTACTGCCCTAAGTGTAGCTGACCTGGATTATTCCGAGGTTTCTTGCGTTGATTTTGTTGCTATTGAGTTGAGTTATGTTATTGCTCGTGTGAGGATCTAGGAGGCACAAATACATGGATTCATCCCATGCTTCGATCATTCGCCACCTTGTCTCTTCAGGTTGAGGGATCATTGAAGATCACACCATTCACCGAATCAACTTCCACACCTCCTCCGCCGGCACACCCAAATTCGACCCACCAAACTCAGGCAAAATCGCAGCATTCACCCCATACACCAACCCATCCAAGCCAATCACCGGACCACCACTGCCTCCACTCGTCGTCTCTGCATCATAGACGAGGCGTGCATCAGTAATCTGACCTATAATCCCACGGGTAGACAGCGGAGTGATAAACCCGCTTTCCGACAGCTTCTCTGCCGTCTTCCAGAAATCCATCTCGGTTTCTAAAATCAGGTCCCTTACAAACGTCTCGTTTGTTCGAGCCAACAATGCACGCGTCCCTGTTGGATACCCCATCACAAAAATCTCCTGTCCAACGATAGGCTGCTCCGTACTTAACTGAAGGCCTTCCACGTCATCAACCGGGCGCTTGCAACTCAGAATAGCTACATCGGCATCGTCGCTGGCTTCAACCAATTGGACATCAAAAGCCTCTTCGATGCCGGGTAAGTATCCGATAAACCGATGCATCACCGGTTTTAACCGCCGCGAGATCATGCTTCGTGCAGCTTGATCATATTCCCAGGGCAGGGCGACATGCCGGTTGGTCACAATGAGGTTCTCTTCTGCTAAAACAAATCCGGTCCCTGTATAAAAGGATTCGAACAAGGGGCCATCTCCGCCCAGTAGCAAAGCAGGATTTCCGCTTTCGTCCAACTGGACCTGGCCATTGGCATCAAGCCTGTATCGAAGGAAATCGCCATCGCTATTCACAAAGCCAAAGGACCCCTGCAACAGAATAACCGCTTTTGAAGCAGATCCAATGATTCGCTGGCTGGCTTCATTACGATCTTCAAGCGCCTTGATGCGCTCGTTGGCTGCGAAGAGCTGTGCGTTTGCTTCGCCAAGCTGCGCGCTCAGAGAATCTCGTAGTAAATCCAGTGAATGCTCAGAGGTCCTTTGGTTTTCCCAGAATTCGTTCAAGTCACTAACCTGCATATTTTGCAGATCGATCTGTTTTTGAAGCTGAGACGTCCAGAAAAACAAGGCAGTAGCGAGGACAAGCATACTCACGACTAACAGCGCCATCGATCCTTTAATCGCAGGAGATAGATGGCTCAGTTCTGCTCGAATGGCTTTGAAGAAGGTGACGATTTTAGAGGTAGACGCCTCCTCCTGCTTCGAGCACTCAATGCAATCCTCTAGCGCTTCCGTAATAGACTTGTACGTGTTGTTTTTTTCTGTGTACAGGCGAAGCCGCATGAGAGGGCCGCCGTTTCCTAGCCGGATTAAATCCCCAGAATTAAGCACTTTCGACGAAACCGGCTCAAGGTTAACACTCACCAGGGCCTGGTCAACTGCGCTGATCTCGAACGCGTCCCCTTTTTTCAACAGGACGGCGTGCTCTTCTTCAACAGAGGGCTCATGAACCTTCGGGAAATGGATGTCCGCTTCTGAGGAGGTCCCAAAGGTCACAATGCTCTCGGATACAATCTCCCTGGAACCGCTATGGTATCCCATGAGATGGTCAAGTATTACGAGCGGCCCTTTTAATTCCATACAGTTCGCGCAGAAAGGTTGTACGTGTTACTAGGGTGAGATGTACAACCAATAATGAATGTTACACAACAGGATCGATAGAGAAGATAGGGATTCTGTGATTGTGGAGCTAAACATGGGTCATCCTGTTTCGGATCCGGCTGAGTGTCTCAGGTGTGATACCTAGAAAGGACGCCAGGTGGTACAACGGGATGCGATGCACAAGCGGGGAGTTATTTTCGAGCAACATCCTGTATCGTTCCTCAGGAGTATAAATCCGTGCATGCATTTCCTTCCGTTCTTTGTTGATGAAATTGCGTTGCGAGGACAGGCGTCCAAACCGGTCCCAACAGGGGTGGCGCTCGTACGCTTCTTCGATTAGTTCTCGCGAAATAACAGAAAGATGGGTCGTTTCAAGCGCTTCAACGGCATAGTGGCTATCGGTCTGCGTCAAGAAGCTATACGCGTTTGTATAGAGTCTTCCTTCAAATGCAAAGCTCCGGTTATACTCCCGGCCCTCATGGGCGTAGTACACACGTAACAATCCACTGTGAATAAAATACATGTTTTTGACGGGGTCGCCTACTTGAAATAGATGGTCCCCTTTTGCTAAAGACAGCGAGGTGCTTTTACCCTCAAAAAACGCCCACTCCTCATCTGGTATTTTGACCAGTTGTTCAATTGCAGAGCGGATTTGTTGTATTGGATCAATAGTCACTGTGCAGTCAGTGGTTAATGGATAGCGTGAGGAGTTGGTCTTTTATGACGAAAAGCGTCAGGCTCAGTTACATCGTGTGCTCAATTTCTTGAGGCAAATCAAGGAATTAATCAGATTCGCTCACCTAGCTTCATGAAGACTATACGTTTCAAACAAATTGACCTGTACCCTATGCGATCTAGAACTTTTCTTCGAGTGATAAAGATAACGGTTGTTTCAGGTGTATTGATGCTCACAGCGCGTTTTTTCTACTCCAATTCGCCTGAATGGAAACAGTACGTTGATCCAGAAGATGCCGGGTTTTCATCTGAAAAGCTTGACGCTGTGCATCAGTATGCAGATAGCATGGGTTCAGGGGCAGTAATGGCCATCTATAAGGGGCATGTCCTGGTCGGTTGGGGGGATATTGATCGAAAGTTTAGGGCTCATTCAGTACGAAAGAGCCTGGTTAGTGCACTGTATGGTATTGCCGATGAAGGAGGGTTGATTGACCTGGAAGATACCCTTGAGGATCTGGACATATCTGATTTCCAGAACCTTACCACAGATGAGCGTCAGGCAAAGGTGAAGGATATCATTGCTTCCCGGTCTGGAGTCTATTTGCCGGCCGCGTATGCGCCGAGCGATCAGGATGATAAACGACCAGAACGGGGTAGTCATGCCCCTGGGACTAACTGGTTTTATAACAATTGGGATTTTAATGTAGCTGGAGTCATCTATGAACAAGAAACGGGTCAGGATCTCTATGAAGCCTTTATAGCGAATATTGCCAGGCCAATTGGTATGGAGGATATGGAAGTCACAGATGGATTTCGTGTCTTTGAACCCGCCCTTTCCATGCATCCCGCGCATACGTTTAGGATATCTACGAGAGACTTGGCCCGATTTGGTCAATTGTATTTGCAAAATGGGAAGTGGAACGGGAGCCAGGTTCTCTCGGCAGATTGGATAAAGGAGAGCACACAGCCGATATCTGATTTTGGAAACGGGGAGGGGTACGGGTATATGTGGTGGACCGTGGCTAAAGGAGTTTATGAAGAACGCTTCCCTGGACGGTATGCTACGCTTTCAAACTATGATATCTATCTGGGCCGAGGTACAGGAGGGCAAGGGGTTGTCGTGATTCCAGAAGCTGACCTGGTTTTTGTCAACAGGGGTGATACGGATAACAGCCGAGGAGTGGGTGGGGGAACCCCATTAACTATTCTCGACCGTATTCTTGCCGCAAAAGTGGGTATCCCCTCACGGAAGTCAACGTTGAAAGAAGTTGAACCCGTCCCCTTTGCAAGCCAGCTTCCAGAAATAGAAACACCAAAGTTTGTGACGCTCCCACGTTCGGTCGTAGATGAATATATTGGTGAGTACGAGTTTGGCCAAGATGCAATCGTCCGAGTGTTCTATTTTGAGGACCGTTTATTCATGCATGTCCCTGGGCGAGGTGAGGCCGAAATGTTTGCTTTATCCGATACTGAGTTCACCATCCAGGTAGTTTCCGGGGTGCACATTACATTTGATAGAGATACAGACGATGGACGGTTGGCTGTCAACCTTACCCTTGGGCCCCAGAAGCTTAGGGCTGTGAAGAGAACTCGGTAGGCTGTAAACTGATTTTTGTGCTCACAACCTTGTCATTCTGTTGGAGCGGAGCGACGAAGAATCTGGGCAAGCGCAATTTTAACGTATGTAACTGTTGTTAAAGTCGCATTTCAGAAAGATCCTTCCTCGCTACGCTCGCACAGGATGACAAGCATTGAAGGACTAGCTGGACATCAACTAACGTAGGTTATACTCTATTAAGTTTATACCAACTCTCAGTCTTTTACAGACCGTCACGCACAGACCCATCCGGATTTAGCAAGCTCAACCCAGCAATCTGCCCCTGGGCGTCTCGGTCAAATCGAATGGTTGGCGGAGGTTCTGCTGGAGTTGTCTATCTCCTGGGGATTTGAGTTTGTTTGCAACAATCCGAGATCTTGCCCGAAGGAAGAAAAAGTAATTCCTAAGTTGAATAAAACAAGGGTAGAGGCTATTGCTAGTCTGCGGTTCATCTCTGCATTTTTATTAGACACGTAGAAAAGCAAAGAATATTGGACCCTTCGTGTTCGTTAACATGAAGAAATCCTCTATTTTTCCTTAAGGCCTCCTTTTTTATAAGTAGAACCAATACTGGGTATGGAAGTCACGAATGATAACACGAGCCATTGCTTTACCATCGATGGATTACTCGTCAATCCCCAATTGAATACAATCAGTTCTCATGGCTCCTCCACGCGTATAGAACCACAGGTAATGCAAGTTTTACTTTGCCTTGCCCGTTTCCCCGGAGACGTGCTAACAAGGGATTATCTCATCAATGAGGTGTGGAAAGGGGTTGTCCCTAATGATGAAGGGCTGTCTCAGGCAATTTGGAAGCTGCGTACTGCACTGGGTGATTCATCTAAAGACTCCAGGATTATTCAGACCGTTAGGAAAAAGGGGTACCGATTGATTATGCCAGTCATTCGTGTCGAGAGCCAAAAAGAAATCCAAGTAACAAATCCTGTTCTTTTGGAGAATAGGGCATGGAAGTCTGCAAAATGGGGTGTGGCCCTGTTCGTATGTTGCGTTAGCCTATATGTGCTTTTTACAAGTATTCCAACAGAAGAACCCTTTACCCCCATTGAGGAGCGGCAGTTTACCATTGCCGGCTCTGATGACACCTTGTCGATAACGATGAAAGTACTTTCAGATAATGGGTACGGATCTGTACCAGATGACTATATCGATTCTCTGCTGGTTGACGCACTTATAGATATAAGGAACCAGCAATCCAAAATGGATTCTCTCGGATTAAAGGACAAGATCAACAAAGTGTCTATCAAGCGCTCTCTACCCATTAAGTAAGCGATCGTAAAGAAATCCACTATACAGGATTGAGATCCTTTGAGTAGGTTCGATCTCTTACATGCGCACCTAAAACAAGCGCCGCCCCAATAAGAACCAGGTTCTTAATAATATACTGCCCCTCTAGTGTGAGTCCGTATGGAAAGGCCGTCCACACCACATCAGGCAAAAGGACCAGAGGCAATGCCGTCCCTGGCATTTGGAGGAACAGCAGCAACAGGGTGAGCCGCATCGCTTTACCCGTAAGCAATCCAATACCGATTAAGGTTTCCCATGCAGCCAGGATAGGGAGAAAGAAGTCCGGCTCCACAAAATAAACGGTAGCCTTAACCAGGTCCTCTGCTGGACTCAATCCAGGAAAAAACTTCAACATACCAAACCAGAAAAAAACAACCCCAAGCCCGACTCTTAAGATCGTCAGCCCATTAGCTGCCATCCATTCGGTGAGGCGGGTATCAAAGGAATCCAGGTATTTCCGAACGATTTTATCTTCAACGGTATTCATAAAGACAAAGCCCCTTCTTTGGTTGGTGAGACTAGAAATTTGGACGCATTTTACCTTCTATTTATCCGGTCGTCCCGCACTTGATGCGGGATCCATGCAACCTGAATCATGCTCCAACTTGTATGGATCCCTGATCAAGTCAGGGAAGACCGGATAAGAATACTATACCCTATCAATAATACGCTGCTTTCGCATGACGACCGTTACAGAGTTATATACTTTGATCTAACCCTCCGAATTCTACGATTCCAGATAGGAGTAAGATGCTGTAGCATTATCAAGCCATGGTTAAATCTATAGGTCCATATGAGCACAGAGAAGCACGAATACAAGCCTGCTTGTAAGCACGCCAGTTTGCTCGTACATTAGTCTCAAAGCAACCGTGCCGTTTCAATCCACCCCCTGCTAATGAAATCTCCCACTAATCTGAAGGCTATGCTACGATCGAGCTTGGCTTTTGGTAAGACCATGTCCTTATCACACGTTAGTTTGTTAGCTGCCTGTGGCATGCTATTCCTTCTTATAGGATGCCAGTCGCAACCTGAATCTGCAGAAGCGATAGCCTATTCTGATGAAGTCTACGACTTCCTGGCTATTCCTAAAGATAAACCCCTGAGCGCTGCCTCTAAACGAGCCCTTGAGAGAGGATATAACCAGGGACCTGAATGGTTTGTCCAGTTCCGAACGCATGATCTCCAGGGAGATTTTGCTTATGAAGAAGGCGTCACCCGTCGTGACCCCAGTGCGATTCTAACAATCAATGACACCCTATTCGTCTATTACACCAAATCGACCGGGGAAACAGCCGGGTTTGGGACGGGCGATCCAGAAGCGAAGGTGTTTCCCTGGGATGAGTCGGAAGTCTGGTATGCAACGTCCGTTGATGGATGGGATTGGGAAGAACGCGGTTTGGCCGTAGGCCGAGGCCCTGCCGGCTCCTATGATGATCGATCCGTCTTTACCCCCGAGATTCTACAGCACGACGGGAAATTTATCCTGGTCTATCAAACGGTCAAATTCCCTTATGTGAACCGGGTCAAAAATCAAGTCGGGATGGCTATTGCCACCTCTCCCCATGGACCCTTCGAAAAGCTCGACGAACCCATTCTCTCTCCCTCGGACGACGGTGAGTGGGAGGGAGAAGAAGACACGCGCTTCAAGGTGACGAAGCAAGGGTCCTTTGATAGCCACAAGGTGCACGACCCCACTCTGATGTATTACAACGACAAATACTATCTCTACTACAAAGGCGAACGCATGGGCGAGCGGCTCACGTTTGGCGGACGGGAAATCAAGTGGGGCGTGGCGATTAGCGACAACCTGGTAGGTCCTTATGAAAAGTCTCCGTACAACCCGATCACAAACAGCGGTCACGAACTGTCTATCTGGCCCTATCAGGGAGGGATCACCGCTCTTATCATCACCGATGGACCCGAACGCAATACACTGCAGTGGGCGCCTGACGGGATAAACTTTGAAATCAAATCGCACCTCAAAGGAGGGCCGCCGGCAGCTGGATTAAACCGGTCGTTTGATACCGATGCTTCTCCTATTGCTGCACTCGAGTGGGGGTTGACCCATACGTACGTTTCTTACGATTGGCAGTACATCCGGAGATTTGAGTCTTATACCCCCTTTGCGCCTTAGATGAGCTACCGCATCAAGACCGTCGAGCCTCGTTTGTTTAGAGTGCCCTTGCCTGAGCCGCTTACCGATGCGATGCATGGTGTGCATACGCACTTTGAGCTTGTTACTGCTACAGTGACATTGGAGAATGGCTTGTCCGGGACCGGATACACCTATACGGGAGGCAAAGGCGGATATGCCATCAAGGCAATGATCGGCCATGATCTTGGTCCTGCTTTACTGGGAAAAGATGCGCAGGACGTAGAAGCGCTCTATGACTTCATGACCACGCATATCCATTACGTCGGGCGGGGGGGCATTGCGTCTTTTGCGATCTCTGCGATTGATATTGCCTTATGGGATATACGATGCAAAGCGGTCGGCCAACCATTGTATAAAATGGCTGGAGCAGCAAGCGACCGATGCAAGGCATACTGCGGTGGCGTTGACCTCGATTTTTCTGTCGAAAGGCTATTGAGAAATGTCGAAGGGTATCTTGAAGCTGGCTTCAATGCGGTTAAGATCAAGGTAGGCAAAGAGGATCTGGGAGAGGATGTGGCGCGGGTGGAAGCGGTGCGGGATCTAATCGGTAAAGATACCACCTTTATGGTGGATGCTAATTACAGCATGACGGTATCCAGGGCCATCGAGGCCTCCCATGCCTTCTCATCGCATAATATTTATTGGTTTGAAGAGCCTATAATTCCAGATAATTATAAGGGATATGCTGCAATTGCCGAGGTAACTTCAATCCCGCTGGCTATGGGAGAAAATCTTCATACGATCCATGAGTTCGAGTATGCCTTCGACCAGTCTCAACTGTCCTTTATTCAACCAGATGCTTCTAATTGCGGGGGCATTACGGGATGGTTGAGAGTAGCTGAATTAGCTGAAAGGCATCAAATACCTGTATGCTCACACGGTGCGCAAGAGCTGCACGTGAGCCTGGTAGCCTCCCAGCCGCATGGAGGATGGATGGAGATGCATAGCTTTAACATCGATCACTATACCCTGCATCCGATCATCGTAGAAGATAACCAAACGGTGGCGCCTGATATCCCTGGTGTAGGGGTCGTTTTTAATTGGGAAAAGCTTCGTCCGTATGCGCATTGATCGATTAAATACATACACCGGATTCCTGGGAAGAATGGGAAATTATGTTTGCACACTGCTGCTCATCGGTGTGGTGCTTGGGAGTTCAAGCTGTAGAAGTTCACAACAAGAGCCTGAATACGTTGTTCGCGTGAGCTTGTGGGCCAATGAAGATCATACCTGGTACGAAGCCTTTCAGTATTTCGGTGACATCCTGGATGAGCGTTCGGGTGGGAGAATGGGAGTTGAAGTCTACCCTTCGGAGCAACTGGCTAAAGAGATTGAGTCGATCCGCATGATCCAGGCCGGCGTGATTGAAATGACGGTTACAGGGTCCTTGCTTAGCAACTGGATTGATATCGCCGCATTCTGTGAGATGCCGTTCCTCCTTCAGGATTCAACCGAGAAGCAGCGATTGATCGAAGGCCCGGTTGGGCAACGCATCAAAAGAGAAATGGTGGAAAAGACCGGCTTGCGTCCCGTAGCTGTATTCGAACGTGGGCCCCGTCATCTAACATCGAACCGGCCCATTCGCCACCCCGATGACCTCGACGGTATGATTCTCCGCGTCCCCAATGTCCCCACCTTCGTGACAGCCTGGAGTGCGATGGGGGCCAAGCCCACACCTATGGCTTTCTCGGAAGTTTTTACATCGCTTCAGCAAGGGACCATCGAAGGCCAGGAGAATCCATTTGCCCTGATCTTAACCGCCGGCTTTGCAGAAGTGCAGCGATACGTCAATCTCACGGAGCACGTGATGAGCTGGAGCTATCCGGTCATTGGCGAAAAGCAATTCCAGGCATTGCCGGCAGATCTGCAGACCGTATTCCTTGAAGCGGCAAAGGATATGCAGGACTTCGAGCGCGCGCTTTTTTTAGAAAATGAAAAGAATGTTCGAGATGAACTGGCCAGCCGGGGGATGGAGTTTATCGAAGTAGATAAGCAGGCGTTCAGTGAAAAGAGTAAAGAAGCCATCTTCGCCAGTTTATCTCCTGAGATGCAGGACGTGTATACCGAGTTTTTGAAAGAGCGGGAGGAGCGAAACACACCATGATAGAAAAAAGCATCAGTCGCATCCTGAAATACGGTACAATAGCCAGTACCTATCTGCTTGTTGGCAGTGTGCTGCTACAGATCTTTGCGCGGTATCTCTTGCCTAGCACCCCTGCATGGACAGAGGAGTCGTCCCGTTTGTTTTTTGTCTATGCCATTGCGTTTGCTTCGGGCTTAGCGCTCAAAGAAGCCTACTATGTGCACATGGAGGTGTTCTTCGATCGATTTCCCCAATGGGCCAAGAGAGTCCTTAGTGTCTTAACGCCGATCATGCTGTTTCTTTTGTTGCTGTGCGTGGCTGTCTACTCGGTGTCCTTTGTCGTACTTGGTATTAGTGAACGGTCGCCGAGCATGAAGTTCAGCATGTCCTACGTCTTCTTTAGCATGGTCATCATGGCTGTGTCGATGAGCTACTTTGCGTTCAAGGACCTGCTAAATAGCATCAGGGAGGCGGCGCAATGATCTGGCTTCTATTTATTGTTTTTCTCGGATGCCTGGTGGTGCGTGTACCCATTGCGTTTTCATTGGGTATTTCATGTCTCGTCTACATCGTTGTTGAAGGTATCCCGTTCATCGTACTACCCATGAAGGTGTACTCGGGGATGGATGTCTTTGTGCTGCTCAGTATCCCAGGGTTTATTCTGGCAGGTAATCTGATGAACTATGGAGGGCTCACACAGAAAATCATTTCCTTCTGCAATCACGTGTTGGGGCATATTCGTGGTGGATTGGCATTGGCCAACGTGGGAGCATCCATGCTTTTTGCAGGCATTACAGGAACGGCAGTGTCTGATACAGCAAGCATCGGGTCCGTCATGATCCCTGCTATGAAGAAAGAAGGCTACGGAGATGATTTCTCGTGCGCTGTAACAGCAGCATCCTCTACGGTAGGCCCGATTATCCCGCCTAGTGTCCCGATGATTATTGCCGCTACATTAAGCGGGCTCTCGGTAGGGAAGTTATTCTTAGCCGGCGCAATCCCTGGACTCATGCTGGGTTTTGGATTGATGATCACGGTTTGGTTTATCTCCAAAAAGCGAAATTACCCTAAACATCCCAGAAGCAGTTTGTCCGCGATCGGAAAGAGTTTTGTGGAAACATTCTGGGCGTTGTTGATGACCGTCATCATTCTATATGGAATCATTGGAGGAATCTTTACACCGACCGAGGCCTCTATTATCGCTGCAGTGTATGCCTGTATCGTTGGGACGCTTATCTATAAAAAGCTGTCCTTCAAAAAGATACAGGTGATCGTGCTCGACTCGATGAAGACGTCGGCCTCCTTACTTATCTTGATCGGTTTTGCAAACCTGTTTGGTTGGATCCTGGTCGTCGAGCAGTTTCCCCAGTTTATCTCCTCGGAGATCCTATCGTTCACTGACAACAAGTACCTCGTCTTGTTAATGATCAATATCGTGTTGATCGTGGTGGGTACATTCATGGAAACGATAGCAGCGCTTCTTATCCTGTTTCCCATTTTGCTCAACGTGGCAGAGTCTGTTGGCGTGGATCCCATTCATTTTGCGGTTATCGCAGTGCTAAATCTTATTATTGGGCTCACGACACCACCTGTAGGTGTATGCTTGTTTGTTGCGTCAAGTATCGGGAAAGTGCCTATGGGCCGGTTAAGCAAGGCGATGCTTCCATTCCTTGCCATAAGTTTTGTAGTTTTGATTCTTGTCACACTTTTTCCCCAATTAGCCGTATTTTTGCCAGGGCTTTTTGAGTAGAACCCTGTTAATTGATGTACAACCTCTGCATTTCATCCTATTCATGGGCACAGGCGCAAGCCTGGATTCTGACCTGCTTCATCCTTCTGCTTGCCGGCAGCGGAATCTGTTTTTCTTCCTTTGCGCAGTCCAACAATGCGGATCAGTATCAGCAGGCTGGCCTTCCGTTTATGCAGAGCTTTGGCCCCAAAACCTACGATGGTCACCAACAAAACTGGTCGATGTTGCAGGATGATCGAGGAGTCATATACATTGGGAATCTTCCAGGTGTGTTGGAATATGATGGGGCAAATTGGCGCTCTATCCGAACCCCCAACTCTTCTGTTGTCCGCTCTTTGGCCAAGGACTCAACGGGGAGAATATATGTGGGTGCGCATGCTGAGTTTGGGTATCTCGCTCCCGACTCGCTAGGGTTGATGCAATACAATTCCTTGCTCGAGCATGTACCCTTGGAAGACCGCACCTTTACAAACGTATGGAAGGTCCATGCCACTCCGGACGGTGTTTACTTTCGAACATCGACCCACCTCTTCCGGTGGGATCAAGGCCAGATGGAAGTCTGGAAGCCACCCACAGAATTTCACCGTTCTTTTTGGATAGATGGGGTCCTGTACATTCGAGCATGGGATGTCGGCTTGTTTCAGATGGTCAATGACTCCCTGGTGATGGCGCCTCATGGAGAGCAATTCGCCGACCAACGCGTCGATATCATGTTGCCCTTCGAAGATGATCGTCTGCTGGTGGGGACGCGTACTGATGGCTTATTTGTTTCTAGCGAAGAAGGATATATACGCTTTGAGTCAGATGCCAATGTGTATCTGAAAGAACATCAACTCTACGACGGGTTAGTGCTTGCAGATCAGACCATGGTTTTTGCAACACTTCGTGGCGGCCTTGTGCAGATTGATCAGGAAGGTCAGTTTCTAAGAACCGTCACTAAAGAGGATGGTCTTCCGGATAATTCGATTTGGGCATTGGGAATGGATAGAGAAAATGGGTTGTGGTTGATGCTAAACAAAGGGGTGTCCCGCCTCGAACTGCCTTCACCTATTACATTATTCACAGATATCCAGGGCCTGGAGGGAAGCGTTGAAGCATTGTCTATTCATGACGGAGATTTGTATGCAGCAACAACACTTGGTGTATATCGGCAGACCCGGGCAACCCTTCCTGGCCGTCCTCCTTCCTTCATTCCCGTAGAAGGTATTGCCACCCAGGCATGGTCCATGCACTCAACCGCATCTGAACTACTCGTTGCTACGAGTGCGGGGGTGTATGCTGTTAATAACGGGACATCCAGCCGATTGACCCAATCCCTTTCATTCTTCTTGTATCCTTCTGCCAAAGATCCATCCCGTATCTATGTGGGGTTAGGCGATGGATTGGGCCTGCTGCAAAAGAAAGGAAATGAGTGGGTGTTTAGCGGTCAGTTTCAAGGATTAAACGAAGAAATCCGAACCATTGTTGAAGACAGTGAAGGAGATTTGTGGTTGGGTAGCCAGTTTCATGGACTGGTACATGTCAAAACAAACGGTGCGTTACCCGATCCTAACGATGCGGCCCTTGACCTCGTTTATTACGATGAATCCGGGGGGCTGCCAGAAGGTGAAATAAAAGCAGTTACTGTCGGTGACGAAGTGGTTTTTGACACTGCAGAAGGGCTACTCACCTATAACGAGCAGAGCCAAACTTTTGAAAAGACATCGGTTGTGTCCTCAGCATTTCAGGATACGCTGCTTACCGTGAGTCGTGTCGTTCAGGATGCTGCCGAGAGGTTATGGGTTGTTCGGGTAGGAAATGGGGTGCGGGAGTTTAGTCTGCTTACCCCCAACGGCGAAGGATTATACGATGTGATGCAGTTACCATTGCTTAGAGTGGGAGATTTGGGGCCTTTTTGGGCAATTTATCCCGATCCCCGCAGAGAAAACCTTCTGTGGTTAGGAGGTGATGAAGGGCTGGCACACATCGATATCACCATTGCAAAAGAGGAAGATGTACCCTATTCGGCCTTGATCAGGCGGGTATTGATAAATCAAGATTCATTGATCTATAGAGGGGCAAAACCTGTCCTGGGCGACGAATCTATGGCTGAATGGGCAGAGCCAAAATTGGAAAAGAACGGAGCCATACGGTTTGAATATGCTGCGGCTACCTTCGACGATCCTTCAGCTACACAATTCCAATACGAATTAGAGGGGTTTGATGAAGGATGGTCTGCCTGGACTACCGAAACGGTGAAGGAGTACACAAACCTGTTTGCCGACTCCTATCGTTTTCGTGTTCGAGCGAAAAATCTCTACGGACACATCAGCGAAGTAGATACGTATAGCTTCACCGTTTCCAGGCCCTGGTATTTTAGATGGTGGGCGTTCGCGTTATATGCGATACCGTTTTTCTTTAGCGTGTATGCGGTGGACCGCTATCAACGAAACCGGCTGATTAAGCGGGAACGGTTGCGGGCCGAAGTGGAGCAGGCGCAGTTAAAAACGTCGGCCGCTCAGTTGCATGCACGGACGTTACAAGCAGAAAACGAACTGTTAAACGCTGAACTTAGATTTCTTGCAGTCGTGGAGTCTGCCAACGATGCGATTATCTCAGCAAACCAGGATGGGGATATCATTTTCTGGAATAAGGAAGCAGAAAAGATTTTTGGCTACTCAAGAGAAGACATCCTGGGGCAGCCCCTAACACGCTTAATGCCTGAACGTCACAAGAGCTCACACGAACGGGGGCTCAATCGGCATGTTGAAACGGGGCACAAGAGCGCCATAGGGAGGGTCATCGAACTGGAAGGCAGGAGAAAAGACGGCAGCGAGTTTCCTTTAGAGCTATCCCTATCGAGTTGGAAGACGGAGGAAGGCATCTATTTCAGTGCAATCCTGCGAGACATTACAGAGCAGAAAGAGGCAGAGGAGGAATTACAGCGCGTGCAAAGCCAGCTTGCCCATTCGAATAAGATGGCTTCTCTGGGTAAGCTTACAGCTGGTATTGCCCATGAAATAAAAAACCCATTGAACTTCGTTAACAACTTTGCACAGCTGACTGTAGACTTGATTGAAGAAGTAGATGAGTTAATTCAGGATAATAAGGCGAAGTCTCTTCAGGATATAGATCATGAGTTGTCTGGTACGCTTTCTGAGATAAAACGAAATGCACTTGCGATCAATAGACACGGCCATCGTGCAGATTCTATTGTGCGATCCATGATGGACCACGCCGGTGGAGGTTCAGGGCCTCATCAACCCACGGACCTTAAGGACCTCATTGAATCGGCTATTCAACTGGCCTATCAGGGATGGCTAAATGAACATGCTGACTGTAAAGTAGGGTTCGAATGTTCATACGATGCGTCTATCAAAACGATCAGAATCGCTCCTCAGGAAATTAGCCGTGTGATGGTCAATATATTGGAGAATGCCTTTGACGCGATGTATGCTGGCGGATCCAATAAAGCGCTCACTACATCCCCACTCGTTGAGATTTCAACAAAACAGACGGGTGATTACTTAGAAATTCGAATAAGCGACAATGGGCCGGGAATCAGGACAGAAATTCAGGATAAGATCTTTGACCCATTTTACACAACAAAACCAACAGGCCAGGGGACCGGCCTCGGGTTGAGCCTCAGCTATGACATTGTTACGGAAGGTCATGGCGGGCAACTGACCGTAGAAAGCAATACTCCAAGAGGCGCAACGTTTATTATTCGGCTCCCCATTTAAAATGTCAAAAGCGCAGGAGGATGAGACGGTGCCCATCCCCCTGGCTTTAACACACACTTCAACCGCCTTCAGTACACGGGTGGGTTTCGTTCCCCACTAATGCCTGGCTCTATTGATTGAAATAAAAAGTTAACCATGTTTATCATAAAGACCCCACAGCTCTCTAGTACCCAACAAACACAAGACGCTCCACCCGATTCCTTACAGGTAGCGGATTCCTTGCAGGCCCAGGATGCTGTTCCAGATACAGTTTCAGCATCAGCAGATTCCTCGGCCGCCATTACTGATGTTGTGGGCGACATCAGCCGGGAAGTGAGTGAGACAGGGCAACTGATCCTCACCGGGCAGTGGCAGGAAGTGATCAGCGAATTTTACCAGGGAATAACAGCCATTTTTGTTGGCTTCATCCCGAAATTGCTGAGTGCCACATTTGTCCTGCTGTTGTTTTATGTGCTGTACCGGCTGACACGTAATGTGCTTAAGAATATCCTGAGCCGAAGCAGTTTTGTCGACGCCGGTCTCGAAGGGCTGCTCATGAAAACGCTCAGCGTCGTCGGATGGGTGTTTATCGGGATCATGGTGCTCGCTCAATTCGGTATAAACGTAACCGCCCTGCTTGCTGGGCTTAGTGTGGTGGGTATTGCCGTGGGTTTTGCTGCCCAGGATACCCTGCAAAACTTTATTTCAGGGATCACCATTTTGATCGACAGACCCTTTCGGCTGGGCCATTATATCGAGGTAGAAGGGACCTATGGGAAAGTAGAGGAAATCACACTTCGGTCAACCCGGATAAAAACCATCAATAATGAAATGATGGTGATGCCCAATTCGCAGATGATCAACCAGAAAGTGATCAATCATACCCAGTTTGGGAAACTCCGCATCGAAATCCCCTTTGGCATCGCATACAAAGAACACCCGCAAGAAGCCCGTGAAATCGTATTGGCTCTTACAGAAGGAGATGACCGCCTAAACCCAAGCTACAAGCCAGACGTCGTAGTGTCCGGATTAAATGACTCCAGCGTAGACATGCAACTCCGCCTCTTTGTCTCCAACGCCGCCGATGCCTTCCCCATTCGCCGAGAATACACCGAAAAAATCATGGAAGCCCTCCGAAAAGCCAACATCGAAATCCCCTTCCCCCACCTACAACTCTACGTGGACGAAGCGAAGGCTCTGGAGAGTTCATTCTTTCAGAGTTTGTTGAAAGGAGGGGGTAAGCCGTCGGCGTGAAATAGAATCGTACTGTTTGATGATCGTCTTACGTAGTTAGTGATAGTAGCGTGTCATACTTAAAGGCGGCATTTTCCCATACTGGTTCCTACCATATAGGCATCAAGGAGATTGGAAACTTCCGGTCGTCCCGTACTTGATACGGGATCCATACACCCTGAATCATAATCCAAGTTGTATGGATCCCTGATCAAGTCAGGGAAGACTGACTAATTGTGTTGCTATGGGAAATCGCTAGCCACAGCGGCAAGAGAACCAATTGTCCTTAGAATACATTTATACCTATCATCGCTCATTTTCTTTTCTCTTCAACGTGAAATCGAACCCTTTCTCTTTCAGCAAGCCCCTCTCTGCTGTGTCAATCGTTCTTTTGGTTGTACTATCCGGTTGCTCAAGCCCTGTCACAAGCAGTACGGATCAAGCTTCAAGCAGTATGGATCCTGTGCCGAGGGTGGAAGCGCCACCCGTTTTAAAAGAAGACTTTGAGGTACCTCAAAACTCGGGTTTATATGCGAAGCTAAATCGGCACCGTAGTTTGGAGGTGGTAGAAGGAGTGGGGGTCAATAACTCTGCGGGATTGCAGGCCACTTATGTCGGATATGACAGGGGTAGTGAACGAATTGTCCTTGAGTATTCATTGGGGCAGCGCGGGCTTACCTACTCATTGTGTTACGATGTCCGGTTTGATGAAGACTTTCAGTTCGTTCGTGGCGGCAAGATCATGGGGCTTGGCCCTGATGTAAAGGTGACGGGAGGTAATACCGTGATCCCTGCAGGATGGAGTGCCCGGTCTAATTTTGCCGAAGATGGAGGTATCCACACTTACGTGTATTCCCAGAACAAAAAATGGAAATGGGGGGAGTCGGTGCATAGCGACAAGGCTGTATTTCGCAAAGGGGACTTCCACAAAGTGACGCTGCAAGTACAACTCAACGACCCCGCAAACCTGCCAAACGGGGAATCGCACATTTATGTGGACGGTAAACTGCAAGTAACGCACAAGAAGATCCAGTACCGCGGCGTATCCGGGGATAACACCTTAATCAGCAAGCTATTGTTCGAAACCTTTCATGGAGGTAATACACCTGAATATGCCCCAAGGGATAAAAACGGGAATTATACCACGGTCAACGCCTATTTCGACAACATAGAAGTGTATGAAGGGCTGCACGTTTGTACATTGGGAGAGTAGTACACCCGATTGGTAATCCCATCTATATGAAGACCTCCCTGAAAAACATCCCCTTCATCACAACCGAGCAAATGCGCGAAGTCGACCGTGCGATGATCGAGGACTTCCACATCGAACTCATCCAGATGATGGAAAACGCTGGCCGAAACCTGGCGCATCTTGCTCGTGAGCAGTTCCTGGCCGGAGATCCAAAAGACAAACGAGTCGTCGTACTTGCAGGCACAGGCGGCAATGGGGGCGGTGGACTCGTATGCGCTCGCCGCCTACACAATTGGGGCGCTCAAGTGAGTGTGTACAAAACCAAGAACGACAATCAGTACAAAGGCATTCCCGCCCACCAATTAGACGTGCTTCGCCGGATGCAGGTACCTGTTAACGAAGCTGATATGTTAGGGGAAACTATAGAAACGGATCTTATAGTTGATGCAGTGATCGGATATAGCCTTTCCGGCGATCCCATCGGGCCGGCCGCAGACATGATCAACTGGGCGAACCATACCAATGCGCCCATTCTGAGCCTGGACGCCCCGTCTGGCATAGACACAACAACCGGGCGCATTCACTCACCCGCCATTAAAGCGACGGCCACCATGACCCTCGCATTGCCGAAAGAAGGCCTTCTTGCACAAGGGGTGCCGGAGTTTGTTGGCGATTTGTATCTTGCTGATATTAGCGTACCTCCTGCACTGTACAGCAGCCCTGCGCTGGGGCTCGAAGTAGGTGCGTTATTCGCCGAGGAAGATATAATCCGTATTTGGTGAGTCGATCTTTTACTTACATTTCCCCCACCTTGTATGAAACTCGCTTTCAGTGTATTGATAGGGCTGTGCCTGTGCCTGCCCGCTAACGCCCAATTAATGACATCGGATAAAATGAATCCGATGGATCATGGAGTATTCGCTTCGGCTACCATTGCTACAGATCCTCATTCGGGTGGGAATATTTTGGCGTATAAGGGGATTGCTGTTAAGGTGGGCACCGAGGAGTCCCCGGCAACGCTTGTGTTTGATACCGACTTGCTCCGTGTGGCTGGAGCCTGGACAGGAGGCTTCCTGCACTGGTATCCGGCGAGGACAAGCCTCCAGGAATTCCCGTCCCCCGGCGGCTTTATTCATTCTTCCACGAGCCAGGCGCCTGGTTGGAGCGATTCCAAACGATTTAATGATCCTCGCCGTTGGCCCTACGGGCCCATCCCAGAAGAGTTAGGCAGATACAATGGTTTGTATATCCATGGGGATCGTGTTCTTTTTGCCTATTCGGTTGCTGGAAGTGACATATTGGAGTCCCCGGGATTCGCCAGGGTAGAGAGTCATGCCGTATTCACGCGCACCTTCAAGATGAGCCTAACAGACGAATCCCTGTCATTAAGGGTAATGCAAGCTCCGGAGACTGGTGTCGCAATGCCTCCTACTGAAGTATCTCATGGAAAGGGGTATGTAGCTATTCAATCTGGCGGTGATACGCGTATAGTAGGTTACCAGGAATTGCCTCAAGGAGCTGAGTGGCAGCTTGTTGATCATCACCTGGTACTTGTACTCCCGCCGGCTCGAGAAGCTTATCAGTTTAGCATTGCGATTGGGCCCGCACTATACGGTGATGATGCTAGCTATATGGTATCGCATCTGGAAGACTCTCAAGTCTTACAGGATTTGGAAACGCTCCGTTCATCCGGTCCTTCTCACTGGGAGCCCATTGAAACAAAGGCTGTGATGGGAGATGACGAGGGACCTTTTGTCGTGGACGAACTTACGCTGCCTTTTTCTAATCCCTGGAATTCTTACCTGCGATTGTCCGGTGTCGACTTTCTGTCTGATGGGCGTGCCGTCGTTACCTCCTTGAGTGGCGATGTATGGCTTGTTTCGGGAATCGATGAGCGGTTAGGTACACTCGAGTGGAAACGGTATGCCACTGGGTTGAATCAACCTCTTGGTGTGAAAGTGGTCGATGACGTAGTGTATGTTACGGGCCGCGACCAAATAACCCGATTGCATGACCTGAATGATGATGGTGAAGCCGACTTCTACGAAAATTTTAACAACGAAGTCATGGCTGCCACGAATTTTCATGCGTTCACAATGAACCTGGAAACGGATGCCGAAGGCAATTTCTATTTTGCGAAATCCACGCCCTGGCCTCCGCATCATGGTGGCAGCGGGCCGCCACGAGCGGCAGAGATCACGCCTCATCATGGTGTGCTGTTCAAGTTATCCCCTGATGGCCGTGATTTAAACGTCGTGGCAACCGGATTGCGTAATCCGAACGGGCTGTCAATCAGTCCAGAAGGGGAAATGGTGTATCCTGATAACCAGGGCAATTGGGTGCCAACGAGTAATGTGATCCGGATTAAAGAAGGAGGATTCCACGGGTTCGTGCCATCAGCCCAACATGTTAAAGTGCCCGATAAACCCATTGAACCGGTTATCTGGCTCCCCCACCAGGTAGATAATTCTCCCGGCTCGCCCATATGGATCACCAGCGACTCCTGGCCAGAAGCGTTGCAGGGGCAACTGGCGCTTACGTCATATGGCAAAGCGAATCTCTCGTTATTGTTAACGGAAGAAGTGGATGGAGTGATGCAGGGAGGGCTCTTGAACCTTCCTCTAGAATTTAAGTCGGGTACAATGCGTGGCCGTTTTCATGAGGATGGGCATCTGTACATTGCGGGTCTTACGAGCTGGCAGTCTAATGGTCAGGACGATGGTTCATTGCATCGCGTCCGTTACACCGGTGAACCCCTGCATATGCCAACGGGGCTCCATGTTAAATCCAACGGTATTGAGATTGTATTTAGCGAGACCCTCGATCCACGTTCTGTAATAAATGACAACTTCGATATTGAGCAATGGAATTATCGATGGTTCGAGAGTTATGGCTCGCCTACCTACTCAGTGAAAAATCCCGATCAACTGGGAAGCGATGAGGTCGAAGTGCATTCGGTTCAGCTGTCAGATGATCGTAAGAGGGTATTCATCGAAATACCAGGTATACAACCTGTAATGGGGATGTCGATCTCGTACAGCTTGAAAACTGCAGACGGCACAGAGCTGCAGCACGATCTATATAATACTATCAACCGAGTACCCGGTGAATGATCGTGTTGAACAAGGTGCTGAAAAGAACAAAAGCCTTCTGGTAGAACCAGAAGGCTTTTGCGTTGGGGGATCAGGAGGAAACTAGTGCTTGATTTGAGGTAGGCGTACTACCGTGCCATTTGGAAGAACAGCAATCAAGCCGAAAGGAGGACGTTGTTCGCCAAGTAATCCTGTTGCCAATACGACTGCAGCTCCGCCACCAAGGCCTTTCAAGTTTGCCTTGAAGGATGCTGCTGTTGCACTTTGATCAGCCAGTGTAACGTCGAGCGTGTACTTTGCAGGGGGGACGTCTACATAACCCTGGAATTCGCCAAAGGAGAAATCGTCAACGAGTGTGGCTACGCCGCGAGCTACAACGTCTACTGTAGGTGCATTCGCTGAACCGTGGAACGCTAGTAGAGAAACGAGGTCGCTGCTGCCTGATCCCATGCGTGCTGGTGCATAGGGGAATAAGTCAAACGAAGGTTCTTCGCTCAAAAGACCAGCAGCTACAACTACGTAGTGGCCGCCTGGCTCGAGATTAAAATGAAAAGTAGCAATGGCGTCGCTTACGCTGCTGCTGTTTCTTGGCGCGATCGCTACTTCCAGGTCGGTTGGGAGTTCAACAAAAGGAATCGCTGTGCGAAATTTGAAGTTGTCGATAGCAAGTGCACCGTTTACATAGACATCGACGAAGCGCGCTGCACGAGCCGATGAATTGTGGATAACCTGAACCATCGCAGTTGAAGACCCTGTGGTCTTGTACTGCATGTCAGCAGCCTTTGTCGTAAGTGCTTCGATTTCGCCGTCGACGGCCTCCGTATCGGGTGAAACTACAGTGTCTGAACAGCCGGCTACAACCAGGGCAAATAATAGGAGGAAGGTGTATATCGATTTCATGACAGAAAAATTTAGGATGAACGAGCGTCAATCAGTAACGACTGTATATAGCTATCCCAGGGTAAAGCCCGAGGAGCAGACTTCAGGAATGAGGAACACAGGGGAGGCAGCGATTGACGATGTGAGCATGCGCAAGCAGGTGGCTGAAGATTGGCCGGATCCATACCACAACCTGCGCTGATTTTCTTCTATAACACGTAAAGAAGGAGCAATACACACTTACTGGTTAATTTTGTACAAGGAGGTATGTTTTGGTCGTCCAATGCGTCTTTATGCAATGTACCCTGCAGATGTACGTCATCTAATCTGGAACGCAGAGACCGTGTGTACGTCCTATACGTGTACAACACGTGTGGTGAATACTCATGCAAAAGAAACTAACAATTACTATCGACGAGCAAGTTTACGACGGACTGTACAGAGTTGTAGGGCCTGGCAAGATTAGCCAGTTTATAGAAAAGTTAATCCGCCCTCATGTGATCGAATCCGATCTTGAAGCCTCCTATGCTAAAATGGCTAAGGATGAGGCTCGCGAATCAGAAGCATCTGAATGGTCAGAAGGGTTAATTGGAGATATAGATAGTGAAACGCGGTGATATCTACTGGGTAAATTTTGATCCATCTGTTGGTGGAGAGGCCAAGAAGAAAAGGCCGGCTATTATTGTCAGTAATGATGCATCTAATAAATATCTGAACCGGGTACAAGTTATTCCTTTGACGAGAAATACGGAGCAACTCTATCCAAGTGAGACCTATATCAAAGTTGGCAATGATCTCAGCAAAGCCATGGCGGATCAACTAACAACGGCAAGTAAAAAACGACTTATGAATAAAGTTGGAAGTGCCACAGACAAGGAAATGCGAGAAGTTAGTCGAATTATCAAGACCCAGTTAGGTTTGCATTAAAATAAAGAATGGCAAAAACGGTTGCGGATGAGAGCAATTGCCGATAAATCGTGCCAAAAACGGTTTCGGATGGGATCTTTTGTCGCCGAAAGATGGCAAACGACGGGTCGAATGGGACCTTTTGTCGCCGAAGAATGGCAAACGACGGGTCGAATGGGACCTTTTGTCGCCGAAGAATGGCAAACGA